>VOFG01005053.1_pt1:315000-1195000 | contig 3464403 bp, 2808 predicted proteins | sample 5384171 | NCBI WGS metagenome assembly VOFG01 (sample SAMN12384726, study PRJNA508395) | human gut metagenome | isolation source: healthy gut F | host: Homo sapiens
ACTGCACCTAAATGTCTATTCCAAAGGAACATCCATAAAAGCCAGTAGCTCATACTTTCAGCTGTATTCTTGATTGTGAAATCTCTTCTTGCGAATTGATTCACTTTAGTCTGAACTAAAGTTCATTACTTACAGTTTTTGCTTGTGTCAATATGTCAAAGATCTTTTAAAGGTAAAAGGGTAAAAAGGTAAAAAGGTAAAAAATCACCTCATACCGACCTTTTCCTTTGGAGTGGAGAATAACGGATTCGAACCGTTGACCCCCTGCTTGCAAAGCAGGTGCTCTAGCCAACTGAGCTAATCCCCCATACTTTTATTTCAGTACAAAGGTATCATTCATAGAAGTAGTCCCAGGCAGATTTGAACTGCCGACCTCCACATTATCAGTGTGGCGCTCTAACCAACTGAGCTATAGGACTGTAGTTGGTAAAGAGTGGACTCTTCTGCCCAGCTTCCTCTATCTCTAATATCTAAAAAACAAACTTGTCAGTACAAGAAGAGAAACCTGCCTTCATCCATAGTCTCTCATTCTACTTTAGAAAGAATAATCGTCTCTCCAGAAAGGAGGTGTTCCAGCCGCACCTTCCGGTACGGCTACCTTGTTACGACTTAGCCCCAATTACCAGTTTCGCCCTAGGCCGCTCCTTGCGGTCACGGACTTCAGGCGCCCCCGGCTTTCATGGCTTGACGGGCGGTGTGTACAAGGCCCGGGAACGTATTCACCGCGCCATGGCTGATGCGCGATTACTAGCGAATCCAGCTTCGTGGGGTCGGGTTGCAGACCCCAGTCCGAACTGAGACAGGCTTTAAGGATTGGATCGTATTTGCATACGACCGGCTCTCTGTACCTGCCATTGTAACACGTGTGTAGCCCCGGACGTAAGGGCCGTGCTGATTTGACGTCATCCCCACCTTCCTCGCACCTTACGGTGGCAGTGTCCACAGAGTGCCCAGCTTGACCTGATGGCAACTATGGAGAGGGGTTGCGCTCGTTATGGCACTTAAGCCGACACCTCACGGCACGAGCTGACGACAACCATGCAGCACCTTCACAGAGGCCCCGAAGGGCGTCATTGTCTCCAAATCCTTCCTCTGCAATTCAAGCCCGGGTAAGGTTCCTCGCGTATCATCGAATTAAACCACATGTTCCTCCGCTTGTGCGGGCCCCCGTCAATTCCTTTGAGTTTCACCGTTGCCGGCGTACTCCCCAGGTGGGATGCTTAATGCTTTCGCTTGGCCGCTGAACCAGTTGGCCCAACAGCGGGCATCCATCGTTTACCGCGCGGACTACCAGGGTATCTAATCCTGTTCGATACCCGCGCTTTCGAGCTTCAGCGTCAGTTGCGCCCCAGTGAGCTGCCTTCGCAATCGGAGTTCTTCGTGATATCTAAGCATTTCACCGCTACACCACGAATTCCGCCCACTTTATGCGTACTCAAGGAAACCAGTTCGCGCTGCAGTGCAGATGTTGAGCATCTACATTTCACAACACGCTTAATCTCCGGCCTACGCTCCCTTTAAACCCAATAAATCCGGATAACGCCCGGACCTTCCGTATTACCGCGGCTGCTGGCACGGAATTAGCCGGTCCTTATTCATAGGGTACATGCAAAAAACCACACGTGGCTCACTTTATTCCCCTATAAAAGCAGTTTACAACCCATAGGGCCGTCATCCTGCACGCTACTTGGCTGGTTCAGGCTCTCGCCCATTGACCAATATTCCTCACTGCTGCCTCCCGTAGGAGTTTGGACCGTGTCTCAGTTCCAATGTGGGGGACCTTCCTCTCAGAACCCCTACTGATCGTCGCCTTGGTGGGCCGTTACCCCGCCAACAAGCTAATCAGACGCATCCCCATCCATCACCGATAAATCTTTAATTCATTTCCGATGCCTTCTATAAATGTCATTGGGCATTAGTCTTACTTTCGCAAGGTTATTCCCAAGTGATGGGCAGGTTGGATACGCGTTACTCACCCGTGCGCCGGTCGACGCCTATCGGAAGCAAGCTTCCAATATCGTTTCCCCTCGACTTGCATGTGTTAAGCCTGTAGCTAGCGTTCATCCTGAGCCAGGATCAAACTCTCCATTGTAAAATATCATTTTTACTTCATGTCTCGTTTAAAAGACAATCGGCGTTTGTTGTCTGTCTTAGGACGAATATCCTTAACTAAATTTATTGTAGTCTAAGAAAACCTGAATGTCAATTTCTTGACGGCTTGTTTCTTTTACCCAGTCTCAACCACCAACCCTATAATATAATAAGGTGTAATCAAGACCGCTTCTTGTACTACTTGTCTGTTTATGTGAAATCTTTCAAAGAACTCTTTTCTTTTGTCGCCCAAGAGAAGTGTATTTCTCAAAAGCGAGTGCAAAAGTACAAACTATTTTCCAAACACGCAAGAGTTTCGGCAAAAAAGTTTGAAAATTAACAGTTATTTAACAGTTGAGGCAAAGAATAAGAGACTTTCCTGCCCCACTCTCATTATATTATACACACGGGAGCGCGGGTCGCGCGTGTGCGGGCGCACAGGAGAAGGGAAATCCCGTTTCCAACAACAAAAGCCCAACAATCTGATTTTCCAATACACCCGACTGAGAAACCCAACGCATATTTATGCCGTATATTCATACAGTAATTGCCGAAAAACGAGATCCCAACCGCAAAACCATATCGCCCCAACTGGAAAAATATTTTTTCCCAACTGGGAAATTATTTTCTCACAGTTAAGCACAGCTTGCTGGCGAATAAATATACAGAAGCTTTCCAGCCATGGTTTTCGGATTTTGTTGAGAGTTCATAAAACATACCTGCTTAAGCCAAATCTGCAAGGCAAAGACTTGCCTCGCCTATTAAGGCTAAGCCCGGTCGTCTATTATGACCAACGTCAGCCATCTATTAAGACCAAGCCCGGTCGTCTATTAAGACCGAAGCCAACCATCATTGAGAATCGGGCCAAATTCTCACGAGACAAAGAAAGAAGGACAAGAACTTCAACAAGCATCCAACAATATTTTTTCGCAATAAAAATTGTTATATGGAAAAAACTTTGTATCTTCGCAGACGGAAAACAACAAAATATTAAAACACAAAGATATGGACATAAAAGGAATCTACACCGCAGCTGCCAATCGCTACGCAGACGCAGATGCTCTCTACAAGAGATGCGGCAAGAGCGGAGTCTTGCTGCCTAAAATCAGTTTGGGATTCTGGCACAACTTCGGAGGCATCGACCCTTACGAGCGAAGCCGTGCCATCACCCACTATGCTTTCGACCACGGCATTACCCATTTCGACCTTGCCAACAATTACGGCCCTCCCTACGGAAGTGCAGAAGAAACCATGGGCCGACTGATGCAGGATGACTTCCGTCCCTATCGCGACGAACTCTTCATTGCCACCAAAGCCGGATACGACATGTGGGAAGGGCCTTACGGCAACTGGGGTTCGCGCAAGTATCTGACGGCCAGCCTCAACCAAAGTCTCAAGCGCATGAACCTCGACTACGTGGACCTCTTCTACAGCCATCGTTACGACCCCAACACGCCACTCGAGGAAACCCTCCAGGCGATGGTCGATATCGTGAGACAAGGCAAGGCGCTCTACTTAGGCATCAGTCGCTGGCCTTTGGAAGCCTTGAAGTTTGCCGACAAATATCTGAAGGAGCACGACTGTCCGCTGCTCATCTATCAAGACAAACTCAACATGCTGAGCAAGGAGCCACAGGAGCAGGGCACTCTCGACTACTGTGCCGAGAACGGCATCGGCTTCATCTCCTTCTCGCCTTTGGCACAAGGACTTCTCACCGACCGTTATCTGAAAGGAATCCCTCAGGACAGCCGCATGGCAAAGGAACACTTCCTGAAGCACAGCGCTCTGACGCCAGAACTGCTGGAGCAGTTGAAGAAGTGGAACGACGAGGCAGCCTCAGAGGGCGAAACTCTGGCCGAAAAAGCTTTGGCATGGATACTGAAACAGAAAGGCGTAACCAGCGTACTGGTAGGAGCCAGCTCTGTAGAACAACTGGAAAAGAACATGAAGTGCGTGCATGCTAAATAACAGAGCAGCAGGGCAAAACCGAGCGTTTCTGCCCTCCAACTTCATACAGTTGTCCATAAAAAATGCCTTTTTATTTTGTAGTGTGACAAAATTAAGGTAATTTTGCAACTTGAACGGAGCTACACCTTAATATATATAGGAGCCAGTTCCTCGCAAGACATCAGAAACAAAAGAAAAAGGAAACAAAATAAACAAGATAAAAAACAATGGAATACAACTTCAGAGAGATCGAGAAGAAATGGCATCAGAAATGGGTCGAGAACAAGACCTATAAGGTTGTCGAGGATGAAAACAAAAAGAAATTCTATGTGCTCAACATGTTCCCCTATCCATCGGGAGCAGGCTTGCATGTAGGCCATCCCCTGGGCTATATAGCCAGCGACATCTATGCCCGCTACAAGCGCCTGAACGGATTCAACGTGCTTGACCCAATGGGTTACGACGCATACGGTTTGCCAGCCGAGCAGTATGCCATCCAGACCGGTCAGCATCCAGAGATAACTACCGTGACCAACATCAACCGCTATCGCGAGCAGCTCGACAAGATAGGTTTCTGTTTCGATTGGGACCGCGAGGTTCGCACCTGCGATCCAAAGTATTACCATTGGACTCAGTGGGCTTTCCAGAAGATGTTCAACTCATTCTTCTGCAACAGCTGCCAGAAGGCTCAGCCTATCGAGAAGCTCATCAAGCACTTCGAAGAAAAAGGCTCAGAGGGCTTGAATGTGGCTCAGAACGAGCAGATTGACTTCACAGCCGAGGAGTGGAACAGCTACGACGACGTGAAGAAGCAGCAGATTCTGATGAACTACCGCATCGCCTACCTCGGCGAGACGATGGTAAACTGGTGTCCAGGACTGGGCACAGTACTTGCCAATGACGAGGTAGTAAACGGCGTGAGCGAGCGAGGCGGCTATCCCGTCATCCAGAAAAAAATGCAGCAGTGGTGCTTGAGAACATCAGCCTACTCTCAGCGCCTGCTCGACGGTCTGAACACCATCGACTGGAGCGACAGCATCAAGGAGACACAGAAGAACTGGATAGGCCGTTCCGAGGGTACTGAGGTGGAATTCTCAGTGAAAGACAGCGACGTGAAATTCACCATCTTCACCACCCGCGCCGACACCATGTTTGGCGTAACCTTCATGGTTCTGGCTCCAGAGAGCGAGTATGTTCAGCAGGTAACTACTGCTGAGCAGAAGGAAGAGGTAGAAAAGTATCTCGACTACGTAAAGAAGCGCACCGAGCTCGACCGTATGGCCAACCATAGCGTAACCGGTGTGTTCTCAGGAAGCTACGCCATCAATCCATTCACCGGCGAGGCAATCCCAGTATGGATTTCCGAATACGTATTGGCAGGATATGGCACAGGTGCCATCATGGCAGTGCCAGCTCACGACAGCCGCGACTACGCCTTTGCCAAGCACTTCAACCTGCCTATCATTCCACTTATCGAGGGTGCTGATGTTTCAGAGGAGAGCTTCGATGCCAAGGAAGGCATCGTAACCAACTCGCCAGTGGCAGGCAAGAGCAGCATGGACGGATTCTCTCTGAACGGACTCACCGTGAAGGAAGCCATCGCAGCCACTAAGAAGTTTGTTACCGAGAAGGGCATCGGCCGAGTAAAGGTGAACTATCGTCTTCGCGACGCCATCTTCTCTCGCCAGCGCTACTGGGGCGAGCCATTCCCAGTATATTACAAGGACGGAATGCCACAGATGGTTCCAGAGGAGTGCCTGCCACTCGAATTGCCAGAGATTGAGACCTACAAGCCAACCGAGACTGGTGAGCCACCATTGGGCAGAGCCAAGAAATGGGCTTGGGATGCAGAGAAGAAAGAGGTGGTTGACAAGAGCCTCGTAGATAACAAGACCGTATTCCCACTGGAGCTCAACACCATGCCAGGTTTTGCAGGTTCTTCTGCTTACTACCTGCGCTATATGGATCCTCACAACGATGAGGCACTCGTAGGCAAGAAGGCTGATGAGTACTGGCAGAACGTGGACCTCTACGTAGGCGGTTGCGAGCATGCTACCGGTCACTTGATTTACTCTCGTTTCTGGAACAAGTTCCTCTTCGACCTCGGCGTAAGCTGCAAGGAAGAACCATTCCAGAAGCTGGTGAACCAGGGAATGATTCAGGGTCGCTCAAACTTCGTTTACCGCATCAACAGCGATGACCACGACAAGGCTCCAGTATTCGTAAGCCTGAATCTGAAGAAGGATTACGACGTAACTCCTATCCACGTAGACGTCAACATCGTAAGCAACGATGTATTGGATATCGAGGCCTTCAAGGCTTGGCGCCCTGAGTATCAGAACGCTGAGTTCATCCTGGAAGATGGCAAGTACATCTGCGGCTGGGCGATCGAGAAGATGTCTAAGAGCATGTTCAACGTGGTGAATCCAGATATGATTGTCGAGAAGTTTGGTGCCGACACCCTGCGTCTCTATGAAATGTTCCTGGGTCCTGTAGAGGCAAGTAAGCCTTGGGATACCAACGGTATCGACGGTTGCCACCGCTTCCTGAAGAAGTTCTGGGGACTGTTCTACGAGAACCGCACCGACAACTTCCTGCCATCAGCCGACGAGGCAGCCAAGCCAGAGAGCCTGAAGAGCGTACACAAGCTCATCAAGAAGGTAAGCGAGGATATCGAGAAGTTCTCTTACAACACCTCTATCTCAGCCTTCATGATTGCCGTGAACGAATTGGGTCAGCAGAAGTGTCACAACAAGGAACTCCTGACAGATCTCGTCATCCTCATCGCTCCATTCGCTCCACACATCGCAGAAGAGTTGTGGGAAGCACTCGGCGAACAGGGAAGCGTCTGCGACGCAGCATGGCCAAAGTATGATGAGCAGTATCTGAAGGAGAACGATATGCAGCTCACCATTTCCTTCAATGGTAAAGCTCGTTTCCAGATGACTTTCCCCGTAGATGCCAACAACGAGGAAATACAGAAACAAGTATTGGCCGACGAAAAGAGCCAAAAGTACCTGGAAGGATTCAACGTACTGAAGGTTATCGTCGTACCCAAGAAGATTGTCAACGTCGTATTGAAAAAGTAATATGCAAATAGCAATCAGTCCAAAAATAAAAAATGAGTTCAAGGATTATTTTTACATAACCCTTGGACTCATGTTGTATACATTCGGATGGACTCTCTTCCTGTTACCTTACCAAATCGTGACAGGAGGTGTCACCGGTGTCGCTGCCGTCATCTACTACGGAACAGGCATCCCCATCTACTTTTCTTATTTTATTATCAATGCCATTCTGTTGGTAGCAGCGCTGAAGATATTGGGACTTAAGTTCATGGTGAAAACCATCTACGCCATCGGCATGCTCTCGGTACTGTTGGCTTTGGCACAAGACTCCCTGATGGGTCCTCATGGCGAGTTGATACAGATATTAGGACCAGGACAGGACTTCATGTCGCTCATCATCGGTTGCTGCTTCACGGGTCTATCGCTTGCCATCGTATTCTTGCACAATGGTAGCACAGGAGGCACCGACATCATAGCAGCCATCGTCAACAAGTATCACAACATCTCGTTGGGACGAGTGCTCATCTTCGTCGACCTGGTAATTGTAGGCAGTTCATTCTTCGTCTTCAATGCCAAGCCCGACTTCACGACGATAGATGCCGTCAGAAAAGTAGTGTTCGGTCTATGTACGATGGTGATAGAGAATCTGGTACTCGACTATGTGATGAACGCCCAGCGAGAGAGTGTGCAGTTCATGATATTCAGCAAGAAATATCAGGAGATAGCCAATGCCATCGGCACACAGATGGATCATGGCGTAACAATCCTCGACGGCCATGGCTGGTACACAGGCGACGAGATGAAGGTGCTCTGTATTCTGGCCAAGAAGAACGAGAGTGTAACCATCTTCCGCATCGTCAAAATCATCGACCCCAATGCCTTCGTAAGCCAAAGCTCCGTCATCGGTGTCTATGGAGAAGGATTCGACGAGATGAAAGTGAAAATCAAAGAGAAAGATATTCAAAAGATAAAGTAATTGAAAAGTTTGGTGTTTAGAGTTTATGCCTATCTGCTAAGTAAATAAACATTAAACACTAAACATTAAACACTAATAGAAATGAAAATAGTTTTTGCAACCAACAATCAGCACAAACTACAAGAAATACGCGATATCTTGGGCAGCCAATACGAAGTAGTATCGCTGAAAGAGATAGGCTGTGAAGCAGACATTCCCGAAACAGGCAGCACCTTAGAGGAGAATGCCCTGCAGAAGGCTCAATACATATACGACCATTACCACGTCAGTTGCTTTGCCGACGACACAGGACTGGAAGTAGAGGCCTTAGACGGAGCACCGGGAGTTCACAGTGCCCGATATGCAGAAGGAACCGACCACGATAGCGAGGCCAACATGTCAAAACTCCTACGCGAACTCAATGGAAAAGAGAACCGCAAAGCCCGTTTCCGGACCGTCATCTGCTATATAGAGAAGCAGGATGTGTGTCCTTGCGGCTGTACCAGCATCAAGAAGATCCACCAGTTCGAAGGCATCGTAAACGGCAACATCGCCACCGAGAAACACGGCACAGAAGGTTTCGGTTACGACCCTATCTTCGTACCCGAAGGCTACGACAAGAGCTTTGCAGAACTGGGTGAGGAGATAAAGAACGGCATCAGCCACAGAGCACGCGCAGTAGCCAAATTGGCAGAATACTTGAAGAAGAAATAAGGTCACCCTGCGGAATAAATACAACAGACGATAACAAGAAATGATCAGAACCCTCAACTCCTTGCGATTCATTCTTATCTTAATGATAGTGATGTCGCATGCCACACTTCCCATCTCCCAAGCTTGCAACGACTACTTAGGAGAATATGCTGTGGTCATATTTTTCATCATCAGTGGATTCGTATTATCACTGAGCTATGGTGAAAGATTAGTGAAAGAAGAGATGAGCAATAAAAAATTCTTTCTTTCACGCATCTTCAAACTTTATCCGCTCCACCTGTTGGTTATAGCTATCATAATACCCTTGGACGACCGATTGGGGCTTCTCGGTCCTTGGTATCAGACCGTAGCTCACACGTTCTTACTACAGTGTTGGATACCTATCCATGAATTCATGGGAGGTCTCAATGGACCTACGTGGTTTCTATCCGACCTGATTATCTACTATTTCCTTTTCAAGTATCTATACCGATGGTTGATGCAAAGAAAAAAAGCATTACCACTGGTAATCTTTATTATCTACATGATGGCATATATCGCCCTCACAATGATAATAAAAGAAGACAAATCGGCTGACTATATTTACGCAGCTCCACCCTTTCGCATGATAGACTTCTGTTTGGGCATCTTACTCTATCGATTCTATCGTTCAGAAAAGGGGAAACAAGTTTATGCGCTCATCACCACCCAATTTAGTACATGGCAGGCACATATAGCAGATGTAGCCATCGTCCTCTTGTCGGCAGGGATGTATTACCTTTCTATCTATACTAATCCCAACTTCCGTTGTGCTGCCCTTTATTGGTTGCCAGCTGTCGTAAGCATTTTCTATTTCGTAGCTTCCGATCAGGGCAAGGGATGGCTCACCCGCCTATTCCATCATAAGGCATTATTATGGCTGGGTAGCATCAGTTTTGAGATATTCATATGTCACAGCCTTTGCTTTCGTATCGTGCAAAGCATCTTCATAAGGATGTTCGGTATTGATAACCCCTATTGGGAGTACAAGTTAATAATAGCATTGATACTCACCATCCTCACATCATGGATGGCAAAGAAATTTCTGGTAATACCCTGTAGTAATTACCTCAAAAAATACATCAAATGATCAACTCGCTATCGATATTGATTCCTACATATAACAATGTATGCCTTGAGCTTGTAAGAGACTTACAGGCTCAGGCATCAATATTGTCGTCCACGAATGATTTAGAATACGAGATTCTGGTTGCCGATGATGGCTCTACCGACAAAAATACCATTGAGAAGAACTGCGAAATCAACGGGCTGGATAATTGCCGATATATTGAAAGGAAAGAAAATATAGGCCGAGCAGCCATCCGAAATTTCTTAGCTAAAGAAGCCAAGTATCTTTGGTTACTGTTTCTTGACAGTGACTTAAAGTTAGATAATTCTGATTTCATAAGAAACTATATGCTTTCAAAGGGAAATGTAATAGTCGGAGGTCTTAAAATCGGCGGAAACCCTATCACACTCAAAGACAACCTACGTTACAAATATGAAAAGAAATGCGAAAAACAGCATAACTACAAGCATAGACAAAAAATAGGAAACAAAGAGTTTCGTACTACCAATTTTCTTATTTTCAAAGATATTATAATAAGGACCCCATTCGACGAGAACTTCAAATACTATGGTTATGAAGATGTTTTATTTGGTAAATCCATCTGTCAAAAAGGATATCACATTACCCATATAAACAACCCTATCTTGTTGGATGAATATGAAACAAACTATCGCTTCATTCTTAAAACGGAAGAAGCATGTAGAACATTGTATCAATTTAGAAAAGAACTAAAAGGCTACTCTAAACTCATCACTTATTCTGAACTAATTACGCGAATGATATTTGTAAAACCACTATTAAACAGACTTTTCCCATGGGTTGGTTTACATATAAAATCACGTTTAACAGGCAATAAACCAAGTGTTTTGTGGTTTAACATATATAAGTTATTATATTATATACATTTAGATATATGAATAAAAAAATATTGATTTTCCTTTCGTTTCTGATGTTTCAGGTCACAACTATCCCAACATTTGCCGCCATCGGCGATTGGAAAGCTTACTTGGCCTATCATGATGTACAAGAGATAGAACAAGCAGGAAACCTCCTCTTTATTAAGGCCTCTAACGACCTCTATGTATACAACCAAAACGACCAAAGTATACAGACATTCAGTAAGGCAGACTATCTGAATGATTGTAAAATACAACGCATCGCTTACAATAAGACCGCCAAACGCCTGCTTATCATCTACAGCAACTTCAATATTGACTTGATGAATGTCAGTAACTTTGAGGTAACCAATCTTTCCGATTACTACACAGCATCAACCACAGGGGATAAAACTATAAACGATATCTATATGTATGGAAAATATGCCTATGTGAGTAATGGTTTCGGTATTGTGAAGTTGAATATGACTGATATCGAGATAACAGACACCTACAATCTCGGCTTCCCTGTCAACTGGTGCGAAATTGAAGGAAACACCATTTATGCTTACAGTTCTGCAAAGGGAAAATATAGCGCATCCCTGTCCAGCAACTTATTAGACAAGAACAACTGGAAGAAAGTTGGAAATTATATTGCTAAAGCACAAGAAGATAAAAGTGAGTTAAAACAACTCGTAAGCACCCTTAATCCAGGAGGCCCGAAATACAACTACTTTGGCTTTTTAAAATACGCAAATAATCAATTATATACTTGTAATGGAAATGTGGGCGGACAAAAGGATGCCTGCATTCAAATCTTAGGGAAAGACAATTGGAACATATATCAAGATGACAATATCTCCAACATTACAGGTGTGGGATATAAAGATCTCGTATGTATAGATTATGATCCTTTAGACATCAAGCATGTTTTTGCAGGAGGCAGAAATGGGCTTTATGAGTTCTATGATGGAAAATTTGTTAAACACTACAACCATACCAATTCTCTTATAGAAATCGTTGGAGGTTTACAGAATAATGCAGAATATGAACTTGTACAAGGTATCAAATATGACGCTTCGGGAAACCTATGGTTATTAAACAGCGAAGCTCCCAACAGTTCATTAATAGAATACAGTAAAGATCAAGAATGGATTTCTCGATCTAAATCTGAACTTATGAAATATGAATCTTACGGAGTCAAGAATAAGAGTTTAGCTACACTACAAAGCATGATGATAGACAGCCGAGGATTGCTTTGGTTTGTCAATAACCATTGGGCAAATCCTTCGTTCTTCTGCTATCAGTTTCCCACCAATAAAACCGATGATGGAGTCATTAAGGCATTCACCTCTATCACCAATCAAGATGGTACGACCATCAGTAACATATTTGGCATAAGCTGCATCGCAGAAGACAAAAACAAGAACTTATGGATAGGCACCAACCAGGGACCTTTCCTCTTAGAAAGCAATCAGATTACAGCAGACTCTCCTGTATTTACCCAGGTAAAAGTGCCCCGTAACGATGGTACCAATTATGCTGACTATCTATTGACAGGCATGAACATCTCATGCATTGCTATAGACAAAGCCAACAGAAAATGGTTTGGTACCAAAAACAATGGAGTATATCTTATCAGCAGTGACAACTTAGAGCAATTAAACCATTTTACCACATCGAATAGCAAACTATTATCAGACAATATAGAAGCTATCGCTATCAATGATGATACGGGTGAAGTTTATATCGGTACAGAAAACGGATTATGCTCCTACATGAGCGATTCTAATTCCAGCAATGAAGAAATGACCAAAGATAATGTCTGGGCCTATCCAAATCCTGTCAAACCAGATTATACTGGCCTTATTACAATAACAGGTCTTTCTCTGAATGCCAATATAAAAATAGTCACATCTAATGGAACTTTAGTAAACCAAGGAAAAAGTTCTTCAGGAATTTACCAATGGGATGGCACAGACTTGAAAGGTAAAAAAGTAGCCAGTGGTATTTATATGGTAATGACTGCAACTGAAGAAGGAGACAAAGGTGTCGTATGTAAAATCGCAATTATTAATTAATGAGAAATAAAAATCCATATATCTTAGGTATCATAATAAGTGCCCCTTTCATTCTTTGGGCAATATTACTCATATTGCCAACATTTGATGACTGGACCACTCTATCTATGCCTAACTATGCCCTTGACTATCAAACATACATATTTCCTTTGGGAATGACATGGCGTCCTTTTGATGCCATCATGGGATATGTCAATGCCATAGACTACCATCTTTATCCTACACTGAACCATGTACTGATATTCATGGCACATATGGGTAGCACCTTTGTCATATACAAACTTACTGAAGTTTTAGAATTCAACAAGACATCAAGAAACATAGCAACCCTATTTTTCTATATATCTCCATGCACAATGGGAACCATCCTTAGTTGCGATGCTTTAAACCAAAGCTACTCGCATCTATGGGGAATATTATCTGTCTTTTTGTATTTAACAATAAACGGAAAGAAAAAATACATAGCATGGGTTGTTTGCACTTATATGTCTGTTCTGTCCAAAGACAATGGATTAGCATGGGCCATTGTACCACCAATCATGGCACTTACTTTTGACAAAATCGACAAAAAAACATGCCGGAAAGAACTTGTCTTCGGTTTTGCAATAGCTCTGTCATACTGTATTGTCCGTTTTTCATTGCCATACACATATATTAAAAATGGCAGTTACGAGGAAGACGTAGTCAGTATTCATAGCAGAATCAAAGGACTGGTTAACTGGATTAGTTATACTTGGTTTGCTGCAGATTATATATCTATCGTAAACAAACCAAACAGAAATCTCTATATCGGTTTCTTAACGATACTTCTGTCTTGTGCGTTCATGGTTAAGATTTGGTGGAATAAAACGATTTGGCATCATAAACAAATATGGCTGCTGATTGCTGTCTTGTTCATTGTTGCCTCACCACATTTATTAATCAGCATGAGCATTATGAATGCTTATAGTTCGTTAGGTATAGCAGCTATCATCATAGGATATTTATGCCATAAGTATCAAAAAAATAAGCCCCAACTTCAGACTTTATTTTTCTTATATTTGACAGCAGCTATCATCACCGACGTTCATCATTGGTATATGGCATGGCAAACATCCCTTCCCAGCAAAAGTATAGCAGAAGAAATTGTAAGAAAAACCGAGAAACCTGTAAATAAGGTATATTGTATCCTAATTCGTGACGATATGCCAAAATTTTCATCTTTCTGTGTACCGACCGAAGAAGCTATAGGATGGGGAATATCTGTTTGGGCAGTAACTGCCTATAAATGGCCTGCAGAAATAAGAGACACGACTTTGGAACGTACACCAGAAGTACAACAAGAAGCCAGAAAACTTGCACAACGCATCAAAAAGAAATATGACTGCGTTTGGATCATCAATAAAGAAAACGTGGAGGTAATCAAATGAAAAAAGTATCAATCATCATCCCTTGCTATAACGAAGAGAGCAACCTCATAAATCTCTACCAAAACTTAGCATCATTTATGAATGAGCATAGCGAATATCTATGGCAGATACTTCTCATTAATGATGGAAGCCGGGACCACACCTTTGAAATCATCAAGGATATCCGAACAAAAGACAAACGCTTCTGCTACATCCATTTGTCTCGCAACTTTGGCAAGGAGAATGCCATGCTGGCAGGTTTCGACCACGTACACGGAGATTGCTGTATCATCATGGATGCAGACTTACAACATCCTATTCAGGTTATTCCCAAAATGCTGAAACTTTGGGAACAGGGATATGACGATGTGTATGCAAAGAGGAAAAAAAGAGGAAAAGAAAGTTGGTTGAGAGAAAAACTTTCCATCACTTATTATAAGATTTTACAAAAAATCGCAAACGTAGACATTCTTCCCAACGTCGGCGACTTCCGCCTGCTTGACAGAAAATGTATCAACGCACTGAAAGAACTTCGCGAAACTCAGAGATATACTAAAGGACTATACTGCTGGATAGGATTCAACAAGAAAGAGGTAGAATTTGAACAAGGGGATAGGACAAATGGCACATCATCTTTCAACTATCGCAAGCTTTTCAATTTAGCGATAGAGGGCATCACATCCTATTCCATTGCTCCTCTGCGGATATCTACATTACTGGGAATTATCGTGTCTATTTCAGCATTTTTCTATATGTGCTACATTTTTTTCAAGACCATCATATTAGGTGAACCTGTACATGGTTTCCCTACGCTCATTATTGTCATTCTTTTCTTGGGTGGCATACAACTCCTGTCTTTAGGAATCATTGGAGAATACTTAGGCAGAATTTTTATAGAAACAAAACACAGACCCGTATATATTATTAACGAAAAAGAAGGGGTATGAAACGATTAATAGCAGGACAAAAGTATCAATTAGCATATATATTGACAATAGGAATATTATACTATATCCTATGTCATCTCGCACCAATAACGTTGTCTGATGATGTATTATATAAATTTGTATGGCCTCACGACAACGAGTCATACAACAAACCTATAGCATCAATTCTCGACATTATTGAATCACAATACATCCACTATCAAGTAGTCAACGGAAGAAGTATAATACATTTTTTCATACAATTATTTGATGGAATAATAGGTAAAGAGGCATGCAATGTTATAAGCAGTATATTGTTTGGCTGCCTTATTTATATGACTTCAAGGATGGCATCACAAGGTAAGAACTCACTGTTTGGACTTTCCATCACATCGGCTATACTTTTTCTGCTTATACCTGGATTTCATAATGAATTCTTATTCTTTTCAGCACTATTCAACTATTTATGGGCAACCATTGCTACTATGTGTTTTATTTTTATGGTATACCATATTAAAGAGAAAAACATGTCAGTATACATGTTAGGCCTGTCAATGTCCTCGTTTTTCTTTGGTTGGTTACACGAAGGTATTACGTTTCCCATAACATTAACTCTTATCATATATTGCATCCTTAACTATCACAAACATAAGATATTCAAATCGCCCATATTCTTTTGTACGGTATTTTATGCTTTAGGAACCTTCGTTTGTCTCTCATCTCCAGGAACCATACAACGTATAGGACAACAAGACTCCTTATGGCAGTTAATGACACAAAAAATCATATTTGGTGGAGTTAATTTACTTCATCTACGTGTATCATATCTTATGTTGGCTGTTTCTCTCCTTTTATTCTATAAGAAGAGAACTATTTGGAAAGAGCACTTCAATCGTTATAAGTATTTTTACTTGACATGGATTTTCACATTTATACCTGTATTTGGCAGTGGAGCCACCGAAACAAGAGTGATATTCTATACAGAACTCATCGCTACGATAATCGTTATAAACTTACTTATAAGCATTCATAAATATCAGAAAGGCCTAACCATAGGCTGTAATGTCGCCATGCTTTTGATGTACGTACCCGTCTTGCACTATTCATTAGAAAACTATAAAAATGATCAATACATTCTACAACAGTTGAATACGCCCCAAGTAGAGATTGTCTCTGTGCCTCAAATAAAGCCAGCCTCCAACCCTGTACTCTCAAGTATATTCGACAATTACTTACGAGAGCCTGTTAAATTTGGCCCTTTTGAATATGCGCAGGGATTCGTACAGAACAACGCATACTTAAAGTGTATAAAGATATTGTTCGATAAAGATAAATTATACTTTCTTCCAAAAGATATTGTAGAAAAAATGAAAAGAAATCAAATAAAAAAAAACATTTTTCACCTACAATACGCATAAGGAATTAATGGTGCTGGAAATCAAGGCTAATAGTCAAATTAAAGAAGTTAAACTCTTATTAAAAGACGAAGACCTCAATTCTCTTCCTTTTTACAAGAGAATCTTGGCTTACAAAGAACACTCATACATTGTACCAGAAGGCTATTATGATACCTTGTCGTATCATCAAAAAAAATATCTCATTGTCTGTTGTCCTACCAGAAACATAGCGAGGAGAATCAAGAATATTGCCTACCGTTACAAATAATCGGGGCATAAAAGCCTTACTGCGACTTCGGGTAACAATCAGTTACCAAATGAGATTTTAGCCAAATAAGTTTGCTATCACATTATATTTCAGTAACTTTGTAGGCATGAAACTAAGCATCATCATACCAGTCTATCACACGCAAGACACGCTGCCAAGATGTCTTGACAGCATCTTGCAGCAATCATTCACCGACTACGAGGTTATTCTCGTAGACGATGGATCGGACGACAGCTGTCCCCAGCTCTGTGATGAATATGCCCGGAAAGATGCCCGTATCAGGGTGATCCACAAGGAGAACGGAGGATTAAGCGATGCACGCAATGCTGGAATTCTACAAGCCAAAGGAGAATATATTACTTTCATAGACAGCGATGATACGATAGCAGAAGACACTCTTTCACTCGTCATAGAAAAAATAATCACGTATCCTGAAACAGATATTTTAGAATATCCTGTAATGGAAAGGTTAGGAAACGGTCCAAAAGAACATTTACTATCTTTTAAAGAAAAAGAATATCAAGATGCCATTGACTATTGGCTGGAAGAGAAAGCATACAACCACACTTATGCCTGGAATAAGATATATAAACGTGCTTTATTTGAACATATATGCTTTCCTAAAGGAAAAAATTTCGAGGATGTCCTGACTGTCCCATATCTCATAGGCCTTCTGCCATATCATGGGAGTTTCATTACTCCTAACATCAGAACTACAAACGTTGGTTGCTATGAATATCGGTGGAATGCCAAAGGCATCACGGCAAATGCAACATACAAGGATTTATACAATCTGTATGATGGTCATACCCAAAGTCTTCAAGCCATTATGAACAAAATCGGGAGTCAAGAGAAACTAATCCAGAAATACAGCCTTTCTCTGCAAATTTTCATGACACAAATTCTTAATGTCTTGCTCGACCTCTATGAGTTATCGGGACAATACGAAAATAATCCACCAGTTATCCACGATGTTGAAAAACTTGGTAAATCGGTGAAAATCAAAGTTTTTAAACTAAGATTACTTAACATTATAGGTTATCATAACCTATGCAGACTCAACAAATTCGTACACAGATTATATAGAAGAAAATAATATGATTGCAAATACACAAATACCTTTAGTAAGTTTCATCATCGCAACTTACAACCTGCCATTAGAATATCTTGTGGAATGTCTGAAAAGCATCCTGCAACTCTCTCTCAACTCAAGAGAAAGAGAAATCATTCTGGTAGACGACGGAAGCGATATTTCGCCCATCAACGATTTAGTGGAATACCAAGATGACATTATCTATATACGTCAACGTAACCAAGGTCTGTCTATTGCAAGAAACACTGGACTGCAAAATGCTTCTGGCAAATATATCCAGTTTGTCGACGGAGATGACTGTCTTATCCAGGTAGGGTACGAGCATTGTCTGGATCTCTTACGCTATCACAATCCTGATATTGTACATTTCACTTCTTCAAATAAAACATTTGATAAAGAAGTTCCTTATCAGTATTCTGAACCCATAAGTGGCAGTGCTTATCTATACAACAACAATCTTCGGGCTGCAGCTTGGTGTTATACCTTCAAGAGAGATCTCTTGCAGCAACAACGTTTCACTCCTGGTATTCTGCATGAGGATGAGGAGTTTACTCCTATACTTTTTTTAAAGGCAGAGCGCATCATAACAACAGATACAAAAGCTTACTATTATCGTGAGAGAGAAGACTCTATTATGCATAAAACAGAAGATAAGCGTCATTATCTCAAACGACTGGCCGATACGGAGAAGGTAATTTTCCAACTACAAGAGAAATCAAATTATCTTTCAGAACCAGAGCGTATCGCTCTCAACCGACGAATAGCCCAACTCACCATGGACTATCTGTACAATACTATCGTATTGGCACAGAACTACAAACATTTAGAAAAAAATATCAAGAGATTGCATGATAAAGGATTGTTTCCGCTTCCTGATAAAAAATACACGAAGAAATATCAGATATTTGCAAAAGCCATCAATAACAAGATTACCAGAAAAATCCTGTTCTACACTCTTTTAAAATTGAAATAAGAGAAAGCCAATGATGAAAATTCTTCTTTTGGGCGAATATAGTAATGTGCATGCCACGCTTGCTGACGGACTTCGCAAGCTGGGGCATCAGGTAACCGTGCTTTCTAATGGTGACTTCTGGAAAAATTATCCACGAGACATCGACCTGGTACGAAAACCAGGGAAAAAGGGAGGTATTATCTATTTAGCCAAGTTGCTGACGGTCTTGCCCAAACTGCGCGGATATGACATCGTACAACTCATCAACCCCATGTTCTTAGAATTGAAGGCTGAACGCATATTCCCCATCTATCGTTACCTTCGCCGGCACAACAAGAAAATCATCCTTGGCGGATTCGGTATGGACTATTATTGGGTCAATGTATGCTGCAAAGACAAGCCTCTGAGATACAGCGACTTCAACATCGGCAACCAACTACGTACCAATGCTGACGCCTTGAGAGAAAGAAAAGACTGGATAGGAACAGAAAAGGAACGCCTCAACAAGATGATAGCAAAGGACTGCGACGGAATCGTTACCGGCCTGTATGAATATTGGGTATGCTATAAGCCTTCTTTTCCAGATAAAACAACATTTATTCCCTTCCCCATCCGACCTTACGCCCAGCAGGCAGATATCAAAGGTCAGACACCCGATAAAGTAAAACTTTTCATCGGCATCAACAAGAACAGAAGTGAATACAAGGGAACCGACATCATGCTGAAAGCTGCACAAGATATAGCTGAGAAATACCCTGAAAAGGTGGAACTCCGCATAGCAGAAAGCGTTCCCTTTGCCGAATATATTGAGATGATGAACGGTAGCGATGCCATCCTCGATCAATTATACAGCTACACACCTTCCATGAATCCTCTGGAGGCCATGGCAAGAGGAATCATCTGTATAGGAGGAGGAGAACCCGAAAACTACGAGATTCTGCACGAGGAACATCTGCGCCCCATCATCAATGTACTGCCCAATTATGAAAGTGTTTACCAGCAGTTGGAACACTTCATCGAGAATCCCCAGCTGATTCCTGAACTCAAAAGACAGGGTATAGAATACATTAGCCACCATCACGACTATGTGAAGGTGGCTAAAGAATATGAAGCTTTTTATCAAAAAATACTCGCTTAACAGGTCTTTCCGTTATCGCCTTATGCCTGTATCTTCTTTGCTCTTCTGAAGCTGGAGGCGATGCTCCATACACCGAGAAGAATAAGAGGAATGCTGAGAATCTGTCCCATATCCATAGGCAGACCAGCCTCGAAGGCTACTTGAATCTCCTTCGTGTATTCGATGAAGAAACGGAAGGTGAAGATAAGAGTAAGACACAGACCAAAATAAAGACCAGAGCCTACGCTCTTAGGCCCCTTCTTCTTGTAGATAAAGAAGATAAGGAGGAAGATGATGAGATAGGCTATTGCCTCGTAAAGCTGTCCTGGATGGCGGGGATATTGGTCTTCCTTGACAAAGATGAAAGCCCATGGCACATCGGTCACCTTGCCGATAATCTCGGAATTCATCAGGTTGCCGATGCGGATAAAGGCGGCAGCTATGCCCGAGCAAATGCCCATATTGTCGAGCACTACCCATCCTTTTACCTTCAAGTTACGGCAATAGAGCCAAATGGCTACAAACATACCAATCACTCCTCCATGGCTGGCCAATCCCTCATAGCCGGTAAACTTCCAACTGCCGTCAGGAAGATGGTGCATAGGAATCAGCATCTCTACAACATGATCCCACTGACTGAGAAAATACTCTGGCTGATAGAAAAGGCAATGCCCCAAACGTGCACCTGCCAATATACCGATAAATATATAGATGAAAAGTGGTTCAAACTTCTCATCGCCTATCTTCTGCTGTCTGTAAAGGCGCTGCATCAGCAGATAACCCAACAGCAAGCCTACAAGCCAGCAAGTGGCATAGTAACGCAATGCTATCGGACCCAAATGAAACAGAATGGGATCAGGATCCCAAACAATATAATTGAGCAGATTAGCCATCATGTCTATATTATCAATACTGCGTTAAATTAATATTTAATCGTCTGTAAATCAATAACTTATATTAAGAAATGCTTATGAAAACTTAACTGTAAAAAGTTGGTCAAGTCGCTGATTTTCAGTAACTTTGTAGATCACGACAAATACAATATTACATGAATACAGGACTTGACCAATATATGGATATCTTTAAAGATGCAGTTGAAGATTCGGCTGCAAAGTTAACAAAAAGTTTAGAGAAAATACTCATCGAGGTGATAATTTTGTTCATGGTAATACCAAGAAAGATAAATTTCACCCAAATGGGAAGGTATGGCTCGCATGTTGAGCAAACCTATCGCAACGCCTTCGGCTTGAAAAAGTCGAAGTGCATTGACTGGCTCAAACTTAATGTCTCACTTGCCAAGCGCTTCTTTGGTAAACAGGGAAGATGGGCTATTGCCATTGATCCCAGTTACATCAGCAAAGCTGGCAAGAAGACTCCACATATCGGTCGTTTTTGGTCAGGATGTGCACAGTCTGTTAAACATGGTCTCGAAATCATGGGTATTGGTCTCGTAGATATTGATGCCAAAGACTGCATGATGTTAAGAGCCCACCAGTCGCTAAGTAATAAAGAACTGAGTCTCAGAAACAAGACTATGGTAGATTTCTATATCAGTGTCATTAAGCGTTATCGCAAGGAACTCCTCAAACTCTCAATCCTCATAGTTGCAGATGCTTACTTCTCCACAAGTACATTTGTTAATGGGATAAAGAAAGAAGGGTTCTCTTTGATAAGCCGCTTTCGTGACAACGCTTGTCTCTTTTATGTCTATGCTGGTCCACGTACAGGAAAACGTGGTCGTCCAAAGACCAAGGATGGCAAGATTGATATGAAGAATCTTGACCTCACTCGAATGGAGAAGATGGAGATGAAAGATATAGAAGGAACAGCTTATACTTTGATAGCCTATTCCAAGGCACTCAAGTGTAAAGTTAGACTTGTCATCTGGCAGATGCCGAATGGCAAGAAGAAACTATTCTTCTCTACAGACACCTCACTTTCGGGTGAAGAGATACTTCTTTATTATAGAACCAGGTTCCAGATCGAATTTTGCTTTCGTGACGCCAAAGGCTATACTGGTCTTATGGACTGCCAGGCTCGCGATAAGTGGAAACTCGATTTTGCTTTCAATGCTTCGTTCACATCACTAAATGTTGCCAAGGTAACTATGAAGGAGATGGGAATGGAATATTCTATGTCTTCATTCAAGTCACTGATGACCAACATTTATCTGGTGAAACGAATTTTTAAAGCAAGCGGGTACACCCCGAACCGAACTTTAATTAGCAAGATTTTCAAAGATCTCTCGTGCTTACAGCGTATAGCTGCTTAGCACATTATTGAATTATTAACGAACTATTGTATTATAATAGGAGTGGTGAAAAACGCGCAGGGTTAATCACCACACATTATACATTATATATTATTATACATTGAATCTGAAGTGCATGATGTCGCCATCCTGCACAACATACTCTTTTCCTTCGATACCGAGCTTGCCTGCCTCACGTACAGCAGCCTCAGAGCCATACTTGATATAGTCGTCGTACTTGATCACCTCGGCACGAATAAATCCTTTCTCGAAATCGGTGTGGATTACACCCGCACACTGTGGAGCTTTCCAGCCCTTGTGATAGGTCCAGGCCTTCACCTCCATCTCACCGGCTGTGATGAATGTCTCCAGATTCAGCAGGGCATAAGCCTTCTTGATAAGACGGTTCACGCCACTCTCCTCCAGACCGAGCTCCTCCAAGAACATCAACTTGTCCTCATAAGTTTCGAGCGATGCGATGTCTTCCTCTGTCTTGGCTGCGATAACCATGCACTCGGCGCCTTCCTCCTTGGCCATCTCCTCTACTCTCTTGCTGTACTCATTGCCGGTCTTGGCCGAAGCCTCATCCACATTGGCAACATAGAGAACTGGTTTGGTTGTGAGAAGGAAGAGGTCGTGAGCCACTTTCTGCTCCTCTTTGCTCTCGAAAGTCACGGCACGGGCATTCTTTCCCTGCTCCAACACTTCCTTATAAGCTTCGAGCACAGCCACCATCACCTTGGCATCCTTGTTTCCTGCTGCTGCAGTTTTCTGCTGCTTGGAAAGCTGAGACTCAATAGTTTCCAAGTCCTTGAGCTGCAACTCGGTATCGATGATACTCTTGTCCTCTAATGGATCTACGGCAGCACCACCTTCACGAACAATATTGTCATCGTCAAAACAACGTACAACATGGATGATAGCATCACACTCACGAATATTTCCCAAGAATTTATTTCCAAGGCCCTCACCCTTGCTGGCACCTTTTACCAATCCTGCGATGTCTACAATCTCGCATGTAGCAGGAACGATACGACCTGGATGAACTATCTCTGCCAATTTGTTAAGGCGCTCATCGGGTACGGTGATGACGCCCAAGTTTGGTTCGATAGTACAGAAAGGGAAGTTGGCTGCCTGTGCCTTTGCACTCGACAGACAGTTGAACAATGTGGATTTTCCTACATTAGGAAGACCCACAATACCACATTTTAATGCCATTTTATCTTTAAACGTTTAAATTTCTTCGTGCAAAGGTACATTTATTTGCAGACACTACAAAATAATTCATGGTAAATAAATGAAAAATAATCATAGGGATCTTGCGTACTTCAGAAAGATTGTTGTATTTTTGCGCTTATGAAAAATAAAATCATCATCACCATATTGACTCTCTGCATCTGCAGTTGCCAGTACAAGAGTAGTCACACATCCTGCAACACGCCACAAGGTTCTGTTGTCCAAGAAACAAAGTTGATAAGCACAACCCCTGTCAAGAATCAGGGCAAGAGTCCTCTATGCTGGGCATACGCCATGCTTGCCACGATGGAGAGCGAGCACATCATGAAGGGCGATTCGGTCAACCTGTCTGTGGCTTACATTGCCAGAATGATGCTGCAGGAGAAGGCCGTAGAATACTACTTTTCTAAAGGGACCAAGCCCATCAGCATGAGAGGCATGGCGCCCATGCTGATACATTATATTAATAAGTATGGTATAGTTCCCTACGACAGTTATGAGGACAAGAAGGATATCGACATGAGAGTTCTGCGCCGCAAAGTGGAGTTTCTGTGCCGCAATGCCATTGCCCAACAAATAGGTATAGAGAAATTGAAAAGCAGGCTCAACCGTCTTTTCGATGACGAGATGGGCTATATGCCTGCCAAGACTGTATATATGCTCGGTGCAGAATATACGCCCGAAGAGTTTGCCAACAGCGTATGCTTCCCTGGCGAATATGAGATGCTCACCAGTTTCACACATCATTCCTTCGGCGAGAGATTTGCATTGGAAACACCCGACAACCAGACCCAAGAAGTTTTTCTTAATGTGCCCATCGACCAGCTGATGCAATACATCCGTAACGCCATCAGCCACGGACATCCAGTTTGCTGGGAGGGAGACATCAGCGAGGAAGGTTTTCGTCATCCCCGACATGGTTTTGTAGACGTTCTGCCTTCTCAGCTTCCCACCACACAGGCATCACGCCAAAGAGAGTTCGAAAGTCTGAGAACCACCGACGACCACGTGATGGAAATCATCGGCATGATCAGCAAGAACCATCGTAACTACTATGTATGCCGCAACTCCTGGGGCAACCATTGGGGCAAGGCTGGACACATCTGTCTCTCGGAAGACTATCTGCGCCTTAAAACCATAGCTGCAGTTATCAGTAAAGAAGCACTAAAATAGCTGTTTCTGCTTGTGCACGCACACAAACAGTTGATTTAGGTCAAAAAAATGGCGTTTCTCTTGCTTTTCCCATCAATTATTTTGGCAGTTATCTCTAATCGTCGTACCTTTGCATCGTCAATAAGACAAAAGGTTATTAGGTTTTTAGGTTAAGATTGTTAGTTGTTTAGGTTTTAGTTAGTAAATTTAAGGTAGATTAAAAAGATTGTTTATTCAAGGACAACAGGTATTAGAAAAGTAAGGTAAATAAAAGATTGTTTATTCAAGGACGACGAAACAGAGTGTGAAACTTGCGAAAGCAGAACACTTTTTGAGTTATGAAAAATTTGGGAATATACTATTCTAAGTACGCAATTTCGACAAAGTTCGGAGTTGCGTATTTTTTTTATCATTTTATTTTGTTTAACCAACGAAAAGTCGTATTTTTGCACATAATATTAAAACAAGATATGTATTATGGCTAAACATCCCCTTTGGAATGAAGAATACTGGCTCTTGCTGCTACAATTGTATCAGAAGAAGCCCATGGGTGTAAAACCGCTCTATTCGAAAGGTATGGTAGACCTAAGCCTGGAGTTGCACATACCACCCACCTACCTGCATGAGCAGATGTTCAAGCTGAGAATGATGACACCTCGCATCACACGGCTATGGGAGAAGTATGCCAACAAGCCAGGCAAGCTGTCTCACGACATCAAGATGCTCAGAAAGATGCAGGGCTACGGCAATGCAGAGGCATTCTACCAGGGAGTGAAGCTCAACGAAACATTCGAGCGCGACTGGGAGCCGCTTGAGGCTGACCCCACCCTCACGCCCGTGAAGCTCATCATCATACTCGACCTCTACTTCCAGCTCACCCCTATCACCATGGTGGCTGAGACGCCAGAGATTATCGATCTTGCCAAACTGATACATACCACACCGGAGAAGATAGCCGACGTGATGAGCATATACATGTTCTGCGACCCGTATCTCAACCGAGAAGACGTGCTCATCAGTCCTCTGCTCAACGACTGCAGTGCCATCTGGCAACGATATGGGAACGGCAATCCTGACAAACTCTATCAGCTTGCCACAGAACTGAAAATTTACTTCAAAAAACAATAAATACAACTCACACCAAGTAAAAATGGCTCAGAAACTCATTCAGACACAAGAACAGAAGCTTCAACAGCTGCAAAAGCTCTCTGCCCAGCAAATGTTGCAGGTGAAACTCTTGGAAATGCCACTTACCGAATTAGAAGACAGCATCAATGCTGAGCTGGACGACAATCCAGCCCTGGAAAGCGAGAATCCAGACGACATGCTGGCAAATGACACAAACGAAAACGATCATTTGCCGGAAGACAACGACTCGCATAACAATGACGAGGAGGACGACTACGAGGCACAGACAGAAAAGGAGGAAAGAGAAGATGCTCTCGACTCGGCACTGGAAAACATAGGACGCGACGACCTGATGCCCGACTATAATTCAGACCGAAACAACAAGCAGGATGCCGACTACGAGGAAATGGTTTACGGCGACACCATCTCCTTCTACGACAAGTTGAAGGAGCAGATGGACATGCAGATGCTCGACGATACCGAAAAGCAGATCATGGAATATCTCATCGGATCACTCGACGACGACGGCCTGTTGCGCAAAGACCTCGACAGTATTTGCGACGAACTCGCCATCTATCAGAATATAGACGTCAGCGAACAGAAGTTGGAGAAGATATTGCACATTCTGCAAACCTTCGACCCTGCCGGCATCGGAGCAAGAAACCTGCAGGAATGTCTGCTTTTACAAGTGAAACGCATGCCTAAGGGCGTGTTGCGAAAGTCGATGGAAGAAGTATTCACCGACTACTACGACGAGTTCACCAAGAAGCATTGGGACAAGATAAAGACGGGACTTGAACTGAACGACACCCAGCTCGCCACCCTGCAGGAAGAGATACGCAAACTCAACCCTAAGCCGGGAGCATCGTTAGGCGAGACCGAAGGCAGAAACCTGCAACAGATAACGCCCGACTTCATCGTCGACACCAACGACGACGGCACGGTGACATTCTCGCTCAACCGGGGCAATATGCCAGAGCTGACCGTCTCCACCTCATTTACCGACATGATAGACACCTACAAAAAGAACAAGGGAAACATGAGCCGGCAGGACAAGGAGGCATTGCTCTATGCCAAGGAGAAAGTTGACAAGGCACAAGGATTCATCGAAGCCATCAGGCAACGCCGACACACACTCATCGTCACGATGAAAGCCATCATCGAAAGACAGAAAGCATTCTTTCTCGATGGCGACGAGGCCGACTTGAAACCTATGATTCTCAAGGATATAGAAGAACGTACAGGACTCGACAAAAGTACCATATCGCGTGTCAGCAACATGAAATACGCCCAGACAAAATGGGGAACTTTTCCGCTGAAGTTCTTCTTTACAGACAGTTACACCACCGAAGACGGCGAGGAAATGTCGACCCGCAAAATCAAGTTGACTCTGAAAGAACTGATAGAGCACGAAGACAAGAAAAAACCTCTCAGCGATGATGCCCTTTCCAAGGTGCTGAAAGAAAAAGGGTTCCCTGTAGCCCGCCGCACGGTAGCCAAATACAGAGAGCAGTTGGGCATTCCTGTAGCAAGGCTTAGAAAATAGATGCAAGGCTTAGAAAACAAAAAGATTGTTATGAAAGAAAAGAATATCATATTGACAGCACGCATCATGAGCATGCTTTTCACACCGTTCTATCTGCCCTTGGTAGGACTTGTGGCATTGTTTCTGTTCAGTTACATGTCGCTCCTGCCTTTGGCTTATAAGCTGCCCATGCTGCTCACCGTCTACTTGTTTACCATTCTTCTGCCTTCAGTACTTATCCATATCTACCGCCGATATCAGGGATGGAGCACCACCGAACTGGGCAAGAAAGAACGACGCATCGTGCCCTACATCATCTCCATCGTGTGCTACTTTGGGTGCTTTTTCCTGATGGAATACCGCAACACTCCCCGTGTCATCAGCATCATCTTAGTGGCTGCTTTGATTATACAGATGGTGTGTGCCTTCATCAATATATGGTGGAAGATATCCACCCATACAGCAGCCATAGGCGGTGTGGCAGGAGCCTTACTGGCTTATTCTATCAGTTTCTCGTTCAACCCCATCTGGTGGCTCTGTCTGGTACTCATCCTGGCAGGCATGGTAGGTACAGTACGAATGATACTGCGCCAACACAGCCTGTCGCAGGTTGTAACAGGATTCTTCATCGGACTCGTCTGCGCCTTCCTCGTCATCTGAGGGAAAAAACTGTCAGCAGGAATAATAGAAAACAAATTCAGTAAAATTATAAATATAAGAAAACAATGAAACCATTAGTTAGCATTATCATGGGCAGTACAAGTGACCTGCCTGTTATGGAAAAAGCATGTAACTGGTTGAACGACAACCAGATTCCTTTCGAGGTAAATGCCCTCTCAGCACATCGCACCCCCGATGCAGTAGAATCATTTGCCAAGGGAGCCAAGGCTCGTGGTGTGAAGGTCATCATCGCAGCTGCCGGCATGGCTGCAGCCCTGCCTGGAGTTATTGCCGCATCTACTCCACTTCCTGTCATCGGTGTGCCTATCAAGGGTATGCTCGATGGTCTTGATGCCATGCTCAGTATTATCCAGATGCCTCCTGGAATCCCTGTAGCTACTGTCGGAGTCAATGCTGCTCAAAATGCAGCCATCCTTGCTGCCGAGATGATTGCTCTCTGCGATGAGGAAGTGGCTCAGAAGGTAGAAGCATGGAAGGCTGGCCTTGGTGCCAAGATTGAGAAAGCCAACAAAGACTTGGCGGAAGTGAAGTTTGAGTACAAGTGCAACTAACATGGTAGACTTATTCAATTACACTCGCCGTGCCTCTTCTGTGGCACATATCGGATCACTCGACTTAGGCGGCGACAATCCCGTGCGCATCCAGTCGATGACCACCACCAATACCAATGATACCGAGGCTTGCATACATCAGGCTGAGGAAATCATCAAGGCTGGTGGCGAGTTGGTACGCTTTACCACACAAGGTTCACGGGAGGCAGAGAACATGAAGAACATCAATGCCGGCATTCGTGCCGACGGCTATCTGACACCGCTTGTAGCTGATGTTCACTTCAATCCTAACGTTGCCGACGTTGCTGCTCTCTACTGCGAGAAGGTGCGTGTCAATCCTGGCAACTATGTTGATCCTGCCCGCAAGTTCATCAAGCAGGAATATACCGATGAGGAATATGCTCACGAACTGCAGAAGATAGAAGACCGATTCGTTCCATTCCTCAATATCTGCAAGGAGAATCATACTGCCATCCGCATCGGCGTGAACCATGGCTCGCTGTCCGACCGCATCCGCAACCGCTATGGCGATACTCCCGAAGGCATCGTAGAGAGCTGTATGGAGTTCCTCCGCATCTGCAAGAAAGAGAATTTCCACGATGTGGTCATCAGCATCAAATCGTCCAATACCGTGGTGATGGTTCGCTCTATGCGCCTCTTAGTCAGCGAGATGGAGAAAGAAGGCATGAACTATCCGCTGCATTTGGGCGTTACTGAGGCTGGTGAAGGCGAGGACGGAAGAATCAAGAGTGCTGTGGGTATCGGTGCCTTGCTTGCCGATGGTATCGGCGATACCGTGCGTGTAAGTCTGAGCGAGGAACCTGCCGCAGAGATTCCTGTAGCCCGCCATCTGGTGGATTATATCGGAAAGAAGCAGGGTCAGCTGCTTATTCCTGGCGAGGCTTGTCCTCAGTTCGACTGGCTTCGCCCTGTGCGCAGAGAGACTCAGGCTGTAGGCAATATTGGCGGAAATCAGGTTCCCGTAGTCATCAGCAACCGTATCAATGGCGAGAGCACGATTTGCGACAATGAGGATGCCAAACCCGACTATATATACATAGGTGGAAAGAAGCCTCAGCAGTTTGTGCCTGGCCAGAGCTACATCGTAGATTATAATGTCTACGAGACCCTGAACAGCAAACCAGAGACCACGGGTGCCAAGCTCTATCCTATCTTCCCTGCCATGGCTATGCCGCTCATCGCCAGCATCAGGGCTGACATCAAGTTCCTCACCTTGCAGTTTGGTACTCCAGCCGAAGAATACATCGCTTGCTTGAAGAATCATCCGGAGGTGGTAGTCATCTGCGTGAGCAATCACCAGAACCGACTTGGCGACCAGCGTGCCCTGGTACACGAGATGATGAATGCCGGCTTGAAGAACCCTGTCATCTTCGCAGAGATGTATCAGCACAGCAAGGAGGAGAAGAGCGACTTCCAGTTGGAAGCCGCAGCCGACATGGGAGCCTTGATGATAGACGGTCTGACCGACGGCATCTGGCTGATGAACAATGGCGACATCCCTGCCCAGACCATTGATGAGACTGCTTTCGGTATTCTCCAGGCTGCTCGTCTGCGTACCAGCAAGACCGAGTATATCAGTTGTCCGGGTTGTGGCCGTACGCTCTACGACCTTCGAGAAACCATTGCCCAGATCAAGGAAGCCACCAAGCATCTGAAAGGCTTGAAGATTGGCATCATGGGCTGTATCGTGAATGGTCCTGGTGAAATGGCAGATGCCGACTATGGCTATGTAGGTGCCGGTCCCAACAAGGTAAGCCTATACCGCAAGCAGGTTTGCATAGAGAAGAATATCCCGCAAGAAGTGGCAGTAGAGCATCTGCTCGCCCTCATCAACTCGGATAAAAAATAAAAACATGAGGGTGTGTCATAAGTCTGTGACACACCCTCATGGGCTTTGCTATCGTAAATTTGAATTATTTTCAGAAAACAGATACGATCACAAAGCAAAATTGGAATGCGAAGAGATTTTCTTTTGTTCAATAACTGAACTTTCGGATATCAGGAAGTTAAAGGAGTTAAGGAGTTAAGACGTATGTCTTGCTGCTTAAAAAACACGCCAAAAAGACTATTGTCTTAACTCCTCAGCGACCGTAGGGAGCGATAACTCCTTTAACTTCATGATCTTGGTCGGTACCCATATGTGCAAATTTTGCACATGTGATATTTTCATCCAATTCACCTTCCTTGAAAATGTTTCTTATATGGCGCGTTATTACAGTACAATCTCTTACAAATAATTCAGCCATTTGATTTTGTGTGAGCCACACGGTTTCTTTCTCCAACTTTACTTCAAGTTGGGTGCTGCCATCGTCTGTTGTATATAGAACGATAGACGAACCATTATTTGCAACAATTTTATTCTCAGTCATATTCATCCTTGCTCCTTATATTGATTCCACATTCTCTTTATCTTCCCTGCTATCTCCTTGCGGAGCCAGAGTGGTTCGAGCACTTCAAGATTTTCACCATTCCAAAGCAGTTCCTGCTGGAAGTCGATTGTTGGTCTGACTTGCAATTCGAAAATGCTGTACCCATCAATTTGTTCAGTTTCTTGTTGTGACTCATGCAATGGTAAGTCGCGGGGATAGTTTGCCAGGCCAGAGTTGACTTTAATTCTCACCTTCTCGATGCCACACCCATCGCCAGGAATTACACCGATACAACCATCAAAGTATTCAAGTGGGTCTGACTATTGCTAAATATTTTGCGTGACAATAGTTGGGAACTATTACAGAAACTAAAGGATTATTATTCACAATCATCAATTATTAAATTTATTATCTCTTTTAAATCGCGTTTTTGTCTTTCCTTTACTTTTAAATATTGCATCATCGACATCTGGGAATATCTTTGATAATTATTCGGCGTTAAAGACATAAGACCTTTAAAAATACTTGAAATATAGAAAGGGCATATATATAGGAGCCGTTTCCAATATTTCTGGAATAGATGTAGAATATGATGCTATTACTGGCTTAGCAAAAGCCATTGCTTCCAAAGGAGGATATCCGAAGCCTTCAAAATAAGACGGATAAACAAATGCATAGCAATGTTTATATGCATTTCTTAAATCAGAATCAGATAAAAATGGCAGGATAATTTGGTTTTTGAACTTTTTGAAAGGATAGCCTAAAGTGACGAAATAATAGTCCGGATTTTGTTCACAAAATGCTGCTGCAGCAGCAACCATTTTCTCTGGATTTTTACTATCTCTATTAGCACTGACCATTAAGAAATATTTTTCGTTCCGTTCAATTAAACTTCGAAGTTCATCACATTCTATAATGTCTTTGTTGGTATATATTCTATCTGGACTAAACAAGACCTTTATATCTTCGGAATTAACTCCATAATAGTAAGAGAGTGAACTTTTTGTATATTCAGAAACCGTAACAAGTTGTACATTTGTATTTTTTTTTGCCAATGAGACAATTCGCTGTATTTTGTCTGTACGTTTTGCAAACGTTCCATGCGAATACTTATTCAATATCCATTTACAAAATTTTATTACAGGCCCTTTTACGTAAGTTTTCCATCCTTGCACAGCATTCTTCTTAAAAGCTAAACAAGGATTCTCTAAATAGAAATATATATTTAGAAAATTATCTTCTAACTCCTCATAAGCTAAATCGTGAATTACACAAACAACACGACATTTTATGTTTTCAATGTCTTCATATTCACCCAAATACTGAGCACAAGCTATAAAAAAGGTATTAATCTCATTTTTTTCTATCAAATCTGAGATTCTATGATTAGCAACATCTAAAAATTTAACTCCTATAGGCATCAAAGATTCTATTTTTTCATCCTCATATGCTATTCCATAACGAGAATCATAAAGAGCATAAACTGTATGATTACCTTCTTTGGATTTCAAACAATCAAGAAGAGAAAAAAAAATTCTTCTCTGGTATTCTCCTGCTCCTGTTTTTTTCTGCAGAGTTATAAAATCTATTAATATATTATTCATCCTTAATTCCGCAACACTTTAGTTCAACATTGTTTATGATTTCTTGAGCAACAAAAAGTTGCTCAGGATTTTGCCATATCGAAGAATTCACTTGCCTTAGTGTTGCAAAAACAAACAAGAGAATCCGACGATAGACATGGCAAAAATACAAATTAAATCTGAGAAACCCACTCCTTTTGGAGGAATATTTTCGAGTCATGGAGCTATTTGACTCCATACTGATTGTGGATAACGCCTACAACTTATGGGTATGATACTGTATTGCCTCAAGTCGCATTGCGGGATAAGGGGATATTGTGAGCTGAAGTGGGCATTGCAGTTCAATATATCAACACTCATTCAGTAATGAGCGGCTGTGTACACGCAAGAAGGATGTTGAAGGGTTTAGTTGCGGATTTGAGGAAAAACTCATTATCATTTATTCTTTTCTCTTTACCCAAACCTTGTGGCTACCGCTGCCCTTCGAATCTATCGGTGAAGTCTTGTCATCATTGCGCATATTACCCATTTCCTGTAATTTGTACTTAGCCATATCAGTTTCCTTTCTTATCAAGATTGTTACAACTCCGTATTGCAGCAGCCTTTACATTCTACAGTTTTATTATCGTACCTAAGAAGAAAAGACCACAAACATAGGAAGAAAAGTATTTAATCCTTGAAGAAATCTCCGTTCATAAACATTGAACCGACATTCAAAACTTTTGAACCGCCATTCAAAACTTCTGAACGGACATGCAACGCTTATGAACGAAGATTTCAGCCATGCAAAGATACAACTTTATCAGATTCAAAGACAGAAACGGATGGACGATGTGCAGGAACTATCCGTAACTTCTACAAGGTCGTTATCCAAAGACTTGACGTAAAGAGGTTCGGACTCAAGGCTACAAGTCGCATAAAAGCGTTTGTATTCAGGTTTATCTCTGTACCAGTCAAGTGGATCAGGACATCAAGGCGGTATGCGCTGAATATCTATACCTGTAATAATGCTTACGCAGATGTATTCCAGACTGACTTTGGGTTATCTTTAGGTTAAGTAATGTGGAAAACTTGGAACTTATCAACAAAATAACTATCTTTGCACATGAGAACGGAACCCAGCGAAAATTGGGTAAGAGAATATAATCTTTAAAACACAAGAAGAGTTATGGCTGACATAAAATTACTCTTGGTAGAAGACGACGAAAACCTCGCCTATATGGAGAAAAGCTGCTTCGAAGATATCATCGAAGGATATGAGGTGAAGACAGCCGTCAATGGCAGGCAAGGACTGGAGAAATGGAAAACCTTTCAGCCCGATGTCATCGTTTCGGATATAGACATGCCTATCATGGACGGTCTGGAGATGGTGAGGAAAATACGTGAGGTGGATGGCGATACCATCATCCTCTTTACCACTGGCCTTACATCGCCCAAAGACCTGAAGGCAGGCTATGCTGCCGGAGCCAACAACTATGTGAAGAAGCCTTTCATACCCGAAGAGCTGGATGCACACATACAGAGCCTGATGCGACTGAAGGAAGGCAAACGCAGCAAGAACAACAGCCAGCTCGTAAAACTGGGCAAATATATCCTTGATGCCAATCATGCCACGCTGAAAAACCAGGAGGACCACAGCGAGAAGATGCTTACGGCACGTGAGGCAAAGATTCTGGAACTCTTGGCTGTGAACAAGAACGAAGTGGTGCGCCGTGACGCTGTACTGAGTCGTTTCTGGGACGTGGAAGACAAAGACTATTTTGCATCGAGAAGCCTTGATGTTTTCATCAAGAAAATTCGCACTGCCATCGAAGACGAGCCAAGTGTAGAGTTAAGGACTATCCGAGGCGTAGGCTTCAAACTCATTGTAGAATAACTGCAAGCCCGTTGTCGAAGCATCGGTATGAAGACCTTTGCATAAAAACATTATACAGAGAAAGAAAACAACAATAAAAATAAAGCATTATGTTTAAGTCGATACTTTACTATATATTAATGATAGCGGAATTCTGTAGCACCATGTTTGTTGGTGGTATAGTGATAGGCATCTACCTTGCTGTCTCAGGAAAACTGGAAGAGGTAAATGCCAACGACCAGGCTTCCTTACTTGAGGCAGGAACTCCCATTATTTATGTTTTCTGCATTCTTGCTATACTTATATTATGGTTCACCTTCAGCAAGGCAAAGTTTTCCAAGTTTACGCTGGGCAGAGTGAATCCTGCATACAAGTGGAAGGCTATGTTCTGGTACACCCTTCCCCTGTTTGGAATTACCTTGATGTTTATCGCCCTCTTCAATTTGTTGGGCATCAAAATATACAACAAGGAAATCATGCCTCTTGACTATATAGGAATGCTTCCGATGATTCTTATCAGCTCTTTTATCTCAGCCTATATTATCTTCGGCGCGATATACGAAGAACTGATCAAATGCGGCAAGAAGACATGGGTTTCTTACCTTACCGTTCTTGTATTCAGCATCATACCATTCATTGCCACAACCCTGGGCCAGTCATTGACATGGATTATCATGATGATGATATGGAGCATCGTGCAGACATCAATCCTCTTTTATATCTACAAAACCACAAGGAGCACCATCGTGACATTTGTGGCCTGTATCATCTGTAATCTGATTCCTACCGATATTTCCAGTATTCCTCTGTGTACTGCCATGGGATGCTTTGGATCCACATTGACAGCAAGCAGCATCAGCAATTATTTAGTAGCAAAGAAGGAAGGCAGAGAAACCGAATACCTCTTGGATGAATAAAGAAGAAAGGAGAAGATGATATGAATGCCAACCGCACCAAGATACTCAGCACCACTGCCCTAATAGCCATTCTCTTCATCCAAATGTTCTGGATGTGGAACACCTATAACATCAACGCGCGACAATTAGGAAAGGAATGTAATGAGATATTGGAGAAAGCCATCGCCTTAGAGTTGGATAAAACAAATAGGTGCGATTCTTTTTTTGAGTCGGGAGATACCATTGCTTCCAGTAATATTTATAATCCTACACTATCCCTTTATGATGCCATCTACAAAAAATCGCATCAAGATGCCAACACCGATATCTTGACAAATATTGCAGACTCTATCTTCAAAGCAGAAAATCTACCTTTCCGCGCTGCCATCAACAAGGTGAACATGAAAACAGGAAAGGTGATGGAAGGCAAAAATATCAACAGCAATATCTTCCCCTTCCTGGAGGAAGTGAAAACCAACATTCAGCCTGTAAGACTGGACAACAGCGTAGGCTTCCAGATGACCATCACCAACGGAAGCATCTACATCATCCAGCAAAACTGGGTGCTGCTCCTCATCTCTATCCTTATTTCCATCGTCATCATCCTGAGTATTATCGACCAGATAAACTATATCAACGAGCAGGAACGTGTTCGCCTCCTGCGCGAGGATTTCTCGTATGCCATGGTTCACGACATGAAGTCGCCCCTCACCTCTATCATCATGGGTACGAAATACCTGCACAGTGGTGTACTGGAGAAGAAACCTGAAATAAAGGAGAAATATTTCACCATCGTAGAAGACGAGGCACAGCATCTACTGGCACTCATCAACCGACTGCTCACCATCTCGAAACTGGAACATGGCAAGTTGAATATTCAAAAGACTGTAGTAAAACTGGAGCCCATGATAGAGGATGTGACCGAGAAATACAAAGCCAAGTCGGCCAAGCCCATTCATATAGCCACCCAGCTGAAGGTAACGACTGTGGCTGCAGACGAGGAATATCTGAAGGAAGCTATCAGCAACCTAATAGACAACGCCACCAAATACTCGAAAGAAAAGATCAACATCCGCATTTCTACCCTCGAGGACAACCACTATATATATATTAAGGTGTACGACGAGGGAATAGGCATATCGAAGAGCGAACAGAAATCGGTATTCAATCGCTTTGAGCGTGCTGCCGAACACGAGAAAAATGGCAACAAGACCCGAAAAGGATTTGGCATAGGCCTGAACTATGTGTTCCAGGTCATCCATGCCCATGGCGGAAAGATAAGTCTGAAGAGCGAGAAAGACAAGTGGACGGAGTTTACCATCGCCCTGCCTAAAGTTTCAGACAAGCAATAAGATGGAGAAAAAACAAGTTACAGGGACACAACTCATCAACAGAGTGGCACGCCAGACATGATTAGAAAAACGTTAACTTAAAGATAACCATCTGATAACACAACATTTACAGCAATAGCCGTATCTTTGCATCGTAAACAATAAAGAAAAGAAACGATACAACTATGGCTAAATCATTCGTCATCATACTCTTTACGATACTCTTTGGCTTGAACCATGTATCGGAAAAGCAGTACAACCATACAAATGATAAAAATCAAATAATAGAAATCTCTCTTAAAAGGTCAAGCTCAAGCTGTGAAGCTGTTGAGCTTGACCTGTCTTATTTGTCACTTTACTCTGGAAGTGATGGGATTTCTTGTTCCTTTCATACCAACGAGGAAAGCCTTGGCGCTGCCAAACTTCAAGAACATGTCAAGACGTACTGGCACGTGGTTCTCGTCATCGGTCACATAGAAATCGACTATTCTCTTGTACTTGCCATCTTCTAACTCCATGTAAGCCAAGCGCAGACAGCGATACTTCAAACCATTGTCGGCCTTGATGGTTTCCTTGCCCAAAAACTTGATCTGGGCAGGTGTACGGCCGTTTCCATCCACAATAGGGAACTTCACCACATAACCCTTCTTCCAGTTGGCAGGGTCGAAGCTGCGGGCGCGCAGGAAGATGTTCATCATATCGAAAACGCAGTCTTCGTAAGCTGCATTTTTCCAGTGATGAGTACCATCATGGCGCTGACGATGCATACGAACATGACATTTTCCGTTGGCATAGCTGTAAAAATCCTCATCTACCGTATAGCGCTTGCCTTCACGGGCTCCCTTACGGAAATAGAGCGGAGCAAGGTCGGTGCTGCTATAACAAAGCAAGGTGTCGCGAAGTACAAAGAAATCGTCTACTCGCTTGTTACCACGTGTCACCAACGAACCACGATAGGCGGGTTTGCCCTTATAGGTGGTCTGGATGGTTGACATACTGGCTGTACCAGCCTTAACCCATACAAACTTCCAGTTGTAGTAGAGGTTGTAGGCCAGGTACTCACCCGACTTGAATGCCGTGTTACGGAATGTACACTGGGCAGACACCGTAGTGCTGACCATAAACAGCAAGATAGCTGTCAGTACTGATTTTTTAAGAAATTTCATCATATCTCTTACATTTTAGGAACATACTGAATGCCTAATTTCTTAGCACGATCAGCGTTCTGATTTTTCACTTTTTTCTCCTTGTCTGGCTTCTGCTTGGTAATGACACCAGGCTTCTGTCGGTCGAGAGGCCGTTCCGTAGGGTTCCAACTCTCGGTAATGTCCCATTTAGCCTTGCACTCTATGACCTCAGGATAGTAATACACCTCTTCTGCCTGCTGGTCTTTATCGTAATCACCAGTATCCCATTTGCCATTATTATTGCGGTCAACTATCAGGCGCAGATAATATTTCTCGGGCTTGAGATAATAGAACTCCGCCACTCCGTTGACAGCCTTGGTTTCCTTCACCACCTGGTCTTGCCCGTTGAGCAGTTGTACCAGCAGGTGCTCGTTTTCAAGACTTGTTATGTTGACCAGCAAAGTGCTGTATTCGTCGAGCGAAGAAACCTTGAAGCCTTGCTTTACAGGCTTGGAAGCCAGCCCGTAGATATCGACAAATGCAGCCGAATCTATCTCAAGACTGTATTCGATGTCGGGTCGCCACTCGCCCCGCAGCTTATAGTTTCGGTTGCCCATATCCTCAAACTCGAAAGGAGCTCTGTACCACAATGTGTCGTGCTTGGCATAAAGATGAATGCCTGCCGTATCGGCATGGGCAAGAGGTGTAGGGAACGAGAAACTGATGTTCTTGTCGGGATCCAGCTGTGAAGCCACTCCTATCTTTACCTCCAAAGGCTTGGGAGCCATGACCGAGTCGTAGGGTTCGCCTTTCTTCTTGCGCTTCTCCTGCTTCTTGGTCCATTCTTCCAACTCTTTGTTGAGTCGTTTCTGTCGTTTGGCATACGATTCCTTGGCGAGTACATCGAGGGTATCGGTACGTGAGACAAGCACACCTGTACTGTCGGTCATACGATAACTCAGTTCTATTTGCAGCGTATCCTGATTGACCAAGGCAGTATCGCGAAGCCAATAGGTAAGTGTGTCCTGCTGTAAAGAAGACTCGATAAGGAAGGCGTTTTCTGCATCAAAGTTCAATCCTCTGACCACAGGCATGATGGAATCGCCATAGCTGAAGAAGAGTGAGAAATTGTTGGCATCCTTGCGCTCAGCCTTGAGGAAGTAGCGGTCGGTAAGTGACTCTGTGAAAGCTCTCAACACAATGTCATCAGGCAGGAAATGAGTATACGCCACCCGGTCGATAGACTTGATATGCAGAGAGTCGACCCACGTTGTATCCTGACGGGTATCAGGCTTGAAAGATGGCACGATGATGTCGTGAGAGAAGGCTATCTTCTCGCTCTTTTGACTGAACATATAGTTGCCATCCATATCCTGAAGGGCATAGATGCGGTAAGAGCCTGGTGCCACACCCTTGATAACGAAGCGGCCACGGCTGTCGGTACGGCTCACACGAAGCATGGGCTTGGTACGGAAAGCCGAATCGGCGGTGTCGCTGTACAGACCTACGAGAATGCCCTTGATGGGCTCCAAGTTTTCTGATTCGAGCACATAGCCCGACACCTCCATCGTATCTATCTTCTCGCCTGTGGAGAAACTGTAGGTATAGTTTCCCATAGGATTGTTCTCATTATTGTCGCTGATGGCATCAGAGAAGTCTATCGTGTACGTGGTATTGGGCTTCAGCGAGTCGACCAGCGATACCTGAATCTTCTTGCCTGCCGTCTTGATTTCGGGCACTTCTATCTGAGGAGGCGACACGACGACTTTCTCGGTAGGATTGTCTATCTTGACATATTCATCGAAGTAAATGTTTATTTTCTTTGATGTCACATTCACTCCTTTGTCCTCAGGACTGGCACCTATCACCTTGGGCGGTGTCTCATCGAACCATCCTCCATCAGGCTGTCCCATCTTGGCACACGAAGCCAAAAGCAAAATGGCAAGGACATAGAAGGGCAAATACATAGCACTTGCCTTCTTATGCGTCTTAATCCATTTGTCTATCTTGTTTATCATCATTATTCTCGTGTATCTACCTTTTTGCGCATATTATAGTTTGTTGAGTTCGAGCATCTCGTCGATATTCTTTCGGCTGTTGCTCAGTCGGGGCACCTTATGCTGTCCGCCCAACTTACCCTTGCTCTTGAGCCAGTCGTTGAAGAGGTTAGGACGGGCCTTCACTATCTCCAAATGCTGAAGTGTGACGTCGTGGAAACGCTTGGCCTCATAGTCGCTGTTGATTTCCTGCAGATGCTTGTCGAGCAAGGATGCAAACTCGTCAAGGCTTGCCGGCTCCTTGGAGAACTCGATGAGCCACTGGTGGCGACACTTGGCATTACTGTCCATAAAGACAGGAGCTGCTGTATATTCTGCCACCTGCGCTCCTGTTTTCTCGCAGGCATACTTCAATCCCTTTTCGGCATTGTCCATGATGAGTTCCTCACCAAAGGCATTGATAAAGTATTTGGTACGTCCGGTAATGATGAACTTGTATGGATTCTTGCTGGTAAACATGACTGTATCGCCGATGAGATAACGCCACAAACCACAAGAGGTAGTGATAACCATGGCGTAATTTTTTCCCACCTCGATGCCCTGAAGAGGAACCACCGTAGGATGATCGGTACCAAACTCGTCCATAGGTATAAACTCATAGAACACGTCATAATCGATCATGAGCGACATGGCCGGGTCGGATGGATCGTCCTGCAAGCCGAAGAATCCCTCGCTGGCATTATAGGTCTCCATATAGTTCATGCCTGGCGAAGTGATGAGTTGCTCGTATTGTTTGCGATAAGGAGTAAAGGCTATACCGCCATGGAAGAACACTTCCAGGTTGGGCCACACTTCCTCCAAATGTTTTTTACCCGTAAGTTCGAGAACACGTACCAGCACACTGAGCATCCAGCTGGGCACTCCCGAGATATTGGTCACATTCTTATTCATCGTCTCGCGGGCTATACGGTCGCGCTTTACCTCGAAGTCGCTCAACAAGGCTGTCTGCTTCTTGGGCACTCTCACCAAGTTGGCCAAAGGATTGATATTCTCGATGAGGATGGCACTCAAGTCGCCCACCAAACTGCCCGAGACATTATAGTTGGGCGAATGACTTCCACCAAGAATAAGGCTCTTTCCATCGAAGAGCTTGCTTTCGGGATGATTTCTCAGATAATAGGCCACCGCATCGAAGCCTCCTGCATAATGAATGCCATGCAATCCGTCGCGTGACACAGGAATGAACTTACTCTTGTCGTTGGTGGTTCCCGACGACTTGGCGTACCATTTCACAGTTCCTGGCCACAACACATTCTGCTCGCCGTGGCGCATACGGTCGATGTCACCTTTCAGCTCCTCGTAGGTGTTGACAGGTATATTGTTGGCAAACTTTTCGTAAGAATCGGTATTGTTTAGTAGATGCTTAACGCCGTATTCTGTATTTTTTCCTTTCTCTAAAAGGTGCATGAGTACATTGTGCTGCAGATGTTCTGCATCATACAAGTACTTCTCCAACTCCTTTTGACGAGGTTTGAAGACGTTACTGACTATCTTTGTTAAACTCATAAGTGATATTAATATCTTTTAAGTTGCAAAATTAACCTAAACTTTTAATATACAGAAAGTTTTTACTATTTTTAATACAAATGGCAGTATATAGGCAAAAAAATACTCACTACAACCATTGCTGATAAGCGGGCAATGCCTGTAGTGAGTATATTTTGGATCATGACAAGTCGCCTGAAATCTACAACGATAATAGCCTTGCTATCCTCTTTTTATTTCTCTCCTTCTTCCTCAAAGGCAGCAGCTTCGGCAGCAGCAATGATGTCTTCCTTAGACATTTCCTTGGGAGTGGAAGAAATATCGCTCAGATCGAACTCCTCTTCTTCTTTCACTTCTACTTTAGGTTCTGTATCCTTCTGGGAAGTCTCTTCGTACACCTTTTCGCAGAAGACATCTACCTGTTTTTCTTCTGTTTCGGATTCTTTTGTGATGATGAAGTCACTCTTTACCTCAGTAACAGGCACACTCTGCACAGGTTCTTCCTCCATCTTGGTACGGTTGGACTTGGCTGCAAAGACGGCATCAATGTACTGAGGTTTCTTACGAAGTTGTTCCAGAGTAAGCTTAGAGGCAATCTGCTGACTTTCCTTCTTGGAATAGCCCTTGCCTGTTCCGCCCTCTATACCTTCTATAACCACCTTGTAGGTGAATACAGGACTTCCGTTCTTGTCCTTTTCCTGTTCCACCTGTACGAAATCGAGCTTTACACGATTCTTCTGGCTCCACTCTATGAGTTTGCTCTTGAAGTTGACCTCCTTGTAAGCCACCTTGTCGATGTTGATCATCTGTGAGAGAATACGCTTCTGCATAAACTCCATGCAGACATTGTAACCTCTGTCCAAATAGACAGCTCCCACAAGAGCCTCAAAGGCGTTTCCTCCCATATAACTATTGTGCGAATAGCTGTGGCCACTCGACAGAATGAGCTGATTGATGCCCATTTCCTGTGCCAGCTTGTTGAGCGTATCGCGCTGTACCAGCTTGCTTCGGGTATTAGTAAGAAATCCCTCACGCTTGCCGGGGAAATGCTTATATACGATGTCACCCACTACAGCATCAAGCACGGCATCACCGAGAAACTCCAGTCGCTCATTGTTCATGGGTTTTCCCTTTGCGTTGCGGTGCATGATGCTCTTGTGCATCAGCGCCATCTTGTAATAGCTAATTTCGTGTGGATAAAAACCTAAAATCTGATACAAAGAAAAATAAAGCTCTTTGTCCTTTCGGAAAGAGAGCTTTATTCTATCTATAAAATTATTCAGCATATTTCTTGAATACTACACAGCAGTTGTGACCACCGAAACCGAAGGTATTGCTCAATGCAGCACGAACCTCACGCTTCTGAGCTTTGTTGAAGGTGAAATTCAAGTTATAATCGAGCTCTTCGTCCTTATCATCTTCCTCATGGTTGATGGTAGGAGGTACGATGTCGTTCTTAACACTGAGTACGCAGACCATAGCCTCTACAGCACCAGCAGCACCCAACAAGTGACCAGTCATAGACTTGGTAGAACTGATGTTAAGCTTATAAGCTGACTCGCCGAAGACACTCTTAATAGCCTTAGCTTCTGAAATGTCACCTACGTGAGTAGATGTGCCATGAACATTGATGTAGTCAATATCCTCTGGCTTCAAGTTGGCATCCTCAAGGGCGCGCTCCATAACGAGTTTTGCACCGAGACCTTCAGGATGAGAAGCTGTGATGTGATAAGCATCGGCACTCTCGCCTTCGCCTACCATCTCTGCATAAATCTTCGCACCACGAGCCTTGGCGTGCTCCAGTTCCTCAAGAACCAAGCAACCGGCACCCTCGCCCATGATAAATCCGTCGCGGCTTGCGCTGAATGGACGTGAAGCATGCTCAGGGTCATCATTACGAGTAGACAAAGCATGCATAGCGTTGAATCCGCCTACACCACATTCGCAGATAGCAGCCTCGGCACCACCGCTGACGATGATATTTGCCTTACCCAAACGAATCAGGTTGAAAGCATCTGCCAATGCGTTGCTTGAAGAAGCACATGCGGATGTAGTAGTGTAGTTAGGTCCGTGGAATCCGAAATGGATAGAAATCTGACCTGAAGCGATATCAGCGATCATCTTAGGAATGAAGAATGGATTGAACTTAGGACCATTCTCCTGATGGGTGCCAAAATAAGTCACCTCGTCCTGGAAAGTCTTGATACCACCGATACCTACACCATAAACAACGCCTACATTGTTTAAGTCTTCCTTCTCAAGATCGATACCGGCATCCTTTACACCCTGCATGGCAGAAATAAGGGCCAACTGAGTGTAACGGTCCAACTTGCGGGCTTCCTTACGGTCAATCCAATCGTTGATGTTCAGGTTCTTTACCTCACAAGCAAACTTGGTCTTGAAAAGGGTTGTATCGAAATGAGTAATAGGAGCTGCGCCGCTCTTACCTGCAAGGAGGTTTTCCCAAGTTTCCTCAGGAGTATTACCTACTGGAGTTACGGCGCCGAGACCTGTTACTACAACTCTCTTTAATTCCATTTATAATAATTGAAGTTGCTAATTACTTGCTGTTCTCCTCGATGTAAGCGATAGCATCACCAACAGTTGCAATCTTCTCAGCCTTATCGTCTGGAATAGAAATGTTGAACTCCTTCTCGAATTCCATGATCAACTCTACTGTATCCAAAGAGTCAGCACCAAGGTCGTTTGTGAAACTTGCCTCTGGCTTAACCTCTGCCTCATCAACACCGAGTTTGTCTACGATAATAGCCTTTACTTTGCTTTCAATTTCTGACATAATTGTAACTTTTAAAATGTTTATAAATTAATTTCTAATTAAAAATCGGGTGCAAAGGAACACTTTTTTTTTCAAATAAACAAACATTTTATAGAAAAAAGTGCTAATTGATGCACAAATACCTATAAACTGTGCACCATTTTTGTGCTTTTTTGTCTTTTTTGTTGGTAATATGTTTTTTTTTAATTACTTTTGTGCATTATTATTAATTAATCTTTTAACATCATGACATTTACAGAAAAAGCAAACAAAATTTTCAATCAGGCTATTGCCGATTATCATATCAAGGACAATATTGATACTCCTATCAACAATCCTTACGAAGACGGCTCCATTGAGAACCGTTTGTACCTGAAATGCTGGATTGATACAGTACAGTGGCATTTCGAGGATATCATCCGCGACCCACAGATTGACCCTGCAGAGGCTTTGATTCTGAAACGACGCATCGACAAGAGTAACCAGGACCGCACCGACCTCGTTGAGCAGATCGACTCATACTTCCGTGAGTTGTATGCCAAGGTGAAAGTGTTGCCCGATGCACGCATCAACACAGAGAGTCCAGCATGGGCTGTCGACCGTCTGAGCATCCTGGCCCTGAAGATTTACCACATGCGTGAGCAGGCTGAACGTACTGAGGCTTCTGCAGAACACAAGGCTAAATGTCAGGCTAAACTCGATGTGCTGCTCGAACAGCAGGTTGACCTCAGTACTGCCATCGACCAGTTGCTCGAAGATATCGAGGCTGGAAGAAAGTATATGAAAGTGTACAGACAGATGAAGATGTACAACGATCCTTCTACCAATCCTGTACTCTACAACAAGAAATAATAAGGTTTACACCTATTATATATATAGCACAATCGAAAACAGGAAAGTCAGAAGAAGGAAACTTAGCGGCAATATTCACAGTATTTCATATCTTTTCCCCTAAAAAGAAAGCTATGAAACGATTGTCACCCAGTTTCCTTCTCTTCTTTGTCTTCCCTTGACTTGAAACAAATAGAGTCCATTACTAAGAAAAATAAACGAAATGAAGACTGAGCATATTCTCATCATTCGATTTTCGGCCATGGGCGATGTTGCCATGACTGTGCCTGTGGTTTATTCGCTTGCCACCCAGTATCCTGCCGTCAGGATTACTGTGCTCAGCCGCCCGTTTGCCCGTCCTTTCTTCGAAAATTTAGCTCCCAATGTAGGCTTCATGGAAGCCGACATCAAAAACGAGTATCATGGAATAAAGGGACTCAATGCCCTCTACCGTCGCCTTTCGGCAAAGCATTTCACAGCCATAGCCGACCTGCACAGTGTACTGCGATCCAGCTATCTGCGCATGAGGTTTAATCTCGACAACTTCAAGGTGGCGCATATCGACAAGCACCGCAAGGGCAAACGCCAGCTCACATCACAAAACGACAAGAAGTTCGTACAGCAACCCACATCGTTTGAAAACTATGCTGAAGTTCTTGCCAAACTGGGTTATCCTGTCAAACTGGATTTCACTTCTATCTTTGGCTCAGAGAAAGGCGACCTCAACCTGTTGCCAGAAATGCTTTGGAACAAGGCCAACACAGAAGTAAACAGAGATATCCACAGCGACGAAAAACCCTGGATAGGCTTGGCTCCCTTTGCTGCACACGAGGGAAAGATATATCCATTGCCTCTGATGGAAAGAGTTATACAGGGAGTTATCCACACTTATCCACAATGCAGAATATTTCTTTTCGGCGGTGGAGAGAAGGAAACTGAGGTCATGAACCGATGGGCAGAGACATGGCCCGAAGTATGTAATGCGTCGGCTCAGCTCAAGGGTCTGCAGCAAGAACTCATCCTCATGAGCCATCTGCAGGTAATGGTCAGCATGGACAGCGCCAATATGCACTTGGCATCACTTGTCCACACACCCGTGGTAAGTATATGGGGCGCAACCCATCCCTACGCCGGCTTCATGGGATGGAATCAAAACCCTACCAATGCCGTACAGGTAGACTTACCCTGCCGCCCTTGCAGTATCTATGGCAATAAGCCATGTATGCGAGGCGATATGGCTTGCATGAACCAAATCAAGCCAGAAGATATCATTCAAAGAATAGAAACTGTTTTGAAACAAAAATAAAACATTAAGTAGAGAGCGTATTTATATATGCTCTCTGCAAATATCCCTTTTATTATTTTACTTTTTTGAGAAATAAATAGAAAGCATTCCAAATAGATAAAGAAAAAATACATGGAAAGAAAATATCACTCCATTTATTTAAACTAACCCTTTCTATAATTTCTATTAAATAGACAACTTGTAAAGCTAATAAAAATATCAATATTATATACTTAGTTATTTTTGTCATAATTACTCCAATATTCAAAAATAGAAACTGCAACGCTCAATGCTTGACAAATTAATGTTCTATCCAATTCTGAAAAGCCGCAGTTATAAAAAATATTATCTTTTAAATCTGCTCTGCAAAGATACTATTTTTTTATTTAACTACCATTATTACAGGTAAAAAAATAATATTATCTTGCACAGGCTATGTATTTAATACAGCAGAACATAGTATATAACTTTTATCCACAAACCTGTGGAAAAACGAATGGAAAACCCATCCAATAACTTATTCATAACTTTCAAGATATCCACCAATCACATTCCTGCCTGCTCGGAATGAGGATATCCACATAGTTATTATTAAGTTTTAATGAAGTTTTTAGGAATTTTAGAACGGAAAAAGATATAAACTTATTAACTTTGCACCAGAATAGGAAAATGTGGATAAAACATCTAAAGCATTAAGAACCAAGAAAAAGAAATGCTACAGATGTATTGATAACTTACTATCAGGGTGTGGATAATAAAACTGGCAAGAAATCATCCAAATATTTATCCACTTATCCACGTTATATCATCATTCCTATATCCTATAAAAAAGAAGAATAAAGAAATAAAAATAATAATAATATTATGGTGAAAAAAGAATGGATAGAGAAAGGTTTTGTCGATGAACCTGTTGATGCAACCTTAGACTTGAAGCAGGAGATACGCCGACTCTGCAAGGAGAAAGATGCTATCATCCTGGCTCATTACTATACCGTAGGCGATATTCAGGATATTGCCGATTTCGTGGGCGACTCTTTGGCGCTGGCACGCAAGGCTGCAGAAACTGATGCCAAGGTAATGGTGATGTGCGGTGTGCACTTTATGGCAGAAACTTGCAAACTGCTGAGTCCTGACAAGACAGTACTTTGTCCTGACCTGAATGCTGGTTGTTCGCTTGCCGACAGCTGCAAGGCCGAAGACTTGAAGCAGTATAAGGCTGAGCATCCTGGATACAAGGTGGTGAGCTATGTCAATACGACAGCAGCTGTCAAGGCGCTTACCGATTGTGTGGTGACGAGTGGCAATGCCAAGAAGGTGATTGACAGTTTTCCACAAGATGAAAAGATTATCTTTGGTCCCGACTATAACTTAGGCAATTATATCAATAGTGTTACAGGCCGCAATATGTTGCTCTGGAATGGTGGCTGTCATGTGCATGAGAAATTCTCTGTCGAGGCTATCGTAAAGCTGAAGAGCGAGCATCCTGAGGCTGTCGTGATGGCTCATCTTGAGTGCAAGGCTCCTGTGTTGGCTGTAGCTGATGTAAAGGGTTCTACTGCCACAATGCTTCAATATGCCGAGAAGCATCCAGAAATAAAGGAGTATATTATCGCCACGGAGGCTGGTATTCTTCACGAGCTGGAGCGCAACTGTCCTGGTGTAACCTTCTATCCTGTGCCACCCGAGGTGAGCGAAGGTGGATTAGGATGCAGCTGTAATGAGTGCGAATATATGAAGATGAACACGCTTCAGAAGATTTATAATGCCCTGAAGTATGATTGGCCTACTGTAGAGGTTGACGAAGCGATCGCACGCGATGCTGTCAAGCCTATCGAGAAGATGCTCTCGCTTTCTTAATATTTTCGATAAAACATATATTCATCTGAGTCAAGTATCTTACTGAGTCCACTTGAAAAAGTCGAAAATCGTATTTTTTGTCTTTGCAACTTGATAATCAAGAATAGGTTTTCGTAAAATTGACTTTTTCAAGTGGGCTTATTTTAAGTACGGGCTGAAGGCCCAAAAGCTCTTAGCCCAGGGCAGCTCCCTGGGTATAATGGCTTATCGGCAAGGCGCCCTGTAAGGGCAAAAGCTTTATTAATTGCCTGTAGTTTTAAAGCTGTTGGCTATAACTTCTAACGACCGAAGGGAGTGATAACTTCTCAAACTTCTTTAACTTCTCCTACCTTTAATCTCTAATTTTTTAAACCTCTGAACTGACTCAAAAGTTCGCTTTTTCCTCTTTCATTTTCATTAATTTCTAAATTTACAAATACAGAATGAAGTCTCTAAATGATGTTTTTTATTAGCTTTAAGTGCTTTTTGTAGATGTATTATTGTATCTGGTTTTTTTTTACAAAGTGTCTTTTCACACTCAAGGGCTTGGTGTTTTTAAGCAAATGGGTGGTAAAATCGGTTCATTTTAGTTCAAATAATAAATTTTACCCCCTAAAAGATAAAAAAGTCACCTGTTAAAAAACAATTTTTACTACTTTTGCATTGGTTTTAAACAAGGTGCGTTGCGAAACGCAGATATCATCTTTTACTTATACAATTTATATTTACATCGTAATGAGAATTTCCGAGTGCGGAGGTTCTCATTATTTTTTTTTAACGTCACTATGGTCTTCGGTTACGGATAATAGGGCTATCTTTGCAGAAGATAAGCTGCACTCGGCAATTTGAAAGCAAGCTTTCATTGCGCTCATTGGAATTATCTTTACATTCGGCTAACTATTTTTTAAGCACTATAAAAGAAATATGAAACTCAAGATACATTTCAGTCATAAGGAGGAACTTTGGAATTCCTGGTCGCATGCGGGTGGCATTCTTTTGGGAGTCATTGTAGGCATTATTTTCCTGTATTGGTGTTTTACCAATCACAACGGTTGGGCAACGGCAGGAGTGATACTTTATCTCTTTGGCATGCTTATGTCGTATATTGCATCTACTGTGTATCATGCTCTCTCGGCATGGAGCAAGTGGAAAGAACGACTGCGTAAATGGGATCATGCTGCCATCTATTGGCATATTGCAGGTTCATACTCTCCCATCACGCTTATAGCTATGCGCGATCAGGGTTATTGGGGCTGGAGTCTGTTCTGTTTCATCTGGGCGTGTGCAATAGCCGGAACAGTCATGAGTTTTTGTCGGCTGAAGGATCACAGCAATTTGGAAACCATTTGTTTCGTCGGTATGGGACTTTCCGTGTTGGTTGCTTTCAAGCCTCTCATTGATTCTGTTTCGCCTGCTACGGTCATTTGGATTGTTGCCGAGGGCGTTTGTTATATTACTGGTGCCGTGTTCTATAGTATCAACAAGCGCAAGTATATGCATTCTATCTTCCATTTCTTCGTATTGGCTGGTAGTATCTGTCATATCATAGCAGTCTGGGACATTTTGATGAAGTATATCTAACTCAACTTTCTGATTTACGGAAGTTGTGTTAGTTAGACAACAGCTTTTGTGAACTTGAAATTAAACATAAAATATTCCCACAAAAGCTGTTGTTTCTAATTTTCTATAATTTTTGAGCCCAGCGAAAGCTCAATTGGTCATATTATTTTCCTTTGCAGTAAAATTGCTCCTTAAAGAGCACATATGTGCCCCACGTAGGGCACATTTGTGCCATAAGTAGGCATTTTGATAGAATCAGTTTTTTTTTACTGAAATCACGCTAAAATCTGCCGAATAGCTTAAAATGAGCTATTTATGAGTTTTTCACCTCAATAGAGGTAATGATTTGGCAATAGTTCTAACTTCTGTGTTATACATAAGTTTGCTTGTCAAACAACTCTTTTCGCAAAGGTACAACAAATAAATGGATTAACGAAAATCATATCTATTTTTTAGATCTTATTTTCAGTTGATGTTCGCTTTACTCCAATCCAAACATTGTAAGTTCTTTATGCGTAATTATTCGGTTCCAAAATGTTAAAAAATGAGCTAAAAGATACATTTAAGCACCAATTGTTTCTTATTTATGAAACATAATACCTATCTTTGCAGCAAATTAAGAATGTATGGCACAAAATATCTTCCGACTTGTCTTGACTGACGAGGCACAAGACTTTATTGAGAGTTTACCCGAAGCGGTATCTTACAAGATTTACTACAACATCAAACGTGTTGTAGGTGGAGAACGTAACAAAGAACTTTTCAAGAAGTTGGAAAATTCGGAAATATGGGAGTTCCGTACATTATACAACAAAACTGCTTATCGCTTGTTTGCCTTCTGGGATAAGGACGAAGAAACTCTTGTGATTGCCACCCATGGCATCATTAAGAAAACTCAAAAGACACCGAGTAAGGAAATAGCGAAAGCAGAAGCAATAAGAAAAGAATATTTCAAAAATAAATAATTATGGCACAAATGAATCTTACCCCATTGGATGATATGCTTGACAAGCATTTCGGCAAAGTTGGCACTCCAAAACGTGATGCTTTCGAAAGTGATGTGGATGAAGCATTGCATGCTTACAGACTGGGTGAAGCTATCAAGAAAGCTCGTATAGAACAGAACTTGACACAAGAACAACTTGGTGAGCGTATAGGTGTGAAAAGAGCTCAGATTTCTCGCTTGGAAAGAGGTTATAGTATAACAATACCTACTATGCGAAGAGTATTCAAAGCTCTTGGTGTGGTAACTGCAACCATTGATTTGGGGATTGCAGGAAAAGTAGCATTATGGTAGATAAAAAGCTATGCATGTGGCTTTAGAGTATTTGAAACTAAAGCCATATGCATTGCTTTCCTTTGACAATAGTCGTGTATCGGTATATAAAATAACAATTTAAGACAGAATTTTCTTTTTGATCGCTTTTATGCGGTGTTCGATAATATTGTCCCACAGTTTAGAACCGCCCAGTTCTGATGCAGAAATATAATCTCCATACTTTTCGAGAAATTCCTCATTGTAGGTAATAGAATCGTCACCATATCGATCTATTATGTATGCCCAATTCCATCTGTCAGCATACTTGATTAAAAGTTCGTGGGTCATATCGATACAAGACTTGTCTGATAGCACTTTCCAATCCCAACAATCCTTAAATGTCTCTATGTTGTCTTCTGTAAACAATAGTGTACTACTGTTTGATGTCAATTCGTGCCAGTCAAGTCTGTGCTTGAATTTTTCAAGTAGGCTTTTGGTCCACACTACATCGTAGTTTCTTGAAATTTCTTTCCAGTCCACATAGTTCATATACTTCTCAAGCAACTGTTCTGTCCATGGAAAGTCTTTGGAGAGTTCTTTCCATGCAGCATCGTCCATCATACGAGAAACCAACTCTTTGTTTAACTTATCATTTGCCATATCTTTGAAAATTTAATTACACTATTGGGTGCAAAGGTATGGCTATGGTGCCCCATTATTTATGACAGGTTAGAACTAAATTAAAATTCCTTGAAAGTTTTATTGTTGATTCAATATGTTAATGGCTCTCATTGCACCGTGCCTGTCTTGCCATATTTTTCCTTCAAACTGTAATTGTCTTTGATGGTATTCTGTATTCAGAACACCATCAAAGTCAAGAAAGATGATTTTAGAAAGTTTCTTTGCCATAAACGTTCTTTGGAATTTTATGTTTCTTCATTTCTTTTTCATTGTCCACCATATTATATAAACACATGGCTGCATAGTAGGCATTTGGATGTTGTGGAAGCATCATGAAAGGCAGGCGATTGTCCCATGCTTTTACTGGTGTTCCAAGAATCATACTCCAAGGGCGTTCATACAAATAGAACTCTGCTTCGGGAGCCTGACTTTCTACTATTTGCCCCGTCCTTTTGGTTTTAAACTTATGTGCAATAAATACCCATGTTCCTCTCACCCACATAAAACCATTTTTGTATGGGCACGTAGTGACGTGACGATATGCTTTAAGCAAGGCATAGACTCTGTGCAATACCGTGGAGTTATTATTTACCTTTGAATCTTCGTTTTTCTGTTGCAAGCATGCCAAGACATCTTCCCAAGTGCTGTTCTTTATATAAAACAGCAACGTAGGCAAAAGGGGCTCTGTCAATTGGTTAACAAAGCCCTCACTCAATAATCGACCTGCATTCAAACGAACGATTTCATGAAATCTCCTTTTTGCTTTAGTTCCCAGCCTTGTTTTTCTTATGCACATTAAACTGAATGGAGGATGCTTCACTGCTTCTATCTTTTGCAACGGATTGTTAGAACAATCAACGATTGTAAGCAACTGATTCTTTCTGAGGTTGATTCTTTGTAGCCTGTTACCATGAACATCAAGCACTGAGAGATATTCTTGCCTGTTTAAAAGCAATTGTTTCAACATTTGATTTGGGCACAATAGATGCGTCAATCCCTTACAGCCGGAAACGTCTATTGAGCATATTGCCTTGTGAGAAACAATATGGAATCCCGTCAATACGTTCTCCTCGTCTGTTTTTATTGTAATACAGTAATAGCCTGACGATTGATATGAATGCTTTACCTCTCCCCAGTCGTCTACTTTCCATTTTTTAGATTCTGCTGCTCCGTCACCCCAATCAATCATGACTATTGCATTCATCATGACCTTCAACTGAAGAACCATGTCGTTACATTTTTGGCAAGTCGCAAGTGTCAGACAGTCAACTATAGGGTTGAGCTTCTTCTTCATCTGTCTAAAAGCAATCTCCAATCGAAGTGGAAACAAGTCTTTATCTCTCCTGTAGAAGCTGTACTTGCCATACTCGTGGCGATTAATATTTTTCCTATAGTACCACATCGCTTCTATATAGTTATGCCTTCGCTCAGCCAACCATCCTAACTGGTATTCTGCTTTCTCTCCCCAGTCGTAACCATTTTCAAGCTCTTTGTAGTATTGAGCCCCTTTGTCGAGATTTTGCTCTACACCTAATCCAGAGGTATATAGACGAGCGAGTTTGGCAGTGATTTCTTGCTTAATCGCCCAATCATACCATTCGGTTGTCTGCATTTTCTCATGCAATGCTTTAAATAAAAGAAACGCCTTGGAAAATTGACATTTATCGAAGTAGTAAAGTGACACACGCTCCATGGAAAGAATGTCGCCTTTAGCCGCAAGATGCTCCAACACTTCCAAAGCCAAACTGTTACCTTCCTGAAGATGGTAGAACAGAGGAAAATGGAAATTGCGCCAGTAGAAAGCGTCATTGCGAACAAATGGAGGAAGCGGATTGTAGGGTTCGGTTTGTGCAGGATGATTCATCAAGTGTTCAAACCAAGGATGGCGCATCATGTCGGCAAACGTAGGATGCTTGCCAAAAGTATCTTCGCAAACGGTTTTCGAACATTCCGTGCACCCCTTTCCTATCACAAAGTCCAGCAGAATCTCCTCCACCAGATAACTATCAGGCTCTCCTGTCAATTCGAGAAGATAGGACAACAGCTGTCTCACTTCGCTTGAATCCTTTGAAAAGTTCAACTGACTGACGGTGTTGTAGAACAGTTCATCTTGGAGGAGAATTTCATCGCTAAGGCTTTTGTCTCCGTAAGCATTAACAACAAGAATCTGACGAAGTATCATATTGAATGTAGGAATACGCAAAGTAGATTTATCCAACTCTTTGTTTGATTTATCATTAGTCATATCTTTGAAACTTTAATTGTTTAACTGAGTGCAAAGATATGGCGATGGTGTCCCACAAATTATGACACGTCGAGACTAAGATTAAATTATTTTGCTTTTTATTGCCGATTCAGAATACCAATGGCTCTCATTGCCAATTCTTCTATAAGACCATCGTAGGGATTGGTTAAAATGAAATGAGGAAGTTGAGATTCCAATATAACATACTCATCATCAATAATGACATACGAAACCTCTTGCATATTATTCTCATGAAGCCATGAGGCTATTTCTGCACCTTTACAATGAAGTGCAGATGGGGAGGTTTGCTCCAAATCTGCAGAAAGCAACAGGCTATCACTGACAACAGAAGGAGTAATGTCAATTACTCTTCCTGGCAGTTGTCTGTCTTGCCACATTTCCTGCATAGCCTCCAAGCCAAGATATTTCCATGAGGATTCTATTACTATGTCTGCATGAGTCTTATCGACTATGGCTTGCAGTTGTTTTACGGCTTCGGGATCAAAGATGGCACCATGCTTGTCTTGGCATATTTTTCCTTCAAACTGTAATTGTCTTTGATGGTATTCTGTATTCAGGACACCATCAAAGTCAAGAAAAATTATTTTAGCAACTTTCTTTTCCATAAGTGATCTTAGGAATTTTATGTTTCTTCATTTCTGTGTTATTGTCCACCATATTATATAAACACATGGCTGCATAGTAGGCATTTGGATGTTGTGGAAGCATCATGAATGGCAAATGATTGTCCCATGCTTTTACTGGTGTTCCAAGAATCATACTCCAAGGGCGTTCATACAAATAGAATTCTTCTTCGGAAGCCTCACATTCTACTATTTGCCCCGTTCTTTTGGATTTAAACTTATGCGCAATAACGGCAAAAGTCCCCGAGGTCCACATAAAACCATTTTTATATGGGCATGGAGTGACGTGACGATATGCTTTAAGCAAGGCATAGACTCTGTGCAATACCGTGAAGTTATTATTTACCTTTGAATCTTCGTTTTCCTGTTGCAAGCATGCCAAGACATCTTCCCAAGTGCTGTTCTTTATATAAAACAGCAACGTAGGCAAAAGCGGCTCTGTCTGTTGGTCAACAAAACCCTCACTCAACAACCGCCCAGCATTCAAACGAACGATTTCATGAAATCTCCTTTTTGCTTTAGTTCCCAGCCTTGTTTTTCTTATGCACATTAAACTGAATGGAGGATGCTTCACTGCTTCTATCTTTTGCAACGGATTGTTAGAACAATCAACGATTGTAAGCAACGGATTCTTTCTGAGGTTGATTCTTTGCAGCCTATTTCCATGTATATCAAGCACAGAGAGATATTCAGTCTTGCTTAAAGACATTTGTTTCAACATTTGATTTGGACACAATAGATGCGTCAATCCCTTACAGCCGGAAACATCTATTGAGCATATTGCCTTGTGAGAAACAATATGGAATCCCGTCAATACGTTCTCCTCGTCTGTTTTTATTGTAATACAGTAATAGCCTGGCGATTGATAGGAATGCTTTACCTCTCCCCAGTCATCCACTTTCCATTTTACTGATTCAGTTTCACCATCACCCCATTCAATTGTGACTATTGCATTCATCATGACCTTCAACTGAAGAACCATGTCGTTACATTTTTGGCAAGTCGCAAGTGTCAGACAGTCAACTATAGGGTTGAGTTTCTTCTTCATCTGTCTAAAAGCAATCTCTAATCGAAGTGGAAACAAGTCTTTCGGCTTATCTCCCCTGTAGAAGCTGTACTTGCTATACTCGCTACAATCTATATTTTTACGATAGTAATCCATCGCCTCCTGATAGTTATGCCTTTGCTCAGCCATCCTTCCCAACTGGTATTGGGCTCTGTTTCCCCAGTTGTAGCCATTTTCAAGTTCTTTGTAGTATTGTGCCGCTTTGTCGAGATTTTGCTCTACACCTTCTCCATAGGTATATAGATGAGCGAGTTTGTAGGTGATTTGTTGCTTAATCGCCCAATCATACCATTCGGTTGTCTGCATTTTCTCATGCAATGCTTTAAATAAAAGAAATGCCTTGGAAAATTGGCATTTATCGAAGTAGTAAAGTGACACACGTTCCATGGAAGGAATGTCGCCTTTTGTCGCAAGATAATCCAATACTTCCAAAGCCAAACTGTTACCTTCCTGAAGATAGTAGAATAGAGGAAAATGGAAGCTATGCCAATAGTAGGCATCATTACGTACTATAGGAGGAAGCGGACTGTAGGGCTCTGTTGCTACAGGATGACTCATCAGGTGCTTGAACCAAGGATGGCGCATCATGTCGGCAAACGTAGGATGCTTGCCAAAAGTATCTTCGCAAACGGTTTTCGAACATTCCGTGCACCCTTTCCCCATGACAAAATCCAAAAGCACATACTCAACAAGGCAGATTTTTTGTTTTTCTGCCATAGACCGAAGGTCGGACAGAATAGCCTTGGCTTCATTCTGTTCTTCTGCAAAGTTCAGCCTACGTATAGTATTATGGAGTTCATCTTCAAAGATGTCATCATCCGTACTATCAGCGTTTCTATTCCGCATATGGTGCAATATGCTATTAAATGTCGCAATTCCCATAAGTTGATTTATTTGCCTTTTAGAAAAATATCATGGATATGTTCCTTCATGTCATCTAAAATGGCATGGTAATAATCCCACTTTTCTTCTTTTGTGATATGTGCGGCTGGGTGATATGTCTTGTAGGCAAAGTTTTACTTCTGCTATGTTGAGTTTGGATACTGCATTAACATTATGTTGTGCTAAAGGCTTAGGGGTTCCCCTTACTGTGAAATTCTCACGGATGTAACCATAGTAAACATCCAAGCCTGGTCCTGTAAGGAAAATGAGAATGTCTGGCTTCAGAATCTCAATTTCCTTTGGGATTACATGAAAATACTTTTCCTCCAACTTATGAACAGTTTTAGACACACTGTGCTTTTTACCAATAGCTGACAATTTTGATACATTATTCCAAAGGTAAGCGACACGTTTGTTTGGATAACTATTATTGATAAGTTCATGAATACCCGACATAATGCCATTAAACCCTATGTTAAAGAAATTATTCTGAGCCAACTTGTTGTCTGAGTCTGTAAGAAAATACTGCCCCTTATAGTTGTCAGAATAGAAACGTTGGTATAACTCAATGAAATCGTCAGATTGAACCTGTGAGCCATCCTCAAGTTGTGGTATTGGCCATATATTAGGTTCTTTCCCGAACACCATGACTTTCAAGTCGGCATCAGTCCACCAACTCTCGTCAACATAACCTCCTTGGTTGTTATGTTCCAATGCTACACCCAGCATAAAAGGTGCTTGCACCTTGATGTCTTGGGCATCCAACTGTTGTTTCAGTTCATTCCATTTTGGCTCGTATAAGTTAGCCAGTTGTTTTGTTAAATTGTTCATGATTAATATGGTTTACCCGTTGGCGGGGCAATTTCTCGCAAGCTCCCGACTTCGGCTTCTGTGCTTCGCAGAACACGTATTATTTTGGTTATAAGTTACACGCTCTCTGTGGGTTAAGTGGAGTTATCCATTCCTATGATCTGTCAAAGGCAAGTGTGGCGGACCTCCATTATATGAAGGATGTAAAACATACTTATCACGACTGTAGCATCTATGGTGACAAAGGGTATATTGGAGCTGACGTACAGCTTGACTTGTTCGAAACCGCACACATAAGACTGGAGTGTCCGTATCGGCTCAACCAAAAGGATTGGAAACCGACATTCATTCCGTTTGCAAAGGCAAGAAAGAGGATTGAGACAATATACTCACAACTTACAGACCAGTTCTTGGTCATCAGGAACTATGCGAAAATAACGAATGGTTTGTTTGCCAGGATCATTGGCAAAATTAGTGCACTTACCATTCTGCAATACGTAAACTTCATTAACGACAAGCCCATTGGCAGAATTAAGTATGCACTAAATTAATTCCGCCAACAGGTTATGGTTTATAATTAAACTTTTGGTTTGTACAAGTATAGAACCTCTACAAAAAACTTTTGTACATGTTATCTATATATTTTGTTAGTCGTTTTCATATAACTCCCACAAGTCACTTACCCAACCTTTCATGGTCTGTCGTAGGGATTGTGGTTCCAATACCTCTATCATATTTCCAAAATGTAACAGTTCCATGATGAAATCATAGGTAGGACGCAATGTCAGTTCGAAGTCTGCGTAGTCCTTACAGGTGAATATCTCTTTCTGGGTAGGATGTAGTGGCAGGGAACGAAGATAATGCTGATGTTGTCTATTTGCCCGAACCACAATGCGTTGCATTGGGATGGTCTCGTCTGTTACTATTCCATAGAATGAGGAAAAATAGGTGTTTGCATCAAAATTCTTGGGCATCGTGAAATGCTCTTTGGTTTCCTCAAAATTTTCCAAACGGTCAAGCCCATAGATACGCAGATTGTTATCAACGAGATTCTTCGCCAATAAATACCATCTTTTTTGGAACATCTTTAGGCAGTAAGGTTCTACAGAAAACGTATGAGAGGAGCCATGTATAAAACTCTTGTACGTCAACGTTACCACTTTATTACTCTTCATCGCCTCTATGATGTCTGTCAAGTAGTTACGGTTGGATGGTATTTCTTCAACAAGTATTCTGTCTTTCAACTGAATGCTTTGCGACAAGGTATTTGCTGTAGAATATGTATCAAGTAGCCAACGGATGAGCCCACCTTTACTCAAACATTCTGGATTGGAGATGTAATACCGATAACCACCTTTTAACCGGCATTCTATGTTTACACCGAGCATCATCAAAATGTTTCCTTTCCATCGGTCGAAGGTTTGCCGTGGCAAAGGCTCTCCATTGCTGATGTTCTCGTCATGCATCCACTTGTCGTTGAGTTCTTTCAGCGACAACCCTCTATCTCCTTTGTTATAGAGTGTTCTTACTATCCAAATATATTTCTCCAATGCAGTCATATTTTGAATCTTTTGTTTGAAAAACGTACAATACTCTTCAATATTGTTTGAAGCCATATCTTATTGATTTCGGCTGCAAAATTACGGCTAAGATGTCTCAATTTATATGACATGTTTAATAAATGAGTGATTTCGAAGCAGATTTTCCAAATTAGGACAAGAATCTTGGAGAGTAACCCAAAAGGTTTTGAGTTACTCAAAACATACCTTGCTGTGTCTTTATGGACACAATGTTTTGGGAAGAATAAATCTAATACCATTGAAAACACTGCGGTGGTTCGCCCAGTGGCTGCAATGGCTGTCAATAAACTCCCCTTCACTCATCCACAATTTCTCAAAGTTGGACGGAATGGAAAGCATTCATTCGTGTGACCAAGAATCTTGCTCACGCGCTCTATCGGCATCCCAGATAGCCATGGTCACGCTCTGCTTGCAACTGAACTGTGCGATAGTTCCGTTGATTGTCACACGTCCCATGACCGGTCCGAGCCATTTATTGTGACCAGTCCGAGCCATCTATTATGACCGGTCCGAGCCATCTATTATGACCCAGTTAAGGCTTCTATGATGCTTGCATAGAAACTTAAATCACTTTCAAACAAGACTTCCTCAACTCTAAGAGAAGCTTATTTCTCTCCCATTATAACAGCTCCGGAACGGCGTACGTATTCAGGCGCAGTCTGTATCTTCTTCTACAGCAACCTCTGCGGATGGTAATTACGTAGAGGGTGTCGTTCGTGTCAAACTCCAGCGTGAGATAGCCGACCGTTTGGTGGCTGCCAAGCTTCCGCTGTCGGTAAAAGGTACGAGCAAGAAGTATGTTCAGACTGGCGTGACCCCGCTCGACAGGGTCAGTCAGAAAGTAAAGGCAGTCTCTATGACCCGTGTTTTCCCTTATGCCGGTAAGGATGAGGCTAAGCACAAGGCTGCAGGACTGGATCTTTGGTACGATGTCCACTACGAGGCATCAGGTATGAAATTGGCACAAGCCCGCAACTTGCTCCGTTCTACAGAGGGTGTGGCTTATGCCCAGCGCATACCGGTTTACAAACCCATAGGCGGTGAGCGTTTCCTTGAGGTTTCGCCAGCAGCAGTGGCAAAGGCAGCCAAGGCTGCTTCTACCATGCCTTTCAACGACCCATTGCTCAATGACCAGTGGCATTACAACAACGATGGTCATATCGCAGGTACCAAGGTGGGTGCCGATGCCAATGTGTTCAAGGCTTGGGAAACTGGTGTTACCGGTTCTAAGGATGTTGTGGTTGCCATCATTGATGGTGGCTTCCAGGTAGATCACCCAGACCTGAAGGACAATGTGTGGATCAACGAAGCTGAGTTGAACGGTAAGCCTGGTGTTGATGATGATGGTGATGGCTATGTAGATGATATCTACGGCTACAACTTCGTTATCAATTCAAGCAACATCAACGCTCACTCTCATGGTACTCACGTAGCAGGTACTGTAGGTGCCACCAATAATAATGGTATTGGTGTCTGCGGTGTTGCCGGTGGTAGCGATGGTACGGGCGGTGTCAAGATGATGGTTTGTCAGGTATTCGACAGCCGTGCCAGCAGTTCTGCTGTAGCTGATTTCGGTGCTGCGCTTGTTTATGCAGCCGACCGCGGTGCCAGCATCGCCCAGTGTTCTTGGGGTGCCAGTGTTGCAGACGATGAGGACAAGTCGGTTACCGCAGCTGTTGATTACTTCACCAAGAATGGTGGCGGCGACAAGATGAACGGAGGTCTCTGTATCTTTGCTGCCGGCAACAATGGTGAGGAAGGCAACTATTATCCCGGTTGTCTTGACAAGGTTGTGGCTGTTGGTTCCATGGCTCCTGACGGAAGCGTGGCTTATTATTCCAACCGTGGCAAGTGGGTTGATGTGACAGCCCCTGGTGGTCTGGAGGACAATGGTCAGCAGTATGGCGTATTGAGTACCTTGCCTAACAGTACATATGGATACAACGAGGGTACATCAATGGCATGTCCTCATGTATCGGGTATTGCAGCCTTGATTCTTTCCAAGTATGGTAACAAGCAGTTCTCTAATGAGACTCTCCGCACCTTGCTCACCACATCCGTAAACGACCTGTATACTCAGAATCCTGAGTACGAGGGATTGATGGGCTCCGGTTATATCGATGCCTACAAGGCCCTGCAGGGCAAGGAGGGCAGCGTGCCTGAGGCTGTTGCCGACTTCACTGTTACTGCATCTCATGACAATGCTCTCATCGAATGGACGATTCCTGAGACCGAAGAGAAGAGCATCGATCATCATGTGATTTATTATAGCACAGAGGCTTTCACTGCTACAGACGACTTGAACAAGCTGAGCTCAGTGTCAGTAGATACCAAGTTCAAGTATTCTGGCGATAAGATGTCTTACGAGTTGGACGGTCTGAAGGCTTCCACCAAGTACTACTTCGCCATTGTGGCTTACAACCGTTGGGGTAAGGCTTCTGCCGTATCTCCCATCAAGGAGGCTACCACCAATGCAGGTCCTAAGGTAGAGGTAGACCGGAAGAGCCTTTCTATGACAGTAGATGCCACCAAGGCTTCCACAGCTGAGGCTTCTTTCAATGTTAAGAATGCCGGTGAGGGCGTGTTGAAGTATCAGCTTCCCACAGCAACCACCAAGGCTACCATGTCTACCAGCGGTCGTATCAAGAATCCAAACCCAGGTCAGGTCCTTCCTTTCAGCGGTACAGTCAGCCCAACACTTGTGAAGCGCAATGCTGTGGCTACTTCCAACTATCAGGCTAAGGACTGGCCAGACACTTTGACTTATTCCAACCAGTTGTACAGCTATATCGGTGAAACTGATACCAAGCAGCCAAATGCTTTGGCTCAGTATTTCTATGTAGATAAGGCAACTTATCCTAATGGTTTCAACCTGACCGATCTTCGTATTCAGGGACAGAACGGACAGGATCCTGTGATTGAGATTTACGACGGATCTCGTTCTATCTCTACTGCAAGTTTGATTCAGAAGGTTAATTATGACTACTGGGCATACAATTATCCTATCACCCTGAAAGAGCAGATTCACTTTGCTCCTGGTTCAAGCTTCTGGGTAGTGGCTAAGTTCCCTGCAGGCGCCAAGAACCCATTGGGTACAGGCAAGACTACCCGAACTGATGTTGCCCAGTACAGTTTCTATAGCTCTGACAACGGTACAACCTGGACTCAGTTGAGTGAGGTTCTCAAGGGCACCAGCTTCGAGGCAGTAGCCAGTCAGCTCACATGGGCAGTACAGGCCATCAGCAAGAACCCAGACTGGAGTCAGGTACTCAACCCTGAGCCTATTAGCGGTGAGGTTCGTCCTAACGAAAGCCAGAAGGTTACTCTGAAGAATGATGGTCAGAAACTGGTGAATGGTACTTACAACTTCAATATCCATGTCAAGAGCAATGAGGCTGTTGATTCCAAGCAGAAGGTTGCTTTGTCTATGACCGTGAAGGGCTATAAGCCAGAATTGCACAGCCAGCAGCTGGTTGACTTCGGTGACTTGCTGGTTGGTCAGACCAAGACCATTGATGTAGAGTTGACCAATAGCGGTTATGGTGTATTCGGTGGTAAATATGGTAGGCTCCAGGCTCCAAAGAACGTGAAGTCTTCATCCGATCAGTTCAATGTGTCAAAGGGTGCCAATAATATTGCAGCCCGCTCTACCGGTACGTTGCCAGTGACGTTCGCTCCTAAGAAGGAGGGCAACTTCAGCAGTACCATTACCCTGACCGACAAGAATGGTAATCAGCATTCATTCCTGGTTCGCGGTGTCGCTTCAGTTCCAGCCCAGCAGAGTGTAACTCCTGATGCTTATGAAGCAGGCGACTTGAAGGTAGGCGGTGAGGATAAGACTGCTACTATCACTATCAAGAACACGGGTAACTATCCTTTGCAGTATGTCTTCCCTAAGTTCTCTTCCGAGAAGATAGTAGGTTCTACTGCCAAAGTACATAAGTTTGGTTATACTACCATCTCTAATGTAGCCGGCGATGAATCATTCGAGTATGAGCCAGCCCCAGAGTTGGCTGACGAGAAGGACATCACCTCTCAGTTTACCAACGACAACTGGCAGTCGGGTCCTATCAAGGTGGGCTTCAAGTTCCCATTCTATGGCAAGGACTACGAGCAGATTTACGTATCTTCTTATGGTGGTGTCTCCATGCAGCAGGCGGATGGCCGTATCTCTTGTATGGTTCCTACCGGCGATTGTGTACAGGGATTGGGCTATATTTCGGCTTATACCAACTCTGGCTGGATGGACATGGGTGCCAACAGTAAGATTACCTATGGTCATAAGAACGGTAAACTCTATATCAAGTTCAAGGATGTGGTAACTCCTGCAACCAATGGTGCCGGCGAGACCACAACCATCAGCTTCCACATGGCTCTTTGCCCTGACGGAAGTGTAGAGGTTTACTACGATGATTATAATCCAGCTGGCGTATTCGGCTCTGGTGGTCACAACTTCGTAGGTGTCAGCGATATTGCCGCTGCCGATCCTTGTATATTTGTTGATGCCAACAAGGTACAGGAGAGCAATGGTGGTCTGGATGCTCCTTATTATGATATCATTAATGGCAGCGCCATCAAGATTGTAGCTCCTGCCAAGTCAATGATCAAGAGTCTGTCAAGCACTGAAGGCTATGTAGGCAATGGTGAAAGCAAGGATATCAAGGTAACATTGGCAGCCAACGATGAATTGGTGGCAGGACCTCTGACCAACTATCTCACCGTTATCACCAACGACCCAATCAACCCAAGTGCATCTGTTAAGTTGACTGCCAACATCGTTGGCGACAACCTGAAGGCTGAGGCTGCTCTCGATTCTACCAGCGTAGATTTCGGTAAGGTATTCCGCACTTCAGCCCAGCAGCGCACCGTCTTGTTGAGCAACAACGGTAAGGCTGCTCTCCAGGTAGCTGGCGTAACTGTCAAGAACGGCAAGTTTACTCTTGCTGAAGAAATGAAAGCTGCCTTCTCTGTTCCTGCAGGTCAGGGCAAGGATATAGTAGTAACATTGCCTACTGCCGAGAAGGGTACTGTCGAAGATGTTCTCGTTATCACCTATCAGGATGGTACAACCAAGGAAATACCATTGAAGGCTGAGGTGATCGGTAATCCTACCTGGAAGAGTAGTCCAGAGAGCCTGGAGGTTGAAACTCCTTATGGTACCAACGTAGAAAAGACAATCCAGGTAACCAACGAGGGCGATGAGAACCTTACGTTCTCTGCTGAGCCTGCTTCATGGTATACTGCTTCCGACCAGGAGGCTAACGGTAACTCTACTGTAGACTATGTGTTCAAGTCTAAGCTCGATGGCTTTGATGTTCCTTACAAGTGGGTAGACATCACCAACGACTATACTGAGCACATGCCTTATGCATACTATATTGATAAGACAGACTTCAAGAAGGTGGAACTTCCATTCGAGTTCCCATTCTATGGCCAGAAGTACAAGAGCATGTATATCTACAATACTGGTTTCGTATCTTTCGATGCACCGGTAGAGGATTACAAGCAGTTCCCTGAGCCACCAGCAAGTCTGCCAACAACAGAAACCTTCTATACCAACATCATCTGCCCATTCTGGGGTAACCACTCTATGAATACTCCATCTTCTGATGGTGTATATTACAAGGCTAAGGATGATGAGGTCATTGTAAGCTATATGAACTATGGCAACACGATGATGCAGGGTATGAACTTCGAGGTGATTCTCCGCAAGGACGGTTCCTTCAAGTTCCAGTACAATGTAGATCCTGATGGATTCCAGTTGGGTGTATTCGGTCTCTGTGGTATCATGGATCATTCCGGTATCCGTGGTATTACTCCTTCCGATATGTATATCACCGACGGCAATACCGTCGAGTTTACTCCTTATAAGAACTATGTAGTGGCTCCAGGTGAACAGGTTGAAATGCCGGTTGAGTTGAAGGCTAACCAGTTGGCTGATACTTACGACTATGAGTTGAACGTTACCACCAACGATCCTTCTAAGCCAAGCGTCAAGATTCCTGTTACGCTGAATATCACTGGTGAGGCTCAGGCTGAGTTCCCAGAGGTAATCAATGTTGAGCAGCCTGTAGATGAGAACGCAATGGATCCTTCATACTATGAATTCTATGTAGTTAACAAGGGAACCAAGGCATTCACTATCACAGACATTGCTTCTGAGATGTTTACTGGCTCGGGGTCTGATGACCCTGATGTTGAGGAGCCTTCTGCTCCAGAAGGTAGACTTGAGGTTTATGCTGCACAAAGCAACAATGGCGGTGACGACGGTATCGACCCAGGTCCAATGGCTCTCTCTGATGATGCTACAGCCAAGGCATGGATTCCATACCAGAGCGGTATGATGGCTCCTATCGTAGTAGGTACCGACACCGTGAAGTTCAGAATCGCACCTTATATTGTAAATAAAGTACATAAGAAGGATTTCCCTCTCGTATTTACAGTAGAGGGCTTGAATGAGGAGACACACACCTCTACCATCAAGCTGAATATCACAGAGGCTCCTGTCTTGTCATTCGACCAAGAGGAGTTGCATATTGAAAATGTGGCTTCTGACTATAAGGGCACTCGTACCGTCAATCTGATGAACGATGGAGCCTATAAGCTTACTTACTCATTGAGTCTCGATCCATCTGGTCGTGATGCAGGCAATGAGTATGAGGACGGCAACGATCCTGCTCCAGCCTATAATGTCATCTCTTATCCTTCAGAGGATGCCGCCAAGAACTTCGTTGCTACCTGTGTAGAGAAGATTTCCGGTAAGAAGGGCATGGTGAAGGCTCTTGGCTTGAAGAAGGTGAAGGACGATCAGAAGTTCATCTACGACTTGCCTGAGCGCTATGAGGGCAATGCGCTCTATTATCCGGTACTCAACCCTGTAGCCAATGCTCAGGCTGCCCTGATGGGTACGGGTGCTACTGCTCTGGATGAGAACTTCTATGCAGCCACTCGCTATGAGGCTCCTGCTGAAGGTTTCAATCTTACTCATCTCTATTTCGTCGGTACTGTAGGCGACTTGGAGAATGTAGACATCGAGGCTTCTGTTATTCTGGGCAATGATGTTACTGCTACAGAGAAGACCATTGGTCATGGCAAGATTCATATTGTCAAGGAAGAACCTCGTGAGGATGGCAGCTACCAGGGTGCTGCACGTATGTTGGAGTTTGACAACCCTATCTACATCAATCCTGCCGATACCTTCTATGTCGTATTGAAGTATCCTGCCGGCTACAAGTCATCAGCCTTGATGGCTACCAAGGATGGAGATATGGAGACCAATCGCTACATGGCACACCTGAAGTCTTTGGGTGGCTGGGTTGACATCGAGACTCTCTACGACAATGCTTACAGCTATGGTGCCTTCGGTTACTTCATGACTTGTATCGAGAAGGAGAAGGGTGAGCCATGGATCAAGTTGCTCAACGAGAATAAGGAAGGCGAGGTTGCTCCAGGCGATGCTATTCCTGTACAGTTCGAGGTGAATGCCAAGAGTGCTTATTTTGCCAAGAACAATAAGGCTACTCTCGTAGTGAAGAGCAATGATCCTATGAACAAGCTCTACAACTATCACATCTATCTCGACAAGAATGCAGCTCCTACCATCACCGCTCCGGAGAGTGAGACTACCGTTCCTGAGGCAAGCAAGGCTACTGTTGATGTAACAGTTGCTGATGCCGAGGGCGAGCCTTTCACTGTAAGTCTGGAAGATGCAGACGGTATCGCTGCTGTTGAGAGCTATGAGAATGAGGACGGCACTCAGGAAGGTATTTCTGAAAGCAATGGTACTTATACTGTTGAGGAAGGCACCAGCTTGAAGCTCCGTGTCGTTCTTGCTCCTGATTATGGTACAGCTGGCAAGCATACCTTCACCATTAATGCCAAGGACGAGTCTGGCAATGTAAGTTCAGCTGTTGTCAACTACAATGTAGAGCATACCAACCGTGCTCCTGAGTACGTAGGTGCCACAGAGTTGGCTATGAAGGTTGGCGAGACCTCTGGTCAGTACAACTTCGCTGAACTCTTCAAGGATGTGGATGGCGACAAGATGACCTACACAGCTTCTGTTGAGGATGCATCTGTAGCTACTGTCTTCAAGTCGGAAGATGGATTCATCGTGGTTGGCAAGGCAGCAGGTAAGACCAACATCAACGTAGTGGCTACCGATGCCAATGGTGCTTCTTCTACAGGTGTCATCTCTCTGACCGTATCAGAGACCACAGGCATCGACGGTGTTGAGGCCGATGGCAGCAACAAGGGTGATGTAACGGTCAACGAGAATGGTGAGGTTACTCTCCATGTCAATGCCGACAAGGCTGTGCTCCGTGTTTACAGCAATGCCGGTCAGCTGATGGCTCAGCAGATAGCCGCTCCTGTACATGCAGGCGATAAGGTTAGCCTTAACCTGTCTGGCTCTATAGCTGGTGTTTATCACCTCGTAGCCGACATCGATGGTAAGGTTTCTGCCATTAAGTTCGCACTCAAGTAAAATTCTATCTTCTATCCATCAGAGAGCCTTCTTGGGGTTCTCTGTAGGATAGGATAATCCACCCAAAAGTCCCGTGTCATGTTTATGATGCGGGACTTTTTCTTTACTCTTTCTATCCCACATTTCTATGTAGTGTCTTTTTGGGGAAAGATAACTTATAAGTAATGATTAAAAAATAACTTGGTACATTTTTGTGTCCTCTCTACAAAGTAACACATTGTTAAAGAATAGAGTTCCTAGCTCTTCCTTTATCTCATATTTACCATAAATTTTCTTTGTCATAATTTCTTTTTAACTTATTGATTATTAACTAATTATATTCGTTAATCTGCTAGAAAATTTGTATCTTTATAACTGATTACTAGGCAGTTATAATGAATACAAAGATTCTAAAGCAGAAGTCTTTTCAAAGACCGACTTGACATACATCCAGCAATTAGACGAGCGCCAGCGTCGGCTATATTGTGCTACAAGAGCTATCAGCATAGGCAAACATGGCGTAGCAGCCGTGTGTGCCCTTTTCTTTTAACATATCGAAGAACACCATCTAGGGGGGGCATTCGCGAGTTAAACGGAAAGACCATTCTTTTTTCGGGAACAGTCCGTATTGCAGGTGGTGGTCGCAAAGCCATCTTAGACGAGCATCCAGAATACTTGGTTCTATTCGATGAGATTGTTCAAAAACACATGGCGGGGCTTCCACAGGATGACTCCGTAAGATGGCTTGACATCTCTATTGCTCAAATCGTACAAATATTCAAAGAGCTCGGCATCATTATATCTCATTATATTGCTCGTAAAATGGTAAAACTCAGAGGTTTCAAGAAACGTTCCTTTCACAAGACAAAGACCTTGAAGGAAGTCGAGAACCGAGACGCTCAGTTCAAACTTCTGGAAGCTACCTGGACATCTTGTGTACACCGTGGAATACCAGTTCTCAGTATTGATACCAAGAAAAAGGAAATGCTCGGCAACTTTAAACGTGCAGGAAAGACTTTCAGTTGTCAAGAGTTAGCAGCTCTTGACCATGACTTCGTGTCTTTGTCCAATGGAACTATCATTCCGCATGGAATCTATGATGTCGAGAGGAACGTCGGCTATCTCACCATAGGAAACAGCCATGACACTGCTGAGTTTGTGTGTGACAACATCGCACGAATTTGGAAGGATTACCTACAATGGGAATATCCCAAGGCAACCGCCATCTGCATCTTATGCGATGGAGGAGGATCCAACTCTGCCTCACATCATATCTTCAAGCAGGAGCTTTTAAAGTTAGCCACATCTCTTGAATTGGATATTATCATTGTACATTATCCACCATACTGTTCAAAGTATAATCCAATAGAACACAGGCTGTTTGCACATATAACAAGATCCTGGAGTGGAGTACCATTGCTGTCTGCAGAATATGCTTGTAAGAAAGCGAATGAAACTACCACATCCAAGGGATTGGTTGTTGTTGCCTCCATCAACTCTAAGGAATATCAAACTCAAAGAACGCTTGACGAATCATATGTATCCGAAAGGCAAAAGCGAATCATATTTGATGAACAATTGCCTAAGTGGAACTATGTCGTTAGGTGCAAATCTGCTTAGCATTTTTGTACCAAGTTATTTTTTTACTGTTACTAAAATGTGTTACTAAAATGTGTAAATTTGCGTCGCTTAACGGATGGTTACACAAATTCTATAACTTCTGAACTTGCTGAAGTTCTATAACATTCAATTACTAAAACACAACGAAAAGACTTACGATGAAAAGATGGTTTACACTATGGGTTGTGCTCTTTGTTGTCTTGTCGGCAATGGCAGTACCCGCCAAGCCAGGAGTCTGGCGCACCATTTCGCTTACTGATGGCACACAGGTCAAGGTACAGTTGGTTGGTGATGAGTTCATGCACTATTACCAGAGTGCGGACGGAACACGTTATCTCTATGATGCTGCTTCAGCAACTTATCAGGTTTATTATGATAGCCAATTCTCGAATTCTCGTCGCAAGGCTGTGGCACGGAGAGCTAAGGCCAACAACCGTCGCGCAGTGAGGCGAAAGGCAAATGTTACTAATATTTTCCAAGGCACGAAGAAGGGACTGATCATCTTGGCTCAGTTTACCGACTCCAAGTTTCAGAGTGGTCACGACCGTGCTTTGTACAACAAGATAGCCAATGCTGAGAACTATACCGACAATGGATTCAAAGGCAGCGTGAAAGATTACTTCAAGGCCCAGAGTGCAGGACAGTTCGAACTCGACTTTGATGTCGTAGGTATCTGTCCACTGAAGAACCCATGTTCCTATTATGGAGGAAATGATGCTTATACTGGCGACGACCTTCACGCTGGCGAGATGGTGGCTGAGGCTTGTCAGTGGGCTGCCACTCAGGGTGTTGATTTCTCCAAATATGATTGGGATGGCGATGGCGAAGTAGACCAGGTGTTTGTGCTTTATGCTGGAAAGGGTGAGGCTGATGGCGGTGCTGAATCTACGGTATGGCCACACGAGTACGCTCTTTCAGAATCCGATTATGGTAAGTCGCTTTCCTTTAATGGTGTCAAGGTTGACACCTATGCCTGCAGTGCAGAGCTGAATGGTCGAGGCAAACTCGGTGGTATTGGTACTTTCTGTCACGAGTTCTCCCATTGCATGGGATTCCCTGACTTATATGATACCAGCTATTCAGGATGGTTCGGAATGGGCGATTACGATCTGATGTCCGCGGGCAATTATAATGGTGACAGCAAATGTCCTGCAGGATATTCGGCTTACGAGAAGCATAAGTGTGGCTGGTTGACATATCAGGACGTTACCAATATTGAGGAAGACCTCAACGTCACAGGGCTGAAAGCCATCAGCGAGGGTGGTGGTGCCTATGTTCTGAAAAACAAGGCACACGAGGATGAATATTACATCATCGAGAACCGACAAAAGACAGGCTGGGATGCTTATCTGCCTTCTGACGGTGTGATGATCACCCATGTGGACTATGATGCCTATATTTGGTTGTATAATACGCCCAATGCGCAAGACAAATATTATGATGAAAATGATAATGTTTATTATAACGATCATCAGCGTTTAACCATCTTCCGCGCAGGACGTTCTGCGTCAGATGATGGTGTTACTTCCGACCTTTATCCCTATAACACCAACAACAGTCTTACCGCCGAGTCCAATCCTGCTGCCACCTTATATAATAAGAATAGCGACGGCACCAAGTATATGCATGTAGACATCACGGATATCAGTGTGGCATCCGACGGAACAGCTTCGCTCACCTTCAGCAAGGCAGACCGCAGTAGTGGCGGTGGGGGAGAGACCGATCCCGATACTCCTGTCACACCATCTGGCTCAGTCTTGCTCTATGAGTCGTTCGATAAGTGTGACGGAACGGGTGGCAATGATGATAAGTGGAATGGCAATATTGCCGGGAGTTCTACTATTGCAGCAGAGTACGACAACCAAGGATGGACCAGTACAGGCAAAATCTATTCAGGATACGAATGTGTACGATTGGGCAACAGCAGTACGGCTGGTATTATCACGACTCCCGCCTTTTCTGTCAATGGCTCTGCTTATCTGTCATTCAAGGCAGGAGGGTGGGACGGCACTAATGACGCCACCACCCTGACGCTTTCTGTCAACAATGGCACGTTGTCGAAGACTACCGTTACGATTCCGAAAGGCTCCTGGAACCAGTTTGGTGTCACTATCACAGCTACAGGCACAGTAAAGGTTACCTTCAAGGCTGATAAGCAGCGTTTCTTCCTCGATGAGGTGAAGGTGGTAGACCCAACCATCAACTCTGGCATTCATGACATCGTGGCGGGCGAAGAGAATGGCATCGTGGCTTATTACTCGCTCAATGGAACTCGTCTCAATGGTCCTCGTTCCGGAGTCTGCATCGTACGTTACGCCAATGGCGAAGTACGTAAAGTCATCATCCGATGATTTGTTCAGCGATATTCCTTAGGGAAAAGTAATGATGAAAACAACAACAATGCCCACCCTTGGTACGGTAAGTAACCAAAGGTGGGCATTATACATCTCCTCTTCATTTAATTTCATTATATTATGGGTTAGGATAATCTTGATTGATTCCTCTGGGGAGAAAATAACCTTTGATGCAATTTGGATTGCAGACACAAATCTGAATATGATTCTTTTCTCTGAATCCTGCATTAGGATATAGTTCCTGTCCTTCCCAAAAGACTCCTTTTACAGAATCATAAGGATGGGCATTAGCCTTTTTGTTGTATGTTAATGCTGTTTGAACAACAGCACAATCTAATTTTCTAATCAGTAAATCTGTAGATTTACCGATAGGTGTATTTTGGGGTAATTCTAATTCAGACTCTTTATAGAGTTCAACCATAGACTCATAAGCATCTTTCAATTCCTGAAGATAGGCACTGTCTGTAAGGTCAAAACAATATCCCAAGTCTATAATAGCTCCAACATATTTCTATCGCAAATGTGGTGCAACTTCTCCGTTAGGCAACAAAATTCCTGCCTCAATGAGGAATTTTCTTGCCGCTTCTTTGCTGGCTACAGAAGCCTTTCTTGCAGCCTCTAATCTTTCTTGTCTTTTGCTATCAAATAAATCAATACTTAACCTCCTTGTTTTTATGATTCTTCTTTTTTATGCAAAGATTATGCCAGTGAGCGCAATGAAAGCTTGCTTTCAAATTGCCGAGCGCAGCTAATTTTATGCAAAGATATATTTTTCTTCTGAAAGATGCAAGCATTTTCTGGAAAATGTTTGAGAGTGAAGAAGATAACGAGAAAAAGCAAAGAAAATAGACTTTTTGTTGTTACAATCAAAAGAATTATGTACTTTTGCAAAAACAAAAAACCCGGGGTCATCACCAGCATCGAATAATCTGGGAGAGGGCCTTACCGGGACTGCGTTGCAAAGATAATAATAAAAATGGAATATACCAAAGATTTTTTCTGGAAAATGTTTGAGAGTGAGGAAGATAAAAAGAAATGCCCACCCTTGGTACGGTAAGTAACCATGGGTGGGCATTATACATCTCCTCTTCATTTAATTTCATAATATTATTTATTTTTTTACAGTTAAAGTATAAAAGGATATCTTTGTATTTTAAAAAACTGGCACATGTGCCTAAAATTTTAAACAATGAAGAGGAGTATTCGTTTCTCTTGACACAAATAAATATTGCCCACCCTTGGTACGGTAAGTAACCATGGGTGGGCAATGTATTTATAGGTGATGAAAGAATCTTACTTCACAACCTTTCTTGTCGTGTCGCCTTGCTTCACAATCAATACGCCGTGGGCAGGAACATCATCAAGACAGAAGTCCTGTGTCTTCGACTTGTACACCTCCTGACCTTGCATATTATATATATAGGTGTAAGGAGCAGAGATGTTCTGCTTAACAGAAACGGCAGAGATAGCAGAAGTGCCATCCTGTGCTAATGTCATCGTGCCATCGGCAGCAACGGCAAGTGTGTACATGATGGTGCCACCTACGCCTCGTAAGCATTGATAAGAGTTTTCTTTGGTCGACTTAGAACCGACAAACAGCTTATAAGTTCCTGCAGAAATATTCTTTAATTCAGGCTCCTGACTCAGATTGAAATCAACTTCAGGATGATCTTTGTCACCGTAATTAAAACCACTCAACATACTAACATAAGGTGTTTCTGTATCCGTCTCGAAAATAGGATCGGTATAGAGCTTGCTACTGTTGTCACCCGTGCCTTGCAGCACGAAGTCTAATCTTCCCTCGAACGCGCGATGACTGTAATTATAGGCGTTAGACAGTTTGACGTGTAACTCATTATTGCTGATATAGAAACTATATCCGTCTGTTACCCATTGCGAAATGTTTTCTTCGTCAGCGCTCGGAGTCTCTTGTTTCTTGAAGCCTAAAACCATACTTTGACCAATGTTGAAACCCTCTCCGGTAAACCCAGTGATATTAGGTCTCAGAACATCAATATCAAACCATCCGTCTCCAGACTTTCCCCATCCCCAGTTGACATGTACTTTCCCATCTTTCTGTATGCCATCGAGCAAGAAGGCATGACCTCCTTCTATCTCATCGCTACCGCAGTAGAGAACAGGCTGTTTAGCTTCCATTTCTTTGCGTACCATCTCCTTCCATTCCGCATCGGTATAGAAGTCGCGCTGCAGACAGCTGATAGCCAAAGAATCATATCTGAAGTTCTCGGCAAACCCCTTGGCTGCATACCATTCTATAGTACCACTGCTATTAGCCTGATAATTCATTTGACTGGCAGCACCGGCATCAGCCATCAGTGTGGCTACGGCATCATTCTCATCTTTGGACACCAATCCATAACTCGACAGCATAGCTGTCCATTGATAAGTATGTCCCAGTTCGCGCTTATACCACTTAGTGGTGCCCTCTTTGTCATTTTTATCTTTATACGTAGTTACGGAATATATGCCTGTACCCTTACTTGTAGCAGGATATTGATAGTGCTTCATAATCTGCGCCATGGCTGTAGCTATACAACCCGTTGGGGCGGCGCTGCCATTAATCTGCGGACAAAGATTGTTGAAGGGTGTGTCCTGATTCCAGTAGGTCTTGATAAAATAGGTGGGGCGTCCACTTGCCGCCATTGGGTTGGCACGATAAGTAATACCTTTGGCTTTCATCCTTTCAAGTGATTTGTTGGCTGTATTCAGCCACCACTTCATGCCACAAGGCATATTATTTACATCAAAGTCTTCATCAGAAATTCCAAGTACTGGCTCTATGTCGTTGTCTTTACTGATGAACACCACCCCTTTGCCCTTGATTCCATAGACATTGACCATATCTAATGACTGATATTTCTCAACGGCAATATTGGCTGCTGCCTTCTTGGCTCCACCTTCCTGAAGATTTGAGGAGCAGAGTGCTTGCAGTGCTATTGTCTGCATTTCCTGTTCGCTTCGGTCGTCAGCGAAGCTTGGCATAGCGAGCAGAGAAGCAATAAAAAGTGTAAGAGTCTTTCTCATATTATATAAATTTATTTGGGTTAAAACTGACTCTAAACAAGAATGGCGAAGCACTTGTGGCTTCGCCATTCTCTATAGAATATAATAACTTTTTGTTTACTCGTTGGGTTCGAATGTATCGTAGTCCGTAATCTGACCCAAGTTACTAGCACTTACATACCACTGCATCAAAATCATGCAGTAATAATCATCGTACATGAAGCTGGGTGAGTTTACCGACTTGCGAGTGAGACCATCTGCATAATAGATTGTTCCGTAGTTAGGATAAGTTTGTGGAGTAGCCTGCTCAGGAACTACAAGCTGGGTGATGGTAAGTCCATTTTGGTCTGTTCCCTTATTGTCTGTAAGATTAAAGGTCATGTGCTTACCTGTTCCCCAGAAGTTCTTGAAGCGGAAGAGTTTCGGATTGGCATCATTTACCTGCAAGGTGGCTGGTTTGGAAGCACCAAACAACTGAGCACCGGCACCGCTGAAGTTGTAAGTACCTTCGGCAACGGTAGTCCAACTATTGGCAGTAAACTGTACTGTAGCCAAGGACTTTCCACCGCCTACAGCTACCACGGCGATAGTGTTGTCACCACTAAGGCTCTTGATGGTCTTGTCTATATTGGCAGCACCTTCTGCACCTTCAATCTTCTCACCATTCTCGACTACATAGTCCTTATAGCCTTCCTCGCCTAATTGAGTAAGGCGACTTTCATAATCAGCAGTTTTCTCTACCAGCAGATAAGCACTCTGTGTAGCGCTGTTGGTAGCGATACGAATCTGCGTATCAATATCAGCATCATTAGGCTCTGTGGCTGTGTACTGATAAAGAGTTGCTTTAGCTTGACTGTCAGAACCGATGTCGGAACCTTCATCCTCAGAGCAGGCGGTAAACATAGCTACCGAAACGAGGGCAAAGAACAGTCCATAAATATATTTTTTCATATTCTTTTCTTTTATCTGTTAAACTATAGTTTTACCATGCATACTCTGGTGAGTCGCTTGTAGGAGTTGTTACCATCGGGTTCTGAGTACAATCGGCATTGTATGCACCCTCACTCACCACAATCATCAAGGTCATCCATTGTGGCACACCAGTTGTGTTCCAACGGGATTCCTCGCAGTGGTTAGTACCGGCATAGCTGCGAATCACACTCTTGCCAAAGCGCTTGATGTCGAGAGTAGCGAAGCCCTCGCCCCAAAGCTCTACACGACGCTGCCACCAAATCTCGTTCTGGAAGCCGGAGTTGCTGCTGTTGCCATACTTATCGTTGACGTGCTTGCCATATACGAATTGTGGGTCACGTGCTTTCGCAAAAGCCTCAAGCAACTGCTTGCCACGAGCCTCGTCCTGCATACCTGCAGCCTCTGCCTCGATAAGTTTCATTTCCTCAACACGCATCAATGGAACAGACTGGAGGAAGCCCTTGGCTGTATTGTTGTGTCCTTCCACGCCATTGGCAGTACGGAACTTCAAGCTTAGGCCACCTGTTCCTGGCCATTTGGCTATTTCGGCAGAATACTCAAGCCATGTAGGATAGTCAGAATATTCCTTCAACTTATTCTCAAGTTCCGTACCTTCCATGTCGTTGGTAGAGAAGTCTACAAAGCACTTCTTGCGACAGTCGGTAGCTGGAATGGTCTCATAGAGGTGACGGTCTATCAACTTGGCATCACCATAATTGGCAGCATAGCCACAGGCAGAGACATCCTTGTCTGGGTTGATCTCAAGCGACATCTGAGAACCCCAAGAAGTATCAGCATCGTTGAGTTTGATACATGGGTCAGTGTCCTTGTAAGTCACACAGAACATCCATGCCTCGTTAGGAGTATTGAAACCAGTCTCACGATCGGTATATTCTGCAGAAGACATCACAGAATATCCTGCTTGTGCCTTCTTGGCGTATTCTTCTGCCTTGTCCCATTTGCCCATTACGAGGTAGGCACGTGCCTTCAGACCATAAACGACTGAAACATCAGGAGTAGTCTTGTCCGGACGCTCATAGCCAGCAAGATATTCCTCTGCCTTGTCGAGGTCGGAGATGATGAAGTTCCACATCTTCTCGTTGGTAGCACGAGGGTTGTGGTTCATGTCGATGCTCTCGTCATCAGAAACGATAGGCACGGTCTCTGCCTCTGGATTCTTGGTATAAGTCTCGTTGGCATACATCTGTGCCATATCCTCATAGAAGAAGGCGCGCATGGCGTATGCGATACCCACGCCACTTTTCTGCTCTTCTGTTGGGTTGCCTGCACCCATCTTGATGACAGTATTACAGTTTTTGATCCACGCATAATATACAGACCATGGAATTTGACACATCAAATATTGTGGTGTCAACACATCGAAATAATTGTACCATACAGTGAAAATTCCAGGTGCAACTGTGGCTGGATAAGCGATATCCTGACCCATAAGGTCACGCTGAATCATCTGTGAAGGATAGCCAAAATCGTAGTTGTTATCACTCAATTTGGATTCACTGTTCATCATTGGGCGACCATTCATGTCGGCTGTAATAGCCGATACGAACTTGTTGAACGAGTTGGGTGCCGAAGCAGCCTGGTCTATGGTTACAGTGCTGCTCTGTGGGTCAACTTCTTCGATACAACTGGTGAACGAAGTTGCTGCCAAAGCAAGAGCAACAAATGCTGTTTTATTTATTTTCATCATTGTTTCGTCTTTTAATGTTTTTAGAACGTCAATTGAATACCACCAGAGATATTACGTGTAGGTGAGTAACTTGTGCCAGTCACGCCGTCATAAGAGTAGCGTGGATCCAAGCCCTTGCGAGCAGAGATGAAACCAAGGTTCTCACCAGAGCAGTAAATGCGAATCTTAGAGAAGTATGGTATCAAGTTCTTTGGGAAGGTGTAACCTACTGTGAATGACTGGAAGTTGAAGTAACTTGCGTTGGTCAAGAAACGGTCAGATGTCTGATTGTTGTCATCACCATACTGCCAGCGAGGAATGTTGCTGCTGGTATTGTTAGGACTCCATGACTTGATATAGTCCTTATGAATAGCCACACCACCTGTAGAGTTGGCTGTCAGAGGATTCATCAAACCAGCATACTTCATATCGTACACCTTGCCTCCAATCTGGTAGTCGAAGCTGAATGTAGCATCAAATCCCTTATAAGAAACAGTGGTGCTAAGACCGCCAGATACCTTTGGCAACAAAGAACCTGTCTCATAGTTGCTGGCCTTGCTGACATCAGTTGTAGTGTATGACAACTTCTGACCGGGGCGACCTGTTATTTCACTGTCTGAGATATCCTCGTCTACCCAATAGAGTGCCTCACCCTTATCGTTGACGCCAGCATACTTAGGCATGAAACCATTGTAGAGAGGTCCACCCTCCTTGTACCAATACATGGTGTAGCTCATGTCACTTGCCTGTGAGAAGCCGCCATATTGGTTCTTTGAAGTAGAGTCAAGCTTCAAAATCTTGGTCTTGTTATGTGCCAAGTTTGCTGTAACTGACCAGTCGAAATCCTTAGTGCGGAAAATGTGACCTGTCAAGGTCAGCTCAACACCCGTGTTGCGGAGGTCGCCCACATTGCTATAGTAGCCACGAGTACCCTGTGACTCTGGTACACGCAACCAGAAGAGCAAGTCGGTTGTCTTCTTGGTATAGAAGTCGAAGCTACCACTCAGTCGACCTTTGAAGAAACTGAACTCTGTACCAATGTTGAAGTTGGTAGTAGTCTCCCAAGTAATCTTAGGATTACCCAAGCGTGCGAAAGATGCAGACATCTCTGTATCTGAAACCTGAGACAAGGTATAGAGGTCGGTGTAAGCCCAGTTGCCGATGTTATCGTTACCCTGCTGACCGATAGAAGCCTTCAACTTCAACTCGTCTACCCAAGGAGCTTTAACCCAAGCCTCCTTGTTGATCAGCCAAGCAGCGCCTACTGACCAGAAGCTACCCCAACGGTTCTCCTTGGCAAAGCGTGAAGAAGCATCACGACGATAAGAGAAAGAGCCGAAGTACTTGTTGTCATAATTGTACTGCGCATTACCGAAGTAACCTTCTACGTTGTAAGCAGACTCATAGCCACTTGCATCCTTCTTGTTGGCAAAGGCGCTAATCTGCAAGATGCTTGGCGAGAAGCCGCCCTCAGCCAAGGCATCAAGATAGGTGCTGTTAGTCTTGTAGTATTCGTGACCAAGCATCACGGTAACACCATGCTTGCCAAAATTGTCGAAATAGGTAAGAGTCTGTACGTGGTTCTGACGCCAGCTTTCTGTAGAAGACTTAGAAAGTGAACCGTTCACACCCGCCTTAGAACCGAAGAATGGGTTGGCATAGCCTGTCGCATTGGTATGTCCCCAGATAATAGTGCTGGTCAAGTTGGCCTTCAAGAAGTCTGTAATCTGGAAGTCTGCAGTAAATGTACCATTCAACTGATTACCCTTGTTCTCACTCTTGTCATAGTTGTTGGAAGCAATAGGGTTGTAGTTGTTGTTGAATGGACGGTTGATACCTAATGTAGAAGAGCCCAAGTCGTACAAAGGCAAGCCTCTCTCGTCGGTTGGGATATATACGTTGCCATTTTCGTCAATCTGACGGAGATACAATGGATAAATAGGAGCCATACTGGATGTGAAGCTCAAGCTGGTAGCTAAGTTGGCATTGGCAGTCTGTGTAGAGTGTACAAAGCCAATGTTGGCACCCAACTTCAACCACTTCTTGATCTGATAGTCGGCCTTCAATCGAGCAGTGATTCGCTCGTAACTTGAATTCTTGATGATACCCTCATCATTCAAGTAACCTAAGCTGGCATAATAAGAAGAACGGTCAGAACCGCCACTTGCGTTTACGTTATATTCCTGACGCAAAGAGTTCTGGAACACTGCATCTGTCCAGTCGTCAGGTGTTACATAGTATGACTTACCGCCAGCACCTGTGATAGTGCGACCTAAAGTTGCATTAGGATTCAACTTGCCGTCCAAACCAATGAGCTGCTCTGTGTCAGGATAGCTGTACACATTGTATGCCAACTTATTCAACATAGCGGAGTTTGCCTTTACATTGGCTGCGTTGGCACTCAAGCCATCAGCATAGTAATATTTGTTGTAATATTCTGAGTACACAGCCTCGTAATATCGACCTGGATCTGTGATAACATCATACTCAGGAACGGCACGAGAGTTGGAACCCCACTTCATGTCGACATTAATCTTGCCTTCTGAATTATTGGCACCCTTCTTGGTTGTTACAATGATAACACCAGCAGCACCACGTGCACCATAAAGAGCAGCAGAAGCTGCATCCTTCAATACAGTAACCGACTCGATATCATCTGTAGGGATATTAGAAAGACTTGCAGAATAAGGAGCACCATCGACAATTACCAATGGGTCTGTAGCAGCATACATAGAAGCGATACCACGAATGTTGATGCTACCCTGACCTGCACCTGGCTGGCCTGAGCTACCGCGCATCTGCAAACCAGATACAGAACCAACCAAAGCATCAGCTACGTTAGTGGTAACCTTCTTGGAAAGTTCCTCAGAGCCTACTACAGCAGCCGAACCTGTGAAGGCGCTCTTCTTGGCAGTACCATAGGCAACAACCATTACCTCATCCAAAGATTGGTTGTCTGGATCCAATACAATCTTCATGTTCTTTGCGGCCTTGACGGTCTTGGTGACCATGCCGATGTACGATACCTCCAACTTCGCGTTGGCTGATACGTTCAGTGAGAAGTTACCATCGATGTTGGTAACAGTACCGGTATTGGTGCCTACCACCTTGATGCTGGCGCCGATAACTGGCGAGCCATCTTCGGAAGAGGTGACCGTTCCGGAAACTTGAGTTTGTGCCAAAGCCATTCCTATGCTAAGGAACAGGCAGGCGATAAACGTCATGAGTCTTTTTTCCATAAATCTCTCTCTTTTTTTAAAAATGAATGTATAAAGTTTATTCTTTTCTCATATCTTTGTATCCACCTCGTGCCCCGAGGTGGAAAAAAAACTATGCTATTTTATATATAAAATCTCTCTCTTTATAGTACAATATTTAACAATTGAATTGTAACGGCTGCAAAATTATATAAAATTTAGTTATTCACCAAATATTTCTTGCAAAAAGTTGCATTTTTAACCATTAAACTCACAAAAGTCTTTAAAAATACCATTTTTACTTATTATTTATAAGCACATTTTGTCGTTTCTGTGGTTTTAGATAGCATTCTTTAACTTATTATGTCGGGATGAGCCTCGCTCGGCTCATAACTTCTATTCATAATGTTCTTAACTTAAGTTTGTTAGTTCCGCACGCCCTGAAGGGGCAGAAGCTCTTAGCCCAGGGAGGGCACTGAAAAAGTCCCTTCATGGGTTATGTTAGTTTAACATTCGATCTTTGAAATAGTGTACCCAAAAGTTGAATATGTGCAATATTTTTTGTATCTTTGTAGAAAAATACAAGGCTCTATGCTAGAACTGCAACAGACCATATCATTCAGTGATTATTCAAGTTTGTATGACTTGATTATCCCAAAAGACAACCTGCTCCGCCGGATTACTGACCTGGTGGACTTTAGTTTCGTATACCAGGAATTGCAGGACAAGTATTGTCATGACAATGGTCGAACAGCAGAGAGTCCTATCCGTATGTTTAAGTATCTTCTTTTAAAGGTAATCTATAACATATCGGATGTTGATGTTGTTGAACGTACTCGCTATGATATGTCGTTTAAGTACTTCTTGGGATTAACTCCTGAGGAGACTAATCTGATTAATCCTAGTTCCTTGACCAAATTCCGTCGACTTCGCCTGAAGGATATGGACCTGTTGGATCTTCTTATCAAGAAGACTGTTTCTATTGCTATAGAAGCAGGTGTCCTCAAGTCTAGAACCATCATTGTTGATGCAACCCATACACATTCTCGTTCCAACCCTATCAGTGCAGCAAAGAGTTTGGAGTATTATTGCAAGGCCGTAATCAAGGTCGTTAATTCTATAGATGACAGCATGGAATTGCCAGAACTTCCTAAAGAGAAGAAGTATTCTTCTATCATGAATACAGCCAAAACGATAGTTGCAACAGTGGAAGCTGACGCTGCAACTGCCAATATGCCTGCAGTCAAGGAACGTCTTAACATGCTGAAAGAAACCATTTCCGATGCAGAGGCCCGAGGCGTAATATCAAAAGATGCGGATGCCCGTACAGGACATAAAACAGCGCATTCTTCATTCTTTGGCTATAAGACGCATATAGCTATGAGCGATGAGAGAATTATCACCGCAGCTACTGTCACCTCCGGCGAGAAGGGTGATGGACAGCAATTGCCTGAATTGATAAAGAAGACAGAGGAAGCAGGAATGGAAGTTGATTCCATTGTAGCAGATAAGGCCTATTCCAGCAAGGAAAATCTCAAAATGGCAAAGGAAAGCAATATGCGCCTCTCTGCTCGTTTAAGCTCTGTAATTGACGGTAATCGAACAAACAAACTCCCTTTTGAATACAACAAGGATGCAGATCTGTACGTCTGCCCAGCAGGGCATCTGGCGAAATGGAAAGAGATGAATAATCGCAAAAATGACAAGCGTCACAGAAACTCCAGCATTACCTATTATTTTGACGTGGACAAATGCAAGGTCTGTCCATTACGTGAAGGTTGCTACAAGGAAGGAGCTAAGACAAAAACATATGCGGTTACCATCAAGTCGGATGAACAGTTGGAGCAAATCGAATATCAAAAGACAGAAGAGTTTATAAATCTTCAGAGGAAACGATACAAGATAGAAGCCAAGAACTCCGAACTTAAGAATGTCTTAGGATATGACAGAGCCCTGTCATATGGTTTGTCGTGCATGGAAATGCAGGGAGCTTTGACTATTTTCGCAGCAAATGTGAAGAGAATCCTCAAATTGATGCAAAGTGCATAAGGGGGAAGCTGATTCCTCTATATATTGCCGAATTAAGCGCCAGAAACGTTATAGAAAGCTATTTGGGGCTATATTCCTGTCCCAAAAAGTATTCCACTTTTAAATGATGAAATGCTTCTTGGACAAGAATTAAAGTTCAAAAATAGGCTCTGCACTTAAAATTGGGTACCTTTTTCAGTGCCCTCCCAGGGCAACGCCCTGGGTATAAAGGCAGTCAGCAAAGCGCCCTGTAAGGGCAACAGCCTTATAAATTGCCTTGAGTTTTTAAAGCTTTTGCCCTTACAGGTAGGGTGTTCAAAATCCGTTTAAAATCCGACGCATTTTTTACCTATGGTATTGATGCGTTTCACTGCCAAATTTGGAGAGAGGTTTGCATTAGTCCATTCTTTAATGTGCCGATGTCTTCCTTCCTCCAAACGTTCTTTAAAATCAAAACCAACTCGCCTGTTTTTGTCAGCCAAGGCTATGCGCAGAGGCATTATAAGAATCATTGGGGTAACACCGGTAAGTTTGTCGTTAGACATTCTGTCCTTAGTCACTCCAAATGTTGATTCTATTGGGTCAGAACTTGCATTGTGTACATCTCCTTCATTTAAGAGAGAGAGCTCACGTTCTAAATATCCCAAGATATAAGAGCCAACTTTTCGCTGTCGCTCATGCCTCAATATCAAGCTTTCTGTCACGAGTTTTTTGCAACGGGCAACAGAGTCTTGCGACCACCCGTTGTTTTTGATGTCTTTTTCTATCTTCGTTATACAGTCCATAGTTTCGGCCAACTCATCAACCAGAGAAGCATTTTGCGGAATAAAGGCATATATGCTCTTTATATCCTTTTGCAGTGTATGATATACATACTGCATCCTGCTTATCCAGTCAATCCATTTTGACATGTTCATAAAACGTGCAATACTTCGTTGCGATGGAGGTTGCACATAAGCAACATCTTGCATGTTATATTTAAGACGTGCTATCTGAACATTACTTGAAAGCTCCTGAAAATCAGTATCATTCTTGTAAACTCTTTCGAGGAACATTCCAAGAGTATGACTAATATCATGGTGATGTTTATAACCAGCATCTCTAATGGCCTTACATATACAGGAGCCATTGTCGCTGATTACATATTCTGGTTTATGCCCAATTTTATCAGCGACTTTTTCCAATACTCCCTGAATGGATTTTCCATTCCAGCTCTTAGCTATTGAGATGTCTACAATGGTTATGTTTTTTTTCTGTGATGGCCATTCCTATATTATCTGCCGCAACAGCAAGCGTAAGCAGCATTTTCTCACTGCCTATCATCATGCTTTCATCGACAATCAAGGCATAACGCTTACCCTTGAAAAGGGTACACGATTCCTTATAGACACTAAGCCCCAACTCTTGTGCCCAGTAGCCAATTGTCGTATAAGCAGGTACTTCACCGAAAATATTGCCCATAAACTCATTCAGGATATTGAATATTTCAACAATCTGACGTGAGCCTATAGAAAGACGAGCATAAAAAGCAGTACTCAAAGCAACCATTAAGGATGAATAATGATGTCGTCTAATAGACTCATTATTTGTTCGAAGGACTCCTTGTCCAATCCTACGTTCGGCTTTTCTTTTTTTTTAAGTTCGGAACGATACTTATTGGACTTATTCTGAGAGGTAGTCAGTCTTCTCTTAAGATTACGTTTGTCCCTTTTTAGAGACTTATTTGCCTTCACTAGTTTTTCGACACGCTTTTGAAGCTTTTCAAGCTCTGTATCTTTGGTTGATTTTTCCATATCTTATGTATTAATTTTTACTTGCAAAGATACTGAAAATCAGTGAGTTATGCAAATTTTCAAAGAACTATTTCGTATATTAAAGTGTTAAAAATCAGTAACTTAGCTGCACCGAAATAACACCATTTTTTATACCGGATTTTTGATTCGAATTTTGAACACCCTACCTTACAGGGCGACAGGTTTGCGTCCGTAATTACCCAGGGCGCTGCCCTGGGCTAAGAGCTTCTGCCCCTTCTATTATATTTGCACTTGGAAAAATAAAGAGGTAAAAATCTTTATATCTGCAAACTTTTGTTAACTTTGCAGGAAAATAGATAAGTACAATAAAAAAGAAGAATACTCCATATCCAGCGTTAACCCTGTGCCCCTTCTACAGAATAGTAAAGGCTTAGCCCTGTTTTGGGAACTGGATATTTTCTGAGCAGAAGCTTGAGAGTAAATTAGCCTGCTTGTGTAGAACAAGACAGGACTCGTAGTATAGTTGTAGCCGCTCAGAACGGAGCACCCTTCTTATAAAAAAAAATTTCAATATGCAAATATACGGAATAGATTTGGCAAAAGAGAAATTTGACGTAAGTTTTTTCGACTTGACATCAAAAAAAGTATCAAACAAACCTTCACATAAGGTTGTAAAGAACAATTTTAAGAGTATCGGAAGGTTTTTAGAAACCCTTCCAAGCGATGCTGTATTGGTTGCTGAGCATACCGGAGTTTATGGTGATACTCTCTTGAAGTGCTGCATGGACAGCAATGTGAAGATTGCCTTTGTGGGTGGATATGTCATCCATAGATACAGAGCTACCCCTGACCGTGCCAAGACGGATGTCCTGGATTGCGCACTGCTCAGAGAATTTGGCGAGAGATATCCTGATAAGCTGAAATACAGGAAGTTCCCTGAAGAGGATCTGTATGAGCTTCGTCAATTGGCACGCCACCGAGAAATGCTTGTAGAACAGCGTAAGCAGCTGATGACAGCCGACAAGAGCGAGATTGCCGTCCTATCAGAAGTCTTGCCGTCAAGCGAAGCATGGACCGTATAAAAGAGATGTTGGACACGGAAATTGCCGAGACGGAAAAAGAGATGTTGAAAGTCATAAATGGGCATGACAGCATTCATCACAACTATGAGATTGTTAAAAGTGTCAATGGAGTTGGTCTGGTTACCGCAGTAGAACTATTGGTAAAAACGGATAATTTCACAAAAATAACTACAGCGCGCCAATATGCTGCTTATGCAGGAACTGCGCCATACGAAAAATCATCGGGGGAAATGGACAAGGGAGCACATATATCCAAGATTGGTAATAGACGGTCAAAGACCTTGTTGTACATCTGCGCAGAAAGCGCCAGATTGCACAACAAGGAGATTAAACTGTATTACGAGAGACGTACTTTAATAGATAAAAAGCCGCGTCATTATGTACTAAATGCCATAGCAAACAAGTTGCTAAGGATCATATTCACCCTCGTGGAAAAAGGTGAATACTATGACGCAAACTTCATCAGGCAAGACCCAAGGGTCGTTAAACATAATTAACGTTAAAAAATACGCTCAAAGCTTGCTCAATTAGAGTAAAACAGGGCGTGCTGCTTCTGGGAGCTTTTGAGTCGCCTGTACTTGAACCACATGCGAAACTTGAACTGTTCATAATTGGATTACGCAAATACCCTTCACCCTTCATCTTTTCCTTGAAATCCCCTGTGTTTATCGGGGGTTCAGAGGGAGAAGGGTGCAAATCAACCCTTCATCACCCTTCAACTTTTTGCCATTTTCAGATTTCGGTTAACCACTGATAGAGTCGTGCTCATGCTTCTATTAAGCCCAGCCTGAGTCGTCTATTATGAACAATCCAGGTCTTCTATTAAGCCCCAGTTTAGGCTTCTATGATGCTTGCTATGGTTTCTATGGTTCCGCGCATTAATCTATACTTTCGCTTTCAGCAGTTTCATCTCCTCTGCAGTCAGCCCCGTCACATCCATGACTGTCGCTTCATCCATTCCCTTTGCCAGCATCTTCTTTGCAATCTCAAGACTTCGCTGGTTCATACCTTCTGCTCTTCCTTCTACTCTTCCTTCTGCTCTTCCTTCTGCTCTTCCTTCTTCCATACCCTCTTCTTTACCTTTCTGGTATCTGTCATCCAAAAGGGTTCTTTCAACGCTTACGGAATCCCAGAATTTGTCGTAGGCACGGAGCTCGGCATCAGTAAAGCCGGAAATCTCCAACTCCTCTACGGCTTTTCCAATCTCCGGGTCATTAAGCAGGTCGGCAGGAATCTCCTTCGTGTTGGCATTGATTTCCGTGAGGAAACGGAGCCACAAGACCATCATACGCTTGTCGGCAATGGAATGAGGAGTGAACTTAGGGAGTTCTATGAAGGTGAAATGCAAGCCTTTAATTACCTTATTGCTGTCCTTGTCGTGCACGATACGATAGTTGTGGATGAAATCCGGGGTGTCATGCGCGAAGATATCATTCACAAGATTCAGGGAATATACGGGTTGCAGTTCGCTGTATTTTCCTCCCTTTTTAGCCTGACTCACATAGAGCTTGGATGCATTAAAAAGTACTCGTTGCTGGAATGCGTCAGACCATTCCATTTGCATCTCCACGCAGAACTTTCTGCCTTTAGTATCTGTGCAGAGTACATCCACGATGGTGTTCTTGCCCCCTTCGAGCTGGGGCACAAGTTCTGTTGGCAGATACTCTATCTCGTGTATCTGCTCCTCGTCGCTGAGTGGCAACAGGGCGTTCAGAAGGCTGATCAGTCTTGCAGGATGATTGCCGAATATCTTTTTGAACGTAAGGTCTGCCTTAGGGTCTAAGTACTTCATAACCATTAGTTTTAAAATCTATAACGCAAAGTTACGACTTTATCTTCATATCTGCAAGAAATTTTTGAAAATTATGAAGGGTGATGAAGGGTTGAGTTGCACTCTTCACCCTCTGGAACCCCGATAAACACAGGGGATTTCAAGGAAAAGATGAAGGGTGAAGGGTATTTGCGTAATTGATTCTTTTTTAAAACGGATACAGACAAAATGCCTACTTGTGGCACAATAGTGCCCCTTCGAAGGGCACAAAAGTGTCCTTTGAATAGAATCCGTCGCTCCCACGTTGCTCAGTTACGCTCCTACGTTTCCCGCTTTCGCTCCCACGATTTTCTGTTTCGCTCCCACAAACGTCAGATGCGCTCAGAGAAAGCTACTCTGCTGCCGTGCCCATGGGGTGACAAACATTTATATATACTGCTCAAGTTTCGCAAGTTTTGCCCCACACGCCCTGAACCAACGGTCACCGGCGCGTAGCGGAAAGGTAAAGGGCGTATTGGGTAATTTCAGCCGTACAGTTCAAACGTTTTCAGGAGTTGATGGTTGGCATCGGCAAGTTGTGGATCGAAGAGGCTCTTTATGTAAATCATGGTGGTGGAGGTGCTGGTATGTCCCAAAGCCTTGGAGATAAGTCGCACATCGAGGTCGTGCTGATAGGCAATGCTCGCCCAAGTGTGTCTCACCACATAGGAGGAAAGGGGCTGGCTGGCAGAGATGCGCTTCGACAGGCACGACAGGTTGTAGTTGTAGCGGCGAAGCTGGTTTTGGTATTGCCCATGTGCCAATACTGCATCAGGAGAATTGATGATGGGGAATACATACGGAGTATTGCTGTAAGCCTCATACTTTCTGATAATTTCGCCCATACACGGTTCTATCGCCACCACTATCTCCTGTCCTGTTTTGTGGCGGGCATAGTGAAATCTTCCGTCTCTGATTTGTTCCTTTCGCAGATAGGCAATATCTACGAAAGGCATTCCCATGGCATAAAAACTGAAAAGGAATATGTCGCGGGCAAAAGCAAGCGATGGCTTGTCTTCGAGATTGAGGTGGCTCAGCCGCAGGATGTCCTCTTCCTGGGCACTGCGCTTGCGAGTATGTTCCTTCCCGGTGAACACTTTGCGGAAAGGTTGCGTGTCGGCAGTCAGCTGCAAGGCTACACCTCTATTATATAAGGTACGCAAGGAACGCATGTAACACGAAATGGTGTTCATGCACAATCCCCGGTCTATGAGCCATCGCTGATAACGTTCCATTTCTTGCGGTAAAATGTCTGCCATTGTCCAGTCGTCTCTTTGCCAGAAAAGGGTCAGCGAGTTGGCTGCGGTGCGATAGTTGGCCGCGGTCTTGTAGCACTTTCGTGCCTCGGCGCTCTCTACCTCCTTACTGATGAAGTCCCAAGCAGGCTGTGCTTTGGAATTAGTTTTGTTCTCTGCACGATGCTTTCTACCTGGCAGGTGAAAGCCAAATTCTAACTTAAAATATACCATACTATAAAATCTTTTAGGGTTTATCTTTTGTCACTCAACTTTGACCACTTCAGAAGTTAGCGGAGTTAAAGGAAGTGATTGTTTTCTCCGGTCGTTTGGGAAGTTAAGGGACAACAGCCTTGGAAGGAATGATTAATGGTTAATGTTGTGTCCACAAAAGCTGTTGTCTTAACTCCTTAACTCCCTTAACTTCCTTAACTTCCTTAACTTCCCAATTAGCACATCGTTTTTTCCACCTCGGGGCACGAGGTGGATACAAAGATATGAGAAAAGAATAAACTTTATACATTCATTTTTAAAAAAAGAGAGAGATTTATGGAAAAAAGACTCATGACGTTTATCGCCTGCCTGTTCCTTAGCATAGGAATGGCTTTGGCACAAACTCAAGTTTCCGGAACGGTCACCTCTTCCGAAGATGGCTCGCCAGTTATCGGCGCCAGCATCAAGGTGGTAGGCACCAATACCGGTACTGTTACCAACATTGATGGTAACTTCTCACTGAACGTATCAGCCAACGCGAAGTTGGAGGTATCGTACATCGGCATGGTCACCAAGACCGTCAAGGCCGCAAAGAACATGAAGATTGTATTGGATACTGATAGCAAATCACTTGACGAAGTGATGGTTGTTGCTTATGGTACTGAAAAGAAATCTGCCTTTACTGGTTCTGCTGCTGTTGTAGGTGCAGAAGAGATTGGTAAGGTTCAGGTAACCAACGTTGTTGATGCTTTGAAAGGTAAGGCCGCTGGTGTGCAGATGATAAAAGCTTCTGGTGCTCCTGGTTCTACCTCTACAATCCGTATCCGTGGTATCAGCTCTATCAATGCAGGTAATGATCCTCTTATCGTAGTTGACGGTTCTCCATACGATGGCGATATCAATACGATTAACCCTTCTGATATTGAAAGTATGACAGTATTGAAGGATGCTTCTTCTTCTGCTCTTTATGGTGCACGTGGTGCCAATGGTGTCATCATCATCACTACCAAGTCGGGTAAGATAGGCGAAGGTAACATTACTGTTGACGCAAAGTGGGGTTCCAACTCTCGTGCTATTCCAGACTATGAGTTTGTGACAAGTCCTGCCAAATATTACGAAATGTGGTATGCCGGACTTAAGAACTATGCCATGGCTGATGCTAAAGGCAAGGATAATGGAACAGCTATGACCAATGGTCTCGGTTACAGTGAGACAGCTGCACATGAGTGGGCTAACAGCCAGGTGGCAACTGCCGGCAGCTATGGCTTGGGCTATCAGGTGTTCAGTGTTCCTGAGGGTCAGGAGTTCATCGGTACCAATGGTCGTGTCAACCCTAATGCCACATTGGGTAACCTGGTGAATGGTTATTATCTGATTCCTGATGATTGGACAGATGCTATCTTCAGCAACAGCCTGCGTCAGGAGTATACTGTTACAGCCAATGGAGCAAACGACCGTGGCTCTTTCTATACATCCGCAAACTATCTTAGCTTTGATGGTCTTACTCCATCATCAGACTATGAGCGTCTTGCTGCTCGTTTCAAGGCAGACTATAAGATTAAGAATTGGTTGAAGGTGGGTGCCAATGTAAGCTATACCCATTACGACATGAATGGTACAAACGATGAAGGTGAAGCCTCTTCAACCGGAAACGTGTTTGCTTTTACCTTTATGGCACCTATCTATCCTTTGTATAACCGCGATGCCAATGGCAACATCATTTTCGACAACAACAGTGGTATCAATAGCTATGACTATGGTGACGGTAAGGTAAACGGACAGAAGCGTCCTTATATGTCGCAGTCAAACCCATTGTCTGATAACCAGTTGAACGTCCTCAATACCAATGGCAACACCTTGAATGCTACAGGTACCGTAGAAATCAGCCTGCCATACGACTTCAAGGTAACCTCTATCAACAGTGTTTACAATGACGAATATCGTGCCACACAGACCATCAACCCATACTATGGTCAGTATGTTTCTTCTAACGGTATCGTTTACAAGAGTCATGGTCGTTCTACATCCTATAACTTGGAGCAGCGTTTGAACTGGGCTCATTCTTATGGCAACAATAACATTTCGGCTCAGTTGGGACATACCTACTATGATTATCGTGTTTACTCTTTGTCGGCTTCCCGCAAGAATCAGTTCAGCCCAGACAATACCGAGTTGAACGGTGCAGTGGCTTCAATGGTACACCTTCTTCTTCTATGACCCGTTACAACACCGAGAGTTATATGGCTCGTGCTTTGTACAACTGGGGCGAGAAATATTTTGGTCAGGTGTCTTATGTTCGCCAGGCATCTTCTCGTTTTGCAAAGAATAACCGTTGGGGTAGCTTCTGGTCACTTGGTGGCGCATGGCTTATCTCTAAGGAAAACTGGTTCAAGGCTAAGTGGATTGACGAGTTGAGACTGAAGGCTTCTTATGGTCAGGTAGGTAACGATAATATTGGTGAGTACCTTTACACTCAGCGTTATTCTATCAAGTCCTCAAGCGACAATGCCAGTCTGGTACCATCTTCAGTGTTGAAGAATGAGAATATCAGCTGGGAGACAGGTGGTATGTTCAATGCTGGCGTAGAGTTCTCTATGTTTGGACGCCGTTTGAATGGTAATGTAGAGTTCTTCTCTCGCAAGACTTCTGATATGTTGTTTGCATTTTCTTTGCCAATCAGCTATGGTTATACCTCACAGTGGAGAAACATCGGTGATATGATGAACAATGGTATCGAGGTTTCTCTCGATGGTGATGTCATCCGTACCAAGGACTTGGTATGGTCATTGAACGTGAACTTCTCTTACGACCACAACTATGTAAGCAAGTTGCCTGATGATAACAAGACTTTGGTAAAGGATGGTCATGCAGGTTACTCTAATGGTACTTACTTCGTGGGTGAGGACTTGCCACTTAACACGCTGTATCTGCACAAGTATGCAGGCGTTGACCCTGAAACAGGTATTGCTCTGTACTGGAAAGACAAGACCGTGACAGATGAGAATGGCAAAGAAACTACCGAGATGGTAAAGGTTATGGATCCATCAGAGTCAAGCTACTATCTCTGTGGCAATTCTCGTCCTGAGGTGTTCGGCGGCTTCGGTACTTCTGTATCTTACAAGGGCTTCGATTTCTCTGCTCAGTTCTCTTATCAGTTGGGTGGCCAGATCTTGGATAGCGACTATCAGCAGGCTATGTCTTATAACCGTGGTCGGGCTTTCCATGTTGACTTGCTCAACGCCTGGACTCCAGAGAACAAGAATACCGATGTGCCTCGTTTGAACTTCATGGATGCCACGAGTGGTTACGAAGCAGCTACTTCAGACCGCTTCCTGATCTCCGCATCATGTTTGTCACTCGACAATATCCAGCTGGGCTACACATTCCCAAAGACCTGGATGCAGAAACTTGGCTTGCAGAGCTTGCGTGTATATGCTACTGCTGACAATGTTTGGGTATGGTCAAAGCGTCAGGGACTGGATCCTCGTCAGAGCCTTTCTGGTGGAGCCAACTCTACTTACGCTCCATCTATCAGAACCATTTCTGGTGGTTTGACAGTTACATTCTAATAATATAAAATAGAGATTACAATGAACAAGATAAATAAGTATATAGCAGGTATGGGAGTGGCTGTCATGTCGCTTGCCACATTTAACAGCTGTATCGAAGAGGTTGAGCCACAATCTTCTACTGTAATAGAAAGTCAGGTCAATCAGTCCTCTTCTGCTGTAAAAGCTTTGATATGGGGCCTTCCTTATTATTTCAACGCTTGCGCAAGAGACTATCACTTCGAGTTTGGTTATGGTGCGATGTTGCACATGCGCGATGTGATGACAGGCGACCTTCCTGTAGTCTATTCTCCTAATGGATATGACTGGTTTGCTAATTATGAGCAGACGACTTTGTTGAATCAGGACTCTCCTACGATATGGTATGTCTGGGCATATTATAATAAGTTTATTCAGAATACCAATGTTGCCCTCTCTGCGATTGCCAATGCCAACAAGACTGGTATGGAGGACAAGTATGCAGGCTATGAGGCTGTAGCCAAGGCTTTCCGTGCCATTGCTTACCTTGAGATGGCACAGATGTATGAGTTCAAGACCAATGATAAGTTTACTACTGGTGTAAATGCCGATGGTAACAACGTAGAAGGCTTGACAGTACCTATTGTTACCGAGAAGACTACATTGGAAGAGGCTCGCAACAACCCTCGTGCTACAAAAGAGGTAATGCAGCAGTTTATTCTTGATGACTTGACTTATGCTTTGGAGAACATCGACAAGTTCGAGGATTCCGACAAGGTGTTCCCACATAAGGCTGAGGTTTATGGTCTGATGGCTCGCTTCTATATGTGGAAAGAGGATTATCCTAAGGCTCAGGAGGCTGCCCGTAATGCCATCAACAACTATAGTGGCAGTCCGATGACACAGAGTGAGGCGTTGAGCAAGACTTCTGGTTTCAACGACTTGTCTAAGTTTATGTGGGGCGCTAAGCAGACTGATGCCAACGAAAGTGTAAAAACTGGTATCATCAACTGGACTTCATGGATGAGCAATGAGACTTCTTTCGGTTATACGGGTGCAGAGCCTTTCATAATGATTGATGCCAACATGTACGACCGTATCGGTAATTCTGACTGGCGTAAGCTGATGTGGAAGGCTCCTGAGGGCACTCCTTTGGAAGGCAAGACCGAATGGATTGACGCAAAGACTGCTGAGAGCTATCCTGACTATGCATCAGCCAAATTCCGCCCAGTCAATGGCGACGGTGACAACTATACAGTAGGTGCAGCTTCTGCTTATCCTGTGATGCGTGTTGAGGAAATGTATTTCATCGAGGCTGAGGCTGCAGCTCACCAGAATGCAGAGAAGGGCAAGGAACTCTTGGAGAAATTCATGAAGACTTATCGCAATAAGACTTATAGCTGCAGCAAGACCGACCAGGATGATGTCATCGAGGAAATCGTATTCCAGAAGCGTGTAGAACTCTGGGGTGAGGGATTGACTTTCTTTGATATCAAGCGTTTGAACTATTCTGTAGAGAGAGGTTACCTTGGAACAAACTTTTATGCTGGTACCAGATTCAATACTCAGGGCCGCCCTGCATGGATGAACTTTACCATCTACAGTACAGAAGCAGAGGACAATCCTGCATTGAAAGGTTGGAACTGCTGCTTGAACAGGACCACGTGAACGATTCATTGAGAGATTTTCAGAGAATTGCTTGAGTATTTTGACGAATTTTGTATAAAGGTTGTACATACGATGGTTTGGACTTAATGTTTTGAACACCACTAAGTTACTAAAAATCAGCGATATGTGCAACTTTTTACTCATATTTATCAACTTAAATTAATTCCGCCAACGGGTTGAATAAGATATTTAGATATGCAAAAATCGCAGTTGCTGCTCTGGTTACTGTTGCCATGGCTGCATGTACAAGCGATTACGAATATGATACACCTGAGGCTCTGAAGGGAGCCCAGGTATATTTCAGCAACACGCTCCCAAGTAAGATTGAGGTGAACAAAGAGTCTGGAAACTTCGATGTCACCTTGAGTCGACAGAACACAGAAGGAGAGCTTACCGTGCCACTGATGTTTACTGCAGATGAAGGCAATATCTATACGGTGCCTTCAACAGTGACTTTTGCTGATGGTGAGGCTACTGCAAATATCCACATTACTTTCAACCCTGACGAGTTGGTTTATGGTAACTACGTGGGTGGTACTATCAGTTTCGATGCTGACAACTTCTCTACTCCATTTGGTGCAACATCTTACCAATTCAAAGCAGGTGCTTCTGCTTACGAAGATGTGGAAGGTGGCAAGGGTAAGTTCCGTGACGGTCTTATATCTGCACTTTATGGCATTGAGGTATTGGAATACGATGTACAAATCCAGCAAGATGCACATACCCCTGGTATCTATAGAGTGGTAGCACCTTATGGTCAAAAGGGATGGAGTGGTGCAAACCCTTGGTACACAGCATTCGATGAGAACGAGAGCAATACTGATATGATTATCGATGCAACTGATCCTGACTTTGTTTATATCAAGGGAACCTTCAACACGGGTGTAACACTCAATAGCAGTGAAGGTGATATTTCAGCCATCTCTTATGTACAATTCCTTTTGGACAATGGCAATTCTCTTGATTTAATAAAGAGTAAGAAGCCAGAACTGTTCGGTACTTTCAAGGATGGTGTATTCACCTTCCCAGCCAAGAGTATTCTTATGTATTTAGGATCAGATGGTCCTTATTATGGTAATAGTGATGGTATGTTGCGTGTCGCAATGCCTGGTGTTGTGCTCAAGGATTACAGTGTCGGAGTTGAGTATCTCGGTCGTATGACTGATACAAACGATAAAGATAACGCAGTCTTCAACTTGACCTTTGGTGCTGATGTGACTACTGTCAAGTATGCCCTGGTAAAAGAGGGTGAAGACCTGAATAAAACTGAGAGCGGTATTATCGATGGTTCGGTAGAAGCTACAGAGATATCAGAGGCTGGCAGAGTGGAAGTTCCATTTGAGGAGTCTGGCAACTACTACTTGGTGACAGTGTCTTATGAGAATGGTGAGGCAAAGGGTGCTGATGCAACTCCTATAACTCTCAAGTCGAGCAAGGATGCAGAAGAGCAGTTTGAAGAAGTGGCTTATGGCGTGTTTACTCTCGGCGTAGAGGACATCAGTGGTCCATTCTTCCCAAAAGAAGGACCTATGGGTTGTTTCCTTGAGAAGGTGGGTGGTACATCTCCTTATCCTTCTGAAGCAACCTTAAAAGGAGACGCTAATGCTTCTGCTGCTGGTGTGCTTAGTAACAGTAAAAAAATAACTTGGTACAAAAATGCTAAGCAGATTTGCACCTAACGACATAGTTCCACTTAGGCAATTGTTCATCAAATATGATTCGCTTTTGCCTTTCGGATACATATGATTCGTCAAGCGTTCTTTGAGTTTGATATTCCTTAGAGTTTATGGAGGCAACAACAACCAATCCCTTGGATGTGGTAGTTTCATTCGCTTTCTTACAAGCATATTCTGCAGACAGCAATGGTACTCCACTCCAGGATCTTGTTATATGTGCAAACAGCCTGTGTTCTATTGGATTATACTTTGAACAGTATGGTGGATAATGTACAATGATAATATCCAATTCAAGAGATGTGGCTAACTTTAAACGCTCCTGCTTGAAGATATGATGTGAGGCAGAGTTGGATCCTCCTCCATCGCATAAGATGCAGATGGCGGTTGCCTTGGGATATTCCCATTGTAGGTAATCCTTCCAAATTCGTGCGATGTTGTCACACACAAACTCAGCAGTGTCATGGCTGTTTCCTATGGTGAGATAGCCGACGTTCCTCTCGACATCATAGATTCCATGCGGAATGATAGTTCCATTGGAAAAAGACACGAAGTCATGGTCAAGAGCTGCTAACTCTTGACAACTGAAAGTCTTTCCTGCACGTTTAAAGTTGCCGAGCATTTCCTTTTTCTTGGTATCAATACTGAGAACTGGTATTCCACGGTGTACACAAGATGTCCAGGTAGCTTCCAGAAGTTTGAACTGAGCGTCTCGGTTCTCGACTTCCTTCAAGGTCTTTGTCTTGTGAAAGGAACGTTTCTTGAAACCTCTGAGTTTTACCATTTTACGAGCAATATAATGAGATATAATGATGCCGAGCTCTTTGAATATTTGTACGATTTGAGCAATAGAGATGTCAAGCCATCTTACGGAGTCATCCTGTGGAAGCCCCGCCATGTGTTTTTGAACAATCTCATCGAATAGAACCAAGTATTCTGGATGCTCGTCTAAGATGGCTTTGCGACCACCACCTGCAATACGGACTGTTCCCGAAAAAAAAAGAATGGTCTTTCCGTTTAACTCGCGAATGCCCCTAGAGATGGTGTTCTTCGATATGTTAAAAGAGGCACACACGGCTGCTACGCCATGTTTGCCTATGCTGATAGCTCTTGTAGCACAATATAGCCGACGCTGGCGCTCGTCTAATTGCTGGATGTATGTCAAGTCGGTCTTTGAAAAGACTTCTGCTAGAATCTTTGTATTCATTATAACATGGTAAATATGAGATAAAGGAAGAGCTAGGAACTCTATTCTTTAACAATGTGTTACTTTGTAGAGAGGACACAAAAATGTACCAAGTTATTTTTTAATCATTACTTAATTCTTATCAGGAGAATGTCTTCACCTTCAATTTGGTTTATCACTTAGGTGATGGTATTTTCGCAATGGAAAAGGAGACTTTCGAGATTACCGCAACTGCTGAAAATGCAGCTAAGAAGGGTGTCAACAGAGTGGCTGCTTCACACCGTTCGTTCAACAACTTCTTTACAGGTAAATCTTATCAGATGAACAAGAAGTTTGTTAACAGCAAGAAGGTTCATCTCAGATAATACAATTTTGAAATAAAACAGTAAGACTCTATACCTTGTGTCTTGGTATAGAGTCTTTTCTTTCTTAATAATATTTTTTGTATGAAATTTAAACTTTATCTTACGACTTGCTTATTGGTCTTGGGATTGTCGTGTGCTCATGCTGTTCCAGCTAAGAAAGGAGTGAAGCGGACTATAAAACTTGCAGACGGAACTTCTGTAGTAGCAGAGCTTAAAGGTGATGAGTTCGCCTCTTATTGGCAGGCGGGTGATGGTAAATGTTATGTACAGGATATTGATTCCCGCACATTTAAGATTACAGATAAAGCACAGGTTGTGAACCGAGGTTTGGCAAAACGTCAAAAAGCCAATGATGAACGCATCAAACGCTTTGCCAAACGAGGACCGAAAAGAGAAATAACAGGTGCTTTCTCTCATTTTACAGGAACAAAGAAAGGACTCATCATCCTTGTCAATTTCAAGGATGTAAAGTTCGGCAGGACTCACACCCGCACCATGTTCAATAATATTGCCAACAAAATAGGCTTTACCAATAGTTTGGGATTCAAAGGCAGTGTAAAAGATTATTTCTTGGCACAAAGTAACGGACAGTTTGAATTGGATTTCGACGTGGTAGGTCCCTATACTTTGTCGCAAAACATGGCTTACTATGGCGCACACAGCAAGGATGGTCTACAGGATGTAAAGCCAGGACACATGATATTAGAAGCTTGCCAGATGGCTGATAAAGACGTAAACTATAAAGACTACGACTGGGATGGCGATGGCGAAGTAGACCAAGTATTTGTTATTTACGCAGGTTTCGGCGAGGCTGATGGAGGTTCCGAAGATACTATTTGGCCTCATGAAAGTCAATTGTCGTCTTGGGTTGGCAATCCTTATGAAACCAAGGATGGTGTTTCTGTAAACACCTATGCCTGTGGTAATGAGAATACGTATGACATGTTGGGACGAAGCCGCATCAATGGTATTGGCACCATCTGTCACGAGTTCTCTCATTGCTTGGGTTATCCAGACCTGTATGATACCAATTATGGTGGAAATTTCGGAATGGGTTCCTTCGACCTGATGTGTTCTGGCAGCTATAATGGTGAGAGCTTCTGTCCTCCCAACTATTCAGCCTATGAGAAATGGATTGCTGGCTGGATAACTCCCATAGTCCTTGATAAACCTGCATCTGTAAAAGGTATGCAGGCGCAGGATGTGAAGTATGGACAGGCATTTGTTGTCTATAATGACAACAACAAGAACGAGTATTATCTCATTGAGAACAGACAGCAGAGCGTGGGTATCTGGGACAAGCTGTTGCCAGCCAGTGGCATGATGATAACCCATGTGGACTATGACAAGAATATCTGGGAGCTCAACAATGTCAACACCATTGTCAATTATAGCAACCAGCATGGCCCAGAATATGCTTATCTGGACAACGATCATCAGCGCCTTACGATTTTTCATGCTGACAACGAAGAGGGCTCTTCTGCAGACTCGCAGGCTGGTGACCTGTATCCCTTTAATGGTAACAACAGTCTTACCGACACCTCTTCGCCTGCAGCTACCATCTATCAGGGTGGAACTACCATGGGCAAGCCTATCACCAATATTACCCAAAATGAGGATGGAAGCATCGACTTCGACTTCATGGGTGGCAGTAACGACAACATCATCACGGGTATTCACTTCGTAGAGAATGATGAGATGTCTTCCTTCGGCCAGGGTGTTTACTCTTTGGACGGTCGTTATATGGGCACTTCTGCCAACGGCCTTGACAAAGGCATATATATCGTGAACGGCAAGAAGATTGTCAAATAAAGTATGAAACAGAGAAATCTTATATTGCTTTTCTGTGCAGTCCTGTTGGTGGCAGGCTGTACGGAAAAGAAACAAAATCACATGAAGTCATCCGACTTTGAGGCGAGTCGGGTGCTTAAGGACTCCATGCCGGAGCCTGTTAAGTTGGATAGCGACTTGCTCTCTGATGCAGGTACCGTCGTTCCTTACTTCCCAGGAGGTCTGAAAGCCATGCGTGCTTTTATTGCCAAGCATGTGCGTTATCCTGAGGCTGCCCGCACGTTGAAAAAGGAAGGCAGGGTTATCATTTCAGCTCAGGTAGACACCAAGGGCAATCTCTCTCAATACAAGGTGATGATGAGCGACGACCCTCTTTTCGACAAGGAGGCTTTGAGAGTGGTAAAGCTGATGCCTCGCTTTGTGCCTGAGGGGAAAGGCAAGGTCGTTGCCGGCACGGTAAAGATTCCTGTCATGTTCAGATTGAAATAAAGCTGCCGCTTCCTTATTCTATCAAATACATTGCCCACCCATGGTTACTTACCGTACCAAGGGGCAGATATAAACACTTCGCCTTGTCTTTTGAAGAGTTACTTGATTTTTATTGCAACACTGAGTTAAGTGAGTCTTCTGATTTGGCAACCTCCTGGCAAAACAATTGTTGGTCCAGGTACTTATTCTTAAAAATAATTTTTAGTGTTGCAGAATTTATTAGTATTAATCAAACATTATGGGACACTTAATGAAGCAGTTTGGTATCGGCTTGCTGACCATGACTCTTGGTGCTGTTGGTACAACAGGGAGTCGTGCACAGGAGGTTTCTTACATTATTCCTACACCCAAAGCCGAGTTGCTGCAAACAGCGTCTAAAGCAAAATTATTAGCTGCTGCTAATAATGGTTTGAAGGCAAACTATAAGACGCCTGTACCTTTAGCTAACCTTGGAACCATTTCGCAAGGAGACAACGCCAATTGTAATTACCTGTTCAAGCACAAGGACATCAATGGGGGAGCATGGCTGTTGGCTTCTTCCGACAAGAAAGCAAGTTATGTAAATCAATCGACAGGAAATATTACCTCTTACCAATGGACTGTGCCTGGAAGCAGTGTGTCTTCTTTCACAAGTAGTGATATTCAGGTAAGCTATTCCAAGCCCGGTATCTATGCTATGCCTACCCTTACGGTGGGAAACGGCACTGAAACCAACAGTTATACTGCTCCTTATACTATAAAGGTGGGAGGCACTTCGGAGATAACAACCATTGACTGTCGCGAATGGGGTTCCACATACATGCTTTCTGCATTGGAGTATGGCAATGGTCAAGGATATGTAGGAGGAACCAATTCGGTAAATATTGTTGGTTGGGGTAATCTCTTTATGCTTGGAACTGATGAAGCCTTCCTTGACGGCATCAATGTTTATCTGCTTAAAAAGCCTACAAAGTATAAGGATGGTGCCAAATTGATAATTAAGGTATGGATGACCAATATTACAGATAAAGAAGCAAAGCTGATTTATCTACCTGTAGAGGCAGCAACTGTTTATATGAAGGATATCAAGGCAGATGGAGAAGATGGTGCTTGGTGTCCTGTTTATAATGGCGCCCTTGCTCAGGTTAAGTTCTCTGAGCCTCTTTCCATGTATGGTAAAACCACATTCTTTGTAAGTGTTGAGGGTTTCAGCAACGATCCTTCTACAGAAGACTTCGTCTTGCTAAAAGATATGGTGGGCAAGCAACTTGATGAGACACAGGTTTACTCATTGCTTAGTCACAATTCTTTTGCACGTCAGAAAGGTGAGACCGACTATTTGCGTCCTATTAATATGTATGGTGGCGGTACGGGCAGCTTTGCCATTTGTCCTATCATTCGTATTCCAGATACTGCCGCAGGTATAAATGCAGCAACCACAACGAATAGCGAACGCCTCATTGCCCGTTTCTCTGACAGCAATACTATCGAAGTTACTTCTCCTGCTGATGGTCGTGTTACTATTGTCGATGCTGGTGGCACAACGCTTGCCAATGGTCATATAACCAACGGAAAGGCTCAAATCAATGTGCCAAATGCTGGTCATGGACTCTACATCGTTTCAGGTCCTAACGGTCAGACTGCTAAAATTCTTAGATAGAGCTAAAAGCTATTATAATTATTTTTTAGGCTCTATTCAGTTATTTAGAAAACTAATATATAACCTGTTGGCGGAATTAATTTAGTGCATACTTAATTCTGCCAATGGGCTTGTCGTTAATGAAGTTTACGTATTGCAGAATGGTAAGTGCACTAATTTTGCCAATGATCCTGGCAAACAAACCATTCGTTATTTTCGCATAGTTCCTGATGACCAAGAACTGGTCTGTAAGTTGTGAGAATATTGTCTCAATCCTCTTTCTTGCCTTTGCAAACGGAATGAATGTCGGTTTCCAATCCTTTTGGTTGAGCCGATACGGACACTCCAGTCTTATGTGTGCGGTTTCGAACAAGTCAAGCTGTACGTCAGCTCCAATATACCCTTTGTCACCATAGATGCTACAGTCGTGATAAGTATGTTTTACATCCTTCATATAATGGAGGTCCGCCACACTTGCCTTTGACAGATCATAGGAATGGATAACTCCACTTAACCCACAGAGAGCGTGTAACTTATAACCAAAATAATACGTGTTCTGCGAAGCACAGAAGCCGAAGTCGGGAGCTTGCGAGAAATTGCCGGTACGTCCCATCTTGCAACGTTTTCCTCTTGCAACCCTACAGACCTCTATCGGCTTGGAGTCAACAAAGAATTGTTCCTCTCCGCCATCCATTTCCATGGCAATCCGCTTGCGCAGTTCCTCACACAGGCCTGCCGTTTTCTTCCTGCGGTCATTGAACTGTCTCCTTGATATGAGATTAGGAATGTTGTCCTTGTACTCTTGCAATTTATAGTCGAACAACCACTTCTCACTATCAATGCTCTCGGTCTCTGCCGTCAAGGATAGCGCCACCACTTCCAAATCCGAAAACTTGGGAACAGGACCACGACGTGGAACATTACCCGATTCATTGACGAGATTTTCAGAGAATTGCTTGCATATCTCGAGTATTTTGACGAATTTTGTATAAAGGTTGTACATACGATGGTTTGGACTTAATGTTTTGAACACCACTAAGTTACTAAAAATCAGCGATATGTGCAACTTTTTACTCATATTTATCAACTTAAATTAATTCCGCCAACGGGTAAACTATGGATTTCAGCAACGACAAAGCGATATACATACAGATAGCCGAACGATTGTGCGACGAGATACTGGCAGGTAAATATCGAGAAGACGAGCGTGTGCCAAGTGTGCGTGAATATGCAGTCTTGCTCGAGGTAAACACCAATACCACAGTCAAATCGTACGACCAGTTGGCTTCAGAAGGCATCATCTACAACAAACGAGGGCTGGGCTATTTCGTATCATCAGGAGCCAAGCGACAGATCAAGAAGACTCGCAAGCAGGAGTTTATGAAAGAACGCCTGCCCGAGTTGGCCCGCCAGATGGTATTGCTTGATATTTCACTCGATGAGGTGAAGGAAGCCTTGCAGAGTAAACTCGATGAGATGGATGTAATGCCGCAATAGAAGTTTTTAACCCCCATAAATACATGAAGAAAATGAAAACAAAAATGATAATAACAGCACTGTTTGCTATACTGAGTTTCACCAGTTGTGTCAATTTTATGAGCAAGCAGAATGTTCCACAACAAGTAAAACATCTGGATAACGAGAAAGTCATCAAGCAGTCGTTCGCCTTAAAAGACTTTCATGCCATCAGCAATGCGATAGGTATTGATGTTTACTATACGCAGTCGGCTGCCTATAGTGTTTCAGTGGAAGGCACCGAGCAATGTATAGCACAGGCCAAACTTGAGGTTACCGATGGAGTACTGAATATCATGAACAGATATGCCCATTTCTACAATACTTCCTCTTATAGTCTTAAGGTTTATATCAGTGCTCCCTCTATCGACCAAATCAGCAACAATGGAGCTTTAGATTTCTATGGCGACATCAATCAGAGTAAGTCTTTGGCGATTTCCAACCAAGGTTCGTTCGATTACGACAAGGGAACAGTGAAGGCTGGCCATGTATCTATTGACAATAATGGTTCTTTAGATATTGATAATCCTATGCAGATTACAGATTCTCTTCGAATCAACAATTATGGTTCAATGGATATCAATAACGACATGAATATAGCAGGTTCTGTACATATCAACAATAATGGCTCTTTCGATATTGATAAAATGATGCATATTACAGGTTCTGCCTTTATCAATAATTATGGTTCATTTGACGGCAGTTTTGGTCTTAAGGGAAGAGACTTCGAGGTTTCCAATTATGGCAGCTTCGACTCACATCTTACTGCCGATTGTGACCACATCAAAGTTAATTCGTTTGGATCTACCGATATGGATATAACGGGTACAACGAAGCAAATAAGTATCAATGACAAGGGAGTGACCGACATAGATACTACTCAACTCAAAGTACTCAAATAAATATTAAACCATTCAAGACAATGATTCACTTAAAAGATGTCAATAAGACCTATCAGGGTGCACAGCCCCTGCATGTGCTGAAAGGTATCAGTCTCGACATAGAGCGTGGCGAGTTTGTAAGTATCATGGGTGCATCGGGTTCAGGAAAGTCTACCCTGCTCAACATATTGGGTATACTCGATAATTACGATTCTGGTGAATACCGTCTGAATGATGTGATTATCAAAGACTTGAGCGAGACTCGGGCTGCTGAATATCGCAACAAAATGATAGGATTCATCTTTCAGTCGTTCAATCTCATCTCGTTCAAGACAGCAGTAGAAAATGTAGAATTGCCATTATTTTACCAGGGAGTGGGTCGCCGTAAGCGCCATGAGTTGGCTATGCAGTATCTCGACAAGTTAGGCTTGGCGCAATGGGCGAACCACTACCCTAACGAGATGTCGGGTGGACAGAAACAGCGTGTTGCCATAGCCCGTGCCCTCATTACCAAGCCACAGATTATCCTTGCCGATGAACCTACCGGTGCACTCGATTCCAAGACAAGTGTCGAGGTGATGGATCTGCTGAAGGAACTGCACCAGAAAGAAGGCATGACCATTGTGGTGGTGACTCACGAAAGCGGTGTGGCCAATGAAACCGACAAGGTAATACACATCAAGGATGGACTCATCGGAAGTATAGAAAATAATTACGACCACCACTTGGTAAGCAAGGACTACGTGAAATAAGGCTTATGAGAGAATTAATCAAAGAAATCTGGAGCACATCGAAACGCAACAAATTGCGCACTTCGTTGACAGGCTTTGCCGTAGCTTGGGGAATCTTTATGCTGATATTCCTTCTGGGCGCAGGCAACGGACTGATCAATGCCCAGTTGCAGCAGAGCAATCGATTCCTCGCCAACTCAATGATGGTGTTTGGTGGAAGAACTTCCAAAGCCTATAACGGTTTGAAGGAAGGACGCGACATCGACCTCAACGACAAGGACTTGCTCATCTCCAACACCACCTTCGGTCACCTTATTGGAGATGTGGGAGGACACCTAGAGCTATACAATGCAGACATTACATACGGCGACAACTATATCGCCAGCCAAAGATTGACAGGTGTTTTTCCTACCCATACAAAAATCGACAAGACGGAAATCATCGCAGGTCGATTCATCAATAACATTGACCAAAAGGAGCGACGCAAAGTTTTGGTGTTAAGCAGAAACCAAGCCAAGGACTAGTGAAAGACTATCGTTCGCTGGTTGGCAAGAATGTAAAGCTAGACGACCTGTCATTCAAGGTTGTGGGTATCTACAAGGATGATGAATCCAGAGAAAACAACGCCGCCTTCACTCCTTATAATACTGCCAAGACCATTTTTGTAAAGGGAAATAGCGCTGGTGACATCGAGTTTACTCTCAAGAATCTGAAGACAGAGGAACAAAACAGAGCCTTCGAGAAAAAATATCGCGCCAGCATCAATACCAATCACCAGGCTGCTCCCGATGACGAGCGAAGCATTTGGATCTGGAACCGATACATGGACAACATTCAGATGAACCAAGGTATCGCCATCATCCAGACAGCCCTATGGATAGTAGGTCTCTTCACCCTCTTGAGCGGCATCGTAGGCGTAAGCAACATCATGCTCATCACCGTAAAGGAACGTACCAGAGAGTTTGGCGTTCGCAAGGCGATAGGTGCCAAGCCATGGTCGATATTGAAGCTTATCATCACCGAGAGTATCATCATGACCTCGTTCTTTGGGTACATCGGCATGGTATGTGGTGTCATCGCCAATGAAATCATGGATGCCACTATCGGACACACCACCGTAGATTCTGGTCTCTTCAAAGCCACCATGTTCGTGAATCCTACAGTAGGCATCGGCACCTGCATCGGAGCCACCGTCACCATCGTCATCGCAGGCACCATCGCAGGTCTCATCCCAGCCATCAAGGCGGCAAGAATCCGACCGATAGAGGCGCTGAGAGCGGAATAATTTTTCAATGTTAAATGTTAAGTGTTGAATGTTAAATTCATTCTTGATATAAAAATGAGATTCGACTTAGATACATATAAAGAGATACTCGACACCATCACGAGAAACAAGAGCCGCAGTCTGCTCACAGGCTTTGGTGTGTTCTGGGGCGTGTTCATGCTCATCGCCCTGATGGGAGGTGGACAGGGACTAAAGGAACTGCTGCAAAACAATTTCGCAGGTTTTGCCACCAACACAGCAATAGTCTTTGCCCAAAAGACGACGAAGCCTTACAAGGGATTCAACAAGGGGCGCTCATGGCAGATGGAAACAAACGACCTGCAACGCCTTCGCCAACAGATACCAGAACTGGATGTCATCACTCCCTTGCTCTTCGGAGGCAGAAAGACGGTCGTGTTCAGCGACAAGACTTTCAGTGGCTCTACCCAAGGCGTAAATCCAGACTATGCCGACGTCTCTGCCCCAAAGATGTTTTACGGCAGATACATCAACGACATAGATGTACGTCAGCAACGCAAGGTGTGTGTCATCGGCAAGCAGATATACAAGAACCTGTTTCCCGGAGGAGGCGACCCTTGTGGCAAGAGCGTAAGAGTGGACTCCACCTATTATACAGTAGTAGGCGTAGATTATCGTTCGGGCAACGGCGTAAACTTCGGAGGACGTGCCGACGAGACCATCACCCTTCCACAATCCGTGCTTCGCACAGCCTATAACCGAGGCAATGCAGTAGATATCATTGCCGTTACAGGAAAGCCAGGAATCGTGATGAGCACTCTAGCCGACAGAATATGCAGAGTCATCGCTCGCCCTCACAGCATCGACCCTGCCGACGAAAAAGGACTCATGGTGTTCAATACCGAGGTACTCTTCCAGATGCTCGACAACCTGTTTAATGGAGTCAACTTCCTCATCTGGTTGGTAGGCATAGGCACCCTGTTGGCCGGAGCTATCGGTGTGAGCAACATCATGATGGTAACGGTAAAGGAACGCACCACCGAGATAGGAATCCGGCGTGCCATCGGCGCCACTCCCAGGATGATACTGTCACAAATCATCTCGGAGAGTATTATCCTGACCCTTGTAGCAGGTATGAGTGGCATTATCTTCGGTGTGGCAATCCTGCAGCTGATAGAATTGGCCAATACCACAGACGGTATTTTGGCTGCCCACTTCCAGGTCAACTTCTGGACGGCCATCTTCTCTGCCCTGCTCATCAGTCTCCTTGGAGGTTTGGCAGGACTGGCACCCGCCTGGCGAGCCATGAGTATCAAACCCGTAGATGCTATGCGTGATGAATAAACTATCCAGCTAAAGTTCAATAAGTTACATCATGAAAATATAAAAAAACAACGATATGAAAAAGTATTCCAAACTGATTGTAGCGGCCATTGTCGCCTTGATTTTTGTAGGAACATTCGTCTTCCTGTATCAGAAATCTCAACCCAAAGCTACCGAGTATAGCGAGTTTGTACCTAAGATGGGTGATGTGTTGAAAACCACCGTCATAACAGGTAAGATAGAACCACGCAACGAGGTAAGCGTAAAGCCACAGATAAGCGGTATCATTACCGAGATTTGCAAGGAGGCTGGCGACTATGTGCAGGCTGGCGAGGTGATAGCCAAGGTAAAGGTGATTCCCGATATGGGACAGCTTAGCAGCGCTCAGGCTCGTGTGCGCCTGGCTGAAATCAATCTGAAGCAGGCACAGGTAGACTTCGGACGTGAGGACAACCTGTATAAGAAGCAGTTGGTAAGCGCCGACGAGTTCGACAAGGTAAAGCAGGCCCTCAAGCAGGCACGCGAGGAAAAGGTGGCTGCCGAAGATGCTCTCGAAGTTGTACGTGATGGTGTGTCGAAGAGTAATGCCAATGCCTCTTCTACCCTCATACGTTCCACTATCTCGGGTATAATTCTCGATATTCCTGTCAAGGTGGGCAACTCGGTCATTCTTTCCAATACCTTTAATGACGGTACTACCATAGCCAGTGTGGCAAATATGAACGACCTTATCTTCCGTGGCAACATCGACGAGACTGAGGTGGGAAATCTTGTTATAGGAATGCCGATGAAGATCACCATTGGTGCCATGCAGGATCTTAAGTTTGATGCCGACTTGGAGTATATTTCTCCTAAAGCTGTAGAGAACAATGGTGCTAACCAGTTTGAGGTGAAGGCTGCTGTTCGTTCTGTCAAGGGTGGCAAGATTCGCTCTGGCTATAGTGCCAATGCAGAGATAGTTCTGGCCAAGGCCTTGAATGTTGTTACCGTGCCCGAGAGTGCCATCGAGTTTAGTGGCGACAGTACCTTTGTATATATTGTCAAGGGTAGTGGTGAGAAGAAAACCTATGAGCGTAAGCAGGTGGTGACAGGACTGAGCGACGGCGTGAATATTGAGATCAAGAAGGGCTTGTCGCTGAAAGACAGAGTGAGAGGTCCTGAGATTGTGGCAGACAACAAGGATGATGAATAAGCATACTAATAAATAAAGCATGAAAATGATGAATATCCGTTTTACTATATTGTCGGCAATGGCTTTCTTTGCTTTGGGCGAGGCTCAGGCACAGAAGGCATGGAGCCTTCGCCAGTGCATCGACTATGCTTTAGAGCACAATATCACAGTGAAGCAGATGCAGAACATACGCGAGCAGCAGGCTTTGCAGTTCAATACCAATAAGAACTCTCGCCTACCCGACCTCAATGCCTCGGTTGGCGAGAACATCTCCTTCGGTCGTGGACTGACGGCACAGAATACTTACGAAGACCGTACCACCAGTTCTACCTCTTTCTCATTGGGAACAACAGTCTCTCTCTTCGATGGCAACAAGACGACCCACAACATACGTCTTAGCAAACTCAATCTTGATGCAGCTGATGCCGACCTGAGTAAGGCACGCAACGATTTGAGTATGAATGTGGCCAAGGCATACATCGAGGCTCTCAATAATATGGAGATAGCCGATGTGGCTCGCCGACAGGTGAGTATCGACTCCATGCAAGTGGCTCGCCTGCAGACCATTGTAGAGAATGGTAAGGCAAGTGTGGCAGAACTCTCTCAGCAGAAAGCTGCTTTGGCGCAGAGTCAGCTTACGCTTACCACAGCCAGCAACAATTGCCAGCTCTCCCTACTCGACCTGTCGCAGTTGCTCGAACTCCCCTCGCCTGATGGCTTCTCTATCCTGCGTCCTGAGACCTCGCATATCAATCCCGAGTCTTATGTGCCTGCATCTCCCTCTGTCGTCTTTGCCGATGCCCTTGTGAGCAAACCCGAGATCAAAGCACAGGAGTTGCGTGTTAAGGGAGCCGACCATTCTGTTCTTATAGCCAAATCGGCTTATTATCCTCAACTGGCGTTCAATGCAGGGCTGGGCAGCAATTACTACAAGACGAGTGGTTTTGATGCCGAATCGTTTGGCAAGCAACTTAAAAACAATTTCAGTCAGTATCTTGGTTTGAGTCTCAACGTGCCTATCTTCAATCGTTTCTCCACCCGCAACAGTGTGCGTTCAGCCCGTATAGACCGTGACAATCAGGTACTTAAGTTAGAGGATGCCAAGAAATCTCTTTATAAGGAGATTCAGCAGGTGTACTACAATGCCATAGCTGCCGAGTCGCGCTATGTGAGCAGCCGACAGGCTGTGGCAAGCAATGAGGATGCCTTCCGGCTTACTCAGGGAAAGTACGAGAATGGTAAGGCCAGCATTACTGAGTTTAATGAGGCTAAAAACAATCTCCTCAAGGCACAGAGCGACATGGTGCAAGCCAAGTATGAGTCGCTTTATCAGAACAGTCTTCTCGACTTTTATCGTGGCAAGAGTCTTGACTTTTAGGTCAAGGCTCTTTGTCGTTTTATGGCTTTTGCTGCTAATCCTATCGACAGTCAGGGGCTATTATCTTCTTACAAATGAGTTATAGAGCGAAAAGTTCATAAGATAATGAAACTCAAACTTGTGAACTTAGTTTTTTTTGCGTAACTTTGCAGCCGCAAAGTAATAAATGACATTTATGAATGATAAGATAAAAGAATTTGAGGTCATGGCACCAGTAGGCTCACGCGAGTCGTTGGCTGCTGCCATACAGGCTGGTGCAGACTCGGTATATTTTGGTATTGGTAAGCTGAATATGCGTTCACACTCTGCCAACCATTTCACCATCGATGACCTGCGCGAAATAGCAGCCACCTGCAATGAACACGGCATCAAGACATATCTGACGGTAAATACTGTGATATATGATGACGATATTGCTACGATGAAAGAAATCATTGATGCAGCCAAGGAGGCAGGCATCTCGGCTGTTATAGCCAGCGATGTGGCTGTCATGGCCTACTGTAATGAGGTAGGAGAGGAGGTACACCTTTCTACCCAGCTCAACATCTCCAATACCGAGGCGCTGAAGTTCTATGCCCGTTTTGCTGATGTGTCTGTATTGGCACGCGAACTGAATATGGACCAGGTGAAGCATATCCATGAAGAGATAGAACGCCAGAACATCTGCGGCCCTATGGGCAAGAAGATAAGGATAGAAATGTTTTGTCATGGTGCTTTGTGCATGGCTGTATCGGGCAAGTGCTATATGAGTCTTGCCAATGCCAACCGTTCTGCCAACCGAGGAGAGTGTGTGCAGATATGTCGTCGAAGCTATACGGTTACAGACAATGAAACAGGCAATCAGCTCGAGATAGACAACAAGTACGTGATGAGTCCTAAAGACTTGAAGACCATACGCTTCATCGACCGTATGATGGATGCAGGTGTGCGTGTGTTCAAGATAGAGGGACGTGCACGTGGTGCAGAATATGTATACACCGTAGTGAAATGCTACAAGGAGGCCATTGCCTCTGTGCTCGACGGAACCTTTACCGAGGAGAAGAAGGATGCCTGGGACGAGAAGTTGGCAACTGTCTTCAATCGCGGTTTCTGGGACGGATATTATCAGGGACAGACTCTTGGTGAATGGAACAAGCACTATGGTTCTGTAGCTACTGAGAAGAAGGTGCTCGTGGGCAAAGTGATGAAATACTTCTCCAAGCTTGGTGTGGCAGAGGTGGCTATAGAGGCTTCTGAGATAGAGCAGGGACAGAAACTGCTCATTACGGGCAACACCACAGGTGTGATGTATCTCAATGCCGATGAGATACGCTATGAGCTGAAGCCTGTAGAGCTGGCCAAGCAGGGCTGGAGAGTATCTATCCCTGTGCCTGGCAAGGTGCGCCCTAATGACAAACTATACAAACTGATAACTGTAAACGAAATAAAGGAGATAAAATAATGGCAACAATCAACGAATTGCAGGACGAGGTAGTAGAGGAGTTTCAGGACTTTACCGACTGGATGGACAAGTATCAGATGCTCATAGACTTGGGCAACGAATTGGCTCCTCTCGACGAGAAATATAAGAACGAGCAGAACTTAATCGACGGCTGTCAGAGCCGTGTGTGGCTGCAATGTGACTATAAGGACGGTAAACTTGTCTTCACAGCCGACAGCGATGCGCTCATCGTAAAAGGCATTATAGCCCTTTTGATACGTGTGTTGAGCGGTCATACTCCTTCTGAAATCATGGATGCCGACCTGTATTTTGTAGAGAAGATAGGTCTGAAGGATCACTTGAGTCCTACACGCAGCAACGGTCTCTTGGCCATGATTAAGCAGATACGTATGTACGCCTTGGCTTATAAAACAAAGGAAGCAGAGGGAAATGCGTAAGTTAAGAACGATAGAGATGAACCGCCTCACGCTGGAGGAGTTCAAGGAAGCAGAGAAACTGCCCCTGATAGTGGTTCTCGATGATGTGCGCTCTTTATATAATGTAGGAAGTGTGTTCCGTTCGTGCGATGCCTTCAGGGTAGAGGGTGTTTATCTGTGCGGCATTACTGCCACGCCTCCCAATGCCGAGATACACAAGACTGCTCTTGGCGGAGAGGACAGCGTAGACTGGGAATACTTCAAGACCACCGAGGAAGCTGTGGAGAAATTGAAGGAGAAAGGCTATTTTGTATATAGCATCGAGCAGGTGGAAGGATCTACCAAACTGCAGAATCTCCCTGATGCTCATAATACTTCACACTCTACAGGCTATGCCGTTATTTTCGGCAACGAGGTGAAAGGAGTAAAGCAGGACGTGGTGGATATGAGTGATGGCTGTCTTGAGATACCTCAGTTTGGCACCAAACACTCGCTCAATGTCAGCGTTACGGCAGGAATCGTGGTATGGGAGTTTGCTAAACTTCTGAAGCTATAGACAAGTTTGGAAGAAAAAAGTTTTTTACCTAAATATGACTTATAAGAATCAATTGATAAATGGCCTGAAACAAGGATTTTTGTTTTATGCCTTTTCCACAATATTGATAGCTATTCAGTTTGGCTTCTACATCGTGGGTAGTCCCGTCCTCGACTATATGGATTTTGAGGGATGGGTTTTCTTTGCAGCATCCTGTGTGAGCCATGCCTCGCAGTTTGCTTTATTGCCTTATCTGTTGGGCTTCCTTGTGCTGTTATGCCGTTTTCCCAAGACAGCAAGGGTTGTGCAGATAGTGGGCGTGGTGTTGCTCTGTGTGCTCAACTATCTTAACTCTCAGGTCTATGCCATCTATCATTTCCATATCAATGGTTTTGTACTGAGTATGGTTTTCGGTGAGGGAGCAGGCGAGATATTCAACTTTGATGCCTTGCTTTACCTCAAGGAGGCAGGACTTTTTGCCATCGTTGCCGCCATTGTAGTGGGCGTTTGGTATCTGTCGCATCGCGTGTGGCTGTTGAGGAAGAAAGCTTATGTCTGGTTGGTGGCAGGTATTTTCGTAGGCTGTACACTTTATGCTCATCTATGGCATATCTATGCTGCATTCTATCAGCATCAGTCGGTTATGAAGAGTGCTACTTTGCTGCCTTATTATTTCCCTACTACCTCGAATGGTTTGTTGCTTAAGTGGGGCTGTAAACAGCCAAGAAGAGTGGGGCAGACCAGTGGTCGACAGAGTACAGATTTATTGTATCCCGTACATCAGCTTGAGACGGTGGAACCCGATTCTCTGCCCAATATTGTGGTTATCTTGTTAGATTCATGGAATCGCAGGGCACTTACTCCAGAATGTATGCCTCATACCTATCAGTTTGCCGAACAGAATCAATGGTTTGCCAATCATGTGAGTGGCAGCAATGGTACGCGAAGTGGTGTGTTCAGTCTCTTCTTTGGCTTGTCGTGCTATTATTGGGAGAGTTTTGAGCCGGCTCGTGTCCAGCCATTGCTTATCCGCAGACTGCAAGCTCTGGGCTACGACATTCAGACTTATCCCAGTGCTACATGGGCAGACCCTCCTTTTGGAAGAGTTATCTTTGGAGGTGTGCCCGGCATACACACCGAGACCAAGGGCAATACAGCCTTGGAGCGTGATACGAGAGTGGCCAATATGTTTATTGCCGATATGGAAGGCAGAAAGGACAAGAAAAAGCCTTTCTTCTCGTTCCTCTTCTTCGACCTACCCCATAGTTTTGAGTTGCCAGCCGACAAGAACAAACATTTCCAACCAGCATGGGCGTTTGCCGATTATACCAAGCTTAATAACGATATGGATCCAACTCCTTTCTGGAACCTGTATCGCAACACCTGCTATCAGGACGACTTGCTGTTGGGCAAGGTGTTTGAGGCTTTGAAGAAACAGGGACTTATGGATAATACCATCGTTGTGCTGACAGGCGACCATAGCCAGGAGTTCAATGAGAATCATCGCAACTACTGGGGACATAACAGCAATTTCTCAGTTCATCAGATAGGAGTGCCAATGATATGGCATGTTCCTGGACAACAGGCACATAAGTACACACATCGTACTACTCATTATGACATGGTTCCTACGTTGATGAAAGAATATCTGGGTGTGAAGAATCCTACAGACGACTATTCTATGGGGCGGCTGATGATCGATAAGACTCCGCGTCTGTGGCATGTGGTGGGAAGCAATCTGAACTATGCTTTCATTATAGGGAAGGACAGTATTCTGGAGAAGACAGCCCAGGGGTCCCTCGATGTCTATGATGCCAAAATGAATCCTGTGAAAAACTATGTGTTGCCTGCCAAGCAGTTTGACAAGGCTATGAAGCAACTGAACCGCTTTTTCAAGTAACTCAATAAAAAAGGACCATGAGCATGAGTGCTCATGGTCCTTTTTAGTAGTATTCAATGAAATAATTTATTTTCCTTTCCATAATCCGTGCAGATTGCAATATTCACGGGCAGTCACCTCGGTGGCGTCTGTCATGAATATAGCCTCGGGTTTCTCGCCTGGTTTCAGTTCATGGCGCAACACATCGGTAGGGGTGAGTAATTCTATCCACTCGATATAGGGCTCGGGCATCATGGGGTGTTCTACGCTTCCCTTCACTATTGTCTTCCAGCAAATTACCTGCATTTTCTGCATCAAAATATTTGCAAAACTCGTCTATAATACAAAATAATTATGTAACTTTGTAATCGGTAGTCATATCAAATATATTTGTAACTTATTGTAAATCACCTATAAATGTACAAAATATTTGTGAGACTACCAACTTTTTTAAACTATTTCTTATTCCGAACTGGGGTAAACCATATATCAAGTGTGTGGGCGGAAAAAGCCAACTTATAGCACAACTCGATGCGCTGCTTCCAGCTGACTTTTGTAATTGGGAGAATGCAACGTAATCCGAATTTTAAATGTAACGAATCCGATACAATAATAAACGTGGCAGGTAGCAACAATTTAGTCATTCTGTCAAGACTTGGATTCAACGAGCTGAAGCAATAGACATCATGGAGAGCTGGTCTGCAATACAGCAAATGCTAATGCTTGAAGACAAAAGAGGCACAGGAAACTTTTGAAATGGAAATTATGAAACAAAAGAAATATACTCAGACGCAGCAGGTTATCGATGTCTTACACAAATGTGACGGTTATGCAACCCTTGGCAATCTGTATCATCTTGTCGATACAAGTTCGTGAGGCAAAAAAAGTAAAGAAAAACCAAATTTTTTATTTGAACGTTACACAATTTCGCCCACCTGCAAACTATCTTTGCAGCTAAAATGTAGGAAGATGGTAAATACACATTTAATGAAAAGGGTATTATGCAGACCCTATGAGGAGATCACCGATATAGACGATGCTTTGGCGAAATACAAGAGCCATGCTTCGAATGTTATGGATGAAAAAGACGATTTGTCATGTTCGTATTTTGCGAAAAGTAATCAAACCAATCGCCTTGGGCATTCGATAAGGCAGCATTGCATGAAGCCTGAATGTAGTATGGCCGATAAAGAGAAGGTGTACAAGACTATGGAGGAACTTATTCAACTTGGTTTTGACAGAGCATCATATATATTATTAGATATAGCTATCCAAGAGAGCCTTCCCAATGCAGTCTGCGGAAAGTTCAAAGGAAAGAGTTTTCAAGAGATGATGAATTATGGGTGGTTCAAGAATCTTATAGATACGGATTATTCTGGCGATATTCCCCCTGCCCCTAACACACCTAACTACAAGCAGGAATCATATAATTTTGATAAACAACGGTGTGCCAGTACCACACTCTATCACTACCTTAGCACATACCATAGCCCTTTGCTTGATGAAATTTCACACTATCGTATTTTCTTCAAAAAAGATTTACGCATAGCCGCTCTCCGTGCTTCTCAATATATGAGTAGTGGAAAGCATAAAGAGGCATTTAAAATTCTATCCTTATTTCATATAGATATGACACAAACAACTGTAAGTTATGATGAGCGAGAAGCAGCCAAGATGCTCGCAGAGTTATATGAGTATGGGATGGGCACAGCTCCTAATCTGGCACAGGCACTTAGTTGGTATAACTATTGTTACGATAGGTTTTCTATGGAGGCAGGCTATAAGGCTGGAAGAGTCTGTGAGAAGATAGGAGACTATGACAAGGCCATGGAGTGGTATCGTAAGGTACTTGATTGGAAAGTGCTTAGACCTACTTCATGGGAAAGAAACTATAGAAAGGAAGCCTACTCTTTGCTTCCCTATCGCTTGGAAAATTCCTTTCGCAACTTGAAAAAAAGCATGAATCCCGAAGGGCACGACAGAATATCTATTACGGTAAAATGTAGTGGACGGTTTTCGTTACGATTAAAAGTGCTGATGAATGCTTCCGTTACTATCACATGGGATAACGGGGAAAATGCTAACAGTGAAGTCATCAAATGGAAAGTGAATGGTTGGAACCGACTGGAGCATCAATACAGTAAGCAGGCAAACATGTTATAGAGATATGTTCAGACGAAGAGAATGTTATCACGGGAATTGAGATAGAGATTGCTTTCTCCGTTACAAAAATGAACCTCGAAGCATGTAGAGGATTAGAATATCTACACTGTACGAACCAAAGGGCAAGCATTAATCCCAAAGGGCTTTGCGGTCTGAGATACTTGAATATCAGGAATACGAAAACGAAAAGATTGAATATTCGTGGTATGCACCAACTTGTAGCATTGGATATATCCGAGATTCCTTCCTTGCGATTGATTGCGGAAAAATATCTCCCGTTGCGCTATTTTGCCATGGACGGCCAGTCTGACTTACCAAAGAAAACGCAGCTTGAAGAAAACATCAAGTTGAATATGGGTAAAATTGTTCCAACTATTGATATAAAGAGAATGGAAACCGTACATCCTACTGTGTTCTATTATCTGCGAAGCAGCAAGTGGGTGGCGATTAGGAATGTCATTTTAAAAGAAAAAAAGAATGGTGTTTTCGATAAGGAGTATCTTAGAAAGCTTTATAAGATGTATAAAATCTTATGTGCAAAGACTCCTAAACATTGTCCGTACCCTAATGGCTATCTTGAATCTTCGGAAAATTACCTCTATATATGCCGTTGGAAGCGTGAGAAGGACGGAAGACTTATCGAATATGAAGATGGTGAAGAAGATGCTTATTTTTGGAATTATTCGTGGAGTATAACGCTGGGTACCCCGTTGAAAGATGCAGCCAACCGTCTGCCATTCATGATGTATCCCCCCTCGTACCAATGCCTATTTTGCAGCGATGAGCTTGCTAGCGATGACAGCGAATAAAGACGAAATGGAGAATTATGGATTGAGTGATGACCCTTTAAGCATTTACTGAGGAAAAAATCAAGAAAAATAATTGATGGTATCAAATAAAATATTAATTTTGCAATTATAATAGAATCTTAAAATAAACACTATGTATAAATTTGATTACATACCTAAACAGGAGTCTGATATTAATGATAGCCTTATCAATCTTTATGGCTCACATCTATTAGCTTTGTATGCTGCCCTAAAACCTATATATGATGGTAAGGATTATGCTGTTAAACCTGCACTGCCATTTTTGCTTTGGCCTAAGAATAATGGAAACGATTGGACAAATGCAGACCTTAAAGTCATGATATATGGCCGCGAGACTAATGGCTGGGATAATCCTGATAGCAGAGAAAGAAAAATGGAACCTAATTGGGCGTTGAACAATTCTGATGACGTACGTAATGAAATTGATGCTATCCAGAATATTTATGATGGATACTTTAACTTTACAACTAAGTAACAGTAAAAAAATAACTTGGTACTAGATTTGCACCTAACGAATAGGCAATTGTTCATCAAATATGATTGCTTTTGCCTTTCGGATTTATATGATTCGTCAAGCGTTTTTGAGTTTGATATTCCTTAGAGTTGATGGAGGCAACAACAACAACCAATCCTTGGATGTGGTAGTTTCATTCGCTTTCTTACAAGCATATTCTGCAGACAGCAATGGTACTCCACTCCAGGATCTTGTTATATGTGCAAACAGCCTGTGTTCTATTGGATTATACTTTGAACAGTATGGTGGATAATGTACAATGATAATATCCAATTCAAGAGATGTGGCTAACTTTAAAAGCTCCTGCTTGAAGATATGATGTGAGGCAGAGTTGGATCCTCCTCCATCGCATAAGATGCAGATGGCGGTTGCCTTGGGATATTCCCATTGTAGGTAATCCTTCCAAATTCGTGCGATGTTGTCACACACAAACTCAGCAGTGTCATGGCTGTTTCCTATGGTGAGATAGCCGACGTTCCTCTCGACATCATAGATTCCATGCGGAATGATAGTTCCATTGGAAAAAGACACGAAGTCATGGTCAAGAGCTGCTAACTCTTGACAACTGAAAGTCTTTCCTGCACGTTTAAAGTTGCCGAGCATTTCCTTTTTCTTGGTATCAATACTGAGAACTGGTATTCCACGGTGTACACAAGATGTCCAGGTAGCTTCCAGAAGTTTGAACTGAGCGTCTCGGTTCTCGACTTCCTTCAAGGTCTTTGTCTTGTGAAAGGAACGTTTCTTGAAACCTCTGAGTTTTACCATTTTACGAGCAATATAATGAGATATAATGATGCCGAGCTCTTTTGAATATTTGTACGATTTGAGCAATAGAGATGTCAAGCCATCTTACGGAGTCATCCTGTGGAAGCCCCGCCATGTGTGTTTTTGAACAATCTCATCGAATAGAACCAAGTATTCTGGATGCTCGTCTAAGATGGCTTTGCGACCACCACCTGCAATATGGACTGTTCCCGAAAAAAAAAGAATGGTCTTTCCGTTTAACTCGCGAATGCCCCTATAGATGGTGTTCTTCGATATGTTAAAAAGGCACACACGGCTGCTACGCCATGTTTGCCTATGCTGATAGCTCTTGTAGCACAATATAGCCGACGCTGGCGCTCGTCTAATTGCTGGATGTATGTCAAGTCGGTCTTTGAAAAGACTTCTGCTTAGAATCTTTGTATTCATTATAACTGCCTGGTAATCAGTTATAAAGATACAAATTTTCTAGCAGATTAACGAATATAATTAGTTAATAATCAATAAGTTAAAAAGAAATTATGACAAAGAAAATTTATGGTAAATATGAGATAAAGGAAGAGCTAGGAACTCTATTCTTTAACAATGTGTTACTTTGTAGAGAGGACACAAAAATGTACCAAGTTATTTTTTAATCATTACTAAGCAAGAACAAGAAGAAAATAACAAATTCTTCAAATGTGGACTTTATCCTATCGTTGAATCCATAAAGTTAGCCTTGCCATCAATCAAGGTTAGTTATCTTTGGAATGAAATTTCCAAAATAGGTAATGGCTATAATATCCATAAGGATAAAGTTTCTTGTGGTAAACCCAAAACGTACATCCATGACATTGAGATGAAACATTTTAATGTCAGTCAAGGTGAAATTGATATTTTGAAACCCGATGTTATCATATTTTTAGCAGGAAAAGATGCAACCCCATATATCTTAGAGAAATTTAACATCATAACCTCGCATGCACCCTCTCTTGAATTCCCTGAAATATCAGAAATAACAATTTCTAATGTCAAATATGTTTTGAAAACGAATTTCAATCATCCAAGCAGAGGATTAAGTAAGGAAACAAGAGATAAAAATTATCCTGAAATTGTGAGAAGAATCAAACAACAGTTTGGACTTTAATATAGCTCAAATAATATCGTTTTACCGATGAATAATAGAAATAATCAAGCGACTTATGGCAGCAAATCTGATAGCAAGATATATTTGGGAAGTCAATGCTCTCGCAAAGGCGAGGCATGGACTTTCTTTGGAAGAACTCAACGAGCAGTGGCGGGACAGTTATCTCTATGATGACAAAGACATTGTCCGCAAGACATGGTGGGAACACCGAAACCAAATCGGCGTGCAGTTTGGCATTGATATAGAGTTTGACAAGCAGAACAAACGATATTTCATTAAGTCGCGAAATGAAATAAACCGCCCTGCAATACAGGAGTGGCTGCTCGATAGTTTTGCTGTTGGTAATATGCTCTTGCAAGGCAAGGACCTGCGCGGTCGTATTCTCTGTGAGCATATTCCCTCTGGATATGAATATCTGACGGAGATTATCCAAGCCATGCACGAAGGAAAATGCCTCACCATTACCTATCAGAGCTTTTGGAAAGAGGAAGCGCAGGTTATTAGCCTTGAACCTTATTTCATTAAAGTATTCAAGCAACGCTGGTATCTTACAGCCCGATCGTCTGCCCATGAGGAACTACGAACATATGCTCTCGACCGCATACAGGATTTACATATTTCTAACCAAAAGTTCAAAATGCCCAAGGACTTTGATGCCGAGGAAATGTATGAGGACGCATATGGTATTGTGATAGGAAAAGAGGAAAAGGTAGAACGCATAGAAATCAATGTCTACAACAATCAGGCAAAATATTTCCGTTCGCTTCCTTTGCATTCTTCACAAAGAGAGATTGAGACTTCAGACTGTTGCTCTGTTTTTGAGTATTATCTTAAACCAACTTACGACTTTATTCAGGAGCTGTTGTCGCATGGACCCGATGTAGAAGTTATCCACCCCAATAGCCTCCGCCAACTTATGAAGCAACGCATAGAAGAAATGACGGAACTTTACAAATAAAAATATGGAAAAATTACACTATCCACTTGGCTTTGAACCCATAGAGAGTTTCTTTGCCTATCATTGTTTTGGTGACAAGGCCACCGAAATTTTAAGTAGCATTGACCAGCCTTATAAAGACATAACCCATTGGAGCATGGATGACCTGCGCTCTATGCGCTCTAAACATTGCGCTGCAATTTTCGTCTTTACCGATGATGCGGAAGTATATGCCTCTGAGATTGATGCCTTTATCAAGCAATATGAAGATGTGGATACAAACTTCTTTATTCTTGACTTGCATGCCAGCAGTCAGTATAAGATTTTTAAAGAAAAATGGAAGTTTTATAATATTCTTGCCACACGTTATTGTACCTTACAAGATAACATATTGCATTATCTGCTGTTCTTCAAGCATTTCATAGAGACAATGGGTCGCATCAGCATGGACTTCCACGATTTTAGAAGCTTCATGCGTACTGCAACATTTATTGCAGCCGGAAAAGCGGGGGCGATGAAGAAAGCTGTTGATGCCATACCTCATAAGAATATACGTGCCTTGATGCTTGGTCTGGAGTTGCAGGACTACGAAGCGGACAATGCAAATGTAAAAGAAGATATGGACGCATTAGCTTCCTTCTTTGACCAACTTCCAGACTCTGTATTAGTTTATTGGCAGATAAGCAGTAACATCGGTAATCCTCATGTGGAGTATATTGCGGGGTTCGATACTGAGCCTGTATGTGGTGCCACTCATTCTTAAGACCGTAGAAATGACAATCCTCCAAATCTCTGATACCCACAATCGACATCAGTTGCTGACAGATTTGCCCGCAGCTGATGTCTTAGTGCATTGCGGAGACTTGACGGATATGGGTACGGAGCAGGAAGTGTTAGATTTCTTAAACTGGTTTATCGAATCTCCTTATCCCTATAAACTTTTTGTCACAGGCAACCACGACCTTTGCTTATGGGATGCCGAAGATATCGAAGATTTGCCCCAAAACATTTATTTTCTGCAAGACAGAGGTTGTGAGATTGGCAATGTAAAATTCTTCGGCTTAGGTTATAACCATCAAGAAAGTCTTATCCCCACAGATGTAGATATACTTATTACGCATGAACCTCCCATGATGATATTGGATAAATCGAGTGGCAGGCACTGGGGTAACTTACCTTTGCGAAACCGAGTGATGGAGATAAGGCCACAATACCATCTCTTCGGACATGCCCATGAGTCGTATGGCATAGTACAATCGGGAACGACCATTTTTTCTAATGGCTCTGTTATGGATAATCTGTATCAGCTATGCCATGCGCCACGACTGATTGAGTTATAATCTGCTGTGCCAAATGGCAAAGTTTATCCCAATGTGATTTCTGTTTGCGATTCAAAATCACGACAATAGATAAAATCGGTCAGTGCAAAGTTGGTATATTCAAACAAATGGTTAAACTGTCTTTTTGTACATATGGTTGACTCCTTAAAATGTAAGTGAAATGAAAAAATCATTAGAAGAGACATTAAAGGAAGTTGAATTATGTAAGGAGATTTATCGTCTTTATGCTTTAGAGCACCTTACAATGTCTGAAATTTCTGTAAAATTTGGGTTTGCTCTTAGCAGCATTCACAATAAAATTCGTAAATTTGAAGCCGAGAACCCTGAATTGGCAGAAAATATGAAGAAAAAAGGTAAGGAAATCATTCCTGAGGACTATAAGCAATTGCTTCAGGAAATAGCAGAGTTAAAGAAGCAAGTAAAGTCAGAGCGCCTTCGTGCAGACTTCTACGAAGAAATGGTAGCCTTTGGCAAGGAAGTCTATGGTATAGACTTAAAAAAGCTGGCACCAAGTAGCAAGCAGGCTTCACACACGAGATGTCAAACTCTATCCAGTCATCTCGATGTGTCGCTTACTTGGTGTAACCAAGCAAGCCTATTACAAACATGGTGACAGTGACATGTTAAAGGCTGCCCAAGAGTCTTTCGTTGTAGAGTTCATCAAGGATATTCGCAAGAAAGATCCAGGCATAGGCGGCAATAAACTTTGGCTTATGTATCAAAGACAATTTGGCATATCTAGAAGTGTAGGCTACAACCGCTTTTACGACATAGTCGAGAAATACAATCTAAAGGTACGAAAGGTAAAACGTAGGGTGAAGACAACAGACTCCACCCATGACCTTCCATTGTATCCAGATATTGTTAAGGATTTGCTTCCCAACCGCCCATGCCAACTGATAGTCAGTGATATAACGTATATACCATATTATCTCGACCCAGAAAGCGGCGAGTACAAGTTCTGTTACCTTGCCCTCATTACGGATTATTACACAAAGGAGATAGTTGGGTATAGTGTTGCCCCTACGTTAGAGGCTATTTATGCCATAGAAGCCCTCAAGATGGCTTTAGATCACTATAAGGGAAATGACCTTAGTCAATTGATTCATCACTCTGACCGTGGAGTTCAATATGCAAGTTACCAATATACAGATTTGCTCAAGAAATATGGTATAAAAATTAGTATGACAGAAACTGGCAATCCTAAGGACAATGCCGTTGCCGAAAGGGTCAACAACACTATCAAGAATGAACTTTTGAAAGGCATGTCGTTTACTTCTATGTTAGAGGTCTCGGAGGCTGTCAAAGCTGCCATCCGCTTCTATAATGAAGAGCGCCCGCATTTGAGCCTTGATGGTTTGACTCCTCGTGAGGCAGCAAAAGAAAAGAGGTGAATTTGACAAAAAGTGGATAAGTTACAGAGAAAAAGCGATAAAAGCTAAGGTTGCTTAGGATATTTTTGTATCTTTGCACAACCAAGGAACTACGTGATGGTTTAAGCCACCAACGTAAAAAGTTTGAGTTGGGCATCGAGCCCAACCCAAACTTACCAAGGAAGCTATGCTCAGGATTGTCCCCCAACATGTTTCTTTGTTGAGATATGAAGGGTAACTTTATTTGTGGCTATAGAAATAAGTAGTCAACTATAAATATGACTAAAAATTAAATAGGTCAACGTGAATTACAAATAAGTAATAACTGAGTCAACTCGTAGTATAAATAAAGCTTAAAGTGGTCAACTAAAATCGTTAAACCACAAACTGAAGTATGAGATGCAGGTTTGAATAGAAAAGCCTCGAAATATGAAAGCGGCTTCGATAGTCAATGAAGCCTATTTCGTAGAGCAATGAAAGCGGCTTCGTAAGCAGTTGAAGCCTATTGGGTGTGTGGTTCTGATAGCAAATCTGCTACATTGATTTTGTTGCATTTATGGAAAATCCTGACAAAACTTGGAACAATATTCTGGCCAAGGAGGAGCAAAAAGCACCAATAGAACCTTCTCTTTTTGATTAGGGGGGCTTACTTTTGGAAAAAAGAAGTCCGAAATCTGATTTTACTGGGCTTCGGACAGGATTATTATGCTCGTTTAAGTTTTACCGGACAGCAATACTTCGGACATGCCCATGAGTCGTATGGCATAGTACAATCGAGAACGACCATTTTTCTAATGGCTCTGTTATGGATAATCTGTATCAGTTATGCTATGCGCCACGACTGATTGGGTTATAATCTGCAGTGCCTAATAGCAAAGTTTATCCCAAAGTGATTTCTGTTTGCGGTTCAAAATCACGTTACTCCCTAAGTAACTTCTACATCTGTAGACGTATGCCATTCGTCAACAGAATAAATAAAAAACAAGGACAATGAGCATGAGTACTCGTTGTCCTTGTTTGTATTAAATGAGTGAGGAATGTATTATTTTCCTTTCCATAATCCGTGCAGATTGCAATATTCACGGGCAGTCACCTCGGTGGCGTCTGTCATGAATATAGCCTCGGGTTTCTCGCCTGGTTTCAGTTCATGGCGCAACACATCGGTAGGGGTGAGTAATTCTATCCACTCGATATAGTGCTCGGGCATCATGGGATGTTCTACGCTTCCCACCTTTACCCGATAACCGCCTTCTATGGGCTCAATGACAGGCACATGCTTCTCATAAGCTCCGTCGGGGGCGTTTTCTTCCATCAACTGCATGGGTTGTCCACAGCAACTCAGAACGGCTCCTGAGTGCAATACTTCTACTACGTTGCCGCAGATAGGGCAGCGATACACTTGTCTTGTTTTAGTCATCATGTTTCCTCCTATATAAAAAAGTTAAATGAATGAGTGGGTTAGTAACTTATATCAGTCCATGGGGCTGAACTCGTCTTTGCCTACTCCGCACAGAGGGCAAACCCAGTCGTCGGGAATGTCTTCGAAAGCTGTTCCTGGTGCTATACCGCCTTCAGGATCGCCTACTTCTGGGTCGTACACCCAGCCACATACATCACATACATACTTTTTCATAATGTTTCGTTTTAAAAAGTTATTTTTTAAGGTTAATTACTTTCACTATTCATCATGATGATGATGGATAGATGTGGCAAATATATAACTTTTTTGGATAAGTTCCAAATTATTCTGTGCAAATGATGTTAAATGTAAGTTCTTTTAAGTCAAAACGATAAGATTACTGTATTGCATTGGCATGGTCTTCTTTCTTTGTTTCGAGCGAATCTTTGCGCATCTGTTCCTTCTGCTTCTTAACTTCTTTGTATTCGCTCTTGTAGTAGTGTGCGAAGTTGGCAAAGGGTTCGGTGATGACGTCAGAACTGCTGGCCGTATAGGTGTGTCCATAAGGGTCAACGGCCTTGATGGTGATATGGGCATCGGGATTCTTGGGCTCATAATAGTACAGGTGGTTCATGATGAGGTAACCATTCTGCTTGCTGACGAACCAGTAGGATACCGATTCGCTGTACTTGTGGTGATAACCCGTGGCAAAGGCATCCTGTCCCTTGCTGCTGATGCGGTGCATGGGATATTGTCTGCCGTCTTCGATGGCATATATCTTCCAACGGCTGTCGGCATTGAACACATTGGCTATCAGTACATTCTTTTTTGATGGCAGGTTCCAGTCGTCGGCGTATGATTCCTGATTGAAGTTGGTTTCGGCACGAAAGAGTGTCATCTGCTTGTTGGCTTTCCAAAATGTGCCCTTGTAGTAGCAGTCGGCGAGGCGGGTGCCTTCGAAGGTATAGACATAATAGCCATTGGGCGTTCCGCAGATGTTTACGTTCGACTGCCAAATGTTTCCGCAGGCGGCAGCATGGCAATGCTCCATGACATGGCGTCCCTCATATTCTATCTCATGGTTGCAGGCAAAGTGGGTGTGACCGCAGAAGAGTTCGTATCCTCCCTCGAATGATTCTAAAAGAGCAAGCAGCGACGACAGGCGGGAAGACGTGAAGTGTCCTTTCTCGCTCTCTATGCCAACGGGTTTTGCCTTTCTATAGGGGGCGTTGCCAAATGTAAATGGAATGTGGTAGCAAAGTATTACCTTCTTATTTTTGGGGGTGAGCGCGAGGTCTTGTTTGAGCCATCGCATCTGCGAGGCGTGCAGTTCGCCAGGCGAATAATAGGCCTTGCCCTTGGTGAAGAAACAATTGTTGATGCATACATAGTGCTCATCGCCACGGTCGAAGGAATAGTCGGTAGGTCCGAAGTTTTCCTCCCATTTGCGTTTGTAGAGTGACTTTCCGTCCTGGTCGTGGTTGCCTATAACGGAGAAGAGTCGCATCTCTGACGAGCCTAAAGCCTCGCGAATCTGACGTTCCAGTTGTGGATTGTAGCCACCATAGTATTGTACATCATCGCCCATACTGAGTCCATAGACGGGTGTACCAGGTTTTTGGTCTCTGATAGTTTGTCGGATGTCGCGCATCGTCTGGGTAGTAAATCGTTCTACGTCGCTTTTCTTGATGGGATTGTCGTCTGGCGAGTCGTAATAGGGGCTGATGGCATTGGTAACCTGCGGGTCGCCGATAACGATCATCTTATACTGCCTCTCCTTGCCATAAGGCAGGCGGGTAAGCGAAAAGTCGTATATATTCTTTTTAGCTTTGACAGCCTGATAGAAGCAAGCCGTGCGGTCGGTAACAGAATGGGTGGGAACCTCGCAATCGGCTGGAACAGAATAGTATATAAACCGTGCCAGACTGTCTCGCTTCATCTTGTATCTGCCTGTAGAATCGGTTTTCACACAGGTGTAGCCATCGCTGACGATGACGTCGGCCACTCCGTTCCCCTCCTCGTCGGTAAGAGTTCCGCTGATGGTGTAGTCTATTCTTCTGACCACAGGTTTCACCTTCTTAATGGTGTCTTTGGGCTGTGGCTTTTCCTTTGCCACGATATTGGGTTTAGGAGTGGGGGCGGGTGGTGTAGAGGCTTTTCTGCCAAAGTGTAAAGTCATGCCTATTGCCACAAGTATGCAGCAAGTGATGGCTAAAGCTATGATGTATGTTTGTCGTTTTGTCATATTTGCTTTTCTGTTGGTCTTCTTTCGTAACTCAACTTTTCGATACAAAAGTACGTAATTATTATCGAAAACGTTCAAAAGGAAGCTCTTTTCCATCAAAAAAACATTAAATTAATGTAGAATCATTTTGTTTTCTCCTCATTTTTTCATATTTTTGCAATTCTGATGATACGGCTGGAAAAGTCATGGTATAGTCGTTTCGAGACAAATAAATAAGTACAGGAAATAAACAATGGCAAACAACGATAAAGGTCTGACGCCCATGATGAGGCAATTTTTCGAGATGAAGGCAAAGCATCCCGAGGCATTGTTGCTCTTCAGATGTGGCGACTTCTATGAAACATATTGCGAGGATGCGATAGAGGCTTCCAGGGTTCTCGGCATCACGCTGACACGTCGTAACAATGGCGGTTCGGCAGGTGGAGCAGAGATGGCTGGTTTCCCTCATCATGCTCTCGACACTTATCTGCCCAAGTTGATAAGGGCTGGTAAGCGCGTGGCTGTTTGCGACCAGCTGGAAGACCCTAAGAAGAAGCGTCAGGAAATAAAGGGCAAGAAAGGACTGAGCCAGATGGACAAGATGGTGAAGCGTGGCATTACCGAACTGGTGACACCGGGTGTGGCCATGGGCGATAATGTGCTGAACTACAAGGAGAACAACTTTCTTGCTGCCGTGCACTTCGGAAAGGCGGCCTGCGGTGTGGCTTTCCTCGATATCTCTACAGGAGAGTTCCTGACAGGAGAGGGAACTCCCGATTATGTGGAGAAACTGATGGCAAATTTTCAGCCTAAAGAGGTGCTTTATGACCGCGCCATGAAGTCGAAGTTTGAGCAGGCTTTCGGTACCAAATACTGTACTTTCGAACTGGACGACTGGGTGTTTACAGAACAGACAGCTCGCCAGAAACTGTTGGGGCATTTCAAGACCAAGTCGTTGAAGGGCTTTGGTGTGGAACACCTGAAGAATGGTGTTATCGCCAGCGGTGCCATCATGCAGTATCTTGAGATTACTCAGCATACCCAGATTAACCATATCACGGCCCTCTCGCGCATAGAGGAAGACAAGTTTGTACGCATGGACCGCTTCACCATACGTAGTTTGGAACTTGTAGCTCCGATGCAGGAGGATGGTTCTTCGCTGCTGAATGTTATCGACCGCACGGTAACGGCCATGGGTGGACGTATGCTCCGCAGATGGCTTGTATTCCCTTTGAAGGATGTACGCCCTATCAATGAGCGACTCGACATCGTGGAATATTTCTTCAAAGAGCCAGAATTCCGTCAACTGCTGGATGAACAGCTGCATCGCATAGGCGACCTGGAACGTATTATTTCCAAGGTTGCCGTGGGCAGAGTTTCTCCACGTGAGGTAGTGCAGCTGCAGCATGCCCTGGAAGCCATTCGGCCTATCAAGACAGCTTGCGAGCATGCCAAGAATGAGGCTTTGAGACGAGTGGGAGAGCAACTCAATCTGTGTGATACGCTGAGGGAACGCATCGCCAAGGAGATACAGCCCGATCCGCCTCAGTTGGTTAATAAGGGAGATGTTATAGCCGATGGCTATCATGCCGAACTGGACGACCTGCGTGCTATCAGCCGACATGGAAAGGACTATCTGCTCAAGATACAGGAGCGGGAGATAGAGAAGACGGGTATATCGAGCCTTAAAGTGGGCTATAACAATGTCTTTGGTTATTATCTCGAGGTTCGTAATACCTTTAAGGACAAGGTGCCTGAAGACTGGATTCGCAAGCAGACTCTGGCGCAGGCAGAACGTTACATCACCCAGGAACTGAAGGAATATGAGGAGAAGATTCTCGGTGCAGATGAGAAGATATTGATCTTGGAAACGCAGCTTTTCAATGAGCTGATTGTTGCCATGCAGGAATATATTCCACAAATACAGATCAACGCCAACCTGATAGCCCGAATGGACTGTCTGTTGTCGTTTGCAAAGGCTTCGGACGAGAACAGATATGTAAGGCCTGTGATAGACGACTCGCAGGTGCTTGATATCAAGCAGGGGCGTCATCCTGTTATCGAGACCCAGTTGCCATTAGGGGAAAGATATGTGCCTAATGATGTGTTGCTTGATACAGAGAAACAGCAGATAATGATGATTACGGGTCCTAATATGGCTGGTAAATCGGCTCTGCTGCGACAGACGGCTTTGATAGTTCTGTTGGCTCAAGTGGGTTGTTTTGTTCCTGCAGAGAGTGCGAGAGTAGGTTTGGTGGATAAGATCTTCACCCGTGTGGGAGCCAGCGACAATATCTCTTTGGGAGAGTCTACCTTTATGGTGGAGATGACAGAGGCTGCTAACATTTTGAATAATGTATCGCCTCGCTCGTTGGTGCTCTTCGACGAATTGGGACGTGGTACTTCCACCTATGACGGCATCTCTATAGCATGGGCCATTGTGGAGTATCTGCACGAGCATAAGAAGGCTCAGGCGCGTACACTCTTTGCCACTCATTATCATGAACTTAACGAGATGGAGAAGAACTTTGCGCGTATCAAGAACTTCAATGTGAGTGTGAAGGAGGTGAGCGGAAAAGTTATCTTCCTGCGCAAGTTGGAACCTGGTGGAAGTGAGCATTCTTTCGGTATTCATGTAGCTGAAATTGCCGGTATGCCCAGAAGCATTGTAAATCGTGCCAACGTGATACTGAAACAGTTGGAAGATGATAATGCGGGAGTAGGGGGTGCAGGCAAGCCTAATGTAAAGCATCTTGATGAGCAGAAGGAGGGTATGCAACTCAGTTTCTTCCAGCTTGATGATCCTGTGTTGACGCAGATACGTGATGAGATCCTCGGTTTGGATGTGAATAATCTTACCCCGGTAGAAGCATTGAATAAGCTCAACGATATCAAGAAGATATTGTTGGGAAGATAATTATCAAGTAGGGTGTATCAAAAAAGGATGACACACCCTACTTGCTTTTTTTCTGTTATCATGTATGATGACAACGATTTTTGTCATCTTCTGTTACCATTAATGGCTTTAGTGTTTTTTACTTGATTCTTCCTGCAGAGCAATCAGAGTCAAAAGATCGACGGGATACATATAGCTATGTTTACGTAACTTGGAGAAGCAGAAGTAATTGTTGGCTTCAAATACGCTTACCACCATCTCTGTGCAGTAGAGGGCATCAGGGGTGGTATGGTCGAATTTGAAATCAAAAGGCACACCTTTCGACACCAATGCCTCTACGGTCTTTCTGATGGCCAGGGTGTCCACTCTACAGGGAACTTTCCTGGTATAGATGCAGTATGAGCCGTTGTTGCGTAGATATTCTTCTGTTGTTTCCATGACAATCTTTTTGGCTACAGTAGAGGCATGAACTAACTTCACCCCATCGTCATTCCTGATGACTATGCCGCAATGGGATGGGGTAGAGTCGGCCACCTCAAGGGATCTGGTACCCGATAGTGCTCTTACAGCTACCGATTCCCACGAGTCACCCACGCTAAAAAAGATATCACCTGTTTCAAACCTTGTTGTGTCGGGCATGAGATAGGGAGGGCGGTTGAGCAAGCATATACCTATCCAGACTGCGATAGCCAGAAAGAATAAGGTGCTTCCACAGCCGATAAGATAGTAGAAGCGCCTTTTCGATTTTATCATTCCGTTTTGTTTTTTGCCAATTTTTCGATATTACATAAAGCGATGCCTACTGCGGCTGTCACCATATAAAGCCAACCACCCCAAGCTAAACTGACTTGATCTTTCAGTGTTAAGCCAAAGACAGCGCAGAGGATGAATCCTACTACGAAGCATATGGTGTAGTAGTTCTCATTCATCTTGCCAGTAAACTTCAGTTTTACAGATTTGCCTAATACTATCAGTATCGGAACTAATAATATTAACAATGCTAAAAACCAGTGAAAACCTAATCTACTGCCTTTAAACAACAAGTTCAATCCGTTCATCTGGACTTTCCCCATCACGTCAAGGACAGAACCGAATCCGAAGAATATAAACATAAGGACTGCGCTGGCATTTATAGCGATTCCTTTATATTGTTTGATGGTTTTTATGAGTTCTTCCATAATCTTTTATTTACTGAACTTTCGCATACCAGGAAGTTAAAGGAGTTAAGGAGGAAGTTAAGACGTATGTCTTGCTACTTTAAAACTGCGCCAAAAAGTCTATTGTCTTTACTCTTCAGCGACCGTAGGGAGCGATAACTCCTTTAACTTCTGAACTTGCGAAACTTGGATTATTTATTAGAGGCGTTTAAGTTCCAACTTGTAGGTCTTGGCATCCTTGCAACCATTTTCGATGTCTGACTTACTGAATTTTAACTTTTTAAATTCCACGGGTGTGCCAGCTTTTACAAATGCCTTACCATCCACATTTTCAGCTGCAATGTTGCCTACCAGGGTCTTGTAAACCTCCTGACCTTCAGCGTTGTACCCTACGAGGTAAACATTCTCGCTTGGGAGGATAAAATCATTGCCTGTCTTCATGTCTGATGTGGCTGTAGCTTCACCATTTATCTTGAATGAAGGCGTCAAGTTAGAGTTACTATAGAAGTCTGTAAACTCTAATGTGAGGGGAGTTGTTATTGTGAAATCACATTTCTCTACCTCAATAGGTTTGCCATTGAGAGTTTTTGCACATTCTTCGATCTTTACTTTCCATTCCGCTTGCATCTTTTTCGATTTCTCGATCAATTCCTTTTTGTCGGCTTCTGTCTTGATGTTCTCGGCCTGTTTCTTCAGATCGGCTTTTTCCTGCATAAACTTTTCATACTTCTCTGGTAGAGAGCCATACAGGTTGGTGTCGGTCGAACTGCCTCCTGAGCAAGCAAATAAGAGTGGCATCAACAAGACTGCAAGTGCCATTTGTTTCATTTTCTTCATAAGCTTTGTAGTTAGATGATTGATTATTGATTATTAGTAATATAGTAATGATTAAAAAATAACTTGGTACATTTTTGTGTCCTCTCTACAAAGTAACACATTGTTAAAGAATAGAGTTCCTAGCTCTTCCTTTATCTCATATTTACCATAAATTTTCTTTGTCATAATTTCTTTTTAACTTATTGATTATTAACTAATTATATTCGTTAATCTGCTAGAAAATTTGTATCTTTATAACTGATTACCAGGCAGTTATAATGAATACAAAGATTCTAAGCAGAAGTCTTTTCAAAGACCGACTTGACATACATCCAGCAATTAGACGAGCGCCAGCGTCGGCTATATTGTGCTACAAGAGCTATCAGCATAGGCAAACATGGCGTAGCAGCCGTGTGTGCCTCTTTTAACATATCGAAGAACACCATCTATAGGGGCATTCGCGAGTTAAACGGAAAGACCATTCTTTTTCGGGAAAACAGGTGGTGGGAAAGCATCCAGAATACTTGGTTCTATTCGATGAGATTGTTCAAAAACACATTTTTCGTAAGATGGAACAGTCCGTATTTCAAAGAGCTCGGCATCATTATATCTCATTATATTGCTCGTAAAATGGTCAGAGGTTTCAAGAAACGTTCCTTTCACAAGACATCTTGAAGGACGAGAACCATCAGAACCTGGACATCTTGTGTACACCGTGGAATACCAGTTCTCAGTATTGATACCAAGAAAAATGCTCGGCAACTTTAAACGTGCAGGAAAGACTTTCAGTTGTCAAAAGCTCTTGACCATGACTTCGTGTCTTTTTCCAATGGAACTATCCGCATGGAATCTATGATGTCGAGAGGAACGTCGGCTATCTCACCATAGGAAACAGCCATGACACTGCTGAGTTTGTGTGTGACAACATCGCACGAATTTGGAAGGATTACCTACAATGGGAATATCCCAAGGCAACCGCCATCTGCATCTTATGCGATGGAGGAGGATCCAACTCTGCCTCACATCATATCTTCAAGCAGGAGCTTTTAAAGTTAGCCACATCTCTTGAATTGGATATTATCATTGTACATTATCCACCATACTGTTCAAAGTATAATCCAATAGAACACAGGCTGTTGCACATATAACAAGATCCTGGAGTGGAGTACCATTGCTGTCTGCAGAATATGCTTGTAAGAAAGCGAATGAAACTACCACATCCAAGGGATTGGTTGTTGTTGCCTCCATCAACTCTAAGGAATATCAAACTCAAAGAACGCTTGACGAATCATATGTATCCGAAAGGCAAAAGCGAATCATATTTGATGAACAATTGCCTAAGTGGAACTATGTCGTTAGGTGCAAATCTGCTTAGCATTTTTGTACCAAGTTATTTTTTTACTGTTACATAGATGACTTTTATGTTTTCATCTTTTTGCAAATTTAGGAATAAATGAAGAAAGATAGTTAACAATCTCTCAAATTATTCTTTGCAAAAGGTAAATAGAGGTGGCAATGCGTAAAAAAAACGATTCGCAACGTATTCTAAATACATTGCGAATCATCTGTTTCTCTCTTTACGATATTTGCTGGGAGATATTCCTTTTATCTTGGTGAAAACACGGATAAAAGCCTGCGCACTATTGAATCCAGAAGTCTCAGCTATCTGAACGATTTTGTCGTCCGTACAGTCAAGTTGCTTACAGGCGTATTCGATGCGGAATCTGTTGACATAGTCGTAGAAGGTACATTGAGTTTCTTTGTTGAAGTATGTACTGACGTAGGTGCGATTGGTGCCTATGGTTGCAGCTATGTCTGATACTTTGAGGTTAGGGTTCAGATAAACCTTTTCTTTTTCGAAAAGAATGGCTATGCGTTTTCCGATTTGGGTGTCTTTTGTGATGGTTGCAGTGTCATCTTGCATGTCAATATATTGACTGTCAGATAGTTCGTCAAGCACTGACTCGTGTTTATAGATATAGTAGCTTATGAACATCCATACCACCAAAGAAATGCTTATATATAGTGCTTCGATGATATAATCTGCATATATGCTGTTAGCTATCCAGAGTATCAAGATGAATACAAATGACAGGAATATGGCGCGCAACCAGTTTAGATTGATGTTTTTGGTGTAGGAGAAGCGTTGTTTTAGTTCTCTGTTGTATCTGGGAATGGCGATGATTCCCCATATCGTAAAATAAAGGCCATAAGCGAATGTTTCGAACACCTCAGCGTAATAGAATAAGACATTTTTGGTCAAGATGAAGAGGACAAAAGGTGCTATAAATAGTAGCTCATGCACGATGATAGTACGACGGATGAGGCTTGTAGGACTGCATAGTTCGATGAGGATAAAGGCGTATAAAGGGATTGCCACCACGTCGGAAGCTATTGTCATCATCCATCTTATCTCGTTAGGATTGTTTATGGGTTTGATAAAATATAGATTTTTCAAACATTGCACACCGATAACCAGCATCAAGACTGCCACGAGTCTTGATAGTAGTTCTTTGTCCTTATGGAAGAAGAGCCATGACATCATGAAATAGAACATGACGCACAGTCCGTAAATGAAATAAATGGTGTGCAACATTTTGTTATTGTCTGTTTTGGTTGTAGAGCAAAGTCTACCGCAAATATACACATTTTATTTGAATAATTATCTCTTAGTCCTTTTTTTATTCAATCTTTCTTTCATTATGAAGTCGTCATTGGGGGAATTTTGCTTTCGTTTGTTACCATACTATCCCCTTGGTATCGTTACTTGTGTTCTTTTTATCCTCATTCTTTTCATCATATCATCTTGCAGGATTTACGAAAAGAAAAAAGGACAGATTTTTCTAATCATTGGGGGCAATAGAAATCCCTCGAAATATGAAAGCGGCTTCGATAGTCAATGAAGCCTATTTCGATAGCCATCGCAAGTACTTTCATTTTTGGGGGCGTTTTTTAAATAGAAATTCTGCCCAAATATTCAGAATAGCTTAAAATGAGCGATTTATGAGTGTTTCACCTCAATTGAGGTAATGATTTGGCAATAGTGCTAAATTCTGCAAATTGCATACGTTTGCTTGTCAAGCAACTCTTTTTGTCTGCAAAAATACAATAATTTATGTGACACACAAAGAAATATATATTTTTTAACTAGAGAATCTCTAAAAGAAATTCTGTGGATTAAGTTTACCCATTAGAAAAATATTGGCAAACTTCATCACACAGAATTTTATTTTTCCGCTTTGTTGCGGAATCATGTATTGAGAGAGTTTATAGTCTATCTATTTCTTCACTTGCAGCACTTTCGCCCTTATAGCGTTTTGTCTTTGAATGTATATCTTACCAAGAGGCTGATGCGGCGACCATCCTTGAAACTGCTTTTGTCGAATATGTAATCTGAGGCATATCTTGTCTCTCGTTCTTTTGTGCCGAGGATATTGTTAAGACTCAGCCTTACCAACCATGCATTGTCAGCAAAATGCTTGGTTACTCCTAGGCTAAACCATAATGCCTGTTTAACCAGATATTCCCTCATGTTTCCATCAGAATTGTAACTTAGCAGTACGTAAGGCATCCAATGGTGGCGCAAGTTGAAATAGCTGTTGAACGACATTGATATGTAAGGCTTGTCATTCTTGATTTTTCTTCCATCCGTATTATAGAGTGACATATAAGTTCGCATCATATTAAGGTTGAAATATGGTTCCCAAACACCCACATTCGTATGATAAGCCAAACTTGCATTTACTGCAGAATAATGCGGAAAATTTTCAGGCTTTGACATTGCCACCAATGGGGCTGTCTGCTGAATGATATTCGTTGAGATGATGTAATCTTTTATCCTTTGATAATCGACTGAGAAACGCAATTGATGCCATTGTAACGAATAGGATATATCTGTCGTATATTGTGGAAGTAGCCATGGATTACCTGCCTCGATGGAATAACGGTTAAAATATTCTTCACTGTTTCTAAGTTCGTAATAGCTTGGACGTTTTACCTTGGTTGTCATACTTAATCCCATTTCGACATTCTTTACAGGCAAAGACAATGAGAAGAAAGGATAAAAATGACGATAAGTCTTATCCACCAAGCTATTTTGGGAGATGGCATCACGATACAGCATACGAAATGACTCAAATCGCATTCCCAGTTGGGCAGACAATTTGGCGATAGATACATTGCATCCGGCAAAGGCGGCGAGTTTTGTTTCTTCTGCATGAAGACGACTCGTTGCGCTTGACTTCTCGTTTTCAAGGCTCTGATAATCTTTTTCTTCTTCCACATAACTTGCATCAGCACCTATGTTAAAAGTCAAGTTTTTGTTGGCTTGATAATTGATTTTCATATTCCCTGCATAGATGTCGTGAGTAGTCTCATTTTCATTTTTCACCTCATGCGCATCCGTCATGCTTCCAGACTCTTGATTAAGACGGCTATCTGCAGCTTTTCTGCTAACATAATCAGCATTCAACGTCATTTTCCATTTTTGGGAGAATTTTCCATCGTAGAAGATGTTTCCTATCCATTGATCATAGTTTGCATGAGAATGGATGTTAGAGGATAAATCTTCAAACAGAAGATTGTTATGAAACATTTGGCTGGCAGAATGTCCTCCCCACTTGTCCGTTTCCTTGGAGTATGACAAACTTGCGCCAATGGTATGATTCTTTGCCAATTCTGCACTGATACCTCCGTTAATGGTTTGATTATAATAATTGGAATTCCATTTAGGCATATCACTTTCCATATTCCAGACAGAATGATCAGCCAAAGTCTGTTCCTTATTGGTTTGGTCTGTTTTATATCTACTGCTTGAATTGGTAAAAGAAAGGAATCCATTTATGTTCTCGGTATCGTAAGTGAGCTGCACCTGTTCCGAATCAGAGTTTTTTCTGCCTTGGCTGTCAAATACAGAAGTTCTGATGCCTAATCCTCCATCAACTTTATGTCTCAAGTTGATTTTAATGACAGCGTGGGTGTCTGCATCATACTCTACCCCAGGATTGTTGATTACCTCTATCGTAGAAATATCCTTGGAATTCAAGCGGCTCAACTCACTTTTGTCCCTCATCTTACGATTGTTGATATATACATCTGCAATTCCCCGTCCAAAGACAGAATAGCTGCCATCGCTACCTGACACTGTTGGTAATTGCGCAACAACATCATCGGCACTTCCAAAATCGCTTAATACAGATTTCTGAACATCCACGATAAGCTTTGTTCCGTCTGACTTATAAATCTTCCGATGACCTTTCACGACTACTTTTTGTAGATTTAGCGTAGCTTCGCTTAAGGCTATTGTACCTATTTTGCCAGTACTAAAGATATTGCGATAAGTGTTATATCCTATACATGTTACTTTTACAATAGCCTTTTGAGCATTGCAAGGTATTGCAAATTGTCCGTTTTCATTGGTCACACCACCAGTAATAAACGAAGAGTCATTGACATTCAGAAGTGAAACATTGGCGAAATCGACAGGTTGATGATGAGTGTCCACGATGCGTCCCATCATTCTGTTAGAAGCCTTTTGGATACATTCAACGATAATAACATTATCCACTTGTTTCATCTTGATAGGATAAAAGCCTATCAAGTTCATGATGGCATCTGGAACACTTTCATTTTTGATGCTCTTCGTCACCTTGAAATCCTCCAACTCGTCATACACAAAGTTGATGACATACTTATCCTGTCGAGCATTCAAATCCTTCAATGCCGCAGAGAATGATACATTATTATATTGTCGGGTAATGCGTTGGGCAGACATACCCATGCTTATCATCAACAACATTAAGTTAAAAACAATCTTCTTCATAACTTACTCCACTCTTAAAGTTCCATCCACTTCCGTTATCTGTATGCGCTCAAAAGCATTCAATATTTCGAGATTCTGCTTCAATGTCTTAGTCTTGTCCCAATTGAAGAAGATACGAATATGCTGTGATTCAGCTTTGCCGAATTCCACCTTGACATGATAGAAGGCAGCAAGCTGCGACACGACATCGCCCAACTCGGTATTGTCAAAGACAACAGGTTTGAGGTCGAGACTATCAGCCTTCTCCGTAGCACTCACCTTGATGCTATCCATCCTGTTCAAATCAGAAGTAGAAGATACTTGCTCCGTCTTGCCTTGGTTAGCCTCATCCGAAGAAGAGAAACGGAAAATGCCTGAATGAATTGCAGCGAAAGTAATGCCTGAGAGGAAAACAACGCCAATGATGGATGCTGCTATCTTCCAGTGATTGCTGGATGTTTTATCAGAAGCTTCGTTGGCCTTTAATCCTTGCTTATCAGCAAACTTCTTCCACGCTTTGTCTACATTCACTTTCTTTGGATTTCCTTTTTTCATCGCCATCCTAACCATCGCCATATCGTGAAAGAAATCCTTTACGTCTTCATCGGCAAGCAAACGTTCCACCTGCTCGTCGGTATAGCAATCGGGATGCTCCTGCATATCGAAGAACATCTGTCGCTTCTCTTCTTTACTCTTGTTAAATTCCTTGTTTGTCATTGTCTTGCTCATTAAAATTGTTCCTTAATCCAGTCCATCGCCTTCGAAAGATGGTTGAATACCGTCACCTTGCTCACTCCCACTTCATCAGCCACCTCCTGATAAGATTTCTTATGAAGATAGCGCAAACGGAAAATGAGTTGTCGGATAGGCGGTTCCAGGTCTTCGATGAGAAGCATCAGCTGGTCGAGTCGCTCGTCGGTCTCTTCCGAGAGAATAACGTCGGCATCATCCAGCAGCAGCTTCGTTACCCTTTCCTTCACGCTCTTATGGGCTATCAGGTTGAGACAGCGGTTGCGGACGCTCCTCATCAGGAATCCTTCCTCACTCTCAGGCATTAGGACTACATCATCGGCAAGAATCGTGGTAAAGACTTCGCTCACTACATCCTTGCTTTCATCGTCATCAGAGAGGATGCTTCTGGCCAGATTGTACATCTTCTCGTAATGCTGACGAAACATTCTTTCAATGTCCTTTTCCTGCTTCATACACTATCTATACAGTTGAGCCAAGCAAAAAACTAAGCAAAACAATAACTTTTTCAAAATTTACAGAAAAAACATTCAACGACTCCTAGTCTTCCACAAAGCCATAGGATGAAATTTGATTCTATTGACCATCTCTTTATCTTCGAACAGCAATTCTGGAATATACTTCTTGTCATTGAATTCCCGCACATATTCTTTCTCTGATTCTGTCAGAACCAATAGCTTTGAGAGAAAGTCTTTCACTTCTGTCTTGGCTTTTTCAAAGTCAAAATGCTCACTGCGCCTAAGCACAGGCAAGAGTTGCGAACGAATCTGCGGAAAACGGATTTTGTCTATCTGCGGAAAGTCAGTATATTCCGTAGGCGTAGCGTTGTCTTTTCTGCTTGAGCCAACAGTCAGATAAAAGACGGTCGCTTTTCTCAGCAACGTTTTCTCTTCATCGCTCACGAATAGCTGATGCTTCACCATGTTATAGACATCATAAATGTCACGTGCAGCACTTCTACCTATCAAGGCGTTTATCTTGGTGGCAAACAATTCGACAGGTGAAAGAGAACGTACCTTCACATCGCTCAGAAACGGAATGGACACATGAGTCTCTATGGCAGGCAGGATATGGCAACGGTCGGAATAGTTGATTTCTATCTTGATGCCATCGTTGTTGCCTGCGGCATTGGTATAATGAAACACCCATGAGTCAAGCGTATGCGGTGTCTTGGAGCCAGGCGCAAGATGATAACCATCCGACTCCATATAGCGTAGAATCTCGTTATTCACTTCTTGGCGAATGGAGAGCATGGATTCTCGGTCGCAATCCACCGTAAAGTCAAGGTCTATATCTACCGAGAGTCTTGGCAGTTGGAAAACGGTGAGATTGATGGCTGTGCCACCTTTCAGCACAAGAGATTTAGACAGCAAAGGACTGTCGTGGAAATAGTTGAGTATCTCCACCAATCGCATCACCTTTTCGAGGTTGTCGCGAATAAAGCCTTGCTCCTTGGCGATGATGTCAAGAGCTTGTTTGTTATATGAGTTCATATTCTTCCTTTGATGTTAGTTCTTGCGGCACATACATGCGCCATTTATTTACAAATGTATCCGACTCTTCGTTGTTAGTCAACCACTTGACGCTTTTGGTTCCCTTGGCTCGGCACAGCTCCAAGAGGGATTCTGAGATGTTGGCTTGTTCCTTGATTCGCTCCAACAGATAGCCTGTCTTCTGGTACAGGAATGCCTTGTCGTACCTTGCGAGATAATCGATGAGTCTTTCCTCATTGAGCAAGACGATACCCTCCATGCAATGCAGCAATTCCTCGATGCCCCCAGCTCGGTCGATGCGGTCAAAGCAATCCAACAACGTACTCTCCATATCCGTTACCCGAACATAAGGGTTTCCCTTGGGTGTCATCATACCAACGATTCCCTTTGTTTGTCGGCAATAGGTATAATCCACATCGTCGAAAGAAAAGGAATTGAAGCGAGTCATGCTTTTCACAAAAACCTCATTGAAGGGTTGATGAGCCAATCCATGAAATTCCAATGCTGTGTGATAACTGATACAAGCTGTAGGTGACAAGTGGCTTCCTATCTCATACTTGTCGCAAACAGGTAAGCCAGATGCAATATCATTCATGCAATAGGTATTGCGCCGTATAGCCACAATCCACCCTTGTTGCTTGTACCGAGCGAGCAACGCCTCCACCGATTTCACCTTGCCTTTCAGAGCCTCAGAAAGTTCATCCGAAGTGAATATCCGCAGCTTATATAATATACTCAATAGTTCTGTCATTGTTTCTAATTTTGCACAAAAATATAAAATCTAATATGTTTATGAGAAAAATCAGAAACTTTTTATACTTTTTTATATGTTCTTTCCATCTTAATTGTCCGACTACGGAGGAACAAATCACCGACAGGCAAGTTCTTTTGGGAGTAATCCAAAAGGTTTCGAGTAACTCGAAACATACCTTGCTGTGTCTTTGTGGACACAATGTTTTGGCAAGAATAAAACCTAATACCATTGAAAACACTTCGGTGGTTTCCGTTTCTCTTCTTGCTTCCATTTACATAGAAGACTGTCTTGAAAGTGCATCTCATAATTCTTACTTTTTTGTTCGGTGCAAAATTAAACGATGAGAGTTGCATGGCAAAACCAAAACCTACGCAGAATGGAGAAGATTGAACCGACACCGTTAAAAATGCTTATTAGGGCGTTTCCATTGGGTAATGATTTGAAAGCGTTTCTACTTCTCTAATCTGCTTTTTCCTCATTTCCTTGTCACTGCCAACTAAAGCCAACGACTGCCACAACCACTTGAAACTCAAAACAAATGCTCTATTTTACTATTTTTGCCTTTTTAGGCGTTTTTTATATGAAAAAAGTAAGATATGATACTTTGATGACTACCATATCTTACTTTGCTAAATCTAAAAATCGAGTGAACTAAAATTGTTTCTGATGTGAGTAGTCAGGGTGGGGATTAATGAGCTTCGAGCCAATTGTTTCCCCAATCGGCATCTGCTACCAAAGGTACGTTCAGTTGATAGGCATTCTGCATTTCCTCTACTACGATTTGCTCTACTTTCTCTTTCTCTTCGGGATAAACAGAGAAGTTGAGTTCGTCGTGTACCTGGATGATCATTTTGCTCTTGATGTCTTCAGCCTTAAAGCGTTTGAAGATGCGCACCATAGCCACCTTGATAATGTCGGCCTCGGAACCCTGGATAGGAGCATTGATGGCATTGCGTTCGGCAAATCCACGCACAGTGCCATTGTGACTGTTGATGTCTGGCAAATAGCGGCGACGGTGGAAGAGGGTTTCGGCATAGCCTTTTTTTCGAACTATCTCTTTGGATTTTTCCATGTATGCCTTGATGCCGGGGAAGGTGTGGAAATAGTCCTCGATGATTAGTTTGGCTTCCTTGTTCTCGATATTCATGCGTTGTGCCAGTCCGAAAGTGGTAATACCATAGATGATTCCGAAGTTGGCAGTCTTTGCTTTTTTGCGTTGAGCATCAGTGACTTGCGAAATGTCTTCGTGCCATTTTTTTGCAGCTGTAGCCGCATGGATGTCGTTGCCTTCGCGGAAGGCTTCCGTCATATTGGGATCCTCGCTGAGATGGGCCATGATGCGTAGCTCTATTTGAGAGTAGTCGGCAGAAAAGAACAGCCTTGTAAGCCTTCAGAACGGTAACTGATGGATATTATTTCTTTTTGCAATTCTTTTTAGTCAATGTTTTTTCGTCAGATTTCAATCTGCGTTCTACTTTCTTGACATCTTCGCCAGCAGGAAGATTTTCTGGCACAATACCACGTTGGAGCATCATGTTACGAACAGCCTTATTATTATCGACATGTTCTTGACAGATAGTTTGCTGACCATGCAAATCCTTTTGCTGAACATTGACAGAAGTCATTTCTGCAGCAAAATCTTTGGCTTTGATATTGAGTGTAGGGAGGAAATCGGCGAGAGGTCGGCTGTTAGGAGCACCCAATTTACGTTTGAGAAGAGCCGTGTCGAGATTAAACAACGCCTTATCACCTAATGAGCGAATGATGGCAAAGCCTTTGCTGTCCACACCTCTTTCATATAATACACCAGAGAGACGTTTCTCTGTTTCTGCAAGTTTTGCACGTGCTTGTACACGTTCGTATTCCTGCAAGCGCTTTTGAACCAGTTCTGCTCGGCGAGTTTGTACGGCAAAGTAGTTTTGGGCAAAAGAAATTTGTGGCTTGCGTGGATCGCCATTTTGGGCAATAAGGTAGCAAGCATAACGAGTCAGCATGTAGTCTTTGACTTCACGCTGAGACCCAGAACCAAGGGTGACCATTTTGCTGACGTCAGCAAAATGGTATGATACCTCTTGCCCTGCATTGGTACAAGAAGCTTTTGCTTTTTCAATAATTCCTTCGAAATTGCGCCATTGGCTATAACCCAACACTTGTGCAAGTTCTCTTGCGCTCCAACACTCTACGCCTTCGTATTCGTTGGCGATAGCTTCGAATTGCTCGAATAATTCTTTGATTTCCTCTTCCTTCATAATCGTTTATTTTTATGATATTTCGGTAAAGTTACGCTTTTTATTTGGTAACAGCAAGGAAATCTTTAGTTATTTTTCATTTTTTTACTTTTGGAAGAATATTGTTTATTTTTTTAGGAAAAACTCTTTGTCTTCTTTAAGCTTGTTATAGATTTCATCATCAAACTCTCGTATGTCTTCGTCCCCTCAGAACTCCATCAAAGTATAGGCTATATACTGTGATGTAATATTGACCGCCAGATATTCCGTCGTATCGTTGAGCTATATGCTCGTCGAAATTATCTATTCTTTTGTATAAGTTGAGGTATGCATCGTGTGCATCCTCTGCTGATGTGTTTTTATCCATGAAATCTTTGGTAGATTGCATGAACTTGGCACACTCTCGCTGCAAGCCCAAGTCAATGAGCTTGCGTGCTATCTTCTTCTGATGTTTTGTTAATTCTATCATGTTCTAAACGTTCCTTTTCCTTTTTAGTTTTGTTTCTTTTTGAGATACATTTTTTGCAGATGTGTAGCCTGTGTCCTTTTCTACTGAATGACTCGTTGGATTTCTATTTGCCACACATCTTACAATAATGTCCTTGATGCTTATGCTTCTTTCTCAAAATCCTATTTTGCAAATAATTTTCCGATGAGATTCAAGAGATTAGAAACAGTTTCTTTGCTCTCTACAGGAATCTTGATGGAGGTTTCGCCTGTCTCCTCGTCTTTTTCAATAATGGAATCAACCAGTTGGGCAGTGGCTTCTGGCGACTTTAAAGTTTCGGCTAAGCCTGAGAGGAAAGATACTCCTTGAGCTACTAAATCCTTTGGCTGATTTAAGCGATTAGAGACGGATTCTCTGTTCGGAGAAGAGCTTGTATGTTGCTGGATGGAAACCTCTTCTTTATTCTTGTCTGATTTATGTTCGTCGCAAGCCTTGTTGGTTTCCAAATCCTTAGGATTGATAGTTGTAAAGCCTTCCTCGGCCTTCGGCGTTTCTGTCTGGCCTTCGGAATCTTTAACGTTATTAGAATCAGCATCCTTAACCTTCTCTGTTTCTTCATTTTCTTCCACCATACCGCTTACGGTTTCCATCATCTTGCTGAACTTATCATCTGTGATGAAAACAGAATCCTCGCCATCATCGAGTACGCCCTCAAACATGGAGGTCTTGAAACGCAACTTACCGAGCATCTCTTCCTCGATGGAATATGGAGTTACGAGATTGATAACCTGGATGTTGTTCTGCTGGCCAAGGCGATAGATGCGACCGATACGCTGTTCGAGAACGGCAGGATTCCAAGGCAAGTCGATATTGATGATGGTTGCTGCTGATTGCAGATTCAAGCCCGTGCTGCCGGCATCAGTAGAGAGGAAAACTCGGCTTGATGGTTCGTTCATGAAGTTATCTACCAGGTTCTTGCGCTTTTCGGATGGCACGCCACCATGCAGATATTCAAAGCCAATTTCTTTTTTCTCCAGTTCCTTGGCGATGAGGCGGGTCATGCGTTCCCACTGACTGAATACCACAACCTTTTCGCCTTCTTCGCTGATGATGTCGCTGATGATGTTCACGCATTCATCTACCTTGGTGTCGTATCTCGTCTTTTGGTCGAGGATATAACTGCTGTCGCATACCATGCGCATCTGCGAGAGGAAGAGCAGGAGACGCTTGCGGTCTTTATCGGATAGGAAATGCATCTTGCGCCATTTCAGAACCAGAAGACGGACCTGATTCTGCCACTCCTGATGCATGTCCTTCTGCTCGTTGGTCATCGGAATGAAAAGGTTCTTGTCTGAACGCTCAGGCATCTGGAGTTTTACATCTTTCTTGCGACGGCGAATGAGGATATCGCTCAGCTTCTTGCCTATATCGTTTAAGTTCTTATAGCCCAATACTTTTCCTGTTTCATCAGTAATGATATGCTTGTCTTTGAAGAGATAGTAAGGGGCGAGGCAGAAATTATCAACAAACTCCACGATAGAATAAAGTTCATCGAGCTTGTTCTCTAATGGGGTACCGGATAGAATTACGGAATAGTCTGACTCAATCTTTCTTGCAGCACGGGAAATCTGTGTGTTCCAGTTCTTCAGGCGCTGCACCTCGTCCATGATGAGCATGTCGGTCTGCAAACTGCCGAGTATTTTGATGTCATTGGCGGCACTGTTATAGGAGATAATCTTGTAAGGTTCCGGGCGGTTATACGCTTCCTTTCTCTTGAGATGACTTCCCTCAATGACGAAGACTTCGGCATTAGTAAACTTTTTGATTTCACTTCGCCACTGGTATTTGAGCGAGGTTGGGCAGAGGACAAGTACAGATCCAATAAGACCTTCCTTGCGTAACAGTTCGGCAGTACCGATAGCTTGGATGGTCTTTCCAAGACCCATCTCGTCAGCAATAATAGCCTTTCCTGCCTTTGCAGCAAAGCGGATGCCCTCTTTCTGGTAAGGATAGAGGTTTACTTTCAGAAGATTGTCGAGTTTCTCGTCATTGTATGTCTTCACAATCTTCTCTCTTTTCGCTTTTTCGCGAATGTCGATGATAAAGTCAATGGCATCTTTATAGCATCTGAAAGTATCGCTGATTTGGCGAGCTTGTTTCAAGAAAGAGCCAATGCTGGCATAGGCTGTCTTCTTCAAAACGTGGTTCTCGTCGAAGTAATCCTTGGCTAACTGTTCGTATGCCTCCTTGTTGTCGGAGCCGATGCGAATCTTTACGCATCGCTCATCTCGATAGGAGAGATAGACTGAAGTATAAGGTGGCAATTCCCGGTGTACATGCACACCCTTCTTTCCGCCAAACCATTTCTTGACGGCTTCGATATGTTTGCAAGTGCCGAGTCTCGAAGTCTTGAAATCCATGCAGGAACAATAATTCCATTCGCTGTTGGCTCCACGATACACCACCTTGTATTCGTTGTTTTTCTCTGGGTTGCGAACGATGTATTCGCCAGGGAAAAGGTCATCATCTACACAACTGATGTTGAAGTGCTCGATATCGGTCACCTGCTTGCGCAGTTTTATTTGCCATTCCTCCAAGCTCATCTTTTCTGGCTTAACGATATGGGAGATAACCTGCTTCTTCTTTTTCCTCTTGGTAGTTTTCTTGGTGGAGTCTGTGGCTTTGCGAGATGAAGTCCTGTTAGCCTTGTCGCTCTGGTTGTTAGTGCTTTTATTGTTGTTGTTTCTTGCCATTGTTGTTATTTTTATGGAATTAATATTTTACGCAGAAGTATCATAAATATCTGAAACTCACAAACATTTTAGATACTTTTAATATGTTGTTCAGTAATTTTGAGGAAATCACTCAAACAAGTAGTCTCCTATTACCTGCCTACTTACCTTCCTTGCATACATATCTTCGAAAAGTTCCTTTACGAGGAAAGTCTTTCCCACACGTCGCCTACCATAGATGGTAATGAATTCCGATTTACGGCAACACTAATCAGATATAGAATTGATGTGTTGGTAGAACACCGCTTTTTACTGAGAGGCAGCATTGGTTGATAGTAACATCCCGGTTGTTTCATGTGGAACAACCGGGATGTAATGGTATGAATGTTTTTAATGAGCTTCGAGCCAATTATTTCCCCAACCGGCATCTGCTACCAAAGGCACGTTCAGTTGATAGGCATTTTGCATTTCCTCTACTACGATTTGCTCTACTTTCTCTTTCTCTTCGGGATAAACAGAGAAGTTGAGTTCGTCGTGTACCTGGATGATCATTTTACTCTTGATGTCTTCAGCCTTGAAGCGTTTGAAGATGCGCACCATAGCCACTTTGATAATGTCGGCCTCGGAACCCTGGATAGGAGCATTGATGGCATTGCGTTCGGCAAATCCACGCACAGTGCCATTGTGACTGTTGATGTCCGGCAAATAGCGGCGACGGTGAAAGAGGGTTTCGGCATAGCCTTTTTTTCGAACTATTTCTTTGGATTTTTCCATGTATGCCTTGACGCCAGGGAAGGTGTGGAAATAGTCCTCGATGATTTGTTTTGCTTCCTTGTTCTCGATATTCATGCGTTGTGCCAGTCCGAAAGTGGTAATGCCATAGATGATTCCGAAGTTGGCAGTTTTTGCTTTTTTGCGTTGAGCATCAGTGACTTGCGAAATGTCTTCGTGCCATATTTTGGCAGCTGTAGCCGCATGGATGTCGTTGCCTTCGCGGAAGGCTTCCGTCATATTGGGATCTTCGCTGAGATGGGCCATGATGCGTAGCTCAATTTGAGAGTAGTCGGCAGAAAAGAACAGACATCCTGGCTCTGGGATGAAGCATCGGCGTATCTCCTTTCCGTCGTCATCGCGTACTGGGATGTTCTGCAGGTTAGGGTCGCTGGATGAGAGGCGTCCTGTGGATGTGATGGCTTGATTGAACGAGGCATGAATGCGTCCTGTACGAGGGTTGATGAGTTTTGGAAGAGAGTCGACATAGGTGCTGAGGAGTTTCTTCAACCCTCTGTAGTTCAGTATCTCATCGATGATAGGACTCTTGCTTCTCAGCTGTTGCAGCACTTCCTCGTTTGTCACATATTGTCCTGTCTTGGTCTTCTTTGGCTTGTCTACGATTTTCATCTTTCCAAAGAGTATTTCTCCTACTTGTCGAGGAGAGGCTATGTTGAATGACTCGCCTGCCAACTCATAGATGTGGCGCTCTATCTCGGTCAGCCTGTTGGTGAGGTTGACTGATGTTTCTTTAAGTGTGTTGGTATCTATACAGACACCATTCATCTCCATGTGTGCCAGCACTGGTACGAGCGGCATCTCTACATTCCAGAAAAGTTCTTCCAGATTCAGTTCCTTGAGTTTGGGTTCCAGAACATTCTTGAGTCGCAAAGTGATGTCGGCATCTTCGGCGGCGTACTCATAGACTTCGGATGGTGCCAGGTCGCGCATCGATTTCTGATTTTTGCCTTTAGGCCCTATCAGGTCTTCGATATGTACAGTCTGATAATGCAGATATACTTCTGCCAGATAATCCATATTGTGGTAGAGTTCTGGCTGGATGAGATAATGGGCAATCATCGTGTCGAACATCTTTCCTTGTATCTCTACACCATAGTTCATCAGTACCTCATAATCGTACTTGATGTTTTGTCCCACTTTCATGATTTTTGGATTCTCATAGAGCGGTTTAAAGATGTTTACGAATTTTAAGGCTTCTTCACGATCGGAAGGAATAGCCACATAAAAAGCTTCTTTTTCCTCCACAGCAAAGCTCAAACCTACCAATTCTGCATCAACAGCATGGGTTGAAGTAGTTTCTGTATCTAAACTGAGAATTTGTTTTGTAAATAAATAATCATAAATACGCTTTGCATCTTCCTCATTATCAATGAGTTTATATTTATGTTCTACAGTTTTAATACTCTCAAAATTCGCGTTTTTCTGCTCATCCTGACCATTGGTCGGATTTTCGGCAAATAAATCAAGCTCTAATGAAGCGTATGTTGGCTTTTGTTGAGGTTTTTTAAGAACTCTGTTGGCAAAGGACTTAAACTCTAATTCGGTGAAGATTTCGTCGAGTTTTTCCTTGTTGGCTTCTACCAACTTCAAATTGTCCATATCGAGAGCAACGGGCACGTCGGTTCGGATGGTTGCCAAGAACTTCGACATCTTGATGTCTTCTATAGCACCTTCTACTTTTTCGCGCAGCTTTCCTTTTACCTTAGAAGAATTCTCTATCAGATTCTCAACGTTGCCAAACTCGTTGACGAGTTTGATGGCAGTCTTTTCGCCCACGCCTGGACAACCCGGGAAGTTGTCGGCAGAGTCGCCCATTAACGCCAAGAGGTCGATAACCTGGAGTGGGGAAGTGATGCTATATTTTTCTTCAATCTCTTTGGTTCCGAGTTTCTCGTATCCTCCACCATGTTGTGGGCGATACATATAGACATTGTCTTTTACCAACTGTCCATAATCCTTGTCGGGTGTGAGCATATAGGTCTCAACACCCTTTTCGCCTGCCTTTGTGGCTAAGGTGCCAATGACGTCGTCTGCCTCGAACCCGTCAACTTGCAGAATAGGGATGTGGTAGGCATCGAGGATATTTTTGATGATAGGTACTGACAGTTTGATGTCTTCTGGAGTTTCCTCACGTTGAGCCTTATAAGCAGGGAAAGCCTCGTGGCGGAATGTCTTTCCGTGGTCGAAAGCCACTCCTATGTGTGTAGGCTTTTCTTTGGTAAGTATCTCGTTGAGTGTGTTGCAGAATCCCATGATGCATGAAGTGTTGAGCCCTTTCGAATTGATTCGTGGGTTCTTCATGAATGCATAATACGACCTGTAAATCAGTGCGTAAGCGTCTAAAAGAAACAGTTTATCCATAAATAATTATTTTTATCGCGTAAAATTACTAAAAAATTGCCACATTTCGCGAAGAATTGATTAATTTTGTAACAAATTTCGGAAATAATGGATTATTTATCACTTATCAAGCAACCTATAGAGTCTGAATTGGCTGATTTTGTAGACTTGTTCAACAAGTCTTTGATGCATGGCGATGGTCTTCTCTCGCAGGCGCTCGATCATATTCGACAGCGTGCGGGCAAGCGTATGCGCCCTATGCTCATCTTGCTGATGGCCAAGAATTTTGGTAAGGTAACTCCTGTTACTCAGCATTCTGCTGTGGGATTGGAATTGCTTCATACGGCTTCCCTTGTTCATGATGATGTGGTGGACGAGAGTGGAGAGAGAAGAGGTCAGGCGAGTGTGAATGCTACTTATAATAACAAGGTGGCTGTACTTGTGGGCGACTATATCCTTTCTACTGCTTTGCTCCATGTGTCGTATTCGCACTCTGAGGAAATCGTGCGTTATCTGGCTGAATTGGGTCGAGTGCTTTCTAATGGAGAAATACTGCAGTTGAATAGTATCAACAATCATGAAATATCAGAAGATGTTTATTATCAGGTGATTAAGCAGAAGACTGCTGCCTTGTTTGAGGCTTGTGCCGGGATAGGAGCCTTGTCGGCAAAAGCCTCTATGGAGGCTGTAGAGGCCGCAAAGAAATTCGGGCAGAATCTTGGTATTATCTTCCAGATTCGTGATGATATTTTCGATTATTATGACTCTAAGGAGATAGGCAAACCTACGGGTAATGATATGGTGGAGGGCAAATTGACCCTGCCTGTCATTTATGCTCTAAATTCTACTGGTAACGAACAGATGATGAAGTTGGCCCGCAAGGTAAAGGCACATGATGTTTCGCAGGAAGAAATAGCTCAGTTGGTGGCTTTTACCAAACAGAATGGAGGCATTGAATATGCAGACAAGAGAATGTGGGAATTCCATGCGGAGTCCATGGATTTTCTTGATACTTATGTAGAGGATAAGGATGTTTATCAGGCTCTAAAAGCCTATTTAGATTATGTTATAGAAAGGAAGATATAGTTTTTTTGCTTAGGATGATTCTATGTTCTATAGTTTGGAACTTATGTTCTATACTTTGGAACTTATGTTCTAAAGTCAGGGCGGACGCATCAAAATGCGTTCGCCTCCAAAAGTTTTGACAGGTAATTTTCGTCCCAGCCAGCTTTCATTCTTTTTAAGTTGAGACTTCCCTTGACCGTTTTGTCTTTTTTAAGGATGGACAAAGCAATCTTAGTAATAGTAGAGAAGTTCCTTGCTGCATTTTTCACCTTTCTACTTTCGTCTTCTCTAAAGGTAAAGTCTAATTGCCAGTGCAAATTATTCTCTATTCCCCAGTGCTTTCTTATTGCATTGGCGATTTCCTCAGGCCTTTCATTTCCTATGGAAGTTACGTAGTACCTGTTTTCCTCGGAAGTTTCACCTGTTGAAACGATAGTTCTTCGTGACAGAATGCCAACAATAGATTTTAGCCCTTCAAATTTGTTCTTGAACATTTTTTGAGTAGTGCTGCCATAACTCACTACTATACATTTCCTTTCTTCTAATCTGCCATGCCCTCTGTCAAAGGAAGTATGCTTTGAAACTATACCCTGATAGTCACGATCAGTGTATTCGGCTATGATATCCTTTGCAAAATCATAGCTTGTCTTTTGATTTTTCTTCAATGCAATAATATAATCTCCGTTTCCCTCTCTTATTTTCTTGGTAATAGAGGTTTGGCATCCCATGGCATCAATCGTTACAATGGTGTCTTTTAAGTCTATTGCGCTAAGCAACTTTGGTACAACGGTGATTTCGTTAGTCTTGTCGCCCACCTTCTCTTGAGCCAGAGAGATGTTGTTATCAGAAGACCATGCCGACACAATCCACATGCGAAAATCATCTTTGCCCAATGTGTGCTCTGAATCGCATTTGCTGGAGCCACGCATTAACTTGCCGTCAATGGCTACTATGCCTTTGACCTCACCAACAATTTCCTTGACCCAATCGCGAAAAAATTTGTTCAAAGCCCTTTGGGTCAAATATAGAGAAGAAACGATTGAAGGTGTCATGGCTTGGAATGTGCTCCAAACCCACCAAACGAGATTTGAAGAACTCCTTCTTAGTTCTTCCAAACTCAGCAATATCATCCCATGTTTGACATCCAGCCAGTACTGCTGCTATGGTAATATAGATAATATGTTCCATTTTATGAACAGTTCGTCCTGTGACTCTTGGGTCTGGAATTTGTTTAGATAACTTAATTATGCTCATTTTGTAACTTTTAAGTGTTTAATTATTCTTTACAAAGATACAAAATATTTTTGGCATAAGCAAATATAAATAGTTAATATTCAATAAGATACAACATTAATATCTATATGTTAAAAGGTAAATGATTTGATGCGTTTGCCCTGGTTCTAAAGTTTAGAACTTGTATCCTAAAGTTTAGAACTTATATCCTAAAGTTTAGAACATAGAATGAATAAGGATTTCATGACATTTTGTCCTTATAGAAAATACAATTTAATACAGTTTATGATAAAATAATAAGAGCTTGATTCCCAATGATTGGAACCAAGCTCTTATGCGTATGAAGTAATGCTAATGACACCTATGCCTTAGAAATACTTTATTTCCTTGCCTATAATTTCGCTCAAGAGGAGGTTGGTAAGGCGTGATGTACCGAGTCGCAACCACTGATTGGTCAGCCATTTTTCGCCTAAGACTTCCTTTACGATGGTATAGTAAACTACTGCATCGTGGACGGTATTAATGCCACCTGCAGGCTTGAAACCTATCTGAATGCCAGTCTTTTCGTAGTATGCTTTGATGGCCTGACACATTACGTATGCAGCCTCAGGAGTGGCAGAAATCTTCTCCTTACCTGTAGAGGTCTTGATGTAGTCGGAGCCAGAGTACATGGCTAAGATAGAGGCTTTCATGATGTTGCTGCAGTTCTTCAGGCAACCTGTCTCAAGGATACATTTCATCTTATGCTCTCCACAGGTTTCCTTCAGTTCCTGGATGTCGTCGCAAAGACCCTCGTAATCCTCGCTGAAGAACTTGCCTACAGGCATCACGATATCCACCTCTGTAGCGCCGTCTTTGATGGACATGGCGGTCTCGGCTATCTTTACCTCTATAAATGTCTGTGAAGAAGGGAAATTGCCGCTTACGACGGCGATTTCCACGCCATCAACCTCCAAGCTCTGGCTGATCAGTCCAGCAAAGTTAGGGTAGGTGCATACGGTAGCTACATGAGGAAGCTGTGGATAATCCTTGGCAAACTGGTTTACCTTTTCGATCATCTTCAGGATGCTTTCCTCTGTATCTTCGGTATGAAGAGAGGTCAACTCGATGCTGCCAAAGAGGAATTTCTTTACCTCCATGGTCTCATTCTCAGCCACTTTCTCGTCGAGTATCTTCTTGACTTCTGCTGCTACCTCCTCGTCGTTGAGGTTGCAGTTATACTGTTTCAAAACTGACAAATACTTGTCGTCCATCTCGCTGTACTGCCCTTCTTTCTGGGCAATAACTTGTTCCTTGATACTGCTCATACTTAATGTTTTTATTGTTGTTATTTATTGTTTGTCTTTTTCTTGTTCTGTGCTTAATTTAGGGTTGTTTTTATGTCTTTCTGCATCTCTTTGAGTCTTCTTGTTGAAGCTCTTCTGGAGCTCTTCTGTAAGGTCTACACCCGTTTGATTTGCCAGACAGATAAGTACCCAAAGCACGTCGGCCATCTCTTCTCCAAGGTTGGGTTTTTCTCCCTTTTTGAAGCTCTGGTCGCCATAGGTTCTTGCTATTACCCGAGCCAGTTCGCCCACCTCTTCAGTCAGGCAAGCCATATTGGTAAGCTCGCTGAAATAGCGCACTCCATATTGCTTAATCCACTTGTCTACAGCCTCTTGTGCTTCTTTTATAGTCATAACAGATAATCTTTAATCATGTAATAAGTCAAACCTATCCATAATCCAGTGATGAATAACGCGGCAATGGTGTTGTAGATACCAATCTTTCCGTCCTCTCTTTTGTCATATAAGAACTCCAGGTTCAGACCCATGGCGATGAGTGTTTGACCTGCGTATGCAGCCCATTCGTTGTCCAACAGCCTCCTTGAAAAGGCGATAAACAGAATCCATCCTATGGTTGATAGCCAATCTTTATACTTTACTATTCTTTTCATTTTTTCAGTTCTATAGAATATTCTGTATCTACTCCTTATTATGGGTGTCCATCATGATGGTAACTGGACCATCGTTCAGTAAATCTACCTTCATATCTGCTCCAAATTCTCCTGTTCCTACAGGTTTTCCGAGAGCCTCAGACAGCTTTTTACAGAACTCTTCGTAGAGCGGAACGCTTATCTCGTGTTTGGCAGCTCTTAACCAGCTGGGGCGATTTCCTTTCTTGTAGCTGGCGAATAGGGTAAACTGGCTGATGACCAATATCTCGCCCTTTATATCCATAATAGAGCGATTCATTACATGGTTCTCGTCGTCGAAAACGCGGAGTCCAATTACTTTTCTTACTAACCAGTCTATGTCTTCAGAAGTGTCGCTTTCTTCTATGCCGAGAAGGATGAGATAGCCCTGCTGGATAGCAGATTTTACTTCTCCCTCGATGGCGACAGATGCGTGTGCGACGCGTTGTATTACAATTCTCATATTTCTTAATTATATCTTCTGCAAATATACATTATTTTTGCCGAATTGCCATCATTTAGGCTGATTATTTTCAAAATAATCCCTTAATATGCTTGCCTTATGCTGGCCCACAATCTCTGTTAGGGCTTCCAGGCTTGCTTCTTTTATCTTTTTGACGCTTTTAAAATGGCTCAGAAGTGCCTCTTTTGCCTTAGGGCCGATGCCTTTAATATCGTCGAGTTCGGAGTGTAAAGCATGCTTGGACCGCTTGTCTCGGTGGAATGTGATGGCGTATCGGTGTACTTCGTCCTGAATCTGTGTGAGGACTTTGAACAGCTCGCTTTCTGTCGGTATGGCAACCGTTTGAGGAGGAAAACCAAAGAGTAGCTCGTTGGTGCGGTGTCGGTCGTCTTTTGCAAGTCCAGCTATGCTTATATGAAGCCTGAGCTCGTCTTCTATTACGGTCCTCACAACCTCCATCTGACCTTTACCACCATCGGTAATAATAAGGTCGGGTAGCGGTGTGCCTTCTTCTATCATACGGCTGTATCTGCGCCTTACCACCTCCTGCATCGATGCATAATCGTCGGGCCCTACAACGGTTTTTATGTTGTATTTTCGATAGTCTTTACGGCTTGGTTTCATACCTTTATATACAATACAGCCTGCCACGGCATCTGTGCCGGAAATGTTGGAGTTGTCGAAGCATTCTATCTGATAAGGAAGCTTTGGAAGCTTCAATTTTGCTTGCAATTCCTTCATCAGTCGGGTTTGTTTTTGCTCTGGATTGAGCTTTTCTGCCTGTTTAAGACGGTCGAATTTATACTGTTTGCAGTTCATTTCCGACAATTCTAACAGGTGTCTCTTGTCGCCTCTTTGTGGTACGAAGAAAGTGGCGTCTTTTAGTTTCCATTCCATCTCGAAAGGTACAATAATCTCTTTGGAAGCAGAGTGGAAACGTTCTCTTATCTCAGGTATGGCTGTTATCAAAAGTTCTTCGTCGCTTTCCTCCAACTTGCGTTTGTATTCGTAGGTAAAGCTCTGGTTGATGGTGCCATTTTTGACGTGGATATAGTTGATAAATGCGTTCTTGTTGCTGTCGTCGTTCACGATAGTAAATACATCTACATCGGTAATGGTGTGGCTTACAACCTCGCTTTTTGCCTCAAATTCGTCGAGCAAAATATACTTTCTCTTGTATTCTTCGGCTACTTCAAACTTAAGAATCTCGGCATTTTTCATCATCATATCGTAGAGATATTTGCTTACTTCCCGTGTGTTTCCCTTCAGAATCTCACGAGCCTGGCGCATGTTTTCCTGATATTCTTCGTAGCTTTGCTTGTTGATGCAAGGCGCTCCGCAGTTGTGTATGTGATAGTCGAGACAGGGCTTGTATTTTCCGTCTCTGATGCCTTCTCTTGTCAAAGGAAAGCGACAAGTGCGGGGTTTGTAGAGCTTTTTGATGATTTCAAGTACTGCATACATGCTTCCTATGTGTGGATAAGGTCCGTAGAATGTTCCTACGCGCTTGTTGATGTTTCTTGTTTTGAAAATTCTCGGGAAAGGCTCGTTGGTTACGCAAATAGAAGGGTAAGTCTTGCCGTCTTTCAGCAAAACGTTGTATTTGGGGTTGTATTTCTTGATCAGGCTGTTTTCCAGCAGTAGTGCGTCTTCTTCTGTATTGACCACTGTGTAGGAAATGTCGTGAATTTTGGAAACAAGCACTTTGGTTTTGTATCTGTCTACTTCCTTATGGAAATAGGAAGATACTCTTCGCTTCAGATTTTTAGCTTTTCCTACATATATAATAGTATGGTTCTCGTCGTAGTATTGGTAACTTCCTGGCTTTTCAGGCATACTTAATACTATATTTTTGAGTTTGGCTAATCTTTGTTCGTTGTCTTGTTTTGACATTTCCTTTATGTTTAAGGGTAAAAAACCGCTATGGTTTCACGTGAAACAATAGCGGTTTGTGTTTTATAATTGTAAGAGGGTAGATACTTCTACGTCGTTATCGAAGACCTTTCTACCTATGAAATTCTCGTTTACCAATTCGATGATGAAGTTGGCATAAACCTTCTTGGGATGGAATTTCTTAACCAGGTCGCAGGCTGCTTTCATGGTTCCGCCAGTTGCGAGCAAGTCATCGTGGAGCAGAACAACATCGTTTTCATTGATGGCGTCTTTGTGGATTTCGATTGTGTCGATTCCATATTCTTTAGCATAACTCTCCTGTACGGTTTCGCAGGGGAGTTTTCCGGGCTTTCTGCAAAGTACGACTCCAGCTCCCAGTCGTATGGCTAAGGCAGAAGACATGACAAAACCGCGAGATTCGATGCCTACGATCTTTGTGATGCCTTTGTCTTTGTAGAGTTCGTACATTTCGTCGTTGATCTCTTTGAGGGCTTCCGGACTCTTGAAAAGAGTGGTGACATCGCGGAAGTTTACTCCCTTGATTGGCCAATCGGGAATGCTTCTCAGATTGTCTAATAATAACTTGTTGTTCATTTCTTTTATATGTTTAATTTGTTACTTCTTTCTTGTTGTTCTTGCTCTTTGTTTCTGTCCCTGTACGGCATGTACTTTAGCTTATGCTTAAAGTGACGCTTTAACTCTATTTTTCTTGATGTAACCGGTGTTAAAGTTGTTATTATCAATATTTTAGCTTTATGGTGGTTTCACGTGAAACATTTACTTGTTTCATTGTTTCGCAAGGGCAGGAACTGGGTGTGGTTCCTATCTGCCGAGCAGTACAAGCATGACGTTGATGTCGCTTGGAGAAACGCCCGGGATTCGGCTTGCTTGTGCCAGAGTTTCGGGGTTTATCTTCGAGAGTTTCTGGCGTCCTTCGGTAGATATCTCGTGAAGTTCTTCGTAGTTGAATCTTCCCTTAATTTTGATATTCTCGAGTCTGTGCATCTTGTCGGCGATGATTCTTTCCCGGTCGATGTATCCTTTGTACTTCATTCTGATTTCTGCAGCCTCTGTGATTTCTTCTTTGCGATTGGCGGGAGCATTTATCACTTCCTTCAAATCAGGGATAATTTCCGCTAAGTTTTGCAAATTCAGATGAGGTCGTGCCACCAGGTCTATCAGTTTGCAGCCAGCTCTGAGTGGAGTAGTGCCTAAAGCTTCCAGTTTGGAATTGACCATTTCTTTCTTGATCGGGTAGTTGGCGCAGAATTCGATGATTCTATCGATTTGCTCTTTCTTTTGCATCCACCATTCAAATCTGTCTCTTTTGGCAATTCCCAAGTCGTATGCTTTTTCTGTGAGTCGGGCATCAGCATCGTCCTGTCTGAGAAGAATGCGATATTCGGCACGCGAGGTAAACATACGGTAAGGTTCGTCCACTCCCTTTGTTGTCAAGTCGTCGATGAGCACACCGATGTAAGATTCGTCTCTTTGCATTTCGAAAGTCTTGTTGCCAGTGCAATAAAGTGCGGCGTTGATTCCTGCAACGGTTCCTTGTCCGCCAGCTTCTTCGTATCCTGTTGTTCCGTTCACTTGTCCGGCGAAGAACAAGCCCTTGATGATTTTAGACTCCAATGAGTGCTTTAGTTGGGTGGGGTCGAAGTAGTCGTACTCTATGGCGTAACCGGGACGATAGATTTTCGCATCTCTCAGCGCAGGTATCTCGTGAAGAGCTTTGAGCTGTATGTCCATAGGCATACTGGAAGAAAATCCGTTCAGGTACATCTCGTTGGTGTCTTCTCCTTCTGGTTCCAGGAAGAGAGGATGCTGATCTTTGTCGGGGAACGTGACGAGTTTGGTTTCTATACTTGGACAATAGCGAGGACCTGTGCTTTGAATCTGTCCGTTGTAAAGAGGAGAGTCGGCAAGTCCGCTTTTTAGTGTCTCGTGTACTTTATTATTAGTATAGCAAGTCCAGCAAGGCAACTGTTTCAGTACTCTGTGTTCGCCCATATACGAGAATTGATGAAAGTCGCTGTCGCCAGGCTGAATTTCCATATCTTCGAAATGCACGCTTCGCTTGTCGATGCGAACAGGAGTTCCAGTTTTCATTCTTGCGCTTGTGATTCCCCATCGTGTGATGCTTTCTGTGAAGTGATGTACTGCAGGTTCGGCGCATCTGCCGCCTTCTACCATTTCTTCCTACATGCATCAGTCCGTTGAGGAAAGTCCCAGCAGTAATGATAATGCTTTTAGCGAAGAACTCAGCGCCCCAAATGGTGCGTACTCCAACAGCTTCTCCGTTTTCCACTAACAGTTCTTCAGCCTGGTCTTGCCAGATGTCCAGATTGTCGGTATGGTCGAGAATGGTTCTCCATTCCCAGATGAACTTTCCTCTGTCGCATTGAGCTCGAGGGCTCCATACGGCAGGTCCTTTACCTATATTTAACATACGGAACTGGATGGCGGTCTTGTCGGTGACTATACCCATCTGTCCGCCTAATGCATCAATCTCTCTTACAATTTGTCCTTTGGCGATTCCGCCCACGGCAGGGTTGCAGCTCATCTGTCCAATCTTGTTCATGTCCATTGTGATGAGGCATGTCTTGGCTCCCATGTTCGCAGCAGCTGCAGCGGCTTCACTTCCGGCATGGCCTCCGCCTATAACGAGGACGTCGTACTTGAAATTCATAATCTATACTATTTCTAATTTTCGGCAAAAGTAAGAATTTTAATTGAATTTTTAGCAAAAACACTTTGATAAATCATGAATTTATAGTAATTTTGCAGCAAACTTGCGGCCATGTACCTAAAAATAGGTATTTTGGGCGGTGCAAGCAAACATCTTGTACGGTGATATTTAAAGAAGAATATAAATTAGTTTCAAACAGTTAAATATTTAAAAATCAATCATTTATGTGGTTAATCAATTCATCTATTGGTAGAAAGGTAGTGATGTCAGTAACTGGTATTGCACTTATTCTATTCTTGACATTCCATGGTTGCATGAATGTGGTTGCGCTTTTCTCAGGAAAGGCTTATGACATGATTTGTGGAGCTTTGGGTGCAAATTGGTACGCCGTAGTTGCAACCTTAGGTTTGGCAGCTTTGGCTGTTTGTCACATCGTTTACGCTTTCATCCTGACAGCACAGAATCGTCGTGCTCGTGGTAACCAGCGTTACGAGGTAACAGCAAAGCCAGAGAAGGTAGAGTGGGCAAGTCAGAACATGTTGGTACTCGGTATCATCATCGTTCTTGGTCTTTTGCTTCACCTTTTCAACTTCTGGTACAACATGATGTTTGCAGAACTCTTGGGTACAAGCTTCGGTGGTCACGAACCAGCAGATGGTTTCGCTTTCATTCAGGACACCTTCGCTAATCCAGTATTCGTAGTTCTCTACATCATCTGGTTGGTAGCTTTGTGGTTCCACCTCACTCATGGTTTCTGGAGTGCCATTCAGACACTCGGTTGGAGCGGTAAGACATGGTTCTGCCGTTGGAAGATGATCGGTATGATTTACTCTACCATCTTGCTTCTCCTCTTCATCGTAGTTGTATTGGCATTCGCTTTCGGTTGCGCTCCATCTTTGTGCTGTGCAGCTTAATTCATGTAATCATTTAAGTATATAAAAGATTATGGCTAAGACATTAAATTCAAGAATACCAGAAGGACCAGTAGCTGAGAAATGGACCAACTATAAGGCTCATCAGCGTTTGGTTAACCCAAAGAATAAGTTAAAGCTCGACATCATCGTTGTAGGTACAGGTTTGGCAGGTGCTTCTGCTGCTGCTTCTCTCGGCGAGATGGGCTTCAATATCCTTAACTTCTGCATCCAGGACTCTCCTCGTCGTGCTCACTCTATTGCAGCACAGGGTGGTATCAATGCAGCTAAGAATTATCAGAATGACGGCGACTCTGTTTACCGTCTGTTCTACGATACAGTAAAGGGTGGTGACTACCGTGCCCGTGAGGCTAACGTTTACCGTTTGGCTGAGGTGAGCAACGACATCATCGACCAGTGTGTAGCTCAGGGCGTTCCTTTCGCTCGTGAGTACGGTGGTATGTTGGCTAACCGTTCTTTCGGTGGTGCTCAGGTATCTCGTACTTTCTATGCTAAGGGTCAGACAGGTCAGCAGCTCCTCCTCGGCGCTTACTCTTCTTTGAGCCGCATGGTTGAGGCAGGCAAGGTAAAGCTCTTCACTCGTTACGAGATGGAGGATGTAGTGATCGTTGACGGTCACGCACGTGGTATCATCGCCAAGAATTTGATCACAGGTGAGTTGGAGCGTTTCTCTGCCAATGCTGTAGTTATCGCTACTGGTGGTTATGGCAACGCTTACTTCCTCTCTACCAATGCTATGGGTTGTAACTGTACAGCAGCTATCCAGTGCTACCGTAAGGGTGCTGACTTCGCTAACCCATCTTACGTTCAGATTCACCCAACATGTATCCCTGTTCATGGTACAAACCAGAGTAAGTTGACTTTGATGTCAGAGTCACTCCGTAACGATGGTCGTATCTGGGTTCCTAAGAAGCTTGAGGATGCCAAGGCATTGCAGGCAGGTACAAAGAAGGGTTCTGATATTCCTGAGGAAGACCGCGACTACTACTTGGAGCGCCGTTACCCAGCATTCGGTAACTTGGTTCCTCGTGACGTGGCTTCTCGTGCTGCTAAGGAGCGTTGCGACAAGGGCTTCGGTGTCAACAACACAGGTCTTGCCGTATTCCTCGACTTCTCTGAGTCTATTAACCGTCTCGGTATCGACGTTATCCTTCAGCGTTATGGCAACCTCTTCGATATGTATGAGGAGATTACCGACGTTAACCCAGGTGAGTTGGCTAACGAGATCAACGGCGTGAAGTACTACAACCCAATGATGATCTTCCCTGCTATCCACTATACAATGGGTGGTATCTGGGTTGACTACGAGTTGATGACCACTATCCCAGGTCTCTTCGCTATTGGTGAGTGTAACTTCTCTGACCACGGTGCTAACCGTCTTGGTGCATCTGCTTTGATGCAGGGTTTGGCTGACGGTTACTTCGTATTGCCATACACTATCCAGAACTACTTGGCCGACCAGGCTTTGTGGCCTAAGCTCTCTACCGATCTTCCAGAGTTCGCAGAGGCAGAGGCTGGTGTTCAGAAGGAAATCGACCGCCTGATGGGTATCCAGGGCAAGCGCTCTGTAGATTCTATCCACAAGGAGTTGGGTCACATCCTTTGGGAGCACGTAGGTATGGGTCGTACCAAGGAAGGTCTTGAGGAAGGCTTGAAGAAGATGAAGGCTCTGCGCGAGGAATTCAACAAGAACCTCTTCATCCCTGGCAAGAAGGAAGGCTTGAACGTAGAGTTGGATAAGGCTATCCACTTGCGTGACTTCATCTTGATGGGCGAGTTGATCGCTTACGATGCATTGCACCGCAACGAGAGCTGTGGTGGTCACTTCCGTGAGGAGTACCAGACAGAGGAAGGCGAGGCTAAGCGTGATGACGAGAACTTCTTCTACGTAGGTTGCTGGGAGTATCAGGGCAACGACACAACTGCTCCAGTACTCAACAAGGAACCTCTCGAGTATGAGGCAATTAAGGTACAGACAAGAAATTACAAGAACTAAAAAGCGAACAAGACAATGGCAAGAAATATAAGTTTCACAGTTAAGTATTGGAAGCAGGACGGTCCTACAGCACAGGGTCACTTCGATACACACGAGATGAAGAACATCCCAGATGATACTTCATTCCTCGAGATGCTCGACATCTTGAACGAGGAGCTCATCGAGTCAGGTCAGGAGCCTTTCGTCTTCGACCACGACTGCCGCGAGGGTATCTGCGGTATGTGCTCTCTCTATATTAATGGTACACCTCACGGTAAGACTGAGCGTGGTGCTACAACCTGTCAGCTCTACATGCGTCGTTTCAACGATGGCGATGTTATCACCGTTGAGCCTTGGCGTTCTGCAGGTTTCCCTATCATCAAGGACTGTATGGTAGACCGTTCAGCATTCGACAAGATCATCCAGGCAGGTGGTTACACCAGCATTCGTACAGGTCAGGCTCAGGATGCCAACGCTATCCTGATTCCTAAGGAGAATGCAGACGAGGCAATGGATTGCGCTACATGTATCGGTTGCGGTGCTTGTGTTGCTGCATGTAAGAATGGTTCAGCCATGCTCTTCGTCAGCTCAAAGGTTAGCCAGTTGGCACTTCTCCCACAGGGTCGTGTAGAGGCTGCTGCCCGTGCTAAGAAGATGATTGCACGCATGGATGAGCTCGGCTTCGGTAACTGTACAAACACTCGTGCTTGCGAGGCTGTTTGTCCTAAGAACGAGTCTATCGCCAACATCGCCCGCTTGAACCGTGAGTTCCTGAAGGCTAAGTTGGCTGACTAATCTCTTTTGAGAGATAGTTTGACTCTTATCCGATGTTTTTTCGGATAGGAAGAATATATAAGATTAGACCTCACACCGCACGCTTTTGACGTAAAGTGTTGAGGTCTAATTGTTTCTTTTGTACCCCCAAACATTCGCTTTTTTGGAATGTTACGAAAAATAATCCACGGAAAACATGTAAGTAATCATTATTTTCATTATCTTTGCAACCGAGAATGACTAAATAACAGCTTATGCCAGAAATATTAAGAATGTTCGGAATGCGCTTTTACTTCTATTCTCGTGAGCATGAACCAATTCATGTCCATGTGAAAAATGCAGATGGAAGAGCAAAGTTCGAGATAACAGACGATGCTGTGGTTCTTGTTTATAATAAAGGATTGAAGAACAAGGATATTAAAGCGGCTGAAATGGTTCTTGAAGAGAATCACGACTTAGCCATTGCAAAATGGAAAGAGTATTTTGGCAGTAGCGTAGAAGAAGGAGGTGAAAATGAAAATTAAAAGAATTTGGTTTGCCGATGACCGTATTTACGGCGAGACAGACGATGGAAGAGTGCTGTGGCAGTCCTTGCTTTATTATAAGCGTTTGAAGAATGCTACTCATGAGCAACGTGAAGATTATGAGATAGATGACGAGGGCATTTATTGGCCCTTGTTGGACGAGGATGTTTCCTTTGAGAGTTTTGAATACGAAGATCCAGAACCTACAGGCATTTCCTTGATTTTTTTATCTCATCCAGAACTGAATGCTGTAGAGATTGGTAAACGTTTGGGAATTAGCCAAGGTTTGATGACACAGTATGTGAATGGCACTAAGAAACCATCTGCTGAATGTGAGCGTGAAATCTTGCAAGAAATAAAAAATACCGCTAATGAATTACAGTTAGTTTGTGTGTGAATAGAAACTGCTACATCTTGTGGCAGTTTTTATTTTGTCCATTTGTGTGCCCGAACATTCTCTTTTCTTGGCTCTACATGAAAAATAATCCACGAAAAACATGTAAGTAATCATTATTTTCATTATCTTTGCAACCGATACCACTCTCGCTCACGCCGTGTCGAGGCATTTAGAGGCTCTGTGAGGCTCTTTCTCATGCCGAGACGGGGAGAAAACAAGGTAAGTGGGATATAGTGGTGTCACGACATAATATAAAGGCGTTTACTTGACGCTTTGTTCTTGACGAATCGAAACTTCGCAACTTTCAGTACAGTCTTGAGCATTGCAACGGTAGATGCCCTCGGGATGTGTTGATTTCACATCCCTTTATGGGTATGGCTTATTGCGTCTTGCGATGAGTCTTATATCTGTATAGGGAGAAGTATAAACATATCGGCGTGGGCTTCGACGTTGCTCGTTCAACTGTACTGGGCAATGCGAAGGCCTCGATTCGTGGGACGGGTAACAGGTAGAATCCCACGTTTTTTTATTTTGCCGTGGAAAGAGAATATTAATCGCCATTTGGGGATTCGTGGCAAAATGCTATCAAATAATGGCTAAACTTATTTTGCGATGGTATAGGCAAATCTCGGAATGGATAGTTTCGCTAATAGTATTGCTATTTGCTTTGGGATTGTGTGCCCTGATGAGGAATAATGCAAATGGTTGGTTGGCCAGTTATGGGGATGCTTTAAGTGGCATTGCAGCTTTTGTTAGCATTTTACTTTTATATAAGACGTTAATATCCCAGAATCGTTCTTTTACGCAAGAGCGTTTTGAGATTACATTTTTCAATCTTTTAGACCAACGACAAAAGGCAGTTGATAGTTTGTCTTTTAGATGTGAAGAATTAAAGGGAGTGGATTTTGTATTAGTGCCCTACCATGGTGAAGAATGTTTTGAGGCAATTTGTCGTGAGATGAATTGCTTGAAGGAAGCTCTTTATGGCAAAAAATATTTGGGTATGATGACAGATGAGGATATTCCTACAGCAATGCAGGAGTTATCAATGGAGCCTTGTATAGATGAAATGATAAGGAATGCTCAAAAACGATGTTATTGTAAAAGGGCAAATTATACTTATGGTATTACAAAAGTTGATTTTGAAACAGCAAGGCAGGAACAAACCGAAGAGTCAAAAAATAGAAGATGCTTTAATCTGTTGATAAGTCATGGTTCTTTAGCTTGTGAACGTTATTTTAGGTTGATAAGTCTGATATTTTCAATTCTTGCAGAGGCTAAGGAGATAAAGTATTGCAAAATATTATTAGCACAGATGTCTGTATCAGAACAGAAACTACTTAGCTATCAATCATTAATAGATGAGAAGTTCCATAATCAAATGTTTCTTTCTCAAGTAGATAAAGAGTTAAAATTACATGGTATATAATTATTAATTACAATGAAACAGATTTACATTTTCTTAGTGTGCTTGTTTGCATCCATCGGTGTAAATGCACAAGACAAGGTGATGACGGTAGACAATCAAACTCCTGGTTGGCTATCGAGCAAGATGACTTATGCTCAGCAAGTCGCAGTGGAGGATTTGACAGTTACAGGATACATTAATCCTACGGATATGGAGTTTATCAATGGTTTAATTGGTAAAAGAAATCTAAAAGTACTGAATCTTTATAATGTAGTAACGATTGATAAAGACTATAATGATTATGTGTTGTGGGCTAACTTCATAAAAGCTGGTAAAACTCTACAAAAACTAATACTTCCTAAAGTGTTTAAAGGGGGAGTACACTTTAATACCGAGATAGATTCTCTGTTTTTGATTTGTAATAGTGATACTGGAGTAGGAACTGATTCTAAGATAAACCACTTGACATTAATGGAGGGGAGTGATAGTATCCCTTCTGAGTTTCTTCGGACTTCGGAGGCTTGTTCTATTTCTGCCTTTCCGAATACATTGAAATTTATTGGGAGTAATGCTTTTCGTGGGGAAAAAATTTCTTTCCATGAGCCTTTGGTCTTTCCGAAAGCAATAGTAAAGATTGGAGGAATACAAATTAGTGATTCGTATTCTTGGTGGGAACCTAATAATCAGTATCCAACGAGGATGACCGATATGCCTGTTTCAGAGAAGCGTTTTGATTTTCCTGATAGTCTAAAATGTTATTATAGTAGAAGGACATATTATAGTTATTTAGGAGGGTATTCTTATACTAGTGTAAAAGACATCTTTAAATCTGACACGATAACAGTTGGTGAAAAATGTGATTCTTTATTTGCTCGGTTAGAGGCTAAATATGCATTTTTCTATGCGAAGAATCCACCGGTACGTGATCATGACAGTTATTCAAAAAATATTATAGAGACTTTGTATGTACCAGAAGGGAGTTTAGAAGCATATACAAAAGAATATGGCGCCTATGATAATATAGGTAATATTGTAGAGATGAAAAAAGTTTCCAATATTGCTCTCCGTTGGACCTCTCCTCACCAAATGGTACCAAATGAGCATACAAACCTACTATTTGAAATTCAGCCATCCGATGCATTTGACAAACGTTTAAAGTGGAGTAGTGATAATGAAGAGGTCGCTACTGTAGATGATAATGGAGAAGTTTACGCTCATAAAAGTGGTACTGCAACTATTACTGTAACAACATACGATGGCAGTGTATCGAACTCTTGCGAAATTGTAGTAGCAAAGCCAGTAACAGGAGTATCTATTGAGCCAGCGGAGGTAGAACTGACGGAATTAGGAAAAACCGTACTGCTGACAGCAAAGATACAGCCCGAGGATGCAACCAACAAAAATGTGACATGGAAGAGTAGTAATGAAAGTGTCTGCATGGTATCAGATAAAGGAGAATTGCTAACTACTGGTTATGGTAAAACCGTAGTTTTGGCAACGACAGAAGATGGTAATTATGTAGGAACTTGCATTGTAACCGTATCCGAAGAGACAGGTATTGATAATACAACGGTGTCGTCTGAAGTTAAAGAAGTATCTCGCTTCTCATCACAAGGTCAACGATTGACAGCACCAACTAAGGGTGTAAACATCGTGAAGTATAGCGACGGCAGCGTGAGAAAAGAAATAGTGAAGTAAAGAATATTAAGGAGGCAAGTCTTATTTTTAAGAGATTTGTCTCCTTTTCGTTTCTTTCCAATTTGGCAAACATTGGAAAGAATTGCCTCGGTCTGGAATAAGGATTAGTGAGTCTAAAAGCTTATTCTGTATCATTGCTCCTGAGAGGGCACAAATGTGCCCATTGTAGGGCACTTTTGTGCCATAAGTAGGCATTTTTATAGCATCAGTATTTGTAAAAGTAGCACCAGTATTTATAAAAATGGATTACGCAAAAAACCTTCACCCTTCATCTATTCGCACGGAATGCCGATAAACACTGGGGTTCCAAGGCTGATAGGCTTATTTTAACCCTTCATTACCCTTCATCACCCTTCATCTTTTTGCCATTTTCAGATTTCGACAGATAGACAGAGTTTGGTTCATGCTTCTATTTAAGGCCATTATTTGTCTTCTATTATGACCAGTCCGAGGCATCTATTATGACCAGTTCGGGGCGTCTATTATGACCATATGAAGGGAGATGAAGGGTTATTTAGCCCCCTTCAATGCTTGAAACCCTGATAAACCCTGGGGATTCCAAACGATAGATGAAGGGTGAAGGGTTTTGTGCTAATTCTATTTCAAAAAACAATATGTCGATAATGGGAGTCTTATCGCTTTGTGCCTCCAGAATCAACTTGATGGATTAAGGTCGCAATTCGCGACCTTATAACTAATAGTGTAATACCCTTTTCGAAAGTAAAACAGAAAAGTAATAAATTTCTTCCTAAACATTTGGAAGTAACTAATATTTTTCTTATTTTTGCAGCATGGAAGAAGAAAATATACGGCAGGGCTTATGTTGAAGTTTAATGAAGAAAAACTGTCTAAGTTGAGAACATTTGATGATGTTCTGCAGGAAAAATATGGCGAGCCTAATAGCGAGGCTCGCAAGGATTTTGATGCCAGGGCTAAGGCTTGGTATTATGCAGAGTTGTTAAAAGACGAGCGTAAGAAACAGAAGATGACGCAGAAGGCTCTTGCCGAGAAAATCGGCAAGAAGAGAGAGTATGTCTCTGCTCTGGAAAAGGGTCAAACGGATATGCAACTCTCCACTTTCTTGAGAATAGCAAATGCTTTAGGGCTGCAATTCTCGCTGGTAGTCGGATAAATGCATCGTCATAGACAAGATAAAGGGAGATGACAACGATGAACCAAGCTACTCAAGACTTTATTCGCCAACATCAGGACGACGACGTCCGCAAGCTGGCTTTCCTCGGAAGCAAGAATCCTGAGGTCAATATGCCTTTTGCTCTCGACCAGATACGTGGTCGACAGATGGCTCGTATCAAGTTGCCTCGCTGGGCCAGCATCGACGGCATCATTTATCCGCCTCACATCTCGATGGAGCAATGTTCGTCAGAACAGACTGCGCTCTATAAAGCCGAATTGGCTGCACGATTGTTGGGAAATTCTTCTCTTTCCTCTCTTCGAGGAGAAATCGTGCCCCAAGGCGATAATTCCAAAATTTGCGAATTTGCGACCAAGAGCACAGTTGATTCAGAATTCGCTCAAAATGAAGATACTTGTGGAAAGCAACAGATATTAACAGAAATAGGTGGTTGTGTTAACAAAACCAAATGCAATGCTTGCTCAGGAGATTCTGTTGCAGAAATTGAGTTTGTTGACCTTACTGGAGGTTTTGGAGTCGACTTCTCTTATATGGCAGCCCGATTGGGCGCTAAGTCGATGTATGTAGAACGGCAAAAGCATCTTTGTGAAGCGGCGAAGGAGAATTTTGAACGATTGGGATTAAAGCATGTCGTCGTGAAGAATGGAGATGGAGTAGAGGTGCTTCATGCGATTCCGAATCATTCTGGTCTTCGGGTGATCTATATTGATCCTGCCCGTCGTGATGATGCCGGCAACAAGGTGGTAAGTCTTCAAGACTGCACCCCCGATGTAACCAGTCTTCAAGAGGAAATGCTCCAGAAAGCCGACTTTGTGGTCATCAAACTGTCTCCGATGCTCGACTGGCATCGTGCTGTAAGCGAATTAAGGTGTGTGAGAGAGGTGCATGTTGTTTCTGTAAGCAATGAGTGCAAGGAGCTCTTGTTGGTGCTCTCAGCGCGAAATATGGGCGAAAACAACCATCTTCGCATTTGTTGTGTCAACGATAACCAGTCGTTTGTCTGCGATGATGCCGAAATGGCTTCTTCTGTAGCCCGCATAGCAGCAGCCGACTTAGATTCGGCTCAATATCTCTATGAGCCGAATGCCTCGCTGATGAAAGCAGGCTGTTTCGGAGTTCTTTCCGAGCGTTATTCTGTCTCGATGCTCTCCAAGAACAGTCACCTTTTCGTGAGCCAGTCTCCTGTAGTCGATTTTCCAGGTCGTTCTTTCCGTATCCAGGCCGTTTCGTCCTTCAACAAGAAAGAGCTCAAGCGCCAATTGCATGGCATAGAGAAGGCCAATATTGCCACCCGCAACTTTCCTCTCTCTGTAGCAGAATTGCGCAAGCGACTGAAGTTGAAGGATGGAGGCGAAACCTATATCTTCGCCACTACCTTGTCTGACGACAGTCATGTGCTGCTGATAACGGATAAAATTTTAGAAAACGCATGAAAAGTTAGGAAATTCTTTCTGAATGTTTGGAATTTATCCTTAATTTTCTTAATTTTGCAGAAGACATGAAGCCGATACAAATAACAAACAGAATCCAGCGAAAGTTGAGTAACAAAAAAATAAGCTACTATTTATGAACAAATTAAAAACAATCTTTTTATTGCTCGCGTTTATCTTGGCGATGAACATGAGTGGTGTACAAAACATCAAAGCGGAGAACTATCCTTATAAGAGCGACTATCTTTGGCTCACTGTGCCCGACCATGCCGACTGGCTCTATCAGACCGGCGAGAATGCCAAGGTGGAGGTGAGTTTCTGCAAGTATGGCATTCCCCGTGATGGCGAACTGAAATATTCCATAGGCAACGACATGCTCCAGCCCGACAAGCATGGAAGCGTGAAGCTGAAGAACGGACGTGCTGTCATCAATATGGGAACGAAGAAGACTCCAGGATTCCGCGACATGAAACTATCTGTCAGTCTCGACGGAAAGACCTATGAGCATCATATCAAGGTGGGATTCTCGGTCGACAAGATAAAACCCTATACGCAGGAGCCACAGGATTTCAGAAGCTTCTGGCAGAAAAACGTGGAGGAACTGAAACTGGTGCCAATGTCTTATACCAAGGAGTTGTACAAGGACTATTGTACCGACAAGATAGACTGTTATCTCGTCAAGCTCCAAATCGACAAAATGGGTCATTCCATGTATGGCTTCCTGTTCTATCCCAAGAATGCCCAGCCAGGCAAGCATCCCGTAGTGCTCTGTCCTCCAGGAGCAGGCATCAAGACCATCAAGGATCCTATGCGCAACAAGTATTATGCCGAGAATGGCTTTGTTCGATTTGAGGTGGAGATTCACGGCCTCGACCCACGCATTTCGTCAGAGACTTTTGGCGAGATCAGTCGTGCTTTCAACGACCGTAATGGCGGTTATTTGGCCAATGGTTTGGAGAACAAGGACATTTATTATATGAAGCATGTCTATGTAGGTTTGGTTCGTTGTATCGATTTCCTGACTTCGCTTCCCGAGTGGGATGGCAAGAATGTTGCTGTGCAGGGCGGCAGTCAGGGCGGAGCCTTGGCCATTATCGCAGCAGGACTCGACAGTCGTGTCACCCAATGTGTAGCCAATCATCCTGCCCTTAGCGACATGGCGGGTTATGCGGCTAAGGGCGGAACGGGCGGTTATCCACACTTCTGCCGTCAGCCTCAGATATTGAGCAATAAGGACTGTCTCAACACCCTGGCTTACTTCGATGTAGTCAATTTTGCCCGTTACGTCAAGGCTCCTACTTATCTTACATGGGGCTACAACGATGTGACCTGTCCTCCAACAACCAGCTATGCTGTCTGGAACACGCTGAAATGTACTAAGGAGAGTCTGCTTACCCCGATCAACGAGCATTGGACGACAACAGAAACCAACCGCGGACAGATGGAGTGGATAAAAGCACATCTTCTGAAATAAGCAGCTAAGCAAAATTGGCTGAAAATGACGGAACTGTCCTATTTGCGAAAACTCAGTAATCTGACAGGCGAAATCAATTGATAAAACCAATATTGAGGCAAAATAAACCACCAATATACTTGTCAACCTCATAAAAAACTGCAAAAAAAATAGCAATATTTGGCTGTTTGACCAAATATTGCTATTTTTGCATGCTTTAAAGTAACAAACTAGTTTGAGATAATGTCATTAATAGAGATTCGAAAGGTCGAAAACAAGAAGGACTTGAAGACGTTCATCGACTTCCATTACGACCTATACGAGGGCAATCCGTATGATGCGCCCAATCTTTTCAGCGACGACATGAATACCCTTAGCAAAGATCGCAATGCCGCTTTCGAGTTTTGCGAGGCAGAGTATTTCCTTGCTTATAAAGAGGGCAAGGTAGTGGGACGTGTCGCTGCTATTATCAACCATAAGGCCAATAAGCGTTGGGATCGTAAGTCCGTGCGCTTCGGGTGGATTGATTTCATCGACGACCGTGAGGTTTCCAAGGCTCTCTTCGATGCTGTAGAGAAATATGGCAAGGAGAAGGGAATGGAAGATATTGTAGGTCCGCTTGGTTTTACGGATATGGATCCAGAAGGTATGCTTACCTGGGGCTTTGACCAGCTCGGCACCATGCCTACCATCTACAATTATTCATATTATCCGGAGCACGTAGAGGCTTTGGAGGGTTTTACTGTAGATAATAAGTACGTAGAGTATAAGCTGATAGTGCCAGATACCATCCCGGAGAAATATTCCAAGATAGCGGCGATGATAGAGAAAAGATACAATCTCCATGTCCGCAAACTTACCCGTAAGGATATTTATCAGGGCGGATACGGGCAGAAGATTTTCGACCTCATCAATAATACATACAAGCATCTCTATGGCTATTCTGAACTCTCGCAGAAGCAGATAGACCAGTACATCAAGATGTATTTAGCTTTGCTCGATCTGAACTTTGTGACTGCCATCGAGGATTGGACTACAGAGGATCATAAGATGATAGGAATCGGTATTACGATGCCTTCTCTTACCAAAGCCTTGCAGAAATGCCATAGGGGCAGACTGTTTCCTTTCGGTTGGTGGCATCTGCTGCGTGCCATCAAGTTCCATAAGACCAAGATCGTTGACCTCCTGCTCATCGGTATCCAGCCGGAATACCGTGCCAAGGGTGCCAATGCGCTGCTTTGCCGACCTGATTCCTATCTATCAGAAGTATGGAATCGAGTGGGGAGAAACACAGGTGGAAATGGAAGACAATGTTGCTGTGCAGGGACAATGGGGCGTCTTAGACCCAATCCTTCACAAGCGCCGCAACTGTTATATTAAGAAAATCAAGTAAATAGCAACTGTTCGTATAAAATAAAATCAGAATTACAAGGAGGAATTTATGCCTGAAGATAAAAACTTGAATGAAAAGGGTGCTGCTGAAGAACTGGCAAATACCCCTCAGGAGCAACCTGTAGAATATACAGATGACAATATCCGCCACTTGAGTGATATGGAGCATGTACGTACCCGTCCAGGTATGTACATCGGACGTTTGGGCGATGGCAATCTGCCCGAAGACGGCATCTATGTGCTCTTGAAAGAGGTGGTGGACAACTCCATCGACGAGTTCAAGATGGGTGCCGGAGCGCGACTCGAAATCGACATCGAGGACAATCTTCGTGTCAGCGTGCGCGATTATGGCCGAGGCATTCCGCAGGGCAAGCTTGTCGAGGCTGTCAGCGTGCTCAATACTGGTGGCAAGTACGACAGCAAGGCCTTCAAGAAGAGTGTGGGTCTGAATGGTGTGGGTGTGAAGGCGGTCAATGCCCTCAGCTCTCATTTCGAGGTGAAGTCTTTCCGCGAGGGAAAGGTGCGCCATCTTGTCTTCGAACGGGGCATTCTGAAGAGCGACAAGACCTCAAAGACCGAGGATGAGAACGGAACCTACATCTTTTTCGAGCCCGACAACACTCTCTTCAAGAACTACAGCTTCCACGATGACATCGTGGAGACGATGCTTCGCAACTACACCTATCTCAATACGGGCCTTACCATCATGCACAATGGTCGTCGCATCCTGAGCCGCCACGGTTTGCAGGATCTTCTTACCGACAACATGACCAATGACGGTCTCTACGACATCATCCACATGAAGGGCGAGGACATCGAGGTGGCTTTCACCCACACCAACCAGTATGGCGAGGAGTACTATTCCTTTGTCAACGGTCAGCACACCACGCAGGGCGGAACTCATCAGAGCGCTTTCAAGGAGCATATTGCCAAGACCATCAAGGAATTCTTCGGTAAGTACGAGTATGGCGACATTCGCAACGGCCTGGTGGCAGCTATAGCCATCAATGTCGAGGAACCCGTCTTCGAGAGTCAGACGAAGATCAAGCTCGGCAGTACCACGATGACTCCCAATGGCGGCGAGACCATCAACAAGTATGTGGGCGATTTTCTGAAGAAAGAGGTGGACAACTATCTGCACATCCATAAAGACGTGGCCGAGGTGCTGGAGAGCAAGATCAAGGAGAGTGAGCGCGAGCGAAAGGCGATGGCTGGCGTCACCAAGCTGGCGCGCGAGCGTGCCAAGAAGGCCAATCTGCACAACCGCAAGTTGCGCGACTGCCGCATCCATTTCAGCGACGCCAAGAACGAACGCAAGGAGGAAAGCTCCATCTTCATTACAGAGGGCGATTCTGCCAGCGGAAGCATCACCAAGAGCCGCGACGTGAACACCCAGGCTGTGTTCTCCCTTCGCGGTAAGCCGCTCAACAGCTTTGGTCTTACCAAGAAAGTGGTGTACGAGAACGAGGAATTCAATCTTCTCCAGGCAGCCCTCGACATAGAGGACGGTCTCGACTCGCTGCGTTACAACAAGGTTGTCGTGGCTACCGATGCCGATGTCGACGGAATGCACATCCGTCTGCTTATCATCACCTTCTTCCTGCAGTTCTTCCCCGACCTCATCAAGAAAGGCCATGTCTACGTGCTGCAGACGCCTTTGTTCCGTGTGCGCAACAAGCGAACCAAGATAAAGAACAAGCAGGCCATAGCCGATGCCGACGCCAAGTTGGGGCCGAAGGAGAAGAAGAGCGACTTCATCACGCACTATTGCTATAGCGACGAGGAGCGCCAGCAGTCCATCCGCGACTTGGGACCTGATCCTGAAATCACCCGATTCAAGGGTCTCGGCGAGATTTCTCCCGAAGAGTTTGCCCATTTCATCGGTCCTGACATGCGACTGGAACAAGTCACTCTGCACAAAACCGACCAGGTGCAGAAACTCTTAGAGTACTACATGGGCAAGAACACCATGGAGCGCCAGAACTTCATTATCGACAATTTGGTGATCGAGGAAGATATTCCAGATGAAGACTCTGATCCGCTGGATTAGAATTGATAGTCACGGGTTAACAAAAAGGCACGGATTTGTCTTAACTCCTCAGCGACCATAGGGAGCGATAACTTCTTTAACTCCTTTAACTTCTGAGCTTGCGAAACTCAAGTAAAATAAGAATTTATGAAGAAATATCTATTGTTTGCACTGGTAGCATTCCTGGCAGTAACTTCTGCCAGTGCCCAGATGCGCATCAGAATGGGCAAGAACAGCCCGATAGAGAAGTTGGGCAGGGCAGAGATAGCCATTGCCAATCTCTATGTCGACAGCGTCGACGAGAACAAGCTTGTCGAGGACGCCATTCGTGGCATGTTGGAGAAGCTCGACCCGCATTCCTCTTACACCACAGCCAAGGAGACACAGGCGATGAATGAGTCGCTCAACGGCTCTTTTGATGGCATCGGTGTGCAGTTTAACATGGTCGACGACTCACTCCTCGTCATTCAGCCCGTTGTCAACGGGCCTTCCGAGAAAGTGGGCATCATAGCCGGCGACCGCATTGTGGCAGTCAACGACACAGCCATCGCAGGCGTCAAGATGAGCAAGGAAGAAATCATGAAGCGCCTTCGCGGACCCAAGGGAACCATAGTCAACCTCACTGTTGTGCGCCGTGGCATCAAGGACAAGCTTTCCTTCCGTGTCAAGCGCGACAAGATACCAGTCACCACAATGGATGCAGCCTATATGATTCGCCCCGGAATCGGATACATCCGTCTGGGCAGCTTCGGAATGACCAGCCACAAGGAGGTTTCTGTCGCTATGGACTCGCTCAAGAAGAAAGGCATGAAAGACCTCATCTTCGACCTTCAGGACAATGGTGGAGGCTATCTTCAGACGGCAGCCAAGATAGCCAACGAGTTCTTGGAGAAAGGCGACCTCATCGTCTACACCAATGGCCGTACAGCGCCTCGACAGGAGTTCCGTGCTGAGGCCAACGGACGCTGGCGCAAGGGCAAGCTCGTGGTTCTCACCAACGAGTTCTCGGCTTCGGCAGCCGAGATCGTGTCGGGTGCCATACAAGACCAGGACCGAGGCGTTGTCGTAGGCCGTCGCACTTTTGGCAAGGGATTGGTGCAGCGTCCTCTTGCCTTTGAGGATGGAAGCGAGATACGTCTCACCATAGCCCATTACTATACGCCGAGCGGCCGATGCATCCAGAAGCCTTACAAGAAGGGCGAGCGCGAGGATTATGCCATGGATCTCGACAACCGCTACAAGCACGGCGAGTTCACCAACCAGGACAGCATCCATCTGTCCGACTCTCTGAAGTATTACACCCTGCGCAAGCATCGTGTGGTTTATGGCGGCGGAGGCATCATGCCCGATTATTTCGTGCCGCTCGATACGACCAAGTACACCAAGATGCATCGCTTGCTTACAGCCAAGAGCATCGTCATCAACCACAGCCTGAAGTTCATCGATGCCCATCGCCAAGAGCTGAAGAGCCAGTACAAGGATTTTGGTAAGTTCCTGGCAAGCTATGAGGTTCCTCAGAGCCTTGTAGAGGAAATCATCGCCGATGGCAAGAAAGAGAAAATAGAGCCCCGTGACGCCGCCGAATTGGCTCAGACGAGGAAATACCTGTCCATACAGCTCAAAGCACTTGTAGCGCGAGATATTTGGGATATGAGCCAATATTTCCAGGTTTGGAACGAGACGAACGAGATTGTGATGCGTGCGGTGAAGCTGCTCACTACGGGGAAATAGCATAAGTGGGAGAGCCAAATCTTCCAATATTCCAGTTCTTCCAATATTCCAATAAGCATTTGATTTTTCAAACCCTTTTTTAGAGACTCTATAACTACTTAATAATTAAATAGTTATATATATATAATAAAAGGAAATGGAAAATGCAAAAAAATAATTGGAAGAATTGGAATTGGAAGATTCGATAAGGTTTGCTTCCTCTAAAAGGCTTATTCTCAAATGGTTAGCTTCTCTGTGCGTATTCCAGTTACAGGGGCAGCAGAGGACAAATCCACTAAAAAGAGAGGATTTTGACACTTGAAACAGTGCAAAATCCCCTCTTTTTTATTTTTTATAGTTGGGAAAATATTTTTTCCCAGTTGGATAAATCAAATGGAGTCTCTTTAAAAATTAATTTTTCCCGTGCATTTTGTCCCATTTCAGGTAGATTCCTGCAAGAATTGTGCCCGAAATGCTGTGCCAGGCGCAACTAATGGCACAAGGAAGGACGGCAAGTGGCTGGGCGGCAAAGAAGTTTCCGGCCAGGACGGTGGCAAGACCGGCGTTCTGCATTCCCACCTCGATGCTGATGGTGCGCTTCTTGGCTGTGTTGAAGCCAGCCAGCTTACCGGCCAGCCAGCCGAGGCAATAGCCCAGCGTGTTGTGGCAGAAGACGACGGCAAAGGTCCAGAGGAAGAGCATCATGCCGCGTGCCACGAGGTCGTCGTGAACGGTAGAGATAACGCCGCCCACGATAAACGCCAGGCAGGTGACGCTGATGCCGGGCATCAGGCTCTGAATGGTGGGGAAACACTCCCTCTTGCCGTAAATGTAGTTGAGTGTGCAGCCGATGGCTACAGGGATGATGGTGACGAGCAGAATGCCCTGGAACATGCCGATGGCGTCGATATGGATGATTTCACCGGCTGTAATCTTCATCAGCAGCGGCGTCATGACAGGAGCGAGGATGGTGGAGGCACAGGTCATTCCCACCGAGAAAGCCACGTCGCCATGACAGAGATAGCTCATGATGTTGCTCGACACACCGCCAGGACAACAGCCCACGAGCAGAATGCCGAGGGCAAGGGCAGGGTCGAGGTGCCATACGTGGACAAGGAGGTAGGCCACGCCCGGCATGATGATGAACTGGGCGCAGGCACCGATGAAGACATCAAGGGGGCGTTGCGCCAAAATCTTGAAATCGTTGGTGGTAAGAGTCAGTCCCATGGTGAGCATGATGATGCCGAGAATGACGGTCTGGGTGATTCCGCGTACCCAGTCGAAGGTATGTGGGAAGAAGAATGTGAATACAGCTACTCCTATCACGAAGATGGAGGTGTAATTGGCCAGCAAACGGCTGAGCGCCTGAAATAAATGTAACATAACCTATATATTTTTAGAATGTTTGTCGCCCTCTTATATACGTTCTGTTCGGAATGTGGGTGCAAAAGTAGTGATTATATTTATTGTGAGCAAAGGTTTTTGTCGATTTTTTCGTGAATTCCTTTTTATTTCTGATACAATTGTGTAACTTTGCACAAAATATAAGATATTACGGAATGAACGAAGATTTTGACATAAGAAATGAGTCGGTTTCGCCTGCCGAAAAGGAATTCGAGAAGGCGCTGCGACCCTTGAAGTTCTCTGACTTCAGCGGACAGACGGGCGTGGTGGACAACCTGCAGGTGTTTGTCGAGGCTGCCAAGTATCGCGGCGAACCGCTCGATCATACTCTGCTACACGGTCCACCAGGACTGGGCAAGACGACGCTGAGCAACATCATCGCCAACGAGCTGGGCGTGGGACTGAAGATTACATCGGGCCCTGTGCTCGACAAGCCGGGCGATCTGGCAGGCATTCTTACCTCGCTGGAACCCAACGACGTGCTCTTCATCGACGAGATTCACCGTCTGTCGCCCGTAGTGGAAGAATATCTCTACTCGGCCATGGAGGACTATCGCATCGACATCATGATCGACAAGGGTCCGTCGGCCCGCAGCATTCAGATTGACCTCAATCCCTTTACCCTTGTAGGAGCCACTACCCGCAGCGGTTCGCTCACAGCGCCTCTGCGTGCCCGTTTCGGCATCAACCTACACTTGGAGTACTACAATCCGCCAACGTTGCAAAAGATCGTGAAGCGCAGCGCCATGCTCCTGAAAGTGCCTATCGAGGAAGAGGCTGCGGCTGAGATTTCGCGCCGCTCACGCGGTACGCCCCGTATCGCCAACTCGCTGCTGCGCCGTGTGCGCGACTTCGCCCAGGTGAAGGGCAACGGCACCATTACCTACGACATTGCTGAGTCCTCGCTCCGTGCGCTCAACATCGACCAGTATGGTCTGGACGAGATCGACAACAAGATTCTCACCACCATCATCGACAAGTTTCATGGCGGACCGGTGGGCGTGGGAACGATTGCCACAGCCATCGGCGAGGATGCCGGAACCATCGAGGAGGTGTACGAGCCTTACCTCATCATGGAGGGATTCATCAAGCGAACCTCGCGCGGCCGCATGGCCACTAAGCTTGCCTACGACCATCTGGGCCGCAATCCCTATGGCAGCAACATCATGCAGGGAGACTTGTTTGAGTGAAGAATTTGATAGAAGAACTTTAACTACATGAAGATAGGAATATTTACGGGAACTTTCGACCCATTTACAATCGGGCATCAAAATATAGCAGAACGTGCGCTCCCCATGTTTGATAAATTGGTGATAGCTGTAGCGATGAGTAAGCTCAAACATGCCACGGAAGAGATTTCTCAGCGTGTGGAGAGCATCAAGAAGGTGTTTCCTCAGGAGTGTACAGAGCTGATAGATGTGCAAGATGCTTCGAAGGGTTATCGCATGGAGGTAGTAGCCTACGACGACCTTACCATCGACTTGGCGCATCGTCTTGGAGCCGAGTTTCTGGTGAGAGGCGTGAGGAGCGCAAAAGACTTTGAGTACGAGCGTGAGCAGGCCGACATCAACAGGCAGTTGGGTGGTGTGGAGACCATTCTCCTTTTCTCCGATCCCCGCTACAGCAGCATCAGTTCTACGCTCGTCAGGGAGTTGAGATTCTTCGGAAGAGAAGTGGATGAATTTCTGCCTAAGAAGTGAAGAGTGAAGAACGAAGAGTGAAGAATTCAAGAGCTTAAAAAGATAATAAAAAATATATAATATAAATGGAGAATAGGAACGAAAAGGTGTTGTCTTAACTCCTTTAACTCCTTAACTCCTTAACTCCTTAACTCCATAAGAGTATGATAACATATAGTGTAGAAGGCGTGAAAATGCCTAAAATCAAGAAGCGCGAAACCAGCGCATGGATTCGCAAAGTGGCTGCTTCGCACGGACGCAAAGTGGGTGAGGTGGGCTACATGTTTGTAGACGACGAGAAGATTCTCGAGGTCAACAACGAGTATTTGGGCCATGACTATTACACCGATGTCATCACCTTCGACTACGATGAGGGCGATGTCATTAACGGCGATATTGTCATCTCGCTCGATACTGTGCGCACCAATGCCGAGCAGTTCGGCAAGACCTACGACGACGAGTTGCATCGTGTCATCATTCACGGCATCCTGCACCTGTGCGGCATCAACGACAAGGGTCCGGGCGAGCGCGAGATCATGGAGGAGAACGAGAACAATGCTCTCGCCATGCTCGAAGGTGCTTCGATATTGAAGTAAAGACGTCTTTTGTGTGGAATTGGCAGGAAAGCTATCTTGCAGCATTCTCTGTACTGCTATGTGCTCTCCAGCCAATCCTGACACTTAAAAATCGCCCCATTATTTACCCCTTTTTCGACTAACCGACTTTTCATTAACTTCCACTTAAATCGAAAGGCTGTTTTTGTGTAAACAGCTTGCTTATAGAAGGTTGCAGTTTTGTATTATATACAAGAATCCACTATTTTACTAAGTGAAATAGCTTTTGTTTGATTTTTTAGCTATCTTTGCAGAAGATTAGCTGCACTCGGCAATTTGAAAGCAAGCTTTCATTGCGCTCATTTGCATAATCTTTGCAGAAGATTAGCTGCATTCGGCAAAAAATAATATCAATATAACTTATGAAACATTTAGCATTATCCTGCGTGTTGTCGCTGACAACCGTTTTCTCAGTTCAGGCGCAGCAGATGCCCGTCTATTTGGACGACACAAAGCCCGTAGAGCAACGCATCGAGGACGCCCTCTCCCGCATGACCTTGCAGGAGAAAATAAGAGTTATTCACGCCCAGAGCAAGTTTTCATCGGCTGGAGTTCCACGATTGGGATTTCCTGACTTCTGGACTGACGATGGTCCACACGGTGTGCGCCCCGACGTGCTGTGGGACGAATGGGACCAGGCAGGACAGACCAACGACTCGTGTGTGGCTTTCCCTGCCCTTACCTGTCTTGCAGCCTCCTGGAACCCTCAGATGAGCCGTATCTACGGCGAGGCATTGGGCGAGGAGGCTCTCTATCGTGGCAAGGACATGATCTTGGGACCCGGCGTCAACATCTACCGCACTCCCCTCAACGGACGTAACTTCGAGTACATGGGCGAAGACCCTTATCTCGCCTCTGTCATGGTAGTGCCCTACGTACAGGGACTGCAGTCGAAGGGCGTGTCGGCATGCGTGAAGCACTATTGTCTGAACAACGACGAGGAATATCGCCATCAGGTGAACGTGAAGGTGAGCGACCGTGCCCTGCACGAAATCTATCTGCCTGCCTTCAAGACTGCCGTTGAGCAAGGCAAGGCATGGGCCATCATGGGCGCATACAACCTGTATTGCAACGAGCACAACTGTCATAACCAGTACACCCTGAACAAGATTCTGAAGAACGACTGGCAGTTCGACGGAGTGGTGGTGAGCGACTGGGGTGGAGCCCACGACACCGACCAGGCTGTGAGGAACGGACTCGACATGGAGTTCGGTTCCTGGACCAACGGATTGAGCTGGGGCGCCTCCAACGCCTACGACAGCTATTATCTCGCCCGTCCCTATCTGAAGGCCATACAGGAAGGCAAATACACCACAAGTGAGCTCGACGAGAAGGTGCGTCGCGTGCTGCGACTCTTCTATCGCACCACGATGAACCGCCATCGTCCTCACGGCTTCCTCTGTTCCGACGAACATTACGCCACAGCCCGACAGATAGCCGAGGAAGGCATCGTGCTGTTGCAGAACCGCAACCGCGTGCTGCCCATCAACACCCAGAAGGTGCGCCATGTGCTCGTGGTGGGCGAGAACGCCATCAAGATGATGACCGTGGGCGGAGGCAGCTCCTCGCTCAAGGTACAGCGGGAGATTTCCCCTCTGCAGGGCCTGCAGGCACGACTGGCCAAAGACGGCGTGGAGGTTGACTTTGCCCGAGGCTATGTGGGCGATGTGACTGGCGCTTACAATGGCGTCACCACAGGTCAGAACCTGGAAGACAAGCGCAGCGAGGCAGAACTCATCGCTGAGGCTGTAGAGAAGGCGAAAGCGGCCGACTGTGTCATCCTCTTCGGCGGACTCAACAAGAGCGACTATCAGGACTGCGAGGGCCACGACCGACAGCAGTACGAGTTGCCCTATGCGCAGGACAAGCTTATCACAGCTCTGGCTGCAGCCAACAAGAACTTCGTCTATGTCAACATCTCGGGCAATGCTGTGGCCATGCCTTGGCGCGACAAGGTTCCCGCCATCGTGCAGGGCTGGTATTTAGGCTCTGAGGCGGGCGAGGCTTTGGCTTCTGTCCTCACGGGCGACGCCAACCCATCGGGCAAGCTGCCCTTCACCTGGGTGAAGTCTTTGCAGAATGTGGGCGCCCATGCCCTCAACACCTATCCCGGAACCTGGCGAAAGGAGGGTGGATCCAAGACCGAGGGCAACATCATCGACGAGGAATACAAAGAAGGCATCTATGTGGGCTATCGCTGGGCCGACCTCAAGAAGCAGCGTCCTGTGTTCGCCTTCGGACACGGTTTGAGCTACACCCAGTTCGCCATCAGCAATCTGCGTGCCGACAAGGCATCGATGACAGCTGCCGACTCCATCACCTTCACCGTACAGGTAAAGAACATCGGTCAGCGTGCCGGATCTGAGACCGTACAGCTCTATGTGCACGATGCCAAGGCCTCGGTCGACCGTCCGCTCAAGGAGCTGAAAGGCTTCTGCAAGGTGAGTCTGCAGCCTGGCGAGAGCAAGGACGTCAGCATCACCCTTGGCAAGGACGCCCTCAGCTTTTACGACGAGACCACAGCAAGCTGGAAGGCTGAGCCAGGACAGTTTGAGGCCTGGGTAGGCAATGCCTCCGACAATCTGAAGTTGCGTAAATCTTTCCAACTGAAATAATCCCCAAAGAATCATTAAACTTAAGCTGGGTTCAGAAGTTATAGAAGTTAAAGAAGTTATCACTCCCTTCGGTCGTTAGAAGTTAAAGCCAACAGCCTTTTTGGTTGAAGATTTAGCTGTAAAGCATATGGCTTTAACTTCTCTAACTTCTTTAAATTCTTTAACTTCCCCATTTGCGAAAGTTGAGTAATAAGATATCAGCATGAAAAAGAATCTGTTATTAGCATCATTCATCCTGTTGGGGACTTTGCTGTCTCCTTCAGCCTTTGCCGCGCGCAAGAAACTGCCGCCCATGAACGAGTACGTCGGACAACTCATGTCGCGCATGACGCTTCAGGAGAAGATCGGCCAGCTCAACCTCATGGTGGCGGGCGACATCACCACGGGCAGCACTATGGACACTCAGGTGGCGGGCGACATCGCTGCCGGCAAGATGGGAGGCGTGTTCAACATCAAGGGCTTCGACAAGATCAAAGCCCTGCAGGACGTGGCCATCCGCAAGAGCCGACTCGGTATTCCGCTCCTCGTGGGCATGGACGTCATACACGGCTACGAAACCATCTTCCCCATACCGCTCGCCCTCTCCTGCTCGTGGAACGAGGAAGCTCTGAGACAGGTGGGCGCAGTGTCGGCACGCGAGGCAAGCGCCGACGGTATCAACTGGACTTTCTCGCCTATGGTCGACGTGGCTCTCGATGCCCGCTGGGGACGCATCAGCGAAGGCTTCGGCGAGGACCCATACCTCAGTGGTGTCTTGGGAGCAGCCATGACTCGCGGCTATCAGCAGGCTGACATGAGCCGTGAGACCATTGTCCCCAAAGACCACATCATGGCTTGTCTCAAGCATTTCGCCCTCTATGGAGCCGTTGAGGCAGGCAAGGAGTACAACACCACCGACATGAGCAAGATACGCATGTACAACCAGTTTCTGCCTCCTTATAAGGCTGTGGTCGACGCTGGTGTGGGAAGCGTCATGTCGTCGTTCAACCTCATCGACTATGTGCCTGCCACGGCAAGCCACTGGATGATGACCGACGTGCTGCGCAAGCAATGGAACTTCCAGGGCTTCGTCGTGACCGACTATGGCTCTATCGGCGAGATTCTGCAGCATGGCACAGCCCGCGACCTCAAGGAAGCCTCCGAGCAGTCGCTCCTGGCTGGAACCGATATGGACATGTGCTCGCAGGGCTTCGTGAGATTCCTGGAACAGAGCGTCAAGGAAGGCAAGGTGAGCGAGGCTGACATCGACATCGCCTGCCGTCGCATCTTAGAGGCTAAATACAAGTTAGGACTTTTCGAGGATCCTTACCGTTACTGCGACAGCAAGCGACAGAAGACCGACATCTTTACCGCTGCCCATCGCCAGACCGCACGCGACATTGCCGCCGAGACCTTCGTCCTGCTCAAGAACGACCGTCAGCTGCTGCCCCTCAGCAAGCAGGGCAAGATAGCCCTCATCGGTCCTCTGGCCGACACGCGCAGCAACATGAGCGGAACCTGGAGCGTGGCTGCCACCCCCGACCGCTATTCCTCTCTGCGTGAAAGCATGGAGAAAACCCTCGATGGCAAGGCGACGTTGCTCTATGCACAGGGCTGCAACGTGGTGTACGACGAACAGGAGCAGAAGGACGGTGAGTTGGGCAAGACCATCGCCCGAGGCGACGATGCGCAGATGGAGGCTGAAGCCCTTGAGGTTGCACGCCAGGCTGACGTCATCGTGTGCGCCATGGGCGAGACTGCCGATATGAGTGGCGAATGTGCCAGCCGCACCGACCTTCGTATGCCCGACGCCCAGCGCCATCTGCTCGCTAAGCTTGCCAAGACGGGAAAGCCTATCGTACTGCTCAACTTTTCGGGTCGTCCCACCGTCCTCACTTGGGAACAGGAGCATCTGCATGCCATCATGAACGTGTGGTTTGGCGGTTCTGAGGCTGCCGATGCCATCTGCGACGTCATCTTCGGCGACAAGGTGCCTTGTGGTAAGCTCACCACCTCTATGCCCAAGACAACAGGACAGGAGCCTCTCTACTACAACCATCAGAACACTGGCCGTCCCGTGCCCGACGACAATCCCCGTTTTGCCAAGTTTGCCAGCAACTATCTCGATGTGCGCAACGGTGCTCTCTATCCCTTCGGCTACGGCTTGAGCTACACCACCTTTGAGTATGGTTCATTGCAGTTGAGTTCCCATAAAGCGAGTGTAGCCTCTGCCAACAGCGATACGTGGAACGACCATGCCGACATCACTGCCACCATTCGTGTTACGAACACAGGTCGTTGTGCAGCCGATGAAATCGTACAGCTTTACATTCGAGATAAAGTGGCAAGCATTTCCCGTCCTGTTAAAGAGTTGAAAGGCTTTCAGCGCATTCATCTTGCTGCAGGCGAGAGTAAGGAGGTAATTTTCCACATAACTCCTGATATGCTGAAGTTCTATAATGCCAACCTACAGTATGTTCTCGAATCTGGCGATTTTGACGTCATGGTAGGCCCTAATAGTAGAGAAACGAAGAATGTTATGTTCACAGTAGAATAAAGCCTTTGAGCGCTTCGTATAAGCGCTAAAGAGAATCCCCTGAAAGGAAGCCTTAGCATATAGGCAACCTTTCAGGGGATTTTTATGATTGTATTCAGAAGTTATTTTGTGAAGTCATGGAAGTTGTCATTCCTTTCTGTCACTAAGAACTCAAAGCCAACAGCATCACTGTTTGAGTTTTATGAAAGTTAGATTAGAGATGTTAGAACGTTCCGATCTTCCTTACATCCTCCTCGAAGGAGTCTTTGTCGTTGATGGCACCTTTCTTGATATGTGCTCTGTAGTTGTAGATGGTGTTGACACTGTAATGCAGGAACTCCGCTATTTTGCTGCTGTCTGTGATGCCCAATCGGATAAGGGCGAAGATGCGGATAGGGGTGGAGAGTTGTTCCTTCTTGGGCTGTTCTATGCGCTCTTCGGGGCGCAGCAGGGCATTGAAGGAATCGAGGAAATGGGGGAAGAGCTTGAGAAAGGCGGAGTCGAAGTTGGTGTAGAATTCCTCTAACTCTTCTTCCTTGAAGTCCTGTGGACGTGTCATTTCGTACAACTCGTCATACTGGCGTGCCTTCAGTTTCTTGTGCACTCTCTTGCGCAGATCCTCTATCTTGTTGATATAGATGGAGCAGAGGCGCATAAATCTGCCCACATACTCTTCCTTGACACGGTTGGCGTCGGTGAGTTCGTGGTTGACCACAGAGAGCTGTCTGTTGGTGCAGGAGAGCTGCTCGTTGAGCGACTTGAGCTGTGCATTGAGTTCGTGCAGTTGGTGGTTGGTCTTGGCGAGGTTGTCTCTTGCGATGGCGAGTTTATGTCGCTGTCGGCTGACGTAGAACACGCCGATGAGGAGCATCAACGCCAGGATGCTGATGATGCAGAGGGTATAGTTCTGTCGCCTGTTGTACTGGTCGTTCTCGTCTTTGTACATCTTGGCGATGACCGACAGCAGGGGCGATATCTGGGCCAGTCGCTGTCGTGAGCCGAAACGGTTGGCGCTGATGCTGCTGAAACTGATGTACTTGTAGGCTCTGTCGACATCGTTGAGGCCCATGAGCTGGTTGGCCATTTCCCACATGGATCCTTGGTCCATGACGCCGTTCCTGATGTCGCTGAGGACTGATTCTGCCAGCCAGTACATCATGCGGGTGCTGTCGTTCTCTGCCTTGTATGCCAGATAGCGGTAGAGGGTGACGAGGGCGTAGGGATGCGACCCTTTCTCTACGTGGCTGAGCCACTGGTCGTTGATGCGCATGGCTTCCCGATTGTCATGGGCATTGAGGGCGTCGAGCTCACGATACTGAAATACGGAATTGCTGGTGGGGGGAAGGGCAGCATACATTCGTTGCCGGTATTCGGCTGCCATGGCGCCGTATTGCGCCTCGGGGGTGATGGGGTTGCGGTAGTATATGATTTCTCCGTATACGTGGTTGTAAGCCATATAATACGTGCCCTTGGCAATGTTGTCAAGCTGGGTGGTGTCGATGGCGTTGAGGGTGTTGAGCGCCTCGATAAACTTGCCTGTGCTGGAGCAGCGGATGGCGATGAGTGCCTGGCACTTACCTACTTCTGAGTGCCTGCCCGTCTTCCGGGCAATCTCGATGCAGCGTTTGAGGTAGATGATGGCAGAGTCGTTGACGAAGGGCGTGTACTCTTCGTATAGCCGATAGGAGAGTTGGTATTCGGCATGGAGGTTTTTGGCTTGCGAGAGCTGTTGCTGTAGCTGTCGGATGCGTTGCTCTTTGCGGCTGACGTATTGGGCAGAGTGGTCTATCGCCTCGTCGATGCAGTGGAGCAGGGAGTCGACGCTCTCTGGGGTTTGTGCATGACCTATGAGAACTGACAGCGCAAGGAAAAGTTGCGTAGTAAGGATGATTTTTAAGCTTTGTTTTGCTTTCTTCATTTTCAGGTATTTTGCTGTTAGTCTGCAAAAATATGAAAATTTTTTAAAACACGCAAGAACAAAGCAAAAAATAATGATAGTTGAGGTGTTTTTCAGGAGTTTCTTCAGGAGTTTTTTCAGGAGTTTCTTCAGGAGTTAAAGGAGTTAAGGAGTTAAAGGAGTTAAGACAAATGTCTTGAGGGTTTAATTAAAGGAGTTAAGACAACCGTATTTTGGCGTTGTTTTTAAACAACAAAGCATATGTCTTAACTCCTTAACTCCTTAACTCTTTAACTCCTTAACTCCTTAATGAGATACAGGGGAAAATTACTTCTGGAATACGCGAACGTAGTCCACCTCCATGGTGGCAGGTAAGCAAGATGGGTCTACGCCCTGGCCGCCGCCCCAGGCACCGCCCCAGGCGAGGTTGAGGATGGGGTAGAAGGCTGCATCGAAAGGCCATGCCTCCTTGCCGCTGCCGTCGTTGCGATAGGTGAGGAGTTCCTCGCCATCCACATAGAAGGTCATGTATTCTGCAGTCCACTCCATACCGTAGGTGTGGAACTCGGTCTGTGAGTTGCTGATCTTGCGGCGTGCAGACTCGATGGCAGTGCCACCGTTGTTGTACTTAGTGCAGTGGATGGTGGAAACAACCACGTCGGGGTCGTAGCCCACAGACTCCATGATGTCGATCTCGCCATCACCAGGCCAGTTCTGCCAATTGACAGGCATCATCCAGAATGCGGGCCATGTGCCCTTGCCCTTAGGGAGCTTGATGCTTGCCTCGATGTATCCGTACTTCCAACCTGTGGACTCACGAGCGTAGAGACGAGCGCTCTTGATGGTGCCGCCATCGTCGAGGAGGTTGATCTTCAGTGTTCCGTTGGAAACCTGTGCCACCTGGTCCTCGCGCACGTAGTTCTGCAACTCGTTGTTCACCCATCCGGCTGGCTTGATCTCGTAAGTCCAGTCTGGTCCCAATTCGTTGTCGCTGAACTCGTCGTTCCATACGAGGTTATAGCCCTCGATGGGGCAGGTGATGTTCTGTCCGCCCTTGGCCTGGGTGACGGTGATGTTCTGGCGTGAGCCACCCGACCAGATGGTGATGTTGCCAGTGCGCTCAGCGCCCAGGTTCTCGCCCACGGTGACGGTGATGGTTGCTTTCTTGCCTACGGGATTGGTGGGTGTCACCTTGATCCAGCTGTCGTTGGAATAGGCGGCAAACTCGTGTGTGCTCTCCACCTCGGCGGTCTGTGTTCCTCCTGCATTCTCGAAGTTCAGCGTGGTGGAAGAGAGGGTAATGGTCTCGGCCGAAGCGTAGCTGATGTCGGTTTCGTTGTTGCTGCAAGCGCTGAGGCTTATAGCAACAGCGAATATTGCGCTAAAAATCATTATCTTTTTCATGTTAGTATGTTTATTGTTCAAGTTTTCAGGGGGAATTCCCATGAATTCCTCACCTGAGAAACTTGAGTTTTGATGAAATTACTGAGCAGTTTTCTGGAAGATGATATCGTAGATTTCTACCTTCTCGCCTTCTGGATTTCCTCCAAAGTCGAATACCACCTTGAGTTTCTGTGCAGCTCCCTTGAGGACGGTAGCAGGAACCTTAACCTGATATTCCTCGCCTGCCTTGAGGTCGTAGGTGTTGAAGAAGAAGAAGTTGTCATCGCTGCTCGTGTCTGTTATCTTCACGGTTACGCCCTTGATGTCTTTCTTAGCCAGGAACTTGCACGAGAAGTCGTAAGGCGTGTCGGCCTCGCCAGGAATATCGGTGATGAGGTGAACCTGTGCCTGCCACTGTAAGAAGGTTGCTGTAGGCAGCTCAACGGTGTAATGGCCCTTGTCGGCAGTGAAATCGGGAGCGGCTATCTCGGTCCATCCTGGAGCGTAGTAGAAGAAGGTGGTGAAGCCTGCGTCGCCCTTGTCGTCTACGTGGCTCTTCCAGATATTGGAAGCGCTGTTGTAGTTGTATACGGTCTTATCTTCTTCCTCGGCAGGTGCTTCCACACCGTCGCACTTGTGTTCCTGCAAGTCGATGTTGCTGATGGTGAGCTTGGTGTTGTCGGCATTGCCTCCGCCGTCGACGACTAAGGTGACGTTGTCCATGTCGATGCCATCCATGTCGCTGCGGTAGAAGAGAACTTCCTGGTTGGCCTTCAGGTCGATGCGCTCCATAAAGTAGTAGCTGTCGTCGTCGCCGGTCTTGACGAGCTTGAGGGTGACGCCTGGATGATCGGTGGTGGAAACGAGCTTGCAAGAGAAGTCGTACTTGGTAACCGCGTTAGTGGTCATGTCGGTGAGGAACTTGACCTGTGCCTGCCACTGTTCGGTGGTTGCTGTAGGCAGCTCGATGGTGTAGGCACCGTTCTTCTCGGTGACAGTCGGATCGTCTATCTGTGCCCATCCCGGTGCATAGAAGAACTCGTTGGTGAAATGGCAGTTCTTCCACAAGTTGCAGTCGCTGTTGGAGTTGAAGCCCTGGAAGCCCTCGCTGGCGCAGGTGAGGATGTAGTGCCATGCTCTGTTGCCATCGTCCCATACGAGCACCATGGTGCTACCAGTGAGGCTCTCTACACGCAGACGGAGCTCGCCGTTATAGGCTGCGTCGGCTGGAATGTAGGGGAAGCAGGTGTTGGCAGGCATGATGAGGTAGAGGTCGTCGCCCTCGGCACTGAGCTTGTAAGAGCTGTGCTGCTCGCTGACAGGCACCATGTAGTCTTCGGTGCCCTGATGATAGTCGGGGAAGAGGGAGCAGCCGGTGTTGACATACATGGTTCCGCCAGCACCTGGGTTATAGGTATAGCTGTAGTCTGCGCCAAAGGTGAGTCGGTCGTCGTACACACCGAACTCGGCCTTCTCGTTGGGTCCAGCCTGATAATCCCCAGTGCCGTCGGTTCCTGAAGGTCCGCACGCCAGATGGGCGGGTTCGGTGGCGGCGATGCGCCACTCCTTGCCCGACAGCTTGCCTACGATCTCGTTGAAGTCGACGAGGGTGTTGTTGACGTGGAATGTGGTCTCGCCCATGCCCTGCGACATACCGTTGCGGTTGCCCACACGGTAGTAAACCTTATAGTCGCCCGAATTGACCCATATCTTCTGCAGTGGGTTGACGGTGGAGTAGACGGGGTTCTTGGTTACTTCCTTGCCGTCAACAGGAATGTACCACATGGGGTAGATGCCGTCGCCCTCCATGTGGAAGGTTACTGTGTTGGTCTCGTCGTCGACGCTGGCAGTCACCTTTGCGTTCTCTGCCAGTGGCAGTCCTGCCTCTGATACGCCGTCGAAGTCCTCTGGGCTGCACGCGCTGAGTGCCAACCCTGCTGTGGCAGCGATGAGGAGTGCCTTGCTGAATATGTTATGTTTCATAATTGCTTGAGTCTTTATATTAATAGTCGTTTTGTGTCAGTGTGCCGTGAGATGCGTCGATTTCACTCAAAGGAATAGGAAGATATTTCTTCTTCTCTGTCCATGTGTTGGTGCGGTAGCCGTAGGCATCGGGTACGAGTGTGGTGGCAGCCTTTCCTGTGCGGATGAGGTCCCAGTAGCGCTTGCCCTCGCCTACAAACTCCTTGTGGCGCTCGTCGATGATGTTGTCGATAGTGGCAGCCTTGTTGTCGGTGAGTCCGGCACGGTGGTGTACCATGTTGAGGTATTCCTCGGCATCTGCCATGTTGCCGCCTGTGCGCACGATGAGCTCGGCTGCATTGAGCAGGGTCTCTGCGAAGCGGTAGATGCGCAGGTTGTTGTTGAAGTTAAGGTCGCCGTCGGCTTTCTGGTCCTTGTTATTTTCTTTATAGGCGATATACTTCTTGAGCCAGAGTCCGGTGTATTGCCAGCTCTTGGTGTCGCAGTTCTTGTCACGGCTGTCGAAGATGGTGGCGTCCTTGCGCACGTCGCCCTCGTCGAAGAGGTCTAAGGTCTCGAGTCTTACAGGCTCAAATCCCCATCCATTGTCCACTCCGTCGCTCTCCTTGTAGTCGCGTGGAGAGATGAAGCGTGGATAGACGGTTCCGCCCGCATTGATGACTCCACCGCCCCAGGCACGCACGGCTCCGTCGTCCATGTAGCCTATCTCGAAGATACTCTCCTTGGTCCACTCGCCACTCTCGAGGAAGATGTTGGCGTAGTCGGGGTTGAGGTCATAGTCCTGCTTGTCGTTGATGATCTCTTGCATATAGCTTAATGCCTTGGCGTAGCGGCTCTCATCGTTCTGATACATCACCATCTCGGCATAGATCATGTAGGCGGCAGCCTGGCTCATGCGTCCCAGGTTCTTGTCGTCCCATTTCATAGGCAGGGCGTTGAGGTCGATGGCGGTTTCGAGGTCTTTGATGACAGCCTCGTACACCTCGTCGGCGCTCTTCTGCTCACCGATGTAAGGCGACTTGAGGTTCTCGAAGTAGAAAGGTATGTTGCCATAGAACTTCCACACCTGCATGTAGTAGAAGGCGCGCAGCACCTTGGCTTCGGCCATGAAGGTGTTGTAGTCGGCCTGTGTGAGGGCAGCCTTGGCCCACTCTAAATAGGTGAGCACGTCGTTGGCGTTGCGTATGCCCTTGTAGCTCTGATCCCAGATGCCTGTGAGGGCATCGCCTGGGTTCTGGGTGCTGGCATAGTTGGACATCTTCTGTAGGAAGAGGTTGTCGGAACTGGTTCCGCCGCCTACCCACACATCGTCTGCCATGATGTCGCTGCAGAGCTGTAGCGGAGCATACTGCACGTTGTTCCAGTCGTACTGGCGCATGGGGTTGTAGGTGGAAGCCACAGCTTCCATGATGTGCTCCTTGTTGCTGTAATATTCCTGCAGGGTGGCCTTGTCGGGAGGGGTCACGTCCAAGAAGTCATCCGAGCAGCTTGTCAATGTAAGGGGAGCGATGAGCGCTGCCATCAATACATATTTATATATTTTCTTTGTCTTCATAATGATAAGTTTTTTAGAGGTTTAGAATCCAAGGTTGAAGCCCACGGTGATGGTGCGGCTCTGAGGATAGACACCATAGTCGACACCCAGCGAAGTGGCTCCTGTGCTGTCGCCTGATGAGATTTCGGGGTCGAAGCCTGCATACTTGGTGAGGGTGAGGAGGTTCTCGGCTGCTACGAAGAGGCGCAGCTTGTTGACGAAGAACTTCTTGGTGATGAACTGTGGCAGGGTATAGCCCAGCTGGATGTTCTTGAGTCTGAGGTAAGAACCGTCGGTGATGTAGAGGTCGCTGCTCTGCCAGTTGGTTCCGTCGTTGACAACGAAGCGTGGGTACTTGTTGGAAGTGCCTGGACCTGTCCAGCGGTTGAGCAGATAAGAAGGAAGGTTGGCGGGCTGCACGTCGGTACGGCGTGTGGCATCGAAGATGTCGTTGCCGGCAGTGCCCTGCCACATCATCATGAAGTCAAAGCCCTTGTACTCGGCATTGAGGGTGAAACCGAAGGTCCAGTCGGGCATTCCCTTACCTATCTTGGTGCGGTCGGCAGCATCGATGGCTCCGTTGCCGTCAACATCGACGAATCTCACATCACCAGGTACAGCCTTAGGCTGCAGCAACTCGCCGTCCTTGTTGACCCATGCCTTCACCTCGTCCATGGTCTGGAAGATACCGGCTGTCTTGTAGCCGTAGAAGTATGGGAATGGTTCGTTGTTAGAACCGCGTGTGATGGTTCCGGTGTTCTGCATAGAACCGAGTTCCAAGAAGCCTGAGGTGTTGCCGAGGTTCTTCAGTTTGTTCTTCAGATAAGAGGCGTTAGCCTTGGCGTGGAATTTGGCCTTACCGATGTTCCACTTGTAGCTGGCTTCCATTTCCAAACCTCTGTTCTCCATGTCGCCCACGTTGCCAAGAGGAGCGCCGGCTCCCACATAGTTAGGGATAGGCATACTGATGATCATGCCATTGGTCTTCTTGATGTAATAATCGAGGCTGAATGTCAGGGCGTTCTTAAAGAATCCCAAGTCGATACCTAAGTCGGTCTGTTCGCTCTCCTCCCACTTCAGGTCGGGGTTGGCAAGTGAGCCTGCCTGTACACCATTGACAACGGTCTCGCCCTTGCCCAGGATGGTGTTATAAGGCGAAGCTGTCCAGGCTGCATAGGTGAAGTCGCCGATGTTGTCGTTACCGTTCTTACCCCAGCTACCGCGAATCTTCAAGTTGCTCAACCAGTCAGGAGCATGGAAGTAAGGTTCGTTGATGACGTTCCATCCCAAAGAGAAGGAAGGGAAGGTGGCGTAGCGGTTGTTGGCACCGAAGCGCGAACTACCGTCGCGACGTACAGTAAACTGTGCCATGTAGCGCTCGTCGTAGTTGTAGCTGGCACGGAAGAAGTAAGAACTCAGTGTGTGTTCGTAAGCAGGTCCTCCACTGGCAGACATCTCGCCACGGCTCTGGGCGGCACTCGTATTGTTCATGAAAGGCTTGTTGATGTCCTTGAGGTTCTGCAATGCACCATAGAGGTTCATGCCTGTATTCTGCATCGCACTCTGACCTGCCACCAAGTTGATGGTGTGCTTGTTGAAGGTCTTGTCCCAAGTCAGCACGTTCTCCAACTGCCATACAGTGCCGCGGTTGCTTGACTGGTGGGCGTTGGTGATAGTGGCCTTATTGTTTCCAGAGAGATAATAGAGAGGTGTGTAGCCGTCGCTTCCCCAGAATGAGAGGTCGGCTCCGTAAGAGATGCGGTATTTCACGCCGTAACCGATGTTGAGGTCGGCAGAGAAGTTGGCTACAAACTTATGGCTCCAGCCCAAGTCGCCAGGCAGCGAGAGCATGGCCAATGGGTTGTTCATTTCCTGATAGCTGCTTCCAGGAACTGTGTACATACGTCCGGCTCCATCGTAGAGCATGTACTGCTCGCCATAGAGATTGCTCTGAGCTTCGGCTGCTGCACCGCTCACGGTAGGAGTGAGGATAGGAGAGAGGTAGAGGGCTGAACCCAATGGAGAACCATACTGAGAGTTGGCGTCGATGGCCTTGCTCTTGACGCGAGCGTAAGAGATGTTGGCGCTGATCTGCAGTTTGTTGAGCCAGTCGCGGTCCTTGGTGTCGTCGAAGAGCGTGTAGCTGGTATTGCTGCGAAGCGACATACGGCTGTAGTTGCTTCGGTCGTAGTTGCCGCCCACGATACCGTCCTGATGATAGTAACCCATAGAGAGGTAATAGTTGATCTTGTCGGAAGCGCCACTGACGTTCACCTCATGGTTGACAACACCGGCGTTGTCGTTGAACACTTCGTCCTGCCAGTCGGTGCCCTTGCCGTACTGATAAGGATCGGCATAGATAGGAGCCTGTCCTGCGTTGACAAGACCTTCGTTCATCATCACAGCATACTCGGTGGCGTTGAGCACATCGCGGTGCTTCCATGGGTTCTGCCAGCCGTAAGAGAAGTTGTAGTTGACGTGTACTCGACCCTTCTCGCCGCCCTTGGTGGTGACGAGGATGACACCGTTGGCAGCACGTGTACCGTAGATGGCGCCAGAGGCAGCATCCTTCAGTACCTCAATGCTCTCGATGTCGCTGGGGTTCAGATAGTCGATGCCGCCCTCGATGGGCATACCATCAACGATGTAGAGAGGGTTACTATCATTGATAGTACCGATACCACGGATACGAACCTGAGAGGCTGCACCTGGCTGACCTGATGAAGAAGTGACGGTAACACCTGATGCCAAACCCTTCAGTGCATTGTCGACACGTACTGCCGCCTTGCCGTCGAGGTCGTCGGCACTCACCTTGGCGATAGAGGCTGTCACGACGCTCTTCTTCTGAACACCATAACCCACTACCACTACGTCTTCGAGGGTGCGTGAGTCTTCCTTCAGCGTGATTTTCAGCTTGTCGGAAGCCTTCACCTCTTGAGTCACATATCCTATATAAGATACGACCAATGTTGTGTTGGGGTTGGCTTGAATCGTGAAGTTACCATCCAAGTCGGAAACTGTACCTTGCGAGGTACCTTTTACTACTACTGATGCACCGATGATGGGTTCGCCACTCACGTCGGCGATGTTACCCTTACAGGTAATCTGTTGCGCCTGCATGATGGTTGCCACAAACAATGTCAGCATCACCATTAATAACCTTGTTGGTTTCATAAGCTAAATGTTTAGATTTGTTATTATTGATTTTCGTTATTATTAGGTATGATGTAGGTGGACGACTTTTTCGTCTTCTACCGAAGCATTCGTTTTTCCGCTTGCAAATGTACTAAAAAAAATAGTCGGTAACAACCCAGTGATAAATAAAAGTGGATTTGAAAAGTAGAAAGTTTTTCTTATGTTTCTGATTATCAGTACTGTGCGAGAAACTTGAAGAACGAAATCAGTGGACGCTTTATAAAGCTGAACTTCGAGAAAAGGGCGTTTTCATCCTTCTTGTGTGTTGATAAAAAGTAGAATTGTGTTTTTGTGCGATTTTGCTTCTGTTCGTATGTTGTCCACTTTCTTCTTATCTTTGATTATCTTTTAAACAGTTGATTATTAGTGGTTTGTGAATCTTATGGCACTTCTGTTGTTCCACTTTTCCATTTTATGCCGAAAAATGGGTGGGATTTTTTGCTTAATTTTGCGGCAACAATCTGATTTTTTTAATAACTTTAAAAACTTAAATGAGTATGAAACATTTGAATTTACTTCTGTTTGCATCTTCCATGATGTTCGTGGCGCCTGCTTATGGTCAGGACTATAAACAGGTATGGGCGGACGAGTTCAACAACGTAGGTTCAGTAGACGAAAGAACCTGGAACTATGAGATTGGAAACCGTGACAACGGATTTGGCAACTGGGAATTGGAAAGCTATCAGAAAGCCAACGCTACCGTGGGTCTCGCTCCCGACGGAACCACCAAGGCACTCATCATCACTGCTAAGCCTGATCGTACTTCTGCACGACTCTTCACCAAGGACAAGGTGTCGTTCAAATATGGTAAGTTGGAAACACGCATCATGATCCCTAAGACTGCCAATGGTTTGTGGCCTGCCTTCTGGCTTCTTGGCAACACGGGAACATGGCCTTCGTGCGGTGAAATCGACGTTTTGGAGATGGGACATTTTGACGGAATCAAGAACGGCACTCAGGAGAAATACTATAGCGGCGCCTGCCACTGGGGTGTTTATCAGAATGGTGGCTATCCCAACTATGTCAAGTTCAGTACCTCACCTACGAGTCTGCAAGACGGCAAGTTCCACAAGTTTGTATTGGAGTGGACGCCCGATGTCATCAACATGTATCTCGACGACGCTACTAAACCTTATTATAGCATGGACATCAGCGACAGAAGTCTGAATACATCGCCAGGCAACTATTTCAACAAGCAGTTCTATATGCTCGTCAACTTGGCGATAGGCGGCAACTTCACAGGCGTGCACGATAGAGCAGCCGTTACTGCCCTCAATTCTGGCGAGAAGAAGATGTACGTAGACTATATTCGCCTTTACCAGAAGGAGGGACAGGAGTGCTACACCGTCAACGGAAAAACCGTCGATAATATGAACGAAGACACACGTTTCGAGGACACAACCACCAAGTTAGGAGAATATGGCTACAAGTCGCTCGATGCTGCAGGTAAGTCGGTTTTCGACTTCTCTAAAGGTTCAGACTACGTCATTATCAGCGCTTCCACCGGTGTAATGGAGCAGATGGGAGCTGAGAAAATCAAGGCCGACTATTCGGTAGACAACACCAAGCAGCACCTCTATATCTGGGAAGAAACCTATACGCCAAGCATTGGAACAGGTGTCAATTCCTTCGGACTCAACGAGGATTACTCTGTTTTTACCGTTACCCAAAAAGGATGGTCAGGATTGGGCTTTCACGGATTGAAAGACCTCTCCATGCTCGACGACAGCTACTATCTCCATTTCTCGATGAAGGGCGACGATGCTCTCTTGCATGCTTCTCATGCGATTCGTGTAGGTGAGGCCAGCTTCACTATTGGCAACAACCCTGTGGAGGGCATGATTTTGGGCGACTACAAACGCGATGGCGAATGGTACAGTTTCGACATTCCTTTCAGCAAGCTCAAGAAGATGGCAGGAACTGTGTTCCCCGACAAGGACGGTGGTGCTGCTGCCTATAGAGAGAATGCTATCAGCGCGCTCAGTGGTGGAAATGCAGGTACCAAACTTACCTTCGACAATGTGTTCTTCTATAAGAAGCAGGGTGGCAGCGAGACTCCTGATGTCGACGCTACGCTCGGAGAATTTGGATCCAAGTCGCTCAACGCCGAAAACCAGTCGACTTTCGACATTGCATCGGGTTCCGACTACGTGCTCATCGCCACTGGCAGCACCTTTGCCAATCAAGTAAAGGACGCAGGCAAGGTAAAGGCCGACTACAATGTCGACAATAGTCGCTATAACTTCAACCTCTGGGAGGGCACCATGACAGGCGCTACACCCACAGGCACCAACAGCTTCGGCTACAACGAGGAATACTCCTGCGTGAAGGTTGCTGGCGGAAAAGGTTGGTCGGGCGCCGGCTATGCTCCTGCAGCAGCCACCGATATGAGCATGATAGACGACAGTTACTGGCTCCACTTCTCAATGAAGACAACCAATGATATCAGCAAGAGCGCTCCTTATGCCATCGTCATTGGCGAGAATGCTCACTTCACCATTGGCTCTGCTCCTTTCGAAGATGGAAGTAAGAAATATGCAGTACTTGGCGATTTCTATCGCAACGGTGAATGGTACAGTTTCGATATTCCAATGACAGAAATCAAGAAATATGGCACTCCTGCCTTCTGGGGTAATAGTTCTTACAAAAATAACATCCTGAGTGTCCTTGCTGGCGGAACCAACGGTGTAGAGGTGAATCTCGACGGTGTCTTCTTCTACAAGAAGATTACTACTGGTATCCAGGCTTCTACTGCAGATAAGAAGCAGCAAGCCAAGGTGCTCGGCATCTACGACCTCACTGGCCGACGTGTCAGTGATATGAATGCTGGTGGCATTTACATCGTACGAACCAACCAAGGAAACTTTAAGGTAAAAAAGTAATATTTAAAGGTAAAAAAGTAAAAGGGTAAAAAAGTAAAAACAACTTTCTCAAATGGGGAAGTTAAGATAACTTCTCTAACTTCCGCACATGAGAAAGTTCAATAAATCAGGTACAAGGGGGCGTTTCATCAAGATGGAATGCCCCTTTTATCTTAATATTTTTCAAAACGAAGAAATAGATAAACAATAGATAATCAGTTACTTGTGCTCTTTTTGTTGCTTCGTGAAGCCACTTTTTTACCCACAGCCGAAAAGCGAAACGATAAAAAGAGTAAATTTGCAAGCGAAAACTTAATAACTTAATTGTGTAATTATAAGAACTATGCTTATGAATAGGAGAATTTACAAATTGTTACTTTTCTGTATGGTTAGCATGCTTTCTGTTTGTGCATGCTGCCAATACGCTGGAAGTAACTTATCAGATTGGTAACACCCAAAAAGTCACCTTGTCTATGGCCGTCGTTATAAAAGATGAACGCGTAAAAATATATCGTAGCTTTTAGTTCTTTCAGAACATCATTGGCACAGATTAGGAATAACAACACATACAAACATTATAACTTTGCGTACAAACTTAAATAATAACTAAAAAGAAAGGAGTGAGTTTCTCAGATTTTATTTGAATTTTTGCCATGTCATTCAGAGTTTTATTTGTTTTTTAAATGCAACACTAAGATAAGTGAAACTTCTGACATGACATAATCCTGGGCAACTTTTTGTTGCTAAGGTCTTTTAAAAGTTTAATTAATAATAGTGTTGCGGAATTATGGATATGAAAAAAAATATACTTTTATCAATGATCTTGCTCGCTTTGTGCTTGATACAGGCTTCAGCGGACACTTATTACTTCAAAATCCAGCTTTCCAATGAGAAGGGTGAGCCGGAAGGATGGTCTAATTATATTGTGGTAAGCCATGATGAAAAGCAAGGAGATTGGGTTAACGGACTGAGAGAGCTTGTTGCTGGAAAGACTGTAAAGGATGAAGATAATAAAGAATATACATTGCTAAACGCCAATCATGAGGTAGATCTGAATAGAATTTATGGTATTGAATTTGCCAATGGGAAAGGAAGAGGTAAAGGTGGAGATTTAAAAATAATGGAGGGAGGTGAATTTCCAGCGTGGGAGCAGATACGTACTCACATCAAATATCTCGATTTGCACGAGTATAAACTTGATACATATACTAATTCGGGCTATTTCATGAATATGTTTAAAGTTAAAGAGTTGGAATTGCCTAAAGATGGTATGAATGTAGGAAATGGTGATGAAGATTGTCAACTTTATTTCGCTAATGCTGGGAATCTGAAAAAAATAACTATAGACTACGTAGATATAACAGATGATGCGGTAAAGGGTAAATTCTTGCTGGATAGAGTTGGAAAATTTATGTTTTCCAATTGTTATGGCTTGAGTACCAAATATATAAACCGATTGATAAAGGATGTTACAGAGATAAAAGACAATGCTTTTCGCGCAGATGAAGGAAATCGTGATAAATTCTCTGACTTAGTAGCAGACCATAAAATGGCTATTGAGATACCCAACTCAGTAACGAAAATAGGAAATCAGGCTTTTTATAATCGAGTGAAAGTTACCGGACTGAATATTCACGGAAATGGTGGCTTGGAGATTGGTTTTGAAGCATTCAGAGGATGTGATGAACTGGCAAATATAACTCTGGATAATATAACTCCGGATAATAAAGAACTTAGAATATATAAAAATGCATTTAGGGGCTGCAAACAGTTGAAAGCCTTTGAAAACATGAATACAGCTCAGATAACCTATCTTGGAACTGGTGTATTTGGTGACTGTCGATCCATGACCAACGAATTTGTTAAAGGTGTGTTAAAGAATTATGCAGACAATGGGGGAACGAAGATTCCTGCTTATCTGTTTTTTGGCTGCAACGGACAAGATGGACATGATGGAACGGATAAGAATAAAAATGTTTGTTCTTTTACCGATTTGATTATTCCTGCACAGTTTACTGAAATAGGAGATGGTGCATTTGCTTCTACTGGTGATGCTAAAATAAAGTTGAATACTATCACAGTGAACAGTGAGAAGGCTCCTACGTGCCTACAAGGGGACACGGACGAATATGCAAATATTAAAAATAAAAGCGTGTTTGCAGGGCTGGATCCAAATATGACAACTGTAATCTTTAAGAATGCTGCAGAAGGATGGGATGTAAGTGAGACAACTGGTTTTTTGACCTATATGAATGATGGGTCTGAGTTTCAGCGTCTTCTCACAAAAGACCTATTTAGTAATAAAGCAGAATATATTAATGTGCCGCAGCAACATGCGATAGTAAGATTGCACAGAACACTTAAGGTGGGTTGGAACACCATTTGTCTGCCTTTTGGAGTGAATTACAGATATTGTAGTAAGTGGGGTGAAGATTATAGAAAGAAACAGGCTCACAATGCACGCATCGTAGTGAATGGGCTTACCCATAATGATAGCGAGGCTAATGGTAATAATTTCACAATGGGTGTATACCGCGGCTATTGGAAAGAGGGTAAGACTTTCATGTTTCTCCATTACACCGGTTTTGATGCTTATCCGCTTGATTTATGTGAGACATTCCTTGTTAAGATGAGAGAAAAAGATATTGCAAAGGATGGTATTTATACGTTTAGAAATGTTGATTTGAACTACCGCTGGTCTGCAAATGGAGAAAGTGGAAATGATGGGGAATGGACGCTTAAAAATATATATTCTGCTAAGGATATGTCGGCAAAGGATTTTGATGGTCAAGTGAATACTGATGCGACACCATTTAAAGGTAAGGCATCCTATGATGAATATGTGCTTAAAGGTTCTCTTGTTCAGCGCACGGGCACTGTGGGGGATTCACAAGGTATAATAACAACCGATGATTATTTCTTTCAGCAGTCCCAAAACGGCACGATGAAACTCTATCCCTATACAGCTGAAAAAAAATACGGTATCCGTGGGTTCAGTGGGTGGTTTCATAAAACAAATAATAGTTACTCGAAAGATTCTGAACTTTCTTTAAGTTTGTTTGATGATAGTAGTGTCACTCCTATAGAAACAGTAAAGGAAGATGACTTGAATAGAGACACTTCTGGCAAAGTTTATAGCATCAGCGGAGTGCTTATGAAAAACAATGCCGCCGATCTGAATAATCTGCCAAAGGGCATTTATGTCGTGAATGGAAAAAAATATGTAGTCAAATAAAAAAAGCAACAATGAAAAAGGAATATATAAAACCGATAATCATTAATATAAAAATATATAATGATGATGCTTTATTACAATCAGCATCGCTTTATGATTACAACAAAGTCGATCCTGATGAAAATATTGCCGGCGAAGGTGGCGAAGGCGAACCGGACACCGGCGATGATGGATTCATTTGGAATGACTAACAACTTTATTTCACGTTTTTCCAAAAAGTACAAAGCATGAATACATTGAAACAAACTCTGTTTTTATTGCTCATTCTCGTATTTTCGGGAGTGAGCAAAACTATTGCCCAATCCACTGGCGTGTATGTAGGTGGACATATCCGACGTGAACGTCCCGGTACCATCGAGAAATTACGCAATTCTGGTTTCACATACATCATTCTCTTCAATATCAACGTTGAGCCCGATGGTACACTGACTACAGATGGCGAGACGGTATGCAAAGATGGAAAGTATGTGTTTGGTAACACGCAACCCAACTATGTCTCTGACATAAAAAAACTAAAACAGGCACCAACAACCATAAGTAGAATAGAAATATGTATAGGTGGTTGGGGTAACGAGTCTTTTAGTCGCATCAAGGAACTTATTAATAGACATGGTGTAGGAAGTGGTACCATCTTGTATAAGAATTTTAAAGCGCTTAAAAATGCCATTCCAGAGATTGATGCTGTAAACAACGATGATGAGTATTGCTACGATGTCGCAACGGCTGTTAAATTCCACCAGATGATGTATGAATTGGGGTATAAAACAACTATCGCGCCATATACGAACCGTAGTTTTTGGGAAAATCTTGTTTCTCAGTTGGGCGATAGATGTGATAGGGTACTTATACAGTGTTATGATGGCGGAGCAGGAAACAATCCATCCGACTGGCATTTAGGTAACAGAGCTGTCCATGCAGGAAGAATGAATTACCAAGAAGGTGGTGTAGATGCATGCGTAGCTCAGATGGAGTCATGGAAGAAAAATAATGGAGTGAGCGGAGGTTTTATTTGGCTTTATAACGATGAAACATGGAATCTTAATCAGTGGGCAACGAGGATGCTACGTGTGTTTGGTACAAAAAAGTGCGATGACAGTATAGCAATTCTTTATGCAGATTCCGACTATCGTGGTTATTCAAAATCATTGGGCGAGGGTAGCTACACTCAGGCAGAACTCGCCATGTATGGCATTAGTGCTAAGGATATATCATCGTTGAAGGTCACAAAAGGCTTCAAGATTACACTCTATGAGAATGCTGATTTCACTGGTAATTCAAAGAGTTGGACAACAGACGCTTCTTTTGTTGGTGGGGATTGGAACGATAAGGCTTGTTCGGTGCGAATCGAACCAAATGGTAAGAGCGGTCTATCGGGTAACTTCAAAATCATGAACCGCAACAGTGGTAAGTATCTTGACTTGGATAATAACAAGACTGATAACAATACCGCAATCGTCCAGTTTGATGACGAGGGTGTAGATGCCTCTCAGACGTGGACATTTACAGAGGTGATGAATGGTAAGGGTGTCTACTCCATCTGCTCCTATGGTAATAAGAACCGAGGTATGGATGTCGTTGATTTTTCTAAGGATAACGGAGCTCAGGTGCAACTATACGACTATTTGGGTAATAATCATCAACAGTTTATTCTCTACGACTGTGGTGAAGGCTATTATCAACTTGTAGCTCGTAACAGTGGTAAAGTGGTAGAGATTCCACAATCAAGCAAAGGAAATGGTGAATGGATAAAAATCTACGACAACAATGGCTCCCACACACAACAGTGGGCCGTGGTTGAGAACCGATACGACGAGGCTTCTGCAGTTACATTGTATACCGATAAAGGCTATAAGGGTAAAGCTGTGACCCTTTCTGAAGGCACATATAACCTCAGTCGAATGGGGCTTTACAATCAGAAGGACAATGATATGAGTTCTTTGAAGGTCACTCCTGGTTTCAAGGTTACAATCTATGAGGATGACAATTTCAATGGCAAAAGTAAGTCATACACAGCCTCTGAGAGTTTCGTTGGTGAAGAATGGAATGATAAGATGTCTTCGTTGAAGGTTGAGGCATACGGAAAGAGTGGACTGTCAGGTGACTATAAGTTGCAAAACCGCAACAGTGGTAAGTTTCTTGATTTGGACAACAACAACACAGACAATAATACAGCCATCGTTCAATATGATGATGAGGGCATAGATGCAACGCAGATATGGACATTGACAGAGATTGGTGGTGGAAAAGGTGTTTATTCTATATGTACTTCAGTCAACAAAAGGCAAGGTATGGATGTAGCCGATTGGTCGAAAAACGATGGCGCCCAGGTGCAACTCTATGAATATACCGGCAACAGGAATCAACAGTTCATCGTTGTCGAAAAGGGTGATGGTTATTATCAATTTGTTTCACGTCTTAGTGGTAAAGTGATAGAGATACCGAGCTCGAGCAAGGACAATGGCGAGTGGATAAAGCTATATGACAACAATGGCACCAATACGCAACAGTGGAAATTCGTTAGTCCGTCAGTCTATTCTGGCATCGTAAACACCGAAAGTCTCTCTGGGATGAACCTCAGAAAAGAGGGCAATACCATCATCGTGACAGGTGCAAAAGGCAAAGAATTGACTATCTATGATGTAAGCGGAAGACTGATACGTTGCGAGAGGGTTCTATCGAACGTAGACTCAATATCCATCTATGACCAACCTTCAGGAATTTATGTGATAAAGGTAGCTCAAGAAATATTCAAAATTAAATTTTGATGCTAATAAAGACGCTTATAATTGTTTAACTAAACTTTCGCATTTGGGGAAGTTAAGTGAAGTTAGTGAAGTTAGAGGGAAGTGAAGGGACAAATGTCCTACGTTTTACGAAAGAAGACTATTGTCTCTTAACTTCTCGAACGACCGTAGGGAGTGATAACTTCTTTAACTTCAATCAATTCCCTCACTTGCGAAACTTGAATTATTTAATACAAAAACTAAAGACTTATGAGATTTAAAAACTTATTAACCATTTTATTACTCTTCGTTGCTACATTGCTTTGGGCAGAGCCTATAACACAGAGTACTGCGCGAAAGAAAGCAGTAAACTTTGCAAGTAAGCATGGTAAGACTATAGCTGAAGATGTAAAAAACCTTTTTAAAGTGAGAGGCAAGACTAAAGCACAAGCAATGCCGTATTATGTATTTAATACCAATGATGATAACGGTTTTGTTATTGTTTCGGGAGATGACCGAACAGCGGAGATCCTTGCTTACTCGGATAAAGGTCGTTTTAATGCAGATGAAATACCAGATAATATGCGCGCATGGCTTCGTTATTATGCCCATGTGATAGGTACGTTGGAATCCACATCGTCTGTCAAAGCGTCAAGTACCACATTATATGATAATGGACTACGTGAAGCCAATAGCGCTATTTCTCCCCTTCTATCTTGCACCTGGAATCAAGGTAGTCCTTATTATGATCGCTGTCCGTTAGTTGAAGGGCGCAGATGCTACACAGGTTGCGTATGTACAGCTGCTGTACAAGTGATGTATTATCATCAATGGCCTAAATCTGCTACCACTAATATTTCAGAGCATTCGTTTACATATAATAATAGGAGATACACGGAAAACGAACTAACACCTGTTGTCTTCGATTGGAAAAGCATGAATGACAGTTATCGTGATGGTCAATCAGATCATTCGGCAACTGCTGTCGCTGTACTCATGCAATATGTAGGGCAGGCCATTAAGTCTGGCTATGGACCTGATGGAACTGGATCAAGTTTTACAGAAGTGGAGCATGCCTTAAAGAACAACTTCGGTTACGATGGAAATATTCAACATCTTTTTCGTAACAATTATAGTAATGAAGCATGGGAAAGTTTGATATATCGAGAATTGGCAGAGCGCCGGCCGGTCCTCTATGCAGGCACATCAAGTGGTGGAGCACATGCATTTGTATGTGATGGATATGATGGAAACGGTCTTTTTCATATCAATTGGGGATGGGGAGGAATGTGCAACGGCTACTTCAAACTATCCGTTTTGAACCCTGACGACAATAGTGGCATGGGTGCAAGTAGTTCAAGTGACGGCTATTCCATGAATCAAGATGTGCTCATTGGGATACAACCTCCATCGAAACACGCCGATAATCCTGTGGCAACATTTTATTCTGATATCGACTACAAAGGTAAGGCTGTGGACTTACCAGAAGGAGAGTTTTTGCTGTCCTCATTACAATCATATGGGATAACAAACGATGATATATCGTCGTTGAAGGTGAAGAGTGGTTTCAAAGTCGTTGTCTATGAGAATGATGGATTCGGCGGGAAGAGCAAATCTTACACAGCTTCTACTGCTAATATGGGTTCTGAGTGGAACGATCAAGTATCATCAATAAAGATCGAACCAAATGGTAAGAGCGGTCTATCGGGTAACTTCAAAATCATGAACCGCAACAGTGGTAAGTATCTTGACTTGGATAATAACAAGACTGATAACAATACCGCAATCGTCCAGTTTGATGACGAGGGTGTAGATGCCTCTCAGACGTGGACATTTACAGAGGTGATGAAAGGTAAGGGTGTCTACTCCATCTGCTCCTATGGTAATAAGAACCGAGGTATGGATGTCGCTGATTTTTCTAAGGATAACGGAGCTCAGGTGCAACTATACGACTATTTGGGTAATCCTCATCAACAGTTTATTCTCTACGACTGTGGTGAAGGCTATTATCAACTTGTAGCTCGTAACAGTGGTAAAGTGGTAGAGATTCCACAATCAAGCAAAGGAAATGGTGAATGGATAAAAATCTACGACAACAATGGCACCCACACACAACAGTGGGCCGTGGTTGAGAACCGATACGACGAGGCTTCTGCAGTTACATTGTATACCGATAAAGACTATAAGGGTAAAGCTGTGACCCTTTCTGAAGGCGAATATAACCTCAGTCGAATGGGGCTTTACAATCTGAAGGACAATGATATGAGTTCTTTGAAGGTCACTCCTGGTTTCAAGGTTACAATCTATGAGGATGACAATTTCAATGGCAAAAGTAAGTCATACATAGCCTCTGAGAGTTTCGTTGGTGGAGAATGGAATGATAAGATGTCTTCGTTGAAGGTTGAGGCATACGGAAAGAGTGGACTGTCAGGTGACTATAAGTTGCAAAACCGCAACAGTGGTAAGTTTCTTGATTTGGACAACAACAACACAGACAATAAAACAGCCATCGTTCAATATGATGATGAGTACATAGATGCAACGCAGATATGGACATTGACAGAGATTGGTGGTGAAAAAGGTGTTTATTCTATATGTACTTCAGTCAACAAAAGGCAAGGTATGGATGTAGCCGATTGGTCGAAAAACGATGGCGCCCAGGTGCAACTCTATGAATATAACGGCAACAGGAATCAACAGTTCATCGTTGTCGAAAAGGGTGATGGTTATTATCAATTTGTTTCACGTCTTAGTGGTAAAGTGATAGAGATACCGAACTCGAGCAAGGACAATGGCGAGTGGATAAAGCTATATGACAACAATGGCACCAATACGCAACAGTGGAAATTCGTTAGTCCGTCAGTCTATTCTGGCATCGTAAACACCGAAAGTCTCTCTGGGATGAACCTCAGAAAAGAGGGCAATACCATCATCGTGACAGGTGCAAAAGGTAAAGAATTGACTATCTATGATGTAAGCGGAAGACTGATACGTTGCGAGACAATAGATTCTGTCAAATATTCCATGTCTTTGGATAAAATGAAGGCAGGTATCTACATCATGAAAATAGATTCCATTGCTAAAAAGATACGGGTCGAGCTGTAACATTGCTATATTCTATAATTGAAGTTTCGCAAAGTGGTTCAAGTACGGGCTGAAGGCCCAAAAGCTCTTAGCCCAGGGCATCGCCCTGGGTATATTGGCAGTCAACAAGGCGCCCTGTAAGGGCAAAAGCATTGTAATTTGCCTGGAGTTTTAAAGCTTTTGCCCTTACAGGGCGATAGGCTATCACCCGTAATAACCCAAGGCGCTGCCCTGGGCTAAGAGCTTCTGCCCCTTCAGGGCGTGTGGAACATACTTGCGAAAGTTGAGTTCTATAATCTAATAATTGAACTTTCGCATATCAGGAAGTTAAAGGAGTTAAGGAGTTAAGACGTATGTCTTGCTGCTTAAAAAACTACGCCAAAAAGACTGTTGTCTTAACTCCTCAGCGACCGTAGGGAGCGATAACTCCTTTAACTCCTTTAACTTCTGAACTTGCGAAACTTGAATCTAATAATAATTCAAAATTAACTATTATGAAAAAAAACCGTGTTTTATTGTTTTTAACGTTATTCTGTGTTGCAATTCTGAAAGTCTATGCACAGAACATTCCTATTAAGATAGTGAACAATTCTGTTTTTCCTGACGACAAGGTATATGTGGCTATCATTGGTAAGAAAGTGAGTAATGATGCTCCTATTTATTATGACCTCATAGCCAACAATGCAAGTGATGCTGCACTCAGGGCCCTTACTACCAATACAAACACTCTGCATAAGTCCAACGGAGATAGAGGTTATGCCAATGTGTTTACGCCGCTGAATAAGATAAAAAACAAAACCATTTACGTAGATAAAACCCATGCTTGCCGTATGTTTTTTGGTTTCAATTCACCGCTTTACCTACACGTAAACGATAATAATGGTGGGTATGCAGGAGCTGACATGCAAAACCCTTCCGACCCGAATAACGATCTGCGATGGGAACTTATTGAATTTACTTATGATAGGAATGGTGTGATGTTTATCAATACCACACGTGTTGATGCATTCCAATATCCCATGGGATTGGAACTATATGGAAATGCTTCGGCAGGTGCCAATAATCCATACACCAAGCGTGGAGAGGTGAATACCTATGAGGAGATTATCAATCGCTGGAAGACACAAAACGGAGGTAATATCTTCTCTAACTGTCTGAAGAACAATATAACTCATGATCATTTGGGAGGTATTATTATGCAACCATCTAAAGTGGCAGAGGTGAAGAATACTGGATATTTCGATGACTACATCAACCGTATCTGGAGCGCGTTTTGCACTAAAGACATACACGTAAATATGGGCAACCAATTAGGTGTTTGGCGTGGACGTGTGAATGGCAACAACTTCGTCTTAAAAAGTGAGTCAGGACCTTGTCAAGGGCAGACGGCCATTGTAGGCAAGCCTACCTCCATTGATGTGATAGAAGGTGCAGGAGAGTTTGCAAAATTCAATGGCAACAGTGCAGATCTTCCAGTACAAGCCATGTTCTGTGGAGCGATGAATCGTGGAGTGATTAGAACAAATCTTGCAGATGGCGAACTGCAGGATTGGGGAGATACAGAAAGCTTCTTCAACACCGATGTATATAACCCTTATGTGAAATTCTTCCATCAGAAAGACATCAGTTACGACGGTTATACCTATGCCTTCGCATACGATGACACATTTGACCAAAGTGCAACATGTGCCACCAGTCATCCAGAACGTGCCGTGGTAACTATTGGTGGATTTAAAGGACAGTCTGGGACAGATCATCCTATACCAGAAGTTACTGCTGCTCCTATCCCTCATCACACAACTGACAATGTGAAATCGGTTTATAGTGATACTTACACTTCGCTTGTTCCGCGTATGTTTATTGGCTCTTGGCAACAACAGACAGTTACACAGAGTGTCAGCCTTGACGGCAACAATACACTCAAGAATTCCAACTTTAGTTATGTCGGAATTGAGTTTGGTGGTTCTGAGATAGACGCAACAGATATGGAATATCTCCATTTGGATATCTATCCTCTATCTTCTTTTACGATCAATGTATACCCAATATGTCGTAACAACGATGGGATTGTCAACGACCAATTGAAAAAACCTATTAATCTCATAGCTAATCAATGGAATAGCATAGATATCCCTATGAGTGATTTTGTTGGACTCAACGCTTCCAGGATCTTCCAGTTCAAGTTTGATAACGGTAAAGGAGAGACCTTCTATCTCGACAATCTGTATTTCTACAAGAATGGTTCTTCTAGCGGAATAAGTAGCATAGAGACCCACACACAGGATAATCATGCGTGGTACAACTTGCAAGGTCAGCGTATGAACGATGGTGCAGGCTCATTGCCAAAGGGAGTGTACATACATAACGGAAAGAAGATTTTAGTGAAATAACATAAAATAATAAAAACTCATGCGGAAGATTCATCCGCATGAGTGATAACCAGATCAGTGACATGAGTCCAGTATGTGGTCAAATAATTAAAAATATGAAGAGACGAATTCTTTTTGCAAAAAACTTTTTCCTTGTAGGTTTATTGCTATTAACTTCTTTACAAGTCATAGCGCAAAAAGCCCGTGTGATGATCACTACGGAAAACAACAGTAAACTCTTGTCAGAGACAATACTGAAAACCACAAAAGGTAGTCCTGCATCCAACTATGTGCGTATCAATACAGACCGTCAATATCAGACGGTAGATGGTTTTGGCTTCGCTCTTACCGGAGGGACGTGTTACAATCTAATGCGAATGAGTGCAGGAGAACGTGTTGCACTTCTTAAGAAAATATTTTCAGAGCGCCAGGGTTATAGTGCGAGTTATGTGCGCATAAGCATAGGATGTAGTGACTTTTCTCTTTCACGCTATACTCTTTGCGATGTAAAAGGCATAGAAAATTTTGCCCTTCAAAGTGAAGAAATTGCGTATGTGATTCCCATTCTAAAAGAAGTGCAAGCCATCAACCCCAAGCTGAAAATCATTGCCGCACCATGGACTGCTCCTAAATGGATGAAGGTGAGTCAGAAAAATGGGGATGTTCCGTATGATAACTATGTAGGCGGACATCTGAATAAAACTTGTTATTCGGACTATGCGGACTATTTCGTAAGGTTTCTGAAAGCGATGAAAGACAACGGAATAACAATCCATGCGGTGACTCCACAAAATGAACCTGGAAACGGAAACAACGAAGGAGGAGCTATGCTCATGGATGTTGATGAGGAAATAGCTTTTGTTAAGGTTCTTGCCACAGCCTTTCACAATGCAGGACTGAGTACCAAGATATATCTTTTTGACCACAATTTTAATAACGAACAATATGCCGAACAGGTAGCAAAGTCCTTGCGGTCATCATCGTTTCTTGGTGACGATCTTGTGGAAGGTGCCGCTTTTCATAACTATGGGGGTGACCCTACAGCCATGGCTACGTTTTATAATAACACGGGTCTGAAGTCAATCTATACTGAGTCAAGTATAGGCTCGTGGAACGATGGACGTAATCTAAATGGCAAGCTATGCGGAGAATTCAACTGGTCGGGTTTGCGTGCGTTGCAAAACCAGAGTAGTGCATTTATAGCATGGAACCTGCTTCTCGACTATGATGGTCATCCTACCACCTTACCTAATAGTACTGTGTATGGCAATATGGAAATAGATGCAAGTAGTTATGCGCTCTCTACGGTACGCTACAATCGCGATTATTATATCATTTGCCATCTTTCTTCTGTCATCCGACCTGGTGCGGTAAGATGTGACTATATAGAGAATGGTGTACCAAGAGATGACTGGAACTTCAATTATGTCGCACTAAGAAACTCGGATGGCACCACAGCTTTTGTCATTAGTAATAAGACATCGGTCGAAAAGCATATCAACCTTGCTTCGAATAGCGAATATGTGAACGTAGATATACCTGCCAAAAGTGTTGTTTCTGTCCTTTTGGGAGATACAGAACAAAATGCCGTGACCTTTGGTGGTATGGAGATGATTCCGTCAGATAACCGAAATAGTTTTTCTATCAATACCTATCTTGAAAAGGGCAAAACATACACTGCTGTAGGCGATGATGCCTTCAGTTCACCTGACTTCTATGAAGATCCTGATTTTTTCATCAAGTTAGGAAATGGTCGTTTCAAGTTTACGGCTCTCAGTGGTTATTATAACATCAAGTTTGTCCCCGCAACGAAGAGTTTTCGTATATACGCCTCTCATGAGAATGGGAATCCATTGAGTCTTAATGCAGATGGCACCGGTGCCTTATGGGCTATTGGCAGTGATGGATTGCATAAACCGTATTATAGTATCATAAGCAATCAGAGCTGGTGGACTGATACCGACCATGCTACATGTATGGCACCCGTGGGCAACAAGAGATACCAACTGACACTTACTGCAGGTCGTCAACTGAATGTAAATCATGTTGACTTTAAATTTTTCGGACAGGCAGGATGGGGTGTTGAATTGAATCCTACAGGTGAATACCGCATCTCTTCCAGGAGTGATGTGTTTCTCATAGGGCATAAGGCAGTGAATGGGCATAGTGATGGCAATGTGTATGTGGCTGACGGTGTGACGCTACAAGAAGGAAGAACCTTTCGTTTTATTGTTGACATGTCGGTTCCCTCGCAGCCAGTAATGTCTGTTGATGATATATCTACGGGCATAAAACATCCTGAAGTATATGCTGATGGTGTTTCCCACGAGTGGTTCACACTTTCAGGTATAAAGATCGAACGGCCACATAAAGCTGGTGTTTATTTATGTAATGGGAAAAAAATCATGATCTTATAAATATCTGAGAACTGAATAGTTCATTTAATGTTTATGGTAACTGATTTTTCAGAAATGATAATTTCTCTAACTTCCGCACATGAGAAGGTTCAATAAATCAGGTACAAGGGGGGCGTTTCATCAAGATGGAATGCCCCTTTTATCTTAATATTTTTCAAAACGAAGAAAAAGATAAACAACAGATAATCAGTTGCTTGTGCTTTTTTGTTGCTTCGTGAAGCCACTTTTTTACCCACTGCCGAAAAACGAAACGATAAAAAGAGTAATTTTGCAAGCGAAAATTTAATAACTTAATTGCGTAATTAAAAGAACTATGCTTATGAATAGAAGAATTTACAAATTGTTACTTTTCTGTATGGTTAGCATGCTTTCTGTTTTTGTGCATGCTGCCAATGCGCTGGAAGTAACTTATCAGATTGGTAACACCCAAAAAGTCACTTCCTCTGGTAATGAAGGCGAACTTTCCAAACTTCTTGAAGGCGAAGAAAACGTGCATGGAATGAAATGGAATGGATGATTTCGCAGTACTGGTAACTATATCTACATCTTAAACTGAGGGTCGAGTCGATTACTGATGATAATGTGGAGTCAAAATGACAGACAGCTTACTTTATTCTAAAGTATATTCGTCGAACTCACGTTATAAAAGATGAATGCGTAAAAATATATCGTAGCTTTTAGAACATCATTGGCACAGATTAGGAATAACAACACACACGAACATTATAACTTTGCGTCCAAAATAACCCAGGGCGCTGCCCTGGGCTAAGAGCTTCTGCCCCTTCAGGGGCGTGTGGGGCAAAACTTGCGAAACTTCAGTAAATAATAATTAAAAAGAAAGGAGTGAGTTTCTCAGATTTTATTTGAATTTTTGCCATGTCATTCAGAGTTTTATTTGTTTTTTAAATGCAACACTAAGATAAGTGAAACTTCTGACATGACATAATCCTGGGCAACTTTTTGTTGCTAAGGTCTTTTAAAAGTTTAATTAATAATAGTGTTGCGGAATTATGGATATGAAAAAAAGAATACTTTTATCAATGATCTTGCTCGCTTTGTGCTTGATACAGGCTTCAGCGGACGATTATTACTACAAAATCCGGCTTTACGATGAGGAAGGTAATTTGAAAGATTGGTCTGATTATATTAAGGTAGAATCAAGAGAAGAGGTAGTATCAAGTTCTGATGGTCAGCAAATAAAAAAACAAGTTTATGATTACGGACTGAGATGGCTTATTGATGGAAAAACTGTAACGGATGAAGGTGGTGTGACATATACATTGCCCCAAAAAGATCTGGATAAAATTTGGGGTATTAAATTTGCCAATAAGAAAGGAAGAGATGAAGGTGAACAATCAGAAGACATAATGTGGGGAGATGAATATACAGCGTGGACGGAGATACGTTCTCACATCAAATATCTCGGATTGTGCGATTATATACGTGATACATATAATAATAATAGCTATTTCCAGTATATGTATAATGTTGAAGAGTTGGAATTGCCTAGAAATGGTATGATAGTAGGAAATGAGGATAATGATGGTCTTATGTATTTCGCTAATGCTTATAATCTGGAAAAAATATCTATATCGAGCGATGGGAAATCGACCGATAGGAAGAATCCCCCCGTAGATATAACAGCTGATGCGGTAAAGAATATAGACTTGCTGAATAGAGTTGGAAAATTTATGTTTGCCAATTGTTGGAAGTTGAGTCCCAAATATATAAACCGATTGATAAAGGATGTTAAAGAGATAAAAGACAATGCTTTTTTCGCAGATGACAAATATCGTGGTAATATCTCTAACGAAGCAGACAATAATGTTATTGAGATACCCAACTTAGTAGAGAACATAGGAAGACAGGCTTTTTTGAATCAAGTGAAAGTTACCGGACTGAATATTCAAGGAAATAATGGCTGCTTGGAGATTGGTTTTGAAGCATTCAAAGCATGTGATGAACTGGCAAAGATACAAACTCAGGATAATAAAGAACTTAAAATATATGAAAATGCATTTATGCGCTGCAAACAGTTGAATGCCTTTGAAAACATTAATAATGCTAAGATAACCCATCTTGGAACTGGTGTATTTCGTGAATGTCGATCCATGACCAGCGAATTTGTTAATGGTGTGTTAAAGAATTATGCAGACAATGGGGAAACGGCGATTAATGGGGGAAAGAAGATTCCTGCTTATCTGTTTTTTGGCTGCAACGGACAAGAAGGATATGTTTGTTCTTTTACCCAATTGGATATCCCTGCCTCATTCACCCAAATCGACGAAGGCGCCTTTGCCTGCAACCCAAACGTCACGAAGATAACCGTACACAGCGGTACACAGATTGATGCGCAGACCTACGACGGCAACAACGGCATCTTCTATGAAATGGTTCCCAACAAGGTGCAGGTTGTATTTGAGGACGAAGCCAATAACGGTAATAATTACACGGTCTATCGCGACAACATCAAAGTGAACGGAGAAGATAAGGGTCCGAACGCCTTTATGTTTCTTCTCACCAAGACTCTCGACGAGAATGCTACCGACTATGATGTCGTAGCCCAGCGCCATGCCGACGTCCGCCTCACACGCACATTTAAGCCAGGTTGGAATACGCTCGTGCTGCCTTTTGGCGCTCGCGTTATAAAAGGAAGGGAAGATGCCGCTGCGCATATTTTCCAGAAAGCCCTCAATGCATCAGGTGATAAGAACTTTATGATTGCCGCCTATCGTGGTTTGGCAAAGAATGAGGCACAGCCCGACAACAGTACCTTCTATTTCCTGAAGTACGCCAACTACGACGATCCGCTCGATGAGTTTGAGCCTCTCCTCATCAGAATGACGCAGACAGACATCAACAACGCCGGAGGAGTCTATACTTTCAAGGATGTCGAACTCAATTACGATGGCGACCTCAACACCTTATACACAGCAGAAGAAGCGAAAGGACGTATGGGAAATACGGGTGATGGCCGACTTTTCGACGGCAACTATAATCACGACGACAACGGCAAGTTCCAGAAGTGTACCTACGATGATTTCTATTTCACGGGAACGCTGTATGAACAGGATACGGATAAAAACCCAGCTTTCATCGCTCCTGGCGACTACATCATTCAGAACAATACCTTCGTGAAGTGTCTCTCAAGCAAGAAGTACGGACTCAAGGGATTCCGTGGTTATTTCAAGCAGAAGCCATCAGGTTCATCTGCCAAGGGCAATATCGGCATCTGTCTCGTTGACCGCAATGGCGTAGTTTCTTCCATTCATCAGGTGGACGGAGCATCGCTTACGTCAGCATCCGTTGCTCCTGTCGCAGTCTACAACCTCAGTGGCCAGCAGGTTGGCAATTCTCTTTCCACTCTTGCCAAGGGCGTTTATATCGTTAAGGGCAAGAAATTCGTTAAAAAGTAAATCATTGCAATCATGAAGAAAAAATATCAACAACCTCTCATAAAAGTTCTACGTGTAGAAAATGAATCTCTGTTGAATGGCGGCTCCGTAGTCAATGGCCATGGCGACACGCAGGCCACGTTGGGTTCCGACACCACTACTGGCGGTTCGACAGGTGAGGACAACACTGTGTGGGGCGATGCCAAGCCCTACAATCCCTGGACATCATGGGATTAAGACTTACTTATTATAAAGGAAATGCGGGATTGAGTTGATTGCTCAATCCCGCATTTATCATTGTTCCACCATCTTCTGCAACTCGCTGAGGCTGGAAGCCACATCAATGTAGTCGTGCCAGTTGCCACGAATCATGCCCTGCGAAGCCATGTCGTCGAGGAGGGCAATGGTGGAGTTCCAGAACCCCTTCATGTTGTAGAGAATCACCTTCTTGCTGTGATAGCCGATGGTGTGGGAGGCAGCAACGGTGAAGATTTCGTCGAGAGTGCCGATGCCGCCAGGGAGCGCCACGACGATGTCGCTCTGAGAGAGCAGCAAGTCCTTGCGGTCGCTGAGATTGTCGCAGGGAATCTCTACGTCGAGGTCGGGAAAAGTCTTGCCGCCTCGCTCTACGATGGTGGGAACTACGCCTATGGCTCTGCCACCATGCGCTTTGACTGCCTTGCCGATGGTGTTCATCAGCCCGATGTTGCAGCCGCCGAAAACTAAGTCGTGCCCTTGCTCTGCCATCCACTTGCCCATCTCCTCTGTGAGACGGAAGTAGTCGCTGTCAATATGGGCGTTTGCTGAACAGAATACTGCTATTTTCATTGTTATTATGTTTTTTATGTTTTGCCGAGTGCAGCTAATCTTATGCAAAGATTGCACCAACGAGCGCAATGAAAGCTCGCTTTCAAATTGCCGAGTGCAGGATATCTTATGCAAAGTTAAATAAAAACTTTGGATTTGATTTCTTTTTCTGACTATTATTTCTTACTTTTGCAAACAATATAACTAATCTACCATTGCACAGATGACTAAAAACAGAATAATAAGATATTTTTTGATGTGGATTTGTTGTTTGTCGAGCCACGTCGCTGAGGCTGTGCCGACCCTTCGGGACGGAGGGGCTTGGGCGAAGCAGGGCGTTACAGAGAGAAGGCTCAACGAGCTCGACGGACTGGCGCACCATCACGCAACGGGTCTCGTGCAGGACAAACAGGGAATGATCTGGGTGGCGACATGGAATGGACTGAGCCGATACGACGGCTATCGCTTCGTGTCGTTCAAGCCGAAGGCGGGCGATGGATGCTCGATGGGCGTGAACCGCATCAAGGATATTCGTATTCGTGATCCTTATATATATTGTAATGTGGAAGACTGTTGCTTTGTCTTCGATATCCGCACGGGGCGGTTTGACGACAGCCATCTCTCCTGGAACAGGGCGCTGCGCAAATGGGGCTTCTCCGGTCTGGGAACGAAACGGCTGAAGACAGCCGACGGAGTGGAGTGGGCAGTGGACTCTCTGGGCGTGAGGATGAGCTACCGCAAGCCGTGTTATGCTACGTGGCTGTTGAGGCAACCAGGATGTCAGGTGAGGGCACTCTTCCGCGACCGCGAGGGACGGATATGGGTGTGCTCGCGCGACGATGCCTCTGTGAGAATCTACGACGCCAATCTGAATCTTTTGGGATTTCTTGGAGCCGACGGCCGACTGCATGGCGGAAAGACTCCTTTCCGGTCGGCTGTGTACACGATGTTGCAAGACGAGGACGGCAGCCTATGGTTGGGATGCAAACCTGGTGGACTGTTGCATCTGTCGCCCCGTGCCGACGGCAGCTACGACATCAGCCGAATAGCGCTTGTAATCCGTGGTAGGGAAACAGAACATCATGTTTACTCAATGCAGAAAGACCGATGGGGCAGATTGTGGGTGTCAACGCTGAATCATGGGCTGTTCTGTCTTACCCGTACGGGAAAGAGTTGGAGGTGCCTGCCCATCGTCCTCTCTCATGACGACATGACTGGCAAGTACTTGGGGGTGCGAATGGTGTACATCAGCCATCGTGACGAGCTGCTGGTGGGCACAACGCTTGGACTGTTCGCCACGAAGCTTACTGCCGCCAATCCAGCCTCGCTGCGCTTCACTCTGCACGAGCGTGAGGGTGGAAGAGACGGCAGCCTGAGTTGTTCTGCCGTCATGTTTATGGCGGAGGACAGAGCCAACAGACTCTATATCTGCACCGAGGGCAGCGGACAGAACATGGTGGAGCCCGGCGTTTCGCTGATCAGCAAAGATGTGGACTTCAGACACTTCGACAGGCGCGATTTGCCGGAGGACTTCCTCTTGTCGGCTTTTGCGTATGGACAATATATGTGGTTTGTGGGCACCAACGACTTGACGGGCGTGGACGTGGAACATGGACTGTCGCTCTATTTCAACCACCGCACATGGACCGATGAACTGATTTTCTCGGATGCGCAGCCCCTGAGATGGAAAGGCGGCAAATGGCTCATGGGTCTGATGGACGGTCTGGTACTGATGGATATGGACCGGCTGACGAAGCGCACCAAGGCACCGCGCATCGTACTGACAAGGGTGTCGGTGGAAGAAGGCGAGATGATGGAGGCGGTGAGTGCCCACGACACCATCTGCCTCGATGAGACAGAGCGCAATGTGAAGATTGAGTTTGCTGCCATCGACTATGCCAACACCCAGTCGATAAGCTATAGATTCCTGTTGGACGACGGTGTATGGAACACCTTAGAGAACAGCCACACGGTGACGCTGCTCAACCTTTCGCCCGGTACGCACACGTTGCGGGTGGAGTCGAAACTGCCCACAGGACAATGGGCGGGCAACGTGAAAGTGGTGACAATCTTCGTGAAACCAACCATCTGGCAGACCACTACCGCCAAGGTGCTGTATGTGCTGCTGGCGCTGTTGTTTATCTATACTGTGGTGTACGTGACGAGGACTATTCGCTCCTCCCACCGCAAGCAGAGGGAACTGTTGGGTCAGTATCTCGACCTGATGGAGAGATACGACAAGGAGAAACACCTCGTCGTGGCTGTCAAGGATGCAGGGGCAGACAAAACTGCTGTTGAGGAGGAAGCCAAGGCTGCTAAGAAAAAGACCACAGCGGAAAAAGCAACCATTGAAACGGCAACTGCGGAGACAATGGCAGAGGAAACGGCTGTTGCCGACGTTCAACAGCCCTTGCAAGCCGACAGCCGCAGCGTAGGCGAGGAGAGCCTGAGCGAGGAAGACCAGCGCTTCATGCAATGCGTGGTGGAGTTTGTGGAACAGCACATCGACAATTCCGACCTCAGTGTGACCGAGCTGGCAGCCAAGCTGAACGTCAGCAAGTCGGGACTGAACCGCAAACTGAAGAGCCTGTTGGGTGTGGCGCCCAAGGAGTTTATCAACAAGGCACGCATGAACCGTGCCGTGGCGCTGTTGCATCACAGCGACCTTCCTGTGAAGGAAATCGCCTATCGCTGCGGTTTCTGCGACCAAAACTACTTTGGCAAATGTTTCAAGGCTGCTATGGGCGTCAGTCCGTCTGAATATAGGCAGAAAAACGGGCTTTGAAACGTTTTTACCGAACATTTGGAACGTTTTTACCACTCATGTCGGGGGAATTTGGCTACTTTTGCCCCCGACATTCTACTTCAAATATTTAAAAACTAATAGTAAAAACCTATGAGAAAAGTAGCGATTATTTTTATGAAGAAGTGTTCGGTACTATTGCTGATGCTTCTTTTCCCGTTAGGAGTGCTGGCGCAAAGCGTCACCGTTAGCGGACAAGTAACTGACGAGGCTGGTGAACCAATTATTGGCGCAAGCGTAAGGATTCCCGGCACTTCGGTGGGAGTAGTGACCGATATGGACGGTAATTACTCTATCTCTGTTCCGAAAGGAAAACAACTCGAAATCACTTATGTGGGTTACAAGAAGGAAGTGATCATTGCCAAGGAAGGCAAGATGACTGTCCAGTTGAAGGAAGATTCCAACATGCTTAACGAAGTGGTGGCTATCGGATACGGAACCGTAAAGCGCAAGGATGTGACGGGTTCGGTTTCTTCGGTAGGCAACACAGAACTCGTGTCGGTGCCTGTGGCTTCGCCTGTTGAGGCCATGCAGGGTAAGCTGGCTGGTGTGCGCGTCACCATGCCTGAGGGCAACCCCGACGCCGAGGTCATCATCCGCGTGCGTGGTGGTGGTTCTATCACCCGCGACAATACACCTCTTTATATAGTAGACGGTTTCCCCGTCAGCAGCATCTCCGACATTCCTACCAGCGACATCGAGAGCATCGACGTGCTGAAGGATGCTTCCTCTACCGCCATCTATGGTAGCCGTGGTTCCAACGGTATCGTGCTTGTCACCACCAAGAGTGGTAAGGCTGGTAAGGTGACTGTGAACTACAATGCCTATGTGGGCTTCAAGAAGGCTGAGGACAAGGTAGACGTGCTGGGAGTGGAAGACTATCTGAAGTGGCAGTACGAATTGTCGAGCCTCTCCACAGGCGCCAATGCCGGTAAGTACCAGCAGGTACTCGGAGGATGGGACAACATCCCCAACGTCGTGAACTCGATGAAGACTACCGACTGGCAGGACGAGGTGTACGGACGCACCGGCAACGTGTTCAGCCATAATGTCAACATCTCGGGAGGCTCGGAGAAGTTGCGCTTCACAGCAGGATACAACTATATGAAGGAGAAAGCCATCCTGCTCACCTCTGACTTCTATCGCAGCAACCTGAACTTCAAGCTCAACTATGAGCCCAACAAGAAGACCAAGCTCGAGTTCTCTACCCGTTACTCACGCACCAAGGTGAATGGCGACGGACAGAGCGACGCTACCGGCGACCAGAACTCTGTGCCTTCAGGCTCTTTCGGCCGTATTCGCCATGCTGTGGTGCAGTCGCCTCTGACAGGCTCAGGAAGCCTTCTCTTCGATGAGAGCAACATCGACGACGGACTGGAAGATCCAATCACAGCCCTCAACGATAACTACAAGAAACGTGTTCGTGAGAACTTCAACATGAACGGAGCTTTCACATGGAAGATATTGCCAGAACTCACCTTCCGTACAGATGTGGGTCTTGATATCTACAACAACGACCTACGCTGCTTCTCTGGCTCTACCACCTATGAGTCGCAGAACAATACTTTGGCCGACTATAAGAACATGCCGCTTACCATTCGTACTCAAGTGAATCGTCGCACTCTGCGCAACGCCAACACACTGCAGTACGACTTCTCAAAGATCCTGCCAAAGATTCACAGCCTGAACCTCATGGTAGGACAGGAGAGTATCGTAAGCCGCGAGACACTGGCAACGACACGCATAGAGGGATTCCCTTCATTCTACGATGCCGACATGGCTTTCCACCTCTCTGCACAGGGCACTCCTACACGTGCCAACGAGTTCTACTATCCAGACGACAAGATGGTGTCGTTCTTCGGACGTGCCAACTACAGTCTCTTGGACCGCTATCTGCTTACCGCCACTCTGCGTGCCGATGGTTCAAGCAAGTTCTCTAAGGGCAACCGCTGGGGCTACTTCCCATCAGTGGCAGCCGGATGGCGCATTATCGAGGAACCATGGATGAAGTCGACACAAGACTGGCTGAGCAACCTGAAGTTGCGCTTGAGCTATGGTGTGTCAGGTAACAATAATATTCCTTCTGGACAGACCAGCCGTACCTATTCTATCAAGGAGAGCTCTTGGCTGCATCTGCAGAACTCATGGCTCACCACAGGTAACGCAATGAGCAACCCCGACCTGAAGTGGGAAACTACACATTCACTCAACCTGGGTATTGACTTCGGTTTCTTCAACAACAAGCTCAATGGTTCGTTCGAGGTGTACAAGAACAACGTGAAAGACCTGCTCATGGAGATGCAGATCACTGGTAGCGGCTACAACACACAGTACCAGAACGTGGGCGAAACCAAGAACTCTGGTTTCGAGTTGACATTGAACTACGATGCCATCAACACCAAGAACTACGGTCTGAACTTCTCGTTCACACTCGGTCATAACACCAATGAGGTAGTGAGCCTCGGAAGCATGGACTCATACTCTAAGCCTTCTTACTGGGCAAGTACAGAAATTGGCTCCGACTACTTAGTGAAGCCAGGAAAGCCTGTAGGAACCATCGTCGGCTACAAGCTGGCAGGAACAGGACGCTACGAGGTGGACGACTTCGATGGTTACGATGCTGCCGCAGGAAAGTGGAAGTTGAAGGAAGGTGTGGCTGATGCCAGCGGTATTGTGGGCACAGTACGTCCTGGTACCATGAAGCTCCTCGACAAGGACGGTTCAGGAACCATTAACGATGACGACAAGTTCGAAATCGGTGACGCCAACGCATGGGCTGTAGGTGGATTCTCTATCGGTGCACGTGCCTACGGATTCGACTTCAACGCCGACTTCTCTTACAGCATCGGCAACGATGTTTACAACGCTGACAAGATAGACCAGACCTCTACACGTGGCGGTATCTGGCGCAACCTCAACACCACGATGGCAAGCGGCAAGCGCTGGACCAACGTAGACGAGAACGGCAACTTCATCAACGATGCAGCCAAGCTCGCCGAGATGAACAAGAACACCACGATGTGGTCGCCTTACACAACAAAGGCAGTTCTCACCGACTGGGCTATCGAGGACGGATCATTCCTCCGCCTCTCTACACTTACCTTGGGCTACACACTGCCTAAGACATGGATGCAGAAAATCTATGTTCAGAACCTGCGTCTGTACTTTACCGCTTCAAATCTTTTCTGTATCACCGGTTACAGTGGTATGGATCCAGAGGTGGACTGCTGCCGCAACGTGCTGGTTTGTCCAGGCGTAGACTACTCGGCTTATCCAAGAAGCCGCCAGTTCATCTTCGGTCTTAATCTTACATTCTAAAAAAACACTTAAAGGAAACATCGTTATGAAAATAAAATATGTATTTACAGCCCTGTTGGCTGGCGCTACACTCATGTCGTGCAACGACTATTTGGACGTAGAAAGCGAGTCACAATACAATGACAAGGTGGTGTTCTCTAACACCCCGCTTGCCGAGAATACGGTCATCAGCATCTATAGCTGGTTTGCCGCCACCAATTCTCACCGTGCGCGCTACATGCCTTACTATGGTATGAATACCGATGCCGAGTGTTACTACGACATGGCGCAGCCTTCGTCGGACAACAAAACCTCGCTCTGCACTTACAGCGCCTTCTCGGCCAACAACTGGATGGCTTCTGGAAAAGACCCTAACGCCTTCACAGGCTTCTTCAACGGCATTGAGGCAGCCAACTGCTGCATCGAGGGAATACGCGCCTACGGCAATCCTGAGAGCAATGCCGACATGGCTTATCTCTTAGGCGAGTCGCTCACCCTGCGTGCACAGTACTACTACGACCTCATTCGTGCCTGGGGCGACGTGCCAGCCCGATTCACATCGGTAAAGCAGAGCACCATCTACCTTCCCAAGTCAGACCGCGACATCATCTACAAGCAGATTATTGCCGACCTGAAAGAGGCTGCAGGCTATCTGCCATGGCCAGGAAAGGCTGAGCGCACCAAGACGACAGAGCGAGTGAACAAGGCTTTTGCCTTGGGTCTGCGTGCACGCCTCATCCTCATGGCCGAGGGTTACAGCCAGCGTCCTACATCGCTCGACAATCCTACTACTTATGAGGTGCGCCGCAGCAACGATCCTGAGCTTACCAGCACAGCCCTGCTGCAGGAGGCTTACGACGACCTGAAACTCGTCATCAGAGAGAGTGGACTCGCACTCGACGCCACTTACGAGCAGTTCTGGAACGACCTCGCTACTGACGTCATCACCATCGAAGGCTCACACAAAGAGTCTATCTTCGAGATTCCATTCAACGACGGACGTGGACGATTCTTCTATCACTTTGGTGTTTACCACAAGTCGAAGAGCCCACACTTGACCAAGACCAACTATGGCGGACAGAACATTCCTGCTCCTACACTCTACTATGAGTACGACAATGCTGACCAGCGCCGCGACGTGAACTGCGTGCCTTACAAGTACGACAACGGCTACACAATGGCCAAGTTGGGTGACAACGATGCCTCTGCACCAAGCTTCAACTTCGGCAAGTACGACTATGAACGTATGACCCGTACGGTGTCTTCCAACGACGACGGTGTGAACCTGCCCGTGCTCCGCTACGCCGACATCCTGTTGATGGCAGCTGAGTTGGCCAACGAGTTGGAAGGTCCTGATGCAGCCAAGCCTTACCTCAAGGAGGTTCGCAACCGCGCCTTTGCCGTAGCCGACCGCCCTGCAAACGTAGAGGCTTATGTCAACGCCATCAACTCGAAGGCCGACATGCTGAAGGCCATCCAGAAGGAGCGCCTTCTCGAATTCCCTGGCGAGATGCTGCGCAAGCAGGACCTCATTCGCTGGAACTTGCTCGGAACAGCCGTAAGACAGACCGTGACCGACATGAGAGCGCTGCGCGACCGCACAGGCAAGTATGCTGACGTGCCTACAGTGGTTTACACACGCACCAATGCTGCTGGCAAGTTGGAGTACTATGGCTTGGCTAAGGGTGAGACAGCAGCTCCTGCTGGCGAAGGCTGGACACAACTCGACTACGACTTCGTGTCTGCCACAGTGAAGGACAACATGCTGGCCAACTATTTTGCCAACGATCCAGACTCCCGTCAGTACTGGCCTATATTTGACTCAGACATCAACGCGTCGAACAACGCATTGATCAATAACTACGGATATTAAAATAATTGAACTTTCGCATGTGGGGAAGTTAAAGGGAAGTTAGTGAAGTTAGAGGGAAGTTAAGGGACAAATGTCCTAAGTTTAAACTATAAGACTATTATTTCTTAACTTTCCGAACGACCGACGGGAGTGATAACAGCTTTAGCTTCTATCAATTTCCTCGCTTGCGAAACTTGAATTCAAATAATGAATTAACGGTAGGTTTTTAGTTATATATTAAAACAACATGCAGGCCTCTCTGCCTCGTGAGAAGTGGAGAGGCTTTTTTCTTAAAATCTACTTTCGCAGGAATTGTTCCAGGGACAACAATTTTGTTCCAGCAACAATATTCTCAATATTTTTCAAACCACTTAAAAACCGGGAAGCCTCATGAAGAAAGCAGTCTTTACTCTTATTTGCAGTCTTGTCTTTGCAGCAGGAGTTATGGCGCAGGATGCTCCGCTCGATGTCTCGAAGCGGGTGGCTGATTATCTGCTGAGCCATCACAACCACAACGTGTCAAAGACACAGGACGGACACACTCACATCGACAGCTATTATCAGGAATGGAGATACGTGAATGGTGTACTCGGAGTGGCAATGCTCAATCTTGCCGATGCGGCAGATGAAAAGAAGTATGAGCAGTTTGTCAAAGAGAACTTTGACTTTTATTTCGAACCAAAAATACAGCGACAACTCAGGAAAGAATACGGATTGGGCGTGCGCGACAATGCGTGGCGCAGATTCTTCTCCATGTCGAGCCTTGACGACTGCGGAGCTATGGGCGCTGCCCTCTCCGAGCTGGCACGACGATACAAAGACCAACGTTACGAGAATTATCTCGACAAGATAAGCCATTACATTCTTACTCAGCAGGAGCGTATTCCCGAAACAGGCATTTACTGCCGGGGAAGGGTGGGAGAGCGAACTCTCTGGCTCGACGACCTGTATATGTGTACTTCTTTCCTGGTTCATCAGGGAAGTCGCAAGGGTGCATCGTCCGACTTGTTGCAGAGAGCGGCAGAACAGGTATTGCTCTTCGACAGTCTGCTCTTCGACAACGACAAGCACCTCTATTGGCATTGTTTCTATTATGACACGACCCATGCCCACGGCACCGCCCACTGGGGAAGAGCCAACGGATGGGCGTTTCTGGCACAGGCTCTCGTGCTCGACAGATTGCCCGAAGAGCATCCTCTGCGAGACAGATTGCTGCAGCTGTTCCAAAAAAGAGTGGAAAACATCATCGCCTATCAGGATGCACAGGGCATGTGGCACCAGTTGCTCGACAAGCCTGACTCTTATCCCGAAACTTCCTGCACAGCCATGTTTGTCGCAGCCATTGCGCATGGTGTGAACAAGGGCTGGCTCGACAGCTCGTTCGCCTCTGTGGCGCTGCAGGGATGGAAGGCTGTCTGCAGTCAGATAACCCCTGAAGGACAGGTGAAGAATGTGTGCATGGGAACAGGCATCAGCCGCGACTTACCTTTCTATTACAACCGACCGGCTCCGCTCAACGATGCCCACGGACTGGGAGCCGTGGTGCAGGCAGGAATAGAAATCAATAACGTAACAACAAAAACAACAGAATAGATATGAAAAACTTAAAGCTAAAACTCACATTCCTGTCGCTGTGCGCCTTTGCTACAGCGGCTCATGCACAGCAAGTGAAAGGAAACAGCGTACTCTACACATCGTCTCAAGGCAACATGCGCATCGAGATGTGTTCGGAAAGCATGTTCCGTGTAACCAAGGTGCCTGCACAGCAGATGCCTGATAATGAGAAGTGGATGGTGGTCAACTACAACTTCCCACAGGTGAATTTCAGCGTGGACGGCAAACAGATAAAGACCAGTAAGCTGCAGGTAAGCATTCAGGAAGCTCCTTGGCGCATACAGGTGGCTGATGCTTCGGGTAAGGTGCTCTACGAGGAGTTGACATCGGGCTGCAAGGACAGTATATATAATGAGGTGAAGATGAATCCCGACGAGCACTTCTTCGGCTTCGGTGAGCGCATGGACCGCATCGACCAGCTTGGACAGCGTGTTCACCTCAATGTGGAACTGGGACGGGGGACAAAGCCTGCGGTAGGCGGCAAGGACATTCTGAGAGCCAACTACTGTCCTGTGCCTTTGATGCTCAGCAACAAGGGCTACGCCGTGTTCTTCCATACTGCTGTGCCCAACGACTGGGACATGGGATGGACCAACAATGACAAGTACAGTTTCTCGGCACCTGGTGGCGACAACGACTATTATTTCATCTATGGCGAACAGTTGGAAACTCTGATTCACAGCTATCAGCAGCTCACGGGCGTGGCGCCTCTTATGCCACGTGCTGCCTATGGTCTGCACATCGGCTCGTACAGCGGTGGAACATGGCATCATGAGAGCAAGGCCAACGATACGTATGTGGTCAATCTCATCGACCGCCTGCGTCAGGAAAAGATTCCGTTCGACATGATGTGGCTCGACTCTACCTGGCGCCTCTTTGCCAAGTTGGGCAACGGAGGCTGTACCTTCGAGTTCCAGGATCAGTTTAAAGACCCAAAGAGCATGATCGACCATGCCTATAAGAATCATGTGGCAATGTTTGGTCTGCACATTCGTTCGCTGGTAGACAACGGCAAGCGCAACAATCTGCTCACCACAGCACAGAAGAAGGGACTCACCATTCAGGACGGTGGAACCAACGCCATCATCAACTTCTTCGACGACAAGGCTGTGGACTGGTGGTGGAAGAATGCAGCCAAGAAAGTGACCGACCTGGGAGCCAAGTTCTTCAAGACTGATGTGGGAAGCGCTCTGAACTACAGCAATCCAAACATCGAGCAGAAGGCTGCCCACAACCTCTTCCCTATAGCCTATGCCAAGGCACCTTATGAGAACTTTGCCAAGCTCAACGGACAGCGTGGCTTCGACCACACACGCGAGGGTTATGCAGGTATTCAGCGCTATCCTTTCATCTGGGCTGGCGACTGGGGCTCGGAGTGGCAGTGGTTTGAACCTATCATCCGCGGCGGTATTAATATAGGACTCTCTGGTGTAGGCTATTGGAGCCACTGTATGGGTGGATTCGAGCAGTATTCTGCCTACGACACCGACCTCTATCTGCGCTGGGTGCAGATGGGAATGTTCTCGCCTGTGTCCATCCTCTTCGGTATGGATCATCCTCGTTATCATGCGCCATGGACTTATGGCGAGGAAGCACAGAAAATATTCATCCAGTACGACTCGCTGCGTTATGCGCTCCTGCCTTACATCTACACCAGCGCCTGGGATATGTACAAGACCAGCCGTCCGCTGATGACACCTTTGTTCTACGATCATCTGCAGGATGTCAATACCTATCAGATTTCAGACCAGTATATGTTTGGCCGCGACATGATGGTGTGTCCTGTAACGGTGAAGAATGCACTCTCGCGTCCTGTTTACTTCCCCGGTGGCGACTGGCTCGACTTCTGGACAGGTGAGCGCATCAGCGGACGCCAGTACAAGTCGTTCCTCACACCTATCGAGATTATGCCTATCTTCCTGCGCCGTGGAGCCATCATTCCCCGTCAGGAAGCCATGCAGTACGTGGACGAGCGCCCCAACACCAACATCTCGCTGCTCATCTATCCTTCCGAGCATTCGGTGTATGAAATGTACGAGGACGACGGCAAATCGCTCGATTATCAGAAGGGAGTTTATGCCGTCACCAAGATGGAGAGTCGACTGGCACAGAACGAGTGGATACTCAACATCACGACTCCTAAGGGCGACTACAAGCCTGTTTCGCACTACTACAGTGTAAGCGTTTACCTTGACAAGAAGCCTAAACTCGTTACTGTAGCCGGCAAGTTTGTCGATGGATGGAAGTACGACGAGAAGTTGCGCTTACTTACCTTCGATGCAGGCGAGGGCGATATGGAAGTGATTGTCAAGATGTAAAATCAAGACTTTTGGGGTTGAATACTTTGCCATGAAGCATATGGCTTTAACTTCTCCAACTACTCTAACTTCTTCATTTGCATTTATAAAGATATTACTATGTATAGAAACAGATTCTTCTTATCGGTTGCCGCCGTGCTTGCAGGTACGGTGGCAATGGCTCAGGGCTCTTACAAGGCTCTGAAGTTCAAGACAGCCACCTCGCTCTACAACTACGAGATGCTGCCAGTACACGCTCAGAACTATGAGCGCCAGAAGGCTTTCGAAAAGGCTTGCCAGTCGAAGGAAGCCATGCAGCAATACGTGAGCCAGTTGCGCAGTCGTTTTAGTCAGTTGGCTGGCGAAATGCCACAGCGTGGCAAACTCAATGCCAAGGTAGTGGGCTCGTTGAAGGGCAACGGCTTTATAGTCGAGAAGATTGTCTTTCAGAGTACGCCAGGCCGTTACGTCACAGCCCATCTTTATCTGCCCGAGAAGGTGCAGGGCAAGATTCCTGCCTGTATCGAGATGTGCGGACATGGACTCGACGGAAAGGGCACGGGGTCGGGAAGTGCTGAGCAGTTGGCTGTCAATGGTATTGCTTCCATGGTGGTCGACCCCTTCTCACAGGGTGAGCGCCAGCAAACCATCGATGCACAGGGCAAGAATCTTACCCGTGGCGTAACTACCGAGCATACACTCATTGCTCCGGGCTTCATCCTCCTTGGCAGCAGCCTTGCCGCACAGGAGTTTTTCGACAACAGCCGCGCCATCGACTATCTGCTCAGTCGTAAGGACATTGATGGCGACAAGATTGGTTGTTATGGCTTCTCGGGAGGCGGCACGCAGTCGTCTTATCTGGCTGCTCTCGACGACAGGGTGAAGGCAAGTTGTGTGGGATTGTTCTTCTCGTCGCGCGAAAGAACCCTGGAGACTCAAGGCCCAAGCGACGGATGTCAGTGGATTCCAGGCGAAGGACGCGAGCACATCGAGATAGCCGACATGGCGATGATGAATGCGCCAAAGCCTTTCCTGATTCTCGATGGTCGTTTCGACTTCGTTGACCATTGGGGAGCCTTGCGTGGCTATGAAGAGGTGAATCGTTGCTACAGTCTGCTGGGAGCGCCCGACGCTGCCGAACAGTTTTATTACGACGACGGACACGCCATTCCCAAGCCCAGCCAGGACAAGATGGTAAGCTTTTTCCGCAAGGCTCTCTTGGGCGATGCACAGGGCGAGGTGAAGCCTTATACTTATTGGCGTAGTGACGACATGCGTTGCACCAAGACAGGACAGGTAAACTTGGAATACAAGGATGCGCTCAGCTCCATGCAGGAGTGTGAGGCACAGATGGACAGGCTGTCAGCCCAGCGCCAGGCTTTCTGTTCGCAGTCGGCCGACAAGGTGAAGGATGGCATTCTAAAGCTGTTGGGACTTCCTGGACTGAACGATCATTGGAATGCTATTGAGACTCGCCACGAATCGCAGCGCGACGTGGAGGAATATCGTTATCAGCTCGATTGCGAAGGTCAGTATCCTGTTCCTGTCATCGTCAGGATTCCGTCGGTTGCCAATCAGCAGTCGAAGGTTTGCATCCATCTTGCTGATGCAGGAAAGGCAAGTCTGCTGATAGAGACCGATCGTCGTGATGCATTCTCCGACGGCACGATTCATGTTTACGCCGATCTGCGAGGTTTTGGTGAGACGAGCGACATTTTCGAGTACAACCTTTCCAAGTATTGGAATACTCAGTATCGTTCTGCAGTAACATCCCTGCATGCAGGCAAACCGCTCATAGGTCAGCGTGTGCAGGATTTGCGCACCATTCTCAATTTCTGTTCGGCTGACGAAAAGTTGAAGGGTCGCCAGATTACAGTCAAGGCTGACGGAATGAACGCAGTCGTAGTGATGCATGCTGCTGTGCTCGACGAGCGATTGGCTGGTGCCACACTCACCCGCACATTGAAGACCTGGCGCAATTACATTCAGCACCCCGTGCAGCACGACATGATGTCGAACGTCATTCCTGGTGTCTTGCGCTGTTACGACATTCCCGATCTTCTTGCGTTGGCAAAGGGAAGGGTCGTTATCCAGGACTAAACGCAGTATCAAGATTCCTGTTATCGACGTAAGGAATTTAGAAGCCATCCTCGCCCGACAAGTGCTCGTGGAATGCAGCGGAAAAGAGACCAACAGCCTGGGAGAGGAAAGCTGACTGAGGGCTGAAAAGCGTCTCAGTTTCAGTTGTTTCAGTTATTTTTAAGAGGGGGTCCAACTTCCGTTTTTATTCTTTTTTCTTTACTATATTATTATATAACTATTTAATATATATATAGTTATAATATATATATAATATAATAAAAATTGAAAAAATGAAAACACACAACCCTCTTAAAAATAACTGAGACAACTGAAACTGAGACAGTAGATAACTTAGTTACTTCTCTAAAAGGCTAATAATCAGTTGTTTACCAAGAAACGAAAAGGTAAATATGAAGTATGACATCTCAAAAAAGACAGCTCCAAAGGTGCTAAAACAGGAAAAAATGAACGAAAATAGTGTGGAGCCAAATTCATGTATCCTGACCTCATTTGGAAGGAATTATGCGGCATGAAGGGCAATCTCCCATCACACACTTGCCTATTTGAGATGTCGTAACGATGCTTTGCGACGCAAAAAGGCGTCAAAAATCACTTTCCCTCAGTTGGAGGCAGTAAGTAATGATTAAAAAATAACTTGGTACAGGAGCTTTTAAAGTTAGCCACATCTCTTGAATTGGATATTATCATTGTACATTTATCCACCATACTGTTCAAAGTATAATCCAATAGAACACAGGCTGTTTGCACATATAACAAGATCCTGGAGTGGAGTACCATTGTCTGCAGAATATGCTTGTAAGAAAGCGAATGAAACTACCACATCCAAGGGATTGGTTGTTACTGTTACTAAACTGTCCAAAAATTTTTTGGGTTATTTTTTTATTTTCTTTCAAATATTTTAGTACGCATTTCATTTGTTTTCCAAATTATTTTCTTATCTTTGCATAAGATAAGCTACACTCGGCAATTTGAAAGCAAGCTTTCATTGCGCTCATTTGCATTATCTTTGCATAAGATAAGCTGCATCTCAGCAAAACATTCAAGCAAGCTTGATGTTCTGCATTCGATTTGCATTATCTTTGCAAAACATTCAACACTTAAAAACTCAATAACAATGAAACATTTGGATTTTTCACTCTTCACATTTTTTGCCTTGCTGATATTCTCTCAGCCATCTTTCGCCCAGAAACCGAATGCGAAACAACTGCCAGTGCGAGAGAATTACGAGTGGCAAGGTGAGTTGCCCGTTTACGTCGAACAACTCAAACAGGAACTCACATACCCTATGGCATGGGGTAACAGTCCTATCAAAAACTTTGCAAAATGGAAGAAGGCTGCCCGTCAGAAGATATTTGAATGTATGATGGCACCACCTCGCCGAGCCAAGTCGTGGGACATGAAGGTGATAGCCGAAGAACAACGAGATGGTTATCGTGCACAGAAAATCAGCTTCTGTGTCAACGCCTATGCCCGCATCACAGCCTATCTTCTTATACCCGACGGCAAGGGACCTTTCCCTGCCATCAATGCCCTCCATGACCATGGAGCCCACCTCTACATCGGCAAGGAGAAGATGATACGTCCCTTTGATGTCGACACCGCCGTTGTCGCCGACGCTGATGCATGGGCAAAGAAGTTGTACGAAGGTCAGTATCTTGGCGACTATCTTGCCCGTCACGGCTATGTAGTCTTCTCTGCCGACGCACCTCTTTGGGGCGAGCGTAGCCGTAAGGAAGGTATCGACCGCAACAAGTATGATATTATCGCCGGCAACATGATGATGCTTGGACGCGACCTTTCTGCCTTTATGACCTACGACGATATGGCTGGAACCGATTTCCTGTCTACTCTCCCTATGGTCGATAAGGACAGGATAGGATGTGTGGGATGTTCTATGGGCGCATACCGTTCCTGGATGCTTGCTGCCCTCTCCGACAAGATCAAGGCGAGTGCCAATATCTGCTGGATGATCACTACCGACGATCAGCTTACCCTGCGTTATGGACGAAAGGAGAACGGAGGATTTGCCAACTGCATTCCTGCACTCCGTCAGTACCTCGACTATCCTCACATCGCCTCCTTGGCTTGTCCTCATCCTTCTCTCTTTATTAGTGGCACCCTTGACCATCTTTTCCCTGTCCCCGGAGTCAAGAAGGCTTTCGCGCAGATGCATGCTGTATGGAACAGCCAACATGCAGACTCTCTCCTTACCACCGAACTTTGGGACGTGCCTCATTCCTGCGGACTTCGCATACAGCAGAAGATTCTCCAATTCCTTGACCAAAACCTTTGATGAAGGAATGAAAGGGGCTTCCTGTAAATGAGCACGCCAAAATCTCCTATAAGCAGCACGCCCTGGGTTAGGAGTTCTTGCCCTTACATGGCGTTCCAACTGAACAGGACGAAGTTTTTTCGGATGAAGCGAAGAAGGCTTTCAAATTTCTCAATATTGTAATTTGAAAGCCTTCTTTTTCTTCTTAAACAATTTCGGTTGCAGCCAATATCCCAATTTGGTACACAGAATTCCGATGCAGGCTCCCGCCACGACATCGTTCAGATAATGCCGGTTGTTGTAGACTCGCAGATAGCCTGTCAGCGCAGCCATGGCGTAGCCCGAATATCCTATCCATGGCGACACGTCCTTATATTCTTGATACAGCATCTCTGCACCCATGAATGCCCTCGCCGTATGACCCGATGGAAATGACCTGCAGTCTCTGCCGTCGGGTCTTTCCTCGTTTACAGCCGCCTTCATGCCGAACGTAATGAGTCCCAATGAAGCGTACGACAGCGCTATGATGCCCAGGCGTTCTTTAGGTTCGTTTTTCCCCTTTACGCCTGCTAACCTCAAGCCCCAGACCGTCGCCATGGGTGCAAACTGCAATACTTCGTCAGCCCTCAGATTATGCCTTCCCTCAGCCGACAGCCCTTTCTGAACCTCGCGCTTCTGTTGCGCAAACCAACCATGGTTCTGAACATACAGCGCAGCCAGTCCTGTTATGACTACAGGTACCAGTACGTCCTTCGGTCGCAGCACGGGTTTGCAGTCTGCCGTCATCATGGGGGCGGGCAATGGTCTTGTTGCGGCTACAATAGAGTCGGTCTGTACTGTTTCCGTTGTTTCCAACGAGTCCACCGACGCCATGGCAGAATCCTGCGCCCACAGCACAGAGTTGCAACAGCACCAGCAAATAAGTCCCAGCAGAACCCTCCGTCGTAGGCACGAAGGCAAAAGAACTGATAAATCCATCATCATTTTGAATGTATAAAAAGTCTATTTTGTGTGCAAAAGTACGAAAACTTTTTGATTATCAAGAACTTTTTACTAACTTTGCACCCGAATTTAGACAAGTATCAGGCAGCCTGTCGCCTATTAGAGTAGGACAGGACAGCCTTGTCGCAAGCGTTTTCGGAAGGATATTGCACCCTATTAATGGCTGGGAGGGTGAATTCAGCCTTCTGCATTGAATACATTAATAAGGTAAAAAAGATTTGAAAACATTTTTAGAATTAGGCGTCAGCGAGGACATTCGCCGCGCTATTGAGGAGCTTGGATTCGAGAATCCAATGCCCGTACAAGAAGAAGTAATTCCCTATCTCTTAGGCAACAAAAACGATGTCATCGCGTTGGCGCAGACAGGAACTGGTAAGACTGCATCCTATGGCATTCCTGTCATTCAGAAGACCGATGCTCAGAACAAGCAGACACAGGCCATTATCCTGAGTCCTACCCGTGAGCTTTGTCTCCAGATAGCCGATGACCTCAACAGTTTCGCCAAGTACATCGACGGACTCCACATTGCTGCAGTCTATGGCGGAACCGATATAGGCAGTCAGATACGCACCCTCAAGCATGGTGTACAGATCATCGTAGCCACACCTGGTCGTCTTCTCGACCTCATCAATCGTGGCGTGGCTCAGTTGGAGCATGTGAACAATGTTGTATTGGATGAGGCTGACGAGATGCTCAATATGGGTTTCTCCGAGAGCATCAATGCCATCTTCGAGAATGTACCAGCGGATAGAAATACACTTCTCTTCTCTGCTACTATGAGCAAGGAGATAGAGAAAATAGCGCTCCACTATCTCCACGACCATAAGGAGATAGTTGTAGGCTCACGCAACGAGGGTGCCGAGCACGTCAATCACATCTACTATCTGGTGAACGCCAAGGACAAGTATCTTGCCCTGAAGCGTGTCGTAGACTTTTATCCCCGCATCTTCGCCATTATCTTTTGTCGCACCAAGTTGGAGACACAGGATATTGCCGACAAACTCATCCGCGATGGTTATAATGCAGAGGCTCTTCATGGTGACTTGAGTCAGCAGCAGCGCGACCTCACCATGCAGAAGTTCCGTAATCACAATGTGCAGTTCCTTGTGGCCACCGATGTTGCTGCCCGAGGACTTGATGTCGACGACCTTACTCACGTCATCAACTATGGACTCCCCGACGATATTGCCAGCTACACCCATCGTAGTGGACGAACAGGTCGTGCCGGAAAGAAGGGTACCTCGATCTCTATCATCCACACCCGCGAGAAGTTTAAGGTGAGACAGATTGAGAAACAGATAGGCAAAGATTTTATTGACGGCACCCTTCCTACTCCTGAGGAGATTTGTAAGAAACAGCTCTTCAAGACTATGGACGACATCATGAAGACCGATGTTGACGAGGTTCAGATAGAGCCTTATATGGCAGAGATCAACCGCCAGTTCGACTACATCGACAAGGAAGACATCATCAAGAAGATGGTTACCATCACCTTTGGTAAGTTCCTCGACTATTATAAGAACGCTCCTGAGATAGTCAAGCCCGAAACCGGCAAGGGCTCTCGTGGCTCTCGTGGTGAGGGTAGAGGCTCAGAGGGTCGTGGAAAGGTGTCTAACGGTCGCCGCAAGCACGAGGCAGAGGCTGGATACAAGCGTCTCTTCATCAACTTAGGTAAGGCCGACGGCTTCTATCCTGGCGAGATTATGCAGTATCTGAACAAGCATGTGAAGGGTCGTCAGGAGGTAGGACATATCGACTTGCTCTCTAAGTTTGCCTACATCGAGGTTCCCGAGGAGGATGCCAAGCGTGTGATGAAAGCTCTTAATGGTACAGAGTACAAGGGCAGAACCGTTCGTTGCAACGATGCCGACGAAGAGGGTCATGGACGTAGTGCCCGTGGCAGTCGTAGCGAGAGCCGTGAGAGCCGCAAGGGTGGCAAGGGCAAAGGCAGTCGTGCAGAGAGTCGTAGCCGTAAGCCTCGCAGAGAAGAGGAGACAGGCGACTGGCGTCAGTTCTTCCAGCACAACGACAACGTTAAGTTCAAGGGTGAGGAACCCAACTTCGAGGAAGAAGGCTGGGCACGCCGCCGTCCTAAGAAGAAGTAGTCGCCTTAGCGACTGAACTCGCATGTAAAAGTACTGAATTTTAGCCTTTTTCTATATTGGAAAGGGCTAAAATTGCAGTCATAATCCTTCTGTATAAATATTCATTGCCTAACAGGACTTAACTGTGAAAAAATAATTTCCCAGTTGGGAAAAATTTTTTTCCCAGTTGGGCAGATTCCTTTTCCCAGTTGGTGCGTATTTTTTGGGTAATTTCTACCTCACGGCATTATTGATAGATGAGGGTGAAGAGACGTTCGTCGGCGAAATATTCCTGGGCGACTTCCTGTATCTGCTGCGAGGTGATTTCATCTATCTGCTCGTAGAGATGCTGGATGTTCTTGAGCCAGCCATAATGGAGGTAGCTCTTGCCGAAGTCGAGGGCGAAGTTCTCACGGTTGTCGCAAGCCACTCCTATCTGTCCCTTAATCTGCTTTTTGGCAGCTCTTAGCTGCGAAGGACTGAGAGGACGGTCGATGAAATGCTGCAACTCGCGGTGTACGAGGCGGCGACAACGTTCGATGTCGTGGATGTCGCAGCCGTAATAGATGCTCCAATAGCCCAGGTCGCTGTAGGTGGTCAGGTTGCTCTCTACGGTATAGACGAGGCCGTGATGCTCGCGAAGGGCGAGGTTGAGTTTGGCATTCATGCCAGGACCTCCAAGGATGTTGTTGAGAAGATAGAGAGGCATACGGCGTGCGTCATGGACATTGCAAGCCTGAGTGCCCGTCATGACGTGTGCCTGATGGGTGTGTTTGGGGATGATGACAGTACGTGGCTCCTGCAGAAAGTCGTGATGAGGCAGTTCTGCTGACTGGGGGTGCTGGATAGCAGAGGCTGCGGACAGTCCCACTTGGGCCTTTTCCAAGAGGCGTACAAGGCGGGAAAAGGAAATGTCACCATAGGCGAAGAAGATAGCATTGTCTGGACGATAATGACGATGGGCGAAGCGCTGAGCATCAGCTTGTGTAAAACTTCGTACGCCCTCTGCTGTTCCGAGGATGCTATGACCTAAAGGATGACCCTTGAAGAGGTGGTTCTCGAATTCGTCGTAGATGAGTTCGGAGGGGGTGTCGTTGTAGCTCTCTATCTCGTCGCAAATGACTTCTACCTCCTTGTCAAGCTCTGCCTGGGGATAGGTGGAGTGGAAGACGATGTCGGTAAGGAGGTCAACGGCCCGTGCTGTATGGTCGTGAAGGATGGCGGCATAGTAGACGGTAGACTCCTTGGTGGTGTAAGCCTGCAGGTCGCCTCCTACGCTTTCGAGGCTGTTGAGAATGTGCCATGCCCGGCGACGGCTGGTACCTTTGAAGGTGGTGTGCTCGCAGAAATGGGCAAGGCCTTCCTCGCCTGGCAGCTCGTCACGTGAGCCTGCCTGGATCTGATAGCCACAGTAGACGACGGGGCTCGTAGAGGGCAGATGAATGATGCGAAGCCCGTTGGAGAGAGTATGTGTATTGTAATTCATGGCTGCAAAGGTAGTGAAAAATTGCTTAATAATAGCGAATTCGTTTTGCTTTCTTTGGGTTATTCTTTATCTTTGTGCGCAAAAATCAAAATTAACAGTTATGGTAACAGAAATTAAGAACGGGATTTATTACGTGGGTGTAAACGATAGAAACAAGCATCGTTTTGAGGGGCTGTGGCCTCTGCCCAATGGTGTGAGCTATAACTCGTATGTGATTGTAGACGAGAAAGTGACGCTTGTCGACACTGTGGAGGTGGATTTCTTCACTCAGTTTCTGGAGAATATCAAGGAAGTGATTGGTGTGAGGGAGATTGACTATCTGGTCATCAATCACATGGAGCCAGACCACAGCGGTTCGATAGCTCTCATCAAGAAGTATTATCCCAACATCAAGATAGTAGGCAACAAGAAGACCTTAGGTATGCTGGAGGGATTCTATGGCGTGACCGATGATGTGGTGGAAGTAAAGAATGGTGAGACGTTGAGCACAGGCAACCATGAGTTGAGTTTCGTGCTTATTCCGATGGTGCACTGGCCAGAGACAATGGTGACATTGGATGCTGCCAACAAGGTGCTCTTCTCGGGCGATGCTTTCGGCTGCTTCGGAGCGCTGAATGGCGGTGTGATAGACGAGGAGATCAACTGTGAGGGATTCTGGTTGGAGATGGTGCGCTACTACTCTAACATTGTGGGCAAGTATGGTGTGCCTGTACAGAATGCGCTGAAGAAGTTGGCAGGTGTGGAATTAGACTTTATCTGTTCGACCCATGGCCCTGTCTGGCACGAGCATATTGCGAAGGTGATGGATATGTACGACAAGATGTCGAAATACGAGACAGAGCCAGGACTGGTGATCTGCTATGGTACGATGTACGGCAACACAGAGCGTATGGCAGAGATTATCGCGCGTGCTGCGAGTCAGGCTGGTGTGAAGAACATCGTAATGTATAACATCTCTAAGACCCACCATAGCTACATCCTGCGTGATGTGTTCCGCTACAGAGGTCTGATAGTAGGTGCTCCTACTTATAATGCAGGCTTGTATCATGAGATGGAGGTTCTTCTCTCTGAGTTGGCCAACAAGGACATCAAAAAAACATCTGCTCGGCTGGTATGGTTCGTATTGCTGGGCCAGCAAGGCTGTGGCGAAGATACAGGAGTGGAACGACACACGCTTGCATTTCGAGGCTGTAGGCGAGCCTGTAGATATGAAACAGGCCATTACTCCCGAGGTGAAGGCGCAATGCGAGGCATTGGGCAAGGCCATGGGTGAGCGATTGCTGAACTTGTAAAAGTTTTATTACTCAAGTTTCGTAAGTGGTTTAAGTACGGGCTGAAGGCCCAAAAGCTCTTAGCCCAGGGCAGCGCCCTGGGTATAATGCCAATCTGCAAGGCGCCCTGTAAGGGCAAAAGCTTTGTAAATTGCCACGAGTTTTAAAGCTTTTGCCCTTACAGGGCGACAACCTTGCGTCCATAACAACCCAGGGCGCTACCCTGGGCTAAGAGCTTCTGCCCTTTCAGGGCGTGTGGGGAAAAACTTGCGAAACTTCAATTATTATATAAGGTGTAGAATAGACTCGTTTCCCTCGTTGAAGAGGAGGTCGAGAATACTCATGTTGGGCAGGAAACCCAGCTTGTGTTCATAGACCTGATAGTAGCGGTGCGGAACGAAGTCGGCATCAGGAAGGGGGTGTTTGGGGCGTATTGACTCACGATAGTCGCAGAAGTCCTTCAGTTCGTCGCCCTGCAGATAATGGTCAGTGAGCGAGAGATGGGGACGGATGTCGAGCAACTCGATCATCTTGTGGGTTATCTCCATGTTGAAATCGAAGAGAAACTCGTATTTCTTCTCAAAGAAAGGACGCAAGTCGTCCTGGTAATAAGGAAAGAATGGACTCTCGCCATAGGCAGAGGCAAGGGCGTTCCAGTGTACATGGCGCCAGTTGGCATGATCGGATATGCGAATGTCTTTGATTGACAGGGAAGTGCCATGTGTAGTAGGTATGGTGAGAGCTTGTGGACCATTGGCAGTGGCAATGATCATGCGGTTGCGGTAGGTCTGCTTGACGAAGTTCTCGTGCTGCTCTATGAGGCACGCCTCGCTGCGCTGTAGTTTCTGATACCACTGCACAGGACCGAAATAGGTGGAAGAAAGAATGGAAAGCATGTTGTTTTCACTTAAATATCAAGTGGGCTTTACCTATCATCTGGTGTTTATGAACGATTTGCGGGCCTCGCTGCGTGCGTACAAGGTAGAAGCGGCAGTCGGGACAGCCACAACGGCGACAGCAAATGGCAGGAATGACGTAGCGTACCGTGTCGAGGGTAATGGTGTCGCCAGGCAGTCGTTCTATGCGGCCAATGAAGTGGGCTTCGGTGACAGAGGCACCACGACGTGCTATCGTATCGGTGAAGACTACGAGATCGCCACGCTTGAAGCTGTCGCAATATACCCTGTTCACTATCACTCGGGAACCAGACTTAAGGTAGGGCGGAAGCCCGCCTTGTGGAACCGAGAAGATAGTGAGGACGTAGGTGTGGACTGCCCATACAAGGAGCAGTGCCAGCACTAACGTGATGAGGTATTTGACGGCTACTTTCACTAAATGGATAGGAGTTACTTGATGTTGTCGACAAATTTGAAGAGGCGATTCCAGCGTATGCCCGAGAAGCCAGGATGGTCAGGGCTGTGGCTCCACCATATAAAGATAGGTTTACCCACAATATGGTCTTCTGGCACGAAACCCCAGTAGCGGGAGTCGGCTGAGTTGTGACGGTTGTCGCCCATCATCCAGTAGTAGTCGAGACGGAATGTGTAGCTCTTGGCCACCTTGCCGTTGATAAGGATGCGGCCTGCATTGTCCACTTTCAGGTCGTTGCCCTCGTAAACCTTGATGCATCGTTCGTAGATGGGCAGGTTGTCGAGGGTCAGGGCGATGGTTTTACCCTTCTGTGGAATCCAGATAGGACCATAGTTGTCGCGTGTCCAGCCTGTATTGGCATTGATAGGGTATAAGTCGCCGTAAGTGGCATCGGTATTGATGCTGATGCTTGCCACGAGGTTCTTGTTGGCCTTGAGAGCCAGGTAAGCCTTGCGGGTAAGCGGAATGACGCCACTCTGGTTGTAGGTGAGCAGGTCTTCGTTGGTGATGCCCAACTCGTCGGCCAGGTCGACGGGGAACTCGCCACGAAGTTTCATCTTATAAGTGTACTGCACGTTGTCGGGCTCCTTGTTGGGACGTCCGTTGAGATAAACGATACGGTTCTTGATCTGGAGGGTCTGTCCGGGCAGTCCGACGCAACGCTTCACGTAGTTCTCGCGACGGTCTGTAGGACGGCTGATGATGTCGCCATACTCGCCAGGCATACTCTCGATGTAGTGGCGTCCTGTGGCGTACACCTGCTCGAAGTAGCGATAACGCTGCAGAGGAGTGAGGTGAGCCACGTCCTTAGCCAGGCCGTTCTGCTCCAGAATCTGTTCTCCGAAAGGATAGACGAGATCGTGATAGTAGTCGCATGCCTGATAGCGCTCCTCGTTGACGAGGGTGTCGCCGGCAGGAAAGTTGAATACCACGATGTCGTTGAGTTTTACATTTCCCAAGCCCTTGACACGGCGATAGTCCCAGTGAGGCCACTCTACGTAGCTTTTCATGTTGACCAGCGGCATGGTGTGCTGGGTAAGGGGCATGGTGAGTGGGGTCTGTGGAATACGTGGACCATAGCTTACCTTGCTTACGAAGAGGTAGTCGCCCGTGAGAAGGCTCTTCTCCAACGACGAAGAAGGGATGACGTAGTTCTGGAAGAAGAAGAGATTGATGAAGTAGACGGCTACAAGGGCAAAGACGAGCGCGTCAACCCAGCTCATGATAAAGCGTACGGGACCCTCGGAATCTTTCCACCACTGCCAGCGTATCTTTTTGGTAATATAGACATCGTAGATAAAGGGCACGACAACAAGGCCGAGCCAACTCTGTACCCAGAGCAGGAAGGCAAGATAGAGGACCAGCACGATAGCGAACTTGGTCCATTGTACCTTCATATTGAGTTTTTGTTTCTGTTTGTCGATCATTAACTTGATAGAATTGGTTGATGGGGAATTAGAACTTAAAGAGGTCGGAAGTAGTGAGCAGGCCACTGTGGGTGGCAGTGAACTCAGCTGCCAGGACTGCACCGAGAGCGAAGCCCTTGCGTGAGTGGGCGCTGTGCTCAATGGTGATCATGTCTGCCTCAGAGTCATACATCACGGCATGGATGCCTGGCACCTCGCCGTCGCGAACGCAGTTGATGACCAAGTCGTCAGAGGTAATGTTCTGGTCGCCCTCGTCCTGATGACCGTCGTTGGTCCAGTAGGTGACACCACGCTTCCAGTCTTTCTTGCGGTCCAGATTGTCAATAATCTCTTCGGCAAGGGTGATGGCTGTTCCGCTTGGGGCATCGAGCTTATGTACATGGTGGGTTTCCTGCATGCAGACATTGTACTGTGGGAACTGATTCATGATTTTGGCCAAGTAGCGGTTGACAGCCTGGAAGATGGCAACACCGATGCTGAAGTTGGAAGCCCAAAAGAGAGTCTGCTTGCCATCGGCACACAATGCCTCGACTTCAGCCTTGTGGTCTTTCATCCATCCTGTGGAGCCGCTCACCACCTTGACATTGTGGGCGAAGGCCTTGAGATAGTTGCCATAGGCAGCTGTAGGGTTGGTAAACTCGATGGCGACATCTGCCGAGCAGAACTCGGGGCTGTCGATATCTTCAGGGTTATTCACGTCAATCTTACATACGATTTCGTGGCCACGCTGCAGGGCAATCTCTTCGATCATGTGACCCATCTTGCCGTAGCCAATCAAAGCTATTTTCATCGTTTATTTCTTGTTTTGTTTCTATCTGTTTTATGCTTTCACGCACGTTCGTGCGCGAACCTTTCGGCAAATAATCAAAAATATTGAAAATACGTCCTTAATAGTGACAATTAATAGAAAAATTTGGTTATTTTTGCAGTGATTTAGAGATAAAGCCCTCAAAAAGAGGAATTTTAGGACCAAAATAAGCAACATAAAGATTATGAAATACGTATTTGAGACCAAGATGGAAGTGCGCGACTATGAGTGCGACATAGAGGGAATCGTCAACAATGCCAACTACCTGCACTATATGGAGCACACCCGGCACCTCTTTCTGCAGAAATGTGGACTGAGCTTTGCCGAGATGCACCGCAAGGGAGTAGATGCTGTCGTGGCGAGGATGAATCTGCAATACAAGACACCGCTGCGGTGTGACGATGAGTTCTACTCGAGACTGTGGTTGGAGAAGCAGGGAGTGAGATATGTGTTCCATCAGGACATCTATCGTGCCTCCGACGAACGTCTGTGTCTGAAAGCTACCGTTGAGTTGGTGTGTCTCATACAGGGCAAGTTGGGCAACAGCGAAGACTACGACAGGGCTTTCGAGAAATACTTTGCCTGAGAAACATACCACTGCCCCCTGACTCCTTAACAATAAAAACTTAAAACCGATAACGATATGGAACAGCTACTGCACTATGTTTGGAAACATAAGCTCTTTCCGCTCACCGCTCTCTGCACGACATCGGGAAAGCCGGTAGAGGTGATTGACCCGGGACTGCACAATCGCAATGCAGGCCCCGACTTCTTCAATGCCAAGGTGAAGATAGACGGAACCCTATGGGTGGGAAACGTGGAAATACACGACAAGGCGAGCGATTGGTATGTGCATAGACACGACAAAGACGAGCGGTACGACAATGTGGTTCTGCATGTGTGCGGATGTGTGGACACAGAGGCGAAAAACAGTAAGGGAGAGGCTTTGACGCAGATGGCATTGGATATTCCCGACAAGGTGATGAAGAACTACAGAGAACTGTTGTCGGTAGACCAGTATCCACCTTGCTATCAGATCATCCCCTCGCTGACGAGGCTTACCGTGCATGCATGGATGAATGCCCTGCAGACCGAACGCTTAGAGCAGAAAACCAATGCCATAGAGGATCGGGTAAGAAGATGCAATGGTGACTGGGAGAATGCTTATTTCGTGACCCTGGCACGCAACTTCGGCTTTGGAGTCAATGGCGAAGCCTTTGAGGAATGGGCTTTCCATATACCTTTGCAGGCCGTGGGACATCACCGTGACGACATTCTCCAGATTGAGGCCATCTTCATGGGGCAGGCAGGACTGCTGGAACTGAACACCATACCGGAAAGATACCAGAAGGATGCTCTGAACGACGGATACTTTGCCAAACTGAGGAATGAATACAAATACTTGGCTCATAAGTTCAACCTGACCCCGATGGACTACAGGCAGTGGAGGTTTCTGCGACTCAGACCGCAAAACTTCCCGCATATCCGAATCTCACAACTGGCACATCTGTACTATCAGCGCAAGGCAGGACTGAGCCAACTCGTAGAGGCCGCTTCGGTAGAGGATGCCAAGAAAGTGCTTGCCACGGCTGTGACGCCTTATTGGGAAACGCATTACACCTTTGGAAGCACCAGTGTGAGAAACGATAAAAACCTGTCTCCATTCTCGCTCAACCTGTTGTGTATCAACACCGTGGTTCCCATACTCTTTGCCTATGGCAGACATAGGGGCGAGGAGAAATATTGCGACAGAGCTTTCGACTTTCTGGAACAGTTACGACCTGAGAACAACTACATCATCCGACTCTGGCAACAGTGTGGACTCGTGGTGGATAATGCCGGCGACTCGCAGGCGCTCATCCAGCTCAAGAAGGAATACTGCGACAAGAAGGAATGTCTGCGCTGCCGTTTCGGATACGAATATCTGAAACTCTAAGCATCCTGCTTTGTCGCATCTCTCTCAACTCAACATTCAATTTCCAACAAACCAACGCTCAATACTCAATCTCCGTGGACCAGCAAGAAATACTCAATACTATCACCCTGACACGACTGAACTACTTCAGCCTGGCAGGAATACTCGAACTCTATAGAAGAACGGGTTCGGCGACAACCATATTCGAGAACAAAGACCATATCAGAGACATTCTGCCTGATGCCACGCCTAAACTCGTGGAAACGCTGAAAAACTGTGACGAGGCAAGGCGCAGGGCTGAGGTGGAACTGGAATATGACCTGAAATATGGCATTACTCCGCTCTGTATGAGCGACGAACAATACCCGCAAAGACTGCGCGACTGCGATGATGCACCGCTGATGCTCTTTTATAAAGGATCGGCAGACCTGAACCAGAAACGGGTCATCAATATCGTGGGAACACGCCATTGTACGATTTATGGCAAAGATGTCATCAGGCGATTTGTTTCAGACTTGAGGCAGCTATGCCCGCAAGTCCTTGTTGTGAGTGGCTTGGCTTATGGCGTCGACATTCATGCCCATCAGCAAGCTCTGAACAATGGATATGAGACAGTGGGTGTGTTGGCTCATGGTCTGGACAACCTTTATCCTTCGAGCCATCGTGCTACGGCTGTGAAAATGTTGAGTCAGGGCGGACTGCTCACGGAGTTTCTTACCCAGACCAATGCTGATAAAATCAACTTCGTAAGGCGCAACCGTATTGTGGCGGGCATGTCGGATGCCTGTATCCTCGTGGAGAGTGCCGCCAAGGGTGGAGGACTGATCACCACCGAAATATCTCAGGCTTACAACCGCGATGTCTTTGCCTTTCCTGGACGCGTAGGCGATGTGTACAGCGAGGGATGCAACAACCTGATACGCAGCAATGGCGCTACACTCATCACGTCGGCAGAAGACTTTGTGAAAGACATGAGGTGGCAGGACGATGCCAAACTGATGAAAGCCAAGCGGCAAGGCATAGAGCGGACGCTCTTTCCTGACCTCTCGGCAGAGGAGCAAGCCATTGTCAATGTGTTGGAAAAGAACAACGACCTGCAGATAAACCTTATCAGCATTCAGTCGGGGATAGAGATAGGAAGGCTCACAGCCCATCTCTTCTCTTTAGAGATGAAAGGCATCGTAAAGACCTTGGCAGGAGGAATGTATCATCTGCTGAAATAGTGATTTTTCGAAAAAAAGTAGTACCTTTGCAGCCGCAAGCAGGGAATGCTCTCTTTAAAGGGTTTTGAAAGAGGTATTTGAAAAAAGTGCTGATCCTTCTGCTGCTGGTAATACTTGAATTCAGGAAATATGAAAATAGGAAATATAGAATTTGGAAACAAACCGCTCTTCCTCGCTCCGATGGAAGACGTGACCGATATAGGCTTCCGTATGCTCTGCAAGCGATACGGAGCGGCTATGGTGTATACGGAGTTTGTATCGGCTGAGGCTCTGGTGCGCTCTATCAAGTCGACTGTCAACAAGCTGACCATCAGCGACGAGGAACGTCCTGTCGGTATTCAGATTTATGGCAGAACGACAGAAGACATGGTGGAGGCTGCCAAGATTGTGGAACAGGCGAAGCCCGATGTGATAGACATCAACTTTGGATGTCCTGTGAAGAAGGTGGCTGGAAAGGGAGCTGGAGCTGGTATGCTGAGAAACATACCGCTGTTGCTCGATATTACGCGTAACGTGGTGAAGGCTGTCAATGTGCCCGTGACGGTGAAGACCCGACTGGGATGGGACAGTGACAACCTTGTGATTACCGAATTGGCTGAACAGCTGCAGGACTGCGGCATTCAGGCGCTCACCATACACGGAAGAACAAGAAGTCAGATGTATACGGGAGAGGCCGACTGGCGACTGATAGGTGAGGTGAAGAACAATCCACGCATCCATATTCCGATTATCGGCAATGGCGACATCACGACACCCGAAGAAGCTCAACTTGCCTTCGAGCGTTATGGTGTGGATGCTGTCATGGTGGGCAGAGCTACTTTCGGAAGGCCTTGGATCTTCAAGGAGATGCGCGACTACTTAGATAACACAGGGGCTGCTCCCCTCACCGTCGATGAGAAGATTGACATTCTGGAAGAACAGCTGCGCATCAATATCGACCGTATAGATGAGTACAGAGGCATTCTGCATACTCGCCGACACTTGGCTGCATCGCCTATCTTCAAAGGTATTCCCGACTTCAAGCAGACGCGTATCGCCATGCTTAGAGCCAATACCGAGGAAGAATTGAGGAGGATTCTTGCCGAATGTAGAGACAGACTGTCTCAACTCGCTGCTTGCCATCACTAAACATAAAACATGAAGACGCATATTCAAAAGTTGAGTTGCCCTTGCACAAAAGTTGAGTTGCCCTTTACTAAAAGTCAATGAAGCCTGCTGCCTAACACTTCGCCTAACCTGTATATAGTAAAATAAAGATCAGGCGAAGCTAAATATAACCTATATTTAATTAAATATAAGTTAGGCGAAGCACTTTGCATCAGGCTTCTTGATGTTTCTTGTCTGTTCTGTTGAAATTAGAAAGCCGTTCAAACGACGTTTGTATGTCGTTTGAACGGCTTGGTTGGTATTGCCTGATGAAAACACCTAATACGGCAGGAATGCCTTTCGGGTTGCTACTTGGCGTTGATTTCCTTCAAGAGGCGATCGGCGTGTCCCCACTTGTCCATCAGGTAGAGCACGTAGCGGATGTCTACACCGATGCAGCGGGCCAGGCGCTTGTCGAAGTTGATGTCAGAGCTGAGGCTGTCCCAGTTGCCGTCGAAGGCAAGACCTATCAGCTCGCCCTTGCCGTTGAACATAGGGCTGCCAGAGTTGCCGCCGGTAATATCGTTGTTGGTGAGGAAGCAGAGCTGCATCTTGCCAGTCTCCTTGTCCTGATACTTGCCGAAGTCTTTCTCTGAGAGCAATTCATGCATGATAGGCTCGGCATAATAGTCGATTACCTTGTCGCCCTGCTTCATTTTCTCAACGATGCTCTCGGCTGTGGTATAGTAGCCTGATGGCTTGCCACCGAGGTCAAAACCGCCTACCTGACCGTAGCTCAATCGCATGGTGAAGTTGGCATCGCTGTAGTGAGGCAGGTCTTCCTCCATGCGGAGCTTGGCAGCACAGAGATACTTCTCCTGCTCGGCGATAGAATCGGATACGGCTCCCATCTTCTCTACGAAGTCGGCATAGATGTCGTTCAGGTCCATTCCGTAGCTTACACCTGGGTCTTTCTCGAATCCCTTCTTGTTGAAGTAGAGTTTGGCGCCCTTCTTCATCAGGAGTGACTTCTCCCAGAGATAGTCTACATACTTGGTGTAGTCGCCACCAAACTGAGTGTCGATGGTGGCATAGAACTTGGGCAACCACTTGGTGTCAACGTGCTCCTTATAGTTCTTCAGAAGAGTGGCGAGCACCTCTTTGTCGAGAGCCATGTCCCATTCGTCAGAGTTGTCGTCAAACTCATGATACTGCTTCTTCTTGTTCTTCTCAGGGCCCTTTACCTCCATGTTGCTCTGCAGTTTGAGAGCACGGGTAGAGAACTCTACATTGCTTCTTCTTGTAAACGATTCGGCGAAGTTGGTCCAGGCATATTTCACGTCGGCACTCTGCTTGTAGAGCTGTGCAAGCTTGTCGAAGTCTACCTTGTGGGCCAGGTCGTTGGCAGCCTTGGCTGTGTCCTGCCATGTGCGAAGACGGGCTTCGTACTCGCGCTTCAGGTTGATGATGCCTATAGAGTCGATACATTTGTTCATGCCGAGGGCGTTCTTCCAGTAGTTGGAAGAGCTGGCATACTTGCTGTCGTACTTGATTCGTACAGCCTCGTCGGCACGCATGTGCTTCTGCATCACTTCCTGCTTCACGCCACGAACCTGTGCACGTGGAGCATTCTCGGCATCGCGCATGGTCTGGATGCCATAGCTGGAGAGGTAGCGCTCTGTTGTGCCAGGATAGCCCATGGTCATGGCGTAGTCGCCATCCTTATAGCCTTGCAGCGAAACCTGTGCCCAACGCTTGGGTTTGTAAGGCACGTTGTCCTTGCTGTAGGCTGCAGGACCATTGGTCTTAGGATCGGCATAAATGCGGAATACAGAGAAGTCGCAAGTTTGGCGGGGCCACATCCAGTTGTCTGTATCACCGCCAAACTTACCCATCGACTTAGGCACGGTGAACACTAAGCGAAGGTCGGTGAAGTCACGGTAGGTAGTGGCGTACCATTTGTTGCCCTCGTAGAAAGGCTTGATACTGACGTGCAGGGTAGAGTCGTTCTTCTTTACCTCCTGTGTCATCGCATTCTCCAGGCTGTCAGTCAATTCGCTGCGCTTCTTGTTGTCCAGCTTCTCATAGCCCAGGCTCATGAGTTTGTCGGTAACATCTTTCTGGTCGATCATGAAACTTACGAACATGTCCTCGTTGGGCAGTTCTTCCTCGAAGCTCTTGGCAAAGAAGCCGTTGAGCATGTAGTCGTGCTCCACGGTAGAGTGGCTTCTGATAGCCTCGAAACCGCAATGGTGATTGGTGAATACCAGTCCGTCGGGTGAAACGACTACTCCAGAGCAATAGCCGGAGAAGTTGACCACAGCGTTCTTCAAGGCGTCCTCGCCATTGTAGAGCTGGTCGTAAGTCATACTGAAACCTTCACGCTGCATCATCTCGTACACTGCGTTTGGCAAGTTGTAAATTGTCCACATTCCCTCATCAGCGTGTGCGGTGTTGATTCCGCAGAACGCCATGATAGAGGCGATAAGGACCGTTGCTTTTTTCTTCATTACTTGTTTTTTTTTTCTATTTTTATTATGATGTTATTTATTCTTTTTCTCGTTCCATTCTTTCCAAGTCTTTGCCAGCTCTGTCATCCGATATTGCTGGCGTGGATGTCTTGGGGTGTTTGGGTATTTCATCTCCAAGGCTCCTTCGGCTATGGCTGGGGTAATGTACTCCTTTCTAAATCTTGTCCTGTTCTTTAATCCAAACAGGTTCATTATATCACCGATGGATAGATAATCTTTATTTATACGAATAATGAGTTCTTCTACTTGGGACGAACTTGGGACGAACTTGGGACAAGCTTGGGACGAACTTGGGACGTTTTCTTCTCCTTCTTTATTTATGAAGTTGTTTTTCTGTCCACTTCCTGTTTGAGAATTTAAGTTCGGCTGCTCTTTCCAATCATCAGTCGGCCGGATATGCAAGTACCTGTTTTTGAGAACCCAGCTATCTTTTAGGAGTAAGTTTCTGAAGAAACGAACAAGGTAGATAGGAGAATAATCTATGCCTTTCTGAATGTTTCGATAGTTGGCACGAACCAGGGCATTGCGGAAATACCAGGAGTGCTTGGCAAACATTTCGTTGTTCACTTCATATCCTAACGAACGGAGATATTGGATGGTGAAAATCGCCGTTGTTCGGGTGTTGCCCTCTCTGAAAGCGTGGATTTGCCAGATGCCTGAAATGAATTTGGCAATATGCTCAATCTTTTCATCATCCGTCAGACCTTTATATGAGAAGTTCTTCTCCTGCTCAATATCCCAATCCAAGGCTCTTCGCAAGTCTTCCCAATTCAGGTAGTTTACGGAATCTCCTTCGAGCACCCATTCTTTCTTGGAAATATCATACTGGCGGATTTCTCCTGCGTGCTTGAATACTCCCTCGAAAATTCTTCGGTGCAGGGAAACATATCCGTTGGTATTGAAGGCAAAGGTCTTGCTGGCGAGAATCTTCGCGATGTTGGCAGAAACCTTATCTGCCTCTTCCTCGTCTTCATCCTTAGGTGTACGGACCGTCTTGCTCTGATAGTAAGAGTCAATCAGTTTTCTGGTTTCATCCAGAGTGATTTCTCCTTCGATGTTTCGTTTAGCTACATCTATGAGATACGCCGATGGTTGCAGCCCATCCACAGCCTGCAATCCGATAGCCGTCTTCCAGTTCTCGGCACTTTCCTTCTGCGAAGGTTCTCCTTGTCGGAGATACTCGTCGAAGGATGCAAAGTCCTTGATATTATCTTTATTCATAGATGTAAAGCTTGATATTTAACTTTGCAAAGTTACGACTATTTCCCGAATTTCCCAATGTTTTAGAGCAAAATATTAAAGAGTTGCTCATTTATAGCTTACTTGTGTGCCCAAACATTATTTTTCTTAGAAAAACTTATTTAAAATGATATGACTTTCAGAAATAATCACTACTTTTGCATTCGAGTTGGAGCGGCATGAAAAGACTTGCCGTGATGAAGACTCAATTTTATATAGAGCGTTTTGATATTATCTCTCATTGAAATCTGGACAATTTCATTCCCTGAGATAATGGCAATACTGCTCACGCTTAGGATTATTGTACCCTTTTCTGAAGGGCGTAATATATCGTATAGGCGTGGGCTATTGCTTCATTACTAGGGAGTGGGCAGTCCAGAGCCTCAATGAAGTAATAAGCAATAGTTCCCACGCTTTTCCTTTTATTAACCGCTTACTTCAGGGAAACAGTTGGCAAAAGGCCTAAGGGCATAATCTTATATTTATGAAGAAATTTTTATTGGCAGTACTTTGTGTAATTTTTGTTTTGGTGTGTATTGGCACATGTGGTAGTTTGATGTCTTCAAATTCTGTAAACTCATCTGTCGATTCAGATACTGTTGCAGTTGATACATCGACATTAATGACAGAAGATCAACATCCTATTACAAAGAAGTCTTGGGACTTGAGCACAAGTCAAGATGATATGGATGATAGTAAGAACTATTGGTATTCTCTTCAAAGTGATAATTATGCTAATTTTGATTTTCCTTATGAAGGTAATTCTTATTTGACTATTACTGTAAGATGGATGAAAAAATATGGTTATGATGTCCTTTTGGAAATTACAAAAGGTCAAATGGTAGGGAATGAATATAATGGTACAAATTATGTAAGAGTACGTTTTGATGGCGGAAAAGTACAGAAATTTTATTATAATGAGCCTAATGATGGATCTTCTAATCTTGTTTTCTTGAAAAAGGCTCATACATTTATAGAAAAATGTAAAAGTGCAAAGGATATTATTATAGAGCAAGAGTTTTATCAGGAGGGTGTTCATCAATTTAAATTTCATGTTGACGAGCCTCTCCCTAAGAAATTGAAATAATAAATAGCGTTCATAAGAGGTGGCACACTTCTTATGAACGCTATTGTCTTTTCGAATAATTCGGCGAATACTTTTTGTAAGTATCCAAGCCGTTATCGTCTGATAGGAAGATGATGGTGTCTATGAAATAGTAGTTGCCGTCATCTCCAACCAATACATTATTGGGCACGGCATCGAAGATGTCATGAATGCCATTGGTGAAATATTCTCCATTGTCTTCTGCGTGAAAACCGATACGTTCAAACTCAGCCTTGATTTCTTCGGGAGTAGCTTCCCTTGCATTTACAACAAGCTGTTGACGAAGGACAGCACAAACTTTTCCGTCTCGATTTTGTGAGAAACCGATGAAATCGTAGGCGCAATCAGGAAAGTATTGGTTATGGGCAGGAATGCGTTCAAAGAATGGAGTAAGGTTGTCGTCTGAATAGCGGAAGTCGTTAAGTTTATAGACGTGTATTCCATCATAGGCCATATAAACCTCGTTCTCTGAACCTCGGTCAGAGAACACACCTAATGATTCCGGATTTTCAAACCAGCAATCATTCTCCTTAGCCCAGTCTTTTAGCCTTGCAATTTGGACTCCCTTGCAAGCCGTTGTTCCCGCAAGCGCTTGAATTGAGCTAAGCACTCCTCCAGCGAAAGCGGATGCTCTCGCCAATAAGCCATTGAAGCCATCTTTTGGGCATTGACTTTCTTGTGATAATCGTTCAGTTGTATCTCCATTCATTTATGTATTATATTGTTAGTATATTACGTTTGCAAAGTTACGACTATTTTCCGAAATGTCCAAGGCTTAGTTTGATTTTCTTCATCACCTGTTTCTTGGCTGAGGTCAAGCCTGGTGAAAGTGGCTCCTGTTCCAGCATGTCTATAGCTGCTTTGAGCTCAGTGAGTAACTCGGGATAATACTTCATCTGCTCATAGGCGAGCTTCATGCAGTAGCAGCGGATGGCATAGGGCTGGGAACAGGCTGTAATCTTGGCGATGCAGAAGTCGATAAAGTCGGAACGGAGAGATTCTTCTTCGAAAGGCTGACGAAGAAGGAGGGAGAGCATCAGGCGGCGCTTAGTCTCATTCTTCTCTACGAGAACTCGGTCTATCAGGTCGTCATGTTTCTGAAAGAGCCATGGATTGTTGGCTTCATCGAAATGGCTTAATGCCCAAAGCGCATTAAACGCCACGCGGTTGTTTTCATCAAGGGTGAGCTGGTAAAGCTCTTCCTTTAAACAATTATTCTCTTTGCCTTGCGTCTGAAGGCAAAGAGAATAAATATCGTTGATGCTTAATTTGTTTATGAGTTGATTCCTCATCATTCATAAGATGCTTTACTTTCTAAAGTACTTTCCTACGACCGGCAGACTCTTCAAAGGGAAATCCTTCTTCACGAGGTAAGCAGCGAAGATGAGGATGAGCACCGTGTTGATGAGGCAGGCAATTCCACTGGAGAAGTATCTGTTAGCTTCGGTCATTCCCACGAAGAGGACGAGGGCGAGAACCACATAGATCATCATCTCCTTCACCGGATAGTTGATAGGATACTTCTTCTGACCCACAAAATAGGAGAGAAGCATGGCTGTTCCATATCCAGCGAAACCAGCCCAGGCACAGGCGATGTAACCATAGATAGGCACGAAGATAATGTTGATGGCAATCAATACCAGGCAGCCGATGCCTGAGAAGTAAGCACCCCAGATGGTCTTGTCGATGAGCTTGTACCAGAAACTGAGGTTGAAATATACTCCCATCATGATCTCTGCTGCCATGACGATAGGCACTACCTTCAGTCCGTCCCAGTAGTCGCGGCCGATGATGTGGCGCAATACATCCAGATAACCTACCACAACCAGGAAGGCGAGCAGGGTGAAGATGACGAAATACTTCATCGCCGAAGCATAAGTCTGTCGGTTGTCCTTGTCCTTTGCCTTGCCGAATACGAAAGGCTCGTAAGCATAGCGGAAAGCTTGGGTAATCATTGCCATGATCATCGCAATCTTGCTGGCAGCTCCATAGATTCCGAGCTGCGCATGAGCATCGCCCTTCTCATAGATGTAAGGGAAGAGAATCTTGTCCGCTGTCTGGTTCAGAATACCGGCAATACCGAGCACGAGGATAGGCCAACTGTATCCCATCATCTTTCTGACAAGCACTTTGCACTCGCTCCAGGAACATTTCTCTCCCATGAATCCTTCCTTCAGTTCCTTGTAGAAACAGAAGGTGATGGATGCGGTACAAACCAGGTTGATGTAGAAAGCATAACCCACATCGTGACCATCCATGATGACGTAGTAAACCAGGTTGAGTGCAATGTTCAGTCCGATGAAGAGCAACTTGAAGGCAGCAAACTTCAATGGGCGTTTTTTGTATCTGAGATAAGCGAATGGGATGCACTGGAAAGCATCAATAGCCACCGTTACGAACATCGTCCAGACGTAAGCCGGATGATCAGCGTAGCCCATCGCATCGCTCAAAGGCGTGATGAAGAGGAATACTAAGGCGATGAAGAGTAGGGAAGTGAAGCCCACCATGCTCAATACCGTGTGATAAACTTTCTCAGAATTTTCTCCCTCCTTATTGACGAAACGGAAGAAAGTGGTCTCCATTCCGTAGGTCAGGATGACGAGGAGTAACGCCGTATAGGCGTACATGTTGGTGATGACACCATAACCACCACTGGCGGCGCTGATCTTAGCCGTATAGAGTGGTACAAGCAGATAGTTCAGAAATCTGCCGATGATACTGCTCAAACCATAGATGGCGGTATCCTTTGCTAAACTTTTGAGGTTTGCCATATGTTTAAAAGTAAAAGGGTAAAAAGGTAAAAAGGTAAAAGGAAGCTGGATCCTCTGCCTTTTCGCTTTTTACTTTTGTTTATTGATTATTTTTTTGTTTCAATTTATTGATGATATTTACGAGAGTTCCTATGATAGTCTTAATATCATTGGATATTGATTCGTATTGTTCTGTTGTTATATTATTGCTTTCTTGAAGTAAGTCCAGCCAATATTGAGTTTCACTTGCTTCTTTTAGGGAGATGCTAAGTTTGCTTATATAGTCTGGTGTGCTTTGAGCATAGGTACTTTCTGCAATGTTTGCTCCTATGCTTGTACCACATCTGTATATTTGTTTAGACATAACGAATTCATGTTTCTCTTCTTTGAGGAAAACATAGAGTTTGATGATTCGTATAGCAAATTTCTTACTTAATTCATAAATGACATTATTGCCCATATTCCCTTTTTATTATATGACTATATAATCTAAGTCTTTTTTACCTTTTTACCTTTTTACTTTTTTACCTTTAAAAGAATAAATATGCTATAGCTATTGCTGCGATGACTCCTGCCAAATCGGCGAGCAAGCCGCAAGCCACGGCGTGGCGGGTATTTCTGATGCTTACGCTTCCGAAATATACTGCCAAGATATAGAAGGTAGTATCGGTGGAACCCTGGAAGATGCAGCTCAGTCGGCCCACAAACGAATCAGGACCATAGTTCTTCATCGCCTCCAGCATCATGCCTCGTGCACCACTTCCCGACAGCGGTTTCATGATGGCGGTAGGCAGGGCGCCTACGAAATCTGCATTCAAGCCACATTGTTCTACCGACCACGAAATGCCTTGAATCACCATATCCATCGCTCCAGAAGCACGGAATACACCGATGCCCACAAGGATAGCTACGAGATAAGGGATAATCTTCACCGCAGTAGTAAAACCTTCCTTCGCTCCCTCGATAAATGCATCATAAACATTCACTTTCTTCCAGAAACCCGCCAGAATAAAGCAGAGGATGATGCCTAAGAGAATCATATTCGAAGCCACGGTAGTAACCGTATTCATCGTGTCCTTGTCCATCTGTCCGAATCCCCAGATGATGATGCCTACGAAGGCGCACATTCCCAACAGAGTGGCGAGCAATACCGGCTGCAGGATGTTGATGCGCTGCCAGAGCGAAGTGATGATGATTCCGGCAAGTGTAGCCACGAGCGTAGCCATCAGGATAGGGATGAAGACATCCGTAGGCTGGGCTGCACCATAGGAGGCACGGAAGGCGAGGATGGTGGTAGGGATGATGGTGAGTCCTGAGGTGTTCAGAACCAGGAACATAATCATCGGGTTCGTTGCCGTATCCTTCTTCGTGTTGAGTTCCTGCATCTGCTGCATCGCCTTCAATCCTGTAGGTGTTGCCGCATTATCGAGTCCCAGCATATTCGAAGCGATATTCATGAAGATGCTTCCCATCACCGGATGGTTCTTCGGAATATCGGGGAAGAGTCGGGTGAAGACAGGGCTGAGCGCTCTTGCCAACACATTCACTACTCCCGCCTTTTCTCCAATCTTCATGATGCCAAGCCAGAGGGCGAGCACGCCCGTCAGTCCGAGTGAAATCTCGAAGGCATTTTTGGAAGAGTCGAAGGTGGAATCTACAATCTTCTGGAAGATAGTTGTATCTCCCATCATGAGTCCTATGAGTGCGAAGATGAACGCAATCACGAAAAATGCTATCCAAATGTAATTTAAAACCATTTATTTTGTATAATTCTTCAATTTTCTATAGCTTCTAATTTTCTACCAGCTTGGTAGAAAGTTAGAGAGCCTGTTTGTTGTTTTTTCAAGCACGGCTGCAAAATTACAACAAAAAACTTGTATAGGGTTCGTTTTATATAGAAAATCCCTCATTGAGGGAGGATTTTGATGAATTTTATCCCTCATTGAGGGATTTTTGCCATTTTTTCTTTGTCCTTTCAAGCATTATTTGTATATTTGTCAGCGATTCTGAAAAGGATCGCGACATAATGGAAAAGGCGCATACTTAGCGCTTTGTTTTGACGGATTGAAACTTCGCAAACTTCATGCATTGTCAGAACATAGCAACGGTAGGTGCTCTCGGGATGTGTTAATTCACATCCCTTTACAGGTATGGCTTATTGCGTCAAGGCGATAGGTCTATATCCGTATTGGGAAAAGTGTATACATATCGGCGTGGGCTTCGACGTTGCTCGTTCAACAATGCAGGGCAATGCGAAGGCCTCAATCCGTGGGACGAGTGACGGGTAAGTTCCCACGCTTTTTTTATTTTGCCGAAACCGAAATCTTAACCCGCCAAGTCTCGGGAACACCTGGCAAAATGATAATATACCAATGAAACAGAACGATTTTTACTACTTTTGTAAAGCCTAAATCGAGAATTTTCGCTTATGAACCATTATGGACTTGATAGTTTCCAATAGAAGAACTATCTTTGTCCCCGAATTTAATAACTTTAAAATAGAATAGTGTATGAAACATGTAAATGCTTATCCTTTTGTTGGTAAGGATTACGAGAAAGGATTCTTGAATAGTGGTAAGAAAGTCTTGATATTAGGGCATAGCCTCTATGATGCAGATAGTGCAGGTTGTCCTTGCCATCATAGTTTTACTATAGATATGATGGACGGATTCTTGAGTGGAGAAGATGGAGCTTATTATAAAGGCTTCACAAGCCAAACCAAAGCTTTGTTGAATCGAGAGATTTCAGTTGATGATAGAGAATATGTATGGAATCAAGTAGCATTCTATAATTTCATTCAGTTCAATCTTGAGGCTCCTGGTGTGAAAGAGACCGATGAACAATTTAACGATTCTATTCCTGCCTTCAAGGAGGTTCTTGAAGAGTTGAAGCCTGATGTTATCATTGTTTGGGGCTATGGTCTCTTCGATAGACTTTATGGTCTTGGGGAAACGGATGGAGAAGAAATGTCTCTTACCAATGGTGATAAGGTTTATACCCGTTGGTTTTCTACCGGTGGTGAAGACAAGGCTCTAATGATTCGTCAACATCATCCATCTCGATCTTATTCTTGGTGTGAATGGGCTAAGGTATTTCAAGATTTGTTTAAGAATTAAAAAGTGAATGATATGAAAAGATTTTTATTTTGTATAGTCATGCTCTTCTGTATGGGCATGACTATGAGTGCTCAGGGACTGAAAACATATTCGGGGCCATATCGGGCAAATGCTCATTTCTTGCTCGGCACACAAAAAGCAACTTATACCTATAAGAATGCTGAAGATGGCACTCGCATTTATGAAGGCAACTTTACATATTCTTGCATTACCAACCCTAAGCTTTATCTGAAGGTAACAGGACGTTTTCATGACGATTGTAAGGAAGGCTTGTGGACATATATAGATAAGTCCACAAGCGAAACAAAGACTTTGAAGATTAATTTCAAGGAAGGCTATAGGAATGGTATTTATGAATATACTTATACTACAAGGGGTACGGTAAAAGAATCTTTAAAGGCTACCATGAAAGATGGTGTTATGATTGGCCCTGTTTCTGGACATGTCGTTCAGTATGATTATCAGTTTGGCGGAGGTTGTTTCGTGTGGGGAAAAGGTATATTCTGTGGGCAAACGGATGAAGAAGGGCTTGCTGATGGTTCATGGAAACTAACAATGAAATTAGGAGATGGATCAACACGAGTGTTTTATGACAAATGGGAACATGGAGTGAAAAAGGAAAGCTATTATATTGATGATACTACAGGAGATAAAGAAGATATAGGAGGTGGTGGAATACCTTCTGTTATTTTTGATATTGTAAGAGATCCATGTAAGATGGAATGGTGGATAGACCGTGGTAGTGACAAGCCTTGGCAGGGGACATTGCTTGGGCCAGAAGATGTGCGAAAAGAGTATACTGAAACAGAATTGAATGCTGTTAATTCTGGTGTTCCTACAGAATATTATGAAAAGTGTGACGTGATAATAAGAAACTGTGATGTAGATCCAAAATATGAAGAAAATGTAGAGGCTTATGTACAACAGCGTATTGTTATACCTGAAAGCATGAGTAAAGCAATAGGAAATATTTCTCTAAAATGTGTTGTTGAAAGAGATGGAACTTTATCTGATATTGAAATAATGGATTCTGATGAGCCTGTATTGGACGAAGAAGTGATACGAGTGCTGAAAGAGATGAAAGGATGGTGCCCAGGCATGAAAAATAATGCAAAAGTACGGTCTTATGTAACAATCTCGATGAGTATTATGAATAAAAAGGAAACTCCTACTACGAATCAGAGAAAGAAACCGAAGGTAAATTTACTGAAAGTATTGGGAAAAAGTATTCTAAACTATAGACGTTAAATCACTAGTGTCCCGTTAAAATTATGAATTTGTCGCATAACTATCTGTATATTAAAGTAATACAAGTGTTTTTAAAGTAAACCGATTTGATTTTGAAACTTAATCAAACTAACGCCAACAGGTTGGCTAACATTTCTAATGTTCCTTTCCATGATACTGACCATATCATGTGCAAAGGATTATAACGCTTTGTTTAATGAGCGTGTTGCTGAATTGAATAAGGAAGGTGGTAAGTACATCCTTAATCAATACAATGATTCTGTGGGTAAAGAACACTATATCGTTTATATTGATGCTGACAAAATCGTTGTTGACACTTTAGGTGACTCGTTGCAGGTGTATCCATTGGGCAAAGTGGAAACATATCAGTATTTGCCTAATGTGGATTTTAATGATGGTAAGTTCAGTATAGAACGTTATAATAGTACAGATTGTACTATAAAAGCAGATACTACAAAAAGACAAATAATGGTTAGCGATGACACTTTTTATCCTAAAGGGAAAATTGTAAAATTCTCAGAATTGAAAGCTCACAAAAGAGACTATGTGCTTATTCCTACAGAACAGCAGAATATCATTGTTTTTTTGAACAAAAAAATGGAAGTTTATACAGGTAGCCCTGCAGATGTTCTAGAAGATGAGCGAGGATTTATGTTGTCTTATGTTGGGCAATGCCGTGATTATTTGAGCGGTATGCCGGGAGGTTTGCCTCCCGATTTGGTCTTTGAAAACTGTTCATATGACGCAAGAATGGATTTTCATGGAAAAATCACCAGCAAATCAAATTTTGTAAACGTCTCTGGAGTAGAGATTCCTGTAACAGCCTTTGGTACACCGGAAATTGACTCCTACTACCAAAAAGTCATAGAAGAATTGCATCCAACCTATTACTGGAACTGCCAGAACTGCTATAAGGTGGTGAAGTCAGAAACAAAACCAGAAAGTGGACTCTGTGAAGCTAACTTCTTTACTGGAAGTATGTCCACTTGGACGTTCCATCGTTGGGTACGTTTATGCAAAGTTGGTTCCGCTCACACTTATCAGTGTCAAAATTGCGGTATTCAAGTTCAGACAAACGATGTGCCTCAAATGGGAGCTTGTCGTGAAGGTGCTAATCATGTTTGGAATCAATTACAATAACAAGAACGAAATATGAAAAAGTCAAATCAATATGTATTGAAGATTGTAGGATGTATGGTGTTTGTCATGATATGTGCCATCATCGTATTTACCTATCAAGATTTTCCTGCACGTCTGATGGCAGCAATACTTGGTGTGGTAATCACTGCAACCATCACTGTTGTCTTGCTCGATGGACAATCCAAAAAGGAACAGACTGCAAAGCGTAATTCTAAAGTTTTTGAGGAAAAGCTGAAGATTTATCAAAACTTTCTCTCTACTCTTTATGATGTTGTTAAAGACAGAAAACTGACAGAAGAGGAAAAACTCCAGCTTGAGTTCCAGTCATCTTTGGTCGCAATGCATTGTAAACCCAAGAGCTTGAACTTGGTAAGCGCAGCTGTTCGAAATGTAATATCCTCTTTCTGTCCGTCTAACGAAAAGGAAAAGCAGAAAAGTCAAGGAAATATCCCACTCTTGGAAAGTTTGTTGGGTGTAGTAGAAGCTTTGAAAATAGACCTTTACGGAATAGATAAAGAAAAAGATGCAGAGAAGAACGATGATGATTTAAGCAAGATGTTGTTTAGCTCAGATATCAAGGACAAGACAATAAAGAACTTCAAGGAAGCATATAAAGAAACGGCTGATTCTGATGAAGTGGAGCCTCTTGAAACATGGGAACAAGCGGTTAAAAAGTGGCAGGATGCTGGCTGGATAGTTAAATCGATGGAAAGCGAGGATTGCCCATTACAGATTACTCGTAATGATGGAAATCCAGGTATTATAGACATGGGATTCTATGATAATCATTATTATATTCAGGCTCGTTATGAAGGGGATTGGAACTTCTCAAAGTGCTTGAAATGGGATAATGGTGGAAGAAGACAGCGTGAATTTTGGTGGGAGTATCCTCCTTTGGCAATGGATGTGCCAAGAGGTAGCTTTATCAGTAGATTCAAATCTTCTCCTGAACTTCAGCAATATATTATCAAGAGAGTAGATTATCTGATGGGAGTTCTTCAAAAGGAGCATCGTACTATACAATGGATGAATGCAGTTGGCGAGCATAAGGATTGGAATCTCTTTACGTGGTATTGGTCAACCTTAGCTTGTGAGTACCAAAATGACGAAGAGGGCAAGGTATATATGGATACCATGCCTGATGAGAATGATAAATCTAAGGTCATTGTACAGTTAGGTAATAGAGCCAACAATGTAGAAATGCTCAAGAAAACATTGGAACGTATCGGATGTCCTGAGAAAATCGATAAGATTGATAAAGTGGATTGCTATGTGACATTGGCAACAATAAATTCTTTAGAGCCAGAAATGGTTGGTAAGGAATTAAACGAATGGATAGGTAAGATTTCTGGAAAAAATAAGTCAAACAATTAAAAAAGTTAAGATTATGGGAAGAGTTTTTGCTGTACGCCCTAAGCGTATCAAGAGAACGAATGGGCAAGTGTTGACTCCTGAGATGGAGATTACTGTTACAACTAAATCATATACTTGCGATCCATTTTATAATGGAGCGAAAGAGATACAAGAGCAGTACATGCGTATGTACCAGTTCGACTATAAGAAGAGTTGTTGCAGCAAAGCAGATTTTGAGTTTAAGCAATTAGACTGATATTTTAATAAGAGGGTGTATCAGGATTTCTGACACACCCTCTTATTTAAGTTGTCATATAGAATCTTTATCCAACAAGAAATCAAATACGTCCATAAATACGATGCCGTCATCGTTTTGGTATTTCTTGATGAGGTCGCCTGTTATCACATACTTCATAAAACTATCGTCTATACGTAGCAAAGAGGCAAGTTCTTGTTTCGTCTTCTCCTTGTCTGGCAAACTGAGAGCCGACTGGATGTAGCAGCGTTTGTAGCCTTGGTTGCAAACAAAGTCAACTTCAAGCATCCGTCTCACTTTAGTTCCTTTTTCGTCCACGCCGTTGATTTCTACGTTGCCAATGTCCACACTATATCCACGGTAGCGAAGTTCGTTATAGATGGCATTCTCCATCAGATGGGTTTTCTCTTGTTGGCGAAAGCCGAGAAGTGCATTGCGAATGCCTAAGTCAGAAAAATAATATTTCAATGGCGTTCCGATATACTTACGACCTTTTACGTCATAGCGATTGCATGGCTCAAGCAAGAACGCATCTGCAAGATATTCGATGTATTTCTTGATGGTTGCAGAGCTTATAGAGACATTCTTTACAGATTGGAAAGTATTGGCAAGTCGTTGTGGATTGGTAAGTCCGCCAATTCCCGATGCGAGAATCTTGAATAAATCGTTGAGTTCTGCATCGTTCTTTATCTTGTTTCTGTTGATGACATCTATCATGTAAGTCTCAGTCAAGAGGCTGTTCAGAAGTCTCACTTTTTCTTCTTCTGTCTTTTGTAGAACAACAGGCGGAAGACCACCATAAAGCAAATATTCGTTCCAACCATCCTGCTTGTCGCCATCATATACGGTCATAAATTCAGCAAAGCTGAGTGGTGAAACGGGTATTTGGTATCCTCGTCCACGAAATTCGGTTATTATATCCTTGGATAGGAAGCGTGCATTGCTTCCCGTCACATAAACATCAGCATTGGGAATATGCAATAATCCATTTAGTACGTCTTCAAACTCGTCAAGCATCTGTACCTCATCAAGCAGAATGTAATAAGGTTGGTCGTCAGCAATCTTCTCTTTTACATACTTATAAAACTTGTCGGGATTGCGAAACTCCTTGAAGGCATAGTCATCGAATGCCATTTCTATGATGTGGTCGGGCATGACTCCATCGTCTTCAAGGAAACGCTTGAAGAGACGAAACAGCAGAAAGGATTTTCCGCAACGGCGCATACCGGTAATGATTTTTACCAGTCCATTATGGCGTGAACTAACCAACTCTTGTAGATATTTGTCTCTATTTACAATCATAACAGGAAAGATTTTTGCGGATTTCCGCGTTTTTCTTTTGCAAAAATAATACTTTTGTTGATTCTACGTAGGATTTTTGCGGATTTCCGCAGTTTTCTTTCGCAGAATTAACGGTTACGTCTTGAAATTTTAAGTTCGTTAACTTATAATGGGAATAGGGAGAATAACTATTTTCGGTTATTTATTGATGTTTCGTTCGGTGATTTGTAGAATTCCATATTTTTCTGCTTTTAGTTAGCTCTCCATGTTTACTCTCTGGTCTGTAACCGACTGGATATCTTGCTCGAAAAGTGAATCAAAGATTTTATTAAAATAGAATTAGCATAAAACCCTTCACCCTTCATCTATCCCTTGGAATCCCCTGTGTTTATCGGGGTTTCATGCGTGCAGATGAAGGGTGAAGGGCTTGTGTGATTCATTTTTATAATTACTGATGCTATTATTATAAATACTGATGCAATAAAAGTGCCTACTTATGGCACAATAGTGCCCTGCGAGGGGCACAATAGTGCCTTTCAAGAAGCAATTGTACGGCAATGGGAAGTAATATGCCCAACTTGGCTTTCTCAAATGGGGAAATGGAGTTAATAAGTTTGTTCAACTTTCGCTGGGTTCAGAAGTTATAGAAGTTAAGTTGTTGGTTCAGCCATAAGGCGTATTTTGGCATTCGATATTCAGCAGTAATCTTTTTGCCTCGATGCCTCCTGCGTATCCTGTCAGTGAGCGGTTGGTGCCAATGACGCGATGGCAAGGGATGAGAATGCTGATGCCATTGGCACCGATGGCTTGTGCTACAGCCCTTATACATTTCAACTTGTTTATCTTTTGTGCAATCTCTTTGTAAGTTCTTGTTTCTCCATACGGAATTTCAAGTAAGGCTTGCCATACTTGTTTTTGGAAGTCGGTACCAACGGGATGTAAGGGAATTTCGAATGTATGGCGGCTTGCCTGCGAAATACTCATCAAGTTCTTTCTTTGTTTCTTCCAGGACAGCAGAGGGGGCAATGATGCATTCTGCATTCAGCAGTCGCATGAGCCGGTGCTTGTTGCGTTCGGCACATGGCATTTTGTTCCAATCGCACAGGCATAGACAGTCGCCTGCCGATGCCAAGATGATTTCGCCACAAGGTGAGTTGTAGTATTGGATGAATACTACTTGTTTTCTGCGTAAATCTTTCATGATCATATTTCTCATAAAATTTAGGAAGTGAGCAGAACTTCTAACAATTCATTGGCAAGTTTGTTGTCTACCACTTTTATCACATTGTCCTCTTCTGTTGCATAACCAAGGGCATTTATTGCGCCATACCATACGATGTCTTTGTCTATGATGGTTGTGCACACGGAAACCTCACGGAATTTTCTGTTTCTTACAAGCGCTCACTGTTTAACAATAAATTCAGATAATCAGGTACTTACGTTATGCGTACTTCCTCTATTGCAAGTAAAAACCGCGTGTAAAACCTTGTAAGCGCTTGTAAATTTTAGCCATTTACAAGCGCCCAAGTCGATTTATTGCCAGCTATAGTGGTGTTGCTAATCTTTCCTTCCTTTCTAAGTTTGCGCAAGAGATTATTTATCTTATATTCTTTCTGCTTGTCATCAAGTTGGTCTGGTAGCACGTCCCAAAGCAGATGCACTATTTCTGGCTTCGTCAACGAACCATGATCCTTCAACGAATCAAGCAATAATGCCTCGCATTTCTTGTCGTCCAATCCCTTGTGCTTGGAATATTCTATCTTCTGGTCTGTTACTTGGGCAATATCCTTTGCTATGAAGATATGTGGTAAACGACCTTCTATCAGTTTGCGCTTGCGGAGCATGGCAATAGCTTCTGGCGATATGCGCTTGCCTTTCTGTACAGAATCTAAAAGTACAGCATCTGTAAGAGACATATTTCTGTTTTCTAACAGTAAGAGACTGTAGTTTTCGTCAATGACGGTACCAGGTAAGGTCAAGACAACTTCTGTTGCTGTGGATTTGTCATAATCAGGCATTGGCAGATAGCGTTCCTTTTGGCTCACGAACATCTTGTGAATGCCATAGCCTTGGGTATCAATCATCTTGATGTTCACCATAGCTTTTACCAGTGCAGGGTTGCGATAGTGCCTTGGTGTTTTCTCACCAGTTATATATTGGCTATAGTTTCCTTCAAAGAAGTAGCCGTCATTTTGGAATGTCAGTTTGTCCTTGTCTTCCGTGACAATGATTCGTGCATCGCTTTCGTATTTTTGATGAGCTATAGAGTTGTGAAGCCCCTCAAGGATACTCTCTGTGTCATATTTCCATACTTCGGCAGGGATAAGCGAGTTCTTTGGATATATTTTGAACCGATAGTTTCTTATTCTATTCAGTAACTCACTCGTGGTTCGTATGAAAGGTATAGTGTAGATGTCACCAAAGGTTTGTCCGTCTTGAAAGCATTTCCAGACAATCTGCGCAATGTGATTGAGCTTATGTGCTTTTTCTTCTTTGCCGACAAGTAATAGTGTGGCTTTCGTAATTTTTCCGTCTATGGTCAAACACGCCTTGTCAAGAAACACTTTATCACTCCAAGAGTCACACTCCTTTGCAAACTTTGGGTAGCGTTGCTTATAGCCTTCACGAGCAAGCATGATAGCATCTGGGTCAAGATCGTCTATTGTAGCGTCCTTGATGGCTTGCGCTGTCCAATCGTATGCGGAATCTTGCTCGTCAAGTATTACATTAAGGCGTGAGTCTGTCAATTCCACCAAAGAATCATCCAATCTCTGCCATGCCTTGCTATGTGCATATACAGGACGACGCTTCATGTGTTTTGGAATATGAATTACCCATACCGTCTTGTGCGAGTCGTCCGTGATGAATTCTTCAACCTGCAATCCTTCAGAAGGCAAGTTGGCGCACAGATCTGTCATTCTGAGTTTTGCTTTTTGTCTGTCGTAGTTGTATGTGTTAGTACCGACAATCTCCAAAGTATTGTCAACAACACCGATAACCAAATGTCCGCCTTCCATATTCGACAAGGCGGAAACATAAGAAATGACATCATCCTTCTCTTTGCCGTTGAAGTCATTTTTCATGTTCTTGAACTCTTTCCATTCACACTCCTCGTTTTCTTTTGGATATTTGGAAAGCAGATATTGTTGTAATTCTTGTTCGGTCATATTCTATATATTCTGTTTCTTGATAAGTTCCAGTACAGGTACTTGCAATAGTTCTGAAATCTTGAATAGGGTTTCAAGTGATAATTTCTGCAAAGATACAATATCGATGTGAGATATTTGAATAAATAGCAGCAAAAGTAGTGATATTTAACAAAGTGCTTTGCGTAATATTCAATTTTGGTAATAATCAAGTAAAACGTACGGCAAATATCTTTGCGCGGATTTTTATGCAATATTGCCAATTTTCCCGCACAAACATCACATTAGCTCTTGTTAAGTTTAACAAAAAAACAGCGGCCTACGCCGAAGCATAAGTCGCTGTAATAGAAGCGTGGACCAGCCAGGGCTTGAACCTGGGACCTCCAGATTATGAGTCTGTTGCTCTCTGCGGCACCAGGGCAAACGCATCAAATCATTTACCTTTTAACATATAGATATTAATGTCGTATCTTATTGAATATTAACTATTTATATTTGCTTATACCAAAAATATTTTGTATCTTTGTAAAGAATAATTAAACATTTAAAAGTTACAAAATGAGCATAATTAAGTTATCTAAACAAATTCCAGACCCAAGAGTCACTGGACGAACTGTTCATAAAATGGAACATATTATCTATATTACCATAGCAGCAGTACTGGCTGGATGTCAAACATGGGATGATATTGCTGAGTTTGGAAGAACTAAGAAGGAGTTCTTCAAATCTCGTTTGGTGGGTTTGGAGCACATTCCAAGCCATGACACCTTCAATCGTTTCTTCTCAATATTTGACCCAAAGGGCTTTGAACAAATTTTTCGCGATTGGGTCAAGGAAATTGTTGGTGAGGTCAAAGGCGTAGTAGCCATTGACGGCAAGTTAATGCGTGGCTCCAGCAAATGCGATTCAGAGCATACATTGGGCAAAGATGATTTTCGCATGTGGATTGTGTCGGCATGGTCTTCTGATAACAATATCTCTCTGGCTCAAGATAAGGTGGGCGACAAGACTAACGAAATCACCGTTGTACCAAAGTTGCTTAGCGCAATAGACTTAAAAGACACCATTGTAACGATTGATGCCATGGGATGCCAAACCTCTATTACCAAGAAAATAAGAGAGGGAAACGGAGATTATATTATTGCATTGAAGAAAAATCAAAAGACAAGCTATGATTTTGCAAAGGATATCATAGCCGAATACACTGATCGTGACTATCAGGGTATAGTTTCAAAGCATACTTCCTTTGACAGAGGGCATGGCAGATTAGAAGAAAGGAAATGTATAGTGGTGAGTTATGGCAGCACTACTCAAAAAATGTTCAAGAACAAATTTGAAGGGCTAAAATCTATTGTTGGCATTCTGTCACGAAGAACTATCGTTTCAACAGGTGAAACTTCCGAGGAAAACAGGTACTACGTAACTTCCATAGGAAATGAAAGGCCTGAGGAAATCGCCAATGCAATAAGAAAGCACTGGGGAATAGAGAATAATTTGCACTGGCAATTAGACTTTACCTTTAGAGAAGACGAAAGTAGAAAGGTGAAAAATGCAGCAAGGAACTTCTCTACTATTACTAAGATTGCTTTGTCCATCCTTAAAAAGGATAAAACGATCAAGTGAAGTCTCAACTTAAAAAGAATGAAAGCTGGCTGGGACGAAAATTACCTGTCAAAACTTTTGGAGGCGAACGCATTTTGATGCGTCCGCCCTGTCTGCGGCACACAAAAGCGCAGCTTTTGTGTGCAACCAACTAAGCTACAAGTCCTTTGTGCTATATCATTGACTGTTAATGAACACTCTGCGAGAAACAATTAGTCAACAATCAGTCAACACTGCTCTCTAAGCAAATAAGGTGAATTTTGCAATAGACCTTGCTTTTGCTCTTGTTTATAAATAGTCAGTTGCGGATATGTCTTGAAATACCACTGGCTACTTACAATATAATAACGTATTTCAGTCCTTTTTATTGTAAAGGAGTAAAGCAATCTTTCCGTAATTTTCCAAGGCATATCCGCACGGTTCTACTGTTTCTGCAAATGAACTGTTGCGTGGGTCTTGTCCTTGTTAGTCCAATTTCCATCCACATCTGCCCAATAGCAGTTCCATGTGGCAGACTTGCCATTGATAGAAATCGTTCCCTCAATGTAATCGTCTGCTGCATCCTCACCAACGACAATCTTTAATGTATTGTCGTTTAAAGTCCAACGAGTGTAGTTCCAACCTGTGTTAGGGTTGAAAGTAACAGTACCATTTTCGTTGAATGTGGCTGTTACGTTAGTCCAACCGTTGAAATTTTCATCTGCATTGTCAACAGAAGTGACTTTCCAAGTTGTGCCTACTAATGATGTTGAGGCTTCCTTGTTATCGTCATCATCATTTGAACAAGCGATGAAGCTAACACTCATCACAATGGCTAACAAAGCCATTCCAATCAATCTTAATGTTTTCATCATTTCTTGAAATTTAAGTTGTTAATATATTATTTCTGCTTTGCTTCTACATTTAATATGTCGTATATACAAGGGTCAACAAACTTTCCATCAATATCTACAAAGTCATGGTCTTTGGTGAATAATGATAGTCTGCCACTTGTATTATGGCTTATCAGTTTACATAGGTTGATATTCCACAGATAAACATAACCAACTACAGGCTTTGCTTTGGCTTGTATATGATTCTGTCTAAAGCCATAGTTGCAGATTGATGCGCATAATCTTGCATATCCCACACAATTTGCTTTTGATTTTTTGTTATCTCCAAGTTTGCCTTGTGTGGCAGAGAATGTAAGGAGCTTGGCTGTAAGTTTCACGCTGTAATCTATAACTGCAGCCTTATCCATGCCTTGTGTTTCCTTTTGTATTCTCCCTTTTAAAGATTGGCTCAATTCTATAGATTCTGTGTTTCTGTCTTTTATCTTGCTTAGAGAAATATTGTATGTGCAGACTTTAAAGGCTGCATAAATGCAAAGTAATATACCTATTATCCAAACAGCGATTCTCTTATTTCTGCTATCTAATATGTTTTTGAAACATAAGGATTGTTTTGTGGTTGACTTTCTGATAGAGCCTTGCTTGTTGTTCTTTACCATATAGCCAACAATTTTAATAGCCCAATATCCCACAAATCCCACAGGAATGAGGTAAATAAGAAACACAAGAATAAACGCAACGTAAATACCTATATCATTGCCTTGTTGTGAGGCATAATCTAATACATCAGCCATAGTCAAGTTTTTATTGAAATAGTGGAACAACTTTTAAAGCACGAATTAACTGCGGATTTGAGGCTTGGTTTATATTGGGCTTGTTTACATCCCATGTGCTGTAATCTTGCATATAACTTTTTATCTCCTCATTGTTCAAATCATAGTCTTGGCATTTCTGAAATAGCTTCCATGCCTTAAATAGTTTGGAATATATCCTATGAAAGTTTGCAGGAGTATAGTTCTTTCGTACAAATTTAGAACCTGCATATTCTTGTTCTGTGAGAAACTGCGTATTATGAGAGTTTAGCCCTGCAATCATAATAAGGTCATAAATGCTGTATGACGGATTGTTGACAACAGCAACTAAGAAATCATTTTCTTTCGTCTTTATCGGTGTGCCTGTTTGCTGATTACCATCCCAAGCTCTTGTATGGTCTTGGTAAGTTGGTATCTGCTTGGTTTCTTGTTTTGCTACATTATGGCTCTTTTTGTCTGTAGGTTCACATGATTTTAATCCAAAGCGTAAAAACAAGACAAACAGGATGCCAGCCCCAATGAGAGTTAGGTTTCCTACAATACCATCTTTATGTTTGCCCCAATATTCTTTAGCCCCATAATAAAGGAATATCCCAACGATACCAACAAAAATTAAGATTGGTAGCATATCCAATATGCTTGATTTGTGCTCTGTAAAATCAGAGTATCGCCCTCTATTGGAAAAGTCTGCAAACATAGACATAGAAGATGACAACGCAAGTACCGATATGATAAGAAGTTTCTTCATAATCCTGTTCTGCTCCTCATCCCCCATTGGAACATAAAGTTTATAAATGCAAAAAGCGTGAGGACTGTATCTTGTTTACTCTACAGTCAGGCTTCTCGCATTGCCTACAGAAATGAGTAAACAACAGCCACTCACGCAATGCGAGTATATAGTTATTCCTTTCGGGATAGTATATATCCGTAGCGTGAGCGTTGTTGCCACTTGCCTATTTCTGTATTCAAATTTTGCGAGAATTTGACTATATATGGCGAGTATCAATAACGCTCTTCGTTTTCTAATATGTCTTGACAATCTTACGAATGTCGCTTGCAAAAATACGAAAAAGCATTGAGAATCTGTTGTTTTTAACGTCTCAAAAACCCTTTGTCACCATAGATGTTACAGTCGTGATAAGTATGTTTTACATCCTTCATATAATGGAGGTCCGCCACACTTGCCTTTGACAGATCATAGGAATGGATAACTCCACTTAACCCACAGAGAGCGTGTAACTTATAACCAAAATAATACGTGTTCTGCGAAGCACAGAAGCCGAAGTCGGGAGCTTGCGAGAAATTGCCGGTACGTCCCATCTTGCAACGTTTTCCTCTTGCAACCCTACAGACCTCTATCGGCTTGGAGTCAACAAAGAATTGTTCCTCTCCGCCATCCATTTCCATGGCAATCCGCTTGCGCAGTTCCTCACACAGGCCTGCCGTTTTCTTCCTGCGGTCATTGAACTGTCTCCTTGATATGAGATTAGGAATGTTGTCCTTGTACTCTTGCAATTTATAGTCGAACAACCACTTCTCACTATCAATGCTCTCGGTCTCTGCCGTCAAGGATAGCGCCACCGCCAACGGGTATAATGTGCTGATTTTAACTATAATGTGTAGAATAAGTGGCGTATTTGAAAGCAAAATATCAACGTGTTTAGTCCTTGCCCCTTTACACCATACAATTTAAAGTTTTTACTATAAGATAATAGTGTGGTAGAGGTCCATTTCATTATAAAACAACATGTTGTCTGTACCTACAAATTAGCAGAATCTATATGAATATTGTATAAAACTCTACCATCTACAGAACGAAAAACATACAAGTAAGTAACACCAACTTCTAATCTTTCTGTGTTTCCGTAGTCTTTAAGAGATAGAATCATAAGTGCTTTGCACTTATTTACTGAGTCCACTTGAAAAAGTCGAAAAACACATCTTTTGTCTTTGTAACTTATTGATAATCAATAGATGATTTTCGTAAAATTGACTTTTTCAAGTGGACTCTTTACTAAAGTTCCCCACCCCCCCAAAAAAGGGTGGGGAACTTTAGTAAATAAGAAACGTGGAGCCAGTCCTGTTACTCGTTCCACTTATTAAGGCCTTCGCATTGCCCGGATTGTTGAAACGAGCAACGTCGAAAGCCCCACGTTAGTTAGTGTAAGTATATATTCACCCTCAATGATAACGAGCGGCAGAACCGTCCGAAGCCAATGAGGGTTGTATACAATACACCCCATGTGGCGTTTCCGTTGCTTTGTTTTTGAACAATCCATAGAGTTTGCGAAGTTCTAACAAGTCAAAACCAAAGCGTACAGTTACGCCTTATTATGTATCCCTCTGCCCATTGGGGCTTTCGGTATGAGTATAGACATTGCAAAGGTAAGGCTTTTGCATGACAATGTATCATGTTTCAATGAAAAATTTATTGGAATGAAGCAAAACCGCACATTAAAACAAGATACGATATAACATCTTATGGAATGATGGGGAGTTTCATAAAATATCACAGCGTAAACATCTCCAACTCAAACAGTTTGTTTACGCTGTTTACGCAGAAATCAAAAAACAGCGGCCTACGCCGAAGCATAAGTCGCTGTAATAGAAGCGTGGACCAGCCAGGGCTTGAACCTGGGACCTCCAGATTATGAGTCTGTTGCTCTAACCAACTGAGCTACAAGTCCGTGAATTTTGCAATTCGGCTGCAAAGGTAATAGCTTTTTGCTAAATAACCAAATATTTTGGGCATTTTTTTCGATTAATCAGAAAAATGCCGTATCTTTGCACCATCATCTTATAGCACTTGAAGTGCTTCATGACAAATGGCAAAAGAAATAAATAGTAATTCAGGTCTTTCCGACGAGCAAGTTGGACAAAGTAGAAAGAGGTGTGGACTCAATGTTCTCACACCTCCTCGTCGTATATCCTTATGGAAACTCTATTTGGATAAGTATCGCGATCCCATTATCCAAATCCTTCTTGTAGCAGCCTTGATCTCTCTGGTCCTGGCCTTCATAGAGCACAACTTTATGGAGACGATAGGCATCTTTGTGGCTGTATTCTTGGCCACAACGGTGGGCTTCTATTTCGAGCGGGATGCTGCCAAGAAGTTTCATATCCTTACAGCCTTGAGCGAGGAACAGCCTGTAAAGGTGCGCCGAAACGGGAGGGTGATAGAGATTCCCCGCCGCGATGTAGTGGTAGACGATATTGTGTTGATAGAGGTGGGCGACGAGGTGCCAGCCGATGGCGTCTTGCTCTCTTGTACCGATTTGCAAATCAACGAGTCATCGCTTACCGGTGAGCCTATGACAGAGAAATCGCTCGAGGGAGGTGGCGACGGAGCTTATGCCCGCAATGTGGTTTTGCGTTCTACCATGGTGATGAATGGACGTGGAGAATTCAGGGTGACGGCAGTAGGCGATGCTACTGAAATAGGCAAAGGTGGCGGCCAAGTCGACCGAGCAGACGGCAGTGAAGACTCCTCTCTATGTACAGTTGGACAAGTTGGCTACTATGATTTCCAAGGTGGGCTCAATAGTTTCGGTAGCCGCTTTTGTACTGTTTCTTGGTCACGACATCCTGACCAATCCTGTATGGGGAGGCAAGGATTATCTTTATATGGCCGACCTTGTGTTGGAGTATTTCATGATGGCCGTCACACTGATAGTGATGGCTGTGCCAGAAGGTTTGCCTATGGCCGTCACACTCTCCTTGGCTCTCAATATGCGAAGAATGCTCAAGTCGAACAATCTTGTGCGCAAGCTTCATGCCTGTGAGACGATGGGAGCAGTCACCGTGATTTGTACCGACAAAACTGGTACGCTGACGCAGAACCAGATGCAGGTGGACACCCTCTTGCTGAAACAGGGAAGCGAGCATTTGCTCCACTTGGCGATAGCCGTCAACACCACAGCCGAACTGGACAACGACCGAGGTATAGGCAATCCTACCGAGTCGGCATTGCTGCTATGTCTCAAAGCTAAGGGGCACGACTATGCCGAGTTGCGCAAACAGTGCACCGTGGTGAGCCAGCAACCATTCTCGACCGAGCGAAAGTATATGTCCACCCGTGTTCTTGCAGAAGGCACACAGTATCTCTTTGTGAAGGGAGCTCCCGAGATTGTGCTGGCAAAGTGCGACTTGGACGATAGGGAAAAGCAAAAAGCACAGGAAGAGCTTGCAGACTTCCAGCGCAAGGCGATGCGAACATTAGCCTTTGCCTATCAGAAGGCAGAAGACGAGAAGATGACCTTGCAGGCTATCGTTGCCATTACCGATCCTCTGCGCAAGGAGGTTCCCGCAGCAGTGCAGGAGTGCAGAAAGGCTGGTATAGAAGTCAAGATGGTGACGGGCGACACGGCAGCTACGGCTTTCGAGATAGGCAAGCAGATAGGCATCTTCGAGGAAGACAATACAAGCATAGGGGCCGATGGCGAGATGACTCCGCTTGAGGTACAGATGATAACGGGCGAAGAGTGGGAGGCTCTCTCGGATGAGGAAGCCTATAAACGCGCACAGAATATCCGTGTGATGAGCCGTGCCCGTCCTACTGACAAACAGCGATTGGTGGCCATGCTTCAGAAACATGGCGAGGTGGTGGCGGTAACAGGCGATGGAACCAATGATGCCCCGGCGCTCCACTATGCTCATGTTGGGCTTTCGTTAGGCTCGGGCACATCGGTAGCCAAGGAAGCCTCGGATATGACCTTGCTCGACGATTCGTTCAAGTCGATAGCCAATGCCGTGATGTGGGGACGCTCGCTTTACCGCAACCTTCAGCGTTTCCTCTTTTTCCAGTTGGTGGTCAATGTGGCAGCTTTGCTCCTGGTGCTTGGCGGTTCGATCATAGGCACCGAAATGCCCCTTACCGTTACCCAGATATTGTGGGTCAACCTGATAATGGACACCTTTGCAGCCTTGGCTTTAGCCTCTTTGCCTCCTTCGCACGAGGTGATGAAGGAAAAGCCCCGCAAGGCTTCCGACTTTATCATTTCCCGCAGCATGGGTGCAGGAATCCTTTTCTGTGGCATCAGTTTCTTTGTCGTGATGTTTGCTTTCCTGGTATATTGTGAGCGTCGCGGCAGGGGAGGAGTCGATACGCACGAACTGACATGGTTCTTCACCACGTTTGTGATGCTGCAGTTCTGGAATCTCTTCAATGCAAAGGCTTTGGGCAGCAACAGGTCTGCATTCCGTCATTTCCTCCAGGATAAGGGCATGCAGTTGGTGCTTCTGCTGGTCTTGGCAGGTCAGTGGCTCATCGTTACTTTCGGTGGTGAAATGTTCCGCACCCAGCCTCTCTCGCTTAAAGAGTGGGCAATCATTATTGGCTCAACCTCGCTCGTTCTGGGCAGGCGAACTGTATCGTGCTGTGAGGCGAGCAATGTGTCATCAGGAGGAATAAAGATAGGAAAACAAGATGAAAACAGTATATTATACTATTCAGGACGGATGTAGGCTGAAAGACGGTACTGCCATCAAGTCTTTGAAGCCCTGTGTGGCCACTATCGGCTTTTTCGACGGAGTGCACAGAGGACACCAGTATCTCATACGTCAGCTGGTGGAGAAAGCCCACAGCCAGGGACTTGAGGCAACGGTCATCACCTTCGACGAGCATCCGCGCAAGGTGTTGCAGAGCGACTATCAGCCAGAGTTGTTGAGTACACTCGACTCCAAGCTGCTTCTCCTCTCCCGCACCGATATAGACAATGTGGTGGTGCTGCATTTCGATAAAGAGATGGCATCGCTTTCTGCCAAGGAGTTTATGAGCAAGGTGCTGTGCAATCAGTTGAGCGTGAAATCACTCTTTATCGGTTACGACCATCGCTTCGGTCGCAACCGTGAGGAAACCTTCGATGATTATGTGCGCTATGGACGTGAGATGAACATGGAGGTAGTTCGCAATGACGCATTCCAGCTTGACGGCATCAATGTGTCCTCTTCGGTCATCCGTTCCTTTCTGCGCGAAGGCGAGGTGGAGCTTGCCAATATGTGCTTGGGCTATCCTTATACCATCGTAGGCAAGGTGGTGAATGGCTTTCATGAGGGTCGCAAATTAGGCTTCCCTACTGCCAACATAGACATCTCCCATTTGTGTCAAATGATTCCTGCCGCCGGTGTCTATGCCGTCAAGGTGAGGCTGGAACAGGGGATGGAAATGAAGTGGGGCATGATGAATATAGGCACGCGTCCTACCTTCGGCGGAAAGCGCACAACGATCGAGACACATATCTTCCATTTTGATGGCGACATTTATGGTCAGTTGCTGTTGGTGAGCTTTGTGCACCGCATCAGGGGCGAGCGTAAGTTCGAGTCGCCTGAGGAACTTGCAGAGCAACTCCGTGAAGACGAGGAAACCGTTGTGGCGCTGTTGCAGAAAGACAAAGAGAACGAATAGAAACAAATTTAAATAAACAGATACAAACGATGAAAGAGGTAAAGAAAGGTGTTATGGATATTCTGCTGTATGGCATTGTGTTTGTCGTAGTACAGCTTATAGTTTCATTCTTGGGAATGCTTGTCTGGTCATTTGTTCAGCACGAGGAACTGGCAGATGTGCGAACAGCCATGCTTTCGGGGCACAATCCCGTGCTGCTTGCCCTTACCTCGGTGTTCAGCAGTGTGATTACTTTGGCCGTTTTTCTGAAGACCAAGTGGACTCCCATCTCTCGCAACTATCTGTTGTCCAAGCCTTGGCTCACTCTTCTTTGGGTAGCTTTGTTTGCTTTGGGTACCATGATTCCACTTGAGTTTGTGTATGAGCACATCGGACTGGAAATGGACGAGACCACAGACCGCATATTTGAAGGGCTGCTCAAAGAGCCCTGGGGGTATGTGGCTGTAGGCATCCTGGCACCATTGACCGAGGAGGTTGTCTTCCGTGGTGCCATTCTCCGTACCTTGCTGGGCATGATGAGTAAGCGTAACCATTGGGTTGCTATCATGATTTCGGCAGCCATTTTTGGTGCAGTGCATGGCAATGCAGCCCAGTTTGTCAATGCCCTGTTCATGGGCCTTCTCTTAGGATGGATGTACTATCGCACCCGTAGCCTTGTGCCAGGTATCCTGTTGCATTGGGTCAACAATACGATGGCTTATATCCTGACCAATCTTCTGCCTCAGACCGATGGCAAGCTTATCGACCTCTTCCATGGCGACGAGAAGACGGTATATTATGCCGTAGGATTCTCCTTGTGCATTCTCATACCGAGTTTCCTGCAGTTGGTTGCAAGATTTAGAAAAGCTTGAAAAAATGTCTTTCAGGCATTAATACTTTAAAACCTGTAAATAATGACAAAGTCTTTATTCTTCATATTTCTGTCTTTCCATACCTTGTGTTGCATGGGTGGAAACACAATTACGACAGCTAAGCAACCGACTCTTGATGACTTGGATAAAGTGATCAGTGCCAGTAAGGAATATACCAAAAAGTATGAGCAAGAGGTAGGTATACTTAAGAGTAAATATGTTCATGCAAAAAGTGCACAAGACAAGTTGTCAGCTTCTCGTGAATTGTTTACTAAATACAAGTCTTTTAAGTTAGATTCTGCGTATGCTTATGCTGAACGAAAGCTGCATTATGCCAGGATTCTTCATAATTACGAGGATAGTGTCTATTCAGAATTGGATATTGCTGACATTTTTAATAAGACGGGCAATTATGTGGAGTCGTATAAGATTTTGTCTGGGTTGGAACATAAACCGATGTCTGCCGATATGCGTAGGTATTATTTTAGTTTGTATGGAAATCTTTACGAAGGTCTTCGTGAAACTTCCATTACGGCTTATCAGCGTACGGAGAATGAGCGGAGAAGGATTATGTTTCGGGATTCATTGAAAAACATGAAGGATAAGCAGTCTGATTGGGATAAGGCAGAGTTTCTTTGCAGTCAGAATAAATATACTGATGCGTTGCATTGTCTTTTTGATTCTTTCAAGAATTTGTCCTATGAAGATCGTGATATGGGATATGTGGCTTTTTCCATTTCTGATATTTATCGCCAAATTAATGAGACAGATAAAGAAACAATATCTGATTATTTCTGCTATAGCAGATTTGAAAAATAATGTGAAAGAATATATATCCTTGCGTCGTTTGGCTACTTTGCTTTATGAAGAAGGAGATGTGAAGCGTGCTTACCGCTACATGCGAAAGTCTATGGAGGATGCAACTTTTTGTAATGCACGCCTTCGTATCATTGAGATATCTGATGCCTTGCCGATTATCGACAAGGCCTATGAGTCGATGCAGAAAACAGAGCAAGAGAATATTCTCTATGGTTTTTCTTTAGTAAGTATATTGGTTGTAATGCTCTGCTTTATGATGTATTTTACACGGAAGCAATTAAAGAAGATAGCGCAGGCTCGTCGTGCTTTGGAAACTTCAAATAAGAGCCTGAATGATATGAATTTACAGTTGAATTCCCTGAATTCTCAGCTTTCTTTGGCTAATGGCAAATTGAATGAGACTAACGCAACTTTGCAAGATACGAATCTTTCACTTTTTGAGAGTAATAAGATCAAGAACATCTATATCATGGAGTTTATGAATAAATGTTCGGCTTATATTGATAAGTTGGAAGATTATCGCCGTTCTCTCAATAAACTTGCTGTTGCGGGAAAAATTCAGGAACTTTATAAGCAACTAAAATCAAATGCGCTTGTTGAACAAGAGATAGAGGAGTTTTTTGAAGACTTTGACCGTATTTTCCTTAAAATCTTCCCTAACTTTGTTATTTCTTTCAATGGCTTGATGAAGCAAGAGGAGTTGATAGAACCAAAGAAACCTGGTAGATTGAATACGGAATTGAGAATCTATGCCTTGATGCGTCTTGGTATTGGTGAGAATGAGAAGATAGCTGCATTTTTGAGATGCTCTCGGCAAACTGTATATTCATACCGTTCACGTATAAGATTGCGTTCGCTTTTTCCTGATGATTTTGAAGAACGAGTAGTCAAAATTGATTAAAATTTCTTTAAATTTCACCTAAAAGCCATTGTATATACTTTGTATTTTTCTATTCTGCATATTTTTGTAACACGTTGATAATTAGTGATTATATAATTTTTTGTATTTGTATTTTTAGTGAATGGCGTTATAACCTATTAATAAAAGTTCTATCTTTGCTACCGTAAAAGCCAAAATCTACTTTTTTAATAGAGTGGTTAAACTTCTTTTAAAAATGAAATATTAATATCTAAAAATAATTATAACCTATTTATTAACATGAATGTAAGACAGACGTTTTTATGCTCGTTATTGCTGATGCCTGGTGTAGGTGCTGGCGTTACTACCATATCTGCTGCATTGCCTAATGTTGTTCAGCAGCAACAAAAAGGCATTAAGGCAAGTGGTACTGTTGTCGATAATGAGAACAATCCTTTGATAGGTGCCACAGTCACTGTTAAGGGAACCAAGATTATTGCTATTACCGATATGGATGGACACTTCTATATCGATGTACCTAACAAGAACAGTGTCTTGGTTTTTAACTATCTCGGTTTTAAGCCTCAAGAGGTAAAGGTTGGATCTGATATTAACTTTAATATCCAGTTGAAAGAAGATGCGGTAAGTACCGATGAGGTTGTTGTCGTAGGTTATGGTAACCAGAAAAAGCTTTCGGTTATTGGCTCTATTCAGACAATTGACCCGGGAAATCTCCAGATGGGTTCTTCTCGTTCAATGAGTAACAACTTAGCAGGTCAATTGGCAGGTGTTATCGCATATCAGCCTTCTGGAGAACCGGGTTATGACAACTCGCAGTTCTGGATTCGAGGTATTTCAACTTTTGGTGCAGGCGGTAGTTCTCCATTAGTATTGGTAGATGGTGTAGAGCGTAGTTTGAACGATATAGATCCTGCAGAAATCGAGTCATTCTCGGTATTGAAGGATGCTTCTGCAAGTGCCATGTATGGTGTACGTGGTGCCAATGGTGTCATTATCATCAATACCAAGCGTGGCTCTGTAGCTAAGCCTTCTATTGACTTCAGATTTGAGCAGGCTATTACGAAACCGACCAAATTGCCCGAATTCATCGGCGCAGCTGAATATATGACGTTACTTAATAATTTATGTTCTGATCCCAGTAAGAGAATGTTTACCAAGGATCAGATCATGAAAACATATACTGGTTACGATAAAGATCTTTATCCTGATGTAGACTGGATAGATGCTATTACTAAAGACTATGCCACTTCTACCCGAGGTAACATGACAGTCTCTGGAGGAACTAATATATTAAGGTATTCATTGACAGCTTCTGTCTATCACGAGACTGGCATTATGGAGACTGATGATACTTTGCCTTATGATACAGGGTCAAAACTGACACGCTTTAATATGCGTGCCAATGTCGATCTCGATTTGACAAAAACCACCTTGCTTCGTTTTAATGTGGGTGGATATCTGCAGAACTTGCGCAAGTCGCGTAGTGGTACCGATGAAGTGTTTACTCATGCATTCGAAACCCCACCATTTGTACATCCTGCCATTTATTCAGATGGTACTATCCCTATTGCCAGTACCAATCGTCACAATCCTTGGGCAGAGAGTACACAGCAGGGCTATTATAGAGGAACAAGAAGTAAGTTGGAATCTCTCTTCCAATTGGAACAAAACCTGAAAATGATTACACCTGGTTTGAAGTTCAAGGCAACTTTTGCATTTGACACCTATAACGAGAACTTTGTAACTCGTGGAAAGACCCCAACCTATTATGGTGTGGCTAAGTCGCGTGGTGATGAGGGTGAGCTGATTCATGGTGTACTTTCTTATGGTAGCGAGTTCTTAGACCATAGCTCCAATGCAAATTATGGTAATAACAGTACTTACTTAGAGTTCTCGTTAGGCTATAATCATACTTTTGCCAAGAAGCATGCCGTAGATGCCCTCTTCCTTTATAACCAGCGTTCTTACGATTGGGGTGATATTCAGCCTAAGCGTTCACAAGGTATAGCTGGTCGTCTTTCTTATACATTTGACCGTCGTTATGTGGGTGAGTTCAACTTCGGTTACAATGGTAGTGAGAATTTTGCCAAAGGTCATCGCTTCGGTTTCTTCCCATCTCTTGCCTTAGGTTGGATTATTTCTGAGGAAAAGTTTATGAGAAACTGTGCTGATTGGCTGACTCTTTTGAAGTTGAAAGGCTCTATAGGTAAGGTCGGTAATGATGATATCGGAGGCCGCCGCTTCGCTTATATTACCACTATTAACACTGGAGCTTCTGGCTATCATTTTGGTTATACTGGTGATTATTGGCGTGAAGGATATTCTGAGGGTGAGGTAGGTGTTAACAATTTGACATGGGAAACCTCTACAAAGACCAATGTTGGTATAGAGTTGGGACTTTGGAATGAGTTTAACCTCCAGTTTGATTACTTCTATGAGCACCGTACCAACATATTCATGCAGCGTAAGACTATTCCTACACAGGCAGGTTTCTTGAGTAACCCCTATGCCAACTATGGCGTCGTAGACAACAGTGGTGTGGATGGTACTATTACTTGGAATCACAAGTTTGGCAAGGATTTGCGTGTAGCTCTAAGAGCAAATTTCACCTATGCCAAGAATGAAGTCAAGGAGTATGATGAACCTGAGTCTGTAAAGGGTACTTATCGTTCATTGACTGGTCGTTCTATCGGTACACTTTGGGGACTTCAGGCAGAACGTCTCTATACAGACGATGATTTCGAAAATGGTAAGTTGAAGGCAGGTATTCCTACTCCAAATATAGGCTCTGTAGTTCGACCTGGTGATATCAAATATCGCGATATGAACGATGATGGCGTTGTCGATGCCAAGGATGAGGGATATATAGGTGGAACAACGACCCCAAGAATTGTTTATGGTTTTGGTGGTAATGTTGAATACAAGAACTTTGACTTTAGTTTCTTCTTCCAGGGTACAGGACAGAGCTATCGTATCATAGGAGGTACTCAGTACTTTATTCCAGGAAGTGGCCAAGGAGTTATGGGAAATGTTTATGCAAACTATAAGGATTGCTGGACTGAGGAAAATCCGTCACAAGATGTGTTCTGGCCACGTTTGTCAGAAAGCACCAACCCCAATAACAATTATGCCTCAACATGGTGGAAGAAAGACATGAGTTTCTTGCGTCTCAAGTCAATTGAACTGGGTTACACTTTGCCAAGAAGCATTACTAAGGCAATTTATTCCAACAATATCCGCTTCTTTGTTAGTGGTAATAACTTGTTCTATATTTCTAAGTTCAAATTGTGGGATCCTGAGCTTGATACAGCAGATGGCCTAAAATATCCATCCATGCGCTCTGTAATGTTTGGGTTCCAGTTGAATTTTTGATTAGTAATAAATAATAAAAGACAAAAACAATGAGAAAGACATTATATATTGTGACAATGGTATTAGGCATGTTCGGATTCTCGTCTTGTTCTGATTATTTGGACAAGGAGAGTGACACCGAACTTGACCTGAAGATGGTCTTTGAGGACAAGACCCGTACCGAGGGCTGGCTTGCCAATGTCTATTCTGGAATTCCTGATCCATATCTTGGCTATTTGCAGTATGAGGGTTGGGAGATTTTAGGTGACGACATGACACCGTCAGAGCGTTATCGCCAGTTCAATGGTTGGAATGTCATTCCTTTTATCTTGGGTGAGTGGACTACCAACAGCAACTGGGATGGCAATTTCTGGGCCAATTTCCCACAGCGTATTCGTGAGGCAAACATCTTTATCCAAAATGTACATGCTTTGAACGAACAGGGCATAACCCCAACTGAGGTGGAGTACATGAAAGCTGAATGTCGCTTCATGAAGGCATATTACTATGCTCTGCTTGCCAATACATACGGTGGTATTCCTTTTGCACCTGACGAAATCACACCATCCAACTTCAACTTGAGTGATCTGATGATTGGTCAGACCCCTTATGACCAAGTAATTGATTGGTGTGATAAGGAATTGCAGGCCGCTTCTAAGATATTGCCTGCCAAATATACAGAGGCTCGCAAGTATGGTCGTGCTACCAGTATCATGTGTTTGGCTGTAAGGGCGCGTATGTTGCTCTATGCTGCAAGCCCATTGGTTAATGGTAATACTGACTATGCCAACTACAAGAACGACAAGGGAGAAAACATCATAAGCCAGACTTACGATGCCAGCAAATGGAGAAAGGCTGCCGATGCCTGCAAGGAGTTGATTACAGAGGCAGAGGCTGCTGGTTATAAATTGTATGAGGTGAAAATGTCAGATGGCAAGATAGACCCGTTTATGTCATATCAGGACATGATGTTTAAGCGTTTCGATGAGGGTAATACCGAAATTCTGTTTGCTCGTCCTGGTGGATGTAATTATTCTTATTATGAGGCGCTTGCAACGCCTTTGCGTAGCAGCGGTAATGGTGGCCTGGGTGTAACACAGTCTTTGGTGGATGCGTTCTCAATGGAGAATGGTCTTCCTATTACCGATCCTGCATCTAATTATAAAGAAGAAGGTTTCTCTGATGCCGACGAACAGCGCGACAATACCGACTGGGCCTCTATTTGTAATGGAGGTTCCATCACCCGCAAGGGTACTTACAATATGTATTGCCATCGTGAACCTCGTTTTTATATTTGCGTAAACTTCAACAATGGTTATTTCAATCAGGAAGATCGTGTTTATAATATGTTCAGAGGTGATGGAACAGAGACCGACAACAACGGAACTCATGATGCTCCTCAGAACGGTTACTTCGCAAAAAAGAAAATTTACTATAAGGATAATGTAAAACAAGGTAGTTATCAGTATCGCCCAGGAATACTTTACCGTTTGGGAGAGGCTTACCTTAACTATGCTGAGGCTCTCAATGAGTGTGATCCGGGCAATGAGGAAATCCTGACATACCTCAATAAAATTCGTGAGCGTGCAGGTGTTCGCCAGTATACCACAGGTAATACAGATGACAACTACATACATGTCAATCTCAATAATCAGTCTGAGATGAGAAATCTGATTCATGCAGAGCGTCGCGTAGAACTTAATTGTGAGGGACTGCGCTATGATGATTTACGACGCTGGAAGGAAGCTGAGAAGGTGCTTACTGGTCCTTTCTATGGAATGAATGCTTATGGACGTGATGCTGCAAGTTTTTATAAGCGTACAGTTTATCAGACACGTGTTTACAAAAAGGCATTCTATTGGTTCCCAATTCACCAGGATGAGATGGACAAAAATGCCAAGTTGAAGCAGGCGCCTTATTGGAATTAAACATAATATAACCATCATTTAGAAGATATTTATCATGAAGAAATTCATTTTATTCATACTTGTCGCCATTCCTTTGTTTTTGGCAAGCTGTAGTGGTGATGACATTCGGTTCTCCATTCCTGGAGTGGACGATCAGATGCACCTTGCTGCTTCTGAGGAATCGGTGACCCTTGAGCAGGATAAGGGAGAAGAGACTGCTATTACCTTTACATGGGGCGAAGCTCAAGACCGTGGTGAGGGTACTAAAATAAATTATTATTTCAAGATGGATCTCGAGGGTAACAACTTTGAGAACTCCATCAGTAAGATTTATATTCCCGAGGGACAGAATTCCGTTAGTTTCACTCATAAGCAACTTAATTCATATTTGAAGATGTGGGGTGTTTCTACTGGTACAACTGCTGTTGTTGAAGGAGAGATTATCGCAGAAGTAACTGGTGCAGACCATTACATGAAACCTGAGATATCTTCAACAACGGTCAATGTGACAGGTTATGAGATTCAACCGCGTAATCTTTACATATTCAAGGCTGATGCCACAGAAGGTGAGGGTGTTTTAATGGAAGAGGTTCTTTCTGAAACAAAGTACAGTTATGCTGGTGCATTGTTGGCTGGTGATTACAAGATTGCAGTAGATGCTGCGAGCGATGCGGTTCTTACTTTCCATGTGGAAAAAGACGGTTTCTGTGTTGTAAATGCAGATCTTTCAACAGGCGAGCAACCTACAATTACTTATCCTGAACCAGAGATAGACAAACTTTATATTGTTGGTAATGCTTGTGCGGCAGGATGGAATATTGGTGCTTCTTTGAAAATGACACAAGATCCTGTCAATAAGTTCTTGTTTACATGGATTGGTCAGCTTTCTGCAGGTGAGTTGAAGTTCCCATTGGATACCCCAAGTGATTGGAACTGCGATTTTATTATGGCTGCTTCCGAGAACCAGTCTATTACTGACTCACGAGCTGTCAAGAGAAACAGTCCTGATACCAAGTGGCAGGTTCTTTCTGGCGAAGCGGGTAAATATAAGGTTACAGTTGATACATATCACATGACTGTTACCTTTGAAAAGCAGAAAGAAGCAGAGGTACCTTCAGATCTCCCTATCAAGAATATTTGGATTTGGGGCAGTGCCACTTCTAATGGATGGAACTATCCGTTCCTGTTGCCTTTGGAGTATGATGCAAATGCAGCCAAGGGTACTTTCGTCATAGAAACAACCTTGACAGAGGGCGAACTGAAGTTTGGATTGGAGAATGATCCAAACAAGGGTGACAATATCGAGTGGCTTCGTCCTTTGAGTAAGGATGTTACAAATGATCTTGCACCGCTCTCTGCTACAGATTTACAAGTACTTGGTCAAAGTCCTGACTATAAGTGGAAGGTTGAGGCTTCACAAGCTGGTAACTACAAGATTAGCATCAATGTCATTGACATGAAGGTTAAGTTTGAAAAAAAATAATAATAAGTTGAATCATATATGAAAAAGATAGTTTTATCAATTGTCGCAGTAATGTTATCTTTTATGATAATGGGATGTAGCGATTACTCGATAAATGGAGGTAGCTTCAATACAGGTTGGACTCCAGAAGATATCCCAGACGATCCTGTAACTCCTACACCTACTCCAGAGACAGCCGAGAAAGCTCCTCTTTATTGGACGGTGTATGAGTATGGTCGTTTGGCAGAGAAGAACGGAACGGACTGCAATATGCCGAAAGAGATTTGGCAGAAAAATATCGACTGGGTGGCTGAGAATCTTTTGCCATATGGTTACGATATGATTTGTACCGATGGCTTCATGGCTATGTTGGGCGATGATAATGCTGGGCATCCTTACATGACCTCATATGCTCATATTCCATTGACCGAACTTATTCAGATGTGTAAGGACAAAGGTTTAAAGTTGGGCGTCTACGACAACCCCCTTTGGGTACATGGCTCTTTAGATTGTCCTATCGAGGGAACAAAGTATACTGTACGTAATTTGCTTTATGAGCAGGGTAAGGATCAAGTGAAGAATCCTGATGCTGACGGCGACATCTTTACATGGATCGTTCCCAGCCACAAAGGTGGTAAGGAATACATCGACGGCTTCTTCAAATATTATAAGAGTATTGGTGTTGATTTCATCCGTATGGACTTTATGTGTCTCTTTGAAGATGGTATTCGTGGAGGTGGCACTAAGGGTGAAGGCCGTGGCTATGGTAGTGTGGAGTATCGTTTGGCTTTGCAGTATATCGCTGAGGCAGCCCAAAAGTATGGTGTGTTTACTTCTATCGTGATGCCTAACATGAAAGATCATGGTCAGTACGAAGCTCAGTATGGCAATATGGTTCGCATTGTGGATGACGCCTGCGAAGGTGGATGGGATCACTTGTCAAGCCGTTGGCGCGGTGCGCAGTATATCAAGGTAGATCAGTGGCCTGCAGCCAACAACCAGTTTGATGGCTTTACTTATTGGTCTGATATTACTGGTCGTGGCAAGGTTATTGCCGATGGAGACTTCCAATTCATGCGTCGTTTCAATTCTGATGATGAGCGTCAGTCTTGTATCACTCTGCAACTTATGGCTGGTGGTCCTATTGCCGTAGCTGATGAGTATAATACTATTGGTTATGAGTCGGGTGAGAATAGTTATAGCGAGAGTTTTTATAGTGCAGCAAGAGCTGCCCACAATGTAAGTTTCTACCAAAACGAAGAATTGTTGGAACTCAATAAGGATAAGTTTGTAGGAAAGCCTTTGAGTAACAATATATCTACAACAAGAAATGGCGCGGGTATAGAGATTGCTGAAGATGCTAACAGCCAAGTATGGTATGGTCAGATGAGCAATGGCGATTACATTGTGGCTCTCTTCAACCGTGAGAATATAGAACAGGAACGCGGTGTAGAACTCTCTGCCCTGGGTATTTCGGGTAGTATGAAAGTGAGAGATCTTTGGACACATACCGATGAAGGTGAGGTAACTAAGGTTTCTGCAAAATTGGCTCCTCATGCCTGCAAGGTTGTTCGCTTGAGCAAGCCTGAATAATTTTTGGTATCTGAAAATTAAATATTAGAAAGAACATGAAACGTATCTTAAAATCAATCAGTTATATGGCAGTGATGGCTACTGCTGTTGCAACATTTTCTTCTTGCGAGGATGAGCTGCCTGACCCAATAGTAAAGCCACGGACTGCCGTTACCATCCAAACCGATTGGGGCGCTTGTGGTTTGAAAAATGTCCCAAATTCTTATTTCTTGAGTGTAAATGAAGAGGTAAGCACGGTGAGTGGTAACACCCAGCAGCTTACTTTGAAGAGTAATAATGATTATACATTCAGATGCTATAATGGCGCCAGTCATATTACAGTTGCTGAGGCAAGAGCTACAGTAGATGCTTCCACCTTTATGGTAAGCGATGCAAATGCCATCAACGGCAATCCTGATGCGTTCTGTTATGGTGTAGCCACTGAGACAGACTTGACGGGTGATAGCCAGAATTACACTATAGCTATGAAGCGTCTTACGCGTAAACTCACATTGACTACTCCCGATTTAGCAGCTAAGAATGCCGAAGGTAAAGATCTTTCTGTACAGGGAGGTTATGTCATCCTTACTGGAGCCTATTCAAGCTACAATATGGTTTCTGGTGTAGCCAATACTCCTGTTTCTGCTGTATCTGAGGTTACAGTCAATGCAGAGGATAAGAGTATAGTAGCTCCATTCAATCTCTTTGGATTGGATTTGGATGGTGATATAACCCTTTCATATGTACTCTCTATGTCGGATGGCACTACTCTTAAGGGTTCTGCTGACGTTAAGGATGCTTTGGCTAACTTCAACGATGGTAGTATTGAGGATGTCAATATCAATGTAGAGAATGCTGAATTTGAAGATCCAACCTTTAATTTCCCATATAATTCTATCTATGCATGGGGTAGTGCTACATCTGCGGGCTGGGATTGGAATGACAAGGCTATTGAACTGACTAAGGTAAATAAGTATACTTATTCTGCTGAAATGAAATTGAAGGCAGGCGAACTTAAGTTTATGCTTGGTGGTAGAAACTGGGATGGAGTGCTGGCTTGGCTGATGGCGGCAACTCCTGGAGCTTCACTTTCTGAAACAGCTGCCGAGGTTGTCAGTCGTGCAGATGGCGATGCACACGACTATAAGTGGAGTGTGAGTGCTGCTGAAGCTGGCAAATACCAGATAGTTATCAATCTGAAAAAGATGACGATGACTGCAACTAAGATAGATTAACGTATTTAAAAAATCAAACTTGAATAAAGCTATAAATATGAAGAAACATACAATATCCCTCTCCGAGCGAGAAGGACTGTTGAGTATTTTGCTCTTGAGTTTAATGATGATGCTCCCTGCATGGCTTTCTGCTCAAACTGTAAAATCTCCAGATGGTAATCTGAGTGTTACTTTCTCGCTCAATGACAAAGGAACCCCGGTCTATCAGGTGGATTACAAAGGCAAGACTGTCATTAACCCAAGTACGTTGGGCATCGAGTTGGCAGAGGAAAACTCTTTGATGGACATGTTCCGTATTAATAAGACGTCTACTTCTTCATTTGATGAAAAATGGCAGCCTGTATGGGGTGAGGAGAAAGAAATCCGTAACCATTATAATGAACTTTTCATTGAAATGGAAAAGCCTTCTAATGGTAGATACATGAACCTTCGCTTTCGTGTATATAATGATGTTGGCTTTCGTTATGAATTTCCCCAGCAGAAGTATCTGCCTTACTTTGTAGTGAAGGCAGAACATACTCAATTTGCTATGACGGGTGACCACAAGGCCTGGTGGATTCCTGGTGACTATGACACACAGGAGTATGATTATACGGAGTCTAAACTTTCAGAAATCAGGGGATTGCTTCAGAGTGCTATTAGCAGTAATGCTTCCCAGACAATCTTCTCGCCTACTGGTGTGCAGACTTCGCTTCAGATGAAAACAGCAGATGGTGTTTATCTCAATATTCATGAGGCGGCTTTGGTGGATTACTCATGTATGCATTTGAACTTAGATGACAAGAAACTTGTTTTTGAGTCTCAACTCACCCCCGATGCTCAAGGCAACATGGCACATATGCAGACTCCATGCTCTACTCCTTGGCGTACTATCATGGTGGTAGATGATGCCCGTAAGATTCTGGCATCTCGCTTGATACTCAATCTCAATGAACCCTGCAAATATACCGATACATCTTGGATAAAGCCAGTAAAGTACATCGGGGTATGGTGGGAGATGATAGGTGGTGGCAAGCAATGGTCTTATACTAATGATCTTCCTTCTGTTCGTCTCGGTGTTACCGATTACAGCAAGTGCAAACCCCATGGGCAGCATCCTGCCAATACTCAGAATGTAAAGAAGTATATCGATTTTGCTGCTAAAAATGGCTTCTCTCAAGTACTGGTAGAGGGCTGGAACATTGGTTGGGAAGACTGGTTTGGTCATAGCAAAGATTATGTCTTTGACTTTCAGACTCCTTATCCTGACTTCGACCTTAAAGGACTTAACGATTATGCTCATTCCAAGGGCGTCCGTCTGATGATGCACCATGAGACTTCGGCTTCAGTTCGTAATTACGAGCGCCATCTTGAGGCAGCATACAACTTGATGAACAAATATGGATACAATTCTGTAAAGAGCGGTTATGTGGGCAACATTATTCCACGTGGCGAGCATCACTATGGACAATGGCTCAATAATCACTACCTCTATTGCGTTACCGAGGCGGCCAAACACCACATCATGGTAAATGCACACGAGGCTGTCCGTCCTACAGGTCTTTGCCGTACCTATCCAAACCTCATCGGAAACGAGTCGGCTCGTGGTACTGAGTATGAGTCTTTTGCGGGCAATAAGGCTTTCCATACCACGGTGTTGCCTTTTACCCGTTTGCAGGGTGGTCCAATGGACTATACTCCTGGTATTTTGGAGGGTGACATGAATAAGATAGACCCTAACAAGCATCATCACATCAACTCAACTTTGGCTCGACAGTTGGCATTGTATGTTACTATGTACAGCCCATTGCAGATGGCTGCAGACATACCTGAGAACTACGAGAAGTATGCAGATGCTTTCCAGTTTATCAAGGACGTTGCTATAGACTGGGATGAGAGCCGTTATTTGGAGGCAGAGCCTGGTCAGTATGTTACGATTGCCCGTAGAGCCAAGGGTACAGGCAATTGGTTCGTAGGTTGTACGGTAGGTGAGACAGCCCATCAGTCTAACCTCAAACTCGATTTTCTAACTCCTGGCAAGAAATACGTAGCTACCATCTATGCCGATGGCAAGAATGCAAGCTACAAGGCAAACCAGCAGTCATACGTTATCACTAAGCGTGTGGTAACCAACAAAACTTCTCTGAAGTTGAGTGCGGGTGCAGGTGGTGGTTTTGCCATCAGCATCTTCGAGAAATAATTGATTAGTTAATTAATATAGTCTCCCCATGCTGATACTTTTTTAACATGTGGAGACTTTTTTATTTCTTTAAATGATGAGAAAAACTGTTTTTTTACACTTTGTTCCTAAGTATCTACTTTCTTTTGCTCTTTCGTTGTTGGCTGTATACAGCTCTGCCGAAAATATATCTTCACGGCTTACGGTGGATATGACTACTGATAAGGCTTGTTATATACCAGGTCAGTCTGTAGTATTTGTATTAAGTGGCAATGTTCCTGCTAATACGATGGTGCGTTACAGGCATGGTTCTGCCATTTTGGAGACCCATAAATTGTCTGAAGTGATGAGCAATAATAAGTGGTCTTGGACTCCCCCAATGGCCGATTATCAAGGCTATTTAGTAGAAGTCTATACAGAAACTACCAACCAATCTACTATTTTGGGCACGATAGCTGTTGATGTGTCAAGTGACTGGAAACGTTTTCCTCGTTATGGTTTTGTTGCCGATTTTGACAATGCTGGTGGAAGTATAGACAAGAATGCAAATATTAAGAGCGAGATGGCTTATCTTAACAGGCTTCATATCAATGGAGTTCAGTTTCAAGACTGGCAGTGGATGCATCACAAACCAGTTAAATTGGATGCCCATGGCTCACTCATACCTTGGTATCAGGATATCAGCAATCGTTGGGTTGGTGTAGAATATGTCAAGAACTACATAGCAGAGCAGCATAAGTATGGTATGAAGTCTATCTTTTATAACCTTTGTTTCGGTGCATGGAAGAATGCTGTGAATGATGGAGTAAAAACCGACTGGGCTCTGTTAAAAAAAGATGGCTCGGGCAATTTTTATCAAGACTATCATGGTTTGCCAAGTTCGTGGGCAAGTAATATTTATCTGCAGGTTCCTGGTAATATGGATTGGCAACAGTATATGGCAGAAAGGAATACAGAAATATACAGCCATTTTGATTTTGATGGTTTCCAGATAGATCAGTTGGGCTATCGTGGCGACGTATATGATGCCCGTCACAAAGTGGTAGATTTGCCTGCGAGTTATAAATCATTTATTCAAGCAATGAAGTCGGCTCACCCAGACAAAGATCTGATAATGAATGCGGTTTCTGGTTATGGAGCAGATAATATCGTCAGTAGCGACGTAGATTTCTGTTATAATGAAGTATGGGGTAATGGCAATGGATATGGAGGTGTTTCCGAAGCCGATTTTGCCAATCTTTTGGGTATTATTCAGGCGAACGACAAGTATAGCGACCATCAACGACAGACGGTTTTTGCAGCTTATATCAATTATGACAAAGCGGACAACGGAGGCTCAGGTGACAAGATGGTGAATACTCCAGGAGTATTGCTTACCGATGCAGTGATTGCTGCCTTGGGCGGCTCTCATCTTGAGATGGGAGACCATATGCTTACCCGTGAATATTTCCCTGCAGCACCATTGGCAATGAGTGATGCTCTTAAAACAGCTATGGTAAGATACTATGACTTTCAGACGGCTTATCAGAATTTTTTGAGAGGCACTACCTCCAAGGCTGCTTATCTGCCTGTGGTCAGTACTTCGTCCAATTATTCTGTAAATGCTTGGCCCCCCAAGAGCTATTCTATCACTACTTTTGCTAAGAAGGTTGGCAATTGTGATGTACTTCATTTCTTGAATTTTCTCAATACTGACGATCTTTCCTGGCGTGATGTTTGGGGAACACGCACTTTTCCAGACAAATATACAGGTATTCCCATAACTGTAACTGCCAATCGCAAGATAGATAAGGTTTGGGCGGCATCTCCTGATAGTCATGCTGGAGCAGTACAGGAGCTTGCTTTCACACAGAAAGGAGATGATGTTTCTTTTGTGCTTCCTTCTTTGGAATATTGGACTATGGTGGTGATGGAAGGTTCCAATGATGAGGATCATGTCTATATCACAGGAGAGGCAGTACAACTCGATGGGCATGCTGCTTACGACTTGGCCTATGCAGTTCCTATGACAAACAAGGGGGAAGGCAAGGTTTTCAAAGTGACAACTTACCTAAAAGCTAATGAGTTGTTCAAGTTTACTAATGGCCGTGACTGGAGATATTGTAAGAGTTATTGTGCAGAGTATAAAGATTATCAGTTCAATTCTTTTGTCAGTCTTGCTCATATTACAACCTTGGGAGAGGATTTTAAGTTCATGGTTCCTGAGGCAGGGTATTATGATATCACCATCGACTTAGAGAAGATGAGAGTTTATCTTACCAAGGCTGACCTCTCAGGGCTGTCTGCTATAATAGCCGACAAATCTCCTTCTGGTGAGTTTGCTTCTTGGTATTCTGTGAGTGGAGTGCCCGTAGACAAGCCACGTAAAGGGATATATGTACGTAATGGAAGAAAAGTTTTGTTTTAAGATGAAGGGTGGATTTGTACCCTTCACCATCTGCCCCCTGTGTTTAATGAGCATTTATACAGAAAAGTCAAAATTACCATCAAGAAGTGTCAACAAAGGGCGTTGTTCATATCTGCCCAAGGCATTGGGCAAAGTTGCTCATCGTATTGAGCAAAGTGCATAGTTGTACGTGATGACTTTTCCTTTACCCTATAGTAACTTTGCAACAGGTTCTTTTGGTATTGTTAGTACTTCTGTAGAGATTATAAACGTTTGTATATAATTTGTATCTTTTAAGTCTGTTATGACTATTAACCGGCTGGTTTTCAGTAGGTATGTCCTTTTGTTTATTTGTATTTTTAATGAATGTCATCATAACCTATTAATAAAAAGACTATCTTTGCAATCGTTAATGTAAACAAATGCAATTAGTGCAAATAGTCAGACTTAATATTTAAAACCTATTTTATAGTAAAATCATGACAATCAAGCGATTTTTTGCTTTAGCTTTTTCTTTGGTTGTCCTCTTTTTGGCAGAGGCGCAATCTATAGTAGATAACCCAGTGGCATCAAGCGAAGCCATTGTCATAAGTGGCAATGCGCGTTTTACGGTCTTGACCCCCGAGATGATACGTATTGAGTATAGTGAAAATGCTCGGTTTGAAGACCGTGCTACGTTTACTGTGCTCAACAGAAAGCTTGAAGTTCCAACTTTTATAAAGTCAGAGGACGATACCTTTCTTTATATAGAGACATCTAATCTCAAGTTGAAGTATCGCAAGGGTACAGATCCTCGTACTGTACCAGCATCAGCCAATAATCTGAAAGTTGTTGTCAGCAATCATGGCGTACCTTCGATTTGGTATCCAGGCAAACCTGATCCACAGAATCTGAAGGGTACCTGCCGAACACTGGATGGCTTGATGGGTGACAGTAAGCGCAGTGAGATGGAGAATGGTTTGGTTTCTCGCTCTGGATGGGCAGTGATTGATGATGCCTGGACAGCTATGCGTGCTGATGGAGGAAGTTCTTATGCTCTCGTTTATAATAATGAGGTGGGATATTCCTGGTGGGCGCCCCGTGCTGACGAACATGCCATGGATACTTATCTTCTTGGTTATGGCGACAATTACAAAAAGGCAGTATCTGATTATACTAAGATAGCAGGAAAAATTCCTTTGCCTCCCGATTATGTATTTGGATATTGGTATAGTAAGTATGCTTCTTATTCGGAACAGGATTATCGTAATATCATGGCAGACCTGAAAACAAACAAGATTCCAACTGATGTGATGATTTTAGATATGGACTGGCATTGGAATGGTAACGACTATAGTCAATCTGCGGGCAGGGGAGGATGGACAGGCTGGTCGTGGAACACTAATTTGTTACCAGACCCTAAAGGTTTGTTGGCTGATATGCATAGTCAGAACTTTAAGACGGCACTCAATCTACACCCTGCTGATGGTATTAACGAGATAGAATCGCCAGCTTATTTCTCTCAGATGCGAAAGGATTTGAATGACAAGTATCTTGAAGGTAATACCATTAAGTGGAGTTTGGACTATACCGATTTTACAAAGTCGTTCTTTCGTAATATTATCAGAGATCATGAAAGTGAAGGCGTAGATTTCTGGTGGCTCGATTGGCAGCAGTATCTTACCAGTCCTTATACCAAGGCTTTGAGTGAGACTTTCTGGTGTAACCATGTCTTCTTTAATGAGGCTATTAAGCGTGCTGACCATCGCCCAGTCATCTTTCATCGTTGGGGAGGCTTGGGAAGCCATCGCTACCAGATTGGATTTTCGGGCGATGCCAATATCAGTTATGAGGCTTTGGCTTTTGAACCTTATTTTACAGCTACAGCATCCAATGTAGGTTATGGCTATTGGGGACATGACTTGGGAGGACACATGTATTCTAATGATGAGTTGGTAAACAATCCTAATTTGGTTTTGCGTTGGATACAGTTTGGAGTATTTACCCCCATCTTCCGCACTCATGCCACAGCTGATGGTAGAGTGGAAAGAAGGATATGGAAGTTCCCCAATTTTCCTACCATCCTTGAGGCTGTCCGCCTACGCTATTCACTTTTTCCATACATATATACAATGGCACGTAAGGCTTACGACACAGGTCTGTCGATATGTCGCCCACTCTACTATGAGTATCCTGAACAGGATGAGGCGTATACTTATGATGGCGAATATTTCTTTGGCGATGATATCCTTGTGGCTCCTATTACAACAAAGAGTGGTACTAACGGTATGACAGAAAAGGAAGTGTGGTTCCCTGAAGGTCAGTGGTGGAGCGTGGATACTCATGAGCTGATTCAAGGACCTTGTAAGCGTACCTTGTCATACACTGATGAACAGATACCTTACTTTTTCCGCCAGGGTGCCATTATACCTTATAATCCAGAGACGGTAATGAATGTTACCGAGCGTCCAGACAGAATGATTCTCAATGTTGTGTCGGGAGCTAACGGCGAGGGGACTCTCTATGAAGACGATGGCGACAATCCAGACTATGCTTCCAAGTACGCAGTTATCAACTTTGCGCAGGCTTGTGAGGGTCAGACGGGCAGATACGTTATCTCTTCTCGCAAGGGTACTGTTGGCAGGGCACCTGTTAATCGTTCCTATCAGTTGCGTATCTTCAACACGCCAGCTCCATTGTCGGCCACGGTGAATGGAAAATCTGCAACATATAGCTATGATCCCAACAAGAAGTGCACTACGGTAGAAGTACCTTATGGCAGTTGTTCTATTGACAGAACGGTTATTGTAAAGTACAGCGAAACCTTGAATACGGGTATTGTCAGCGCAAAGGCAGATAAAATGAAGGTTGTGTATGAAAGAAACAGCAAAAAACTGAAAGGTTCTTTTGAAAGTACTAAAAAAAAAGTCGCGCTCGAAATAAGTAACAGTGTGGGCAAGACTGTGCTCAGAAACACTTACAGCAACGTGAATAGTTTTACAGAAGACCTGACATGTTTGTTCCCACAGCTTTATATCGGCAAAGTGGTAGCAGACAATCAGACTTATGTTCGGAAATTCATCAAAGAATAAAACGACTCACTCATGAAAAGAATAAGTATATGGCTCTGCGCTTTATTTGCAGTTATGATTATGAAAGCTGCGGATATGTCTAATTCCTTAGAGCTGTCGCAGTTGTATATCATCGGTGACGCTACTCCTTACGCTTGGGATGAACAGAAAGCCGGTGAGATGCAGAAGGTTGATGATGGCGTGTTCCGTTGGTCAGGGCATCTTGAGGCAGGCAAAGAGTTTAAATTTATAAACACACGTGCTTTCTTCAAGCATATTGTGGCAACTTGCTCAGGACAGCTTGTTGGCAAGGGCAGAAGCTACAATCTCAATCTCGAGATAAGTTACAGCCTGGATAGTAACAGAGACTTAAAGTTTAAGCCCTCTGCCACAGGTGATTATACAATATATGTGGATTTGCGAAGCATGCAGATGGCACTCTATGATGAGGAACAGGCTGTTAATCTGCCAGACAAACTTTATGCTACTGGCTCAGCTTTCGACGGAAAGATTGTTGAGATGGAAGTGATGGGAGGTATAGAATATAAGTTAGCTGGCGACTTCAAGTCTGGCAGTATTATCTTCCGAGATACTCCACAGCCCACAGCTTCCACAAAGTATTATGTCCCTTTGTTCGATGGGGTAGACATAACTTTTGGCAAGGACGTGAAAGCTTCTTTAAAAGAAACCACCAATGGCGATGTAGAGGGATGGAGTGTTGCTGTTCCTGGCAAATATACTTTCTATCTGCGTAAGGATTTACAGTTAGCGTATGCCAAGGTCTTCAAACCTTTTAGCACACTCTATTTAGTAGGTGGCTGTTGTGCATCAGCTTGGAACTATTGGGATGCGAGTAGCCACTTTAACCCCAATCCATCAAAACCCGAAGAGTTGAAATGGGAGGGATATTTGTCACCGAATTGGAATGATTCCCGTGACGAACCTAATAAACTGAAGATATTAACAGCTCCCGATTGGCTCTCTGAGTCTTATCATCCATATGTGGCCGATTATCCTTTGGTTGGCGAATATAATTTCCGTACAACAGGTAATGATGATTTTAAATGGATTGTCTATGATGCTGGAATGTACCGTGTAACGGTCAATACATTGGCGGAAACCATGAAGGCTGTGATGCTGAGCAATGATGCAAAATTGAATGGAGCTGATCAGTCGACAACTGCAATAGGCTGTGTAAAGGAGCCTTCGTTGGTCAAGGTGGCATGCAGCCGTGGTGCGGTGTATGTCAAGTCTACTGTCGGAGAGGTGGCAGTATCTGTTTACACCATAGATGGTAAACGTATGGCTTCAGTTCCTGTTGTTATGGATGGCATTGTGGCGGAAGGTTTGTCTAAAGGCATTTATGTCGTTAAGTTACTTGGAAATACGGTATGTCTTTCACGCAAAGTCGTGATGAATGAATGAAGTAAGAATTATTAACGCAAATATAAATTTCAAATTAGAAGATTATGGTACAAAAAATTACTCGTTCTTTAATGTGCTGCGTTTTATTTGCCATGAGTGTTGTGGCTTCTTTTGCAGCAGACAAGTTGATGATTGTCGGTGACGCTGTTTGGGGTGGATGGACTCCTGCTAATAGTGTTGTCATGTTGCCTGATGGCGAAAATGTGTTTAAGGCGACGGTTTATCTGAAAAAGATAGATGGTGAGACCGTTAAGGAGGGCTTTAAGTTGCTGACTGCTGCTAAGTGGGATTGCTTACAATATCATGCAGGTGACAGCGACGTTGAACTTGAAGAAGGTGTGGCTGCTCAGCTGTATGATAACCAGGAGAATGGTAACGACAAGAAATTCCAGGTAAAGGAGTCTGCTAACTATGATGTAGTTTGCGACCTCAATGCCAAGACGATTACAGCCACCAAGTCTGCTTATCAGGAGCACCCTGTCAATCACAATGCTTTGTGGATGGTTGGTGATGCAACTCCTGGTGATTGGAATTTTGGCTCTTTAACCCCGATGACACAGGATTCGGAGAATCCAATGGTTTTTAAAGCTACGACCTATTTGAAGGTTGGTGAGATGAAAATAGCTCAGAATAATGATGGTGGCTTTGATCAGACTTTTTATTTGAGGGATGCCACAGATGATACTAAGGTGGTTTTTGGCGGTGACGATAACAAGTGGACTATCACCGAGGCAGCTACCTACGATGTGACTGTAAATCTTGCCGACATGACAATTGATATCAAAAAGCATTATGCAGATTTCGTTGTAGATCATCTGTTTGTGATAGGCGATGCTATCTGGAGTGGTTGGGGATTTGCCAACAGTACCGTACTGCTTCCTGGCGAAGATGGAATTTGCAAAGCTACTCTTTATCTTGAGGCAGATAAAGGATTTAAGTTGATGGCTGAGAGCGACTTCAATGGTTATCAGTTCCGTGCTGGTGAGGCAGATGTTACTTTAAAGAATGGTGTCGCAGCCAATTTGGTATCTTCAGAAGTCAATCGTGAAGATAAGAAATTTATGGTAAGCGAGTCTGCCAACTATGACATTGTTTGTGATGTAAATAACAAAACTATAACCCTAACCAAGTCAGCTTATCAGGATGCCCATGCCAAACATGCTGAGTTGTGGATGATAGGCGATGCAACTCCTAATGAATGGCAGATAGACAAAGGTGTACTATTGACGCAGGATGCAGAGAATCCTATGGTTTATACCGCAACAGCCGATCTAAAAGAGGGTGAGTTCAAGTTTATTGTCAATAAGTATATGGGATTTGATCAGACTGCTTATGTAAAGGATGCTGCAGACGACAGCAAGGTCGTATATGGTGGTGACGACAACAAGTGGAATATTACCGAGGCAGGTACTTACGATGTGAAGTTGGATCTTGCCAACATGACAATTAGTGTTGCTAAGAAAGGTGCTACAGGCATTTCGTCAGTGAATGCAGATGTAACTTCTCCTGCCGAGTATTATACACTTGATGGCAAGCGTGTGAATGGTTTTTCTGGTAAGGGGTTCTATATCAAGCGCCAGGCTGGTAAGTCTGTTAAGGTAGTTGTTACTAAATAACTCCATTTCTTCATATAGGTATAAGCCCCCATACGTGCTTATGGGGGCTTACATTTGCATTTTTCTCTTCTGACAGCTCATATTCTCATTATACAATAATATTTTCTTTGATTTGTAAAGTGTTGATTGTTAGTTTGTTGTAGAAATACTATTTGTCTTTTCGTTATATATACGTTAGTCTTCTTGTATCATGTTTGTAATGGCTGTAATTTTGCACCACAATTTATGACATACAACTATAATATGAATTAATAAATATGAACAAGTTTTTGAATGTTATGAGAGCCGTTGTCTTGTCGATGGCATTGGGCTCTTTGCTCCAGGCGCAAGCTTCGGTAGCTGATGCAAAGGAATTTCAGATACCTGGCCCCAAGGATAAAGGTATTGCAGGTGCTGCCGTTCCTTATGTACGGTATGATTCTCAGAAGGCATCTTTAGGTGGTGGTGCCACCTTGAAGACTTCGGCGATGATGGATCGTTTCAACATTGCGTCTCAGGCTTCCGAACAGAGTTATGTGGAATTGCCTGGCAATGGTGCCAGTGCTGAGTGGACAGTACATGTCATTGAGGATGCCAATGTCGTAGGGCGTGGCGTTACCATGCGCTTTACCATGCCTGATACTGGTGATGGTATGGGACAGAAAGGCTCCCTCGATGTTTACGTCAATGGCAATAAGGTGAAGACCGTTGACCTAAACTCGTATTGGATGTGGCAGTATTTTGCCAGCGGCAATCCTTCTGATGCTCCTGATGGTGGTGTTGGCTGTTTCGCTTTTGATGAGGTTCACTTTCTATTGGACGAGCCTCTTAAGGAAGGAGATAGGATTAAAATCCAGAGCAGTGGTGCCAATGGCTTGGCTTATGGTGTTGATTTCTTGGAGATAGAAGATGTCGTCAATCCTATAGTACGTCCAAGTGGTGCGGTAAGTGTCACCGACTTTGGTGCCTGTCCTGATGACGGAAAGGATGACCTTGCAGCTTTTGTGGCAGCAGTGAAGGCAGCTGATGCTGGCAGCAAGGTGGTATATATTCCAAGAGGTACGTGGCATCTCAGTGGTATGTGGAACATCTACTGCAAGGATGTGAAGATTACGGGTGCTGGTATCTGGTACACCAATATACAGTTTACAAGTGATAAGGCTTTCGGTGGTGGTATTTCTGGTGGTAATGGCAGCAATGGTGGTGCAGATGGCTATTGCAAGAACTTAGAGTTCTGCAACATGTATATCAACTCTAATCTCCGCTCTCGCTATAATCAGCAGGCCGTATACAAGTGCTTCATGGATGTGTTCTGTGATGGTTCTGTTATTCACGATGTATGGGAGGAACACTTTGAGACAGGTTTTTGGTTTGGCGACTATAATGGTGCTATGGACTATAGCGATGGCGTGAAGGTTATCAACTGTCGCATTCGTAACAACCTTGCTGATGGCGTCAACTTCTGTCAGGGTACAAGCAATGCAGCAGTCTACAACTGCTCCATCCGCAATAATGGCGATGATGGCTTAGCTTGTTGGAACAACAGTTATATGAACGCCAAGGATGAGGAGAACAATGTCTTCGCTTACAACACCATCGAGTTCATTTGGCGTGCAGGTGGCATTGCACTCTATGGCGGTAGTGGTCATCATGTTTACAACAACTACATTTGCGATATGTTCATGGCAGCAGGTATTCACCTGAATACAACTTTTGATGGATATAAGTTCAGCAACAATAAGGGCATTACTCTCGAAAACAACATCCTTGTACGTTGCGGTACCAATGCCGACAGCTGGAATGAAGATTTGGCTGCCGTCGATTTGAAGCAGGATGTGAAGAACATAACGTTCCGTAATACACAGATTTACGATTCTCCTTTCGATGCCGTGCGTACAATGACAGGACCAAGTAATGTCGTGTTCTATGATACTCAAATCTTAGGTACGGGTCTTACCGGTGAGGATATCACCTATTCTTGTGTGGGGCATACTTGTGGCGCCATGCGTATAGCTGATAAGAATGTGAAGTTTAACGGCTTGAAGATCGCCAACTATGGAAGTGACAAGAAAGGCAATAACTCAACTTATCCATTCTGGACAGACAATAATAAAGATCTGACCCAGTCTTTAGGTGCGGAACTTTTAGGTAATAACGCTTCCTATGTCGTTCCTGAGGCAGGCAAGGTAATCCAGCCAGATCCTGTTGTCGACCCTTGGGAGAATGTAAAGGGCTATGATCTTGAATTAAAAGAACTTTCTTGGAGAAATCAGAACGCAGAGTATAACCTTCAGGAAGGTGACCAGGTCGTTTTGTATGGTAAGATAAAGAATAATTCGGATATAGATATTCCAGAGAAGGCTAATTTTACAGTTGTAGTCAATATTGATGGAGTCTCAAAAGGTTCTGTTACTATAAGCGACGGCTTGAAGGCTCATGAGTCTGTTGACTTTAAACTTACTTCTTCATGGGAAAGTGTGAAGGGCGGTCATGTTGCAGTTGCGACAGTGTGCCCGGATACAGATCTCAAAAATGAACTGACCGAAGACAACAACTCTCGTACCAAGCGTTTCAATGTGTCAGCTTCTGCAGACGATATCAATAAGTTTACACCTGTTACAGGAGGCTACGATCTGGTTGTCACCAAGGTGTTTGTCAGCAACAAGAAGGAAGAGGATGCCATCAATACTGGCGACCACCTCGTGATGGGCGCAGTCATCGCCAATGCGGGTGACAAGGATATTCCTGCAGGTACGAAGATTGGTCTTCAGTTCCAGATGGACGGCAAGACATACGGAACAGGCTTTATCACTTGGTGTGATACTTTCAAGGATGGTTTGAAGTCGCATGCAACGGCTACGTTGATTGCCAATGGTGGCGGTGGCTCTGTGACAACAGGTGGTGCAGATAATTACTTCATCGCTCCTGAGGGAAGTCATACCATTACTGCCTGGATTGACGATACCAACGAATGGAAAGAGGTTGATGAAAATAACAACAAAAAGGATATGACCCTTATGATCCCATTCGGTGGTGTTAAGTATCTTGCTGATACTGACTTGCCTGACGATGTTAGTGGTGAAAATCCTTCATTACCTGTCGTGAAGTCTACAATCGTCAACGGCATCAAGTATGAAATCGTCAACGACTATGCCCAGGTTGCTGGTTGGGACGAACTGACTTTTCCAGCCAATGGTATTGCTGTCATCGAGAAGAACGTGAATATTGGTGATAACTACTATGATGTGAAGCGTATTGCCGGAGGTTACGACGACAAGCTGAGTGGCAGCAAGTGCGACGAGGCGGGTGCGTTCTATAGTTGCAGTAAAATCAAGGGCATCGTTCTGCCTGACGGTATCGAGGCTATCGGTGACCATGCCTTCAAGAATGCAAGCATTGAGTACTTCAATCTGCCTGGTTCGCTTTCCACCATCGGTGCTTGGGCTTTCGAGAATACTCAGTTGACTAATGTGACTTTGCCTTGGACGATTAACAACTTGGGTGAAGGTTCATTCTATAATATTCCAACCCTTACAACCGTGGTATGGACAGCCAATGTGTGGAGCTTCCCTAATATGGTGTTCAACAGTCCTAACGTAAAAGATGTTTACTTCACCTTGCCCTACAGCATTTCAGAGAAGGGTGACTGGACATGGAACAACAATGCATTGCCACGTTTCCATACACGTCCTGCTGGCATCGAATCATGGAAGAGCGCAGGTTATGAGAATATTGACGATCAAGTCATCATCAAACCGGAGGCAAATCTTGTGCCCTATTCGTTCAATTTTGATGTCGATTTCACCGATGTGTCAGGTATCTCAGCCTATAAGGGCGCATACGATGAAGGTAAAGGTGCTGTTGTCTTGACGAAGGTGAACAAGATCGGAGCTCAGAACGGCTTCTTGGTTCGTGTCAATAACGTGCCTGTAGGAGGCTACTCCAAGGAGTATGCAGCCAGGATTCTCGATAATGGTGATGATTGTGATAGCTTTGAGGGTAACAGCATCTGGGCTTCCACAACTCCCACCTACATCACAGATGAGAATCAGTATTATTTTGCTAATGGTTGTTTCAACCGCTTGTCAGAGCCCAGGTTTGTGCCCGGTATGAGTGCTTGGCTCAACCTCTACGACAAGGCAGGAGCTGCAAAAGATGCACTTGGCTTTGACTTCCTTGCACCTCCTTCGTCAACAGGTATTCATTCTGTTCAGATTGACAACAACGAGAGTGCAGCTTATTATACTCTCAGTGGTGTGAAGATTGCGAAACCTACAACTAAGGGTGTGTATATTTATAAAGGAAAGAAGGTGGTGTTCTAATGGGATTTTAACGGTGTTATAACCGTATTCTAATATTTTAATCTCCAATTGGAATTTCTTTAGCTTTAAGATGAACTTTTTGCCAATAAAGTGGCGTTGTTCCATCAAAAATGTGTATTTTTGCATGCAACATATTGGGTTCTTGAGTTTGAAGAAATTCCAGTTGGAATTTTCGGGTTTGAAGAAGACAATTGTTTCCCAGAGGTTTGTCAGGAGAATCTGATGAACAATCCTACGTCATGGGATGTGGCAATGAGGATATAGTAATCCTGTGGTCAAATGGCATGGTTTTATAATCAGTATTGATAATGTATTAAAAAATTATAAGATGAAGATGAAACTCTTTTTCAGAAATTGTCGGCATCTCGATGTCTTGGATGCCCAAGCCAGGATAGAATTAGTGTTGAGGATATAGACTGGTCTGCTTATAATCAGAGTTTAGGGTCAATTGTCGGCACTTCGGATGCGCCGAAAATAACATATTTGTATGCAACAACTCCCAAAAAGTTTGTGACAGTGGGTGGTCGCTATGGAGCACAGCCTATCCTGGCAGAGGTGGGTATGAACTTCTATGTAGAGAAGGTCGCCGACGATGCTAACGGTCCTTATTACATCCACTCATGGGTGGATAATCCTACAACTTCTCATGAAAATGGAAATGCCGACTATCTTGGTGTCAAGCCTACCATGGATGAAGATGAGCGTATCTTTTCTGTGGCGAACGATGAAGCTATGAAGTCCATTTATTTGTTTGTGGATCGTGGAAAACTCAATGCCGAGGATAATAAGGACGAGAATGGTAATTTGATTAATTCTTCTCCCGATAGGGTTAAATGGTATATTGAGGCTGTTAGTGGCACTACTAATGGTTATAAAATCTATTCTAAGTGGAAGGATAATCAGGGGTATAATGATAATGAAGAGCGCAAGTATTACCTGAGTTATTATCAAGGTCCTATAGAAGAAGGCAAACCACAGCAGAAATTCCTGGTGGTTACTACGGACGTAAGCAAGGCAGAGACGTTCTATTTCATCCAGATAGATGGCTATCGTAATGTTATTAACAGCCAGAATAAAAAGTATATCAATGTATCTGGTCTTGTGCAGGATGCTCGTTTCGAACGTAACAACAAGGGTCTTAATGGTACGTTGTATGGTGATTATGGTACACAGTCAAAGGACAATGTTTGGCAGTTCTGTTACAACAGACACGAAGATACCTATGTTTTCCCAAATTTGCAGGATAATGTGCAAGAACTGGCGTATATGACGGCTTGGGTAGGACCTAAAGGCGATTTTAATGGTCAAACAGGCAACTACTTGATTCAGAAAATCACAGGCTTGAAGCCGGGGCTTTATCGTGTCAATTGCCAAGGTTTTTATTTCAATCCTAATAGTCAGAACGACAGGAACAATACTTCTTTTGTTTTTGCCTCGCAAGACTATATGAATATAAGCAATCAGACAACTCTGAAGACCATTGAATCCGCAGACTGGGATTTGATGCAGAATATGACCTTTAATGGTTCCGAAAAAACAGCGGATGGCTTGAATGGTTTTGAGAATATTGCTATCAAATATTGTGTCAATGCTGGTAAAATATTCGCAGAGAGCAATCCTTATGAAGACAAGGATGTGGACAGTCGTAAGTACGACAACAGTGTGGCAGTCCTCGTAAAGGCGGATGAAGGATCTACAACGGGTACTCTCTACATCGGTGCTGGCAAGAGAGCCAACGAGGGAGGATATTCCTATTTCGACAATTTCCAACTTTTCTATATGGGAGACAAGCAGTGGTATCTCGATGCTACGAACACAAGCATCTCTGAGTTTTCTACTGCTAAGAACACCGGTGATACTTACTACACTCCAAGTGGCATCAACCGCAATCCTGAGGGTGATGACCAGTATAAGTTCCCCGTTATTTACAACATACGCCGCTACTTCAACGTGGGCAAGTGGGAAAGCCTTATTCTTCCTTGCACACTGACGGGCGACCAGGTAAAGCAGACATTCGGAGGCGACCAGGATGTGAAACTCAGTGCCTTTGACAGGGTGGAAGGAACCTGTGTCTATTTCAAGACTGTTGATACTGATAAGGAAGGTATCGTTGCTGGCAAGCCTTATATCATCAAGGTGGGCAAGGAGGCCGATATCAAGACAAAGGAGAATGAATACACATTCCCTTGGGGTAACAATACCATGGTAAAGGTAAAAGGACCTATCTATCAGGTAAAGGGTGTTGTTCCTCCTACATTTACTGGTGATGGCGTGACAACAGTAGAGAAAACTTCTGGTGGTTATAAGGTTCAGTTCCATGGCTTCTATTATGACCCAGGTGCAGCTCCTACGAATGCATACGTGGTTAATAATGGTGATATGTATCATCTCAGTTCTGCTTGGAACAGCTTTGTGGGTACAAGTTGGTATGTCACCATAACAGATGCACAAGGCAATGCTAAGGCGCTCTCGTTCAGCTTTGATGGCGATTCTTCTACGACAGCCATAGAGAACGTGGCAGGGCAAGAGGACGCTGCGGTTCAAACCGATGGGTTTGTTTATAACCTGAGCGGGCAACGCGTGGGTACTCGAAATGATATGAGCAATCTTTCTTCTGGCATATATGTCGTGGCTGGTAAGAAGTTTGTTGTTAAGTAATGTATGAACGTCAAATCATGAATGTAATAGAGAAGAGCATTATTGGCAAGAAGTGCCAGGAAGCCTGTGAGGATGGACTGGTTGTGACCGGTGATTTCATCGCCGTGATAGACGGCAGTACGAGCAAGACCTCAAAGCATCTCAATCCGGAGATGAAGAATGGTCGTTATGCCATGATGCTCATCTCTGAATATATCAGACAAGAATTGAAGGCAGATGCCTTGGCGGATGATTTCTGCCAAGGCATCACGCATTATATATGCGATAAAGTGTATAAGCCTTTGGGCGTGGCTGAGCGATTGTTGCAGCATCCCGAGGAACGCCTTACGGCTTCTGCCGTTATTTACAGCAGGGCAAGGCAAGAGGTGTGGATGGTGGGCGATTGTCAGGCTCTCATCGGCGGAAAACTCTATGAGAATGGTAAACCCTACGAGCAAGAGATTGCAGAGAGGCGAGTTGCCTTGATAAAGGAAGGAATGCTTCCTGCTGAGGCTCGCAGGCAAATAGAGCCTTTGCTCGTTGAGGCGATGCTTTCGGGACAAAACAAGACTTATACTGTTATTGATGGCTTCCCCATCTATCGGGAGGGGGTAAAGGTAGTGTCTGTATCTTCTTCCGAGACAGTTTCTGCCTCTTCCGAGATTGTATTGGCGAGCGATGGCTATCCTTTTCTCAAGCCTACTCTGGCAGAGAGTGAGGAAGCCTTGGCTAATCAAATTGCCAACGATCCTCAAAATATCAGCTGTTTCATAGCTACCAAAGGCCTTGTAGAAGGCAACAAGAGTTTTGACGACAGAACCTATATCCGCTTCCTGCCATAGGCTGTTGGGACGATAAGGCCAGATAAACGTATATAAATAACATGGGCTACCAGGATTACTGGCAGCCCTATTACGTTAGTATGTTATGAAAAATTTGAGAGAAATGAAACTTCACAGTTTCAGAGTTGTTTTACTAAACATGATTTTATAGAGAAAGCATAGAAATTTATCATTTCAGTATGTTGGAAGCCGGATCGGCAGCCACTTGGTTGATATTGGATTGCTGCATGGAGTCGACCGATACCGAGTCGGCAATGGCAGCTACTGATACACCGTGAACCGATTGTCCGTTTCCTGTATTTCCTACGTATTCGGTATCTTTCTGGAAAGGTACTTGGGCGGCATTGCCCAAAGTAAGGAAAATAGCCACCATAGCCGCAGCCTTGAACAGAGGTTTCAGGCGTTCTGTCAGCGATATTACCTTTGCCTTTTCTGGCTTCTGGCTTTCCTCGCTTTCTATGATGTCCATCATCTTTTGGTCAAAGTCATCGCCCAGAGCCTCGTTCTTGCTTTCGCCAAGCTCGTAGGTAAAGAGAGCCTTATAGGACTCCAGCTCGGAAGGAATATCTTCCTGGCTGAAGAATGTGCGGAGGATGTCTTCCTCTTCGAGGGAGGTCTCGCAATTCCAGTAGCGCTCTAAAAGCTGTTTGATGTACTTATAGTCCATATTTGTCGAATTGTTGAAATCGTTGTTTTATTGTTTGACGAGCCCTGAAGATATTGATCTTTACCTGTTCTTCGGTGATGCCGAGAATCAGGGCAATGTCTTTATAGGCTTTTCCCTCAATATCGCGTAGCTGTATGCAGCTGCGTTGTTTTTCGGGAAGTTCGTCTATCATCCTCTTTACGATGTCCAGCTTGTCTTTCTGAATCATTCGTTCTGAAGGATTCGAGGTGGCGTCTGGCCTTTCTGTCTTCTCATCTTCGAGCGATCCGTTCTGATTCTCCATCTTCTTGATGCGGTCGAGCGAGAGATTTCTTGCGATAGTGAGGCTGTAGGCTTCGATGGAGTCTAACCGTTGCCATTTGTCGCGCGAGTTCCAGACTTTTATCAGTGTGTCTTGCACGATGTCTTCGGCTTCCTCTCTGTTGAGAGTAATGCGCAGAGCCAGTCTGAAGAGTTTGTCCTTCAGTGGCAAAACATCGTTTCGGAAACTGATTTCTTTCATTCCTCTGTTATTAATGACGACTATGTTATAAGAAAGTTACAACCAATCTTAAATTATTTCTATTTTTAACTCTTATTAAGAATCAAAGACAAAAGAATTCTTCGCTCTTCACTCTTCGTTCTTTACTTAATGACGGTCCCCTGTTTGCCGTCTATGGCTGTTGCCAGAGTGATAATCACCTCCTTCACGCCCGCGTCTACGGCAGCAAGGGCGTTCTCTATCTTTGGAATCATACCTCCGCCGATGGTTCCGTCAGCCTGGTATTTCTCGAAGTCGGATCGTGTGATGACAGGAATCACGCTGTTGTCGTCATCGGGATTGGAAAGCACGCCCTTCTTCTCGAAACTGTATATCAGCGTCACGTCGTAGTAGGGAGCCAAAGCCTTGGCTGTTTCGCTGGCTATGGTGTCGGCGTTAGTATTCAGAATATTGCCATTGCCGTCGTGAGTCAACGGAGCCATAACGGGTGTAATGCCTTCCTGGATAAGGGTTTGCAGCATCTTGCCATTGGCGCGTTCCACATCGCCTACATATCCGAAGTCTACTCCGTCCTTGACGGGGCGCTTGTGGCTGTGTATCACATCCATGTCGGCTCCTGTCAGTCCGAGTGCGTTTACGCCCTTGGCTTGCAACTTGGCTACAAGGTTCTTGTTGACCAAGCCTCCATAGACCATGGTTACCACCTCCAGCATCTGTGCGTCGGTGATGCGTCTGCCATTCACCATTTTGCTCTCTATACCCAAGGCTGCTGCTACTTTAGTAGCGCGTCTGCCTCCGCCGTGTACCAGTACTTTCTTTCCTGGTATGGCGGCAAAATCTGTAAGGAGCTGTGCCAGTTGCTCGTTGTCCTCAACGATGGCACCGCCCACCTTTACGATTGTTACTTTCTCCATATCTGTCTATATTTTGATAATGACAGTACAAAGTTACAACTATTTTGCTAAAAACCTATACTTATAGTCAGCTCTTTTGTTTCTTTAACTCTACAATGTGCCTTTATCTCTGCGAAAAATTGTAAATTTGCACGATTGCTAAAGCAAGTGAATAGTAATAGATTTATAAATAACAGATATGAAAAAAGTATTTGTAAGCGGATGTTATGACCTTCTTCACAGCGGACATGTGGAGTTCTTCCGTCAGGCTTCGCAGTATGGTGAGTTGTATGTCGGCATAGGTTCCGATTCCACTATCTTGGAGTATAAGCATCATAAAACCTTCTATCCGGAGCAGGAACGCCTGTTCATGGTAAAGTCTATCCGATACGTGAAAGATGCATTCATCAATGCCGGTTCGGGCATCATGGACTTTGTGCCGACGGTGGAGTTCCTGCATCCCGATGTGTTTGTAGTGAATGAAGATGGAAGCAGCGACACCAAGCGAAAGTTTTGCGAGGAGCATGGTATCGAGTATGTAGTGCTGGAGCGTACTCCTGCCGAGGGATTGACAGCCCGTTCGAGTACTGATATCAAGAATGGAACCTGCGCCTTGCCAACTCGTCTTGATCTGGCTGGTACATGGATTGATCAGCCTTACGTGAGTTGTTATGCTCCAGGCTGGGCCATCACCATGTCGTTGATTCCCACCTTTGAGGTGCGCGAGCGCTGTGGACTTTCCACTTCCACCCGAAACATGATCAAGAAAATATGGCCAGTGAAGTTGCCCGATATGGATCCTGAAATCTTGTCGAAGTTGGTCTTCTGTTTCGAGAACGACCCTGAGCGCAATGATGGCATCGTAAGTGGAGCACAGGATGCCATCGGAATCTGTATTCCTGGTTTGTGCCGTCATTACTACAACAACCGTTTCTGGCCCGAGAAGTTTGAGCGTTGCGATGATGAGTCGATACTTTCCTGGCTGGAGGAACATCTCTGCATGATAGCGATGGAGCCCCGTCGACCTGGCTGCTCTGTGGTCGAGGGTAAGGACATCACCGAGGTGAAGGTAAAGGCTTTGGCTCAGGCTGCCGATGACTGCTGGCAAGCCATTATGGCTAAGGATTATGAGGCTTTCTCCCGTGCCTACAAGGCTTCGTTTGATGCTCAGGTAAGTATGTTCCCTGCCATGATTCAGGGTTGTGTCCAAGGTTATATTGACAAGTATTCAGCTCTACCTGATGTGAAGGCATGGAAGATGCCAGGAGCAGGTGGCGGTGGATATCTGGCCTTAGTGGTAGACGATGTGAAGAGATTTGCCGAGGCTCATCCTGAGACCATCACACTGACGATAAGAAGAAAGTAACGTGACGATGAAGAAGATTGTTCCCGGGCAGTATCTGCTGCCCTTCGTGCTCATAGCATCGCTGTTTTTCTTTTGGGGCTTTGTTCATAGCATCCTCGATATTCTGAACAAGCATTATCAGGATGCCCTCGTCATATCCAAGACTCGTTCAGCCCTGGTGCAGGCGATGGTGTATGGAGGCTATTTCATCATGGCCATACCTGCCGGAATCATTATCCGCAAGTGGGGCTATAAGGCCGGAGTGCTTACAGGACTGGTGCTTTATGGCATTGGTGCCTTGCTCTTCATTCCGGGCGAGATGATTATGTCGTTCAACTTTTTCCTGGTCTGCTTGTTTGTGATAGGCTGCGGACTTACCTGTCTGGAAACAGCATCCAATCCTTATATTGCCGTCCTTGGCGATGAGGAGACCTCTGCCTCAAGGCTCAACCTGGCTCAGTCGCTCAATGGATTGGGCTGGATAGTCGGTCCTTTGGTAGGAGGACTTCTTGTCTTCCGTGGAGCTGATGGCAACAGTGGCTCGGTGGCTTTGCCTTACACCATTATAGGCATTGCTGTGCTGCTTATTGCTATTGTGATAGGTCGTGTGAAGCTGCCTGAGATAAAAGAGGAGAAACAGATTGCCGAGGCTGCTTCGGGTGTATCGTTGTGGCATTCCCGCACCTTTGTCTTCGGTTTGACAGCCATCTTCTTCTATGTGGCTGCCCAGACGGGTATCAACAGTTTCTTTATCAATTATGTCACCGAGAGTATTCCTTCTGTTTCGGCTCGAGATGCAGCCTTGATGCTGTCGTTTGGCGGTATGGGCTTCTTCTTTGTTGGTCGATTGTTGGGCAGTTGGGGCATGAACTATGTCAAGGCAGGCATCTTGCTGTTGATCTGTGCCTTGGGCGCCTCAGTCTGTATGCTGGTGGTTATCTTAGGTGCTGGTATGCTGGCTGTAGTGGCTTTGGTGTTGACCTATCTTTGCGAGTCCATCATGTTTCCCACTATCTTTGCCTTAGCATTGCGAGGGCTTGACGCCGGCAGTACGAAGCGTGGCTCTTCTTATCTCATCATGGGAATCGTGGGTGGAGCTATTGCTCCTGTACTGATGGGTGCTCTTGGCGAAACCGACATGGCTGTTGGCTTCATTGTACCTTTGGTTTGCTTTGTCGTTATTGCTGCCTTTGCCCTTCATGTGTCAAAGGCAAAGAAACTGGGGTAATGTAAGTAAGTCAGTTTACTGAAATAAAAAAGAACCGTACTTTGTGTCCTTTTAACACTAAGTACGGTTCTTTCTATAATAAAGGTATTACTCCTATCTTGTCGTTACTTCGTGCTGCAGTTGCCTTTGACTGCCTCAGCTTTCTCGCTGCAGCTGCCGTCTTTCTTTTCACCGTTCTTCTTGCAGCAGTTGCCTTTAGTTGCATCAGCTTTCTTGCTGCAGCCACTACAGCCTTTTTTCTTGGCTTCGCCAGTTACAACAGTTGCCTCGTAGCCAATCTTGGCAAAGCCCTTGGCGATGTTCTCTGGAGTAGTCTTGTCGGCATCATATTCGATAGTTACTTTCTGGTCGGGTACGCTGGTGGTAATTTGTTTGATTCCCTTCTCAAAGCGCAGGTTGCCCTTAATCTTGTTCTCGCAGTTCTCACAGTGCATCTGTGGAAGTGTGGTGAACACTACAGTCTTAATGTCTTTTGCAAACATGCAGATGGCAAATACCAGCATGGCGGTTACTGTCATAATCTTTTTCATAATTTTTCCTTTCTTTTATGATTAAAATCTTTAATTAATAATGAATATTTCTTGTTTTTACTTATCCCGAAGCGAGAATTCTGTCGGTAAAGCACCTTTTGATTAGAGTCTTCCGAAGTTTACACGGATACCGATATAGCCCATAGCTCCATTGATAGGACCCCATACCATATTGGTGTCAAACTGGCTGCCCCAAGGATTCATGGCATCTACTACAGGGTGCTTTTGCTTGAAACCTGTCAGGTTTTCGCCTCCTATATAGATGGAGAAGTGGCGGAACCAACGAGTGATTTGTGCACTTAGCAAGGTGTAAGCCTTGAAGTTCTGATCCCATGAAGGCTCACCGTTGGCAAGGGTATAGGCTTGTGGCATTCTTCCTCCGCCATTGAGCTGCAAGGTGGCATCAAACTGCCAAAGACCGAGCGGAGTCTTGTAGGAGGCAGAAACCAGACCTTTGTACTTGCTGAGCAAAGGCTTGTCCATACATATGCCGTCATAGGTTTCCTTGACATAGTTGCGGCGATAGGCTGCTGTAAGGGTCATGCCTTTGAAGATGGGGTAGGTGGCATCTATCTGGAACACGTGTGAATAGCTCTTGCCATCCAGATTGGAGATGCGTACTTCGTGTACATTGCTGTCGAAGTTGATGACAGCCTGGTTCTGGAAATTGGTGTAATAATACTCAGCATTGAGCTTGAGTGTCTGTCCAAACAGCGGTATGTTCATCTGACTGCTGATGCCATAGTTCCAAGCTTCCTCCTGTTTCAGGTTGTTGTCGATGACGAGTCTTCTGCTGCTTGCCAGGAGATAGTTGTTTTCGGCAAGAGCATGTACTGAGCGATAGCCTTTGCCGGCAGAAAGGCGGAAGCCTATGATGTCGTTGGCCTGCCATTTCACATGGAAACGTGGTGTGACGAAGTTGCCGTACAGATTGCTGTGGTCGGCACGGATTCCTGCCATCACGATGAGCTTGTTGTTGAGATTATAGGTGTATTGGGCATAGATGCCCGGAACGGTTTCCTTCTCATTGTCGCGTGTCTTGGCTTGAGTCTGGTCATCGGTGAGACGATATTGCTGTCCTAAGTAATCGTGGTTGAGGCTCACACCTGTTGAGAGGTTGTGCTGCTTGTTGAAGTTGTGCTCAAACATGAGTGATGCATACAGGTTTTTCTCGTTCACGTAGTAGGTCTTATGTCCATAGAGGGCATCTTCCTGGTGCATGGATCCTGTAGTCATGAGGGCAATATTGGTGCCGTGCTCCTTATTGAGAATGAACGCGTGTTTCATGTAAGCCTCATACCGGTTGGTCTTGATGTCTATGCCATAGAGTTCTTTGCCCTCCATGGCTTTTTTCATGTCATCGTCCATCTCCTTAAGGGTCTGTCCTCCGCGACGATGTTCGCTGATGAGCGAGATGCCGGCACGCAGCATATAGTGTTCCGACTTGAATATCCATCGGTTCTGCAAGTTGTATTGCAGAATGTTGGGCATATCCTTGAAGCCATCCATGTTCATATCGTTGGCTCCCCATCTGTTCTCATAGTGTGTAAGCAACTCGGTAGTGAGCTTGCTGTTGAGATGTACGTTGGCAGCTGCGTTGGCTTCCAGCTTTCCGTCGGTATCGCCATAGAGGTTGGCCTCCACACCAGGCTCGGCATCTGCCTTGAGATATTCCACATTGATTTGGCCTGTGATGCTTTCGTATCCGGCTTTTACCGATGAGGCTCCCTTGCTTACCTGTATGCTCTGCATCCATGGACCTGGCACGTAGCCCAAAGAGAATGGGGCTGCTGCGCCACGGAAGTTGGGCAGGTTTTCTGTCATCATCTGCACGTATGTTCCTGCAAGTCCGAGCAGCTTGATTTGTCTTGCTCCTGTTGCCGCATCGCTATAGTTGACATCTACTGAAGGGTTGGTGGTGAAGCTCTCGCCCAGGTTGCAGCAGGCAGCCTTGAAGAGTTCGTCTTTGTTGATGATAGAACCATTGATGGCTCCAGCCAGTCGACTTACGCCAGCTTTGCGGCTCACCACGGTTACTTCCTTAATCTCCTGGTCGGCTATTGTGTCTTTCTTTTCGTTGGGTTGCACTTCGCTCTGTGCAAAGCTTGCCAGTGGCATTATGAGGGCGATGCCAAGTAAAGTATGCTTTGTGTTCATTGTTATCTTATTTTTCGTTGTCCTTTTTCATCTTTTTATCTTATTATCTTATTTCTGATGAGGTTTATGCGCATAGTGGGGGCTAACCTTCATCATGTCGACAAGATGGAGGTTCAAATGGTCAGGACTTCAATAAGATAGAGATACAGTTTTGGTGGCGGACTGTATCCGGTTTTGGGAATGGTGTTGCTCAGTGTTCTCTTTGCCATAAAAGACAAATGAGGCATTTGCCACTCATGAATAATTGCCATCAAAGGCAGGAAGGCATGAAAGCCGAAAACGGTTGGCTGCATTTGCGTCGTAGGCGATAGCTGTACGCTTGTTACCTTCATGCATCCTTTGGTGGTGTTGGAATTACCGCCGTTCTGTGCTGTATGCGACAGTATCACGGTTGTCTTGCCGGAACATGAGCAATGAAGAAATGTTACCCCGCTTCCCATGATAACGAGTACCACGGCAAGAAAGAATGTAAACGATATGTGTAACAGTTTCTTCATTTTCGGTTGCAAAAATAACACGGTTTTTATTAAATATGCAAGTTTTTGCTTACTTTTTAATGTTATTTAAATAGAAACATTATCTTTAGTAACTATTTGGCACCCCTATAGCCATGAGTAGTTATTTTAGCACTACGCATTTGTTTTCTGTTACTTATGTATTTGTTCTGTCTCTTGTTGAAAAATCTCCGTTCATGCTTTTGAAATGTCTGTTCAAAGGCTCTGAACGTGCATTCAAAGGCTCTGAACGTGCATTCAAAGGCTCTGAACGGACATTCAAAGCCTTTGAACGGACATTCAAAGGCTATGAATAGAACTTTTATTTGTGGTTTAATGATTTTAGTTGCCCACTCTAAGTGTTATTGATAATATGAGTTGACTCAGTTATTACTTATTTATAATTTACGTTGACTTACTTATTTTTAGTCATACTTATAGTTGACTACTTATGTATATAGCCACAAATGAAGTTGCCCTTCATATCTCTGCAAAGAAACATGTTGGGGGCTTAAACCATCACGTTATAATAGTCAGCGATGATAGTCTGTTATGCCTATTATGGGTCGTCTATTATGACCAACGCTTGTCGTCTATTATGACCAGCTTGAGGCTTCTATTGTGACCAATGTTGGTTGCCTATATGGCTTCTGTTCACTTTCTAAGAAAAGAAAGAGGGCATATCAATAGCCTATTAAGACTTTGATATGCCCTCTGTATGAGGAATCTTGATTATCTGTTTACTGCAGGTAAGTATATCCGAAGAGTCCGTTGCGATAGGTTGCAAGGAATTCCTTACCCTCTTCGAGTGAAATCTTACCTTCTTTTACACTTTTGGTAACCCACTGCTCCAACTGGCGGACGAGTTTCTTGGGGTTGTACTGCACGTAGTCGAGAACCTCTTCCACAGTCTCACCGTCGAAGATCTGATCGATGTTGTACTTGCCGTCCTTTACTGATATATGCGCCGCATTGGTGTCACCGAACAGGTTGTGCATGTCGCCCAATATTTCCTGGTAGGCTCCTACGAGGAAGACACCGAGGTAATAAGGCTCGTTGTTCTTGAGTGCGTGCAGCGGAAGTACATTACCAATATGGCCATCGGTCACAAAGTTGGCTACTTTTCCATCGCTGTCGCAGGTGATGTCCTGTAAGGTGGCTTTTCTTACTGGGCGCTCGTTGAGTCGCTGTATAGGCATGATAGGGAAGAGTTGGTCGATGGCCCAACTGTCTGGCAGACTTTGGAAGAGCGAGAAGTTGCAGAAATACTTGTCGGCAAGTAGTTTGTCGAGTCCTCGCAGTTCCTCAGGGATGTGTTTCATGTGCTTTGCCAGATTGTTAATCTCATGGCATACACTCCAGTACATGGCTTCTATCTCGGCTCTTGTCTTGAGGTCGACGATGCCATGCGAGAAGAGTTCCAAAGCCTCGTCGCGTATTTGCTCAGCGTCGTGCCAGTCTTCGAGCATATTGCGTGGGTTCAGGTTGTCCCAGATATCATACAGGTCTTTTACCAACTGGTGGTCTTCTTCCTTGGCCTCAAACTCCTCGGGCATCTCTGGCAGCGAGGCAGTCTCGAGTACATCGATGACGAGTACTGAATGATGAGCCGAAAGGGAACGGCCACTTTCGGTGATAAGATTAGGGTGTGCGATATTGTTCTTGTTGGCAGCGTCGACAAACGTATATACGCAGTCGTTCACATACTCCTGGATGGAATAGTTGACGGAGCTTTCGCTGCTTGAAGAACGTGTTCCGTCGTAGTCGACTCCCAATCCGCCTCCGCAGTCAACAAAGTCGACATTATATCCCATCTTGTGCAGGTTGATATAGAACTGTGCAGCCTCGCGCAAGGCTGTTTGTATGCGTCGTATTTTGGTAATCTGGCTTCCGATGTGGAAGTGTATGAGCCGCAGGCAGTCGTGCAGCCCCATCTCGTCGATCTTGTTGAGTGCTGTGAGCAACTCTGCGCTTGTCAGACCAAACTTGGATGCATCGCCGCCACTGTCAGCCCACTTGCCAGAGCCTGATGAGGCCAACTTGATACGTATTCCGATATTGGGTCTTACGTTGAGTTTTTTGGCAGTCTTGGCAATGATATCGAGCTCGTTGAGTTTTTCTACTACGATGAAGATACGCTTGCCCATCTTCTGTGCGAGGAGAGCCAGTTCGATATAGCTTTCGTCCTTGTATCCGTTGCAGATGATGAGCGAGTCGCTCTGGCACTGTACGGCAATGACAGCGTGGAGTTCTGGCTTAGAGCCAGCCTCAAGACCGAGATTGAACTTTTTGCCATGCGATATGATTTCCTCTACGACCGGCTGCATCTGGTTGACCTTGATAGGATAGATGACAAAGTTTTCGCCTTTGTATCCATATTCCTCCTTGGCTTTTTGGAAGCAACTGGCAGTCTTTTCGATACGATTGTCGAGAATGTCGGGGAATCGGAGCAGCACGGGAGCCGTGATGTCTCGCAGGGCTAACTCGTCCATGACGTCGCGCAGGTCTATCTGCGTGTTGTCTTTGCATGGAGTTACATAGACATCTCCTTTTTCGTTGATGCCAAAGTAAGAAGTGCCCCAACCTTTGATGTTGTAGAGTTCATTCGAGTCTTCAATAGTCCATTTCTTCATTTCTTTTCTTCTGGAATGAATGTAGTTTTGTTGTGATGTGTTATATTTTAATTGGGTCGTTTCAGTTTGTAGCCTCGTTGTACCCTTCGGCTTGAAGCCAGATTCCGAGGTTCTTTATATACCCAACTGCAGGCGCAGTTTTTTCACCGTATTCTGTATCTTGTCGTAATCGTCGATTACATCGATGTCGAAGATGTGCTGTGCCTTCAGATAGAAGGGCTCTCGCTGTTTGAGTTGTTCCTTGATGAAGGCTTCCACCTCCTCGGGGGTCTTGTTTAGCAGCAGTGGTCGCACGCCCTTGCCCATCTGCAGATGGGCGTGGAGAGTCTCGGGAGTAGCCTTCAGATAGACGGTGGTTCCCAACTGGTTCATATAGTCCATGTTGTCAAAAAAGCAGGGTGTCCCGCCCCCGCAACTTACAACAACGTTCTCGAACTCGGCTACTTCGTGCAGCATGTTGTGCTCAATGATACGAAATCCCTCTTCGCCTTTCTCGTCGAAGATTTCCTTGACGGTCTTGTGCATGCGAGTTTCGATATACCAGTCGAGGTCGTAGAACATGACGCCCAACTCCTTGGCAAGGGCTTTGCCGACTGTTGTCTTTCCGGCGCCCATATATCCGATGATGATAATCGACTTCATAGGCTTACTTACGACGGCTTGCTTTAGGCTCTGGAGCCTCTTTGATGATGTTCATACACTCTTCATATGAGAGTTCCTCTACATGAGTCTGCTTGTTCTTGGGAATGCGGTAGTTCTTTCCATCATAGGCAATGTAGGGACCGTAGCGGCCGTTCAGCAGCTCGAGCTTGGTATCTTCATCGAACACTTTGATGTGGCGTTTCTGCTCACTCTCTCGTTTCTCTCTTATCAACTCAATGGCTCTTTCGAGTGTAAGGTTCATTGGGTCTTCGTCCTTCGGTATGGAAACATACTTCTTATTGTGGAGAACGTAAGGGCCAAAGCGACCTGCACCGATGGTAACAGGTGTTCCCTCATATTCGCCTACCTCGCGGGGAAGCTTGAAGAGCTCGATAGCCTCGTTGAGTGTGATGGTCTCAATACTCTTGTCGGCAGGCAACTGTGCGAAGAGAGGCTTTTCCTTATCTTCGGCAGATCCAATCTGTGCCACTGGTCCGAAACGTCCTATCTTGACGAATACAGGGCGTCCGCTCTTTGGGTCGACTCCCAGTGAACGCTCGCCGGCTTTATGCTCACTGCGTGCATTTATCACCTTGTCCACTTCGGGTTCAAAGCTTTGGTCGAATTTCTTCATCCATTTATTCCACTCGGTATTGCCCTCTGCGATATCATCAAACTTTTTCTCCACATTGGCAGTAAAGTTGTAGTCCATGATGTCGGGGAAGTTCTTCATCAGGAAGTCGTTGACCACGATGCCGATATCTGTAGGCAGCAGTTTGCCTTTCTCTGAGCCGGCCATTTCCTTCTTGAACTTCTGTGTCACCTTGATGCCCTTCAGTGTGCTGACTGTATATGAACGCTCTGTGCCACTCTTGTCACCTTTCTGCACATACTCACGTTGCTGAATGGTGCTGATGGTTGGTGCATAGGTAGAAGGACGGCCAATGCCGAGGTCCTCGAGTTTCTTTACAAGACTCGCCTCTGTATATCTTGCAGGAGCCATAGAGAATCGCTCGGTGGCTGTTATCTCACGGCGCTGCAGCTTGTCGCCATGACGCATGGCTGGCAGGATGTGTGAAGACTCCTCGCCGTTTTCCTCCTCATCGGTTGATTCGCGGTAAACTTTCAAGAAACCATCAAAGACAACTACCTCGCCGTTGGCGACAAACTTCTCTGTTGTGTTGTCTATATCGATATTGATGGTTGTCTTCTCTATCTGTGCGTCTGCCATCTGTGAGGCGACGGTGCGTTTCCATACAAGTTCGTAGAGTCGCTTCTCCTGATTGGTTCCGTCTATGGTAAGTGCGGTCATGTCTGTAGGGCGGATAGCCTCGTGTGCTTCCTGTGCGCCCTTCGAACTGGTGTGATAGTTGCGGGTCTGGCTGTATTTGTCACCATATACCTTCTTGATCTCGGCTGCACTGGCATCCTTACAGAAAGTAGACAGGTTGACACTGTCGGTACGCATGTATGTGATACGTCCGCTTTCGTAGAGTCGCTGTGCTATCATCATGGTCTGGCTTACGGTGAAGCCCAGCTTGCGGGCAGCCTCTTGCTGCAGTGTAGAAGTAGTGAAAGGAGGCGCAGGAGTGCGCTTCAATGGCTTCTTGCTCACTGCGTCGACGGTAAATTGTGCGTCCATGCACTTCTCGAGGAAGGCATCAACTTCTTCCTGGGTTTTGAAGTGCTTGTCGAGCTCAGCCTTTACTTCGGTTGCGTTGCCGCTCTCATTGATGAGGGCAAAGATGGCATTCACACGGAAGTATGGCTCACTCTTGAATTTCTGTACCTCTCGCTCACGTTCTACGATGAGGCGTACTGCAACACTCTGCACACGACCGGCAGAAAGGGCAGGTTTCACCTTACGCCAAAGCACGGGTGAGAGTTTGAAACCTACGATACGGTCGAGTACACGACGTGCCTGCTGGGCATTGACTAAGTTCATGTCCAGATGGCGTGGGTGCTCTATGGCATCCAGTATGGCTGGTTTGGTAATCTCGTGGAAAACGATACGGTTTGTCTTCTCCTCATCCAGTCCGAGTACTTCGCAAAGGTGCCAGCTGATAGCTTCTCCCTCGCGGTCCTCATCGGAAGCCAGCCAAATCTTCTTGGCTTTCTTGGCTGCCGATTTCAATTCGGTAACGAGCTTTTTCTTCTCTTCTGGAATCTCGTAATCTGGTTCCATGGTCTGCTCGTTTATACTCAATTCCCTCTTTTTCAAGTCGCGTATATGACCGTAAGAGGACATAACCTTATAGTCTTTTCCTAAGTACTCTTCGATTTTCTTGGCCTTTGCAGGGCTCTCGACGATAACTAAATTTTCTTGCATAAGCTTATATACAATTTTTCTTTCGGTTGGCAAAAGTAAGTAAACTTTTTGCTTATACCTTATTATATGGGGATTTTTTTTGCTTTTTTAATGTTTTAGGCTCTAAAATCGGTCTTATGAGGGTAAAAGGCAGGTTTTTCTGCTTTTTGTCTTGTTGTAATAGTCAAGTCTTGTTTTGGAATAAAGGCATCAACAAAAAAGCCAGACATGTGGTAAAACATGAATGGCAGTTCGTACTTTCAATTTTAGCTTTTTCTCTTCAGGACTTTTTTAGAAACCGGCTGAGCCCCTGACGGATGGAACGCAGACCAAACTCCTCTATCCGTATCTCGTTCAGAGGAATCCACAGGTATTCTGCAGCGTCGTCTTTTGCCTCGACATGTGAGAGGTCTTTCACTTCTACTATATAAAACATATCGAGTGTGTGGATGGTGAGCCCTGAATAGAGATAAAGGTTGGGGATACTGAACTGGTAGGCTACGGATGTAGCCTCCAGTCCTGTCTCTTCCATTACTTCGCGCATAACCCCTTCTTCGCCCGTCTCCTCCATGTCTACGAATCCTCCAGGTAAGTCGAGAGTGCCCTTGGCTGGCTCGTTCTTGCGCCTTACCACCAATAGCTCGTCTTTCTCATTCATGATAAAGGCTACGGTGGCGCTGCTTGGATTGGCATAGTATGTGAATCCGCAACTTCCGCACTTCTTGCTTTTGAAGTTGTTGATTTCGAAGTGTGTTGAACCGCAGATAGGGCAGAATTTGAATTTGCTTAGAGGATGCTCCATGATGGGTTGTGTTTTATTCTTGTTTGATAGTTTACCAGTTGTCTGTGCGGAATGGGAATAGAGGCAGTCCACCTGCATTTGCCATGTTGCCGAGCTGGAAGTTCTTGAAACAATAGCGCAGGGCAACAGGTTTCTTTACCTCAGGACTTACCACGGTGATACATTCATTCCACGTGTCGTTGCCTGGTTGCCAGAAATGGCGGGCTGTAGCAGGATGGAACACTTTGTCCTCGCCTGCAATCTCGAATCCCTCGATGTTGTCGAAGCGGTTGTAGGCACCAAAAGTGTTGTGTCATGAAAAGTCTCATCTTTTGACTTTTTAGGTTTATGTTTATTTTAGGTTCAGTGTTTTCCTCTATATGGATATAAACATCTGTCTTATAGGAGAATAAAAAGGGGTGTGCGGTGAAGGGGTGTTGTGAAAGAATGGGGAAGACCTCTTACAGCAATGCTTTGATTGCTGCATCGAGGTCTTTGATCTGTACATCGCGAGAACGCAATGTGTTACTTCTGTCGATAAGGAAGAAAGTAGGGATGCTCTGTACGTTGTACTTAGCCACACTTGCTCCCTGAATGCCGTCTTCATCGCGTACGCTTATCCATGGCAGGGCGGCTGTGGATGTCTTCCAGAAATGCTCGTCGGGATCGACTGATACCTGATAGATCTCAAATCCTGCAGCATGGTACTTGTTGTATAGCTCGCGGAGCATCATGATTCGCTTGGTGCTCTGTTCGCCGGCAAAAAGATGGAAGTCGAGCAGAACCACCTTACCTTTCAGGTCGGTGAGTTTGCGTGTCACACCCTTGTTGTCTTGCAGGGCGAGTTCGATGACTCCGTTCACCTGTACCTTGCTGGCATCGAGTTGCTGTGCTGCCATCTGGTTCTCAATGATGCGTATGTCTTTCATGCCCTGTATGGCAATGTTGTGCAGGTTCTTTCCGCGTTCGGCATTGGGATAGTAAGTGTCCCAGCTTGTAGCTACTGCCGCGAATACCTTGACGTCGTCCTTGTTGTTGCGTGGGTTGAAGATAAGAGTGTTCACACGTCCTACCTGCAGAGTCTGGAACAGGGCATAGTAAGATGATGCCATCATAGGAGCCTTGAAGATATAGTTGGTCTTGATATCCTGCTTGTAGGCATTGATGGCACGGTCGATGATGACATCGGCAGAGTCGACACCTACATTAGGATTTTGGGCTATCTCGTTGACGAGAGCCTGCAGTTTCATCTGCTTGAGTGACAGCTCCTTGATGGTGCTGCAGTTTTCAGAACCTTCCACTGTATACTGGTAGCTCATGCTTGGGTACGCAGCCTTCACGCTGATGGTTTCTGTGGAGTCGATGGAGAGGTTGATGGTCTGTCCGGCAATGCGCAGGCGATAGAAGTCAGGACATACTGAGTCTTTGGCTGTTTCCTCGAAGGCAAAAGAACCGTCTTCACCGAGCTTTACAGAGTCGATAGCTACAGGTCCGTCGAGGCTGATGTTCTCCAGATAGAGCATGGAGTCTTTCGCCTCGGTAATGTTTCCGTTGATGTGGAACTTCTTGTTGTTGCAAGAAGCAAAAGTCAGTGCAGCCATTACTACGACCGCAGCTGAATAGAGTTTGGTTATCTTCATGTGTCTTGTTATTTTGCAAAATTATCGGTTGCAAAGGTAGCAATAAAATCGGAATAAACCATCAGCAAAGAATAAAATATTCAAAAAACTTGAAAATAAATGCGGTTTTCTTTGCTTATTAATAATAAAAGAGGTATCTTTGCGCCGTTTTATATATTAGATGTTAGACAAAACAATAAGTTTTTAAATTTTTAGATGAACGTAATTACAAAAAGTGTTCAGTTGCCTGATGGAAGAACCATCACAATTGAGACCGGAAAAGTTGCAAAACAGGCTGATGGTGCTGCGGTTCTCCGCATGGGTAACACAGTGCTTCTCGCAACTGTTTGTGCAGCAAAGGATGCAGTTCCGGGTACAGATTTTATGCCTTTGCAAGTAGATTATCGTGAGCAGTACAGTGCTGCAGGTCGTTTCCCTGGTGGTTTCACCAAGCGCGAAGGCAAAGCCAGCGATGAGGAAATCCTTACCTCTCGCCTTGTGGACCGCGCCTTGCGTCCACTTTTCCCTTCTAACTACCATGCAGAAGTCTATGTACAGGTAATGTTGCTTTCAGCCGATGGTGTTGACCAGCCAGATGCTCTTGCTGGTTTTGCTGCTTCAGCTGCCATGGCTTGTTCAGATATTCCTTTCGAGTACTATATCTCAGAGGTTCGCGTGGCTCGTATCAATGGCGAGTATGTTGTTAACCCTACCTTCCAGCAGATGGAAGAGGCCGACATGGACATCATGGTTGGTGCCACTAAGGACAACATCATGATGGTGGAAGGCGAGATGAAGGAAGTTTCAGAGCAGGATCTTATCGGTGCCCTCAAGGTGGCTGCCGAGGCTATCAAGCCTATGTGCGAGCTCCAGTATGAGTTGGCTAAGGAGAAGGGTACTGACGTGAAGCGTGAGTATGACCACGAGGTTAACGACGAGGAACTCCGTGAGCAGATCAAGTCTGAGCTTTACAAGCCAGCTTATGATATCAATCATCAGGCTTTGGAGAAGCATGCACGTCAGGATGCTTTCGACAAGGTTTTGGCTGACTTCCTCGAGAAGTATGACGCAGCACATGCCGATCTTTCTGAGGATGAACTCGAAGAGAAGCATGCTGAGGCTACTCGCTACTATGATGACGTTTTGCGCGATGCTATGCGTCGTTGCATCCTCGATGAGGGCTTGCGTCTTGATGGTCGTGCTACTACAGAAATCCGTCCTATCTGGTGCGAGGTATCTCCTCTGCCAATGCCTCACGGAAGCGCTATCTTCCAGCGTGGTGAGACAATGTCTCTTTCTACATGTACTCTCGGTACCAAGATGGATGAGAAGCTTATCGACGGTGTGCTCGAGAAGAGCTACCAGCGCTTCCTCCTCCACTATAACTTCCCTCCATTCTCAACAGGCGAGGCTAAGGCTCAGCGTGGCGTAGGTCGTCGTGAGATTGGTCATGGTCATTTGGCATGGCGTGGTTTGAAGGGTCAGATTCCTGCCGACTTCCCTTACACAGTACGTTTGGTAAGCCAGATTTTGGAGTCTAACGGTTCTTCTTCTATGGCTACAGTGTGTGCAGGTACACTCGCCCTGATGGATGCTGGTGTTCCTATGAAGAAGCCAGTTTCTGGTATTGCCATGGGTCTTATCAAGAACCCAGGTGAGGACAAGTATGCTATCCTCAGCGATATCCTCGGTGATGAGGACCACTTGGGTGATATGGACTTTAAGACCACAGGTACCCGTGATGGTTTGACCGCTACACAGATGGATATCAAGTGCGATGGCTTGAGCTTTGAAATCCTCGAGGAGGCTTTGATGCAGGCTAAGGCTGGTCGTGAGCACATCCTCAACTGCATGATGGAGACTATCTCTGAGCCACGTGCTGAGATGAAGCCACAGGTTCCACGTATTGTAGCTCTCGATATTCCTAAGGAGTTCATCGGTGCTGTCATCGGTCCTGGTGGTAAGATCATCCAGCAGATGCAGGAGGATACTGGTGCTACTATCACTATCGAGGAGACTGAAGGTAAGGGTCACGTACAGGTATCTGCTCCTAACAAGGATTCTATCGATGCTGCTTTGGCTAAGATTAAGGCTATCGTGGCTGTTCCTGAGGTTGGAGAGGTGTACGAGGGTACAGTTCGTTCAATCATGCCTTACGGTTGCTTTGTAGAGATTCTGCCAGGTAAGGATGGTTTGCTCCATATCTCTGAGATTGACTGGAAGCGTCTTGAGACAGTTGAAGAGGCTGGCATCAAGGAAGGCGACAAGATCAAGGTGAAGTTGATGGAGATTGATCCTAAGACAGGTAAGTACAAGCTCTCTCATCGTGTATTGATGGAGAAGCCAGAGGGTTATGTAGAGCGTGAGCGTCGTCCACGTCCTGAGCGTGGTGAGCGTCGTCCACGTCGCGACGACCGTCATGAGGGCCGTGGTGAGCGTCCAGCTCGTCAGCCTCGTCGTTATGAGCATCGCGGTGAGGAGCAGGCTCCAAGAGACTTCAACGATTCTCTCGACCACAACAATGATGTAGAATAATCCGTATTATACATTATTATATATAGGGCACGTTTCCAAAAGAAGCGTGCCCTTTTTCTGTCTATTGTGTAAACAGCGCTATGATAGAAGATAGTATAGTATTACAAGCGTGGCTTTTTGTCATGTTATTGGTATTCTTGCTTATAAAATGAAAGATTTTTACTGTTGTTTTTTAAAAAGTTCAATAAATATTGTTATATTTATTACATTTTTTGTACTTTTGCACTTGATAAAGCGTATTAGAGTTTAATTTTTATTAGTATTTTATGAAGAAGCAGTATCTACATTCTGCTGGAAGCATCAGGTTTAGTGCTTCCTTCATTAACAGAATGCTGTTGCTTTGTTTGTTGGGCATTGTAATGCCCCAGGCTATTTATTCAGCAACAAGCTATTCAGTTCAACAGAGAGAGACAGTTAGTGGAGTAATTATCGATGCAAACACACAGGAAACGATTGTTGGTGCAAGCATTATGTTAAAAGGTAGTTCTCAAGGTACAGTAACAGACATCGACGGTAAGTTCTCGCTGTCTGTAAGCAAACTTCCTGTAACATTGGTGGTTTCATACGTGGGTTATCAGAAGAAGGAAGTAAAGGTTTCCTCTCTGGATGGTGCCCTTACCATCAGTCTTACTGAAGACACTCAGATGATGGACGAAGTGATTGTGACAGGTTATGGTACTTTTAAGAAATCAGCTTATGCCGGTTCTGCGGCAAATGTGAAGGCCGACAAGATAGCCGATGTTCCTTCGGTATCTTTCCAGGATATGCTCCAGGGTAATGCCACTGGTGTGCAGTTTACATCAGCCTCTGGTCAGCCAGGTGCCTCTTCAAGTATCAATATTCGAGGTATGGGCTCTATCAATGCCGCCAACACACCGCTTTATGTAATTGATGGTGTGCCTATGATCAGTGGCAATATCAGTTCGTTAGACTCTGATTCAGGTCTCGACATTATGTCGACCATCAATACCAATGATATTCAGAGTATTACTGTCATCAAAGATGCTGCAGCTGCATCACTTTATGGTTCGCGTGCAGCCAATGGTGTCATCATTATTACTACCAAGCAGGGACAGCAGGGCAAGCCTAAGGTTTCTCTGCAGGCAGACTGGGGATTCTCTGACTTCGCCATGGAGTATCGCCCGGTAATGAGTGGCCAGCAGCGACGCGACTATATCTATAATGGTCTCTATGCGGGTGCGCTCCGTGACGGTGAGAGTGAAGAGGATGCCAAGGCCTATGCCGACGAGAACATCGATACTTATGCACCCGTGCCATGGTGTGGATTTGTAGATTGGGACGATGTGCTTTTTAAGAAAGGAAGTCATCAGCAGTATGAGGCATCACTGTCTGGCGGAACAGACAAGTTCAAATATTATTCTTCACTGAGTTATCTCAAGCAGGAGGGTATCACACAACGTTCTGGTCTGGAGCGTCTTTCTGGCAGACTGAATGTGGACTACAAGGCCACCAATAAGTTGACTCTTGGTGCCAATATCCTCTTCTCAAGTGTCAATCAGGATGTTTACAGCGAGGGATTCACCTATACTTCTCCTTTCTATTCTTCGAGAAGTGCAGTGACACCATCTGATCCTGTATATAACGAGGATGGTACATGGAACCGCGCACTGATTCGTATCGGCGACCGCAACCCGGCACTTGCCAATGAATATGATTCTCAGCGTGAGTATGTCACCCGTACTTTCAATACCATTTATGGTCAGTATGAGTTTATCAAGGACTTGAAGTTCAAGACCACCTTCAGTTATGACTATATCACGACAAAGGGAAAAGATTGGGCAGACCCACGTACCTCAAATGGTGATGATATCAACGGTGGTATGTCAAAGAAGTTCTATGAGCGTCGCAAAATGATGTGGGGCAACCAGCTTACCTATAAGCAGACTTTTGCAAACGTACATCATCTCGATGAGCTTTTAGGTTATGAGATTGACGATCAGTATCGCGACTATTTGTCAGGGTATGCTACCAACTTCGCCACTCCTGATAAGAACGACATCTCTAATGGTAAGAAGACGGAGTCGGTAGGCGGTTCTGATAGTCGCACACGTATGGTTTCTTATATTGGACGTGTGAACTATGATTATGACAACAAGTATTTTCTTGGACTCAGCTATCGTGTAGACGGCAGCTCTCGTCTGCAGCGTTCTCATCGTTGGGGTAACTTCTGGTCTGTATCTGGTGCATGGCGTATCATCGACGAGGACTTCATGAAACCAGTATCTGACTGGCTTACCGATTTGAAGCTTCGTGCATCTTATGGTGTGAATGGTACTTTGCCTTCCGATTATTATGGCTATATGGCATTGAGCAGTCTGAGCGACGGCTACAACGAGCAGCCTGCCATCATCATCTCGCAGCTTGCCAATGACAACCTGAAGTGGGAAACCAACTATAACCTGAATTTAGGTCTCGACTTCTCACTCTTCAATCGTGTGAACGTTACCTTGGAGTATTATCTGCGTAACACCAAGAACCTTCTCATGGACAGTCCGGTGTCTATGACCACAGGTTTCAGCTCTTACCTCATGAACGTAGGACAGTTGAGAAATCAGGGTGTGGAATTGGAAATCAACTCTACCAATTTCAAGACCAAGGACTTTGAGTGGAAGACCACATTCAATCTTTCGCACAACACCAATAAGGTAGTCAACCTCGATGGCGATCAGACAGAGATAGTAAGCGGTACTCAGATTCACAAGATAGGTCATTCTTATCGTACCTTCTATATGATAGAATTTGCCGGCATCAACCCCGAGAATGGTAATCCACAGTTCTATAAGAACGACTTGTTGGAGGATGGCTCTTATAGCAAGGAAATAACCGAGAATGCAAGCGAGGCTAAGTCGATTATGCTCGACAAGCATGCAGAGCCTAATGTCACTGGTGGTCTCTATAACAGCTTCCGCTATAAGTGGTTCGACTTGAGCTTCCTCTTCAACTATCAGTTTGGTGGTTGGTCGTACGACACCTGGGCGCAGAAGACCGAGCATGGTGGCTATGATATGGAGGCCAACATCCCAACATATTATGCTGACAGTTGGAAGAAGCCTGGTGATGTCACCAAGTATGAGCAGTTCTATGAGAAGAGTTCCCGTGTGGCAATGCACAAGATCACCAACAGCCGTCGTCTGCACAGCACCGACTTCCTGCGTCTGAAGACTTTCACTCTTGGTTTCACCTTGCCCAAGCAGTGGCTCTCTTCTGTAGGCTTGAGCAATGCCCGTATCTATATGTCTGCCAATAACCTGTGGACATGGGCAGCCTGGGATTATTATGATCCGGAGTCTGTGGTTAACGGCAGTGCCACACAGGCCACCCCACCACTCAAGACAGTTACTTTCGGTTTGAATGTTAATTTCTAAAAATGAATGATTATGAACAAGATATATAAATATGTAATGATGGGAATCGTTGCTATAAGCATGTCTTCGTGTGGCAATGACTGGCTCGATCTTGATCCATCAACATCTGTGCCTACCAAGGTTACCTCAAAGTCTGAGGTTGACGCCACTCTGAACGGTATATATAGCACAATGCAGTCTCCTTACGCCTATTCTGGTCGATTGGTGTATTATGGCGATATGACTGGCGACGACATGCAGGCAGTCAGCTCTACCAAGCGTACTGCATCGGCTTATCTTTATGGCTTTACCAAGAGCAATGTGCCTTCTTCCTATTGGGCTTATCCATACAGTATTATTCAGAACTGCAATGTGATATTGACCAATATCGACAATATAGTGGTTTCTGATGCCGACAAGCAGACCATGAACGACTATAAGGGTCAGGCTCTTGCCCTCCGTGGTATGTCGCTTTTCGACTTGACCAAGCTCTATGGTTATCCCTATACCTATGACAATGGTGCCTCTTTGGGTGCCAGCATCGTAACTGATGTGGTCGAGAAGGACTATTTGCCTCAGCGCAGTACGGTGGCTCAATGCTACGACCAGATTATTAATGACTTGGAGGCAAGTATCAATTTGCTTGGCGAGAAGTTCAATAAGGGCAAAATCAATAAGTGGGCTGCCCTGACACTCTTGAGTCGTGTGTATCTCTATCATGGTGACAACGAGAAGGCTCTTAATGCAGCCAAAGCTGCCATAGAGGGTGCTGAAAGTCATCAATATCAGCTGTGGACCAACGCAGAGTATCCCACAGCATGGTCGAACGATGTGAGTGAAGCTTCTACCAATAAGGGCGAGGTGCTCTTCGAGATCATCAACCTTACTACCGATTCTCCAGGAAAGGAAAGTTTAGGCTATCTCTATTCTCCCAATGGATATTATGACGGTTGTGTCACAAAATCGTTCTACAATTTCCTCAAGAAAGACAACGATGATGTTCGTCTGAAGATAATCAATGTGGCTACCAAGGCTCAAGGTTATTCTTCATCTGTTTATGGACGTGGATATGTCAACAAGTATCAGCCACAGCAAGGTGAGGGTGTTGAGGATGCTAATATTCCTTTGATTCGTCTCTCTGAAGCCTATCTCAATGCTGCTGAGGCTGCAGCCAAGTTGACAGCAGCAGGCAGCGACCATAATGCTGAGGCTGTACACTATCTTGGTGCTATCGTCAGCAGAGCCAATCCAGCCAAATCGGTCGATGCGTCTTCTACGGTTACTGTCGACCAGGTGCTTGATGAGCGTCGCAAGGAGTTGGTGGGTGAAGGACATCGTATGTTCGACCTGCTGAGAAATGGCAAGAAGGTGGTGCGTGTGGAAGAGAGCAACAGCACTTTGAGCAAGACCAAGCATACTTGTGGCAGGGATTTTATGACCATAGGCGAGGGAGAAGACAATTTCTACAAGATAGTACTTCCTCTGCCATTGGCAGAACGCAATGTTAGTCACTTGCAGAATAATCCTGGTTACGGAGAATAATCCTTGAACAGGTAAAAGTAAATAAAGGAAATGAACAAAAACAATAAGTTTTTATTGGTAATGATGATGGTGATGCTGACGATGTTCTGCATCACCATTTCGGCTAAGGAGCATGCCGACGACAAGAAGTTGTCGTGCGATGGTCCCTATGTGGTCTATCAGACTGACGGTAGTGTAAGAGTTATCTCGGTAACTGAGAATGGCGAGGTGAAAGATACTGTCTATGCAGACTTGCCAAGGGATTTTATTCTGCATGTGGCTGACCATGAGGGAAAATACCCTTTCTCTGTACGTCTGCATCCTATAGCTCGTCAGCCATGGAAGCAGAGTCAGGCAAGGAAAACCTTTGTGATGTCCGATCCTCATGGCAGACTCAACTTGGTTGTCAGCTTGCTGAAGGCCAATGGTGTTATTGACAGCCAGTTACGCTGGGCTTATGGCGACAATCAGCTGGTGGTTATTGGTGACATCTTCGACCGAGGTTATGATGTGCCTCAGATTTTCTGGCTCTTCTACAAACTTGAGGCCGAGGCTGCCGAGTGTGGCGGTCGTGTTTCTGTGTTGTTGGGCAATCACGAGCCTATGGAGTTGGCTGGCGATATGCGTTACGCCAAGCCTAAATATAAGATGCTTGCCGACACCCTAGGAGTTTCTTATCGCCATCTCTTCGGTTCGAATACCGAGCTGGGCCGATGGCTTGCCACACGTAATGCGATGCAGGTCATTGGCCGCAACCTGTTTGTCCATGCAGGAATCAGTAAAGAGTTCTATGATCGTAACTTGAGTATCCCTGTGGTCAACGACACTATCAGCAGTGTGCTCTTTATGAAGAGCAAGCAGCGCAAGGCTCATTCTGAGTTCTGTAAGTTCCTTTATGGCAATCGTGGTCCCATTTGGTATCGTGGCTTGGTGCTGAAGACCAAGAAATGGTCGCCTTTGTCAAGCGATTCTCTCGATATGGTGCTTCAGCGTTACGATGTGGATAGAATCTATGTTGGTCATACGATATTCAAGGACATCAAGCGTTTCTATAAGGGAAAGGTCATTGCAGTGAATGTCGATAATCTGGATAACTACAACCATCAGCGTGGCAGGGCTGTCCTGATGGATGAGGATAAGGTATATGTTGTCGGTGACAAGGGAATTAAGCGCAAGCTGTAGATAGTGTTTAGTATAGACTATCGTTATTGTTTTAGCATACTTTCGTTTGTGAGAGATTGGGATGTAAACTCCTGTTTCCACAAACGAAAGTTTTTTCTTTTTAGGGGGGGAATCGATTCTTATTTGATAAGGCTTCAAGTCAAAGTAGGGCGCAACTTAGAAATGTATGAAAACAAAAAAGCCTCGCAAGTTTATGACTTGCAAGGCTTTGCTTGATGCGCTTCAAGATGGGCTTGAACCAACGACCCCCCTGATTAACAGTCAGGTGCTCTAACCAACTGAGCTATTGAAGCATTAGAGGTAAATGATTTCTCATTTGCGGTTGCAAAGGTAGTGACTTTTTTTTATTCCACCAAATTTTTTTTAGAAAAAAATGAATTTTCAGTAAAAAAACATCATTTTTTTGTGATTTAGGCTTCTTTTTAGGATATAAATGAGTATTTTTGTAGGCGAAAGGCGTACTTCAACGCATAGTGTAGTTTTTAGAAATAAATAAACGAGATGATAAATAAATTATATGTAATGGTGCTCGCCATGGTGCTCGCCATGCCTGCATGGGCACAAAAGGAGAAAAATCACGACTTTGTGGTAGCTAAGAATATGGATGTCTTTACGTCTATCTATAAGAATTTGGATATGATGTATGTGGATACACTCGATGCTGATGAGGTGATAGGCAACGGCATCAATGCCATGTTGCGAAGCCTTGATCCGTACACGGAGTATTATCCAGAGTCGGAAGTGAAGGAACTCAAGAACATGCTTACGGGCAAGTATGCTGGTATAGGTTCGGTAGTGAGATACAACTATCAGTTGGGTTATACAGTTATCAACGAGCCTTACGAGGGAATGCCAGCCCAGGAGGCAGGACTTAAGAAGGGTGACATCATTCTGAGTATTAACGACTCTACGATGAAGGGCAAGGAGGTGAGCTATGTGAGCGATCGCCTTCGCGGAGAGCCCGGCACGTCGTTTATTCTTAAGGTGAAGCGTCCAAGTACGGGCAAGGTGATGAAGGTGAAGCTCACCCGACGCACCATACAGATGCCATTTCTTCCTTATTATGGGTTGTTGGACGGTGGAATAGGTTATATTAATTTCAACTCCTTTACCGACCAGTGTGCCAAGGATGTGCGCCGTGCTTTTATCGACTTGAAGAAGCAGGGAGCCAAGAAACTTGTCTTCGACTTGCGTAACAATGGCGGAGGCTCTGTAAGCGAGGCGGTGAGCATTGTGAATATGTTCTTGCCCAAGGATAAGGTCGTGCTAACGATGAAGGGTAAGCTGCAGCGTGCCAACAATGAATACAAAACCACGGTGGAGCCTATTGATACGCTGATGCCTATCGTGGTGCTTGTGAGCGGAAATACTGCCAGCGCAGCCGAGATATTGAGTGGAAGCCTGCAGGATTATGATCGTGCTATTATATTAGGTACGCGCACGTATGGAAAGGGACTTGTTCAGGCTACGATGGATTTGCCTTACAATGGACAGATGAAACTTACCACGAGCAAGTATTACATTCCCAGCGGGCGATGCGTGCAGGCTCTCAACTACAAGCATGCCAAGGGTGGATATGTGGAGCATGTGCCCGATTCGCTTACCAAGGTGTTCTATACAGCAGGAGGACGTGAGGTACGTGATGGTGGTGGCGTGAAGCCGGATGTAGAGGTGAAGCCCGACTCACTGCCCAATATCGCTTACTATCTGGCAGGAGCACGCGACAGTAACGAGCTGATGCTCAACTACGAGGTGGATTATATAGCCAAGCATCCTACGATAGCTCCGGCCAAGGATTTTGCTCTTACCGATGCTGATTACGAGGAGTTTAAGGCTCGTGTACTGAAAGCCGACTTCAAGTATGACAGAGAGACGGAGAAGTATCTGAAAGACCTGATGAAACTGGCCCGTTTTGAAGGTTATTATGATGATGCGAAGCCAGAATTCGATGCCCTTGCCAAGAAACTGAGTCACAATGTAGCCAAGGATCTCGACTATAACAAGCAGTACATCAAGCGCTTGCTCGAAAATGATATTGTGGCAGCCTACTATTATCAGGGTGGAGCCATCAGAAATTCCTTACGTTATGACAAGCAGGTGAAGGAAGCTGTCAGATTACTCAATACACCCGAAGAATATAAAAAACTCCTGAGGCCCAGCGAAAAAGAGGGCGAAAAGGTACACAAATGATTAAAAATGTGCATGTTGTAGAATAAAATATTCAAAAAACTTTGGTCAGAACCAAAAAAAATCGTAATTTTGCAACGTTCAGTGGAATGAGGGGCTCACAAAGAGTTCCTCATTTTATTTTAATAAGAAATATATGATAGATAAAAACGTCGTAAAAAAATTAGTTGACGAATGGCTCCAAGACAAGGAATATTTCTTGGTAAGCATTGAAATCAGTTCTGACGACAAGATTGTCGTTGAAATAGATCATGCCGATGGTGTGTGGATAGAGGACTGTGTGGCCCTGAGCAGATTTATAGAGGACCACTTGAATCGTGATGAGGAGGACTATGAGCTGGAAGTTGGTTCAGCAGGACTTGGGCAGCCTTTCAAGGTACCACAGCAGTACGTCAACTTCATCGGTAAGGAGGTGGAGGTGCTCGATGCTGATGGCAAGAAGGTGAAGGGCATTCTGCATTCTGTAGATGGCAACGACTTCAGTGTGAGTGTTGAGGAGAAAGTAAAGGTAGAAGGCAAGAAGCGCCCTGTGAAGCAGGACGTGCTGCATACCTATCAGATGGATAAGGTAAAATATACAAAATACGTAATAAGTTTCAAATAAGCTATGGCAGTAAAGAAAATGCAAGAAGAAACTGCGAGTATGATTGATACATTCCGCGAGTTTAAAGAAACCAAGAATATCGACCGTACTACATTGGTGAGCGTGTTGGAGGAAAGCTTCCGCAATGTGCTTGCCAAGATTTTCGGTAGTGATGAAAACTTCGACGTCATCGTAAACCCAGACAAGGGTGACTTCGAAATCTACCGCAATCGTGTGGTTGTTGCAGATGGCGAGGTGGAGGATGAGAACAAAGAGATCCCATTGGCTGAGGCACGCAAGATCCAGGCTGACTACGAGGTTGGCGAGGATGTGAGCGAGAAGGTTGATTTCAATAAGTTTGGCCGTCGTGCCATCCTGAACCTTCGTCAGACATTGGCATCCAAGATTCTCGAGCTGGAGCATGACTCATTGTACAATAAGTACAAGGACCGTGTGGGTCAGGTTATCTCTGGTGAGGTATATCAGGTATGGAAGCGCGAAGTGCTCATTGTAGACGATGAGAACAATGAGTTGATCCTGCCTAAGTCAGAGCAGATTCCTGCCGACGTATATCGTAAAGGTGAGACCGTGCGTGCCGTCATCCTGAGAGTGGACAACGAGAACAACAATCCAAAGATTATCCTCAGCCGTACAGCTCCCATCTTCTTGCAGCGACTCCTCGAGGCCGAAGTGCCTGAGATCAATGATGGCCTTATTGCCATCCGTCGCATAGCACGTATGCCTGGCGAGCGTGCCAAGATAGCAGTAGAGTCTTTTGATGAGCGCATAGACCCAGTAGGAGCCTGTGTCGGTGTAAAGGGAAGCCGTGTACATGGTATCGTGCGCGAGCTTTGCAACGAGAACCTCGACGTTATCAATTACTCAAGCAACATCAAGCTCTTCATCCAGCGTGCGTTGGCTCCTGCCCAGATTACCTCTGTCAATATCGACGAGGAAAATCACAAGGCAGAGGTGTATTTGCAGCCAGAGGAGGTAAGTTTGGCTATTGGTCGTGGTGGTATGAATATCAAGTTGGCTTCCATGCTCACCGAGTACACCATCGATGTGTTCCGTGAAATCAATGAGGCAGATGCTGATGAGGATATCTATCTGGACGAGTTCTCTGACGAAATTGACCAGTGGGTGATTGATGCCATCAAGGGTATTGGTCTTGATACCGCCAAGCAGGTGCTGAAGGCTCCACGCAACATGCTGATTGAGAAGGCAGACCTCGAAGAGGAAACTGTTGACAGTGTCTTGAAAGTATTGCGTGCCGAGTTCGAAAATTAATAAATAAAGAAGGAGATATAAAGTATAAATATGAGCATCAGATTAAACAAAGCACTACGTGAATTGAACATAGGACTTCAGACGGCAGTTGAATTCCTGGAAAAAAGAAACGAATTAGGGGAGGTGAAAGCCGAACTGAACTTCAAGTTGAGCGACGAACAATATAAGGCGCTCAATGATGCCTTCAGTCAGGATAAGGAAGTTCGTAATCAGGCAGAAAAGCTCTTCACTAAGAAGACCAAAGAGAAGAAGCGTGCACCAGAGCCTAAGGACAACCGCGCCGAAAGCATCCTCGAGTCAAGCCGCCAGCAGCAGTTTAAGCCGCTGGGCAAGATTGACCTGGACCAAATCGGCAAGGCAAATGCTGCTCAGTCTGCTGCTCCTAAAAAGACAGAGGCGAAGGAAACAGAGACTGCTGCCGTCAGTCCTGCGCCAGTAAACAATGCTCCTAAGAAGGAGGAAAAGCCTGTTGAGACAGCTCCTGTAGTAGAAAAAACTCAGAAGTCTGATGTAGAGTCTGTTGCCAAGCAGCCAGAAGTTAAGGCGGAAAATAAGTCTGAAAAGGTGGAAGTCAAGCCTGTCAACAAGCCAGAAGCTAAGGAAAGTAAGCCTGAGGTGAAGGAAAGCAAGCCTGAAGCTAAGGAAGAAAAGGCTGCCAGTCAGCCTGTAGCAGCTCAGCCAGCTGCAACCAATACGGTCTTCACACTGAAGAGCGAGCAGAAGTTTGCTGCCAATGAGCCTAAGGTGCTCGGAAAGATAGACCTTTCTACCCTTAATCAGAGCACTCGTCCTAAGAAGAAGACCAAGGAGGAGCGCCGTAAGGAGCGTGAGGACAAGTTTGCCCAGCAGCATAGCGAGCGTAAGAAGCGTGTGCGCATCAATAAGGAGCGTGTAGACATCAATGCCGAGTCTTCGCAGGGCAATAACGGCAAGAACAACAATAACAATGGCGGCAACCAGAACAATAACAATAATGGTGGCGGCAAGAAAAAGAATAAAAACAAGAATAAGAACAATAACAACAAGGGCAATAACCAGCGTCAGATAGAGGTCGACGACGAGGCTGTAGCACGCCAGGTAAAGGAAACCCTTGCCCGTCTTACAAGCAAGAGCCAGAACAAGAAGGGTGCTAAGTACCGTAAGGAAAAGCGCGAGGCTGTGCAGGAGAAACTTCAGGACCAGGTTCGTCAGGAGCAGAAGGAGAGTAAGATACTGAAACTCACAGAGTTCGTGACCGTAAGCGAATTGGCTACGATGATGGATATCAGCGTTACTCAGGTTATCTCTACCTTGATGGGTGTTGGAATCATGGTATCTATCAACCAGCGTCTGGATGCAGAGACCATCAATATGGTTGCAGAGGAGTTCGGCTTCAAGACCGAATATGTCAGCGCTGAGGTTCAGGAAGCTGTCAGCGAGGAAGTGGATGATGAGAACGATTTGGTTCCACGTGCTCCAATCGTAACTGTGATGGGTCACGTAGACCATGGTAAGACTTCTTTGCTCGACTACATCCGCAATACCAATGTGATTGCCGGTGAGGCGGGTGGTATTACCCAGCATATCGGTGCTTATAGTGTGACACTGAACAGCGGTCGCAAGGTAACCTTCCTGGATACTCCTGGTCATGAGGCGTTCACCGCCATGCGTGCCCGTGGTGCTCAGGCCACCGATATCGCCATCATCATCATCGCAGCCGACGACTCTGTGATGCCTACTACCAAGGAGGCTATCGCCCATGCTCAGGCTGCAGGTGTGCCAATGGTATTTGCTATCAACAAGATTGATAAGCCAGGTGCCAACCCAGACCGTATTCGTGAGGACTTGGCTAACATGAACCTGCTCGTTGAGGAGTGGGGTGGTAAGTACCAGTGCCAGGAAATCAGTGCCAAGAAGGGTATTGGTGTTCACGACTTGCTCGACAAGGTGCTCCTCGAGGCTGATATGCTCGACTTGAAGGCTAACCCTAACCGTCGTGCCACAGGTACCATCATCGAGTCTTCTCTCGACAAGGGACGTGGATATGTATCTACCGTATTGGTTGCCAATGGTACTCTGAAGGTAGGCGATATCGTACTTGCCGGTACTTCTTGGGGTCGTGTGAAGGCGATGTTCAATGAGCGTAATGCCAATATCAAGTCGGCTGCTCCAGCAGAGCCTGCCATTATCCTTGGTTTGAATGGTGCGCCTACAGCCGGTGATCAGTTCCATGTTATCGAGACAGAACAGGAGGCTCGCGAAATCGCCAACAAGCGTGAGCAGTTGCAGCGTGAGCAGGGCTTGCGTACTCAGAAGCGCTTGACTCTTGGTGATATCTCTCACCGTATCGCACGTGGTGAATTCCATGAGTTGAATGTCATTGTGAAGGGTGATACCGACGGTTCTGTTGAGGCTTTGAGCGACTCTTTCATCAAACTTTCTACCGAGAAGGTTCAGGTGAACGTAGTCAACAAGGCTGTAGGTCAGATTTCTGAGAACGACGTCATGCTGGCTTCTGCTTCAGATGCTGTCATCGTTGGTTTCCAGGTTCGTCCTTCTGCTGATGCACGCAAGGCTGCCGACCGTGAGGGTGTGGAAATCAACACTTACTCCATCATCTACGATGCTATCGACGATATCAAGAGCGCTATGGTCGGTATGCTCGACAAGGTGAAGAAGGAGATTGTTACTGGTCAGGTAGAGGTGAAGCAGACCTTCAAGATCAGTAAGGTGGGTACTATCGCCGGTGGTCTCGTTACCGAGGGTAAGGTACATGCCAAGGATAAAGCCCGTGTTATCCGCGACGGAATCGTGATTCGTACAGCAGATATCGGAGCCTTGAAGCGTTATAAGGATGATGTGAAGGAGGTGGTTACCGGTATGGAGTGCGGTTTGAGCCTTGTCAACTACAACGATATTCAGGAAGGTGACGTTATCGAGACCTTCACAGAAATCGAGGTAGAACAGAAGCTTTAATCAGGTGAAGAGTGAATGAGGAGCGAAGAATTGGAAATGAGGAGTAAGAAACGTAGTTTCGGTCAAATCACCTTTCCTTTCGCTCTATCATATATATAATATAATAAGGTAGGGATGAGCCTCAAGAGGTTTATCCCTATTTATGGTTAAAATAACGAAATGTTATTCTGAATAACAATGGCAGAGAAAGAGAAAGAACAAAATCAGGTTGTCAAGGACGTGATAGACCAGAAATATGAGTATGGCTTTACCACTGACGTGCATACTGAAATCATAGAGAAAGGACTCAACGAGGATGTTGTGCGCCTTATCTCTCAGAAGAAAGGAGAGCCCGAATGGATGCTCGAATTTCGTCTGAAAGCCTACCATTACTGGAAGACACTTAGGGAACCAAAGTGGGGACATGTACATGTGCCACCTGTCAACTATCAGGAGATATCTTACTATGCCGACCCATTGGCTAAGAAGCCTAAGAACAAGGAGATAGACCCTGAGTTGGAGAAGACATTCGACAAGCTTGGCATTCCTCTGGAGGAGCGCTTGGCTCTGAGTGGAACCGCAGTAGACGCCATCATGGACTCCGTGTCGGTGAAGACAACTTTCAAGGAGAAGCTTCGAGAGAAGGGCGTTATTTTCTGCAGTATTGGTGAGGCCATCAAGGAACATCCCGATTTGGTGAAAGAGTATTTGGGAACAGTAGTGCCATATCGCGACAACTTCTATGCAGCCTTGAACAGCTGTGTGTTCAGTGACGGTTCCTTTGTCTATATTCCAAAGGGTGTTCGCTGTCCTATGGAGTTGAGCAGCTATTTCCGCATTAATGCCCGCAATACAGGTCAGTTTGAGCGTACATTGATTATTGCCGACGACGATGCCTACGTTTCTTACTTAGAGGGATGTACAGCACCTATGCGTGATGAGAACCAGCTCCATGCAGCTATTGTCGAGATTATCGTTAAGGACAATGCTGAGGTGAAGTATTCTACCGTTCAGAACTGGTATCCTGGTGATGAACATGGAAAGGGTGGAGTCTTGAATCTCGTGACCAAGCGAGGCGACTTGCGTGGTGTCAACTCGAAGTTGAGTTGGACTCAGGTAGAGACGGGCTCCGCCATTACCTGGAAGTATCCTTCCTGTGTCCTGCGTGGCGACAACTCTGTAGCTGAGTTTTACAGTGTGGCTGTTACCAACAATTATCAGGAGGCCGATACAGGTACCAAGATGATTCATATGGGTAAGAATACCAAGAGTACCATTATATCGAAAGGTATCTCGGCAGGACATAGCCAGAACTCTTATCGAGGTCTGGTACGTGCCACAGCTAATGCCGACAATGCCCGTAACTACAGTTCTTGTGACTCATTGTTGTTGGGCAGTGATTGTGGAGCACATACTTTCCCATATATGGATGCGCAAAACGATACCGCCGTGTTCGAGCATGAGGCAACCACCTCGAAGATTTCTGAAGACCAGCTCTTCTATTGCAATCAGCGCGGCATTCCAACTGAGGAGGCAGTCGGCCTGATCGTAAATGGTTATGCCAAGGATGTGCTCAACAAGTTGCCTATGGAGTTTGCCGTTGAGGCACAGAAACTCCTGAGTGTTTCACTCGAAGGAACCGTAGGATAATCATCATAATTCTCGATGAAATCAATAAAAATTGACTAAAATTATGTTAGAGGTAAAGAATCTGCATGCAACTATTGCAGGCAAAGAAATATTGAAAGGTATCAACCTGACTATTAATGACGGCGAGATACATGCGATTATGGGACCTAATGGTTCTGGTAAGTCAACCTTGAGTGCTGTGCTCACAGGCAACCCTCTCTATACAGTAACTGAGGGCGAGGCTATCTTCAACGGCAAGAACCTGCTGGATATGAAGCCAGAGGACCGTGCCCGCGAAGGATTGTTCCTTTCTTTCCAATATCCAGTAGAGATTCCTGGCGTATCTATGACCAACTTCATGCGTGCTGCCATCAATGCCAAGCGCGAGTATCAGGGTTTGGAGCCTTTGAATACAAGTGAGTTTATGAAACTGATGCGCGAGAAGCGTGAGTTGGTAGAACTTGACAGCAAGTTGGCTCGCCGTTCTGTAAACGAAGGTTTCTCTGGTGGAGAGAAGAAGCGCAATGAGATTTTCCAGATGGCAATGTTGGAGCCAAAGCTCTCTATCCTTGATGAGACAGACTCTGGTCTCGATGTAGATGCGATGCGTATTGTGGCTGATGGCGTGAACAAGATGCATACCGACAAAACTTCTGCCATCGTTATCACTCACTATGAGCGTCTGCTCGATATGATTAAGCCAAGTGTGGTTCACGTACTCTATAAAGGTAGAATCGTGAAGACTGCCGGTCCTGAACTTGCCAAGGAGATTGAGGCTCGTGGCTACGACTGGATCAAGGCTGAGGTAGATGAAAAAGAATAAATGATAATGTCTCAATCATAACAGGCTTTGCCATGAAAGGCAAGCCTCTGTTTATTCATTGTTGTTTATTAATTATAAATTGAATATTATGCATTCAGAAAAACAATATTTAGACTTGTATCAGTCTTCGTCGAGAATGATCAAGAAGAACAGTGCCGAGGTTCTCAATGCTGTGCGTGATGCAGCTTTTGAGGACTTCCGTCGCCTGGGCTTTCCTTCTCGCAAGGTGGAGAGATACAAGTACACAGATATGAGTGCCATCTTCGAGCCCGACTATGGTTTGAACCTGAATCGACTGGAGATTCCTGTAGACCCTTATCAGGCTTTCCGTTGTGATGTGCCCAATCTCAGTACTTCGCTATACTTCGTGGTTAATGATGCTTTCTATAACAAAGCTCTTCCAAAGGTAGAACTTCCAGAGGGCGTTATCGTGGATTCTTTGAGCAAGATTGCTGCAGAAAACCCTGAATTCATCGGGAAATACTATGCTAAGATTGCCAAAACAGACGAGGATGGCATTACTGCCCTGAATACAGTCTTGGCTCAGGATGGCTTGTTCATCTATGTGCCCAAGAATGTAAAGGTGGAGCGTACTGTGCAGGTCATCAATATTCTTCGCTCGGATGTCGACCTGATGGTGAATCGTCGTGTTCTCATCGTCTTGGAGCAGGGTGCTGAGGCAAAGTTCCTTTTCTGCGACCATGCAGCTGACGACAAGAATTTCCTTGCCACACAGGTTATTGAGGCTTTTGTAGGCGAGAATGCGAGTCTTGATCTTTATTGTCTTGAGGAGACTCATTACAAGAACCGTCGTGTCAGCAATGTTTATATAGAGCAGCAGGCCAACAGCCGTGTGAACCATAATGTGATAACCCTTCATAATGGTATCACCCGCAACCGTCTCGACTTGGTGTTCAAGGGCGAGGGAGCAGAATGTTTCTGCAATGGTTGTGTCATTGCCGATAAGAATCAGGTGGTGGATAACAATACACTCATTGATCATCAGGTGGGACATTGTACCAGCAATGAACTTTATAAATATGTACTCGATGGTGAGGCCCGAGGAGCCTTTGCTGGTCGTGTGTTGGTACGTCATGGTGCTCAGAAGACAACATCTCAGGAAACTAATCAGAATCTTTGTGCCACCAAGACTGCCCGTATGTTCACCCAGCCTATGTTGGAGATATATGCCGATGATGTGAAGTGTGCGCATGGCAGCACTGTCGGTCAGCTTAACGATGCTGCCTTGTTCTATATGCAGCAGCGTGGTGTGAGCCGTGAGGAGGCTAAGTTGCTTCTTCAGTTTGCATTTATCAACGAAGTCATCGACAAGATGGAGCTGGAGCCATTGCGCGACCGTCTGCATCATCTCGTAGAGAAGCGATTCCGTGGTGAACTCAATAAGTGCGAGGGATGCAAGCTTTGCAAGTAATAATATGTAGTTAAAGGAGTTAAGAAGTTAAAGGAGTTAAGACAATTGTTATATTGTTTGAGATTCCTTTTGAAAACAGATTTACCGATGTCTTAACTTCTTTAACTCCTTAACTTCTTAACTCCTTAAAATTATGTATGATATTAACAAAATAAGAGCCGATTTCCCGATACTTTCGAGAACGGTGTACGACAAGCCTTTGGTTTATCTCGATAATGCTGCTACTACACAGAAGCCTTTATGTGTGCTTGATGCTATGCGTGATGAATATCTTAACGTCAATGCCAATGTGCATAGAGGTGTGCATTACCTTTCTCAGCAGGCTACAGATCTTCATGAGGCTGCCCGCGAGACAGTACGCAAGTTTATCAATGCTCCCAAAGTAGAGGAAATCATCTTTACCCGTGGTACTACCGAGAGTCTGAATCTCGTTGTCTCCTCTTTCTGTGATGAGTTTATGAGCGAGGGCGACGAGGTCATCATCTCTACTATGGAGCACCATTCCAATATTGTGCCTTGGCAGTTGCAGGCAGCCAAGAAAGGCATTGCCATCCGTGTTATCCCTATTAACGAAAAAGGAGAGATAAACATCGATGAATTCGCCAGTTTGTTCAACGAACGTACCAAGATTGTCAGTATTACCCAGGTAAGCAATGTGCTCGGTACGGTGAATCCTGTGAAAGAGATGATCAAGATAGCTCATGAGCATGATGTGCCCGTGATGGTGGATGGAGCTCAGAGCACACCTCATTTCAAGGTCGATGTACAGGATTTGGATTGCGAGTTCTTTGCTTTCAGTGGTCATAAGATATATGGACCTACAGGTATCGGCGTGCTCTACGGCAAGGAAGAATGGCTTGACCGTATGCCTCCTTACCAGGGAGGTGGCGAGATGATAGAGAGTGTGAGCTTCGAAAAGACCACTTTCGAGAAGTTGCCCTTCAAGTTTGAGGCAGGAACTCCCGATTATGTGGCTACTCATGGTTTGGCCAAAGCCATCGATTATGTGTCGGCTCTTGGTATGGACAATATTGCCCAGCACGAGAAAGAACTTACACGCTACTGTATGGAACAGATGCGAACCATCGATGGAATCAGACTTTTTGGAGAGCAAGAAGGCAAGGATGCTGTGGTAAGTTTCCTTGTAGGCGATATTCATCACATGGATATGGGCACACTTCTCGACCGCCTTGGTATTGCAGTTCGTACAGGTCATCATTGTGCTCAGCCTCTGATGGACCGTTATGGCATCTTAGGAACCGTTCGAGCCAGCTTTGCGCTCTATAATACCAAGGAAGAGGTTGATGCTTTGGTAGCAGGAGTGAAGCGTGTGGCACAGATGTTTTAGGTATAGCTTCGGAATATATAGAAAGTAGTTGGTTAGGAACTTTTGAAAGTATCTTAGGGTAAAAGGAAAAATCCTAAGATACTTTTTCTCTTTATATACCCTTATACGTTGGCTTAAGCTATTAAATAAAGGCAGCGCATGTACGTTCCGACAATGGGTTAATGATGATATGTTTAAAGAGTGCCCAAAAGTCGTTCCATATTTTGGGCACTCGTTAACCACGTGCTGGGCAACATATGCCCAGCGCATGTTCACCGAGGGACCAACGCGTGGTCAATGAGTGCCCAGCGCATGGTCATGGTGCGAACATTTATTTAGATTGAATGGAAATATATGGAAGTGTACAAATTCACATAGTTGTAATATGTAAAAAACAATAATTTTGCATCAAAATAGCTAAAACAATTTGCAATATTCAGATTGTGCATCTTCTGCCGATAAAACCTTAGCAGAAGTGGTCGATGTGCCAAGATGTACAAGGAACCACCTTAAGCCACTCTTCTTATAGTTGACGGAGAATGAAACTTGCTAAAAACAGAAACAAATTCAAATATTATAAACTAAAAAAATCATTTTATGCAAAACAAATCACTTATGTTCCAAGTATGCATGGTATTGTTCATGCTACTGGTGGTTCCTGTGAAAGGCCTCGCTCAGGGGGTGACTATTTCAGGACAAGTGACGGATGACATGGATGTAGTTATCGGTGCGACGGTAAAGGTTGTGCCAGGTAATACAGGCACCGTTACCGACGTGGATGGTAACTTTAAGCTGACCGTTCCTTCATCTGCCAAGTCTTTGGTTATTTCTTATGTAGGTTACAAGACCAAGACAGTAGACATCAAGGGTCGTACACAGATTAATGTACAGCTCGAGCCCGAGGCTCAGATGCTCGACGAGGTTGTTTCTATTGGTTATGCTAAGGTAAAAAAGAAAGATTTGACTGGTGCAACAGCTTCTGTAAATGGTAAGGAATTGGTAAATGTACCTGTTACATCTGCTGCACAAGCTTTAGCAGGAAAAGCTGCGGGCGTTAATATTATTTCTAAAAGTGGTGCACCAGGTTCCAGTTCTACTGTAACAGTTCGTGGTGGTATGTCCTTAACTCAAGGCTCAGAGCCGCTGTATATTGTGGATGGCTTCGAAATGAGCAATGCCTTGGAGAATATTGATGTAAATGATATTGAGAGTATTGATGTTTTGAAGGATGCTTCTTCTACTGCGATTTATGGTGCTCGTGGATCTAATGGTATAATATTGATTACTACAAAATCAGGTCATAAAGGTAAGACCCAAATCAACTATAACACTTATTTTGCTTTTGATGTGTTGTCTAAGAAGTTGGGTATGATGAGTAATGCTGCTGATTTTGTTAAATATCAGTATGAGATGGCAGCTTTGAATGGTAAGGCTTCTATTTGGAGTAATGTGTTTGATGATGGTAAGGCAACAGATGAAGCTGATTTTTATACGGATGTTTATGATCGTATAGAAAGTAATTATGCAAATGCAGCTTCTTTAGATTGGCAGGATGAAGTCTTTGGCGGTTCTGCTTTCAAGCAAAATCACAACATTAATATTACTACCGGTACCGATAAGACTCAGGTAATGTTGAGCTACAATTATTATAATCAAGATGGATTGTTGGCTAACCATAATGACAAAAAGAATTCTTTCCGTGCAAAGGTGAATTCTGAGCTTTATAAAGGAATCCGTCTGGATGTGAACACAATGTTTAGTGGACGTAGTGTCCATGGCGGAGGAGCTTATTCAGGAATGAAGAGTGTCCTTCTTCAACCCATTACAGGAGGTACTATGTTTACTCTGGATCAACTGCTTAATGAACAGACTTATCCAGATTTTTCCAGCCTTGACTCTTCTTACGATACTGCCAATCCGTTGATCCAAAATCTTGCTTCAACAAGTAAAAAACATTCACGTCTTTTTACTGTTAATGCTGGTTTGGAATTTGATTTTTTGAAACATTTTACTTGGCGTACAGCAGGTAGTTATACTTGGAGCAATGCCAAGTCAACTTCTTTTGCAGATGAAAGATCTACATCTTACATCATGGATCCTGTTAATACGGGTATTAACGGTAGTATAGGTAATAGTGAAAGCTATAAGTGGCAGGTTACTAATACATTGAATTATCAACAAACTTTTGCAAAGAAGCATAAAATAACAGCTTTGTTGGGTCAAGAAACGACTTACTCTGAGTCAGAGAGTAATTCTATGACCTTAAATAAGTTCCCTGTTCCTAACCATGGCTTGGATGATATTTCTGTAGCTAATGTAAAGGAAAAAAGCTCGGGACATTCTCATAGTGGAATCGTTTCTTTCTTCGGTCGTTTAAATTACAATTACGACGAACGTTATATATTGACAGCGTCTCTTCGTGCTGATGGTTCTTCCAAGTTCGCTCGTGGTCATCAGTGGGGGTATTTCCCTTCTATTGCAGGTGCTTGGCGTATCTCAGAGGAAAAATTCTTTAAGGATAAACCAATCAATGATGTGGTTAGTAGTTTGAAGTTACGTGTGGGTTATGGTGCTACAGGAAATAATGATATTTCTGATTATCTGTATCGTACCAACGTGTCACAGACCATCTATCCTATGAATAACAGTACCACTAATCCAGCTTATGCATTGAGTGGTACACTTGGAAATAGTGCTTTGCAGTGGGAAACTTTAAAGTCAACTAATATTGGTGTGGATGTATCTTTTCTGAAAAGTCGTATTAATTTGACTGCTGAATGGTATAACAACGAGGCAAGCAACTTGTTGATGCAGAGTGTTGTTCCTGCAAGTACAGGTTATACATACCAATATCAGAATATTGGCAAGATGCGCAATCGTGGTTGGGAATTTACTTTGAATACAGTCAATGTACAGACTAAGAATTTCCGTTGGACTTCTGATTTGAATCTGTCTTTCAATAAGTCAAAGGTGATTTCTTTGGAAAACGGACAAGACAGTAAAGTGTTCACTGTTGGTGGTAACAGAAGTGGTTCTGTAACTTATTATGCAACAGTAGGTCAAGAGTTGGGAGATATGTATGGTTATAAATACGAAGGTATCTATACAACCGATGATTTCGAAGAAGTAAATGGTAAGTTTGTACTTAAAGAAGGTGTAGTCTCTGTAGATAAGACAAATATCCAGCCTGGTGACATCAAGTTTGCAGCAGACAACGAGGATGGAACTAAGTTTACAAAAAAGATGGTTAAGATAGGTAACGGTACACCTGATTGCGTTGGTGGCTTCAACAATACAATTACCTATAAAGGATTCGATTTCAACATGTTTATGAAGTTCTCGATAGGGAATGACATTTACAATGCCACTAAGCATAGCTTGAGCCCATACGCCATGTTCCAAAATGTTCCTTCAGAATTTGGTGACAACTATTATCGTCTCATAGATCCAACGACAGGTAAAACTGCGACTACTTTAGCTCGTTTGAAGGAGTTGAATCCAAATGAAGCTTCTCGTACATGGAGTCCAAGCAAGGTGAATACCAATTGTATCACTTATCCTTCTTCTTATTATGTAGAGGATGGTTCATATTTACGTTTGTCGCAGATTACCTTGGGATACACATTCCCTAAAGCTTGGGTGAGCAAGGCATATATCAGCAATGCCCGAATCTACTTTACTGTTTATAATGTGGCAACCATTACAGGCTATGACGGTTATGATCCAGAGGTGTCTGCTGCAAAAGGTGTAGCTACAACTCCAGGTTATGACAGTTCTACTTATCCTCGCTCAAGGAGCTTTGTTGTGGGCTTGAATGTTACATTCTAAGTTTAAGTGTAAAATATTAAATACGAAAAGTAATGAAGATAAATAAGATATTCGTGGCTGTAATGGCTGCAATCGGACTGACCTCTTGTAACGATTGGCTTGATATGGAGGCTTATAAATCTGACGATACAGAGTTCGCTTTTCAGAATGAAACTAATGCAGACTTGTTCGTACAAGGGTGTTATAGAGGTATTGTCCCAGGCGATTTTTATTATCAAATGGGCATGGGTGATGGTGTTATGCATTCATGTGAGGATGGAACAACCAACAACTCTAAGTATAATATTTGTAACTATAAGTATGATGCTACTACTCCTACGACTTTGACAGGAGTATATAATGAAGAGTATGGTGCAATAGAGCAAGCAAACATTGCCATCAAAAAATTGAGTGAAATGGCGGAGAGCGATAAGCGTAACTCGATGTTAGGTGAGGCCTTGTGCCTTCGTGCTTTCGGTTATCTTAACTTAATACGTGTTTATGGTGATGTGCCAGCTCGTTGGTTGCCTATGGATGATATTTCAGATAAGAATGAGGCCTTGTATCCAAAGCGTACTTCACGTGATGTAATCTATGACAAGATAATCGCAGACCTTCAGCAGGCGGTTGATTATTTGCCATGGTTCTCTGAGAGCGGATATGCGACTACAGAACGCTTTACTAAGCAGGCAGCTTATGCTTTGCTTGCACGTACAGCGCTATATGCTTGTGGCTATTCTCTTCGCTGGAATCTTGAGACCAATGACGTTAATACCATGCAAGTAAAGCGTCGTGACGATGCAGAACGAGTAAAGGAATTGTATCAGATTGCAGACAATGCTTGCAAGGCTGTTATTAATAAAGGTGAAAACTATTTGGTAAAAGCAGCTAACGGCAAGAGTGGTTATGAGAATTTATGGTATAACTTTGATCAGCGTAATCTGACTTCTGTTAATTCTGAGATGCTTCTCTCTTTAGCTCAATATGGTTCAGAGACCAACTCTAAATTCCAGATTTATGCACATCCAGGTTCAAGAGGCGGCACGTTTGGTTCACGCAAAGCTATGCAGTTTATTTTGCCTACCTATTATCTCTCTTTTGACAAGAAAGATACTCGTAGAGATGTCAATTGTACTTCTTACAGTATTTATTTCTTAAATAAAGGTAAGAGTAGTGATACTTGGGTCGATGTTGGTACAACTTACTCTTGCATCATGTCTGGAAAGTTCCGTCTTTCTTGGTGTGTTGAGCCACAAGATGCGAGCAAACGTAACTTGAATATTCCAATTCTTCGTTATGCAGATGTGCTCCTGATGTATGCAGAGGCTGAGAATTTCTTGAATAATGGACCGACTTCTGAAGCAAAGAATGCTTTGAAGGAAGTTCGTGAACGTGCAGGAATTGCTGATATGGAGATTCCTTCAACTCAAACAGCCTTCGATGATGCTTTAGCTCAAGAAAGGAAGTGGGAATTTGCTACAGAGTTTATGCTCCGAACAGATTTGATTCGTATGGGACGTTTGGCTAAGGAAATTGCTCAGACTAAGCAGGATATGAAGGATTTGTCCGATAAACGAGGATCATATGCTAATGTTGCTACTTATCGTCTTTACAAGTTCCACAAAGATGCGCAGGTATATGGCGACGAGTTCTTGGCTGTTGACTATATTGACATTACTGATGCTCACGAAATCGAAATTTTGAAGACCGTTCCTAATCAGGCAAAGTTGGCAGAAATTGTTCAAGCGCATGGAATAGCTGTGAATAATGGCGATAAATGGTATCCTGTCAACATGTTTGAGGCATATAACAGCTCATTCAATGTAAAGGCACGTCAGTCTGTTGGTTTCTCTGGTGGTGCTAAGGCTTTACAGATAGGTAATATCATTTATACCAAGCCTACAGGAAAGTCTGAGAATGGAGGAACTTATCCTAATTGGATTGAGGCTGCAGACGGAAGTGATGGCTTGTATTATGGATATGAGGAAAATCATTGCGAATTACTTCCTTTTGCAAACAAGAGTGCTGGTCATCCAATGGTTGACAACCCTAACCTGACTCAGTTGCCAGGTTATTAATAAATGATAATAGACTATCTCGCTAAGGCAGGGAATCTATCTCAGTGAGATAGTCTATCGTTTTATTCGGTAAATGCAAATTACATGAAATAGCTTTTCATGTTGATATTTGTTCTTTATTCTTGAAAACTAAACTAATAACTAAACTAATAACTATGACAATGAGAAAATCAACTAAGTTTTTGTTCTCAGCATTGCTGGTAAGTAGTTGCTTGGCAACTCAAGCTCAGCAATTGGCATTTCCTGAAGCTCAGGGATGGGGACGTTTTGCGGTAGGTGCCCGTGATGGAGGTACAGTTTATCATGTTACTAATTTGAATGATTCTGGTACTGGGTCTTTGAGAGATGCCATCAGTCAGCCCAATCGCATAATCGTGTTTGATGTCGCTGGTGTCATCAACATTAAGGGCCGATTGGTTTTTAAAAACAACTTATATATTGCGGGTCAGACAGCTCCAGGCGAAGGTATAACCGTCTATGGTAATGGCGTGTCCTTCTCGGGTTCAGACAATATTATCGTACGCTATATGCGTTTCCGTATGGGACACAATGGCTCGTCGGGAAAAGATGCGGCAGGTATAGCCAACGGACAGAATATGATATTCGACCATTGTTCTTTCTCTTGGGGATTGGATGAGACGTTTTCCATCAATCCAGACAACAAAGGTGTCGTTCCTGGCTACATAACGATTTCGAATAGTATTATGGGACAAGGGTTGATGCCTCATAGTGCGGGAGGCTTGATGCAGTCTGACTACATTTCGCTCTATCGCAATCTTTATGTAGATAACGCAACTCGTAACAACAAGATAAAAGGAAAAAACCAGTATGTAAACAATATCGTTTATAATTGGAAGAATGGTTGTTACATTATGGGTGGAGACTCTAAGGGAGATTCCTTTGCTAATATAGAAGGCAATTTGTTTATCAATGGTCCTGCTAACGGTGGAAATGCCTTTTCTGGTGGAGGAGGAGAAGGTGCGTTTAGCTTCTATGGAGAGGATAACTGGCAGGATAGCAATATGGATGGTAAGTTTGACCCTGCTGAGGTGACAAACTATGCGGCAGGTGTGCGTCAAACGACTCGCTATGATTATCCAGAGATGCCAAAGTATCCCGGCAATAGTTTGTTGACCAATCTGCTTCCTACTGTAGGAGCGTCTTTGCCATATCGCGATTATGCGGATTGTTATATGGTTGACGAAGTTAATTCTCTTGGAAAGAGTGGAGAATTGATATCTAATGAGGAAAATCTGGTATATGGTAGCCCTGCTACATGGACTGTTTGGGGAGGCAATAAAAAAGTAGATACCGATGGTGACGGTATGCCTGACGAGTGGGAGAAAACGCATGGGACAGATCCTAACAAGGATGATGCGATGGTAATCGCAACCAATGGGTATGCTAACATCGAGAACTACATCAACGGCATTACTGTCGATGACCGCGATTATTTCTTACGTGCCCCGATGTGTGTGGAATTTGTTTCTGCTACAACTACGAGTATTAAGTTGAAGTGGAGAGATTATACGTATGCTGAGGATGGCTTTATTGTAGAACTGAAGAAGGCTGGTGAAGAGGCTTGGAAAGAAGTGGCTCGTGTGGCAGCTAATTCGACTTCGTGTACAATTGAAGGTCTTGAACCAGGCACTGCTTTCTTGACGAGAGTGCGTGCTTTCGAAGGTTCCGACAAATTCTCCGAGTATTCTCCAGAGCTCACGATGGCCACTCGTCCTGTAGAAGCAGGCATGTTGGATATAGCTTCTTATCAACCAGATTTGACATGGGATAATTCTGCTACTGTTTGGGATTATAGTGCCAAAAGTTGGAATGGTGGTTTAGCGTCTTTTACTGATAACGAAAAGGTGCTCTTCGATGCCTCAAAGGATGTTCATGTGGCACTGGATGAGACTGTGAGTCCTGCTGCTCTTGTCGCCAAAGGTGATGGAAACGTAGAGATATCTGGCGCTGGTGCAATCGCTGGTGAGACTTCTGTCAATAAAGCCGGTGAAGGCACTCTGACATTAAATACATTAAACAATTACACCGGAGCCACGGTGCTTCATGAAGGAGTGTTGGCTTTCAATACTTTGAAAAATGGCAGTGAGCCCAGCTCTATTGGTGCGAGTGCAAACTTTGCGCAGAGTTGGATTTTTGATGGAGGAACTTATCGCTATACAGGAGAAACAACTGCTACGGATAAAGCGGCTCAGATAAAGAGGAAATCGACTTTTGAAGTAGAGAATAGTGCTGCGACGGTTACGATGAATGGATCGTTTGAAGGAGACGGCAATATAGTCTTTGATGGAAAAGGTCAAGTATCTGTTGCCTCAAGTAAGTTCTTTGGCTACAAGGGAACGACGATTCTTCGTGGAGGAACTCTCAATCTCTCGACTATTGAGGTCGCAAAAGCGGGTATAGGTTCTTCTTCCAAGCTGATTATGGAAGGAGGAGAACTGAAGACGAATGGTGAGGATAACAGTTTTGAGACTTACTCATTCCCGATAGAAGTGAAGGAAGGAACGGTTTCGCAGTTCTCTCCACACCGCAATTGTTATATAGCTACACCATTGACCGGGTCTGGTACTCTTCAACTGAATGTTCCTTATTTGCGAGAGTATCTGAAGGGTGATAACTTCTCAGCATTTGCAGGACGTTTGGTTGCAAATGGTATCTCTTCTGAAAAAGAAGGGTCTTTGTTCTTGCTGAATGATAATTCCGTTAATTTCAAGAATAGTGTTGTGGAGTTGGCAGGTAACGCTCGTATGGGAATTTGGGCTACGAAAGGTAATGCTACCATAGGAGGATTATCAGGTGCTTCAACTACTTATTTGAGTGGAAGTAGTAAAAAAACAAAAGATTTTGAGTGTATTTGGAACATAGGAACCGCCAATACGGATGAGACTTTTGCTGGAAGAATCAACAATTGGTCTATGAGTGGCAGTAGCTCAAAGTATCAAGGTACGGTAAATATCAATAAGCAAGGTACTGGTTATTGGCGTTTGACAGGTGACAACGACTATAAGGGTGTCACCAACGTACAAGGTGGTAATTTGATAGTTAATGGCTCAAATAGTGGAACAGGAGCAGTAAATGTCATGAAAGATGCAACTCTATCAGGTGAGGGAAGTATTGCTGGTGCTGTTTGTGTAGATGCTGGTGCCACGATCCAGGCAGGAGATTTCGAAAAAGGCGCTAATGGCGCCAAGTTGTCTTTGAAAAACTCTTTGACCGTCAAAAGCTGTGGTATTGTTAATGTGTTGTTGGAAGGTACAAGCAACAATGTGATAGCTTCTGATGCTGTAACCTTGGAGGATGGCGCTGTCATCCAAATGGGAGACGCGGATGTACCAATGACCTTTGTCGATGGAGAAGTATTCAAAGTCTTCTCTTCTGGAGTGACATTAGGCGGAACAGTAAAGATGATTCCAGAGAAACCAGGAGAGGGACAAGTTTGGGATTTGACTTCTCTTTCTACTGAAGGTATTGTCAAGGTCGCCACTGCTACAGGTGTTGGAAATATATCTATGCAGGAAATCCCTGCCAAAGTAGAATACTACGATTTGTCAGGAAGAAAAATCTCTAATGTGGGTGATGGTGCATATTTGTTGCGATTGACTACAAAAGCAGGAAAAGTGGTAACACGAAAAATCATGAAATAAAATGATGGGTGGAAGTGTACACAATTGTACACTTCCTCCTATATATGCACACGAGATATAAAATAACTTCTTAAAAGAATCATAAATGTGTGTCTGTGCCTTGTTTGCTATAAATGCACCTTATTTTATCTATAATAAGTGCACATCTTATATAAAATAGGTATTTTAGTTCAGACATATTTTATTTACTTATTTGCCATTTATAGCAAATATTCGTCCAATACTATGTGCGTGAAATTTCGTTTGATGGAATGAAAATATATGATAGTGTACAATTTTGTATAGCTATAATATGTGAAAAGCACTAATTTTGCCATCGAAAATAGCTAAAAACAAATGAAAAAATTAATCTTAAGTATTTGCCTGTTGTTTGCATTGAGCTCTATGGCTCAGCAACCCATCGACAGAAAGAAGGTGGTAGAGCGTAACAATCCACATGTCACAACAATGGATTCGCTCAACTCGCTCTCTGTAGGTAATGGTGGTTTTGCCATGACAGTAGATGGTACAGGTCTTCAGTCTTTCCCTAAGTCTTATTCTCACGGTGTTCCATTGGGAACCATGAGCGACTGGGGCTGGCATTCTTTTGCCAATCCTGAGAATTATCAACCAGAGGAAAGCTGGCGTTATTATGATTTTGGCAGAGGCCGTAAGGAACCTTATGCCACACAGGTAAAGGACAACAAACGAGCCAAGGCAGCTGGCGACTGGTATCGCGTAAACCCTCATCGTCTGCATTTGGGTACATTGGGATTGTCGCTGGGTGCAGATCCTAATCAGATCAAGCAGATAGACCAGACACTGAATATGTGGGAAGGTATGATCAAGAGCAGCTTTATATATAAAGGTAAGGCTTACCAAGTGGAAACAACCTGCGACCCTGTTCTCGATATGATAGCTACCCATATACAGTCTAAGGGAACCATCGCTGTGGATGTACGCTTCGCTTATCCTACTGGTGGACATTGCGATGATGCCTGCGACTGGACTAAAGATAAGTTGCATTCCACGACACTTGTTGCTCAAACATCCAACTCTGCAGTTTTAAAGAGAATAATCGATGAAACCGTATATTTTGTGATGTTAAGATGGCAAGGCGCTGCTAAATTAAAGCAGAAAGGCAAGAACTTCTATCAGTTGCAAGCCAAGTCTTCTGACCTGAAACTTACCTGCGAATATGCTGAGCAGACATCCACAGCCAACAAGACCTTTGCCGAAGTAGCTGACGCTGCCAAGGCATACTGGCTGGGTTATTGGAAAAAAGGTGGTATGGCAGACTTCTCCAACTGCAAGGATCCCCGTGCCAAGGAAATGGAGCGCCGCGTAGTATTGAGCCAGTATCTGCTCGCCATTCAGGATGCAGGCGATACACCTCCACAGGAGACAGGACTCACCTATAATTCATGGTTTGGCAAATTTCATTTGGAGATGATTCTCTGGCATCAGGCACAGTTTGCCTTGTGGGGACACCCTGAGATGTTGGAACGTTCACTTTCCTGGTACGTCAAGGCAGAAGCCAATGCCCGCAAGATAGCCGAGCGACAGGGCTTCAAGGGAGTGCGCTGGATGAAGATGACCGACCCTTGGGTAGGCGAGGCACCTTCAGGAGTGGGAAGTTTCCTGATCTGGCAACAGCCTCACCTTATTTATTTGGCAGAGTTGCTCTATCGTGCCAACCCAACACCTGCACTCTTGCAGAAATATGCACGCTTGGTCGATGAAACCGCCGAGTTTATGGGCGACTTTGCTGATTATGACAAGCAGAACGACCGCTATATCCTTCGTGGTTGTATAGCAGCTCAGGAAACTCTGCCAGCAGCAACAACCATCAATCCTCCTTTCGAGTTGAGTCAGTGGCATTGTGCCCTTCAGATTGCACAGACCTGGCGTGAGCGATTGGGCAAGGAGCGCAATGCACATTGGGATGATGTCATTCAGAAGATATCTCCATTGGCATCCAAGGACAGTCTGTATCTCGCAGCTGAGACCGAGCCTGATACTTATAAGAATGAAAAGATGTACAGCGATCACCCAGCAGTGATGGGAGCGATAGGTCTGTTCCCATATAACAGTCGTCAGATTGACTTTGCCAAGATGAAGAAGACAGAACAGTGGATTTGGAAGAACTGGAAGTGGGAGACATCCTGGGGATGGGATTATCCGATGATGGCTATGGGAGCTGCCCGCATGGGAGAGCCTGAGAATGCAGTTGGAGCCTTGCTGATGAAGCAGCAGAAGAACACCTATTTGGTAAGTGGTCATAATTATCAGGATGGTCGTCTTCGTCTTTATCTTCCTGGCAATGGAGGTTACCTGATGGCTGTAGCTATGATGTGTGCAGGCTGGGACGGAAGTGTTCATCCTAATCCAGGATTTCCACAAGATGGCAACTGGGATGTAAAATGGGAAGGTCTGAAACCTCTCTTTTAGTTGGTAGGAGAAAAAGTCTCACTGCTAAATACGTTCGTAAATACAACAATAAACTTATATAAACTTAAAAAATCATTTTATGCAAAACAAATCACTTATGTTCCAGGTATGCATGGTATTGTTCATGCTACTGGTGGCTCCTGTGAAAGGCCTCGCTCAGGGGGTGACTATTTCAGGACAAGTGACGGATGACATGGATGTAGTTATCGGTGCGACGGTAAAGGTTGTGCCAGGTAATACAGGCACCGTTACCGACGTGGATGGTAACTTTAAGCTGACCGTTCCTTCATCTGCCAAGTCTTTGGTTATTTCTTATGTAGGTTATAAGACCAAGACAGTAGACATCAAGGGCCGTACACAGATTAATGTACAGCTCGAGCCTGAGGCTCAGATGCTCGACGAGGTTGTTTCTATTGGTTATGCAAAGGTAAAGAAAAGAGACCTGACTGCCGCTACAGCTTCAGTCAGCGGTAAGGATCTTGCCAATATACCTGCTACTTCTGCCGCTCAGGCTTTGACAGGTAAGGCTGCCGGTGTGAACATCATTACCCAGAGTGGTGCGCCAGGTGCCGATATCAACATTACAGTACGTGGTGGTACGTCTATCACACAGAGTACCAAGCCACTCTACATCGTGGATGGTTTCCAGATGGAAGATGGTTTGAGAAATGTGGATATCAACGATATCGAGACCATCGACGTGATGAAGGATGCTTCTGCTACAGCTATTTATGGTGCTGCTGGTGCCAATGGTGTAATCCTTATTACTACCAAGAGCGGTAAGGCCGGTAAGACTGAGGTTTCTTACAATGGTTATGTTAGTTTCCAGCGTCTTGGCAAGAAGCTCGACCTGCTTGGCGTTCAGGATTACGTGAAGTATCAGTATGAGTTCCAGACTCTTCGTGGCAACGAGGATGCTTTCGCAAGCCTTTTTGGTGGCAGCGTAAGTGATGCCGACTTCTATACAGGCGCTTATGACCGTATAGCAAGCGAATATGGCAACCGTGCCGGTATCGACTGGCAGGACGAGGTGTTCGGATCTACTGGTGTGGCTCAGACACATAATATCAATATCTCTGGTGGTAGCGAGAAGACAAAGTATATGCTCAGCTACAACTACACTGGCGAGGATGGTATCATGGCAAAGCATGGTTACTATAAGAACAGTGTCCGTGCCAAGATCAATCACGAACTCTGGAAGGGCGTACGCTTCGACTTCTCTTCTGCTTTGCAGATGACTAAGCTCGAAGGTGGTGGCTCTCTTGGTGGTACATTGAAGCAGACGATTCTTCAGCCTGTAACAGGTGGTATTCGCTTTACCAACGAGCAGATGCTTGGCGAAGACCTCACAGATGCTTTCGATGCCATCCCTGGTAGTAACAACTACGACTCTAACAACCCAATTCTTACCAATAACGCTATTACAAACGAGAAGTTTACTCGTCTTGCTACAGTGAATGCAGGTATTGAGTTTGATATTATCAAGAATCTGACCTGGCGTACTGCAGGTAGCTATCAGTGGAAGCAGACTCGTACCGACTATTGGGACAATGGCTCTACCAAGACAGCTGCTGCCAACAAGAGCCCTTATGGTTATGGCAAGCGCAACAATGCAGAGGCTTACCAGTGGCAGATTACCAATACATTGAACTATTCTTTCGACCTCAACAAGGATCATCACTTCTCTGCATTGCTCGGTCAGGAGACTACTTACTGGGAGACCATGAAGCTCGAAAACGAGTATCGTGAGTTTTCTGATGGAAACTTCGGTTTGAATGATGTCAGCATGGGTATTCCTGCTGTATGGAAATCAGGTAAGAGCCGTCGTGGTCGTGTGTCTTGGTTCACCCGTGTATCTTACAACTATCTGGACCGTTATCTCGTGAATGCCACACTTCGTGGTGACGGTTCTTCTAAGTTTGCCAAGGGCAACCAGTGGGGTTACTTCCCATCTGCATCTGCTGCATGGCGTATTTCAGAGGAACCATTCATGGAAGGTTTGAAGGATATCTTCGACAACTTGAAGCTCCGTGTAGGTTATGGTACGGCCGGTAACGATAATATCGACGACAATATGTATGCTACTTCTTACGGTTCTGGCCATTATGGCATTGGCGGTAAGGATTATATCACTTATGTACCAGGTAAGACTCTTGGAAATAAGGACCTCAAGTGGGAGAAGACAGAGACTGTCAACGTAGGTCTTGACGTTTCGGTATTTGGCAGCCGCCTCAATGTAGGTATCGACTGGTACAACAATACCTCTAAGAACCTGCTTATCAAGAACCAGATTCCTTCTTCTACAGGTTATACAACACAGTATCAGAATGTAGGTTCTATTCGCAACCGTGGTGTGGAAATTGTGATCAATGCAACACCTGTTCGTACCAAGGACTTCACATGGTCAACAGACTTCAATGTAGCTTTCAACCGCTCTAAGGTGCTCGATATCTATGGTGGCAGCAGTGAGTCAGACTACTTTATCCAGGATTACGAGTCTCGTATGGGCTTCAAGATCGAGAAGGGCAAACCTCTCGGTCAGTTCTATGGTCTGGTATATGATGGCCTTTACACTACATCCGACTTCATACAGAACGAAGACGGCACTTATTCTCTGAAGGACGGTGTACCCAGTCTGAAAGGTTTCGATCGCAAGGCTGTGAAACCAGGTGATGTGAAGTATAAGACATTTGCAGGTGAAACAGATAAGAATGGCAACCCTGTATGGAGTGTTAACGACCGTACCGTTATTGGTAATGCAGCTCCTGACTTTACAGGAGGTTGGAACAATACCTTTACCTATAAGGGCTTCGACCTGACCGTCTTCATGAACTTCTCGGTAGGCAACGATGTGTTCAACATGAGTACTCAGCGTTTTGTTGGTCCTTACTTGGCCAACCAGAACACCATCTCAGACATGGCTAACCGATACACCCTCATCGACCCACTCACAGGTAAGGAGACAACCAACCTTGCTCGTTTGGCAGAGTTGAACCCAGGTGAGGACAATGGCAGCCGTATGTGGAACATTTCTTCCAACAACAAGTACGCCATCTCTGACCATAGTAGCTATTACATCGAGAATGGTTCATTCCTCCGTCTGAACACCATCACTTTGGGTTATACATTCCCTAAGACATGGTTGAAGAAGATCTACTTGCAGAAGGCTCGTGTATATGCGACGATGAACAATATCTGCACTATTACAGGTTACTCAGGCTATGACCCAGAGGTTTCTGCTTCAGGAAGCGCCCTGACTCCAGGTGTGGACAATTCTTCTTACCCACGTTCTAAGAGCTGGGTAGTAGGTGTAAACTTAACATTCTAATCAATTCATTCTAACAAGAGTAATATATGAATAAGATATTAAATATATTAGGTGTTACGGCCATAGCTTTGACCATGACATCTTGCCAGGACTGGTTGGATATGCCATCTGAGTCATCTGCCGACAGCGGTTCTGTCTTTGAGACAGTATCCCGTGCAGAACTTGCCACAGTGGGTGCTTATGCCAGCCTCCATACTCAGGAGCTGGGCTATCAGCTGCTTGAGGGTACAGACGAGTGTGCCTCAACAGAGAGCAACTCTAAGTATGACGTTTCCAACTACAACTTCACCAACGTCACAGGTATGCTCAGCAATACATATACTTCTATGTATGCAGCCATCGAGTATGCCAACGTTTGTATTCAGAAGTTGCCCGGTATGAGCGTTTCTGAGAGCGAGAAGGGTAAGGTGAATGCGCTCCTTGGCGAAGCGTTGGCCATCCGTGCCTATGCTTACTGGAATCTGATTCGCTTCTATGGCGACGTTCCTTTCACAACAGTTCCAACATCTGAGTTGACAACCTTCACTTCTTCACGTACCGACCGTGATGTGATCTACGATCAGTGCATTGCCGATTTGCAGAAGGCTGTAGAGCTCCTGCCATGGCAGGGTGAGGCCAATGCTCCTTCTACACCTGAGCGTTTCTGCAAGAACTCTGCTTATGGCATCTTGGCCCGTGTGGCTCTCTATGCTGCTGGCTACTCTCTGCGTTGGGACCTCAACACCTACGATGCTTCTACTCTTCACATCGCACGCCGTGACGATGCTGCACGTGTGAAGGAACTTTATCAGATTGCTGCTGATGCTTGCAAGGCTGTTATCGAAAAGCGTCAGAATGGCTTGCTCGACAACTACGACCAGTTGTTCAGAGATTTGGGTAACCAGACCTACAACAAGGAAACCATGTTGGAGTATGGTTGGTATGGCGAGAATGCTACCGATGTAAGAACAGGTTATGTCAATGGTATCCCAACTTCAGGTAACGACAATTCTGAAGGCGGTATGGGTAAGGGTGGCTCACAGATGATGGCTTATCCTACTCTCTTCTTCGACTATGACAAGGATGACCAGCGTCGTGATGTGTCTGTCTGCAACTACGGCATCGTGCTCAGTGCCAAGGGCAATAAGTATCAGATGAATACTTACAATGGTATGGGTGTGGGCAAGTACCGCATCAACTGGAAGAAGGAGATGGGTGCAACCAACAGCAAGCGTAACATCAATTTCCCATTGCTTCGCTATGCCGACGTATTGTTGATGTATGCTGAAGCTCTGAACGAGGTGAATAATGGTCCTACTCAGGAGGCCATCAATGCAGTGAAGGAAGTCCGCAAGCGTGCCTTCCGTGGCAATGAGGCCAAGGCTGCTGCAGGTATTCCTACCAACCATGACGACTTCCTCACCTTCATCCAGAAGGAGCGTAAGCTCGAGCTTTCCAACGAGGGTCTGCGTCGTACCGACCTTACTCGCTGGGGTAAGCAGTATGAGATGCTGATGGCAGAGAAGCAGCGCTTGGTAAACTTGGCAAAGCGTGATGGCGAGTTTGCCAACGTGCCAGTTTATCGTGCTTACTATCTCTCTACCACACCTAAGTTTGAGGATCCAACCATCGCATTGAGCTATATCGACCTTTCACAGGCTGAGGTGGAGAATTTGGAACTTACCGCCGATCAAATCAGTGGTCTTAAGGTTTTGAATAGTTCTTCCACCGGCAAGGGCTCTACTACTGCCGACCTTTACGAGAAGGACGGCAAACTGTACAGCGAGGCCAACAAGCCCGAAGGTGCTGTAGAGCATTCTTATACCATCCTTAATATGTTCAGTATCGTTTCTATCAAGCAGAAGGGTAACCTGTGTGTAGAGGACGTAACTGGAGTGTCAAGCAACAATGCCTGGATTACAGGTAATTCTGGTGTATTCTATGGCTTGCAAAAGAATATGACAGAGCTGATGCCGTTCAACACCTCTAAGATTCTTGATGTAAATGCAGGTCTTGAGGGTCAGCAGCATCCAGCTTACAAGTAAAGATTGTTTTTAGTACAGTACATACATTTCGGTAAATAAGAATTATTTTTAGTAAAAAAGGGACGAACTCGTGATGAGCTCGTCCCTTTTCGTATGGTATGAATGGGGTTATTTCAGCAGGTTGAAGAGGCTTTTTCCCTTGTTGAGCAGGTTCTTCATCTTTTCTTATAGAGACAAACTTCCGAGAAGTCTGCTTCCAACTGCTTCGCCTAACCCTTATTTAGCTAAATATAAGTCACAACTAATGAAATATAGCTTATATTCGACTAAATATAGGTAGTGTCTCATGCTTGGGAGCAGTCTTCCATGAACTTTGTGATAGGCTTTCCTTGGTTTTGTGGTAGGGTGAAGTGATTTTTGTGGTAGGGAGATGTGGTTTTTCCAAGTATTTGGCGTATCTTTGCACCGTGTTAAGAACTAATCTGAATAATGAGATACAGTAAATTTTTTATGGCGGCGGCTTTTGCCTTGCTCGCCAGTTCCTGCCATGATGGCGGAAAGCGTGGCGTTGGTACGGAGCCTATGGCACAGATAGCGGCGGAGAAGCATGCCGAGATTCTTTCCCTTCCCATAGAGGTGAAGGCGAAGAGGGTAACCATTCAGGAAGGATTGCCCTCTAATGTCGTTAGCGATATGCAACAGGACCAGAAGGGCTTTCTGTGGTTTTCCACGTATAATGGACTTGCCCGCTACGACGGTAACGTGGTAACAACCTATTTTGACAACGACAGTACTGGCGTCTCTGCTTTAATCGGTCGTACGAAGAAGGCTTTGGAGGATGTTACCTATAAGAAATTGTGGGTGTATTCTTCTTCTGAGAGATTAACTTGCCTGAATATGGTGGACGGTAAGGAGGAGAAGTACTGTCAGGAAGTAGAGAAGCTTCATTTCACTAAGTGGAAGCTGGTCTGTGACGGAATGTTCTGGCTTTGGGGAGCCAAAGATGGAGCCATGTTGGCAGACTATCGCAGTGGTTCTTTCTTGACACGTAGGTTTGCCCAGGCAGAAATAGGTTCTTCCCAAGTCCCTCTGATAGACAGTCTGGACAAAGACAATGTGGTGCTTTGTACTACGGACAAGGTTTTCCTTTATTCCGGAGGTCGCCTGTTCTGCATAGCCAAGGGCATGAGAATGTCGCGTACGCGCCCCTTCCATCATAAGATGCTGATGGTTTCGGAGAAGGGCGATGTCTATGTTCTTCGACAAGGCAAGCTGCAGCGATTTTCCCATGTAGCCTATGTTGACGGTGAGGTAGCTACCGGCGATTTGCTCGTGGGCAACAGATGGATACTTTTTACCAACCGCCGCTCTTTCTCTATCGATGTGCGTACGGGAGAGGTTGCGGAATGTGAGGGCGAATGGCTTATCCCCAATGGCAGGGTGTTGACTGACAACAAAGGCAGAAAGTGGATATACAACAAGACGGGCGTGCTGCGCTTGGTAAGACAGGACAAGCTCGTACCCCTGATTCTCTTTCCACAGCAAACCACCAATTATATCGACCATGAGCGATTTCATATCGTAGAGGACAATCATGGACTCATCTGGATTTCCACCTATGGCAAGGGACTTTTTGTGTTCAATCAGGACTTGACCCAAAGCCAGCATTTCGTGGCAGACAAGTTGGGAGAGTCGCCTATAGCCTCCAACTATCTTCTCGGCATTATTGCCGACCGTCACGATGGAGTGTGGGTAAGCTCAGAATACGGAGGCGTGTCGCACATCCAGGTGATGGACAAGGGTGTGGAACGCATTTATCCTAATGGCGAGGGCAATATGGACTTTTCGAATGTCGTTCGAATGGTGAAGAAAATGAATGACGGCACAGTCATGGTGGGCACCCGTGCAGGAAGTCTTTACCACTATAGTGCCGACATGAGCCAGGTGTTGGGCAAGAGCCACTTCGACTCGAATGTTTATGGTATAGTCCAGATGCCTAATGGTGAAACCTGGATAGGCACCCGTGGTAAGGGAATCTATGGAGCAAAAGGACTCGACTTTAAGGACAGGAACGTGTTCTGTATGGCTTCCGATGCCAAGCATCGCATGTGGATAGGAACCTTTGGCAAGGGATTGAGCCTTGTCTATCCACGTAAGGATGGCTATGGTGTGAAGACATTCTTTGCCGACAGCGTGGGGCTCAACGAGGTGAGATGCATGGTGATAGACAAGCATGGCGTGCTTTGGTGCGGAACATCGGGAGGTCTTATCCGTATTCCTGTCGATGAGTTTGTGAAGGATGCCAGCCGATATAAGACTTACGTGCGTGATTATGAAATACGCGATGTAATTGTCGACAGACAGGGACGACTGTGGCTCTCAGCATCGGGTGATGGACTGGTACAGGTAGAGCCGGGTGATGGTGAGACAGAGCCTAAGTTCCACGTCTTCAATACCTCTAATGGACTGGTCAACAATTTGGTTCAGTCGGTGGTGGACACACCTGATGGCAATCTTTGGATTTCTACTCAGCAGGGAGTGACAGCCTGGAATGCCCGCAAGAAGTCGTTTGAAAACTATATGTTCTCACGCAACCCTATGGGCAATGTATATAATGAGAACTCGGCAGTATGTCTTGATGACGGCAGAGTGGTGCTGGGTGGCAACTATGGTCTTACTATCATTCAGCCGTCACGTTTGAGCCATGTCAGTGGACTCACCGATGTGGTCTTCACCTCTTATCCTTATTCAGATGAGATAACGCTGACCTATGAGCAGCGTTCGCCCAACATACATTTCTCTACACTCGACTATTCCGATGTGCGCAATGTGAAGTATACCTACCGTCTGGAAGGCTTCGACCAGGCATGGAGCCAACCTTCGTCCACGCCCTGGGCGGCTTATCAGAAACTGCCAGCTGGCAAGTATCTTCTGCATGTCAAGGCATGTACGTCGGATGGCACCTGGGGTAAGGAGAGTACATTGGTTATTCGTATCAAGCCTCCTTTCTATCTTACGTCCTGGGCGATAATGATTTATGTGCTGCTTGTCCTGGGTGTCATCATCTTGGTGGTGAAGTTTGTGCACGACAAGAATGTGCTTCGCAACCGAATCCGTCTTGAGCAGGAACTCACTCGCTACAAGTTGGTTTTCTTCACCAATATAGCTCACGAGTTCCGTACTCCTCTCACCCTGATGCAGGGCTCGCTCGAGAAGGAGAAGCGCATCATGAAAGCCAACCGCTGGCAGACAGAGTTGGAGAAGACTATACGGGTGATGGACAAGAGCGTGCAGCGCATGTTGCGACTCATCGACCAACTCTTGGAGTTCCGTAAGATGCAGGCAGGCAAGCTGAAGTTGTCCTTGCAGGAGACTGATGCCGTGATGTTTGTCAAGGGCATCTGCCGTATGTTCGACGATGCAGCCGAGTCGAAGGAGATAGCTTACAGTTTCGAGTCGTCGGAGCCGGCACATGCGATGTTCCTCGACCAGCAGATGATAGACAAGGTGGTGTTCAATCTTTTGTCCAACGCCTTCAAGTACACCCCTGCCAAGGGAACCGTCTCTGTAAGCCTCTCTTTCACGGATGTGATGACCATCCGTGTGGCTGACACGGGAGTGGGCATTCCGCAGGAGAAGCGAGAACAGCTCTTCAGCCGATTCATGCAGAGCAGTTATACGGGCGAGAGCTTTGGCATCGGACTCCATCTTACCCATGAACTTGTGAGGACGCATCATGGCGAGATAACTTATCAGGAGAACGAGGGCGGAGGTTCGGTCTTTGTGGTCACGATACCTCTGCAGAAAGACTGCTACGAGGCTTCCGACTTCCTGGTAAAGGACAGCCCTATCCTGAAGGCCGATTTGGCAAAGGAACGGGACGGACAGGAAGAAAAAACAACTGATGCTGTGCCTTCTGCACCATCTGCTCCGCTCAACCGTCGTACCATTCTTCTGATAGAAGACGACAACGATGTGCGTGAGTTCCTGCTCTCTGAACTGGAGAGCTGTTTCGACCTGAAGGTGGCTTCGGATGGCAAGGCGGGTATTGCCATGGCTAAGGAGTTGGATGTCGACTTGATAGTAAGCGACGTGATGATGCCTGGAATGAATGGCTTCGAGCTTACTAAACGTCTAAAGAACAGTTTTGAAACGAGTCATATCCCCATCATTCTCCTCACAGCCCTCAGTACTGACGAGAATGTGCTCGAAGGAACAGAGTCGGGAGCCGATGCTTACATTACCAAGCCGTTCAGCCCGCAGTTGCTCATGGCTCGCATTCTGCAGTTGCTTAACCAGCGTGAGATACTTCGTCAGAAGTTTGGCAAGGAGCCACAGGAGATTCGTTCTGCCATGCTCAGCAACGAGCAGGACAGCTTGTTTGTCAAGCGTCTTGACAGTATCGTCTATTCTCGCCTTGGCGAACAAGATCTTTCTGTCGACAAGGTGGCAGGACTGTTGCACTTGGGACGCACCATCTTCTATAAAAAGGTAAGGGGAACTACGGGTTATACACCTAATGAGTATATCCGTGTCATCCGACTGAGAAAAGCCGCCGAATTGTTGAAGGAGGGCGAGAAGAATGTGTCGGAGGTGGCTTATGCTGTAGGTTTCGACAATCCGTACTACTTCAGCAAGTGCTTCAAGGAGCAGTTTGGTATGCCGCCATCGCAGTACAGAAGTTAAGATGGTTTTTAAAGGAGATTTTCTTTAGGAGTTAAAGGAGTTAAGGAGTTAAGACAATAGCCTATTTGGATAAGACGCAGGACATTAGTCCCTTACCTCCAGAAATATACGTTACCCACTAAGCATTTGTCTTAACTCCTTTAACTCCTTTAACTCCTTAACTCCTTCTAAAAAAACTACTTAATGACTTTACCATTAAGTTTCACTTTGTTGAGCTTGCAACTGCCCAATACCGATGTGTCCATAATTCCTACAGGGTCGGTGACATCGATGTTTTCGAATGAGAAACTACCCAAGTCGTAGTTTTCTGAAGGTATCATTGTGTAGAACTGTTTGGTGCTCTTCACCTTGATATTCTTCATCTTCACGTTGTTGATGACTGAACGGGGCATGTCGTCTCTGTCTTTCTTGTCGTAGAACTGGGTCCAAATACGGGTTCTGATGCCGAAGGTAACTACTCCTGTGCAGTTTTCTGCCAGTACATCCTCGTATCTCTGTGGTGTGTCGGGGCGCATTTTGAAGAGAAGGATGTTGCTGGTTCCGTTGAACTGGCAGTCTCTTATAATCACATTCTTAGCATCATAGCACTCGCTTCCGAAGGTGACACCTCCACCGGCTTTCTTGAAATAGCAGTTCTCTACGATGACGTTGCGGCAGGGAGCATTGGTGCTGTCCTTGTCTACGAAGGTTCCCTTTCCGCCTTTCAGACACACACCGTCATCGTTCACGTTTACCCAACAGCCTCTTATCAGCATATCCTCGCATCCATCGATGTCTATGGCGTCGGTGCTTGGACCTTTAGGATAGCCGCTTGTCGGTGCGTAGATATACAGGTTGAGGTATTTCACGCGCTTGCACTTGTACAGATGGTTGGTCCAGAAACCAGAGTTCACCATTCTGATGCCGCTTACCTTCACGTCGTTGGAGTTGGAGATGTAGACCAGTCTTGGGCGGAGAGCCTCCAAGTTGGTACACTTCTTGATGACTTTTCTGCGCAGCCAAAATTCATCGTAGAATTTATGTCCGTTGCCGTTGAGGGTTCCCTTGCCTGCAATGGTGAAACCATCGTGATGATCGGCATTGATGAGTGCTGCAAAATAGTCTAAGGTCTGACCTTCCAGTCGAGTCTTCACTATCTGATAATGGGTGATGGCATCGCTTCCTTTCAGTGTGGCGTTCTCTTCCAAATACAGGTTGCAGCCTGGTTTGAAGAATAGTGAGCCTGTAAGATAAGTGCCTGCAGGCACCACGATGACTCCGCCACCATTGGCATGACAACGGTCTATGACTTCCTGAATCTTCTGGGTCTGAATGATGGTTGAGTCATTTACCACTCCATAATCGGTAATGATGTAGGGCTTGCCCATGTCCTTCAGTTCCACACCAGTTGTGTCGGCAAACCATGAAGAGATAGGTGTGCCGTCGGGGAAAGTGCTCGTCTGCTTCTTGGCTGAGCAGCCGAGCGAGATAGCGATAGCTGATAAAAGAATACAAATCGTTTGTTTCATATTTACTTGGGATTAGTTTTTGCAAAGATAATGCAAATCGAATGCAGAGCATCAAGCTTGCTTGAATGTTATGCTGAGATGCCGCTTATCTTATGCAAAGATACAGGTTTCATCGTCCTTCTTTCCTATAGTTTCATACGTAATCCTAAAAAATAATCCATCAAGATTTGTTGGAGTCAGTTATTTGTACTACTTTTGCATCAAATAGTTTTTATTATTCAGTAAAACACCATTCAGAAGATGTTGGAAAGTCATTATTATAAGGACCTTATAGAGGCCGGCTGCGATGAGGCTGGTCGTGGTTGTCTGGCTGGCAGTGTCTATGCGGCTGCTGTCATTCTGCCTCCTGGTTATCAGAATGAAGCACTCAACGACAGCAAGCAGCTTACAGACAAGAGGCGCAAGGCTCTTCGCAAGCAGATAGAGCGTGATGCCGTGGCATGGGCTGTAGGAATCGTTACTCCCGAGGAGATAGATAAGATCAATATCCTCAATGCCAGTATCTTGGCGATGCACAGGGCACTCGATCAGCTCAAGGTTCGTCCAGAGGCTATTATTGTGGATGGCAATCGTTTCAAGCCATACCGTGATCTGCCTCATACCACGATAGTGAAAGGCGACGGCAAGTATATGGCGATAGCTGCAGCAAGCATTCTGGCCAAGACCTATCGTGACGACTATATGGATGCCCTTGCCGAGGAATATCCTCAGTACGACTGGAAGAGCAACAAGGGCTATCCCACCAAGAAGCACCGGGCAGCCATCAGGGAGTATGGGGTTACGCCTTATCACCGCATGAGTTACAATCTCTTGGGCTCGGGCGAGCTTTCACTTGAGTTCAAGGATTAAGTGACGGTTAATGAAATCAATTTATATTTCCTCTTGAAAACTCTTCTTGCACAGATGCAGGCAGAAGGCGAAACTGCCCAAGAAAGCGGCTCTTAATGCCAGATTGATGTCGGCAGGCAGGATGCCCAGCACGAATGTAAACTGGGTGGCGATGAGGAGGAGGGTCTGCTTCATGCTCACTTTCTTTTCCATGATGATGGAATAGTAGCTTTGCAGCCATTCTATGGGTTGCTTGCCGCTTTGCAGCAAACTCTTGATACTGCTAATCAGGTTCTTACTGCCGTCCACAACGCTCTTGCTGCCGTTGCTGATGCTGTTTACTACGAAGTTGATGTCGGCTGAAGTGCCCAATGTGATATTCTTTTCCATAATTCTTTATAGTTTTATAGTTTTCTTACTGTATGAAAGCCCTTTTACAGGTTTTTCTTTGTTTCTGAGGGCAAAATTAGGAGGCTTTTGTGCAATATATGTTCACTTTCTGAGTTCTTATGTTAAAAGTGAGTGGCTGTTAAGCTCTATTAACATAAAAAGCAGTCTTCAGCTTCTTGCCGACTCATCAACTTATCACATTCAGGCTTTATGCGACACGACAAACTGGAAAAAGAAATGAACCTGATGCTTCTCCTTACCGAGAACCATCGTTATGATGTGGATACTCTTTGCGAGCGTGCGGGCATTTCGCGACGTATGCTGTATTATTATTTGGAGAGTTTCCGCGACTGGGGCTTCAAGGTGGAGAAGAATGGCAGGATATACAGTCTTGACAGGGAGTCGCCATTCTTCAAGCATCTCTTCGAAACCATCAACTTCACCGAGGAGGAAGCCCTCACCATGCTCTCTATATTAAATAAGGTGGAAGACAATAATGCCATCGTGGAGCGACTGCGCCGCAAGTTGGATCGTTTCTATGACCTCAACATCCTTGCCAATCCTCAGTTGCGCGAGCAGGCTGCCCATCATGTCGGCGTGCTCTACGATGCCATCAAGCGTCATCGGCTTGTCAAGATAGAAGGTTATTCCTCGCCTCACAGCAAGAGTTGTACCGACCGGGTGGTGGAGCCTTTCCTTATGATGAACAACAATAATGATGTGCGCTGCTATGAACTTAGTTCCAAGATGAACAAGACATTCAAGGTGTCGCGTATGGGCAATGTTATCCTGCTCGATCTGGAGTGGGGCAACGAGGCCAAGCATCGCCAGATGTTTACCGATCTCTTTATGTTTAGTGGTGATGAGCGGTTGCCAGTCAGGTTGAAACTCGACCGTCTGGCATATAGTCTGATGATTGAGGAATATCCCAAATCAGCCGAATTCATCGTTGAATTGCCCGATGAAACCGATAATAATGAAGGAAAAGCTCCCAAGTACTGGCTGTTGTCTATGGATGTGGCAAGCTACTTGGGTATTGCCCGTTTTGTCTTGGGACTGTACAGCCATATCGAGATTATCGACAGTCCTTGTTTTCAAGATTTCATAAACGAAGAAATCAGGAAGATGTACCACCGCAGTCTTTAATGAAACAGGCCGATGGCTGGTTGCTGTCGGCTTTTTCCTGCAGACAGGCTTTTATATTAGCAGACAGGCTTTTATATTAGAAGTAGAAGTTTCGCAAGTTTTGCCCCTTCAGGGCGTGCCAACCGTACAGGTCAAAATGTTTTTGGGAGTTATTAAGTCTTTCCATATAGGCTTTTTGTCCTATATGGCAAGTCTTCGCAGTCTTTAGAAATCGAGGGTAACGCCCTTTTCGTCAATCTTCTTGTAGGTCTTGCTGTTTACACTCACGTTCTTCGAGTTCTTGGCATCGAAGGTATGAGTCTTTGCGGTTACCTTGATATTCTCGAGCTTCACGTTCTCAGTACGGTTGATCACGATGCCCTGTTCGGCATTGTTCACCTCCAAGTCCTTGATGCTGATGTTCTGAACAGGCATCTCGGGCAAACCGTTGAAGTAAGCAGCACGGCGGGCTGTACGGCAGATGACATGGTCGATGTCGATGTTGCGGAAGCAAGGAGTAGTCTCGTCGACCTTGAATTTCTCTACCTTCTGGTTCTTGGCCTCGTCGCCATCGTTGAGAACCTCAACAGCCGACTTGCCTCCATAATAAAGGTCGAAGGTGATTACGTCGGTCTGAATGTCGAACATAGACATATTCTTGATGAAGATGTTCTCTACTACGCCGCCACGACCACGTGTGCTCTTGAATCGCAGACCTACATCGGTACCGAGGAACTGGCAGTTGGTAACCATCACGTTCTTCACACCACCGCTCATCTCGCTTCCTACTACGAATCCGCCATGACCCTTGAAGACTGTACATCCGTCTACGATGACGTTCTCGCAAGGAATGCCACGCTTTCTTCCATCAGCGTCTTTACCACTCTTGATGCAGATACCGTCGTCGCCCACATCGAAAGTAGAATTGACGATGAGTGCGTTCTTGCATGACTCCAGGTCAAGACCGTCACCATTCTGTGCATACGCGGGGTTGCGTACCAGTACATCTTCGATGAGCACGTTCTCGCACATCAATGGATGGATGTTCCAGGCAGGAGAGTTCTGGAAGATAACGCCATTGAGCCAAACATTCTTGCAGTTTACCAAGCTTACCATGACAGGGCGGAGGAATCGCTTGATTTCGTTCCATCCCTCTTCTGATGTAGGTTCTGCAGGCACGTTCATATTGGCGCTGTTGTCAGCCTTGAGAGCGCCTTCTGACGGGAACCAATAGTCCTTGCGCTTGTAGGCACCACCTCGTGAAGTGATGGCTTTCCACTGAGCTTCGGTTACCTTCTGCTTTTTCAGAGGGCGCCAGTACTCGCCATTACCGTCAATGGCTCCCTGACCAGTAATAGCCACGTTGGTAAGTCCGTTGCCCGAGATAGGAGACTGGCAACGACGTGTGTCGAGACCCTCGAAAGAAGTCTTGACGAAAGGATAGAGGGCATCATCGGGTGAGAAAAGGATAATGCCGCCCCTCTCGATGTGCAGGTTGATGTTGCTCTTCAATGTGATGGGGCCTGTAAACCATACGCCCTGTGGCACGATGAGCTTTCCTCCGCCTTTCTGGCTCAGGGCTTCGATAGCCTTGCTGAAAGCTTCGGTGCAAAGGGTAGAACCATCACCTACGGCTCCGAAATCCTTCAGGTTTACCTCGTTGGCAGGGAACTGAGGACGTGTCACCTTCTCCATCTGGAAAGGAAGGTTCTCATAGAGCGCGTCATACTTGTCGGTTTCGGCTGCCTGCATGCTCATTGCCAGCAAACAGGTGCAAACCAAGCTAAAAAGTTTCTTCATGAATAAATGGGGTTTTTAATAGAGTTATTAAATAGTTTTGTCTAATTGCTGCAAAAATACGGATAAAATCTCATATTTCCAAATCTATACTCATTTTTTTATATGTATTTCATGTTTTGCATGAGGGGAGTTAAAGAAGTGAAGGGAGTCTTTCGCTCGTCATGAATTGTCGTAAGCAACTCCGATAGACAAAATGATAGCTCTGAGAGATACACATTTCTTATCCGCTTTCTATTTGAATCAACCATCATAGAGAGAAGTACATTGTTTTTTTGCTGAAATTTCTTATGGAAAACTTGCGAGTGTAGAAGAATTGTCGTATATTTGTGGCCGATACAACTCAATTAAACTTTTGATATATTGCTTATGAAATGTATTCGTTTACACCTATTGTTATTTGCCCTGTTGTTGATCTCTGTATCAGCATTCGCAGGACCACGTAGTTTCCGACAAGCCAAGCAGATAGCAGAGCGCCAGGCTGCTTTGTTGGGTATCGTCATGGATGAGTCTGCTCAATCACAGGCGAAGTCTTTCGGTTTTGGTGACAAAACTCAGAAATCTCAGGCTTCTGATCAGGAAACTGCCAGTTATTATGTCTTTCCTCATGGTGAGGGAAAGGGTTTCACGATTGTGTCGGGCGATGATTGTCTGCCGGAAATCGTAGGTTATACCGATCAGGGAACTTATGATGAGGCATCTCTTCCAGAAAGTTATAAGAACTTCATGAAGGCTTATCAGGAGATGGTAGAGGCTTTGACCAAGGGCGATCAAGCTACTCTGCGCAATTTGGAAGAGGTAAAAGCTTACCGTTCTTCGGTAAATTCTACTCATTCCAAGGCTGTTTCTCCATTATTGGGTAATATTGCATGGAATCAGACTAAGCCTTTTAATAATATGTGTCCGATTTATGATGGTAAAAATCGGGCTGTCACTGGTTGTGTGGCTACGGCTATGGCACAGGTGATGGCTTATTATAAGCATCCTAAACAATTGTTGCAGGATATTCCTGAATATACCAGGAAATGGTTTGGCAGAGATGTAGCTGTTCCTGGTATCAGCAAGAGCGATGGCGTATATGATTGGGACAACATGTTACCTTTCTATAGTACTGCCGAGGGTAGCTATACCAAAGATCAGGCCAATGCCGTAGCCAAATTGATGTTCCATTGTGGAGCTGCCGTGCAGATGGGTTATGGTGAAATGTCGGGTGCAAATCTTACACCGGCGCCTTTGGCTAAATATTTCGGATATGATGCCGACATGATGCTGGATTTATCCCGTTCTTTATATTCCCTGACAGAATGGACTCAGATTCTTGACAATGAATTGGCTGCTGGGCGTCCAGTTTTCTATTCTGGTTCTTCTACCAGTGGTGGTCATCAGTTTATCTGTGATGGTTCCGATGGTCAGGGACTTTATCATATCAACTGGGGCTGGGGAGGCTATCAGGATGGTTATTTCGACATTACGATCTTGAATCCTGAGAAGGGTGGTGTCGGCTCCGGTAATGCACCAGATGGTTACAACCGCAGTTGTAGTATGTTGGTTGGTGTGGCTCCAGACAATGGTAAGGTAGATGAGCCTGTAGCACCTTTCGCTCCTATTGTACATAGTTATTGGGATCGAGTGTCTGTTTTTGAACTGACTAAGGATACAAGAAATCAGGTTTCAGATAAATTTGCCTTGAAAATACAGAATTATTTCTGTAATCAGAGTCGTCAGGAACAGACCGGTTATATCGCTTATGGTATAATGAAGTCTGATGGTACTTATACTCCAATCTCTGGTGTCCAAAAATTCTCTTTTAAAGGTATTCAATTTTATGGCTACACTGATGGTGATACTTTCTTATTTGAATTTGATTATGCTTTTTCAATCGGACAAACCACTATTTATGCGATTTACAGTACCGATCATGTTCATTGGAACAAATGCGCTAATTCTGAAATGCGACCTTATGTCGTTGAGGCTACAGCTCAAAAACTGACTCAGGTTCGTTCGCAATTGAAAGCAGATATCAATCCAACTGAAGAACTATTGGGTGGATTTACCAATGGCTTTGAAATTACTATTCAGAATCAAGGTGATATTGAATATTTGGGAGCCATCAATATCTTCAGCAATACGACTGCTACCATGCCAGACCAAGCCGCGATGGAGGTTTATGTCACGGTTCCAGCACATAGTTCTATTACCAGAAAGGTAGAGTTGTCTCCTTCGGCGGGTGATTTGTATCTCTGGCTGACTGATGCAGGAGCAGAGAATGTCTTTGTCAATGGTAAGAAGTTTACGGTGGGAGCTACACCTGCAGCCCCTGTATTCACAGTTGTAAAAGCATGGACCAATGCTGCTCCAAATGAATATGAGACCGAAAAGGCGACTTATGGTAGTAATAAAGTGAAAGCTCCAAAGACGAATGATGCTTTTGCCCAATTCAATTATGCAATCAAGAACGATGGAGGTACTGCCTTGTTGAAATATCTCTTGAAAGCATACAGTACGAATGAGTGGACCTATGTTCCTAGTATTGAGACGTTACGCATTCCTGGTAATGGAGCGACCACTACAATATCCAGGTCTTTTGACCCTAACGAGTTGGGAGGTAATACTATCGTCTCGGATTTGCGATTCATTAGTTTGACAGATAATGAATATTACGATATTCCAACCACTTTGTCTAAAAACAGACTTGATATAGTTTCGGGTGGCTATTATTTGTTTGAGCCATTTAAATTGGTTGTCTATGTAGCTGGTCAGCCTTCTGGTATTTCAACCATTTCCTTGAACAAGGGTATCTATGGTGGCAATGGCGAGATTATCATATCATCTGACCGCTCTCAGACCGTAAAGATTTTTAATCTGAGTGGACAGAAAGTAACTTCAGTTGCAGTTCAGGCAGGTGAAAGACAGGTGATTCCTGTGCCTTCAGGCATTTATATTGTAAATGGAATCAAAGTGATTGTGAAGTAATACCATCGTGAAATAGGATGAATGTCTCCAGCGTGATGGTGGAGATAAAGAGAAAAGAACGTGGCATAAGTCAAATCTGATGCGCCAAGAAAAGTCCTACAGATTTCACAGATTTAAGTTTTTGGCTTCGAAAAAGAATCTGTGTAAATCTGTGGGACTATGTATTTTTGGTCTCTTATTGCCAGCTATTAATTGAACTTATGAAACACCTTTATATGAATATCAAGTATTTAGTCTCTAATATAAAAATAAGATTTTCTGATATTTAAATTAGCTAAAATGAAAAAAGGTTGGTAATCTTTTGATTATCAACCTTTTTTGTACCCAGACCCGGGATCGAACCGGGATGGATTGCTCCACTGGTGTTTGAGACCAGCGCGTCTACCGATTCCGCCATCTGGGCTTTTGCGGTTGCAAAGGTACTAATAAAATTTGAACTGACAAACTTTTTTGCAGAAAAGTTTCTGAAAAGATGATTTTTCTTATACGAAAGGCTAAATAATTGTTTTATTTTGCCACTTCTGTCTTAAATTCTGGAAAAAAACTTGGTAGGTTCATAGATATTTTCTAATTTTACACAGGAATTAAAACGATATCATTATATAAACTGCTAAATGACAAACATCGATCATAACAATTATTGTATCATACTCGCCGGAGGAAAGGGTAGAAGACTGTGGCCCAGCAGCCGCAATGCTTATCCCAAACAGTTTCTTGATTTCTTCGGTGTGGGACGTACCCAGTTGCAGCAAACTTATGACAGGATGGCAAGGATTGTGCCAGCCGACCATATCTATATCAATACCAACGAGGAGTATGTGGAATTTGTAAGGGAACAGCTGCCCGATGTTTCCTCTGAGCACATCTTGTCGGAACCCATTCATCGCAATACTGCTCCGAGTGTGGCATGGGCTGCGCATCGCATAGCCATGCAGAATCCTGAGGCTTGCATCGTGGCTACGCCATCCGATCAGGCTGTGTTCAATGAGGAGGCGTTCTGCAAGGATATGTTGGAGGGACTGCACTTTGTTGCCGACAACAGTTGCTTCCTCTCCATGGGTGTGAAACCTACCCGTCCTGAGCCTGGCTATGGATACATCCAGTTGGGCGATTCTGTGGGCGAAGGACTCTACAAGGTACAGTCGTTTACCGAGAAGCCTGAGCGCGACTTTGCCAAGATTTTCGTAGACAGTGGCGAGTTCTATTGGAACACCAGCCTGTTCCTCTTCAATGTGAAACATCTCTACAACAACTTTGGCCATCTTTTGCCATCTGTGCTTCGAGGTTACGACGAGAAGTATCCCGTCTTTAGTGTGGAGACCGAGAATGCCTATATGAAGGAGAACTTCCCTTCCTATCCCAATATCTCAATCGACTACGCCATCTTGGAGAAGTCGAATGACGTCTATGTGATGAAGTGCGACTTTGGCTGGGCTGACTTAGGCACGTGGCACAGCATCTACGAGGCAATGAAGAAAGGGGAGAACGACAATGTGGTGATAGACAGCGACGTGCTGATGGAGGACTGTCACAACAATATTGTCAAACTGCCGAAGGGTAAATTAGCTGTATTGAATGGCCTTGATGGCTTTATTGTGGCAGAGAAAGACAATGTGCTGTTGGTTTGTCGCAAAGAAGACTCCTCTGCGTTGGTGCGCAAGTATGTGAACGAAGTGCAGATTAAGAAGGGAGATGAGTTTATATAACTCTCATTCATTCGATAACATGATAACAGAAAGGGAAGTGAAGACGCATCTTCACTTCCCTTTTCCTTCGAGTAGCCTCTCTTCCGAAGTTATCGAAAAGAAAAATTATAGTTTTTTAAACGCTTCGTATATCTTATTTGCGATATCCTTGAACTCCTCTTCTGATAGCTTGAGATGTTCCTTGCGGAAGTTCACATCAGCCTCGCTGTTCATAGGGATGAGGTGGATATGGGCGTGAGGCACCTCGAGACCGAGAACCACCTGTGCCACTTTCTTGCAGGGGAAGGCAGCCTTGATGGCCTTAGCCACTTTCTTGGCGAAGACTTCAAATTCGGCCAGGTCCTGGTCTTCCATGTCGAAGATATAGTCAACTTCCTTTCTTGGTATCACCAATGTGTGACCTTTACCGATAGGGCTGATATCGAGGAACGCATAAAACTTGTCGCTTTCTGCACACTTGTAGCTGGGGATTTCACCGGCAGCAATCTTTGAGAAAATACTTGCCATAGTCTGTTTCGTTTTTATTGTTAATCAAAATCTGTCGTTGCAAAGCATGTGTCGTGCCACACACCGACATCTCTCATTCTCTGTATATATTTGTTTGGCTTACATATCATAAAAAAGGAACTGCCATAGGGGTTTGTCAGCCCTTATGATAGTTCCTTATTTTTACTCGAATGAAATTTTGTCGATGCGCAGTTTGATAGTGCCGCGTGGAATCTTGATTTCCACGATCTCGCCCACCTTCTTGTTGAGCAAGCCTTGCGCGATCGGAGTCTTGATAGAAATCTTGCCCTCCTTCAGGTTGGCCTCGCTCTCGCTCACGATGGTATAATTCATCTTTGCCTTGTTGGCCATATTGGTCATCTCCACCTTCGACATGATCTGCACACAGTCGGTGCTGAGCTGCTTGGTGTCGATGATCTTAGCCTCGGCAATGGTGAGCTTGATGCGGTTGATCTTGTCTTCCAAATGAGCCTGTGCCTCCTTGGCGGCATCATACTCTGAGTTCTCGCTCAGGTCACCCTTGTCTCTTGCCTCAGCAATTGCGGCTGATGCCTTAGGGCGCTCCACAGAAACGAGCTGTTTTAGTTCAGCTACGAGATTGTCGTAACCTTCTTGTGACATGTAAGCCATAATTTCTTATTGTTTATTATTATTAATAATGTGTTCTTAGAGATGGGGTAAAAAAATAAAGAATCCCGGTGCCTGTATAGCATCGGAATCCCCAATCTTATATTCTCTATTTTTTATTTTCGTACCTATATCTGTTTGCAAAGATAGGACTTTATTTCTGAATCGCCAAATATTTTCGATGAAATTTCATAAAAGTGCGGACTTTTGTCTCTTTTACGCATTTGCTTAAGCATCAAACAGGTATAAAACTTGTGAAAAAGTCAGAAGCCCCTTATATTTATACTCCTAAGATGTGGTTTATTCGTTAAAAAGTTGTATATTTGTAACCCCGATTTTAAAAAAATGGGATGAGAATGTATAACTAATAACTCGAACAACATGACAAAAGAACAACTGATGCAAAGAGCTATCCTTCTGTCAGAGAACAGCGTGCGCCATGGTGGTGGTCCTTTCGGAGCCGTCATTGCCAAGGATGGTGTTATCGTGGCTGAGGCCTCCAATAGTGTTACCATAGACCAAGACCCTACGGCTCATGCCGAAGTGAATGCTATCCGTATGGCTACCCGTGCCTTGCACACTTTCGATTTGAAGGGTTGTGAGATTTATACCTCTTGCGAGCCTTGCCCCATGTGTCTTGGCGCTATCTACTGGGCGCATCTCGACCGTATCTATTATGCCAACAATCGTCAGGATGCAGCGAAGATTGGTTTCGATGATGAGTTTATCTACGAGGAGATCGACCGCAAGATAGCAGATCGCCATAAGCCGATGATTGCCTTGATGCGCGATGAGGCTTTGGGTGCTTTCCGTATGTGGGAAGAAAGTACTGAGAAGACAGAGTATTAAGAGCGCTATCTCCCTTTTATAAACGCTTTTATCCTTACGAGGTGCGAAGTCTGAAAAATAAACAAAACGTCCCGATGCTGGATTCCCTTGCGTCGGGACGTTTTGTTTTACGATGGATATCTTGTTAAAAACCTACAAACATAGGTTGTTGTTCGCCTTTTCCTCTCTTACTTGATCTGCGTAATCACGAAAGGATGTTTTACGGCATAATGGGCAGCTTTCTGTGCGATGCTCTTCTGTTGCTGTGTTATTCCTTCGGGGGCATAGCCGTTTCCAACAACCGACTTCTTGAAGATAGCCTCAAACCAAGTACAGGCAGCAGTGTATCTTCCGTACACCAACTGCAGATGGTAGCCGTCACGGTTCAGGTTGTCGCCCAAGCTCGATGTGCGGGCATTCTGTATAGCTGTTCCTGCCGGCACCAAGATGTCGATAGGTGCATCCTTGAGAGCCTGTTTGGCTGCGCCTAAGATGGAAGAGAACATGGTGGCCTGACTGTTGCCATACTTGCGGAAGCCGTCATGGTTGGAAGTCTGAGCGTAAGCCCATGTCTGATGGAAGATAATCTTAGCCTTGGGTGCTTTTTGTTTCACATAGGCAATCAGTTCGTTGAGATAGGGCTGGTATGTGTAGTAGACTCCAGAGAAATGGCTTGCCTGCTGTACGCTCACATAGTCCCAGTCTTCCTCGCTCAAGGCTTCGCTCACCTGCTTGTTGGGTGTCTCCACCATCTTGCCGTCTGTTCCTATCTTTCTGTATCTGTATGCTTTCAGGTCGCCTTTTACACATTGCATGTGTCTTTCGAGCGAGCATCCGGGGATATATAGATTGGCCACTATGGTCTGTATGCCTTCGGCATCAGCCAACTCGTGCAGGTTCTGCTCAATGGCATCTTCAGAGAAGCTGTTGCCTATGGCGAGAATCTTTACCGTATTCTCGGCATGGACCTTTGGAAAAGCCCATGCCAAGAGGAATGTCAATATAAGCCAGATATTTTTCATATTTTTACCCGTTGGCGGAATTAATTTAAGTTGATAAATATGAGTAAAAAGTTGCACATATCGCTGATTTTTAGTAACTTAGTGGTGTTCAAAACATTAAGTCCAAACCATCGTATGTACAACCTTTATACAAAATTCGTCAAAATACTCGAGATATGCAAGCAATTCTCTGAAAATCTCGTCAATGAATCGGGTAATGTTCCACGTCGTGGTCCTGTTCCCAAGTTTTCGGATTTGGAAGTGGTGGCGCTATCCTTGACGGCTCAAGGAGACAGTACAAAGACCGCAGGAAGAAAACGGCAGGCCTGTGTGAGGAACTGCGCAAGCGGATTGCCATGGAAATGGATGGCGGAGAGGAACAATTCTTTGTTGACTCCAAGCCGATAGAGGTCTGTAGGGTTGCAAGAGGAAAACGTTGCAAGATGGGACGTACCGGCAATTTCTCGCAAGCTCCCGACTTCGGCTTCTGAGCTACGCAGAACACGTATTATTGTGGTTATAAGTTACACGCTCTCTGTGGGTTAAGTGGAGTTATCCATTCCTATGATCTGTCAAAGGCAAGTGTGGCGGACCTCCATTATATGAAGGATGTAAAACATACTTATCACGACTGTAGCATCTATGGTGACAAAGGGTATATTTGAGCTGACGTACAGCTTGACTTGTTCGAAACCGCACACATAAGACTGGAGCGTCCGTATCGGCTCAACCAAAAGGATGGGAAACCGACATTCATTCCGTTTGCAAAGGCAAGAAAGAGGATTGAGACAATATTCTCACAACTTACAGACCAGTTCTTGGTCATCAGGAACTATGCGAAAATAACGAATGGTTTGTTTGCCAGGATCATTGGCAAAATTATGCACTTACCATTCTGCAATACGTAAACTTATTACAAGCCCATTGGCAGAATTAAGTATGCACTAAATTAATTCCGCCAACAGGTAATAATAGTATATTATAATGCTATCCGTAAATAAGTGCCGAAACAATCTGATAAGTGTTGATACGCCCTCATGAGTGTCTGTACGACACTAACTTTTTCTCTCGGGTGCAAAAGTAAATAAATTAATTGATATATGCAAGCATTTCTGACAGTTTTGTATAAAAAGATAGTAAAAATACATCATTTTGCTCCTTTTCACCACGACGACTTACAGTCACCCCATTTTTAAGCACTTTTATTTACGAAATGTAATTTCCATTTTGTAAAGTTAAGGAGATAAGCAGTCAACAATGAATATGACTAAAATTAAGTAAGTCAACGCAAATGACAAATAAGCAACAACCGAGTCTACTCATATTAAAAATAATGCCAAGAGTAGTCAATTAAAATCGTTAAATCACAAAAATCTTACTCTTATACTATATAAAAGTTTTGTTGAAGCTGCAAAAATCTCCGTTCCGTGATTCGGAACGCACATTCCGTGATTCGGAACCGCCATTCCGTGATTTGGAACGGCCGTTCCGTATCACGGAACGGAGATTTATCCACAAGAGAAAAAACAAATTCATAACGAACGAAAAACAATGATTAAAGTAACTGAACATAGCTTTAGGGTTGCAGAGCAGTTACAATGGAAGTTAAACTCGTTAAAGGAAGTTAGAGAAAAACCCTCGCAGTATGCTCAGCACGATAAAAAGTCGTATCTTTACCAAAGATATTTCGGAAGAAGAAAGAAGAAACAAGGAAGAAAAAAAACAAGAATAGTAAAAGAGAGAAATATTATGAAGAAAACATTCGCATTATTATGCTTTCTGTGTGCATTCATCATGAATGCCACGGCACAGACATGGGTAGGAACCTGGGCTACAGCTCCACAGGCTGCCGAAAAGAGCAAAGTGTTATACAGCAATACGCCCCACTCCATCAGACAAGTGGTGAAGGTATCATTGGGCGGCGAGGTGATACGACTGAAGCTGAGCAACATCTACAGTTCGGAACCCGTGGTGATACGTTCGGTCTATATCGCCCATGCCAAAGACTCATTTGGCGTAGACGCTAAGAGCGCTGAGTACCTGAAGTTTCACGGCAAGTACAAGACTGTGATTCCTGCTGGCAAGGCGATAGAGAGCGACCCGCTGAAGTTCAACCTCAGACCTTTGGAGCGCGTTGCCATTACCATCAACTACACCTCATCGCCAGCCAAGCCTACCATGCACCCTGGCTCCCGCACCACCTCCTATATAATAAAAGGTGTAACCAATGCTCACTCCAACTTCGAAAAAGCACAACGCGTGAACCACTGGTACACTATCGCTGGCATTGATGTGTACACGATGAAAAACAACCTGAGCGCCATTGCCATCATAGGAAACTCAATAACCGATGGTCGCGGAACAACCGACAATGCACAGAACCGATGGCCCGACATCATGAGCGAGATGCTGCACCTGAAACATAAGATTAACAATCAGGGCGTACTCAACTTAGGTATCGGATCCAATCAGGTGGTAGTGCCCGGAGGAATAGGGACATTGGCCAAAGACCGATACGACCGCGACATCCTGGGACAATGCGGTGTGAAGAAGGTGATTATCTTCGAAGGTGTCAACGATATAGGAAACACTAAGAGCGGAAACAGCGAGACAACAGCCCGACTGCTGATAGAGAGTTATCAGAACATGATAAAGAAGGCAAAGGCCAAGCGCATGAAGGTGTATCTTGCCACCATCACTCCTTTCAAGGGTGCAGGCTATTACACTTATTTCCACGAGGCATGCCGCCAATACGTGAACGACTGGATACGTAACCAGGGAAAAGAGAAAAAGGTGGATGGCGTGCTCGACTTTGCCAAACTGATGCAAGATTCTGCCGATGAGCACAGAATGAAGAAGGAATATGTTTGCAGCGACTGGCTGCATCCCAACGCCGCAGGATATAAGGTAATGGGAATCTATGCGGCAGAAATAGTCAAATAAAGGAACTTGAGATTAGGGGGAGTTAAGGAGTTAAAGGAGTTAAGGAGTTAAGACAACAGCTTTGTTGCTTAACTTTCAAACAATAAGGCAGGAGTTAAGACAACTGCTTTTTTGCTTAGCCTTCAAACAATAAGGCATTTGTCTTAACTCCTTTAACTCCTTAACTCCATGAAATAACTCCAAAAAAATAACCCCTTACTTCAATACAATCTTGCAGTCTTCCAGGCTCTCAACCGTAGCGAGCGCCTCATAGCGCATTCCCTCACGGCGCAGGAAGTCGCCACCATGCTGGAAGGCTTTCTCAATGATGAAGCCCATCGCCTCTATCTTGGCGCCAGCCTTTTCGCAGAGTTCCATCACACCCTTGGAAGCATTACCATTGGCGAGGAAGTCGTCGATAAAGATGACATGGTCGTCGGGAGTAAGATAGCTGTCGCTCACACAAACCGTATAGTCGCGGTCCTTGGTGAAAGAGTGAACCACAGAAGTAATCATACCCTCCATTGTCTTGGGCTGTTTCTTCTTGACGAAGACCACAGGAAGATGGGTCAGATAACCTACCATGATGGCAGGAGCGATACCCGATGCCTCAATGGTGATGATCTTGTTGTACTTAATGTCCTGGAACAGACGAACAAACTCCTTCGCCAAATCCATCATCAAGATAGGATCCATCTGGTGATTTACGAAACTGTCTACTTTTAAGATTCCACCAGGAAAACATCTGCCTTCCTGCATAATTCTTTCTTTCAGCAAATCCATTATGAATAGAATTTTATAGTAATATTAGCAAATAATTCTCTTTTTATTGTTCCAGATCCTTTGGCAACACGAGGTTGAGAACCACAGCAAGCAGGAAGACCACAGCCACGCAGTTGTCGGCAAACACCGTGCGGACAATCTCAGGGAAGATGTTGAACATGCCTGTAGCCTGGGTGAAGCCAAGGCCTACACTCAGCGAAAGGCTCACGATTACCATGTTGCGCTGTGAGAAACCCGTACGCGCCATCATACCGAAACCGGCAAAGAGGATGCTACCAAACATCATAATGGTGCAACCGCCCAAAACAGCCTGAGGAATGGTGGTGAGCACATAGCCTATAGCAGGGAACACACCACCGATAATCATTATCAAGGCTCCCATGGCAATGGTAAAACGGTTGACCACACCCGACATGGCTGCCAATCCCACATTCTGACTGAACGAGGTGATAGGAGTACAACCGAAGAGACCAGACACCGAGCTGACGAAACCATCGCAGCAAACGGCAGAGCCCATCTCCTTGGTCTGAGGATTGCGCTTCAGCGCACTGTTGCAAAGGGCAGAAGTATCACCTATCGTCTCTGTGGCTGACACAAGATAGACGGCAACCACCGAGAGGATGGCACCGATATGAAACTCGGGAGTGAAAGGCAGAAGCTGGGGCAAGGCAACGAGCGAGAGACCGGTGAGTCCGCTGAAATTGACCATACCCATGAAGCAGGCAAGAATGTAGCCTACTATCAGACCCATAAGAACAGACAGCGAACGGAGGAAACCCTTAGCAAAAATCTGGCAGAGCAGACAGGCCAACAAGGTAACACTTCCAACAATCCAGTTGTTCACACTGCCGAAATCTGCAGCACCCTGTCCTCCAGCAAACGAGTTGGCACCTACAGGAAGTAGCGAGAAACCGATGGCGGTAACCACCGTAGCAGCCACAACGGGCGGAATGAGTTTAATCCAATACTTGGCAAAGAGTCCAAGCGTTCCCTCTATCAATCCACCAATGATAACCGCACCAATGAGGGTTCCCATACCCTGAGAACCGGCAATGGCGATGGCCAGAGAAAGGAAGGTGAAGGAAATGCCCATCACGATAGGCAGGCGCGAGCCAATGCGCCAAACGGGATAAAGCTGTACCAACGTACCGATACCGGCTATGACCATACAGTTCTGGATAAGCACGGCGCTCACTGAACTGTCCAAGCCTACGGCTCCGGCAAGAATCATAATAGGAGCAATGTTGCTCACAAACATGGCCAGCACATGCTGAAGGCCGAAAGGAAGTGCTTTGGCGACGGGCACTCTGCCGTCGAGCTTGTAGAGATTTTCTATTGACTGTTCCATTGTCACATATATATAATTTCAGAAAGATGCGGCAAAAGTACAAATAAAATCCGAGAAATACAGCCCTTTCATCACATTATTTGAACAACAGGAGAAAAAATATGCATCAATAATTTTGTTTTCACTGCAAATAACTGTACTTTTGCATCATCATTCCGGATAAAACAACAAGCAATGGAAAATCAATACATCAAGCAGTTCCCTGACCTGATGCAGGGCAAGAAAATCATGTATGTGCACGGCTTCCTCTCCTCGGGACAGAGCGGCACGGTAAAGATGTTGCAGGAGTTGATGCCTAATGCCACACTCGTGGCTGAGGACATTCCCGTGCATGCAGAAGAAGCCATAGAGATGCTGCGGGATATGCAGCAGAGGGAGAAACCCGACCTGATTGTAGGCACCTCCATGGGTGGTATGTTCACTGAGATGCTCCATGGCACCGACCGCATCTTGGTAAACCCTGCTTTCGAGATGGGCAACACCATGAGCAGTATGACGGGAAGACAGGAGTTTCAGAACCCGCGCAAGGACGGAGTGCAGGAGCTGATGGTGAACAAGGGACTCATCAAGGAGTACAAGGACATTACCGCCCTGTGCTTTCAGAATGTAACACCCGAGGAACAAAACCGTGTCTACGGACTCTTTGGCGACAAGGACCCTGTGGTTCATACCTTCGACCTCTTCCATCAGCATTACCCCAAGGCCATCCGCTTCCATGGTGAGCATCGGCTGATAGACAAGGTGGCATTCCATTATCTCGCACCCGTCATCCGATGGATAGACGACAAACAGAACGGAAAGGAACGCCCCATCGTGTATATCGACTTCGATGCCCTGCACGACAGCTACTGGAAAGCCACCAGCTCAATGCACAAGGCCTATGAGATGCTGATAGAATATTATAATGTGTACATTGTGGCACAGGCGCCCACCAACGACCATGACTATATGGCTCGTGTCATGACCTGGGTAGAGGAGTACCTATCTGCCCCAGCCTACAACCACGTCATTTTCTGCAACCAGAAGGCATTGCTCTATGGCGACTACTTCATCGACCCCTGTCCCGACAAGGGCTTCATGGGCACAGCCATCGAGTATGGCAGCGATGAATTCAAGACTTTTGAGGAAATCATCACCTTCTTCGAACGCTTGGGAGGACAATAAAGATCCTCTCCTTATTCGAACTCGATGAGGAAATCGGTGAGCGACTTGTCGGTAGGAATGCCCAACTTCTTTCTGAGTCGGTATCTTGCACCTTCCACACCACGGATGGTAAGGTGAGTGAAGTTGGCTATATCCTTCGTATTCAGGTTCAGGCGCAAGAGGGCACACACCTTCAGGTCGTTCGACGTGAGGTCGGGATATTTCTCACGCAGACTGCGGAAGAACTTCTTGTGTATCAGGTCGAAGTTGTTTTGGAACGTATTCCAAAACAAGTCGTTGTCGCCACTCTTCATCTGCAACAACAGTTTGCTGGCATTCTTGGTGGTGATGGTTCCCTTGCGCATGCCTTCAAGCAAAGTCTCCTTCGCCTCACTGATGGAGTTGTTCATCGCCACCATATCGAAAGCCATGCTTGCAACGTCCTTTCCCTTAAGGGCGAGCTCGTTTTCTAAGAGTTGTTTCTGTTGCTCAGCAATGATACGTTCCTGTTCCAACGATTTCATCTTCTGCTCCATCAGCTCTTTTTCGGCAATCTTCTTATTGCGACGAATAATCTTGTTGGTGCGCCAGCGAATAAAGCCATACACCAAAGCCGAGAGCAACAACAGATACATCAGCCACGCCCACCATGAGAGCAGGAAAGGTGTGGGGAAAGAGAAACAATAGACAAGAGGCTTGCCTATGATGTCGCCCTTGAGGTTTTTGACCACCACCGTCAGTTCATAATCTCCAAAGCCAAAGTTGCTGTACACGATCTCTGGTGAACAAGAAGACTCGGTAAGCGTATTGCCTCCACCCTTCAGCGTATAGCAGAACTGCAGCTTGTCGTTATCGTAGTTGGGGAACGACACCCTGAGCCGAATGTTACCCCATGCCTTCACCTTGCCATCGCTGACCACAGGCAGTTGATGCGCCACATTATCACGGTCCTTTGTCGTCACCTCGCTGAATGAAGCCTGATAGCAGGCGGGATTCTTTCCCTTTTCAGCACCTGTGCCCAAATATCTGCCTATACCATCGTTGAGGAAGAAATAGGTGGCACGACCCGACACATACATCGAATGTCCATAGATGTTGCACTCCTGCCCAAACGAAGAGTTGGAAATAAAGAACACCGGCAGGTTCTCCTTACTGCCCGAATGCATGAGCCAATAGCCATCGCTATTGAGCAACCAAAACGTTTTCTTATCAAGGAAGGCTGATGACACGATGCCCATGTCGCTCAACCTACCACAACCATAATAGGGCAATATCTGCTTGCGGATGTCATCGTAAGTAAAGAGTCGGCCGCCATACGAGAAGACTACGCGTCCCATGATGGTCATCACATGGAATGCATCACCCTTGCTATTGGGCAGCGAAGAATAGAAGTTCACCCTTTCGAATCGCCTCATATCTCTGGAAAGTTCCAGTCGATAGAGACCTTTGCTCATGTGGGCTGCCCAGATGACACCCTGGTTGTCTATTTCTATCTCTCTGATAGGAGCACTGAAGCCTTTCACCGTCCAACCATAGCGCCATTTGTCGCCATCGCGTAAATAAATGCGGAAACTGTTGTAGGAAGACTCTATCAATGCATGCTGACCATAATGCTGATACTCACGCATCATAGTACAGCCCTGATTGTCGTTTAAAAGGTCGAAAGACTGATTGCCCACAAGGGCCTTTGTGCCTAAATTGTTGCCGGCAAACACCTGGTTGTCAAACTGAGATACATACCAGTTTTGTCCTTCGCAGCCATTCACTGGAACTATATTGTGTTCCTTCATGTCATATCGCCACACCGACTGGTTGGTGGCAATATACATATCACTTCCCAAGGTAGCCACATCGTAGACCATACCGATGCCCTCGAGTCTCATCACCGAAAGGGGCAAACCCGTATGGATAAGGGCGATGCCATTGTCCAAGGCTGCCCATAAGTTGCCCGTTCTGTCCACCAGGAGATTGAGCACGGTATTGTTTCCCAGTCCGTTAGCCTTGCTGTAGTGCCACAACACCTTATTGGTATTGAGGTCGATGGCAAAGATTCCACTCTTGATGGTTCCCACCACCAAGGTATGCTTATTGAGCATGACAGTACGGTTGATCAAGGCTTGTCGGAGCAAAGCATCGACATCAGTACGAACAGGCTTCACCTGCTGTCCGTCGTATAGGAAGAGTCCATTCTGGTTGGTGGCCAACAAGAAAAGACTCTTGCCCAACTGGTGCAAGCCCATCACATGATCGTTGCCATAGTCTCTACGATGTAGAATGGGGGGGGTAATACGTCTTGCTGACCCGGCACAATCCGTCGGAAATCAATTGAGCATAGAGCTGACCGCCTGTTTGGAAAAACCAGAGCGGCAGATGCTCCTTTATATAATAAGGTGTAACTTTCTTGCCATCGTAAACGAAATAAGAGCAGAATGACTGGAAGTAAATATGCCCATCAGCACCCTTCACGATATTCCATATCTCGTCATTATGCGACTGATATTTTTGGGGCCAAAGAGAATGATACACCATCTTACCCCATTCATCACGCACAAAATAACCGAAGTCGGTATAAGAGCCGACATAGATACGGTCGCCATCAGCAAGAATTGATCGCACCAATCCCTTGCTGGGCAAGGCTATGGTACGCCACGAATAGCCATCATAACTGAGCACACCATTATTGTTGGCAAAATACATAATGCCCCTATCATCCTGCGTACAGCACCAGTTCTGCATGCCATAATGATAAGTGAACGAGTTATAGTATGAGATAATAGGCATAAAAATCTGTGCCTTTGTCATCATTGGACATAGACAAAAGATTAACATGACGAGCCATAAAAACTGCTTTTTCATTCTTTGATTTAGACGGGTTTGTGGTTATATATTTGCAAAATTAATAAATTTATACCATCTACCAAAGAAAAAAGGCAAAATTTTGTCGCTTTTCTATCTTTCTCTTTTCCAAACGTTTAGAAATGGGCATCGTAGTAAAATCGTAGTGCCAAGAAAGCGCATCGTAGTTATATCGTGGCAACAAATTTGCCCAAACCTTTAAAAAGTATTTACTTTGCACAGCAGTTTTGAATTAACAATTATCTTAAAACAAAAAAACATGAAAAAGAACCTATTATTATTCATTTGCGCTTTTGTAGCCCAGCTGGCATTTGCCCAAGCTCAGGCTGTCAAAGGTACTGTCTTGGATAGTTCTGGCGAACCCGTCATTGGCGCCACTGTCAAAGTACTCGGTACAAAGCAAGCTACCGTTACGGACATAGACGGTAACTTCACCATCAAGGAAGTTAATCCTAACGCATCTATCAACATTTCCTATGTGGGTATGCAGCCTGTTACCCTCAAGGCTTCAGGCAACCTCAATGTTACATTGAAGGATGATTTCCAGAACCTCAACGACGTAGTTGTCATCGGTTACGGTTCTGCAAAGGCCAAGGACCTCACCTCGCCTATCACCGTGGTTAAGGCAGCCGACATCCAGTCAACTCCCTCATCATCACCCATGACAGCCCTTCAGGGTAAGGTGGCTGGTGTGAACGTTGTAAGCAGCGGTACTCCTGGAGCCGGTCCTACCGTACGTATTCGCGGAACAGGCTCTTTTGCCAACAGTTCTCCACTTTATGTAGTAGACGGAATGTTCTACGACGACATCAACTTCCTTAACAACGAAGACATTCAGGAAATGTCGATCCTTAAGGATGCTTCTGCAGCTGCTATCTATGGTGTGCGTGCAGCAAATGGTGTAGTTATCATCACGACAAAGAAGGGTACCAAGGGGCAGAAGGCCAAGATTACCTACGACGGTTACATCGGATTCCAGAAGGCTACCAATGTGTTGGAAATGGCCAACTCTCAGGAGTATGCCACCATGTTGATGGAAGCTAACTACGATGCCTACTCTCCTACGATGAAAGCAGCCATCGACCGCTTTGGTGGCAGCTATGCTGACAGCGATTTCCACAAGTGGACTTATGGTGCTGATACCGACTGGTACAAGGAATTGCTACGCACAGCAGTTATCACCAACCACAGCGTAGGCATCAGCGGTGGTAGCGACAAGGCTACCTACTCTCTCGGTATCAGCTACCTCTACCAGGATGGTATCATGGATACAGAAAACAACTACAAGCGCCTCAACTTCCGTGCAGCAGTAGACTATGATGCTACCAGCTGGTTGAAGGTCGGTTTCAATGGTGTATTCAGCAAAAGTAATCAGGTATTGCCTAACAATGCTGCATGGCAGCAGGCTTTCAACACACCAAGTCTCATCCCAGTATTCGACGAGCAGAACGCACAGGCATTCCCTGACAAATATGCTACGCCAAGCAGCATCGGTCTGTCTACAAACTTCAAGAATCCTGTAGCTACAGCTAAATACTACGATGCCAAGAACGAGTTGCGCCAGTACATGACCAACTTCTATGCACAGATTAATCTCCTGCCACAGAAGTTGAACTTCAAGACTAACATCAGCTACAACTTCCAGGACATCAATGGTTCTGTGTTTACTCCTACTTACTATGTTAGTGACTCACAGCAGAGCAACACTACCAACCTCAACAAGAGCAACTCACAGTACAGCAGCTATATCTGGGACAACACCATTACTTATAAGGATAGCTACGCCAAGCACAACTTTGGTGCTATGTTGGGTGCTTCTATGCGTCAAGAGACCTACAAGAACTTGTGGGGCAATGCTACTGGCATACCAGAGGGAAGCGATGCTTACCATTATCTGAGCCAGGGTAATCCTACAGGTCGCACATTGGGCGATGGTGGTACAAGATACAGAGGCTTGTCATACTTCGCACGTCTGAACTACGATTACGACAGCAAGTATTACCTGATGTTCACCATGCGTGCCGATGGTTCTTCTAAGTATCAGGACCAGTGGGGTTACTTCCCATCAGTAGGTGCTTCTTGGGTTATCAGCGAAGAGCCTTGGATGAAGGACGTGAAGGCTATCGACTACTTGAAGCTTCGCGCAAGCTGGGGTAAGCTCGGTAACGACCACGTAGCCGCAAGTGATGGTTTTGCATCTATCGCCACAGGTAATGGTGTTTCCGGCGTATTCGGCAACACAACTATTCCTGGCTTCCAGAACACAACCTACTTCAGCTGGCTGCAGTGGGAGGTGGTAGATGAAATCAACGTAGGTTTCAACCTCTCTACTCTCCAGAACCGCTTGAACATCGATGCAGACTACTTCCATCGCATGACTAAGCACGCTGTTATCTCACCTCTCCTCTCTTTCGACAATAAGACATTGGCAGGCAACTATGGTAAGATTTTGAACCAAGGTTTCGATTTCTCAGCAACCTGGAACGACAGAATCGGCAAGGACTTCAAGTACCATGTAGGTACCAACCTCTCTTTCCTTAATAATAAGGTAAAGGATCTCGGCGGCGCTTCTATCATCAAGGGTGGCAAGACCGTCAACATCGTAGGCAAGGAGATGAACTCATTCTATGGTTACAAGGTAGTAGGTATCTACCAGACCGCAGAAGAGTGCCAAAACGATCCTATTGCTGTAGCCAACGGACTGGAGCCTGGTGACTTCAAGTATGAGGACGTAGATCATAATGGCATTATCGACGGTGCAGACCGCCAGACATTGGGCTCTTATATTCCTAACTTTACTTATGGTATCAACCTCGGCTTCAACTGGAAGAACCTCGACTTTGAATTGACAACTTACGGACAGTCTGGTGCACAGATGTTCAACCGCAAGCGTGCCTTGAGATATGCACAGAGCGACTTCAACTTCGACAAGGATCTCTATGAGAATCGCTGGACAGGTGCAGGTTCTACCAACAGCTATCCATCAGCCAAGGCACTTACAAAGGGCTGGAACGTATCAGACCAGAAGACCAACTCCTTCTTCGTAGAGGATGCTGATTTCTTCCGTATTCAGAACGTAACAGTAGGCTATAGCTTCAAGAACCTGAAGTTGGGTAGCTACACATTGCCATCTATCCGCTTGAGTATGACAGCCGACCGTCCTTTGACTCTGTTTGGTGCCAATGCTTTCACTCCTGAGTTGAGCGATCCTGAAGGATGGGATACAGAAGTTTACCCATTGACAGGCACTTATACATTCGGTATTCAAATTCAGTTCTAACCTTTAAAACATCAAGACAATGAAAATCAATAAATATTTATCAGTATTAGCCCTTGCATCGTTGCTTTTCGGCGCAACGTCATGCAGTGACTACATCGATATCGATCCAGAGAACTCGGTTCCTGAGGAGAAAGTAGACTATACCAACCTCGACAATATGTATATGCCTGTATCGGGTGTCTATGCCAAGGTAAGAACAGGAGCTATGCACTGGGTAATATGGCCTCTGTCTACTGTTCGCGACGGTGACATCTGGTCTGGAAAGCCAGACGACCAAGCCCAATTGGTAGACTTCGGTAATTTCAACTACTCTGATAACAGTTTCTGGGGTCTCAACGAGATGTGGAATCAGTACTATGGCATCATCAAGGTAGCCAACTCTGCCTTAGAGTCACTCGACAGCTATGCCGCCAATGCCACTACCGACGCACAAAAAACTACCAACCGCTCTTATCAGGGTGAGGTAAAATTCCTTCGCGCCTACGCCTACTACCGTTTGGTTCAGGCTTTCGGTCCTGTCACCATTCTGCGTGACAACACTCAGACTAACCTGACACGTTCTACCGTTGCTGCTGTCAACAGATATATGTTGGAAGACTTGAACTACGCCATCCAGAACTGTCCTAAGGTACGTCCTAACGAAATGGCACACATCGGAGCTGTATCTGCATACAGTGCAGAAGCCTTAGCAGCCAAGGTTTACCTCAACATGGGGCAGTACGATAAGGTAGAGGAACTGACCGATGACATCATCAACAGCCAAAAGTTTGAACTCTACGGAGACTTCTATCAGTTGTTCAAAATTCCAGGAAAACTCTGCGACGAGTCTCTCTTCGAATGCCAGTGTACTGACTTCGGTCAGGGTTCCGGCGAGTTGGTAGATGTAGACCAGTGGTTCAACTTCCAGGGTCCAAGCATCTCTGGTCTCAGCAGCCAGGGTCAGCAAATTTCTTCAAGCGGATGGGGCTTCATGGGCTATTCTGACGAGTTCCGTCAGTGGGCAGAAAACCGTGGTGAGCAGGTAAGAGCTACCACAACTTTCCTTGTAGGTGGTACAACAACCCCAAGTGGCGACCAAGTAAAGAAACAGACCAACCCACTAAGAACAAACTGCTGGAACGGCAAGGCTTATACTCCTCTCAACCAGCTGACAGAAGGCAGAAACAAGTATGGTTGCAATAACAACGTTCGTGTACTGCGCTATGCTGACGTGCTGCTGATGAATGCAGAGGCAAAGGTTCGCCTTGGCAAGAATGGTGATACTCCTTTCAACACAGTAAGAACAAGAGCCCAGATGCCAGAGCTGCAGAATGTTACTGTAGACCAGATCTTGGACGAACGTCGCATGGAACTCTGCGGTGAGTGGGGTGAGTATTACAACGACCTCGTAAGAACAGGCAAGGCGAAAAGCGTTCTTGGTGCTAAGGGATGGACAGAAGAAAAGACTTACTATCCATTGCCATTCACTCAGATCACCGACAATGCCGACCTGAAAAAGGATCCTATCGACGAATAACGAGAAAACGTCATTCATATTGAATAATTCATAAGCTCTATTTCGATTTCATGAGCCAGTCCTTCGTTACAGAAGGCTGGTTCATGAATCTTCCGACAACTCATTATCACTATTCACTACTCACTTTTCATATACTCTATACACACTACTATGCATATCTTCAGAAAAACTCTCTTCTTACTTTCTCTCTTTGTTGCAGGCTTTACATCGCAAGCCAAAGCACAAATCAGCGTCATGTCGTTCAACATACGTTTGGACGCCTCGGTAGACAATGAAAACCGTTGGGACAACCGTAAAGGCGAGGTGGCAAAGATGCTCACCTATTATCAGCCCGACCTCTTGGGCATGCAGGAAGTATGCCCCAACCAGATGGCAGACCTCAAGGCTGCTCTCAATGGCATATATGAGGGCATCGGTGTAGGACGAGATGACGGAAAACATCAGGGCGAACACAGCCCAATCTTCTATAACAAGCACAAATTCAGTATGGTAAAGCATGGCGACTTTGCCTTGAGCGAGACACCAGAACTGTTCGGAAAGAAGGGCTGGGACGCTTCTTACAACCGTGTTTGTACCTGGGCGATACTGAAAGACAAAAAAACCGGCAAGCAGGTGGTATACTTCAACACCCACCTCGACAACGACGGTAAGATAGCACGCAAGGAAGGCATCAAGCTCATCCTTTCCAAGATGAAGAAAGTAGCTAAGAACATGCCTGCCATCATCACCGGCGACTTTAACTGTACCGATGAGGAAGAACCTTCGGCCATACTGAGAGCCAACAAGATGGAAAATGCCCGCAACAAGGCTGCCATCGTTTATGGTCCAGACTGGACATGGCACGACTACGGCAGACTGCCACTCAACGAGCGAAGCATTATCGACCATGTCTTTATCAGCAACCAGCTGAAAGCTACTCGCTACAGAGTTATCGGTGATAAGCCCGACAAGGTTTATCTGTCCGACCACAATGCAGTATTCGTAAACTTAGAATTTACAAAATGAATTTTACCAAGCTATCATTCGCCACATGGATGCTGGTAATAGCCGCTCCATGTTTCGCCAGCCAGGACTCAGTCAAGGTTGTTAAAGGACAGGTGAGCGACTATTACATCCCTGTGGTTAACGAATATGAGCTGACTGGTATAGTTACCGACGAGCATGACCAGCCCTTAGAGGGAGCCACCGTCATGTTTTTTGCAAGTCCTGCACATTGCACCACCGATACAGCCGGCAGATACACACTGAAGGCTACCGACCACGACCGCCATCTGTATGTATACTATCCCGGCAAATCCTTTTCCAACATTATAAGAGAAAAAGCACAGAAAGTCATCAATATCAAGATGACTGCTCCTGTGCAACCTCGCTCCTTTCTTCACCGCAAAAAAGCACAAACCACCCCATGGTATCATCCCTACAAGGAGAAGACCAACACCTACTGTAACCCGATGAACATCAGTTACAACTACGAGCCATATAATAATAATGTGAAAACCAACGGCTCGTTTCGTTCATCTGCCGACCCCATGGCAGTGATGTATAAAGACCAGTATCTGCTGTTCTCTACCAATCAGGGAGGCTTCCATTACTCAGACAACCTGAGCGATTGGAACTTCTGTCAGGCCACCTTCCAGCGCCACCCCAAAGACGATGACCAGTGCGCACCGGCAGCATTCGTTGCTGGCGACACCTTGTTCTATACAGGTTCCACCTATGAAGGATTGCCCGTATGGTATTCTACCAACCCGTTCTCAGGAAGATGGAAACAGGCCGTTCACCGCAACACCCTCCCCTCATGGGATCCTTGTCTGTTCCTCGACGACGATGGAAGGCTCTATCTCTACTATGGTTCCAGCAACGAATATCCTCTTAAAGCCGTAGAGGTGAGCCGGGAAGACTTTTCGCCCATCAGCAATATACACGACGTGCTGTTTCTGAAGCCCAATGAGCATGGATGGGAACGTTTCGGCATGAACAACGATGACGAAGTGACACTCAAACCCTTCACCGAAGGGGCTTATATGACCAAGCACGATGGAAAGTACTATCTGCAGTATGGCGCTCCCGGCACTGAGTTCAAGACTTATGCAGACGGAGTCTATGTGGGCGACTCTCCATTAGGTCCTTTCAAGTATCAGCAGCACAACCCCATGTGCTATAAGCCTGGTGGATTTGTAAAAGGATCAGGACACGGCGGAACCTTCAACGACCGCAATGGCAACTACTGGCATGTGGCAACCTGCATGCTCTCGCTGAAATACAAATTTGAGCGTAGAATAGGGCTCTACCCTACAGCTTTCGACCCCGACGGAGTGATGTACAGCAGTACAAGTTTTGGCGATTACCCAAACTGGAATGCCGACCGTGACATCAAGAATCCTGACGACCGCTTTACGGGCTGGATGCTTCTTTCATATAAGAAACCCGTATTGGCCTCGTCTACCGACAGCACCTTCACCACACAGGCCCTCACCGATGAGGACATACGTACCTACTGGTCAGCAAAGAGTGGCGAGGCTGGCGAATGGGTGCTTCTCGACCTGGAAGGCAAGAAGGACATCAAGGCCATACAGCTCAACTTCTACGACCATCATACCGTGCAACACAACCGCGCCAATGATGTGTATTACCAATACCGCATCTGGGCAAGCGACGACAACGAGCATTGGACACTGGCTGTAGACAAGAGCGACAACGACAAAGATGCACCTCACGACTACATAGAGTTGGACTCCACTCTACAGGCACGCTATCTGCGCATAGAAAACCTGCACATGCCTTCGGATGGTTACTTCTGCCTGTCGGACATCCGCGTCTTCGGTCATGCCGAAGGCAATAAACCCGACATGGTGAAAGGTTTCAAGGCGACAAGAGACTTCAGGAAGGATGCCCGAAACATGATGCTGACCTGGAAGAAAGCCAATAACGCTTATGGATATCTCATACGTTACGGTACAGCCGCCAACAAGTTGTACAACTCGATATTGGTATATGGCGACACCCAATACGACATGAGAGGACTGGACAAGGACACCCGTTACTACTTCAGCATCCAGGCCATAGGAGAAACTGGCTGCTCGGCTCCTACAAAATGTATTAAGCAATAAAAAAGACACAATAACTAAAAGATATTCTGATGATGAAAATAACCAAGACACTTATCTCATTGCTGCTTCTGTCCTTATCATGGACATCCTGCAGCGCCTCGGCAGACGGAACCGCAGACAAGAACGATAAACCAGGCACTACTCCTGCCGTAACAGGCAGACCCACCTCATTTGCCAACGATGAGGAAATGCTCGACTACATAGAGAAGACCCACCTTAATTATATGTGGGATGGAGCCAACCCCAACTCCGGGCTGGCACCCGAGCGTATTCACCTCGATGGTATCTATCCACAGAACGACAAGCATGTGGTGACTACCGGAGGAAGCGGATTTGGCATAGCCGGCCTGCTGGCAGGTATAGACAGAGGTTACATCAGCCGTATCGAGGGTGTGCAGCGCCTTACCAAGATAGTAGATTTCTTAGGAAAAGCCGACCGATTCCATGGTGTTTGGTCGCACTGGATAGACGGCAATACAGGAAAAACCGTTCCTTTCGGACAGAAAGATGATGGTGGCGACCTCGTAGAAAGTTCGTTCCTCATGGCAAGTCTGCTGTGCGTACGCCAGTATTTCGAGAATGGCAACGAACAGGAGAAACTCTTGGCAAGCCATATTGACAAGCTGTGGAAAGAGATGGAGTTCGACTGGTACCGCCGTGGCGGACAGGATGTGCTGTACTGGCACTGGTCACCCAACTATGGATGGGATATGAACTTCCCACTCGAAGGCTACAACGAATGCCTCATCACCTATATCTTGGGAGCTTCCTCACCCACCCATTCTATCCCGGCAGACTGCTATCACAAGGGATGGGCAAGGAGCGGAGGCATCAAGAGCAATGCCAAGCCTTACGGCTATCCGCTCGAACTGAAGCACAATGGCGCCGAACAGACCGGCGGTCCGCTGTTCTGGGCACAGTATTCCTATATCTGCCTCAACCCCAAGAACCTGAGCGACACGTATGCCAACTACTGGAATGTGGTAAGAAACCATGCCCTCAGCGACTACGAATACTGCGTGCGAAACCCGAAGGGATACAAAGGCTACGGCAAAGACTGCTGGGGACTGACAGCAAGCTATTCGGTAAACGGATATTCTGCCCATGCACCCAACAACGATCTGGGAGTCATCACACCTACCGCAGCCCTGTCGTCATTCCCATATACTCCTACTGAGTCGATGGCTGCCTTGAAATACTTTTGGAACAAGGGCAACTGGATTTGGGGCAAATATGGCTTCTACGATGCCTTCTCGGAGACTGCCCACTGGACAGTACCCCGCTATCTTGCCATAGACCAGCTGACCATCACCCCTATGATAGAGAATCATCGCTCGGGACTGCTCTGGCGACTCTTCATGAACTGCCCTGAGATACAACAGGGACTCGAGAAACTCGGATTCAAGAACAATTAAACAGACTTAGACATATGAAGACAAAAAACATTCTTGCAGCATTTACCCTGCTGGCAGCAAGCCTCTGCCCCACCATGGCACAGGCCCAAAGCGATGAGGCTAAGATGAACTCCTTCATCGATAACCTGATGAATAAAATGACGCTGAAAGAAAAACTCGGTCAGTTGAACCTTCCTGTTACAGGAGATATCGTTACCGGCCAGGCAAAAAGCAGCGACGTGGCAAACAAAATCAAGCGTGGCGAAGTAGGCGGACTCTTCAACCTGAAAGGTGTTGAGAAAATCAAAGAAGTACAGAAGATTGCCGTAGAACAGAGCCGCCTGCACATCCCACTGCTCTTCGGTATGGACGTGATACATGGTTACGAGACCGTATTCCCTATCCCCTTCTCGCTCTCATGCTCATGGGATATGGAAGCCATCAAGCGTACAGCCCAGATAGCCGCACAAGAATGTTCGGCTGATGGTATCAACTGGACTTTCAGTCCTATGCTCGATATCTGCCGCGACCCACGATGGGGACGTATGGCTGAAGGCAATGGAGAGGATCCATACCTCGGTTCGTGCATCGCAAAAGCCATGGTAGAGGGTTATCAGGGACAGAATCTGGCAGCTCCCAACACCGTGATGGCTTGCGTGAAGCACTTTGCACTCTATGGCGGTGCAGAAGCAGGACGCGACTACAACACGGTGGACATGAGCCACTGGCGCATGTTCAATTACTATATGCCTCCCTACAAGGCTGCTGTTGACGCCGGCGCTCTGAGCGTGATGACCTCATTCAATGTGGTGGACGGCGTTCCCGCAACAGGCAACAAATGGTTGCTTACCGATGTGCTGCGCAAGATGTGGGGCTTCAAAGGAATGGTGGTAACCGACTATACTGCCATCCTGGAAATGACAGCCCACGGACTGGGCGACCTGCAGCAGGTTTCAGCCATGGCACTCAATGCAGGTACCGATATGGACATGGTGGCTGACGGATTCTTAGGCACTATAGAGAAGTCTATCAACGAGGGCAAGGTTACGATGGAAACCGTCAATACAGCATGCCGCCGCATCCTGGAAGCCAAATACAAGTTGGGACTCTTCGACGACCCATACAAATACTGCAACGTGAAACGCGCCAAGAAGGAAATCTACACTCCACAGAACAGAGCCTTCTCACGCGAGATAGCTGCCAAGACTTTCGTGCTGCTCAAGAACGAAGGCAATCTGTTGCCTTTGCAGCGCAAGGGTAAGATTGCCCTTATAGGTCCGTTGGCAGACAATTCCAAGAACATGTCGGGTACATGGAGCGTTGCGGCCCGTCTCGATGACAACAAGACCATCCTCGGTTCTATGAAGAAGGCACTGAAAGGAAAGGCAGAGGTTCTCTATGCCAAGGGCTCCAACCTGATGTATGATGCCAAACGCGAAGCTGATGCCACCATGTTTGGCAGAGAGATGCGCGACAGCCGAAGCAACGAGGAAATGCTGAAGGAAGCACTCAACGTGGCTCAGCAAGCCGACATCATCGTTGCTGCTGTGGGCGAGTCGTCAGAGATGAGTGGCGAATGCAGCAGCCGCACCAATCTCGAGATGCCCGACGCACAGAAAGACTTGCTCATAGCCCTGAAGAAGACGGGCAAACCTATCGTACTCGTCAACTTCTCGGGCCGTGCCACCGTCATGACATGGGAACAGGAGAATTTCCCAGCCATCCTCAACGTTTGGTTTGGTGGTTGCGAATCGGGCGATGCCATCTGTGACGTTCTCTTCGGTGACAAGGTGCCAAGCGGAAAACTTACTGCCACCATGCCTAAGAGTGTAGGTCAGATACCTCTCTACTACAACCATCTGAATACGGGACGGCCACTGAAAGAGGGTAAATGGTTCTCTAAGTTTACCAGCAACTACCTCGATATAGACAACGACCCACTGTACCCATTCGGTTATGGTCTGTCGTACACCACCTTCAAATATGGCAAGCCTACGCTCTCAAGCAACACAATGACCAACAACGAGACGATCAGTGTAAGCGTAGACATCACCAATACGGGAAATTACGACGCTGACGAAATAGCTCAGATGTACATACGCGATCTGGCTGCCAGCGTTTCTCGCCCAGTGAAGGAGCTGAAAGGCTTCGAACGCATCTCTATCAAGAAGGGAGAGACCAAGACCGTCACCTTCACCATCACCCCTGAAGACCTGAAGTTCTACAACCAGGAGTTGGAATACAAGAACGAACCTGGTGAGTTCGAGGTAATGGTAGGTCCTAACAGCAAGGATGTACAGACCCTCACCTTCACATTGAAATAACGACTTATACACGGAATATGAAGAATATGAAAAATAACCTTCCGCCAACGGGTAATATATAGGTAAACATAAAAATTATAAACAATGAAGAATTTTACACGCAAAATGGCCAGCACCGTCTTGGTGGCTGTGCTTGGAGTATGTGGTGTCAATGCTCAGACACATACATGGAAGAGTGTGAACACAGGAGACGGAACAACGTATGCCATTGACAAAGATGGATCTCTATGGTCTTTCGGATGGAACGAATCTGGTCAGATGGGTATTGACGACAAGACCCAAAAGATCTCTGTACCAACACAGGTAGGAACTGATAAAGATTGGGCGATGACCAATGCCGGACAGGCTTATGGTTTCTTTATCAAGAACGATGGTACATTGTGGGCTGCAGGTGACAACACGAATGGCGTGTCTGGTGTAGGCGATGGAGCTACCAGTCATAAAGTCCCCACGCAGGTGGGCAAAGACAGCAACTGGAAAACTGTTAGCTGTTCACGATTCTTCGGTCATACTGCTTCAGCTATCAAGACAGATGGTACTCTTTGGGCATGGGGTGACGGTCGCTCGGGACAACTTGGCTTAGGTTCGTATTCAAGTAAGACCACTCCTACACAAGTTGGAACAGACAACGATTGGGCTCAGGTAAGCCTTGGTAATGAATTTACCATTGCTCTGAAAACCGACGGAACACTTTGGGGATGGGGTGTTAACCAGCAGAAACCCCTTATGAACAATGCGAGATATTGTAAAAGCCCTGTTCAGTTGGGTACTGACAACGACTGGGCTTATATCTTTGCTGTTGTTGAAACCGCTTATGCCATCAAGAAAGATGGCTCATTATGGGTGTGGGGCGACAATAGTAATAATATGGCCGGCATTAAAGATGCTGATACAGAAAAAATGTCTACTCCTGCAAAAATCACATTCGGTACTGGCGAGAAGGTCATTGCCATCACTGGCTGCGACAATAATCGTTATGTGGGTGTTGGAGGTGAAGATGGTATTATCACCAAGATTTACTCATGGGGCTCTAATGTAGACGGTGCTCTCGGAGATGGCAGTGGTGTTCCTGTTGATGCCACTGAAGGTCAGGAAATCATTGTTGAGCCAGTTGTCGTAAAGCTTCCTAAAGGTGTTAAGGGTACTCTACTGGCAAGCGGTAATGGTTATTGTGTGTTTCTGTCTACCGATGGTAAGATTTATGGTTGGGGTAAAAACCGTGCCGGACAGCTTGGTAACTATTGCTCAGAAGACCAGATGACCTACATTGCTCTTCCTACAGAATGTGCCGTTGAACAGGCTACAGAAGAAAAGGTGTATACAATCGATGCAGAGGAGATTCCTGCACAGCTCAGTGATGCCAAGAAACTCATTCTTACAGGCACATGGTCACAAGCTAAACTGCAGGCTCTGTCTCTTGCCATTGGCAACAACACCGGCTTCCCACCTGTAGGCAACTCTACCATTGAGGAAATTGATATGAGCCAGGCCAAGATTGCTGCTAACACGTATGCTTATCTTTCTTCAGGTTTTGGCGCATTCCGTGGCCTTAATGCTCTTGTTACTGTTAAAATGCCAGCAGCAGAAGAGGCTGCTCATTTCAAGAGTTTGCGCTCTGCTTTCCAGAACTGCACAAGTCTGAAGAACATAGACATTTCTGACTGTGTAAACGTGACTAACCTCACCGATGCTTTCTTTGGTTCTGCGATTACAGAAGTAGACCTTTCTAAGTTTAATAATATCACAAGTTGTGAAAGCGCATTTGACAAATGCGAGAAACTCATTTCTGTAAAGTTGCCTGCTAAGATTACACTCGGCAAGTATCTCTTCGGCAGCAATTACTCTCTTGCCACCATCGACTGGAGTGCATATTCCGGCACAGAAGCTCCAAAGATGCCAAGTGGTTTGTTCCAGTATGTTGACGAGCAGAAAGATCTTAAGAATATTACTCTTATCGTTCCTGATGCTTTGGTTGAGTCGTTCAAGGCAAATGCCGATTGGGCTAAACTCAATGTGGTAGGTACTACCCCAACAGGTATTAGCGAGATTGTAACTAATAGAGCATCAAGCAACACTATTTATACAATAGAAGGTGTGAAGATAGCTACTTCTAAGGAAAAATCTCTGCCTAAGGGTCTTTATATCATTAACGGAAAGAAGGTAATGGTTAAGTAAATCACAAGATTTATCTTAATTGCTAAAAAATAAAAGGAGAAATCCGTATTGCCCACCCATGGTTACTTACCGTACCAAGGGTGGGCATTTCTTTTTATCTTCCTCACTCTCAAACATTTTCCAATAAATTCTTGCATCTTTCGGAAGAAAAGTGTAATTTTGCATAAGATTAGCTGCGCTCGGCAATTTGAAAGCAAGCTTTCATTGCGCTCACTGGCATAATCTTTGCATAAGATTGGCTGCATCTCAGCATAATATTCAAGCAAGCTTGATATTCTGCATTCGATTTGCATAATCTTTGCAATCGAGAAAAGTAGAACACTTTAAATAAGGAGGTAAATATGGATTTATTTGACAGCAAAAGACAAGAAAGATTAGAGGCTGCAAGAAAGGCTTCTGTAGCCAGCAAAGAAGCGGCAAGAGCTTTTTTAATTAGGGCAGGAATTTTGTTGCCTAACGGAGAAGTTGCACCACATTTGCGATAGAAATATGGATGAATCTCTTTATTCCAGACGCTCCAATCTTGTGATTGGATTTCATGGTTGCGATCAATCTGTAGTAGAAGCAGTCATTGCTGGCAAGACAGAACTTCTTGCCAGCACAAATGATTATGACTGGTTGGGAAATGGTATCTATTTTTGGGAAAATAATGAAGAAAGAGCTTGGCAATGGGCTAAAGATTTATCGAAAAGGAAAAATTCGCAAATTAAAAAACCGGCTGTTGTTGGAGCTATTATAGACTTGGGATATTGTTTTGACCTAACAGACAGTTCCTATCTTCAAGAATTGAAGGCTGCGTATGAGTCTATGGTTACCGTTTACAAAGAATCAGGAATAGAATTACCAAAGAATACATCTATGGGTAAATCTCCTGATATGCTTATTCGAAAATTAGATTGCGCTGTTGTTCAAACTGCACTAACATACAACCAAGATGCCAACGCCCATCCTTACGATTCTGTGAAAGGAGTCTTTTGGGAAGGACAGGAACTATATCCTAATGCTGGATTCAGAGAAAAGAATCATATTCAGATTTGTGTCTGCAATCCAAATTGCATCAAAGGTTATTTTCTCCCCAGAGGAATCAATCAAGATTATCCTAACCCATAATATAATGAAATTAAATGAAGTGGAGATGTATAATGCCCACCCATGGTTACTTACCGTAACAAGGGTGAGCATTGTTTTTATCTTCCCCACTCTCAAACATTTTCCAGAAAATGCTTGCATCTTTCAGAAGAAAAGTGTAATTTTGCAAAAAAAGAAACGATGCCAACAATATTCATATTTTTTGGATTTAGGTTCATGTTTTATTCAAATGATCATGAACCGATTCATGTTCATGTAATCAAAGATGGAAATGAAGCAAAATATAATGTTTCTCCTCTGATTCAGATTTACAATCATGGGTTCAAAAAGCATGATATTGCCTTGATAGAATCTATTATTTCAGAGAACGAAGCAGTTATTATAGATAGATGGAAAGAGTATTTTAATCAAAAATAAGATATTATGGAGCAATATAGAATAAATCGCGTTTGGGTAGACGATACCCATATTTGGGCAGAAACCCAAAATGGCTGGAAGGCAAACTATCCTTTTAGCCGGTGGAGTCGTCTTGCTAACGCCACACCTGCTCAACGTAAAGCATTCGTATTGAGTAGATATGGTATTCATTGGCCTGAACTGGATGAAGATTTATGTTTTGAAGGCCTGTTTGCAGATGCTGGTATTTACAAACCGTCAGATGCAGAAAATGCTATTTATTATCAAGCATAATTAAATAGTGCGTTTCACATAAGCTTAGCTGCGCTCGGCAATACTGTTGTAGCTTAACAAAATATTTCACAACATCGCTTGTCTGCCAAACGCAAGTACTATCATCCGCCATCGCAAGTACTTTCGTTTGTCAACGCAAGTGCTTTCGTCAGCCGACGAAGCCTATTTCGTTTTTGTTGCCTTTGTCATGTGCAAAGTTATCACAATCTTTTGATGGTTATTTTTAGGTTATTTCTGTCAAAAAGAAATGACTTTTGGCACTTTTTACTTATCTTTGTGCCCGTAAACCATTAATAAGACAGATTTATGTTACGATTATTGTTTAGACTATGGTGGCTTCAGCAACGTCGCTCCTTCACCTGGAAGGATGCCGTTGTGGGTGGTTATCTCATCTTCGTTTATGTGATGGTGGGCTTGGGCTTCTACTTTGGAGCTACCCTCGATGGCGAGGAACTCTTCGAGGACGGAACTCCTGATGCTCTTTGTGCCATTTTGGTGTTGACAATGTTGGTGCCCGATATCATCCTGAAGGTGGTGATGAAGCACGACAGCACGGCCATGGACGATTATCTCAAGTCGCGACCTGTTCCCGAGAAGGTTTGGAACCGTTTCCTGCTGCTCACCAACCTTGCCAATTTCTGGAATTACGTCATGCCTGTGCTCATGCTCCCCATGCTTTTCTGGATGCTCAGCGTGCCTCAGGCCATTGTGGGCTATCTGCTGATGCAGGCTTTCTCTTTCATCAATGGCATTTATGTCACTTGCTATTATAAAACTACCGACTGGATGCTGCGCTGGCCCTTGCTGTTGGGCTGGATAGGTATGGGAGCCATCCTTACTGCCTATCTTGTATGTTTCGCCTGGATGCCGGGATTCTTGATCAACATCGGTATGGCTGTATGGGCTGTGCTCATCATCACCGGCTTGCTTTTCTACCTCTATAACCTGAAGATTTATAATGAGCACAAGCAGAAGACGTCCCGTTTCAGAAGTTTTGGCAAGACAACGCTTTACAAACTGCAGTACATCGGACTGCTTCGTGCCAAACGTGTGCGCAACATGGTGCTTGTCATGGTGATCATCTTCTTCCTCGATGCCCTGTTGATGGTATTCCTGCCCGATAGTGGTTCAGGCAATCAGGTTTCCTTGATCATGTATGTGGTGGGAGATGTATTGCTGCCTTCGGTAGTCTTGTCGCAGTGGACTTTTGGTATAGAGGCCAACTTCTTCCAGGGATTGATGACAAAACCTGTCAAGGTGGAACAACTGTTGCGAAACTGCTTCTACTTCTATCTGAGTATCAGCGGTGTGATGACGGTTATCAGTTTGGTCTTCGTCTTCCTTTCTCCCGAAATAACGGTATTCACCTTGTTGGGCGCCATGGGTATGGCTGTGTTTGTCAACCTTTCCAATCTGCCTACCTGTCTCTTTTCGTCACGGTTGGAAATCTTCTCCAACTCGATGTTCAACATGCAGGGAGCCAACATGAAGATCAATCTTTATGGTATTGTCTTCTTGGTACCTTCAGGTCTTATGGCTGGTGTCTATTATCTGTGGGGAGCTGAGGTGTGGTGCATCGTCAGCGTAACTATGGCTGTCGTGTGCCTGTTGATTCATCGCAAGATAATAGCACGCGTGGCTGCTATATACGATCGCAGACGCTATGAGCGCATGGAGAAATATATGGAGAATTAAGTTTTATGTTCAACGAATTAAATTGTACAGCAAAATGATTAAGGTACAGAATCTCAAGAAAATATATAATGGCACAACCGTTCTGGATATAGAAAACCTCGATATTGCCCAGGGCGAGTTGGTGGGATTGGTAGGTAACAACGGAGCAGGAAAGACCACCTTGCTGCGTCTTGTCCTCGACCTGATAAAGGCTGACGACGGTTTTGTGGAGAGTGACGGCAAGAAGGTCAACGAGTCGGAAGACTGGAAAACCTATACGGGCAGCTATATTGACGGACGCTTCTTGGTTGACTTCCTGACCCCGGAGGAGTATTTCTCGTTTATAGGTGATGTCTATGGTATTGACGAAGAGACGATGAAGGAACGTCTGGCTCCTTTTGAGACGTTTATGCACGATGAAATCATGGGAACCAAGAAGTATCTGCGTGATTTCTCTCAGGGCAACCGCCAGAAGATAGGTATCATTGGCGCAATGATCATTAACCCCAAGGTTCTCTTGCTTGACGAGCCTTTCAACTATCTCGACCCTTCTTCGCAGATGAACATTGCCCGACTGATTCATCAGGTGTGCAAGGAGCATGGCACTACGGTCATCATCTCCAGCCATAACCTCAACTTTGTGGCAGATATCTCTTCTCGCATCCTTTTGTTAGAGAAAGGTAAGCTCATTAAGGACTTGCAGAATACGGATGGTGCTGCCATTGCTGAACTTAACGAGTATTTCGGTATTCAGGCGGAGTAAAACGAGCATGCCGAGTAGGCATAAAATCCATATAGTTTTTTTTTCTCTCTCTCTCTGAAGGTGGCCCTATAGCAACCAACGTTCGTTGCTATTAGGGGCAAGGCTTCGTCGCTACTAAGAGCGGAAAGGGGGCGGATGTTATTAGTATGCAGTTATAATACTGTATGAATGCCGTTAGAAGGCATACTGTGCGGTAAGCATTAGCTCGCGGGGACGCAACTCATAACTATTGGTCAGGGTGCTAACGCCGCTGTATGTAGTTTCGGCGTAACTCTTTTTGTTGAATATGTTACGAAACTCTGCCGAAAGGCGGAGCTTTTTGATGCGCCAAACGGCCGTGGCATCCCCCAATAGGCAGTTTATATTGTCGCCTTTTTGCAGTTCGTTGCGATAATGCACGAGCGAGAAAGTAAGGTCGACGTTATGGATGGTAGCGGTGGCAGAGAGCTCTTGCCGCCAGTTGAATAGCGATGAATTCGCCGATTTTGCTCGTTTTGTGTTAAGTTTTGTGAACTCTCCTTCGTAGCTAAGCTGACACCATGAGGGCGAGAAGTCGATGGATGGGGTCAACGTATAGGTCTGGTTGGTGTAGTCGATGGTCTGATGGCTGGTATACTGTGTGCCTTTGCTATAGTTGTAGTCTGCCTTGAGTCGAGTCTTTAGGTGCCAGTCGTAGAAGCCCTTCGATACATAGAGCGAGGCACCAAGGTTGTCGCTCTTACTGTTCTGCTTATAAATGGCGGTATAATAGTTGCCGTCTACGATGCGAAGGTCGGAGGCGGTGTTCTGCCAGTATCGGCTGGCGTTGATCGAGACACTGAAAAAGGTTTCTGTGATGGGGCGCTTGTAGTCGTAGCTCAGCTTGCCATATAGCGAACGGTTGATGGGAACGATGTCAGCCGAGGTATACCAGGAGCGATAACTTCGGCGATATTGGTCTATGGCATAGGTGGTGGGGCTGCCTGTCGAGGTGTTGTAGCCCGTGTAGAAAGTAAGCTCCCTGCGGAAATCTATTTTCTGGTTGAGATACACAAAGGGCGATGCGGTGAGGAGGGTCTTCTGCTGTCTGGTGAATCGTTCCCAGGTGAAGGTGGGCGAGAAGTACATCCTCAAGTCGCCATTCTTGTACTGCCAGAAGGGAGTCAGCTTTGCGCAGATGTCAATGTTGTGGTTCTTCTTTGCGTTGGAGGTTTGGTCGCCCACGATGATGTCCTTGAAGTCGATGCTGGCTTGATATCGTTGGCTCCAGTGAAATCTGCTCTTCTGCCACTCCACGGAATGGGCAGTATGCCATAGGTTGGTGCGTAGGCGGCTGCGGTCGTCGTTCACATACAGGTCGGCCACGCCATGATGGTAGTCGGCTATCGAGCGCCATGACAGTTGGCTCTTCTTCCATACGAAGAGGCGATAGAGGCTGCCTTCGATGTTGAGTTGTGGTATGCGTATGCGCTGGGTGAGCGCTTGGTTGATGGCGGATAGACCGTCGGTTTGTTGGGCATTCAGGCTGAAGTGCTCATTGCCATAGTGGGTGGCTTGGTTGAGCTTGTTTTCCCATTCTATGTTCAGTATGTCGCTCTTCATGGTCTTGCGTGTTTGTTCTGATGTCGTTACAGGCTCTTCGCCTCCAAGGTCGTAGATGGAGGTGTTTTCTCGGTTTTGTTTGATGATCGAGCGCACATAGTTGGCCTCGAGTCGGGTTTCGGCATCCTGCTTGTTCTTGGAGATGTGATTGATTGAATATTTTTGAGAGGTATTGAAGCGCAATCGCTCCTCGTCGATAGGGGCTTCAAGGGTTGGAGCTGAGAGCCATGCGGGGAGTGTGGTCGAGGATAACCGGTTGCTGTACGAGGCTAATTCATCGAGGCTTCCGCTTAGGTCTTTGCCAGTGCGATCGTAAGCGGCATCGTACATCATTTGTCTTTTCTTACCTATTTGCATTAGGTTGACCTCGCCACCCACATAGGTGTGGTTACCTACTAATAGGTATGGCTTGATGGTAGGCATGAGCTGGTCGCGAGCACTGTCCTTGAGGGCAATATTCATGGCCACGTTGTCGGTATAGGTCTTGTCCTGCAATGCCTTGATAGGCTGGTCATGCTCGATGACTTCGGCCTTTTTTACATCTTTGGCCTTGATGTTCTCCTCCAGTTGGTTGTACTTGCCTCCCGTTAGGTCGAGACCTTCCACGGTGAATCGGTTGATGGGCTTGCCATTATAGTTGATCTGCCCATTCTTGGCTACATCCACACCGGGCAGTTTCTTTAGCACATCTTTGAGTGAGTTGTCTCGTGCGTCGGCAAATCGTGTTAGATCGAACGATACGGTGTCGCGGCCTGTGATGCGTGAGCCTTTCACCTGCACCTCTTTGAGCACGAATGCGGTGGAAGGCATTTTGATAATGGCTTCTTTGTTCGAAAAAATCGATGTTTTTGTCTTTTTGTAGCCCATGCAGGTAGCTTGCAGCATATCGCCCACGTGCCTTTCGTCGACAGATAGAACAAAAGAACCATCAGCCTTGCTTCGGGTAAACTTGATGGGTTTTCCATTGCGTAGCAAAGTGATGGAAACGTTAGGCAAGCGGTTGTGCGAAAGTGAATCTTCCACATAACCGCTTATTTCGGTTTGTGCTTGCAGCACCGTTGGTACCGCAAGCATCCATAACATTGTGATGAAAGCAGCAACAATTCTCTTCATACTCTATCTATTGTTTTTCTGTTTAGCAATGGCAAAGGTATCGTCTTCTTTGATTATAGCAAAAAAATGATATTTCTGAGATATTATCGCCGCCATTTTAGGGTATTATTACTTTATTAAAAACAGGTCTTACTATAGTTCTATAGGGTTGAAGACGTTTTTCTTATTCATGAACTTCTTTATGTCCACATCATTTCCGTGTTCGTCTTTCATTGCTACGATCTTGGTGGAAAGACCTTCCAACATCATGCCTGGCGTAAACTTCTCCTTGGCTTTTCTAAGTCCCTCTTGGCTGATTTCTTCTCTTTTTCCCTTGCCAATGGTTATCGGTTCTGCAGTTTTGACAGTACTCATGCCTATGGCTGTAAATTCATATTCGCGGTTTTCATCGTATGCCTTCAGTATCAGACCTGGTAGTCCGCAAAGTTTCCAAGGACCTTCTTGCATCGGGATGTCTTCGGCATACCATGCGTACCAAGTTCTGCCCTTGAATTTTGTTTTGGCCAACAAGCAGTGGTATCCTATGATGTCGGCTGTGCTGTCGCTAACGAGTTGCCAGTTGGGTATCTCTATGTTTTCCGTGCACTTATAGTTCTCCATGCCCACGGATTCTATGTGGGTGGATTGCCCGGTGGCAGGATAGTTCTTGTAATAGGAGAAAGGAAAGCGTCCTCCCTTTGGAAGGTCGGAGAAGTCGAAGTTGCCTGTCTTGGCCTTCTCTCTCATCAGCGAGTCTTTCAGTTGTTTCGTTCTGTCATAAAAGTAGGTCACCTTATTACCAATGTCGAGTCGCATCTCGCTTTCCGTATGGATGTATGGCTTGATGGATGGATTGTTTACCCATTTCCCCTCGTAGGTGATGCGATACTTGGTATTGTCAATGCTCTCTAAGTCACTGCCCTTCATTCCGTTAATGCTTACGGTAGTTCTTGTTTGGGCCGTTGCTGTTAGTTCTCCCATGAAGAGTATTGCTGCAATAGCTAAGATTATTTTCTTCATAATTATATCCTTTTATGTTAATCTGTATGCAAAAGTAATAAAAAAAAAGTCGCTCTGCAAACAAAACATGCGTTTTAACATCTATTTGACAGACGTGATAAGACAGGGAAGGAAAACTTAAAAGCTACCGCTCGATTATTTCCAGATAGCATATCGAGGATAGCTGCTCAGCCCCTTTATCGCTCTATCGGATTGAACGGCTCGGCTTGCTTCGAGTGCAACAGGCGGTTGCCCTTGCCATCTTTGATGGTGATGTTGGCATATTTGCTGTCTTGCAGGAGGTAGCCGATGGGGTCGGCGCAATATTTCTTGTATATGGTGGTGAGCTGCTTGCGGTCGATGGGTTCGAAAGTCTTGCCTTTATAATATATAGGTGTGGTGGCATTGCCCTTCTTCAGGGCTATGGCGGTAAAGCAATAGTCGCCGTCCTTGTCGTAAGCCTTGAGAATCAGACCTGGCAGGCCTCCCAGCTTCCATGGCCCATTGTCCAGGGGAATGTCTTCGGCATACCATGCTGTCCATGTTCTGCCCTTGAAAGCGGTCACGGCCTGATGGCAGGGATAACCACAGATGGTGTCGGTACTGTCGGTGGGTTGCCAATCGATGTTTTCGATGGGCTCTACGCACAGGTATCGGTCGGCGGCAAAAAAGTCGAGATAGGCAGTCTTGCCTTGCTGGGGATAGTTCTTGTATAGTTTCCAGTTGATAGTACCAGAATTACCCGAGAAGTTGCTTTCTATACCTTTCTTCATGTTGTTGTAGATGAGCGAGTCTCTTTGGAAGATGGGGTAGCTGTAGAAGGCCGAATAGAGGTTGCCTATTTGCAGCAACATTTGCTCTGTAATGCGGTTAGTGTTGGTGCCTTGCTTATTATGATGGTTGCCGTATACATAGCTGAGGTCGTAAATGACTTGATATTTCTCTTGGTCGATGGAATCGCCCATACCGATGGACGATTCGTCGAACACATTAACGCCTTGGGCTTGGAGCATACAGGCATGGACCAATGCCAACCAAGCGATGAATAATGCTTTTTTCATTGTCATGATGTTTTATAATGTTCTTTGCTGTTTGTCTGTATTCTGAATACAAAGGTAAGGTATTTAACTGATGAAGCCGCATAAAAATGTTACTGAGATGTTATGATGGTGTGTCTGGTTCTATTATTATCTTATTACGTTCCTTGGCTTTTAGCGATTTTATCCGTACCTTTGCAACCATGAACAAGAACATAAATCTCAAAATCGTGTGGGCGTTGTGCGGAGTGGCCATCCTGCTGCTTTTCTGCACACAGGCATACTGGCTTTATAACCAGTATCAGTATAGTTTAGACAAGACGGTGGACCAGTTCAAGGAAGACTGCGACAAGACGTTTAGGGATGTGTTCAAGACATATAAATTGCAGGCCGATAAAGGACATAAGAAGCACACGTTCAAAACCAAGATAGAAACCAAGTTTGATACAAAGAAGGTGCAGAAGGCTGTTACTACGCTCAGCTTTTGGGATAACAAAAAATATTTAGGCAAGGTGCAGAAAATAGGCATTACCAGTGATGATGCCTATGAGCTATACTCGCGCTATGCCGCCTTTAGGGAGCATAAGCCCACAGCCGCAACTTATCAGCCATACCTGGATAAAAAAGGGTATGGCAAGATAGAGGGCTTTAGGCAAGTAAATTATCCAGACGTATTTCTTGATAGCCATTTTGAGGTGACGGGACAATGGACGAGAACCGTAACAGTTCGTTATCAGACCAATCCTATGTTTCGACAAGGCATTGCTTTCGAGGTGATGATGTCGCCTGTGCCAGTTCTGAGATCCATGCTCTGGCAGTTGATAGGTAGTTTGCTGCTCTTTGTGATATTGGTGGGATGCCTTTATTATCTCGTCAAGACCATCGTGGTGCAGAAGCGTATTGATGCCATTCGCCATGCTTTCCTCAAAAACATGATTTATGAGATGAAACAGCCTTCGAACAATAAAAATAGCGATGAATCCGCAATTTCTATCGGCTCCATCGCTTTTTATTATACCCAAAACGAACTGCGTTGTGCCCACGAACGTGTCATAGTCACCTCTCGACAAGCCGAAATATTAAGGATGTTGGCCACGCATCCTAACCAACTGGTGGAGCGAGAAAGCATCCTCAACGAGGTATGGGGCGATGACTCTTATTCCAATTCTTTGGCTCTGAATGTGCAGATAACCTATCTGCGCCGAGCCCTCAGCTCGGATGCCTCAGTGAGTATCGAGGCGGTCATCAAGAAGGGATATATCTTGCGCACACCTACATTGCCTTGATTTGTTCCTTGGCTTTGCTCGTCAGCCGTGCTTTTTAATTATCTTGTTTTCAACTGTGTCTTTGCTTTGGTGATGAGTTTCTCCTTCTCAGTTCCCTCTTTCATTTTCGGTGCTTTCTGCAGGAAGATTCGAAGATACAGGCGTGCCTTCAGTTCGTCACCATCAGCCATATACATTTGTGCGGCATTGTAGTAGTTGAGTGGGTTGTCGCTATCGTCGTATTCGATGCATTGGGCGAAAGCATGTCCCGCATTTCCGAACTTTCCTTTATCGTAGTAGAGTTCTGCCAGTTGCTGGTTGATGTATAGTGCACGTTCTCGTGGGTAGGCAACTTCTATAGAACGGTTCAGATTCTGAATGGCTAACTCCCGATATTTTTCCTTTTTTGCTTCCTGATCAGCCTTACAGGCATCAGCCAGCTTCTTGTAGTCCATTCCCAAGAAGTATAGGCTGTTCATGGTTGGGTCGTCTTTCAGGTCTACAGCTCTTTTCAGATAAGGTAGTGCCAGTTGGTATTTCTCTGTGTTGTAGTAGCAAAGTCCTAACACGAAGTTTGATTCATAATTGTCGAATCCATCGGCTATAAGCTTCTTGTAATAAGGTATTGCCTGTTCGTATCTGAATTGCAGAAACAGCGAGTAGGCAAGCTCTTTATTGATGAGGATGTTGGTGGAATCCTGTTTCTGTACATACGATAAGGCGAAGGCCGAAACGTTTTCGGGCTCGTTGGAGTTGTTCCAGTGTGAAAGGAGTGTGGTAAACACCTCGCTGTCGTTGGGATATTTTAGTCTGATGCGAAGTCCCCAGTTATCTATTGCGGATTTGTTGCCAAGGTTCAGATTAGTAAAGAAGAGCATTCTCATGTCCTCGTGGTTGAGGCTGTCTTTGGGGATACTGTCCATACAGGCGATGGCTTTCTTGTTGTCGCCGCGCATTCGGTAGCAAGAAGCCAACTTGCGTAATACAGGCAAGTCGCCAGGATGTGTGTTGAGATGTTGTTGATAAAACCCGATGGCATGCTGAGAGTCGTGCTCGGCCATGCAACTGTCGCCCTGGCTCACGAGTGCCGAACGTACAGGATGCTCGTTCTTGCCCTGCATTGTGAGGGCCAGAACGAGAATGTATGTTATTAATAATGTTTTTCTCATATTTTATTTATTAGCATTGGTTAGTGCTTCCTTCAAGGCTTCTATACCTGGGAAGCCTGTGTTCTGGTAGATTTTGTGCCCCTGCTTGTCGATAATTACGTAGGTAGGAATGGCATCAAAATTGTACTGCTTGCCCAACTCGGTGCTTTGGGGATTGCTGATACGAGTGTGAATGCCATGAATGTCGGGTATCATCTCGTTCCACTTGTCGATAGGCGAGGTGGCATCGGCAATGTATATGTAAACTATGTCTTTCATTTCTTCTTTGATAGGCTTGATGGATTTCATGGCAGCACGGCATGGCATGCACCATGTGTTCCAGAAGTCGATGAGGATGGTCTTGCCCTTGTAGGGAGCGATGAGGGTTTCGATAATCTTTCCGGCGGCCATCTTCTCGGGTATGTCGACGATGGAGAATGTGCCCTTGGCGGCAGCTTCTTCCCTCAACTTCTTCGAGGCTTCGGCATCGGCTTTCGCTTTTTGAGCTACTTGTTCATTCTTGGCCAGTAACAATTGTAATACGGGCTGGCAGGTAATCTCGGTTTTGGCGGCCTGGAGTTCTTCCTCGCTGAGCGGTGTGTTGGGGGCTGGCATGAAGGGATTGCTGCTGGTAAGTTTCTTGCCGTACTTGTCGGCCTTGATCAGGTTGTCGCTCAGCTCGTCATTGATAATGTGTATGCCGAGAGGCTTATTGTCCAGTTCGCAGTAATAGGGATAGTAACGCTGATTGACTGAGCGAAGGATGGACATTTTGGACAGTCCCTTAAAATAGGACGCCGAGTCGATGGGTGTTTCTAAGTTCTTTTGGGCTGTGCTGTCTTTGCTTATCATATTGCTCATGCTAAGGTATGTCTTGTAGCCCAAGAGGTGGCCTATGTAGTTGATGTCGAGTTGCACACGGGCATAAGTTTTGCAGGCTTTGCTCACCGCAGCCTTGTCGATGGCCTTCTTGTTGGCTTGATAAGTATCGACGATGAACTGCTTGTATTGCAGGGGTGTCATGCCTCTTATGTCATCGAAGAATGTTCGACCACTCGTCTCCAGATTGTCTTTGACGGTTTGCAACTCGGTGCAGAGGGCGGCATAGTCGCCATCAAATTTCACATTTGTAGAGTCGAGAGTGATGGTCAGCTTTCCTTCGGGAACCATGATGATGGGGATTGCTCGCTTGCCTATCTTCAGGTCTGCCTGGGTAGGCAGCACCAGATTTTCTGTGATGGCGAAGCCCTGTGTGCCATCGGCGTTCTTTCGCAGTTTGGTGTCGTAGGGACCGCCACGAAACGCTCCGTTGTATAAAATTATGCGCACGCGTTCCCTGGATCCAGGAGTGTAGTGGTCGAAGATGACATTTATTTGCGATGGACCGAAGTGGGGTGAAGTCGGTGGCAAAGTAATGGTGTTGTCCTTGGCCTGTGCGGTGAAACCGAATGAAAGAGCCAAGACCAGAAACAAGAGATGGCGACAGAAGGTCGTCTTGCAGTAGTTGAATTGTGTCATACGAAATGTTGTTTTATGTAATAATTTGCAGCTACAAAAATAAGTATAATCTTGCAATCTTGCAAACGAATATTACAGCAAAGAGTGTTGGTATATCTTGGTTATCAGGTGCTTAAGCGTGATATATAACCATACAATTCTCTTTTTTGTAATCGAATTACGCTTCACGGCTTATCACAACCTCGAAGGAATCAACCTCGCAGTCACTCTTGATGCGCGACTTTCTTACTCTTATATTAGCCATCGAATATTGCATGATTTGCATCACCTCCTCGTCAGTTTTACCCATGTGGTAGAGTATGCAGAAGAGGCAATGTGAGGGATTCAGATCGTAGCAGGCAAGCCGTTTGCTGTATTTTTCGTCTATCATTCTGTAGCTGGCAAGTAGCTGCAGGATTCCCTGTTTGCCGATTTGACTGATGTTCTTGTTCTGTACCGCTTGCGAGTAGTACACGAGTCCCTGGCTTATATCGGTCAGTTCGCCGATTTGTGTCTTGTACAATTCTATATCCTTGTCGCGTCTTTTCAGCTTGCGTACTTGTGTGGTGATGTCATGATTCAGTTGCTCGCATCGTTCTGCAAGTGTTGCGTTCTCTACGTCTTTTAGCTGATGTAGCGAATGGTGTAGAGCGGCAATGGTGCTTTGGGCTTTTCGTATTCGCGAAACAGAAAGGTATGTCATTGTCAGCAATATGGCAAGCACGATGATGCTGGCTACAAGAATCCAGTTCTTCGCTTGCGCATATCGGTAGCTACTGTAACCTCCTTCATACATTAGCTTCACCTTTTGTTCCTTGTTTGCATTGCCTTGTCTTTCAATGACGGGTTCTGACTGATGTATTAGTTTGACGATGTTGTCGGCAGTTGTTGTGTCACCCAGGTGTAAGTACACAAAGTAAAACGGTATGAGATGTTCATATGAACCCAGGTACATGTAATTGGACAATTCGTCTATTTCCGGTTTATAGGCATTGAGAAATTTCTCTCCTTTTTGTGTCTTGCCGTATCTCCATAGAAAACGATACAGGTCCACTGAAGTCTTGTAATTTATACCACCGTAGTTATCTGCCAGATTGATGTAATCCATGATGACGGAGTCGGGAGTGTTTCCTTGTTCTATCAGTTTTTGAAAATAATAGTTGTACATAGGCCCTAATGTACTGTCCTTGTTCTCGGAAATGGAGTATGCAATGTCGAAAGCTTCTTCTGCCAACTGGCGGTCTTGATTGTTCTCGGCACGGTAGAGTGTCGCCCAGGCACGATGGGATATGTTGTGGCTTTGTCGTGCCTCGTCCTCGAGTTTTACGGTGTAGGAGTTGTCGTGAGTGATGCGGCACATTAGGTCGTAGAGGTCGAGCTTCTCCTTTTGACGCATGATGGAGCTATATCTGCAGGCTTGCTTCAGTATTTGCAGCGTTTGTGTTGTGTCGTGAGTTGTGTTGAAAGTCATGGCGCCCTTATAATATAATGCACGCGCAAGCATAGGCTCATTGTTTTCTTTGGTAAAGATCTGTATGGCATCCTCAATGTCGGAATCTCGGCGCAATATATATACGCCTAAGATTTGGTATCTTATCTTGCAAGCCAGTAGTTTGTAGTACCCTTTGTTGTCGTTGCTGTCTGTTCTTTCCAAAAATACCTTGGCTTGGGCGGGATAATAGTCAGCCATATCGTCTATTTCTTCGAACGAAAGACGATAGTGCGATGGAGTACAGCCGACAACGAAGGTCAGCAACAGGGAAAATAGAAATAATATGACCGTTTTCTTCATTCTGCCTGCAAAGGTAAACATTCTTCCCGAAAATCATGTACAGATAGAGAAGAAATTTGTGCTGTGATTATCAGTTATCTTGGATGTAACAGTTCTTTTTAAAACCGCCCAACAGCTGATATGCGGTCGGTCATCAGCTGTTGTTCGCTTGTCTTTCAGCTGTTGTGCGGTTTTTTTAATGGCAATTCTTATTGATTATCTTTGTTAATCAAGTTGACGACCACTTTTACCATTACATCTTTTTCCTCAGTTCTGCTTTCTGCAATCATCAGAGTCAGTGCAACGAGTGTGTTGTCGGCAATTCTCTTATGTCCATTTTCTGCATACAGAATGCCATTCTTCTCCATAAACCAAAGAAAAAGCATGGCTGCAATTCTCTTGTTGCCATCGCTGAATGAATGGTTTTTTACGACAAGGTAGAGCAGCATGGCAGCTTTCTCTTCTACCGAAGCGTAGAGTTCTTCACCACCGAAGGTTTGGTAAATCTGACCGATGCTGCTTTTGAAAGAATCATCCTTCTCATTGGCAAACCATTTGCTGCCTCCAAACTTTTTTTTCAGGGCATTGATGGCTTCCATGGCATTTTCGTAGGTGGCATGGAACGGTTCAGTTTGAGTTGTCTTGTCTATAAGCAATGTTTGATAATCGTATTTGTCGAGAGTATCCAGAGCATAAACATAGTCGCTGATAACATTGAACAGCCCGTTATATTCGCCCTCGGATACTTGATCTTGCAATGTAATCGCACGTGACATCAAACGAACCACTTCTTTCAGTTCATTGTAATTGTCTAAGCGCTTCTGGTTGATGGCATAACCCTTGATGATGTATTGTTTCAAGATAGAATTAGCCCATTGACGGAATCTGGTACCATTGATAGACTTTACACGATATCCTACGGAGATAATGACATCCAGGTTATAATATTCCGTTTCGACAACCTGTTCAAAGCCGTCGTGGCGGCCATATTTCTTGGTGTGTGCAAATTTTGCACATACCAAGGATTTGTCGAGTTCACCTTCTTTAAAACAGTTATTGACATGTCGTGAAATCACAGTTCTGTCACGGCCAAACAACTCTGCCATTTGACTTTGTGTAAGCCAAACTGTATCATTCTCTAATTTTACATTCAGCTCTATGTTGCCCTCTGGGGAACGATAGATTTCAATGGAAGAATTTCTCTGCTCCATACCTTTCATTATTTAAATGTCCTAATTCTGGTATCCAATTTTTGGATAATTCAGCAAAGATACGATAATTATCTGATTCCTACAAGGTTTTCAAGTATTTTTCCTGCTTTTTTGATGAAACTTGTAAAAGATAGAAATGGTTTTGTCTTAATGAAAGCATTCGTTCTTGAGGCTTTTTCTACCTATACCTATATTAATAAATGAGATTGCTGCGTTTTTTTGAAATTTATGGAATCTGCGTAACATCAGCTTTTCATCAAACTGCATGAAAAGGGATAGGAATGCTATGTCATGATACTGAACAATATGTTAATCATATATGCTTAATCGGTTAAAACATAACGAAAAGATGGATTTTTGAGGAATAAAAGATAGAAAAAAGTTGGCTTTTCGTCTCGATTTTATTAATTTTGCAAGCGTAATATGCAGTAGTAAAGATTATAAGCTAATAACTAAACAATATAACGAAAATGATGAATTATAAGAAAATGGTTCTTACAGTGGCAGTTGGAGCCTTGTCGGTAACAATGACGGCACAGACTGCACCACAACTCAATGCCAACAACATTGAGGAAGTAATCAAGGCAATGACCTTGGAAGAGAAAGCACAGCTCTTAGTGGGAGGTGGCAACGATGGATTCGTAGGAAGCGGAGCCATGTTGGGTCACCAGAAGAAGTTTGTTCCTGGTGCTGCAGGAACGACAGTGGCTATTCCGCGTTTGGGAATTCCTGCTACGGTGCAGTGTGATGGTCCGGCAGGAGTGCATATAGATGCACATCGCGAGGGCGACAGCCGTAACTATTATGCCACAGGTTTCCCCGTAGGAACCTGTCTGGCCTCTACATGGAACACCGATTTGGTGCGCAAAGTGGGCGAAGCCATCGGTAATGAGACCTTGGAGTATGGCTGTGATGTGGTTTTAGGACCAGGCATGAACCTGCATCGCAATCCGCTTTGTGGCAGAAACTTTGAGTATTACTCTGAAGACCCTGTTGTGACAGGTCTTATGGGAACAGCCTTTGTGCTCGGTGTGCAGAGTCAGGGTGTGGGCGTGAGTGCCAAGCATTTTGCTGTGAATTCACAGGAAAGTGACCGTACCCGTGTGGATGAGCGTCTGAGTCAGCGTGCTTTGCGTGAGCTTTATCTCAAGGGTTTCGAGATGATGGTACGCAAGAGCAATCCTTGGACCATCATGTCGGCGTATAATAAGGTGAACGGTGTCTATGCTCAAGGCAACAAAGATCTCTTGACCAACATCCTGCGTAACGACTGGGGATATAAGGGAATCGTCGAGACCGACTGGATTGGTAAGCGTGAAGACCTGCCTGTAGAACAGGAGGTAGCTGCTGGCAACGACCTGATGATGCCGGGCTATCCTGCACAGGTAAAAGATATAGTAAACGCGGTGAAATCGGGCAAATTGGACGTAAATGACGTTGACCGCAACGTGCGCCGTATGTTGGAATACATCGTGAAGACTCCACGTTTCAAGGGGTATAAATATAGTGGCGAGCCCGACCTCAAGGCTCATGCCGCCATTACCCGGCAGAGCAGCACCGAGGGTATGGTGCTCTTGAAGAACAATGCAGCTCTCCCAATCCGTGGCTTGAAGACGGTGGCTCTCTTCGGGGTCAACTCCTACGACTTTATGTCGGGTGGACTTGGTAGTGGAGCAGTCAATGTAGGTTATTCTGTAGATATGGTTACTGGACTGAAGAACATCGGTGTGGCTACTACTCCGCAGCTCACAGAAATCTATCAGAACTATGTGAAATATGCCAAGGCAAAGCTCAAGGCAGACAAGAATCCAATGATGTGGTTCCTGAATCAAGGACAACCAAAGCTCGATGAAATCGATATAACTGAGCGCTGTGTGGCCAATGAGGAGCTTAAGGCTGATGCCGCCATCATCACCATCGGACGTCAGGCTGGTGAGGGTATGGATCGTCAGATCAATGGCGAGTTCAACCTCAGTAAGACGGAACAGGATATGATTTTCCGTGTATCTGATGCCTTCCATGCTAAAGGCAAGAAGGTGATTGTCATCATCAACTCGGGATCTGTCATGGAAACAGCAAGTTGGCGCGACCGTGTGGATGCCATCCTCGTGGCATGGCAACCCGGTATTGAGGGCGGTAACTCTGTGGCCGACATCCTGACAGGAAAGGTGAATCCATCGGGCAAACTGACCATGACTTGGCCTATTGCAGCGACTGATCATCCTTCTACTGCCAACTTCGCCAAGGAGTATGATATGTACACCTATAAGAATATGGAAGGCTGGGGCAAGGGCAATATCCCTGGCGTAGACTTCAGCAATCATGAAGAAGACATCTACGTGGGCTATCGCTACTTCGATACTTTCAAGAAGGATGTGGCTTATCCTTTCGGCTTCGGTCTGAGTTATACTACTTTCGAGATGGGCAAGCCTTCTGTCAAGGCTAACGGCAAGAACATAGAGGTAAGTGTAACCATCAAGAATACTGGCAAGGTTGCTGGCAAGCAGGTGGCACAGGTTTATGTCACCGCTCCTAAGGGTGCTTACGAGAAGCCTGCCAAGGAACTTAAAACCTTTGGCAAGACCCGTGAGTTGAAGCCAGGCGAGAGCCAGACTTTGAAGATGACTCTCGAGAAGCGCGACTTGGCAAGCTTTGATGAAGCCAACAGTCAGTGGAAGGTTGATGCAGGCAATTATCTGTTCCAGGTGGGAACCGATGTGGAGAGCATCAAGGGAACAGCTACATTAAAAGTAGCTGAATACACCGAGAAAACAAGCAGAGCCTGCGCTCCTAATGTTCAGTTGAATTATCTGAAGCAGAAGTAACTTTAATCGTGTAAGCAGAAGTATCTCTTCTCGTGTAAGAAGTAATACTTCATCACGTACAACTATGTACTCTGCCCATCGCATTGGGCAACTTTGCCCATAACGTTGGGCAGAGTTGTTCAATACGATGGGCAAAAATGCCCATAACGATGGGCAGATACTAATAAAGCCTTTCGCAGACTTTGTTCTCCTCTTCTTTCAGCCCTCCTGCATGATAGTCTTGACAGTTGATAGTTCTCTGTTTCTATAGAAAGAACAGATTTTCTGGTTGTTTTTTAGGAAAAGTGTAGTTTTTCTTATTGTTATTTATAGGAAAAGTGTAGTTTTTGCTTGGTTGTTTCGTAGGAAAAGTGTAAATATGCTCTATAGAAAGATTGAAAAATATATTATAAGTCACTTACAATCAGGGTCTGACAAGATTTTGATTATATATGGTGCACGCCAAATAGGTTCCTGTGCATGCTCATAAGAGCTACTTGCCACAGAAGAAATGAACCTTTCCGCAGAAATAAGGAGAAATCCTGAGATAATCCATGGCCTTTGCCGTCAGCAAACAACCGCAGACGGTGAAGGCCACAGCTGTTATTGTGAAGAGGATGACCGTAGGATCGAAAGTGAACAAAGGCACAAAGAGCTTGGTGATGATGGTGAAAGCCGGCGAGAACAACAGGATGGGGAGGGTGTTCTTTCCGATGACGAACGCTCCTTTCCTGAAGAGCTGGGGCATGAATCTATATACCGTCAGCCAGAATACTGTCATCACGTAGGTGAGCCACAGGCTGCGGACCAGGGCAGGATAAGAACTCTGCCAGGAAGTAATGCCCACGATGGTGACGATGATGGCAAATAATGACGGACGGAAGACATTCAGGAACGGCACGCGAAGGAGCTTGATGCCCACACCAATGGTGAAGAAGATGCAGCAATGCCAGGAGATGATGCCCAACCAAACCACAAAAATACCGATGAAGGCAACCGTGAGCAGCAAGGCTCCTATCTTGATCTTATTGCGGTAAAGCCATGAAACGGCATAATAGGCCACATAGCTGATGATGAGGTTGTGGATGTACCAGTATGGCCCCAGTGGCTCCATGGCGAGTTTGCGCAGAAAGACGAGTATGTCGAACCTGTCGATATGCTCATTGATGGGCAGTATCGAAGCCAGGATGATGTAGAGGCCCTCCATGACGATGTAGGGCACAAGCCACCATTTCACCTTTTGACAGAATTCGGAAAATGGCTTGTCGACATGAGCCAGGAAACCCGAGATGACAAAGAAGACAGGCGTAGTATAGAGCAGAAAGAACTCCTTGAGCCAGGGGTAGGTCTGTCCCAAATAAACCAAGTGTATCATGATGACGTGCAGGATGAACACACACTTCAGAAAGTCTAATTGTACGATTCTATTCTTCATTGATAAAAAGACATTGTTCTGAAGATATAACGCAACAAGTCTTTTTTTATTATTTTTCATGAGCCTTGCTTTGCCGTTTCGGTGAAATTGCTTAACTTTGCACGCAGAATTCGAATTTTTATATCTTTAATGTAATTATGGCAAAAAAAGCTCTTTTGATGATTCTCGATGGATGGGGAATCGGACAGCATGGCAAGGGTGACGTAATCTATAATACGCCAACTCCTTACCTGGATTATTTGACAGCAGTTTCAGCACACTCTCAGCTCCAGGCTTGCGGTGAAAACGTAGGCTTGCCTGAAGGACAGATGGGTAACTCAGAGGTAGGTCACCTCAATATCGGCGCAGGTCGTGTGGTATATCAGGACCTCGTTAAGATCAACAAGGCTTGCGAAAGCGGTGATATTCTGAAGAATCAGGAAATCATCAACGCTTACAGCTATGCTCAGAAGACAGGCAAGAAGCTCCACCTGATGGGTCTTACCTCTACTGGCGGCGTGCACTCTTCTCTCGACCACCTCTACAAGTTGATTGAGATTTCTAAGGAATATGGTTTGAAGAATACATACGTTCACTGTTTCATGGACGGCCGTGATACCGACCCAAAGAGCGGTAAGGGTTTCATCGAGCAGGTTCAGGCTTGTTGCGAGAAGAACGATGCTCATATCGCAAGCATCGTAGGTCGTTTCTATGCTATGGACCGTGACAAACGCTGGAACCGTGTGAAAGAGGCTTACGACCTGCTCGTAGAGGGCAAGGGCAAGCAGGCAGACGATATGGTAAAGGCTATGCAGGAAAGCTACGATGAGGACGTGACCGACGAGTTCATCAAGCCAATCTGCAACTCTACCGTTGACGGCACCATACAGGAAGGTGATGTCATTATCTTCATCAACTACCGTAACGACCGTGCCAAGGAGCTGACCCAGGTGTTGACTCAGCAGGATATGCCAGAGGAAGGCATGCACACCATCAAGGACCTGCAGTACTACTGCATGACCCCATACGATGCAAGCTTCAAGGGTGTACACATCCTCTTCCCTAAGGAAAATGTAATGGATACTCTTGGTGAGTACCTGAGCAAGCAGGGCAAGAAGCAGCTCCATACAGCAGAGACAGAGAAGTATGCACACGTGACATTCTTCTTCAATGGTGGCCGTGAGACACCTTATGAGGGTGAGGACCGTATCCTCGTGCCTTCTCCAAAGGTTGCTACCTACGACTTGAAGCCAGAGATGAGCGCTTACGAGGTGAAGGACAAGTTGGTGGGTGCCATCAATACACAGGAGTATGACTTCATCGTTGTCAACTTCGCCAATGGTGATATGGTAGGTCACACCGGTATCTACAATGCTATTGCCAAGGCTGTTCATGCTGTAGACAACTGCGTAAAGGATGTTATCGAGGCAGCTAAGGCCAACGATTATGAGGCTATCATCATCGCTGACCATGGAAATGCTGATCATGCCATCAATGCTGACGGTACTCCAAACACCGCCCACTCGCTGAACCCAGTGCCATTCATCTATGTAACAGACAACAACTCAGCTACTGTTAAGGATGGTCGTCTGGCCGACGTGGCTCCTTCTATCCTCCATATCATGGGCTTGGAGCAGCCTGCTGACATGACAGGTGAGAACTTGATTTCTGACAATAAGTAAAATACGATTTTATATACCTATAAAAAGTATCCTAAGATACTTGACCAAGTAATATAAGATACTTGCGCAAGTATCTTAAGATACTTTTAAATTTATATTAAGCATGAACGTAAAGATAGAAGACAGCTGGAGACAGCACATAGGTGACGAGTTCGAGAAGCAGTATTTTGTCGATCTCAGCAACTTTGTACGAGAGGAATATCTGCATACGCCTTGTTATCCTCCCGGACGCCTGATATTCAATGCCTTCAATCTTTGCCCTTTTGATGATGTAAAGGTGGTGATTATCGGTCAGGATCCTTACCATGAGCCAGGACAGGCTATGGGACTGAGTTTCTCTGTACCTGAAGGAGTCACTTTTCCACCATCGTTGATAAATATCTTTAAGGAAATACAGATGGATCTTGGTATTCCGATGCCTGCTACAGGTGATCTGACCCGCTGGGCCAAACAGGGAGTGTTATTGCTCAATGCCACCCTGACAGTTAGAGCCCATCAGGCTGCGAGCCATCAGCGCAAGGGATGGGAACAGTTTACGGATGCTGCTATCAAGGCTCTCAGCAGGGACAAGGAGCATCTGGTATTTATTCTTTGGGGAGGCTATGCCCGCAGCAAGGCTTCACTCATCGACTCTTCGCGCCATCTGATATTGCAGAGCGTGCATCCTTCGCCATTATCTGCCAACCGCGGCGGATGGTTTGGCAATCATCATTTCTCCCGCTGTAACGAATATCTCAGACAGAATGGGATAGAACCGATACAATGGTAGAGGCAGCAGAAAAGAGGTATACATTTTTATATATACAGGAAACATTTATGAACAAAGACGAACTGCGTATTCTTCAGGTGGGTGATGTGCTGGTATCACCTAATATTATTACTGAAAAATTCTGTTGCGACCTTGATGCCTGCAAGGGAGAGTGCTGTATCGAAGGCGATGCCGGTGCTCCTGTAAGTCTCGACGAGATTATGGAGATAGAGAATATGCTCGATGTCGTTTGGGAAGACCTGTCGGCTTCGGCACAGGCTGTCATAGATAAGCAGGGTGTGGCGTATACGGATATAGAAGGCGACTTGGTGACGAGCATCGTCAATGGCAAGGACTGCGTGTTTACCTGCTATCAGGACCTGAAAGACATGAACGACGGACACACCATACAGAACTGCTGTCTTTGTGCCTTGGAGCGTGCCTATCGTGAGGGAAAATCTAAGTTCATGAAACCCATCTCATGTGCCTTGTATCCCATTCGTGCCAAACACTTTGGTAACGGGGTGTATGGTTTGAACTATAACCAATGGAAGATCTGTAAGGCAGCCGTGAAGAAGGGCGAGGAGTTGAACCTGCCCGTATATAAGTTCCTTGAAGGCCCTCTTGTTAAACGATTTGGACAAGAGTGGTATGACGAACTGTGTGCTGTAGCCCGTGAGTTGGGCTATTAGTAGATTTCCAATCCTTCTATTTTCTGTATCTGACTCTTGCGGAAATGGCGGTCGCCCTTGATGGTGATGGATTTTTGCCGGCTCGTGCTGAGACGACGGAAGGCTTGTTCGTCCATTTCGCCACTGCAGATATATACCAGTCCGTTTATCTCAAGTCTTTCTCCCTTCTTGGCTTCGCGCAGTGTGATGCGTACGGAGCCTTGGAAGAAACGGCCGAAGTCGTAGTGGAGGCCTAAAGAATCTTCGTGTTCGGCAATAGGCGACAGTACATGTCTTAGCCTGTTGACATAGGCAGGGTAAGTGGGTAGTGTGGTGTAGATGCCCTTGGTCTCTTTCAAAAGTCTGTGCACGGGCTTTTCGGATTCTTTGAAGAAGAAGTCGGAGGCTTTCCAGTTGTTGTCATATTGTCTGTTGTCGAAAACCTCTATGGTGTTTCCTATGCTGTCTTGCGTTATCCGGTTGCCTTCAGACAGGCTGCAGCTCCAGGATTCGTCGGCTTGTTGATAGAACGCCGAGCCGTTATGGCTTGTTCCATAATAATCCAATGTTAGTTGTTTGCTGGCAGCATTCTGTGAATATGCTGTAGCTTGAGGGCATGGTGCATACCATACGGCTATGGTATTGGAGTCTGGTCGCAGATAACGAGTCACATCGTAGGTATGCAGAAGGATTCCCTGTGGAGTTGTGTTTCTGTAGTAGACTTCTCTCGATACATTTCTCTCGTTGATATATACCTTGCAGCTGCCCATACTGGCAAAGGTGATATATGCCTGTTGGGGACGGTGCTTGGTGATATAAGTATGGCGGAACATCACCTCGGTGCTGTCGTCGGGAAAGGGATAAGAAATCCAGTGGGTACCGAACTCTTGACTATGCGAGTTCAGTACCCAGATGATGGAGAATATGATACAAATGATTTTGCGTATCATTTATTTGAAAGTTATTATTATCGTCACTTGGTCGCAGCCTTTTATTTGACCGTCTTGGTCTCACCAGCCTTGAAATGCAGTTTCTTCTGCTTGCCGTTGTAGCAAACGGTGAGCACGCCAGCCTGATGGCTGGTAATCTTGGCTTTGGCAACCTTCTGATTCTTCCAACTGAGGTCGATCTTGTAGTTGCCACGCGCCTTGATACCGTTTATCTCGCCAGTATTCCATGCTTCAGGGAGTGATGGCAGCAGTTCCATCGTGTCGCCATCACACTGCATCAGCATCTCACAGATACCAGCAGTTCCACCAAAGTTTCCATCAATCTGGAAGGGTGGGTGAGCATCAAAGAGGTTGGGATAAGTGCCTCCGGAGGAATGGTTTTTTAACGTGTTGGGACTGACATAGTTGAGCAGTTTGCGCAGAATGGCGTACGACTTGTCGGCTCTGTGCAGACGAGCCCACAGACAGATGCGCCATCCTGTACTCCAACCAGTAGAGTTGTCGCCCTTGATCTCCAACGATTTGGATGCGGCTTCAGCAATTTCAGGAGTCTTGACTAATGTGATATGGTTGAAAGGATACAAACCTAAGAGATGAGACTGATGGCGATGTTGCCAATCCCGGTCGTCCCAGTCGTAGTACCATTCTTGCAGATTACCCCTCTTGCCTATCTGATAAGGATGCAAACGATTGATGGCATCTTGCAGAGTAGCCTGATATGCAAGGTCGGTATTGAGTGCCTTTGCTCCCTTGATGGTATTCCTGAAGAGCTCGTGAATGATGGCAAGATCGGCAGTTCCTCCATATAGGGTGCTTCCCTTGTAGCCTTTGTCTGTTATATATTGTGCCTCGGGTGAGGTGGAAGGGGCTGTGATGAGTTCGCCCGGCTTCTTGGGGTTGTCGATAAGCCACTTCAGCATGAAGTCGGCAGCACCTTTCATCAGTGGGTAAGCTGTCTGGCGCAGGAAGTCGAGATCGCGTGTGTAGTCATAGTGATCCCAAAGAGTCTGTACGAGCCAGGCTCCACCCATGTTCCAGTTGCTCCACTTGGGGCTTCCCTTCTTAGTGCCTACAGGATTACTCATGGCCCATGCGTCCGTATTATGTCCGGCACACCAGCCTTCCTCTATACCATAAAAATGCTTGGCGGTGTACTTTCCTGTTACGGCAAGGGCCTTTACCAGTCCTTCTACAGGCATGGTGAGTTCTGAGAGGTTGGCTACTTCTGCAGGCCAGTAGTTCTCTTCCAGATTGATGTTGGTGGTATAGTTGCCTCGCCATGGCGACAGACGGGCTGGTGCCCACAGGCCTTGCAGGTTGGCAGGAACACCCGGAGTGCGTGAGCAACTGATGAGCAGGTATCTGCCAAACTGGAAATAGAGCATCTCGAGATATGGGTTTTGTTCCTGCTTCTTGGTATAGTCGAGGAGTTGTTGCTCCGTGTTGCGCTGAGTGTCGTATCGGGCTCCTTTCAGTATGAAACGGGTGCGGTCGAAAAATTGTTTGTAGTCGTTTACATGACGTTGGCGTAGTTCGGGATAAGTATAGTTGACCAGATGCCAGGCGTCATCTGCCACCTTTTCTATATATGGAGCTCCTTCGGTCACGGGATGCTTGTCGAAACCATTATAGCTGGTCTCGTTTACGAAGTATATGATGGCCTCGCTCACGCCCTGTAGGTGCAGGGTAGAGTCGGTAGGCGTGATACTTCCATCTGTGTTTCGTATGCTCAGTATGGAGCAGAAATGCGTGCTGTTCTCTGGCTCTCCCATGGCATGACCAGTAAGTGTGAGCTGGTTGCCTGAAGCTTTTGCCTGATGAGGGATAAGCGAAGTAAGCGAGATGTCGCAGTTGATGGTTTGTTTCTGTGATGCGGTGAGCCTGATGGCTATCACTTTATCTGGATGTGATGCGAAGTACTCCCTGGTGTAGCTAACCCCTTCACGGCTATAGCGAAGTGTGGCTATAGCGCTGTCGAGACTGAGCTGACGGTAGTACTGGGTGGCTTGTCCTGGATTCTGGTCCTTGATGTTGATGATGGCAAGAGGCTGATAATACTCCGAATTGTGCCCTTGCACATGCAGCTGAAGTGAGTCGGCAGCCTTGTAATCTTCTCTGAAGAGTGCTTCCCTTATCTTAGGAATCCACTTGTAGGCTTCGCCTCCTTCCTGCCTGTCAACAGGTTTCCCCGTCCACAGGGTGATGTCGTTAAGGTAAATAGAATCGTTGTTGGCGCCTCCATATATGAGGGCTCCCAACTTGCCGTTGCCTATAGGCAAGGACTCTTCGAAGACTGTTGCAGGCTTGGTGTACCATAAGTTGAATGGCAACTTGTCCTGTGCAAGTCCTGGTAAACTATTGGCTAAGAGTAGCGCTGAGAAAACAAACTTTCTCATGGTTTTGGGATTTAAGTACTAAAAGGGCGGACATTCTTGATAAGAAGTCCGCCCTGGTATAAATGGTTTAATTAAGCGTCAATATTAGCGTAGGTTGCGTTCTGCTCGATAAACTCACGGCGTGGCTCTACATCGTCTCCCATCAGCATAGAGAAAATCTCATCAGCATGAGCTGCATTCTCGATGGTGACTTGTTTGAGGAGTCGTGTCTTTGGGTCCATGGTGGTTTCCCAGAGCTGCTCGGGGTTCATCTCACCCAAACCTTTGTATCGCTGAGTGTGGATGTTCTTATCTTCCACGCCTTCGCCATACTTGTCGATAAAGGCCTGGCGCTGCTGTTCTGTATAGCAGTATTCGCTCACCTTGTTCTTGAAAGAACATTTGTACAGTGGTGGAGTGGCGATATAGAGGTGTCCCTCCTCGATAACCTTTGGCATGAAGCGATAGAACAATGTCATAATCAGGGTGTCGATGTGTGAACCATCGACATCGGCATCCGTCATGATAATAATCTTGTCGTATCTCAACTTGTCTGTGTTGGCCTCCTTGCTGTCTTCTCCGTCTACTCCGAAGCGGACTCCGATGCTCTGGATGATGTTCATTACTGACTCCGCCTCGAACACCTTATGCCATTGCACCTTCTCTACGTTAAGAATCTTACCGCGCAAAGGAAGAATAGCCTGATGGAATCGGTCGCGTCCCTGCTTGGCAGAACCACCAGCCGAGTCACCCTCGACAAGGAAAATCTCGCTCTCCTTAGGATCCTTGATAGAGCAGTCAGCCAACTTGCCAGGCAGACCTCCACCTGTCATAAAGTTCTTGCGCTGTACACTCTCGCGTGCCTTGCGTGCTGCAATACGTGCTGTAGCGGCCAAGACCACTTTTTCACAAATCTTCTTTGCCTCGTCTGGATGTTCCTCTAAATAATCGGTCAAAGCTTCATTGACAGCCTGTTGTACGGCACCCTGCACCTCGCTGTTTCCAAGCTTGGTCTTGGTCTGACCTTCAAACTGCGGCTCAGCGACCTTGATAGAGATGACAGCTGTAAGACCCTCGCGGAAATCTTCAGGTGCAATCTCGACCTTGGCTTTCTCAATTTGCTTGGCTATGGTTGGCTCTGCTTCTGCGTATGCTTTCAGTGTGCGGGTGAGTGCCATGCGGAAACCAGTGAGGTGGGTTCCACCCTCGATGGTGTTGATATTGTTTACATACGAGTGAATATTCTCGCTGTAATCAGTATTATACATGATGGCAATTTCGATAGGAATGCCCTGCTTTTCTGTCTTCAGATAGATGACATCGTCGAAGAGATGAGTGCGGTGACGGTCTACATAGCGAACGAATTCCTTCAAACCGTCCTTGGCATGGAACACCATCTGTTTTGTTTTTCCCTCTTCGTCGGGACGAAGGTCTGTCAGCGTTATCTTGATACCGGCATTAAGGAATGCCAACTCACGCATGCGGCTTGCAATAATATCCCATTTGTATATTGTAGTGGTGAAGATGGTTGGGTCTGGCCAGAACTGCTGGCGTGTACCGCGCTTGTCGGTCTCGCCAATCACCTTTACAGGATAGAGAGGCTTTCCCTTTTCGTATTCCTGCTGGTAGATCTTGCCTCCACGGAACACCTGAGACATCATGTGTGTTGACAGAGCATTAACGCAACTAACACCCACACCGTGCAAACCTCCGGAAACTTTGTAGGAACCTTTGTCGAACTTACCTCCGGCATGGAGCACTGTCATTACTACTTCGAGAGCAGACTTGTGCAATTTTTCATGCTCGTCTACAGGAATACCACGTCCGTTGTCTTCTACTGTGATAGAGTTGTCTTCGTTGATAGTTACCTCTATGTCTGTACAGTAACCTGCCATGGCCTCGTCGATAGAGTTGTCTACAGTCTCATTTACCAAGTGATGCAGACCTTTCTCGGAGATGTCACCGATGTACATCGCAGGACGTTTGCGAACAGCCTCAAGTCCTTCGAGAACTTGGATGTTGCTCGCTGAATAATTATTTGCGTTGTTTTGATTTTCTGCCATTTCTTTGTTTAGTATAATTTCCGTGCAAAGATAACAAAAAAAAGCGAGAAAAGGGATAGAATGTTGCTAAAAAACCACAAAAAGCGATGCTTATTTTTTTATTTTTCCCTTTTATATTCAAAAGGGTCGTTTATGCTCCTTTTGTGGGTGAGTTCATGGATGTTTGGTAAACAAATTAAGGCTGCAATCCTTTCGGAATGCAGCCTTATGTATGTTTATCTCCTAATTTGAGATTAGCCCAACTTAGCGATATGCTGAGCAAGACCAGACTTCAAGTTAGCAGCCTTGTTGCTGTGGATGATGTTAATCTTAGCCAACTTGTCTAAAAGCTTCTGAACAGTAGGATACAGCTTTGTAGCCTCTTCCTTATCTGTCATGTTGCGCAACTTGCGTACAGCGTTACGCATGGTCTTTGCATAATACTTATTGTGCAGAGACTTCTTTTTGTCCTGACGGATTCTCTCTTGATTGATGATTTATGATTTGCCATCTTTTTTTATTATTATATATTCTACTTGTAGTCCCTAGCAGAGTCGAACTGCTCTTTAGAGAATGAAAATCTCTCGTCCTAACCGATAGACGAAGGGACCATTTGTTGTTTGCGGGTGCAAAGTTACTACATTTTTTTTGTTCTCACAAATTTTTTATGTGGAATTTTTCTTCAAATGCATATTTTTTCGTATTTTTGCCATAGTTTTGGTAAAAAAGGCGAGTATATGGTTATAAAAACGAAAGCTGTTGTGCTACATGTGGTTAAATTCGGTGACAATCAACTTGTTGTTGATTTTCTTACCGAGGCATTAGGGCGTTTGTCTTTTATGATTCGTCTGCCCAAATCGGCGAAGGCTAAGGTGAAGCGTCAGTATTTTCAACCTCTTTCTGTTTTGTCCTTAGAGTTTGATTATCGTCCTAAGGCCAGTCTGCAACGGCTCAAGGATGTTTTCATTGCTGTTCCTTTTACAGATATTCCGGTTTCGCCCTATAAAATGTCTATGGCGATGTTCCTTTCAGAGTTCTTGTATTATACTACACGCCACGAGCAGGAGAACGTTTCCTTGTTCAGTTTTGTGGTGAGCAGTCTGCAATGGTTGGACTTGGCGCGTGAAGGGTTTGCCAACTTCCATATCGTTTTCATGATTCGTCTTACCTTGTTCTTGGGAATTGCGCCTAATGTGGAAGATGCGTCACAAGGTGGTTGCTTCGACCTGAGTGAGGGAATGTTTGTTGCCCCAGCATCTGTGCATTCGATGTTCTTGTCGAAAGATGATTCTTTGCGGATGCGCGATTTGATGAGGCTTCGCTTTCAAACAATGCACCTCTACACAATGTCACGGCAGGAGCGTAACAGATGTGTAGAGGTGATTATAAGTTATTATCGGTTGCACATGCCCGATTTTCCCGAATTGAAAACTCTCCCTATATTGAAGGAACTGTTTGTTTAAGCGAAACTGATGACGCCCTTTACTGGTTCGTCGCCCTCTTCTTTCTTAGAGGTTTCTTGCTGACCGGAGGCGATGTGGCGAATGTCTTCAAGCATCTGACGTGTACGCTTGTAGGTTGGAGTATCTTCCACTTGCATGATGACGTCCTCGTTGTCCAGGTCTTCAGGACGGAAGAGGAAGATATGTGGATGACGCTTGTACTGAGGTGTATTGCCGTCAGAACCATAGTAATGTTTTCTGCGGTCTTCTCGCTCAGCTCTTTTCTCTTCCTGTTCGGCGATTCTGCGTGTCTCTTCCTCTGTATGTTTTCTGAGATGTACGTTCATACCGTCTACATCCTCTATGCCGAATCCTGTTGCAAGAACTGTCACCTTTACTTTGTTGCCCAGCTCGGGGTCGATAGCCAATCCCCATTTCAGTTCGAAGTCGTCGCCAAAGTTGCCCATGAAGTCGTTGACGTCATTCATCTCGTCCATGGTGAGACCTGTGTTGTCTTTTCTCTCACTCGAGAAGGCAATGCTGAGAAGAATCTTCTTGGAGTTGAACACATCGTTGTCGTTGAGCAATGGAGAGTTGAGCGCATCCTCGATGGCTTTCTTTACTCTGCCTTCTCCCTCGCCATAACCTGTACTCATGATAGCCACGCCACCATCTTTCAACACTGTCTTCACATCGTTGAAGTCGAGGTTGATGAGTCCGTGTACGGTAATGATTTCGGCGATACTCTTGGCTGCAATGCTCAGTGTGTCGTCTGCTTTGCCGAAAGCATCGAGCACAGCCAGTTCTGGATAAATCTGACGCAGGCGCTCATTGTTGATAACGAGCAGAGCATCGACGTGCTTTGACATTTCCTCAACACCATCCAGAGCTTGGTCTATCTTCTTGGTTCCCTCGAAACGGAAGGGGATTGTAACGATACCTACAGTAAGAATGCCTAATTCCTTGCTTACTCTTGCTATGACTGGAGCTGCACCAGTACCGGTGCCGCCACCCATACCAGCTGTGATGAAGGTCATCTTGGTACCATCATTCAGCATGTTCTTGATGTCGTCCAATGTTTCTTCGGCTGCCTCGCGTGCTTTTTCTGGTTTGTTGCCGGCACCAAGTCCTTCCTTGCCTAATTGGAGATGTACGGGCACAGGAGAGTCGTTGAGAGCCTGATTGTCGGTGTTGCAGAGTACGAAACTCACATCATGGATGCCCTCTTTGTACATGTGATTGACTGCATTACCGCCGCCACCGCCTACACCAATTACCTTGATGATGCTGTTCTCTTTCTCTGGTTCTCCAAAATCCAGAATATGTGGAGTGTTATCTTGCATGATGAATATCTATATTAAATTTGTTGTTTGTATATATATATTAAAGAGGTGTAACTATTCTTCCTCAGAAATACTGTCTTCGACGAATTTCTTCAAGAATCGGAAGCCTCTGTGGAAGATGCTCTTCTCTTTCTTCTCTTTCTTGATTCGCTCAGCCTCTTCTTCGGCAGCTTTTCTTGCAGCCTCTTCCTCTTCTTCTATTTTCTTACGTGCCTCCTCTTCTGCTTTCTGCTTTTCGGCAGCAGTGAGAACTACGCCTGTTCCAACTGTATCGTTAGGATTTCGTGGAGTCTTATGTACATCATTGACAGTGGTGTGACCATCCTGATTGAACAGGTCGGTGTTGATTTCGTCGCCAGCACAGTTCATATTGCCTTTTGCCAACAATCCAAGAACGGTGTTCATCGTTCCGTCGTGGTTGGTGTATCTTGGATCTTTCGAGTTGACTGTCTGGTTGATGAACTTGGCAATTCTAATTTTGTCGATATGAGTGTGCATCTTGAAGGCCCTGCCAATCTCTGGCATATTGCTGCCGCCTCCGGTAAGGATGATGCCACCCAGCAGTTTGTCGGCATATTCTGCTGGAACCTGAAACCATACATTCTCCACGATTTCCTCAACACGTGCTTCCACAATCTCGATAAACTTTTTGCTTTCAACTACACGGTCTTTGTCTATCGGGTAGTTGAGTGTCGGGTCGATATTGCTGTTCTCTGTATAGGCCTTGCCATATTTGAGCTTCATCTTCTCGGCATCCTGTTCCTCGATTTGCAGGCTGGTGATGTCTTTTGTGATATTGTTGCCTCCCAGTGGGATGACAGAGAGATGACGCAAGATTCCCTTGCTGTAGACTGATACTGTAGTGGTGTCGGCACCTAAGTCGACAAGCATACAACCTGCTCTCTTCTCAGAGTCTGTCAGTATATGGTCGGCCAATGCCAGAGGTGCAAGATACATCTCGGCAATAGAGATATGGGCATTCTCGAAACATGTGTTGATGTTGTTGTAGAAAGTCCTGCGCCACAGGATATTCAGGAAGATGCCCTCGAGGTGAGAACACTGTATGCCAACAGGATCCAGCTGGTGCTGGCTGTCTATCTTGTATTCTTGGGTGATGGCGTCAAGGATTTCCTGGTCTGGATAGGTCATGTTGCGGTTGATGTCCATCAACTCGTTGATCATTTCCTGTGTGATGATGGTGTGCTCAGGCAGGTCTTTCACGATCACGTTCTTGATGCTGCGGATAGAACGGCCACCCACGCCGACATAAACCTGTCGGATATCTTGCTTCAGTATTGCCTTCAACTTTTTGATGATATTGGTCAGGCAAAGACATGTCTGGTTGATATTGTATATCACCCCTTTCCTGATGCAAGAAGACGAGTCTTCCTCCACTGTGGCAAGAACCGTGATGCTTCCATCCAGGTTCTTCTGTCCTGCTATACCTGTCATCTTTGATGAACCAAGTTCAATTGCTACGATAAATTCCTTTGGCATAGTTGTATCTATTTATCTATTTTTTATTTGCTGTGTTGTTTATTGCTGCCTCTTTTTGCAGATAATCTGGTTGTCGAACTCGATGTTGATGTACGAGTATTTGTTCCATCCTGCCTGTGAGAGTCCGTATTTGTAGAATTTCTCCAATCTGTCCATTTTCTTATTGACAAAATTGTTGATATCCTCTTCTCTCTTCCTCTTTGAGCTGCATTCAGGCAGGCGTCCTATATATACAATGTGGTTGCCTACTCTGGGTACCAGTTCTATGCTTCTGTCGGGCAGAACATTGATTTGTTCTATCTGGTTTCTCCATAACTCGTTGACCATAAGCGATTTGCTTAATAGTGAGATATAGTTCTGTGCAAACCATTTGTTGATCTGCCCTGTCGCTACAATGAGGTCGCTTGTATATTTGGTATTCGGCATCACCTGATAGTGGTCGTCAATATAGTAGTCCTCGTTGTTGGCGCTCTTTATCCGCACGATAGGCATTCGCTGTGTCAGATGGATGTCGACAAGACCGTTTTGTGTCTTGTAGCATTCTGCTGTCTTGACAAAAGGACTGGTCTTCAGTGTCTCTTCTATTTTGCGGGCACTGATGTCGGTTATCTTCTTCTTCAGAGGGTACAGTTGCTTTGCTTCTAACCTTTTCTTTATTTCTTTAGCGTTCAGAAAACCATTCGTCATCTCGTCTTGTATGTTGATGTTCACCTTTGTGCAGACTTTCTTGCTTTCATCAGGTTTGTTAAACTTGGTGATAGCGAAAGTCAGGTAAACGCCGAGCATGAGGTCGAGCAAGATGATAATAGTCTTCTTCCAATTGATGCGCATTATATTTTTTCCTTTAGAATTTTTTCTATTTCAGGGACATAGTTGTCCAAGTCGCCAGCTCCGAGTATGACGAGCACGTCGAAGTCTCTGCTTCTTACGAGGTCGAGAACATCTTCCTTATGAATCATACTCTTCTCTACGCCTGGTTTGAGGTTGTCGTAGATGAGTTTGGAGGTGACTCCTGGTATAGGTTGCTCTCTTGCAGGATAGATGTCGCAGAGGATTACTTCGTCGAGCATGCTCAGACTGTCGGCAAAGTCCTTGTAGAAATCTCTTGTACGGGTGTACAGATGAGGCTGGAAGATAGCTGTTATCTTACGGTTCTTGTACAACTCGCTTAGGCTCTTCGCACTCTGGTAAATCTCCTTGGGGTGATGAGCATAGTCGGAAAGCAGTACCAACTTGTCGGTCTTAATCTTAAAGTCGAAGCGGCGAACCACTCCCTCGTAAGTCTTCATGCCCTGTCGCAACTCTTCTGCTGTGCAGCCATTGAGCTGTGCCATAGCCATAGCTGCCACTCCATTCTCTATATTGATAGGAACGGGTTGTCCTAAGATAACACCAGGCACGTTCTCAATAGGAGAAACAAAGTCGAATGTGATTTCGCCGTTGTCGATCTTGATGTTCTCGGCATGGAAGTCTCCTTCGTCGAGGCTGTATTCATATACGCGAACGCTTTCCTGTACATGCTGTTTCATCTCCAGGTTTTTGTGGATGATGAGGGCACCGCCAGGCTGGATGAGTTCTGTATAATGGCGGAAACTCTCCAAGTAGGCTTCCTTTGTGCCATAGATGTCAAGATGGTCGGGGTCGGTAGCTGTAATGACGCTCATCCAGGGACGAAGCCAGTGGAAACTGCGGTCGAACTCATCAGCCTCAATGACTACATAGTCGCTCTTGTCGGACAGGATGTAGTTGGTTCCATAGTTCTTTGAAATGCCTCCGAGGAATGCGTTGCAGTCGATATGACTTTCGTGCATGATGTGTGCGCACATGGTGGAAGTGGATGTCTTGCCATGAGTACCGGCCACGCATAGTCCTTTGTGTGTGCGGGTGAGTGTGCCCAATACCTGAGCACGTTTCTCGATGGTGAATCCATTCTGCTGGAAGTATACAAGCTCCTGATGGGTGGCGGGGATGGCAGGTGTGTAGATGACCAGCGTGTTCTTGGCATCCTTGCATGCTGAAGGAATCAGTTCCACATTCTCCTCATAGTGGATGAGCATACCTTCCTTTTCCAGTTCGTGTGTCAACTCGGATGGAGTCTTGTCGTAACCGGCTACGGTGAGCCCTTTCTTTAAGAAATATCTGGCGATGGCGCTCATTCCGATGCCGCCTGCTCCTACGAAATATACTGCTTTTATATCTTTGATTTCCATTATTTTGTTGCTAATTTTATGACTTCGTCGGCGATGACGTCGGCAGAGTTCTTCAGTCCTAATTTCTTGATATTCTCGCTCATAGAAGCGAGTTTCTTTGCATCCTCAACTATGCCGACAGCCTTCTTGATGAGTACTGCCGGTGCATCGGCATCCTTCACATAGATGGCTGCATCCTTGTTGACCAGTGCCATGGCGTTCTTGGTCTGATGATCTTCTGCTACATTCGGGCTTGGTACCAAGATGACAGGCTTGCCGATAAGGCAGAACTCGCTGATACTGCTGGCTCCTGCACGACTTATGACAAGGTCGGCTGCCTGATAGGCTGCCCCCATGTCGCTAATGAAATCGGTAACCTTCAGCATAGGAAGGTCTTTGTCTTTGAGCTGATTGACGATGCTCTCGTGGTAGTACTTACCTGTTTGCCAGATAAACTGTACGCCACTTTTTTCTATGATGTCCAGGTTCTGCAAGACACTTTCGTTGATGGTTCTTGCACCTAAACTTCCGCCTACGAGCAAAATTGTCTTCTTCTCAGGGTCCAGACCGAACTGCTTGCGTGCTTCCTCTTTAGTGAGAGTAGTGCTCAGCACATTCTGTCTTACGGGATTACCTGTCATGATAATCTTGTCGGCAGGGAAGAAACGCTCCATTCCCTCATACGCTACACATATCTTCTGGGCTTTTTTGGCCAGAAGCTTGTTGGTTACTCCGGCATAAGAGTTCTGCTCTTGAATGAGGCAGGGAATACCTTTGCTGGCACACACGTTGAGAGTTGGACCGCTTGCATAGCCTCCAACTCCTACTGCTGCCATTGGCTTGAAGTCCTTGATGATCTTCTTAGCCATTCTTTGGCTTTTCCAGATTCTGAAAAGTACAGCGAAGTTCTTGAGCAAGTGTTTGCGGTCGAATCCGCAAATGGGCAAGCCTTTGATCTCGTATCCTGCTGCAGGGACACGTTGCATTTCCATTCTGCCTTTAGCCCCGACAAACAATATTTTTGCATCAGGACGCTTGGCTTTAATTGCGTTGGCAATAGATACGGCAGGGAAGATGTGTCCACCAGTTCCACCGCCACTAATGATAATTCTTAGCTCGTTATTCATATTTTTTCAGTTTCTATCGCAAAGGTAAATAAAAAAATCCATTTTATGGCATTTTTTATTTAAAATGTTGTTCTTTTTTATGCTGTAGCCAATTTTGGGTTAGTCTGCCTGTCATCTGCTCCTTCTTTCTTCTTGGCTGTTCTGCTGATGCTTAGGATAATACCCACATACATGCAGTTGATGATGGATGATGTTCCACCTCGGCTGATAAGAGGAAGTGGCTGTCCGGTAACAGGAGCGAGTCCTACGGCTACTGCCATGTTGAAAAGGGCCTGTGTGACGAGAAGAATGGCAAGTCCCATGGCAAGAAATGCCGGGAAATTGTTCTCACACCGGTTGGCTATTCTTCCTGTTCTGAAGAGCAGGATGATATATAGGAATGCGACAAAGAGTCCTCCCGGCACCCCCATCTCCTCAATGATGATGGCATAGATGAAGTCGGAGAAGGCCTGCGACAGGAAGTCGCGTTCTACAGAGTTTCCCGGACCTTTGCCCATGACGTTGGATGAGGCAATGGCAATATTGGCATGAGCCACCTGAGCATCCTTGTCAAGGTCTACCTCCTCTGGCGACACAGGCTTTGTGTCGAGGAAGTGGTCGATACGGGCTTTCCATGTATCCATACGGTGGAACATCTTCTGTACGGTATTCTTCTTCTCAGGTTGCTCTGTCGCTACCTGTTCGGTAAAGGTGTCGTTTGTCTTTGCCAACTTCTCTTCGTCATGCCCCAACAGCATGACCATCGAGATGGCGAAGACGATGGTGAGCAGTACAATACCAGCAAGCTTTCCGAGCAGTTTACCAGGCACTCTTCCTATGATCATCATGAAGAAAATGGTGATACACAAGAGCATGGCTGTAGACATATTCTCGAGCATGATGGGGAAAATCATAACGGCGCTGATTGTCAGGATGTATTTGAATGCCCGCTTGTCAGCTCCGTTCTCGTTCTGCATGGCACTTAGAATCTGTGCTACTGCAAGTACGAGTGTTCCCTTGGCTATCTCGGAAGGCTGAAACTGGATGCCCACGAGGCTGATCCATCTGGATGCGCCATTGGTAGACTGTCCAGCCAACAGTACCCACAGAAGTAAGACTATAGAGATAAAAATCATGAAAGGAGTCACGATTTTGAAATACTTGCACTTGACCTTCAGCATGCAAATCATGACGAAGACACCGCCAACCAGGATAGCCATGTGCTTGATGACTGGCCCCATGAAGTTTCCGCTCTTGTACGACAGCGTACTTGAGGCTGAGTAAACCTCAATGATGCTGATCATACAGAGGAAGAAAAACACCATCCAGATGACTTTGTCTCCCTTGAATATGTTACCTATTTTGTTGCTCATTTCTCTTTTTTGTCTTCCTCTTTGTCTTTAGTCTTTCTGTCTTTTACAGTTGTCGGGCAAGTGTCTTGAACTGTTCGCCTCTGTCTTCCATGTTTTTGAACAGGTCGAAGCTTGCACAACATGGACTCAGCAGAACAGTGTCGCCTTCTTTTGCCATCTTGTGGCAAGCTGCGATACAGTCTTTCATGCTGTGAGTATCACAAACAGGAATGCCAAGACAGTCGAAGTTGTCGTGTAACTTCTTGTTGTCGGCTCCCAAATATACCAGTCCTACACACTTTTGCTTTACCAGTTCTGTGATGTGGCTGTAGTCGTTGCCCTTGTCCTTTCCTCCCAAGATCAGGATGGTAGGTGTCTTCATGCTTTCGAGTGCATACCAGCAGGCATCTACGTTGGTAGCCTTTGAGTCGTTGATGTATTGCACGCCGTTCACCTTGCATACTTTCTCCAGGCGGTGTTCCACGCCAGGAAAGTCGCCCAGGCTCTTGCGGATCGTAGCCTCGTCAATTCCTGCAATATGGCAGGCAAGTCCTGCTGCCAGGCTGTTGTAGATATTGTGTTTGCCTGTAAGGCTCAGCTCAGCTTCTGGCATGGCGAAAGGAGTAGGGTAGTCGAGTTTGTAGAGTCCGTCCTCTATGTATCCTACACATCCTTCCTCCTTGTTCTCAGCAAACGGACAGATTCTTGACTTCAGATTGTATTTCTCAATCTCTTTCTTCACGATGGGATCGTCGTTCCAATAGATGAAACTGTCTTCTTCTGTCTGATTTTGTGTGATACGCATCTTGGCGTCCACATAGTTTTGCATGCAGAAGTCGTAACGGTCCAGGTGGTCGGGTGTGATGTTGAGAAGGATGGCTATGTTGGCGCGGAACTTGTACATATTGTCAAGCTGGAAACTGCTCAGCTCGATGATGTAGTACTTGTGTGGCTCCTCTGCAACCTGGAGGGCAAGGCTGTTTCCGATGTTTCCTGCCAGACCTGCATCCATGCCTGCCGCCTTGAAGATGTGGTATATGAGTGATGTGGTTGTGGTCTTGCCATTGCTGCCAGTGATGCACACCATCTTGGCGTCAGTATATCTTGCGGCAAACTCTATCTCGCTGATGATAGGTGTGCCCTGCGCCATCAATTTCTGAATCATGGGAGCCTCTTTAGGAATACCCGGGCTCTTGATGATTTCGTTGGCATTCAGTATTTTCTCTTCTGTATGGTGGCCTTCTTCCCATTCTATCTGGTGGTCATCAAGCAGTTTTTTGTATTTGTCCTTGATTTTTGACATGTCGGATACAAATACATCAAAACCTTCTTTCTTGGCAAGTACGGCAGCTCCTGCTCCGCTTTCGCCAGCACCTAAAATTACAATTCTACTCATATTTTTTATCTTATCTTCAATGTTATAATTGTTAAGGCAGCAAGAATGATGGTGATAATCCAGAAACGGATTGTTATCTTTGATTCGTGGATGGCACCATGTGGCTTCTTGATGAGATACTTACACTCAGGGTCGAGCTGGCTGTCCTGTGTTCTGAAGTTGTCGTGGATAGGCGTTCTCTTGAAGATGCGCTGCTTGATACCTTTACGCTTGCCTAATTTATAGTAGTATACCTGTACGATGACGCTGAGGCTTTCTACGAAGAAAATGCCACAGAGAATAGGCAGCATGAGCTCTTTGTGGATGATGATGGCTCCCACGGCAATAATGCCGCCAATGGTCAGCGAGCCTGTATCGCCCATGAATACTTGCGCGGGATAGGCATTGTACCACAGGAATCCGATCAGCGCGCCGATAAAGGCGCAGAAGAACACCACCAGTTCCTCCGACCCTGGTATGTACATGATGTTGAGGTAGGCAGCATACTGGATGTGGGAAGACACATAGGCCAGTATGCCCAATGCCACACCTATGATGGCAGAGTTGCCTGCACACATTCCGTCCATACCGTCATTCAGGTTGGCTCCGTTGGATACAGCGGTCACGACAAAGATAGTCATCAGGACGAAGAGAATCCATCCTGCTGCCGTCTTGTATTTGCCGCAGAATCCCATGATGCGTGAGTAGTCAAGGTTGTGCCCCTTGATAAATGGTATGGTGGTCTTCAGCGACTTGGTAGACTCTGCCCTGTGCTTGACGACCATCTCCTGTCCCTGACGCTCGATGGCTAAGTTCTCGTTCATCTTGACATCAGGTGAGGCCCACAGCACCAAGCCAACGATAAGTCCGATGCCGAGCTGTCCCACTATCTTGTATTTTCCTTTCAGTCCTTCCTTGTCGCGCTTGAAGATCTTGATGAAGTCGTCCATACCTCCCAGGAATCCCAGCCATACGGTGGTGATGAGCATCAGTATCAGATAGATGTTGCGCAAACGTCCCAACAGCAGAACCGGTATGAGTATTGCCATGATGATGATGACGCCACCCATGGATGGAACTCCTATCTTCTTGACACCAAATGGGTCGATGCTGGCATCGCGCTGAGTTTCAGTTATCTGCTTGCTTTTGAGGTATTTGATGAACTTCTCGCCAAACCAAGCAGAGATAACCAACGAAAGAATGAGAGCCAGAAGAGCACGGAAAGAGATGTAACCCCACATGTGGGAGCCGGAAATGCCCCATTGCTCTAAAAATCTAAAGAGATAGTATAACATTTTCTTCTTTTATTATTTCTTGTTAATACCGAAGATGCCGCGAATTACTTCCTTGTCGTCGAAGTGGTGTTTCACGCCCTTGATTTCCTGGTAGTCCTCGTGGCCTTTGCCTGCCACCAGAATCACATCGCCCTTCTTTGCCATCATGCATGCTGTGCGGATGGCCTCTTTGCGGTCTACGATGCTGATGACTTTCTTCATCTGCTGTTCGTTCAGACCAGCCAACATGTCGTTGATGATGTCCTGTGGCTCCTCGAAACGGGGATTGTCGCTGGTGATAATCACCTTGTCGCTTTGTTTGACGGCTTCTTGTGCCATGAGTGGTCGCTTGCCCTTGTCGCGGTTTCCGCCTGCACCACATACGGTGATGACTTCTCCCTTTCCGTTGAGCACCTCATGTATGGCATTGAGCACATTCTCGAGAGCATCGGGAGTATGAGCGTAGTCAACGATGGCTGTGTAGCCTTCTGGTGACTGGATGGGTTCGAGACGTCCGTTCACGCTGTGCAGTGTGCTCAGTACTACAAGCACATCTTCTGGCTTTTTGCCCAGCATGATGGCTGTGCCATATACTGCCAGCAGATTGCTTACGTTGAATTTACCGATAAACTGCACGCCTACTTCTCTGCCGTCCACATCTAAGTACATGCCTCCGAAGTGGCATTCCAGGATTCTTGCCTTGAAATCGGCCATGCTCCGTGTAGAGTACGTCTTGATGGTGGCTTTTGTGTTCTGTACCATGATCATGCCGTTCTTGTCATCGGCATTGGTAATGGCAAAGGCCGACTTTGGCAGACCGTCGAAGAAGGCCTTCTTGGCATTGCGATAGTTCTCGAAAGTCTTGTGATAGTCGAGATGGTCGCGTGTGAGGTTGGTGAAGATGCCGCCTGTGAATGTCAGACCGCCGATACGCTTTTGTGCTATGGCGTGCGAAGAGCATTCCATAAAGGCATACTCGCATCCTGCTTCTACCATCTTGCTCAGCAGGAGGTTGAGCTCGATTGGGTCGGGAGTGGTGTGGTCGGCAGGAATAGCTTCGTCCTCGATATAGTTGCAGACGGTAGACAGCAAGCCGCACTTATGTCCGAACTTGCGGAACATATTATATAATAAGGTGGCGATGGTGGTCTTTCCGTTTGTTCCAGTCACACCCACCAGCTTCAGTTTCTTGGATGGATCGCCATAGAACAGGGTGGCAACTTTTCCCACTGCGTCCTCTGTAGATTCTACTTTCACGTAGGTGACGCCTTCCACCTTCTCCTCAGGCATGTCTTCGCACAGAATGGATTTGGCGCCAAGCTCGATGGCTTTGGGTATAAACTTGTGACCATCTACTTGCGTTCCCTTCATGGCAACGAACAAATGGCTATCTTTGATTTTTCGAGAGTCAATGTTCACTCCTGTAACCTCGGTCTCCACATCGCCTGCTATTTCAACAGGCTGAATGTTCTTGAGTAAATCTTGTAGTTTCATATTCTGTTTCTTTGATGTTTCTATACATTATTATATATTATAGGTCGAGTGTGAGTGCGCAGACTTGTCCTTTCTTGATTCTTGTTCCTGGTACAAGACTTTGTTTTACTACTTTTCCACGACCGTAAATTCTGGTCTTTATGCCTCGGCTTTCCATCATGAAGATAGCGTCTCTTGCTCCCATGCCCGATACATCGGGTACGGCATTCTTGCTGTATTGCTTCTCCTTGATGAGCAGTACTTTCTTCTTTCCTTCCTTCTCGGCCTTTCCCCATATAGGATTGCCTGTTGCATAACTGCCCGACCAATTGGTGGCGGTGTTTATTCCGAGATGCTTCAGCACATAGTCGGCAGCCAATATGTTGCCTGACTTTACGTCTGGCAAGAAGACTGAGGCTGAGTCGCGGGCATCTTTCACATCGAGTTTCAGACTCTGTGCCATGATGCCTTCTGAAATTTCATGAAAGACCTTTCCACTCATTGTGCCGCCCGAAGCTGGGAGTCCCGATTTCTGAATGCAGACGATGCAGCTGTATTGAGGAGCATCGGCGGGGAAATAGCCTGCGAAACTGACGAGGTAGTTTGTTCCTCCGTTCTTGTATCCTCCCGCACCTTTAGATATCTGGGCTGTACCCGTCTTGCCTGCCACCTTGAAATTGGGTGAGCCTGCCTTACGTCCCAATCCCACACTTACCACTTGCTCCAAGATGGTCTGCAGTTCTTTGATGCTTTTTTCCTTGGCTATCTGTGGTCGCATGACTTCTACTGGGAACTCTTTGAGGGTTTCTCCGTTCTTCACCACTTTGGTGACGAAGCGCGGACGGACCATCTTTCCGTTGTTGGCTACTGCGTTGTAGAATGTCAGCGTGCTGATGGGCGGAACCTGTGTCTCGTATCCTATACTCATCCATGGCAGGGCTGTCTTGCTCCAGTTGACGTATTGTCCACGGCTGTTCTTGCGAGGCATACGGATGATGGCAGGTGTAGAGCCCACCAATGGTATTCTCAGATTGTCTCTCAGTCCGAGACGGTCTATTCCCTGCACAAACTTCTCTGGATGTTTGTGGTAATGGTCGTCTATGATTCGGCTTACTCCGATATTGGAGCTGTACCACAGGGTCTCCGCAAAGGTAAGCATTCCGTAGCCTCCCTTTCTCCAGTTATGGTCTTTCATGTCTCGACCATACATGTTCCATACGCCGTTTCCTGTCTCCACTCGGCACAGGGTGTCAACCACTCCATCGTCCAAGGCTACAAGCAGCGAGGCTGGCTTGAATACAGAGCCTGGCTCCAGCAAGTCGCTGACGGCATGGTTTCTTACTTCCCGATATTCGCCGTCATCACACTTCTAGGTTGACGATGGCTTTCACATCTCCCGTATGCACTTCCATGACGATGGCTACGCCCACATTTTCCGTTGATTTCCTTCAACTCCTGCTCTAATGAGCGTTCTGCCAGGTCTTGCATGCTCACGTTGATGGTGGTCACGATGTCGGCTCCGTCTATAGGTGGCGTGTCGGTAATGTTCAGGTATTTGTTAAGCACTTTCTTGCGCTGCACGATTCCGTTGGTTCCTCTCAGGATGGAGTCGTATGAGAGTTCCAGTCCGAAGCGGGCAGTATCCTTGGCACCAAACAAGGCTCCGATGGTTCTGCCAGCCAGTCCTCCGAATCCACGTGTTCGGGCGTTGTATTCTTCCCAATGGAAACCGCTGCTGTTCTTTCCCAGGTTGAATACCGGCAGGGCTTTCACCTCGGTGAACGTGTTGTAGTTGATGCGGCGTGGATATAAAGACCAGTGTCGGCTTTGTTTCTTTCTTCCTTCGTCTATGTGTCGCTTGAATTCGGTGAATGTCAGTTCTGGGAAAATCTTACTCAGCCCCATACAGATGGAGTCTTCCTTGACGTCCCACAGTGAGTCGTTGCCAGCTTCTTTGAGTGCCTTGAAGTCCATGAAGAGCTTATACTCAGGCAGCGAGCTGGCCATCAACTGTCCGTCGCAACTAAGGATGTTTCCTCGGGTAGGCTTCACGGTTACAGAATCTTTCTTCTGTCGCTGTGCCACCTTCATCCAGTAGTCGCGCTTGGCCGTTGCTATGTATATGGATTTTCCTACGATGCAGAGTGCAAAGACCGTCATGACGATGGCTATGGCGCTGTATCGTGGCATCACTCTCTTATTGTCAAATTTACTCATTCTCCGGTACGTTTATGATGTATGGTGGCTGGGTGGCAATGTGCAGGACGCTGTCTTTGTTGTTCTGCAGCATTTTCAGCACGTTGCTCTCTCGGCTTCTTTCTGTTATCTGGCTGCTGCTCGACAGGGCTTTGTATTTGGCGTTCTGCAGTTCCTCCTGCAGTTGGTCTATCTCTATCATGTCCTGTTGTATGCTGTATCTGTTGGATATGTATATGATGATAAAGAACACCACTAACACGATGAGCCATATCTGCCGGCGTATCACTTGTGCCGTCAGAATGTCGCCGCCCAAAATCTTTCTCAGGGTGAAGCTCGACGATAGGGGCGCCTCGTCTTCTATGGCTTGTTTGGCGATGGCTTCCTTGAACGACTCCTCGTGTTCCTCTTCCTCAGCCGGCTCCTTTGGATCGTCTGAGTCTTGCGAGTCTTGGGGCTTTTGTGAGGCTTTCGTTTCTTTTGCCTCTTTTGCCTTCTTGCCCAGCTCTTGAGGAGCGGGTGTCTCGGCAGTCTTGCTGTCGGCCTTCGCTTCCTGGTCTTCCTTTATTTCTTTTTCTTTCATCTCTTTTCTGCAATTCTAAGTTTGGCGCTTCGGCTTCTTGGGTTTCTCTCTTGCTCCTCCTGGTCGGGGATGATGACCTTGTTGTTGATGAGTCTGAAGGGAGATTCTATTCTTCCGTAGAAGTCCTGCACCACTTTTCCCTTTGGGTTTCCCGTCTTCATCACGTTTTTCACGATTCGGTCTTCCAGCGAGTGGTAAGTGATGACCGACAGTCTTCCGCCTGGTTTCAGGATTTCTGTCGCAGCCTTAAGCATTTCCTTCAGGGCGTCCATCTCGTGGTTTACCTCTATTCGTAGGGCCTGGAACAGTTTGGCCATGTCTTTTTTCTCTCGCTCACGCTTGAAGAAAGGCTCCACTACGTGTATGAAGTCGGTCGTTGTTTCTATCTTTTGGTCGCTTCTCGCTTTGACGATAGCTGCAGCTATGCGCCGGGCGTTGCGCAGTTCGCCGTACAGGTAGAAGATGTCTGCAAGTGCCTCCTCCTCGTATTCGTTTACGATATCGGCAGCAGTCTTGCCCGCTCTTTTGTTCATTCTCATGTCGAGCGGAGAGTCGAAGCGGAAGGAGAAGCCTCTGCTCTCATCATCGAAATGATGGCTCGATACACCCAGGTCGGCAAGCAACCCGTCAATACCTTCCTCGCCATAGTAGCGCATCCAGTTCTTCAGGTATCTGAAGTTGGAGCATACGAAGGTGAAGTGCTCATTGGGGATGACGTTCTGTTCGGCGTCGGCATCTTGGTCGAAGCTGTACAGGTGACCGTTGTCGGCTATTCGTGAGAGTATCTCCTTAGAGTGGCCTCCGCCTCCAAAAGTAACGTCCACATACACTCCTCCAGGATGTATGGACAGACCGTCTACGCTTTCTTTGAGAAGCACAGGCACGTGGTATGTATTGTTGTCGATTAATCGCATGTGTACCTATTTAAATAAGAATTCGGGTTCAAAGGTACACAAAAATCCTCATATCTGTTTACTTTTTCTTGCAAAATTTATAAAACTTAATAAAATGAGGTCGCTTTTTGTCTTGTGTCAAGAGTTGGCGAGTGTTCTTCCAGAATGCTTAAAGTGAGCTTCAGACATAAAAATGAAAGCCAAAAGCTATATAAATCGACTGTTTTTTCATCAAAAACATCGTATTTTATCATTTTTTCATCAAAAATGGCACGTATTTAAAAAAGTTGAGTTATTTTTGCACGTACTTTAGATGTTTTTACAGCAAACATGAGCGAATCTATAGAGAAAACGATTGACATAAGCAGGATTTTGAAGAGCAAGATGGGAGCAAAGGCAAAGTTTGTGCCCTCTTTTCTTGTTTCCTGGCTCAAGAAGACCGTTCACGAGGATGAAGTGAACCGCTTCTTGTGGGAAAGTCGTCATCTTCAGGGTACCGAGTGGCTTACTGAGTGCGTGAAGTATCTCAAGATGAACATACAATTGGAGGGAGTGGAGAATCTGCCCGACAAGAACGATGGCAAGCTTTATACCTTCGTGTCCAATCATCCGTTGGGAGGACAGGACGGCGTGGCGCTTGGCTCCATCATTGGCACTCATTATGACGGAAAGTTCCGTTATCTTGTGAACGACCTGCTTCTTAATCTGCCAGGTCTCAAGCCCGTCAGTATAGGCATCAACAAGACGGGACGCCAGAGCCGTGACTTCCCCCGTATGGTGGAGGCTGGCTTCCAGAGCGACAATCACATGCTGATGTTCCCTGCAGGTCTCAACAGCCGCAAACAGCCTGATGGCAGTATTCGCGACTTGCCCTGGAAAAAGACATTTATCTCAAAGAGTGTGGAGTATCAGCGCGATGTGGTGCCTATCCATTTCAGCGGACAGAACTCGGAGCGCTTCTATCGCATCGCCCGATTCAGCGACAAGTATTTGCCTTTCAACTTAGCCATGCTTTTCTTGGTCGACGAGATGTACCGGAACGTGGGAAAGGACTTCCGTATCGCCTTTGGCAAGCCCATACCCTGGCAGACCTTCGACAAGAGCAAGACTCCCACAGAATGGGCGCAATATGTAAAAGACAAAGTTTACGAATTATAGAAAGTTACATCATAGATTATGGAAGAAGATATAATTCAGCCAATAGACAGGGACTTGTTGAAGAGTGAGCTCACTCCCGACAAGCAGCTTCGTATGACAAACAAGAGTCATAACGAAATCTATATCGTGACAGCCAACGACTCTCCCAATGTGTTGAAGGAGATAGGCCGTCTTCGTGAAATCGCATTCCGTACAGCAGGAGGCGGCTCGGGCAAGTCGATGGATTTGGACGAGTTCGACTTTGGAGATAATTGTTATAAGCAGCTCATCGTGTGGAATCCTGAGGCCGACGAGATTATTGGCGGTTATCGTTATCTCTTGGGTAAAGACTGGAAACTCGATGCTAAAGGACAGCCTATATTGGCTACGAGTCATATGTTCCATTTCTCAGACAAGTTCCTTAAGGAGTACATGCCTTATACTGTGGAGTTGGGACGTTCCTTTGTCTCATTGGAATATCAGAATGTGCGCATGAACAGCAAGAGCATCTTTGCGCTCGACAACCTGTGGGACGGTCTGGGAGCTCTTACCGTGCTCTATCCCGAGCTGAAATATTTCTTTGGCAAGATGACGATGTATCCGTCTTACATTCGCCGTGGTCGCGACATGATTCTCTATTTCCTTAAGAAGCATTTCGATGATAAGGAGAATCTCGTTATCCCGATGAAACCATTGAAAATAGAGACTCCAGAGAGTGAGCTGAAGGCGCTCTTTACCGAAGATGACTTCCGTGCAGACTATCGCATTCTCAATCGCGAGGTACGTGAGTTGGGCTACAACATTCCCCCTTTGGTGAATGCTTATATGAATCTCAGTCCTACGATGAAGCTTTTCGGCACAGCCATCAATTATGGTTTTGGTGATGTGGAGGAAACTGGTATTCTGATTGCTGTCGACGAGATCTTGGAAGAAAAGCGTGTGCGCCATATTAACAGCTTTATTGCCGAACATCCCGAGGCACTGAAGATAACAAGTGGTGCCAACAATATTATTTATAAGGAAAAGGAAGGCGAGTAAACCTTATCCGTTTTATAAAAGACATTCAACTTCCGAGTGGTGTGAAAGTTGGAGAAGTAAAACAAGATACTAAAAAAGCGCTTCGTTCATTCGAGGCGCTTTTTTAGTATCTTGTTTATGAATGTCTGCGATTTTTAACTTGCTGATAAAATGAAGTTGCTTGCGATGGGCAATTCAAGTACTTTTTGGGGTTAACTAAGATACTTGCGATGGACAATTCAAGTACTTGTTTTTTCTATTTATTCTGCTGAAAAGCTTTAGTATATATATTCATCGGGGCGCTTTAGTTAACTGCGAAAAAATAATTTCCCAGTTGGGAAAAAATATTTTTCCAGTTGGGCAGATTCTTTTTCCCAGTTATGCGGCGCTTTTTGGGAAATCGTTGCATGAATATACGGTATAAAAATGCGTTCGTGTTTTCCGTTTCTCTCCCTCACGCCCTATACGATAGGCAGGCTGATACCGTTTATCTTCTGATAGATGTCGAGGGCGTAAATGTCGGTCATTCCGCTGATATAGTCGATGACAGCCATGATTCGCTCCTCTATATTATCGTTGTTGATGTCGTACTGACTGCTTACCCGTCGCAACAGTTGTTGAGAGTCGAAACGTTCGGGCGTGATAGCTGCATTGACAAACACCTCCATAAGTGTAGCCATAATCTTGTAACCTGACAGTTCGATGTCGAGTACAGGCTTGCTGTGGTAAATCTTTGCAAACGAAGTCTTCTCGCATTCTTTGTAGGCATTTCGCTGTTGTTCGGCGATATGGTCGATGAGGCTTCCCTCGAATGTTCCTGCCAAAATCTCCTTCTCATGCTCCAGGAAGGCCGTCACACATTCGTTCTCCAGTCGGCCGATGGCGCTGGCTCTCATGTAGACCACCTTTTCGTTCTCGTCGGTCACGCCTTCTTCCTTGATTCGCTCCTTAATCTTATTTTGGGTTTCCTTGTCGAAGAATCCCAACAGCAGTCTCTCCGTCTCTTCGTAAGACAGGATCTTGAGTTTGTGGGAGTCTTCGATGTCCATGATTTCGTAGCAGATGTCGTCGGCAGCCTCTACCATATATACTAACGGATGACGGGCGTATCTTAGAGGCTCACCAGGTTTTGACTTGCAAAAAATGCCCAATTCATCGGCCACTTTCTGGTACGAGTCCTTTTCCAAGGTGAAGAAACCGAACTTGCCATGACTTCCAGCCAACTGGCTGGCGAATGGATATTTTACGATAGAAGCCAGCATGGAGTAGGTCATGACGAAGCCGCCTTTGCGTCTTCCCTTGAATTGGTGGGTCAGTATGCGGAAGGCATTGGCGTTGCCTTCGAAGTGAGTGATATCTTGCCAAAACTCCGGTGAAACCAGCTCTTTTACTGCTTTTCCTGCTCCCTCGCTGAAGAAAGTCTGTATGGCTTTCTCTCCAGAATGGCCGAAAGGAGGATTGCCCAAGTCGTGTGCCAGGCAGGCTGCGCTCACGATAGTTCCTATTTCCTCAAAGAGAGTATCCTTCAGTTCTGGGCGCTTTTCTATGATACGTTTCGAAATGTCGTTGCCCAACGACATTCCTACACTCGATACTTCCAGACTGTGGGTCAGTCGGTTGTGTACAAAGATAGAACCAGGCAAGGGGAAAACCTGAGTCTTGTTTTGCAGTCGTCTGAAAGCCGACGAGAAGATGAGCCTGTCGTAGTCGCGTTTGAACTCCGACCGGTCGTCGTGGCGCTCGGCATGCTTATGCTCCTGTCCGAAACGCTTGTTAGATATGAGTTTAATCCATTCCATATCGCAAAAATACAGCAATCCTGACACAATACAAAATAAAAAAGCATTTATTTTTTATAAAATCTATCATTTTCGTCATGAAAATGCCTAAATGTGCCCGAAAAACATTATTTTTGCATCTTAAAAGAATGAACATGATGAAAGTACAAATTATCAACCGCGGGCATCAGCCGTTGCCAGCTTATGCCACACCTCAAAGTGCAGGTATGGACCTGCGTGCCAATATCGACGATTCTATCGTGCTTCACCCTATGGAACGCCGGCTTGTTCCTACAGGTCTTTTCATGGCTTTGCCAGCAGGCTTCGAGGCACAGATACGTCCTCGCAGTGGGTTGGCATTGAAACATGGCATTACTGTTCTTAACACCCCAGGCACTATTGATGCCGATTATCGAGGCGAGATCATGGTTCTGCTCATCAACTTCTCGCAGACCGACTTTGTCATCAATGATGGTGAGCGTATTGCCCAAATGGTGATTGCCAAGCACGAAAATGCTGAATTCATCGAAGTAGAGACGCTCGATGAAACCGAGAGAGGTGCTGGTGGCTATGGTCATACAGGTGTAAAATAATATAGATACATTCAATTAATCTGTTGTGAATAGAATCAATATTTTGAGACAAGTATTCTTGGGCTTCATAAGCTTTATGGCATTCCTGACAGCTATGCCCGTGCAGGCTGCCGATGGTTTGACGGGCAATGACCGCAAGCGTTACGACTACTTCTTTCAGGAGGCGGCCCGTCTTCAGGCATTGGGTCGTTACGGCGATGCATTCGAGCTTTTTGAACATGCCCGCAAAATCAATCCACGTGCTGCTGAGGTGTATTTCTATCAGTCGATGTACTATCAGCAGATGAAGCAAGACTCCTTGGCTCAACACTGTCTGGCGCGTGCCATCACCTTGGCTCCATCCAATCTTACCTTTCGCGAGCGGATGGCACAGTATTATGTTGCCAACCAGCAGTACGACAAGGCTATCGAAGCTTATGAAGGCATCTTTGCTCAGAATCACGACAATACCGATGCGCTCTATATGCTGTTGCGCCTTTATCAGCAGCAGAAAGAATATCCACAGATGCTGAAAACCCTCAACCGCTTGGAGACAGAAGAGGGCGAGAACGAGAAGTTCACGCTTGAGAAGATGCACATCTACGAGTTGATGAACGATTCCAAGTCAGCCTACAAGGAACTCAAGTCGCTGACCGAGGCGCATCCGCTTGATATGATTTATAAAACCATGTTGGGCAACTGGCTTATGGAACACCAGCGCCGGAAAGAGGCCTACAAGTTGTTTACCCATGTGCTCGAAGAAGAGCCTGACAACTCGTATGCCCAGATGTCGCTCTACGACTATTATAATGCCACCGACCAGAAAGAACAGGCTCACGCCATGCTCGACCGCATTCTGTTGGGCAAGAAGACCGACCTGGATACCAAGTTGATGATGATTCGCTCGTTCATACAGGATAACGAGAGCCATGGTGCCGATTCAACCCAAGTCATCGCTCTTTTCGACAGAATGCTGGCTCAGCCCAAGCCCTCGGCAGACATCGCTGAGTTCCGTGCTGCCTATATGAATATTAAGAAAATGCCGATGGATACGGTCAATGCCGCTTACCGCAAGGTGCTCGAGATAGCTCCCGACCGTAGTGAGTCGCGCATCCAACTCATTCAGAATCTATGGGAAAAGAAAGACTACGACGAGGTTATCCGCCTGTCTAATGCTGCCCATGACTACAATCCGGAAGAGATGGTATTCTATTACTTTGGCGGTATGGCGCACTATATGAAGCATGAGGAAGATGCCACGCTCGAAGAGTTCCGCCGCGGAGTGGGACAGATCAACAGCAAGAGCTCTCCCGATTTGGTGTCCGACCTTTATATGATCATGGGCGACATCCTTCATGGAAAGAACCGTCAGGCAGAAGCTTTTGCCGCTTACGATTCCTGTCTGCATTGGAAACCCGACAATGTTCCAGGACTCAACAATTATGCTTACTACATCAGTCAGACGGGCAAGAACCTGCAGAAGGCAGAGTTGATGAGCTACAAGACCATCAAGGCAGAGCCCAAGAACTCCACCTATCTTGATACTTATGCGTGGATTCTCTTTATGGAGGAACGTTATGCTGAGGCCAAAACCTATATCGACCAAACCTTGGCGTATAGTGATTCAACGGCCGACAACAGTACCGTTATTGAGCATGCAGGCGACATTTATGCCATGAACGGACTTACCGACCAGGCTGTGGCCTACTGGAAGCAGGCACAGAAAGGCAGCCAGGACCCTGATGCTCTGAAGGTGAAAATCGAATGCAGGAAATATATGACAGAAAGTGAAATCATTAAATATAAGCGAAAATGGAAAAAAACAAAATAATGAAACTGGCAGCATTCTGTCTGCCCTTGATGTTGCTGGCATCGTGTGGCACCAAGAAACAAATTATCTCTGATGGCGTGAGCAACAAGAACTTGCCACATCAGGAGGTGAAAAGTGTAGAGACCGAACGCATGCAGAAATTGGCTTTTGTACAGAAAGTGTCCGACAATCAGGTGTACGCCAAGAACATTACGGGCAGCATAAACTTCACCATCCGCATGGGAGAGAAGAAAATTTCGGTAGATGGTGCGCTTCGAATGCGTAAGGACGATGTGATACGTCTACAGTTGTATGCTCCCATCCTGGGCTTTGAGATTGGCCGTCTGGAGTTTACCCCCGATTATGTGCTCATCATCGACCGTTATCACAAACAGTATATCAAGGCCGACTATAATCATGTAGACTTCCTGCAGAAGCAGGGCATCAACTTCTATTCGTTGCAGGCGCTGTTCTGGAATCAGCTTCTCTTGCCTGGAGCCAAGCAGGTGAAGGAGTCTGATCTGAAGAAGTTTGATGCCGATTTGGCTGTAGAGGGAAACGAAGTGCCAGTCACCTTGAAGAATGGCAACATGACGTATGCCTGGACTTCCCAGCGTGCCACAGGTCGTATAGACAAAGCCGACGTGGAGTATGTCAGTTCGCAGCATGGCACATCGGGAGTGCATATTCGTTATGACAACTTCCGCGCCGTAGGTGTCAAGATGTTCCCAGCCTTGTTGGATATGACTCTTGTCACTAATGCAACCCGCCAGAAGAAGGAGGTCAATCTCGTTATCAAGATGAACGAGGTGAAGACCGACAGCAACTGGGAGTCGCGTTCCGAAGTTTCGAGCAAGTACAAGCAAGTATCGGCAGAAGACGTGCTGAATAAAATAATGAGTCTGTAAATGAAACGTATATTATTGATTATTCTGGCCTTGTCGTTTGTCTTGACTCCTTATGCGCAGAAGACTGCACAAAGAAAGAAGACTGCCACAACGGCAAGAACGGTAAGAACCCAAAAGAAAAACCCAAATAAGAAACCTGTGAAAAGGCGCCAATCCAAGGCTCCCACACGGGCAGAGAAGAAAGCCGCCTATAGCAATGCTTCCATTCGAGGATTGCAGGGACAGCGTGCCAACATACAAAAGAAAATTAAGGAGCAGGAGAGAGCCCTCCGCCGCAATCAGGCCGACGTGAAGAAGCGTCTGCAAGACCTCATGGTGCTTAATGGCGAGATCGACCAGCGACAGAAGAACATCGATGGTATACAGCAGGATATCCACCACATCGATGGCAATATCGGCTTGCTCAATACTCAGCTCAAAACCCTTGAACAGCAGTTGCAGGACCGAAAGAACAAGTACATCCGTTCTATGCGCTATATGACCCGTCATCACTCCGTGCAAGACAAGCTCATGTTTATCTTCAGCGCCAAGAACCTTACGCAGATGTATCGCCGCCTGTCGTTCATACGTCAGTATTCTGCCTATCAGAAGGCACAGGGCGAGGCTGTAAAGGCCAAGCAGAAGCAGGTGACCGAGAAGCACAAGCAACTGCAGGTGGTGAAGGGACATAAGAACAACCTTTTATATAAAGGTCAGCAAGAGAAAACTGCGCTCGAAGGCAAGCAGACCGAACAACAGCAAGTGGTGCAGGGATTGCAGAAGCAACAGAAAACCATTCAGGCTGTTATTGCTGATCAGCGCAAGAAGGATGCTGCCATCAATGCGCAGATAGACCGTCTGATAGCCATCGAGGTGGAGAAAGCCCGTGCCCGTGCGGCAGCTGAGGCTAAGCGTAAGGCTGAAGCGCAGGCAGCAGCACAGCGTAGACGTGAGGAACTGGCTCGCCGTAAGGCACAGGCCGAGGCTGAGGCTCGTGAGAACGCCCGCCGTATAGAGGAGGCACGGCGCAAGGAACGTGAGGCCGAGTTGGCTCGTCAGCGTGCTGCAGAAGAGAATCGTAAGGCTCAGGAGTTGGCTCGTAAGGCCCAGGAGGAAGCTCGTCTGCAAGCCGAAAACAGTGCTAAGGCCAGAGCTCAGGATAAGGCACGTGCCCGTGCAGAGAAGGCTGCCCGTGAGGCTGCTGAACAAGCCAACCGACAGGCCAGAGCTGAACAGGCTGCTCGTGAGGCTGAGGCCGACAGACGAGCTGCAGAGTTGAAGGCAAAAACTGATGAGGCACGCAACCGCAAAGAGTTGGCAAGCGCCCGCCGGGAAGCCAATGATGCTGCTACTCTCAGTACGGTAGACCGTATGCTGAGTGGAGGTTTTGAGGCCAACCGTGGTCGCCTTCCTATGCCTATCTCAGGAACTTACAAGATAGTGAGTCATTTCGGACAATACAATGTACAGGGCCTTTCCGGCGTTACCCTCGACAATAAGGGTATCAACCTTTTGGGTAAACCCGGTTGCGTGGCTCGTAGCATCTACGATGGCGAGGTTAGTGCCGTCTTTGGTTATGGAGGCATGTGGAATGTCCTTGTTCGCCATGGTGCATATATCTCTGTATATTGTAACCTCAAGTCGGTGAGTGTTCACAAGGGCCAGAAGGTAAGTACCCGTCAGGCTTTAGGTGCCGTGGGTGCCGACAATATCCTGCAGTTCCAGTTGCGCAAGGAAACAGCCAAACTCAATCCTGAGGCATGGCTTGCCCGTTAATGTAAACTTCTCTAACTTCCGTACATGCGAAAGTTAGATTAAAATATTCTTTGAAGGAGAGGTAGTACTTACTTGCCCAAGTGAGTACTACCTCTTTTTTGTATTGCATCAATAATATGGTGGATTTCCTTGAAATCGTGCAAACGATTGCTCATAGAATAAGCATTTTTTTCCTGATAAACTAAGTGGTCTATCAAAACTTATTTCTATTTTTGCCAACGTTTGAACTAATAACTTATCAACTTAACATATTATTTTATGCAAAAATTTTCTACGATGCTTTGTACTTTGGCAATGCTTTTCGGCATGATGATGGCTCCGGGAAATGCTCTCGCTGCTGTTACTGCCGATGACTATACGCCAACGGTTACTGAAGATGAGGTCTCTGTGTTCTTGGAGACAAGTTATGACAATGCCAAGATTTGGGCATGGAATGACAAGGTAAAACAGTTTACTACTGCTGCTTGGCCTGGAGATGCCATGACCTTGATGGGAACTAAAGATGGCAAGAATGTCTTTAAATGGACATATACAGCTGGTACTGAAATTCCTACTGGTGTGATTTTTACTCATGATGGTGGGCAGAAACTGAATGGCGGTGATCAGGAATACGTTAACCACGGCTACTATGTAGAAGGTAAATATGAAAAGACGATTACCCCTGGCCCTGAAGGCAAGGTAATGGTCTTCTTCGATAATTCCACAGCCAACCTCGCAGATGTATATTGCTATATCTACGACGGTACAAAGGCGGCTCAGGAATGGCCTGGATTGAAGATGAGTCTTGACAACGAGACTGAGTACAATGGCAAGAAGGGCTATTATACAGTAGAAGTCCCTGCTGCTTTTGTCACAGGCTATTTCGTAATCAACAACGGACAGAATGGCTCTGTTCTTACAGGCGAGACGGTTTACGTAAACGGACAGGCTTCGTCTATCGAAAACACCGTTCTTCAGGAGGTGCAGAAGGCAGAGGACAATGCTTGGTACACCTTGACAGGTATGCGTATCGGCAAGCATGCTCAGCCAGGTCTCTATATTCACAATGGTAAGAAAGTAATCATCAGAAAATAATAGCAGATTATGAAAAAGACAATCAATTATGGTCTCCTGATGTTGGTGATGCTGTTCAGCATGGCATCCAACATCTTTGCTGACAACAAATACGGTCTTAAAGACAATATTCAGGATGGTGTCATCCTTCATTGTTTCGACTGGACGTTGGCAGATATCCAGGAAGAAATTCCTAATATCGCCAAGGCAGGTTTTACTGCCGTTCAGACATCTCCTGTTCATGAGAGAGCAGGTAAAGGATCCGTTTGGTATGATGTTTATCGTCCATACGATTTTAAAATAGGTAATGGACTTGGTTCTGAAGCAGACCTGAAGGCCCTCTGTGCTGAGGCTCATAAGTATGGTGTCAAGGTGATTGTGGATGTTGTTGCCAACCATACCGACCATCCTAACGTGGCTGAACGCTTGAAGGACGAGAGTCTTTATCATGAACGATTTGGTGTGGGTAACTGGCACGACCGTCATCAGGTGACATTTGGCATGATTGGTATGTGGGACCTCGATACCAACAATCCTACTGTGCAAGCCATCATCAAACAATACATCCAGGATTTGAAGGCCTGTGGCGTGGATGGTATCCGTTGGGATGCTATCAAGCACATTGGTTTGCCTTCTGAGGGTGACTCTTTTATGCAGAATGTGGTGGATCAGGAGATGTACAACTATGGTGAGATCCTTGACAGTACTGGTGGTGATGATAATGTCCTTTTCCCTGAGTATCAGACATACATGAGCATTACCGATAATGGTTATGGTAACGGCTTTGCCAATTCTTTCGCTGGTGGTTCTATCAACGAATCTGTTGGCAATTTCAATCGGAGAAATGCAAAGACAGAAAAGTTGGTTTATTGGGGTGAAAGCCATGATACTTATGCCAACGATGGTGGTGAATCAAAGGAAAAGAGCCAGAATGTTATCGACCGTGCGTATGCTGTTGTTGCAGGTAACAATGGAGCTACCGCTCTTTATTTCTCCCGTCCTGCTCAGAAGGCAAAGAATGATATCAAATTTGGTGATAAGGGAAGCGTTCACTTCAAAGATGCTGAAGTAGCTCAGGTAAACCACATGCACAATGTTTGTGCCGGCGAGCCTAACTATTATGTAAAAGGTAATGGCGTTTGTGCTCAGGTTCGTAAGAGTGGCGCTATCATCGTATTGGGAAGTGGTTCTGACCGTGACGTAACTGTAGCCAATGGTGCTGGCGACGGCAAGTGGCTCAAGTCTGGTACTTATAAGGATATGGTAAGCGGTGGTGCTTTCACCGTCAATGCTTCTACTATCTCTGGTCATGTTGGCGAGTCAGGTATTGCTGTCATCTATAATGCTGGTCCTATCGTGCTGACTCCTGAGGTTGTTTTCAATCCTGCTGACGGTACAGCCTTCTCTGATGAGTCTCTCACTGTGACTGCTACTCCTTTGAATGCTGTTTCTGCCTGGATTCAGGTGAATGATGGTGCTAAGCAGACTTTTACTGCTGCCAAGCAGTTTACTGTAGGTGCTGATGTTGCCTATGGTAAGAATGTCACTATCACTTGGGGTGCAACCGACAAGGAAGGCAAGACAGAAACAGGTTCGGTCACTTACAAGAAGGTGAAGGCTTACGTTCCAGAATTGTGCAAGGCTGATGAAATCTCCTGTTTCTTGGAGACATCTAATGCGGCAGCAGCCGTATATGTATGGAATGACAAGGTTAGTCCTGTAATTCAGCATGCTGGTGCATGGAATGAGGCTATCAATAAAAAGTTGCCTCTTGTAGGTAAGAGTGTTTCTGGAAAGAATGTCTTCAAGTGGACTTATGATGGCACCGAGACAACTGCTCCTACTCAAATCATTTTCTTGGATGGTAATGGAAATAAGATAACTGCTGACGTGGAGTTTGTCAACCACGGCTACTATGTTGACGGAACATACAGCACTACTGTGACCAAGGTACATGAAGATGAGATTGTTGATCCAGAGTATGTTTACTTTGATAATGCTTCCAACTGGGAGAATGTTTATTGCTACTTCTATAATGGTAAAACATCTTCTTCTGTATGGCCAGGTGTAAAGATGACTTACGATGCTTCTGCTTCTCATAATGGTAAGACAGGATGGTATAAGGCAACGATTCCTACAGCATACCTCAATGCTAAGTTCTTCATCAATGATGGTACTGCTGGTACTCCTATCAATGGTGCAAATGCTTCTGCTGAAAAGGTAGTAAACGAAGGTGCTGTAGTGGCACCAACTCCAAACCCAAACCCAGAGCCAGCAGAGCCAACTCCAACTCCAGAGCCTGAGCCAACTCCAACTCCAACACCAGAACCAGAGCCTGAGCCAACTCCAACACCTACCCCTGATCCACAGAATCTGGATGCTCAGTATCAGACCAATCCAAATGGTGCAGGTGTTAAGAAAACCATTACTGTAGATGGTGATATCAGCGATTGGGATGAGAGTATGATTATAGCACAGGGTGCTGCCAATGACGACCCACGTGTATATATGGATGCTGCCATGCACGAGATTCCTGTCGATCTCTATGCGCTTTATGGTTGCTATGACGACAATAACCTCTATCTGATGTGGGAGATGACCAATGTTCAGGATGTGGTAGCTCCAGAAGCTGATTACCCACTCAGTAATAATGGTGTCCTGTTCCCTAATTACAATATGCCATTCTTTATCGGCATCAACACAAACAATGCCTCTACAAGAATAGGTAATAGTTGCAAGACTACAGCAGGTGGAACTCTATGGGATAGTGGCATTACTTGCGAAAGCCCAGTTAACAAAGTGGTGGTTTTCTCAACCAACAATACCAATGGTCCATTCATTTATGGTGGAAGCAGCGCTGGACTGAATGCTTTGGAAGAGGTTGCCTATAAAGAGACAGGCATTGTTGTGAAGTATGGTATGGGTATTCTCAGCAAAACGATAAAGGGTATCAAAGAATGTTATGGAGAGTCACAGAACCGTCTTATAGGCGATATGACAAAGGGTACATCTACTTATGTCGATTTCAATACCTTAGGACACGAGTCTTCCAAATACGATTTCCATTACGAAATCTCGATTCCTTTAGCTAAGCTTGGTGTTACAGCTGCCGATGTGGCAAGCAAGGGATTGGGTGTGATGTTAGTTTCTACCTTTGGTACAAGTGGTATGGACAGTCTGCCTTACGACACAAGTATGAGCGACAATGCCGATCAGCCTTATTCTAAGGATCCTTCTACTACATACGAGAAGGAAGATGCCGACAATATCACCGTTCCTTTCGCTTATATTGGTAAGTCCTTGTAATGTCATATATATTAAGGTATAATAGATGAATAGAACAGAGCTCTTAGATGGCAGCGCCATCTAAGAGCTCTTTGTATTTGGCGATAGCATCAGCTATTTCGCTGATTTTGATAAACTCGTCTGCAGAATGGGAGCGGGAGGATTCGCCCGGACCTAACTTGAACGAAGGGAAGTGCATCAGCGCCTGGTCGCTAAGGGTAGGACTACCGAAAGGCTTCATTCCCATAGCTATACATTTCTTAATAAGCGGATGCTCAGGATCAATACGCGATGATTTCAGACGGAAACTGTGAGCTTTTACTTCGCTCTTCAAGTGCTGGCAGATAAAATGATACAACTCCTCATTGTCGTAGAACTCATTGGTACGGATATCCACCAGCATGGTGCAGGTGTCGGGAATCACATTGTGCTGCGTTCCTGCATTCACCACGGTAAGTGTCATCTTGGTAGAACCTAAGAAAGGACTCACCTTCTCAAACTTGTAATCACGAATCCATCGCATGTCATCCAATGCCTCATAGATAGCGTTTACTCCTTCGTTTCGGGCTGCATGTCCGCTTTTTCCGTGCGCTATCACGTCTAATACCATCAGTCCCTTCTCTGCCACGGCAGGCTGCATGCCCGTAGGCTCACCCACAATAGCCAGGTCGATTTTTGGCAAGAGAGGCAAGGCTCGGCTGATGCCGTCTTTGCCAGAGACTTCCTCTTCGGCCGATGCTAAATAGATAAGGTTGTAGTTCTGTGTTTTCTCTGTCAGCATCCGGAATGTCTGCAGTAGTGAGCACAGACCGCCTCCACAGTCGTTGCTGCCCAGACCATAAAGCGTGTCGCCCTCTATTGTAGGAGCAAAGGGATCGCGCCTCCATGAATCGACAGGCTTCACGGTGTCTATATGGGCATTGAGTAGCAAAGTGGGCTTCTGCTCGTCGAAGTGTGGGCCAATCACCCATACATTGTTGGCTTCACGATGTGGCGTGAAACCATAGTTGCGAAGGGCTTTCTCCATGATGTCGGCGGCATCCTTCTCGTTGCGACTTGTCGAAGGGGTAGCAATCAGCTGGCTGAGCAACCCGATGGCGTCTCTTACATATTCCTCTTGTGTCATCATATCTGTCTCTCTTAGTCTTATTTGTGATGCAAAGTTAAGCTAAAACGGGATAAGGACAAAATAAAATTCCGATTTATTTTGTTTTCTTAATGTTTTCTATTATCTTTGCATCCAATAATTAAACATTATGCTTATGCAAGTCAAAAGTCATCTTTCGGTACTGATTCACGATTTGGCCAATAAATATGGCGATAAAACTGCACTTACGTTCAAGAAGTTTGGCAGCGACAAGTGGCAGTCTGTGTCATGGAATCAGTTTTCGCTGAGAGTGAAACAAGTGAGCAATGCTTTGCTGAACATCGGTGCAAAGCCGCATGACAAGATTGCTGTTTTCTCCCAGAATTGCGTGCATTATCTCTATACCGACTTTGGTGCTTATGGCATCAAGGTGTGCTCGATTCCATTCTATGCTACCAGCAGCGAGCAGCAGATACAATATATGATTAACGACGGACAGGTGCGCTTCCTTTTTGTAGGCGAGCAGGACCAGTACGACAAGGCACATCGTGTCTTTGCTCTCTGTCCTTCGTTGGAGCGTATCATCATCTTCGACTCCAGCGTGCGCATCAGTACTCACGACCCGGCTGCCCTTTACTTCAAGGACTTCATCAAGTTGGGCGAGAACCTGCCTCGACAGACTGAGGTGGAGGCTTTGTATCAGTCGGCAAGCATGGATGATATGGCTAACATCCTTTATACCAGTGGTACTACCGGTGACAGCAAGGGAGTCATGCTGACCTATGGACAGTATGATGCTGCCCTGAGAGCCAACGACGAGGTAGTGCCTGTCTCTGAGAAAGACCGTGTCATCAACTTCCTACCATTTACCCATATCTTTGAGCGTGGATGGGCTTACCTCTGTTTGAGCGAGGGAGCACAGTTGATTATCAACACTTATCCGCACGAGATTCAGGAGAGCATGCGCCAGATACATCCTACCTGTATGAGCAGCGTGCCCCGCTTCTGGGAGAAGGTGTATATAGCCGTAAAGGCCAAGATGGATGAGGCGGGTTCTGTACAGAAGAAACTTTTCTATCATGCTCTTGCCGTAGGTCGCAAGCGCAATATAGAGTATATTGCCAATGGCAAGCGTCCTCCTTTGACACTCGAGTTGGAATATAAGATTATCAACAAGACCATCCTGAGCATGGTGCGTAAGCAGTTGGGCTTGGAACATCCTAATATATTCCCCACAGCAGGTGCCTATGTGAGTCCGGAAGTCGAGGAGTTTATTCTCTCTGTCGGTATCGGCATGGTCGTAGGCTATGGCTTGACCGAGAGTCTTGCCACGGTATCGTGCGTGCATCTCGACAAGAAGTTTACCATCGGTTCTGTTGGTCGCCCTATCTCCAGCATCCAGATCAAGATAGGCGAGGACAACGAGATATTGCTCAAGGGTCCAACCATTACAAAGGGGTATTATCATCGCGACACCACCAATGCCAAGGTGTTCGATGAGGAAGGCTACTTCCGTACTGGCGATGCCGGATATATGAAGGATGGCGAGCTGTTCCTCACCGAGCGCATCAAGGACTTGTTCAAGACATCTAATGGCAAGTATATCGCTCCCCAGCAGGTGGAGTCGCTGTTGCTTGTTGACAAGTTTATCGACCAGGTGGCTGTCATTGCTGACCAGCGCAAGTTTGTGTCTGCACTCATCGTACCGGAGTTCCGACTTGTTGAGGACTGGGCACGCGAGCATCATATCGCCTTTAGCAGTCGTGAGGATCTTTGTGCCAACGAACAGGTGAAGAAGATGCTGCAGGAGCGCATCAATACCTTGCAACAACAGTTGGCCTATTACGAGCAGATCAAGCGTATCACACTCTTGCCTCATCACTTCTCTATGGAGTCGGGCGAGTTGACCAATACGCTGAAGATCCGCCGCCCTATTATCAATAAGAACTATCAGGCAGAGATTGACAAAATGTATGAGGAGTAATATGCAGCCATAAGGCTATTGGCTAAAAACTCCTTTGAGACTGAAGAAAGAAGCGGTAACGGATTTGACTGCTATAACTTCAATAATTTATAATAAATTAATGATAACAGCTGACCAATTGAAGGATGTGATGGAGCGTGCTGACGCCCTGCATCGCTATCTCAATATAGACCAGAAACAGGTGGAGTTCGAGGAAGAACAACTCCGCACACAGGCTCCCGATTTCTGGGAGGACCCAAAGTATGCCCAGGAACAGATGAAGAAAGTGAAGGGTATACAGAAGTGGATAGACGGCTACAAGACCGTGCGCCAGTATGCAGACGAGTTGCAGTTGGCTTTCGACTTCTACAAAGACGAAATGGTGACCGAGGAAGAGGTAGACGCCGACTACGATAAGGCCATCAAGGCCATTGAGGACTTGGAGTTGAAGAACATGCTGCGCCAGAAGGAAGACCCGATGGACTGTGTGCTGAAGATCAACTCAGGTGCCGGTGGTACCGAGAGCCAGGATTGGGCTTCCATGCTGATGCGTATGTATATGCGCTGGGCTGAGGCTCATGGCTACAAAGTGACCATTACCGATATGCAGGAAGGCGATGAGGCAGGTATCAAGAGTGTTACCATGACGATAGAAGGCAACGAGTATGCCTATGGTTATCTGAAGAGCGAGAATGGTGTGCATCGTCTGGTGCGTGTGTCGCCTTTCAATGCTCAGGGCAAGCGTATGACCAGTTTCGCAAGTGTCTTCGTTTCGCCGTTGGTCGACGAGACTATTGAGGTATATGTAGACCCAGCTAAGTTGTCATGGGATACCTTCCGCTCCAGTGGTGCCGGAGGTCAGAATGTCAACAAGGTGGAGTCGGGTGTGCGTCTGCGTTATTGGTATACTGATCCCGACACAGGCGAGGAAGAGGAAATCCTCATCGAGAATACCGAGACGCGCGACCAGCCTAAGAACCGTGCCAAGGCTCTGCTTCTCTTGAAAAGTCAACTCTACGACCGCGCCATGAAGAAGCGCCTTGAGGCGAAGGCGAAGATAGAGGCTGGCAAGAAGAAGATAGAGTGGGGAAGCCAGATTCGCAGTTATGTGTTTGATGACCGTCGTGTCAAAGACCATCGCACCAACTATCAGACATCCGATGTCGATGGCGTGATGGATGGCAAGATAGACGGATTCATCAAGGCTTACCTGATGGAGTTCCCCTCTGAGAATGAAGAATAGTAATAACCTAATAATATAGAACGACTATGAGTAGTAATAAAGAATTAAGAAAGTCAAAGCATGCTGCTTACGAGAAGAAGCAGGCTGAAAAGGGTGAGAGAATCATCAAGTGGATATTTTTCGTGCTGATAGCATTGGCCATTTGTTTTGCCATCTATTCGGCTACTATCGTGTAACGGATCATATCCTGACATAACAGAAATAAAAAATGAGTGGACTGGAAATAGAGAGAAAGTTCCTTGTTAAGAAAGGCGACGCATACAAGAGCGCCGCCTTTTCTGATAGTCATATTCAGCAGGGCTATATCCCTGCGCAGGGAGCTACGGTGAGAGTGCGTACACGCGACGACAAGGCTTACCTTACCATCAAGGGTAAGTCGGTGAATGGTGGCATGACGCGTTATGAGTTTGAAAAAGAAATCACGCTCGACGAGGCACAGCATCTGCTGCAGTTGTGCCAGGGTGGCGTCATCGACAAGCGCCGCTATCTGGTAAAGAGTGGCAATCATGTCTTTGAGGTCGACGAGTTTTATGGCGACAACCTGGGACTGGTCATGGCAGAGGTGGAACTGGGCAGTGAGGATGAGGCCTACGAGAAGCCCGACTTCATAGGTCGTGAGGTGACGGGCGACAAACGTTTTTACAATTCTCATTTGCTTGTCAATCCCTTCAGCAAGTGGCGTGACAGTCTGCCGGAAGAATAGTTTTTTACTGATTAAGTAACCTTGCTCTATTAGCATCAAGTTGCCTTTTTGTAGTCAATTTGCATTTTTACTTTCAATTTATACGTTTATATGCAAAATATTTTATAATTTTGCAGTCGTATTATAGAGAAAGGATAAAAATGACAGAATTAGATAGAGGTAGTTTTGGTAGCAAGATAGGATTGATTCTTGCTACTGCAGGTGGTGCTGTAGGTTTAGGCAATGTATGGCGCTTTCCTTATATGGCAGGCCAGGAAGGTGGTGCTGCCTTCATCTTGGTTTATATAGGGTGTGTGCTCCTTTTGGGCATTCCCTGTATGATTTCCGAGTTTATCATAGGCCGTCATGGTGCTTCGAATACAGCCCGTGCCTATACCAAGCTGTCGAAAGGAAAGGCCTGGAAGTGGGTGGGCTACTTGGAGGTGCTTACCGGTTTCCTTATTACGGGCTATTATGCCGTCGTGTCGGGCTGGTGCCTACAGTATGTGTATGCCAGCATCATGGGCGAGCTGCATGGCGACCCAACCTTTGTGGCAGAGTACTTCAAGGAGTTCTCTGCCGATCCTATACGGCCTGTCATGTGGACGGTAGTCATCTTTCTGATTTGTCATTTTGTGATTATCCATGGTGTTCGTGGAGGTATTGAGAAGGCGTCAAAGATTATGATGCCCGTCTTGTTCATCCTCCTGCTTATCATCGTGGTGGCAGCCTGCCTGTTGCCTAATGCCGGAAAGGGCGTTGAGTTCTTGCTGAAGCCCGACTTCTCCAAGGTGGACAACGGCGTTTTCTTGGGTGCCTTGGGACAGTCGTTCTATTCGCTCAGCATCGGTATGGGTTGTATCTGTACCTATGCTTCCTATTTCAGCCGACAGACCAATCTGTTCAAGACAGCTCTGCAGATATCGGTCATCGACTTCATGGTGGCTATACTTGCCGGACTGATGATCTTCCCTGCGGCTTTCTCTGTGGGAGTTTCGCCCGACAGTGGCCCGTCGCTCATCTTCATCACCCTGCCCAATGTGTTTAATGAGGCTTTTGCCGCAGTACCTGTCTTGGGCTGGACTATCTCGCTGTTGTTTTATGTTCTTTTGTCCTTGGCGGCTCTTACATCGCTCATGTCACTCCATGAGGTCAACACCTCTTTCTTCTATGAGGAGCTGAAGATAGGCCGCAAGAGTGGCGCTTTGATTGTCACCGTGTCTTGTGCGGTGATAGGTGCTTTCTGCTCGCTGTCTTTAGGGGCTACAGATGCGCTCACGTTTGCCGGCAAGTCGTTGTTCGACTGGTTCGACTTTTTCACGGGGCAGGTGTTCCTGCCTGTAGCAGGCTTCCTTACCTGTCTGTTCATAGGTTGGTATGTGCCCAAGAAACTGGTGAGGGACGAGTTTACCAACTGGGGAACATTGAAGGGAAATCTCTTCTTCGTCTATCTGTTCTTGGTGCGTTTCGTGTGCCCAGTACTCATCCTTTTGGTATTCCTCAATCAGTTGGGACTTCTCGAAGGCATTCTGTAAGGGGGTAAATCAATCATATCAACCGTATAAAAAAAGAAAAAATGGAAAACAGCAGAGGCAGCTTTGGCAGCAAGTTGGGTGTGATCCTTGCTACGGCAGGATCGGCAGTGGGCTTGGGCAATATATGGCGCTTTCCCTATATGACAGGGCAGAATGGTGGCGCAGCCTTCATTCTTATCTATCTGGTGTGTATCTTTATGTTGGGCATTCCCGGCATGGTGGCTGAGTTTATCATCGGTCGTCATTCTGCTGCCAATGCTGCGCGGTCGTACAAGAATCTTTCCAACGGCAAGCCCTGGGGCGTTATCGGCTACATGGGTGTCTTTACTTCAATGATTATCCTGGGCTTCTATGCGGTGGTGGCTGGTTGGTGCCTACAGTATCTCTATGCCAGCATCATGGCCGAGGTGCAGGGCGATGCCAATTTTGTAAAGGAGTACTTTGCCTCTTTCTCTTCGGATGCGGTGCGGCCCACTTTGTGGACCATCGCCTTCATCCTGCTGACTCATGTGGTCGTGGTCAAGGGTGTACGCAATGGTATAGAGCGTGCTTCCAAGATACTGATGCCGCTGCTCTTTGTGCTGTTGGTGGTGCTGGTAGTTGCTTCCTGCTCTTTGCAGGGAGCCTGTAAGGGTGTGGAGTTCTTGCTGAAGCCCGATTTCTCTAAGGTAGACCCGAATGTGATGATAGAGGCTTTGGGACAGGCTTTCTTCTCGCTGAGTCTTGGCACGGCCTGCCTTTGTACCTATGCCTCCTACTTCAGCCGTCAGACCAATCTTCTCAAGACTGCCACACAGATAGCTTTCCTCGATACACTGATAGCCATCCTGGCAGGACTGATGATTTTTCCTGCAGCCTTCTCCGTGGGCGTGCAGCCCGACAGCGGTCCGTCGCTTATCTTCATCACCCTGCCCAATGTGTTCAATGAGGCTTTTGCTTCCATGCCTGTGGTGGGTTATGTCATCTCGGTGCTTTTCTATGCCCTGCTTGTGTTGGCGGCGCTTACCTCTACCATCTCCATGCACGAGATAGGTACGGCTTTCTTCTATGAGGAGATGCATATCTCCCGCCGTGGTGGAGCCTGGATAGAGACGGTGGCTTGTTGTGTGATAGGTATCTTCTGTGCCTTGTCTTGTGGTGCGGTTCCCGAACTCACCTTCTTTGGCAAGTCGTTTCTCAACTGTTGCGACAATTTTACGGCACAATGGCTCATGCCGATGGCTTCTTTCTTCACCTGTATCTTTGTGGGATGGTATATTCCTAAGAAGGTGGTGCATGACGAGTTTACCAATTGGTCAACCCTTCGTGGCAGGTTCTTTGGCGTTTATCTTTTCATGGTTCGTTTCGTCTGCCCTCTTTGCATCCTCATTATTTTCCTGCATCAGTTGGGCGTACTTTAACGCTTCGTCTGTCATTCGTCAATCTTCGCATTTTACGTGAACCAAATCCGCATCTTATTCGTACGACACGTAAGGTTCCAGACGTTCTATCTGTGCAGGAGGAAAAGTCTTGAGGAGCGATAATTGCTGCAGACTCTTAATGGGACCATGCAGTCGGCGATAGTCGCAGATATCGCGTGCCTGGTAGAAGTTGAGATAGGGATGTCGGCGAAGCTGACTCATTGAGAGCTTGTTGATCTTCAGTTTCGTTATCTTGTCTTTCTCTACTTGCATGAATGACAGCGCCTCTTCAGGGAAACCTTCTATCTCCATCAGTTGGTTGGCATTGACGTATCCACCCAAGCGCTCCCGGTATCTCACGATGGCACGTGAGTATGCACTTCCGATACCTGGAATCTTCTTCAGCTCGGTGGTGTCGGCAGAGTTCAGGCTGACATGCTCGCCAGCTTTCAACTTCTGTGGATAACTGTAAATCTTCTCTTCGGTCTTCTCGCCAGTGGCTTGGCCTTTCTCCGTTTTCCCTTCTTCTCTCGCTTGTCGGTTGTAAGCGTAGTCTTTTTGCTGTCCGTAGTAGTCGGATGCCGGTCGGTAGTCTTCACCTATTATTATATAGGGGCGTAAGGTCTCGTATTGTTTCTTGGTGAGACCATAAAGACGGGCAAAGTCTTCGGGTCGTCTGTAGATGCCACCCTTGGCACGGTAACGGTAGATGTTTCTCACCTGCCATTCCTGCAACCCCAGCCTGAGCAGGTCGGTGCTGTCGGCTGTATTGGGATCGAAGGCGAAAACTTCGTGTATCTCTTCGTCTACCTTATAATATAAAGGATGTTCCTTGTCTACGCGTTCCGGGTGCTGGGTGAGGGTAGAGTCGGCAACTCCCTGGCGGGAACCGTCGTCCTCGCCTCCGATGAAGATAATAAGTGAGCAAATGATAGCTATTATCATCAATATGACGATAATTGCGTTTCGATCGTTGCGTTGAAGATAGAATATACTTCTCATAAAAGTCGGGATTAGGCGACTCGAACGCCCGACCCCTACGTCCCGAACGTAGTGCGCTACCAACTGCGCTAAATCCCGATAGGTTTATTCTAAAACCTCATGCAAAGGTAAGAAAATAGGATGAAAAGTCCAAGTAATATGTCTTTTTTTTGCTTTTTTGAAAGAAAGTTGCTGAAATATTTGCAAGAACCAAAATAAAATGTTACCTTTGCACCCGCAAATAAGGCTTCCCGCCTTGTGAGGCATAAATTATAATGGTGCCATAGCTCAGTTGGTAGAGCAAAGGACTGAAAATCCTTGTGTCCCCGGTTCGATTCCTGGTGGTACCACACAAAAGGCTGACTTTCTTACGAGAGTCAGCTTTTTTGTTTCTCTTCAAGTAAAGTGCTCAAAAGATTTCTTACGGCCGTGGCACACGTAGTTACATTCATACTATGCAAATTGTTTTCTGTTCATTATGAATTTGTTCTGTCTCTTGTAGATAAATCTCCGTTCCGTGACACGGAATGTGCATTCCGAACTTTGGAACGGCCGTTCCGTATCACGGAATGGCGGTTCCGTATCACGGAACGGAGATTTTTGTAGGCTAAACAAAACATTTATATAGTATAAGAGCAAGATTTTTCCAGTATAAGCGACAGTTTCTTTGGGTTTATTTTGCTTCTTTTTGTGCTATTTTGATAGTCTTTTGCCTTGGTGAATGATAAATTGTCAGAACACCACTTGTGTAAACGTTTGCGTAGCTTTTTTGACGAAAACGTTTCCGTCCTTTATTATTTTGTTTTACTTTTGCAGCAGAAACTCAAAACAACAAATCTACTAAAACGCTAAAAACAATGAAAAAAGTGTACTTCATGTTGTTAGGAGTGCTTTTGTCTACTGCTGCGATGGCAGACAACAAGCAAACCGTAACAATCGACGGCTCGCAGGTTGGCAAGACCGTCAAAGAAATCACCTTCGATGGTGACAATGTAACTCTTTGTTATGCCGATGAGACTACTGAGACTCAGGACATGTCGCTTGTGAAACTTTCTTTTGCTTATATCACTACAGGTATCAGCAACATTGAGACAAGCAACAAGGTTCTCGCAGGCAAGGTGTTCAATCTTAATGGTCAGCTTGTGGGTACTTCTACCCAGAATCTGAACAAGGGTATCTACATCGTGAATGGTAAGAAAGTAATCATCAAGTAAAAAAGGAGGAACGTAAAATGAAGAAAATGGTATTTACTTTGGCACTCCTCTTGATGAGCTTGAGTGCAGCCATGGCACAGACATGGACATTTGGCGCAATGAGCGAGGCTGACAAGGCTTTATGTGCAGCTGATGCTAATTGGGTATTGGGAACTAATCGCTACGGCTATACCTTAGCTTTGGAGAATGAAGCTCTTGTTGCAAATGGCTCAGAATTGGCTTATGCTAAAGGTTTGAAGTTTACTGCTGGTGCTCCTGCGACAAGAAGAAGGAAAGGCAAAGGTTCGTTTGAACTTTGGTTCTTCTCGTTTGGAATTGAACGGTAAAATGGAGTAGCTTTGACTATTCCAAGTCTGAAGGCTGGTCAGAAAGTAACAGTTAGCTGCAAGACTGGTAGTACTTCTACTGCTCGTTGCTTAGATGCTACTAACTTGACTTCGGTTTCTGGTTCTTTTGGTACCCCAACAACTGATCAGGTTACCAACGTAGGAACTGTAACAGCTGATGGTGATGTCGTGTTGAAAACCAATGGTGGTGGTATGAATATCTATAGCATCAAGGTTGAGACTGTAGGTGGCGGATCTTCCGATACTCCTGGTTCTACCGACAAGATTACCCATGCCGTGGCTCGTAACAGCAAGGTGAACCAGATGTATGTTACCACCAAGTCGGGTGATGTGAAGTATTATAATACTGCAGACTTGACAAATGTGAAGTTCGAAGGTGATAAGGCAATCATCACACCTAAATCAGGTTCAGAGAATGATGAGTACAATGCTTCAGTTCAAGCCATCAGATTTGCTAAGAAGGCCGATCAGGGCGAAAGTGGTGATATTGACAATCCTGCAGGTGTGATTCAGATTACTGAGGCAAAGGGCTGGCAGGAGTCTGCCTACCTGAAGTGGGCTCCATTCGAGGGCGCTTCTTCTTATAATGTATATGTCGATGGCAAGAAGATTGATGCTCAGCTGGTTCGTCAGTATAAATCTTACTATCGTGCTGATGTTCTCGGTTTGAAGGAAGGCACTTATTCAGTAAAGGTTGTTCCTGTCAATGCAGAAGGTACAGAGATTGCTGGTGCCAATACAGCTTCTAACTTGGTAGTAAAGAGCTACAACCGTGAGGGCTTTGCTCATTTCAAGTATGATGGTGTAGGTGCTTATAATAATGATGGTACTTTGAAGGCTGGTGCTAAGGTTCTGTATATTACAGCCAAGACAGCTAAGACCGTTTCTACAACAGTCAATACAGGTAAGCCAGAGACGATTACAGGTCTTCAGTCTATTATTGATGCATATTCAAAAGGTAAGGATAAAACCCCAATCGCCTTCCGTATCATCGGTAAGGTAAATCTTTCTGACTTGGATCACATTTCAAGTTCTGCAGAAGGCTTGCAGGTTAAGGGAGCTAAGATGAATATGACATTCGAAGGTGTCGGTGATGATGCTACCGTATATGGCTTCGGCTTCTTGCTTAGAGAGGCTGAGAGTGTAGAGTTCCGTAACTTTGCTATCATGCGTTGTCTGGATGATGCTATGTCTCTTGATACTGATAACTCTCATGTATGGATTCACAATATGGATCTCTTCTATGGTAAAAAGGGTGGTGCTGCCGACCAGGCTAAGGGTGACGGTACTGTAGACATCAAGGGCGATTCTAAGTATGTTACTGTAGCTTACAACCGCTTCTGGGATAATGGTAAGGCTTCTATGTGTGGTATGAAGAGTGAAACTGGTGAAAACTGGATTACTTATCATCACAACTGGTTCGACCATTCTGACTCTCGTATGGCTCGCGTTCGTACCATGAGTGTTCACATGTACAACAACTACTATCAGCACAATGATGTTTATGGTATTGGTGCAACCAGTGGTTCAAGTATATTCATGGAGTCTAACTACTTTGATGCTGTTAAGCGTCCTATCATGAGCTCTTTGCAGGGTACTGATGCTATGGGTGATGGTACTTTCTCTGGTGAGAAAGGTGGCTTGATTAAGGCATACGGCAATGTATTTGCCAACAAACCTGATAACTTCAGCTATATCACATACGCAGAAAACAATACAAGCTTTGATGCCTACGAGGTTTCTGATCCAAGTGAGCAGGTTCCTACAAGCGTAAAGACTTTGGTTGGTGGTACTTCTTACAATAACTTCGATACCAACTCAAGCGTCATGTATACATACGTTGCTGATAAGGCAGAAGATGTTCCTTCTATCGTAGAAGGTTTCTATGGTGCAGGTCGTTTGAATCATGGTGATATTGATTTCGTTATTCCTGATGAGACAGTCGTAACAAATGGTCATCAGCAGCCATGGCCTGCTTTGGCAAGCATCCTTGACGCTTATACTTCTGGCGTTGTTAAGGTATTCGGTGAGAGCAATGCTTCTGGCGAAGGTGGCACAGTAAATCCTACTCCAGATCCTACTCCAGATCCAACTCCTGATACTCCGGATGCTCCAGTTATTGAGGGTACAGTAACTTGCAGCTTTGCAGCTGATGGTACTCTTTCAAATAGTGCATTTGCTTTGACAGGTACAAAGAAAAATGTAAGAAAGGAGAGTACCACAATAGAAGGTGTTACTTATTCCGCAAGTCTTAAGATGGAAGAAGGTACAGAAGTATCTTTCACCACATCTCAGAAGATGACTCTGTATGTATATTATGGTACTTCTGCTAAAAATCAAAACGTGTTAGTAGATGGTGTAAAGAAGACTGGTGTTCCAACAACAGTTGTGCTTGAGGCAGGTGCTCATAAGATTACAAAGGGTGATAGTTCCGCAATCGCTCTCATCAAACTTGTGCCTGTAACAGAATAATAAACATGTTTTCCTCAATGAGGAAAGATATATAAAATGAAACAAACTAAGGGCTGTCTCTTCTTGACGAGGACAGCCCTTTTTTCTCAAAGGAACAAATTAAACAAAAACTAATCCTACAATGAAACAAATTAACTCTACCGTTTCTGCACAGCTTAAGGCTGTTTGTCGTAAAACTCTCATGGCTTCTGCTTTGCTCTGTGGCTTCTCTATGATGGTCAATGCACAGACTCAAGATGGCCGTGATTTCTCTATTGATGGCTTTGCAGCCTATGAAGGTGTTCCTGGTTCTAACTGGTATCGTGCCGGAGGAACTACCGGTGGTGCTGGTGGCAAGGTGGTGAAGGCTGACAACTTCTCTCAACTGCAGGCCTATCTCCAAGCAACTGACCCATATATCGTTATCGTAGATCATGATATTACTACAGGCATCAAGTGCTATGTGGATGATCTGAGTACAGGTCGTTTGCTTGATGACCAGAGTGGAAAATCTGGCGTGGAGTCTGTCTATGGCGAGCGCATTATGGTTGCTCCTAACAAGACTTTGATTGGTGTGGTGGATCCAGCAACAGGCAAGGCTCCTCTCTTTTCTCATATCACCTTTGTGATGCAGTCAGTGGATAACATCATCATCCGTAACTGTCGTTTCACCATGAAGGGTGTACCTGTGCTCAGAACTGGTGAAAATAAGATTGTGGCTTGGCGTAATGGTGCACAAGTAGAAGTGGGCGACCCAGACTGCATCGGAATCCAGGCTGATAAGGTAAGTGCCAAGACCAACTGGGGTGGACATATCTGGGTTGACCACTGTGAATTCTTCAATGGTGGTGCTGCCAACAAAGACCGCTACGATGGTTTGCTCGACTGTAAGAACAATGTGCAGTGGATGACTTTCAGCTATAACTATTTCCACGACCATGACAAGAGCTGCTTGTGGGGTAAGGGTGATTCAGATGTCTACGAAAACTGTCGTACCATCTCTTTCCACCACAATTTCTTTGATAATATCCAAGGTTCTCGTCTTCCTCTCCAGCGTGGTGGTCATGTACATTATTATAATAACTATATGCGTGGTTGCGAGGATGGCTGGGATATCCGTACAGGAGCTGTGGCATACGAAGAAGGATGCTATTTCGAGAATACAAAGTCGCCTATCCGCTCTGATAGAGGCGGTAGCTTGAATATCTCTAAAGCTGAAGGTTATGACTGCATCTACAAGGGCTGTAACAACTTGATGGAAGGTTATACCAATATTGATGGCGCTAAGATAAGTAAAAGTTACGGTGTGACCAAAACCGATTGGGTTCCTACTCAGACCGTAGCCTCTTACACCCAGCATAATCTCGACAAGACAGTGGATGTTCCTGCCATCTGCGAGAAGTATTCTGGCGCAGGCAAGGTAGAAATATGGAAGGCTTATACCAATGTACTTCCTACAGCAGATATAGCCGAGTTCGATCATGCCATCAAGAACTATAGCACTGCTAAGACCTACGATGCTAACGGAAAGGAAATGACAGGTGCCTCTACTACTGGCATCGAAATGTTCGATTATGCTGCTGCTCAGACAGCCAAGGCCGAGTACTTCGACCTCTCTGGCAAGCGTCTATCTGCTCCCTGTCATGGCATCACCATCGTTAAGGCTACCGACGCTCAAGGTCATGTATCCGTCAAGAAAGTTGTGAATATGTAATTGAACTTTCACAAAGTGCTTTAAGTACGGGCTGAAAGCCCAAAAGCTCTTAGCCCAGGGCAGCGCCCTGGGTCTAATAGTAATCGGCAAGGCGCCCTGAAAGGGCAAAAGCTTTAAAACTTCAGGCACTACATAAAGCTTTTGCCCTTACAGGGCGATAGGCTAACGCCCGTAACAACCCAGGGTGTTGCCCTGGGCTAAGAGCTTCTGCCCCTTCAGGGCGTGTGGAACCTACTGGGGAAAGTTTAATTGAACTTTAAGTTGTGAATTTATAAAAAGATTGTATGGTGTTCCAACTCCGTTTGGTGTCATTAGTTTGACATCCTAATGAGGTTGGAACTTTTTTTCTTTGCCGTTTTTAAGCATACCAAAATTGGTTTCAGTTTAATACCTTTGTTCGCAAGTATGATGCTCTGCGAAGCACCTTATTTACTGATAGCTGACGATGCGCTTCTTTAGGAGATAATGAAGCGCATTTATAATTGACAGAGGCTTCCTATAGTAATGTCCAAGTATTGACAGATACAAAAGAAAAGCGGGAAGACGCCTGTTGCGTCCTCCCGCCTGATGATTTTTTATAAACTCTAAGTTTATTCTTTCTTGAATGTTCGTATTATTTGTTCTTAAAGCCGTAGCCATTCTCGAAGCCACCAGAAGATAAGGTGTTAGGAGTGAGAGGCCAGAGATAGATAGGAGCCTTTACATAGTCGTAATCCCAGAAGAGATACTTGTAGTACTCGTCATCATAGTTTGCAAGGTCCTTACCCCATTTTACCTTCTTGTAACCGTCTGCTACAAGAGCTGTTTCCTGCTCTGCAGAAAGCTTGTTGAACAAGCCCTTGATGGCGACGTTGGTCAAAGGAGTATCTGTCTTGTAATCCAAGCCGTAAGCCTCCCATTTGTCGTTCTGGCCGCGCCATGAAGGATAGAGTACTGGGTCGTTTTCCTTTCCTTTTGGACACTGAGCGGTCAGTCGGTAACCTTTCTCAGTCTTGGCATCCACGCTCTTGGTATAGATATAGCTTGAGATGGTGTTGCCATTCTCGAAGGTGTAATAACCATTAGACTCCAGACCATCCAACATTCTGCGAGTGAGTTCCTTGATTTCACGAATCTTTTCAGGCAACAGACCAGTACGAATCAAAGTGAAACGACGGTCGCCCTCTCCTGCAAACTCGAAGCCGCGCTCATCGATGACAGCCTTGAGCAGAGAGCCTTCCTTGGCGATAAAACCATCCACATTGGCCTCTGCTGGTGTGCGGAAAGCACGGTTGCGTATCTTGGTAAGGTATGTCTTGGCTTCGGCACTGTTGGCATCGAGTGCGGCACAAGCCTCGGCATAGCCCAAGAACATTTCAGACAGGCGCATGTAAGGACTATTGATACCCGAACGGCGCTGGTTTTTGGTCCACACCTTTGCCTGGCGATTCTCATCAAACTTGTTGCAGCAGATACCACCGCCAGCAGCTTTAGAGTTAGGTACGAGAGGAATCAGGGTCTCCGTACCCTTACCTGTACTACCTGTAACCGTGAAGCAAACGTCACGACGCAAGTCCTTGGGGTCGAACTCGCCATAGTAGAAGGCTGGGTTGGCACGTCCCTGACCGTAAGCTTTGCAAGGATATGCGTTCTTACCGCCACCGCTTGATGCACGACCTAACGAATAAGAACGCTCACTCTGTGTGGTCACACCACCATCAGACCCCTGGGTGTATGGAACCTCGAAGATACTTTCGTCTGCATAAGTAACATCAGCCTCGTGCATCTGCTGGAAGAAATACTGGTAAGGGTTGCCGAATACGCGTCCCTTATTGTCTTTCTCACGTGGGTCGGTATCGTGGAATATGGCTGTTCCGGAATTGTCGATTGCCTTTTTGAAGTAGGTCTTGGCAGTGTTGTAAAGGTTCTGCCAGTCCGAACGGCGGCCATATTCTGCACCAGCGTTGGCTGTTCCCATGGTCTCGAAGGTGAGAGGATTGCCCTGACCATCTACTCGCTTGATGTCGCCACGGCGAGTCTGATAGCCTCCTGCCTCCAGAGCCATGCGGCCAATGAGTCCGTCGACGTAGGTACGTGAATAATAATTCTTGGCATTGGCGGTGTAGTGAGGGCAAGCACCCAGTACGTACATCAGCGGTTCCACCTTCTTGAGTTGTTCGATGCATACATCATAGATGGAGTCGCGTGAGGCAATACCTCCAGCAGGCTTGCCGAACTCGGCTGGGCAAGGCACATCGCCAAAGTACTTGATGAGTTCGCGGTAGCAGGTGGCACGCAGTGCTACAGCCTCGCCATAAATCTGACTCTCGTCGGTAGGTTTTGTCTGTGCCATCATCTCGTTGAATCCTTCTTCCGCCTCGAAGGCTGAGGTAATGGCGTTGCACTTACCGATGACATCAAACAGCGCACCGTATGCTCCGTCAGTTCCCTCTTTCTGATAAATGAGGAGGTTGTAGTTGCCTACTTCGGTACCATTTCTATAAAGGCCTTCAGGAATATGGCGTCCCAACTGGTTGTTGTGAGCCTCTGGGTGGCGCATGATGTCGGAACCTGCTATATCAGCGGCATAATAAAGTCCGCTACCGAAAACCTGCAGGGTGTAGGCATTCATCATGGACTTTTTGGCACCTTCCAAGGCTGCCCATTTTGTGGTGGTGGTGGAGAATACAAATTCTTTATCAACAGTGGATGGTGAACTTGTCTCCAGATAATCGTTACATGAGGTGGCACCAGAGAGGAGGCCTGCCGCACATAAAGCTATATATAAATATCTATTTTTCATGTCAATATTCAGTTTTAATAGATTAGAATGCTAAGTTGAGGCCGAATGTCCAAGAGCGTGTCTTAGGATAAGCCTGGTAATCGTAGTTAGGGGTAGGGAATCCGTTGCCACCAGCGTTGAAGTCAGTGTTGACATCAGGATCGATTCCGCTGTAACCCTTGATGCAGAAGAGATTGGTAACAGTGGCATAGATGCGCAGGTTGCTGATGCCGAGAGGCTTCATCCATGTCTTAGGGAAGGTGTAGCCTACAGAGAGGTTCTGGAGGCGCAGATAAGAAGCGTCCTCGATGAACTCGCTGGTTACCAGACCGTACTCGCAGTATGGCAAGGCATACTTGGCACCTGCATTCAGGGTGCGGAGCTCGTCAGGGTTGGTAACGGCATAGAGGTTACCATTGTTGTCTACATTATACATCTTCCAGCAGTCTGCCAGTTCGGAAACACGTGCAGAGCCGAAGCCAGTATCCTTGTTACCCATCATGTCGTGGAGAGCATTGGCGTTGTAAACGTCGCCACCAATCTGATAGGCAAAGTTGGCGTTGAGATCGAAGTTCTTATAACGTCCAGAGATGTTGAAACCACCAGTATGCTCTGGCTTGGTCTTACCGATGATGGTTACGTCGTTAGAAGCCACGGTGCCGTCATTATCTACATCGGCAAACTTGTACATACCAGGGAATGCCTTCTGGCCAGCAGGAAGCTTGTAAGCCTTGGCGCATCCTGCAGAATAGTTGCAGGCTGTATTGTCTGGAATGCCATCCTTCAGTGTCCATACGCCATCGGCGCTTACGTTGAAGTCGTCTACAGTGTAGAAGCCCAATGACTTGTAACCCTGAACCAAACCTACAGGATTGTCCTTGCGGATGACGTAGTCGTAGTATGGCATACGCATCTGTGAACCCCAGTTGGTATGGGTATCTGCCAATACGTTGTCGAAGAGTTCGTCTACATTGTTGTGGTTGAAGTTGTAGGTCATGCCGAATGTCAAGCCCCAGTCCTTCTTGTTGACGATGTCGTAGCTCAAGGCAAGCTCGACACCCTTGTTGGAGGTCTTACCTACGTTCTGGAACTGGTAGGTGTAACCAGTAGAAGTGTCAATAGGAACCATCATCAAGATGTTCTTGGTGGTGTTCCAGTAGAAGTCTAATGTACCGCGCAGACGACCGCCCCAGAAACCAAAGTCGAGACCGATGTTGCGAGAGATGGTAGTTTCCCACTTCAGGTCGGGGTTGGCCATCATGGTGCCAGGACGGAAGGTGTTGACAAGTTGGCCGTCAACCTCAGTGGTTTCGCTTATCCATGTAGCCTTCCATAGCGAAGCGTCGATATTATCGTTACCGGAAGTACCGAAAGAGAGACGGAGCTTCAAGTTGCTCAGCCAGTCTTGTGTGCCCTTCATCCAAGGTTCGTCAGAGATACGCCATGCGGCAGCTGCAGCAGGGAAGTAACCCCAGTGGTTGTTGGGTGCGAACTTAGAGCTACCATCAGCACGGAAAGTAGCGGTGAAGAGGTAGCGGCTCAGGTAAGAGTAGTTGACACGTCCGAACCAAGAAAGGGTGTGGTTTGGTGTGCCGATCTCCGACTTGTTGGTATCTTTCAGAGAAGTAGACTCCATGTGGCTCATGTTGAGCTGACCGAAGGCTGTGTCCATGTCCCATCCTAAAGGATAGCCATAGCCATTGAAAGTAGTGGAGTTGCTCTTGCTGGCAAGAACCTCGTTACCCAAGAGGAAGTCGAGGCTGTGGTCTTCGCCCAATCCCTGTACGGCATAGTTGGCAGTGGTGGTCCAACGCACGTTGTAGCCATTGCTCTTTACCAGGGTGGCATGGTTGTAGCCATTCTCGTAGCCGTCGTCCCAGGTCTGCTGCTCACGCCAGTTGCGGGCAAGGGTAAGCTCGGTTTTGCCTGTCAGTCCCTTGATAGGAGTCCAGGTGAGTGAGTTGGTGGCACGCAGACGGTTGTGGGTGTTGTATTGTGTATAGCTGTCATAGATGCTGACAGGGTTGTATTTGGGGTCCACGTTGGCATCGCCCATACCCAATAATGATGGGTCATCCACGCCTAAAGGAGTGTCGATGGGTCGGTATGCATAAGAAGATGTGGCATACTGGAACTGGCTGCCTTGGAAGCGCATCTCGCTATAGCGGGCATCGATGTTCCACTTCAGGTTCTTGGTGATGTCTTGTGCCAACTTGAAGTTTACATTCCAACGGCGGAAACCAGTGTCTTTCAGCGATCCTTTATCATTGGTGTAGTTGACAGAAGCATAGTACTTGGTATGCTCTGTACCGCCACTGACGCTCAGGTCGTGGTTCCATGCGTGAGAACTGCTGAGCAGGTCGTCCTGATAGTTGTGGGTACCCATGTTGCGGTATTCCTCCAAGTGGTTGCCGTTCTCGCTGCCCAAACCAAAATACTTGGCAACGTTGGTGCCATACTTGTCACCATAAGAGGTGGCATAGCTCCAGTTGCGCAGCACATAGTCGTAGGCGCTTTCAGTGTCGTAAGTAGTAGGCTTCTCCTTTACAGAGTAGTACATGTTGTACTTCACCTGTGCCTTGCCTTCCTTGGCGCTCTTGGTGGTGATCATGATGACGCCATTGGCACCACGCGCACCATAGATGGCTGTTGAGGCGGCATCCTTGAGCACGTCAATGCTCTCGATATTATCGGCAGGAATATCATCAATACGTGATACCTGCACACCATCGACGATGAAGAGAGGGTCGTTGCTCTGGGTGATGGAACCACCACCACGTACACGGATACTCATTGAACCGCCAGGACGGCCATCCTGAGAGGTTACTGATACACCTGGCAACTGGCCTTGCAGTGCCTCGGCGATGTTGGATACAGGGTTTTGAGCCAACTTGTCACCTGTAACTGAGGCTACAGCACCCGTCAGGTCGCGACGCTTCATCGTGCCATAACCGATAACTACCACCTCATCGAGGCTCTTGTCGGTAGACTGCATGACGATGTTCAGCGCCGACTGGTTGCCCACGGTGATGGTTTGTGTTTTACATCCTAAATAGGAAATAACCCGTTGGCGGAATTAATTTAAGTTGATAAATATGAGTAAAAAGTTGCACATATCGCTGATTTTTAGTAACTTAGTGGTGTTCAAAACATTAAGTCCAAACCATCGTATGTACAACCTTTATACAAAATTCGTCAAAATACTCGAGATATGCAAGCAATTCTCTGAAAATCTCGTCAATGAATCGGGTAATGTTCCACGTCGTGGTCCTGTTCCCAAGTTTTCGGATTTGGAAGTGGTGGCGCTATCCTTGACGGCAGAGACCGAGAGCATTGATAGTGAGAAGTGGTTGTTCGACTATAAATTAAGAGAGTGTCCAAGGACAACAACCTAAAAGGATTCAAACCGACAGTTCATTCCGTTTGCAAAGGAAGAAAACGGCAGGCCTGAGACAATATTGAGGAACTGCAGACAAGTTCTTGGATTGCCATGGAAATGGATGGCGGAAAGGAACAATTGGTTTGTTTGCCAGGATCAAGCCGATAGAGGTCTGTAGGGTTGCAATAGGAAAACGTTGCAAGATGGGACCCATTGGCAGAATTTCTATGCAACTAAATTAATTCCGCCAACAGGTATAGAATATTATTTTTGGTTAAAGTTCATATTGAAATCGCTGAACACGTTTCTCTTGATCTGTAATGGAAACTCAAATTGTTTACTTGTATCATAATCAAACTGTTTTAGTGTACGACTTTAATATCTATGGTGACAAAGGGTATATTGGAGCTGACAATAGCTTCCAAACTTTTCGAGCAATAAGATTTTTTCCGTTTTTAAACAACGTTAACATTCATTCCGTTTGCAAAGGCAAGAAAAGCCTGGTCGAGATTGTCGCGCAACCATCCGCTGTCGCCTCCCTCGCGTTCGCAACCATAATAATATACGCGCAATCCCCAGGGGCAAGGGTCGAGCACCTTGTCGCTATAGGCATAGCTGATGTTACTGTCGAGGATGTTTTTCGACATACGGCAGTTGACCAAATAGAACTGGTGGTCGTGGTGATAGCGTCCCAACTTGGTGGGCGAGAGGGCATCGAAGGAAGAGCATGTCACGACAAACTTGTTGTTGATGTCGCCTCTGCCGTCGTGCCAGAGGATGACTCTGCTGTCGCCGACAAACTTGCAGCGTGTGGCATAGCATCTGCCACGAGGGCACATGAAGTCGACACCAGGACAGCGCAGGTAGAGGTCTGCATGATAGTACATTCCTCCATCCTGGCACCATAGTGAGAGGGCATCGTTGCCGTCGGCAAAGATATTGCTGTTGATGACGATGGTGCGTGTTGCCTTGCCATAGATGGCCATCTGGTGTGTGGTGGTCTTCTCCACCGTGCTACCATAATTATTATATACGGTGATGCCGCTGATGATACAGTCGTTGGCATTGTCCTGCAGTACGATGACACCCATGTGTACAGGCTTTCCCTTGTACTCCTTGATGGTTTGTGAGGCTGTGGTCTCGGCATATTGGATGATGACACTGTCGCGGTCTTCGCCTACGAGCACGATGTTGGGACGGTCGATAATGACCTTCTCGTGATACACTCCGTTGCGGATGAGTATCTTGAAAGGCTTCGCTGGGTTCTCGGGAGCCTTCTCTATGGCATCCTGTATGCGCTCGCCGGCATTGACTATTGCATCGAAACATGACAACTCTGGCTTCGAGAAGCGGTTCATGTTGATGAGTCCACGCTCGTTGGCACCGGGCGAGTTGAGGCTGAGGTTCAGCTTGTTGGCCGTATCATACTTGTCGGCCCACTTTTCGTAGAGAGGATAGATGAAAGCAGTACGGTCGCTGTACCATGAATAACCGTTGCGACGCTCTGTACCTATCTCCCAAAGATGCCGGCGTGGCACACCGTCGCGGTCGCACACGAATGGCTCACAGTGCTCTAAGTCGTAGTATCTTGCCCACAGAGGTGTAGTGGCATCGGGGTCTTTAACGAGTTCGGTTGTTCTGAAAGGAGAACCAAACTTGCCCTTGCGTACCACTTTCAGCCCCGTCAGTTTATAGGTGTCAAACCACTGCATGGCTCCACGAATGGCGCGTTTTATCTCTTCGCTTGGGTTAGGAATCTCCATCAGCATAGCCACGATGCGTGCACTCTCGTTAGAACTGTAGGACGAGAGCTCGAAGGCACGTGCCGGACGAGGCTCGAAGGTTACGCGGTCGTGCTGCTGGCACCAAATGGTAGGCTTTCCGTCCTTGACTATCTGGCACTTCAGTATGCACTCCACACCCTTGTTGAAAGCCTTGATGGCCTTTTGGCGCAGCGTCTTGTCGGTCAGCTTGCCATCGAAGGGAGCCTTCTGCAGATAGATGTCGCGCAGCATTTCCATGGTGTTGACCATGGCATCATCGTTGAAAGTGATATGAACCTGATAGCCACGCATCCCGGGCCAGAACTGTGGCCATCCGCCATTGTCGTACTGTCCGCTCAGCAGGTATTCCACACCCTGGCAGAAAGCCTCACGATACTTCTTGCTCTTGGTGGCCTGATAGAGCCGAGCCAGATACGTCATCTGCATATTGGTGGCATCGTTGTCGGTGGTAGAGTCGTCTCGCCGGCTTTTGTCATTGAGTACTTGCTGCCGCTCCTCATGAGTCATGGGCTTTGCCATGTCGATGTTCTTTGGCCATCCGCCTGTCACTCTCTGGTAGTCGAGAATCTGGTCGCCGATGAGTCGGGCTTGCTCTGTTTTGAAAAACTCCTTTTTAGTTTCCCTCATCGCATTGTACCTGCGCTGGGCATGGGCTGGCAAGAGGGCCAACGCCATCAGGATAGAAAGATAAAATGCTTTCATATGTCAATAGTTTGTGTTTAGTTTTTAAGTTTGGTGCAAATATACAAATATTATTTTGATAATATCATCTTTTTTTCGTATTTTTGCAAATTATGAATGAATGTGGATACTAATAAACCTAAAAACAATAAAAAACAAATGAGGAAAATGTTCAATAAGGTCATACTCTTCAGCGGCAAGTAGGTTGTCATTGTGCAGAGCAAGAAGCAAAAAGGCGACATTACCATCAAGGTGAAGGATGCAAAAAGGAACTTGAAGAAGACTTTGATACTGAAAACAGTCTGATTTTTACTAAAAAGTAGAAATTTCTCAAAGAAAAATAGTAATTTTGCCGATGCCTATCATTAGCATCGGCATTTTTTGGGGGTACATTATTAGATTTATAATAATATTGTTTTTATCGAACAGAAACAGGTAAACATGAAGACGATACAACCGATATTGACCATTACGGGTTCTGACAGTACCGGAGGCTCTGGTGTCCAGGCAGACATCAGGACCATCTCTGAGTTGGGAGGCTATGCTGTTTCAGCCATTACTTCCATTACTGTGCAGAACACTTTAGGTATTCAGGCATTCTTTGATGTTCCAGCCGAGATTGTTTCGGGTCAGATAGAGGCTATCATGAATGATATTCAACCGAGCATCGTGAAGGTGGGTATGATTCGTAGAGTGGAGACGCTTGAGGTCGTGATCGATACCCTGACGAAGTATCGTCCGGATTATATCATTTATGCCCCTGCCATCTGGTCGAGCAATGGCGATGCATTGATGACGGAGGATGTGGTGAGCCAGATCAGGTATCGTTTGCTGCCACTCTGTTCGGTCGTTGTTGCCCGAAAGAAAGAAAATGATATTATTCTGCAAGACACCAAGTTGCTGCGCATGGCTGAGGGTAACGGAATGCAGGTGTTCCTGCTTGACAATGCCAATTCACATGGTCTTACCAACCGTTTCTCTTCTGCCCTTGCCGTATATCTGAACCAAGGCAAGAAGATGGAGGATGCTTTGGCGATGGCACAGGATTTCATCAACGTAGAGTTGACACGTGAGAGTAATCTGCAGGGTCGTAGTTCGGAACTCTACAATCAGTTCATCTCTCAGGTCAATAATTTCTGTCGCACTTATAGTGATGTGCATTTCTATGCGGATCAGTTGAATGTGAGCAGCCGTTATCTGGCTCAGGTTACCCGCCGTATCTCTGGCAAGACACCGAAGGCAATCATTGACGAGTATATCGTAAAGGAAATAGAATGTGAACTTTCTACCACAACCCATACTGTACAGGAAATAGCCAATACCTTCGGTTTCTCATCCCAGGCTCATCTCACCAAGTTTTTCAGGAAAATGAAAGGAGTTACTCCTTCTGCTTTCAGACAGAAGGGGTAGAAGAACTGTACTTTATACATTTGGGAATAGTACTTATACATTTAGGAATAGCCCTTTATACAAAATGACGCAAAGTTTGTAGAAATCAGAACTTTTTTCTTGTTTTTCATTGAAAAGTGTTTCCTTTGTAGCCGTAATTAAGAAAATGAATAAAATTATGGCAGAAAATAGACAAGAATTGAACCGCAACTTGGCTCAGATGCTCAAGGGTGGTGTGATCATGGACGTAACAACTCCAGAACAGGCAAGAATCGCAGAGGCTGCAGGTGCATGTGCAGTAATGGCTTTGGAACGTATTCCAGCTGATATCCGTGCAGCAGGTGGTGTTTCTCGTATGAGCGATCCTAAGATGATCAAGGGTATTCAGGAGGCTGTTTCTATCCCTGTAATGGCTAAGTGCCGTATCGGTCACTTCGCTGAGGCTCAGATTCTTCAGGCTATCGAAATCGACTATATCGACGAGAGCGAGGTGCTCTCTCCAGCAGATAATGTTTATCACATCGACAAGACTCAGTTTGATGTACCATTCGTTTGTGGTGCCAAGAACTTGGGCGAGGCACTCCGCCGTATCGCTGAAGGTGCTACTATGATTCGTACCAAGGGTGAGCCAGGAACTGGTGATGTGGTTCAGGCTGTTACCCACATGCGTATGATGCAGAGTGAAATCCGCCGCCTGGTTTCTATGAGCGAGGATGAACTTTACGAGGCAGCCAAGCAGTTGCAGGCTCCTTACGACCTGGTGAAGTATGTTCACGAGAACGGCAAGTTGCCAGTGGTTAACTTTGCTGCAGGTGGTGTGGCTACTCCTGCCGATGCTGCCCTGATGATGCAGCTCGGTGCTGAGGGTGTATTCGTAGGCTCTGGTATCTTCAAGAGCGGTAACCCTGCTAAGCGTGCTCAGGCTATCGTGAAGGCAGTTACCAACTATAACGACCCTAAGATGCTGGCTGAGTTGAGCGAGGACCTCGGCGAGGCAATGGTAGGTATCAATGAGCAGGAGATTGCTTTGCTCATGGCTGAAAGAGGTAAATAATAATAAATGAGATAACAGATAAAGGCCCCTCCTGAACAAGAAGGGGCTTTTATATTAGATAAGTATGTTATGAGAATAGCAGTATTAGCTTTACAAGGTGCTTTTGCTGAGCATAGACAGAAGTTGGCTCAGTTGGGTGTGGATAGTTTTGAGGTGCGCCAGTTGAAGGATTGGGATCAGCCCAAGGATGGCTTGATTATTCCTGGTGGCGAGAGTACTACCCAGGCAAAACTCTTGAATGAACTCGGATTGATGGAACCTGTGAAGGAGGCCATTGCAGCAGGCTTGCCTGTTTATGGTACTTGTGCTGGTTTGATTCTTCTTGCCAAGAAGATAGAGGGTGAGCCAAGTCATCGCATTGCTTCCATGGATATCACGGCTTTGAGAAATGCCTATGGTCGCCAGTTGGGCAGTTTCTACATCGAGGCTCCGATGAAGGGTATCGAGGGAAATATCCCTATGACTTTCATCCGTGCTCCATATATTAAAGAGGTGTGGGGTGATGCCGAGGTTCTTGCCGAGGTAGATGGCAAGATTGTAGCTGCCCGTCAGGGTAACCAGCTCGTTACCGCCTTCCATCCGGAACTGAACGACAGTTTAGAGATTCATAAGTATTTTCTGGGGATGTGCAGCAAGTAGGCTTCATCCTATGATGAAACAGGCTTCGATGACCGATGAAACAGGCTTCATGGGCACATGAAGTTATATTGCAAAGTATCTTAGGATACATTGCCAAGTATCTTAAGATACATGAGCAAGTATCCTAAGATACTTTTTTTATCACTTTTTCATCTACCATAATTGCTCTATTTGAGGATAATTTCTTATTTTGATTGAAAAATACAATAAAGCCTTTAATACCAGCCGGTTAGCGTATTTAAACTTTGCTAAAATGCATATTTTTATCCTTCAAACTTTGCTAAAATGCATTTTTTTGTTCTTCAAACTTTGCTAAAATGCAGATTCTACATGAACGAAATGTCTTATACGTGAAAACTAAAATGCGTTTGAGATGGAATAAAAAGAATCAAATAATATAGAGTTGAAATTTCTTGATATCCTATCAAAGTCCAATTTGGAGCGAGTTTTTTTGTTGAAACATAGATAAATCTCTCTTGCAGAATCGCCAGCGATGCTGTAGAAAGGCTTCGCTGGCGATATCTCTGTATATAATCTTACTCAATCATATTCTTGAGTATCCATTTCCTGAAGAATGGGTCTTCTATTTCATATCTGTCACTTCGGATGATGTAGCCTTTCTTGCTTAAACGCAATAAGGCACTGGTCATTGTGCTGGTAGGTTGGTTCCTATCTTGTGCAGGATTGTTGCCCTCGCAGATACTGACCATAACATACTTGTCTGTCTTATTGAAATTCAGCCATAAACGTTCGTAGTCTAAATCATGAGTCGTTATGATGTCTTCTATGGCGAGTTGGAGTACATCCTCGTATTTACCAGCTACCAGGTTATTCCAAACTGCGAATGAAAGCTGTTGCGTGTAGTATGGATGGCAACTTGTAAAGGTCAGTATCTCGTCTGCAATTTGAGCTGCCTGCTCTGATACATCTTCCAATCTGTCTGCAATATATGACTTGAAATCTTCGTATGGAATCTTGTTGAGTCTCATCAGCATTCCAAAATGATAGAATGGCGATTTCACCCGTTCAAAGATATCAGTCATCATCGATTCCTGACTGCCCAGAAAGATGTAATTGATGCCTGTCTGTTCCTGCATGATAGAACGGAGCTGCTTGTCCATGTTTTTATCGATTTCCAGGATGCTTTGAAACTCGTCCAGGACAACAATCAGTTTGTTTTGAGGTGTAGATACCTTCTGAATTGTATTTAAAACATCTTCTATTGCTGTTGTTCCATTGTCGGTTGATGGTTGGAATGAAACCGATAGCTCGTCTGTCATCGGATTCATATTGATAGAAGGAATGATGCGGAAGTTACGAAGATAGTGCTTCATCTTTTCAAGTTTGAATTGATTGAGCAGTTCCTTCAGAAGCTTTGCTGCAAAGTCTTCTTTGCTGAGCACGGCTTGCATATTGAGCCATAGGTATGGTCGCTGGGTTTGGACAACAGCCTTTTTAACGAGGCTTGATTTGCCAAAACGTCGTGGTGACATAAGAACGAGATGGTTCTCGCTCTTGAGAAACTGGACGATGTAGTCCAGTTCTTTCACTCTGTCTGTAAAGTATGGGGCATCAACTAATGAGCCAAATTTAAACGGATTTTCCATAATCGAAATTTTTCGTAACGAAACTTTTCGCAAAGATACGAAAAATAAAGATGCTCAGATGATAAACTCCTTTAAATTATTGTTGTTTAACAAATCTTTTTGTGTAGAGCTTTGCATATTTCGGAATATGGCTTATACTTTTGCGAATCATCCTTTATACAAAATGACTCAATGTTTGCAGAAAATGGAACTTTTTTTTCTGTTTTCAGTGAAAAATGTTTCCTTTGCAACCGTAATTGAATAAAAATATAAGAATTATGGCAGAAAATAGACAAGAATTGAACCGCAACTTGGCTCAGATGCTCAAGGGTATTCAGGAGGCTGTTTCTATCCCTGTAATGGCTAAGTGCCGCATCGGTCACTTCGCTGAGGCTCAGATTCTTCAGGCTATCGAAATCGACTATATTGACGAGAGCGAGGTGCTAACCAGCTCGTTACCGCCTTCCATCCTGAATTGAACGAAAGTCTGGAGATTCATAAGTATTTTCTGGGGATGTGCAGCAAGTAGGCTTCATCCTATGATGAAACAGGCTTCGTTGACCAATGAAACAGGCTTCATGAGCACATGAAGCTATATTGCAAAGTATCTTAGGATACATTGCCATGTGGTTTAACGATTTTAGTTGACCACTTTAAGCTTTATTTATACTACGAGTTGACTCAGTTATTACTTATTTGTAATTCACGTTGACCTATTTAATTTTTAGTCATATTTATAGTTGACTACTTATTTCTATAGCCACAAATAAAGTTACCCTTCATATCTCAACAAAGAAACATGTTGGGGGACAATCCTGAGCATAGCTTCCTTGGTAAGTTTGGGTTGGGCTCGATGCCCAACTCAAACTTTACGTTGGTGGCTTAAACCATCACGTAGTTCCTTGGTTGTGCAAAGATACAAAAATATCCTAAGCAACCTTAGCTTTTATCGCTTTTTCTCTGTAACTTATCCACTTTTTGTCAAATTCACCTCTTTTCTTTGCTGCCTCACGAGGAGTCAAACCATCAAGGCTCAAATGCGGGCGCTCTTCATTATAGAAGCGGATGGCAGCTTTGACAGCCTCCGAGACCTCTAACATAGAAGTAAACGAGATGCCTTTCAAAAGTTCATTCTTGATAGTGTTGTTGACCCTTTCGGCAACGGCATTGTCCTTAGGATTGCCAGTTTCTGTCATACTAATTTTTATACCATATTTCTTGAGCAAATCTGTATATTGGTAACTTGCATATTGAACTCCACGGTCAGAGTGATGAATCAATTGACTAAGGTCATTTCCCTTATAGTGATCTAAAGCCATCTTGAGGGCTTCTATGGCATAAATAGCCTCTAACGTAGGGGCAACACTATACCCAACTATCTCCTTTGTGTAATAATCCGTAATGAGGGCAAGGTAACAGAACTTGTACTCGCCGCTTTCTGGGTCGAGATAATATGGTATATACGTTATATCACTGACTATCAGTTGGCATGGGCGGTTGGGAAGCAAATCCTTAACAATATCTGGATACAATGGAAGGTCATGGGTGGAGTCTGTTGTCTTCACCCTACGTTTTACCTTTCGTACCTTTAGATTGTATTTCTCGACTATGTCGTAAAAGCGGTTGTAGCCTACACTTCTAGATATGCCAAATTGTCTTTGATACATAAGCCAAAGTTTATTGCCGCCTATGCCTGGATCTTTCTTGCGAATATCCTTGATGAACTCTACAACGAAAGACTCTTGGGCAGCCTTTAACATGTCACTGTCACCATGTTTGTAATAGGCTTGCTTGGTTACACCAAGTAAGCGACACATCGAGATGACTGGATAGAGTTTGACATCTCGTGTGTGAAGCCTGCTTGCTACGTGCCAGCTTTTTTTAAGTCTATACCATAGACTTCCTTGCCAAAGGCTACCATTTCTTCGTAGAAGTCTGCACGAAGGCGCTCTGACTTTACTTGCTTCTTTAACTCTGCTATTTCCTGAAGCAATTGCTTATAGTCCTCAGGAATGATTTCCTTACCTTTTTTTTTTCTTCATATTTTCTGCCAATTCAGGGTTCTCGGCTTCAAATTTACGAATTTTATTGTGAATGCTGCTAAGAGCAAACCCAAATTTTACAGAAATTTCAGACATTGTAAGGTGCTCTAAAGCATAAAGACGATAAATCTCCTTACATAATTCAACTTCCTTTAATGTCTCTTCTAATGATTTTTTCATTTCACTTACATTTTAAGGAGTCAACCATATGTACAAAAAGACACCAAGTATCTTAAGATACATGAGCAAGTATCCTAAGATACTTTTTTATTGAATGTCTGATACTTTTTCCGATAAATGTTTGCCGTTTACAAATATTCATCGTATCTTTGCATTATGAATTCTTCGTTACGTAAAATTAATAATGACGTAAATGCTTATGGTACAGGTAAATCCATTTATTATAGAAGGCTATCTTTCGCCGGAATACTTCTGTGATAGGGTAGAGGAAACAGCTCTTCTTACCCGCCATTTGACCAATCGATGCAATGTGGCATTGATTGCGCCAAGACGTCTGGGTAAGTCGGGACTGATTTATAATTGTTTTCAGCAAGAAAACATCCGGGATCAGTATCATTGCATCTATATTGATATTTATGATACGAAGAATTTGAATGAATTCGTCTATGCGCTGGGCAAGGGAATCCTGACGGCACTCAAGCCAAAGGGCAGGAAAGTGTGGGAATTTTTCCTGAATATGCTCCAGTCTCTGAAGTCAACTATCTCTTTTGATATCAATGGAAATCCAGAGTGGAGTGTGGGCATTGGTGATATACAGACACCAGATATTACCTTGGACGAGATCTTTGCTTATCTCGAACAGGCAGATAAACCTTGTCTGGTGGCGATAGATGAGTTTCAGACAGTTGCAAACTATCCAGAGAAAACCGTTGAGGCAACCTTGCGTAAGCGAATACAGAATTGTCATAACGCCAACTTCGTGTTTTCTGGTTCCAAGCGTCACATGATGGCTTTGATGTTTACGTCTCAGTCTCGTCCTTTCTATCATAGTTCGAGCATCATGGGGTTAGAGGCTATCAATGAGCAGACTTATCTGGAATTTGCCAATCATCATCTCCAAAAATCACAAGGAGATTAGTGCTGAGGCTTTTGCTTATTTATATCATCGTTTCGATGGCATTACATGGTACGTCCAGTATGTTCTCAATATGCTTTATACTTCCATCACCGACAAGCCGTTGTTGGAAGAAGATGATGTTAAGTTTGCGATTGATGGCATACTTGCCCAGCATCGCTTTGCCTATCAAGCGTTGATATACCAGTTGACAGCCAAGCAGAAGCAGGTGCTCACGGCTATCGCTTTGGAAGGAAAACCCTCTTCTCTGATGTCTCAAGAGTTTTTGCAGAAGTATCATCTTGGGGCAAGCACCGTGCAAGGTGCGGTCAAGACTTTGCTTGACAGAGATTTTATCACGCAAGATGATGGGGTATTTCAGTTATGCGACAAGTTTTTGGAGCAGAGTTTAAGTGGATAAAAAAGAAAGCAAATGTATGAATTTTATGGGCAGAATTTGAGGTATATATTAGGCTAAAATGGTTGAAGAAGTATATGTAGTCAACTAAATATAGGAAACGACAATATAAAAGTCAGGAAACGACATTGGCAGCTTATGCCCAAGGCTTGTTCAGTCGATGCCCGTCCGTAGGTCCGTAAGCAGTCCCCATAACAAAGGGCGGCAGTTTGCTTCGACCAAGACGTGACAGACGACGTGGTGACTGTCATCGCCAAGATGCAGCCCATGTATGCCGTGCTTCGTGATACAAGTATGAAGACAGACTCGACTGCAACCAATTTCGAACAGATATTCAAAACATATTCACCCAATACGGTGACAAAGATATTGTAAACAATATGGACGATAACAATAACGGAAATATCGTAATATACCAAAGTGAGGACGGCAAGACCCACTTGGAGGTAAAATATGAGCAGGAAAGCCTTTGGCTCTCCCAACAGCAGATATGCGATCTCTATCAGACAAGCAAATCAAACGTAAGTGAGCATATCAAGCACATTTTTGAAGATGGAGAATTGAAGGAAGATGCAGTTGTTCGGAAATTCCGAACAACTGCCGCAGATGGGAAGAATTACAATGTGACCTACTACAATCTCGACATGATTCTTTCCATCGGCTACCGTGTACGGTCGCTTGTAGCATCGCGCTTCCGCCAGTGGGCAACAGAAAGGCTGGCAGAATATCTCTACAAGGGTTTCACCATGGACGATGAACGCTTGAAGCAACTGGGAGGCGGTGGATACTGGAAAGAGTTGCTGAACCGCATCCGTGACATTCGCTCATCGGAAAAGGTGATGTATCGACAGGTGCTTGACATCTATGCCACAGCTGTAGACTATGACCCTCGCTCAGATATGTCGGTGGAGTTTTTCAAGATAGTACAGAACAAACTCCATTTTGCGGCTCATGGTCATACTGCGGCAGAAGTAATCTACCAGCGAGCCGATGCAGACAAGCCTGTCATGGGTTTGACCTCTTTCAAGGGAGACCATCCCACACTGCGTGATGCGAAGATTGCCAAGAATTATCTGGACGGCGAGGAACTGGAGATTCTCAACAACCTCGTTTCCGGTTATTTCGATTTCGCCGAGACTCAGGCCAAGAAGCATCGTCCTATGTATATGGCTGACTATATCGAGCATCTCGACCGCATCCTCTCTGCCAATGGTGACCCTCTTCTGCAAGGTGCTGGAAGTGTGAGTCACAGCCAGGCTATGGAAAAGGCGGAAACGGAGTACCGCAAATGGGAGGTCCAGACCCTTTCGCCCGTAGAGGAGGCTTACCTCGCCACCATCAAGATGTTGAACAACAAGGGTAAAGGAAAAAAATAAAGGTATGATGGAACTTCGACACTATATAGATGCATTTTCTTCCTTGCACACTGCAAAGGTGAAGGGACGCAAAGCTCCTCATAAGGCGGTGTTGCTACTGGCAATTATCGACCTTATAGAGGAAGAAGTCATCTTGGGGCAAGCACCGTGCAAGGAGCTGTCAAGACTTTGCTTGACAGAGACTTTATCACGCAAGATGATGGGGTATTTCAGTTATGCGACAAGTTTTTGGAACTGAGTTTAAGGGGATAATAAAGGAAGCAAATGTATGAATTTTAACGATGCGTTTTATAGTGGTCTAACGATGCGCTTTATTAGGTGTTAATGATGCGCATCGTTAAGTTAGGTCGATTTTTTAACAAGTTATAGCTTATAAAAATAAGTGCAGAAAAGTGTATCGCAGCTACATAAAACTGCACTAAATATGATGTAATATCCTTAGTTTGAGCGATGTTAAGTTTAGATAAAAGAAACTAATAAAATCGGCTGGCTAACAGCTTTTATGTACAGAATTTGAGGGCATCTATATCATCAAGGTGAAAGGCAAGACGCTGAAGTTTAGTGTGAAGTAAAACGGAAACTTGCATCCGTATGGATGTTTGAGAAAAAATAGACAAAGGCGGTGCACCGAGTGAAATCGGAACACCGCCTTTATTCTTGGGGCTTACCCCACTTTCATTTTTCCCTGCCCAAGGAAAAATTTCTCCTTGCCTACGTAGAAATTATGCTTTGGGCAGGAAATAATTTTTGGGGGCGTATTCTAAATCCTTATAATAATTCTGGAAGCTGAAATAACTTGACACTATTGCTTCCCTTGATGAGGATGTAATGGTCGTGAGGCTGTGCTTCCTTGATGGCAGCCTTTACCTCTTCTACATCATGGAACTTGCGGTAACTGCAAGGGATATCCTGGAACTCGTCACCTACCAGCCAGACATTCTCCAGACCGGCAGCCTGCAGTTGGTCAACTACCTTCTGATGTTCCTCGTGACTTACTTCTCCAAGCTCGCCCATCTGACCTAAGATAGCCATCTTCTGAGGTACATCCATCACGCGGAAATTCTCGATGGCGGCTGCCATGCTGGATGGGTTGGCATTGTAGGCATCTACCACCAGCTTGTTGTGTGCCGTCTCTTCCAACTGTGAACGGTTGTTGCTTGGAATGTAATTCTCCAAAGCGTGGTCTATCTGCTGAGGCTTCACATCGAAATGAAGACCGATGGTGATGGCGGCAAGCATGTTGTCGATATTGTAAGAGCCGATGAGATGAGTCTGAACCTCATGCCAGTCGAAACTCTCGGTGCGCCAGCGGAACTTCAGAAAAGGAGCGCAAGAGATAACCTCGCCCCAAACATCGCAGCTGTCTTCCTTGCCGTAGGTGATGAGTCGGTTGATGTTGCGCTGGTCTGCCATCTCCATCAGATGCTCATTGTCGGCATTGATGAATACCAAAGCATCGCTGGCAGCAAGGAAGTCGTAAAGTTCGCCCTTGGTCTTCTTCACTCCCTCAAAACTGCCGAAGCCCTGCAGGTGGGCACGGCCTACGTTGGTAATCATGCCGCAGGTAGGTTCTACATATTCTACGAGTTTCTTGATGTCGCCAGGATGGGAAGCCCCCATTTCTACGACGGCAATCTCGTGCTCTGGGGCAAGACGGAAGAGTGTCTTAGGTACGCCCACGTCATTGTTGAAGTTGCCCTGTGTGAACATCACGTTGTATTTCTCACCGAGCACGGCAGAAACCAGTTCCTTGGTCGTGGTCTTACCATTGGTTCCCGTGATTCCCACTACAGGAATATTGAAGTGGCGAAGATGCTCACGGGCCAGTTCCTTGAAGGTGGTGAGACAATCCTCTACAAGGATGAATCGCTCATTGCCCTCCTGGGCATACTCTTTTTCGTCTACTATTGCATAGGCACAGCCTTTCTCCAAGGCCATGGCGGCAAACTTGTTGCCGTCGAACGAGGCACCCTTTAAAGCCAGGAAGATACTGCCCTCAGGACAGTCGCGGCTGTCGGTGGTAATCACCGGGTGCTTTTGGTAAATCTGATAGAGTTCTGAAATATCCATAGTTTATAACTATTGTTTTGACTGCAAAAGTACTTTAAATCGTGGACATATCAAACAATTTTCTTAAAAAAGCACGTTTTCTCGATAATTCTTTCTATTTTTGCAGAGATATTCTGCTGTCGAAGTCCTCTTTGCGCATGGGATTACGGAAGTGCTTGGGGTGTTTGGGCAGTAGAGCTTAAAAAAAAGAACAAATGGAAAAATAACCTCGATGGAATATACAATAAATATTAAAGGTCACCTCATGGATTTGGGAACCCCGCAGGTGATGGGTATTCTGAACGTCACTCCTGACAGTTTCTATTCGGGCAGTCGCAAGCAGACAGAAGAGGAAATAGCCAATAGGGCAAACCAGATAATCGCAGAAGGTGGAAGCATCATCGATGTGGGAGCCTTCTCTACACGTCCCGGTGGTGCCGATGAGGTGTCGGAAGAAGAGGAAGGTCGTCGCCTGAAATTTGCTCTCGATATAGTACGTCGTGAGCAACCCGATGTAGCCATTTCGGTAGATACTTATCGCCCAACCTTGGCACGCAAGTGCATAGAGAAATGGGGGGCCGATATCATCAATGATGTGTCAGAAGGTGGTATTACCGGTATAGCCAATGTGCCCTTGCAGCGGCAAGAGACTGAATGTCCGGAGATGTTTCGTGTGGTGGGCGAGCTGAAGGTACCTTATATATTAATGTCTGTGCAGCCCACGCTTGCCATGATGATGAAGGGCTTTGCCCGTGAGGTGCAGCAACTTCGCGATTTAGGAGCCAAGGATATCATTCTCGACCCAGGCTTTGGATTTGGTAAGGACCTTGCTCAGAACTATCAGATTTTTGCAGAGATGGAGAAGCTGAACGTCATGGAACTGCCCGTCCTCGTAGGCATATCCCGTAAGAGTATGATATACAAGTTGCTGGGAGGCGATGCCACAACCTCGCTCAACGGCACGTCGGTGCTCGATACTGTAGCCCTGATGAAGGGAACTTCTATTCTGCGTGTTCACGATGTGAAGGAAGCCGTAGAGGCAGTGAGAATCGTGGAAGCCATGAACAAGAAGGGGTGAAGTCGGGGATGTTGGACTTTCCGTCAAACTTCATTAAACGTCAAAACAAAACCAATGTATGATTGAATTTGGAATAAAAGATGCGCTCGACATATTCTTGGTAGCCTCGTTGCTCTTTTATGTCTATCGCTTGATGAAGGAGTCGCGCTCCCTCAATATCTTTGTGGGCATCATGCTCTTTGTGCTAATCTGGCTTTTTGTGAGTCAGGTGTTGGAAATGCGTCTGTTGGGATCTATCCTCGACAAGTTGGTGAGTGTGGGAGTCATTGCCCTCATCGTCATCTTTCAGGAAGACATCCGTAGGTTCCTTTATGAGATAGGTTCTCAGAAAGGCATGCGCAGGTTTGTGCGCTTCTTCCGTTCCAATAAGGACGATGCCCGTGAGGTCGACAAGGAGACCATCATGCCCATCGTGATGGCCTGTATGAGTATGTCGAAGAAATACGTGGGAGCCTTGCTCGTTATCGAACGTGGCGTGCCGCTGAAAGACATCATGGATACTGGCGAGGAGATAGACGCGAAAATCAATCAGCGCCTCATCGAAAACATATTCTTCAAGAACTCGCCTCTTCACGATGGTGCCATGGTTATCTCTAACAAGCGCATCATGTCGGCGGGCTGTATACTTCCTGTAAGCCATAACCTTGATATTCCTAAGGAGTTGGGGTTGCGCCACCGTGCTGCCCTTGGTATTTCTCAGAGCAGTGATGCCATAGCTGTCATCGTGTCGGAAGAAACCGGCCGCATCAGTGTAGCCATTAAGGGTGAGTTCCGGTTGCGCCTTTCTGCAGAAGAACTGGAGAGTATTTTGACTCAAGAGATGATGTAATTGTGTGAAGAGTGAAGCACGTAAACCTTTACGCTACAGAATATCTTCGGTTTTAGCTTTTTTTACACAATTTAATAAGGGTTATTTAAAAGAAAATATGTACTTTTGCAAAGTCGATATGGCAAAAAGACGAATTTCTAAATGAGCCAGCCTAACATACCGACAAATCTACTAATGACAACAAATATTTAAACTATAAAAATAAAATGGACTTATTACAGCAAATTGTAGCTCGCGCTAAAGCAGACAAGCAGCGCATCGTGCTCCCTGAAGCAGAAGAGGAGCGTACATTGAAAGCAGCCGATAAAGTTTTGGCTGATGACATTGCAGACATCATCCTCATCGGTAACCCTGCCAACATTAAGAACCTTGCAGCACAGTGGGGTCTTAATAACATCGACAAGGCTACTATTGTTGATCCAGAAAACAATCCTAAGGCTGAGGAGTATGCAGAGAAGCTCGCCGAACTTCGCAAGAAGAAGGGCATGACAGTAGAGCAGGCCCGTGAGCTCGTAACCAAGAACAACCTCTATCTCGGTTGTATGATTATCAAGACCGAGGGTGCTGATGGTCAGATTTCAGGTGCATTGAGTACAACTGGTGACACCTTGCGTCCTGCTCTTCAGATTATCAAGTGCTCTCCAGGTATTACCTGTGTCAGTGGTGCCATGTTGCTCATCTCAGACCAGAAGCAGTATGGTCAGGATGGCGTAGTGGTAATGGGTGACGTTGCTGTAACTCCAAACCCTACAGCAGACCAGCTTGCTCAGATTGCCTATACAACAGCTCATACAGCTCAGTCAGTAGCTGGTATTGCTAATCCTCAGATTGCCATGTTGAGCTTCTCAACCAAGGGCAGCGCCAAGGATGCCATCAACAAGGAGACTGGTAAGAGCGTATATATTATAGATAAGGTGAAGGATGCAGTTGCTATTGCCAAGGAGAAGTTCCCGGAGCTTCACCTTGACGGTGAACTTCAGGCTGATGCAGCCCTCGTTCCTGAGGTTGCTGCCAAGAAGGCTCCAGGTTCTGACGTAGCTGGTAAGGCTAACGTATTGGTAGTTCCTAACCTCGAGGTTGGTAACATCGGTTATAAACTCGTTCAGCGTTTGGGCGGTGCTATTGCCATTGGTCCTATCCTTCAGGGTATCGCACGTCCAGTAAACGACCTTTCTCGTGGTTGTTCAGTAGACGATATCTACTATATGGTAGCTATCACTGCTTGCCAGGCACAGGATGCAAAGAAGGCTTAATAAGTGAAGAGTGAAGAACGAAGAGTAAAGAATCCGATGCCCTTCGTTCTTCAAATAAATATTAAACATTAAAAAGTAAACATTACAATGAAAGTATTGGTTCTGAACTGTGGTAGTTCATCTATCAAGTACAAGTTATATAACATGGATGATGAGTCAGTTTTGGCTCAGGGTGGTGTAGAGCGTATCGGTCTCGACAACGCATTCATCAAGGTGACATTGCCAAACGGCGAGAAAAAGCAGATTATGCACGACATGCCCGATCATAAAGAGGGCGTCAATTTTGTATTCAAGTGCTTGCTCGATCCAGAGATTGGTGCCATCAAGGACCTGAAGGAAATCGATGCTGTTGGACACCGTGTCGTACAGGGTGGTGACAAGTTCAAAGAGAGTGTTGTCGTAGACAAGAGTGTAGAGGACGGAATTGAGGAACTTTGCGACCTCGCTCCTGTTCATAACGCAGGTCACCTCAAAGGTATCCGTGCCGTAGATGCTTTGATGCCTGGTACTCCTCAGGTATGTGTCTTTGACAACGCATTCCATAGTACCATGCCTGACTACGCTTATCTTTATGCCATTCCTTACGAGTTGTACGAGAAGTATCACGTTCGTCGCTATGGTTTCCATGGTACATCACACCGTTATGTATCCAAGCGTGTATGCGAGATTCTTGGTCTCGATCAGAACAATTCTAAGATCATCACTTGCCACATTGGTAATGGTGGTTCTATCGCTGCTGTATTGAACGGCAAGGTAATGGATACTTCTATGGGCTTGACTCCATTGGCTGGTCTGATGATGGGTTCACGTTGTGGTGACATTGATGCTTCTGCTGTTACCTACCTGATGGACAAGTTGAATATGAAGCCCCAGGAAATGGCCGACTTCCTGAACAAGAAGAGTGGTGTGCTCGGTATCACAGGCATTTCTTCGGATATGCGTGATATAGAGAAGGCTGCCAACGAGGGCAACGAGAAAGCACTTCTGGCACTCCGCATGTACGAGTATCGCATCAAGAAGTACATTGGTGCTTACGCTGCTGCTATGGGTGGTGTTGATGCCATCGTATTTACAGCAGGTGTAGGTGAGAACCAGACCGACCTTCGTGAGGATTCTTGCAAGGGCCTCGAGTTCTTGGGCATCAAGATCAACAAGGAAGTTAACGATACCATCCACGGCAAGGAGGCTATTATTTCTACCGACGACAGTAAGGTGAAGGTAGTAGTAGTTCCTACTGATGAGGAAATTGTTATCGCCCGCGATACAATGGAATTGGTAAAGTAAGAATATAAGTAAAGAGTGAAGAACGAAGAGTGAAGAATCATACAGCCTGTAGGCAACAATGGATTTGAATCCTTCTCTCTTCACTCTTTTCGCTTTATTTCTGCACTTTTACTCTATTTCCTTACGAACCTTTTTTAATATATAAAATTCTATCAACATGAAAACAAAGATTGTTACATTCGGCGAAATTATGATCAGGCTTTCCAAACCTGGTTACCAACGCTTGTTTCAGGGACGCAATTTTGAAGGAAACTATGGCGGCAGTGAAGCTAACGCTGCGGTGTCCTTAGCCTTTATGGGCGATAATGTGGAGTATGTTACCCGTGTGCCTTATGGTCCTTTGGGTGATGCAGCTCTTATGCATCTTCGCGAATATAATCTCAATGTTTCTCATGTAGTAAAAGGAGGCGACCGTCTTGGTACCTACTATTTCGAGGAAGCTGTGGCCATGCGCAACTCCCGTGTTGTGTACGACCGCAAGGACTCTTCTTTCTATACTCTCAAGCGCGGAATGATCAAATGGGACAAGGTGCTTGAAGATGCAGGCATCTTCCACTGCTCAGGAATTACCTGTGCCATCAGCCGCGATGCCATGGAAACAACGATGGACGCCATCGAACTGGCAGTAAAGAAAGGACTCACCATCTCTTGTGATATCAATTATCGTAAGAATCTCTGGGGCTATGGACTCCAGCCTCGCGATGTGCTCTATCGCATGATGCAGTATAGCGACATTATCTTCGGCGATCAGAACGAGTGGGAGGTAGCCAGTGGCGAGAGGCATATACCTTTCGAGGCTTTGGATGCTGATTACGAGATGGACAGAGAGGCTTATCTTGCTTATTTCCGCCGTATGCACCAGTTCTTCCCTAAGTGCAAGAAAATGGTAATGGCTGTAAGAAACCAGATAGCCAGCAGTCATCACACCCTTACTGGTGTGCTCTATGACACACAGACAGACACCCTTTACACCACAAAGATTTACGACATACAGCCCATCATAGATCCTATGGGAGTAGGCGATGCTTTCATTGCAGCTTATCTGCATGCCAACCTCAAGTGGGCAAATGACAATCAGAAATGTCTCGATTTCTCGCTCTCAGCAAGTGCACTGAAGAACACGGTGCCTGGCGACCAGAATCTGGTAAGCGAAGAAGAGATTATAGTCAACATGACATCGTCGGGCGGGCGCATACAGAGATAACCCTCTCCGACTTGAATAACTTGAAAACACATCGGAAACAATCTACGAAACAAACAAAACTAATCTATTTAAGGTGATGATATCAACAAACAAACCTGCTTTCAGATGCAGTGACGAAACCTTTAATGAAATATGGAGAGTGTGTGAGCGCTCAGTATGGCAGCATCCTGGTCAAGATCCTGTCACAGCCCATGCGGACTCCATGACCGACCATACCTTTTATTGGTTTCTAAGCATATATGAACATTATCTATACACGGGCAACGAGCGCTGTGTACGTCAGGCATATCCTCGTATGCGAAAGTTTATAAACTATTGTCTTTCTCATACCGACTCCAATGGGATGATTCAGATAAAGTCAGACGATCAAGTTTTTGTCGACTGGTTGCCTGAAAATAGAGATAGGAGAGGCTTGCGGTCTTTCGAGCAAATCCTCTACTGCAAGAGTTTGGAAGATATGGCGCAGTGTGCCCATTTGTTGGGAAGGAAAGCCGATGAGGAACGTTATTTCGCACATTTCACCCGTCTGCGTAAGCAGATTCTGCCTTCTTTCTGGAACGAGAAACGACAGGCTTTGGTTCATCGTGTTGTCGATGGACGACGTAGCAGGCTTATTACCCGTCACTCCAATGTCTTTGCTATTTTCTTCGATTACTTTACCGAAGCTCAGAAGCAGGAGGTGGCATCGACTGTTATCAACAATCCTTCCGTCAAGCCTTTTACATCGCCTTTTATGCAGTTCTATGAGTTGGCTGCCCTTTGCTCGTTGGGTAACCTGTCGCAGGTACTTGAGCGAATCAGGAAGCAATGGAATAGTAGTCTCCTCAAGGCCCAACTGTCATCGCCAGAGGCTGAGGTCGATGAGAAACTGTGTTATGCCTGGGGTATTTGTTTCCTCTATCTTTTTGGCAGGTATTTCTTGGGTGTCAAGCCAGTGAAACCAGGCTATGAGGAGTTCGAGATACGTCCCGAATTGGGAGGTTTGGAGTTTATAGAGGGAAAGATTCCTTTACCAAATGGTGAGATCTCGGTTTATAGAAATGCTGACCTGATACGCATTCAGGCGTCATCGGGAAGTGGCTATTTGTATTTCTCTTCCTCCCTTCCTCCCAAAGCAAGCCGGGGAGAGATAGAAAAGTTTATCGGTAAGAACCAATATCGTCTCTGGATAGATGCAGGCGATGAGGTTGGTGTCACATTAACTCAGTCTCCATCTTCTAAAACGACCTAAGAACTAATCACTTTTACTATCTGTTTTCTGATATCAGTCCTTCCAAAAATAAAAAAATGCAGAAAAGATGTTTTTTTTTATTTTTTGAGGGACCTTTGTCGTGTCTTCCTCGTTATATTCATGATTAGTAAATTATTTAAAAATAAATCTATTCATCTATTAACATGAGTGTAATGAAGAAACAACTTCGGTCAAGGTTTCTGGCAATGATGATTCCTTTGACCCTGTTATTTGTCTTCGTAGCACAGTCAGCCTATGGCGCGAACCCTACGAAGAAGTTGCTAACGCTTAGTTTTAACAAGACTCCATTGGCTACAGCCTTGAAGGCGGTGGAGAAGAAATCAGGCTGTAAGGTGCTTTTCACCTACGACGAGGTTCAGTCTTATCATGTAACAGCCACTGTTAAAAAAGAGCCTTTGACACATGCCATGACAGCTATTCTCAAGGGTTTGCCATTCCAGTATAAGTTGAATGGCAACTTTGTTATTGTCAGCAAGAATGCTCAGGCTGCAGTTCTGCCAGCCCAAAAGGCAGCAGGCAACAAAGTCTTCGGTGTGATTGTCGACGAGGAGGGTGAGCCATTGATTGGTGTAACCGTTCGTATTAAGGGCACCGGTAAGGGCACTATCACTAACTTTGATGGTGAGTTTTCCTTGGAGGACGACAACCGCAAGACTCCTTTGCTCTTCTCTTATATCGGTAAGGAGGATATCGAGAAACTGCCTGTTTATGGTAAGAGCATGAAACTTGTGATGAAAGACTCGCAGGTGGGTAAGAAGCTCGATGAAGTGATCGTTGTAGGTTACGGTACGATGAAGAAGCGCGACGTAACTGGTTCTATTTCTTCTATCAGTTCTAAGGAGATTGAGAACAAGATGGCTACCAACGTGTATGAGGCATTGCAGGGTAGCACTGCCGGTGTGCAGGTCGTTTCTGGCTCAGGTCAGCCCGGTGAGTCTTCTACTATCAAGGTGCGTGGTACCTCTACCTTTTCTTCTGAGGGTGTTTCACCTCTTTATATTGTAGACGGTGCCCCGATGGAGAGCATCGATGACATCAACCCAAGTGATATTGTTTCTGTGGAAGTGCTCAAGGATGCTGCCTCTGCTGCTATCTATGGCTCTCGTTCTGCCAATGGTGTGATCATCGTGACTACTCGTGGTGGTCAGGAAGGCAAACCAGAGATCAACGTAAAGTATTATCACTCTTGGGGCAAGCTCTCTCACAAGATCCCTCAGGCTAACAGAGCAGACCGCCTGTTTTATGATCAGGCACGCAGAAATTACTTCCTGACTTATGGTGGTGGTAATCCAGATCAGAGTATGGACATCTTGCAGGATCCATACAACTACTTCTTCAATGTAGATAACGACTATCTCGATATGATCACCCAGGTGGGTAACAAGGACGAGGTTGACGTAAGTATAGGTGGTGGTTCTAAGGCGCTGAAGTATTTTGTCAATACCGCGTACTATAATGAGCGTGGTATTATCGATAATACAGGCTATCAGCGTTTCAGCACCCGCGTCAATGCAGACTATTCGCCCAGCAAGTGGCTGAGCATGGGTAGCCGCATGTCTTTGTCTTATTCCAAGAAGGAAGGTGTGAACGAGGGTCAGTTGCTCAGTTCTGTGCTCAGCCGTCGTCCTTACTTCAACACGACCTATTCTGACGGCTCTATAGTAGGTGTGTTTAATGGTCAGAAGAACCCTGTGGCTCTGATTAATAACACTACCGACTTTACCAATTCGTATAAAGCTAACTTCTATCAATATTTCAACTTTAAGTTCAACAAGCATCTGTCGTTCCGCACCAACATCAATGCCAACTTCTATCTCGACAAGCGTAAGAAATTGATTCCAAGTTTGATTACAGATGAGTGGCAGAAGAGCAACAACGGTTACTCTTACAATTACTTGAACTGGAACTGGATGAACGAGAACTACTTTACTTACACACGTAATTGGGGTGCTCATCACTTCACGGGTATGGCAGGTATGAGCGTTCAGAAATGGTATTATGAAAATGAGAATATTGCTGGTATGAATGCTTCTACCGACTATATTTATACCCTGAACGCTTTTGCCGCCAACCTCGACCTTTCTGCAACAGGCAGTGTGGAAACTCGCCACTCTTTGGCTTCTTTCTACACACGTATCACTTACGACTACTTGCGTCGTTATTTGTTGACACTGAATGTTCGCCGAGACGGTTCTTCACGCTTTGCCAAGAACAATAAGTGGGGTAACTTCCCATCAGCTTCTTTCGGTTGGCGTTTCTCTGACGAGAAGTTTATGAAGGGTGCCCGTAAGGTAATGACCGATGGTAAGATTCGTGTCTCTTATGGTGTTACTGGTAACCAGAGTATCGGAAACTACGAGTATGTTTATTCTTATACGCCAAGCAATATCTATGACGGTGTGGGTGGTGTGAACCCAGCCCGTATCGGTTCTTCAGATTTGAAGTGGGAGGAGACACGTCAGTTTGACTTGGGTCTCGACCTCAACTTCTTCAACAACCGTTTGGTTGTAACAGCAGACTACTACTATAAATATACAGACGGATTGTTGGCTAACTATCAGTTACCAAAGGAAACTGGTTTCTCTTACATCCGCAAGAACATTGGTGAGATTAGCAACCGTGGTTTCGAGCTCTCTATCTCTGGTGACATCATCCGTAAGAAGAACCTGACTTGGAATGCTTCTTTCAATATTTCCGGCAACAGTAATACAGTGGAGAAGCTTGCTGAGGGCAAGGCCTACATGGAAGGTGATATCTGGTGGATGCAGGAAGGTGGTCACATCGGCGACTTCTATGGCTTTAAGTGCTTAGGCGTGTTCCCATACGATGAGAGCAATGCCTTTACCTCCGACTGGAAGCAGTTGACTCCAGTATTCGAGAATGGCGTGTTCCAGTACAAGTATCTTTTGAATGGTCAGGAGTATACCGGCGAGGTTCACAAGAAGAGACTGCCTAACGGACAGGCTTTCCGTGGCGGTGACTACAACTGGGCTGAGCCTGCTGGCACTGAGAATGGTATTATCGACGATAATGATCGTATGGTTATCGGCAATGCAATGCCCGACGTAACCGGTGGTTTCAATACCAGCGTAAAGTGGAAGAACTTCAATCTCTATCTGGGCTTCTATTACTCCATCGGTGGCAAGATCTACAATGCCGCAGAGAACAACCGCAACATGTTCAAGTATGATGGTACAACCCCATCACCTTATACTATATACAACATGTGGCTAAAGCCTGGTGATAATGCTCTTTATCCTCGTCCTTTCAACGATGAGTATAACAACGGACGTATGGGCAACTCTTTCTATCTGGAAGATGCTTCCTTCGTTCGCCTGTCAAATGTGCGTCTCTCGTACGACTTGCCTCAGGCATTGTCGAAGAAGCTCTTCATGAAGAGACTCAATGTGTATTTCTTTGCAAACAATGTGTTGACTTGGACTAACTATTCTGGATTCGATCCGGAGTTCTCTACTTCTAACCCATTGCAGATTGGTAAGGACTCTTATCGCTATCCAAGAAAGCGCGAGTTCGGTGTTGGATTTAATGCAAACTTTTAATAGATACAACTATGTTTAAGATAAACAGAATCATATATTTGCTTTTCGCCATGACTATGCTCTGCAGCTGTAATAGTTTCTTGGAGGAAGATACTATCAGCGAGGTGCCAGCAGATAAGATGTGGCAGACAGCGCGTGATGCGAAAGCCGGTGTGAACGAAATTTATGGTCTCTTCCGTCAGACCATGCGCGAGAATTATTTCTATTGGGGTGAGTTCCGTTCGGACAACGTAGCTCCAGGTGCACCTGTTATGGCAGACCAGGCTCGTGTTATCAACAACCTGATGTCTACCGATGAGAGATGTGCCAAGTGGACCAACCTCTATGCTATGATCAATCAGGCCAATCTCTGCATCAAGTATGTGCCTCAGATTGATATGCCCGACGTCAGTGACCGCAACGACTACTTGGGACAGGCTTATGCTATGCGTGCCTTGGGTTATTTCTATGCTTTGCGTGTATGGGGCGATGTGCCACTGTTCACCGAGCCTATAGAAACAGAAGAACAAGACCTTTACCATCCTCGTACTGATGCTCAGTATATCTTGGAGAACGTCATTGTCCCAGACCTGAAGCAGGCAGAAAAGCTCATCAACCGTAATAAGAACTATGAGCGCAAGCGCATTTCTATTATTGGTGTTTGGGCTATCCTTGCCGATGTGTATATGTGGATGGGCAACTACTCTGATGCCGATCAGACCATCGAAAAGATGAAGTCTATCGATTATAAGGGTGCTAAGTTTATGCAGCTTGCTCCTACCATCCAGTCATGGCGCTCTATGCTGACTGAGGAGCTTAACCGCAAGCCTTCTGACAACACTCCTGATAACGATGAGTACACCACAAAGGAACTTATCTTCTTGATCCACTTTGATATGGACGAGGTAGGTGCCAATGGCTATAGCTATATGTATCAGTGGTTCTCTGGCTCAGGTAATCGTGCTGCTGTCTTGTCTAACAAGTTTATGGATATCTTCAATCAGGAGGATATGCAGGGTGACTTGCGCAAGGATTTGGTTTCTAAAGACTATCAGAATGGTTACGAGTTGAGAAAGTTTATGGCTGGCGACATCAGTAACTCTCTCAACAAGACTTGCGAGATCGCTTATCCTATCTATCGCTACTCTGATATGATTCTGCTCCAGGCTGAAGCTAAGGCTCGCATGGGTAAGTGGGACGAGGCTCTTGAACTTGTAAAGCAAATCAGAGATCGTGCAGGTCTGCAGACACCTCTGTCAACAGAGTTCTCTTCTGAAGATGAAATCGTAGAGTTCATCCTCCGTGAGCGTCAGGTTGAACTGGTAGGCGAGGGGCGTCGCTGGTTTGACTTGCTGCGTACAGGTAAGTGGAAGGCTGTGATGGGTCCTATCAATGGCCTTAAGGAAGATGGAAACGAAGTGTTCCCTATTCACTTCTCTCACATTATTGAGAATCCGAAAATTAAACAGAATACCTATTACGGTGAATAAAAAACAAGCAGACGTATGAAAAAGTTATTATATAACATCTCATTGGTCGGCATCCTGATGATGTTGCTGTCCTCTTGTGATCTGGACTTGCAGACCGACTATGATTACAACCAAAAGGTGGATGATCCACATATCAATATGACAGCATGGGAGTATGTCACCTCCAACGATGAAAACCTCTCCCTGCTGAAGGAAGCGCTGGAGTACACAGGAGTAGACGAGTTCTACAAGCAGACAGAACACCAGTACACATACTTGTTGCTTAACAATACAGCTATGAAGGCTTTCATGGAGAATAAGGGTGTCACCGATATTCACGACTGCGACATGCAGGAGTTGAAGAATCTGTTGCTCTATCACATCATTTCGGGCCGTTACAGTTCTTATGGTGAGTTGGATGTTGAGCCTCGATATGTTATCACTCAGCTTGAAGGTGAGGAGGGATTGATGACTATTAATGTATGGAAGAATCCATGGCAAGCAGCTGTAGGCAAGATTGTTATCAACCAAACTGGTAGCAATGGTAAGTCTCATCAGTGCAAGTCTGTTACTACCAACATCATGCCTACCAATGGCGTGATGCACATCTTCGACGATTATAGTTACTACAAAAAATAAGCAGTCTTATGAAACATAGCATATTATATATGATGGCATTCCTGCTCATGGCAGTTTGCTCTTGCAGCAGTGATGATGCAGTGGATGCTGAGGCTCCATCGGTACAATTCCCTTTGGAACAATTGAATGTCGACTTGAATACTGTTGACAACCTGCCAATTATCGCTGTTATCCAGTCGAAGGCAGGTTTGGCACAGGTAAACATTGATATCAATACAGCTGAGGATGGCGTGATACGTTATAAGAGTATCACCGAGTTCTACAATGTTCACAACTACAGTTTGGCTGAGAGCCCTGAGTATAAGGTGGGTTACACATCTGTTACGGTGGAGGCTATCGACAGACAGGGACAGAAGGTGACAGCTGAAATGCCTATCACCGTTAAGGGTATCATGGCTCGTCCTGTCATTACATTCAATCCGGGTGAGATTGTTTACGACGAGATGGATGAGAACCCAGTGATTCCTCGTACTACTTTCACCGTAGAGTCGGAGGCAGGACTCAAGTCTGTTGAGGCTATTCTGGTTTCAAAGGATGGACAGGAAACGCTGAAGAAGGATGAAGAATTGAATGGTGTAATTTCTTACTCTTTCGACGAGATGATCGAATATAAAGAGGGTGATAAGGGTGTTAAGGTGATTGCCATAGACACTTATGGCAATGCTACGATTGCTACATTGCCTGTTACTTACAAGATCGTTCCCGTTCCTGTTGTAACACTTGATGCCAAAGGCTTATTTGCAGAGTCGGGCAAGGATGTCAACTTCCCTGTTTCGGTAACTTCTATCCGTGGCTTGAAGTATATTGATCTCTTCTTAGTAGAAGGCGAAAAGACCACACTTGCCAAGCGCGTGACTCTTTCTGGTGAGAAAGAATACAACAAGTCGGTTGCTATTAAACTGACACAGGCTACTTCGCATGTTCAGGTAGTAGCTTCTGATGGCCGTGAGGGTAAGGAAAGTTCTGCTATGCGCCCTGTATTTGTAGATATGAGAGTTGCTACTGCTAATATTGGTAGCCATCCACTCGCAAACTTGGGACATAAGGATTATGAAAATGCCTTTGGTATGTTCTCACTCAAGGATATGAGATCTTATACCGTAGACTATGCCCTTGAGAGTGCCAATAATGCTAAGAATATCGACTTTAAGTTCTATAGCTTCGGTGGTAGTGCTATTCCTCGTCTTTACTCTATGGATAATCAGGAGAAAGATTCTGAGTACAAGGGTACTTCTGGCAATCTGAAGGCGATAGCTGTCAAGAACCAGACTCGCTTCAAGATTGTGAATGATGAGTTCGACTACGACCATGCAACTCTTACTTCTATCAAGAAGATTAACGCTGGCTCTATCTCTACAAGTAAGTTGACTCCTTTCAAGGTCGGCGACATCATAGCCTTCCGTACAGGAAGCACATCTGCAGCAGGTGCAGCCAAGGTGGGTGTGATGAAGGTGGTTAACATCATCGATGGTAAGACTCTGGGCTCTACAAATGCCACAGCTAATATCCTGATCGTGGAAATTAAAATGCCAATCAAATAACTAAACTATTATGAAAAAACTGAATAAGAAAATCATGACATTGATGGCAGGGGCTTTTATAGCCCTTGGCATCAGTAGTTGCTCACAATACGATGATGTAGGCCCTGTACAAGAGGCACCTAAGGCGGAGTTTGTTATGCCTGAGAATGCTGTGGTTTTGGCAGAGCAGTCGCGTACAGCCATTCTCGTGATGGATATGAACACCAAGAAGGTGGTTTGGGAATGGGAACCTTTAACTGGTGGTATTCCTTCGGCAAAGCGAAGCTTGTTTAAGAACCCCAGCGAGTGTAAGCCTGTACTCAACAACGAGTATGTGCTGATGACAGCCAGTGGTGGTGCCGTGGCTTTGATTCGTTTTGCAGACAAGAAAGTGATGTGCTATGCCGAATGTGGCATCAATCCTCACTCTGCAGAGATTTTGCCTGATGGCAACATCGTCACAGCAGAATCTAAGCAAGGTGAAATCAATCTCTTCGCTGTAGATATGGAGAAGGGTACTATGGTGAAGAAGTCTACCAAGAAGATTGGAAATGCCCATAACTTGGTATGGGACTCCAAGCGTCAGTGCATCTACACTACTGGTACCATCAATAATGCAGGCAAGAGCGTTACAGCCTTGTTCAGATTTGAATATAATAATGATAAGGAGAATCCGGCGTTGACTAACCAGGCTCGTATCTATACTTTTGACAACGAGAAAGGTGGTCATGACCTCTTCCCCGTATATGGTGAGACTGACAAACTCTGGCTTACAGCAGAGCATGGTGTTTATCAGTTTGATATGTCGGCATCAGAACTTACTGCCACCACTATCTACGAAGTGCCAGATGTAAAGGCTGTGGGTAGAGATGCCAATGGCAAGGATTATTTGTTGAAGCCAACAGAGTCTTGGTGGGCACCATGTGTTGTTGACGGTGCCGGAAACGAGTATTTTAATCTCGCAAACTCTAAGATATATAAGTTCAGACTTGTACAAGACAATCAATTCAGCTATCAATGATTCGAAATCTTTTAGTTATACTTTTTGTAAACTTTTTATCGTTATCGGCATCCTATGCCGGTAATGGTAAGAAGGTTTACGCCGATTATCATGGTGTGCGATATACACGTCAGCATGATGGTCAGATAGGCAGATGGGGAATGTTTGCCACTATGCCTAAAACGAGTACAGACATCAAGTACATCTGCCGCAATGCTGACAATATAGGAGATGATGGCCATCATGAGATTGCAGCCAAGCACTATCCGATGATAGGTATGCAGTCCAACCTGGATCCAGATCTCATCGAATATCAGATACTGAGTGCCAAAGCCGCCGGTATCGACGGCTTCTTTATCGAGTGGGGATTCATGCCTCACGAGAACGACAATCTGCTCAAGGCCATGCAGCCTATTGCTGCCAAATATGGTTTCGAGATAGGTGTGAACTGGTGCGACGGATGGTTGTACTATGATTGGATTACAAAAATTTATCCAGATATAAAGACACGTGCAGATAAGACCAAGTATATGGAGAAGTGCTTCAAGTATTTGGCAGATAACGTGTTTACTGGAAAAACCGCTCCTGTCGTCAACGGACGTCCAGTCTTCTATCATTTCGGCGGTGGTGCTACTCCAGAGGAGTTCACACAGGTGCTGAATGTCAACAAGGATTTTGTGGAGAAGACAAATCCTGTGATGTTGCGCAGATGGGCTGACTGGGGTAAGTTGGAGAACGATATCTATAAGCCTGTGACTTACAGTCAGAAGATGGAGGAGTGGAAGAAGCTTGGAGAAGTTCCCACGGCCTGGATTCCTGCGCGTGTACGAGAAAGAAATGCAGGACATCTGGGCTGTGACTTCTGGGCTTCGAAAGAAGACGTGCTTCACTTCATGGAGCCTTTCCGCGACCAGGTGTGGCTTAGCGATAATCCTGCATATACCGTGAAGTGTGGCTTTGTGATTCCAGGCATGGACAACCACGGATGTGGTGGTTGGGGACATTCTAAGTTTTATGAGATAGACAGATATAATGGCAAACTTTACGATGCCATGTGGCAGTATAACATGCAGTATCGCGACAGCCTCGACATGATGTTTATCGCTTCTTGGAGTGACTATACTGAGGGACACGAGATAGAGCCTACTATAGAGAATGGCTATCGTGAGTTGGAGACGACCCTTCGTTATGCTTCAGTCTTCAAGGAGTTCGAACCCAATCTCAGTGCATTGCGCCTGCCTCAGCAGTTGTTCCAGATGCGCAAGGCTGTAGAACTGTTGCAAAAAGTAGGTCTGAAAGAAGACCTGATTCTGCAACTGCTCGACAATGCAGCCCTGCAGATGGCTGAAGGTAGCTATAAGCAAGCTGCCGACCTGCTGATACAGGCTTCAGAGATGATAGGTCAGGAGAACGAGAAGGTCATCAACAATGAGTTTGTGCTTACAACCTCTGCCTTGCAGGTGAAGGGTGGTGAAAGTACAAAGGGATGTTGGGATGCTACAGAGGGATTCTCTGTAACCTTGCCTACTCAGGCTTCTGTCAATCTTAGTGCCATGTACAGTCTCGGTACCATCGAGTTCTGGTATTTGGACAAGGGTACAGAGTCTCTCTTTGTACGTTCTACTACCAAGCGTGAGCCTAAGTCTTATTTTGCCAATGTGGGCAAGATAGCAACCTGCGACACTGGCGAATGGAAGCATGCCCGCATTGAACTTTATGGTGAGAACATCGTTTATAGTTTCGGAAAGCCTACTTTCTTCTTCAAGGGTAATGTGAAGGTGCGCGACATCAGTATGAAGTTTAATTGTTTTTCAATACAATAACAATGAGAACAAGAATTCTATCCTTAGTGCTGTTCTGCTTGTTCAGCATCACATTGTGCCAGGCTGGCGTGAGAGTCTCGCTCAACGAGAGTTGGATGTTTAGCCGGAGCGACTCCATGGGCAATTATGCTCAGTGGCAGAAGATTGATATTCCCCACACATGGAATGCCGAGGATACCGATGATGAGACTCCTGGTTATTTCCGTGGAAAGTGCATGTACAGGAAGTCGGTTACCATACCGGCTTCTAAGAGCAAGGAAAGAGTATTCATCTATTTCGAAGGTGCCAACCAGGAAACCACAGTGTGGGTGAACGGTCGTGAGGCAGGCAATCACCGTGGAGGCTATGCCGGCTTTGGCTTCGATATTACCGAGTATGTGAAGTTCGGACAGGAAAACCAACTGGAGCTTGTGGTTACTAATGCTTACGACAAGACCATAGCTCCTTTGTCGGCCGACTTCACTTTCTATGGTGGTGTCTATCGGGATGTATGGATTTCTTATCTACCTCAGGTACATTTCTCTACACGCTACTATGGTTCTTCAGGCATCGTAGTGACTACACCTCATAAGGATGGCAACTTCCGACAGGTTGAGGTGTTGTGCCGTCTGCAGAATCATGAGAAGAAAGCGAAGGCCATTACCCTGAAGAGTTCTTTGGTTGATGCTGAGGGTAAGATCGTGGCAACTGTGACCAAGAGGTTGAAACTCAAAGTAGGCGAGGACGATCAGCTTTGTCAACTGAGTATTCCTGTAATGAACCCACACTTGTGGTCGGATGTAGATCCATATATATATAAGGTGAATACCGAGATAGTGGACAATCAGACCCGAAAGGTTTATGATGAGAATCATACATCTTTAGGTTTCCGCTGGTATCGGTTTGATCCACAGAAGGGGTTCTTCCTCAATGGTAAGCATGTGAAGCTTATCGGTACCTCACGCCATCAGGACTATCTGAAGAAGGGTAATGCCCTGTCAGACAATATCCACCTGGCAGATGTGTACAAACTTAAAGAGATGGGAGGCAACTTCCTGCGTATGGCTCACTATCCGCAGGATCCTACCATTTTGGAGGTATGCGACCGTTTGGGTATCCTTACCAGTGTGGAGATCCCTGTAGTCAATGCAGTGGAAGGAAGCGACGAGTTCCTGGAAACCTGCAAGGATATGCAGATGGAGATGATCTATCAGAACCGCAACCATCCTTCAGTTGTGATGTGGGGATTGATGAACGAGATTCTGCTCCGCATTCCTGCCCAGTATGACAAGGACCGTGCCACCTATTATCCTATGGTTCGCAGAGTGGCTTCTGAGTTGGATGCGCTGTCACGACGAGAAGATCCGGAGCGTTACACCATGATGGCTGTCCATAATGCCTTCGAACGTTATCAGGAGGCTGGCTTGGTGAACATTCCTCAGATTTTTGCTCTCAATCTTTATCAGGGTTGGTATGAGCCGGATATCCGTGAGTTTGAGCAGATATTGGATAAGGTGCATGAGGCATTGCCTAATCAGTCGCTGATGGTGACAGAGTATGGTGCCGGCATCGATCCACGTCTTCACTCTTTCCATCCAGAGCGTTTCGACTTCTCTGAGGAATATGGTTTGAAGTATCATGTGCATTATCTTCGCGAGATGAAGAAGCGAGACTTCGTGGCAGGCTCAAGCGTGTGGAATCTTGCAGATTTCTACTCTGAAGTACGTGGTGACGCTGTGCCTCATGTCAACAGCAAGGGAATCTTGGGACTTGACCGTTGTGAGAAGGACGCATATCTTTATTATAAGAGCATGTTGGGCGAGAAGCCATCGCTCTATATTGGAGGAAAGAATTGGAAATACCGTTCTTGTGTGAGCCGGACAGCAGAAGCCCGTATGGATGTACCTGTATTTGTGAAGGCTGATAAGGTAAGAGTCTACTGCAACCAGCAGTTGGTTGGTACCTTTGCAACGACAGATGGTGTGGCCATGGCTTCTGTGCCATTCACCGATGGAGAGAACAGAGTAGAGGCTTTTGCTGAGGTTGACGGAGAGAAGGTAAGCGATGCTGTCATCGTTAACATGCGAGTAGTTCCTGCTTCTTTCGAGAAGGGATTCCCTGTGACTGGACTTCATGTCACCTGTGGTTCACAGCGTTATATGGAAGACAAGGAAGAGTCACTGTGTTGGATGCCAGAGAAAGCTTACGAGCAGGGTGGCTGGGGTTATGTCGGAGGAACCGTTTATCGTCGTGCCGGCGACTTGTTAGGAACAGATGCCGATATCTTAGGTACAGACAAGGATCCTATCTATCAGACACAGCGCCAGAATATAGAGGCATTTAAGGCGGATGTGCCAGACGGAGAGTACATTATCACTCTGCATTTCGCCAGCTTGAAGGAGGCAGCAGCCTTGGTTTACAACCTCTCAGCTCATGGAGCAGACAAGAAGGATGATACCGCTTCGGTCTTCGATGTTGTGGTGAATGGTGAGAAGGTTCTTGAACAGTTTAATGCTGCAGATTACGGAGTCTCACGTGCTGTAGCCAAGAGAATACATGTACAGGCGAAGCAAGGACAAGGTCTGGATGTTCGCTTTAATCCTATTAAAGGCAAGACAATGTTGAATGCCATAGAAATATATAAGCGATAAATTTGCATATTTCGGCAAAAATATGTATTTTTGTCCAGCAAAAAGAATATCATCTATAATGGGCATAAGAAAGTCGGAAGAAAAAGAAATAGCATTTCAAGAATTGTTTCAAGAAAACTATTCTCGACTTTTTTATGCCTCTTTTTATCTAATCAACAACGAGTCTGAAGCGCGCGATATCGTGCATGATTACTTTGCTGATTTGTGGGAAGATTATTCACCAGGAACGCAGTCTTACACAAAGGCTTATTTGTTAAATGGCGTGAGGCGTAAGAGCTTGGATTATCTCAAGCACCAGACTGTAAAGAACAAGTATGCTAAATTGTATCTGGCTCTTCACGATGAAGTAAGCACAGAATTTGACGAGGAAGAAGACAGGATGATAAAGGTAGAACAGGTGATGGCTGAAATGCCAGCCCGTACACGTTTTATCTTCGACCAATGTTATTTCGAAAATAAGAAGTATGAGGAGGTTGCTGAGATATTGGGATTAAGTAGGGATGGCATTCGCAAGAACATTATCAAGGGCTTGACTATGTTGAGGGCAGCCTTCGATGTGACGTACAAAAAAGGATCAAAAGCCTAAGCCCGACTGATATATGCAAAGTAAAAAGTAAGGATATATATAATTTATATGATTGACAGCGAAGATATAAGAGACAAAAAGTCAAACTCGTTGATTGATGAGTTCGACCGGCTTGAACAGAAAAGTTCTGCAGAGGTAGATGCCTTGCTGCAGGACGAGGATAATGCTGCTCAGGCCCGTGCGATTCTGAGATATCGTCAGAGTCGCATGAAACATCAAATGGGAAAGTTCGATGTGGAGGGGGAATGGAAACGTTTCTGTTCTGATCAGAATATAGGTGGTCATTCTTCTGCAAAAACTGTGCTTTTCCGCAATGTGTTCTATACTGTATCTTCAATAGCTGCCGTGGTGCTTATTGTTTTCCTCGTGAGTCACTGGGGATGGAAGCAGGAAGACCAGATGCTGGCTTTCGAGGCCAATAATGCTCCCAAGACCATCATGATAGGCGATAAGGATAATGATATGGAGCCCATCAATGATGAACAGTCTGATAACGGCATCTTGTTGAGTCAGAACAAGGCAGACTTCTCTAAGGTGCGTATTGTGAATGGCAAGAATGCAACGAAGACCATCACCACACCCCGTGGTAAGGATTATGAGGTGGTACTGTCGGATGGTACTGAGGTGCTGCTCAATGCCGACAGTAAGCTGATTTTCCCAGTCCAGTTCTCTGGTGAGAACAGAACGGTTCGCTTGGTGGGTGAGGCCTATTTCAAGGTTACCAAGAACAAGCATTGTCCATTTATCGTTATGACCGACAAGGTGGCGACAAAGGTTTATGGTACAGAGTTCAACCTGAAGGCTTATCCTCATTCAGGAGTCAACGTCACACTTATCAGCGGATCGGTGGCTGTAAACAGTGAGGGGAAGGAAGTGATGCTTAAACCAGGTCAGAATGCCGAACTCAACAGCAATCATGAGTTTGAGGTGACTACAGTAGACACCGAGTGCTATACCCAGTGGAAGGACGGATACTTCTATTTCGACAATGTGCCTCTCATCGAGGTGGTTCGCGATTTAGGCAGATGGTACAATGTCAATATCGAGATACGTGACAACTCCCTGATGAGTTATCGTCTGCACTTCGTGGCTTCGCGTAAGGCGAGTGTGAAGGAGTTTGTCGACAATTTGAATGTATTCAATTATCTCTCTGTGGTTCAGAAAGGCAATAGATTGATTATAGATAAGAAAGAAAATAAATAGCCGCTATCAATAGTAAAAAGATAAAAGGGTAAAAAAAGAATAAACTACATACATCATATACAAAGGAAAGTCAGCCTTATGGCTGACTTTCTCCTTCTACATATTCTTCCATAAACATGTGTTCACCATCGAATACGGCATAGGTGAACTGCCATATCCAATCGCCCAATATCATCAGGCGTGTTTTCTTGCTCAGCATCAGGTCGAGCTCTATGTGGCGATGACCGAACATAAAATAGTCGATATTGGTGTGATGCTGCATGTATTGCTTGGCATATTTTACCAAGTATTCCTTGTTCTCGCCGAGATAAGGCATCTCCTTACCATCCTTTCTCTTCAGTCGGCTGTGTTTGGCCCAGTTGAGTCCCAATGCCATTCCCCAGCGTGGATGTATGGCGTTGAGCAATATCTGACAGGTGCGGTTGTGGAACATCTTGCGCAGCAGCTTGAACTTATGGTCTGGGTCGCCCAGACCGTCACCATGAGCAAGGAAGAAGACCTTGCCATAGATCTCAGTTGTAGTAGCCCTGCGGTGTAAAGTCACGCCGCACTCTTCTTCCAGGTAGCCGTAAGTCCATAGGTCATGGTTTCCTGTGAAGAAGTGTACCTCTACGCCCATATCTGTCAACTCAGACAGTTTTCCCAAGAAACGGGTGTAGCCTTTGGGTACAACATATTTGTATTCGTCCCAGAAGTCGAACATGTCTCCCAGCAGATATACTGCCGATGCTTTGTTCTTGATGCTGTCGAGGAAACGCACTAAGCGCCTTTCCTGCATGCGTCCGTGCTCAATGGCAAGCGAGCCAAGGTGAGCATCCGAAAGAAAATATACATTCTTCATAGCCATGTCTTTTTGATGGTTGAAAAAAAGGTTGTAAGCTGGAACTTATTCGAAGCCTAACTCTACGCGGGCTTCTTCGCTCATCATGCTTTGGTCCCAGGCCGGTTCAAACACCAGGTTTACATTGGTGGATTTGACACCCTCCACACTGTCTACCTTTGTGCGTACGTCTTCCAGTATGAAGTCGGCGGCAGGGCATGAGGGTGCTGTAAACGTCATGTCGAGGTCTACGTTGCCGTCATCCTTCACGTCTATTTTGTATATCATTCCCAAGTCCCAGATGTTGACAGGAATTTCAGGGTCGTATACGGTTTTGAGCACGTCAACGATTCTTTCTTCTATCTTTGTCTTTTCTTCTTGTGTCATATCTTGTTGTCTTGATGTTGTTTTATATCTTGTATAACAATAATGCAAAGATACGACAAATCGAAGACAATACAAAATAAAACGATTTATTTTTGTCGCCGACTGCGAAAAGTTTGTTGGGAAAAGATTTTGTACGAAAGACTCCTTTAAGGTCTGGGGCGTATGAAAAAGCTATAGTCTACCCTTGTCGTGATAGGAATAGTAATGTCCGTCGGTTACGATGATGTGGTCCATAAAGAAGAGGCGCATTACATCGCATGCCTTCTTTACATTGAGGGTAAGCTGGTCGTCCTGCTTGCTTGGGGTGGGGTTGTTGCTTGGATGGTTGTGGCACAAGGCGATGATAGTGGCGTTGTTGAGCAAAGCTTTCTTGATGATGAGCCTTACGTCTACCGCTGTCTCTGTGATGCCTCCATGTGACAGAGGCTCAGCCTTGATGAGTTTGAAATTCTGGTTCATCATCAGAACCCATGCTTCCTCCACGTCGAGGTCTTGCATACGAGGAAGCATATAGTTGTACACAGCCAATGAGGAACCTAAGTCAGGACGTATTCCCAATTTCTCAACAGAGCGTCGTTTGCCCAGTTCGCAAGCAGCCATGATGGTGATAGCCTTGGCTGGTCCCATGCCTTTGTATTCGGTCAGTTCGCGTATGGTTTTCTTGCCTAATGTGTTCAGGTTGTTGTCGCAGTTGCTCATGATTCGTTTCATAAGGTCTACAGCGCTCTCGTCTCTCGATCCGGAACCGATCAGTATGGCAAGAAGTTCGGCATTGGAAAGCGCTGAAGCTCCCAGTCGCTCTAATTTCTCGCGCGGCTTGTCTTCTTCTGCCCATTGGGATATAGAAAGTTTCTCACTCATAAGTGGTGTTTTTTTAGGTTTTTAGAATGGAGAAGTAAAAATGAGGATTGGCTTTCCCTTCGTTTTTACTGACTCTGTAATTCTCGAATTCTTGATACTTACTTCGAATTCTTGATACTTACTTATAGAAAGTCTTGTTGTAGGCGCTGAACTCGCTTTTGCCCAATACGCATCTCTTCCACCAGGCAGAGAGGAAACCACATCCATAACCTAAGAGCTGAGTAAAGGCGGCTCGGATGCTGAGCAGACCTATCTTCAGGCTTTTATTTTCTCGCGTGCTGTCGATGCAAAGCGCTACAGAGTAGATTACGATGCATGCGAGACCGATGAGTCCCAACAAGGTGATGGCTTGCCCCAAGATGGGGAAGATGTGCTCTGTACCGAGCAGATAGGGCAGGACGGCAAAGAATAGCAACAGACACGTGCCTATAACTCCCAGGGTGAATACCATAGGAAGCAGGTGTACCAACTTCAGACTTTCGGGATATTTCTTATAGAGATTGATACGGGCAATACCGCTATTGTAGACCTGTCGCCAGAACTTGCGGAAGTCTGTGCGTCGTTTGTGCCATACCCATGCTTCAGGAAATAACCGGCACTTGCAGCCTGCCTTGAAGATGCGGATAGAGAAATCGATGTCCTCACCAAAGCGCATGGCAGAGAAGCCTTCCACCTTCAGGTATACGTCCTTGCGTATGCCCATGTTGAAAGAACGTGGGTAAAACTTGTCCATCTTCTTCTTTCCGCCGCGAATGCCGCCTGTAGTGAAGAAAGATGTCATGGAGTAAGAGATGGCTTTCTGAGTGTCTGTAAATGATGAGTGTGCCTTGTCGGGTCCGCCAAAGGCATCGGCAGGCTCACGGCTCAACTCATCACTTACAGCCTTGAGATATCCTGATGGCAAAACCACATCGCTGTCGAGAATCAGTAGATATTCACCAGATGCTCTTTCAGCTCCATAATTTCGGCTTTGCCCAGGACCAGAGTTTTGTTTATAATAATAATGTATGTCCATCTTGTCCTCGTAGCGCTTGCAAACATCTTCGCAAGGTGTTTGCGAACCGTCCTCTACGATAACAACCTCAAAATCTTTCTCCTCCTGTGAGGCGAGACTGTTGAGAAGCTCGTCAACTTCGTCAGGACGATTGAATACAGGGACAATGATGGAATACTTCATACTATAATCGTCTTTATATAAAAATAGGTGTAACCCCAAGGATTACTCGCTTACACGACCGAGATAGCTGCCGTCACGGGTATCGATCTGAACAGTCTCGCCTTCGTTAACGAACAAAGGAACGCGAATCTCAGCACCCGACTCAAGTGTAGCAGGCTTGGTAGCGTTGGTAGCTGTGTTGCCCTTGATACCTGGCTCAGAATGAGTAATCTTCAGAGTTGTCTTAACAGGCATTTCGGCCAAGAGGATAGTGCCGTCTGATGTATCGGTTACAACCTCTACAACATCACCTTCCTTCATGTACTGACCGCCAGTAACGTTCTCCTTAGCGATTGGCACCTGCTCGAAAGTCTCCTGGTTCATGAAGATGCAACCAGTAGCGTCCTCGTAGAGATACTGATAAGGACGACGCTCTACGCGTACATCTTCCAATTTGAAACCAACCTGGAAAGTGCGCTCCAATACACGACCGTCGGCAACATTCTTCAATTTGGTGTTCATAACAGTATTACCCTTACCTGGCTTTCTGTGCTGAAAGTCGATACAAGCCCAAATCTTGCCATCCATGCGGATGCAAGTACCAATCTTAATTTCCTGTGAATTAATCATTTTGTTATGTTTGAATTTTTATATAATAATCTCAAAAACGTCTGCAAAGTTACTGCAAAAACACGAAAAAGCAAAGTAAAAATCGAAAAAAAACATAAATATTTAAGCTAAATTTGGAGGTTTTCTTTGTTATTTCAGAAATATTGCGTAATTTTGCAGCCCAAAAGGGCGCATTTTGCTCTCTTTGTAGTGAATATTAATTAAAAAATAAATAAGAAAAATGAAAAGAACATTTCAGCCTCACAATCGTCGTCGCGTGAACAAGCATGGTTTCCGTGAGCGTATGGCAACAAAGAATGGTCGTCGCGTATTGGCTTCTCGCCGTGCTCATGGCCGTAAGAAGTTAACTGTTTCTGACGAGCACCACGGAAAGTAATTTCCTGGCAGAATCGTTGGAATGACGATGACATTAAAAGCAGCATAGACCAATTCTTTGCTGCTTTTTGTGTTTTTTTTACCCGATTGTTTCCTTGTTTCGTATGAAATCATTATCTTTGTGCAAAATTTAAATACATGACTTCATCCGAGTTTATAAATAAGTTCAAGAGTAAGTACCTGTGGGGAAACCTTGCTGCCATGGCATTGGTGGTGGTTCTGCTGTGTGTGGGTGTCAGGTTTGGTATCGACTTTTATACTCACCATGGAGAAGCCATCTCCATTCCAGATGTAAGGCATAAGAGTTTTGCCGATGCAGAGCGTATCCTCAAAGATGCCGGTCTGCCAGTGGTGGTTTCTGATACTGGATATGTGAAGAACCTCCCTCCCGACTGCGTGCTGGAACAGAGTCCGGCGCCAGGCGAGAAGGTGAAGTCGGGCCACGTGATCTATGTCACCATCAACTCGGCTCATTCGCCTGTTATCACCATCCCTGATGTTATCGACAACAGTTCCTTGCGCGAAGCCATGGCCAAGCTTACGGCTATGGGATTCAAGTTGGGATCGCCACAGTACATTCCTGGTGAGGAAGACTGGGTGTACGGCATCTTGGTAAAGGGCAGACATGTAGTGGCTGGCGACAAGGTGTCGATAGACGATGTACTCATTATACAAGTAGGAAATGGCAGACGTGATGCTGGCGATTCTGTAGAGATGGTTGACCCCATGGGTGGCAGCCATGAGCTACTGGAAGGAAGTGGTGAGGCCGAAGACGAGGCTGTGGATAATTTCGAGGTTGTCCCGGGAACAGAGTCGGGCGAGCCCTCTGCGTCATCTCATTCTCACAGTCACAATCAAAACGAAGTAGTGGAGTAAATGAATATGATAGAAGATAATTATAACGATGATATAGAATTGCTGGACGAGCCGGAAGTGGTCGATGCTGGCGACGGCACGCTATACGAGCATTGGAAGATAGAGGTGGACCCCGGTCAGACGCCTGTGCGTATAGACAAGTTCCTCTCCGAAAAGAATCCCTATCAGAGCCGTAACCGCATACAGAATGCTGCCGATGCAGGGTTTATTCATGTCAACGGGAAACCCGTGAAGAGTAACTATAAGGTGCGCCCCAATGATGTCATCACCCTGATGCTCGACCGTCCCAAGCACGACACCAGTATTGTGGCAGAGGATATTCCGCTGAATATTGTGTACGAGGACGATGCGCTGATGGTGGTCAACAAGGAGGCTGGCATGGTAGTTCATCCTGGTGCAGGTAACTTTACCGGTACGCTCATCAATGCAGTGGCATGGCACATGAAAGACGTGAAGGATTTCGACCCTAACGATCCAGAGGTGGGACTGGTTCATCGTATTGACAAGGATACTTCCGGACTGTTGGTAGTGGCAAAGACACCGGATGCCAAGACGGCTCTGGGAAAACAGTTCTTCAACAAGACCACCCATCGCAGCTATAATGCCCTGGTATGGGGAAACATCGTAGAGGACGAGGGACGAATCGAAGGCAATATAGGTCGTGACCCCAAGAACCGTCTTCGTATGAAGGTGTTCGATCCGGATAGTGGAATAGGCAAGACAGCCGTTACCCATTATAAGGTACTGGAACGTTTCGGCTACACCACCTTGGTGCAATGCATTCTGGAGACAGGCCGTACCCATCAGATACGTGCCCACATGAAGCATATCGGTCATCCGCTCTTCATGGATGCAACCTATGGAGGTGCCGAGATTCTGAGAGGTCAGCGCAGCAGCAGCTATAAGGCATTCATCCAGAACTGTTTCAAACTCTGTCCACGTCAGGCTCTCCATGCCAAGACATTGGGATTCGTCCATCCTTCCACAGGCAAGCAGATGGACTTTGACAGTCAGTGGCCCGATGACTTCCGACAACTGATAGAGAAGTGGAGAAACTTCATAGCAGGCTCCACACAAGATACTTTTCAAGAAAGATAACGATATAATCAATATAACAAAATGGACAACAACAAAAGAACGATAGCCATCGTATGTGGTGGCGATTCTTCTGAGCACGACGTTTCATTGCGCTCAGGTCAGGGACTCTACTCTTTCTTCGACAAAGAGCGTTACAATATTTATATAGTAGACGTCAAGGGTATCGACTGGCATGTGGCATTCGATGATGGCACAACAGCCGAGATCGACAAGAATGATTTCTCGTTTGTCAAAGACGGCAAGCGCGAGTTCTTCGATTATGCCTATATCACCATCCATGGTCAGCCAGGCGAGAACGGTGTGATGCAAGGCTATTTCGACCTGATTCACATGCCTTATTCTACCAGTGGCGTACTTGTGGAGGCAATGACCTTCGACAAGTATGTACTCAACAACTATCTGCGTGGCTTTGGCGTAAAGGTAGCCGACAGTATTTTGCTTCGTCGTGGCGAGGCTTACGATGAGGAGGCTATAGCCAAGCGCATCGGTATGCCTTGCTTCGTGAAGCCAGCCAACGACGGCAGCAGCTTCGGCGTGTCCAAGGTAAAGGAGAGCGATCAGTTGGCTCCTGCTCTTCGTCTGGCGTTCATGGAGTCAGAAGAGGCTATGGTAGAAGCTTATATGCAGGGTGTGGAAATCTCGCAGGGCATCTACAAGACCAAGGATAAGTGCGTGGTGCTTCCGGCCACAGAGGTGGTGACAACCAACGAGTTCTTTGACTATGATGCCAAATATAACGGTCAGGTGCAGGAAATTACACCAGCCCGTCTCTCACCCGAGACTGCAGAAGAGGTGGCAAAGACCACTTCGCGCATTTACGACATTCTGCATGCCAACGGAATCATCCGCATCGACTACATCATCACCAAGGACAAGGACGGCAAGGATGTGGTCAATATGTTGGAGATCAATACCACTCCAGGTATGACCGTGACGAGCTTCATTCCTCAGCAGGTACGTGCTGCCGGACTCGACATCAAGGATGTACTGAGCGACATCGTGGAGAATCAATTTTAATAATTAATGAGGAGTTAAGGAGTTAAAGAAGTTAAGACAACGGAAGAATTTAATGGTATGTAAAGATATCGTTTTAGAACATTTGTCTTAACTCCTATAACTCTTTAACTCCTTAACTCCAATAAAATCATAAAGTTATGAAGATCCCTCAAGAATTTGATGCCATTCGACCTTGGGAGCCTGAAGACTTGCCCGAGGTGTTCGACCGCCTGTTGGCCAACGAACAGTTTAAGCAGGTGCTTGCCTATCTCTATCCGCAGGTGCCTTTCGAGATGATTGCCAAGAAACTCAAGGCGTGCAAAACTAATTTGGAGTTTCAGTTGGCTTTTGCCTACGACTTTGTAAAAGGTCTGCTTGCAAAGGTTGCTAAAGGCTACGAGATGGACTGTACGGCCATAGACTCTTCCAAGCGCTATACCTTTATCAGCAACCATCGAGATATTGTGCTCGACTCTGCCATCCTTGACGTGCTGCTGGTGGACAACAAGTTTACCACAACTTGCGAGATAGCTATTGGCGACAACCTCTTGTCGTTGCCTTGGGTCAAGGACTTGGTACGTGTGAATAAGGCTTTCATCGTAGAGCGTGCACTCTCCATGCGTCAGATGCTCATGTCGAGCAAACGACTTTCCGACTATATGCACTTTGCCGTCAAGGAGAAGAACGAGAATATCTGGATAGCTCAGCGTGAGGGACGCGCCAAGGACAGCAACGACCGCACACAGAAGTCAATCCTTCAGATGATGTCGATGGGAGGTGAAGGCAGCATCATCGAACGGCTCATGCAGTTGCATCTCGTTCCGCTGTCTATCAGCTATGAGTACGATCCTTGCGACTATCTCAAGGCTAAGGAGTTTCAGCTGAAACGCGACAATGCCGAATGGAAAAAAGGACCTACCGACGACCTGGTGAGCATGCAGACTGGTATCTTTGGCTTTAAAGGTCATGTGCACTATCATGCTGCTCCATGTCTCGACGGCTATCTTGCGCAGATGGATCCTGAGACTCCCAAGCAGGATATATATAATAAGGTGGCTACGTATATCGACAAGCAGATTCATGCCAACTACATGCTCTATCCGGGCAACTATGTGGCTCTCGATCTCTTAGAGGAAACTTCCGCTCATGCCGACAAGTATACCGAGGCAGAGAAGGCAACCTTCGAGCAGTATATTGCCGGTCAGTTGCAGAAGATTGATTTGCCCAACAAGGATGAGGCTTTCCTCCGTGAGCGTATGCTCACCATGTACGCCAACCCTGTGTGCAATTATCTTTTAAGTAAAGACTGAACGCATAGACGTTAGTCGTGATACGATATGGAAAAACGCAAGTACTTTCATTGCCTGTTGAAAGTACTTGCGTTTGTTATTTTAAGTACTTGCGTTGCTCATCGCAAGTACTTTTGTTTTTTGGATGAAAGGATTTTGTGCCACAAATGCTTAATCCAAAAAGTCAAGCAAACGGAATGAATATAGTGTCGAAAAATCACCATAGATGCTTGATAAGTATGTTTTACATTTTAACCTCATAGGAATGGTTGTGTTCTGCGAAGCACAGAAGCCGAAGTCGGGAGCTTGCGAGAAATTGCCGGTACGTCCCATCTTGCAACGTTTTCCTCTTGCAACCCTACAGACCTCTATCGGCTTGGAGTCAACATTGTTCCTCTCCGCCATCCATTTCCATGGCAATCTTGCGCAGTTCCTCACACAGGCCTGCCGTTTTCTTCCTGCGGTCATTGAACTGTCTCCTTGATATGAGATTAGGAATGTTGTCCTTGTACTCTTGCAATTTATAGTCGAACAACCACTTCTCACTATCAATGCTCTCGGTCTCTGCCGTCAAGGATAGCGCCACCACTTCCAAATCCGAAAACTTGGGAACAGGACCACGACGTGGAACATTACCCGATTCATTGACGAGATTTTCAGAGAATTGCTTGCATATCTCGAGTATTTTGACGAATTTTGTATAAAGGTTGTACATACGATGGTTTGGACTTAATGTTTTGAACACCACTAAGTTACTAAAAATCAGCGATATGTGCAACTTTTTACTCATATTTATCAACTTAAATTAATTCCGCCAACGGGTTGCTTTTATGTCATAATACCTACTTCCGAGGGTGTTTACAGTGATTCCAGCATACGCTTGATGACAACCTCGGCTGAAATCTCACGGTTGGCAGCCTCTGGAATGACCAGGCTGTTCTTGCTTTCGATGACATCATCGGTGACAATCAGTCCTCGGCGTACTGGCAGACAGTGCATGAAGCATCCGTTGTTGGTCCAGCTCATGTGCTCCTCGTCGATGGTCCAGCTCATGTCCTTGCTCAATATCTCACCATATTGTGCTGGATTCTTCACGCCTGGACAGCTCCAGTTCTTGGCATACACGAAGTCAGCACCTTCCAGCGCCTTCTTCTGGTCGTATTCCACCTTGGCATTGCCCACAAACTTAGGGTCGAGCTCATAACCTTCTGGATGAGTAACTACGAAGTCGACGTCGGCTGCATTCATCCACTGTGCGAATGAGTTGGGCACAGCCTGAGGCAAAGCACGGCAATGAGGAGCCCAGGTAAGAACCACCTTAGGACGTGCCACCTTCTTGTGCTCCTCGATGGTGATGAGGTCGGCAAATGCCTGAAGAGGATGGACGGTTGCTGTCTCCATGGCGAAGACGGGACGTCCGCTGTACTTCACAAACTGATTGACGATGGTCTCGGCATAATCGTAGTCGCGGTCTTTCAGTCCGGCAAAACTGCGAATACCAATCAGGTCGCAGAAACTTCCCATCACAGGGATGGCCTCTAAAAGGTGCTCGCTCTTGTCGCCGTCCATGATGACGCCACGTTCCGTCTCGAGTTTCCATGCTCCTGCATTCACGTCGAGTACGATGACGTTCATGCCCAAGTTCATGGCTGCCTTCTGTGTACTCAGGCGGGTACGAAGACTGTTGTTGAAAAATATCATCAGCAAGGTTTTGTTCTTGCCTAATTCTTGATAACCGAAACGGTTTGCCTTAACTTCCTGTGCCTCGGCGAGCGCTGCTTTCAAATCGCCAAGGTCTTCAACATGAAAGAATGTTTTCATTGTTATTTGTTTTTTATTTGTTATTTCTTATATATTATATTGCTATAGAATTGGCTTTTCCTTTGGCCGCCGAACGTTGTTTCTTTACTCTTCGTTCTTCGTTCTTCACTTCCTTGTCTGGCCGTTTCCTGTAATCAACCACTTGTAGGTGGTAATTTCTTCGAGAGCCATAGGTCCGCGTGCACCCAGTTTCTGTGTACTGATGCCTATCTCGGCACCGAGTCCAAACTGTGCTCCATCGGTAAAACTTGTTGGGGCATTCACGTATACGCAGGCTGCATCCACCATGGCTTGAAATTTCTTTTGTGCTTCCTCGTTGCCAGATACGATGCTCTCGCTGTGTCCGCTTCCGTATGTGGCGATGTGGTCGAGCGCCTCGTCTTCTGTCGCCACCGTCTTGATACTCATCTGCATACTGAGCCATTCGGTGTTCCAGATGCTCCTGATCTGAGGATTCTCTTCCTTCATCTTCTGCTCGCTCTCCTCGGCCTTATATAATAAGGTGTCGGGATAGTTGCCTTTCAGGGCTTCGTAGGCCTTGGTGTCGGCATGAATCTTTGTCTCATGTTTGGCAAGTTCTTCGCACAGCGTTCGAAGGTCGTTCAAACGGCTTTCGTGAATGAGCAGACAGTCGAGGGCATTGCATACACTTACCCTTCGGCACTTGGCATTGGTGATGATTCGTTTGCCCATCTCTATGTCTCCGTCCTTGTCGAAATAACAATGTACCACACCGGCTCCGGTTTCTATGACCGGCACCTTGGCAGTGTCGCGTACAAACTGTATGAGCTTCTTTCCACCACGAGGAATGCAGAGGTCTATGTAGCCTACGGCATTCAGCATCTCGCCTGTTGCCTCATGGGTGGCAGGCAGAAGGGTCACTACATTGGGATTGATGCCAAAAGTTTTCAACACTCTGTGGATAAGTTCCACGCCGGCAGTGTTGGAGGCGTCTGCATCCTTTCCTCCTTTCAGCACACATGCATTTCCGCTTTTGAAGCAGAGAGAGAAAACGTCATAGGTTACGTTGGGGCGTGCTTCGTAAATCATACCGATGACCCCGAAAGGGACGGCTACCCGCTGCAGATGCAATCCGTTATCGAGTGTCTTGTCCTTGAGAACTCTTCCAAGCGGTGAGGGCAACGTACTGACGTGTCTCATGTCTGAAGCAATATCCTGGAGGCGTTGCTCTGTGAGTTGCAATCGGTCATAGAGTGGGTTCGCCTTGTCCATCTTCGCCAAGTCTTCTGCATTTGCTGCAAGGAGCGCAGGAGTTTCGGCGATGATGGCATCAGCTACCGCCTGCAGGATTTCATTACGTTGGTCATCGGTAAGCAGACCTAATGTCTTGCTTGCCGCCTTTACTTGTTGGAAGGTCTCTTTCAGTTCCATTGGCTTTTTCCTTTCTTGTTTATGATAAGTGACTTGTATTTTTACAGTCACTAAGCTGTTACTTTGTTGCAAAAGTAAGCATAATTATTGATAATTACAAGCTTTATGTGGGAAAAAGTAATGATTATGCTGATAAATGGATAGTTATGCAATAAATGATACAAAAGAGGGACTATTATATTTGCTGCTTTATGGAGATTTTTACAGGAAGGAAATATTGACCATCTATTTAGGCACTATTCCTTCTCTGATTAGCCTATCACATTGCATAGTTGGTTGATAGCTGCATCAAAAGTGGTGAGGTCTTTTGCTCGCTTTCTGATGGATGTCTTGTAATTATAGATGGTTTGTGTAGAATAGAACAGAAGGGTGGCCAGTTCTTGCCCATCTGTAATTCCTAATCGCATCAGTGCATAGATCCGCAGTTCCTTGGTGAGACTGTTAGGCGCAGGGAGAACAATCTGCTTTTCTGGCAACAGCAGTTGGTTGAATTCATCCACGAAATTAGGGTATAAGTCCATAAAAGCCTTGTCGAATCGGATATAGAAACTTGAAGCTTCCTCTTCTGCCAGCTTATAGCTGTTGATGGCGGTAAGGAGATCGGCAGTCTGCTTTGCCTTGATCTTGCGGCTCACCAACTTGCGATAATCGTCGAGTTTCTTGATATAGACAGCACTGATGTCCATAAACAATCGCATATAAGTCTCCCTGCGCTTATTGGTATTGAGCAATTTCTGGTTCAATTCCTCCAAGAGCATATTCTGACTCCTCACCTCCCTGCGACTCTTTGCCAAACGCTTATTTATCCTGAAAACAAAGAACATCATCGCCAAGAAGCCAAGAGACACGATACTTACCACAACCAGCGATATCGTGATGATGCGATTCTGACGTATTTCTCGCTGATGATTCGTTTCCGTGATAAGCGGAAGAATGCGAGAGATCTCAACCATTCGAAGACGATTGTTATAAAACTGAGCATCTTCCATCGAACAATAGATATACTTTGACACACGCTTAGCATACTTCGCATCCTTATTATATAGATAGGTGGAAAGTTCCTGAAGTGCCAAATTTTCTTTCAAGGGACAAACCTGGTCGGAGATGGCCGCCTGTACCAAATATTTCTCATATATGTCCATTTGCTCATTGTCTTGATAATAACGAGCTATACAATATGCAGCAGAAGCATGCACCCTGCTGTCAACAGGACTGGCGGCAAGTGCTTTCTGATACCAGCCCAGCACTTTCTTGTCTGTGCGATGTAGCAAATACTCCAACTCACCACTCAGATAATAATAGAGCGCAGATTGTTTGTTGCCCATATATTCAAGGGTCTTGGCAAGATAGAGTCTTTTTTTATCTTGCATTTCCTCCTTGAATTCAGACCTTTCGCAGAAAGCTCCCCAATAGTTATACACCCATGTCAAGGTGTAATAATAGTATTGCATCAGCTTGGGCGAAATGTCTTCTGGCTTCAAAGAAAGCAACAGGTCTTCAGCCTGACTGTAGAAGCCTCCTGTGGATAACACCGCAGCCCGATTGATCTTGTTGAGGTTGATGTAATAGTCATCATGCAACTGTTCTGCCAATTGCAGGCCCCTTTTGGCATAGACCATGGCAGAGTCATATCGATAAGTATAGTACTCACGATAGATTTGATTGTAAAGACTCAGACGCTCTCGTTTGCCGGAAGTAAGATTCAGTTTTTTCTTCATTCTTATGAGTTTCTTCTCTTTCTTGGAAGAGAACTCGCCCCGACGAGCTATATATTGGTCCAGACGATGAAGCAACTCATCCTCGTCCTCCAAATCCGCATTTCGGGAAAATGCCGCATTTGCCACCATCGGCATTACCACCATCATCAAGAGCCATACTATCTTCTTCATTGTCCTTTATTTATTATTGTTCTTACCAGTTTTTACTTAGTCATGAAAGAGAATAACCCTTTACGGCTGCAAAAATACGACTTTTATTCTTCTTTTCAATATCTACTCTCATAAAAAGTATTAATTTTATATATATTCTGATTATTAGGTAGTTAAGTCATTATAAGAGTACCCACGCATCTACTCAAACCCTACACACAGCACCAAGGTGTCTAAAATCAATCTATCTTTGCAATCGAAATCGAACAGCATTCGATTCAGACCTAAATATTTTGGAATAAACAAAAATAAAATAATGTAACTAACAAAAGAACAAGTTATGAACCTAAAAATCCGTACATTCTCCATGGCTTTGGCTGCAATGTCAGCGACAAGCTACATGTATGCACTTCCTTCTAACAATATTGAAGAGAAGTCAAGTACAAAAGAAAAGAAGTCTCTCAATCTCGAAGAGGAATCCGTAGAGAAGAACAAGAAGGAAGAGCGTAACGTGATGCTTAACGCTGCCGACGCCAACAAGCCTCGTGAAATCCAAATTGGATTGCCAAGCGAAGACGTAACCGTATATGAGAACGGTCTTCCTGCCGTTTATTCATCCTCAGTTCACAAGCTCTCAGCCCACTGGCGCGGCGATGCCTCTCTGAAGGGTACCGACCTGATGACGCCTTCCGAGTCGGCTATTGCCACTGGTAACATTGCTTACGCTGTATCTTCTTTCAGCGAATTAGGTCAGAAAGAGTTCAAGGGCAAACTCAATTACAAGGCGAACCACTTCGGTATGCAGAACTTTGATCTCAACCTCTCTGGTGGCATCGGTACCAACTGGCTCTATACCGCCAGCATGTATCAGAACTTCGACCCGGGAAGTTTCAAGCTCCGCTTTACCGATTATGCAGACCGCACCCAGATTTATCATTTCGGTCTGACCCGAATCCTGAACGAAGGCAAGGGACGCATCTCCCTATTATATAAGTACTCAAACAGCAAGAACCCAGGCAACTTTGCCAATGCGGCACCTTTCATCTACGCAGGTGACGGCAGCATCAAGAAAATCGCTGGCTTCGACCCAGGCATGAACTCCTATGTTCAGCGACAAGGTTCTTTCCAATACTTGAACACCAAGACTGGCAAGATGGAGACCTGGAACATGACCGACGGAAGTGAGAACCACGCCAACGAGATTGCCCTCATCAGCCAGTACCAATTTGACAACGGATGGTTGTGGAAATTCAACGCTAAATACATGAATGCTCCTCGCGCCAACTACGTGGATTACGGTGGCAGCTCTATCTCGGAGGTGAGCGAGGCTGATGGCTATCAACTCTCAGATGGTTCAGCTTATAGCGGACTCATCGAGGGACGACGCACTTGGTTGCACATAGGAAAGGTGAGCAATGCTCTCATGACGACAGAAATCAGCAAGCAGCAGAACAACCACAAGTTGATGATAGGTCTGAACGAGTGGTATTATCATCTCGACTACTATTCATCATCTTTCCAGTGGGCTGGTACCGTGGAGCCTTATCCTCGCACATTGAGCCAAATGTATGTAAACCCTCTTGACCCGACACAGACCGCACGTCGCTCCGAAACCTTCGGATATAACGAGCTGAGTCCAGAATACACCAAGGGCTCAGAGAACAAGTTGGCTGTTTATTTTACTGACGAATGGAAGGTAACCCCTAAGTTCAAAATCTTCTATGGCGGACGTCTGGAGTACTATCGCATGTCGGCAGACCAGATTTCAGCCTCACGCTTCAAAGGATTCCATATCGGCAATTTCAACACCTATTCTACAGCGGAGGATGGTTCTATCGTAACCACAGCGCATAGCATCGAACCAGCCAAGGTGACCAAGAATAAGTTGAACTATGCGGCTACCCTGCAGTTGACATACAACCTCACCAACCAGTTTGGTCTGACAGCCGACGCAACCATCGCCACCCGCTTCCCACGCATCAGCGAGTATGCAGGAACAGGTCCTACCGAGGAACAGTATAAGCGAGTTACAATCCCTTTGATCCGTGGTGGAATCTTCTACAAGAACGATTGGATAGACCTGTCTTCCATGATTACTTACATCTCGAAGTCGAACAATATTGACCAGCAGAACCTCACCAAGCCTGGCACATCAGAAGGCAAGACCGTATTGCTCATCTACAACATCCAGACCTTGGGCTGGACCACCTCTGCCGAGATCAATCCATTCAAGAACTTCCACATGCATGCCCTCTTCACCTATCAGAAGCCAGTGTATAAGAACTACAACGCAAGCGTGACGTTCAACGACGGCCAGACTATGAGTGTAAATGCGAACAACATGATCGTGAAGGAGATTCCGCAGGTACTCATTGAGCTGGATCCTAAGTATGACATCACCAAGAACTTGAATGCTTGGTTGAGCTTCCGTTACTTCGGCAAGACCTACGCCAACCTCCAGGAGGCACTCTATTTCAATGGTCACTGGGAGACTTTCGGTGGTATCAACTGGAACGTGAATAAGAAACTGAGCCTCGGTGTGAGTGTCATCAACATCCTCAACGAGAAGGGCGCAAAAGGTACTATCAACGGTTCGGAGTTGATTACCAAGGAAGAAGCCGGCAAATATGCAGGCAAGTATATGAGTGGCAGCTATCTTCGCCCATTCACCATCGAATTCTCAGCAGGAATCAAGTTCTAAGCTTTCATAATATACGATGAAAATTGCAAAGAAAGACTGCAAGACGTTATCATGACGGCAAAAATAACAACAATCAAATAAAAACCAAAGAACAATGAAAAAGGCATTTATGCTTATCGCAGCGATGTGCATGACTTCAGTGATGGCATTCGCTCAAAAGACCATCAGAGTATCGACCGACAAGACCGATCTCGTGATGCAAGTTTCTCCTAAGGGTCGTCTCTACCAAGTGTATTTAGGCGACAAGTTGAAGAATCCCGCAGACTATCAGAACCTGAAATGGGACGTATATGCAGCCTCTGATGGTGCCGTCTGTCAACGAGGTCATGAGGTTTATGCAACTTCTGGTGCTGAAGATTTTTTCGAGCCGGCAGTGGCTGTGACTCATGCCGATGGAAACATGACCACCTATTTATATTATAAGTCATCCGAGGAGAAAGCTATCAATGGGGGTACAGAAACCATCATCACCCTTCAGGACAAAGTATATCCGCTGACCGTGAAGCTCCACTATGCAGCTTATCCTAAGGAGAACGTCATCAAGGCTTGGAGCGAAATCTCTCACAAAGAGAAAGCTCCTGTCACCCTCTGGAGATACAGCTCTACCATGCTCTATTTCAAGGCAAACAAATACTTCGTCACCAACTATCACAGCGACTGGGCTAAGGAAGGACAGCCTGAAACCTGCCAGTTGACTACAGGCAAGAAGATCGTTGACACCAAGCTCGGCACACGTGCCGCCATGCAAGAGGAGCCTTTCTTCGAATTGGGCTTCGACGAACCTGCCAAGGAAAACGAAGGCAAGGTGATGCTTGGTACCATCGGATGGCCCGGCAACTTCCGCTTCACTTTCGAGGTGGACAATGTGGGCGCACTCCGTGTCATCCCAGCCATCAACCCATATGCTTCCGACTATAAGTTGAAGGCAGGAGAGACATTTACTACCCCTGAGTTCATCTTCGCCATGAGCGACCATGGTGTGGGCGAGGCTTCGCGCAATCTCCACGACTGGGCGCGCCAGTATCAGGTGAACAAGGGCATGGAGGGACGCCTCACGCTCCTGAACAACTGGGAGAACACGGGCTTCGACTTCGACCAACAGACGCTGGCCGAGCTGATGAAGGATGCCAAGGACCTGGGCGTGGATCTCTTCTTGCTCGATGACGGCTGGTTTGCCAACAAATATCCCCGCAAGGACGACCGTGCAGGCCTCGGCGACTGGGAGGCTACCAAGAGCAAACTGCCAGAGGGAATACCTGGATTGGTAAGAGACGCCAAGAAGGCTGGTGTGAAATTCGGAATTTGGATTGAGCCTGAGATGGTGAATCCAAAGAGCGAACTTTTCGAGAAGCATCCAGACTGGGTCATCATGCAGCCTAAGCGTGACACTTATTACTATCGCAACCAGTTGGTGCTTGACATCAGCAACCCTAAGGTACAGGATTATGTGTTCGGCATCGTGGATCGCATCATGTCAGAGAACCCAGACGTGGCATACTTCAAGTGGGATTGCAACAGTGTGATTACCAACATCTACTCTCCATATCACAAGGAGAACCAGGGCAATTTCTACATCGACCATATCCGTGGCATCTACAAGGTACTCACTCGCATCCACAACAAGTATCCTAAGTTGCCTATGATGCTCTGCTCTGGCGGTGGCGGCAGAATGGACTACGAGATGTTGAAATACTTCACCGAGTTCTGGTGCTCGGACGATACAGATCCATACGAGCGCATCTACATCCAGTGGAGCTTGTCTAAGTTCTTCCCAGCCAAGACCATGGGCTCTCATGTAACCAACTGGAACAAGAACACCAGTGTGAAGTTCCGCACCGATGTTTGCAGCTCTTGCAAGTTGGGCTTCGACATCGACCTCAAGTCACTCTCAAAGGATGACTATAAGTTCGTTCAGAACGCCGTCAAGAACTATGACAGCATGAAACCGATGATTCTCGAAGGCGACCAGTACCGTCTGGTATCTCCATACGAGGGCAACCACTGTGCCATCAACTATGTAAGCAAGGACAAACAGCGTGCCGTCCTCTTCGCCTACGACTTGCATCCACGCTACAAGGAGCCTGTGATGAACGTGAAGATGCAGGGTTTGGATGCTGATAAAGTATATACAGTCAAGGAGACCAACCTGATGCCTGGCAAGGATTCAGATTTGGAGTGCAATGGCAAGCAGTACAGCGGTGACTATCTGATGAAGGTCGGCTTGAATGTATTCAGCCAGACAGATGGAACGAGCCACGTATTGGTATTGGAATAAAGTATCTCTGTAAGAATCAGATAATAAAGAAGTTAATCAAGACTGGTTTCATCTTATGCATAAACTAGTCTTGATTTTATTTGTTTTATAATATGTAAGTCATCTGTCCTAAAGGCAGGTGTTGCCACCATTAGTGCCTTTTATATAACAAGCAATGCACCATAATGTAGCTATGCCGTTTCATTTGATATTCTTCAGATAGCCTGAAGAATATCAAAATCATTATTTCTCTTTAGGTCTTGGAGCAAACTCTGTATGTAGGGTCTCCATCGGATGCTCCTTCAGGTCGATGAGGATATTGGGCACATTGCCATTGGCGATGATCACCTTGATGCCGGCATTCGCCACATCCAGGCTATCAAGCCTGACAACTCGTCATTATCGGTGAACATCAACTCGGTAAAGCACACGGTATCGTTCTCTTCTTCCTCGAGATAGAAGAAGGTATTCTTGATGAGTCCCGTCTTGCCAATTCTATGCGGAGAGATAAGTGTTACGTTCCTGCCGTTCTTCAGATGAGATAAAAGGGTAGCAGTCTCTGCTTCTCTATCGCAGAAATACTCAGGACTTTCATACCCTTGATAGATGAAAGGATTCACTAATTTCTTGTTGCCTAGTTTTATACGCCATTACATATTTTATGTTACAACTTTTTTGTAATGGCAAAGATACGGCTTTTTCTGAATAGAACAAATAAAAAGCCCAGAAAGTATATACTGGGCTAAGAAATGATATAAACTTCTCTATGTTTGTCTGATGTTCCCTTGGCAATTTTATATCTTATTTGTCAGGATGCGCCATGAAGTACAACTCCTTTTGTCGCTCTATCTCTCTTCTGAGGTCTTCCTCATTTGGCAAGTAGAGCTTGTATTTGGCAGCAAACATCTGGTCGTTCTTGGCAAGAGTGGAGTATCGGGCTACATCAGAGTCAGTTTCGGCACAGAGGATGATTCCTATAGTTGGGTTGTCGTCTGGTCCTTTCTTCATCTTGTCATACATCTGCAAGTACATGTCCATTTGACCGACATCCTGATAGGTGATGCGGTTGACCTTTAAATCTACAAGAATAAAACTCTTGATAAGATAATTGTAGAATACCAAGTCGATGTAGTAGTCGTTCTCTTCCGTTCTGATATGCTGCTGGCGAGCCACTAGGGCATAGCCTTTCCCCATTTCCATCAAGAACTTCTCTAAGTTATCTATAATAGCAGATTCCAATTTCGATTCTTTGAGAGAAGAGTCGGAAGGTAATCCCAAAAACTCCATGACGACAGGAGATTTGATGTATTCCAGTTTATCTTGCTGGAATTCATTCGTTTTCTCTTTCATCTCTTTCTCTACAGGTGCCTTATCTTTCGACATGAGGAGACGCTCATAATATAAGGTGTTGATGTTGCGACTCAATGTGCGATAGCTCCAACCTTGTTCGAAAGCTTCCTTTGCATACCAATCCCTTGCCTGCTTGTCTTCTATGCGAATAAGCAGTTCGTAATGCGACCAAGGTAGTAGGTGGATACCTGCTTTTTGTACATGTTGGAGGTTATTGCTCAATTCTTCAGACGGTGTATGTTGAATTGAGGCATTGAATTCGACGGACACTGTCCGTTGAATTTGTAAGTTGCTGAACTTTAGGTAAAAACGTCTGAAAACCCTTAGGGTAGTTACAGAGAACCCTTTCCCAAATTCCTCTGTAAGTGCAGCGGATGCTACCTCAATAATATGCTTTCCATACTCAGCCCTTGCTTCTCCGTTCTGTTCCTCTTCCACAATACGTTTCCCTATTCTCCAGTTTCTTTCTACCAGAGAATAATTGACGGCAGCGAAAGCTTTGCTCCTTGCTTTGCTGACTATTGTCTTCAAATCATTCACGAGAAACTTCTCTTCTCCTTTATATGATGGCTCCATCTGCTTCATAATTATGCCTTGTTTTATGTATGATGAGTGCAAAGATAAGCTTTTTTGTTGGAAAAGCACAAAAAATGGTTAAAAAGTTTGCGGAAACCAAAACTTTTGTTATCTTTGCACCGTCAAGCCCTTGCTGAAAGCCCTCGTGGGTGGGATGCTTAGGGAGACACATATACATAAAAGGCGTAACTGTACGCTTTGGTTTTGACTGTGTGGAATTCTCGCAAAGTTCAACGATAAGTCAAGAACAAAGCAACGGGAAGCCCCTTGGATGTATTGTATACATTCCTTTCAAGATGCTGTATCCATTTCTATGGATGGATTGTATCTCGTGGGATGATTATATATACATTTACGTGGGGTTTTCAGCGTTGCTCGTTTCGACTTATCGGGCAATGCGAGAAGCCTCACACAGTGGAACGAGTGACAGTCTGGCTCCACGTTTTTTCAGATTAGTAATAGGCCATATTGGAGCATATTGGCAAATATAATAGTTGTGAATATGGTAAACAATACATTTTTTTATGCAAAGATGGCTTCAGCTGTCTAAAGGGCAACACGTGAGAGAAAAATCACATATTGTTTATGAATGCTTTGAATATGTAATAATTTGAAAAATGTTTATAAAAATATCATAGAAAGTTTATGGGAAAGATGATCTCTAAAATGTTTGCTACAGGAATTAGCAAGATATATTATAAAGTTGAGAATGAGTTTGTAGCTACGGGAACTTTGTTCACGAATTTTGGAATGTATTATACAGCAGCCCATCCTACTTTAGGATTGTGGATGTGTGGTATGGCTGTAGATAATAATATTATTGTAATCGGTTTTGTAGATTGGGCTAATATAACTAGAATTGTTATAGATAGAAAGAATGAGAATGTGTTTGTTGTTTTAAAATCGTATGAAGAAGCACTTGCTCAGGTTGATAAATCCTTTAAAATGCTATATAAAAAGGCTTATAGCCATCAGATGAGGGATACTGGAGAAATGGCTTTTGTTACTCCCTTAGACTTGTGGTCTGGAAACATCTTACCTTATCTTTCTTCTGTGATGCTTGTAGAAGAAAAAGAGGAAAATGTCAAAGTCAGTATTTGGATGCAAATAGTATTAGTGTTAGTAGTAATACTCTTTGTTTTTGTAATAGTTTTAAAAATTTTGTCTTTTTTTTAATTATAATCAATAAGTAATGAAGATAATCACAATAAAGTACAATCTTGTAGAGTTTTTTGAACTGTCGATTATCTTGTAGAGTTTCTGTAATATTTAAGGGTTTGAAATAAATTAGTTCTAAAATATGGAATTAATAGTTTTTATATTAATAGGAATGGCTGTATATGCAATGATAGCGGCTCCTATAAAAAGAAGTAAACATACTTGTAATTGTCCAAAATGTGGAACAAAATGCAAAGCAAGTCCTTTTGGAACATCGTATTACTTTGAGGCAAAGTATAAATGCCCAAAATGTGGTTATAAATTTTACGCTCATTATGACAAATTATAAAGGCATTCGATAAAGAGCAATTTTCTTAGGTTGAAGGCTATGAATTTTGTCTTGTTATAACAATGCGCCATGTCAAAAGGTGAAACACTGTCTCACTTTTTGACATGGTGCATTGATGTTTATTCCTTCTTTCTAGTCCAATCGTTTCTATGAAGAGATTCTTGGTCGATTTGTTTGTCCATAATCTTACATTATTTCTAACTATACTTTGTAAAAATACGAAATTATTTCGAAGTATACTTAGAAATAATGTGAGAAATGTCGTTTTTTAACTATATGGACTTAATCGAAGAAGATAAAACCATTTAACATACGGAGACGGTTGAAGGGGTTATTGGTGGCAATCTCCTTCAATGAGAAGTTTGGGTCGAATACTTGACTAATCTTCAGCAAGTCTTTTATTGTTCTTGACTTTTGAGTCGTGGTGGAGTTGCTTGTGCCAAAATATTCACAGATGTCATGCGATGTCAAACTTAGTCGGGAATCCTTGCTAAAGATGAAGTTGATGTTGCATATGGTATAATTCACTCCTTGAATGGCTCGTGTCTTTCTCTTATGTCATTTCATTTGATATTCTTCAGATAGCCTGAAGAATATCAAAATCATTATTTCTCTTTAGGTCTTGCTACAAACTCGGTATGAAGGGTCTCCATCGGATGCTCCTTCAGGTCGATGAGGATATTGGGCACATTGCCATTGGCGATGATCACCTTGATGCCGGCATTCGCTACATCCTGGGCGGTCTTTAACTTGGAAATCATGCCGCCTCTACCATGGCTACTCTTCTCGTCGCTCACATACTCGCTCACGTCTCGGTCGTAATATACCGAAGGGATGATGCGGGAGGTCGGTAGGGAAGGGTCGCCATTGTAGATGCCATCCACATTGGAAAGTAAAACTAAGGCATCGGCATTCAGCATCCTGGCTATCAAGCCTGACAACTCGTCATTATCGGTGAACATCAACTCGGTGAGGCACACGGTATCGTTCTCATTCACGATAGGGAGCACGCCGTTCTCCAACATCAGTTCCATACAAGCCTTTTGGTTCTGGTATTGTTCCTTGGCGAGGAAATTTTCCTTCATGGTCAATACTTGTCCCACCTTGATGTTGTATTCTCTGAACAAGTCGTAATACAATCTAATCAGCTTGCCCTGACCTACCGAAGAGAACAACTGTCGCTGTTCTACACTGTCCAGCTGGTGGTCTACCTGAAGCTCGCCTCTTCCTGCCATTACGGCACCAGAAGATACGAGGATCACCTCGTAGTCGTGCCTTCTCAACCAAGCCAGTTGGTCTACCAAAGCCGACATTCTTGTTACGTTCAAATGTCCATCCTCTCGGGTCAGTACGTTGCTGCCCACCTTTACTACTATTCGTCTCATAAATCTTTTATGTTGACATACTGGGTGAGGGCAGGAAACAAAACCTGCCCTCCTAGCGCATTCTTCTTTATTTTTTATTGTCCTTCTCTCTTATTTCGACTCTTCGAATCTTGCCAGAGATGGTCTTTGGCAATTCATCTACGAACTCGATGATGCGAGGATACTTATAAGGGGCAGTCTCATGCTTTACGTGATCCTGCAACTTCTTGATCAGGTCGGGACCTGCCAAACTCTTGTACTCATCTTTGAGCACAACAGTAGCCTTTACCACCATACCTCTTATAGGGTCTGGTACACCGGTAATGGCACACTCTACTACGGCAGGATGAGTCATCAGGGCATTCTCTACCTCGAAGGGACCAATGCGATAGCCTGAGCTCTTGATTACATCGTCAATTCTTCCCTCAAACCAGAAGTAGCCTTCCTCGTCGCGCCAAGCCATGTCGCCTGTATGATAGTAGCCGTCATGCCATACAGATTTTGTCTGTTTCTCGTCACGGTAATAGTATTTGAAAAGGCCGATAGGTTTTTGGTCACCTATGCGGATGCAAATTTCGCCTTTTTCGCCATCTTCGCATTCGCTCATGTCTGGGCGAAGGATGTGAACCTCGTATTGTGGGTTAGGCTTGCCCATGCTTCCTGGCTTTGGCTTGATCCAGGGGAAGGTGCCAAGAGTCATGGTGGTCTCTGTCTGTCCGAAGCCCTCATAAATCTGAACGCCTGTCAGTTTCTGGAAGGTTTCTGCCACAGATGGGTTCATAGCCTCTCCCGCAGTGGTGCAGTATTCAAGACTGCTGAGGTCATACTTAGAGAAATCCTCCTGAATCATGAAACGATAGATGGTGGGAGGTGCACAGAAGGAGGTGATGTGATATTTCTCTATCTGGCGCATAATCTTGTCGGCGGTAAACTTCTCATGGTCGAAGACGAAGACGGTGGCTCCGGCAAACCATTGTCCGTAGAGCTTGCCCCAAACTGCCTTGCCCCAACCAGTGTCGGCAACGGTAAGATGGATGGAATTTTCGTGCAGGTTGTGCCAATATACACCCGTAGTCAGATGTCCGAGAGCGTAGAGGTGGTCGTGTGCCACCATCTTTGGCTCGCCTGTGGTGCCTGATGTGAAGTACATCAAGAGGGTGTCCTCATTAGAGTTTACGTGTTCAGGGCGAACGAAAAGAGCGCAATCGTTCCATTCCTTCATCCAGTCATGGAAACCTTCAGGAATATCGGGACCGATGCTGATGAGTGTCTTTACGGTAGGACTCTCTGGCATGGCCTCGTTGATTTGTTCTACCACATAGTCATCCCCGCAGCAGATGATGGCTTTCACGCTTGCAGCATTGTTGCGGTAGATGATGTCGTGCTTGGTAAGCATGTGTGTGGCAGGGATGGCTACGGCGCCCAACTTGTGGAGACCGAGCATGGCAAGCCACCACTGATAGTGACGCTTCAGAATCAGCATCACCTTGTCGTCGTGGCCGATGCCGAGACTCTGGAAGTAAGCTGCAGCTTTGTCGCTCTGCTCCTTCAGGTCTTGATAGGTAAAACGTATCTCCTCACCGCGTTCGCTTGTCCAAAGTAGCGCTACGTGGTCAGGTTTTATCTTTGCCCACTCGTCCATTACGTCGTAGGCAAAGTTGAAGTCTTCGGGTATAATAAACTCCAGATGCTCCTTGAAGTCTTGTTCTGAAGTAAAGTGAGTTTGTTTTAGAAATCTCTCTATCATGTTGTGTGTGATTTGAGAGGGGTTAAGAGGCAATGAGTGTGAAAAGTTAAGACTACACCTTATTATATAGATGGCTTATCGCTCTTGTGAGGTGATTATATCATTTGTCTTGACTTCTTCAACTCCTTGACACCTTTAACTCCTATATGATTATACAAAGAAACTTGGCTGGTTCTCCGTTCAGAGAGCGGAAACAGTGTTGTTTCTTACTGTCGAAATAAATACTGTCGCCAGGATTAAGTACCATCACTTTATCCTCTATCGTTACTTCGAGCTGGCCTTCCATGACGTAGTCGTATTCCTGACCGTCGTGTCCGTTCTTGTGAGGCTTGTCATCTCCAGGCAGAGGGTCAACCTGTACCATGAAGGGATTCACCCTTCTGTCTTTGAAACCTACAGCGAGGCTTTCGTATTTATACTGGTTGTTGCGTTCTATTTCCGGCCCTTGTCCCTTGCGTGTGACGTAGTAGCCCTTCATGCGAGGCTCCTCGCCAAAGAGCAGTACATCGAGGTCGATACCATAGCGCTTTGAGATTTTGGAGAGGCGATATACAGATGGATCGGCCTCTCCCGATTCTATCTTCAGATAATGTTCAAGACTGATTTCGCAAAGCTCTGCCACTTCCTCTGCAGGGATGTTGAGAACTTCGCGCAGCCCTTTCAGTCTTTCTCCTATTTGCTTGATTGCTTCGTCCATTGTTCTATTCTTTTTAGTCGTTTGCTGGCAAAAGTACAATTTTTTGATGAAATGAGCAAAGAATTATTGAATAAAAACTTGGTAAATAGAAATAAAACTACTATCTTTGCCCAATATTTATTGACAGAAATAATAGTTCAATAGTTCGTTAATAATTCAATAATGTGCTAAGCAGCTATACGCTGTAAGCACGAGAGATCTTTGAAAATCTTGCTAATTAAAGTTCGGTTCGGGGTGTACCCGCTTGCTTTAAAAATTCGTTTCACCAGATAAATGTTGGTCATCAGTGACTTGAATGAAGACATAGAATATTCCATTCCCATCTCCTTCATAGTTACCTTGGCAACATTTAGTGATGTGAACGAAGCATTGAAAGCAAAATCGAGTTTCCACTTATCGCGAGCCTGGCAGTCCATAAGACCAGTATAGCCTTTGGCGTCACGAAAGCAAAATTCGATCTGGAACCTGGTTCTATAATAAAGAAGTATCTCTTCACCCGAAAGTGAGGTGTCTGTAGAGAAGAATAGTTTCTTCTTGCCATTCGGCATCTGCCAGATGACAAGTCTAACTTTACACTTGAGTGCCTTGGAATAGGCTATCAAAGTATAAGCTGTTCCTTCTATATCTTTCATCTCCATCTTCTCCATTCGAGTGAGGTCAAGATTCTTCATATCAATCTTGCCATCCTTGGTCTTTGGACGACCACGTTTTCCTGTACGTGGACCAGCATAGACATAAAAGAGACAAGCGTTGTCACGAAAGCGGCTTATCAAAGAGAACCCTTCTTTCTTTATCCCATTAACAAATGTACTTGTGGAGAAGTAAGCATCTGCAACTATGAGGATTGAGAGTTTGAGGAGTTCCTTGCGATAACGCTTAATGACACTGATATAGAAATCTACCATAGTCTTGTTTCTGAGACTCAGTTCTTTATTACTTAGCGACTGGTGGGCTCTTAACATCATGCAGTCTTTGGCATCAATATCTACGAGACCAATACCCATGATTTCGAGACCATGTTTAACAGACTGTGCACATCCTGACCAAAAACGACCGATATGTGGAGTCTTCTTGCCAGCTTTGCTGATGTAACTGGGATCAATGGCAATAGCCCATCTTCCCTGTTTACCAAAGAAGCGCTTGGCAAGTGAGACATTAAGTTTGAGCCAGTCAATGCACTTCGACTTTTTCAAGCCGAAGGCGTTGCGATAGGTTTGCTCAACATGCGAGCCATACCTTCCCATTTGGGTGAAATTTATCTTTCTTGGTATTACCATGAACAAAATTATCACCTCGATGAGTATTTTCTCTAAACTTTTTGTTAACTTTGCAGCCGAATCTTCAACTGCATCTTTAAAGATATCCATATATTGGTCAAGTCCTGTATTCATGTAATATTGTATTTGTCGTGATCTACAAAGTTACTGAAAATCAGCGACTTGACCAACTTTTTACAGTTAAGTTTTCATAAGCATTTCTTAATATAAGTTATTGATTTACAGACGATTAAATATTAATTTAACGCAGTATTGATAGTTATGATAAGATATTTAACCCTATTAACCTTGCTTTTGGGTTTTGGCTTAAGTTGTCATGCCGAAGCTTCAGAGGTGTTACAACGTCTTGATGATGCTCTCAGTTCTGCGAGTAAATTTGATGTCGAAAAAAAAACGCAAATAAAGCATCTTCATGATATTGCTTCTTCTGCTCGCTCGGAAAATGACCGCTATAAGGCTTATATTGAACTTTACGAGGCTTATGAATCGTATAAGTACGACTCTGCGTCGGTGTATGCAGATAAGGCAATGTCGTTGGCGCGTCATATTGGCAATGCAGACTTTATGGTTGAGGCTGCCTGCGCCAAGGTGTTTTGTCTTCTTTCTGCCGGTCTGTATAAGGAAGCTTTCGATGAGGTGGGACAAGTGGACATCAGTAATGCCTCTTCGCCTTATTTATATAAGTATTATTTTGTGAAGTGGCGTTTATTAGCCGATATTTCAGATTATAGTCGTGCCGAACCTTATATGTCACAGTACATACGGCAGTCGAGAATCTTGGTCGACACCTTGCGCCACTATATGCGCCCAAAATCCACACAGTGGAATTATATTATTGGTATGCAACTGATGAAGGAGCGCAAGTGCAGGGAGAGTGAATCATATTTTCAGAAGGTTCTTAGTGATAAGCATATTTCTATGCACGAACGGGCCATCAGTACTTCGTGCTTAGGCTATTTGTACAAGTTGAGAGGAGATACGGTGAAAGCGCTTCGTTATCTTGCTGAGGCTGCTATCTGCGATATTAAGTCGTCGACTAAGGAAACAACAGCCCTTCGACAGGTGGGTGCCTTGCTGTTTGCACAGGGTGATGTGGAACATGCTATCAATTATGTGCAGAAAGCACTTGATGATGCTAACTTTTATAATGCCCGTCAGCGTAAGATTGAGATAGGTGGTGTGTTGCCTGTCATCGAACAAAGCAGGTATAAAGACATGAGGGCGCAGCGCAATGTGATGATACTTTGTATTGTTATGGCTTTTGCCCTGTTGGGTGTTTCTGCGGTAAGTTCTTTGTTCATTAAAAAACAAATGCGAAAATTGAAACTGGCCACCCGCATAATTCAGGAGCGAAACCAGAAGTTGGAGCAGGCTAATGCCCAATTGTCCGAGGCTAACAAGATTAAGACTGAGTACATAGGGAAATCGTTTTATCAGAGTGCCGGCTATTTTGAAAAGATAGAGAAATTGTACCGTCTGGTAGACCGTAAGTTGAGTGCCCGTCAATACGATGACCTGCGCCGAACCTTGTCGGAGCGTTCTCTGATGGAAGAACGTAAGGATATGTATGCCGACTTCGATGAGACTTTCCTTCGTCTTTTCCCCTCATTTATCGAAAAATACAATGAACTTTTTAATGAAAAAGACCGAAAGAACCCTTCAGACACCATGGCACTCAGTAATGAGATGCGCATCTTTGCCCTTATTCGTTTAGGTATTACCGACTCTGAACGCATCGCCCTTTTTCTCAATTACTCGGTCAATACCATCAATACCTATAAGACTCGTGTGAAAAATAAGTCGTTAGTCAACAACGATGAGTTTGAACAGCATATCATGGCCATTTAAACTTGAAAATAATGTTTTAAGGTTTCTTTTTGGGTTGATATGTCACCATATTTTCATTATACAAATAGAGAAAGTGCTTTTCTGTAAGTTTCGTATTATTAGATACTTACGAAAAGTACTTCTTTTTTTTATTATACAATATTTAGTTAGTTTGGCAATATGCCGATATTGCAATAATTTTGCAGCATCGGTAGAATAAAAAATACCAAATAACCTGACAATTTACACATTATATTATTATAAACCCAAATAACTACAACAATGAAAAGAAATCTATTCATCAAACTATTTGCGCCAGCCTTGATGGTGGCGGGTAGTGGATTCCTGTCTTCTTGTAGCAGCGTCGATGATGGTAGTTATGTACCACCATTCACACAATACGAGAAGATTTCTGGGCAATGGGTTGTCAACTCTGTTACTCAGACCGATGAGGTGGAAAACAAGAAGATGGCACTAACTAACCTGTTCGACTTCGACACCTTTGGCATTCAGTTCAAAGTAGATGATGACAACAATCCAACCAGTTATGTCATAGAGGGCAAAGCGCCAGCTTTGATACCTGTATCCGGTAACTGGAAGATGGGAAATGCTTTTGTCAACACCGATGGCTCTGCTGCCAAGATTATCCTGGGTGACAACACCTGGCTCACAGTGACAGGTGTTCCAGGCTCCAAGCAAGAGCTGGAGTTCAAGTTCACTCGTGCTCAGAACGGTAAACCATTTGTTTCCTACACTTATAATCTGGCGAAGAAGGTGGATGCGACACCCGATGTGCCAGCAACGTCTAACAATGAGTAAGGAGGACCCATTATGAAGAAAACAGCAATATATCTGATGATGTTATTGATGGCGATGACCTTTGCCTTGGGTTCAAAGGCAAGTACCAGGGTCGGAACGCCAGTGTGTTGGACTGTTCCTGCAGTCTTTACTCCCGATCAGGAAGTGACATTTTATTATGATGTTACAGATGTCGGTTTTCCTGAGGGTGTCGATCTCTATCTATGGGCATGGCAACCTTCTGAGCCTGATGCAGGCAATGGCGACAATTCGTCTGAGTTTGCTAAACTAACCTATCTCGGTGACAATATCTATTGTAAGACGATGGTTCCAACAGAGTATTTTCATACTACTGTTGATGCGATGACCAATGCTGGTTGGCCAGGCTTCTGGCAGCAACTTAAGACCAAGCGTGATGACTTATGGTCGACCGAGTTTGCAGCACCAGACAGCCGACAAGAGTGGGAAGCTATTAAGAAGAATGCCGATCAGGGTGTGTTTGTCTATTCGGGTAAAAAGGTGAAAAAATTTACCGATAAGTGGACCCTCAATGAGCCTCTTACGTTTGTTTTTAATCCCAAAGTATTCACTGTTGGGGGAAAAACGATGGAAGAGTTCTCTACAACAGCAGGCTTTGATGGCTTCAAAATACATTCTGGTATGGACAACTGGACTTACGAGCAGCGTGTGAAGGTATGGATACCTGGCTGTATGGAGAAGACCAATGTACAGAAGTTGAGCAACGGCTATTACTCTTGGAGCATGGTCTCGCCTTACGACTACTATAGTTGGAACTATGCCGATGATGGCACCAAGGCATCTACGGGACTGGAGTCAGACTACGAGCCTACCAATATAGCATGGCTCATGGTGGGTGTCGTCAATGGTGAATGGGGTGGTACATGCGCCGATCAAAGCACCAAGGCAGGGCAGGCAGTACCTTATCCCGACCCATCTTTCTCTTATTTCCCATCCAAACTTACTGCAAATGATATCCTCACACTTACACGTCAGTGCAATGGGAAGCTCGATGGTGAATTGAACTGCAAGATTATCGCAGGCAATAAGGAACTTACCGGGGTTCTCGATGGAAACCGCGACAAGCGCCAGCTATCTGTCAACCTTCTTGACGAAGTTACCGACAAGACTATCAGCGACCTTAAGGTGGTTATTACCAACAAGGCAGGGGTAAAGGTGGTCGACACAACAATACCTCTTGTGCCGTTGTCTGAAGTAGAATAACGGCGCAGCTAAAGTTGTAACAAGTAAACAAAAGAGACAACAATCTAAACAGAATTTACAATGAACAACAGATATTTTCATATATGTCAGGCAGTCTTGCTGCTCTGCCTGATGATGTTGACAGGGCAGAGTGCCCTGGCTCAGAAGATGACAGTTGCGGGCACTGTGTATGATGCTTCAGGTGAAGCTCTGATGGGAGCTACCGTTCGTGAAGCAGGTACGGCTAATGGTGTAGCTACAGATATGGACGGCAAGTTTACGCTTACCTGTGACCAGTCTTCACAACTTGAAATTTCCTATGTGGGCTATCTTACCAAAAAGGTGAAGGCTGGCAAGGATATCAAGGTCGTGCTCGAAGAGGATGCTAAGATGCTTGCAGAGACCGTTGTGGTTGGTGTGGGCTACGGAACAATGCGCAAGAACGACCTTACGGGCTCTATTGCCAGTGTCAACGCCAAAGATCTGAAGCATGGTGTCATTACCAGTGCCGAACAGATGCTGCAGGGAAAGGTTGCAGGTCTTTCTGTCGTACAGGCTTCAGGCTCTCCCGAGAATGGTGCTTCCATACGTCTTCGTGGTGGTACGTCGCTCTCTGCAAGCAACTCACCTCTCATAGTTGTCGATGGTATCCCTGGTGTTGACATGAACTCAGTACAGCCTTCTGAAATCCAGAGCATCGACGTGCTCAAGGATGCTTCTGCAGCTGCCATCTATGGTAGTCGTGGTGCCAATGGCGTTATTATCGTCACTACAAACCGTCAGAGTAGCGATGCCGAGAGTATTAATGTACAGTATAATGGATATGTGGCTGTGGCCAGCCAAGCTAAGTACCTCGATATACTATCTGCCAACCAGTGGCGTGGATTTGTACGCGAGAACAATATCCTTGATGCCCAGGATTATGGTGCTGATACTGACTGGCAGAAGGAATTGACCCGTACGGCGATTTCTCATTCTCACAATATTCTTTTCAGTAATACACGCAAGAATTCGGGTTATCATGCCTCGCTTACATATCAGAATAACCAGGGTGTTGTTAAGCGCAACTATTTTACCCGTCTCGCAGGCAGCCTTTCTGCCTTCCAGAAGTTGATGAAGGGCAAACTGCGTCTTGAGGAGGCTATCAACGCCAATTTCGATACATGGCATCCAACTGATGGACGCATTTTTGAGCGCGCCTTCAACCTGAACCCAACTGTGCCTGTATATAATCCAGACGGTTCTTTCACCCAGATTAGCGGAACCAATACAGAAAACCCTGTAGAACTGCTTACCAAGCGCAATGACGACCACAAGCGTCATCGCTTCCTTGGCTACTTCAAGGCCGACTATGAACTTCTGCCTGGACTGACAGCTTCGGCTAACCTCAGTTACGAGTTCAATCAGGCCACCAGCGGTATGTTCAAGCCTAACGATGCCAAGATGGAAGGCCAGAGCGAGAAGGGTTGGGGACAGCGTACCGAGGCAGAATATACCAACCGCCAGTTGGAGACTTACCTTACCTACGATAAGACATTTGCCGACATACATCATCTCAACGTGTTGGGTGGTTACTCTTACATGGATAATGTGGCAGAGGGATTTGGCGCAACCCGCAGTGGTTTTGACACCAATGCTTTCATCTACAACAATCTTGGCGCAGGTACCGACTACCGTCAGGGTGATGTCTATTCCTACAAGAACTCCTGCAAACTGATTTCTTTCTATGGACGTGTGAACTATGGTCTGATGGATAAGTATATGATTACTGCCACAGTCCGTCGTGACGGCAGTTCTCGTTTCGGTGCAGACCACAAATGGGGCACCTTCCCATCTGTCTCGGTGGCATGGCGCATTATCAATGAGAAATTCATGGAGGGTACGCATTCTTGGCTCGACAACTTGAAACTCCGTGTGGGCTATGGTATAACGGGTAACCAGAATGGCGTTGATCCATATAAGAGCCTCTCTGTGCTCAGTTCAGCCGGAGCTTCTTATTATGATGCTGCCACTGGTACATGGAAAAATTCTTATGTGCAGGCTCAAAATGCCAACCCTGACTTGAAGTGGGAATCTACCGCACAGTTTAACGTGGGTATTGATTTCGGATTCCTCAACCGCATCAATGGTAGCTTGGAGTTCTACCACAAGAAGACTTCTGACCTGCTTTGGACTTATCCTGTACCACAGCCTCCATATTTGGTGGGTACAATGCTTGCTAATGTAGGCGACATGGTCAACAAGGGCGTGGAACTGACCCTCGGTGCCAACATTGTCCGTACCAAGGACTTCTCGCTGAGCGCCAATGCATCGCTTGCATACAACAAACAGGAAATAACCAAGCTCTCCAACAGTCAATATCAGGCAGTAGGACTTCAGGCAGGCAGTCTGCACAACATCCGTGGTTTGAGCGGAGTCTATTCACAGGTCATAGAGGAAGGCTATGCGGCTGGCGAGTTTTATGGTTATGTATGCCAGGGCATCGACGAGAACGGAAATTACATTCTCAAGCAAGGTGAGGACGGACAGCCTGTGAAGGAACATCTTGGATCTGCTATGCCAAAGTGGAATCTCGGACTCTCCATCAATATGGCATACAAGGACTTTGACCTTACACTTGCAGGTTATGGTATGTTCGGTCATAAGATCCTCAATGCTACCAAGATGGAATTGTACGACAGCACACGTCTTCCAGCGCAGAACACGCTTGATGATTTCTTGACAAGCGGCGTGAAACAGGGTGCCATCTTCTCTGACTATTTCCTGGAGAGTGGAAACTTTTTCCGCATGCAGACTGTCACTTTGGGTTATAACGTGCCTGGTGTCAAGAAGATTGGACTCAACAAGGTGCGCTTCTACCTCACAGCTGAGAACCTCTTTACCATTACCAGCTATTCAGGTATGGATCCTGAGGTCTATATTCCTGACAACGTGCTCAGTGGCCCTGGTATCGACCGCCTCATCATCGATAACGGAACGAGCGAGGGCTCTACTTACTCTCCACGTCCACGTACTTTCTCTCTCGGTGTGAACGTTACATTCTAACAACTTAATAAATAAGAACCATCATGAAAATGAAATCATTATACAGCGCACTTCTTTTAGGTGCATTGACTCTCACGGGGTGTACCAACCTTGACGAGACTCTTTACGACAAAGTGTCGATGGATGATTATGGAAAGACGGAAACAGAGGTGCAAACCATCATGGGTGGTGCATATGCCACCTTGCGTGGCTATGGCGCATCAACAGATGAGGGAAATGGCGTGAACTGCTATCCTACCTCCGAGTACGTGTTCTTCCTCAACGAGTGCAGCAGTGATGAGGCGTGCATCCCAACTCGAGGAACAGACTGGTATGACGGTGGCCGCTATCAGCAGTTGCAGTATCATACCTGGGATGCCAACAATACTGCAGTCTTAGCAGGATGGCGTTATGCCTTCGTCGGTGTATCAAAGGTCAATGCCATTATCTATCAGGTGGACCAGAGTGAACTCTCTCAGGCTGCCAAGGATAAGGTGAAGGCAGAACTGAGAGGTCTCCGTGCTTACTACTACTATCTTTTGCTCGATGAGTTTGGAAACGTACCAATCTCAACCGACTTTACTCAGAAAGAACTGCCTAAGAATTCTTCTCGTCAGGAGGTGTACGACTTCGTTGAGAAAGAACTTACAGAGGTGTTGCCACTCCTGCCTACAGGTGTGCAGTATGGTAAGTTTACCCAGAATGTGGCCAATACACTTTTGGCACGCCTTTACCTCAATGCCGAGGTGTATACAGGCACACCACAGTGGCAGAAGTGCATCGATGCTTGTGAGAAAGTGTCAGGCTACTCTCTGACTCCGGATTATAAGGCCAACTTCTTTATTAAGAACGAGACTTCACCTGAGATAATCTTTGCTATACCTTACGACCATAAGCAAGGTACAGTGGGTAACTATCTCGCCTCTATGACCTACCACTATAACCAGAAACTGGCTTTCTCAGCCGATGGCTCTTATCAGTGGTGCGGCAATGGCATCTGTGCCCAGCCTGGTGTGTGGTCTTCCTATGAAGAGGGGGATAATCGTCGTGACAAGACACTCATAATAGGTCAGCAGTACAAAGCATCCGATGGTTCGGAGGTGCTGATGGACGATGGAACTCCATTGTGCTATACTGAGGAAATTGACAATTTCGAAGATGCTGCCAAGAATGCAGGTGCTCGTCTCGATAAATATGAATGGAGTGCCACTGATGCCTGGGAGCGCGACAACGACTGGGTACTCATGCGCTATGCAGAAGTACTCATGATGCAGGCAGAGGCTTACTACCGCTTGGGTTATCCTGCTACAGCACTTAATTTCGTTAACAAGATTCGCCAGCGTGCAGGATTGAGCGATCTTGCTGAACTTGACGAAGAGAAGTTGGATGCAGAGTGGTTGCATGAGTTTGCTTATGAGGGTTTGCGCCGTACCGTCAATATACGTTTTGGTACTTGGTACAAACCTTGGTGGAACAAGGAAGCTGATCCCTCGGACAAGCACACTGGCATTTTCCCCATCCCGGCAGAGGAGAGGGCTAAAAATCCCAACTTGCAACAGAATCCTGGCTATTAAGAGTGATAGCTTGAGCTTCATTTAAAAGTTTATACATTTAAGATTATTATTAGGGTGCTCGTGATACTTGTTTACGAGTATCACGGCCTCCTTTTGTGTTCTTACATTCTTAATTATACACGAAATGAATATTAAAAATATATTGAATGTCGTATTGCTTTCTGTACTCAGTTTGGGTATGGCAGCTTGCAGTGACTCTGATGGTGACGGTGGAGGAAAAAAGGATGCTCCTGTAGCGGCAATGATGCCTCAGCGTTCCAATCCAATGGGCGTATATGCACATTACATGCCATGGTTTGAAACTGTTAAGACCAATCTGGATGCAGGAAAGTGGGGTTGGCACTGGACAATGAATGCTTCGCTTAATCCTGCTGCGGGTGAGATAGCTTCTCATTACCATCCCCTCACTGGAGCCTACGCATCGGGCGATGCTACTGTCCTTGACTACCAGTGTCTACTGATGAAATACTCTGGACTGGAGGGCGTGATGGTTGACTGGTACGGCTCCAATGCCGACAACACTACCGCTCGCCACACCTCCAATACCGAGGCCTTGTTCAAGGCAATAAAGAAGGCTGGGCTCAAGATGGCCATAGTCTATGAGGACAATACGCTCAATGTTGCTTCCGATCCCGTGGGGCAGGCTCGTGCAGATATGAAGTATCTGGCCACTCACTTCTTTGGTTCTGATAGTTATGCTAAGATTGATGGTAAGCCATTGTTGTTAGTCTTTGGCCCTCAAGGGCTCAACACACCCAAAGAGTGGTATCGTACTTTTCAAGTGCTTTCTGTTAAGCCCGCATTGGTAGTGCTCAACGGACATGCTTCCAAAGCCAATGGTGGCGGCTATGAGAATGCTGTCGGTGAGTACCTTTGGGTCAATGCTGCACCCGATGCATGGTATGTCAACGCCAAACAGCAGTTCCAGACGGTTATAGGTGGCGCCATGCCGGGTTTCAAGGATTACTATAAGCTGGGTGGCGCTGGTGAGGGGTATACTTCCTATGACGATGAGGACGGTGCTTTGTTCGACCGTCAGCTTGCTGCAGCTAAGAATGCCGGTCTGCAGTGGTTGCAAGTGTCCACATGGAATGATTATGGCGAGGGTACCATCATCGAGCCTACCCTTGAGTTTGGTTATCGCTACCTTACTAAACTGCAGGGATTTACAGGAGTAACGTATGGAGAAACCGAACTTAAGACTATTTATCGTTGGTACCAACTTAAGGTGAAGTTTGCCGCTGATGCCTCCAAGACTAAGGTGCTTGACCAGTGCTATGGCTATCTCAACGCACTTCAGCCCGATAAGGCTGTCGAACTGATGAACGGCATAGAGTAACTGTCATCTATAAATGTATGAAATAAACAGTATAATAGTTAATAATAATGAACACTACACTTTTTCATAAGGTTATGCGTGGAGTACTTCTCCTCAGTTGGCTTACATACAGTGGCGTGGCTCATGCTGCTGACGTGCTCACTTCGCCCGATGGTCGCTTGCGTGTTACCGTGGGTGTCAAGGGTGGCAAGCCTTTCTACGCAGTCTGTAGAGATGGCAAGCCGGTAGTGAACACCTCTTATCTCGGTTTCACACTTGATGATGGTGATTTCTGCAATGACTTCAAGGTGATGGGTAGAACTCGCAATTCGAAAGACGAAACGTGGACGCAACCATGGGGTGAGGACAGGGTGGTGCGCAACCACTATAACGAGCTGAAAGTAAAATTACAACAGGGCGGAAAGAAAAAACGTTTGCTCAACATTGTTTTCCGTGCCTTCGATGATGGAATAGGCTTCCGTTATGAGTTTCCACAGCAGCAAAATCTCATCGACTTCCGCATCATGGAAGAGAAAACGCAAATAGCCATGCCTACTGATGCCGAGGCATGGACGGAGCCAACCAATGGAACCGTTTATTATGAAGCGGTATGGACCAAAGATCTTCTTAGCAGGAAGGACACCGTCAACACACCGATAACCATCGAGGTGGGGGACTCGCTGTTTATGGCGCTTCACGAGGCCAACCTTACTGATTATGCGAGTCTCAACTATACTCCCCGTCAACTGCCTGGGGCTGCTGTTACCCTTGTGGCTGCCCTTACCCCTTGGCAGAATGGTGTGAAGGTGTATGCCAAGGCTCCTTTTGTGTCGCCTTGGCGTACCATCATTATTGCCAGTAAACCGGGCGATTTGATAACGTCGAAACTGATGCTTAATCTCAATGAGCCTTGTCGTATTAAGGATACGTCCTGGATAGAAACGGGAAAGTATGTCGGCATCTGGTGGGGCATGCACATGAAGGACTATACTTGGGCGCAGGGGCCACAGCATGGTGCCACAACTTCCAATACCAAGCGCTATATTGATTTTACTGCCAAGCATGGCTTGAAGGCGGTGCTTGTTGAGGGATGGAACTATGGATGGGATGGCGATTGGACCAAGGATGGTGATAAGTTCAGCTTCACTAAGCCTTATCCAGACTACGATCTTGAAGGTTTGCAAAAATACGCACTCAGCAAGGGTGTGCGTCTTGTGGCTCATAATGAGACAGGAGGTGCTGCCAAAAACTACGAAAACCAACTTGACAGTGCCTTTGCCCTGTATGAACGCCTGGGCATACGTGCTATAAAAACGGGGTATGTCAACAGACTCATGGATGGTAAGGAAGACCAACACTCGCAATATGGTGTGCGCCATTACCGTAAGGTGGTCGAGACGGCGGCCAAGTATCACCTTATGGTCATCAACCATGAACCTGCTATGCCGTCGGGACTGTGCCGCACTTATCCTAACCTCATGTCAGGTGAGGGAATGCGCGGACAGGAGTATAATGCCTGGAGTATGGATGGGGGAAATCCTCCCTATCATGTGTGCGTGTTGCCATTTACCCGAGGACTGGCAGGTTCGATGGATTTTACACCTGGTATCTTTAATTTTACCAATAAGGTCTTGCCAGATACCCATCCCCAGACTACGCTCGCCAAGCAACTTGCCGAGTATGTCTTGCTCTATTCTCCTTGGCAAATGGCGGCTGACATGATAGAGAACTATGAGCATCAGCCCGCTTTCTCGTTTATCGAAAGTGTGCCAACCGATTGGGATAAAACAGTGGTAGTGAATGCTAAGATTGGGAATTACATAACTATAGCCCGTAAGGATAAGGCAAGCGACGACTGGTACGTTGGTTCTGCCACTGATGTTGATGCACGTGACTTAAGTATCGACCTGAGTTTTCTTGATAAGGATAGAGAATATATGGCTGAAGTCTATGCTGATGGACCTGGGGCAGACTTTCGTTCCAACCCTTACCCATTGATGTATCAGCGCATTAAGGTTACCTATGCTTCAAGTCTTCGATTACACCTGGCTCCAAGTGGTGGGGCTGCCATCAGGATAAAGGCTTTTTGATAATTGGTTTGTGTAAATGTACTTTGAGTAAACACGAAGGCATGACAAGGTTAGTTTGATTCCTTGTCATGCCTTTTCCTGCAATCACGCCCTTAATGACAGCGTTGGTAAAGCCTTCTGCTCCATGGCGAAGAGACCTTTGATGGTACAACCGCCTGGAGTGGGAACCTTGTCGATGGCTTTGCCTCGGGGTGCTACATCTGATGGAGTGAACTTCTCGCTTTGCAAGAGTTCTTCTGCCTTATATACATTCGATTTCTCCCTTGTATAAACTTTTTTTCGACCTTGTACTAACTTCCTGTCAGCCTAAAGCAAAACTCATAGAAGTCTACTGTCAACTATTTCGCCCAATCTTGATTTACAGAAATATAATTAATATTTTACTAAATATAAGTTGTATTTAAGTAAATATAGCTTAAACTATGTAAAAGACAGCAGGCTTCTGAGGCTTTTGTGCTATGAATGTTGTAACTTTACAGCCGTAAGATACAAACTTTATATAAGGAAACAACTCACAACATATAAGGAATTAACTATGGCAAGATACATCAAGCAAGAGATGCCCGACCTCAATGGTACTGGCGAAACCAAGTGTTATTATCGTTTAGAGAAGCGAAGAAATCTCTCCACCAAGGAGTTCTTGAAGAAGGCAGGCGCTCATGGCATCCTCGACGACGGCATCTTGAAGCATGCGCTCAGCAAGATAGCCGAACAACTGGTGGAGGAACTGGCGGATGGTAATACGGTTACGCTCGAAGGCATCGGTACCTTCCAGGCTACCCTTGGTGTAAAGAAAGACAAGGAGATGGATACGATAGATGGCGATGAGACCAAACGCAATGCCAAGAGCATTGAGGTGAAGAACGTGCGCTATGTTTCAGACAAAGACCTCGTGAATGACGTCAATCTTCATTGTAAGCTTACTCGTGCCGGTGTATCCAGGGTGAATCGTTCTCCTTATACCAAGGAAGAACGCCTGAAGATGTTGCAAGATTACTTGGCTGATGCCACTCATCCCTTTATTCGTGTGGCAGATTATGCCGAGCTAACTTCCCTTCCTCGTTCCACAGCTACGAAGGAGCTTCGAACCTTCTCCGAAAACCCTGCTAATGGTATCACAACGAGTGGCAGGAGAACGGCGATTGTGTATGTTAAAAGGGTGGAAATATAAAATTATTAGAAATATAGATGAAATGATAAAAGCAATTTGGAAGACTTTACTGCTAATTTTGTACCTCATGCAGAATGTCTTTATTTGTGTAATACGGATGTTAGTTTGTCTTCAAGCATGGCGACAAACTCAAAGAATTAGGCTTGGGTATGAGTCAAGACGATAAGATGCCTGCTGTTGTTCTGTATAGGAGAGATAAGGATTGGCTTTATTTGATTGAATCTGTTACAAATGGCGGTGTATTAGATGAAGAACATCTTGAAGAGTTGGAGGCTCTAACGAAAAACGTAGATAAACACAAAGTCTTTGTTACAGCATTTCCAAAGTTTCAAGGATAATATGGATAGATTGGCATGGGATACTGTAGCGTGGATAGCAGAAATGCCAGAGCATATGATTCATTTAGAAAAGCAAGGAACGTTAGAACCACGATAAAAAGCGAAAGAGCACCAGAAAAAAGTTGTGTCCTTTCGCTTTATGACTCTTTATTTCTTTAAGAAACCATATTCATATACTTTAGGCTCGATATGAGCGGCAAGACCTTTCATTGCCTGTCTAAGGTTGGCGAGCAAGGTGTTATAGGTGGCATCTTCACTGGTGGAGTTCATTTGAAGCTTTCCGCTCTTGGTGGTCTTTGTTCCTTGGAAGTGCATCTTGATGTCATAGTAAGAAGCATTAGGGTTGGCTCCTGCTTGTTTGTGATAGTAACGCCACAACTCTCTTCCCGCATCCAATACAGCTTGTGCTTCTTGAGAAAACTCCAAGGGTCCGGTTGGAGTGAATGAACTACCACCTGTTGTTTGAGGCTCTTGTTCTGCGAATAGGTCTTGCATAGTTTCTTTTTGCTGAGGCTTTTCCTCTTTAACCTTGCCCATAATGAAATCATGAATAAAATGGCTCTCGAAATTGTCTTGTGCGCCTACCTCTTCTTCGCTGAATGGTATCCAATGGTTTGTTCCATGCTGACTCTGGATTCTATTTTGTCCACTGAAAAGAGAGTGGATTAGACAATTGTATTGAAATTCTTTGTCGTCTTCCCACTTTGAGCTTGGTACAAGATATTGATCTCTGTCATTTATCCAGTTAGCATTAACAGTTTCTCTAATGGACAGGTATATACACATTGGTAGGATGTTAGTCTTCGTTATTTCTGCATAGAAATGGTTGTGTATATCATTGTCTGATAGTTTGCTTGTTATGTATATGCCAAGATTGTTTTGTATATTGGTTCCATTCATGCGTAAAAATCCAATACTCTCACCTTGTTTGTCATAGTATTGCCTAAGCCATACAATAACATTGGTGTCATTTAAGTAAGAGGATATTAGCTTGTTGCCCAATTCTTCTCCTTTTGAGTCGTAAATGGTTGTCGTAGTTTCTTCAAACACTTCTTTCTGGTTAGTATCCCAAATAAAGAATCCTATAGGAAACTGTCCTTTTACGTTGTCAAAGCTATTGGCTGGAACTATAAAATTTCGACCGAGCTTCGCTCGGAAAGCCTGGCGGAAATCACGGAAGTTGGGTGCTTGCAGAATTTTCAAAGTTGAAAATTCTGCAAGCACCGATGTAGGGATTTCATCATATATCCTGATGAAAAATTGGGCGAACAGCTCGCGACACGCTAATCCCATTTGCTTCTTATATGTCTTATATACATAGTTGTCAAATGCTACTCCTGTTTTATTCTTCCCCGTACCACTTCTTTGGCGACTATCACCAGCCTCTGCATACGGAGGGTTAATATACACGACAAGTTTACGACGTCTTTCAGAATCGTTGATAATGTCTTGTAATGACTGGGGAAGCTTATCAAAAGAGTCATTAAGAAAGTCGAATTGGAAAACATGGCTGTCAAGCAAGTCGAGGCTCTTCTCCTTTATTCGCTCATGCATTACTTGTACATCAGCATTGTCAAGTGTAGAGGCATAGACACGATACTTCTCTGTGAGACCGAAGAGCAGGTTACCAGTACCTGCGCAACAATCCCACACATAATATTCTTTTTGCCAGTCTTCGCCTAATTCCATAGCTAAATATTCTTGTGACTTTTGCACCCACTGTGGAGGGGTGAAGAAAGCACCTTGATAGCGACGAAGGTCTTGTGGAATGAGCAAGTCTCGACGCTTGAGAATCAAGTCAAGATACTCTTTTCTTGGTGGACGTACATACTTGTTCCAAAACTGATTATATGCAGTCTTTCCATCATTGAATGTCGCTTCGCTAAACAATTGAGTTGCCCCTTTGAGAATATCTTGTAGAATGCGGTATTTGTCACCACGAAGTACTACGGCAAGTTCTTCTCGCAGTGTATAATCATTGCGAGATATAAGGTCTGCATAAAAGAAATCGACAACGCTGGTCTTGGGTACATCGTCCCAATTTACGGCAATAGAAGGCTTTACTTCTTCCACCCAACGTTGGAAAACAAAAATGAAGTTATTCTTTGTGATATTGATGCCATTCGTGCGTTGTTTTCCCAATTTGAAGTTGGAACGAATGAATTTTCTTAGCTCCTTCTCATCCTTACGTAGGTCGAAAAGGCTGATTTCCTTTTTGAGTTGCTCATGCAGTAAGTCATAGAGCATGCGGAACTCCTTAGTGCTATGATTGGAGGGGGTGACGTTCCAGTTGAAGTCATTCTGATAGAATACACTTACAATGTGATGGTATTCGATAAAGGCAATCTTTTCTTTATCGAATGCTCCAAGATAACGAGGTGGCAAGTATGATTCATGAGTGTGAGCTTTTCCTATGGTGATGATGAGTTGCACGAAAGAAGCATAAATGTCTTCCGTGTTTCCTGCTTTTGCCTCAGCCCATAAAAAGTACTCTTGGTCGAATAGCTCGCCTTCGCTTGATTTCTTAGTTGTTACAGCAAAGTCTATGTCGCCCAATATTGGTGTAGCATCATAATCTTGGAAGAATTCTTGGCGAATCCGATTCTTAACTTCTTCCTCACGTATCTTGTTGTTTGCCATATTCTAATCTTTTTATTGTACTTCTTTCCAATCAATGAGCCCTTTGCCCTTGTCATCTAATTCTATAGCTAACCCTATAACCTTTCTGTCATCTGCCAAGAATGGCTTGAGATAGCCGTTGTTAATAATTTGTTTTTCGGCAGCATTTATCCCTCCGTTGTTTGTTAACTTTAGTTCCATCACATAGATGAAACGAGAGGTGGAGGCTACGATGTCTATTCTACCTGTTGATAACATGTGTTCTACTTCTACTTGGCATCCTATGGCATTCAGTATGGTGCTGATGATAAGGCGATAACGCTCCTCCATGTCCATACTTGCCAATTTCTTATTGCTGTATGGGACATTTGAGATGAGAGATTTCATACACAGCTTGGCTTCTTCCAAATTGCCATTGTTCATGCTGTGCATTAACCTGCTTTGTATGGAGATAATATCCGTGATGTCCTTCTGGGTCAGTGTAGGCAATACGGCTTTATAGAGAGCCTTTCTTACTTCCTCATTCGGAAAACCTAAAGAATATCCATCTTCATCAAAACCCTTGATAGTGAGATAACCTGTCTGATAGAGGAATAGTTCGGCACCGCCTTCTATGACATCTGATGTCTCCAGTGTGTCTTTGTCGATGTAGCAATCTTCGAAGTCATGAAGACGTAACTCCATGTTGTTTACGAATTTATTCAGCATGGAAGTGGCGCCGGATGAAATCCAATAGTTGCGCAGACGCAATTGGGAGAGGGCGTTGAGCAAGCTGAACGGATTGTAGATGTCGGTCATGTTCTCATCGCTGAAATGATAACCGTCATAATAGGTCTTCAACTTGTCGTGTGCTTCTTCAATGCTGCATTCCATCTTATCTGCCAAGGCCTCCAACTCTGGGGCGAAGTTAACTGTCATCTCTTCCTCGGTGATGCCACAAAGAGGGGCAAATTGTGGGAGAAAACTGATGTTTGTCAGATGGTTAAGTACTGAGAACAGGGATATCTGGGTAAACTTCGTGATGCCTGTGATGAAGACAAAGCGAAGTACATTTCCTTTGAGTTTGAGCACGGAGAATACTGAACGATAAACTTCAGTGCAACCTTCATGCTCTGGTGTCTTCCATGAATGCTGCAATGGGGAATCGTATTCGTCAATCAAGACAACTACTTGCTTACCTGTCTTTTGATGGGCAGTGTCAAGGATAACTTGGAGACGTACGGATTCGCGAGAAGTTTCTTTAGGCTTGATGCCGTATAATGCTTCGTATTTCGAAAACTCAAGATTGAGATAGTCTTTGATTTCGGCAGCAGTGGCACCTGCACCGCTCATGTCAAGTCTGATGACGGGATACTCAGTCCATTCTTCTTCCAGTTCCATAATCTTCAGCCCCTCAAAGAGTTCTTTCTTGCCTTCGAAGTAGCATTGCAAGGTATCTATAAGCAGAGACTTACCGAAACGACGAGGACGGCTCAGATAATTGTATAAATCACCTGAGTGAGTAAGTTGCCATACCAAGTCGGTCTTGTCAACATATAAGTAGCCTTCCTTGCGGATAATGCTAAAGAATTGTATGCCTGCTGGCAATTTCCTTGTAATCATCTCTGCCATAGTCTTTCTGTTCTTTTATTCTTTTTGCAAAGATACACTTATTTTTCCATTTATTCAAGAATAATGAATGATAAATGCACGGTTTCGTTCTATAAAACAGAAAAATGCTGCAAGAACCGAGGCTCTTGCAGCATTTCTATAATGGGTTGTTTGCTATATGTCATTTATCCGAAGACCCTTCTAATGGCATTGCAACGAGTGGCAGGAGAACAGCGATTGTGTATCAGTATTTCTTTTTGCTATATTCGCTCGGAGTACACCCAAACTGCTTCTTGAAGCTGGTTGAAAAGTGGGAAAGGGTGTTGAAGCCTGTCATATAGGCTATTTCCGAGATGTTGTACTTGCCTTCCACGATGAGGGTGGCGGCACGATTGAGCTTGTAGGTCTTGAAGAAGATGCTTGGATTCTCTCCTGTGAGTCCCTTGACCTTGTAGTATAATTTGGTACGAGAGATGTGCATCAATTCTGTCACCTTGTTTACGTCCAGCTCGGAATTGGATAGTTCTTGCTCCATAATCTTATACAATTCATCCATAAAAGCCTTGTCTTGTGGCGACAATACTTCTTCTATAGTCTTATCGGTTTCTGTGGCATTATTGAGAATGGTCTTAGCCTTCTTACGGTTGGTGAGCAGGGAGTTGATCATTGCCAACAACACCTTCGGTGTGAATGGCTTGGTGACATAGGCATCAGCACCACTATTCAAACCTTCCACTTGATTCTCGGGAGTAGTCTTGGCAGTAACGAGAATCACAGGGATATGACAGAGTTGGATGTCTTCCTTGATTGTCTTGCAAAGCTCGTATCCACTCATTCCTGTCATCACCACATCGGTGAGAACGAGGCTTGGCTCTTCCTCACGTATAGCTTTCAAGGCACTCTCTGCATCAAAACAATAAATCACGCGATAGGTGGTAGCCAACAGCGTACGAAGATAATGTACCACTTCTGTGTCATCATCTACAATCAGTACCTTAGGGCGAGTATCATGTTCATCTTTTTGTTCCAGCTTGTTGATTATAACGGATTTGTCATTCGATGGGAGTTTCATTTTCTGGTCTCCTGCCAAATCTGTTTTCTCTGTATCGGAATAAAAGTTCTCTTGGGTAGGTAGCTTGAGTGTGAAGATGGCTCCCTGGCACTCCTTGCGATTGCCTGCCGTAAGCATGCCATGATGTAGAATCGCCAAACTGCGGGCATAGTATAGACCGATACCCGTACCCCAGTTGATGGAGCCTGCCGACTGATTGTTCAACTGATAATATCGTTTGAAGATATTGCCCAGCTCTTTTTCTGGGATGCCCCTGCCTGTGTCTGCAACTGTTATCTGAATCCATTGCATACCATGCTTGTCCAGTTCTGTATCCAAGGAAACATCTATCTTACCTCCGTATGGGGTAAACTTCATGGCATTGGACATGAGGTTGTTGATGATCTTCTCTAACTTGTCGGCATCCAGCCAAGTGAGATAAGAGCCTTCCAAGCCATGACAGTTCAGCGTAATCCCTTTTTCCTCTGCATTGACGATAAACAAGTCCATGATTCTCTGCATCTCAGTGATGATGTCGCAAAGCTTAACATGCAATCGAAGGGTGTCATTCTCCAGTTTATTGAAGTCGAGCAACTGGTTCACCAACTTGAGCATTCGGTTGACGCTTCTATTGATGATATTGAGCAACTGCTTGTTGTGCTTGCTGATATCCGCACTCTCACAGAGTTGTTCTACAGGTCCCGATATCATCGTCAATGGTGTACGAAACTCATGGGAGATATTGGCAAAGAAGCTCATGTTCATTTTGTTGATGCGTTGTTCTTGCTCTTTTTCCTCCTCTGCATTTCTTACCATCTCCTTTTCGATGCTGATACGTTGCTTAAACCGCATATAAGCATAGCTTGCACCAGCAGCCAAAAGAAGATAGAGACACCATGCCCACCAAGAGTTCCATGGTTCTGGAGCTATGGATACCTTGATGGATTTCTCGGCAATGGTATGGTTGGTGTCATTGCCCACAATCTTGACCTTGAAAGTATAGCTGCCAGCAGGCAAGTTGGAATAATAAGCTTCGGTATTGCTACCTGCATCTATCCACGTATTATCAAACCCTTCCATCTGGTAGAAGTAATGGATGCGCTTGTAGTCGCTATAATCGATGGCAGCAAAAGAGATGCTGAAACTGTTTTCTTTGTATCCCAGACGGATATGGGGAGCCTTCTCCATACTTTCCTCTATGTTGCCGCCTTCACTTGCTTGTACCAGCAGATTGTGTACCCTTAAGTTCTCGAACAACAGGTTGATATGCTGGTTGGTCGTTACATTCTGTGGATTGAATATGGTGAGACCATGGGTTCCTCCAAAGATAAGTGTACCATCTTTCAGCTTGCAGGAAGCACGATCATTGAACTGGAAACCACCAATGCCATCGGCTTCTTTGTATGAAGTAACCCTGCTGGTCCTGGTATCCAGCTTATTGAGTCCATACATGGTGCTGATCCATAGATTGCCACTTCTATCTTCCTCAATACTCGATATGTCGGAGCAAGACAACCCTTTAATCGGAGTTATATGACGAGTTTGTGCATCATACTTCAAGAGTCCATTGCTAACAGTGCCCAACCAGATATTCCCCTTGCTATCTTGGAATGTCTTGGTTGGAATGAAAACACTGCGCTTAATACAGTTTTTCCAATCATCAGGACTTACCTTGAATTCCTTAGTCTCAAATGTATTGCCATTCATCTCCAAAATAGGCTCGGAGAAAGCTGAAATCAGCAAGTTGTTGTTCTTGAGACGTATCAAACCTGGGATAAAGGTAAAGGCAGAAGGAAACAGCTGCTTCTTGCTAACTTTCTTTTCCTTGGCTGAAATGGAATATATATTGACACTCGCGGTAGATACCCAGATGTTGTCAAACTTGTCTTGTGCAAAGTTCATTGGAGCAAAGATGGGGTAAGTCTCCACGACGCTTAATATACCATTTTCATACTTACATTTGGCTACGTTTTCTACATTGGCGAGCCAAACATAATTGTGTCTGTCCACAAAAACGTTAGTAATAAGGTTCTTTTTGTCATGATTGCTATTATGATAAACTTGTGGAATTTGCTTGATTTGGTTGGTGGTCAAATCATATACATAGATGCCATTCTTCTTGGTAGCTATCCACAAATGGTTGGTTTTGTCAGGAACAACAGCCTGTACGGCTTGCCTTCCAACAGAACGTTGTAAGGCAAGGTTACTGTTGAACATATCCTTATAGCGATAGATGGTCTTTACACCATCTTCGTCCGATCCCAACCATAGGTTTCCTTTTGAATCGGTAAAGATTTGAGAGACTTGCATATCACCTAAATCAAAAGGAAAGTTCTTTTCACTTTGGTGAACCAGCTGATGATGGTCATCAAGCAGCCACAAGCCATGTTTGGCTGTATTGAGCAGCAAGCCGTTCTTGTCGTAAGGATGAATCAAATTAACACAATCATGGGGCAATTTCCATTTTCTTAGAGTTTCTGGCAAAGGAAGCATCTTTTTAGTTTGCGTATCGAAAATTAGAATGCCAGAATTGCTTGTTATCCATATCTTATGACCATCTTGAAGATAGGAATACTGTGAATATTCCTTCAGTGAAATATCCGCTATTTTCTTGAATGTGTCAGAACGATAGCCTTTCAGGGAGAAAGGGGTGCGAATCCAGATGATGTTGTTCTTGTCGACAAGGCAAGAGACCTGGAAAATCATCTTGTCCTCAGATATTTTCAATTTGACAACAAGTTTATTTCTCTTTTCATCATATTGATATAAAGAAGAACTTGTGGTAAAGAATAATCGTCCTTTCTTATCTTCAAAGACCTTGGTATAGTATTTATTTCCTTCGGGGGGGTGGAAAGAGACACCCTGGTAAATTTACCTTTCTTATTGTAAAAGCAGATACCATTAACGGTTGTCACCCACAAACGATTTCGGGAATCCTTGTAGATGCTACTGATTTGGTTGTCGGGCAGTCCAAGAGAATCGTCCACGCAAAAATATTGGTGATACTTGGTACCATCATATTTGTTGAGACCACGAAAGGTGCCTATCCAGATTTGCCCATACTGGTCTTCGCAGATGCCGTTTACCTTCTTGTTGGAGATATGTGTTGACAATACCACTTCCTTCTCGGCGTTGGTATCATTGACCGCTGTCTGTTCTTCACGCTGACAAGCTGAGGTAAGGATAACTGCCAGAACTAAAAGCAGATATAAAAGTTTTTTATCTTTAATCATAAGTCTTGTAGGTTTTTATATTGCGAAAGTACGATAAATCCTTGATATATACAATATTTATAAAGGAGTTTTAACAAATCTGAAAGTTTTTAAACAGATAGAAAACCCCTTTTGAACAATAATTAAAGTCAAGAAAACATTTTAGAAAAAGCCTTGGGAGAAAAGTTCGTACCTTTGCAGCGCAAAATAAAACATAGAATATTTAATCTATTAACTCGCAAACCTTATGAGTATCAAACATGATTATGGAAGGTTACTAACCTTCATCGTATTATTGATTGTTTCCAGTTCTACAGCTATAGCACAAGAACTGATGAAAGTGACGGGTCTGGTTGTTGACCAGAATGCTGAGCCATTGATTGGCGTTACTGTCAAAGTAAAAGACGACGCCAAAAGCGGCACTGTCACAGGATTGGATGGAGACTTCTCCATCATGGTACAAAAGGGGAAAACCTTGGTTTTCTCTTATCTCGGTTATAAGACTAAAGAGGTGCCTGCCATCACCTCTAAGTTGAAAATCAACATGAAGGAAGACAACAAAATGCTCGACGATGTTGTCGTTGTTGGATATGGTGTACAGAAAAAGAGTTCTGTAACTGGTGCCATCTCTCAGGTAAAGAAAGAGGATATGGAGAATCGTACCATCACCAATGCCAAGTCTGCTCTTCAGGGTAAGACCGCAGGTGTACAGATTGTCTCTTCTTCTGCTCGTCCGGGTGCATCACCAACCATTCGTATCCGTGGTTTCTCTTCCAATGGTTCTTCCGATCCTCTCTATGTAGTAGATGGTGTGCGCCTAGGCGATATTAGTGGTATCGATCCTAATGACATAGCATCTATGGAAGTGTTGAAGGATGCCGCTTCTGCTGCCATATATGGTGCAGAGGCTGGTAATGGCGTGGTTCTCATTACTACGAAGAAGGGTTCTGTGGGTAGTGGAAAGATAACATATGATTTCCAATATGCCATCGAATCGCTTGCTAAAAAGCCTAAGTTGCTCAATGCCGAAGAATATATCCAATATATGAAAGAAGGTAAGACCTTTACCGAGGATTATCTCTTGAAGAATTGGGATGGAACAACCAATACCTCTTGGGTAGATGCCATCTATGGCAAGGGTAAGATGCAGAAGCACAACCTGAGCTTTACGGGTGGTAACCAAAATGGCAACTACTATCTTTCGCTTACTTATCTTGACAATGATGGTATGGTAAGAGGTAATAATGATCTCTATCGTCGTCTCACCGCTACCATCAATGCTGAATATCAGATCAAGCCATGGTTGAAGGTGGGCACTACTAACCAGATTGAAAAATATAACGTTCGTTCTGTTTCTGAGGGTTCTGAGTATGGTTCTATGATGGCAGCTGTGCTTTCTATGGATCCATTGACCCCTGTTGCATACGAGGGTGGAAACTTGCCTGCTCATGTTGCTAGTGCCTTGGCAAGCGGAAAGCATCTCTTGACCAATGGGGCTGGTAACTACTATGGTGTGTCTGCTTTCTATGCAGGTGAGCAATACAACCCATTCATCATGCGTGACAACAATGTAAGTCGCAACAGTGGATTCAATGTCAACGGTTCTATCTATGCTGATTTCAAGCCTATCAAGGATCTTGTGATTACTTCTCGCCTTGGTTACCGTTTGTCGGGTACTCGCAGTTCTTCCACTTCACTTCCTTACTATGGAAATGCAACGCAAAGCCGTAATTATGTAGATCAGAGTGCAACTTCTTCTACCTCTATCTATTATCAATGGGAAAACTTTGCCAACTATATGAAGAAGTTTGGTGACCATACCGTGAATGCCATGGTTGGTATTTCTTTCCAGGAATCTACCTACGATTACGTGCAGGGTGGTTTGCAGGCTAATGGTGAAGACGCTGTCAAGAAAAACAATCCATTGTTCTACTATCTGAATTTCGCATCCGCTTCTGCTACCAAGTCTGTAGGTGGTGAGAAAACTCGCTCAGCCAAGTATTCTTACTTTGGTCGTTTGAGTTACGATTATAAAAATCGTTATTATCTGCAGGCTTCCCTCCGTGCAGATGCTGCCGACTTATCTAAGCTTCCAGCTACCAATCGTTGGGGATATTTCCCAGCTGTGTCTGGAGGTTGGACCATTTCAGAGGAAAAGTTCTTCGAGCCTTTAAGAGATGTTGTGGCTAGTTTGAAATTGCGTGCCAGCTGGGGCCAGAATGGTAGCTTGGCTGCCTTGAGTGGCTATGCCTACAGCACCGATATGGCGCAGGGTAGCATTTATCCGTTAGTTCCTGGTAATAATTATACAACGTCTGTTAGTCCATCTAGTATGGGTAACGATAAACTGAAGTGGGAAACATCAGAGCAGACCGACTTCGGTATTGATGCGCTCCTCTTTGCTGGCAGAATGAACTTCAGCATGGACTATTTCGTGAAGAAGACCAAGGACTTGCTCGTGAGTGGTACCACTCCATCTTTGGTTATCGGTGGCACCACATCTCCTATCAATGCTGGTAACGTAAGCAACAAGGGATTCGAGTTTGAACTTGGTTGGAGAGATAACATCGGTGATTTCAGCTATAGTGTACGTGGCAACCTCGCTACCTTGAAGAACGAGGTTACTTATCTCGACCCATCCTTGACTCGTTTGCAGGGTACTACCTTTATGAATGTGCCTCTCACATACTTCGAGAAGGGCTATCCTGTGTATTACTTCCGTGGCTATCAGTTTACAGGTATAGACCCAAAGACGGGCGATCCAACTTTTGCCGACCTGAACGATAGTGGTGATTTGACCGATGATGACAAGATGGACTTGGGTAGTGCCATTCCAGACTTCACCTATGGTATCACCTTGACCGCAGCTTACAAAGGTTTCGACTTGGCAGTATTTGGTTCTGGTGCATCAGGCAACAAGATATTCAACTGTATCAACCGTACCGACTTCCCTATGGTCAACAAGATGAAGGAACTCTTCTATGACGATCGTTGGACGGAGAGCAATCCTAATGGTAGTAAGCCACGTGCTGGTGCCAACAATATGGACAAGTATGCTACATCCAGTGCAATGGTATATGATGGATCTTATTTCAAGATTAAGCAGATTCAGTTGGGCTACAGTTTACCGAAGACTCTCCTCAAGAAGGTAGCAATCAGTAACTTGCGCCTCTATGTGTCTCTCGATGACTTCTTCACCATCACCAAGTACCCAGGCTTCGACCCTGAGGTTTCTACCAATGATGTAGTGGGTATGGGTATCGACAAAGGCGGTTATCCAACCTCAAAGAAGGTGGTAATGGGCTTCAACTTGGAGTTCTAAGGTCTGGAGGTTCATATAACTAACACTATACATATTTCTATATATATATAATAACATTAGGAAATTATGAAAAAGAATATCATATATAGTCTGCTTCTCGTTGTGGCAGTGTTATTTGCCGGTTGTGAAGACAGACTCGATATAGCAAAGCATGGCAATATGGGTGGTCAGGATGATTTCTACAAGACCAATGAGCAGACCGAGCAGGCGGTGGCTGCCATGTATAGCCGTGTGAAGGGATTGTATTTTACTTGGTTCTTTACCAAGAATATGCTTTCGGATGATGCTTGGTGTGGCGGTGGTAGTCGTGGCGACAACAACTCATACGAGCAGTTGAATGAATATACCTTCGATTCTAGCAACGGCAATGTCGAGGGTCTGTTCTCGGGTCTCTATGGTGTCATCTATCAGTCAAACCTCATCATAGAGAAGGTGGCAGACGACACTCCTGCCAAGAAACGTGCCATCGCAGAGGCAAAGTTCTTCCGTGCTTGGGCAAACTTCGAACTTGTCACTTTGTGGGGTACAGCTCCTCTCGTAGATCATTTGTTGGAACCTGGTGAATATCGCCAAGGCAACAGCACACCTGAGGCTCTTTGGGCAGCTGTAGAGTCAGACCTAAATGATGCCATCGGCATGAATGCCTTGCCTTCCAAGAAGAACAAGGACGATCAGGTGACGGGTATGCGTGTTACCCAGGAAGTGGCAAAGGCTTATTTGGGCAAGGCTTATCTCTTCCAGAAAAAGTATCAGGAGGCTGCAATCGTACTCAATGAGGTGGTGGATTCCAAGAAGTACGACCTCTTCCGTGGCGACTATGACATGCAGTTTCATGCCGTCAACAACAACAACTGTGAGTCTATGCTCGAATTACAATGGCGTAATGACCAGGAGCAGACTTGGAGCCAGATGGACATGACCTTCCTGATGCAAGGATGGCGTACCGGCAATATGACGCTCAAAGGCAAGGCTGCCGACGAAGTGGCTCAGGGAACCTACGGCTTCTTGAATCCTCGCAAGTCTCTCTATGATGCATTTGTAAAAGCAGAGGGCAAGAATGGATATCGTTTGCAGAAGACCCTGCTCAACAGTGATCAGATGACAGCATACGGTGTGAAGTTGAATCCTGGTCAGAACATCTATGGATGTGAAGGCTACCTCTTCTTCAAGAACCGCGTATTGAAGAGTGACAACATCATGGATGCCTCCTACTTCCAGGGATTTCAATATACCGACCGAAAGATTATGCGTTATGCCGAAGTTCTCCTCCTGGCTGCTGAGGCAAACCTGGAGGCTGGCAACACAGACATAGCGCTGAAAGATATCAATGAGATTCGTGAACGTGCCAAGGAAACTCCATTGCCTAGCGTTACCTTGGACGACATCAAGACGGAGAAGCGCTTGGAACTCTGTCTGGAAAGTACCCGATTCCAGGACTTGGTACGTTGGGGTGATGCCAAGAAAGCCTTGGCTTCACAGGGTAAGGAAATTCCTAACTACTCTTCCAAGGGCGTAAGTTGGGATTTCTCCAATTCTACTTTCGGATTCCAAGACAAGCACATGTTGCTTCCTATTCCTTTGAAGGAAAGAGAATTGAATCCTAATATCCAGCAGAATACGGGATGGTAATCTTCTAATTAACTGATATTTAAATGATATTGATATGAAAAAATATATAGGTTCAATATTTAGTCTGTTTATTGCAGGGCTGTGTTTCACAGCCTGCGATAACGATGCTCTTGATGGTATGCAGGGAGTATATGCAGATATGCAGAATTATACATCGCAAGAGGCTACCGTACAGCCTACCACTAAGTTGGGAAAAGGTATCAAGGCGCTCAATGTAGATATAAAAGATGTAAAGGGAACTGCCATTCAGATTAGTTTTGGTAGTACCGAGTGGATTCTTCCCGCTGCCTCTTATACCGTAGCTGAGACCGTGGCTAACAAAACTTGTGTGGTCAAGGTGAATGGTGAGGCAATGAAGAGTGGCGACATCGACGTATCTCTTATCGGGGGCAAGTATTACTTGAACGGTTTGTTTGCCAATGCCGCCGGTCAGCGAGTGAAGTTGAATTATGTAGGAGAGCTTGCCTTCGTTGTGGGAGTAGATGACCCAGAGGCATCGGGCTATACTCTTACTATCGCTCCAACTCAGATTGTCGATTGGTCAACGGGTGCTCCTGTCGTGAATCCTAATGCTACCAAGTATATCATCTCTATCAAAAATCCAGAAGGTCAGCCTGCTGCTTATCTGGAAGCCGTGAATGCCAATCAGCTCGGTCATAATACAGACTTGGCTGGTGAATATACCATTCAAGGGAATGCTTCAGAGCCTTGGTTGATGGGCAATGGTTATGCTTTCCCTCAATACAATGCCATAGGTGGTAGTTACTTCGTGGATGAGGCTGGTGTCGCACGATACATCACGGCAGGTAAGATCATTATCTCTACCGTTAAGGATGCAGAGGGACAAGACTTATTCTCATTCGAGGGCGCTGACCTTGAAACCCAGAGTGGTGTAGATGGAGCGGCTGGTAAAGGATCATTTAAGATTAAGTTTGCTGCCATCGCCAAGTAATGCCTTGAATAGGAAGGTAGATACCTTTAATCAAGCAATGGTTTTTAATAATCAACAGTTGTTGAAAAAGATAATAGAGTTTGGGTAATTAATATAAAAAGTAAAACGTTATATCCAATGAAAAGATTTTCGATATTAGCAATAACATTATGTATGGCATGTGGTAGTGTTTCGGCACAACAAGCCCTCTTCGGAGGGCAAATGCCACAGTCGCCAGAAATTCATGCAGACAAGACCGTTACTTTCCGCTGCATGGCACCAGAGGCTCATAAAGTACAGATAACAGGTGACTTCTTGCCAACCAAGAAAATTGATACCCCGATGGGTAAGTATGATATGCCTGGAGTAGCTGATTTGAAGAAGGATGAGAAGGGTGTGTGGTCTTTTACAACCACTGCTCCTTTGGCGCCAGAGCTTTATAGCTATACAATGATGGTGGATGGCGCCAGTGTTACCGACCATCTCAACGTCTATACCGTGCGTGACATCGCCAACGTTTCCAACTATTTCTTGATAGGTGGGGGAAAGGCAGATCTCTACAAGGTCAACAAGGTAGCGCATGGAACCGTATCAAAGGTCTGGTATGATGATGCCAAAGCTGGCCTTACTCGTCGTATGACAGTATATACTCCCGCAGGTTATGAGACCAGCAAGCAGAAATATCCTGTGCTTTATCTCTTGCATGGCATCGGTGGCGACGAGGAAGCGTGGATGGATTTGGGACGTGCTTCGCAAATCCTCGATAACCTCATTGCGCAAGGCAAGGCGAAGCCAATGATCGTCGTCATGACCAATGGCAATATCTCTCAGGAGGCAGCTCCAGGACAGACTTCGGATAATCTGATAGTTCCTACATTGGGATTGCCTAAGACCATGGAGGGCTCTTTCGAGGTATCTTTCCCTGAGGTAGTGAAGTTTGTGGATGCCCGTTATCGCACTTTGGCAAATAGTCAGAACCGTGCCATAGCAGGTTTGTCTATGGGTGGCTTCCATTCCCTTTACATTTCCATCAACAATCCTAAGACCTTTGGCTATGTAGGCTTGTTCTCTGCTGCCATAGGCAAGGAACAGAAGACCGGTGGAAGCAATGAGTACATCTACGACAATTTCGACAAGAAGTTGGCAGACTTGTTTGCCGCCAAGCCAAAACTTTTCTGGGTTGGCATAGGTAATTCCGATTTCCTCTACAAGGACAACACCGCTTTGCGAGAGAAACTGGATAGCAAGGGATACAAATATACCTATATGGAAACTGATGGGGGACATATTTGGCGAAATTGGAGAATCTATCTCTCCGAATTTGTTCAAAAAATATTCTAATAATTAGCAGGAAGGTCTTCTAAATCTTAGGAGACCTTCTATAGAATGAGACTAACAATAATCAAAAAATTGATAACAATGAAGAAAATTACATTCTTGGCAACTGCCTTGCTGATGAGTCTTGGCAGTTTTGCCCAACAGGCATTGTTTGACAATGTTCCTGTTATCTCACCTGAGGTGAACGCCAACCATACCGTAACTTTCCGCTTGAAGGCTCCTAATGCCCAAAAGGTGCAGGTTACTGGTGATTTTTTGGCACCGAAAACCATTGATACACCAATGGGAAAGTATGATGCTCCTGGAGTAGCTGATATGACAAAAGATGAAAAGGGTGTTTGGACTTTTACCAGCCAAATGCTTTCACCTGAGTTGTATTCTTACAATCTCCTTTTGGATGGAGTGAAGATCGTTGACCCGGGAAGCGTGTATATCACTCGTGATATTACCTCAGAAACCAATATATTCATTCTTTCAGACAAGAAAGGTGATTGTGGTGACCTCTATACCGTTAACGAAGTGCCTCACGGAAATGTGTCTAAGGTGTGGTATGATAGTCCTACACTCAAGATGCAGCGTCGTATGACGGTCTATACTCCAGCAGGTTATGACAAGGGCAAGGATTATCCTGTACTCTATCTGCTCCATGGCGCTGGTGGCGATGAGGATGCTTGGACTACTTTAGGACGTGCACAGCATATTCTTGATAATTTGATTGCCACAGGTAAGGCTAAGCCTATGGTCGTGGTGATGACCAATGGCAATCCTAATTGCCAGGCTGCTCCAGGTGAGTGGTCGGCAGGTCAATACATTCCTTCTTTCTATGGCTATCAGGGTGCCAAGCCAGCTGCCACCATGGATGAGAGTTTCCCTGATGTGATGAATTATGTGGAGAACCATTACAAGGTTGCTAAGGACAAGGCTCATCGTGCCATCTGTGGACTCTCTATGGGCGGTGGTCATTCTTTCGATATCTCTCGTCGTTTCCCTACCAAGTTTGATTACATCGGACTCTTCTCTGCAGGTTTGCATGTGGGTACTACTGGCGATTTCCGTAGTGACTTCTACAAGCAGTTACAGGGTAATGAAGAGGCCAAGACACAGTTGGCTACTCTGTTTAAGAACAAGCCAAAGTTATATTGGATTGGTATGGGCAAGACCGATTTCCTCTACAAGAGCAGTGCAGACTTGCGTCGCTACTTCGATGAGAAGGGATATAAATACACTTATATGGAGACAGAAGGTGGACATATTTGGCGCAACTGGCGTGTGTATCTTACAGAGTTCGCACAGAAGATTTTCAAATGATAAAATAAGTTTTTCAAGTAAGAGTTTTGTAAAAGATTATTTAAAAAATAAGATATAAACAATGATAAAACAATTATTAGTTTCTTCATGTGTGCTTTTTTCTGCGACTTTCGTAGTGCAAGCACAGAACCCAAAGTTGGGCGTGTCTCCTATCCAGGATGTCATCAATGCGATGACTCTTGATGAGAAGATTCAGTTGGTGGTAGGTTCTACGGGTAAGTATGAGAGCCAGATGGAGGCTACCATTGGTAACCAAGGTCAGTTGGTACAGGGTGCCGCAGGTCAGGTGAATGGTATTGAGCGTCTGGGCATTCCTGCTACGGTTGTAGCCGATGGTCCTGCTGGTCTTCGCATCGACCCTAAGCGCAAGAATACCGACAAGACATTCTACTGTACCCACTTCCCTGTGGGTACTGTGATGAGTTCTACCTGGAACAAAGACTTGGTGTATTCCGTAGGTACCTCTATGGGAGACGAGGTGAAGCATTATGGCGTAGATGTCTTGTTGGCACCTGCTACCAATATTATGCGTAATCCTCTTTGTGGTCGTAACTTTGAGTATTATTCAGAAGATCCATTGTTGGCTGGTACCATTTGTGCAGCTATGGTGAATGGTATCGAGAGTAATGGTGTTGGTACTTCGTTGAAGCACTTCGCACTGAACAACCAGGAGACCAATCGTACTCGTAACAATGTTATCGGTAATCCACGTACTTTCCGTGAGATTTACTTGAAACCTTTCGAAATCGTTATCAAGGAGGCTCAGCCTTGGACAGTGATGACTTCTTACAATCTCATCAATGGTACAATGTCGAGCGAGCGTTGTGACTTGATAACAGAGATTCTTCGCCATGAGTGGGGATTCAAGGGTATGGTGATGACTGACTGGTTTGGTGGTCTTAGCGCAGCTGCCCAGATGGAAGCGGGTAACGACCTGTTGATGCCAGGTAAGGCAGACCAGGTGAAGGAGATTCGCAAGGCTGTGCTCAATGGTCGCCTGTCGATGGAAATCCTCGACCGCAATGTACGCCATATCTTGGAGTATATCATGCAGACTCCTCGTTTCAAGCAGTATGTTGCCGACAACAACCCTGATTTGAAGGGACATGCTTTGGTGGCTCGCAATGCCGCTACCGAGGGAATGGTGTTATTGAAGAATAAAAAGAATGTATTGCCACTCGTTCAGAAGATTAAGAACATAGCCCTCTTCGGCAATACTTCTTATGATTTCATAGCTGGTGGTACTGGTTCTGGCAATGTTAACCATGCTTATGTGGTAAGTTTGTTGGATGGTTTGAAGAATGCTGGCTATCAGGTGGATGGCGACATCCAAAAGGCATACATAGAGTATGCTCCAAAGGCAAAGGCAAACTTGCCAAAGCCAAAGAATCCTTTGGAGGCTTTCTTGCCTGGTCACTTCATCCCTGAGATGAGCCTTGCTGAATTGAATATGTCTGCTGCCGTCAAAAACAACGATATGGCAATCATCACTATCGGTAAGTCGTCTGGTGAGTTCTTGGATCGAAAGATTTCTGATAGCTTCAATCTCACTAAGGAGGAGAAGAATATGATTTCTGGCGTTTGCAACGCTTTCCATAAGGCCGGTAAGAAGGTGGTTGTCATCTTGAATGTTTGTGGCGTTATTGAGACCAAGAGTTGGATTGCTGGTCCTGATGCAGTATTGTTGTCTTGGTTGCCTGGTCAGGAGGGTGGTAACTGTGTTGCTGACATCTTGGCGGGTAAGGAGAATCCTTCTGGTCGTCTTCCTATGACATGGCCTGTAAGTTATAACGATGTTCCTTCTAAGGCTGATTTCCCTAACCCTGAGACTGTCAAGGTTGATGATGTGCTTGGTATGTTTATGGGCAAGGGCATCGGCAGCAAGGGCGACGTGAAGAATGTGGATTACACGAATTATGAGGATGGCATCTATGTGGGCTATCGTTATTACCAGACCAAGAACGTGCCTGTGGCTTATCCTTTCGGCTATGGTATGAGCTATACTACCTTTAAGTATGGCAAACCTGTGGTAACGAAGGATGCACAGGGCAATATCAAGGTCCTGGTGACTGTGAAGAATGCTGGTAAGGTAGCTGGTAAGGAAGTTGTTCAGGTATATGTGGCAGCTCCTGGCAAGGATATGGATAAACCTGCCAAGGAACTCCGTGGCTTTGCCAAGACTAAGAAATTGCAGCCTGGTGAGTCGGAGACAGTTACTATCGACATCCCATACAAGAACCTGGCTTCTTTCAATGAGGTTGATAGTCAGTGGCAGGTTGAGGCTGGTGATTACAAGGTGATGGTGGCAAAGAATGCTGCCGACACCAAGCCACTCACAGTTATCGTCAATGAGAAGGCTAAGGTAACTTCCAAGGTACGCCCTTGCTTGTTGCCTGAAGTGAAATAAGAGCTTGTCCCTACGTATGAAAGTAAGGAAATGTTGTATTTCCTGTGTGTATGGGGCGTAAAAACAAACAAGAAAAGCTGCATAGGTTTTATTCTTATGCAGCTTTTTTATTACACCTAATATAATAAGGTGTCTCTTTTTTATTGGTTGTGATATGTACCTCTTGTCCGAAAAAGACAAGAAAGTTTACTTCTTTCCTGCTATTAAACCCTTGATGACCGCGTTGGTAAATCCATTCTGTTCCATGGTGTTGAGGCCTTTGATGGTGCAGCCGCCAGGAGTGGCCACTTTGTCGATGGCAGCCTCTGGATGCTCGCCTGTTTCTTGAAGTAGCTCTACGGCACCTTTTACGGTTTGGAGTACAATCTTTTTGGCATCCTTAGCCTTGAATCCCATCTCTACGCCGCCTTCCACATTGGCTCTTACATAACGCATGGCGTAGGCGATGGCACACGACATGGCTGTGGCAGCAGGGAAGAGACGTTCTTCCATGATGAGGCTTTCGCCCAATTCATCGAATATATCTGTAATCTGCTGGATTTCTGTGGCAGATGCATCTATAGGAGTGATGAAGGTCATCGACTGCTTGTAGGCGATGGCGATGTTTGGCATCACGAGGAAGAAGGTTGGAGTGATACCATCTTTGTCTAACCACTCTTTGATGTTGGCTGATGGCACACCAGCAGCAACTACTACGAGTTTCTGACTCTTGTAGTCAAGTGCATCCTTGATGCCCTTCAATGTCTTCTCTACACACCATGGTTTAACTACCACGCATACGATGTCTGCGCCATGGCAAGCCAACTGGTTGTCGAGTGTAACGCTGGCACCCTTGCTTGCAAAATGGTCCAATACGGGTTGGTTATGGTCAGATACTGTAATATCTGATGGAATGAACTTCTCGCTTTGCAAGAGTCCTTCTGCCATGGCACCACCCATAGCACCTGCTCCGATAATTGTTATTTTCATTGTCTTCTTATAGTTAAAATGCAATTATAGTGCAAAGATACTATTTTTATCAGAAAAAGAGCCGTTTATTGGCGATTTTTTAAGAAAGTACGGTTGTTTACTTACGATATTTTAAGAAATTCGTTAGTTTGCTCCCATTCTGGAAGTCTCATCTTCACCTTATAAAACCTGGGAATCCCCAACTATTTCAGTAACTTTTCCCCGAAATCTCTTGCTGATATGAAAATTAAACCGTAATTTTGCGGAAAAGTTCATATAACGATAGATATGGTAGAGACAAACGATAGACGATTACCAGCAGGTATCCAGTCTTTCGAGAAAATCAGAAAGGATGGATACCTTTATGTTGACAAGACAGATATCATCTGGCAACTTGCCAACAGAAATAAAACGTACAACTACCTGAGCCGCCCACGCCGCTTTGGTAAATCAGTGCTGGTCGATACGCTCGAAGCCTATTTCATGGGTAAGAAGGAACTCTTCGAGGGCTTGAAGATTATGCAGATGGAGACGGAATGGGTGAAGCGACCTGTCATCAGACTGGATATGAGTCGTGCGGGTGCAGAGCCGGGGACATTGCGCTCTTATCTCGACATAACTTTCGACAGATTAGAGGATGAATACGGCATTACTCCTAAACCTACAGCTCAGCTTGCCGACCGCTTTGACACTATCATCCAAACCGCCTACAAACAGACTGGCCTGCAAGTTGCCATCCTCATTGATGAATACGATTCTCCATTGCAGCATTCCTGGAAGACTCCGCAGCATGAAGCATGCACCTCTATCTATAGGGAAGTTTTTGCCATTCTCAAGGCAGATGACAAATACGAAAAGTTTGTCTTCATCACCGGCATCACCAAGTTTACGCAAATCTCTCTCTTCTCTGTACTCAACAATCTGAGCAACATCAGCTTTGAGCCGGAATATGCAGCCATCTGTGGTATTACGAAAGAAGAGGTGCTGCGCGATTTTAAGCCGGAAATCAACAAATTGGCAGAATACGAAGACTGGACATTCGATGAAGCTGTAGCACAACTGACGGCATATTATGACGGCTATCATTTCAGTCGCCGCAATATGGTGGATGTATTCAATCCGTTCAGTCTCATCAATGCCTTGGCAGACTCAGATCTGAAGAACTATTGGGCTTCATCGGGGGCAACCTCTCTGTTGCCTAAGTTTGTGGATGACATGGAACTCAAATTGGGTAATTTTGATCCGTGCACCATTCTTCGCCAAACCATAGAGACATCGGATGTCACAGGCGGAGGAGCTGAACTGTTCCTCTATCAGTCTGGTTATCTTACCATTAAGGATTACCAGATGGGAGTTTATATTTTAGGATTTCCTAATTCTGAGGTAAGGCAAGCACTTTATGAAACGGTGCTACCGGCACTTACGCTGCGAAGCAATGGTGATATCCAATCTACCCAGTCTGGTATGTTTCTTGCTCTTCAGCTTGGCAATCTTCCTGAAGCTATGAAATGCCTGAAGGCGCTCATTGCGGATGTGCCCTACAGCAACAAGAAGCTTGCCAGCATGAATATGGAGGAGCGCTACCGCCTGATTCTGAGCACCATCTTTAATGCCATCGGCTGCCGTGTGGAAGTAGAAAAGATGATTGCTACGGGCAGAATTGATATGGTGGTAGAAACCACCAACTTCATCTATGTGCTGGAGCTGAAACTGAGCAACAACGGTGGCGTGGATGCTGCCACGGAGCAGATGAAAGCCAAGCAGTATGCCGAACCTTTCAAGGCTGATAAGCGCAAAGTGATTGCTCTTGCCATAGAACTGGATGATATGGGAAAGGGATTGGTTGATTGGAAGGAAGTATAATATTGCAAAAAGGGTCTATACGCCACCTTTTCATCGTGGCATATAAGACCCTTGTCGTTTCCCGTGATTTGAAATTGATAAAAGACAGTCATCCCAAATACGTGATTTCTATGGATAGGCTTTACCTTACAGAACTTTTGAGCCTTCAGGGCGTGTGGGATAAAACTTGGGAAACTTGAGCTGGATAATATGAAAGAGGTATTGAAAATAATTGCCTGCGCATAAATGTTTTTTGCGGAAAAAAGTATCATAGTATCATTATTTAGTACGATATCCTTATAAACATCTGATATACTGCACAATACAAGAATGATACTTTTTGCTTATTTTACAAGAAGTATCATAGAAGTATCATAGAAGTATCATAAATCACAAGAAACATCATTAAATTCGGCTTTGAGTCGATTTAAAAGACTAAAGTTTCAAAACTTTAGCACCTACTCTTCCAGTATGTAAAGAATGCCAATACAAACTATGAATAAGAAGAAAGATTGACAAGCTGGATTAGGAATAAAATCACATAAGCCGTTCTGTAAGAGACCATCAGGTGGTCTGTCTTGCCCGTCAAGTGGGCACTCAGTGAACAAGCGCTGGGCATCGACTGAACAAGCGCTGGGCATCAATAGAACAAGCGCTGGGCATTAATTGCCCATGCGGTGTGCACAGAGTGCCCAAAAGTCAGGCAATTCTTGGGCACTCCTTGCAGATCTGCGGCTTTGCTTTTATGCATAATGCCTCATGACGATTTTGTGATACTTAGATGACGTTTTTTATGATACTTCTATCAGATTAATGATACTTCTATGATACTTCTTGTAAAATAAACGAAAATGTATCATTCTTCTATCCTATTATATATCAGCAATTTATCTCTACGTTCAGCCAAAAAGATGATACTTTGATACTTTTTTCATAAAAAACAGAAAGCGGAGATGTAGATTACGAATATCACCATATAATCAAGGGTCTATACGCCACCCGTTCATCGTGGCATATAGACCCTTGTCGTTTAATGTTCGTTGCGGACGGAACTTTTCCGCCCGCAACGGCTTACTGTTTCCTCAAGGTAGGCAATGCTCCTTTAAGTTCGTAACGCCACTCTGAGCCTGCGTTCTGCAAGGCGCGGTTCATGGCATCAACGGCTTTCTGCCAGGTAACGTAAGTGCCGTCTACCTTCGTGGCTTCGGTGCTTTTCTTATTGTAGCCGATACCTTGTTCATGATTGTTCTTCCAATAGCAGGCGGTCATCACGTTGGCGTAGTTATTTCCCAAAAAACCGCCGATATGTAGATAGCCAGTGCTACTACCCGTACTGGTTACGTTGCCCGTGGCGTAGCAGGCAAGGAGGCTGCTTCCTGCGTTCATTCCCACCAGACTGCCGCCAGCGATATTCTTTTTGGGGGCCATTTCTATGATCACGTTGCCCGTGGCATAGCAAGCGGTCAGGGTGGCACTCGAATTCGTCTGACCTGCCACGCCGCCGACATCGACCGTTCCCTTCACTGTGGCAGAGGAACTGCATCCGGTGATGGAACCGCCTATTTGAACACCCACCACACCGCCGACATACACCGTGCCGCTGACGCTGCCCGACACCGAGCAGTTTTCAATGGTGCCCCAGCCAGATCCTACCACGCCGCCAATACTGCCGCCATATATTTGATTGCTTGTTATCTGTACGCCCTCCATCACCACGTTCTTCACCGTACCAGCTCTATTGAGCCAGCCGAACAGACCCGCATATTCGTCATTTGTCGTAAAGGTCAGCCCCGTGATGGTATGGCCGCCACCGTCGAAGGTGCCTTTGTATGAGTTGTCGTAGTCTGTGCCTATCGGCGTCCAGTCTTTGCCTGTGAGGTCAATGTCTGTGTCGAGGGTAATGTTAATGTCGCTCTTACCTCCGTTCACTAATTCGGCTATATTCATCAGGCCATCGGCGGAGGTCACGGTGTAGCTGCCGTTGCTCTCTATGGTATAGCCCAGGTCTTTTGCCGCAGCGAGGGAGACGGTGTAGGTATATTCACCGCCCGCCTGCCAGTCGGTAGCATTCTTCATCTTATAAACGAAGGTCTTGCCGTTAGTGAAGGTGCAGACGATGAAGGTCGTGCCAGCTGCCACACTTTGCGGGGCTACGAGGGCGGTGTAGGTGTTGCTGCCCTTGTCATACGGGGTGATTATATCCGGGTTGTCGCCTTCGGTGGAGAGACCCGTCAGCTTCACGGATGCCAGCCCCTCGGTGTAGTCCGTCAGAACGATGGTCACCCGTGCCGTGCGGTGGGTGAAGCGAAGCGTGGGGCTACCGTAGGTCACCGTCTGTCCGTCGGCTACGATGAGGTCACTGCCCTCAAAGTCCTTCTGGGTACTTTGGTTGGCTTTTACCTTTACCGCAGATGGAGTTGTCTTGCCAGCGGTGTAGGGCCACCACGCCGTAACGGTGATGTCTTTGTGGTTGGTCCAGTAGTACGGGTCAGTGGAGGTCAGCGTGGCGCTTGTGTTGTCGACGGTGGAGGGCGTCACGTCGTATGCCTTCACCGTGCCGTCCATCAGGACTGCCACGCTCTGCACACCCTCCCAATTGCCGTCCACCGGGGCACGGGTGCCGGCGGTGGCTGTCGCGGCGGGGTTCAGCCCCGTGGCGGTGAAGACGATGGGTGTGCCTTCCGCCCCTTCAGGCAGGAAGCCTGCTTCGTCCTGTGTGCAGGCGCCCAATAAGAGGGCGAGCGCTGCAAGTGCAAAAAATCTTATCCTCATAATATCTGTTATTTTATTACTCTGGTTGTTTCCGTTGCGGGCAGAACTTTTCCGCCCGACGGTTTACTGCTTCATCAAGGTAGGCAATGCTCCTTTAAGTTCGTAACGCCACCTTGAGCCTGCGTTCTGCAAGGCGGTGTTCATGGCATCGACGGCTTTCTGCCAGGTAACGACAGAGCCGTCCACCTTCGTGGCTCCGGTGCTATCCCTATTGTAGCCGATGCCTTGTTCATGATTGTTCTTCCAATAGCAGGCGGTCAAGGTAATGTAGTTATCTCCCAAAAAGCCGCCGATATGTACATAGCCAGTGCTACTACCCGTACTGGTTACGTTGCCCGTGGCATAGCAGGAAAGGAGGCTGATTCCGTCGTTGAATCCTACCAGACCGCCGCCAGAGATATTCTGTCTGGGGTCTATTTCTATGATCACGTTGCCTGTGGCATAGCAAGCGGTCAAGGTGGCACCAAAAATCGTCTGACCTGCCACGCCGCCGACCTGGACCATTCCCTTCACTGTGGCAGAGGAACTGCATCCGGTGATGGGACTGTCCCTTTGAACACCCACCACACCGCCGACGCTCACCGTGCCGCTAATGCTGCCCGACACCGAGCAGTTTTCAATGGTGCCCCAGCTAAATCCTGCCACGCCGCCGGCATAACCCGACCTGTGATTGCATGTTATCTGTATGCCATCCATCACCACATTCTTCACCGTACCGAATTTACCGAAATTACCGAGATAGCCGAACAGACCCGCATATTTGTCATTTGTCGTAACGGTCAGCCCCGTGATGGTATGGCCGCTACCGTCGAAGGTGCCGGTGTATGAGTTGTCGTAGTCTGTGCCTATCGGTGTCCAGTCTTTGCCTGTGAGGTCAATGTCAGTGTCGAGGGTAATGTTAATGTCGCTCTTACCTCCGTTCACTAATTCGGCTATATTCATCAGGCCGTCGGCGTTATAGACCGTGTAGGTCTTGGTGTTGCTATCGTAGATGTAGCCCAAATCCTCAGCCGCGCCGCTCTCGCCGCCGCCGTCAACCCAGCTGCCGATGGTGCAACCCTCTAACGTCAGGCCGGTGGCGTTCACCTTGACGGTATAGGTATAGTTGTTGCCCGCCTGCAGTGCGCCTTCGGGCATGGTGAGTGTGGCATGATATTCCTGACCTTTGTAATTCACAACCAACGGCAGGGATGCAACTGTCTGCGGGAAGAGGATGATCGATGACGTGAGATTGCCGTCTGCCAAATTCATGGTCAGTTCTCCGGTCTGTAGTCCGTTGTCTGCGGTGGCAATACCGTCGGCCGTGTTGAACGTACCGGTGAGTAACAATCCGTCCAGCGTGTAACGTTCAGGCTTGACCACGCTGAAATTCACGCCGTCGCCCGCCTCGAAGGTAAGGGTTATCAGGCTCATGCGGTGGTGGAAGGAGTTGTCTTCACCGCCTTTGGCGGTTTTGTCGGTGAAGCTTACTACCGGGTTGTTTTTGTCTCCCGTGGCTCCTGAAGCAAAGAGGAAGTCGATGGCAGGCTGGTTTTGCTGCGCCGTGGCATCGGTTGTAGCTGTGAGGATGCCTCCCGCCGCGTTGTACGGATAGTAGGCGCGGAAAGTATGGGTCTTTGCATCTTCGATATAGATAACCTTTCCTTCTGCCTCAAATTTCCCGTTTTTCAGGATGAAAGGCACGTTGCCGTACTGGGAATCGTTGCCGATGTCGGTGATGCCGATACGGTCACCGTTGTCCCAAGTGGTTCCGCTGGCACGGGTGGCGGGGGCGATGTCGGCGGTAAACTGGGCGGCCACGAGGTCACCGTTCAGGTTCTCGTTGTCGTTGTTGCAGGCTGCCAGTGCGAGGGCGAGTGCCGCAAGTGCAAAAAATCTTGTCTTCATTATATCAGTCATTATATTATTTAAATTCCATTTCAATAATTGCTGCACCTCAGCAAAATCAAAGCAAGCTTTGCTTCTGCGTTCGGTTTGCTAATTATTTACAAATCGGCATTTACATCATCACCTTTCACTTCTTCCCAGCCGTTGATTTCGGCTTCGTCCACTTCTATGCCTTCGGGTGTCTCAACCAGCGTTCCGCCGAGGGTCAGCGATTTGCCCTTTCCGGTGTTGAACTCCTTGAGAGCTTCTGTGAGGTCGCTTTTCAGCGTGGTGGGGGTCGGGTTGCCGTCAGCATAGCGGATTTCACCCATCAGCAGTTGTTCCGTGCCGGTCACACCCAGCAGCCGCACCGTGGCTTTCCACTTGCCGGCATCGTCACCTTCGGTTATCTTGGTGAAGGGCAGCACGACGTTCGAAGCGGCTCCGTAGGTATCGGTAGCGAAGTCGAGTGTTCTGGCTGCACCCGTCAGATGGGCAACAATCTCCGTGATGCGTCCGGCGGCATCACCCGTCGGTTTGACGACAAGCGTCAGTTCGCGTACCTGCTGCTTCATTGCGGCGGTCAGCGGATAGTCCTTGTCTTTCTCGATGCTCACCTGTTTCGTATAGGTGAAGAACCATCCAGGGGCATTGTTCACAAAGGCATCCGTGCCTACCCGGTTTCCTGTGGCTGCGGCAATGGTGGCGGTGGTACCATTTACCGTGATTCCTTCAGCTGGGTTCCACACCGCAAGGGTGTAGCTGCCTGGAACAAACAGATGGTCGGGGGCATGGGTGGCGGAAGTCTCCGTACCCGTATAGTCGCCCATGGTGACCGTCCATGTGGCAGGTATGTCGATACCCTCACCGCGGGCCGACCAGTCGGCTGTCACCGCAATCTTCCCGTAGTCGGGATGCGGCGTGTCATAAAGCGTGTCCTTCACGCAGGAAGAGAGCAGCACGGCGGCTGCCATTCCCATCATATTTATATATTGTCTTGCTTTCATATTGTCTTCCTCCCTCTGTTAGAAAAGTTTCCACACCAATGTCACACCGGCGTTGATGGGACCCCACCAATCTTTTGTCTCGTTGCCGCGGCGTACACGTACACCGTCGATGACTTCATATTTTTCGAAATCGGCATTCAGGTAGCCCAAACCGAGGTTGAAATCAAGATCTAATGCCTTGTTCAGCCGCAGCTGATAGCCGGCGGTGATGCCGCCACCCATCAGGTCGCCCTGCTTGCCTGTTTCGGAGAGCTTGTAGTTGAACTGTCCGGCCTTGAACATCGCACCCAGATACCAGGCTTTCTTCTCACCCATGTAATAACGTATTTCCGGAGCCACTTCCCAGAGTGCATAGCGACGGTCTTTGTCATTCCAACTCCAAGAAGTCCACGAGCCGTTTACGGCAATGCCCCACGATGGGCAGATGCGCCATTCAAGTCCTAAATCGGGTGTCAGGGTAGCCCAGCGCAATAGGTTGGCACGCAGGGAGAGATGATAATCATTTGTGATTTTAGTTTCCGACGGCGTGCCGGCAAGTGTATTTTGTAGAGCAGCTTTCTCGGCTTCTGCCTTTTCAGCGGCAAGTCGGGCTTCTTCCGCCTTGCGCTGCTCTTCGGCACGCCGTTCCTGTTCGGCACGCTTCTCGGCTTCCAGTCGTTCGGTTTCCGCCTTGCGTCGTGCTTCCGCATCCGTCGCGGCAGTTTCCTTTACCGGTACCGTTAGGCGCACGATCACAAAATCACCCCCTGTCGCATGATTGTGGGTAATGAAGTTTTCTTCCTTGATTTTCGCGCGTGTAATCAGTTCTGATTTTACTCGATTGGCACGGATCTTCGCCGTTGCAAGGTTCTCAGCTTCACCGCCCAGCGAATTGCAGTAGCCGTCAACCAGTAGCGGCAACTTGCCGTCAAAAATTGTTGCTTTACTGTTTTCGATACATTCCAACAGGCGGGCAAGTTCCGTGTCATTGCCATTCCAAGGAACGTAGAACATGTTCTTCTGCGAAACGAAGCGGAAGGTGTAGGTCGTGTCTGTTTTCTGCTGCGCAATGACAGGAAAAGTTACCGTCATCAGCCACAGAAACAAGGTAAGAAAAGTGATTTTTCTGCTCATATAAACTTATATTTATTATCTTTGTCCTGTCCAAAGATAATAAATTTCATTCTATGCCCAAAAGATTAGAAAAACTTTTGCTATAAAATTTTATAAATAATGTCGTTTGAGCATCTTTTTGTCGAATTAGCACTTTTTGAATTGTCGAATTAGCACTTTTTTGTCGTTTGAGCACTTTTTGGAAATGGGTTTCTGTGACCTTTTCCGATGTTTTTTTACTACACAAATTATTCCCGATTTGATTTTTTCCATTTGGCAGGCGTACATCCTTCTTTCTCGGAAAATAATTTGATAAAGTTACTTTGGGAAAGAAAACCAGAAGACTCAGCCAGCTTCTGTATATTGATTTCTGGATGCTCCTTCAGTATGTTTTTCGCATACTCCAACCGGAGACTGGTTATCCATTCGCGGAATGTCATTTTATACGTAGTCTTGATATAAGCGGAAAGATAGGTACGGTTCGTATAAAGTATTTCGGACAGTTCTTTTATGGTAAGTCCCTGCTGTACATAGCCGTCTGTCTTTATCCAGTTGTCAACCCTCTCTATAAATTCTGTATAGGACTTAGGAACTTCTTTCTCAGAAACTATTTCATGTTCAGTTTCCGAATTTGTCAGAAGTTCTTCTTCAGATTGTATATCCTGCTCAAACGCATTTTCTACCTGTTCATAGAACAGCAGGTAGTTCTGATAGCTGTAGAAAAGATAGCTGTAGAACGGTATTGACGACAAAATCCAGATAAAAACATATTCGTCTGGCAGAAATGTCAGCAATCCGCATCCGACACCGAAGATAAGTGCCCAATAAGTGAATATGGAAAGCCATTCGATATATGCGCCTATATCATCCGCCTGAGTTTCATTGAAAATCCGAATGGCTCTACGATATGCAATTATGACTCTGCGAGCTAAAACGACTCCAAAAACGACTAACCAGGCAGCTAAAGCAAATAAAGAGAATTTTTGCATGATTCCGCTTGGCAACAGGAACAACACAACTCCGGAAAGAGTTGAAAATATAATCCATAAAATGATATGTGTCCACACACGCCGTTTGGTAATGTAAAAACGATCAAGCAACATTATCAATGCCGAACTGAACAGAGAATAGCACAGAAAGTATGTGGACATGTTCATCAATATGGCAGAATCCGCATTTTTGAATCGGATACCAAAGAAGAAATGTACCGAATAGTTTGCAGAAAGCAGCAACATAGCTATACCCATAATCTGTCGGGAGCGGAGATAATTCTTGAAAATTTTCTTTTCAGGAGTCTTTGCAAACAAAAAATAAAAGCCGAAGAATAACATCAACGGCAGTGCGGTACAAAGTGAAAAACTGTATATAGATGGTTCCATTGTTATGCTTATTTAGTTTTGATACAAATTTTGATAAATTTCCGAATTATAAGCCAGTTGGGATAAAAAACAGAAATGAATATCTCCGAGTCCTTTGTATCGTTATAATTGCTTCCTTGCTTCATATAAGTTGCGGCATTGTTATCATCCATCTCGCCATAGCTAATTCTCAAGTAACGATGTAAGCCATCGGCTAATCCCGTATTGTGAGACATCAAAGTTTTCTTTAACTTTGCACGCACATATCTTTATATCCTTATCTCAATGGGTTTATACTTCCTTCAATACGGTTTCCAATCTTCCGATGAAGTCATCCACATTCTTCTTGGTCAATACCAATGGAGGGAGGATGCGGAGAATGTTGGTGCCGGCGCAACCGGTGAAGCAGTGCTGCTCGTGGATGAGCTTGCTGCGTACTTCCTTGTGAGGAATATCGAGTACGGCGCCTACCATTAAACCACGACCACGAACTTCCGTGATATGGCTGTTGCGTTTCTGCAATTCCTTCAGCTGGGCGATGAGATATTCACCAACCTCATGCGCATTCTGTACCAGGTTCTCCTTCTCGAAGACATCGAGAACAGCGAGAGCTGCTGTGCATGCCAGGTGGTTGCCACCGAAGGTAGTTCCCAACTGACCATATACAGGTGTAAACTCAGGAGAAATCAATACGCCACCCATAGGGAAACCGTTACCGATACCCTTGGCTACGGTGATGAGGTCTGGCTTGATGCCCAACCACTGGTGAGCGAAGAACTTACCGCTTCTACCATAACCGCACTGGATTTCATCGCAGATGAGGAAAGTGCCATATTTCTTGCAGGCAGCCTGCAAGCCCTGAGCAAACTCGGGAGTAACCATGTTGCAGCCACCTACGCCCTGGATAGCCTCGATGATACAAGCACATACATCGCCCTTGGCAAGTTCCTTCTCCCAAGCTTCCAAATCGTTGATAGGAAGATAGGTTACGTGACCATTGTCATTGATTGGTGCGATGATTTTTGGATTATTGGTTACCTCTACGGCAAGGGATGTTCTGCCGTGGAAAGCCTTCTCTATAGAAAGCACGCGAGTTCTTCCGTTGGTGAAAGAAGCCAGCTTCAAGGCATTCTCGTTAGCCTCGGCACCAGAGTTGATGAGGAAGAACTGATAATCTTCATAACCGCTTATCTTGCCCAGACGCTCAGCGAGTTTCACCTGCAACTTGTTGATGACAGAGTTGGAATAGAAACCCAGGTTGTTCAACTGGTTGGTGAGCATCTCCACATAGTGAGGATGGCAATGACCGATGCTGATAACGGCATGACCGCCATAGAGGTCGAGGTATTCCTGACCCTTGTCGTCCCATACCTTGCAGCCCTGTCCTTTTACAATATTAATATCGAAAAGAGGATATACGTCGTAAAGTTTCATGTTAAATCTATGTTTTAAGAAAGACAACTCATAGAGTTATCTTATTACAAACTATTTTATGATAGAAGAACGAATGATTTTTCATCCGTTCTTCCGAATTCTTTTATCTAAAATGCTGATGGCTTGAGTTTTAAACCTGCTGTCTGGTCGAGACCAAACATGATGTTCATGTTCTGAACAGCCTGACCTACGGCACCCTTCAGAAGATTGTCGATGCAGGAAGTGATGAGGAGCTTATCACCATACTTATCCACATGAACCAGGCACTTGTTGGTATTCACCACCTGCTTCAGATCGATTGCCTTATCCACATAGTGGGTGAACTTGGCATCCTTATAGAACTCTTTGTAACCTGCCACGGTTTCCTCGATAGGCTTATCGGTCTTCACTACTTCTGTTGCAAAGATACCACGGGCGAAGTCGCCACGGTACGGGATGAAGTCGATGGCTGCATCGAGATAGCCCTGTGTCTGCTTCAGGCTCTCACGAATCTCTGGCACGTGCTGATGGTTGAATGCCTTGTAGATGCTCATGTTGTTGTTGCGCCATGAGAAATGGGTAGTGGCGCCTGGCTTCTGACCAGCGCCGGTGCTACCGGTAATGGCATTAACAGAAACATCGCTGTTGATGAGGCCCATCTTAGCAGCAGGCAACAAACCAAGTTGAATGCAAGTTGCAAAACAACCTGGGTTTGCTACGTGCTGAGCTACGGCTATTTTTGATTCATTTATTTCTGGAAGACCATATACAAAATCGTGAGCGGCTGGGGTTGGCTGTTGGGTAGCAACCACAGTCTCAGGGGCAAGACGGAAGTCCTGTGCCAGGTCGATAATCTTTACGTTCTCCGGAACATTGTGCTCCTTCAGGAACGCCTCGCTCTTGCCGTGACCGAAGCAGAAGAAGATGACATCCACCTGGTCGAAAGGCATTTCGGCTGTAAATTTCAAGTCAGTCTCGCCATACAATCCCTCGTGAACCTCAGCCACCAGGTTGCCGGCGTTACTCTCGCTGTTGGCGAATATAATCTCTGCCTCAGGATGGTTGATAAGGAGGCGAATCAACTCACCTCCTGTGTAACCAGCTGCTCCTAAAATTCCTACTCTAATCATAATCTAAGTGAAGAGTGAAGAACGAAGAGTGAAGAATTCTCTTGTCCTTCTGTTTTGTTTGTTGTATCTTTCTAATACCGTTAGAATTAGTATCTAACGTTGTTCTCACGAGGAAGGCATATCCAAAACCCTAAATATAGGAGAAGACCAGTCCCATAGCAGCAGATGGCTACGAACCAAATGATGCGCAGGATAATAGGGTCGATGTCGAAATAGTCAGCAAGCCCTCCACATACACCACCGATCTTTTTGTCGTGGTCGGAAAGATAAAGCTTTTTCATTGTTCCTCGTTTTTAATATTAACGCTGCTCGTCAGGATGCATACCATAATAAACACGGAGTGGGGTAGAGCTTACCTTGATGAAGCCCTTTGCATCCTCGGCTGTCCAACCATGCTGCATCTCGCCATACTCACCGAGCTTAGACTTGGTCAAATCGTCTGGTGAATCGATTCCAACAGTCTGGAAACTATATGGACGTAGCTTCAAAATAGCTGTACCGTTTACGTTGCGCTGAGAAGAAGTCAGCATAGCCTCGATATCCGGCATTACAGGCTCCAGGTACTGGCTCTCGTGGAGGAACATTCCGTACCAGTTGCCTACCTGGTCTTTCCAATACTGCTGCCACTTGCTCAGTGTGCTCTTCTCTAACAGGCGGTGTGCCTCGATGATGAGCTTAGGAGCGGCAGCCTCGAAACCTACACGGCCCTTGATGCCGATAATGGTGTCGCCCACGTTGCAGTCGCGGCCGATGGCATAAGAGGCTCCTATTTCTTCTATCTTCTGGATGGCAGCAATCTTGTCGTCGAATTTCTCGCCGTTGACAGCCACAATTTCACCCTTCTCGAAGGTAATCTTCAGTTCTGCCTCTTCTTCCTTGGCAGTAACGTGCTTCAGGTAAGCCTCTTCAGGAAGGCCCTGTGTTGGGTCGAGAATCTCGCCACCGCAGATACTGGTTCCCCAAATACCTACGTTATAAGAATACTTTAACTTGGTGAAGTCGGCATAGAATCCATGCTCGTTCAGATAGTCAACTTCTTCCTTGCGTGAGAGCGCCTTGTCGCGGGTCAGTGTGATGATTTCAATGCCAGGAGCCATCACCAGGAAGGTCATGTCGAAACGAATCTGGTCGTTGCCGGCACCAGTACTTCCGTGAGCGATAGCATCTGCACCAATCTCCTTGGCATAACGGGCGATGGCGATAGCCTGGAAGATACGCTCTGAAGATACAGAGATAGGGTAGCAGTTGTTGCGGAGCACATTGCCGAAGATCATGTATTTCAATGATTTCTCGTAATACTCTTGGGTAACGTCGAGGGTAACGTATGCTTTGGCTCCAAGCTTGTACGCATTCTCCTCGTTGGTTTTCAACTGCTCGGCAGAGAAACCGCCCGTGTTGGCGCATGCAGCATAAACATCCCAGCCGTCCTGGGTCAACTTCATTACTGTATATGATGTATCGAGACCGCCACTAAAGGCGACTACTACTTTCTTATTTGCCATTTTGTTTGATGTTTAATGTGTTGTGTTTAATATTTTGTTGGCATTCTTGCCAATACTGGAAGTATAAGCATTCTTGCCAACACCTTATTATATTATAGAGTTAAAGCTCTGAGTTGGGACCGTCTATCTTTCGGATTCTCTCTATCACATCCTGTGGAAGTTTGATAGGCAGATGTTCCTCTGGGTCGAAGAGCATGGCGGTGCATATGCAGTATTTGCGATTGGTACGATGCAGCACGTCAACGTTGATGCAGCCCTCACAGCCACGCCAGAATGACTCGTCGTCTGTCAAGTCGGCAAAGGTAACAGGCAGATAGCCCAACTGAGTATTCATCTTCATCACGGCAGAACCGGATGTCAAAGAGAAAATCTTGGCATGAGGCCATCGCTGTCGGGCAAGTGTGAAAGTCAGGTTCTTGATGCGCTTGGCCAGTCCGATGCCTCGGAAGTCTGGATGAACAATCAAGCCTGATGTGGTGACGTAGTGCTTGTTGCCCCATGTCTCGATGTAGCTGAAACCTGCGAATTTCTCTCCCTGGAGAGCGATGACAGCCTTTGCCTCACGCATCTTGGTCGCTACGTATTCTGTAGAACGCTTGGCGATGCCGGAGCCACGCTTCTTAGCAGCTTCGGCGATGGTTGTCAGAATGGTGTCGATGTACTTGATGTGACTTTCGTCTGCCACCATTACTTTTACTTCTTCCATTTTCTCTTTTTATTTAATATCTAAGTTTTTATTATTGTCTAATAGTTTTTGCCTGCTGATAGCTTAACCATATATGTCGGGGATGATTTCTGCCAGCAGGTCGATGATGTCTTTCTCGCGCGTACCTTCTTTCTTAACAAGAAAAATGGTGTCGTCGCCAGCTATAGTTCCTAAGATCTGCGGAATGTCGCTGTTGTCGATATTGTAGGCTATACTGCTTGCATAACCTGGTCGTGTCTTGATAACAATCATGTTGCCGGAGAAGTTGATAGAGGTAAATCCTGAAGTCATTAGCATCTCGCGGGCTGAACGTGGATTGGGGACACGTTTGTACATTGTCTCGTTGGGCAGTACGTATACATATCTTCCGTTCATTGATGCCGCTTTTGCAACCTTCAACTGTTTGAGGTCGCGACTCAGTGTGGCCTGGGTTACGGTATAACCTTCCTTGGCCAATGCCTGTAAAACTTCTTCCTGAGAGCCTAACTCCTGGCTTGAGATAAGCATCTTTAGGGCTTCCATTCTGCTCGTCTTAATCTTCATGCTTTGAATTTTTATACATTATTCGACTGCAAAATTACAGTTTTTTATTGTTACTGCCAAATAAAATCGTATAAAAATGATAAATAAGCTAACATTTTGTAGTTTTGTATGTGTATAGTTGGTATAAATATGCGAGTTAGGTTAACTTGAAAAGCCTTCTGTGGAGCATGGGGAAATATAAAGTTTGTAAAAACTTTCTTTTTGTTGAAAGTTTTACGTATATTTGCAATCTAAATCATACTTTTAATAACTAAACATTATAAAAACCGTAACGATGAAACAGACAAATGTGAAGCCTGCAGATGGCAAGTTGGGTATTATGGTCGTAGGTTGTGGCGCAGTTGCCACAACTTTTATGACAGGTGTGTTTATGGCTCGTAAGGGCTTGGCCAAGCCAGTAGGCTCAATGACCCAATATGATAAGATTCGTGTGGGCCGTGGTGCTGACAAGAAGTATCTGCATTATAAGGATATTGTTCCTTTGGCAAGTCTTGATGATATCGTGTTTGGAACCTGGGATGTTTATCCTCAGAATGCGTATCAGGCTGCTATGTATGCAGAAGTGTTGAAGGAGAAGGATATTAATCCGGTTCGTGAGGAACTGGAAAAGGTGGTTCCTATGAAGGCGGCTTTCGATAAGAATTATGCAAAGCGCCTTGATGGTGACAATGTGAAGGACTGCAAGACCCGTTGGGAAATGGTAGAGGCTTTGCGTCAGGATATTCGTGACTTCAAGGAAAAGAACGGATGTGCACGTATCGTTGTTATCTGGGCTGCTTCTACTGAGATTTATGTGCCTGTAGATATGGAAATCCATGGCACGTTGGCTGCTCTTGAGGCTGCAATGAAGGCAGACGATCGTGAACACATCGCTCCTTCTATGTGCTACGCTTATGCTGCATTGACCGAGGGTGCTCCTTTTATTATGGGTGCTCCTAATACTACTGTAGATATTCCTGCAATGTGGGAACTCGCAGAGAAGACCAAGATGCCTATTGCCGGCAAGGACTTCAAGACGGGACAGACTCTTGTAAAGAGCGGTTTTGCTCCTATTATCGGTACCCGATGCCTCGGACTGAATGGATGGTTCTCTACCAATATCTTGGGCAATCGTGACGGTCTGGTGCTCGATGAGCCTGCAAACTTCCATACCAAGGAGGTCAGCAAGCTTTCTACTCTTGAAACAATTTTGAAGCCAGATGTACAGCCCGACCTCTATGGTCACGGCAATGATGAGGATACGCAGTACTATCACAAGGTTCGCATCAACTATTATCCTCCTCGCAATGACAACAAGGAGGGCTGGGATAATATCGATATCTTTGGCTGGATGGGTTATCCTATGCAGATCAAGATTAATTTCCTCTGTCGTGACTCTATCCTGGCAGCTCCGCTGTTGCTCGACCTCACCTTGCTGAGCGATTTGGCTGCCCGTGCTGGCCGTTATGGTATCCAGCGTTTCCTGAGTTTCTTCCTCAAGGCGCCTATGCATGATTATACCAAGGGCGAGGAGGCAGTCAATCATCTCTACCAGCAGTATACCATGCTGAAGAATGCTGTTCGTGAGATGGGCGGTTATGAGGCTGATGAGGAAATTGATTAATCGAAATATAAGATAAGTACATGAAGATAGAGTGCCTTACCTTTTTTATATATGGTATGTGTGTCATGTTCTACTCCATGATGGTGTGGATGTTCTGGCGCAAGGGTAATGACAAACTGTCGAGGCTGATAATGCTCTTGATGGTAGTGCTTGATCTGGAGTGCCTGAAGGATTTGGCACTCTATCTTTCTGACTTTGAACTCCATAAGTCGATGTGGCATTGGGTGAATGCTACCGATATGGTCGTTGTGCCTGTCTATACTTTTGTGCTTATGGAACTGGTGAAGCCCGGTTGGCTTTCCTGGAGAAAGGCAGCGCTTCATGAGGCTTCTTTTCTTATGCCTCTGGTCTTATATGGGATTACTGACAAATTGCTTTGGTTTGATGTGCTGACTGCATGGTGCTTTGTGTATGGCACAGTGACCTATTTCCTGATGTTCTATCTTATTAGCCGTTACCATCGGCAACTGAAGGAGCGGTTCTCCTATCAGGATAATATAAATCTCAACTGGTTGAGGGGTATTTTGTCGTGCTTCTTCGTGATATTGTTGGTTTGGGTATTCAGTTGTTATATGGTGGATGCTCAATTCGACAACATCTATATGCTGTTTTCTTTGGGCGCATGGATGTTCGTCTGTTATTTCCTTTATAAGCACGAATCGGTTATCGAGGAATTGGGAGATATGGATGAAGACGAAGTGGCGGTTGGTTCTGAGGAAATAAGTCTCAGTGGACTGGAAAAAGAGATAAACAAATTGTTTATAGAAGAAAAACTTTATCTTAATCCGCAACTCAAACTTTCTGATGTGGCAAGGCAAGTGGGTACGAATCGCACTTATCTGAGCCGATTTTTTAATCAGGAGAAGCAGATGACGTTCTTCGATTATGTCAATAATCTACGTGTGGAACATGCTGTGGGCTTGCTCCAAAAGTCAAACCTCCGACTGAACGTCATTGCCGAACAGTCGGGATTTAATTCTATATCAACCTTCAGAAGGGTTTTTGCTGCCAAGCAACAATGTACCCCTTCTGAATATCGTAAACGCATCTCCAGATAAAGATGCAAAGTCCTGTTATATGTAAACTCGTGCTGCCTTAGGGCTGTACATCCCACTGGATAGGTACGTTCTTCATAATCAGCAGTCCTTTCTCGTCGTAACTCAACGAAATGGCAAAGTAAGTCATTGGATAACAATAAATTACCCCAATGCTTGCATATGTCAGGAAATTCACTTATCTTAGTGTTGCAAAAATAAACAAGCAAAACTCTGATATGACATGGCAAATTTAGATAAAATTTCCGAATTATAAGCCAGTTGGGATAAAAAACAGAAATGAACATCTCCGCAAGACAATCATAGAGTGTGCATGGGCAGCCAGCAGGACGAAGGAGTGCATCTTCAGCCAGTTCTCATACCATCAGACGCAAGTGAGGAAAAAGAACAAGATGAAGGTATATAAAAAACCCCTCTCCAGATCTCCCCACCATGTAGAGGGTGGACTTTCTTGAGATGAAGATCTGTAGAGGGGGTAGTTTTACCTTTTTACTTTTTTACTTTTTTACCTTTAACCACATACACTCCCTTCTGCGGCTCCACATTGCCGAGGAATCGTCCCTGGAGGTCGTAGTAGTAGTTCTTGGCGGCAGGAGCGGCTGTGGGGGCGGTGATGCCTGTATCGCTCTTGGCAGAGATGCGTATCAAGCCATTGCCTTGTGTGAGGTCTACCTTTATGTCGTAGGTGCCTGGCTCGCCAGAGAAGAGCCATGCGCCGGGAACTATTTCAGGTGTTTCGACGGGTATGTCCTCGTCAAGATTGGCAGGGTCGCCGTCGGAGTAGGGAGTGAGACGTGTGGCGTTGACAAAGTCCCAGTCGGCGCCGAGACGCTTAAACACGGTGAAGTGGAGATCGCCCGCTTCGCCCACGAATGTGATTTCGCCCTTATAGACGCCAGGCTCGTCGGTGGCAGAGATTACGTCTGCAGGGATGTTGGGGAACCATACGCCGTTGCTGCCGATAGTGTAGAGCTCTTTCGGGTAGCCTGTGGGATATGAATTGTCGGTGCCGTAGAGCGTCAGACGGCCATTAACGAGGTCTAATGTAACGTATGCGAAGACCGGGTTTTCTACCGATGCTCCGATGACGAAGTCAGACGCTTCACCCTTCTTAATGCCTACAGTGAGGTTCGGTTCCACGTTGATGGTTGCTGCGTCAGCGCCTACGCGTTTGTCTTTAATCTCTTCCCAGCCATCAGATGTAGAGGCGAGGGCGGTAGAGATGTTAAACTTGTTGCCGAAGAAATATACATAGCCAGTGTAAATGCCGTCCACGTCGTTCCATGTAAGCTCTGCGCCCAGGTTGGCAGCGTTAGAACCGTTGGCACCGATGAGGTAGACATGGTCAGGATATTTGGACACGTAAGTGTCGCTGTGGAGGTTCATGGTCATGGTGCGAAGGTCTACAGTCACGTCGTAGGTGCCTGGTGCGGCGATGTGGAACGACTGATCTGTGAGCGTCATGGTCTTGTCGCGGTTGATAATCACCTTACCGCCACCGTAGCGGTAGGGCAGTATGGCATCGTAGTCGGTGGGGTCGGTGCCGAGCTGGGTGAGAATGTTGAAGTAGCATAAGGTAAAGTCTACCTTTGCCTTATACACACCGTCGGTCTCGGTCTTAGGCAGTATGGCAGATGCATGTGTGGGGTCGTAGACACCGTCGCTGCCCCATACGTATAGCTCGTCGGGGAAGTTGCCGATCAGCGTGACGGTCATGGCGTTGAAGTCGACGCGCATACGATAGGTTGTGGCGGCGGTAGGCACTTTGAAAGACCTGTCCTTACCCTTTATCATGGCCATAGGCTCATTAATAAGGAGCATGGCGTCGGGTGCGGAAGGTCCGAAGCGGTGTTGATTAAACGTTGCCCAATCGGTATCGTCAGTTGTCAGATTTTGGGTGACGGTGAAATACTGCGCTCCTTCAGCGAATGTGACTTCACCCTCATACACTCCTGCTGTGGCAGTCTCTGTCAGTTCTGCCGCCGCAGCGTTGGTTTTCCACTGATTGTCGCTACCGACAATGTAACACTGTGCACTGGCAGCAACTGTTGCCACCACCGTCAGCAATGCTGACATGATAATTCTGTGTAGATTTTTCTTCATAGGTCTTTATGTTTTTTTATGTTAGTATGCGATTGTCGCTGTTGGTTTCCCTTTTGCTGCTGTTGGCTTTCTGATACTTATAGTATCAATACACTTTGTAGACGACGCGGAATTGGCCTTGGCGGTCGATGATACCCTCGAAGGTGACGTCGCCATTGGGCGAAACGATAGTGGCTGGTGCATAGCCGTCGGTGCTGAATGCGCCTATCGTCCATGGAAAGCAGTATTGCGAACCCACACCCACTGCCGAAGTTTGGGTTTCGGAGAAGTGTGCCACATCTGCCTCGTCGTACCATGGTGTACCCCACATTGCGGTGTGGAAGTCGGCTTCAGTTCTCATGCCTTTAGTATCGTCGTAGCCATCAACGCTGGGCTGGATAATGAGGACAGAAGGAACTTCCTGGTTTTCAGCCTTGTCGATAAAGCGCATATATCCCTTGCCATTATGGAGCGCTGAACCCCACAATGCCACGCCGCTTAACTTGCCCGATGTGGTGTAGTAACGCGCATAGAAATTGTCGCCTATCCCCATTGGGGCGATGGTGCATAAACCACCGTCATAGTCGCTCACCCCCTCTGGGAAAATGTTCTCGTCCACCTTCCTCGGCTCAAAGCATTTGCGCCCCGTAACATCAATAAAATAGAAATCGCCGTTTTCCTCAACCACCAGAGCCATGCCGTCGGAGAATGAGCGCACTTTCCTATACTGTGGCTTAATCACGATTTTGCCCAATCCGTTCATGAATCCCCAACTGCCACCGAAACCGCTCTCATCAGGCACATACACGGCACGCATACCGCCGCGAAGCGGAGCAATGGTGGATTGATTTTTGCCAAACTGCCGCGGTTGTGTCACCACACCTGGGGCAAATGGCTTCAAACTGCGGTCGATGAAGGTCCAGCTCAAAAAAAAGCCCAAACCCGAAGTAGCAGTAGCCACGGCGGCAATGCCGTCAACAAAGTTGGTGGCATCCACATATTTCTTGGGAAGTGCTTCCACTGCGCCGGTAGGCTTGATAAGGTAGAGCTGCCGAGTGTCGTCGTTCTTATACATAATCAACCCTTCCTTCTCCATACGGGGAATTCGGGTGAAGTCATGCACTTTCCACGCATTTTTTCCACCAATGGTGCCACCGTCGATGTAGCGAAGCGTGTAAACGGTGCCGCCATCAGTGCTGATGCCATACACACCACAACTCACTGGCGTAACTATCTTGATGTCGTCGTCCTCACAATCGTCGAGAAACTGGGTGTAGCCTGCCACAAAATGCAGCGGCATCTGTAGCGACGGCTCACTCGGGTCTTGCTTTCCCACTCCACCTTTCTCAAGCCAGTCGGTGGCGTGAGCGATTGAAAAACTCAGCGTGAGCGCACCCACGAGCATCATGCCCTTTCGTAAAATATTAGCCTTCATCATCATTAGTTCTAATTCAATACTCCGTTAATAAATGGTGTTGTTATTTTATCTCTTGCAAAGATATTACATTTTTTTTGTGTTAGCAATCTGTTATTCCATATTTTGACGCATTGGTTCCTCTTTTTTACTTAATGATTTTTTAATCAGGAGAAGCAGATGACGTTCTTCGATTATGTGAATAATCTACGTGTGGAACATGCTGTAAGCTTGCTCAAAAACTCAGACCTGCGGCTGAACGCCATAGCAGAACAGTCGGGATTTAATTCTATATCAACCTTCAGAAGGGTTTTTGCTGCCAAGCAACAATGTACCCCTTCTGAATATCGTAAACGCATCTCCAGATAAAGATGCAAAGTCCTGTTATATGTAAACTCGTGCTGCCTTAGGGCTGTACATCCCACTGGATAGGCACGTTCTTCATAATCAGCAGACCTTTCTCGTCATAACTGAGCGAGAGGGCAATCTGAGCTTTTTGTATTATTTTGGCTGACTTCTTCACGTTGGTGAAGGTGCTGCTGTCTTTAAGGATGATTTTCATATAGATGCCTTCAGAGACGGAGTAGGGAGTCCATCCTAAATAACGTGGCTCGCTCACGTTGCCTTCTTCGTCGATGAGCATGACTGGCCAATTGCTGTTGCCGCCAATGCTGATTTCGTTCTTGTTGGCAATCATCTTTACCTTCAACACCAGACTAACCTCGCCGTAGTTTTCGGATGTGCTTTTGCCGTATGCTCCTACTAACTGTACGTCTACTTTGTCTTTTAAAGGATTGATGAGAGTTCCTCCAGTTGCAATAGGCTCTTCTGCCGCATTGCTGGCTGCAGGCTTCGCTTGGGGAGTCTCGGTTTTAGCTGGCTCATTGGAAGGAGTCAGAACTTTCTTGGCTTTTTTAAGAATGCTTCCAAAGCCTTGGGCTTGAATAGGAGTGGCACACAATGCAAATGCTGCGATAATGATCCAAAATGATTTTTTTGTTCTCATAATAAATTCTTTTTTATTTGTTGATAGATTGTATAATCGTTAATTTGTCGAGTGCAGCTTTTCTTCTGCAAAGAAAATGCAAACGAGCGCAAAGAAAGCTTTCTTTCAATTTGCCGAGTGCAGCTTTTCTTCTACAAAGATATAAAAAGTTAGCTTTGGCAAAAAGTCGGTGTGGCGATTATTGATGCTTTGCTCCTTTTATTTTATCATATGCTCCTGTATTTACGAAATGATAGGGATGGTTGTATTTCTGAGAGGTTGTTGATGGTAGACCGAATGTAGGAGGAAATAGTAAAAATACAAAAAGCTGGCTTCAAATCCGAAACCAGCTTTTTTATGATAATTATAATTTTGTTGTATGAAGTCTTCTGCGAAACTTTAGTCTATCTTAGTCTCTGTTGCTGCCGAAGATACGGAGCAGATAGAGGAAGAGGTTGATAAAGTCGAGATACAGAGTGAGCGAACCAAGAAGGGCCAGTTTTTGTGCACCTTCGCTCATGTCGGGCTGCATCAAGAGCATCTGCTTGATTTTCTGTGAGTCCCAGGCTGTGAGGCCAATGAAGATGGCAACACCGATGTAGCTAAGAATGTAGTCGAAGCCAGGGCTCTTCAAGAACATATTCACGACGGTAGCGATGATGAGGCCGATCAAAGCCATGAACAGAATCTTCCCAATCGAGCTGAGGTCGCGTTTGGTAGAATAGCCATAGAATGCCATGGCTCCGAAGGTGCCTGCTGTTATGAAGAATACTTTTGCTATTACCATTGGCTCGTAAATGATAAAAATCGAAGAGAGCATAGCACCATTAAGTACAGAATAGATAATGAACAGCAGTGTTGCTGTGGTCAGCGATAGGCGATTGATGGCGCCACTGATGATGAACACGAGTGCGAGTTCGCCAATGATAAGTCCCCACATCAATGCGGAATTTGTGTAAATGGTGTTCAGTAGGGCTGGGCTGTTGGCTACACTGTAAGCGGTAAAGCCCGTGATGACCAAAGCCAGTGTCATCCAAACGTAAACCTTTCGCATGAGAGCAGCAAAGGTGCCGTCGAGTCCGCGGGCTTTCTCGTTAATACTGAAGCCTGTGTCTTGGCTTGCGCCGTTAATACGGTCGTACATTTCTTTTTCTGTCATAGTTATTCTTTTTTTGTTTATATTCTTGTTTTGCTAATCGCCTTTTGCGAATAGTCTTTGTCATCTTGATAATGAAAATACAAAGATAATGCCATTTTTTGTAATTACTTCTCTTTGACTGCATTATTAACATTTGTTACGTCATTTTTCTTTTATCTGTCATTTTGGCCTTTTTTGTAGTGTTGACCTGTTGTCTTAGCACCTGTCAATTTTTGGGGGCTATTGAAGATTGAGGCGGACTTCGTTGGCGGCTTGTATCGGTCTTAATAGACGACCGGGCTTGGTCATAATAGACGACCGGCATTGGTCTTAATAGATGGCTGACTTTGGCCTTAATAGTACAACTATGTACCTTGCCCACTATGATGGGCAAGTTTACTCATAACGATGAGCAACTTTGCTCATCCTCATGGGCAAAGTTGCCCAACGCCTTGAGCGGATACTAATAAAGCCCTTCGTTGACTTCTCTTGATGGTAAACGATAACTTCTCCTAATGGTAAAAACGAACATACTTGCGATTGCTAACCAAGATACTTGCGGATTCCTTCGCCTGTGCGCCCGCACACGCGCATCCCGCGCTCCCGTGTGTATAATATAATGAGAGAGGGCAGAAAAGTCTCTTATTCTTCACTCTAACTGTTAAATAACTGTTAATTTTCAAACTTTTTTATCGAAACTCTTGCGTGTTTGGAAAATAGTTTGTACTTTTGCACTCGCTTTTGAGAAATACACTTCTCTTGGGCAATTAAAGAAAGAGTTCTTTGAAAGATTTCACATAAACAGACAAGTAGTACAAGAAGCGGTCTTGATTACACCTTATTATATTATAGGGCTGTTGATTGAGACTGGGTAAAAGAAACAAGCCGTCAAGAAATTGACATTCAGGTTTTCTTAGACTACAATAAATTTAGTTAAGGATATTCGTCCTAAGACAGACAACAAACACCGATTGTCTTGGAAACGAGACATGAAGTAAAAATGATATTTTACAATGGAGAGTTTGATCCTGGCTCAGGATGAACGCTAGCTACAGGCTTAACACATGCAAGTCGAGGGGAAACGATATTGGAAGCTTGCTTCCGATAGGCGTCGACCGGCGCACGGGTGAGTAACGCGTATCCAACCTACCCATCACTTGGGAATAACCTTGCGAAAGTAAGACTAATGCCCAATGACATTTATAGAAGGCATCTGAAATGAATTAAAGATTTATCGGTGATGGATGGGGATGCGTCTGATTAGCTTGTTGGCGGGGTAACGGCCCACCAAGGCGACGATCAGTAGGGGTTCTGAGAGGAAGGTCCCCCACATTGGAACTGAGACACGGTCCAAACTCCTACGGGAGGCAGCAGTGAGGAATATTGGTCAATGGGCGAGAGCCTGAACCAGCCAAGTAGCGTGCAGGATGACGGCCCTATGGGTTGTAAACTGCTTTTATAGGGGAATAAAGTGAGCCACGTGTGGTTTTTTGCATGTACCCTATGAATAAGGACCGGCTAATTCGTGCCAGCAGCCGCGGTAATACGGAAGGTCCGGGCGTTATCCGGATTTATTGGGTTTAAAGGGAGCGTAGGCCGGAGATTAAGCGTGTTGTGAAATGTAGATGCTCAACATCTGCACTGCAGCGCGAACTGGTTTCCTTGAGTACGCATAAAGTGGGCGGAATTCGTGGTGTAGCGGTGAAATGCTTAGATATCACGAAGAACTCCGATTGCGAAGGCAGCTCACTGGGGCGCAACTGACGCTGAAGCTCGAAAGCGCGGGTATCGAACAGGATTAGATACCCTGGTAGTCCGCGCGGTAAACGATGGATGCCCGCTGTTGGGCCAACTGGTTCAGCGGCCAAGCGAAAGCATTAAGCATCCCACCTGGGGGGAGTACGCCGGCAACGGTGAAACTCAAAGGAATTGACGGGGGCCCGCACAAGCGGAGGAACATGTGGTTTAATTCGATGATACGCGAGGAACCTTACCCGGGCTTGAATTGCAGAGGAAGGATTTGGAGACAATGACGCCCTTCGGGGCCTCTGTGAAGGTGCTGCATGGTTGTCGTCAGCTCGTGCCGTGAGGTGTCGGCTTAAGTGCCATAACGAGCGCAACCCCTCTCCATAGTTGCCATCAGTTGAAGCTGGGCACTCTGTGGACACTGCCACCGTAAGGTGCGAGGAAGGTGGGGATGACGTCAAATCAGCACGGCCCTTACGTCCGGGGCTACACACGTGTTACAATGGCAGGTACAGAGAGCCGGTCGTATGCAAATACGATCCAATCCTTAAAGCCTGTCTCAGTTCGGACTGGGGTCTGCAACCCGACCCCACGAAGCTGGATTCGCAGTAATCGCGCATCAGCCATGGCGCGGTGAATACGTTCCCGGGCCTTGTACACACCGCCCGTCAAGCCATGAAAGCCGGGGGCGCCTGAAGTCCGTGACCGCAAGGAGCGGCCTAGGGCGAAACTGGTAATTGGGGCTAAGTCGTAACAAGGTAGCCGTACCGGAAGGTGCGGCGAACACCTCCTTTCTGGAGAGACGATTATTCTTTCTAAAGTAGAATGAGAGACTATGGATGAAGGCAGGTTTCTCTTCTTGTACTGACAAGTTTGTTTTTTAGATATTAGAGATAGAGGAAGCTGGGCAGAAGAGTCCACTCTTTACCAACTACAGTCCTATAGCTCAGTTGGTTAGAGCGCCACACTGATAATGTGGAGGTCGGCAGTTCAAATCTGCCTGGGACTACTTCTATGAATGATACCTTTGTACGGAACGAAAAGTATGGGGGATTAGCTCAGTTGGCTAGAGCACCTGCTTTGCAAGCAGGGGGTCAACGGTTCGAATCCGTTATTCTCCACTCCAAAGGAAAAGGTCGGTATGAGGTGATTTTTTACCTTTTTACCTTTTTACCCTTTTACCTTTAAAAGATCTTTGACATATTGACACAAGCAAAAACTGTAAGTAATGAACTTTAGTTCAGACTAAAGTGAATCAATTCGCAAGAAGAGATTTCACAATCAAGAATACAGCTGAAAGTATGAGCTACTGGCTTATGAATTTTATTAGCAATAGTATTATTTTTAGGCGCAGTTAGAAAGAAAAGTAAGAAAGGGCGTATGGCGGATGCCCTAGGCTCACGGAGGCGATGAAGGACGTGATAAGCTGCGATAAGCCCCGGGTAGGTGCAAATAACCATTGATCCGGGGATTTCCGAATGGGACAACCTGGCCGTCTGAAGGACGGTCATCCTGACCCAGAGTCAGGAGGCTAACGCAGGGAACTGAAACATCTTAGTACCTGCAGGAAGAGAAAATAAATAATGATTCCCCAGTAGTGGCGAGCGAACGGGGAACAGCCCAAACCGTCGACGTCGCAAGGCGCCGGCGGGGTTGTAGGACCGCGACATTGTATTGCGATGGCGAGTGGAAGTATCTGGAAAGTTACATCACAGAAGGTGACAGTCCTGTACACGAAGCCAAATCAAGCATAGCGGTATCCTGAGTAACGCGGGACACGAGGAATCCTGCGCGAATCTGCCGGGACCATCCGGTAAGGCTAAATACTCCCGTGAGACCGATAGCGTACGAGTACTGTGAAGGAAAGGTGAAAAGCACCCCGAGCAGGGGAGTGAAATAGTTCCTGAAACCATACGCCTACAAGCGGTCGGAGCACAGCAATGTGTGACGGCGTGCCTTTTGCATAATGATCCTACGAGTTACCGTCACTGGCGAGGTTGAGTGTCACGAGACACGTAGCCGCAGTGAAAGCGAGCCTGAACAGGGCGCATAGTCAGTGGGGGTAGACGCGAAACCAAGTGATCTACACTTGGCCAGGATGAAGTCCCGGTAACACGGGATGGAGGTCCGCACCAATAAGCGTTGAAAAGCTTCTGGATGAGCCGAGTGTAGGAGTGAAAGGCCAATCAAACTTGGAGATAGCTCGTACTCCCCGAAAGGCATTTAGGTGCCGCGTCGGATGGTCACCGTGAGAGGTAGAGCGACCGATAGGACGAGAGGGCTTCACCGCCTATCGAGTCCTGACGAACTCCGAATGCTCACGGTTCGCAGTCCGGCAGTAAGGGGGCGGGTGCTAAGGTCCGTCCCCGAGAGGAGAAGAATCCAGACCGCCGTCTAAGGTCCCGGAGTTCTGCCTGAGTTAGTCTAACGAAGTCTGGTCCCAGTGACAGCTAGGATGTTGGCTTGGAAGCAGCCATTCATTCAAAGAGTGCGTAACAGCTCACTAGTCGAGGGTCCGGGCATGGATAATAATCGGGTATAAGGCAGACACCGAAGGCGCGGGATAGCATTAAAGAAAGTATCGGTAGGGGAGCATACTCACAGCGTTGAATGGTGTACGTAAGTTATCCTGGAGCGGTGAGTAAAGCAAATGTAGGAATAAGTAACGATAAGGAGGGTGAGATTCCCTCCCGCTGTAAGACCAAGGTTTCCCGGGCAATGCCAATCAGCCCGGGGTCAGTCGGGTCCTAAGTCTAAGCCGAACGGCGAGGGCGATGGCAGAGACGGTTAATATTCCGTCACTGCCGCATGGGGCGACGTGGAGACGGAGCAGTGAAACCACCGCGGGGCGACGGAAGTCCCCGTTGAAGGGTGTAGGTAATGAGACGGGCAGGCAAATCCACCCGTTGAGCCGAACCTGACAGTACGGAGTCCTCCCCGGAGGAATCCGATAGCGTGGGTAACCATACTCCCGAGAAAATCCGCTAAGCTTAACCCATGCGGCACCCGTACCGCAAACGGACACACGTGGTCGGGTAGAACATACTAAGGCGTTGAGAGATTCATGGTTAAGGAACTAGGCAAACTGACCCCGTAACTTCGGGATAAGGGGTCCTCGTGACGAGCGAGGCGCAGAGAATAGGTCCAGGCAACTGTTTAACAAAAACACAGGGCTGTGCAAACTCGAAAGATGAAGTATACAGCCTGACACCTGCCCGGTGCCGGAAGGTTAAGAGGAGATGTCACACGTAAGTGGAAGCATTGAATTGAAGCCCCGGTAACGGCGGCCGTAACTATAACGGTCCTAAGGTAGCGAAATTCCTTGTCGGGTAAGTTCCGACCTGCACGAATGGTGTAATGATCCGGACGCTGTCTCAACCATGAGCTCAGTGAAATTGTAGTATCGGTGAAGATGCCGATTACCCGCGATGGGACGAAAAGACCCCGTGAACCTTTACTACAGCTTAGCATTGACCTTGGTCATCCGATGTGTAGGATAGGCCGGAGGCTTCGAAGCGGGAGCGCCAGCTTTCGTGGAGCCATCCTTGAAATACGGCCCTTTGGCTGTCTGAGGTCTAACGCGCAATGCGCGGACACTGCTTGGTGGGTAGTTTGACTGGGGTGGTCGCCTCCAAAAGCGTAACGGAGGCTTCCAAAGGTGCCCTCGGGCCGATTGGTAACCGGCCTTACAGAGTGCAATGGCATAAGGGCGCTTGACTGGGAGGCAGACATGCCGAGCAGGCAGGAAACTGGGGCATAGTGATCCGGCGGATGTGTATGGAAACTCCGTCGCTCAAAGGATAAAAGGTACTCCGGGGATAACAGGCTGATCCCCCAAGAGCTCATATCGACGGGGTGGTTTGGCACCTCGATGTCGGCTCGTCACATCCTGGGGCTGGAGAAGGTCCCAAGGGTTGGGCTGTTCGCCCATTAAAGTGGCACGCGAGCTGGGTTCAGAACGTCGTGAGACAGTTCGGTCTCTATCTATCGTGGGCGTGGGAGTTTTGCGTGGTGCCGTCACTAGTACGAGAGGACCGTGATGGCCAGACCTCCGGTTTACCAGTTGTGCCGCCAGGCGCACCGCTGGGTATCTGAGTCTGGATTGGATAAGCGCTGAAAGCATCTAAGTGCGAAGCCAGCCGCAAGATGAGAACTCCATAGAGGGTCGTCATAGACGATGACGTTGATAGGACGCAGGTGTAAAGACGGCGACGTCAAAGCCGAGCGTTACTAATTGCCCGAAACTTTTCTTTCCACAGTTCATAGTTTCAACTGTATGAGTCTGTACAGGTATTCATTGCAGGTTTTTGCTTGTCGATATACGTCATAACCCATTATCAGGTGGTTATTGCGGTGGGGTCCCACCTCTTCCCATTCCGAACAGAGAAGTTAAGCCCACTTGCGCCGATGGTACTGCAATGCAATGCGGGAGAGTAGGTAGCCGCCTCCTTTTATAAGAAACCTCAGTTATCTTTTGATAATTGAGGTTTTTTTTGTATCTTTGCATCCATACTTTGCCACATTTTGATCTTTGATTCGTTCTAATCTTTGGTTCATTCTGTATATGAGTGATGTCCGTTCTTTGGTGTATCTCTTTTGGGGTTTACACCGATCTTTGTGACATTTCAATTTTGAAATTATATATTTGTTATTCATTTTATGTGATTATGCTTTATTTATTGAAATCTTCATGGATTTGGCTGAAACGATGTACTCATTGTCGCGGTTTTGGTGTTCAGTCTCCTTCGGCGTATCGGTTTATCCGTTACGTCATAAATGAGCATTATCCTTATTATGCTTATGAAGAATTGAAGGAGCATCTGAATCTGTTGTCCAAACATCAACATAAGTTGGGAAGGCTGTTCTTTCGTTTAGCTAATTTTTGGCAGCCAGATTTCTGTTACTGTGATCAACCTCAGTTTTTGAAGTATGCTCAGGCCGGTTCTCATCGTATGAAGTCAGGTGCGATTTCTGAATTCTTGGAAAAAAGTGCATTTCGTCGCATTCCGAACACGGACCGCATACTGATTTGGCTTGACCTGGAATATGCAGCTGATGTGCTTGATGAATTGTTGACCAAATGCACATCTCAAACCTTGTTGGTAGTTAATGGTATTACCAATAAGAATCATGCTTTGTGGAAAAAACTTCAGGCTGATGTACATGTCGGTATTACTTACCATCTATATTATTGTGGCATTGTGTTTTTTGATAAGTCCGTTTACAAGCAGCATTATGAGGTGAATTTTTGATTATTGTGGGCAAATATGGATAAAATAATGTAATAATTGCATTATTCTTCTGTTTTATTAAGAAAAAATGCTCCAAATGCTTGCAGATAAAATATATTTTATTACTTTTGCACGCAAATATAAATCTAAATAAAGATAGCTATGTATTGGACACTTGAATTAGCTTCAAAGCTTGAAGATGCACCATGGCCTGCTACAAAGGAAGAGTTGATAGATTATGCTACTCGTTCGGGTGCGCCTCTGGAGGTTCTGGAGAATTTGCAGGAGATAGAAGATGAGGGTGATGTCTATGAAAGCATTGAGGACATTTGGCCCGATTATCCTTCAAAGGATGACTTCTTATGGAATGACGACGAATATTAAAAAAGTCGATGATAGGGCTGCTCATTTTGGGCAGCCTTTATCGTTTGCACTTTGTACTATCTTGTGTCTCCCATATATAATATATATATATATATTAAATAGGTATATAAGACATGTTGTTACTATAAAAAGGTAATCTATCTTTAGGATGGTTATTATTATTCAGTTTGCCTTATAATGATATGTGGTAAAACGAATATTGCCTATATACAATAAAAATCGTATTATTTCGTTATTTAATTGTGTTGAAACGTCTCATTATATTATACGTCCTGTTGCTGGGTGTTCTGTCTGTGAATGCTCAGTATGATCCTTCGTTTAGTCATTATTTCGATATGGAGCCTTCTTTTAATCCAGCTTCAGTTGGAAAACAGGCTAAATTGAACGTAACGGGCGCCTATGCTATCGACTTGGCAGGTTATGAACACAACCCACGAACGATGTATGTATCGGCTGACATGCCTTTTTATCTTTTGAAAAACTATCATGGCGTAGGTCTTCAACTGATGAACGATCAGATAGGTCTTTTCACCCATCAGCGCCTGGCAGCCCAATATGCCTTCAAGCGAAGACTTTTTGGTGGAATGTTGAGTGCAGGTATACAGGCAGGTTTTATCTCTGAAAGTTTCGATGGAAGCAAGGTGGATGTAGAGGAAGGCAACGACCCTGCTTTACCGAAGACTAATGTAAATGGAAATTCTGTTGATATTGGTGCAGGTGTTTACTATATGCATGGCGCTTGGTACGTAGGCGTTTCTGCCCAGCACCTCACTTCTCCCAAGATAGAGTTAGGTGAAACCAATGAAATAGACATCTCTCCTGTATATTATTTGACAGGAGGATACAATATTAAGTTGAGAAATCCGTTTTTATCAGTGAAGCCTTCTGCTCTTGTGAAGTATGACGGAGTAGCTTGGCGAGGAGATGTTAGTTGTCGTCTGGTGTATACTCATGAGAAGAAGATGCTCTATGGAGGCGTCTCTTATAGTCCCACCAATTCTGTGACCGGCCTCATAGGTGGCCGTTTTCATGGTGTTGTGTTAGGTTATAGCTATGAGTTCTATACTTCAGCCATCTCACCAGGTAATGGTAGCCACGAACTCTTTGTAGGTTATCAGACCGATATCAATCTTGTTAAAAAAGGAAGAAACAAGCACAAAAGCGTAAGAATATTATAAGCAAACATGAATATGAAGAAATGTATATTATCCCTCTGTTCGGCAGTAGCTCTCTTAGCATTAACTGGATGCTTTGGAGCCAAGTCAGCCTCGGTCTCCGGTAGAGGCGGTGAGGTAGTGGGCGTCGGTGGAAGGAATTTTGCAGAACCAGCACCTTATGGAATGGTAAAAATCAATCGAGGATTCCTGAAGATGGGATTAGAAACAGAAGATTCGCTGTGGGGAGAGAAAACACCTCGCAAGGAAGTTTCTGTAGATGGTTTCTGGATGGATGATACCGAAATCACAAATTCAGAGTACAAGCAGTTTGTATCCTATGTGAGGGATTCTATTCTTCGTACCCGTTTGGCAGATCCCGCCTATGGTGGCGATGAAACCTATATGATTACTGAGGACAAGCAGGGTAATCCTGTAACTCCGCGTGTCAACTGGAAGAAACAACTTCCCAAGAAACCTAACGAAGATGAGCAGCGGGCGATAGAGAGTCTTTATGCTGTCAATCCTGTTACGGGGGAGAAATTGATAGACTGTCGCCAGTTGAACTATAAATATGAGATTTATGACTATACAGCTGCGGCTTTGCGTCGCAACCGTATCAATCCACAGGAGCGAAACCTGAATACAGATATCAATATTGATCCAAACGAGGTGGTGATGATATCCAAGGATACAGCTTATGTGGATGATGAAGGAAAAATCGTCAGTGAAACCATTAACCGTCAGTTGTCGGGTCCTTGGGATTTCCTCAACACCTACATTGTTAATGTATATCCCGATACTACTTGTTGGGTCAACGATTTCAGAAACTCAGACAATGAGACTTATCTGAGAAGCTATTTCAGCAATCCTGCTTATAACGACTATCCCGTAGTAGGTGTTACCTGGGAACAGGCCAATGCCTTCTGTGCATGGCGTACAGATTATCTGCTGAAAGGCTTAGGCCCTGAGGCAAGGTTCGTTCAGCGTTACCGTCTCCCTACTGAGGCAGAATGGGAGTTTGCCGCTCGAGGCAAGGATCAGAATGAGTTTCCCTGGGACAACAAGGATGTAAAGAACGGCGATGGTTGTTTCTATGCCAACTTTAAACCCGATCGTGGTAACTACACCAAGGATGGCAATCTGATAACCAGCAAGGTGGCTATATATTCACCCAATTCCAATGGCTTGTATGATATGGCCGGTAATGTGGCAGAATGGACCAGCACAGTATTTACAGAGGCTGGAGTTGATGCTATGAACGACCTGAATCCTACTCTTGTCTACAATGCAGCCAAGGAAGATCCCTATCGTCTGAAAAAGAAGAGTGTACGCGGAGGGTCATGGAAAGATCCAGAGTCATTTATCCGTTCGGCATGGCGTTCCTGGGAATATCAGAATCAACCACGGTCATATATAGGATTCAGATGTGTGAGAAGTCTTGCTACCACATCGAGTGCTAAACAAAAAACAATAAAAACAAAGAAAAGGAGATAATAGCCATGGGCGAATATAGTAAATTCAATATCGTATACCGTCTGCAAAGATGGATGGACAGTGTGCCTGGTCAGACCTTTCTGAACTATGCTTACAGTTGGGGTGCTTCTGTCGTTATTGCTGGTGCGTTGTTTAAGTTGACCCACCTGCCTGGAGCTAATTTCATGATGTTCCTTGGTATGGGAACCGAGGTTGTGGTATTCTTTCTTTCCGCCTTCGACCGTCCTTTCGACAAGACTGCTGACGGGCGAGATATCCCTACTCATGTGACTGAGGAATATCTCGAGACAGGTAAGGTGACCTATGAAGAAGGACGTGTTGCTTCCTCTCAGGCTTCACCTGTTGGTAATGTTCAGCCTTCTGTCGTTGTCGTAGGCAATCCTCAGGCCTCTTCTTCTGCATCAACTATCAGTATGGCAGATCCTGAGGTAAGCGATTCTCTCGAGAAGCCTGTTCAGACAGTGGCCTGTGGCAGTGATGATAGCACGCAGCAGTCTGTAGCCAATGGTGTCTGGATAGGAAGTCAGCAGAATACTACTCCCGAGATGGCCGAGGCTCAAAGCAACTATGTGGAAGAGTTGAAGAAGTTGGTAGAGACCTTGGAGAAGGTGAATGAGCAGAGCAACCGACTTACTCGTGACAGCGAGGAGATGGAGAATCTGAACCGTACTCTTACCGGTATCAGTAAGGTTTATGAAATGCAGTTGAAGGGTGCCAGTCAGCAAATTGGCACTATCGACCAGATAAATGAGCAGAGTCGCAAGATGGCTCAGCAGATAGAGCAACTCAACAAGATCTATACTCGTATGATTGAGGCGATGACTGTCAATATGAGGGCAGCCGCACCCCATGTGAGTGAAGATTAAAAAGCATAGAGATACGAACTCTCTCTCTCTACGGACGAAGAGGGAGAAAACAAGTGAAATAAGCAAATTAAAGAATGGCAATAAAGAAAAGACCTATATCGCCTCGCCAGAAGATGATCAACCTGATGTATCTCGTCTTGATGGCTATGCTGGCATTGAACATCTCGACCGAGGTGCTCAATGGATTTTCTATAGTAGAGGAGAGTCTGAACCGTACAACAGCCAACTCTTCTGCCGAGAATGCTGCCTTATATAGTAATTTTGCTGATCAGATGAAGCAGAATCCTGCCAAGGTAAAAGCATGGTTTGAGAAGGCGACACAGGTTAAGGAAATGAGCGATTCGCTCTACAACTTTGCCCAGCAGCTGAAGGAAGCCATCGTGCGTGAAGCTGATGGAAGCGATGGAGATGTATTGCATATAGAGAATAAGGATAATCTTGAGGCGGCAGGTATAGTGATGCTGGCTCCTGGTTCTGGTAAGGGTGGCAAATTATATCGTGCCATCAACAGCTATCGTGATCGTATATTGATGATGGTCACCGATGAGCATCAGAAGAAAATCATCCAGAGCAATCTTTCTACCCGTGTGCCTAAGGATGCAAAGAATTTGGGCAAGAACTGGCAGGAGTACATGTTTGAGAATATGCCTGTGGCAGCAGCCGTTACTTTGTTGTCTAAGTTGCAGAGCGATGTTCGTTATGCCGAGGGTGAAGTGTTGCATACCTTGGTTTCCAATATCGACATGAAAGATATAAGAGTCAACAAGCTTGACGCCTTTGTTATTCCCGAGAAGACAACTCTTTATCCTGGCGAGCGTTTCAATGCCAACATCGTGATGGCTGCAGTCGATACAACTCAGCAGCCTGAGATCTATGTCAATGGAGTGAGAGTGAACACTGCTCATGGTCAGTATTCGTTCACAGCAGGTGGAGTTGGCGAGCACCAGTTTGGTGGCTATATCCTGATGCAGAATGCCAGAGGCGATGTGATGCGTCGAAACTTCCTGCAGAAGTATACTGTAATTCCAGCACCTAATACTGCCACAGTGGCAGCAGATATGATGAATGTATTGTATGCAGGTTTCAAAAACCCTGTCAGCATCAGTGTGCCAGGAGTTCCTGCCAATGCTGTATCTGCAACCATGACAGGTGGCTCGTTCATATCGAAGGGCAATGGACGTTTTGTGGCAGTACCATCAGCAGTGGGTAAGGACGTGACGATACATGTTACTGCCCGTGACAAGGGGCAGACGAGAACGATGCCTCCATTTGTATTCCATGTAAGGAAACTACCCGATCCAACAGCTTACTTGGCTTTGGGTACCAACCGCTTCCGTGGTGGCGCCTTGTCGAAAGCTTCCCTGATGGGCGCTTCAGGTATTCATGCGGCAATTGATGACGGATTATTGGATATTCCTTTCCGTGTATTGAGTTTTGAGACTGTTTTCTTCGACAATATGGGTAATGCAGTACCTTTGGCTTCGGCTGGAGCCAATTTCTCTGAGCGTCAGCGTGAGGAGTTCCGCAGACTGTCGAGAAACCGTCGTTTCTATATCTCTCACATCAAGGCTGTGGGGCCTGATGGAATTACCCGTAACCTCCCTGCAGCCATGGAGGTGATTGTAAGGTAGAGATATGCAAAGAGTGAAGAATCTTATTGTTTAGAAATAAAGATATTATAATGAGAAAAATATTTTTGTTATTGATGCTTGCGGGGCTGACAATCGGTGCGAATGCCCAGCCTGAAGCTCGTAGACAGGCACAGCAGAAAGCCAAGCAGCAGTCGAATGCCAACAACATGACTACTCGTGCGCAGATAATGTTCCCTACATCGGCCACCATGGGCGACGATGTGGTATGGAGACGTGATATCTATCGTGAGCTCGACTTAAATGATGATGCCAATGCACCATTGTATTTTCCTGTGGAGCCTGTCGGTGGTCAGATGAATCTCTTTACCTATATGTTCAAGCTGATGTTGAGCGGTCGTGTTCGTGCCTACCAGTATCGCTTGGATGGTCATGAGAGTTTCAACTACGAGGATCGTGTTGTGCCTAAGGCCTTCATGGATAATTATCACATCTATTATGAGCGTAAGAATGGAGCTTTGACCCTCGATGACAGCGATATTCCTTCCCGTGAGGTAAAGTCTTACTATGTGAAAGAAGCCACATACTACGACCAGCATACCGCCACATTCCATACCAAGGTAATCGCCTTGTGTCCTATTATGACACGTGAAGACGATTTTGGTGATGCCGGAACCAAGTATCCTCTCTTCTGGATGAAGTATTCTGACCTTGCTCCCTATCTCTCCAAGCAGCAGATAATGACGAGCAATCTCAATAATGCTGCCATGATGAGTATAGACGATTATTTTGTCAAGAACCAGTATAAGGGCAAGATATACAAGACGACCAATATGTTGGGTAAAACCTTGGCTCAATATTGTCCTACCGATTCAGCTCTGAGCAAGGAGCAGAAGAAGATAGAGTCAGAGCTGGCTGCCTTCGAGAAGAATATCTGGGGCGATCAGGCGCGCAAAGATTCTCTTGACAGTATTGCCAATGCCGACAAGAAGAATGCGAAGGGCGTGAAGGGTGTGAAGAAGAATCGCAGAAGCAGAACTTCTGGTTCTTCGTCTACAGTCAAGACCCGTCGTCAGCGCAGTTCCGGTTCGTCAGGATCCAGTACAGCTCGAGTTTCGGTTCGTCGTCAGCGTCATTAATAATAGGTTTATAATATAAGGTATGAAGAAAGTATTATCATTTATTGTGTTGGCGGTTTCGCTCTTCTTTGCTAATCCTGCTCAGGCACAGATTAAGTTAGGTGTGAAGGGTGGCTTGAATGTCAGCAATTTGAAATTGGACGATGACATGTGGACGGCAGATAACAAGGCTGGATTCTTCATTGGTCCGATGGTGAAGGTGACTGTGCCAGTTACAGGTTTAAGTTTTGACGTTGCCGCTTTATATGATCAGAAGGAGGCAAAGATGCATTGGGCTGATGATGTGGTTGGCGGTGACCTTAGCCAGACAACCACCATCAAGCAACAGTATATCGATATACCTGTCAATGTTAGATATGGAGTTGGATTAGGTAGCTTGGCCAACGTCTTTGTTTTTGCAGGTCCACAGTGGGGCATCAATGTTGGCGACAAGAACTTCAAGTGGGATGCCAGAAGCAGTTATTCCCTCCGAAAGGCTACATTCAGTGTCAATGTAGGTGCTGGTGTTACCCTCTTCAAACATTTGCAAGGTTCGGTGAACTACAACATCGAGTGCAACAAGTCGGGCAAAATGGACACAGAACGCACCAATCACAAATGGGTGAAAGGCCGTAACAATACCTGGCAGATTTCTCTTGGCTATTGGTTCTAAGCATAGGAGATACATATTAAAATATATAAAAGCAGATACCTGATGTTGGGTATCTGCTTTTTTATTGTTACCTTTGCAGGGTATGAAGTATGTCGATGTCATATTGCCCTTGCCGCTACCTGGCATGTTTACCTATTCTGTCCCCGAAGGGATGGAAGGGTGTGTTGTTTTTGGTAAACGGGTGCTTGTGCCATTGGGCAAGAGCAAGAAGTACATTGCCATGGTGGTAAAGGTGCATCAGGAGAAGCCGTCCTTTAAGGTCAAGCCGATAGAGCAGGTACTGGATGCTACTCCCACACTTCTTGACCGGCAATACAGGTTATGGTCGTGGATATCCAACTATTATATGTCACCTTTGGGCGATGTATATAATGCCGCAATGCCTGCAGGCATGAAGTCTGCAGAGAAGTTCAAACCCAGGATGGAATTGTATGTGGAGCTTACGAGCAAATACCGCAACGAAGCTTCCCTGCATGTGGCTCTTAACATGTTGCAGCGTGCCCTGAAGCAATCTAAAGCCCTTGCTACATTTCTCAGCCTTTCCCATTGGGACAGTCTTGAGAACGATACGCCTCGCGAAGGCATCAAGAAGGTCACCAAAGAAGAGCTGATGAATGAGGCTCATTGCACTTCTGCCATCGTCAAATCGCTCATCGACCGCGACATCCTCTTTACTTATGAGGAGGAGGTGGGGCGACTGAATACCTCAGGTGAGAGTCACTTCGAACAGATCAAACCACTTTCCATAGCCCAGCAGGAAGCTTACAACAAGATTCTCCTTCAGATGATGAAGAAAAACGTGGTGCTTCTTCATGGCGTTACTTCGAGTGGCAAGACCGAGGTGTATATCCACCTCATCAAGCAGGCTCTCGACAATCACAAGCAGGTGCTTTATCTTCTGCCCGAGATAGCTCTCACGGTACAGATCATGGAACGTCTGCACAAAGTTTTTGGCGATCGTCTTGGCATTTATCATTCCAAGTATAGCGATGCCGAACGAGTGGAGATATGGCAGAAACAGATGTCAGCCCATCCCTACGATGTTATTCTTGGGGCTCGAAGTGCAGTCTTTCTCCCTTTTCAGAATCTCGGACTTGTCATCATCGACGAGGAACACGAAACATCCTTTAAGCAACAAGACCCTGCCCCCCGCTATCATGCCCGCAGTGCTGCTATTGTGTTGGCAGGTATGTATCCCGACTGCAAGGTTCTTTTGGGTACAGCCACACCCTCTGTGGAGAGTTATTACAATGCGCAGGAAGGCAAGTACGGATTGGTGGAACTCAAAACCCGATACAAGGACATACAGTTGCCCGAAATCCAGGTGGTGGATGTAAAGGATTTGCGGCATCGCAAGATGATGACTGGTGCCTACTCTCCTCAACTTTTAGCAGCCATACGCGAGGCTTTGTCGCATGGCGAGCAGGCCATTCTGTTCCAGAATCGTCGTGGTTTTGCACCGATGGTGGAATGTAAGGTATGCGGATGGGTGCCTAAGTGCAAGAACTGCGATGTGTCGCTTACACTTCATAAGAATATCAACCTGCTCACCTGTCACTATTGCGGATATACTTATCCTGTGCCAGCGGAGTGCCCCAACTGTGGAAGTACAGAACTCATGGGGCGAGGTCTGGGTACCGAGCGCATCGAAGACCAACTGACGGATATCTTTCCCGAGGCTCGTATCGCCCGTATGGATTTGGACACCACCCGTACCCGCAATGCTTACGAGCGGTTGATAGATGATTTCTCGTCGGGTAAGACCAATCTACTTATTGGCACCCAGATGATCTCCAAGGGACTGGATTTCGACAAGGTGAGTGTGGTGGGCATACTGAATGCCGATTCCATGCTCAATTATCCCGACTTCCGAGCCTACGAGCATGCTTTTATGATGATGGCTCAGGTGAGCGGAAGGGCCGGGAGAAAGGGCAAGCGAGGCAAGGTGATATTGCAGACCAAGTCGCCCACGTTGCCTGTCATCTCGCAGGTGGTTCATAACGATTATACAGGCTTCTACCAAGACTTGTTGGAGGAACGAAGGGCTTTCCATTATCCTCCTTTCTACCATCTTGTCTATGTCTTCCTGAAGCATAAGCACGAGCAGGTATGCCATCAGGCGAGTATGGAGTTGGGACAGACTTTGCGCTCCTGGTTTGGCGACAGGGTCCTTGGGCCCGACAAGCCAGCGGTGGCAAAGGTAAAGACCATGAACATCCGTAAGATTGTTATCAAACTCGAGAATGGCATCAATCAGGCAAAGGTGAGAGAATATCTGAGATATGCCCAGGAGCAAATGTCTAAGGATCCTCGCTATGGTGCATTGCAGATTTACTATGATGTCGACCCCATGTAGACTGATATGATGGCAATGATCTTGTCTTTGTATAGAGCCAATGAACATAAAAATAAAAAAGGCTATCCCTTTCAAAAGATTGGGATAGCCTTTTGCGATTGTATGTAGTTATGCTTTTGGAATGTTGCTCTTAGAAGTTGATGTCGAGACCAACTGCGAAGACGTTGTTGTTACGGGTATAGTCAGAAGAGTAGTTCAAGCTTCTGTCTGCTGTGAGCTGTACCTTTTCTGTAGTCTTCTTGTGCTGATAGAATGTGTGGAAGTAAGCCACGTTGAGATCCATCTTCTTGTTGATGTGATAAACACCACCGATGGCAACAGAGTTGGAACTTACAACGAATGACTTGTCATCCATATACTCGTCAGACAAACCATAGTTGGTGTTCTGCCAACCTGTACTCAGAGTGATCTTCTTGTTGACGTCTACCTCTACACCGGCATTATACTCCAGGGTACCACGCTTCAACTCCTTGTTTCGGTTGTTGTAAGATGTGGCATTCTTGTCGTCGAACCAGTGGAAACCTACGTTTACTCTTACTGCATCTACAGGGCTGTAGCCTACTCCCAAAGCCAAGTAAGCAGGAATGTCGCCAGCAATCTTCTTGCCGTCCTCATATTCACCGATGGCCTTGTCTATCTTTGAGTCAAACTGAGTCTTCAATGCGACCATGGCTCCTTGAATTTTTGGGTTGCTCAGAATAGCGTCTGCAGCAGCCTCTGGCACACCATTAGCGATGTAGGCATTGCGCAGATTGTCGGGCAGGTTGCCGATACTTGGTATCTGGTTTACCGACTTGTTCTTCAGACGTATACGGGTCTTGAACTCATACTTGGCAGAGAAGTTCCAACGGCCGGTCTTGTAATCTACGCCGATGATAGGAGTGAAGCCCACGCCACTCTGGTCGCAGCTCAACTCGATATTGGCAGAACTTTCCTTAGCTGGGTTGAGTACCTTATAAAGAGGCATCTGTCCTACCTGAATGTTCTCTACATAACCATAGTAATTGGTCAGGGCATAAACACCACGAACACCCAAGAAGGCACTGAAGTTGTCGCTGAACTTGTAAGCAGCACCTGCAGAGAGACCATAGTAATACTGGCGTCCGTGCATATAGCTGTTGTAGCTGTACTTACCTTCAGTTCCGAAGCACTGGTTGTTTGAGAATATGGCTGGTACACCATAAGCACCTGCCACCTGGTCGACAGCACCTGCCAACTGGCAAGCTGCGATGGCAGTCTCGGCTACAATCTTCTCGAATGATCCCAGTCCGTCGTCAAAGGTACACTTACCGCCACCGCCAGTGAGGGCGAAGCTTGCCTGGAAAGACCATTTACCCTTGTTGTAGGCATACTGGAAAGAAGGGATAACAGGAGCAAAAGCCGTACCCTTAAAATCACGAGGAGTGATGGGATTGTTTACATTGTTGGTAAACAAAGCATAGTCATTGTTGATAGTACGTGTCTGGAAAGCCAACTGCCAGTTGATGGCGAGATGGTGACCTTCACTCATGAATACAACTCCGGCCGGATTGTAATAAACTCCGTCAATACCGATTGAAGCCTCACGGCTCATCATTCTGTCGAATGCTACGTGCTGGTTTGTGTTTGTGAGCAAACCACCTGCCAATGTAGGTGTTGCACAGGCCATCGCAATGGCAACACAAACTAATTTTAGTTTCTTCATTTTAATAATTTTAAATAAAAACGTCCGCAAAGGTAAGAAGAATGTTCTATTTGGGTACAGAAAGGTGCGCTTATTTAAAACATATTAACAGAAAAAGAAGGTTTTGTTGCACAGATTTTAAAATATGTGCAGAGTTTTACTTCTGTTCGGGATAAGAAATAGGGGGACAAAAGTTGGCAATATTACTCAACTTTTGTAAGTAACAACTCAGCACCCCTATAGCCCTGTTTTTTTACTTGAATAGCATACTAATTGTTTTCTGTTTGTTATGAATTTGTTCTTAAACAACTTATAAATCTCCGTTCAAAGCCTTTGAACGCACATTCAGAGCCTTTGAACGGACATTCAGAGCCTTTGAACGGACATTCAAAGCCTTTGAACGAACATTGCAAAGGGCGGAACAGAACTTTTTATAGGCTAAAGAGATCATTTATCTTTTTCGCTACTTTGTATCAAAAAAGATTCTGAAAAAGGTGTTACATTTAAAATATTTTATTTACCTTTGCAGACAGATACCCATTCTGCTCACGCCGAGTTGAAGCTTTCGCTCTTTGTTGCTTATAAATCAATTGTTTCACATTAAAAAGTACGATTATGGTACGCCCCGTTGATGTAGAATAGGGCAAAGAGGAAAGCGATAGCTGACTATGTCTGTACACATGTTTCAAAAGAATATATACTAAAATAATAGAACTATGAGAAATTTTACATTTAAAGGACTGCTTTTAACTGCGGTATTTATGTTGCTTGGCTGTTTATCAATTCAAGCAGCTAATGACGACTTGATTACCAAGCAGATTACAATCAACTTGGACAAGGCTGGTACTTTACCTAACAAGATTGCAAGTAGTGAGATGTATAAAATTACGAATCTGAAGATTATTGGTGAGATAAATGGTACGGATTGGAACATGATTCGTGAGATGGCAGGAAGAGATAATCGGGGATATGGTACAGAAGGAAAGCTTTCTGTATTAGATTTGTCTGAGGCGAAGATTGTAAAAGGTGGGGATAGTTATTATCCTGGTGATAATTGTTATACTTCTAATGATGAAATAGGCGAGAAAGCATTCACAGATTGTAGCAGATTAACGAGTTTAACCCTTCCTGTTGGTATAACCTCAATAGGCTATGACGCATTCGCATACTGTAGCGGATTAACGAGTTTAACCCTTCCTGCTGGTATTACTTCAATAGGCGAGTACGCATTCTATGGCTGTAGCGGATTAACGAGTTTAAACCTTCCTGCTGGTATTACCGAGATAGGCGAGAGCACATTCTCTGACTGTAGTGGATTAACGAGTTTAACCCTTCCTGATGGTATTACCTCAATAGGCATTAGCGCATTCGTTAACTGTATTTAGAGCCTTATAACTAACCATAACTTACTATGACTAACTAACCATAAAGTCTTGATTTTCAATACTCTTTGATTTTTAACACTTTCTGAGTGCTTTTTGGCAGTTCCCGATTTTCCACATATTTTTGCAGCGTATTTCTACCGTGGAGAATTTGCGGAGCTTTTATTTTGTCATATCGTGAACGTAGTTGACAAGGGTTTACGAGTGACTACAATGGATGACATATTTGAAGCTGATAGGCAAAAAGCGTTATATCGTGGACTGGGTTGACAAAGATTGTCAATGGTTCACTTCCGTTTACTCCATCGGTGGAATACTCAAAGTATGTAGAACATAGTAATATCAAAGAGTATGAGACCGACAAGAAAATGTGAATTTTGTGGCAAAACATTCGTGCCAAGAAGCGGTATGCAGAAATACTGTTCCGAGGAATGTCAGGCAGAGGCAAAACGTCTTAGGAAGAAAAGACAGCAGGACTTGATTAACGGTATTGAGCCAATCATGGATCTGCAACATCAGGAGTATCTTACCTTCTCCAAAGCTGCCATTCTGATGGGATGCACCCGACAGTATATCTACAAACTTGTGGCTAACGGCAAGTTGAAGGCATCAAGATTGAGCAGCCGAATGGCATTCGTAAGAAAGACTGATATAGAGAAGATGTTTGAGAGTAATCCTTACAAGCGTGTGATTCCTGCCAGCAAGAGCAAGCACTGTCAAAAGGCAAAAGCAGAAAAACCAACACAAAACCAGGAACCAATAAAAGGGAAAGAGGAGAATGAGGTGCTTGACTATTATTCGGGCGAGGAAGTGATGTCCATTTATAAGGTCAAGAAGTCTTGGCTCTATACATCCGCCAAGCGCAACCAGATACCGATGTGCCGTATCGCTGGCAAGAACTATTACAGCAAACGGCATATTGATGAGTTCTTCGGAACTGCCGTTGACCTCAACAGCATCACGGAATGGGTGACCGCTGATGATGTAGAGAAAGCCTTTAGCATGAGCAAGTCAGCACTCAGGGCATACACCTACCGTCATAAGATACCGACCAAACGTGAGTATGGTCGTACTTATTACTCCAAGGAGCATCTTGAAGAACTGCGCAGGACTGACCTCATGAGCGATGACAACTATTATACCACCGAACAGGTGCAACAGTTGTATGGTCTGACAAGTGCCAACATCTGCCATATCGTGAGAGTTCACCATATCAGTAAGGTAAAAGTCGGAGTGAAGAACCTACTTTTGAGGACGGATGTGGAGCGTGCAATGGCAGAAAGAGCTGCTAAAGGACTGTGAAAGCAAGTGATTTCAGCATTATCCATCAGTTACTATGAATAATTGGAGTCACGGATATCATTTTTATTCCTTTGCAGCCGTGAAGAGACACTTCACCACGAATATTCATCAATAAATCAATACAACTATGAGTAATATCTGCAAGACCGTATCATTGCGTACACGCAAAATCAAGGACGGACACATGCTGTCCTATTATCTTGACTATTATCCAGGCTATCGTGATGAGAGCACGATGAAAGTCATCCGCCATGAGTCGCTTGGCATCTACATCTATGCCAAACCTAAGAACCAGACGGAACAGAAGTACAACCTCAACCTTACGGCAAGAGCCGAGGCGATACGTTGCCGTCGCTTCGAGGCTATCGTCAACGAGCGTTACGACTTCTTCGACAAGGAGAAGATGAAAGGAGATTTCCTCGCCTACTTCAAGAAACTGGCGGACAAGAAGAACTCTAAGTGGCAGCACGTCTATATGCACTTTCGTACCTTCACGCAAGGCAAGTGTACCTTCGGGGAGATAAACGTGGACTTGTGCAACAGGTTTCGGGAGTATCTGGACAGCAGCATCACAGGGACTGCATAAGAACAGAAAGCTGCATATCAACTCTGCAGCCAACTACTGGTCAACTTTCCGTGCTTCAATCCACACTGCCTATCGTGACCGAAAGATAAAGGAGAACCCGAACGGTTTCTTGGAGCGTATCGAGACAATCCCGACTGACAAGGAGCATCTTTCACAAGACGAGGTTATCCGCTTGGCATCCACACCATGCTCTGCTCCTGCCTTGAAGCGAGCCTTCCTGTTCTCTTGCCTAACGGCTTTGAGAAAGAGCGACATCAAGAAGCTCACTTGGGAGGAAATACAGCCATACGGCAGCGATGGTGTGATGTATGTCACCACACGAATGCAGAAGACAAAAGACATCGTGCATAACCCAATCAGTGAGGAAGCCTTGGAACTGATAGGCTATTCACCGGATAAACGTGGCAAGGTGTTCCCTGATTTCAAAGACTCCATGACACAGGCACCATTGAAGAACTGGCTGAAAGATGCAGGGATTACCAAGCATATCTCCTATCATTGCTCACGCCACAGCTTTGCCTGTCTCCAGTTGGACGCAGGAACAAGTATTGCCGTAGTGCAGCGTTATCTCGGTCACAAGAATGTGGCAACAACAGAGGTGTATGCCAAGATTTCCGATGCACAGAAGCGTGCTTCGGTTGGCTGTATCACCTTGAAGAAGTAACCATTTGACAATAACACGCAGAAAAGGACTGTTGGAATGATAGTGTTCCAATAGTCCTTTTCTCATTTTGTTGGTTCTATTTGTGGTCGTGGATAGAACCAATTTGACAAATACATCCTAATTTCTATAGATATTGAAGAGGAACTGCAAATATCCCTTTTCTTCATCCTTACCTTTGTAGCCAGTAATAAGCGGCAACAGGCACTAACGAGCAGTTTCAAGTATGATTCAGAGTATGAAATCATATTAGAACGCTAATAAAGCGTAAAAGAAAGAGTGCCAGAGAACGTAAATGAGATTTTTACATACTTCTGCATCTAACTTTGTGGAAGTTTTTGAACGAATAACAATAAAACGAATATGATAATGACAGTAAACAAGACAACTTCTGATTGTACCATCTACGCTTTTGTTGGTACAGCAATTCTCGCCATCTCTCTTGTCGTGGCTATGTATGTAGGCAATGACTTTCACCAAAGTCTGTTTGTCGAGTCAATCATCTTTGTAGGAAGCAATATCCTGCTTTGGGCGATATTCATTTCTATGGTGAATTGTCCCTATGAACTGATGACCATTGGTAGCAACAGCAAGACAAAGAATAACGTTGTAGAAGCAGAGCCAGCAACAGAACAAGAACAGCCAAAGCAAATTTCACCACAAACAGAGCCAGTAAAATACAGTCATGAGGACTATGCCAAGTGTGTAGAGGCACAAGAAAAAGAAGCGCAGGAGGAAAAGGAAAAACGAACGAGAGCCGTACTTGACTATGTGCATCGTACCATGTCAAGGTTTCTGTATGAGGAAGATTTGAATAAGGTAATTGAGGCTGTCAAGGAATGGAGCAACGACACCAACTATACCCCGACAGCAATAAAACGCTTCAAGGAAAATGTTGAGAATATCCCTTTAAGGCACTTCGTGTGGAATATCGCAGAGCGTTTGGGTAAACGTGATTACACAATGGCCATGCGAATAGCCTTTGTCAAGGCATTATTTCCAAAGCCGTTTGAAGGCTTGGACTACAGTACATTGAAGAACCTGAAAGCACCATGCTCCAATGATGTCATTCCGATTGATGAGCCAGACAATGGTGGATACGATTTCCATGATGTGACGGAGAAAATTCCCGAATAATCCCCATTATTAGAGTTATTCCTTCGTGAATGACAAATGACTGTCACGAACCTCAGTAACGGAAGCATCATTCTGTTCCTTTGCACCAGTTATTAACAAAGTATCAGAATGAATAAGGAATTAACTTTCAACGACCTTCCAATGGTCGTTGCCCAGCTTCGGGATGAAGTGGTGGGCATGAAGCAGATGATCGTCAGTCTGCAATCACAGAACAAGCCACACAAGGCTAATACGCACATACCTATGAGTGTGGAGGAAGCATCGGCATATCTCAAAATGCCGATGGCAACTCTCTACATGAAACTTGGCAACGGCAGCATTCCTGCCACCAAGCCAGGCAAACGTTACTGCCTTTATCAGGATGAACTTGACAAGTGGCTGGAGACTAACCGCAAGAATCCTGTACCTCTCACGGCAGAGGAAGAGAACGCAGCCATTCTTGCAGGAAACAAGCGCAAACCGAAACCCTTAAACTGGTAATGCTATGGAAGCGCTTGAAATTTGTAACAAGCTACGCTCGGAGGCTTCGGGCGTAGCCACTTCTGGAATTCCGCTTGACGTATTTCCCCAGAAGATGCAGCAGATGATTCTTGATTTGGCAAGGACGGAGAACTATTCCATTGAGTTTACCGCTACTTCCCTAATATCCGCTATGGCAGCAGCCATCGGCAACTCCTGCTATATCCGGATTAAAGGCAATTGGATTACTTCACCTATTCTATATGTCATTCTTGTTGGCAGACCAGGAGTCGGCAAGACTCCACCTTTGAACTTTGCCTACAAGCCGTTGCACGACATTGATACAGAGGAGCACCATAAGTTCAAGGCTCTAAAGAATGAGTATGCAGCCATTGTGGAGAGAAACAAGGGCAAAAAACGGACGGAATGGGAATCGTTACCTCCTGTGCCAGTCCTGCATAAGAATATCATGAATGACTTCACGCCAGAGATTCTGATGCGCAATCACGATGCCAACCTCAGAGGTGTGGCAGTTGTGGTGGATGAGATAATGGGACTGTTCAACACCATCAACCGATACAACAACAGTTCCTTTGTACAACAGATGCTGTCAGCTCACAATGGCTTGCCAGTAGATGTATCTCGTTGTAATCTTGATTGTCCTTTACGCATTGACTATCCTTGCATACAGATTGTAGGAACTATCCAGACTGGTATTGTGCATGAACTTTATGATATGGGATTCAAGAAGAATGGTTTTCTTGACCGTTTTCTGATCACATGCCCAAAAGGTTTGAAGATTGCTCCTTGGGTTAAGGTTCCAAAACAAGATGCTGCAATCATTGAAAGACCATTCCGTGTATGGAAAGAGATCATAGACAAGGCTGTGGCTCTTCCTTTTACGGAAGGCATCTTCAATGTTCTTGACTTCTCTGATGAAGCCATTGATATATTCTATGATTGGCAGAATGAGGACATTGAACGGCAGAATGCCATTACGGATGAAAAAATGATAGACTCACGTGCTGCAAAAGTTCCTTTGAACACGGCTCGGCTTGCCTTGATATTCCAACTGTTCCGTTGGGCTTGTGATGAGTCTCACAAGGATTTTGTTGATGCGGAGTCCGTGAATGCAGCCATACGGATGAGCGATTACTTTGAGAAGTCATACAAAAGGATGGATGACCTCGTTTTAACCGAGGCTACCGACCCTGTGAAGAAACAGGTACTTGACTCGTTGGGAAACAAGTTCGTAACTGCTGAAGCAGTAAAGGCTGGAGCGGATTTCGGTTTTGCAAGACGTACTGTCATGTATATGCTCAAAGACTTCTGTCAGAGAAACTTTATCATCAAGGACAAGCAAGGCAATTATGAGAAAGTACAGAAGTAGAATCACCACCTTGCACCGTTTGCACTTTGCACTTCTTGCACTCTTGCACAAAAGATGCTGCATTTTGTGCCAAACAAGTGCAAAAGTGCAGAAAGTGCAAGGTGCAACAAGTGCAGAGCCTTATGAGTGAATATAGATTCCATCTACAGAAATACAAGCTGGGCAACCGATATGCTTGCCCTCAATGTGGGCGTAAGCGTTGCTTTGCAAGATATATTGACGAGGAAGGACAGATTGTATTTCCTGACAATGTGGGGCGTTGTGACCATGAACAGAGTTGTGGCTACCATTATTCTCCATCTGATTATTTCAAGGACAATCCCGATGCCAACTGCAATGATGATTGGAGATATAAAACACCAATCAAAGAGTGCAGGAAAGAGAAACCTCTTCCAACTTTCATTGAGAATAAGTTGATGGTGCAAACACTGCATGGCTATTCTGTCAATCCTTTGTACCGATACATTTCAACGGTCTTTGGCAAAGAGGAGACAGAACGGCTGTTTGCCTTGTACAAGGTCGGCACTTCAAAGAAATGGGGCGGTTCAACTATCTTCTGGCAGATAGATGTCAATGGGAATGTGCGCACTGGCAAGATAATGAAGTATGATGACAAGACAGGACACCGCATCAAGGAACCCCACAGCCTGGTGACTTGGGTACACTCGGAACTGAAACTGCCAGACTTTACACTTCGGCAGTGCTTCTTTGGCGAACATCTGTTGACAGATAAAACCACGACCAAGACAATAGCGATCGTGGAGAGCGAAAAGACAGCCATCATTGCCACACACTTCATATCTGATTTCGTATGGTTGGCTACTGGAGGCATGAACGGATGTTTCAATAAAGATGCAGTCGAGGTCCTAAACGGTCGGGAGGTTGTTTTGGTTCCAGACCTTGGGGCAATGGATAAGTGGAAAAGCAAACTTCCGTTGCTGCAATCAATATGCAAGCAAGTTCTTGTCAGCAACATCTTGGAAGACAATGCCACCGATGAACAAAAGACCAATGGTCTTGACATTGCCGACTTCCTGCTGATGACGGAAACGCCACAGATGGCGCTACAAAGGCTGATAAGGCAACATCCGCCACTCCAGCATCTAATAGACAGTCTTGGGTTGGTGTTGGTGGAAGAGCCATAACACTACTGGCAGCAGTTATAACGAGTTCGCTTGCGAACATATCCCTTGGGTGGAGCCTAATACACCGAGCAAGCTCAGTAATTAGGGCAAACAGCCATTATATGTGTACAGCAAGCTGAATTTCATATGTACAATCAATTAAAACAAGCAATTTTATGAGCGATAATAAGAAACAGATGATGGACATTCAAAAGGTCAAGTCTTTTAGCGTTGCTGTCAGCGATGAGCATCAGCGCAATTGGGGAGATGATCTCTTTTCAAGGAAGGAGAATGATCCAAAATACAACTATGATCGTAGTCGCACCCGACTTAACTTTCAGGTGTCGAAAGGCGGAGAACTTGGACCAGTAGATAAGACCAAGTCCATAACAGACAAAATCGAGCAAGCCATCAAGAACAGAGTGACAGGCAGAGTGAATGCCACATCAAACCGCGCTGTGAGCATTGTCTTTGGTGGTAACCGCGAGCAGATGCGCAAACTCGCATTTGGCGACCAGACAATCAGTGAGAATGGCAACAACTGGGATGTTGATAGTTGTAGTGGCATAGACAGATGGGCAACGGACATATATGACTTTTGTTGTCGGGAGTTTGGTGAAGAAAATGTCGTTTCGTTCATTGTTCATTTAGACGAACTCAATCCTCATGCACATGCAGTCATTGTCCCCATCACAAAGGACGGCAGACTGAGCGCAAAGGATATGTTTGGTGGAAACGACATGAATCAAGCAAGAACAAGGATGCGTGAACTTCACAGCCGACTTGCAGAGGTTAATGAAAAGTATGGACTGGAGCGTGGCGATGACATCACCATAACTGGAGCTAAGCACAAGTCAACAGAAACTTATCGCAGGGAGTTGGCTGATGAATGCCGCACTTTGTCAGATGAAGTAGGCATGAAGAAGACGCTTCTTTCAGGTCTTAATCGTAGCATCACAAAAGCAGAGACCAAAATCAAGGCTCTGCAGACTATGGTCAGCAATCTGGAGAAAGCGGAAGCAGAGAAACAAGCGACCATAGCCGAACTTGAAGATTACATGAAGAATCATCTTGGTGATGCTGTTGAGATAAAGGCAAAGATTACCGCCACCAGAAAGGAGCTCTGGGATGTTCGTGACAAATTGAACGACAAGAAGATGAAACTTGCGCAGGCTAAGTTGCAACTTGATGAGTTGCAGAAGAATACCTCCCACATCGAAGCAAGAAACAGGGAGATTAAAGCCGATTTTGAAAAAACAGCTGTTTCATACCAGCAACAGATGATCAATAAGATATGGGCGCAGGCTGGTATGAAGGCGTTGGCAGAGATAGCAGACATCTATCCTCGTATGACGAGCATTCACGACAGTAGACTCTTTGATGATAGCTTTGCAATGGACTTCATTAATTATGGCGACAAAATCATCTATTGTGCTATGTACCTGTATGTAGGCTACATCAACGAGGCTACCAACTTTGCTGAAAGCCAAGGTGGCGGCGGTAGCGATACCAAGGATTGGGGACGTGAGAAGGATGAAGATGAGATAGAATGGATAAGACGATGCTTGCGACAGGCGACAAAGATGATGAAGCCAATAAGAAAAAGAGGGCTAAGACGATAATATATCACAAATGTGGCTAAGATTTAACAAATCTATATTCTCAAGAATCAAAAACGACAATCCTGTGGAGTTTTCCCTGTGATTCTTTTAAAATACTTACAGAAAAAACTTGGATTCGGAAAATTTAAGTTGTCTGCTATTTCTGCCACAGTTTTATTGGTATGGCGAAGCATCACTTTAGCTGCGGTTATAACGGCTTTGTCTATCCATTCCTTAGCAGTAACGCCACTTACCTGACGCACAATAGTACCTAAATAGCGTTCGGTGACACAAATCCTCTCAGCATAGAAGGATAAGTGGCGTTGCTCTCTGCAATGCTTGTTTACAAGATCAATAAAACGGTCGAACATTGCTTTCTGTGTTGATCGTTGAGATGTTGTTGATGGCTGTTGACTGACAAACAGTTCGTTGTAATAAGCTGTGATGGTACTTACCATATTGCGAACAGCATCGTCTGTTTTGCTGTTAGCGGCTATTTCGTATAGTAATCTGAACATATTGTCAAGAAGCTGTCCTTCGTTTTCCGTAACAGACATAATGCCATTCTTCAAAATTCCATTGAAAAGATTCGGAAGTTTGCCGAGATGTATAAGATGAAAGACATCTGCAGGGATGCCCATACCCGTCAACTGAAAATCGTGGCTTATCTCTATTGGCTCAACGATGGTGCTGGGCGTTATGAACACTATGTTCCCTGCTTCAATAGTGTACTCTTGTAGGTTGATGATTCCACGCATATGTCCACGTTTTACAATACCCATGCGGTAATCTTCCAGCAGATACGGACATTGGTTGGAGAGAATGAACGGCTTCAGAAAATCGTTCATGTCAATAACTATTCCGAAGCCTTCCTTGAATAAGAACTGCGACGGAAACATGTTCTGCTGATTGAACATATCGAACATTGTCTGTAGTGTGAGACGTTTTGGTTGCTTCATATTTGTATTCATAGATGTTCTATTTGTATGATTTCGAACGCAAAGATAATGATAAATTCTGTTATATAGCTCTTTGTGCATAAATCGAACAAAAAGAACATATCTCCCTATTTAAGGATAATGTTGTTTTCGTAGTATAGCTTTATCTTTGCAAACGAAAGCAAACAAAACAATGAAATATGACACGTAAGTTTTTTTTATTGGCAATGATTTTATTGCCTGTTGCCGTCCATGCATTGTCGTTAAATGAAGCCCGCAGCATGGCACGCGACAACTATCCTGCCATCCGGCAATACCGTATGATTGAGCAGAGCCGCGACTTCACTCTTGACAACGTGATGAAAGGGTGGCTTCCGCAGGTCAGCATTTCGGCTGGAGCATACGGCTTTACGGATATCTTGAAGTCAGACAAAAAAATGGAGCAGGCGGGAATGGACATGAACAACTTCATGGCCAACGCTTCTGTGATGATAAAGCAGAGTGTGTATGACGGTGGACAGATTGCGGCACGCAAAAAGGTGGTTTGGGCTGAAAGCCAAGTGCAGAAGCAGCAACTGGATGTTTCGATGTACGCCATCAACGAACAGGTTGACCAGCTGTTTTTCAGCATTCTGCTATTGGACGAGCAACTTGAACAAAACGCATTGTTGCAGAAAGACCTTGCAACAAGCGAGCAGACCATACGCAGCATGATGACAGGAGGCATTGCCAATCAAACCGACTTGGACGCCATTCTTGTGGAAAGGTTGAAAGCCGAGCAGCAGAACGAATCACTTCTTGCTTCACGCCAGAGTTACCTTAGGATGCTGGGCGTTTTCGTCGGAAAGGATTTGGCGGCAGCTGCTGAGACGTTGGAGAAACCGGCACAAGGGTATGTCAGAGCAAATGTGAATCGTCCGGAGCTCAAATACTACGCATCACAGAATCTGCTCCTTGATGCACAGCGCAAACAGCTTAACACCCAGCTGCGTCCAACGGTAGGCATCTTCGGTATGGGAATGGTTCATAGCAAGATGAGCGATATGCTTAACAACGGGATGATGGTGGCAGGTGTCTCCGTTTCCTGGAACATCGGTGCGCTTTACACTCGCAAGAACGATATCAGGAAAATAGAGGTGCAACGCCAAATAAACGATTCGCAGCGGGAAGTGTTTCTCTTCAACAATCGGTTGCAGAACGAGGAGGCTAACGGAGCCATCGCTTCGCTGAAGCGCCAGATTGAGAAAGACGAAGAGATAGTCAGACTACGCGAAAGCATACGTGGCAAGAGCGACCGCAAGGTGGAGCTTGGCACGAAAAGCGTGAACGAGCTGGTGAGCGACATCAACGCCGTCAGCCTTGCCAGAGCACAGAAGGCAATGCACGAGATACAGTTATTAAAGGAAATATACAGACAAAAGAACATCAACAATGAATAAGGTTTATATTTTGGGCTTGATGCTTACGCTCGTAGGCTTGGCATCATGCGGTAATAGTGAGAAAGAATATGATGCGACGGGAACGTTTGAGGCAACCGAGATTACCGTTTCGGCAGAGCAGAACGGAACGCTCTTGAACTTCAACATCAATGAAGGCGACAATGTTGAGGCAGGCAAACAGGTGGGACTTGTTGATACCGTTCAGCTCTATCTGAAGGCTCGGCAGATAGGAGCCACAAAGATGGTGTATGCTTCGCAGCGCCCCGATATGGTGAAGCAGGTGGCTACCACCCGACAGCAACTGGCTAAGGCACGTGAAGAATACGACAGATTTGCAGCATTGGTAAAGGAGGGTGCAGCCAACCGCAAGACTCTTGACGACGCACGAAGTCAGATGCAAGTGTTGGAGCGACAGTTGGAGGCACAACTGTCTTCGCTCAACACGTCCACTAATAGTCTGAACGCACAGATGGGCACAGCCGATGTGCAGAAACTACAGGTGGCAGACCAGTTGCGCAAATGCCATATCACTTCGCCCATCTCGGGCACAGTGCTCGAAATACATGGAGCAAGGCGAATATGCATCTGTGGGCAAACCGCTCTTCAAGATTGCAGACATCAGCCATATGTATCTGCGTGCTTATGTCACTTCGGCACAGTTGGAAAAGGTGAAGATAGGTCAGCAGGTGAAGGTCTTCGCCGATTATGGCGGACAGCAGAAAAAGGAATACATGGGCAAAGTAACGTGGATTTCTTCAAAATCAGAATTCACGCCGAAGACAATTCTTACGGACGATGAGCGAGCTGACTTGGTGTACGCTGTCAAGGTGGCTGTCAGAAACGATGGAAACGTCAAGATAGGAATGTATGGTGAAGTGAAATTCTGATGTCAAATGTTTATTGTGTGAATATGGATAAGGTTATTGAAGTTAGCCATGTGTCAAAACATTATGGCAAGGTGGAGGCTTTGCACGATGTCAGTTTCTCGGTGCATAAAGGCGAGGTGTTCGGACTTATCGGTCCTGACGGTGCTGGCAAGACCACGCTTTTCCGCATCCTTGCCACGCTGCTGCTGCCTGAGGCGGGAAGAGTGTCAGTGGATGGCTATGATGTGATTGCCAGCATGAAAGATATAAGGAAATGCGTGGGATATATGCCCGGACGCTTTTCGCTCTATCAAGACCTTTCTGTGGAAGAGAATCTGAAATTCTTTGCCACACTCTTCGCCACCACCGTAGAAGCAGAATACGACAATATCAAAGCCATATACCAACAAATCGAACCTTTCCGTAAACGTAAAGCAGGAGCGTTGTCGGGAGGTATGAAGCAGAAGCTTGCCCTCTGCTGCGCCTTGATTCATAAGCCAAGCATCTTGTTGCTCGACGAACCCACTACGGGTGTTGATCCCGTGAGCCGAAAGGAGTTCTGGGATATGCTCGGTGGGTTGCGTAGGCGTGGCATCACCATCATAGCATCCACTCCTTATATTGACGAAGTGCAACGCTGCGACCGCATTGCTTTTCTGCAAGAAGGTATGATAAAAGCAACGGGAAGCCCCGAGACGGTATTGGAGCAATTCAAGGATGTGTTTAATCCGCCTGGAATAAGCCATCAGAAATGTGCGAACAGCCAGTTGCCGATGGCAGAAGAAAGCTATGCAAACTCCATCGAAGTGGAGCACCTGGTGAAAGCCTTCGGATCGTTCCGTGCTGTCGACGACATATCTTTCTCGGTAAAGCGAGGCGAGATATTCGGATTCTTGGGAGCCAATGGTGCGGGCAAGACCACGGCTATGCACATCCTTACGGGATTGAATCAGCCTACAAGCGGTAGTGGGAGGGTGGCAGGCTGCGACATCGCCACCGAGTATGAGCAGATAAAAAAGCACATAGGATATATGAGTCAGAAGTTTGCCCTCTACGAAGACCTGACCGTAAAGGAGAACATACGCCTGTTTGCTGGTATCTATGGCATGAGTGAGAGCGACATAAAGCGCAAGACCAACCACCTTCTTACAGAACTCAAATTCGCTGAACATGGCGACGACATCGTCGCAAGTCTGCCGTTGGGATGGAAGCAGAAACTGGCGTTCTCTGTAAGCATATTCCATGAACCCGAAATTGTATTCCTCGACGAACCTACGGGAGGAGTGGATCCTGCCACGCGTCGCCAGTTCTGGCAACTCATATACGACGCTGCCGACCGTGGCATTACGGTCTTCGTCACCACTCATTATATGGACGAGGCTGAGTATTGCGACCGCATCTCCATTATGGTGGACGGCAAGATAATGGCAATGGGAACACCCGACGAACTGAAACGCCAACTTAATCAGCCCGATATGGATCATGTGTTTACGTTTTTAGCAAGACAATCGACCAGACAATGAAGCAATTTAAATCATTCATAATCAAGGAAGCTCGACACATCCTGCGCGACAAGCGCACCATGCTCATTCTCTTCGGAATGCCCGTGGTGATGATGTTGCTGTTCGGCTTTGCCATCTCCACCGATGTGAGGAATGTGCGAACTGCTGTAGTGCTCTCACATGTGAACCATCAGACGCATAAAATGGTGGAGCGACTGGGGGCAAACGAGTATTTCGACATATTATATAAGGTGGACAATTCAGCTGCTGCCGAACAGCTCATCCGTCATCAGAAAGCAGACATGGCTATTGTGTTCGACAGGAACAATGCCATTCAAGTGATAACAGACGGGGCAGACCCCAACATGGCGCAGATGTATGCCAATTATGCCACTATGATATTACAATCATCCGACACGTCCGTAATGACACAAAAACTGCTATTCAATCCACAGATGCGCAGCTGCTACAACTTCGTGCCTGGCATAATGGGCATGCTCCTGATGCTGATCTGTGCCATGATGACCAGCATAAGCATCGTAAGGGAAAAGGAGCGAGGCACTATGGAAGTGCTTCTTGTCAGCCCCATACGTCCATTGATGATAATCATTGCCAAGGCAGTCCCTTATCTTTTGTTGGCTTTCGTCATACTCTGCACCATTCTCCTTATCTCAAAGTATCTGCTTCTGGTACCCATATCCGGCAGTCTGTTTTGGATATTCCTGGTGTCGTGTATCTACATAATAGTGGCGTTGTCGCTCGGACTGCTCATATCTACAGTGGCAAAGACGCAGTTAGTGGCATTGCTGGCTTCGGCGATGATGCTCTTACTGCCTTGTATATTGCTCAGTGGCATGATGTTCCCCGTGGAAAGCATGCTTGATATTCTGCAATATATATCTGCCATAATGCCGCCAAGATACTATATCTCTGCCATGCGAAAGCTTATGATTATGGGAGTAGGCATCGACAAAGTTATGCATGAGCTTATGGTGCTGTCGTTGATGGCAGTCGTGTTGCTGTCGGCGGCTTTGTTAAAATTCAGAAGCAGATTGGAATAACACCTAATACAGAAAACAATGGTTTTAAGATATTTAATCAGAAAAGAATTTCTACAGATACGACGCAATGCTTTTTTGCCACGACTCATCCTCGTATTTCCCATTATGATAATGTGTGTGATGCCTTGGGTGATGAACATGGAGGTGAAGAACATTGTAGTGGATGTGGTGGACAACGACCGTTCCAGCATCTCCTCCCAGTTGGTCGGTAGGATAGAATCGAGCGACTATTTCATTTTGGGCGGGCAGAAACTGTCTTATCAGGAGGCTTTGGGTGAAGTGGAGAACTCCAAGGCTGACCTTATCGTTGAGATACCGCAAAACTTTGAGCGAGACATCCTACGTGGCGAGCACCCCCAGATTCTTGTGGCGGCTAATGCCGTAAACGGCACTAAAGGCAGTATGGGTAGCGCATATATGGGCAGTGTTATCGGGCAGCACATGCAAAGTGTATTGTCATCCAAGGGCATATCAGCGTCATACGAGCAATTGGTCTCAGTGCTCTATCTTTACAACAAACATTTGAATTATAAACTTTTCATGATACCGTCGCTCTTAGCCATTCTTATCATGATGATGTGTGGTTTTTTGCCTGCTCTTAACATTGTGGGCGAGAAAGAGAGCGGCACCATTGAGGCCATGAATGTGACACCAGTAAGCAAGGTGAACTTTATTCTTGCCAAACTGATACCTTACTGGCTGATAGCATTGGTGGTGATGAGCATGTGTCTGTTGCTGGCATGGGGTGTGTATGGCATAACGTCGGCAGGCAGTCTTGCTTTGGTTTATCTTCTGGCAATGTTGTTGGCATTTATATTTAGCGGATTGGGACTGGTCATTTCCAATTACAACGACACTATGCAACAGGCCGTTTTTGTGATGTGGTTTGCAGTGGTGTGTCTGATGCTGCTCAGCGGATTGTTTACGCCTGTGCGTTCAATGCCACATTGGGCATATCTCTCCACCTACGTCAATCCTATGCACTATTTCATTGACGCCATTCGTACGGTGTTCGTTCGTGGTGGCAACTTCTCTTGCATAGCCCACCAGGTTTTCGCTCTAAGCATCATAGCCTTCTGTATGAACTTATGGGCTATGATAAGCTATCGCAAGAATACTGCTTGATGGTTTCCGAGATAGGAAACGGCAAAGAACTTGTTGGGGTAAAGTTATCATTATTAATCATTATCCTTGCTCCAACAAGTTCTTGTCCGTCAGAAAATCCAATAATCCAATAGTCAACACACCGAGTTCATCTTCTTTGCGATGAATGTCATCACCGACAATAACTATCTTACGGAAGTGGTCATTGATTGACAATAATGGGCGTCGCTCTTGCTGTTCCTTTTCTGGCGTAGGCATGTGAAAAGCCGATTGGATATACACTCTGTATGGAGGGCGGTTCAACACAAAGTCTACTTCCAACTGCTTTCTGACAAACTTACCGTTCTCATCCTTGCCACCAAGTTCAACTAATTAGAGTACTATTTTTGATATTGGTATCATATTTTACACCGTAAAGACAGCGTTTTTATCTTGAAACACGGCATAACCAATGAAAAAACTGCGTTTGCCAAGTAAAAAAACTGTAAAACGTAGCATTGTAAACTACACAAAAATGCTTTTTAGAACAAAAGAGTTTGACATGTAATTACAACACCCTAAAAGGGAGTCGTTTCAAACGTACCCCTTTATGAATTTCGTCCTAAAACTTCCATTCACCACATTATGAGGGCAGTTAAAAGTGCCCCTCCCAACCCTTATTTCGTGATTCCTGATGTGATCGAATGTTAAACACGTTAAATATTCATCTTTTCGTATCCAATCAGAATCCATACGGTCACTTTTCTACCATTTAGAGCGTATAATACTGATAATCAACTAATAATACATTCGCATACTGTAGCGGATTAACGAGTTTAAACCTTCCTGCTGGTATTACCTCAATAGACAAGTACGCATTCCTGGACTGTAGCGGATTAACGAGTTTAACCCTTCCTGATGGTATTACCTCAATAGGCAGTCGCGCATTCTATGGCTGTAGCGGATTAACGAGTTTAACCCTTCCTGCTGGTATTACCTCAATAGGCGATGACACATTCTATGGCTGTAGCGGATTAACGAGTTTAACCCTTCCTGCTGGTATTACTTCAATAGGCGAGTACGCATTCTCTGGCTGTAGCGGATTAACGAGTTTAAACCTTCCTGCTGGTATTACCTCAATAGACAAGTACGCATTCTCTGGCTGTAGCAGATTAACGAGTTTAACCCTTCCTGCTGGTATTACTTCAATAGGCGAGTTCGCATTCTCTTACTGTAGCGGATTAACGAGTATATATGTATATGCAGAGAAAGTACCAAGAATAGGTCGTTATGCATTCGAAGGTTGTGCTTCCAGGAAATGTACACTTTATGTACCTAAGGGAACTTATGATAATTACAGGCTCTCTGAATTTGGCTACTTTGAGAATATAGTAGAATTCGATGCAACAGGTATCGACAAGACTACAACCTCTACTGATGTTGAGGAGGTATCTCGCTATTCTCTAAATGGTCAGCGATTGGCTGTTCCTGTTAAGGGCTTGAACATCGTGAAGTATAGCGACGGAAGTGCGAGGAAGGTTGTTGTGAAGTAAAAAATCTTAATTGATAAATCGATATGAAAAGAGTGAGGGTGCGTCATCAGTCAATGACGCACCCTCGTTTCTTTTATGCAAAAATATTACTTGTTCAGGTGTGGATAGGAAATCCTGGTGTGGTAGATGGATTTCAGTCGTTCGATGAGTACAGACTTGGCCAAGGCTATGTCGCGGAAGGTGATAGGACACTCCCTGAAGAAACCGCCTGCTACCTGACTGTCAATGAGCTTATTGGTCAGTGCGCTGATACTCTCTTCGGTATATTCTTTGAGCGAACGTGATGCCGCCTCCACAGTATCAGCCATCATCAGAATAGCTTGTTCGCGCGTGAAAGGGTTAGGACCCGGATACTGGAATTGCTCTTTGTCTACCTTTTCGTCAGGATGCTCATTACAATAATTAATATAGAAGAATTTGGTAAGTCCATTGCCATGGTGTGTGGAAATGAAGTCCTTGATGATGCCTGGCAGATTGAATTTCTCGGCAAGCTTCAGTCCTTCCGTAACGTGGCTGATGATGATTTGTGCGCTCTCCAGGTCGGAGAGTTGGTCGTGAGGATTGACACCAGCTTGGTTTTCGGTAAAGAATACCGGATTGGTCATCTTGCCGATGTCATGATAGAGCGCACCGGTACGTACCAGCAGACTGTTGGCATGAATACGGTTGGCAATTTCGGCAGCCAGGTTTCCCACGGTGATGGAATGCTGGAAGGTGCCAGGAGCTATCTCGCTCAGGTTTCGGAGCAGTCCCTTGTTGGTGTTGGAAAGCTCGAAGAGTGTCACGTTGGAGATGAATCCAAACATCTTCTCGATGAGGTACATCATCGGGTAGGAGAGCAGCAGGAAGATGCCGTTGATGATAAAATAGGTGTACATGCTCGGGTCGATGTTGAACACCTGGTTGTCCTGCATGAGCTGAAGTGCTAAGTAGACGATGCAACTCGAAATGGTGACGAGTATGGCTGTGATGAATATCTGCGACCGCTTGGACAGTTCGCGGAGCGAGTAGATGGCCACCAGTCCCGATGCTAACTGCACGATGATGAACTCGTACTGATACTTTACTGCTGCGGCACAGATAAGAATCATCGTAACATGGGTGATGAATGCCGTTCGGGAATCCATGAACACCCTGACGAAGATAGCAGCCATGGCAAAGGGGATGATATAGACCGAGAAGAAGTTGTGCTTCATCATCATCGACACGAGGATAGGGAAGAGGGTGATCATCGTGTAGAGCATGGTGATGCTTCGTGGCTTCTCGAAGTAGTCTTTGCGGAAGAGCGTGAGGTAGGAGGTGAACATCATGACGAGTATCAGCACAAATAGAATCTGGCCGATGAAGGTGGTCATGATTTCGTCTTGAGTGGAGCTTCTGCGCTTCATCTCCTTATCGAAAGAGTTGAGCACACGGCAAGTGTAGTCGTTGACGATTTCTCCACGGTCGATGATTTTCTGTCCGCTCATCACCATGCCACTTGCCAAAGGAATGCTGCTCAGCAGATCGTTTTTCTCGGCATCGCTCTTCTCTTTATCGTACACGATATTGGCCTCTATATAGTTGTTGAGGTTGCACCGTGAGAGGATGGCTCGCTGGGCTGCGAGTTTCTCGTTGGCAAAGATGTGCTCGTAGGCAGCTATGGTGGAGTAGAAACTGCTCACCTTGAGACTCTTGGCATTTTTACCACTCACGAATCGTATCATGCTGGTGGAGTCCTTGAAGATGTTGTTGTATTCGTTGGTGTTGATGATGCCCATCTGGTATATTTCCTGCATCTGTCTTGCCACGATGCCCACATATTCTTTGGGCAGACCGTTGATGCCCTGCTCGTAGTCGTGCAGGAATCGCTCCACCTGCTTTTTCTCGATAAGCGGGTTGAGACTGTAGTAAGGCTGGAAGTGCTTGAGCAGGGAATCCTGTTCGTGCTTGATGGCCTCGTCTGTTTTGTAGATAGGGAAGTCGAACTTGGCAATGACCGATCCATACATCCATGGCTTTCCTACATCGTAGCGATACATTCTGCCCTCGTTGCGTGGCAGGAACCACACGATGATGGCTACGGTGATACATACGAGTACGGTCTTGGTGGCGAGATTTCGCCAGTAATTCTCTTCTGTGTTGTTGAATATGCTCATTTTATACCACTATTTTTAGATTACTCTGCGAAAATACGAAAAAAAACTGCTAAAATCGCAAAAAAAAGTGTAATTTTGCAGAAAATTTAAAAAATAGCTATTTTCAGACATGACTGATAGAAAAGTAAGAGTGCGTTTTGCCCCCAGTCCTACGGGTGCATTGCACATTGGCGGTGTTCGTACTGCCTTATATAATTATTTGTTTGCTCGCCAGCATGGTGGTGAGCTTGTGTTCCGTATAGAGGATACTGACTCACATCGTTTTGTGCCAGGAGCTGAGGAGTATATCCTGGAGTCATTCAAATGGCTCGGTATCAAGTTTGACGAGGGTGTAAGCTTTGGTGGCGAGCATGGTCCTTACCGCCAGAGTGAGCGTCGCGACATCTATAAGAAATATGTGCAGCAGTTGCTCGATGCGGGTAAGGCTTATATCGCTTTCGATACTCCCGAGGAGCTTGAGGCAAAGCGTGCCGAGATACAGAACTTCCAGTATGATGCCCATACCCGTATGCAGATGCGCAACTCGCTCACTCTTTCCAAGGAGGAGGTTGACCAGCTCATTGCAGACGGCAAGCAGTATACTGTGCGCTTCAAGATTGAGCCCGGCGAGGAGATTCATGTCAACGATATGATACGAGGAGACGTGAAGGTGATGAGTGATATCTTGGACGACAAGGTGCTCTATAAGAGCGCAGACGAGTTGCCAACATATCATCTTGCCAACATCGTGGACGACCATCTGATGGAGATTTCCCACGTGATTCGTGGTGAGGAGTGGCTGCCAAGTGCTCCCTTGCATGTGTTGCTCTATAAGGCTTTTGGCTGGGAAGACACTATGCCACGTTTTGCCCATCTTCCTTTGTTGCTCAAGCCAGAGGGTAAGGGTAAACTGAGCAAGCGTGATGGCGACCGTCTGGGTTTCCCTGTGTTCCCATTGGAGTGGCACGATCCCAAGACCGGCGAGGTGTCATCAGGCTATCGCGAGAGTGGTTACTTCCCCGAGGCAGTGGTCAACTTCCTGGCTCTGTTGGGATGGAATCCTGGTACAGAACAGGAAATCTTCTCGCTCGATGAGTTGGTGAAGGCTTTCGATATCTCACGTTGCTCGAAGGCTGGTGCCAAGTTTGACTTCAAGAAGGGTATTTGGTTCAACCATGAGTATATACTGATGAAGAGCGATGACGAAATAGCCAATCTCTTTGCCCCTATCGTTGCCAACAATGGTGTGGAGGAAACGATGGATCGTGTGAAGCAGGTTGTGCACATGATGAAGGACCGTGTGAACTTCGTCTATGAGTTGTGGCCTCTTTGCTCTTTCTTCTTTATTCCACCAACCGAGTACGATGCCAAGACAGCCAAGAAGCGCTGGAAGGAGTATTCGGCTCAGCAGATGACCGAGCTTGCAGAGGTGCTTGAAGGTATCGAAGATTTCTCTATCGAGGGACAGGAGCCTGTCGTGATGAAATGGGTAGAGGACAAGGGCTATAAGCTTGGCGACGTGATGAACGCATTCCGTCTCACACTCGTTGGTGAGGGCAAGGGCCCAGGCATGTTCGACATCTCAGCCTTCCTTGGCAAGGAGGAAACCCTGAAGCGCTTGCGCAAGGCCATCGAAGTGTTAGGATAAAGTGTCAATCAAACTTCCGGTATCATGATTTACAACGTAGTCATTTATTTGGTCCTCTGGGGCATAGCCATTGCGAGCCTTTTCGACCATAAAGTGCGCAAGATGTGGCGTGGCGAGCGTGAAGCATTCAGACTGCTCAAGCAGAAGGTAGACCCTACTGCTCAGTATGTGTGGTTTCATGCAGCCTCGCTCGGCGAGTTCGAGCAGGGGCGTCCCCTCATGGAACGTATTCGCAGGGATTTCCCTCAGTACAAGATATTGCTTACCTTCTATTCGCCATCGGGCTATGAGGTGCGCAAGAACTACGAGGGAGCCGACATTATCTGTTATATGCCGGTGGATACTCGATTGAATGCCATCCGTTTCCTGCGTCTGGTGCGCCCGGTGATGGCTTTCTTCATCAAGTATGAATTCTGGTCAAACTTCCTTCACATTCTGAAGCATCGCAATATTCCTACCTACAGTGTGAGCAGCATCTTCCGCGAGGACCAGGTGTTCTTCAAGTGGTATGGCAGGAGCTATGCCGGAGTACTGAAGTGCTTCACCCGTTTCTTCGTGCAGAACGAGGAAAGTAAGCGTCTGCTCGAAAGTATTGGCATAACTGCTGTCGACGTGGTGGGAGATACCCGTTTTGACCGTGTGCTCCAGATCAAGGAGGCTGCCAAGCAGTTGCCTATATGTGATGCTTTCCGCAAGGGACACGTTGCAGAGGCTTTGGCTGCTGGAGAAATCCCTGCTAAAGAGGACTATAAGGTTTTTGTGGCAGGCAGTTCCTGGCCACCTGATGAGGAGATATTCATTCCGTTCTTCAATGAGCATAAGGACTGGCGTCTGCTGATAGCTCCTCATGTCATAGGCGAGGATCATCTGCGCCAGATTCTTTCTCTGATAAAGGACAAAAAGGTGGTGCGCTACACACAGACCACTCCCGAGGAAGCAGCTCGGGCTGACGTGCTGATCATCGACTGTTTCGGATTGCTGAGCAGCATGTACCATTATGGTGATGTGGCTTATGTAGGTGGAGGCTTCGGTGTTGGTATTCACAACACTTTGGAGGCTGCAGTATGGAATATGCCGGTCATCTTTGGCCCTAACAACAAGAAGTTCCAGGAAGCCCAGGGCTTGCTCAAGTCGGGTGGTGGTTTTGAGATTCAGAACTATGAGAGTTTTGAGGGCTTGATGAATTCTATGATGAATGATGAGGCTTTCCTGAAGCAGGCCGGTGACAAGGCTGGTGCTTTCGTAGCGAGTCTTTCGGGTGCTACCGATAAGGTACTTTCTAAGGTGGAGTTGTAAAAACATCGGTAAAGGGTAATCGTATGGTGATGGATAAGCATAGAAAAAGATTATGGACATTTGTCGGCTTGCTATCTCTTGTTTGTTTACTTTACCCGATAGGTACTGCGCTGACTCCCGTTGTCCTCATCGTAGATGGCATCGTTGGAGTGGCTTATGGTAAGAAATTGAATGAGCGTAGGTATTTAGCGTTCTTCACCTATGTGTTGCTTCTTGGCGTGCTGAGCCTTCCTTTATTCTTGCTTTTCTGCTGTTATGGCTTGAAGCAGTTTACTTGAAAAATTTCTTAGGGATTTGTTCTTTTCTCAAAGAAACATCATACTTTTCACAAAGCAGTATTTTTGTAATTACGGTTGCAAAAGTACTGCTTTTTTCTGTAACCACCAAATTTCAGTGTGCGCGAAGGGGCAGTTTTCTGCAAATCTTAGTTTTGTAATGAAGAAAACTAAGATTTACTTCTCGTTATCTTATGACTTGATACCGTACGTTTCATACGGTATCATCTCCTAAGACATGAGGCAGCCGTGCGTTTCATATGGTCGCCTCTCTGTAAGAAAAAAGATGGTATTCGCTGACGCTGACACTGACAGTCCAATTTTTATATAAATATAAAAAAACAATTAACACTCTTTTACTCTCTTGGATAAGGCTCGGAAAATTGGACTGTCAGTGTCAGCGTCAGCGCTTTTTGATGTGTGTCGCTCTGCAAACGCAAGGCAGAACTCCCTGTTTGTTACTTGATGATGCGATAGTAATCTTCCTTGCGAGGCTTCACGGTGTGAGGGTGGGCAGAAGCGTAGCCGAGGGCTAAGGCACCGATGCCCATCAGTCCCTCGGGCAGGTTCCATTCCTTCATCAACTGCTTGCCTTCCTCGCTGGCAAACATCGCGTCCTCACGGTTTATCCAGCATGAGGCAAGCCCGATGGAGTGGGCGGCAAGCATCATGTTGCCAAGGATGAGGCTTCCGTCTTTCACGCTGTTCACCTCGTCGCAGGGTGCCAGAACAATGACGATGGTTGGCGCGCCATAGTAGGGATCGCTCTCCACTCCCATCACCTCAGCGTTCATCCTGCGCAGTTGGGCGCATGTTTCCGTGTTCTGTACGGCAACGATAAATGGCTTCTGGGTGCCATGTCCTGTTGCTGCCCAAGTGCCAGCCTCCAATACTGTCTTCAACTCCTCGTCGGTAATTTGGTCTGCCTTGAAGCGGCGAATACTTCTTCTCTCTTTTATAGCTTTTAAAACATCATTTTCCATATTGATTTGATTTTAGAAAGAACTTTCTGTTTATATATGTTTCTGTTTCTAACATTATGCAGGGCAACCGCTCAAGTCTTCTTCGTCCATATACTGACTCAGAACACGTGCGATGCGAATCAGTCCCTGCATTAAGGTCTGACGTGGACACGCGATATTGAGGCGCAAGTAACCTTGTCCTGCCTTTCTGCCATACATCGTTCCGCTGTTGACGAATACCTTACCGTCGTTCATTAGTTTCTCGTAAGCTTCGTCGCTTGAAAGCTCGAATGGCAGTATGTCGAGCCATACAAGGTAGGTTCCCTCCAGTCGGGTAACGCGAACCTGTGGCAACTCTGTATTGAAGAACTCTTTCACTGCCTGGTAATTTTCGTAAAGGTATTGATTGAGTTCGTCGAGCCATTCCTCTCCCTCGTTATAGGCTGCCTGGAGGGCAATCACGCCAAATGGATTGACATCGCAAACCTCGTTGATGTTGATGGCTCGGTCGATGCGGCGGCGCAATGATGCATCAGGACAAATAATGTTGGCAATCTGCAGGCCGGCGATATTGAAGGACTTTGATGGAGAATTCAATACCACGCAGTTGTCGCGGCAAGCTTCGTTGATGCTGGCAAAGGGTGTGTACTGATAGCCAGGCATGATAAGCTCGCAGTGTATTTCGTCGGCGATCACCTTTACACCATGCTTCTGGCAGATGTTGCTCATGCGTTCCAGTTCCTCTTTCTTCCATACACGTCCTGCCGGATTGTGAGGGTTGCAGAGCAGGAAGGCTGTCGTCTTCTCGTCGGCGCACTTGCGTTCGAAGTCTTCGAAGTCGATTTCGTAGGTGCAGTTGCCGACACGTTTCAACTCATTTTCTATCACTTCGCAACCGCTGTTTCTGATGCAAGAGAAGAAGCAGTTGTACACTGGGGTTTGTACCAGCACTTTCTCGCCTGGCATACAGATTGCTTTCAGACAGCAAGAGATGGCTGGCACTACGCCTGATGTGTAGAGAATCCAGTCTTTCTGTATGTTCCACTGGTGGCGACGCGAGAACCAGCTGATGATGGCCTCGTAGTAAGAGTCGGGAACAAGGGTGTAACCGAAGATGCCGTGAGCCACACGCTTCTGCAGGGCTTCGATGACGCAAGGGGCTGTCTGGAAATCCATATCCGCCACCCACATGGGTATTACGCCTTCTTCTTTCACCAAGTCCCACTTGTAGGAGTTGGTGCCACGGCGGTCTATAATTTCATCAAAATTGTATTTCATAATTCAGTTTTCTTCCTTTTTACTTTGACTTGTCAATGATTTCGCATGCTTCTTTGGGTGCTTTGGCGAATTCTGTATAGGTGATGCTTCCTATTCCGTCTGCTTCTATTCTGCCCGAGATGGGGTTCTTGATATTGGTAATAGCCCCTTTAATGTGTGCATCGATGTTGGAACAGTCCTCAAAGGCACGGTCGCATCCTGGGTCGAAGGTGCAATCCTCCAATGTCACATGGTCCATGTAGCAGAGTGGTTGCTCTCCACTGATATGACAACGCACCAACTTGATGTTCTTGCTGTGCCAGGCAAGGTATTCGCCGTTGAGTTCTGAGTCATAAACCGTCACATTCTCACATTCCCAGAAACTGTCCTTGGTTGTGATATGTGCGTGGTGTACCTCTACGTTGTGGCAGTATTGGAATACATATTTGGAGTCGCTTTCCAAGCCGTCTACATAGATGTTCTTAGAGAACATGAAAGGGTAGGTGCCATCGTGCAACTTAACGTTTTTCAGTTTCAGACAGTCTATCTTCCAGAAAGTCTCGTCGGCATCATTGATGGATACGTTCTCTAACTCGAGCTTCTTCATTTCGCGAAAGAACTTGGGGCCGTCAATGGTACAGTCTTTCATCACCATATTGTCTGAATACCAGATGGCGGAACGGCTCTCGGGTGCGAAATAGCAGTTGGTGATAAGTGATCCGTCTACATGCCACCATGGATATTTGCCATAGAACTTGGAGTTGTGGCACTCTATATTGTTGCAACACTTAATGCCCGATTCGCCATCGATTATGGTGATTCCCTCTATGCAGATGTCGTGTGCGCCGAATAGAGGTCGTTCGCCTCCGAAAGTCTTGTTTTCTATCTTTTTCATTTTTTTCTATACCTTATTATATATATGCTATTATCTGTCAGGAAAGAAATCTTTTCCATTTCGGTTGCAAAGTTACAAAAATAATGCCAAAATGTGATTATCATTTTTACGGAAAGATGTAACTTTATTGCTTATAAGTGGTGACGGTGACAGTGACAGTTGGAAAATCCGCACGTATATGCTCTGATATTATAGAAGATATATTTTGAAGAAATATTTTGCAAAACTCTTGGAAAATAGGAAATGAAAACGTATCTTTGCCTTATCAAAATTAAAATACAAAAATATGCCAGAGATAAGTCATTTTTATGGGATAGTTATTTATATGTATGTGAGTGAGCATAATCCGCCACATTTCCATGTGTGGTACAATGATTACAAAGCAATTGTTACCATAGAGGAAGGTATCGTCAAAGGTTCGATTCCCAGAAGAGCCTTGACCCTTGTGTATGAGTGGTTGGACTTGCACAAACGAGAGTTGATGGAGAATTGGGAACTCTTACGAGAGTTCAAGTCTCCTAATAAAATTAAACCTTTGGAATAACATGGATGATATTTTGACGATAAAGAGTGCAAGCTATGTCGGCGATTATAGTATAGTTGCTGAGTTTAGCAATGGTGAGACAAGATTGCTTGATTTTAGCGAACTTGTTACATCGGGTAGGGGTATGCTTAAAATGTTGGCAGATAAAGAGTATTTTCGTCATTTTACCCTTGACCCATTTACGATCGATTGGAATAATGAAATCGGTTTTGAACCAGAATATCTTTATGCGATGAGCAAGCCTCTTCCGAAATATTATGCTGATAATGTAAAACATGATATGGTGGCGGAAGAAGTACATCGTGGCTAAAGGTAGATAAAATGAAAAGGCTGAATTGCAAGAATTAGACTCTCACAATTCAGCCTTTATTTTATCTTATAATCTTTCTACGAGAGAAGAATTACAAGTTTGGATTCATCTCTTTCCACTCATCTACTGCAGGAACGATGCCCAACTCAACGATCTCGTCGCGCATCTTGCAGAGGTGCTCGTAAGACTTGTTCAAGGCAGCAATCTCCTCAGCAGTACCTGTAGGCTCTGTGAAGTGAACGCCAGTCTTGTCGATAGTAGTAGGCATTGCCATCATTACGTTCTTGAAGCCGAGCTTATCATGATTTACATAGCAACCTGCAGGCAATGTGAACTTCTCACCACCCATAGCAGCCTCGATCATCTTGACAGCATTGTAGGCAGGACTCTGGAATGAAGAACGGCCACGGAGCTTGATGATGTTAGAACCACCCTGTACAGTGTGGTGCTTGATTTCCTCCCAGCGCTCAGCTGAAAGACCCATCTCTGACAATGGCTTGCCGTCTACCTTTACCTGAGAAGCAAATACTGCCATCTGCTCACCGTGACCACCATAAGTGTGTGCACCTGTTACCTTATCCTGCTGTACACCGAACTCGAGAGCCAAAGCCTGCTGCAAACGAGTAGAGTCGAGGGCTGCGAGAGATGTGAGCTGGTTTGGTTTCAAACCAGAGTGGATAAGTGCAGTGAGGGCTGTTACGTCAGCAGGGTTGAAGATAACAACAACGTGCTCTACGTCTGGGCAGAACTTCTTGATGTTGTCACCGAATTCAGCAGCGATCTTGCAGTTGCCCTTCAAAAGATCCTCACGGGTCATACCTTCCTTACGAGGAGCACCACCAGAAGAAATGATATATTTGGCACCAGTGAAAGCCTCCTCAGGATTTACTGTATAAGTTACGTTAACGCCTGGGAATGCGCACTGCTGGATTTCGTCGAAAACACCATGAACACCTGGCTCATAGATGTCATAAAGACAAATGTTGGGAGTGAGGCCGAGCATCAAAGCGCTCTGTACCATGTTAGAACCAATCATACCGCCGGCACCGACGATCAAAAGCTTGTCATTACTTAAAAATTCCATAACTACAATATATTTTAAATTGTTTATAATTTCTGTTGAAATGTTTTGACTGAACCTTCAGCGCTCCTTCTGAGTGCTTTTTTCTTTTTCGACCGCAAAATTACTAAAAAGTAATGTAAATCGTGCAATATTTTTCGCTTAAATTTGTGATTAATTCTTAAAATGTTTATCTTTGTAATCTCTATTTAGCAATTAAGGATATGGTAGATGTGATAAAACAAAGATTAGATAGTCTGAGAGAAGTGATGAAGCGTGAAAAATTGGCGGCATTTATCTTCCCCAGCACTGATGCCCATCAGAGTGAATATGTGGCTCCTCATTGGCAGGGCCGTGAGTGGATATCGGGCTTTAATGGTTCGGCTGGTATTGCTGTAGTTACTCTTACGAAGGCTGCGTTGTGGACTGATTCGCGCTATTTCTTAGCTGCAGAACAGCAGTTGAAAGGCACTGAATATCAACTGATGAAACAGCGGGTGGACGGTACGCCTACTATAGCTCAGTGGTTGGGAGAGCAGTTGGCTGAGGTTGATTCTCCTGAGGTGGGACTTGATGGAATGGTTAACTCCTATCATGAGACGCAGGCGCTGGTTGCCGAACTTCGCCAGAAGGGAGGTATCACTGTGCGTACCAATTTTGATCCGTTAGACATTATCTGGAAAGATCGTCCGTCTATTCCTGATTTTCCTGTTGAGATTCAACCTTTGGAATATGCAGGTGAGGCTTTGCAGTCTAAGCTCTCGCGTATTCGTAAGGCTCTTCGTGTGCTGCATGCAGATGGTATGCTCGTGTCGGCTCTCGATGATATAGCCTGGACACTCAACCTTCGTGGTACGGATGTTCATTGTGTGCCGGTCTTTGTGAGTTATTTGCTGATCTCTTCCAATAAGGTTTCTCTTTTTGTGGACGAGCGAAAACTTACACCGCAGGTGACGGCTTATCTTGCTGAGAATGGTGTCTCCCTATATAAATATAATAAGGTGGAAGATGAACTGAGGGCTTACTCGGAATATAATATCTTGCTTGATGGTGACGAAACAAGCTATCGGCTGTGGAAGGCTGTGAAATGTCAGGAGATTGTGTCTTCGGCTTCGCCTATTCCTGTTATGAAGGCTGTAAAGAACGAAACCGAGGTGAAGGGATTCCGGCGGGCTATGTTGCGGGATGGAATAGCAGTGGTGAAGTTCCTGCGTTGGTTGAAGCCGGCGGTAGAGATGGGTGGACAAACAGAAATGTCTGTTGATCGCAAGTTGACATCCCTTCGTTCGGAACAACCTCTTTTTCGTGATATTTCCTTCGATACCATTGCCGGTTATCAGGAACATGGTGCCATCGTTCATTATGAAGCCACACCGCAGACGGATGCTCAGCTTCGTCCTGAAGGGATGATTCTTATCGATTCTGGTGCCCAATATCAAGACGGAACCACAGATATAACTCGAACGATAGCTCTTGGACCTGTGAGCGAGAAGATGAAACGCATCTATACACTCGTTCTCAAAGCTCATATTCAGATAGAACTTGTTAAGTTCCCAGATGGCGCCTCGGGTACACAGCTTGATGCAGTGGGGCGCAGATGCCTTTGGCGTGAAGGCCTTAACTATTTGCATGGAACCGGTCATGGTGTGGGTTCTTACTTGAGCGTGCATGAAGGTCCTCATCAGATACGTATGGAATGGAAGCCTACACCTTTGAGAGCAGGAATGACCATTACTGATGAACCTGGCATCTATCTGGCAGGAGAGTTTGGCGTTCGTATAGAGAACACTCTGCTTGTTACAAATTACGTGCAGACAGATTTTGGAAAATTCCTACAGATGGAGCCTCTTACTCTTTGCCCTATAGACACTGCTCCTATAGAAATGGAGTTGATGACGCCCGAAGAGAAGATGTGGCTTAATGATTATCATAGAATGGTGTTTGAAAAACTGTCACCTTGGCTCGAAGAAGATGATAAAAACTGGCTTAAGGAAGCCACAAAGCCACTAAAATGAACAATTTAGAACAAAAAAACGTGTAAAATCTTGGTAGTTTGATAAATAAAGCGTAATTTTGCACCCGCAAATTGTGGCACTATGCCCTTTTAGCAAAGAAACAACATAAGTTTAACATAATAAATTAAAAGCAAAACAAAATGATTATTGTACCAGTTAAAGACGGTGAGAACATCGAGAGAGCTCTCAAGAAGTTTAAGAGAAAGTTCGAAAAGACAGGCATTGTTAAGGAGCTCCGCGCTCGTCAGCAGTATGACAAGCCTTCTGTTTTGAAGCGTCTCAAGATGGAACACGCCATCTACGTACAGCAGTTGCGCGCAAACGAGGAATAATAGTAAAAAAACCTCAAAAAATTTGGTAGTTCAAATTAATTTTCGTATTTTCGTTGCCGATAAAGGTAATGAGTAACGTAAAATGACTGTCAAAGAATTCCTTGATTACCTGTCGCAGGAGCTTAATAGGTCTCCGAGGACGGTAATAAGTTATGCTGAAGACCTGTATGCATTTGAGGCATACTTCTTGGATAAAGATGAAGGATTGACGTGGGAGACCATAGATACCGACATTATCCGAGACTGGATGGAAAGCATGGTAGATAAAGGAAATTCCCCCAGTTCAGTGGCGCGCCGTCTTAGTGCGGTGAAAGGCTTTTTTAAGTTTGCTCTGGCAAGGGAATTTATCTCCTCAGATCCTGCTCATGCCATTCGAAGCCCTAAACGCAGCAGGCCTCTCCCGCAGTTCTTGAAAGAGAATGAGATTAATGACTTGCTCGATAAGCAGGCTTGGGGAGATGACTTTAAGGGGCTTCGGGACCGTTTGATAATCATGATGCTCTACGAAACAGGAGTTCGCTTAGCGGAACTTGTAGGCATGGATGATAAGGCGGTGAACTTGACGGGGCAATTCATAAAGGTGACAGGAAAAGGCGATAAGCAGCGCGTTATTCCCTTTGGCAACGAGTTGAAATCCATGATAGAAAACTATGTGGAAGAGCGAAACAGGACTGTAAGTCGTAAGACGGCGGCACTGTTGGTATCGGAAACAGGTTTGCGCATCAAACCTGATTTGGTGGAGCGCATCGTAAAGGAAAACCTCGCAAGGTTCTGCTCGTTGAAAAAGAAAAGTCCACATGTGTTAAGGCATACGTTTGCAACAGCTATGCTAAACCATGGGGCAGATATTGAGAGTTTAAAGCAATTGCTTGGTCATTCGCGGCTCTCCACAACGGAGATTTATACGCATACGACCTTTGAGCAGTTGAAGCGAGTTTATACAGAAGCCCACCCCAGGGCATAACCTTTTAAAAAATGGAGGTCACTATGGAAATTAAGATTCAGTCGATTCATTTCGATGCTACCGAGAAGTTACAGGCGTTTATCGAAAAGAAAGTCGCCAAGTTAGAGAAAACTTATGAAGATATACAGAAAGTAGAGGTGCAATTAAAGGTCGTGAAACCAGCCACAGCAATGAATAAGGAAGTTCAGCTGGAGGTCGCAGTGCCAGGATCTAAACTCTTTGTCGAAAAGTATGCGACACTTTTGAGGAAGGAATAGATCTGACAGTGGATGCAATGAAGGTTCAGTTGACCAAATTTAAAGAAAAAATGCGCAATCACTAAAAAAATAACGAAAAGTTTTGGTGGTTCCAAAAAAATAGTCGTATCTTTGCAGCCGTTTTACAACAGCTTCCTTTTTAAGCCTTAAAATGGCTGCAAGGATTTGCCTCTTTAGCTCAGTTGGCCAGAGCACGTGATTTGTAATCTCGGGGTCGTTGGTTCGAATCCGACAAGAGGCTCAAGAAAGAAAATAAGGGTGGTTACCAGAGTGGCCAAATGGGGCAGACTGTAAATCTGCTGGCTATGCCTTCGGTGGTTCGAATCCATCACCACCCACTTTTTCTTAACTTGCGGAAATAGCTCAGTTGATAGAGCACTAGCCTTCCAAGCTGGGGGTCGCGGGTTTGAGCCCCGTTTTCCGCTCAATTTATTAACTTGCTGTAATAGCTCAGTGGTAGAGCACTTCCTTGGTAAGGAAGAGGTCCTGAGTTCAACTCTCAGTTACAGCTCTATCGTTCTAAGAAGATAGTAGAATGGTAGAGGAACAGATTATTCATTTATATAAATAAAAAGAAAAGCTATGGCTAAAGAAGAATTCGTGCGTACCAAACCGCATGTTAACATTGGTACAATTGGTCATGTTGACCATGGTAAGACTACTCTGACCGCTGCCATCTCTAAGGTATTGAACGAGAAGCTCGGTACATCTGAGGCAGTTAAGTCTTTCGATCAGATCGATAATGCTCCTGAAGAGAAAGAGCGTGGTATCACTATCAACTCAGCTCACATTGAGTATGAAACAGCAAAGCGTCACTATGCACACGTAGACTGTCCTGGTCACGCTGACTATGTAAAGAACATGGTTACTGGTGCTGCTCAGATGGATGGTGCTATCTTGGTTTGTGCTGCTACTGATGGTCCTATGCCACAGACACGTGAGCACGTACTTCTTGCACGTCAGGTAAACGTACCTCGTTTGGTTGTTTTCTTGAATAAGTGTGATATGGTTGACGATGAGGAGATGCTTGAGCTCGTTGAGATGGAGCTTCATGAGATCCTCGAGCAGTATGGTTACGAGGAGGATACTCCAATCGTTCGTGGTTCTGCTCTCGGTGCTTTGAACGGCGTTGAAAAGTGGGTTAAGTCTGTAGAGACTTTGATGGACACTGTTGACGAGTGGATTCAGGAGCCTGAGCGTGAGGTTGACAAGCCTTTCTTGATGCCTGTTGAGGACGTATTCTCAATCACTGGTCGTGGTACTGTTGCTACAGGTCGTATTGAGACTGGTCGTTGCAAGGTAGGTGACGAGGTTCAGTTGCTCGGTCTTGGTGAGGATAAGAAGTCTGTAATCACTGGTGTTGAGATGTTCCGCAAGGTTCTCGCTGAGGGTGAGGCAGGTGATAATGTAGGTTTGCTCCTCCGTGGTATTGATAAGGCAGAGGTTAAGCGTGGTATGGTAGTTGTACACCCAGGTGCTATTACTCCTCACGATCACTTCAAGGCTTCTATCTACGTATTGAAGAAGGAAGAGGGTGGTCGTCACACTCCATTCGGTAACAAATATCGTCCTCAGTTCTATCTCCGTACTATGGACTGTACAGGTGAGATCAAGCTTCCAGAGGGAGTTGAGATGGTAATGCCTGGTGATAACGTAGAGATCGAGGTAGAGTTGATCTACAAGGTTGCTTTGAACGAGGGTCTTCGTTTCGCTATCCGTGAGGGTGGTCGTACAGTAGGTTCTGGTCAGATTACAGCAATTCTCGACGACGTTAAGTAATAAAGTAAATACGTAATTTACTATATATGTCCCCGCTACTCTGCGGTGGCGGGGATTTTTTACGGGTTTAGCTCAGTTGGTAGAGCACTGGTCTCCAAAACCAGGTGTCGGGGGTTCGAGCCCTCCAACCCGTGCTAATTAGAAGATAATATGAATAAGATAGTAAATTATTGCAAGACATGTTATAATGAACTTGCGCATAAGACTACTTGGCCTACACGTGCCGAACTTACCCATAGTGCAATGGTTGTATTATCTGCTTCCCTTGTCATTGCATTGGTGGTGTTCGCAATGGATTCTATCTTTAAAGCGTTAATGGGAGTAGTTTATCCAGGTTAATTTTTAAGGAAATGGCAGACACAGGAAATAAGTGGTATGTGCTCAAAGCCGTTAGTGGTAAAGAAGCTAAGGTGAAAGAATACATCGAGGCTGAGATGAAGCACAATGATTTACTTGCAGCTAATGTTTCTCAGGTGTTGATACCAGTTGAGAAACATGCAACTGTACGTAATGGTAAGAGAGTCGTTAAAGATAAAGTGGCTCTCCCAGGTTATGTCTTTGTGGAAGCTAAACTGAAGGGTGATGTAGCTCATACGTTACGTTTTTGCCCTAATGTTTTGGGTTTCCTTGGAGGTTTGGATGATCCTACACCGGTACCCCAGTCTGACATTAATCGTATGTTGGGCACTGCCGAAGAAACTGAATTTGAGGAGAATCTTGATACTCCTTATGCAGTTGATGAGACAGTTAAGGTTACAGATGGTCCATTTAGTGGTTTCAGTGGTGTTATCGAGGAAGTAAACGCCGAGAAGCACAAGCTGAAGGTGATGGTTAAGATCTTCGGACGTAAGACTCCGTTAGAGCTTGGTTTTATGCAAGTAGAAAAGGAATAATGTATTGTTACGAGTACATTGCCTTTTATAAAGTTTCAATTTTTAAATATTAACAAAGAAATGGCTAAAGAAGTTGCTGGATTAATCAAATTACAGATTAAAGGTGGCGCTGCAAATCCTTCACCTCCAGTAGGACCTGCACTGGGTTCTAAAGGTATTAACATTATGGGATTCTGCAAGGAATTCAACGCCCGTACCCAGGATAAAGCAGGTAAAGTATTGCCAGTTGTTATCACATACTACACTGACAAGTCATTCGATTTCATCATCAAGACTCCTCCTGCTGCTGTTCAGTTGAAGGAAGCTGCTAAAATTAAGAGTGGCTCATCTCAGCCTAACCGTCAGAAGGTAGCAAGTCTTACTTGGGATCAGGTGAAGACTATCGCTGAGGACAAAATGAAGGACTTGAATTGCTTTACTGTAGAATCAGCTATGAAGCTCATTGCTGGTACTGCAAGAAGTATGGGTATAACTGTAAAAGGGGACTTCCCTGGTAAATAATTTATAACTTCAATTAGAAAAATGAGTAAACTGACAAAAAATCAAAAATCAGTAGCTGATAAGGTTGAAGCAGGGAAGGCATACACATTGAAAGAGGCTGCAGAGTTGGTTAAGGAAATTACCACAACCAAATTTGATGCATCTCTTGATATTGATGTACGCTTGGGTGTAGACCCACGTAAGGCTAACCAGATGGTTCGTGGCGTTGTTTCATTGCCAAACGGAACTGGTAAGGTTACCCGTGTGCTCGCGCTCTGTACTCCTGATCAGGAAGCTGCTGCTAAGGAAGCAGGTGCTGATTATGTTGGTCTTGACGAATACGTTGAAAAGATCAAGGGTGGATGGACAGATATTGATGTCATCATCACTATGCCTTCTTGCATGGGTAAGATTGGTCCTTTGGGTCGCGTGCTTGGTCCTCGTGGCTTGATGCCTAACCCTAAGAGTGGCACTGTAACTATGGACGTTGCTAAGGCAGTAAAGGAAGTTAAGCAAGGTAAGATTGACTTTAAGGTTGATAAGGCTGGTATTATCCACACATCAATCGGTAAGGTAGGCATGACAGCTGAGCAGATCTACGGAAATGCTAAGGAGTTTATTGCAACCGTTATCAAGTTGAAGCCTGCTGCTGCTAAAGGTACATATATCAAGAGTATCTTTATTTCAAGCACTATGAGTAAGGGTATCAAGATTGATCCTAAATCAGTTGAATAACTCTAAAAGTTTTGTAAAATGAAGAAAGAAATTAAAGATACCATTATCACCGAACTTGGACAGAAGATTAAGGAGTATCCTCACTTCTATCTTGTAGACGTTACAGGATTGAATGCTGAGAAGACCAGCAATCTTCGTCGTAAGTGCTTCAAGAGTGAAATCAAGATGGTTGTTGTTAAGAACAACTTGCTTCACAAGGCGTTCGAGGCTTCTGACATCGATTTCTCTGAGTTGTACGGAAGTTTGAAGGGTAATACAGCTGTGTTGTTCACTAACACTGCTAATGTACCAGCTAAAATGCTGAAAGAGTATGACAAGGAAGGTATCCCAACTTTGAAGGCTGCTTATGCAGAAGAAAGCTTCTATGTAGGTGCCGATAAACTTGGAGAACTCGCAGCACTCAAGAGCAAGAATGAGGTTATCGCTGAAATTGTGGCTTTGCTTCAGTCTCCAGCGAAGAACGTTGTATCTGCTCTTCAATCAGGAAGCAACACCATCCATGGTGTGCTTAAGACATTGGGCGAGCGTCCTGAGTAATCTCACAATGTTATTAAATTAATTAGTATAAACAAAATTTAAATTAGAATAAAAATGGCAGATATTAAAGCTATTGCAGAAGAGTTAGTAAATCTTACTGTTAAGGAAGTTAATGAGTTGGCAACAGTCCTCAAGGACGAGTATGGTATTGAGCCTGCTGCTGCAGCTGTAGCTGTAGCTGCTGGTCCTGCTGCTGGTGGTGCAGCTGCAGCTGAGGAGAAGTCTTCTTTCGACGTTGTCCTCGCTGAGGTTGGTGCTACAAAGCTTCAGGTTGTAAAGGCCGTTAAGGAGGCTTGTGGTCTCGGTTTGAAGGAGGCTAAGGATCTCGTAGACGGTGCTCCTTCTACAATCAAGGAAGGCGTTGCTAAGGACGAGGCTGAGAACTTGAAGAAGGCTATCGAGGCAGCTGGTGCTAAGGTAGAGCTCAAGTAATTTAGAGTTTACATCTCTTAATATATGGTTAGGATTCTCCCAGTAGGCGAGTCCTAACCTTTTTGTGTCTTTTATTATTTTGATAAACCATTTAATAACTTCTAATGGCTACAAAAATTGTTGATAACAGAGTAAATTTTGCCAGCGTTCATAATCCGTACCCATATCCGGATTTCCTCGATGTGCAGTTAAAGTCTTTTAAAGACTTCTTACAGTTGGATACTCCGCCTGAGGAACGCAAGAATGACGGTTTGTATAAGGTGTTCTCTGAGAACTTCCCTATCACCGATACTCGTAATAATTTCGTTCTTGAGTTCTTGGATTACTATATTGACCCTCCACGCTATACTATTGATGAGTGCTTGGAGAGAGGTCTTACGTATAGTGTACCTTTGAAGGCTAAGATGAAACTTTACTGTACAGACCCAGATCATGAGGATTTCGGTACTTTCATTCAGGATGTATTCTTGGGTACTATTCCTTACATGACAGAGAACGGTACTTTCGTCATCAATGGTGCTGAGCGTGTCGTTGTATCGCAGTTGCATCGTTCACCTGGTGTGTTCTTCGGTCAGGGCGTTCATGCCAATGGTACTGTGCTTTATTCTGCGCGTATTATCCCATTCAAGGGTAGTTGGATAGAGTTTGCTACAGATATCAACAATGTGATGTACGCTTACATCGACCGTAAGAAGAAGTTGCCTGTAACAACCTTGCTCCGTGCTATTGGTTATGAGCAGGATAAGGACATTCTTCAGATTTTCGACCTTGCTGAGGAGGTAAAGGTGAATAAGAAAAACATGAAGGCTGCCATCGGTCGTAAGTTGGCTGCTCGTGTATTGAAGAGTTGGAATGAGGACTTCGTTGATGAGGATACCGGCGAGGTGGTTTCTATCGAACGTAATGAGGTGATCATGGAGCGTGAGACAGAACTTACTGCTGAGAATATCGACGAAATCTGTGATAGTGGAGCTTCTACTGTGCTGTTGCATAAGGACGAGGAGGCTGCCAATAAGTTCACCATCATCTTCAATACTTTGGCCAAGGATCCAAGTAACTCAGAGAAGGAAGCTGTTACTTATATCTATCGCCAGTTGCGCAATGCTGATCCTGCCGATGATGCAAGTGCTCGTGAGGTGTTCCAGAACCTCTTTTTCTCTGATAAGCGATATGATTTGGGTGAGGTAGGCCGTTATCGTATTAATAAGAAATTAGGTCTCGATACTGATATGGACGTTCGTGTTTTGACAAAGGACGACATTATCGAGATTATCAAATATTTGATTCAGCTGGTTAACTCCAATGCTACAGTTGACGATATTGACCACTTGTCTAATCGTCGTGTACGCACTGTAGGTGAACAGTTGGCTAACCAGTTCTCTATTGGTTTGGCTCGTATGAGCCGTACTATCCGTGAACGTATGAACGTTCGCGACAATGAGGTGTTTACCCCTACCGATTTGATCAACGCAAAGACTATCTCAAGTGTTATCAACTCATTCTTCGGTACCAACCCATTGTCTCAGTTTATGGACCAGACCAACCCTCTGGCAGAGGTTACACATAAGCGTCGTCTCTCAGCATTGGGTCCTGGCGGTTTGTCACGTGAGCGTGCGGGTTTTGAGGTTCGTGACGTTCACTATACTCATTATGGTCGTCTTTGTCCTATTGAGAGTCCTGAAGGTCCTAACATCGGTTTGATTTCTTCACTCTGTATGTATGCTAAGATTAATGACCTTGGATTTATCATCACTCCTTATCGTAAGGTAACAGACAGTAAGGTGGATATGGACAACAAGGATGTGGTATATCTCACTGCTGAGGATGAGGAGAATAAGATTATCGGTCAGGGAAATGCTCCTTTGACGGAAGAGGGTACATTCATCCGTGATGTTGTAAAATGTCGTCAGGATGCTGATTATCCAGTTGTAGAGCCTTCTGAGGTTGACCTTGTTGATGTGTCTCCCCAGCAGATTGCTTCTGTTTCTGCTGGTCTGATTCCTTTCTTGGAGCATGATGATGGTCACCGTGCGCTGATGGGATGTAACATGATGCGTCAGGCTGTTCCATTGCTTCACAACGATGCTCCTATAGTAGGAACTGGTTTGGAGAAGCAGGTATGTGAGGATTCTCGTACCATGGTTACTGCTGAGGGTGAGGGTGTTATCGAATATGTAGATGCTACTACTATCCGTATTCTTTACGATCGTACAGAGGAAGAGGAATTTGTAAGCTTCGAGCCAGCTTTGAAGGAGTATCGCATTCCAAAGTTCCGCCGTACCAATCAGAATATGACTATCGACCTCCGTCCTATCTGTAATAAGGGACAGCGTGTCAAAAAGGGTGATATCCTGACAGAGGGTTATGCTACCGAGAATGGAGAGTTGGCATTGGGCCGCAACCTGCTTGTAGCTTATATTCCTTGGAAGGGTTACAACTATGAGGATGCTGTCGTTATCTCAGAGCGTATGGTTCGCGAGGATGTGCTTACTTCTGTACACGTAGACGAGTATTCACTTGATGTTCGTGAGACCAAGCGTGGTATGGAGGAGTTTACCAGCGATATTCCTAACGTTAGCGAGGAAGCTACAAAGGATTTGGATGATAATGGTATCGTACGTGTTGGTGCTCGTATTGAGCCAGGTGATATCATGATTGGTAAGATTTCTCCTAAGGGAGAGAGCGATCCTTCTCCTGAAGAGAAGTTGCTCCGTGCTATCTTTGGTGACAAGGCAGGCGATGTGAAGGATTCTTCATTGAAGGCTAACCCATCACTAAGTGGTGTTGTTATAGACAAGAAACTCTTCTCTCGTGCTATTAAAACTCGAGAGTCAAAGAAGCAGGACAAGATTATTCTTGCCAAGATTGACGAGGAATACGAGGCAAAGAACGATGACTTGAAAGATATCCTTGTTGACAAGTTGCTCACATTGACCGAGGGTAAGGTTTCTCAGGGTGTGAAGGATTATACTGGTGCTGAAATCATTACCAAGGGCAGCAAGTTTACTACTGCTGCGCTGAAGAACCTGGAATATGATGGCGTTCAGTCAAACAACTGGACTGATGACGATCATACCAATGGTTTGATTCAGACTCTGATTATGAACTATATCCGCAAGTACAAGCAGCTTGATGCAGAACTGAAGCGTCGCAAGTTTGCAATTACTATTGGTGATGAACTTCCTTCTGGTATTCTTCAGATGGCTAAGGTTTACATTGCCAAGAAGCGTAAGATTCAGGTAGGTGATAAACTTGCAGGTCGTCACGGTAATAAGGGTATTGTGTCTAAGGTTGTGCGCACAGAGGATATGCCATTTATGGCAGATGGACGTCCCGTTGATATGGTGTTGAACCCATTGGGTGTGCCTTCTCGTATGAACTTGGGTCAGATCTTTGAGTGTATTCTTGGTGCTGCCGGTAAGAAGTTGGGTGTTAAGTTTGCTACTCCTATCTTCGATGGTGCTAAGCTTGATGATCTCTCAGTATGGACAGACAAGGCTGGCTTGCCACGTTTCTGCTCTACATATCTTTACGATGGTGAGACTGGTGAGCAGTTCGACCAGCCTGCTACTGTTGGTATGACTTACTTCTTGAAGTTGGGTCATATGGTAGAGGACAAGATGCACGCTCGTTCTATCGGTCCTTACTCTCTCATCACACAGCAGCCACTTGGTGGTAAAGCCCAGTTTGGTGGTCAGCGATTTGGAGAGATGGAGGTTTGGGCCATCGAGGCATTCGGCGCAAGCCACGTACTGCAGGAGATTCTGACTATCAAGTCGGATGATGTTGTAGGTCGTAGCAAGGCATATGAGGCTATCGTTAAGGGCGACCCAATGCCAACTCCTGGTATTCCTGAGTCTCTCAACGTATTGCTCCATGAGCTTCGTGGTCTTGGTCTGAGCATCAAACTTGATTAATTTTGAGAACCCCTAATTTAGATATAGAAACATGGCTTTCAAAAAAGATACAAAGGTAAAGAATAATTTTACGAAGATTACCATCGGTCTCGCCTCTCCTGAGGAGATCCTGGAAAATTCGTATGGTGAGGTTACAAAGCCCGAAACCATTAATTATCGTACATATAAGCCCGAACGTGACGGACTTTTCTGCGAGCGCATCTTTGGTCCTACCAAGGACTATGAGTGTGCTTGCGGTAAGTATAAGCGTATCCGTTACAAGGGTATCGTCTGTGACCGATGTGGTGTTGAGGTGACCGAGAAGAAGGTCCGTCGTGAACGTTCTGGTCATATTGAACTGGTTGTGCCAGTGGCTCACATCTGGTATTTCCGTTCATTGCCTAACAAAATTGGCTATCTCTTAGGTATGCCTACCAAGAAGCTTGATGCTGTCATCTACTACGAAAAGTATGTTGTAGTACAGCCAGGTGCGCTGGCTGGCAGAAAGGATGCTGATGGCTTGGAATTGAATGGTTCTCATACTCTCGACCTTCTTACAGAGGATGAGTATATCGATATCATCGACAATCAGTTGAGCCCAGATAACGACCGTCTTCCTGATGAGGATCCAAACAAGTTTATTGCAAAGATGGGTGCTGAGGCTATTTATCAGTTGCTGCAGAACTTGGATCTCGACTCTCTGTCATACGAGTTACGCGACCGTGCTAGCAACGATTCAAGCCAGCAGCGTAAGACTGAGGCTCTGAAGCGTCTTCAAGTTGTAGAGGGCTTCCGTGCCAGCAAGGGTATCAACCGTCCTGAGTGGATGGTTATGAAGATCATTCCTGTAACTCCTCCTGAACTCCGTCCATTGGTACCTCTGGATGGAGGTCGCTTTGCCACTTCAGATCTCAATGACCTCTATCGTCGTGTTATAATTCGTAACAACCGTTTGAAGCGATTGGTGGAAATCAAGGCTCCTGAGGTAATCCTCCGTAATGAGAAGCGTATGCTGCAGGAGGCTGTAGACAGTTTGTTCGACAACTCTCGCAAGAGCTCTGCTGTGAAGAGCGAAAGCAACCGCCCATTGAAATCACTTTCTGACTCATTGAAGGGTAAGCAGGGTCGTTTCCGTCAGAACTTGCTGGGTAAGCGTGTTGACTATTCTGCTCGATCGGTAATCGTTGTAGGTCCTGAGTTGAAGATGGGTGAATGCGGTCTTCCTAAGTTGATGGCTGCCGAGCTTTATAAGCCATTCATTATCCGCAAGCTCATAGAACGTGGTATTGTGAAGACTGTAAAGAGCGCCAAGAAGATTGTTGATCGTCGTGAGCCAGTAATCTGGGATATTCTCGAGAATGTGATGAAGGGTCATCCTGTTATGCTCAACCGTGCTCCTACTCTTCACCGTCTTGGTATCCAGGCTTTCCAGCCTAAGATGATCGAAGGTAAGGCTATTCAGTTGCACCCATTGGCATGTACAGCCTTCAACGCTGACTTCGATGGTGACCAGATGGCTGTTCACCTTCCTTTGAGCAATGAGGCTGTTCTCGAGGCACAGATTTTGATGCTTCAGAGTCATAACATCCTGAACCCAGCCAATGGTGCTCCTATCACCGTTCCTTCACAGGATATGGTGCTCGGTCTTTATTACATCACCAAGATTCGTCCAGGAGCCAAGGGTGAGGGCTTGTCTTTCTATGGTCCTGAAGAGGCTTTGATTGCACGCAATGAGGGACGTTGCGACTTGCACGCGCCTGTAAAGGTTATTGTCAACGACCTCGTAGATGGCAAGTTGCAGAAGCGTATGGTTGAGACATCTGTAGGTCGTGTTATTGTAAACCAGATTATTCCAGAGGAAGTAGGCTTCTTCAATGATGTTATTTCAAAGAAGACTTTGCGCGGACTTATTTCTGATGTAATCAAGGCTGTCGGTATGGCACAGGCATGCGAGTTCCTCGATGGTATCAAGAACCTCGGTTATCGTATGGCTTACGTTGCCGGTCTTTCGTTCAACCTTGGTGATATCATTATTCCACCAGAGAAGGAAGAAATCGTGGCTAAGGGTCATAAGGAGATTGAGGAAATCACCAATAACTATAATATGGGTTTCATTACCGATAAGGAGCGTTACAACCAGGTTATCGATACCTGGACTCATGTTAACACCAACCTCGGTAATGTGCTGATGAAGGAAATGACCGAGGCTGATCAGGGATTCAACGCTGTGTATATGATGCTTGACTCTGGAGCCCGTGGTTCTAAGGACCAGATTAAGCAGTTGTCTGGTATGCGTGGTTTGATGGCTAAGCCTCAGAAGGCAGGTGCTGAAGGTGCTCAAATTATTGAGAACCCAATTCTGTCTAACTTCAAGGAGGGTATGTCTGTGTTGGAGTACTTCATTTCTTCACACGGTGCCCGTAAGGGTCTTGCTGATACCGCTATGAAGACTGCCGATGCTGGTTACCTGACACGTCGTCTTGTCGATGTGTCCCATGATGTGATTATTTCTGAGGAGGACTGTGGTACCTTGCGTGGTTTGGTTTGTACAGCCTTGAAGAACGGTGACGAGGTGATTTCTACTTTGTATGAGCGTATCCTCGGTCGTGTATCTGTACATGATGTTATTCATCCTACAACTGGCGAGTTGATTGTACGTGCCGGTGAGGAGATAACAGAGGCTAAGGCCAAAGCTATCGAAGATTCTCCTATTGAGAGTGTTGAGATTCGCTCGGTACTTACCTGCGAGAGTAAGAAGGGTGTCTGCATGAAGTGTTATGGCCGTAATTTGGCTACTGCCCGCATGGTACAGTTGGGTGAGGCTGTAGGTGTCATCGCAGCTCAAGCTATTGGTGAGCCAGGTACACAGCTTACTCTTCGTACATTCCACGCCGGTGGTATTGCTTCTAACGCGGCTGCCAATGCCAAGATAGAGGCTAAGAATAAATCACGAATCGAGTTCGATGAGTTGAGCACAGTTCCATTTGTAGAAGAAGACGAGGAAGGCAATGACGTAAAGTGCGAGATGGTAGTAAGCCACTTGGCAGAAATCCGATTTGTCGATCCTAATACAAATATCGTTCTTTCAACATTGAACGTTCCTTATGGTTCTTCACTCTATCACAAGGAAGGTGAGGTCGTTGATAAGGGCACTGTTATTGCCAAGTGGGACCCATTCAATGCCGTTATCGTAAGCCAGTATGCTGGTACATTGAAGTTCAATGACGTTCAGGAGGGTGTTACCTACCGTGCTGAGACTGATGAAACCACCGGTCTTACCGAGAAGATTATCACCGACTCCAAGAATAAGACCATGGTTCCTTCTTGTGATGTTGTTGATGCAAACGGACAGGTATTGGGTACATACAACTTCCCAGTGGGTGGACACGTAGCCGTAGAAGATGGTCAGACTATCAAGACGGGTGAGACCTTGGTGAAGATTCCACGTGCCGTAGGTGGTGCTGGTGATATCACTGGTGGTCTTCCACGTGTAACAGAGTTGTTTGAGGCTCGTAACCCATCAAACCCTGCTGTTGTTTCTGAAATCGACGGTGAGATTACCATGGGTAAGGTAAAGCGTGGTAACCGTGAGATTATTGTTACATCCAAGACTGGCGACCAGAAAAAGTATCTCGTATCTCTTTCTAAGCAGATTCTGGTTCAGGAGCATGATGCCGTTCGTGCTGGTACACCTCTTTCTGATGGTGTCGTGACTCCAGGCGATATTCTTGCCATCAAGGGCCCGACTGCCGTACAGGAGTACATTGTCAACCAGGTTCAGGACGTTTATCGTCTTCAGGGTGTGGCTATTAACGACAAGCATTTTGAGATCATCGTTCGTCAGATGATGCGTAAGGTTCGTATTGATGATCCGGGTGATACTACATTCTTGGAGCAAGAATTGGTAGATAAACTCGATTTTGCCGAGGAGAATGATCGTATCTGGGGCAAGAAGGTTGTTACCGACGCTGGTGACAGTGAGAATCTCAAACCTGGCCAGATTATTACAGCTCGCAGACTGCGTGATGAGAATTCAGGTCTGAAGCGTCGTGATATGAAGTTGGTTCAGGTCCGTGACGCTGTAGCTGCAACATCTACTCAGATACTCCAGGGTATTACTCGTGCTGCTTTGGGTACTAAGAGCTTCATGAGTGCCGCTTCATTCCAGGAAACTACCAAGGTCTTGAATGAGGCTGCTATCCGTGGTAAGGTGGACTACCTTGAGGGTATGAAGGAGAATGTGATTTGTGGTCACTTGATTCCAGCTGGTACAGGCCTTCGCCAGTGGGAGAAGATTATTGTTGGCTCTAAGGAAGAATATGAGCGCATGCAGGCTAATCGCAAGAACGTGCTTGATTATTCAGACTCCGGCATGGGAGAGTAATCTTAGTGTAGATAAAATAAAAGGGATATGTCAGTAATGGCATATCCCTTTTTGTATCTATATAATTGTTGATAAAAATAGTTTTTTCTAAAGTAGCATTGTAACCTTTGTTATCATGTCAAGGTGAATGTTTCGCGTTTTCCTTGCCTGTCATATTCCGTAGTAATAGCTATTGGGTGGCAAAGTTACAATATGCATTTCTCACATGTGTCGAAGAGTGTCGTAGAATGTCGTTAACTTCATGACTCAACGAAGCGCTTTGTTGCACCTTAACGAAGCGCTTCCTTAGCACCTAATGAAGCGCTTCCTTAACACTTAATGAAGCGCTTCGTTAGACTACAATAAATACTTCGTTGGATTTTATGCTTGCGCTTCCTTTTGGAAGCATGTTTTTTGCAGGCATAAAGAATTTATTATGCACATATAGTTATGATTTCTGCTATTTTATAGTTGTTCTTTATATATAATATGTTTGCGCGCATGCGGACGTACATTATAATAAATGTGACAACCACGATATTTTGAAGTCGTTTATACGGGAGTGAAATTGCTGTTATTTGATGTGTATTTATTACCCCAATTCGGGATAACCGAGTGTTTAATACGATATAAATGCAGCGTGAATACGCCTCCTCCCCATTCCATTAGGAGTGGGTAATAACAGAAGGCTGAAAGAAGTTGTTTTGCCCTTAGAATAGTGACAGCTGTTTGGTTTCTTCGATGCAGTATCCCTGCAATGCCTTTGGCTTGTTGTCAAAGAAACAATATGCTCCCAATGCTGAAATAAGGTTCATGATAAAGTTGCTTACAGATCTATGTCGTGAGTGTACAATCTGTGCCGTATTCTTCAGCATATCGTTAATGGTTTCGATAATGTATCTCTTGCGCAGCATCATTCTGTCATAGAACGGCATCAGCTTGTTTTTCATGTTTACGCGCAACCCTGTTACCAGTTGTATTCCATCCTCAAAGAGGAAGTCAAACAGCTTCTGCGAAATATAGCCTTTGTCGGCGAACAGCTTGCCATACAAACGTTTAGCGAGAACCTTGAACACATTCGGGTCCTTGTCACTGACATTTGCGCCTGTAAGGACAAAGGCTATTATCTCGCCTCTGTCATTACACGCAAGGTGGAGTTTAAAGCCATGGCACCAACCCATTGTTCCTTTTCCGTCAGTGGCAATTCCCTTGAAAACCTTATTGGCATATCTCCTGAGATTATGGCATACGGGTATCATCGTGGAATCAACGAATGTTATGCCAGTACATCTTCCGAAAGCTCCCAGATTAAGGAAGAACATGAGCTGGAAGAACACGCGGCTTTCCAACTCCACAAAGCGGTTGTACGACACAGCTTTCGGAAAATACGACTTCATCGTACCCTTAATGAAGAACAGGTAGTAGTGCTTAAAATTGCGGAATGTACCAAAATGAAAATACAACAGAATGGTCATGATTTCACTGTCGGACAACGACGCTTGACGACGTCTACGCTTGGTTCCGCTATTGTCTTCAAGTAGGTTTCCTGCATTTTCTGCATCAAAATGTTTGCAAAACTCGTCTATAATACAAAATAATTCTGTAACTTTGTAATCGGTAGTCATATCAAATATATTTGTAACTTGTTGTAAATCACCTATAAAGGTACAAAATATTTGTGAGACTACCAACTTTTTTATGAACTATTCTTATCCCGAACTGGGGTATTTATTAAAAGCTGCAAAAAAGTTGCAGTTCTCAGATTTTTTATGTAAGTTTGCAACGTCAATAAAATTAATAACCTTATAAACTTAAAGAATTATGGAAGATAATAACAAGAACAATCAGAATCAGTTTCAGATGGGAATCAACCCCGAGGTAGCAGAAGGAATTTACTCAAACCTTGCGCTAATTACCCATTCCAGTTCGGACTTTATCCTCGATTTCGCCTGCGCACTTCCCGGAATGCCACAGCCGCAAATAAAGAGTCGCGTCATTATGGCACCTGAGCATGCCAAGCGTTTGTTGCAGGCTTTGCAGAGCAACATATACAATTATGAGCAGACATTTGGCAAGATCAAGATGCCTAATGAGCCAGAGCGTACAATCGCTCCATTCAATACTCCTAAGGGTGAAGCATAATTTGAAACAGAGATAATTAAAGGAGTTATGGCATGTTCTATAGAAGTATGCAAATGAATGTGACAGTAATTAGTCCTTCGTTTCGTTTCCAAGCACACATCTGCCTTAACTCCTTTGATATCTTTAAGTTCTGAACCATTGAAAAAGTTTACCTCTTTTTTAGTTCAACTTCGTCTTTCTATTTGGTAAGTTGTATGTCATGAAATACTAAAATGGCTTCTAAAAAACGCAACAAATAGTTATATAAAGTTAAATGTTGCGATTTTGAAAAGCTTCCTTTTTAATTAGTTAGGTGTTTTGCGAGAAAAGTCGTATCTTTGCACCCCGAAAACGGCCAGAAATATTTGGGACGTTATGGATTTGACAATAACAAAACAAAAATAATAAATTAAAAAGTAAAATTATGCCTACTATTTCACAATTGGTAAGAAAAGGCAGACGAGTTCTCGTAGACAAGAGCAAGTCACCAGCTTTGGATTCATGTCCTCAGCGTCGTGGTGTTTGTGTTCGTGTCTATACAACAACTCCAAAGAAGCCTAACTCGGCAATGCGTAAGGTTGCCCGTGTGCGTTTGACAAACTCTAAGGAGGTTAACTCTTACATCCCAGGAGAGGGTCACAACTTGCAGGAGCACTCAATCGTATTGGTTCGTGGTGGTCGTGTTAAGGACCTCCCTGGTGTACGTTATCACATCGTTCGTGGTACTCTTGATACCGCAGGTGTAGCAAACCGCACACAGCGTCGTTCTAAGTACGGAGCTAAGCGTCCAAAGGCAAAGAAGTAATCTTTGTAAAGCCGTAAAACCAAAGACTCACGACCGGAGAAGGTCGAGAGTTGAGGAAACAAAAACAAAATTTTTATTTCAAACGTTTTGCTGGAGAAGTAACAGGTTGAGTAAATACTCGGGTGCGAGTGTTGAAGAGACAATGAACAGCCCCATGCAGAATTTAATTTTTTTTCTTTTAAAAAATGAGAAAAGCAAAACCAAAGAAGAGAGTGATCCTTCCAGATCCAGTCTTCAATGACCAAAAGGTCTCTAAATTCGTGAATCATTTGATGTATGACGGTAAGAAGAATACATCTTATGAGATTTTCTACAATGCACTTGATACCGTTAAGGCTAAGATGTCTAACGAGGAGAAGTCTGCCCTTGAGATTTGGAAGCAGGCCCTCGACAACATCACTCCGCAGGTGGAGGTGAAGAGCCGCCGTATCGGTGGTGCTACGTTCCAGGTTCCTACAGAAATTCGTCCTGATCGCAAGGAGAGTATCTCTATGAAGAACCTTATTGCTTTCGCTCGTAAGCGTGGTGGTAAGACAATGGCAGACAAGTTGGCTGCTGAGATTATGGATGCTTACAACAATCAGGGTGGTGCGTTCAAGCGTAAGGAGGATATGCACCGCATGGCTGAGGCCAACCGTGCATTTGCACACTTTAGATTCTAATTTAATAAATAGGTAAAAAGACAATGGCAAATCGCGATTTACATTTGACCCGTAACATCGGTATCATGGCTCACATCGATGCCGGTAAGACGACCACATCAGAGCGCATCCTGTTCTACACAGGTAAGACGCACAAGATTGGTGAGGTGCACGATGGTGCAGCTACCATGGACTGGATGGCTCAGGAGCAGGAACGTGGTATTACTATTACCTCTGCTGCTACAACTTGTAACTGGAACTATCTTGGCAAGTCTTACAAGATTAACTTGATCGATACTCCGGGACACGTTGACTTTACCGCCGAGGTTGAGCGTTCTCTCCGTGTACTTGATGGTGCTGTTGCTACATATTCTGCAGCTGATGGTGTACAGCCACAGTCTGAGACTGTATGGCGCCAGGCTGATAAGTATAATGTACCTCGTATTGGTTATGTAAACAAGATGGACCGTTCTGGTGCAAACTTCTTCGAGACAGTACAGCAGATGAAGGATATCTTGGGTGCTAATCCAATTGCTATTCAGATTCCTATTGGTGCAGAGGAGAACTTCAAAGGTGTCGTGGACCTCATCAAGATGAAGGCCATCCTGTGGCACGACGAGACGATGGGTGCTGAGTATGACGTAGAGGAAATTCCTGCTGACTTGGCTGACGAAGCTGCTGAGTGGCGTGATAAGTTGCTCGAGGGTGCTGCCAACTTTGATGACGAAGTAATGGAGCTTTATCTCGATGGTCAGGATATTCCTGAGGAGAAAATTCTCGCAGCTATCCGTAAGGGTTGCTGTGCTATGGAGTGTTGCCCAATGTTGCTTGGTTCTTCATACAAGAATAAGGGTGTTCAGCCTTTGCTCGACTATGTATGTGCATTCCTGCCTTCACCAATGGATACTCCTAATATCGTTGGTACCAACCCTGATACAGAGGAGGAAGAGGATCGTAAGCCTTCTGAGGATGAGCCAACATCAGCTCTTGCATTTAAGATCGCTACTGATCCATTTATGGGCCGCTTGGTATTCTTCCGTGTTTACTCAGGTAAGGTTGTTGCTGGTTCTTATGTTTACAACCCACGTTCTGGCAAGCGCGAGCGTATCAGCCGTCTGTTCCAGATGAACTCTAAGCAGGAGATTCCAATGGAGTCTATCGATGCTGGTGATATCGGTGCAGGTGTAGGTTTCAAGGATATCCGTACAGGTGATACACTCTGTGATGAGGATCACCCAATCGTATTGGAGTCTATGACATTCCCTGATACTGTAATTTCTATCGCAGTTGAGCCTAAGAGCCAGGCTGACATCGCTAAGATGGATAACGGTCTCGCTAAGTTGGCTGAAGAGGACCCAACCTTTACCGTACGTACCGACGAGCAGAGTGGCCAGACGATCATCTCTGGTATGGGTGAGCTTCACCTCGATATCATCATCGACCGCTTGAAGCGCGAGTTCAAGGTGGAGTGCAACCAGGGTAAGCCGCAGGTTAACTACAAGGAGGCTATCACTAAGTTCGCTCAGAGCCGTGAGACTTACAAGAAGCAGTCTGGTGGTCGCGGTAAGTTCGCTTGTATCGATGTAACAATCGGGCCGAAGGACGAGGATTACAAGGAGGGCGACTTGCAGTTTATTAACGAGGTGAAGGGTGGTAACATTCCTAAGGAATTCATTCCATCAGTACAGAAGGGTTTTGCTGATTGTTTGTCTAATGGTGTTCTCGGTGGCTTCCCAATGACTGGTCTGAAGGTAACTTTGACCGATGGTAGTTTCCACCCAGTAGACTCTGATCAGTTGTCATTCGAGCTCGTTGCTCACCAGGCATTCAAGGTTCTCTGTCCTAAGGCTGGTCCTGTCCTGATGGAGCCGATCATGCGCGTAGAGGTTGTTACGCCGGAGGAGAACATGGGTGACGTTATCGGCGACTTGAACAAGCGTCGTGGTCTGGTTCAGGGTATGGACGAGGCTCGTAGCGGTGCTCGTATCGTCAAGGCTATGGTTCCGTTGTCGGAGATGTTCGGTTATGTGACAGCTTTGCGTACCATCACTTCTGGTCGTGCTACAAGTTCAATGGAGTATGATCACCATGCACCTCTCTCTTCAACAATTGCTAAGGCTGTGTTGGAAGAGGTTAAGGGTCACGCAGAACTCCTGTAATAAAGAAACAAATAGGTAAGATGAGGCGCTGCTTAGCGAATGACTCTTAAGCAGCGTACCTCTTCTTCCATTAGACTAAATCAATTCATATATTAATAACTTAATTTTAACAATGAGTCAGAAAATCAGAATTAAGCTGAAGTCCTACGACCACCAGTTGGTTGACAAGTCAGCTGAGAAGATTGTGAAGGCTGTTAAGGCTACAGGCGCTATCGTCAGCGGTCCTATTCCATTGCCAACACACAAGCGTATTTTTACTGTAAACCGCAGTACTTTCGTTAACAAGAAGTCTCGCGAGCAGTTCCAGCTCTCAGATTTCAAGCGTCTCATCGACATCTACAGCTCAACAGCTAAGACTGTAGATGCATTGATGAAGCTTGAGTTGCCAAGTGGTGTAGAAGTAGAAATCAAAGTCTAATTATTTAAAAGTAAATTGAAATGCCAGGATTAATTGGAAAAAAAATCGGAATGACATCCGTTTTCAGTGCCGACGGTAAGAATATTCCGTGCACTGTTATCGAAGTAGGTCCTTGTGTTGTAACCCAGGTTAAGACTTTAGAGAAAGACGGTTACAAGGCTTATCAGTTAGGTTTCGGCGAGGCTAAGGAGAATCGTACATCTCAGCCTATGATGGGAATCTTCAAGAAGGCAGGCACAACGCCCAAGAAGCACTTGGCCGAGTTCAAGTTTGATGAGGACTACAACCTCGGTGACACCATTACAGTTGAAATCTTCAACGACTGCAAGTTTGTTGATGTAATCGGTACCTCCAAGGGTAAGGGTTTCCAGGGTGTTATGAAGCGTCACGGATTCGGTGGCGTCGGTCAGTCTACCCACGGTCAGGATGACCGCGCTCGCAAGCCGGGATCTATCGGTGCATGTTCTTATCCTGCAAAGGTGTTCAAGGGTATGCGCATGGGCGGCCAGATGGGAGGCGACCGGGTTACTACCCAGAACCTCAAAGTGTTAAAGGTAATTCCAGAGCAGAACCTCCTCGTAGTAAAGGGTTCGTTCGCTGGATGCAAAGGTTCAACTGTTTTAATTGAGAAATAATGGAAGTTAGCGTATTAGATATCAAAGGTCAGGAGACCGGCCGCAAGGTAGCTCTTAATGAGGCTGTTTTCGGTATTGAGCCTAACGATCACGTTCTCTATCTCGACGTAAAGCAGTATCTCGCTAACCAGCGTCAGGGTACAGCTAAGTCAAAGGAGAGAAGCGAAATGAGCGGCTCTACTCGTAAGCTTGGTCGTCAGAAAGGTGGCGGCGGTGCTCGTCGTGGTGACATCAACTCACCAGTACTCGTAGGTGGTGCTCGTGTTTTCGGTCCTAAGCCACGCGACTATCGCTTCAAACTTAATAAAAAAGTAAAGATTCTTGCTCGTAAGTCAGCCCTTTCTTACAAGGCTCAGGAGAATAGCATCGTATTGCTCGAAGACTTCTCTTTTGAGGCTCCAAAGACTAAAGAATTCTTAAGTATTCTTAAGAATCTTGAAATTGAAGGCAAGAAGGTGCTCTTCGTTTTGCCAGAATCAAATAAAAACGTATATTTGTCCGCTCGTAACTTGCAGCGTGCTGAGGTTATCCTTGCATCAAATGTCAATTCGTATAAAGTTTTGAATGCAGATGTTGTAGTGATTACTGAAAAATCGCTCGAGACTATCGACCAAATCTTAACAAAGTAAAAAGGAGATATTAGAATATGGCATTTATTATCAAACCATTGGTTACTGAGAAGATGACCAAGATTACAGACAAGCAGCCTAACCGCTATGGCTTCGTTGTTCGTCCTGAGGCTAATAAGCTCGAGATTAAGAAGGAAATCGAAGGTCTGTATAATGTTACAGTAGTTGATGTGAACACAATTCGTTATGTCGGCAAGCGTTCTGCACGTTACACAAAGGCAGGTCTTGTTAAGGGTCAGAAGAATGCGTTCAAGAAGGCAATCGTTACTCTGAAAGAGGGCGAAACAATTGATTTTTACAGCAATATTTAATATAAGAAATGGCAGTACGTAAATTAAAACCCGTTACTCCGGGTCAAAGACACAAAGTTATTGGCACGTTCGAGGATATTACTGCATCCGTGCCAGAGAAGTCTCTCGTTTACGGCAAACGTTCTACCGGTGGTCGAAACAACACCGGTAAGATGACTGTCCGCTACATCGGCGGTGGTCACAAGAAGAAGTATCGTCTGGTCGACTTCAAGCGAGAGAAGGATGGTGTTCCAGCTGTAGTGAAGTCAATCGAGTACGATCCTAACCGTTCGGCTCGCATTGCTTTGCTCTTCTACGCTGATGGTGAAAAACGTTACATTATTGCTCCTAATGGACTGCAGGTAGGTGCTACATTGATGTCAGGTGCTGACGCAGCTCCTGAGGTTGGTAACGCACTTCCTTTGGCAAACATTCCTGTAGGTACAGTGATTCACAACATTGAGTTGCGTCCAGGTCAGGGTGCTTTGTTGGTTCGTTCGGCTGGTAATTTTGCTCAGTTGACTTCTCGTGAGGGCAGTTATTGTGTAATTAAGCTCCCTTCTGGCGAGTTGCGCCAGATTTTGAGTGCTTGTAAAGCTACTATTGGTAGTGTAGGTAACTCTGATCACGCTCTGGAGCAGTCTGGTAAGGCTGGACGCTCACGCTGGTTGGGTCGTCGTCCTCACAACCGTGGTGTCGTCATGAACCCGGTCGATCACCCGATGGGTGGTGGCGAGGGTCGCCAGTCTGGTGGACACCCGCGTTCACGCAAGGGCTTGTATGCTAAGGGTCTCAAGACTCGCGCACCGAAGAAGCTCTCGAACAAGTACATCATTGAGAGAGCTAACATAAAGAGTAAATTATGAGTCGTTCACTTAAAAAAAGGTCCATACATCAACGTTTCTCTCGAGAAGAAAATTCTCGCTATGAACGAGAGTGGAAAGAAGAATGTTGTTAAGACATGGGCTCGAGCTTCAATGATATCTCCTGATTTCGTAGGACATACTGTTGCAGTTCATAACGGTAACAAATTTATCCCTGTTTATGTTACAGAGAATATGGTAGGCCACAAGCTTGGAGAGTTCGCTCCAACACGTCGCTTTGGCGGTCACTCTGGTAACAGAAAGTAATCGGGGTTAAACCAATTAAAATTTAAGTAAATAATGGGAGCAAGAAAACATATCGCGGCTGAAAAATTGAAAGAAGCCCGTAAAAACTTGTACTTCGCTAAATTGGTTGGCGTTCCTTCTTCTCCACGCAAGATGCGCTACGTTGTAGATATGATTCGTGGTATGGAAGTTAATCGCGCCCTCGGAGTACTTCGCTTCTCTAAGAAGCAAGCATCTGCTGACGTTGAGAAATTACTTCGTTCAGCTATCGCAAACTGGGAAGCTAAGAATGATCGCAAGGCTGAAGACGGTGAGCTTTATATTAGCAAGGTCTTCGTTGACGAAGGCGTTACAATGAAACGTATGAGACCTGCACCACAGGGTCGTGGTTATAGAATCCGTAAGCGTTCTAACCATGTAACTCTTTTTGTAGATGCAAAAACTAATGATGAAAAATAATAAGGAGTAGAATGGGACAGAAAGTTAATCCAATTAGCAACCGCTTGGGTATTATCCGCGGTTGGGATTCAAATTGGTTCGGTGGTAAGAACTTCGGTGACAACCTCGTTGAGGATCAGAAAATCCGTAAGTATCTTAACGAGCGTCTTGCAAAGGCAAGTGTTTCTCGTATCGTTATCGAACGTACATTGAAGCTTGTTACCATTACTATTTGCACAGCCCGTCCAGGTTTTGTCATTGGTAAAGGTGGTCAGGATGTAGATAAGTTGAAGGAAGAGTTGAAGAAGCTTTATAAGAAAGATATTCAGATCAACATCTTCGAGGTTAAGAAGCCTGAACTTGATGCTACTATCGTAGGTAAGAATATCGCAAGCCAGATTGAGCACATGATTGCTTATCGTCGTGCTATCAAGATGGCTGTTGCCAACACAATGCGTGCTGGTGCCGAGGGTATCAAGGTGCAGATTACAGGTCGTCTGAATGGTGCAGAAATGGCACGTAAGGAAATGTATAAAGAGGGTCGTACTCCTCTTCACACATTCCGTGCAGACATCGATTATTGCCAGTGCGAGGCTCTTACTAAGGTAGGTTTGCTTGGCATCAAGGTATGGATTTGCCGTGGTGAGGTTTATGGTAAGGCTGACCTTACACCTAACTTCGCTCAGGACAACAAGGGCAACAACCGTAATAACGGTCGCTCTAACCGCGGCGGTAATCGTAAGAGAAACAATAACCGTTAAAAGCAAAAGCTATCATGTTACAGCCAAAAAGAGTAAAATATAGAAGACCACAAGATGGCCGCGGCAACAAAGGCAACGCCCACAGAGGTACACAATTGGCATTCGGTTCTTTCGGCATCAAGACCCTTGAGGCAAAGTGGCTTGACAGCCGTCAGATCGAGGCTGCCCGTGTGGCCGTGAACCGTTATATGAATCGTCAGGGTCAGGTCTGGATTCGTATCTTCCCTGATAAGCCCATCACCCGTAAGCCTGCTGATGTGCGTATGGGTAAGGGTAAGGGTGATCCCGCAGGATGGGTTGCACCTGTTACCCCAGGACGTGTCCTCTTTGAAGTAGAGGGTGTCAGTTTCGATATTGCTAAGGAGGCTCTTCGCCTCGCCGCACAGAAGCTGCCGGTTAAAACGAAGTTTATTGTCAGACGTGATTTCGATAAAAACGCTTAATTATGAAGATTAAAGAAGTAAAGGAACTCGAAACCAAGGAATTGGTAGAGAAATTGGAGAATGCTGTTGCAGCTTACAATCAGAAGAAGCTCAACCATAACATCACTCCTCTTGAGAATCCATCAGAGATTAAGGTTGCTCGTCGTGATATCGCACGTATGAAAACAGAACTTCGTCAGAGAGAACTGAATAAATAACAATGGTCCAGATGGAAACAAGAAATTTTAGAAAGGTAAGACAGGGTGTTGTTGTCAGCAACAAGATGGATAAAACCATTGTTATTGCCTCCAAGTTCAAGGAGAAGCACCCTATTTATGGTAAGTTCGTCCAGAAGACGAAGAAGTACCATGCCCACGACGAGAAGAACGAGGCTAATGTGGGCGACACTGTAATGATTATGGAGACCCGTCCTTTGTCAAAGACGAAGCGATGGAGACTGGTTCAAATCGTAGAAAAAGCTAAGTAAATATGATACAGGCAGAATCAAGACTTACTGTTTGCGACAACAGCGGTGCTCGTGAGGCTCTTTGCATTCGTGTCCTCGGTGGTACAGGCCGTCGTTACGCAAGTGTTGGTGACGTGATTGTAGTTTCAGTCAAGAACGTCATTCCATCAAGTGATTTGAAGAAGGGTGCAGTATCAAAGGCTTTGATTGTTCGCACAAAGAAGGAGATTCGTCGTGCAGATGGTTCTTACATCCGTTTCGACGATAATGCTTGTGTACTGCTCAACAATGCTGGTGAGCTTCGTGGAAGCCGTATCTTTGGCCCTGTTGCTCGTGAGCTTCGTGCAGTAAATATGAAAGTCGTTTCTTTGGCACCTGAGGTTCTTTAATATTTTAAAATTAATAGTAATGAGTAAGTTACATATAAAGAAAGACGATAAGGTTATCGTTATTGCTGGTGCCGACAAGGGCAAGACTGGTAAGGTGCTCAAGGTCCTCGTTGATGACAATCGTGCCATCGTAGAGGGCGTACATATGGTGTCAAAGAGCACTAAGCCATCTGCTAAGAATCCTCAGGGAGGCATCATTAAGCAAGAGGCTCCTATTCATATCTCAAATTTGAGCTTGATTGATCCTAAGAGTGGCAAGGCTACTCGTGTGGCTATCAAGCACGAGGGTAAAAACGTTGTTCGCATCGCTAAAAAGTCAGGGGAGGAAATCAAGTAATGGATACAGCACAGTTAAAGAAAGTTTATAAGGAGACTATCGCTCCTTCTTTGCAGAAGCAGTTCAACTATGCCTCTGCTATGCAGATTCCAGCTCTCAAGAAGATTGTTATCAACCAGGGACTTGGTGATGCTACACAGGACAAGAAGATTGTTGATGTAGCAATCAATGAGATTACTGCTATCACAGGTCAGAAGGCAGTTGCCACATATTCAAAGAAGGATATCGCCAACTTCAAGCTTCGTAAGAAGATGCCGATCGGTGTGATGGTTACATTGCGTCGCGAGCGCATGTACGAGTTCCTTGAGAAGCTTGTCCGCATTTCCCTGCCGCGTATCCGTGACTTCAAGGGTATCGAGAGCAAGTTTGATGGCCGTGGCAACTATACGTTGGGTATCACAGAGCAGATTATCTTCCCAGAGATTAACATTGATGAGATCGATCGTATCCAGGGTATGAACATCACTTTCGTTACATCAGCCAAGACTGACGAGGAAGGTTTTGCTCTCCTTAAGGCATTCGGTCTTCCATTTAAGAACGCAAAAAACGATTAAGAGATATGGCAAAAGAATCAATGAAAGCCCGCGAGGTTAAGCGTGCAAAGCTTGTAGCTCGTTACGCTGAAAAGCGCGCAGCACTGAAAAAGATTATTGCAACTTCTAATGATCCAGCCGAAGCATACGAGGCAGCTCGTAAGCTTCAGGCTATCCCTAAGAATGCAAACCCAATCCGTCTTCACAATCGTTGCAAGATTACTGGTCGTCCAAAGGGTTATATCCGTCAGTTTGGACTCTCTCGTATTCAGTTCCGTGAGATGGCTTCTGCTGGTTTGATTCCTGGTGTTAAGAAGGCAAGTTGGTAATCAATTATCAGACCCAAGAAAATTATTTTTTTAATATTGTCGGGGTAGTCCCGATTAATTAAACTTTTTATATTTTATGACAGATCCAATAGCAGATTATCTGACGAGACTCAGAAACGCCATCATGGCTCATCACCGTGTGGTTGAGGTTCCTGCGTCTAACTTGAAGAAAGAGATCACAAAGATCCTCTTCGAGAAAGGTTACATCCTCAATTACAAGTTCATCGAGGATGGTCCACAGGGTACTATCAAAGTTGCTTTGAAGTACAATCCTACAACTAAGCAAAACGCTATCAAGTCTTTGAAGCGTGTGTCTACACCAGGTCTTCGTAAGTACACTGGTTACAAGGACATGCCGAGAGTAATTAACGGATTAGGTATTGCAATCTTATCTACATCCAAAGGTGTAATGACAGACAAAGAGGCTGCTGACCTTAAGATCGGTGGTGAGGTTCTTTGCTATATTTATTAATTTGGAGGATTTAATATGTCAAGAATAGGTAAATTGCCAATTAGTATTCCTGCTGGTGTTACTGTTAACTTTGATGCTAATTCAAATGTTGTTACAGTAGGGTCCTAAGGGTGAACTTTCACAGAAGATAGATCCTTCTATCAAGTTCAACAACCAGGACGGTCAGATAGTTTTCGAAATTGATGAGAACAGTCCAGTTAATCCTAAGCAGAAGCAAGCTTTCCATGGTCTGTATCGTTCACTTGTTCACAACATGGTTGTTGGTGTGAGTGAAGGTTATTCAAAGACTTTGGAGTTGGTTGGTGTTGGTTATCGTGTTTCTAACCAGGGCAACCTTATTGAGTTCGCTCTTGGTTATACTCACCCTATCTTCATCCAGCTTCCTAAGGAGGTTAAGGTTGAGACTAAGTCTGAAAGAAATCAGAACCCTATCATAATTTTGGAGTCTTGCGACAAGCAATTGTTGGGACTTATTTGTGCAAAAATTCGTTCTTTCCGTAAGCCTGAGCCTTACAAGGGTAAGGGTATCCTGTTCCAGGGTGAAGTTATTCGCAGAAAGTCTGGTAAGAGCGCTGCTGCTAAGTAATTTTAATTTTTTTACGATTATGACAACAAAGAAAGTTGAAAGACGAATTAAGATAAAGTTCCGTATTCGCAAGAACGTCAATGGAACTGCTGAGCGTCCACGTCTTAGTGTTTTCCGCTCTAACAAGCAGATTTATGCTCAGGTTATTAATGATTTGACTGGTACTACACTTGCATCTGCTTCTTCTCTCGGCATGGAAAAGATGCCAAAGCAGGAGCAGGCACAGAAAGTAGGTGAACTCGTAGCTGAGAAGGCAAAGGCTGCTGGTGTTGAGTCAGTAGTTTTTGATCGTAATGGTTATCTTTACCACGGTCGTGTAAAGGAGTTGGCTGATGGTGCTCGTAAGGGTGGTCTTAAATTTTAAACGATTATGGCAATGAATAAAGTAAAAGTTAATAGTGAAGTAGAACTGAAAGATCGCTTGGTTGCTATCAACCGTGTAACTAAGGTTACAAAAGGTGGTCGTACTTTCACATTCGCTGCTATCGTCGTTGTAGGTGACGGTAATGGCGTTATCGGTTATGGTCTTGGTAAGGCTGGTGAAGTTACAGCAGCAATTGCCAAGGGTACAGAGGCCGCTAAGAAGAACCTGGTTAAGGTTCCTGTATTGAAGGGTACTGTACCTCACGAGGTTGAAGTAGCTTATGGTGGTGCTAAGGTACTCTTGAAGCCTGCTGCTGCCGGTACCGGTTTGAAGGCCGGTGGTGCTATGCGTGCCGTTCTCGAGAGCGTAGGTGTTAAGGATGTCATTGCAAAGTCTAAGGGCTCTTCTAATGCTCATAACCTTGTAAAGGCTACTATCGCTGCTCTTGCTCAGATGCGTGATGCTTACACTGTAGCAGGTGAGCGTGGTATCAGTATGGATAAAGTATTTAACGGTTAATTAGGATAAATCAGATATGGCAACAATTAAAATCAAGCAGATTAAGAGTAAAATCGGTGCTCCAGTTGACCAGAAGCGTACACTCGCTTGTTTAGGTCTTCACAAGATTTCTCAGGTTGTTGAGGTTGAAGATACTCCTAGCAACCGTGGTATGATCCGTAAGGTTCATCACCTCGTAAGTGTAGTTGATTAATTAATCTTTTAAAGAATAAGAACGATTATGAAATTAAATAATTTGAAACCTGCTGCAGGTTCTACCCACTCACGTCGTCGTATTGGTCGTGGTCCAGGTTCTGGACTCGGTGGTACTTCTACTCGTGGTCATAAGGGTGCCAAAGCTCGTTCTGGTTATAAGAGAAAGATTGGTTTCGAAGGTGGTCAGATGCCTTTACAGCGTCGTGTTCCAAAGGCTGGTTTTAAGAACATCAACCATAAGGAGTATTTTGCTGTTAACCTTTCTACTCTTCAGGCTCTTGCTGAGGCAAAGAACCTTACCAAGATTGGTATCGCAGAGTTGAAGGCTGCAGGTCTCACCAGTGGCAAGGAGCTCGTTAAGGTGCTCGGCAATGGTGAATTGAAAGCTAAATTGGAAGTTGAAGCTAATGCATTCTCTAAGACTGCTGAAGAGGCAATCAAGGCAGTAGGTGGTAATGCAACTATAATCTAAGTAGATGAAAAAGTTTATTGAGACACTAAAGAACTGTTGGAAGATTGAGGACCTCCGTCAGAGACTCCTCATTACTCTTCTGTTTACGGCTATTTACCGTTTTGGCTCGTTTGTTGTGCTTCCTGGTATCAACCCGAGCATGTTGGACAAACTTCAGTCGCAGACCTCAGGCGGACTTATGTCGCTTCTGGACATGTTCTCTGGTGGTGCATTTTCCAATGCGTCTATTTTCGCATTAGGTATAATGCCATATATCTCAGCATCTATTGTTATGCAGCTTCTTGCTGTTGCTGTACCTTATTTCCAGAAGATGCAGCGTGAAGGTGAGAGTGGACGTAAGAAAATACAGTGGTATACTAGAGCCTTGACAGTGGCCATCTTGGTCTTCCAGGCTCCAAGTTACCTTCTGAACCTGAAAATGCAAGCAGCTAATGCGCTTGCAACAGGTATCAGTTGGACTGTATTTATGATTCCTGCCACTATCATCTTGGCAGCAGGAAGTATGTTTATCCTTTGGTTAGGTGAGCGTATTACTGATAAGGGTGTTGGTAATGGTATCTCATTGATCATTATGATTGGTATCATCGCAAGATTGCCACAGGCTTTTGTACAGGAGGTTTCCTCTCGTCTGACAGCCATTTCTGGTGGTGGTATCATTATGTTTATCGTAGAGATCCTGATACTTTATGCTGTTGTTTGTGCTTCTATCCTTTTGGTACAGGGCACTCGCAAGGTTCCTGTTCAGTATGCCAAGCGTTTGGTAGGCAATAAGCAATATGGTGGTGCACGCCAGTACATCCCATTGAAGTTGTTTGCTGCCAACGTAATGCCTATCATCTTTGCTCAGGCTTTGATGTTTATTCCTTTGGCCGTTGTTCGCTATCAGTCTGAAAATGCCAGCAGTGTAGTACAGCAGTTGATGGATAATCGCAGTTTGTTGTATAATGTCATTTATGTATTTTTGGTTATTGCCTTTACATATTTCTATACAGCGATTACATTGAATCCTACTCAGATGGCAGAGGATATGAAACGTAACAATGGTTTCATTCCAGGTGTAAAGCCTGGAAAGGATACAGCTGAGTACATTGATACCGTCATGTCTCGTATTACTTTCCCAGGTTCTTTGTTTATAGCATTCATTGCTATTATGCCTGCTCTTGCAGGACTTCTCGATGTGCAGCAAGCCTTCTCTCAATTCTTTGGAGGTACATCTCTTCTGATTTTGGTAGGTGTTGTTATCGATACACTTCAGCAGATCGAAAGTCATTTGCTCATGCGCCACTATGATGGTTTGCTCAATTCGGGCCATACTCGTCAGGGCGGTGTAGCAGCATATTAATCTTTATCTTTTAGAATGCAGATATTTCTAAAGACAGAAGATGAAATCAACCTGATGCGCAAGGCCAACCAACTTGTTGGTTTGACTTTAGCAGAATTAGGTAAACATATAAAACCAGGTGTAACGACTCTCCAATTGGATAGGATTGCGGAGGAATTTATCCGAGATCATGGTGCGGTTCCTACGTTTAAGAATTTTCCTAATCCATTTGGAGAGCCTTTTCCCGCTAATATATGTACATCTATTAATGATGTAGTTGTACACGGAATTCCGAGTGAAGACGACGTACTAAGAGAGGGAGATATCATCTCTATAGATTGTGGTACTTTGCTTGATGGATTCAACGGAGACAGTTGTTATACCTTTTGTGTTGGCGAAGTCCATCCAGAAGTGAAGCAGCTTCTTTCAGTAACAAAACAGTCTTTATATTTAGGTATAGAGAATGCTGTAGCAGGAAATCATGTTGGAGATATAGGTTTTTCCATACAGAGCTATTGTGAGTCTCACGGTTATGGCGTTGTACGCGAATTGGTGGGACACGGCATAGGTAAAGCCATGCATGAAGATCCTCCCGTCCCTAATTTTGGCAGACGCGGTAATGGAGTGATGCTTAAAGAAGGTATGTGTATTGCTATTGAACCTATGATTACGATGGGAAATAGGAAGATAGGACTTCTTCCAGACAAATGGGGAATTGCTACTGTTGACCATCAACCGGCTGCTCATTTTGAGCATACGATAGTTGTAAGAAAAGGTAAGGCTGAAATTTTATCTTCATTTCAAGAAGTAGAACATTTAGAAGGACAAAATATTTAATTATGGCAAAACAGGCTGCTATAGAGCAAGATGGAACAATTGTAGAGGCTTTATCCAATGCTATGTTCCGCGTTGAGTTGGAGAATGGTGTAGATATTACTGCCCATATTTCCGGTAAAATGAGAATGCATTACATAAAGATCTTACCTGGCGACAAGGTAAAAGTGGAAATGAGTCCATACGACTTGACAAAAGGTAGAATAGTATTTAGATACAAATAATAATCATAAGGTATGAAGACAAGAGCATCTTTGAAGAAGCGTTCAGCTGACTGTAAGATTGTACGTCGTAAGGGTCGTCTGTTCGTTATTAACAAGAAAAACCCTAAGATGAAGTTACGTCAGGGTTAATGTTAAAGTTTTGTAAAAGTATGGTAGTTTCAAAAAAATGTCGTACTTTTGCACCGCTTTTAACGAAAGGTATTAATTTTAATTATTTAATTAACAAATGGCAATTAGAATTGTTGGAGTAGATTTGCCCCAGAACAAGCGTGGCGAAATCGCATTGACCTATATCTATGGTATAGGCCGAAGTAGTTCAGCAAAGATTTTGGATAAGGCCGGCGTGAGCCGCGACTTGAAAGTCAGCGAGTGGTCTGACGATCAGGCCGCCAAGATCCGTGAAATTATCGGTGCTGAATTCAAAGTAGAAGGTGACCTCCGCTCAGAGATTCAGATGAACATCAAGCGTCTCATGGACATTGGTTGCTACCGTGGTGTTAGACATCGTAATGGTCTTCCCGTTCGCGGACAGAGCACTAAGAACAATGCTCGTACCCGTAAGGGTAAGAAGAAGACTGTTGCTAACAAGAAGAAGGCTACTAAGTAATTTGTAGGAGGAAATTAATTATGGCAAAAAAATCAGCAACATCTAAGAAGAGAAATGTTCGTGTTGACGCAATTGGTCAGTTGCACGTACATAGCTCATTCAACAACATTATTGTATCTTTGGCCAACGATGAGGGTCAGGTTATTTCCTGGTCTTCTGCTGGTAAGATGGGATTCCGCGGTTCCAAGAAGAACACTCCGTACGCTGCTCAGATGGCTGCAGAGGATTGTGCTAAGGTAGCTTTCGATTTGGGTCTCCGTAAGGTAAAGGCTTATGTCAAGGGTCCAGGTAACGGTCGTGAGTCTGCTATCCGTGCCGTACACAGTGCAGGTATCGAGGTTACTGAGATTGTAGATGTAACTCCATTACCACATAACGGTTGTCGTCCTCCAAAGCGTCGCCGCGTATAATTCCCGCTATTAGTATTAGCATTAATAAGATACAAACTTTTTATAGCATTTTTTATATTATGGCTAGATATATAGGTCCGAAATCTAAAATTGCGCGTCGTTTTGGTGAACCAATCTTCGGCGCCGACAAAGTTTTGTCCAAGAGAAACTTCCCTCCTGGACAGCATGGCAACAACCGTCGCAGAAAGATGTCTGAGTATGGTGTCATGTTGGCAGAGAAGCAGAAAGCTAAGTACACTTATGGTGTATTAGAGCGTCAGTTCCGTAATATGTTTGATAAGGCAGCAAAAGCTGAGGGTATTACTGGTGAGGTTCTTCTTCAGAATCTTGAGTGCCGTCTTGACAACGTAGTATTCCGTTTGGGTATTGCTCCAACACGTGCAGCTGCACGCCAGTTGGTTGGTCACAAGCACATCGTTGTTGATGGTAAGGTAGTAAACATTCCTTCATTCGCTGTTAAGCCAGGTATGGTTGTAGGTGTTCGTGAGAAGTCTAAGTCTCTCGAGGTCATCGAGGCCGCTCTTGCTGGTTTCAATCATAGCAAGTATCCATGGATCGAATGGGATGACAATGCAAAGTGTGGTAAGTTCTTGCACAAGCCAGAGCGTGCCGATATCCCTGAGAACATTAAGGAGCAGTTAATCGTTGAGTTGTACTCTAAATAATAATTATAATCATTATATTAATGGCGATATTAGCATTTCAAAAGCCCGACAAAGTAGTGATGCTGGAGGCCAACGACCATTTCGGCAAGTTCGAATTCCGTCCGTTGGAGCCTGGCTTTGGTGTTACCATTGGTAACGCTTTGCGCCGCATTCTCCTTTCATCTCTGGAGGGTTATGCCATCAATACCATCCGCATAGCTGGTGTTGATCATGAGTTTTCCTCCGTACCCGGCGTTAAGGAAGATGTTACCAACATCATCTTGAATCTCAAGCAAGTGAGATTCAAGCAAGTAGTGGAAGAATTTGAGAATGAGAAAGTTAGTATCACCGTCGAGAATTCCACTGAGTTCAAAGCAGGTGACATTGGCAAGTATCTTACTGGATTTGAAGTGTTAAATCCCGATTTGGTGATTTGTCATTTAGATGCCAAAGCTTCGATGCAGATAGATTTGACAATTAACAAGGGACGTGGTTACGTTCCTGCTGATGAGAATCGAGAATTCTGCACTGATGTAAACGTTCTCCCAATCGATTCCATCTACACCCCAATCCGTAACGTAAAGTATGCAGTAGAGCCATATCGTGTTGAACAAAAGACCGACTACGATAAGCTCGTCCTTGAGGTTACAACCGATGGTTCCATCAGTCCCAAGGATGCGCTGAAAGAGGCCGCCAAAATTCTCATCTATCATTTCATGCTCTTCTCTGATGAGAAGATTACTCTTGAAAGTCCCGATCAGGAAGGCAATCAGGAGTTTGATGAGGAGGTGCTCCACATGCGCCAGTTGCTCAAGACCCGTCTCGTTGACATGAACCTCAGTGTTCGTGCCCTCAACTGCCTTAAGGCCGCTGATGTTGAGACGCTTGGCGACTTGGTACAGTACAACAAGACCGACCTCTTGAAGTTCCGCAACTTTGGTAAGAAATCGCTCTCAGAGCTTGATGATTTGCTCGAGGGTCTGAATCTGACCTTTGGAACCGATATTACAAAGTATAAATTAGACAAGGATGCTTAATTAAATCCTGTCCAAAAAAGTAAAAATTAAAATGAGACATAATAAAAAATTCAACCATTTAGGTCGTACTGCTTCTCATCGTAATGCGATGTTGGCTAACATGGCAGCATCTCTTATCTTGAGTGAGCACAAAAGAATCACTACGACCCTTGCAAAGGCTAAGGCTCTTAAGAAGTACGTTGAGCCACTGATCACTCGTTCAAAGAACGATACCACCACTTCACGTCGTGTTGTATTCCGTTATCTCCAGAACAAGTATGCTGTTAAGGCTCTCTTCGGTGAGGTAGCAGAGAAGGTAGCTAACCGTCCAGGTGGTTACACTCGCGTAATCAAGCTGGGTACTCGTCAGGGTGATGCAGCTGAGATTGCTTTCATCGAACTCGTAGACTTCGATGAGAACATGGCTAAGACTCCTAAGGCTGCTGCAAAGAAGACTCGTCGTGCAGGCCGCAAGGCTAAGGCAGAAGAGGCTCCACAGGCAGAGGCTGCTGTTGAGGCAACTCCAGCAGAGGATGCTCCTAAGGCTGAATAATTCAACTCTCAATATCAAGAAGCGCTTTCATCTAATGGAAGCGCTTCTTTTGTTTTAGGGATTTCCCTATCTTTTTTAGGGAAACTTTGTTTGCAGTATCCTCGAAAAGACTTACCTTTGCATAGTTTCTTAAAAGAATAGGTTATGAAAAAGTTTCTAATATTCGCGCTTTGCTCATTGTTCTTGATGAGCAGTTGTGACACCTATACTGGTAGTGGCGCCTATATGGGCGGATCTATCGGCTCTATTTTAGGTTCTGCTATAGGTGGTCTGAGTGGTGGTCCTCGTGGCTCTGATATGGGTACTATTATAGGAATGGCAGGAGGAGCAGCTGTTGGTGCTGTTATCGGCAGTCAGGCCGATCAGAGACAGCAGCAACAAGTGGAACAGTATCAGCGTGACAAGGCCCGTAGAGTTGAGAGAAGGGCTGCTCGGTCTCAGCAGCAAAACTCCATTGGTCAGTCTGGCTATGATCAGTCAGGTTATGGTCAGCGAGGTTACGATCAGCCAGTTTATGGTACGCCGAATAGTGAGGATAATTCCGATGTCTTCGATTCTACCAATAGTGGTGATGACCGTCTTTACGATTTTAATGGTAAAGATTATGTAGGCGATTACAGCGCACAGCAACCCACTACTGTGATGCCAAGTTCGAAGATGGAAGCATTGGGGAGTAACTGGTCGTATTCTCCAACATTAGAGATAGTGAATGCCCGTTTTGTAGATTCCAATGAAGATAATACATTGAATAGGAACGAGACTTGCAAGGTGATATTCGAGATAATGAATCGTGGCAACAGTCCCGTTTATGATGTTGTTCCTACAGTAGTGGAAACCACAGGCAACAAACATATCTATATTTCTCCGAGCATTCATGTGGAGAAAATCACACCAGGACGAGGCATACGTTATACAGCGATGGTGAAGGCGGATAACCGACTGAAGAATGGTATGGCTCATTTCTGTGTCTCTGTGATACACGAAGGCAAGTCTATTTCAAAAGTCAATGAGTTCAATATTCCGACTCGCAGATAGGGCATAGGCGTATTTGTAGAAGATTGATAAAAGGTGACCTTTAGAAGAAGGCTCACTGTTTAAAACAGTAACCCCCGAAAGTTTTTACATTTCTTTCGGGGGTTACTCTTTTTTTTGCCTCGTCCTATTTCAGGAGGCTATTTGTTTCTATGAACCTTGTGCTCATGCTCAGCATTAGTTGCCTTGCCGCTTTTAGATTCTGTGTCATTCCAGCTCTCTTTCCTGTTGAGCATTTTCTCCTCATCTTTCTTTGCAGAGGTTTCTTTCGCCTTTGTTGAATGTACCACTTTTTTCAGATTTTTACCTTGGTGAGCTTTGCCCTTGGCAGATTTCGAGTTCCAGTGAGGTTCTAAGGTGTAGTCAGATTCCGCCACTTCAAAGTCGATCTGAGGAAGTTTCTCCTCCTCAGGACGGAAAGGAACAGGCTTTTCCACGATTTCTACCTTTACCGACGCCACACCTTGAGCAATCATGCCTATCTCTTTGGCGGCAGCCCATGAAAGGTCAATAATTCTGCCTCTTCCGAAAGGCCCCCTGTCGATGACCTTTACTATCACACTTTTGTTGTTCCTCAAGTTGGTCACTTTCAGATGTGTTCCAAAAGGGTAGTAGCGATGAGCGCACGTCAGACTGTCGTGATGTAGTCTTTGACCGCTTGCAGTTCTTGCTCCTGTAGCTCTTTTTGAGTAGTAGGAGGCTTTGCCTTGCTGTTTCTTCTGAGCCCAACATGCCGTGAGGCAGAGGAAGGCGAGCAAGGTAATGACAAATATTTTAAAAGTTATTCTGTTCATTTTAAGGGTGTTAGAATACATTATTGCTGCAAAAATAATAAAATATGTTGAAAGTTGCAAGTAAATATCAGAAAAACAGTATCTTTGCATGAGTAAAATAAAAGGAAATGGAGAATAATGTACCCCAAGAGTGGAATAAATTTTATTTGAAAGATGTGTCGTTCGTCAACTTGATGATGCGACGTATCTATAATGTGTTGATCGTTGCCAATCCATATGATGCCTTCATGCTCGAGGATGATGGACGTATCGAAGAGAAGATCTATAATGAATATATGGAGCTTGGACTTCGATATCCACCTACCTTTACACAGGTCTCTACCACCGAGGAAGCCTCAGAAGTGCTTCGCTCCACTGTTATTGATCTGGTTATCTGTATGCCGGGTAATGCCGACAATGATGCCTTCGATGTGGCACGAGATATCAAGAGCAGGTTCCCCAATATCCATTGCGTGGTGCTTACTCCCTTCTCTCATGGCATCACCAAGCGTATGGAGAACGAAGACCTGAGCATCTTCGACTATGTGTTCTGCTGGTTGGGCAATACCAATCTCATTCTTTCCATCATCAAGTTGATAGAGGACAAGATGAATTTGGAACACGATATTCAGGAAGCCGGAGTTCAGATGATACTCCTTGTCGAAGACTCCATCCGCTTCTACAGTTCCATTCTTCCCAATCTCTACAATTACATATTGGAACAGAGCAAGAACTTCTCCAAGGAGGCATTGAACCGTCATGCTGCCACCATGCGTATGCGTGGTCGACCCAAGGTGGTTCTGGCTCGTACTTACGAAGAAGCTCAGAAACTCTATGACAAGTATTCCAACAATACTCTTGGTGTCATCAGCGATGCCCGTTTCCCTTTGAAGAGTGCCGCCAAGGCCTTTGGCTATAAGGTGGAAACAGAGGCTAAGCCCAAGCATCGTACTGATACTTTCGGACGTGAGAAGTGTCCTGATGCCGGTTTGCAACTTTTCCGCTATATCCGCAAGAATGATCCTTTCGTGCCTCTTATCCTTGAGAGTTCCGAGAGCGACAACCGGGCCAAGGCCGAAGCCGAGGGCTTTCGTTTTGTAGACAAAAACTCTAAGAAGATGAGTGTAGACCTTCGCCGCCTGATGGAGGAACACATGGGCTTTGGCGATTTTATCTTCCGCGATCCCAAGACCCACGAGGAGATTATGCGTATCCGCAGTCTGAAGGAGTTACAGGACAATATCTTCAAGATTCCCAACGACTCGATGCTCTATCACATCAGTCGCAATCACATGAGCCGTTGGCTCTGTGCCCGTGCCATTTTCCCCGTGTCGGCTTTCCTGCGCCATGTCACCTGGCAGAAATTGCAGGATGTGGATGCTCACCGACAGATCATCTTCGATGCCATCGTGCAGTATCGTCACATGAAGAATATCGGTGTGGTAGCTGTCTTCGACCGTATGAAGTTCGACCAGTATGCCCACTTCGCCCGTATAGGTGAGGGCTCCTTGGGAGGCAAGGGCAGAGGTCTGGCATTTCTCGACAATGTCATCAAGCGCTATCCTGAGTTCAATCAGTACGACAATGCCACGGTTCAGATTCCTAAGACGGTTGTCCTTTGTACCGATATCTTCGATGCGTTCATGGAGAGCAACAATCTCTATCCCATAGCTTTGAGCGATGCAAGCGATGACGAAATCTTGAGACATTTCCTCAAAGCGCAGTTGCCCGATACACTGGTAGCCGACTTCTTCACCTTTTTCGAGGCGACGAAGAGTCCTATAGCCATCCGTTCCAGCTCGCTTCTCGAAGATGCCCACTATCAGCCCTTTGCAGGAATCTATTCCACCTATATGATACCTTATCTTGAGGACAAGTATCAGATGCTTCAGATGTTGGCGTGTGCCATCAAGGGTGTGTATGCCTCGGTGTTCTATCGCGATTCCAAGGCTTATATGACCGCAACGAGCAATGTCATCGACCAAGAGAAGATGGCAGTCATCCTGCAGCAAGTGGTGGGTAATGACTATGGCACCCGTTTCTATCCCACGATGAGTGGCGTGCTCCGTTCGCTCAACTATTATCCGATAGGTGACGAAACGGCAGAAGAAGGTATTGCCAGTCTGGCTCTTGGACTGGGCAAATACATTGTGGATGGTGGGCAAACCCTTCGGGTATGTCCTTATCATCCCAACCAGGTGTTGCAGACTTCTGAGGTCGACAAGGCACTCAGGGAGACCCAAACCCAGTTTTATGCCCTCGATATGCAACATGTGGGTGAAGACTTCAAGGTGGATGATGGGTTTAATATTCAGAAACTGAGAATCAAGGATGCTGTTGAGGACCAGTCGCTCAACTTTATAGCCTCCACCTTCGACCCCTACGACCAAGTCATCAACGACGGCGTGTACGAAGAGGGTCGCAAGCTGATCACCTTTGCCAGTGTGCTGCAACATGGAGTCGTTCCCCTTCCCGAAATACTCCAGATGTCCATGAAGTATGGTTCCGGAGCCATGCGCCGTCCTGTAGAGATAGAGTTTGCCTGCAATATCCATGCCGACAGAACCTGCGATTTCTATCTTCTCCAGATACGTCCCATTGTGGATGCCAAAGAGATGCTCGATGAGGATGTGGCGGCCATTCCCGACAGCGAGTGCCTGTTGCGTTCGCACAATTCACTCGGTCATGGTATCAGCGAGGATGTCGTGGATGTAGTGTATGTGAAGTACGACGACCATTTCTCGGCGATGAACAATTATTATGTGGCTGACGATATAGAGCGCATCAACCGCAAGTTCCTTTCCGAAGGCAAGAACTATGTGCTGATAGGTCCCGGCCGATGGGGCTCCAGCGACCATTATCTCGGTGTTCCCGTCAAGTGGCCGCATATCAGTGCAGCCCGGGTTATCGTGGAGGTGGCGCTGAAGAACTATAACATCGATCCCAGCCAGGGAACCCACTTCTTCCAGAACCTCACCTCTTTCGGGGTGGGTTACTTTACGGTAGATACCAACACCGGGGAGGGTGGCTTCGTCGACAAGGCTGTGCTCGATGCGATGCCGGCGGTCGAGGAAACACAATATGTTCGCCATGTGCGCTTTGAGCATCCGCTGCGCATATTGATGGATGGTAAGAAACAGGAGGGAGCTGTACTCATTCCTACAAAATAGATGATATAGACAGAAATGGATTTAAAGACAAGTTATCAACAGCATGTGGATAAGTATGCTTCCGAGGTGGCAGCCTTGAGGCGCAAGAACAATGGCTTTATCACGGGCGAGTTGCTCTCGTTCGGAGCCATCCTTACTTTCGTGGTATGTTATATTGCCATGGACGAGGGTAGTAGTCGTTGGCTGTTGGGAGCCGTGTTGGCTCTCATTGCCTATTTCAATATCCGTCGTTTGGACGATAAGAACAAGGAGAAGATAGCCCATCTCTCTGCGCTCCTCGCTGTATATCAGAACGAGATCAGAGCATTGGAGGGCGATTTCTCGTCTTTCGAAATGGGCAATCAATACCAGAATCCACAGCATGCTTATTCCTTCGATCTCGATGTCTTTGGCAGGGATTCACTCTTCCATCGCATCTGCCGCACGATAACCACGGGTGGCTCTGATGCCTTGGCAAGAAATCTTTCTCTTCAGACTCCTTTGAAGGCAGAGGAGATAGCTCGGCGTGTAGCCTTGCAAAAGGAACTTGCAGGCGACGAGCAGCAGGGCGAACTTTGGCGAATGGAGTTCCTGGCTTTGGGAGAGAGGAACAAAAAGCAGGTGCTTGATGCGCCAGAACCCGACAACTCTCACCGTCTTCATGTCGATATGGCGGCAGAACCTGTCAGAAGGGTAGTGGGTTATCGCAAGATAGATTCCTCTGCAGTGGCTGAAGCCATTCGCAAGGTTTCGGCAATGGCTGTGCCTGCGTGGTATGGTTCGAAGGCTTCGCTCCTTCTCGGTTGGGCATTCATCATCGGTGTATGTTCCTCGGTGTTGCTTTCTGTCTTTGGCGTGGTTTCTGTGAACGTCCCCCTTTGGTGGGTGATGATTCAGTACATGGTAGTGTTCTTTGTCTGCAAGCAGACCTTGGACAAGATTGACAGCCATGGCGGTAAGCTCCGCGACCAACTGGTGGCTTACTCGCAGATACTCCAGCTTGTAGCCCGTCGCCATTTCCGTAGCGAGCTGGGGCAGCAAATGCAGTCGACGCTTTCGGAGGCGCTTCCTTCCTTTGTTCAACTCGAGAAAATCCTCAAGGGATACGACCGTCGTGGCAACTTTCTCGGTCTCTTCTTCACCGATGCCTTCATGCTGAGCGACTTCTTCTTGGTTCGCAGTTTCCTGAAATGGAAGAATACCTATGTGGTGAAGATGGAGGAGTGGATGGACATCGTGAGCGAACTGGATGCAGCCGTTTCGATGGCAGATTTCAGATACAACCATCCTGAGGCTACGGATGCAGAAATCGTCGACGGCTCTCCTGTGCTCTTCGAGGCGAAGAATCTGTATCATCCCTTCTTGGGAGCCAAGGCAGTGAAGAACGATTTCGCTATCCATGACGACAACTATTATATCATAACAGGAGCCAATATGGCAGGCAAGAGCACCTTCCTCCGTTCGCTTGGAGTCAACTACATTCTTGCCATGTCGGGTATGCCCGTCTTTGCCGGTTCTCTCAAGGTGTCACGTTTCCAGCTTTTCTCCAGCATGCGCACCACCGACGACCTTACTCATGGCATTTCCTATTTCAATGCCGAGCTCTTGCGTCTCGAGCAACTCATGCAGTTCTGCAAGCGCGGCGAGCTTCGCACCCTCATCATCCTCGATGAGATTCTGAAAGGCACCAATTCCTTGGACAAGCTCAACGGTTCCCGACTCTTTCTTGAGTCCATCTCCCGCATGCCTGTTACGGGAGTCATTGCCACCCACGATCTGGAGTTGTCTCGAATGGCTGAAAGCAGTCCCGGGCGTTTCCACAACTATTGCTTTGAGATAGATCTCGGTACCGACGTCACCTATACTTATAAGATACAGCCGGGAGTGGCACGCAATCAGAATGCCACCTTCCTGCTGAATAAGATTTTGGAGAGAAACTAATCCTTTCTCTCCATAGCCCTTCGGCTCATTCCTTTTTTCTGTTTGTTATGCACTCAACTTCCCTAATTTCCCTATTTGCAAATCTACTATTATGAATTTGTTTTGTCAATTGCGGATAAATCTATGTTCTAAACTTTCGAACATAAGTTCTAAACTTTCGGATACAAGTTCTAAACTTTCGAACATAAGTTCTAAACTTTAGAACATAGATTTTGTAGGCTTAAAAAAACATTTATATAATATAACCAAAAATCCGCAACCTGTAATATTTTTGATATCTGAGGTTGCGGATATCTTTCTAAAACGACTCGTTTTCGTAAAGCATCCTTATGGTGCACAGTCGCAAAAGACAAAATCCCCTTACCCCATGATGCGACTTGAGGCAATACGCAAAAGACCACGAAGATTTGCGGCTACCCAAAATCAAATTTGACGGCCATCATGTATGCATCATTGCTTGTGTATATGTTCAGTATGTGCTGTCTTGCAGTCTTAACCCATTTTGCAGGGACAGAAACATACTTGAATACAAACGTTTTGATTCTGCTTGTGCATTTAAGTCCAAAGCTCTTCATGTTTGCGTCAGATATGAGGTGTCTGTAAAAGTTTCGAATCAAAGCTGTCAGAAGCAGGAACACCGTGTTTTCCGCCATGAACGATTTTGGCAGACGGTTCCAGCCAAAGCCGTTGTTCATGTCGTCCAATATACGCTCAGCACCGCCACGCTTGTTGTAATACTCCACGATGTCACGGTCTGTCGAAGTATAGTCATTTGTCAGTATGCATCTGTATGTATATTCCCCTTCCCACAGGTCGAGTTCCTTATTGATGCTTCTTTGCCGCTGTATGACAAGGCGGTACGCTTTGCCGGCCCATTTCTCTGCAATGATGGAGCATATCTCAAACTCGTGTCCGTTTATGTATTCGGTTTTCCATCCGCGCAAGGCAAAGATGTCATCATATAATGACGCACATCTGTTGGCACGGATATAAAAATGTCGGCAGTGTTTCTCCACCATTTCCACTATAGCCTCAGAGCATGAGCCACAATCCATCCTCGCACGGTTTATATGTATTCCGGCATTCTCCAATCGCTCAAAAATACGTTTTAGAGTGTCTTCCTGATGGAAACGGGCATTGGTATTGCCGTCGCCGACCGTTGCTATTCCTGGACTGTAACCAGTGAACTTCTTGTAGGTCATTTTTGCGTCAAATTTCTCCGTCTCAATGAATTGGTGGTCAAAATCAAAGTCATATTCATTGTCTGGCAGCAACTGTCCAGTTGCCAGCAATGCATTGACAAGCAGATTGTTAAGGTCGGGGGCTACGTAGAAGTCGTAGCTTTTGCCCGAATCAGACCTGTAGGTCAGATTCGGTGTGGTCAATTCACGAATGGCTCTAAGTATTGTGTCTGCGCTGCATGTACGGAGGTGGGGGTGTAAGCAAAGTGCTTCCATAAGGTGTGAGGTCACGTCTTCGACACATGACCCTCCACAGAAATATACGCACATCAGAGAACGGATTATCTCGCTATATTGATAGCCATACACTTTGCTACGCAAACCTAAAGTGGAGTCTATTGTACGAGACAACATCCTGTCGAATTTCTCCATAATTGGAAAAATACCACCAAAAGATGTGAGTTTCTCGGATTTTATTTGTATTTTTGCCATGTCTAATGAGGTTTTGTTTAATTTTTTTTGCAACACTAAGTTAAGTAAATCCTCTGACATGGCAACATCCTAGGCAACTTTTTGTTGCTCAGGATGTTATAAGAGTTAATATTTATAGTGTTGCGGAATTAAGGTAAAATATATGAGAAAAAAGGCATTTCCTATTATTCTATTATTAATATGTTGGATATTTAATATTTTTGAATGTTTATTTTCTGACGAAATAGAAATTAGCTTAAAGAACATTATAACTTTTAAGAGCGTGATCTTTACATTTATTATAACAATTTTATTTATTTATTTTGATTATGAAAAAAAATAGTTTTTTCTGTATTCTTTTAATCCTATGTTCATTAGGTCTTTACTCTTCTTGTTCTAACGATGACATCAAAACTGAGGAACAACCTAATCAAAGTTCATTAGCAGAACAACTCAATAAAAGTAAGTTAACAACTATTGAACATAATATTATGTTGGATAATTTTTATAACTCACTCAAGAAAAATCCAATTTCTGTAAATAGAAATATTCTAAATGATGAAAAGGCGCTGGATTCATGCATAAACCTTTTTATTATAGCCAACAAGGGAATCAATCTTGATAATAAGCCCAACACACGAGTGAGCAATGGGAATTTTCCCTCTTCTTCTTTTTTGAAAGAATGTATAGTTGATAATTATGCCTTTAAAGGAAAAACAAGAGGTACATCTGAAAAAGGAGAAAAAATCCCTGCATATTTGACCATGTTCTATGACGAATTTTTCAATTCTAAAAAGTTAGATATTGACAATTTGGATAATGAAATACTTGTTGTAATAGAACAAGTAAAATCATCATATCCTAATTTGACTAAAGAAGAACTTGACGGATTATTTTTCGTAGCAGGAATTACATATAATTCTTGCATCTATTGGCATAATAATTCTGACAAATGGGTGTCAATATTAACCGACAGAAAAGACACAAGAGCACATTGGCTTTGGGAAGGTGTCAAAAACGGCGTAAAGAAGTGGGCTAAGGCAGATGGTGGTGGTGCACTAACTGTTTGGAGCACAAATAAATTAGCAGGAGTAGCAAGTGGCGGTACAGCTTTGTTAGCTGGTGCAGCTGTTGGTTCTGTTGTTGGTGCATGGGATAATCTTCCTTTGTGGGATTAGAATAGAATTTTGAATATTCATCAATATATTTCCACTATATCCTAAAATCCGCAACCTGTAATATTTTTGATATTTGAGGTTGCGGATACCTCTCTAAAACGACTCGTTTTCGTAAAGCATCCTTATGGTGCACAGTCGCAAAAGACAAAATCCCCTTACCCCATGATGCGACTTGAGGCAATACGCAAAAGGCCACGAAGATTTGCGGCTACCCAAAATCAAATTTGAAGGCCATCATGTATGCATCATTGCTTGTGTATATGTTCAGTATGTGCTGTCTTGCAGTCTTAACCCATTTTGCAGGGACAGAAACATACTTGAATACAAAAGTTTTGATTCTGCTTGTGCATTTAAGTCCAAAGCTCTTCATGTTTGCGTCAGATATGAGGTGTCTGTAAAAGTTTCGAATCAAAGCTGTCAGAAGCAGGAACACCGTGTTTTCCGCCATGAACGATTTTGGCAGACGGTTCCAGCCAAAGCCGTTGTTCATGTCGTCCAATATACGCTCAGCACCGCCACGCTTGTTGTAATACTCCACGATGTCACGGTCTGTCGAAGTATAGTCATTTGTCAGTATGCATCTGTATGTATATTCCCCTTCCCACAGGTCGAGTTCCTTATTGATGCTTCTTTGCCGCTGTATGACAAGGCGGTACGCTTTGCCGGCCCATTTCTCTGCAATGATGGAGCATATCTCAAACTCGTGTCCGTTTATGTATTCGGTTTTCCATCCGCGCAAGGCAAAGATGTCATCATATAATGACGCACATCTGTTGGCACGGATATAAAAATGTCGGCAGTGTTTCTCCACCATTTCCACTATAGCCTCAGAGCATGAGCCACAATCCATCCTCGCACGGTTTATATGTATTCCGGCATTCTCCAATCGCTCAAAAACGTTTTAGAGTGTCTTCCTGATGGAAACGGGCATTGGTATTGCCGTCGCCGACCGTTGCTATTCCTGGACTGTAACCAGTGAACTTCTTGTAGGTCATTTTTGCGTCAAATTTCTCCGTCTCAATGAATTGGTGGTCAAAATCAAAGTCATATTCATTGTCTGGCAGCAACTGTCCAGTTGCCAGCAATGCATTGACAAGCAGATTGTTAAGGTCGGGGGCTACGTAGAAGTCGTAGCTTTTGCCCGAATCAGACCTGTAGGTCAGATTCGGTGTAGTCAATTCACGAATGGCTCTAAGTATTGTGTCTGCGCTGCATGTACGGAGGTGGGGGTGTAAGCAAAGTGTTTCCATATGGTGTGAGGTCACGTCTTCGACACATGACCCTCCACAGAAATATACGCACATCAGAGAACGGATTATCTCGCTATATTGATAGCCATACACTTTGCTACGCAAACCTAAAGTGGAGTCTATTGTACGAGACAACATCCTGTCGAATTTCTCCATAATTGGAAAAATACCACCAAAAGATGTGAGTTTCTCGGATTTTATTTGTATTTTTGTCATGTCTAATGAGGTTTTGTTTAATTTTTTTTTGCAACACTAAGTTAAGTAAATCCTCTGACATGGCAACATCCTAGGCAACTTTTTGTTGCTCAGGATGTTATAAGAGTTAATATTTATAATGTTGCGGAATTAAGGTATAAGAAAAATATTCGACATGTATGGTTGAAATTCCTCAATACGCCCTCCTAAGTGCTTCTGGGCTTTCAGCCCGTACCAGCCTACAGGTCGTAAATATTTCTGTGTTTTAAGGATTTCTGTTGACCACTCTTTGCGTTTTTTTTAAAATGTGAGTTGACTCGGTTATTACTTATTTGTAATTTACGTTGACTGACTTCATTTTAGTCATATTCATAGTTGACTGCTTATGCAGTAGTAGCATCAGTCTGCCGGAATCTGAAAATGGAAAAAAGTTGAAGGGTGATGAAGGGTGATGAAGGGTTGGCTTGTACCCTTCGCCCCCTGAAACCCCGATAAACACAGGGGATTCCGAAGAAATGATGAAGGGTGAAGTTTTTTTTCGTAATCCATTTTTATAAATACTGATGCAGTAAAAATGCCTACTTATGACACAATTGTGCCCAGCGAAGAGCACAATTGTGTCCTTTAAGGAGCACTTTTCTGTCTAAGGAAGTTATATGTTTATAGTGCGCTGTTTCTTATCCTGAACAGAGGCTTTATGGGCTTTTATTTGTATAGTTGTGCTTTCAAATAAGAGCCCAGAGTCTTAGCTTATAATATCTCCATCGCGATAGCTGCACACGCTTCCGCATCTGCCAGAGCATGATGGTGTTTTGTTAAATCATAGCCGCAACGGGCTGCGATAATATCGAGGGTGTGACTGCCTTGGGGCCACACTTTGCGAGATGCCACGCAAGTGCAGTAGAACTCATAGTCGGGATAGTCCAACTGATAGACGCGGAAGACAGCCTTCAGGCAACTTTCATCAAAAGCCTTGTTGTGAGCTACGAGAGGGAGCCCTGCTATCTTGGGTTCTATCTGCTTCCATACGTCAGGGAAGACAGGAGCTTCTTCTGTATCAGAGGCACACAGACCATGCACCTTACTGCACCAGTAGTTGTAATACTCTGGTTCGGGCTTGATGAGCGAGTAGAACTTGTCCACTATCTCTCCGCCACGTACTATGACAATGCCTACAGAGCATACCGATGATCGCTCGTTGTTGGCTGTCTCAAAATCTATCGCTGCAAAATCTTTCATGTTGTAACTTATTCGTTTGTATGGTGCATTGTCATGCGATGCCGTTTCCTGGCATCACAGCAAGCCGTGTATTGAAGTTTTCTGTGGAATAAAAACTATCTATATTATAGGTAACGTTTTGACCGTAAAGATATTGCTATGATCAGTCTGTTTTTGTAGGCTAAAATGATAATTTTTATAGTATAACGGTAAGACTTTTCCAGTATTAATCAAACGATTCACAGGGATTTAAGGCTGATGGCATAAGTATAGCATTTGGAGCCTTCCTGAAAATATGTTAATAATCGGGATTTGTGGGCTGATAGCATACGGAAGGTAAAAACGCACAGAGTGGAGCAGGAGTGTTCCAGTATTTCCATTATGAAGAGAAATGATGGCATTTGGAAGGTTGTTGCAAAGAAAACTCCTTTTGATAAAATATTTTTTGCGATTTGACGTTATATACTAATAATCGTTTTTTTTAGAAGAAAAATAAATAATAATGTCAATAGAACAACAGAAAACAAAAGACAGAAATTATCTTGTTCCTTTTGTATTGGTAACGTCGCTCTTTTTCTTGTGGGGCTTCGCTCGTGCCATTCTGGATGTGCTCAACAAGCACTTCCAGAATGCTTTGCATATCAGTATCACTCACTCCGCCCTAATTCAGGTAACCACCTATTTGGGTTATTTCTTGATGGCGATACCTGCGGGCATCTTTATCAATCGCTATGGCTATCGTCGTGGTGTGGTCTTCGGACTGATGCTTTTCGGCATCGGTTCCCTGCTGTTTATCCCAGGCGCTTCGGTAGGCAGTTTCTATGCCTTTCTGTTTTGCCTGTTCATCATCGGGTGCGGATTGGTGTTCTTGGAGACGGCAGCCAATCCCTATGTCACCGAGTTGGGCAGCAAGGAGACGGCGACAAGTCGCCTCAATCTGTCCCAGTCTTTTAATGGACTGGGCGGCATCTTCGCCACGTTCTGCATCGGTCAGTTTCTCTTCAACAATACCGAGGAAGGTGGCAATGTGGTGGTGCCTTATACCATCTTGGGTGTCTTGGTGCTTGCCATAGCCGTAGTCTTCTCGCGTGTCAACCTGCCCGAAATCAGTCATGAGCAGACATCAGAGGATAAGGAGCGCGGTTCCAATATCCGCAAGCTCTTCACCCATCACAAGATGTTTGTCTTTGGCCTTTTTGCCTTGCTGAGTTATGAGGTGGCTGAGATTTCCATCAACAGCTATTTCATCAACTTCGTCACCGGCATGCACTGGATGTCCGACCGCACCGCCTCATTGGTGTTGACGGGGGCTTTGGCTTTCTTTATGTTAGGTCGCTTCTTGGGCAGTTGGGTGATGCGCCATGTGGCAGCTACCACGATGCTCCTTGTTTGTGCTGTGGGTTGCGTGGTGTGCAATGTTTTGGTTTTGTGCTGTTTAGGCAAAGTGTCTTTGGTGGCATTGTTGTGCAACTATCTCTTCGAGGCTATCATGTTCCCCACCATCTTCTCGATAGCCCTTGTAGGATTGGGCAATCTTACCAAGAGCGCCTCCTCGCTTCTGATGATGACCCCTATAGGTGGCTGTGGCTTCCTTCTGATGGGGCTCATTGCCGACCGCACCCATGTGGTGATGCCTTTTGTGGTGCCCTTGGCAGGCTTTGTCGTTGTGCTGGCTTATGCCGTGCGTGAGTATTATATTAATAAGGTGAACGTACAAAAAGGAGAGAGCGCATAAATTGCTATCTGTATTTTGCAAAAATGAAAGCAGAGTAGGATTCGTGTAAAATATAAACTTTTTTAACTTGTTTGAGGGGTGAAAAGTTAGCTCAACATTTTGCTGTTTCATTTGAAAAAGGTAATTTTGCACTCGAAGTTTGAAGAGAGGCCATCCTCTTGGAGATGGTTTCTTTCGAAAAAATGAATTGAATGTTTCATTAAAACTTATAAATTTAAAACTATTATGGCAGTAGATTACAAGAAAATCGGTCTTGTGAACACTAAGGAAATGTTCGCAAGAGCTATCAAGGGCGGTTGGGCCGTTCCTGCTTTCAACTTCAACAACTTGGAGCAGCTCCAGGCTATCATCCAGGCTTCTTCTAACTTGAAGTCACCTGTTATCCTTCAGGTTTCTAAGGGTGCTCGCAAGTATGCTAACCCTACATTGCTCCGCTACATGGCAGAGGGTGCTGTAGAGTATGCTAAGGAGTTGGGTTGCAACCATCCTGAGATCGTGCTTCACCTCGATCACGGTGATAGCTTCGAGACATGTAAGAGCTGTGTAGACTTCGGCTTCTCTTCTGTAATGATTGATGGTTCTGCACTTCCATACGAGGAGAACATTGCATTGACAAAGAAGGTTGTTGACTACGCTCATCAGTTCGATGTAACTGTAGAGGGTGAGCTCGGTGTCCTCGCTGGTGTTGAGGATGACGTAGTTGCTGAGGAGTCTCACTATACAAAGCCTGAGGAGGTTGTTGACTTCGCTACACGTACTGGCGTTGATTCATTGGCTATCTCTATCGGTACTTCTCATGGTGCTTACAAGTTCAAGCCAGAGCAGTGCACACGTGATCCTAAGACTGGTCACCTCGTTCCTCCTCCATTGGCATTCGACGTATTGGAGGCAGTAGAGAAGCAGCTTCCTGGTTTCCCAATCGTTCTCCACGGTTCTTCTTCAGTTCCTCAGGAGTATGTTGACATCATCAACAAGTTCGGTGGCAAGTTGCCAGACGCAGTAGGTATCCCAGAGGAGCAGTTGACAAAGGCTTCTAAGAGCGCTGTTTGCAAGATCAACATCGACTCTGACTCTCGTCTTGCCTTCACTGCTGGTGTTCGTGAGACATTTGCTTTGCACCCAGAGTACTTCGACCCACGTCAGTACTGCGGTAAGGCTCGTGAGTACATGGTTGACCTCTATAGCCACAAGATCAAGGATGTTCTTCATTCTGACAACAAGTTGGCTAACCTCGACTAATCGTCGTAGGTCGCTAAGACATAAAAAGAGCGGAAGTCCGAAAGGATTTCCGCTCTTTCTTTTTTTGTCCCTAAATGACTTGAAAAATGAGCATAGGTTCGTTGGCTGATTACCAAGTGATGTTCATACCGACAGCCACACTGGCGTTCGAGCTCAGTGGAATGCATTCCTTACTCATCTTGCCCAGCAAGTGGTCCATGCCGATGAATAAATTATATCCCTTAGGATGGATGTTGAGCACCCAGCCCATGCTGGCTGTGAAGCTGTTGACAGCAAAGTTGACACCACCGTCAAGCCATTTCAGAGGAGCCCAGTTGGCACTCAGTCTGCCTTCTGTCCATGAGTAGGCACCCTTGATGCGTGTAGAGCTCAGGAAGCCGAAGGTCATTTTCTTGTAGCATGGAAGCTTGTAGCTTGCACCCACGTTGATGGTGGCACCTATGCCTGTTGTTCTGCTGCCCTGGTCACCCTCGTCGGTAAGGTTGGCAAAATCGGCCAGCTGGTCTCCATATTTATCAGCCTTGTCATCGAAGACTTCGTTTCCATTGCCTTGTTTCACATCCATGTCGGTGAAACCGTCAAAGACGAATGTGTCCTGTCGGTTGGCAGCCTGCATGTTGTTGCTCCAGTGCATGAAGCCCAAGTCGAGAACCGAGGCGTTCACTGTCCAGCTGTCGTTGATTTTATATTCTCCACCGAGGTCTATCGCCATACCAAAGCCGCTCAGTCCGGCGCCGTCTACGTCCACATCGTTCACATATTCATATTCTCCCTTTGATGGGTCGTTGTATTCCTTGGTTTCCTGTTTGTAGCAGAATCCCTTCATCGACATGTTGGCCTTGGCCTTTGCGCTTATCAGCCATTTGTCGTTGGCTGTCAGGTCTGCCTTTACGTCATTCATCTCTACGTCAGCTCGGGCAATACCGAAGAGGAATTTCAGTTTGGCACCGAGTCGCAGTTTCTTGTTGATCTGGCGGGAGTGACCCAAAGCCAGTTCGCCATACGACATGGCGTGTGCTCTGATGTCGCCGATGTCATAAGAGTTGTTGCCTGTGTTCTTGGCAAACTCAAAGAGCTCGTAGGGCAGGGCGATGCCGAAAGAGGTCTTGGCGTTGACTTCGATGGTGTTGTATCCGCCGAAGCCCTTGAAGCCAGCCGACAGCAGGGCTATGTTCACGTTACCCGTGATGCGGTTGTTGCCTGTACTGAATCCGTCGAGAGCATCACTTGTTGAGATGTAGGGGTTCATGAAGGTGGTCATTTTCTTGGCTCCGTTTTCCACGCCATACATAGGATTGTTCATCACCACATCCTGGTATCCGAAGTTACCATGTGTGTTTACACTCACATTGCCCAGAGCTGGAATGGATATGTAGTTCTGGTCGTTTCCATAGGCTGGGTTCAGATCGTGACGGAACTTATAGTCTTCTGTGTAATATGCCGAGTTGAGGCTCTGTGCCATGGCACCCATTGCAACAGTAGTCAGTGCCACTGTGAGCAATTGTTTCTTGATATGTTGTAATTTCATAGGGCTTTCTTATTTATTATATATAAAATAGGTATGTTTGGTCTGACACTCTCATTAGTTGAAGTCGCCGATAATCTTTCCGACAATCTTCACCTTGATGTCGTTCAGTTTCAGGGTATGCTCTCTCTCGTTGAGGCTGATGCCTGTCACCTTGTTGCCATTGGCTGACTTGGCGGAGCCTTCCAGTCGGAATACGAGTCCGTCCAACTGCTTGAGCGAGTTCTTTACCTTGGGTGTAATTTTCATGGTGATAGGTGTTGTTACGGCTGTTGTTCCGTCTGTCGATGCAGCCACCTCGTCGGGAATCTCGATGAGCAGTTTGTCTTCTATCTTGTTGCCCTGTGCGTCTACTGGATATGCTTTTACGGTGAGGTACGCTGGAACCTTGTTCTCTACGTTGGCTGTCACCTCGATGTAGGTTCCCTTGGCCAGGTCGAGTTCGTCGATATCGTCGTTCCATCCAGTAAAAGAGTCTTCGTAAACGATGTTTGCCTTTTCGCCAAAAGCCAATGGGGCATTGACCTCATAACTTGGCTTCACCTGGTATTTTTCTCCAAATACTATGGTAGCCACCTCTGGCTTAGCATGAGCGTTCACATCTACGATTTTGATGTGGTCGGGTATGCGGTTGATGAGTGTCGACAGGTTGCTCACGGCATACACGTTGGCTTCGCCATACTGCTGGGTCAGTTCGCTTGTCTTCTGTCTGCAGATGCAGATCTTGCTCAGTCCGTTCTTCGCTACACTCATCTCCGGCAGAGTGACGCGTGCCAGTTCTCTGCCTCCCTTTGTCGAGATGACTGTCGCACTAACGGTAGCAGCCACATCCATGTCGTTGTTTACGGTTAGCAAAATCTGAGGATTGTCGAGATCGGCCACAACGTCGTCGTCATCCAGGAAGTCAGGAAGCCCCGTCACGTCAACTTCTCCCAAGGAATTCAGATTGATCTTCGGGTCGAAGATACCTGTGGCACTATTCATCGTGATGGTTCTGTCGGCTACGCCTATTTTGGCCTTGATAGTAGGATTGTCGGGCATTGCACCTGTCACATTGCATTGCATTGCTATGCTGAAGTATCCCGTCAGGTCTATCGCTCCGTTGTTGATGCTGAGGCGTCCGTGGTCGTTCTGATTATTGGTGAAGTCCAGTTTCTGTGTCTTGAGGCTCAGTTCAAGGGGACGTGCGGTAGAGATGTTTGTGATGGTAACTTTCGAACCATTGTGTGTGGGAACTCCGTTGCTATTGCCGTTCACCTGACTGATGCTGAGGTATGCAGGCAAGGTGAGTGTAGCCGACTCTATGTTGGAGACAGCTGTCGAGATGTTGCTGAAGTCGAGTCTGATACTGATTTCGGTCCCGTTCTCGTTCTCGTTAATCTTAGCCTCATTAAGACTTTTCACAGCCTTGTCGTTGCCATGATATTCGAACATCATGACCTTGGGTGAAGCAAGATGGAGGCTGCTGCCGGGAGCGCGTCTTGCCTTGGCACCCGTAGAAGCTGCGTTGCTCAGTGAAATATCGCCATCGAACACGTTGGTAACGTCGAGGATGATAGGCGAAATGTTTGGATAGGCTGCCTCTACATCTCCTCCAGCCAGCTGGAACAGGTAGTTGCCTGCAGCATCTGTCACTACGCAACCGCCTTCCTTGAGGTCGAGAACATCTTTCAGCTGAATTTCTTTGGTTGAACTGTTGGGAATTACCAAAGACTCACTTCCGAATCCCATAGTAGCGTCAACGTTGTTTAGGTCATAGTCGTTGTTCGTGCATCCTGTTAAGGTCAGGAAACCTGCCACCAATAATGCTGATGGTAACAGATGGTGTTTTAGATTGTGATTTAACATACTTTGAGTAGTTTATACCCCAATTCGGGATAAAATAGCGATTAGTTGCATGTGAAGACAGATACACGAGTTCTCTTCCCATGCCATCAGACATGGGCTGTATATAAAGAATCGAAAGAGATTATTCTGTCTTTAGAACAATGAAAGTTGCTTCGTGTCTTCGATGCAGTATCCTTGCAATGCCATTGGCTTGTTGTCAAAGAAACAATATGCTCCCAATGCTGAGATGAGGTTCATGACAAAGTTGTTCACAGACCTATGACGCGAATGTACAATCTGTGCCGTATTCTTCAGCATGTCGTTAATTGTTTCGATAATGTATCTCTTGCGCAGCATCATTCTGTCATAGAACGGCATCAGCTTGTTTTTCATGTTTACGCGCAACCGTCACCAGCTGTATTCCATCCTCAAAGAGGAAGTCAAACAGCTTCTGTGAAATATAGCCTTTGTCAGCGAACAGCTTGCCATACAACCGTTTAGCAAGAACCTTGAATACATTCGGGTCCTTATCACTGACATTTGCGCCAGTAAGTACAAACGCAATTATCTCGCCTCTGTCATTACACGCAAGGTGGAGTTTAAAGCCATGGCACCAACCCATTGTTCCTTTTCCGTCAGTGGCAATTCCCTTGAATACCTTATTGGCATATCTCCTGAGATTATGGCATACGGGTATCATCGTGGAATCAACGAATGTTATGCCAGTACATCTTCCGAAAGCTCCCAGATTAAGGAAGAACATGAGCTGGAAGAACACGCGGCTTTCCAACTCCACAAAGCGGTTGTACGACACAGCTTTCGGAAAATACGACTTCATCGTACCCTTAATGAAGAACAGGTAGTAGTGCTTAAAATTGCGGAATGTACCAAAATGAAAATACAACAGAATGGTCATGATTTCACTGTCGGACAACGACGCTTGACGACGTCTACGCTTGGTTCCGCTATTGTCTTCAAGTAGGTTTCCTGCATTTTCTGCATCAAAATGTTTGCAAAACTCGTCTATAATACAAAATAATTCTGTAACTTTGTAATCGGTAGTCATATCAAATATATTTGTAACTTGTTGTAAATCACCTATAAAGGTACAAAATATTTGTGAGACTACCAACTTTTTTATGAACTATTCTTATCCCGAACTGGGGTAGTTTATAAATTTGTGATTAGGTTATAATTTCCCCCTTCATGTGGCAAATATACTAAAAAAAAATAAATGAACAACAAAAATGTTCATTTATTTCTCTAATATGTTTAAAAAAACTTATTTTTCTCCTCAGTCTTCCATTCTCAGGAAAGCTTTGGGCAGATAATTGATGATGTCGCCGGCAATGAGACTTTCCTTTCCTAAGTCTTTAGCAGCCAAGTCGCCGGCCAGTCCGTGCAGGTACATTCCTATCCTGCAGGCAGAAGGTGCGTCGTAACCTCGTGCCAGCAGGGCAGTGATGATTCCGGTCAGCACATCTCCGCTTCCTGCTGTCGCCATGCCGCTGTTGCCAGTGGAGTTGAAGTCTATGTGTCCGTTGGGCAGGCACAGGGCAGAATAATGTCCTTTCAGCAGAATGTAAGCCTGCAGCCTTTCTGCCAGTTCGCTTGCCTTCATTAGTCTTTCGTAGCAGCAGGAACTTGTGGTGCCCGCCAGACGGTCGAGCTCCTTAGGATGGGGAGTGAGGATGATGTCCTTGGGCAACTGTTGCATCCATGCCCGGTGACTTGAAAGGATGTTGATGGCATCGGCATCGATGACCAAGGGGCAGGTGCTTCGTCTGATCTGTGCTATCAGGGCGATGGCTGTTGTCTCGTTGGTGCCTAACCCCGGACCTATTCCGAGCGCATTATAAGGTTCGGTATCTACAGGATGACTGAACAGGGTTTCTTCAGGGTCCATCTGCTGTATGGCCTCAGGCACACTTATCTGCATGATGTCGTAATTGCGCTTGGGTGAATGCACGGTGACTTTTCCTGCTCCTGCTCTCAGGCAGGCTTTGGTGGCAAGGATAGAAGCTCCCGCCATTCCGTAAGAGCCGGCTATGAGGAGTGCGTGCCCCATGCTTCCTTTATGAGCAAAGTCGTCACGGGGTTGCATGATGCCCCGTATGTCGTTTTCCTCCAGGATGCGATACCTGCAGTCGGTGTTTTGTATGTACTCGGGAGACAGGCGGATGTCCAGCACCTTGAGCCTTCCCAAATATTTCTGGTTGTCCGCCATCAGCATCGACAACTTCTTTTGTTGCAGTGTCAGCGTGAGGTCGGCTTTCAGGATATTGGCAGATATGTTGTAGGTGTTGTCCTCGCATATCAGTCCCGACGGAATGTCGATGCTGACCACTTTGGCTGGCGATGAGTTCAGGTATTTCACCATGGCGGCAAAACCTCCGGTAAGCGGCTTGTTCAGTCCGCTGCCAAAGAGTCCGTCCACGACCACGGTGTCTGGTGTCAGCGTGGGAGGCTCGAAGTTGACCGAGACTTCTGTAAATTGTTTGATGCGTTTACTCTCAATGAGACGCTTCTTGTTCAGGGCGCAGTCGTTGGAGAGTTTGTTGTGAATGTTGAATAAGAATGCGGAAACTTGATAGCCGTCGTCAGCCAGCAGTCTGGCCACGGCAAGTGCGTCACCTCCATTGTTTCCTGGTCCGGCGAAGACCACAATAGGTGTCCTGTTCGACCATTCTGCTTCTATGCAGTGGGTGATGGCCTTGGCAGCTCTCTCCATCAGATTGATAGAGGAGACAGGCTCATGGTCGATGGTATATTTATCCAGCTCATGTATCTGAGTACTCGTAAAAATCTTCATACTTCTGCAAAAATACGAAAAAATGCTCGATAACTATAAGATATTCCGTATTTTTTTAGTAATTTTGCAGAAAATATTATTTTTGGAACTATGAGTATAGTTAAAATCAAGGACAAGACTTTTAAAACCTCTATTCCAGAAGAGGAAATTTTGAAGAAAGTGCAAGTTGTTGCTGACCGTATTAACCAGGACATGGATGGTAAGAATCCTTTGTTTTTGGCTGTGTTGAATGGCGCATTTATATTTGCTGCCGATCTGATGCGTATGGTGACAATCCCCAGCGAGATATCCTTTGTGAAGTATGCTTCTTACGAGGGTACCAGTTCCACGGGCAATCTGAAACAACTGTTGGGAATCAATCAGGAAGTGGAGGGCCGTCATATCATCATCGTTGAAGATATCGTAGATACCGGATTCACCATGCAGAAGATGATCGACAGTCTGAAGGAGAAGAATCCTGCTTCGATCAATGTCTGCTCTTTGCTTGTGAAGCCAGGCAATCTTCGTGTGCCTCTCGATATCAAGTATGCGGTGATGGAAATTCCTAATGATTTTATTGTGGGCTATGGACTTGACTACGACCAGCAGGGCCGTAACCTGCGCGACATCTATACGATAGTAGAAGATTAGTTTAAGGATAATTATTTCAACAACATAAAATAGTAATGAAGAATATTGTAATTTTCGGTGCTCCAGGTGCAGGTAAAGGCACTCAGAGCGACAAGCTGATTGAGAAGTACGGATTGGGTCATATCTCAACAGGTGATGTACTTCGTAGCGAAATCAAAAACGGTACAGAACTCGGCAAGACTGCCAAGGGCTTCATCGACAATGGTCAGTTGATTCCTGATGAGTTGATGATTGATATCCTGGCAAGTGTGTACGACAGCTTCGGTAAGGAGCACAAGGGTGTCATCTTTGATGGTTTCCCACGTACTATTCCACAAGCTGAGGCTTTGAAGAAGATGTTGGCAGAGCGTGGTCATAAGGTGGCTGCCATGATTGAACTTTCTGTTCCTGAGGATGAGTTGATGGCACGTCTTATCAACCGTGGTAAGGAGAGTGGTCGTTCTGACGACAATGAGGAAACTATCAAGAAGCGCTTGAATGTTTACCACACACAGACTTCTCCACTCATCGACTGGTATGAGAAGGAAGGTATCCATCACCACATCGAGGGCTTGGGTACTGTAGACGAGATTTTCGCTCGTGTTTGTAATGTCATTGACAATCTCTAAGATATAAGGTTTGATGTGTAATGTTTAATATTTAGTAAGGCTTGTGCCATCGAGGTCATGCTTCAGTAAATGTTCGACATTACACATTTGCCCTTTTGCCAGCCTCAAGATAGCAAGATATTTTTTACTAAACATTAAACATAAGACATTAAAATGGCTGAATCCAATTTCGTAGACTACGTAAAAATTAACTGCCGCTCTGGTAAGGGTGGCAAGGGCTCCATGCACCTGCGCCACGTAAAGTACCAACCCAATGGTGGTCCTGACGGTGGTGACGGCGGACGCGGAGGAAGCATTTATCTGCGTGGAAATCATAATTACTGGACTTTATTGCACTTAAAGTACCAGCGTCACTTCTTTGCCGAACATGGAGGCAATGGTGGACGAGACAAGTGTCATGGAACCGATGGCAAGGACATCTATATTGATGTGCCTTGTGGAACCGTGGTATATAACGCCGAAACAGGAAAGTACGTGTGCGACGTTACATACGATGGACAAGAGGTGTTGCTGCTGAAAGGTGGTCGTGGAGGATTGGGAAACTTCCAGTTCCGCACTTCTACCAATCAGGCTCCCCGTTATGCACAGCCAGGCGAGCCTATGCAGGAGATGACTATTATCATGGAGTTGAAACTCCTGGCAGATGTCGGATTGGTGGGATTCCCCAATGCGGGCAAGTCCACCCTGCTGTCTTCGGTCTCCAGTGCCCGTCCCAAGATAGCCAACTATCCGTTTACCACCCTTGAGCCCTCTTTGGGAATTGTCGATTATCGCGACCATCAGTCTTTTGTGATGGCCGACATTCCTGGTATCATCGAGGGTGCCAGCGAGGGTAAAGGCCTGGGATTGCGATTTCTGCGCCACATAGAGCGCAACTCACTCTTGCTCTTCATGGTGCCAGGTGATACCGATGATATCAAGAAGGAATACGAAGTGCTTCTTGGCGAGTTGAGAAACTTCAATCCAGTGATGCTTGACAAACATCGCGTGCTGGCTGTTACCAAATGCGATTTGCTCGATGAGGAGTTGATAGAGATGCTGAAGGAAAACCTGCCTGACGATTTGCCGGTAGTCTTCATATCCTCGGTTACCGGACAGGGTATCCAGGAGTTGAAGGATGTGCTTTGGCGTGAACTCAATAAGGAGAGTAACAAGCTCCAGGAGATTACCTCTGAAGACACTCTCGTGCATCGTGATAAGGATATGAGCCGGTTCCAGCAGGAGTTGGCTGCTGAAGGCGAGGATATTGTAGAGTATATTGATGAGTCGGAGATTGAGGATGTCGACGACCTCGATGACTTTGAATACGAGTAAAATTTCTCTGCAGATGCTGAAAGAATATACAGTTGCTGAAGGAGTCCTGGCTTTCTCTACCATGCGAAAAGGCGGAGTGAGCTTGGGCAACTATAGCGAATTCAATATCAATGAGTATTGTGGCGATTCTTCCGAACATATTTGGGAGAACCGTCGCCTTTTGGCAGAACGCTTAGGTGTGTCTGCCGACCATATCGTCATGCCTCATCAGGTGCATGGCATAGAAGTGCGAAGGGTTGACGGGGAGTTTTTCTCAAAACCTGAGCCTGTCCGCAAGATGATTCTCGAAGGAGTCGATGCGCTGATTACCGACCTGCGGGGTGTGTGCATAGGTGTTTCTACTGCCGACTGCATTCCTGTGCTTCTTTATGATGAGGTTCATCATGCCATGGCTGCTATTCATGCCGGATGGCGAGGCACCGTACAGCGTATAGTGCAGAAAACCATTGAGATGATGTGCACCTCTTTTCATACACGTCCCTCAGAATTGAAGGCTGTCATTGGTCCAGGTATATCCAAAGAAGCTTTTGAGGTAGGCGATGAGGTTTATGAGGAGTTCGTGCAGGGCGGTTTTGATATGCCTGCTATTGCCGACCAGCGTCCTAACATGAAGAAAGAGGGAAATGTGGATCAGCCCATGAAGTGGCACATCGATTTACCTCTTTGCAATTCACTTTTATTACAAGAGTCGGGCATTCCTGCTGTCCATATCCATCAGTCAGGTATTTGCACCTATCAGCACAGCGATGATTTCTTCTCTGCCCGTAGGTTGGGCATTCAGTCTGGAAGAATCTTCACCGGAATCATACTTTTCTAATTTCTATAAAACAGTCATGTACAAGAACCTAATCAATAAACTTAGCCATATTTATGCGGCAACGATGGTTGCGGTCTTATTATGCTGTGGCTTCATCATCGTTTCGTCTTTCATGCCAGGCAAGAATCAGTTTACTGCTGCCGAACAGCAACAGATAAGTATTGCCACGCCAGGACTTTTTGAACGGAGCAATGCTTTCAATGTAGACTTTGAGAACTTTCGGGAGAAGGAGTATTCTTTTCCTCTTCCAGTGGGTAAGGCTACGTTGGAGAATAATAATAGCATCCTGCATATAGAGACCAAGAAGGGCGATGCCGTCAAGGCGATGTTTGATGGTTATGTGCGCCTTTCCCGCAAGACAGAAAATTATGGTAATGTTATTGTGATCCGTCACGATAACGGTTTAGAGACAGTTTATGCTTTCAATGCCGAAAACCTGGTGAAGGTGGGACAGGGCGTTGAGGCTGGACAGACCATTGCTATTGTCGGAGGAAAGAGGTCAGACGTGTTTTGTGAGTTTTCTGTTATGGTAAACGGAGCCCGCATCAATCCTGAGACAGTGATAGAGTTGAAAAGTCACAGGCTGCGTCGTCAGACCATGCAGTTTCGCAAGACGGGCAACCGTATCAGTGTGACTGTCGTGGGAGGCAAGGTGTCTTCTTCTGACAAAAAGGACAGGGAGTTTACTCTCGATCCGGAAGAGGAGGCCGATCCCTTCCAGAAGTCTAATACTTTTAAGTTGGATTTAGAGAAGATCTCTGCATCTCATTGGGCTTATCCACTGCCAGGCAGCAAGGTAATCAGTCCTTACGGTGGCAGGCGCCGCCATTCTGGTGTAGACCTCAAGACTCGTCCCAACGATAAAATTTTAGCAGCTTTCGATGGTACTGTAGTGGCTTCGGGACCTTTCTATGGTTATGGCAATTGTATACGTATCAAGCATGCTTATGGTTTCGAGACCTTGTACAGCCATCAGTCCAAAAACTTTGTCAAGCGCGGCGATAAGGTGAAGGCAGGACAGGTCATTGGTCTTACCGGTCGTACGGGCAGGGCAACGACAGAACATCTTCATTTCGAAATCTCCTTCCATGGTCGCCGCATGAATCCCGCTGTAGTTTTCGACCATGGCAGCAAGAAACTTCAACGCTCCACTTTGACCTTGACCAAGGGTAGCGGTGTAAAGTCAAAGAAAAATAGTTAATACTTATATAACAAAGGTACGCGTACGTGCGCGTACCTAATTATGATATAAGAATATGAGCACGTACCAGCTTTCTTTTTTACAAGTAAGCAAGATGATCAAACGCAGGAAAAATGAGTAAGAAAGACGATTAAACGCGTAGGATAATCAGGCAGAATCATCAAATAAGAGCGTACATCAAACAAACGATATCATCAAACAAAAAGGACTTTACCGAAGTAAAGTCCTTTTCGTTATGTGACTCGCATGGGGCTCGAACCCATGACCCCAACATTAAAAGTGTTGTGCTCTACCAGCTGAGCTAGCGAGTCAATCTCCAACCTTCTGTACGAAAGCGAGTGCAAAGGTACGATGTTTTTTTGAATTTACCAAATATTTATCTTATTTTTTGCTATTTTTCTTTATTTTCGGAACTTTCAGCTATTGTTTTTTCCGTATCTTGTGGTTCTTTGCCAAGATAATGAGGCTTTTCTCTTGTCACATACCTCTGCCAGTAAGCGATGAGAAGAGTGGTCAGCGGCAGGGCAACGATAAGACCTAAGAAGCCCAACAGAGCGCCCCATACCGAAAGACTGAGCAACAGTATGGCTGGATTCAGTCCCATCGCTTTACCCATAATCTTAGGTGTAACTACCATATCGGTAATCACCTGAACCACGCAGAACACCAGGAATGCAAGACCGAAGACTAACCAGAAACTCTGTCCTGTGTCGGCAGCTTTCAGCATAGCGAGGAATGCTGTAGGAATTAGGGCAAAGGTATGCAGATAGGGTACAAGGTCGAGAATACCTATCAGTATACCCAATCCGATGGCCATCGGGAAACCGATGATTGTGAAACCTATACAGAACATGATGCCCATGCAAAGCGCCACCATACCCTGACCGCGTATGTAGTTGTTGAGTTCCCTTTTCACATCGTTCATCAGCGCCTGCCAGAATGGACGGTTCTTCTTAGGGAAGATACGCACCCAGTTGGCTGTAAGTGTTTCATAATCGAGCAGGATGAAGAACATGTATAATAAGGTAATCATCGAGGCGATGATGCTCAGCAGTACGTTGGCTGTTTGTCCCACTACGGCAAACAGCTTGGGCATGGTTGACTTCATGGTATCCGAGAAATCCTTGCTTCTCAAGAACCGCTCTATCTGGTCCTGGTTGTTTTGCATCCATTCTTTGATCAATGCCGTGAGGTTATTGGTATGTGTCGTTTGATGGAGCCATTTTGTCAGCACATCACCCAGTTTGTCAAACTGGTCTATCATCGGAGGAATGATGAGCCATATCACACCACCAATGACGGCTATCATGGTCAGCATGGCGATGATGATGGACAAGGCTCTGATGCGAACATGCATTTTGTTTTCTATAAACATCACGACGGGGTAGAGCAGGTATGCAAAGAACCATGCAATGAAGAATGGCAACAGCACACTGCTCAGATAATTAGTGACGTAGAGTATTCCTAATATCAGGATGATAATACCAGCCCAACGTACGAACTTGTCGAATGTAATTTCCTTGGCCATAGTGATATTTGAATTCTTTTACTTCCCTATTTGCGAAAGTTGAGTAAATTATAGTTTGAGATTCTCGGCTGCTTCAGCCTTCATCTCTATGTCGATACTTCTTTGGTAGCATTCCCTGCAGAGAGGTTCATATTCGTCTTTCTCTCCAAGCAGCACACGCTTGTCGTTGTGGATAAGTCGGTGGCTCACATAAGCCAATGCGCCGCACTTGACACAGATGGCGTGCACCTTTGTCACTTCGTCGGCAATGGCGCACAGGGCAGGTATGGGTCCGAAGGGAATTCCCTTGTAGTCCATGTCGAGTCCTGCCACGATGACTCGTACACCATTATTTGCCAGTTGATTACAAACCTCAACCAGTCCTTCGTCGAAAAACTGCGCCTCGTCGATACCCACTACGTCGATGTCGGAAGCCAACAGGAGGATGGCTCCAGAAGAATCAATAGGAGTCGACCTGATTGTATTCTTGTCGTGGCTCACTACATCTTCTTCCGAATAGCGTGTGTCGAGCGAAGGCTTGAAGATCTCAACCTTCTGCTTGGCGAATTTAGCTCGCTTCATTCTACGGATGAGTTCCTCTGTTTTTCCAGAGAACATCGATCCGCACACCACTTCAATTCTTCCGGGGCGGTGTGTCTCCCCAATTAGGTATTCTGTCATTTCGGTGACAAAATTAACAATAAGGTTTTAAAAATTGCAAAGAAAATCCTTTTTTTTTTGCTAAGAAAGATTTATTAACTACATTTGTACGCTGTATGGGCACATTATATATAGTACCGACTCCAGTAGGTAATATGGAGGACATGACAATGCGAGCCATCAGAGTTCTGAAAGAAGCTGATTTGGTGCTTGCGGAGGACACTCGTACATCGAGTGTTCTGCTGAAGCATTTCGATATCCGCAATCGCTTGATGGCGCATCATAAGTTTAATGAACATGGAACAACGGCTGCCATAGTCGACCGGTTGAAAGCAGGCGAGACCATCGCACTTATCAGCGATGCTGGTACGCCAGGTATCAGCGACCCTGGTTTCTATCTGGCCCGTGAGGCTGCTCAGGCAGGCATCACCGTGCAGACTTTACCGGGAGCCACAGCTTGCATCCCTGCTATAGTCTCGTCAGGACTGCCCTGTGACCGTTTCTGTTTCGAGGGCTTCCTGCCACAGAAGAAAGGGCGCCAGACCTATATGGAGTCACTCAAGGACGAGACTCGCACGATGATATTCTATGAGTCGCCTTACCGTGTGGTGAAGACCTTGCAGCAGTTTGCTGAGGTATTCGGTGAAGACCGCCAGGTGAGTTGTTGTCGCGAGATTTCCAAGCTTCACGAGGAGAGTGTACGTGGCACTTTGTCGGAAGTCATCTCTCATTTCATGGAGACGGAACCGCGTGGCGAGTTTGTCATTGTCTTGGCAGGCAAGGATCCCAAGCAGCTGAAGGAGGAAATGAAAGAGCGCAAGCGCGAGGAAAAGAAAAAGCATTATAAACAAAGTGATAAAGGAGAATAATTATGAAAAAGTTATTTTTTATGGTTTGCTGCGCAGCCTTGTTGATGACAGGTTGTAAGGACGGCAAGAATGCTCCCGGACTGGCGAGTGTTCAACAGACAGACTCGCTGAACGATGTCATCGCTCAGAAAGACAGTGAAATCAATGAAATGATGGGCACGCTGAATGACATCGAAGAAGGATTCCGCTTGATTAATGAGGCAGAAAATCGTGTCGCCTTGTTGAAGAATGGCGAGGGTACAAGCAAAAAACAGAATCTCAAGGAAAACATCCAGTTTATTGCCGAGCGCATGAAGCAGAACAGAGAGCTGATTGCCAAGTTGCAGAAACAGTTGGAAAGCAGTACCTTGAAGGGTGGACAACTCAAGAAGACCATCGACAACCTCACTGCTCAGTTGGAAGAGAAAGACAAGCAGTTACTGGCTTTGCGTGAGGAGTTGGACAAGAAAGATATCCATATCTCAGAACTCGATGAAACTATTGGCAACTTGAATACTAATGTAAGTAATCTTTCTGCCGACAATCAGCAGAAGGCAGAGACCATCAACGCTCAAGATAAGCAACTCAATACTGCATGGTATGTTTTTGGTACCAAGAAGGAACTTAAGGGTCAGCATATCCTGGAAGGTGGCAAGGTGATGAATGGCAACTTCAATAAGAACTATTTTACCAAGGTTGATATTCGCAACACTACAGAGATCAAGCTCTATTCCAAGTCTGCCAAGTTGCTCACAGCACATCCTGCAAGCAGCTATTCGCTTACTCATGATGCCAGCAAGCAGTATGTTTTGCGCATCACCAATCCACAGATATTCTGGAGCACCAGCAAGTATTTGGTAGTACTCGTCAAGTAATCCGGTCTATCTTTTACGCTCAAAGAAGTTTATCATGAGTGCCCGGCACTCATCTTCCAATACGCCCGAAGTGACTGTAGTCTTAGGATGCAGTGCTTCGGGCGCATATTTTGTATATCCCCTCTTCTCGTCGCCTGCTCCATAAACCACCCTGCTTATCTGTGCCCATCCTATGGCTCCGGCACACATGGTGCATGGCTCTACGGTGACATAGAGTGTACAGTCTTTCAGATATTTTCCTCCCAACATATTGGCACCTGCTGTGATGGCCTGCATCTCTGCATGGGCGGTAACATCGTGCAGCATCTCCGTCAGGTTGTGAGCTCTTGATATGATTCTTCCCTGACATACGATGACGGCTCCCACAGGTATCTCGTCCTCGTCGAATGCAGCCTGGGCCTCTGCCAGCGCTTTCCGCATAAACTCTTCGTCTTTCTTTTCTGTCTCGTTCATTGTATCTTCATTGCTTTGGTACAAAAGTACTATAAAAAAATGAGAGTGAAAAGAAAATATGGATGAAAAAGTTTGAGTTTAGAGATAAAAGTGTTATTTTTGCACAAGATAGCCGCAAGTACAAAAGGCGGTGAAGAAGTTAGGACAGCATGGCGGAACATAACGATTTGGGGAAGTGGGGTGAGGCCGAGGCTTCGCGATACTTAGAGTCGAAGGGCTATGCGATATTGGATCGTGACTGGCGTTTCGGCAAGCGTGACCTGGATATCGTAGCTCTTTCGGAGGATGCTTGCACCATGGTGGTCGTAGAGGTGAAGACTCGTGCCTCTGATGATATGAGGGCTCCCGAAGAGGCTGTTGATATACGTAAAATGCGTAATCTTGCCGTGGCAGCCAATGCTTATGTCAAGGGACATGCAGTAGTACAGGAGTTGCGTTTCGACATCATCTCTATTGTGGGCTCTCCCTCTAAGATAGAGCGCATCGACCATCTGGTTGATGCCTTCAATCCATTACTGGTCTTATAGCAGTGGGTGAACAGTCAGCTCCTTTTTGACAGGGGGCTTCCCTGTTGTTGGCAGAACTGAGTGATTTTTGAAACTTATATTTACATATTATTATAATGAATACAAAGATAATCAAGTTAGAGGAGACAGACTCTACCAATACATATTTGAAGAACTATTCTCCTTCAGATGATGAGGAGATGGTGGTCGCTGTAGCCGACTACCAGACTGCTGGTCGCGGTCAAGGCACACATGCATGGGAGAGTGAACGCGGAAAGAACCTCCTCTTCAGTATCTTGGTGCGTCCGGTGTGGGTGCCGGTAACCCGTCAGTTTCTTTTGTCTATGGCAGGAGCCATAGCCTTGAAAGATGTTCTTGATACCTATACCGAGGGCATTACCTTGAAATGGCCCAACGACGTATACTGGTATGACAAAAAGATAAGTGGAACGCTGATAGAGACTTCGATATGTTCGCAGGGCATCAAGCGATGCGTCTTTGGCATAGGACTCAATGTGAACCAAGAAGAGTTTGTGAGTGATGCTCCCAATCCTGTGTCGCTGCGTCAGATTTTGGGACATGATATAGACCGCGAAGAATTGTTGCAGAAGATCTTGGATGCCTTTGCCGGTTATTACGAACTTCTGCGTCGTGCTGACTATATGGATGTTTCCGGTATTTACCATCAGTCGCTTTATCGCCGTAAGGGTTATCATTGGTATGAGGACAAGGATGGTGAGTTCGAGGGTGCCATCGTAGAGGTAGAGGATGATGGACATCTCATTCTGCACGATAAGCAAGGCCACATCCGCTCCTATTCTTTTGGCGAAATCAAGATCAAGTTGTAAGCAGGGCAAGAGATTATTTCTGTCCACACAAAAAGAGAAAACATTATTAATTAAAATATTCAACGAATATGGCAAAATTTAAGAGAATTCTCCTGAAGTTGAGTGGAGAAAGTTTGATGGGAAGCCAGAGCTATGGCATCGACCCAGAACGATTGAGCGACTATGCACGCCAAATCAAGGAAGTACACGAGATGGGTGTACAGATTGGTATTGTGATAGGCGGAGGCAACATATTCAGAGGACTTAGCGGAAGTCAGAAGGGTTTCGACCGTGTAAAGGGCGACCAGATGGGAATGTGCGCTACCGTCATCAATTCCTTGGCTCTGAGTAGTGCCTTAGGCGCTATTGGCGTAAAGAACAAAGTGCTTACAGCCATTCGTATGGAGCCCATTGGCGAGTTCTATAGCAAGTGGAAAGCCATCGAGGCAATGGAGGCTGGCTATATCTGTATCTTCTCTGCAGGTACCGGCAGTCCATATTTCACCACAGATACTGGTTCTTCATTGCGTGGCATCGAGATCGAGGCCGACGTGATGCTCAAGGGAACCCGAGTAGACGGCATCTATACCGCCGATCCGGAGAAAGACCCAACTGCCACGAAGTTTAGTGAGATTACCTACGACGAAATCTACACAAAGGGCTTGAAGGTGATGGATCTCACCGCCACCACTATGTGCAAGGAGAACAACCTTCCTATTTATGTCTTCAATATGGATGTCGTAGGCAACCTTAAGAAGGTCATGGAAGGCGAGGAGATTGGTACTCTCGTTCACAATTAGTCCTGCCCGTAAAGCATACTTGCTCTCTTAGGATGAGAGAATAGGAGTTGGAATTTGGCTTCTTTCTTGCCGATTTGAGAGCATTAAATATAAAAAGGGCTTGCTTCGTAATGAAACAAGCCCTTTGTTATGATGATATGTTTTTATTTTTTCTTCTTTAAGAACAGGAAGAGTGATGTCAGGACATACACCAAGATGATAAGCCACCATGCCTGCAGGAATCCAATAGCCCCTTCGCTGACAATGGCTAATGCCAATACGATAACGGTGAAGGCGATGAAAACATATTTCACCTCATTGCCCTTGAATGACCATTGTTTGAACTTAAGGGCAAACAATGGCAACTCACATACCAACAGGTAGCTGGTGATAAGGATGAGTGCCAAGATGATGAATACCGACCAACTGTGGACGGTGAGCCATTCTGGATTGAAGACAATCAGCGAGCCCCAGAAGAGAGCGTTGGCAGGAGTAGGCACACCAATAAAAGAGGTTGACTGTCTTTCGTCGAGATTGAATTTCGCCAGTCTCAGTGCCGAGAATGCCGCGATGATAAAGGCTGCATAAGGCAACACAGGTCGCAAACTCTCTAAGAAGGATGGGTATTCCATCACATACAGTTGCGAAAATACGATAGTGGCAGGAGCCACACCGAATGTCACGTCGTCAGCCAAAGAGTCGAGCTCCTTGCCGATAGGCGATGATACATGCAGCAGTCGGGCGCTCATGCCGTCGAAGAAATCGAACATGGCACCAATGATAATCCACAATAAAGCCAGCTTTGGTGAACCGCCAAAGGCAAACGATGTCGCGATGCAGCCCGAAATCAGGTTGCAGCAAGTTATCGTGTTTGGAATATGTTTCTTAATACTCATTTATTTCAGTTTTGCGATGATTGTCTGATCACCAGTAGTTGATTGTCCCATCTTTACGCATACCTCAGAGCCTAAAGGCAAGTATACATCCACACGTGAGCCCAACTTGATGAATCCCAGGTGCTCATCAATATAGCACTCCTCGCCCTCCTTGGCATAGGTTACGATACGGCGTGCTACGGCACCAGCAATCTGTCGGCACAACACATCCACCCCCTTGGGTGTGGTAATCATTGTGTCGGCATGCTCGTTCTCCTCGCTTGCCTTTGGCAACCAGGCTTTGTGGTAGTTGCCGTCTACGTGCTTCACGAATTTCACCTTTCCGTCAACGGGGAACCAGTTGGCGTGTACGTTCCAAAGACTCATGAAGATGGAAATCATCAGTCGGCGGTCGTTGAAGTAGGGCGCATTGTCCACCTCTTCAATAACTACGATCTTGCCATCTGCCGGTGCCACCACCAAGTTGTCGGTGTCTTCAATATTCAAGTATCTTATTGGACATCTGTAGAAGTTGAGTACGATACCATATACCGTACCAAAGACTACTACGAAAATCCAGAAAGGAATCTTGTTGTCAATGGTGCTCCATAAGATTGCGGCGATTGCTACTATTGCTATCATCCCATACACGAGTTGGTCTGTACCTTCACGGTGTAATCTAATTTTCTTTAGTTTCTTTATTCTTTGTCCCATAAGGTAGGATTGAGTTTTTAATGCTGCAAAGGTACACCATTTTTGTCGTTTTTGCAAATTTTTCTCCTTTTTCTTTTGGTTATGTCAACTTTTACCCGTAACTTTGAACTCAAATTTTGAGTTTTACGCATAAAAATGGAAGATTTCATTCATTTACATGTTCATACCCAGTATTCCATTCTCGATGGTCAGTCCAGGATTCCCCGTCTTGTGGACAAGGCTATTGCCGATGGCATGAAGGGTATGGCCATTACCGACCATGGTGTGATGTTCGGCATCAAGGAGCTTTGCGACTATTGCGCCAAGGTGAACAAAGGCAGAAAGAAAGAGGGATTGGAACCTTTCAAGCCCATCATAGGCTGTGAGATGTATGTAGCCCATCGCCGCAAGGAAGACCGTGAGAAGGATAAAGGCGATATGAGTGGTTATCACCTCATTGTGCTGGCAAAGAATTATAATGGATATAAGAACCTCATCAAGCTGGTGAGCAACTCGTGGGTGGACGGATATTATATGCGTCCACGTACCGACCGTGCTGATTTGGAAAAGTATCATGAAGACCTCATTGTCTGTTCGGCCTGTATCGCAGGAGAAGTGCCACGCAAGATACTGAACGGCGATATCGAAGGAGCCCGTGAGGCATGCGAGTGGTATCATCGTGTCTTTGGCGATGATTATTATCTGGAGTTGCAGCGCCACGAGGTGACCGACCCTTCTGTCCTTGCCAACCGCGAGGCCTTCCCCATGCAGCAACGGGCCAACAAGGTACTTATAGAGATGTCAAAGGAGTATGGCATCAAGTTGGTTTGTACCAACGACTGCCACTTCGAGGACAAAGAGACAGCAGAGGCTCACGACCATCTGCTCTGTCTGGCAACGGGCAAGGACCTTGATGATCCTAACCGTATGCGCTACTCCAAGCAGGAGTGGTTCAAGACCCGTGAGGAGATGAACGCCATCTTCTCTGATGTTCCCGAGGCACTTTCCAATACCTTGGAGGTGCTCGACAAGGTGGAGGTCTATAGCATCGACCATGGCCCCATTATGCCTTTCTTCCCCATTCCGGAGAGCTTCGGTACCGAGGAGCAGTTGCGTGAGCGAGTTTCCGAGGAGGAACTCTATCATGAGTTCACCACCGATGAGAATGGGCAGAATCCACTCTCGCCCGAGGAAGGACAGAAAGTAATCGACCGTCTGGGAGGCTACGACAAAATATACCGCATCAAGTTTGAGGCAGAGTACCTGCGCTACCTTGCTTACGAGGGAGCCAAGAAACTCTATGGCGACCCGCTTCCTGCCAATGTCGACGAGCATGTCAACTTCGAGCTTCATGTGATGAAGACCATGGGTTTCCCTGGCTACTTCCTCATCGTGTCCGACTTTATCAGGGCTGCCCGCGAGGAGTTGGGTGTCATGGTAGGTCCTGGCCGTGGTTCGGCGGCAGGTTCTGTCGTGGCTTATTGCTTGGGCATTACCAAGATTGACCCTTTGAAATATGACTTGCTGTTTGAGCGTTTCTTGAATCCTGACCGTGTCAACCTGCCTGATATTGATACCGACTTCGATGACGATGGTCGAGGCAAGGTGCTGCGATGGGTGATGGATAAGTATGGACACGAGAATTGTGCCCATATTATTACCTATGGCAGTATGGCCACCAAGAACTCCATCAAGGATGTGGCGCGTGTGGAGAAACTGCCACTCGACAGGGCGAATGCCCTTTGTAAGGCGATTCCTGACCGACTGCCTGATGGAGCGAAGATGAATCTGACCAATGCCATCAAGTACACCCCCGAACTGCAGCAGGCAGAATTCTCTTCTGATATACGCGAGAGCAACACCATCAAATATGCCAAGATGCTCGAGGGCACCGTGCGAGGAACAGGTATTCATGCCTGTGGCTTCATTATTTGTCGTGACCCTATCAGCAACTGGGTACCGGTATCTACTGCCGACGACCCAGACTTCCCTGGTCTGAAGACAGCCGTGACCCAGTATGATGGCCATGTCATCGAGACCACGGGACTTATCAAGATGGACTTCCTGGGTCTTAAGACCCTGTCAGAGATGAAGGAGGCTTGCAAGGTTATCAAGCAGACCACTGGTGATGTCATCGATCTTGATACGTTGCCCATCGATGATGAACTGACTTATCAGCTTTATCAGCGGGGACAGACCATCGGAACCTTCCAGTTTGAGTCACCCGGTATGCAGAAGTATCTCCGTGAGCTGAAGCCTACCGTCTTCGAGGACCTCATCGCCATGAATGCTCTCTACCGTCCGGGTCCTATGGACTATATCCCCTCGTTCATTGCCCGTAAGAACGGAAAGGAACCTATCGAGTACGATATCCCCTGCATGGAGAAATACCTCAAGGACACGTATGGCATTACTGTATATCAGGAGCAGGTGATGCTTCTCTCACGCCAGTTGGCAAACTTCACCCGAGGTGAGAGTGATGCCCTTCGTAAGGCGATGGGTAAGAAGAAGAAGGACATTGTAGACGCAATGAAACCTAAGTTCATCAAGCAGGGACAAGAGAACGGCCACGACCCTAAGGTGCTCGAGAAGATATGGGGCGATTGGGAAAAGTTCGCCTCCTATGCCTTCAACAAGTCGCATGCCACCTGCTATTCATGGGTAGCTTATCAGACAGCCTATCTCAAGGCACATTATCCTGCCGAATACATGGCTGCGCTGATGACCCGCCGCTTCTCTCAGATTACCGAGATTACCAAACTCATGGAGGAGTGCCAGTCGATGAATATCAAGACCTTGGGGCCTGATGTCAATGAGAGTTATCGTGCATTCGGTGTGAACGAGCATGGCGAGATACGTTTTGGCCTTTCTGCCATCAAGGGTATGGGAACTCCTGCAGCCGATGCCATTGTGGCAGAACGCGAGAAGAACGGACCTTACAAAGATATCTTTGATTTTGCCCAGCGTGTCGACTTCAGCAATGTCAACCGAAAGGCATTCGAAAGCCTGGCGCTGAGTGGTGGCTTCGACAGTTTCGGAATACCCCGCGAGAACTTCTTTGGTGTCAATAACAAGAACGAGATGTTCCTCGACACCTTGGTAAGATATGGTCAGCTTTATCAGCGCGAGCAGCACGAGGCTGTCACCTCTCTCTTTGGAGGACTCGACGCCATAGAGATAGCCACACCTCCCATTCCTCATGCCGAAGGATGGAGCACCATCGAACGACTGAACAAGGAGCGCGACTTGGTGGGTATTTATCTCTCGGCTCATCCTTTGGACGACTATAGTGTGGTGCTGAACTCTATGTGCAACACCCATTGTGCTGAGTTAGGCGACAAGCCCTCGCTTGCCAAGAAAGAGAATATAGTCTTTGGCGGCATCATCACCGGAGTGAAGTCGAAGTTCACCAAGAAGGGAAATCCCTGCGGCTTCGTCACGATAGAAGATTTCGAAGGCTCCGGCGAGTTGGCTCTCTTTGGTGAGGACTGGGGACAGTGGAAGGGTATGTTCACCGAGGGCTGTACCGTCTTTGTTACGGCGAAGTGTCAGTCACGTTATGGCAACGACCAGTATCTCGACTTCAAGGTTTCGAGTGTGGAGTATCTCCAGACGGTAAAGGAGAAAAAGTTGGACAAACTCACCATCACGATAGATAGTGATATCATCAACGATACGTTGGTGAGCGACTTGAGCACACTCCTTGCCCGCGACAATGAGGAAAGTCGTACCCAGCTCTTCCTCCGCATACACGAAGTGGAGAGCAACGACTATATCCTTATGAGGGCCCAAGACAAGACGGTGAATGTAGACAAGAACCTCATCCAGTTCATCGAGGACAATCCCAAAATGTCGTATAGCATTAACTGATGTCTCGAAAAGTCATAGCCTTTTGGGTGGTGTCTCAACTGCTGTATGGGATATGAGCTTTGGCATATTATTTGCAGTAATTATATGAACAATACAAACAATTAAAAATAAGAAAAAATGGAAGTTACAATTACAACCGAGAATTTCGAGAGTTATAAGAATGGTTCGCTGCCTTTGGTAGTTGACCTTTGGGCAACATGGTGCGGTCCTTGCCGTATGTTGGCACCCATCGTGTCTGAGCTTGCTTCAGAGTATGATGGCAAGATAGTAGTAGGTAAATGTGATGTGGAAGAGAACGAGGATATCGCCATGGAGTTTGGTGTTCGTAATATCCCTACCCTTCTCTTCTTCAAGGATGGTAAGCTCGTTGACAAGTTTGTTGGTTCTGCTAAAAAGCCAGCCCTTGTCGAGAAGTTCCAGGCACTCCTCTAATCCCCAATTGCTTCATAAAAAAGCATGGCTTTCCGCCATGCTTTTTTTTTGACTATGATAGAAATAGTGCTAAAATCTCCTCTCACATTCCCATTAACGATAGATGAATAACGAATGCGATACTTGAGTTATCACCCTTGAATTCCGTTAAAACTTTCACTTCATACTGAGAGAAATCTTGCTCTTATACTATATAACTCTTTTTTTTAGCCTATGAAAGTTCCGTTCAGAGTCTTTGAATGTCCGTTCAAAGCCTTTGAATGTGCGTTCAGAGCCTTTGAATGTGCGTTCAAAGCCTTTGAACGGAGAATATACTGTGGTTCAACGAAATTTTCGCTGTGGTTTAGCGATTTTAGTTGACCACTCTAAGTGTTATTGATAATATGAGTTGACTCAGTTATTGCTTATTTATAATTCACGTTGACTTACTTATATTTTAGTCATACTTATAGTTAATTACTTATGTCATTCGTAGCAAGTATAAGGCTGTGAGTGCTGGAGAAAGTCAGAAGAACAGAATGTGAGGAATACATCATCCTTGAGATGTTGCAAAATGAAAAAACGCATATATAATATAATGTACGCGTGCGAACGTGAGCATAAATATTATATATGCGATTGGTTTTCCTGCTTTTGTGCAGGGTTAGAAGGAGATGGTGCGGGAGCCGTCTGCTTCTGTGGTGATGTGAACTTTGGTGACATCTTCTGGTAGAAGGGACTCTATGAGTTCTGGCCACTCTAAGAAGCAGAGGTTGCCACCATAGAAGTAGTCTTCGTAGCCCATGTCGTACACTTCGTCTATCTTCTTGATGCGGTAGAAGTCGAAGTGGTATATGGGGTCGCCATTGCCTGAGGTGTATTCGTTGACGAGTGCAAAGGTGGGGGAGGTGATGACGTCTTCTACTCCTAATTCTTCACACAATGCCTTGATGAAGGTAGTTTTGCCAGCTCCCATCTTGCCGTAAAAGGCGAAGACTTTGCTGTCACCCATGTTCGAGATGAACGCCTTTGCTGCGTTGTGTATGTTCTCTAATGAGTTGATTTTTATTTCCATATTGCTATATTTTTTATTAAGTTGTGCCCTTTGGACTATGTCTTGTTGGGCTTTGTGTTATTTGTTCTGTTCTTGAGTTTTCTCCTTTACCGATGGTCATGAAACCTTCTGTCATCTATCGCTTTCGGGGTGAGAGGGTGATCATAGGGATGAGCATCTCTTCCATGGAGATGCCTCCATGCTGGAAGGTGTCCTTATAGTAGGAAACGTAATAGTTGTAATTGTTCGGATAGGCGAAGAAGGAATCGCCATAGGCAAACACATACGAGGTGCTGATGTTGGGCGCAGGAAGCAGTGCCTTGTGTGGGTCTTTGATGACAAATACGTCCTTGGCACTATAGGCAAGGTTCTTGCCTAACTTGTAGCGCAGGTTTGTGTTGGTGTTGCGGTCGCCTACGATCTTCAGAGGCTTGGTGGCTCTTATGCTGCCATGGTCGGTGGTGATAATGACTTTATAATTGCTTTGCGACAGGAGTTTGAAGAGTTCGGACAACACAGAGTGGTGAAGCCAGCTCTGAGTAATGCTGCGATAGGCAGACTCGTTGTTGGCTAACTCGCGGACCATCTTCGACTCGGTGCGGGCATGGGAGAGCATGTCTATGAAGTTGATGACTACCACATTCAGGTCGTAGTTTTTCAGCTCATTATACTTGTCAAGAAATTTGTCGGCTCCCATGGAGTCGTTGATCTTATGATAGCTGAAGGTGTTGTGACGACGATATCGGTCGAACTGAGTCTGTATGAGGGGTGCCTCGTTGAGGTTCTTGCCTTCTTCCTCTTCCTCGTCTACCCACAGGTCTGGAAACATCTGGGCTATCTTGTCTGGCATCAGTCCACTGAAGATGGCATTGCGTGCATACTGGGTGGCAGTGGGGAGAATGCTCATATACATATCTTCCTCGATGTCGAAGAGGTCACCGATGTCATGTGCCAACACATTCCACTGGTCGTAGCGGAAATTGTCGATAACGATGAGGAAAACTTTCTCGCCCTGGTTGAGGTGAGGGAATATCTTGGTCTTGAAGACATCGGGGCTCATGCAGGGGCGTTCCTCGTTCTGGCTGAGGGATGCGAGCTGCTGCATCCAGTCGAGATAGTTCTTGGAAACATACTTGGCAAAGCCTAAGTTGGCCTCTTCCTTCTGCATCTGCAGCATCTCGGTCATCGGGCTGTTCGTGCTGCTGAGCTCCAGTTCCCACTTCACGAGTCGACGGTAGATATCCATCCAGTCTTTCCAGGTGCGGCTGTCCATGATCTGCATTGCCAACTGCTGGTACTCTTGCTGGTAGCTGCTTTGGGTTACCTCGCTGACAATCTCGCGCTGATGGATGTTCTTCTTGAGCGACAGGAGAATCTGGTTGGGGTTGACGGGCTTGATGAGATAGTCGGCTATCTTGGAGCCGATGGCCTGGTTCATGATGTCTTCTTCCTCGCTCTTGGTACACATTACCACAGGTGTGGCAGGTTGTATGTCCTTGATTTGCTGCAGTGTCTCCAGACCGCTGAGTCCTGGCATCATCTCGTCGAGCAAGATGAGGTCGAAGGTCTGCTGGCGGCACTGCTCGATGGCGTCGGCTCCGTTGCTTACTGTGACAACTTGGTAACCTTTCTCGAGGAAGATGATGTGGGCCTTGAGAAGTTCCACCTCATCATCTACCCATAATAATAGTCCGTTGTTCATATTTCTAAAATCCTTCTAATTCAAAATATTCGTCTTCCAGATCATAGGAGTCTTCTTTTTTCTCCTTGTTGTCTTTCTGATTTTTCTTTTCTTCTGTCTTGTTGTCTTTAGCCTTGGGGGCTGCTGTGTTCTTATTGGCTGCCTTTGACGGGGCAGTCTGGTCTGTCTTTGCAGTCTTGCCAGTCTTTGCAGTCTTGTCAGTCTTTGCAGGTTGGCTTGTCTTTGCAGGCTGATTTGTCTTTGCTGTATTGACAGGTTGGGGTTCCTCCTTGATGACAGTTGTGCCTGAAGCAGGCTGGGCAGGTTGCGCTTCCTCCTTGATGATATTGCTGTTTTGGGCAGGCTGCGTTTCCTCCTTGATGGTGGTTGTGCCCTGAGCATTCTGTTGTTGCTGAGGCTCTTCGGGTATAGTCATCGTATTATCGGAAGATGCCTGGTTGTCTGTCTTCTCCTCTGTAACGACGATGGTTGTCGAGGTGTTCTGCTCTTCCAGTTCTGGGTTCTCATCGGCTTCCTTTTCGTCAGAGGATGCAGAGGATTCTTCCTTTTCGGTGATGATCTCTGCCGGCTCGTCAAGTAAGTCTGTCTGGATAGGCTTCACTGGGGCGAAGTGCTTCAGATAGAACTTGTCGTAGTCGCTATAGGCATACTGGGTGCCCAACAGCGAGAGGTTCTCTTGGCTGATGAGATAGGTGCGCGACTTACTCAGAAGGCGCACAATTTGTGTCTGATGCAGTACGTCGTGGGCATAGAGGCGTGCCTCGTCGTAATTACGGAAACCTGTGATCTGCATGAGATGGATGCCGTCGCGTTCTTCGATGTTGATATCAAAGTTGCGGACAAGATAGGTTGTGAAGTTGAACTTCGCCATCTCGAAGAGCAGTTGGTTCTCGTTGACAGAGTCGGGTTGATAGGCAAAGAGGAACACGAAGTCGGTCTGTCGCTCTGGGCTGAATGCCTTCTGTGCAGTCCGCTCGTTCTCATTGAGTACGGTGCTGCGTCGCTCCCATACGTTCTCCAGGTCGAACTTGCCGCCATGGAGACGTTTTCCGGCATTGACTCCATTGACTATCATACCAGCCATCTCGCTGAGTCTGCCCTCAGGATATTTCTCGACCAGGGTCTTCATATCTGCCACGCATCCTTGCGCATCGCCCTGATTCAACTTGCTCAGAGCGCCGATAAAGATAAACTTGTCACGGTTGGCACCCATGGGGAAACGGGTGGATGATATATCAGAGTTGGACAGTACCGTCTGGTATTTCCCCAGTTTGAAAGCCTCGTAGGACGCAGCATAGAGCGAGTCTTCTATGTGGACACCAAACTTGGCATTGTCGGCATAGTAGGGGTCGGTAAGAAGTGTGGTCCACTTACTCTCTGGGTATTCCTTCTTGAGTCGCTCTACATAGGTGTTGGCTGTAGAAGGCATGTGCTTGCGTGAGTAGAGCAGATAGAGATGATAGAGCACATCGTCCATGTGTTCATAATCCTTGAAATGTTCCTCAATGCGTCGCAGGGCTTTCTCGCTCAGTGGCAGGTTGTCGAGCTTGTCCTTGAAGATGACTCCAGAGTGATACAGACCATCGGTGAGCAAGGCGTTGCTTGCCTGCAACTGTTCAGCGGTGAAGGGGATTTGTGCCAGATAGTATTCGCGTTTGTGAGGATCGTTCTGGGCACTGTCGGCTATCTGCTTGATGGAGTCTTCCTGTATGGATGCCTGCGCCAAGGAGTCGCGCATCTCGTCGGTCATCTCCTCTGCTCCCTGAGCTGAGGCTACAACGGTCTTGTTGATACGCTGCCAGTTGTCTACATTCTCGCGCTTGCCCCACTGACGCTGGAAGGATGTCTTACCCTGACTTACAGCTATGGGGTTGTAGAAATACCAGGCACTGTTGGCCTTCGATGCTGCAGGCGATGATGTTTGTGACGGACGGTTGTTGGCAGAGGTATTGCCCATTCCTCCATTCTGAGCCAACTGGCGCTGGGCATTCTCTTCGGCCTGCTGGTTGCGTTCTTCTTTTTCCTTCTTCTTCAGAAGGGTTATCACTCGGTCGATGGCGGCATTGCGGTCGGACTCACTCATGGTGGCAAGTTGCTGGAGAGAATCCTGCAAGTGGACAGCCTCGGTATAGGGTACGAGTTCGTCGAGTACTTTGGAACGCTCGGACAGTTGGGCATAGTCCTTGCGGTCTTTGTCCAACAGGCCGATGGCCTCACCATAACAGCGGCGTGCATCTGAATAGAGCTCCTTGACCCAATATAGGTCGCCCAAGTGGAGGAGCAGTACACCTTTCTCTATACCGTTGCGTGTTGACTTTGTGTTGCCTTTCTCGTAAGAGGAGATAGCATTGAGGGTGTCACGTTTCAGCAGGTAGATATTACCCATGGCATAATAGAGTTGGTCGAGATACTCCTTATTCTTATCGGAGGCAGCCATTCGGCGCAGACGGGAAAGAACCTGCTTGGTATTGGTAGATGCCATCACCTCGCTCATAGAGATGCGGGCATTGAACTCTAACTCGTAGGGCGGGTTGAGGCGTATCACGTGCTTGAAGGCCTTGTAGGCCTCGGTCTTACGACCCAATGCAGCCTGCAGCTGGCCCATGAGATACCACTCGCGGGCTTTCTGTTTGCGGCGCATCTCATGCTTGATGACTTTGCGCAGGTAGGGGATGGCCTTGTCGAACTGCTGGGTGTGGATGTAATAATCCGTATAGGTGTAGTCCCATTCTTTCTGGGCACGCCAGTGGATGGAGTCGCGCTGCATATTGCGGATGATGTCTTCGGCATCGTACATCCAGTTCTGTTCGATATAGCATTTAGCCAACCATGCCTTTGCACGGCCGTAGATGGCAGGCTGGGTCTCGAAGAGCCGGCTCATATAGGCAAAGGTGGAAGCGGCATTCTCGAAGTCGCCTTGATAGAACTGCGAACGGCCCATCAGCATCCAAGCCTTCCAGATGAAGGGATTGTACTCTCTGCGGTTGAGCCACTCGATGTCCTTGGCTGTCTTTCGGCGACTCTTGTTCCATTCGGGGCGCTGCTTGATGCTGTGGCGCTGGATGGCTTTCTGACATTTCTCGATGGCACGGTCGTAGTTGCCCTTGCCCAATTCGCGGCTGTTCTTGTTGCCTACGGTATAAAGGGGGATGATTTCGGTATAGTTATCCTTGTTGCCCTGCTCTTTCTCGAGCGAGGCATCGATATAAGCCAAGGTGCCATTATAGTATATATTGTACTTGGAGTGGAAGGCATGCAGCCATCTGTTGCGCGCAGTATTTTTCTGCGTAGAACAACCTGTCACGGCGATGAGGGCTATGACGAGGATGAGGATAATATGAAGGGCAGAATGCTGTTTCACGTTGATGGCTTTTGTTTCTTATAAATGTTTTTTATTTCTTATAAAACTGAGATATGCCTGCTTTTATTGTCTTGCAGAGGGCAAAAGTGAGGATACTTACAAAGATGATGGTGGCTCCTGAGGGAACATTGAACTGATAGCTGACGAGGAGCCCGATGAGGCAGTCGAACCAGCCCACGATGATGCTATAGAGGATAAGCCGCCTGTAACTGTAGGTGAAGATACTGGCCGTCATCTGTGGAATGGTAAGCAGACTGATGGCAAGGACTATACCCACCATCTTGAGGGTGGCGACGATGGTCATGGCGATGAGTGCCATCATCGTATATTCTATCAGGGCGACGGGAAGATGCTGCGAAAGAGAAAAGGTGCGGTCGAATGCCACACTTTGGATTGGTCGTAGAAAAAGAGTAAAGAGTATGCAGACAAATGCCGTGAGAATGCCCAACAGCCAGAGATCGCCTGTGCCGATGGTGAGAATGCTGCCGAAGAGAAAAGATGGCAGGTCGGGCATGAAACCTGGAGTAAGGAAACAGCAGATGATGCCCACACTCATGCCCAGAGTCCAGAACATGGCAATGGCGGAGTCCTGACGTATGTCCTTGCGTGAGGAAGTCCATTGTACGCCGAAAGCGCTGAGTATGGCAAATATCATTGCAGACAGGATGGGGTTGATGCCGGCAAACACTCCTATGCCTATGCCTCCAAACGAGGCATGGGTGATACCGCCACTGATAAAGACAAGGCGGCGGGTTACGATGTAGGTTCCTATGAAACCGCAAAGGATGCTTGCCAGGAAAGCTCCTGCAAGGGCGTTCTGGAAAAATGTATATTCGAGTATGTTCATGAGGCTACGTGGCTTTCCTGTATAAATGCTATGACTTCGTCCTTCAGCGTGTCGGGAAGGTTGATGCCCCGGAGAATGAGGCTTCTGTTCCAGGCTGCCACTTCCTCGGGATGCATGGTATAGAGGACTTCGGAGAATTCTTCTACTTCCTGAGGTGTATAGTCATGGGACTCGCGACCTCGGAAACGGTCCAACTCCTCATCGTCGAAATATTCGATTTCTTTGACCGATGCTTCCATCAGGCATTCTTGCTCGCATTTGGCATTATCGCCATTGCAGGTGTTGCAGGAAACTCCTTCCTGAATAGGTGATTCGGGACCATTGCGATGGCTCAAGATGCCTAATAGAGCAGAGATGATGCCCAAGACCACGAGGGATATGATGAGATATAGCATGGGATGTACGGATAGATTCTTACTGTTTGTGAGAAGACAAGGGAATTATGCCTTCTCGGTGATAATGAAACCTACAGAGCGGAGATCTTCCCAGAAGTGGGGATATGACTTGGTGACGACCTCGGGATGATTGATCTGCAACTGTGGAAACTTGAATGCCAGAGGTGCGAAGGCCATTGCCATGCGATGGTCTTCATAGGTGTCGATAGGCTCAAGGGTAGGCTCGCAGGTCTCGCCTTCCCAGATGAGGGTGTTGTCATTCTCGTCGCGAATGACATAACCCACTTTTCTGAGCTCTCGCTTCAATGCCTCTATACGGTCGGTCTCCTTGATCTTCAATGTGGCAAGACCGGTGAAACGGAAGTGTACTCCCATCGCACAACAGGCTACTACGATGGTTTGTGCCAGGTCTGGAGAACCCGTGAAATCGTAGTCAAGGCGTGGTAATGTACAGCGGTGGGCCTTCAGCTTGAGTGGGGCTATACGGTCGCGTAACTCAAAATCGCTCTTCACTCCCAACAGGCTGAAGATGTATTTCACCACAGAGTCGCCCTGCTTGGTGCAGTCTGACAGACCATCCAACTGCAGTTCCGAGTCACGATTGGCATTGAGGGCCATGATCTCGTACCAGTAGGACGATGCACTCCAGTCGCTCTCTATAGTGTAGTCTTCTATCTTGGCATAGGGTTGGGGTGCTATGGTAATGGTGTCGATATCAGTCCATTTGGCATCGGCACCAAACTGACGCATGGTCCACAGGGTGAGGTCTATATAAGGACGGGAGGCTATCTCGCCTGTGAGTTTCAGCTCGAGACCTTTCTGTAACACCGGACCTATCATCAGCAGGGCAGAGATATACTGCGAGCTGATACTGCCTACTACCTCTATCTGGCCACCCTCGAGAGGTTTGCCTTCTATGCGGAGTGGGGGAAAGCCTTCTTTCTCTACATACTCGATGTCGGCTCCCAAACGGCGGAGGGCATCTACAAGAATGGCTATAGGACGGTTCTTCATGCGTTCGGTTCCCGTGATGGTATGCGAGCCTGGTGTGCTTGCCAGATAGGCGGTCATAAAACGCATGGCGGTGCCTGCTGCCTTGATGTTGATGGTCTCGGGCATGTCACGAAGTGCGGCTACTATTACTTCTGTATCATCGCAGTCGCTCAGATGGCTAAGAGGAAAGGTGCAGCCTGCCATAGCATGGATGACAAGGGCGCGGTTGCAGATACTCTTGGAGGCTGGCAACTGGATAGTACTGTTGATCTGTTGGGGTGCTTGAATGATATATGTCATGTTATGTTTTGTTTTCTGTGTTATTTGACGATGATTACTGGTAAGTCGAGAGGCTCATCAGTAGCTGTCTCTGTGGAGCGAGTGTTAGGACGCTCTTTTTTGGGGCCAGGAATGAGGGGACTGTAGTAGAGTACCTGGCGTATGCGCTCACGCTGTTGGGCTGTGAACTGATAGTTAAGGCTCATGGAATAGTCCATCAGGTTGATGGAGCTCCAAGTATCGCCTGTGTCGTTTTGACGAGAAATCATATCAGACAGGAGGACGATGACATCTTTTCCTGCCGATTCGGCTTCTTGTCGTTTGTTTTCTATATATTGGGAAAGCCACGTGTTGTAGGCTGGTCGGTTATAACTCTTTGTGTCGGTGCAATAATCGGTATCGGCATACGACTCGATGGGTTTGTTGTCTTTTTCTGCAAAGACATGATGCAGACCAAGATAATGTCCTAACTCGTGGGCAAGTGTGGCATTGGCATCGTAGATGAGATTTTCGGTGTTCTCGGATTCTGAAGTTATGCCTTTGTATCGGTTGCTCTCATAGTAGATGTACTTACTGTTGATGCAGAGGCAGTGAGCGTATTTCAGATTGCTCTTGGACAGTTTGGTACGCTTGGTGTTATTGAGACCTTCTATCTGGGGATAGCCTGCTCCCTGATAGGGCATCACACTGATGCCCAAAGTGATAGAAGATTCGTCTTTTGTCTGGTCGAAGGGGTATACCATCACGTTGATGTATTCGTTGGGATCCCATACATATTTGGTGTATCGGCGTGAGTTGTCGCCCATGAACTTTTCGCAGTCAATGGGGTAGGTGCCAGTCCATTTGATATATTCAACTCCTGGTTGTGTTAAGGTTTGATTTTGCTCGTTCTTCTCGGCAAGGACAAAACGGATGTGGATATTCTCGCTGTTGTCGTATTCCTGATATGTATAGACGTTGCCTTGATAGAGCTCATTGACATGGGCAACGAGTTCTTTGATTCTGGTATAGTCTACATACTGTTTCCTGTCCTGACGGTCTTGATAGAGTACGTGGAATATCACGGGTATCTGGTATTCATAGTCGTCGCTTGTTATCTCATCGTTGTCGCGGTCTTGCTCTATATCAGCATAGAATTCTTCTGTGCTGCTGTTACAGCAAGTGAGGGTGGCGCCTATTATGCATAACAGGATGCTATATATATAATGTTTCATGTGTGCGTACTTATTTATTATAATGTTGCAAAATTACAAAAAATATCGTAGATTCATACATAAAAGAGGATATATTTTTCTAAAAACAGTAAGGGCGTATCCTGCTTGATGCAGAGAAGTGCAGGCTCTGCAGTATAATATATGGCTGGGGACTTACTCGCTTATCATTTCTGTTTTGTTTATGCCGCTTGTAATCTTCCTGCTTGATTTTTGCTGGAGGATTAACTGATGTTTACAAAATGTTAGTAAATAGAGGGTGTAAAGAAGAATGTGTGGAGTGGTAATTGACAAAGTGTAAGTAAAACGTGGAAAAACTTTTGAATTCTCACTTTGTGTGCGTTACAAATTGCAAAATAAAATAGCCTCAAAAAATATGATAAAATTGCGTTAAGGAAAAATACAACTTACTCAAATTATTACTATCTTTGCATCAGAAAAAAGATATAAACCTTTAAAACGTAGTAACAATGAAACGAATTATATTTTTGTCAGTTATGATGCTCGTGACCATCGCAAGTTTTGGTCGTAAGCACGTGGAAAATGCAACAGTAGTTGCTGACACCATTTTTTATGCTGAGAATATGAGTAATGTGGCAAATGCTGATCAGGCTGCTTATTATCGTATTTTGATGACAACAGGAAGTGGTATCACCAAGAAAAATGTCTTCCAGGACTTTTATATGAATGGAAACCTCAGAGCCGAGGGCGGATATAGCTTCATCGACTTGGGTGATGACCGTAACACCGTTTTCAACGGAGAAGTTACTTCTTACTACAAGAATGGTAAGGAAAAGTGGCACGGAAAGTATGTCAATGGCAAACGTGAGGGTTACTTTACATTGCAGCTTCGCGATGGTGGTGTAGCCGTGGTACAGTTTAAGGGAGGTAAGTCAGTACATGACTTCTTTACAGTAACTTACCAGAACGGTAACATTGAAAAGAAACCTCTTTCTGAAATCAAGGGTTTGTTGTAAAGATGTGTCAAATCGAATCTCTCTTATATAAATTATAATTTTATGTTGATATGACCTATATGAGGGCTATCTTCCGTGAGGAAGGTAGCCCTCTCTTCTTTTTTTGTGGTCTTGTCTCAAGAAGAAATTCTACTTGTGGCGATTGGCCCGCTGCTGGCGATACTTAGCTTTCTGTCGTGCAGATCCGCTGCCGTGGGCGCCAGTGATATATTTCTTTTTCTTGGCCTTGGTCTTTACCTTGCCGTCGTCCTCCTTCTTGGGGCCTCCTCCGGCTTTGAATACCATGCCACCCATGATAATATCATCAATATCATTCATATTCTTTTGTCTTTAAATGGTGTTGATGTTGTTTTTAAAAAATATTTTCTTCTCTCGGTAGTTACAGACTCCCACCACTGATTAGTGGTGGAAGAGTCGTACGTGGGTGAATGCCATGGCTATGCCATACTTGTCGCAGGTCTCGATAACATTATCATCTCGGATACTGCCACCAGCCTGGGCAATATATTCTACTCCACTCTTGTGGGCACGTTCGATGTTGTCACCAAATGGGAAGAAGGCGTCACTGCCTACAGATACACCTGTGTTCTGGGCAATCCATGCTTTCTTTTCCTCACGGGTCAATGGCTCTGGCTTCTCGCTGAAGAAGTTCTGCCATACACCATCCTGCAGCACGTCTTCCCATTCATCGCTGATATATACGTTGATGGTGTTGTCGCGGTCGGCACGGCGGATTCCCTCTTTGAAAGGAAGATTCATCACCTTGGGACATTGACGCAACCACCATTCGTCTGCCTTGGAACCAGCCAGACGTGTGCAGTGGATGCGGCTCTGCTGACCAGCACCGATACCGATGGCCTGACCATCTTTCACATAGCATACAGAGTTGCTCTGTGTGTATTTCAACGTGATGAGCGAGATGATGAGGTCGCGCTTTGCCTCTGCTGTGAATGTCTTGTTTTTGGTAGGGATGTCTTCAAACAAGGCTGGATCGTCGAGTTTCACCTCGTTGCGGCCCTGCTCGAAGGTAATGCCGAATACCTGCTTGTGCTCGATAGGTGTTGGCACAAAGTCGGGGGCTATCTTGATGACATTGTACGTGCCCTTGCGCTTTGCCTTCAGAATTTCTATTGCCTCAGGAGTATAGTCTGGAGCTATCACGCCATCGCTAACCTCTCGTTTGATGAGGGTGGCTGTGGCAGCATCGCATGTGTCACTCAAAGCAACAAAGTCGCCGTAAGAACACATACGGTCGGCACCGCGTGCACGTGCATAGGCACAAGCCAATGGTGACAGTTCGATGTTGACGTCATCGACAAAATAGATTTTCTTCAGTGTGTCGCTCAGTGGAAGACCAATGGCTGCTCCTGCAGGAGAAACGTGTTTGAAACTTGCTGCTGCTGGAATGCCTGTAGCTGCCTTCAGCTCTTTAACGAGCTGCCATGAATTGAGAGCATCGAGAAAATTGATGTAGCCAGGGCGGCCATTAATAACTTCGAGGGGAAGTTCACTGCCATCCTCCATGTAGATTCGAGATGGCTTTTGGTTTGGATTACAACCGTACTTTAATGCTAATTCTTTCATTGCAAAGTTCTGTTTGTTAAGAATTTGCTGCAAAGTTACAAAAAATCTCTCTTTTTGTACCATTCATAAGAACTTTTTTGTACTTTTGCAACCAAAATAGAGAATTTCAAACACGTTAGGTTATGAAAAATGATTTGACTCATCTCACAAGTGAAATCGAAAAGAAGGTTGGTAAGAAGATTCCGGTTGGAGCTGATTTTGAGAAATTGGCCTCTTTCTTTGCTATCAAGCATCACATCAAACTGAATGCTGATGCGCTTCATAAGGTGTGGAACTATGTGAGTGGAAAGGAAAAACCAACCAAGAAAACACTGAACAAGTTGGCGCTTTTTGTGGGGTATCAGAGTTGGGATGATTTCCATGAGGCTCTGCATGGAGATGATGACGGAAATCTCAATTACGAAGTGGAGGAGGAGAAGAAATCGGATCCCTCCAACTATGATGATATTTAAGTCGGAATGTTACCGAAGAAAAACCTTTGCAGGTATGGATATAGAAAAAGGAGACTCGACAATGTGTATTGTGAGTCTCCTTTATCTTTTTACTTAGGATTGTAAGCGGAGTAAAATTATTCAGCGTTCTTCTGAATAGTCTTCTTCTCAGCGATACGAGCCTTCTTACCTGTAAGGGCACGGAGGTAGTACAACTTAGCACGACGTACTTTACCATGCTTGTTCACCTCGATAGAATCGATAGCAGGTGACTCGATAGGGAAGATACGCTCAACACCTACTGTACCTGACATCTTACGAACGGTGAAACGCTTCTTGTCGCCATGGCCGGAAATCTTGATAACTACACCACGGTAGAGCTGGATACGCTCCTTAGAACCCTCGACGATTTTGTAAGCGACTGTGATAGTATCACCTGCCTTGAACTCAGGGAACTTCTTGCCGGTTGCAAATGCTTCTTCAGCAACTTTAATTAAATCCATTTTGTTTTATAATTAAATATTGTTTGTCGTTCCAACGCAACATAGACGAGCCACTCGTCAGCCCGTGCCAGCGGTTACGCCGAAAAGCGGGTGCAAAGTTACAACTTTCTTGTTTCTTCCAAATTTTCAGAGACTTTCTTCTTTTTTATATGATATTTTTTTTTGTTCTTCTTGTTTTTTTAGTGTATCTTTGCAATAAGAAATAAAACAAGTTGAATCATGAGAAATAAATGTTTAGTTATTCCTGCATTTCTTTTGGCTACTTGGGGTATATCTACTCCTTGCGTGGCTCAGAAGTACAAGGTTACAAAGGTGCAGCGTTCCCGTATTTTGGTGGATAAGAGATTTGATCAGAATCCTGATGCTCAGGCAGCTGTCTTTATAGCACCTTATAAGCATAAGGTGGACAGTATTATGAGTCCTGTTGTGGGTGAGACAGCTCACTATATGGCTGCTGGTCGTCCAGAGAGTGAATTGAGCAACCTGCTTTGTGATATTTTGGTATGGGCTGGTAAGGATTTCGAAGAGAAGCCTGTGTTCTCCGTTTATAATATGGGTGGTATTCGTGCAGCCTTGGCTAAGGGAAAACAAATGGTTGGTGATGTCAATGATATGGCTCCTTTCGAGAATAAGATATGTTTCCTTACTTTGACGGGTAAGGATGTGCTTGAACTTTTTTCTCAGATTGCCATGCGTGGTGGTGAGGGCGTAAGTCATGCTGTAAAAATGGATATCTCGAAAGATGGGAAGCTTTTGGATGCTACACTCAACGGACAACCTATAGATGAGAAGGCTTCTTACCGGGTGGCAACGCTTGATTATCTGGCTGAAGGCAACGACCAGTTGACAGCCTTTAAGAAAGGAACGGATGTCTTTGCGCCCAAACAGAGAGAGAACAATGTGCGCTTCATTATCATGAATTATTTTCGTGAACAGGCTGCACAAGGAATGTGTGTGGAATCTAAAGTGGAAGGTCGTATAGTTATCAAATAATATCTATGATGAAGAAATATTTTTTTGCTGTGGTAATGTGTTGCATTACTTTCAGTTCTTGGGCACAGAAACAGTTGGTGGTGCTGCATACGAATGATACACATAGTTGTGTGATGCCTCTGAATCCTAATTTGGCTGATACGGCTATTGCAGACAGAGGTGGTTTCCTTCGTAGGGTGAACATGGTGAAGCAGGAAAGGCAGAAGAATCCAGACCTTCTGCTCTTCGATAGTGGCGATTTCTCACAAGGTTCACCTTATTACACACTCTTTAAAGGTGATGTAGAGGTGGGACTGATGAATGAGATGGGATATGATGCTGCCACGATAGGTAATCATGAGTTTGATTTTGGTATTGATAACATGGTTCGGCTTTTCAAGAAGGCTAAGTTTCCTATAGTTTGTTCCAACTATGATTTCACTGGTACGCCTTTGAAGGACATTGTTAAGCCTTGGGTTGTATTGAAACGCGGGGGAGTGAAAATCGGAGTCTTTGGTTTGGGACCTCAGTTGGAAGGACTTGTCACTGCTGCCAATTATGGGCCGATCAAGTATCTTGATCCTATAAAAACAGCTTTGGAAACGGCTACTTTCTTAAAGAAAAAGAAGAAATGCGACATCATTATTTGTATTTCGCACTTGGGATGGAATGTGGAGAATACAGATGATGTCCAGACAATACCCGGCACTCGCTATATCGATTTGGTATTGGGAGGTCATTCACATACTTATTTCAAGGAATTGAGATATGTGAAGGATTTGGACGGAAAGCTTGTTCCTGTCGACCAAAATGGAAAGAATGCCATTTGGGTGGGCAAGATAGTCTTGGATTACTCGAAATAAAAAGTCAATGCTATCATTTTGCTGTGTGCTTTCTGGGAAGCCATAGCATATGGTAGCATATTTTTATCCTTTATATTATTAATGTGCCCTTTGTCAACTGTGTTGCTGATTCCATACATGAATTTCAGTTCCGGTCTTAATTTGAAGAACGGAAGATATAAGTCACATCCTACTCCGATTTCTAAGAACAGGTCTGTTTTCTTTAGTTTGATATAATCGTCATTGCTGTTGTTCAGGTTGAACATCGGATTGATACCCGCCATGATGTATGGTCGGTGATTGTTAAAGCGGGGAGCAGCAAAGATGAGGTCTACTGCTGTAGAGAGATAGGCAGTTTTCATCTCTTGCATCTTCTCGGTAGACCGGTCGTTGGCATCTTTCTCCAGCAGGTTGCGATAGGTAAGATGACGGGTGCCGAAATACATGGCAGGAGCTACTCGTAGTTGGAAGTTGGTGTTGAGACGAAGCTCACCCAGTACGCCTACGGTGAATCCTGCATCCCATCTGTCTTGATCGACGGTGACGCATGATTCTACTTCTTGACCTTCCTCGTTGATATAGGTTTGATGACCCGTATTCACCAACTCTAAGTCTTGTAGGTGTGTGCCTACCAATACACCAAAGTGGAAAGTACGAAGGTCGGTATAGGGACGATTCTCTACGGTACGTTCCTGAGCCTGTGCCTGGAAGAGTACTGATCCGATAAGGGATATGATGATAAATATCTTCTTTTTCATATTCTTATAACGGAATACATGGATTCTTATTGCCCTCAACTTATTTCGAAAGAGTATAAATTATAAAAAAAAATGATACCTACATGTAGGTATTTGAAAAATTATTGTTATCTTTGCACCATACTTAATAGGTATAGATTAAAACAGATTGAACAAAACATTATTAATATTAAAACTTTATTATTATGGCTTACGTAATTGGTGACGATTGTATCGCTTGCGGTACATGTATTGATGAGTGTCCATCAGGTGCTATCTCTGAGGGCGAGAAGTATTCTATCGACCCAGACGCTTGCACAGAGTGTGGCACTTGCGCTGATGTTTGTCCTAACGAGGCTATCAGTCTTCCTTAATTATTAAGGAAAGATACTTTAGTTACATAAAACATCTTGGGCGGCTCTTTGAGTCGCTCTTTTTTTGTTTCTTTTGTTTTGAAATCTATTTTTTATTTCTGCCTTTATTATAAGGTTCACAAGTAGGTGTATATTTTATTATTACACATTTTCACTTCAATCTTATCACTCAATCGAGTATAAAAAAGCGGAACTCCTTCTGGAATTCCGCTCTTGAATATTTCTTGTTTCTTATTATTCTGCTGTAGCTTTTGTGCCCTTTTCGATGGCATCCTTAGCATATTTGTTTTCAGGATCCAACTGGAGCAATTTCTCCCAGTATGGTTTGGCCTTTTCAAAGTCCTGCTTGTCATAGTTGTAGATGAAGCCCATGTACTGATAAGCCTGCTTCAAGTAGCCGACTTCGTCAGCGTCACACTGCTTTGCCTCAAGCTCCTTGATTACTTCCTCATATGCTGGGATAGCCATATCGTCCAACTCGCTTTGGAATGCAGTGTTACCTTCCTGTAGTTTGGCGAATGCCTTCAATGAAGGATATTTCTCAGCAAGTTTGTCGTAAACACTAATGGCTTTTTCTATGTTCTGAACTTTAGTTTCTGCATTCTTCTTAGCCTTGTTGACATAGATTTCAGCCAACTTCATGAAGTCTGTAGGAGCTGCATCTGGGTTTTTGTCCATATACTGCTGGCTGTATTCCAACGCTTTGTCCTCATCACCCTTTTGTTTGTATGCTTCAGAGATGTACTGCAATGGCTTAGGATCGTCGGCCTTGAGCTGCAATGCCTTCTCATACTGAGCGATACCTTCATCGTACTGTTTGTTGCCTACCAATGCCATACCATAGTAAGTATAGTCTCTTGATGTCTTCTTGATAGAGTCTGTACCCATGATGACCTGTGCATGCTGGAGAGCTACATCGAATTTCTCGATATCTACAGCAGACCATACAGCAACTCTGTGGAAGGTAGGATCTTTTGGGAACTTCTGCAATCCACTCTCAGAGAGTGTCAATGCCTCATCCTTCTTGTTGACCATATAGTCGGTGATAGCGTAAGCTACATAGATATATTCCTCCAACTTGTTAGGATCGGTCTGCTTGAAGAGATCGTAAGCCTTGTCGTACTTACCATTGCTGTAGAATGTGTAACCTGCCATAGCCTCGTAAGGATATTCTGGGTTCACTTCCTTCAGCTTCTTTAGTGTCTCTGCGCTTCTTGCAGGGTCAATCTTTTGATATACATTGGCATAGCTGATGTATCCTTGAGGATTCTTAGGATCCATGACTATACAGTCGTTGTAGCTTGCAGCAGCATCACCACCATTGTCCTGCAATGCGTAGATATCACCTTTCAGGATATAGGCGTCACCAAAGTTTTTAAACTTCATGGTGATAGCATCTGCTACAGCCATAGCCTTTTCATACTGCTTGTTGATAGCAAGAATGTTACCCAAAGCTACAAGAGCCTTCGGGTCTTTCTTAAACTCTTTCTGGTACTCCTTCAGGGACTTATCAAAATCCTTTGAGGTTGTGTTACCAGACTTGATATTTGCCTCTATCGACTTCAGCATGTCCTTATAGTTGACATCCTGAGCCATTGCTGGCATTGACAAACCCATCATCAATGCGGCAGCCACTAAATATTTAATTGCTTTCATAATCTCAATTTTTATTTGTGTGATTACTATTTTTATTCATTAGATGACACCTTCATCCAGAAAGTTTAATCGGATTCTTATTTTTTAATATTTACTTTCTTGTAGGTTATATCGCCTCTATAGGGAAGTAGACCTGATTTGAATACAATCAACTGTCCCCGTGGGTTCGTGATGTAGTTGGCAAAACTCCATGGGAGCGCCTTGTGTGGGTCTACTACTATAGCATATAATGTTCTTACGAATGGATATCTTCCGTCGAGTAGGTAAGCCTGATAGGGTTGCCAACTGTTCGATGGAGTTGCCTTGTCTTTGATAGACACTCGCATGACATGAATATTCTTCTTAAAGGTGGTGTTGGTGGAATCTCGACGGTCGTTCAACCAGTTAGAACCAATTACACCGATAGCGCCTGGAGTCTCGTCTACGAAGTCAATTACCTGCTTGCTTGTTTTGGCTGCCATGATTTTGGCACCCATCTTTTCGCCATGCAATACTGAGTCAACAACCCAGTTGGTAGTAGCCGAGCGAGTATTGTCGAAGATGACTTCGATGTCTCCTCTTTTAGAACCAGGAACAATGTCGCTCCATTTTGTGGCTTTTCCTGTCAGGACACGTTTGATGTCGTTTACCGTTATACAAGTATCTTGGTTGTTCTTGTTGACGATAAAAGCCAATCCATCGTATCCGATAGGGAAGACTGAAGGAATAACATTGCTTTTCGATTTCAAGTATGCAATCTCGCTATCTTTCAGATGACGAGTTGTGAATAAAAGAGTAGTCTTGAAATCTTTGATCATCTGAAGTCCTGTGACTTCATCTGAATAAATGGGCTTGAGTTTTGCCTTTGGAAATTCAAACTCAAACTGTGTTCTCTCCTCGTCGATGATAGGGCTCAGACTTTCGTCTGCATAGAATTCAATAGTGCCCGACGTAGGAGTATCTGTTCTACCATCTTTGGCTTTCTTCTCACCACATGATGAGAAGAAAGCCATTGATAGTGATATTAATCCTATAAAAATATAAGATGTTCTTTTCATTCTATTACTGCAATCTAAATACAACTGGAACTGTGTACTTCACACGTACGGCAGAACCATTCTGCTTACCTGGACTCCACCTTGGCATACTTCTTACAACTCGAGAAGCCTCGCGGTCGAGTGATGGGTCTACAGAACGTACAACCCTTACATCAGTGATAGAGCCATCACGCTCTACAACGAATGATACGATTACACGACCTTGTACACCATTCTCCTGAGCGACAACAGGATACTTTGTGTTGCTTGAGAGGAAAGCCTGCAAGGCAGCTGCGCCGCCAGGGAAGTGAGGCATCTCTTCTACAACATCAAACACCTTGTTAGAAACCTCAGGCTTTGGAGCTGGTGGTGGTGGTGGAGCTGCTACGGCGATATCGCTTCTTACAGCTTCAGCCAGACGGTCTTTAGTACCTTCCTTGTTCTCAGTACCTACGGCCACCTTCTCATCCAGTTTATCCATTTGCTTTACCTGATTTTCCTCTTTTACGAGTTCATCCTTCTTGATGACAGGTGCAGTAAACTTCTGAGTCTCGCGAGCCACAGGTATCTCCTTTTTAGGTTCAATCTTTGGCTTCACTGGCTCTTTCTTCTTTTCTTCTTTCTTAGCTTGCTGCTGGAGTTTAGCCAACTCCATAGCTTCCATGTATGCTTGCTGTTCTTCGGCCTGTTTCTGTTCGATAACCTTCCAAGCCAAGAATCCACCTACGAGAGCTGCAGCGATGACCAAGATCAGAAGAGCCTTGATGTTTCGACCAGAAGTACCCTTACGGAGCTGGTAAGCACCATACTCCTTGTTCTTTCCGGCGAAAACCATTTCGACCCATTTAGGATCGTATAGATCTATTTTTGCCATTTCTTTCTTGTTTTAATTGTTAGCAATCATCTTACATCTTAACGTTTCTTGACTTGAGAAGCTTCTCGTCGTCAGCGCTAATCTTGTCGATGACATACGTACCAATGTTCAAAATCTGCATTTCATCGAGTGCGTCAACCATATTCTTGTACGAAGCATTGTCAGTAGGCTTGATGACGATTGTCAGGGTTGGGATTTTACCATCCTTTAAGTTACCTGCCTTCAAGTCACTCAATTTCTTCTGATAGATGCTGTCAGGATATTGTTTTGGATTCTTAGAACGCTCCATGTTTAACTCCTTAACAGCGAGTGCGATTCTCTCTACTGGACGTGTACCGTTCTCTGTAGCATGCTCTCTCAAGACCTTACGGATACCATTGGTGCCCCATGTTGTCTCCTTAATCCATGTAGGATCGTCGTACTTAGGGATACCAGCACCATAGTAAATCTTGTTGTCTGCAGTTACATAGAGTGTCACAGTCTCAGAAGCTTTAGCCTCATTCTTGTTCTCGTCGTTCTGGTTCTCATCATTACTTGGCATTGTCAGCTCCATAGTCTGAGGTTTGCTCAAAGATGTACACAGCATGAAGAACGTGATAAGAAGCATAAGCATATCCACCATAGGCGTAAAGTCTACGCGGACATTCATTTTCTTTTGTTTGCTTTCTTTCTTAGCCATTTATTCGTCCCCCTGTTGTTTTAACTGTGTAATCATATAGTAATGACTCTCGTCCATATCCTGGAGTTCGTTCATCACTCTCTTAACTGTCTTATATGGAGTAGAAGCATCAGCCTTGAGGGCAATCTTGATGTCCTCGTTTGTCTGGCGAGCAGCGTTTACCCACTGCTGGAACTCGCTCATACCACCATTAATACTGTCGAGAGGAATACCTTTCTGCTGGAGATACTGTGGACGCTTAGAAGCATTCATAGCCAAGTAAGTCTTCAGGTCGCCCATTGGGACACCAAATGTACCCTCACTCTTGAATGTCTCTATCATCTTAGGTGTCAGCTCCACACCGAAAGCATCAGTCATAGTGCTCAGTGAAGCACCCAGCTGATCAGTATTATCAATACTCATAAATACTTGGCCCTCGCCGGTAGGATTACCAGCCTTGTCCTTTTCAGGATTTACCAAGATAGTCAAGACTCCGTTCTCAGGCACCTTGATTTCAGACACAGAACCTGGTGTGTTTACCTTTACAGGCTCATTCTTTACGAAAGTAGAGGTGAGCATGAAGAAGGTAAGCAACAGGGTCATAACGTCTGACATAGGCGTCATATCGATCCAGATGTCACTCTTCTTAATTTTTACTTTACCCATAGCGATAAAATTTTAAAAGGGTTAGCAAAAATTAAGCCTCTTCTGCGTGGTTTGCTTCGTATGTCTGAGCAATTGAGAATAACCTACCTCGTCGAGGGCGTAAGTCAACTTATCAACCTTGTTGGTGAATGTGTTGTAAGATACAACAGCACACCAAGATGTCAAAATACCGAATGCGGTGTTGATCAACGCCTCAGAAATACCTACAGAAAGTGCTGCTGAGTCAGCGCCACCACCTTCACCCATGGCCTGGAATGACTTGATCATACCGGTTACAGTACCGAGAAGACCAGTAAGAGTACCAAGAGTTACGATTGTAGCGATGATAGGCAAGTTCATTGTCAGAGTAGGCATCTCCAACTGAGTAGCCTCCTCATGAGCCTGCTGGATCTTAGCTACCTTCTGAGCCTTCTTCAAAGAAGCGTTAGCGCCAGACTCCATTGACTTGTAAGCGTTCAAAGAAGCCATAACAACGTTGGCTACAGTACCGCGCTGCTTGTTGCAGAGCTGCTCAGCCTTAGCGAAATCGTTAGCGTTCAAAGCTGCCTTGATGTTTGCAACGAACTTAGGAAGAGCACCTTTACCAGTAGCGGTCTTGAGGGCCATCCAACGCTCGATAGTCATTGCCAATACGGTGAGCAACAATGTGTGAATTACAGGTACGATAACACCACCTTTGTAGATTGTACCCCAAATGTCTGCTGGGTGATCCTGTACACCTGGATCCTGGAAGTGCATGTCGTTTCCGAACCATGTGAAGAACAAAGTGAATGCGATGATAGCACATACCACGATGATCCAGAATGCGCCTCTTACTCCCTGAAAGCCCTCAGATTTTTTCTTAGGGGCTGCTTGTTTTGTAGTTGCCATAATTTTACTTTTTTTAAATTATTAGTTAATAAATTATTTGAATGTTTTTTCTCTAATGTTTTGTAGACCTTATTTGTGTCAAGACAAAGTTTGGTTTTTTCTGTTACTAAGGGCAAAGATAATAATTAAAAATAAAACACGAAACGCATTTAAGAAGTTTTAACGAGATATTGAATGTATTTAATCAATATCTCGTTGTTTAAGTCGTTTTCTACGCTTTTATTGTGCGTTTTTACCGATTTCTTATTCGTTTGCTGTTGTTTCTTTTCGATTACTTGAGCTTGCCCAACGCCTCCTTGATTCGGCGTATTGCCTCTACGATATTCTCATCGCTTGTGGCGTAACTCATACGGAAACAATCTGGGTCTCCGAAAGCGTCACCTCCCACAGTAGCCACGTGAGCCTCTTCCAAGAGATACATAGCCAGGTCTGTGGAATTGTTGATGGTACGGTCGCCTGTGCTCTTGCCATAGAAGCTGCTGCATTTTGGGAAGAGATAGAAGGCTCCCTGTGGCATGTTCACTTCAAGACCCGGTACTTCTTTAGCCAACTTTACGATGAGGTTGCGACGGCGTTCGAAAGCTTGGCGCATGTTCTCTACGGCACTTTGGTCGAGTGTATAGGCTGCCTCGGCTGCTTTCTGGCTCACAGAACATGTACCGCTGGTGTACTGTCCCTGCAGTTTGTTACATCCCTTGATGATCCACTCAGGACCTGCGAGGAATCCGATACGCCAACCTGTCATGGCATAAGCCTTTGATACACCGTTGGCAATGATGACCTGTTCCTTCATGTCAGGTTCCTGTGCGATGCTGTGGTGCTTGCCGATATAGTTGATGTGTTCGTAAATCTCATCAGCCAATACGAAAACTTCCTTGTGTCTTCTCAGCACATCAGCGAGTGCTGCCAACTCTTCCTTAGAATAGACGCTACCTGTAGGGTTGCTTGGGGAGCAGAGGATGAGCATCTTGGTCTTGGGAGTGATGGCTTGTTCCAACTGCTCGGCTGTCATTTTGAAGTCCTGGTCGAAACCTGCGTTTACGATGACAGGTACACCGCCAGCCAGTTTCACCATCTGTGGATAGCTTACCCAGTAAGGTGCAGGGATGATGACCTCATCACCAGGATTTACCAAGGCGAGTACTGCGTTGCAGACGCACTGCTTGCCGCCAGTACCTACGATTACCTCGTTGGCAGTATAGTCAAGATTGTTCTCGTTTTTCAGTTTGGCAACAATTGCTTTTCTCAAGTCAGGGTATCCTGGAACAGGAGAGTAACGAGAGTAATTTTCGTCGATAGCCTTTTTGGCTGCCTCTTTGATGTTGTCAGGTGTGTTGAAATCGGGTTCTCCCACGCTCATGTTGATCACGTCGATTCCCTGAGCCTTCATTTCACTGCTTTTCTGCGACATCGCCAGCGTTGCTGATGGTGCCAATCTGTTAAGACGATCTGATAATTGTGCCATAATTTATATCAATGTTTATAATTCGACTGCAAAAGTAATCATTTTATTTCTTTTGCGGAAAGAAACATGTTATTATTTAACTTTTTGTATCTAAATTGTTACATTCTGCCATGTTTAACCCAGGTGAAGCACATGTCCCATGCGGTCTCTCTTGGTTTTGAGGTATCGCTCATTGTATTTGTTGGGAGTGGTCTCGATGGCGATATTCTCTACGATTTCCAGTCCGTAGGCCTCCAGTCCGACACGTTTTACGGGGTTGTTTGTCATCAGGCGCATTTTGTGTACACCGAGATGGCGCAGCATCTGTGCTCCGCAGCCATAGTCGCGCTCGTCGGGTTTGAATCCGAGGTGAGTGTTGGCATCGACGGTGTCGTAGCCCTCCTCCTGCTGGAGCTTGTAGGCGGCAATCTTGTTCATCAGTCCGATGCCGCGGCCCTCCTGCTGCATGTAGATGAGCACACCTTTGCCCTCCTTCTCGATCATCTCCATGGCCTTGTGAAGCTGGTCGCCGCAGTCGCAGCGCTTCGTTCCGAGGATGTCGCCGGTGGCGCAGGAGGAGTGGACACGTACGAGGATAGGCTCTTCTTCGTTCCATTCACCCTTGATGAGGGCCATGTGCTCCAGTCCGTTGCTTGCCTGGCGGAAAGGAATGAGATGGAAGTGACCGTATTCTGTAGGCAGGTCTACCTCTTCACCTATTTCTATCAGCGACTCTTTTTGAGTCGGTATTCTATCATGTCTTTGATGGAGATGACTTTCAACCCCCATTCCTTAGCAAACTTCAGGAGTTGTGGCAGGCGGGCCATGGTGCCATCTTCGTTCATGATTTCCATCAGTGCGCCGGCAGGGTAGAGTCCCGCCATCTTGCAAAGGTCGATGGCGGCCTCGGTATGTCCGCTTCTGCGCAGCACTCCGTTGTCTTGTGCATATAGTGGGTTGATATGTCCTGGACGTCCAAAGGTCTTGGATGTGGAGTTGGGGTCGGCCAGGGCTTTGATGGTCTCAGCTCTGTCGTGTGCAGATACTCCAGTGCTGCATCCTTCGAGTTTGTCGACGGTGACGGTGAATGGAGTTCCAAGCATGGATGTGTTCTCTGAAACCTGGTGGGGCAGATCCAGCTCATCGCATCGGCTGATGGTGATAGGTGCGCAGAGTACACCGCGGGCATGTTTGAGCATGAAGTTTACCTTGTCTGCATCAATCTTCTCTGCTGCTATGATGAGGTCGCCTTCGTTCTCTCGGTCTTCATCGTCTACTACGATAACGAATTTTCCTTCTTTGAAGTCTTCTACGGCTTCTTCTATGCTATTCAATCTTACGTCTTCCATTTTCTAATTGATACCTTATTATATATAGTTACATTTCTTTAGTTCTCATGATGATGTCGTTGTTCACCTGCGTCACCACTTTCAGGTCTCTGTACAGTCGCAGGCGGAAACTCCACATTCTAAGGTAGAGCACAGTGCCTAAAGGAACGATGAGGGCTGCCAGGATATTGAGCCATTTACGTTCGAATGGACGTGTGTGAGCCTTGGGCGAGAGTACGGGATACTGGTTGATGTTGTGCAGGATATATTTGTTCTTTGTATTCGACAAGTCTTCTATCACTGCTTCCAGTTCGTTGCTGATGCGCTCTATCTCATGATCGGGCTGATATTTGAAGAACACATTGATGAAGTTGGGCCATTTCTTGAGTCTGTGCTCCTTGTTGTATGCCTCGATATCTTCGTTGATGTGTTTCAGCTTGACGGCGTCCTCTGTGTATGCTGGGTCGTTGATGATGACCTCCTTGCCAAAGATATGTCGTTTGAGTCGTATTCCCAAAAGCTTGAATATAAACTCTTTGTACATGTCTATGTTGAATACCGTCGAGTCGTTGGTTGCCTTGTAGGTGACGAATACCGCTAAAGGTCCCAGTACGGCAGTGGCAAGTCCTTTTCCAAACCATATAGCCCAAATTCCGCTTCGGCTCATTCGGTATCCAGTGTTGTCGAGAATAAAGAAGGTGATGAAAACCAGTACCGAGATGATGACAGGGAATCCCAATCCTCCTTTTCGGATGATGGCACCCAGCGGTGCTCCGATGAAGAAGAAGATGAGGCACGACAACGCCAGCGTGAACTTGTTGATGGCCTCTATCTTGTGGTCTCTTATCAGTCGGTCGCCCACATTGGTGATCATACTCTTGAAGTCGAGGTCGTTCATGGCTTGCTGCACGTCGGATGAAGCGTAGTTTACTACCGACAGCCTGCGCTCTGTAGGCATCTTCTCGAACAGAGAGTCGATATTCATCTTTGTTGCAGCAGCTTTTTTTACAGCCTGTAGCGAGTCTTGCTTGCTCATGAATGGCTGGTGATAGTATCTTATTCTGGCATCAGCCAGGTACATTCTTCCTATTGAGTCGTACGACTGGTTGATGGAGTCGATGTCGTGTTCTATCTTGGCAAGACTCTTCGCCTTGGCATTGTTTGACAGCGAACTGGCATCGGTGAGGCTGAAGTCGTTGTCGAAGTCGAGTACGATTTTCTTCGAGATGAAGGTCTCTCTTCGGTAGGGCACTGCGGCGCTGTTGGCAAGCTCGCTGCTCTGCATGTTCTCAAACCATTCTCCGCTGTACAGGCTCAGTACGAGGTGTTTCTTCTCGGCCGTACTCTGCAGCATACCCGAGTCGGCGAGGATAATGGCGGCATCCTCATAGCTGTTGGTCATGCGATAGATCATGATGCCGTACAACTTGCCCGTCTTGAGGTCTTTCTTCTGTACGTAGAGGTTGCAGTTGGGGATTCCATCATAGAAGATTCCCTCAGGGATTTCCAACTCAGGACTCTTCTGCTTCATCGAGATGAGAAGCTGTGCCAACTTCATGTTGGAGCTGGGACCGATGTTGTTCTGAAAGTAGAACGAGCTGACCATCACAAGAACCGTGATGATGATGAGCGACCTGAAAGCCTGCATCAGCGAGATGCCTGCGGCCTTGATGGCTGTCAGCTCAGAACTTTCTCCCAGGTTGCCGAAGGTGATAAGCGAAGAGAGCAGGATGGCCAAAGGCAGGGCCTGTGGTACAAGCATGAGTCCCATGTACCAGAAGAACTGCGCCATGACTTCCACCGACAAACCTTTACCTATCAGTTCGTCGATGTATCTCCACAGGAACTGCATCATCAGCACAAACTGGCAGATGAAGAATGTTCCCACGAAAAGCAGTCCGAATTGCTTCGCGATGAATATATGCTCTTATGCTGTATAAATGTTTTGCTTTAGCAATAAAAATCTCCGTTCCGTGATACGGAATGGCCATTCCGTAGTTTGGAACGAAGATTTGTCCTGTGGTCGAATTATTTTTTCGTTATTGATAATATGAGTTGACTCAGTTATTACTTATTTATAATTCACGTAGACTTACGATCATAGGTTTACAGAAGCACACGCCCTGAAGGTCTTAGGCTTATATGGAAGTAGCACGCCCTGGTCTATGAGCTTCTGTCCCTTCGTGTTGTGTGTTGCTTACTTGCGGAAGTTGAATATATAATGCTGCTATATATAATAAGGTGTAGTATCTTTCGGAAGAGTATAAAAAGCAAAAATATTACTTTTTTGCAAAATTCTTTCGAAATAATTTGCTCAGTTCAAAACTTTGTATTACCTTTGCACCCGCAAACAAGCAAACGTTTGCTCGGATGGCGGGATAGCTCAGTTGGTTAGAGCGTCGGATTCATAATCCGGAGGTCCCGGGATCGTAGCCCGGTCCCGCTACGAAGAAGCACTTGTGAACATTAGTTCTCAAGTGCTTTTTTCGTGTATGCTCGGCATGAGCATTGTCTAACGGGTGCAAGTCCCGAGTAAGCCCTAATAGCGGGAATTACATAGCCCAAGGCAAGGGTGTTCTTCGTGAGGTGAAATCTGAAAGAAGCCGGCGGCAAACATCTGACCTAACGGACAGAAACTTCATATAAGGCATATGACCGTGGGTAAGGCTGCACGACAAGCCAAAGCCCTATAGCTATTCGGAACGGTCGGTGTAAATGAAGTGGGTATAAGATGGAAAGACAATGCTCTTATCCGAGGAGGTCTCACGGACGCTTCAAATAGTTTTTTTTTTTACGAAAGAAGCGGAGTAAAGCTTGCCGTGAGAAGTCAGCAGATGCCATAGTATTGCAATAATCGATAACATTGCATGAAGGGCTGAACCTAACAATTAAACGATAGTAATTGAAACATACCTTATGAAGGAAAGAATGCAGAAAACATTATCCCAAGTTAATGGCTGCCCCCAAAGAGATAGGTCGGAAACCGAATGGTATGGGGGAGTGCAGACCTTCATGTGGATGTGTGAAGACAACATCGTGGAAGTACCATTCGACAAGGAATACCTTTTCGAGCAAATCCTTAGTCCTACGAATCTCAACCGAGCTTACAAGGCTGTTATGAGAAACAAAGGCTGTGGTGGTATCGACAAGATGTCATGTGAGCAGTTGCTCCCATGGCTCATGACCAACAAGGATGTGCTCATCCGTTCCTTGATGGACGGCTCTTACCGTCCGAACCCAGTGAAAAGGGTAGAAATACCCAAAGACAACGGCAAGATGCGCCTGTTGGGAATACCTACGGTTGTAGACCGTGTGGTGCAACAAGCCATCAACCAAGTACTGACTCCCATCTATGAGAACCAATTCTCCAAGACAAGCTACGGTTTCCGTCCGGGAAGAGGATGCCATGATGCACTGCGTGGAGCGCAAAGGATAATCAACGAGGGCTACACCTATGTAGTAGACCTCGACCTTGAACGCTTCTTCGACACCGTGAGCCATAGCAAGCTCATAGAAATCCTCAGCCGTACGATAAAAGACGGCAGAGTAGTCAGTCTTGTACACAAATATCTCCGAAGTGGTGTAATGAACAAAGGATTGTTTGAAGCGAGCGAGGAAGGAACTCCCCAAGGAGGACCGCTAAGTCCGTTGTTGAGTAACATCATGCTCAACGAATTGGATAAAGAACTCGAACGCAGAGGACTCCCCTTTGTGCGTTATGCTGACGACTCGATGATATTCTGCAAGTCTAAAAGGGCTGCAATGCGAGTGAAGGAGTCTATAACCCGATTTATAGAAAATGTTCTATATCTCAAAGTCAACAAGGAAAAGACCGTAGTGTCGTATGTGCGCGGAGTGAAATACCTCGGCTACTCCTTCTATGTGATGAAAGGCAAATGCCAACTCACGGTGCATCCCAAGTCCAAGGACAAGATGAAGTCAAAATTGAAAGAACTGACAAGTCGCAGCAACGGATGGGGATATGCCAAGAGAAAGCAAAAGCTGAAAGAATACATAAGAGGTTGGGTTGGCTATTATCACCTTGCCAATATGAAGCGTCTCTTGCTTGTAACAGACGAATGGCTAAGGCGTAGAATCCGCATGTGTATATGGAAAGCTTGGAAGAAAGCCAAGACAAAAGTGGCAAACCTCATCATATGTGGTATCAATAAATATCAAGCATACGAATGGGGTAATACTCGCAAGGGCTATTGGCGAATAGCTGATAGCCCTATTCTAAAAAGGGCGATAGATAACAATAAACTACGCTCCGCAGGGTATGCTACTTTAATAGGGTCGTATCTCGAATGGCACCCAAAATAGGAACCGCCGTATGCGGAACCGCATGTACGGTGGTGTGAGAGGTCGGAAAACGAAAGTAGGAAGAAAACTACTTCGTTTTCCTCCTACTCGATTTTTAGATAGTCAAAGAAAGAATAGGAATGTCTTTCTGGTGGCTTTCTAATTGTTGCATGATAGTTTTGTGGAAATCTAAAAAAATGCAAAGATGCCTTTGTTTCTCAAAAATATTCGTATTTTTGCGGATGAAAACTAATAGCTGCATATAAAAGCCTCTTTTTTAGAAGTCTTGAGTAGTTATTGAATCCAATTGTAAAGCCAAAACCAATCAATTTAATTTAAATTTTATTTATTTGTTTTGTTTTATATTTATTTTTTTCTATTTTTGCTTTGTCAAAATGAGGTTATTTTTAAGATATAATATATATGCATAGCTATATCAGTATAATTTGCATTATTTTGTTTAGCGTTTTATATGGCGTTTTATACTTCTCAAAACTTAAATGGAAGAGATACGTCGGAATAATCAATAGTGTTTTAATTTATTTTTTGCTTAATAAATTCCTTCATGAAGAATTTAATTTTGATTCTTGGAATGCGCTCTTAATCTTTGCCTTATACATTTCACTGATAGGATTAATAATAAAAGCTATTGAGAAAAAACTCAAACACATGATTTGATAATCATATTTGTGTGTTTATACTCAACATTCAATTCTGTGTCATAGGTGGCTCGGAATTGAATGTTGTTTTTTGTGTAATTTTATAGTAGTTAACCTCTTCCTGCTGTCATTGAACTGTCTCCTTGATATGAGATTAGGAATGTTGTCCTTGTACTCTTGCAATTTATAGTCGAACAACCACTTCTCACTATCAATGCTCTCGGTCTCTGCCGTCAAGGATAGCGCCACCACTTCCAAATCCGAAAACTTGGGAACAGGACCACGACGTGGAACATTACCCGATTCATTGACGAGATTTTCAGAGAATTGCTTGCATATCTCGAGTATTTTGACGAATTTTGTATAAAGGTTGTACATACGATGGTTTGGACTTAATGTTTTGAACACCACTAAGTTACTAAAAATCAGCGATATGTGCAACTTTTTACTCATATTTGTCAACTTAAATTAATTCCGCCAACGGGTAGTAGTTATATATTTGCAGACCATCAATCCGAGGATGGTTAAATGTCTCAAAAACCGCAAGTACTTATGATTGTTTTACGTAAGTACTCGCATTTGCTCTCGTAAGTTCATTCAATAGCCATCTCAAGTGCTTTTTTCGTTTTTAGATAGTCAAAGAAAGAATAGGAAAGCCTTTCTGGTGGCTTTCTAATTGTTGCATGATAGTTTTGTGGAAATCTAAAAAAATGCAAAGATGCCTTTGTTTCTCAAAAATATTCGTATTTTTGCGGATGAAAACGAATATGACCTTATTTTAACTTAAGAGATATGACTACTAAATGGAACTTTCGTATAGGTTCTCTATACCTTATTATATTATGCAGCCTGCTTCTTTGCTCGTGTGGCAACAAGCCCAAGAAGTATATTATCGGCGTTTCGCAATGCTCTATGGATGCTTGGCGAGAGAAACTGAACAGCGAGTTGCAGACAGCCGAGTATCTCAATGACTCAATAGAGGTGCGTCTGACTTCTGCCGATGACGACAATGACAGTCAGCTGTCGCAGATCAATTACTTTATCGACCAGGGTGTCAGTCTGCTCATCGTTTCTCCCAATCAGGTGAATACTATTTCTCCTGCCCTCGAAAGAGCACAGCAGAAGGGCATTCCTGTGATTCTTGTCGACCGTAAGACGCAATCGAAGAAGTATACTGCTTTTATCGGTTGTGACAACTATCTGTTAGGTAAATTGGTTGGCGATTATATCGCCCAGCGCCTGAAAGGAAAAGGACGTATAGTAGAGATACGTGGTCTTGACAATTCTTCTCCTGCCATCGACCGCCATCGCGGTTTTGTTGATGCTTTGAATGCCTATCCCGATTTGCAGATTGTGGCTTCTGAATCGGGTGACTGGAAGGAGCAGAGCGGTTCGGAGGTGATGAAACGAGTATTGTCCAAGACACAGGACTTCGATTATGTGTTTGCGCAGAACGACCGCATGGCTTATGGTGCCTATAAAGTAGCCTGTGAGCATGGCTTGAAGGACAAATGTCGTTTTGTGGGCGTAGACGGTTTGGCAGGTAAGCATGGCGGACTTGAGTTGGTAAGACAAGGAGTGTTGGAGGCTTCCATGCTTTATCCTACTAAGGGCGACGAGGTGATAGCTCTGGCTATGAAGATCTTGCGTCATGAGCCATTTGCCCGCGACAACTATCTGTCCACATCGATTGTAACCCGGAATAATGCCGAACTGATTCTGATGGAGGCGAAGGACAGCGAACGGCAGCGCAGCAGTCTTGACATGCTGCACAGGAAGGTTTCTCAATACAACTCGGCCTATCATGTGCAGCGGTTCTTTACCTTGGAACTTGTTCTGTTGGTAGTGCTCATCGTAGTAGTGGCAATTTATATGTTCCGCAGCTATCTTGTCAAGACCCGTCTTAACGAACAGCTTGCCCAGAGCAATGACGAGTTGAAGCAACTCAACGAGGAGGTGCTCGAACTGACACATTCGCGTCTGGTGTTCTTCACCAATATCAGTCATGAGCTCCGTACACCTTTGACGCTTATTGCCGACCCTGTGGAGATGTTGCTCGACGACCGTTCCATCAAGGGTAGGAACAGGGAACTTTTGCAGATGGTGCAGCGCAATGCTCTGTCGTTGCAGCAGTTGGTAGGCTCTATACTTGACTTCCGTAAGATACAGAACGGCAAAATGGAACTGAGTTTGAGCCGTTTCGATTTGCCAGAGGCCTTGCAGCAGTGGACGGGCGACTTTGCCATGACGGCACAGCGTAAGAAGATACAGTTGCATTTGGACACCTCGCATTTCTCTTCTGCCGATGTCGTGGCCGACAAGGAGAAACTCGCCCGTATAGTCTTCAATCTTCTGAGCAATGCCTTGAAGTACACCCCTGCAGGTGGCTTTATTCATGTGTCTTTGGCGGATGAGGGAGAACGGCTCCGCATAGAGGTGAAGGATTCGGGTAAAGGTATCGACAAGGAAGAACTCACCAAGGTGTTCGAGCGCTTTTTCCAGGCCAAGGGTGCGGCGAGTGGTACGGGCATCGGACTGGCTTTGGTCAAGTCGTTCGTAGAGTTGCATCATGGTGAGGTGAGGGTAGAGAGTGAACCAGGAAAAGGCACTTGTTTTATCGTCCTACTGCCCCGACAGCAAGAAGGTTTTGTGGAAGAACCACAGTCGGAAGCTGCCGATAAGTCTTCTTCTTTCAGCGATGACGGCTCGTTGCAGTATATTGACGACGGAGAACGTCATGGCGGCAAATTGCAGCAAATTATCAGCGAGCATGTCGAAAAGCCCACCATACTGATCATAGACGACAATAACGACATCCGACAATATGAGCGAACCCTCTTGCAGGACTATTATTTTGTGCTGGAGGCATCTGATGGAAGGGAGGGACTTGAGATAGCCCGCAAGGAAGTGCCCGATCTGGTGATATGCGATGTGATGATGCCAGTCATGGATGGACTGGAGTTTACGCAGCAGTTGAAGACCAATACTGCCACCTCGCACATTCCAGTCATCATGCTCACAGCAAAGAATCTGGAAGAGCATCGTGCAGAAGGTTATGAGCAGGGAGCCGACTCTTACATCACCAAGCCTTTCCATAGCAAGGTGCTTCTGGCTCGTGTGGAAAATCTGTTGCACCAGCGTGCCCATCTGCGTCAGCTCTTTGCACAGGGTGCTGCCGAAGGAAAAGAAACAGAGGAGGTGTCCAGACTGGACGACCGTGACAAGGCTTTTGTCAAGCAGTTGCACGACATCATCAAGTCGAACATGGGTAACAGCGATTTTGGTGTCGAGGATATCGGAGCCGAGATAGGACTGAGCCGTGTGCAGCTTTATCGTAAGGTGAAGGCCATCACCGGCTCGTCGGTAGTCGACCTTTTGCGCAAGGCTCGTCTTGCCAAGGCCCGTCGTCTGCTCGAAGCCAACAGCATGAACATCTCTGAGGTGGCTTACGAGGTGGGTTTCTCTTCACCTTCTTATTTCACCAAGTGTTTCAAGGATGAGTATGGAATGTTGCCTGGTGATGTGACAAATGGTTAACTGACAGTTGTCTTTCGTCCGGTTGTGATGCCGGAATATGTTGTAAATCGTTCATAGAATGGTAATCATGTTGTGTCAGAACATTTTCCTTTTTTCAAGATTTCTTTTTTCTTAGAATGATGAGAACCACACCTGCCAGGATGAGCAGGATGCCGATGCCCAAGCGCAACGAGAATGCCTCGCCAAAGATGAATACGCCGATGCAGACGGCTGTTACAGGTTCGAGAGCCCCCATGATGGCGGAAGGGGTGGAGCCTATCAGGTTGATCGAAATCGTCATGAAGAAGAGCGAGAGCACCGTAGGCAGAAGAGCCAACTGCAGGGCGCACCCCCATTGCATAGGAGTGTGGAGCATCTGCAGGCTGTCGCCCGACAACCACGAGAACACCAATATCGCTATGAAGCAGAATACCAAAATCCAGAAGGTGAACTTCAGGCTCGACATGGTAGTCTGCCATTGGTTGACGGCAATGATGTAGATGGAGTAGAGTAATGATGACGCCATGACCAAGGCAAAACCAGCCGTGCTGAGTTTGGCGTCACCGTCACCCTGGTAGAGCATTCCTACTCCTGCTACGGCAAGCAGGATGGCCATCGATGTGCTCCATGTCACCTTCTCATGGAAGAAAGCCGTCATCAGCAAGGCTGTCATGATGGGGTAGACGAAGAGCAGGGTGCTCGCGATGCCTGCTGCCATGTAATGAAAGCTCACGTAAAGGGTGATGGACGACAGGGCGAAGAAGGTGCCCAAGAGTGCAAACTTGATGGCGTGTCCCCATTTGATGGCGAAACTTTCTTTGCGTATCAGCATGACAAGAGCGAACATCAGAACTGCCAGACCATACCGATAGCTGAGTACCGTACCCGAGTTGAATCCGTCTTCATACAGCTTGAGGGTTCCTAAAGGATTCGTACCATAACAGACTGCAGCCACTATGGCAGCTGAAAAACCTTTCAATGTGTTGTTGCCAGAAGGTTGTTGTTCCATTTCTTTTTGTGTTGTTTTACTATTTTTTTCTCCAGCTCCACTCTGTTGGCGAGTGTGAGGTGTTATCCGATTTATTTCGGGCTGCAAAAGTACATCTTTTATTCGAGAAAAGAGAAAAAATAGCAAAAGAAATGGTTGCTTTTGTCACTTTTTCGAAAATAAATCGTACCTTTGCGGATAAGTAGCGAGTTTCTCCTACGCAAACCTTGAATACATTCAAAATAACCAAACAACATAAAACAAAATGGAACAGATCAAGAACGAGCAGCTCACAGTAGAGATTTCATCTCTTGGAGCAGAACTTCAGAGCATCAAGGATGCTCAAGGTAACGAATATCTTTGGGACGGCGACGAGCAGTACTGGAATCGCCATTCTCCTATACTTTTCCCTATTGTGTGCGGCTTGTGGAAGGATACATACCGTATCGACGGCAAGGAGTATCAGTTGGGACGCCATGGCTTTGCCCGTGATACAGAGTTTCAGCTCATCAGCAAGGGCGAAGACCGAATCACCTACGCCCTGACTGACAGTGAGGCTACACTCAAGGACTATCCTTATCACTTCAACTTAGCCATCACTTATCGTCTGGAGGGTAAGAAACTGCATGTAATCTGGCATGTTGCCAATACCGACGACAAGCAAATCTTCTTCCAGATTGGCGGTCATCCCGCTTTCCTCGTTCCTGGTGCCGAAAAGGGTAAGGAACTGAAGGGACAGTTGAAGTTCGACAACCCTGAGCCAGAGCGCCTCTATGGCAATGTGGGCGGTTGCGTGGTAGAGGGCTATCACAAGGTGCCTACCGAGAATGGTGTTTGGGCATTTACCGAGGACAGCTTTGCTGACGATGCCGTCATCTTTGACCGCAGTCAGCTTAAGAAGATCACTCTTCTCGACGAGGCAGGTCAGCCTCACGTCTCACTCGACATCAAGACTCCTGCTGTTGGTATCTGGAGTCCTACAGGCAAGCATGCTCCATTCGTGTGCATCGAACCTTGGTATGGTCTTCACGACTGGGCTGAGTACGACGGCGAGTTCAAGGACAAGTATCTCATGAACAGCCTGCAGCCAGGTGCCAGCTTCATGAGTGAGTACACCATTACGATAGAGAAATAAACTCAACCCGTCAATATTCAATACGTAATACATATTTTATTTTTTTGACACGATGAAAGAAGAAATGAACCTCCCCGAGAATGCCTTCCGTGAGTTGAAGGACGGTGAGCAGTATGAACCCCTGATGGGCCCCGACAAGGCTTATCCCGAGGTCAATGTGTGGTCGGTAACCTGGGGTATTGTGATGGCTGTCATCTTTTCGGCGGCAGCAGCTTATCTTGGACTGAAGGTAGGACAGGTGTTCGAGGCTGCCATCCCTATCGCCATTATTGCCGTAGGTGTGAGTACAGCCACCAAGCGCAACAAGGCCTTGGGCGAGAATGTCATCATACAGAGTATCGGAGCCTGTTCGGGTGCCGTGGTGGCGGGAGCCATCTTCACCCTGCCAGCCATCTATATTCTGCAGGCCAAGTATCCGGAGATGACCACTTCGTTTATGAAGATCTTCCTGGCTTCTGCCCTCGGAGGAGTCCTGGGCATCCTGTTCCTCATACCTTTTCGCAAGTACTTTGTGAGCGACATGCATGGCAAGTATCCTTTCCCTGAGGCCACTGCCACCACACAGGTGCTTGTCAGCGGAGCCAAGGGAGGCGATCAGGCCAAGCCCTTGCTCATAGCAGGATTGGTGGGAGGTTTGTACGACTTCATCGTGGCAAGCTTCGGTTGGTGGAACGAGAACTTCACAAGCCGCGTCATCGGATGGGGCTGCGACCTTGCCGACAAGGCAAAACTTGTGTTCAAGGTGAATACGGGTGCTGCCGTGCTCGGTCTAGGCTACATCGTGGGTCTCAAGTATGCCCTCTATATCTGTTTTGGCTCTTTGGCTGTATGGTGGCTCATCGTTCCTGGTATGAGTCTGCTTTTCCACGATCAGGTGCTCAATGCCTGGGATCCTTCCATTACATCTACCGTAGGAGCCATGTCTCCTGAGGAGATCTTCCGTGCCTATGCCCGCAGCATCGGTATCGGTGGTATTGCCATGGCTGGTATCATTGGCATCATCAAGAGCTGGGGCATCATCAAGGGAGCTGTCGGTTTGGCAGCCAAGGAGCTGAAAGGAAAGAGTGGGGTCGATGCGGAGGTGAAGCGTACTCAGCGCGACATCTCATTCAAGATTATCGGCATCGGTTCGTTGGTCTGCATTCTTGTCACCTTCCTTTTCTTCTGGTTTGGTGTGATGGATGGCAACTTGCTCTTTGCCGTTATCGCCATTCTGCTGGTAGCCGTTATTGCTTTCCTCTTTACTACTGTTGCCGCCAATGCCATCGCTATCGTGGGCAGTAACCCTGTCTCGGGTATGACGTTGATGACCCTCATCTTTGCCTCTGTGGTGATGGTGGCTGTAGGGTTGAAAGGTCCTGGCGGTATGTTGGCAGCTCTTATCATGGGTGGCGTGGTATGTACGGCACTTTCTGTGGCAGGTTCGTTCATTACCGACTTGAAGATAGGTTATTGGTTGGGTACCACTCCCAAGAAGCAGGAGAGTTGGAAGTTCCTTGGCACCTTGGTGAGTGCAGCCACTGTAGGTGGTGTGATGATGCTCTTGAACGAGACTTATGGTTTCGCTTCAGGCTCGTTGGCAGCGCCTCAGGCCAATGCCATGGCAGCTGTCATCGATCCGTTGATGAATGGAGTGGGAGCACCATGGGTGCTTTATGGCATCGGTGCCTTGTTGGCCATTGTGCTAACCTATTTCAAGATTCCAGCCTTGGCTTTCGCCTTGGGTATGTTTATCCCTCTCGAACTCAATGTGCCTCTTGTTGTCGGTGGTGCCATCAACTGGTGGATTACTTCCCGTTCTAAGGACGCTCAGGTAAACAAGGAGCGTGGCGAGAAGGGTACACTCATTGCCAGTGGCTTCATTGCCGGTGGTGCCTTGATGGGTGTGGTGAGTGCATTGCTCAAGTTTGGTGGCATCGAGGTGAGTGTTGCTGACAGCTGGTGGACCAATCCTTTGTCTGAGGTCTGCTCGCTCATCGCCTACGCCCTCCTCATTACCTATTTCGTGAAGGCTACGAAGAAATAAGGGTCTCTTATGTGCGGAAGTTAAAGAAGTTAGAATGTTCAACACAAAATTATAAACAACTTTATGAAGAAAACAATCTTTTCATTGCTCCTGCTTGCCGTATGCAGTTTAGGAGCATCAGCACAGAGTGCCGACGACCTTGATGCCAAGTACACCCAGGGCCTGCTCAAAGTGGGAACCCAGGCTCCCGACTTTATTCTCAAGAAAGCCAAAGACGACCAGCCTGCGCTTTCGCTGTCTTCTTACAGCACCCATCAGGAAGGCACATTGTTGCGGCCTGGCTGTTGGGTAGTGCTCGACTTCTGGGCAACATGGTGCCCCGACTGTCGCAAGGAGATTCCAGCGGTGAAGAATATCTATAAGAAATATCGCAACTTGGTGAAGCTCATCGGCGTGTCCTTCGATACTGACAAAGAGAAGTTGAAGGCGTTCCGTACCGAGAATAAGATCAAGTGGAGCATGTTCAGCGAGTATAAGAAGTGGAAGGAAACCAACATCTCCAAGGCTTACAACATCCAGTGGATTCCTACCATGTATCTCATCGACCCTGAGGGCAAGGTGGCATATACCACTGTAGTGGCAGCCAACATGGAGAAGAAAATTGCCGAGCTTGTAGCTGCAGGCAAGATTACTCCCTATATTCAGCCAGCAGAGTATCCCGGTGGAATGAAAGCCCTGGGCAAGGCCATCTCCGAAGAGCTCCAGTTCCCAGAGGTGGCAAAGAAGTATCATGCCACTGCCAAGGTGAAGCTTTCTTTCATCGTCGACGAGGAAGGCAATTTGTCGGATATCACCGTGAAGGAATATCAGGGTCAGCCTCTCTCGGGTGCAGCCTTCTCTAAGTTGAGTCCTTCCGAGCAGAAAGACGTTGAGATACAGGTCAAGACAGTACTCTCTGTGGAAGCCATCCGTACCATAACAGCCATTGGCAGTCGCACCAAGTGGAATCCTGGTTCGGAGCGAGGCAAGGTGATGAGTACCAAGTTCTCTCAGACCATCAATTTCAAGCGCTGATCACATTCTTAAATCGTACTAAGTTGTTTTTAGCGCTGCTAAAGCATAAAAAACTGAAAAAATATTTGGAGATTTCAAATAATCGTCCTATCTTTGCATCCCAATAGTTACAAGTGAGTGGCTATTGGGATGTTTGTATCTTCCCATCATGAAAGAAGCAAGCAGATTCGGGGTTGACTGGATTTGACGGCGAGATGAGATGGTACGTAAGCACGCGGAGGCTCGTTGGCTACCTCCTAAATCTTAGTGAACAAACAATTAATTGGCGAAAATAACTACGCTCTCGCTGCCTAATCGAAGTACAGTAGATTGGCTTTATTCCGTCACAAGGTGATGGAACGGGACATCGCTCAACGGATGTGGTTCCGAATCTTGTTGGTCAAGCGGTGCAGGTAAATCGGAAATAGCGCTTGTAGGCCTCGTTGCAAGTGTGAAATTTTAGAGGATAAGGGCATGGTTGGTGGTCCAGGTCTTGCCATGTCACGAAAATCAAAGGCTGGAATAAGCGTGTAGAAAGCGTATGGTTTCCTTGTGCGGACGAGGGTTCGAATCCCTCCAGCTCCACTCCTTATACAATAAAGAGGGTGTGTCACAGACTTATGACACACCCTCTTTTTCTTTATTTATGTAGGCAAAGTTAAGACTTTTCTTTGAAAAAACAAATTATTTCTCTTTTTTTCTTAGTAATATTGAAAAAATAAGCAGAAAATATGGGATTATTCTTTTTTTTTGTGGTAAAGTTTACATCGTGATGTTTTTTTTGTATCTATAAGATTTCATATCAGATACTTTTTGGATTTACAGTTGAGTATGTGTTCGTACGAAAAAAGTTTTTTATGAAAAAAGTGTCAAAGTATCATTTTTTTGGCAGAACGTAGAGATAAATAACTGATATATAATAAGATAGAAGAATGATACATTTTCGTTTATTTTACAAGAAGTATCATAGAAGTATCATTAATCTGATAGAAGTATCATAAAAAACGTCATCTAAGTATCACAAAATCGTCATGAGGCATTATGCATAAAAGCAAAGCCGCCGATCCGTAAGGAGTGCCCAAGAATCGCCTGACTTTTGGGCACTCTGTGAACACCGCATGGGCAATCAATGCCCATCGCTTGTTCTATTGATGCCCGTCGCTTGTTCACTGAGTGCCCACTTGACGGGCAAGACAGACCACCTGATGGTCTCTTACGGAACGGCTTATGTGATTTTATTCCTAATCCAGCTTGTTATTCTTTCTTCTTATTCATAGTTTGTATTGGCATTCTTTACATACTGGAATAGAAGACACTTCTTTTTTAGTCTTTTAAATCGACTCAAAGCCGAATTTAATGATGTTTCTTGTGATTTATGATACTTCTATGATACTTTCTGTAAAATAAACGAAAAAGTATCATTCTTGTATTGTGCAGTGTATCAGATGTTTATAAGGATATCGTACTAAATAATGATACTATGATACATTTTCCCGTAAAAAACACCTATGCGCAAGCAATAATTTTCAATTCATCTTTTCATGTTAAACAGAATTGGTCCACCCCCTCATCTATCCCTTGAAATCCCCGTGTTTATCGGGGTTTCAGAGGATGAATGGCTCAAATCCACCCTTCATCATCCTTCAATTATGCAAGGTATAAACGCGGAGCCGCTTACCAAATCGGGTAAGCGGAACTCTGTATGGCTCTCATGTTAGAGCGAAGCATCTTGTTTTGATGAGATTAGGAGAAACTGTTTTTGTGTAATTTGCTGATAACTTGAAGGTTTCTTGCTGTTTTTTTTTGTGTTTTCAAGAAAATAGCTTATTTTTGCATCACAATTCAGTTAAACGTTTTAAAAGGAGATGGATATGAAACGGATAGAGGAACGATATATTAGTTTGCTTACCGATTTCGGTTTTAAGCGTATTTTTGGAACAAAGCCTAACAAGGATTTGCTCATCAATTTCTTGAATTCCCTGTTTGATGGTTTTCAGGTCATCAAGGATGTGAAGTACTTGAATAGTGAGCACGTTGGTGACGTCTTTGCCGAGCGCAAGGCCATCTTTGATGTATATTGCGAAAATGAACGTGGTGAAAAGTTCATCGTTGAGATGCAGAATGCTTATCAGAAGTACTTCAAGGATCGTTCTTTGTTCTATTCTACTTTTCCTATCCGTGAACAGGCTCCCAAAGGGGCAGAATGGAACTTCCAACTTGAACATGTATATACTGTTGCTCTGCTGAACTTCGACTTGGAAGAAGAGGCATTTGACAAGGATGATATCAACCATGATGTGGGCTTGCTTGACAAGAAGACTCTTAAGGTTTTTAATGACAAACTTTCTTTCAAATATGTTGAGATAGCGAAGTTCAATAAGACAGAGGAGGAACTTGACACGCTTTATGATAAGTGGTTGTATGTGTTGAAAAACCTTTCCCGATTGGATGAGCGTCCTTCAGCCTTGAAAGAGAAAGTGTTTACTAAACTCTTTGAGGAGGCCGAGATTGCGAAGTTCACTCCAACAGAGTTGAAAGAATATGAGGATAGTTTGAAGGCTTATCGTGATGTCAAGAACTCTATAGATACGGCTTTGGAAAAGGGACGTGAGGAAGGTATGGCGAAAGGCTTGGAAAAAGGTATGGCAAAAGGCTTGGAAAAGGGACGTGAGGAAGGTATGGCTAAAGGTATGGAAAAAGGTCTGGCTAAAGGCTTGGAAAAGGGGCGTGAGGAAGGTATGGAAAAAGAAAAGATATCTACAGCTCGCCGTCTTCTGTCAATGGGCCTTTCTGAAGAGCAAGTATCAACAGCCACCGAACTTCCGCTGGAGGAAATCCAGAAATTGAGGGAACAAGTCTGAATCTGGTTGAACTTTCTTGAAAACAATATAAAAATGAGGAAAGAATATGAGGATAGTTTGAAGGCTTACCGTGATGTCAAGAACTCTATAGATACGGCTTTGGAAAAAGGACGTGAGGAAGGTATGGAAAAAGAAAAGATAGCCACAGCCCGCCGCCTTTTGTCAATGGGTCTTTCTGAAGAACAAGTATCAACAGCCACTGAACTTTCGCTGGAGGAAATCCAGAAATTGAGAAAATAAGTCTGAATCTGGTTGAACTTTCTTGAAAACAATATAAAAAGGAGGAATATGAAGACTATAACCGATCTGTTAAACGTTTTAAAAGGAGATGGATATGAGATGGATAGAAGATCGATATATTAGCTTGCTTACCGATTTCGGATTTAAGCGTATCTTTGGAACAAAGCCTAACAAGGATTTGCTCATCAATTTCTTGAATTCCCTGTTTGATGGTTTTCAGGTCATCAAGGATGTGAAGTACTTGAATAGTGAGCACGTTGGTGACGTCTTTGCCGAGCGTAAGGCCATCTTTGATGTATATTGCGAAAATGAACGTGGTGAAAAGTTCATCGTTGAGATGCAGAATGCTTATTTTCCTATCTGTGAACAGGCTCCAAAGGGGGCAGAATGGAACTTCCAACTTGAACATGTATATACTGTTGCTCTGCTGAACTTCGACTTGGAAGAAGAGGCATTTGACAAGAATGATATCAATCATGATGTGGGCTTGCTTGACAAGAAGACTCTTAAGGTTTTTAATGACAAACTTTCTTTCAAGTATGTTGAGATAGCGAAGTTCAATAAGACAGAGGAGGAGCTTGACACGCTTTATGATAAGTGGTTGTATGTGTTGAAAAACCTTTCCCGATTGGATGAGCGTCCTTCAGCCTTGAAAGAGAAAGTGTTTACTAAACTCTTTGAGGAGGCCGAGATTGCGAAGTTCACCCCAACAGAGTTGAAAGAATATGAGGATAGTTTGAAGGCTTATCGTGATGTCAAGAACTCTATAGATACGGCTTTGGAAAAGGGGCGTGAGGAAGATATGGCGAAATGTATGGCGGAAGGAATGGAAAAAGGAATGGCGGAAGGTCTGGCTAAAGGTATGGAAAAAGAAAAGATAGCCACAGCTCGCCGCCTTCTGTCAATGGGTCTTTCTGAAGAGCAAGTATCAACAGCCACCGAACTTCCGCTGGAGGAAATCCAGAAATTGAGGAAATAAGCTTGAATCTGGCTGAACTTTTGGTAAACAATATAAAAAAGAGGAATTCAAGTTTCTCAAGTAAGCCCCACACGCCCTGAACCAACGGTCACCGGCGCGTAGCGGAATTGAAAATCGCTGGCCGAAGGGTAAAGCAAAGGTAAAGGGCAAAAGCTTTCAAATACCTGGCAATATATAAAGCTTTTGCCCTTATAGGGCGCCTTGCTGATTGCCATTATACCCAGGGCGATGCCCTGGGCTAGGAGCTTTTGGGCCTTCAGCCCGTACTTGAACCATATGCGAAACTTCAGTGAGGAGTCCACTTGAAAAAGACAAAAATCGTATTTTTTGTCTTTGCAACTTATTGATAATCAAGCCTTGAAATTCAAATTGAATCCCAAGGCTTTTTTGTTTCTTATTCTCTGGCAGGGCTGTTGATGGGCATCAAACAATCCTGTCAGTATTATTATTTGATAACCACCTTCTTGTTGTTGATGATGTAGATGCCATTGCTCAGGTGCAGTTCGCTCATTGAAGAGGCGGTTGCAATCTGGTTGCCTTGCAGGCTGTAAACCTTCACACCCTTGTTGCCGAATGATGTTGTGATGCTCTCAATACCAGCTAACTCACCATCGGTGTAGCCTAAAGAGAGAGTCTTTGCTTCGTAACCTTCTGGCAACTCCAAGTAGGCACCGAAAGCATTGGTAGTAGCTTCTGCATCGCCTTTCTTGAAGGTGCAGTCGGCAGCAAGGTTATATTTACCTTCTACGTCGCCTGGAGTATAGGTTCCTACGAATGTTGTGCCAAGGCCATTGTTTGTGTTGACCACACCCTTGTCGGTGAAGGTGAACTCGGTGATAGCTTCGTTGTAGTTGGCGACGAATGGAACGTTGGCATCAACATGATCTGCTTTCTCGAAAGTAACGACCGAGTTATTGTCTTCTTTGTCTACGATTTCCTTATATGTTGCGATGCTTGCTGCCTTCATATCATCCTTGCTTACCCAGAAAGGCAGGCACATAGTGTTGTAGCCAGCGTTTACAGAGCGTTTTAGGGTTACATTTGCTGCCTGGAAATCTTCATTGACCATGAAAGCCTTGGTGTCGTCGAGTACGAGATTGGCGCATGTTCCGTCTTTCACCACGTTGTCAGCCTCGTAAGCTTCATCTGCATATACGAGAATATTGCTGTTGTCGCCTCGCATAGCATTGATATCAGCATCCTTTACGATGCAGCCTTGCATGATAATATTGGCAGGCTTGCCGGAAAGTTTTGTTGCCAATGTGGCAAAGTCGTTGTATTCAACCTTTTGCCATTCGCCTTCAGTATTCTGACATTCTCCCTTCATCCAGGCACCCTCCAGCTTGATAACTCCCTCAAGCGAGTTGGGTTCTATCTTTGAGAGCAGCTGACCATTCACCGTAGTAGCTGGCTCTATCTGGATATTGTCGATATAAACTTCTTGTTCTCCCACTACATCACCCGTCTGGGCAGTGATGGTCATGATGCCAGGATTGTCAAAACTGCCGTTGTTGGTATAATCGAATATTACTTTCTGCCATTTTCCTGCCTCACTGTAATAAGATGCTTCTTTCTTCCAGTAACCCTCTGAGCCATCAGTAGGGTCGGAGAGTTCTATCTGTATGTTTTCAGCCTGCGACTTCTTGATCATCAGAGAAACGCGGGTGCTGCCCTGTAAAGAGGGAGTCATCCACTCGCGGAAAGGCAGTTTCACAATCTTACGGTCGTTGGTCATTACAAACTTCAGACACTTCTCAGAAGTGTTGATGCCGTCCGTCTCTGGGTTAGCTACCACTTCGGGATCACCATCGGCCCAGAAGCCAATAGCCTCTTTACCCAATTCCTTGTCCTCACCATTCCAAAGAGTGGTTTGTGCGAATGTTGCTGCTGATGCCATGATGGCAACACATAGAGTAAATACTTTTTTCATTTTTGAATCTTTTAGTTTTTTGGTTTATTATATAAGAAGAGAAATGTTGGTATTAGCATTTCTCGAACTCTTAGCTTTTTAGTTCTTTTGTAACTATAATGCAAATGTACGATATTAAAGAAAAGTTCAACACAAAAAATCGTTCTCTCTTTGAAAGATATGTTTCATGCAATCATTTCATCCTATTTTGAAATGATATTTACTTAACTTTCTTGCAGTGTCAGTTGAGGGCGTTATGAGTCCTGTTACACTTATGATGCACCCTAACCTTCTGTCGTTATTGTTAAGTCTCAATAAAGGGCTTTAATCGTATCTGCCCATGGCTTTGGGCAACTTTGCCCATCGTAGTGGGCAAAGTTGTTCATCGTTATGGGTAAACTTGCCCATCGTAGTGGGCAAGTTGTATAGTTGTACGTCATCACTCATCATCATCGTCATCTTTCTCGCGTGTACCTTATTATATATTTACTCAACTGAGTCCACTTGAAAAAGTCGAAAATCGTATTTTTTGTCTTTGCAACTTATTGATAATCAAGAGTAGGTTTTCGTAAAATTGACTTTTTTAAGTGGGCTCATCCTTAAAAAAAGAGTTCCAAAGATGAGAAAAATGTTTCTTGTAACATATTTAGCATGTAATGAACGAATATTGCGTGGCAGAATAAGATATGTTTGATAAATTTGCAATCGAAAATACCAATAACGCATTTAAAAACAAAACCCAATAACAAAGTAATGAGAACAATCAGAAAAACTGTGTTGAGCATGATGCTCCTGTTGGCTGGTATGACAGCCTCAGCCCAGGAAACTCAATTCCTGAGTAACAACCATTGCCTCTATCGTATTCACCAGAGTGAGAAATATCTCCTGATACCTGTTCAGGAGAGTGCCGAACTGAGTCATGTCAAGGTGATAGCCAACAACCAGCAGTTGAAGACTTTCAATGTCCGCCTTGCCAATACGCACGTAGATTATTATGTGCCTCTCGACTTGGAGGCTTACAAGAGCCAAAAGGGACTGATGCTCGATATTCATGTAGACGGACAGGCTCGTAACGATGGCGGTATTGCCAACTTCGGATGCTGGAAGGGAATGAAGTTCTCCGACAGCTTCGACATGAAGAACCGTGAGCAGTATCGTCCTCTCTATCATCATACTCCTGCCTATGGCTGGATGAACGATCCTAATGGTATGTTCTATAAGGACGGTGTGTGGCACCTCTATTTCCAGTACAATCCTTATGGGTCGCAGTGGGAAAATATGACATGGGGACATTCTACCTCTACCGATTTAGTAAATTGGAAGTTTGAGGGTAAAGCTATCGAGCCAGATGTGATAGGTACGATATTCAGCGGCTCTGCTGTTGTCGACAAGAAGAATACCGCTGGCTTCGGCGAGGGTGCTGTCGTGGCTCTTTATACCTCGGCTGGCGAGAACCAGACCCAGAGCATGGCCTTCAGTACTGACAACGGAAAGACCTTCACCAAGTATGAGGGCAACCCTATCATCACAAGCAACGTGCCCGACTTCCGCGATCCTCACATGTTCTGGAACGAGGATATCAAGAAGTGGAACATGATTCTTGCTGCCGGTCAGCAGATGAACATCTATTCTTCTGACAACCTGAAAGACTGGACTTACGAGAGCTCTTTCGGTGCAGAGTACGGCAATCATGGCGGTGTGTGGGAATGCCCAGACCTGATGAAATTGAAGGTTCGCGGCACCGACAAGGAGAAGTGGATGCTTCTCTGCAACATCAATCCTGGCGGTCCTTTCGGTGGTTCTGCCACACAATACTTCATTGGTGAGTTCGACGGACACAAGTTTACTTGCGAGAGCAAGCCCGAGGTCACCAAGTGGATGGACTATGGCAAGGATCATTATGCCACCGTCACTTTCGACAATGCTCCCGACGGACGCCGTGTGGCAATAGCATGGATGAGCAACTGGCAGTACGCCAATCAGGTTCCTACCCAGCAGTACCGTTCTGCCAATTCTATAGCCCGTGATTTAGGACTCTTCGAGTACAAGGGCGAGACCTATTGCAGTGTGACTCCTTCTCCCGAGATGACAGCTGCACGCAGCAAGAAGACATCAAAGGCTCTCTCAGAGGCTTGCGAGGCAGTGGTCAATGTGAAGGGCAATGCCACTATCACCCTGAGCAACGACAAGGGCGAGAAGGTGGTGATGACCTATAATGCCAAGGCTGAGACCTTCGAGATGGACCGTACAAAGAGCGGCAAGACCGACTTCAGCAACGAGTTTGCTGCTGTCACTAAGGCTCCTACCTATGGAAAGATCAGTCAGTTCAGAATCTTCATCGACAAGAGCAGTATCGAGGTCTTGGATGCTGAGGGCAAGATGGCGATGACCAACCTCGTGTTCCCAAGCAAACCCTATAATAAGATTGTTGTGAAAGGAAAGAGAAAGGGTAAGTATCAAGTTTACAAACTTGGAAAATAACAGCTAATATTCACTTCAAAAAAAATAACAAACAAGATATGAATAAGTCTATGAAATTGACCCTTATCCCTGTGATGCTTTGTTTCTTCGCAATGGGATTTGTGGATTTGGTGGGTATAGCCTCCAACTATGTGAAAGAAGACCTCAACCTGAATGATGCTACAGCCAACCTGTTCCCATCATTGGTTTTCTTCTGGTTCCTGATTTTCTCTGTGCCCACGGGCATGTTGATGAATAAGATAGGTCGTAAGAAGACCGTGCTGCTCTCACTCTTGGTGACAGTCATCTCTCTTCTTCTGCCTTTGTTTGGCGAAACCTTCGGCATCATGCTTGTATCGTTCTCCCTCTTGGGTATCGGTAATGCGCTGATGCAGACATCGCTCAATCCGTTGGTTTCTGCCGTCACATCCGGCAAGAATTTGGCTTCAACATTGACATTCGGTCAGTTTGTGAAGGCTATTGCCTCATTCATGGCTCCATATATTGCTATGTGGGGTGCAGTGGCAAGCATTCCTGAGTTTGGATTGGGCTGGCGTGTGCTCTTCCCCATCTATATGATTATCGGTGTGTGTGCAACGCTGTTCCTGGCAGGAACTCCTATAGAGGAGGAGAAGACCGAGGGCAAGGCCTCTGGCTTTGTTGACTGCTTGGCTCTCTTGGGCAAGCCTATCGTGCTGCTTTCCTTCATCGGCATCATGTGTCATGTAGGTATCGACGTGGGCACCAACACCACCGCTCCAAAGATTCTGATGGAGCGTTTGGGCTGGACACTCAACGAGGCTGCCTTTGCCACATCGCTCTACTTCATCTTCCGTACCATCGGGTGTTTCACAGGCACCGTCTTCCTTCGTATGATGAAGCCCCGTGTGTTCTTCACCATCAGCAGCATCGTGATGATGGCGCTGAGTATGGCAGGCCTCTTCTTCGGCGAGAGCAAGATGATGCTCTATATTGCCATTGCCCTCGTGGGTTACGGCAACTCCAATGTGTTCTCCATCATCTTCTCGCAGGCTCTTCTCTCTGTACCCGAGAAGAAGAACGAGGTGAGCGGTCTGATGATCATGGGCTTGTTTGGCGGTACGGTATTCCCACTCATTATGGGTGTTGCCAGCGATGCCATCGGACAGATCGGTGCCGTGCTGGTGATGGCAGTAGGTGTGCTCTATCTGTTCTCTTATATTAATAAGGTGAAGATGTAAACTTCTGAACTTGCAAAACTTGAATTAAAAAACAAAGATTATGAAAATAGAAGATTTAGATAAGAAATATTGTGTAGGTTTGGGCGAGATCCTTTTCGATGTTCTGCCTACAGGTTCTCAGTTGGGTGGCGCTCCTGCCAATTTCGCCTATCATGCCGGTCAGCATGGCTTGCATTCTGTAGCAGTCAGTGCCGTAGGCAGCGACTTGCTGGGCGACGAGGCTCTCAGATTGTTGGACGATAAGCACCTCAAGTACGTGATGCCACGTGTGGACTTCCCTACAGGAACCGTACAGGTAGAGCTCGATGCAGAGGGTGTTCCTACTTATGACATCAAGGAAGGTGTGGCATGGGACAATATCCCCTTCACCGACGACATCAAGGAGGTGGCTGCCAATGCCGGAGCTGTATGCTGGGGCTCTTTGGCTCAGCGCAACGAGGTAAGCCGCAAGTCTATCTATCAGTTCCTCGACCATACTCCCGAGGACTGCCTGAAGGTTTTCGACATCAACCTGCGTCAGAACTTCTATACCAAAGAAGTGATTTGTGAGAGTTTGAAGCGTTGCGATGTGTTGAAGATCAACGATGAGGAATTGATTACCATCGGCCGTCTCTTCGGTTATCCCGGTCTTGACATCGAGAACAAATGCTGGCTCATCCTCGGCAAGTACAACCTCGACATGCTCGTGCTCACCTGCGGCATCAACGGCAGCTATGTCTTTGCTCCAGGCTTCAAGTCGTTCCAGGAAACTCCAAAGGTAGAAGTTGCCGATACTGTAGGAGCAGGCGACAGCTTTACTGGTACTTTCTGTGCCAGCATTCTGAAGGGCAAGAGCATTGCCGAGGCTCACAAGCTGGCAGTAGAGGTAAGTGCATATGTGTGCACCCAGCATGGTGCTATGCCTGTGCTTCCTGAGAAATATACGAAGTAAGTATCGTTTTTAGTATTTGGTAGTTGATATTTTGATAAAGGACTTCGCTTTACCTGGTCTGTGATGACCAAGGGCGGCGAAGTCCTTTTTGTGTGTCTTTGCTATTAAAAGATATTAATTTTTATTTGTCTTATTTGTGGGTTTTCATTTTTGTTTATATTTTTGCATATTGCTACTGCGTAAACAAAAACGATACAAAAATGAAAACCGGAAAGAAGCACATTATATTATATGTAGTCCTTTTGTTGCTCGTCTTGGTGTCCTGTTCCGACAGGCGCACAGTGATAGGTGTGTCCCAATGTAGCGACGACATTTGGCGCCAGAAGGTGAACCGCGAAATCAAGATTGGGCAGTATCAGTATAAGAATGTGGACGTGGTCTTTGCCTCTGCCGACAACAATGGGCAACGCCAGGCCAGGCAGATAGACAGCTTGGTGAAAACCAAGGTCGACCTCTTGGTGGTGGCTCCCAGTGATGTCAAGACTGTTGCGCCAGCGATAGAGCGTGCCTACCGTGCTGGTATTCCCGTCATTCTTTACGACCGCATGATAGAGTCTACCCACTATACTGCCTATATCGGAACCGACAATGTGGCGATAGGCAAGGAGGTGGCTGATTATCTGGCACACCAACTGCAGGGCAGGGGAACGGTTGTTGAAATAACGGGCGAGCGTGGCTCCACACCTGTTGCCGACCGTCATCGCGGATTTATGCAGGGCATGAAAGCCTTTCCGCAGATACAGGTGGTGACGTTGGAAGGCGACTGGAACCTGGCTGGTGCCAAGAAGTTGATGCGTCAGTATATGGATGCAGGCAAGCCTGTTGATGCAGTCTTCGGACATAATGATGCCGAGGCTTGGGGTGCGCAGCAGGCAGCCAAGGAGAAGAACCGCGATAAGCAGATACTCTTTGTTGGTATCGACGGACTGCCTGGTGAGAACCAGGGAGTAGACCTTGTGGACAAGGGCGTGATGACAGCCTCGTATATCTATCCTACCAAGGGCGAGGCCATCGTTCCATTAGCGATGAACATTCTGCAGGGCAAGCCCTACAAGCGCATGAACTATTTTCAGTCGGCACTTGTCACAGCCGAGAATGCCAAGTTGATAGACATGCAGTATAAAGAGATAGAAGGCCAGACGGTCAACTTGAATGCCATCTATTCGAGCATTAATGACTATATGAAGATGTACCGATGGCAGAAGATTATCAGCATCCTGGCTGTTGCTGTGGTTGTGCTGCTACTCATCATGATATTTTATCGTCGTAAAGTGCGTTGGGAAAAAGAAAAACTCAACAAGCAGCGCAAGCAGATGGCAGACGAAAAGATAGCCTTCTTTACCAATGTCAGTCATCAGCTCCGCACTCCGCTGACCTTGGTGTCAGGACCGTTGAACCGGCTGATGCAGGCAGACAATTATACCGAGGAGCAGAAGATGCTGCTGCAGGTGGTGTCGCGCAACGTGGGACAGTTGGAAACCTTGACCGCCGATGTGCTCAACTTCAAGGATCAGGTAGATGCGATGAACCAGGCTACGGCAGATGAGGCTTCCGAGAAGGAACTCTCTCAGCATGTGCTTCGCGACAGTCGCCATCAGATGTTGCTGCAGCAAGATGTGGAGGAACTGTCCACCATTCTTATCGTAGACGACAATGAGGATATCCGCAGCTATCTGCGTGTGCTCCTTGCCGGTCAGTACTATGTCATCGAGGCTTCGGATGGACAGAATGGTCTGCGCTTGGCTAAGGAGAGTGTGCCCGACCTGATCGTCAGCGATGTGATGATGCCTGTGATGGACGGACTCACCTTCTGTTCGAAGATCAAGGAGGATGAGGTGACCAGTCATATTCCTGTCATTCTGCTTACCGCCCGCAGCGATGAGTCTCAGCGCATCGAAGGTTATGAGCATGGTGCTGACGCCTATATCACCAAGCCTTTCAACGACCATCTGCTCCTGGTACGCATATCCAACCTTCTGCAGGCTCGCCGGCAGAAAAAGAATGATGAGGCCAAGCAGATGCTTTCGGCAGAAGACATACAGACTGATGAACCAGGAGAGCGTATGTTCTTGGAGCGGTTCAAGAAGGCTGCCAAGTCGCATATCGGTGACGCCAACCTTCGCATGGACGACTTGGGCTCAGAACTGAGTCTTAGCAAGGTGCAGATGTACCGCAAGGTGAAGGCGCTTACCGGCAAGACTCCTGCCGAGGTGCTCAGAGAGATGCGTATGCAAAAAGCCTATTCGCTCCTGAAGCAAACCGACAAGACCATCAGTGAGGTGGCTGCCGAGGTGGGCTTTGCCATTCCTGGTTACTTCTCAGCTTGTTTCAAGAAGCAGTTCGGCATCAACCCGACAGAGTTGAGAGACTGACATAGAGAAGTTAGGGGGAAGTTAAAGAAGTTATCACTCCCTTCGGTCGTTTGAGAAGTTAAGGGACAATAGTCTTTTGAGATAAGATACATGAACAGACATATCTTTGACTTTCGTCAAAAAAAGGCATGCTATATCTTTGACTTTTGTCAAAAAACGATTGATTATATCTTTGATTTTTAGCATTTTTAGCATCTAAAGCATTGATTATCACGTAAAAATAGTTATCTTTGCAGCGGTATAGTCATAAAAGATAAAAGTAATCAATCAAAGTTGGCAAAAATGGAAGACAAGAAATACTTTAGCAGACAGATAGATGAATCATTAATGGCGTGGAAAAACAGTGCACGCCACAAGCCTCTTTTACTCCGAGGAGCCAGACAGGTAGGCAAATCTTCTTCCGTTCGCCACTTGGCGAAACAGTTTGACTATTTTGTTGAAATCAACTTTGAACGCAAGCCTGCATACCTTGAGATATTCAAAGGCGATCGAGATGCAAAGCATATTGTAGAGATGATTAAGTCGATAACAGGTGAACCTATTGTTCCAGGAAAGACTTTGCTTTTTTTCGATGAGATTCAGATGTGCCAGGAAGCCATTTCTTCTTTGCGCTTTTTCTGGGAAGACATGCCTGGGCTGCATGTGATAGCTGCAGGTTCTCTCTTAGAGTTTGCACTCAGCGAAATCCTTACTTTCGGTGTAGGTAGAATCCATTCCATGTTTATGTATCCCATGTCATTCGATGAATTTCTGAATGCTCTTGGCATGTTTTCATTACAGAAATATAAGCGAGAAGCTTCTCCAGAGAAACCTTTATTATCCGCTTTGCATGAACAGTTGGTTTCCTTGTTCCGTACCTATTTGATGGTAGGCGGAATGCCGGAATCTGTAAGTACATGGGTTGATACCCATAGTTACGTGGAATGTCAGGCTGTGCAAAAGGAAATCGCATATACTTACGAGGTGGATTTTGCAAAATATAAGAAACGTGCCAATACCACTCTGTTGCGTCAGACCTTACATAGTGCCGCACACCAGATAGGAGGCAAGTTTGTATATAGTCAGGTGTCTCGTGATTTCAGGTCGTACCAAATAAAGGAAGCTCTGAGTTTGCTCACGCTTGCCGGATTGCTCGTCCCAGTATGCAATACGGCTGCCAACGGATTTCCTTTAGGTGCAGAGGCTGATGAAAATTGCGTAAAATACCTATTCTTAGACAGTGGATTGTTGCTTGCCATCTTGGGTATGGATTTCGGCAATATCACCTCCATATCAGAAGATATATTGATAGGCAATGCAGCTGACCTTGTCAACAAAGGGCACATCACGGAGATGGTGGCAGGATTGGAAATCATCAAGAACCAACAACCTGATAATGTTCCTTCTCTTTATTTCTGGATGCGTGAGGCCAGAGGAGCCTTGGCAGAAGTCGATTACATTCTGGCAAAGGATATGAAAATCTTACCCATCGAGGTCAAAGCTGAAGTAAAAGGAGGCATGAAGAGTCTTTATTCTTTTGTCGAAGCGAAAGGCATCACGCATGCTGTTCGTACTTCGCTCGAAAATTTTGGACGATTCACAAAGGGGGATTGCGTCATAGATATTTATCCTTTATATGCTCTCCGGAATCTTGTTGGAACTTGAAAGAATTGTTTCCTACCATTATTCCAACTTGTGCTGATTATTCTAACACCCTGTAAAACAGAAGTCATATAAATGAACGAAATACTATAAAAATTGTTGCATGTAACATAATTGCCATGTGATGAACGAATTTTTCTCTGTTGTTAATAAGAGATTTGCTATCTTTGCTGCCAGAAATTTGAATAAAAACAATAAATAGAATTACTATTAACAAAACCTTTATTTACATGGAGAAAATGAAAACTCTCTTGATGAGCATATGCTTGTTGCTCGTCAGTGCGGTATCATTCGCCCAGGTCGAAGAGGCAAGTGGAAATGTTACCGACAACAGTGGAGAACCAGTTATTGGTGCCACTGTCACCGTAGTGGGGGGACAAGGAAATGCAGGTACTGTTACTGATATTGATGGTAACTTTACGGTGCAGGTTCAGTCCGGTTCTAAACTTTCTATCTCTTTTATGGGGTATAAGACTCAGGTGGTGAAGGCTGCCAAGGGTCTGCGCATCGTTCTCGAAGAAGATGCCAAGTTGCTCAACGAGGTAGTTGTTACTGGTTATACCACTCAGCGCAAGGCCGACCTGACAGGTGCCATCTCGGTAGTCAGCGTTGACGAGATAGCCAAGCAGAACGAGAACAACCCTATCAAGGCTCTTCAGGGCCGCGTTCCTGGTATGAATATTACAGCTGACGGTTCTCCTTCAGGAACTGCCACCGTACGTATTCGTGGTATCGGTACGCTGAACAACAATGATCCTCTTTATATTGTTGATGGTGTGCCAACCAAGTCTGGTATGCACGAACTCAATGGTAATGACATCGAGAGCATTCAGGTGCTCAAGGATGCTGCTTCGGCTTCTATCTATGGTAGCCGTGCTGCCAATGGTGTCATCATCATCACTACCAAAAAGGGTAAGGAGGGCAAGGTGAAGGTCGACTTCGATGGTTCTATCTCGATTTCTACTTATGCTCATAAGATGGATGTCCTCAATGCAAAGGAGTTTGGTCAGGTGATGTGGCGTGCCTATATGAACGATGGTATGGATCCTAACACCAATGGTCTGGGCTACAGCTACGACTGGAGCTATAACGAGCAGGGCAACCCTGTGCTCAACGGCATCAGTATGAAGAAGTATCTCGACGATGCGGGTACAACACCTGCTGCTGATACTGATTGGTTTGATGAGACAACTCGCACAGGTGTAGTACAGCAGTATAACGTATCTGTTAGTAAGGGTTCAGACAAGGGTAGCAGCTTCTTCTCTTTGGGTTACTACAAGAACTTGGGAATTATCAAACATTCTGATTTCAACCGCTTCTCAGCTCGTATGAATACAGAGTACAAACTCTTGAAGAATAATTGTCTAACTGTAGGCGAGCACTTCACCGTCAACCGTACTTCTGAGGTTGCGGCTCCTGGTGGCTTCTTGCAGAATGTGTTGCAGTTCAATCCATCTCTGCCTATCTATACTGAGGATGGCAACTATGCAGGTCCTGTAGGAGGTTATCCAGACCGTAATAACCCTGTAGCAGTGTTGGAACGCAACAAGGACAACCGTTATACCTACTGGCGTATGTTTGGTGATGCTTATGTAAACCTCAACCTCTTCAAGGGCTTTAACATCCGTTCCACCTTTGGTCTCGATTACTCACAGAAGCAGCAGCGATTCTTTACTTATCCTATTACCGAAGGAAATGTGGCTAACAACAAGAATGCAGTAGAGGCCAAGCAGGAACACTGGACCAAGTGGATGTGGAATGCTGTGGCTACATATAATAAGGAGATAGGTCAGCATCGCTTCGACCTCATGGCAGGTATGGAGCTTAATCGTCAGGATGATATCTACTTCTCTGGTTACAAGGAAGGTTTCGCAGTACTCAACCCCGATTATATGTGGCCTGATGCAGGTACTACCGGAGCACAGGCTTACGGTGGAGGATCTGGCTATTCGCTCGTGTCTTTCTTCGGTAAGGCCAACTACAACTATGCCGACAAATATATGGCTTCGTTCACCATCCGTCGTGACGGTAGCTCTCGTTTCGGTAAGAACAACCGTTATGCCACCTTCCCATCTGTATCTGCAGGCTGGCGTATCAATCAGGAGAACTTCCTGAAGAAGGCTTCTTGGATTGATGATTTGAAGATACGTGCTTCTTGGGGACAGACTGGTAACCAGGAAATCGACAACTTGGCTCGCTATACCATCTTTGTTAGCAACTATGGAGTGAGCGAGAATGGTGGTCAGAGCTATGGTACCTCTTACGATATCGCAGGAACCAATGGCGGAAGCACATTGCCTTCAGGTTTTAAGCGCAACCAGATTGGTAACGACGACATCAAGTGGGAGACAACCACACAGACCGACTTGGGTCTCGACTTCGCCTTCTTTGGCAATACACTCTATGGTAACTTCGACTGGTACTTCAAGAAGACCAAGGACATCTTGGTTTATATGCCAGGTATCGCCGTTATGGGTGAGGGAAGCTCACAATGGATTAATGCAGGCGAGATGGAGAACCGCGGTTTCGAGTTCAACATCGGTTATCGCAATAAGACCAACTTCGGGCTGAAGTATGACATCACAGCCAATATCTCTTCTTATCGCAACGAAATTACAGCACTGCCTACTACTGTAGCAGCTAATGGTACCTTTGGTGGTAATGGCGTGAAGAGTGTTGTCGGTCATCCTATGGGTGCACAGGTAGGATATGTATGCGATGGTATCTTCAAGAGCCAGGAAGAAATCGATAACCATGCCACTCAAGAAGGTGCTGGTCTTGGACGTATGCGCTGGAGAGACCTCAACCATGATGGTAAGATTACTGAGCTTGACCAGACTTGGATTTACGATCCGGTGCCCGACTTCACTTATGGTTTCAACATCTACTTGGAGTACAAGAACTTCGACTTCACAGCTTTCTTCCAGGGTGTGCAGGGTGTAGACATCATCTCTGACCTGAAGCGTGAGACCGACATCTGGGCTGGTCTTAACATCGGCTTCTTGAACAAGGGACATCGTCTGTTGAATGCATGGTGTGTGGACAATCCATCCAGCAATATTCCTGCAGTTACCCTTTCCGACAATAATAACGAGAAACGTGTATCTACTTATTGGGTAGAGAATGGCAGTTATCTGAAACTGCGCACTATCCAGTTGGGTTACAATTTGCCACAGAACATAGTCTCTAAGCTATCTATGCAACGTCTGCGTATGTATGTCAGCGCACAGAACCTGTTCACCATCAAGAGCAGTAGCTTTACTGGTGTAGATCCTGAGAATCCAAACTATGGATATCCTATACCACTTAACATTACATTTGGTCTTAACGTAACATTCTAAAAGAGTCAAAATATATGAAAAAGATATTATATTCAGTCCTTACCGTTCTTGCTTTGGTGGGTACGACAAGTTGTTCTGACTTCTTGGATGACCAGAAACCGCAGGGCGTGCTCGACAGCGATATGGTGAAGGAGCCAAGCAATGTGGATAATCTTGTTATCTCGGCTTACGCTGTCTTCACAACAGCCGAAGATGTCAACTCTTCCTTCTCGATGTGGAACTTCGATGTTCGCAGCGATGATGCCTATAAGGGTGGCAACGGAACCAGTGATGGTGACGTATTCCATCAGTTGGAGATAGAGCAGGGTGTGCTTACCACCAACTGGAATATCAACGATATGTGGGTGCGCCTTTACAACTGTATCTCACGTGTCAACTCAGCCATCTCTGTGCTTGAGACCACCAGCGACAGCTATCAGCTCAAGGCTCAGCGTTTAGGCGAGATGAAGTTCTTGCGTGCCTACGCCCACTTCCTGTTGAAGCGTCTCTACAAGAACATTCCTTTCATCATGGATGCCAACCTGAAGCAGGAAGACTACAATACCCTTTCCAACACTGAGTTCAACAACGATGAGGGTTGGCAGCAAATTATCAACGATGTGGAGTATGCCTATAGTGTGCTTCCAGTGAAGCAGACCGATAAGGGCCGTCCTTCCAAGGCTGCAGCTGCAGCCTTCCTCACCAAGGCTTATCTCTATAAGGCTTATCGCCAGGACGATCCTTCATCCAATCAGGTGACCAGCATCAACAAAGAAGACTTGCTAAAGGTCATTGAGTATAGCAATCCTGACATCTATAGCGCAGGTGGCTTCGATCTCGAGGCTGACTTCCACAACAACTTCCGTCCTGAGACACAGTACGAGAATGGTGTGGAGAGCATCTGGGCCATGCAGTATTCTATCAACGACGGTACCAAGAATGGTAACCTGAACTGGAGCTATGGTCTTATCGTGCCTAATATCCCTGGTGTTACCGATGGAGGTTGTGACTTCTACAAGCCCAGTCAGAATCTTGTGAACGCCTATCGTACCGATGCCGACGGTCATCCTTTCATTGACACCTTTAATAATAAGGACTACGATTTGACACAGGATGCTGACCCACGTCTGTTCCTCACTGTAGGTCTGACTGGTCTTCCATACGAGTTCAACAGCAAGTACATGATGGATGCCAGCTCCACATGGAGCCGTTCTAATGGACTTTATGGTTATTATGTAACCTTGAAGCAGAACGTAGATCCTGATTGTGGTTACATGGTAAAGGGCTCTTGGTGGGGTACACCAATGAACCGCATCGTGTTCCGTTATGCCGACGTACTCTTGGAGCGTGCTGAGGCTTATGCGCAGCTCAACGAGACGGGTGAGGCCATCAAGCTGGTCAACAAGATTCGCCTGCGTGCCAAGCAGAGTACAGGTATGATAGCTAATTATCCTTCTGACTATGGCGTGAAGTTCAATATCTCTACCTATAATGGTTCTTACAGCCAGGAAGATGCTCTGAAGATTGTGAAGATGGAGCGTCGTTTGGAGATGGGTATGGAGAGTGAACGCTTCTTCGACCTCGTGAGATGGGGTGAGGCAGAGAAGGTGCTCAACAAGTACTTTGCTGAGGAGACCAACAACTGCTCTATCTATGGAGAAGCTCACTTTACAGCCAACAAGAACGAATATCTGCCAATACCTTTCTCACAGGTAGCGGCTTCCGACGGACATTACACACAGAACATAGGAGGATGGTAATATGAAGAAATTATTATTTATATTGATGGGCATTCTTGCCCTCACAGCCTGCAGCGAGGATAATGTGTCCGACCTGCAGCTCACAGGAGGCTGTTCTGTTACTGAACTGGCACTCGATGATTATGAAGGAACAGTAGACAAGGCTGCACGTACCATTACCGTACGCGTGCCTGAGACCTACGACATCAGTCAGATGACCTTGAGCAAACTCACACTCAGCGATGGTGCTGTGTGTGATGCCAAGGTGGGCGACAAGATGAATATGCTCCTTGCACAGACCTTGCGCGTGAAGAATGGCGATGTGTTCCTCGACTGGACTCTCGTTGCCAAGCGCGATGAGGCAAAGATTCTCTCTTTCAAGGTGAATGGTATCTATACAGGAGTCATTAACGAGAGCAACAAGACCATTAACATTAATGTGCCAAAGACGGTGGACATCACCAAGCTGATACCTTCTATCAAGGTGAGCGAGAATGCTACTGTCGCACCTGTTTCGGGTGCACCAGTCGACTTCACGAATCCTGTGGCCTATACCGTAACCAACAATACGGCTACAAGCACTTACACCGTAACCGTCAATCAGATAGGCAAGCCAACTGCTGTATTCGCAAGCTTGGCTCTGACGATGGACGAACTGGTGCCTGAGGAGAAGGCTGCCTGCGAGTGGATGCTCGCGAATGTGGACAACTCTATCTATGCTTCGTTTACTGATATCAAGAATGGCAATGTAGACTTGAGTGAGTGTAAGGTGATATGGTGGCACTTCCACAAAGACGGTGGAGTGGACGGTAAGGCAAAATTCGAGCAGGCTGCTCCTGAGGCTATTGCCGCACAGGCTGTGTTGAGAGACTACTATAAGGCTGGTGGTTCCTTCCTCTTCACACGTTACGCTACCAATATGCCTGGTGAGTTGGGTATCGACAAGAACGGATTGGCACCTAATAACTGCTGGGGACAGGTGGAGAATGATGCCGAGACTTGTGGAGGTCCTTGGGAATTCAAGATGGGCAATGATGCTGCAGGATATCATTCCGACCACGCCCTCTATCAGGGACTGGTGAAAGGTGATGACGCCAACAGTGTATACACTACTGATGCCAACTACCGCATAACCAACTCTACAGCTCAATGGCATATTGGAACTGACTGGGGTGGTTTTGACAACTATGCCGTATGGAGAGAGAAGACTGGTGGTATCGATCTTGGTTATGGTGGCGATGGAGCCATTGTTGTCTGGGAGTACCCAGCAACAGGTACTTCTGGTAAGACGCTCTGTATAGGTACTGGTTGCTACGACTGGTACAGCGTAGGTCCTTTCACAGAGAAGTTCCATGCTAATGTGGCCCTCATGACCAAGAATGCATTTAATTATCTTATGAACCATTAACAATAAACAAAAATGAAGACAATGATAAATTCTATAATATTGGCATCATGCCTCGCTTTGCCTCTCGCTTCATGCAGCGACAGCGATGCTGCCCCCGAGCAGAAGGATTGGTCTACCACCACTTATTTCAACTCATCCGATGCTGCAGCACAGGATACTTATTACAAGCCTGCTGTGGGCTATGTAGGCGACCCTATGCCTTTCTTCGATCCAGTGGCTGGCGATTTCAAAGTGTTGTATCTGCAGGACTTCCGTCCTAATCCTGAAGGAACTTACCACCCCATCTGGGGTGTAAGTACCAAGGATGCTGCCCACTATACTGCTTTGGGTGAACTGGTTTCTTGTGGCACCTTGAAGTCGCAGGATGCTGCCATCGGTACTGGTTCTACCATCTACGATGAGGCAAGCAAGCTTTACTATACATTCTATACAGGTAATAAGTATAAGCCTACAGGTGACGAGAGCGCACAGGCTGTGATGGTAGCAACTTCTGCTGATTTCAAGACCTGGACCAAGGATCGTACTTTTTTGATCAAAGGTCAGGACTTCGGCTACGATAAGAACGACTTCCGCGACCCATTCGTGTTTAAGGGTGATGATGGCAAGTTCCACATGCTCATTTCTACCAAGAAGGGTGGCAAGGGTAGCTTAGCTGAGTTCGTATCTGACGACTTGAAAAACTGGACTGACAATGGTGTGTTCATGACCATGATGTGGGACCGTTTCTACGAGTGTCCTGACCTCTTCAAGATGGGCGACTATTGGTACTTGGTGTATAGCGAACTTCATCATGCTGTACGCAGAGTGCAGTATTTCAAGGGAAGAACACTTGACGAGTTGAAGGCTTGTACCGCCAATGATGCAGGAATATGGCCTGATGCTCACGAGGGCTTCCTCGACAGCCGTGGTCTTTATGCCGGCAAGACTGCCAGCGATGGTACCAACCGCTATTTGTGGGGCTGGTGTCCTACTCGAAGCGGTAAGGACAATACTGCTGTGGGTGCTTCGCCTGCAGAGCCAGAGTGGGCTGGCAACTTGGTTTGCTATAAGCTCATCCAGCATGAGGACGGTACGCTGACACTCGGACAGATTGATGCCGTGAGCGAGAAGTACAACCAGGATGTTGCCGTAGAGGTGAAGGAGAGCCAGAATATGACCGAGGCAGATGGCACTTATACGCTTGCAGGCAATGCCGAGCAGCCTGATGCCTACATGCTGATGGGCCGCTTGGGCAGTCACAACAAGATCAGCTTCACCGTCACCACTTCCAACAAATGGGATAAGTTTGGTATCTCTATGGTTCGTGGCTCTGACTCTAAGAAGTATTACACCATGGTTGTCAACCCAGAGGATGAGAACAACCGTAAGGTAAACTTTGAGGAGCAAGGCGTAGAGGGTAAGGGCTTCATTGCCGGAATTGATGGCTACGTGTTTGCCCGTCCTGCCGACAATGTGTACAACGTCACCATCTATACCGACAACAGTATCTGTGTGATGTACATCAATGATGTTTGCAGCTATACCAACCGTATCTATGGCATTCAGAAGAACTGTTGGAGTATCAATAGCTATAATGGCGCCAACGTCAAGATTAGCAATCTGAAGATCAGTCAGAATTAATTGAGAAAGTAGATCAGACACATCGTTTTTCAAAACACCATAACTTTGCGAGGCTCATCTCCCTTTTTGGGGGATGGGCCTTTTTCGTTTTTTTAGGAATCTTCCCCATTTACGAAAATGAGAATGAAAAAATACAGCTACATGAACTCATTTTCGGAAAGTTAGGAGCAGAGTTCTGAATGGACTTCAATCAATACGGGGAACTACTCATCCCATTCCTCGAATTCCAATTCCAGTTCCTTGTACTCGGGTTTGTGGGTGCTGTTCTCATGGTCTTCTTTCTTGGCTTCTTCGCTTGTGGCATTGCTCACTGAGAGGCCAATGAGGCGGATGGGGTGGGCGGAGGAATACTCCACCTGCTTGAGCAGAAGTTTGGAGAGAGGCAGTATGTCGGCCTTGCTCTTCAGAATCTTGTCTTGCGAGATGCTTCTTGTTATCTGGGTGAAGTCGGCAAACTTGATTTTCAGGGTGAGGGTGCGGCCTTCGAACTCGCTGCGTTCTATGCGGGTAAGCAACTCCAGGACGGTGTGATAGAGTTGTATGATGACGGCAGAGGAAGTGTATATATCCTCTAAGAAAGTCTGTTCGCATCCCACAGACTTCCTTTCGCGATACGTAACGACGGGGCGATTGTCGATGCCACGTGCAAAATGGTAGAAGACATGACCAGCCTTGCCAAAAACCTCGACGAGATGCTGTTCTGAAACCTTACGCAGGTCGGCTCCGCGGTAAATGCCCATGAAGTGCATCTTCTGCAGAGTCTTCTTGCCTACGCCCCAAAAATCTTCCACGGGCAGTTGAGAGATAAAGTCGAGAGCCTTGTCGGGGTGAATGGTGCAGATGCCGTCGGGCTTGCGATAGTCGGAAGCCACTTTGGCGAGAAACTTGCAATAGCTGATACCTGCCGATGCGGTGAGTCCTGTCTCTGCTTTGATGCGTGCCTTGATTTCGCGTGCCACATCTACAGCCAGCTCTATACCTTTCTTATTATGGGTGACATCGAGAAAGGCCTCGTCAATGGAGATTGGTTCTATGAGGTCGGTATAATCCTGGAAGATGTGGTGAATCTGCTGCGACACCTCTTTATAATGTTCGTGTCGGCAAGGCACGATGTTGAGGTCGGGGCAGAGGCGCTTGGCCTGTGCGATTGATTGTGCAGAATGTACTCCGAAGCGACGTGCCTCATAGCTGGCAGTAGACACCACACCCCGTGGACCGTCGAAGCCTACCGCAATAGGTTTGCCCCGAAGTTCAGGATTGTCTCTTTGCTCTACTGCCGCAAAGAAGGCATCCATATCAATGTGTATGATTTTTCTATTCTCCATTCTCATGCAAAAATACAAATAAATCCTTGTTTATGCAAATTTCATTTCTATCTTTCTCAACTTTCGCTGGGTTCAGGAGTTTAGATGATAAAGGAGTTATCACTCCCTTCGGTCGTTAAAAGTTATAGCCATCAGAACGTCGCTTTCGCATCCCTATATGGACGAGGCTCCATCCCTATATGGACCGAGGTCAATCTTCCATACGGAATGGTGCCGTAAACGTTGTTTCTTTCATTGCTCCATACGGAATGGTGCCGTAAACGTTGTTTCTTTCATTGCTCCATATGAAATGGTGCAGTAAACGTTGTTTCTTTCATTGCTCCATATGAAATGGTGCCGTAAACGTTGTTTCTTTCATTGCTCCATACGGAATGGTGCTGTAAACGTTGTTTCTTTCATTGCTCCATATGGAATGGTGTAGTAAACGTTGTTTCTTTCATTGCTCCATATGGAATGGTGCCGTAAACGTTGTTTCTTTCATTATTCCATACGGAATGGTGCAGTAAACGTTGTTTCTAACAGCACGCCTGTAGAAAGGGCAGAAGCTCTTAGCCCGTACTTAAACCACTTGCGAAATTTGAGTAAATATAGAAAAAGAATCGAATAATCCAAGTGTTTTAATAAAATTGTTATCGCAAAAGAGGTAACTTTCAAACTAAAACCTGAAGGTTGACGATAAGGTAGCTGTTAATATAAAAAAAGGTGTGCCACAAAATCCGTGGCACACCCCTTTATGTAAAGATAAGTGTGATTTTATTTCTGGCACTCCTTGCATGGTGTCCAGGGCTTCAGCTGCTTGAAGAAGTCGTTGCCCTTGTCGTCTACGAGGATGAATGCAGGGAAGTCCTCTACGGTAATCTTCCAGATAGCCTCCATGCCGAGCTCAGGATACTCTACGCACTCGATGCTCTTGATGGAACTCTGAGAGAGAACGGCAGCTACACCACCGATAGTACCGAGGTAGAAACCACCATGCTTCTTGCAGGCCTCTGTCACGATGTCGCCACGGTTGCCCTTGGCAATCATGACCAAGCTGGCGCCATGATCCTGGAACTCGTCAACGTATGGGTCCATACGATTGGCTGTGGTAGGACCCATAGAGCCACATGGATAACCCTCTGGAGTCTTGGCAGGACCAGCATAGAGGATAGGGTGGTTTTTGAAGTACTCTGGCATCTCCTCGCCAGCATCCAAGCGAGCCTTGAGCTTGGCATGAGCGATGTCACGAGCCACGATGATGGTTCCCTTCAGGTTGACACGGGTGCTGACAGGATACTTGCTCAACTCAGCGCGTACAGCGTCGATACCCTTGTCGAGGTCGATCTCGATACCCTTGGTACCCTCTCCTGGGTTGCGGAGCTCCTCAGGAATCAACTCTGTTGGGTTCTCGTCCATCTTCTCCAACCAGATACCGTCCTTGTTGATCTTAGCCTTGATGTTGCGGTCGGCAGAGCAGCTTACACCCATACCGATAGGGCAGCTGGCACCATGACGAGGCAGACGGATGACACGGATGTCGTGAGCCAAGTACTTACCACCAAACTGTGCACCCAAGCCAATCTTGTGAGCCTCATCGAGGAGCTTGTTCTCCAAGTCGATATCGCGGAAAGCACGACCGGTCTCATCACCTGTTGTAGGCAACTCGTCGTAGTACTTGATAGAAGCCAGCTTCACGGTAAGGAGGTTCTTCTCGGCAGAAGTACCACCAATAACGAATGCGATGTGGTAAGGAGGACATGCTGCTGTACCGAGGCTCTTCATCTTCTCAACGAGGAATGGGAGGAGGGTGCCTTCGTTCTGGATAGTGGCCTTGGTCATAGGGTAGAAGTAGGTTTTGTTGGCAGAACCGCCACCCTTGGCAACCATCACGAAGCGATACTCGTCGCCCTCGGTAGCCTCGATATCGATCTGGGCAGGCAGGTTGCAACGGGTGTTTACCTCGTCATACATGTTGAGAGGTGCATTCTGTGAATAACGGAGGTTGTCCTGTGTGTATGTGTTGTAAACACCCAAACTCAAAGCCTCTTCGTCCTCAAAGTCGGTCCATACACGCTGACCCTTCTCGCCATGAATGATGGCAGTACCTGTATCCTGGCAGAATGGGAGAATGCCCTTCACGGCAGTCTCTGCGTTGCGGAGGAACTGGAGAGCCACGTACTTGTCGTTCTCAGATGCCTCTGGGTCGGTCAAAATCTTAGCCACCTGGAGGTTGTGCTCACGACGGAGCATGAACTCTACGTCGTGGAAACCCTGCTGTGCGAGCAGGGTAAGTGCTTCCTTTGAAACCTTGAGGATTGTTTTTCCCTCGAACTCTGCTGTGCTTACGCCTTCTTTTGAGATAAGGCGATACTCTGTCTTGTCCTCTCCAAGCTGAAACATTGGAGCGTACTTAAAATCTGGAGCTTTTGCCATAATGTTTTTTTGTTGTTATTATACTGTTGAAATATTCAAGTTGTTTTGTTTTGTCAAGAATTTGAGAATTACAGAATTCTTCTTTTTCCTTCCCCTTATCTGTTGAATTATTGAGAAAGAAGTTCACACAGCGAACAGACTTCCTGCCAATCTTCATTCTTCCTAATGATTAGCCTTGGAATGTTCTTAAATTCTTGACATAAAATCAGAATCCGAAGATCTCTTCCTGAGAGAGGCGCTTGATAGGAGCAATCTTCTCGAGGCTCTTCATGTCGAGGTCTTTCTCGTTGCCGAGGATGACCATGCGGTAAGGCTTGCCTACGATGTTCTGCTTCTCGAAGTTAGTGATGTCCTGAAGTGTCACGTTCTGGAGCGCCTCATAGAGCTTCTTGTTGGGATCGTAGTCGAGTCCCTTCAGCTTGGCATTGAAGTAAGCGTAGAGCACATTGTCCTTAGTGGTACGCATACTCTGCAGGCTCTTGATGAGGCTCTGCTTAGCCAGGTTGAATGCAGCCTCGTTCTGTGGCAGGTTGTTGATGATCTCGTTGAACACGTTGATGCAGTCCATCATCTTGTCGCTCTGCGAGATGATATGAGTGAAGAAGTATTCTGTATCGTTCTTACGACCAGGGCGTACATAATAAGAACCTGCGTTGTAAGCCAGACCTCTTGTCTCGCGGAGTTCCTGGAAGACGATGGCGTTCATGCTTCCGCCAAAGTACTCATTGAAGAGTCCTACTACGGCAGCATTGTCGTCGGTGAATGTCTTACCCTCGTTCTGATACTGGCGCAGATAGATGTTCTTAGCCTCGTAGGGAGCAATGAGAATCTCGTTGCTCTGTGGCTGCTGCTTGGTGTACTCCTTGCCCTGTGGAGCAGGGATGAGTTTCTTGCCAGTCTTATGTTCTTTGGCGAGGAGGCTGTTGAGCTGTTTCTCGCTGTAAGGACCATAATAGAATACGGTGTGCTCGATATTTTCGAGTGTGCCCAGAAGGTTAATCAGCTCCTGTGGATCCATCTTGCGAAGGTCGGCAGGGAGAATCTGATTGCGGCTTGGGTTGTAAGGACCATATACGCAATAGTCCCACAAGCGTGAGAAGTTGGCCTTCTGGTTGGCCTTCATGTCGTTGCCATTCTTCTCTACGAGGTCCACATACTGGTTCCATGAAGTCTTGTCGGCTTTGGCATGGTGCAGCAAGTCCTCCAAGAGACTGAGTGCCTTAGGAAGGTTCTCGTTCAGACCATTGATGTTGATGCTGAGGCTCTTGGTGCCCTGAGCCACACTGTAGTTGCAGGCAATGTTATAGAAAGCCTGTTTGATTTCAGAGACGGTCTTCTTGTCGGTACCTATGTAGCCGAGATAATCAGCAGCATAGCTGTAGCGCATGTCATCCTCGTCGCCCAACTCATAACGGAAGGAGAGGTTGAAGAGGTCGTCCTGTGTGTTCTGTTTGTAGAGCAAAGGCAGCTTTTTGCTGGTCTTGGTGACGGTGAGGTCTTTCTTGAAGTCGAGGAACTCAGGCTGTATAGGAGCCACTTCTGCGTTCTTGATTTCTTTGACGAAATCGCTCTCATACTCGCGGTTGGCAGGTATAGGAGTGATGGCAGGCTTCTCAATCTTCTTGAGCGTCTTGTCCTCGCCGATGCGCTTGTATACACATACGAAGTTGTCGGCACGCAGATGCTTGTTGGCAAAGTCGATGATATCTTTCTTGGTCAACTTGCTCTGGCGGTCGAGCTGCTTGGCTACGTCTTCCCATTTCTGGTCGTTGATGAAGGCGTCCACCATGATGCTGGCTCGGTTCTCGTTGTCGTCGAGTCCTTTGTAGAAGTTGAGCTTCTTGTTTGCCATGACAGCAGGAAGCAGTTCGTCGGCAAACTCGCCACGGCGCAACTTGCCCATCTCGTCAAGCACGAGTGCACGAGTGTCTTCGAGTTTCTGTCCCTTGTTGGGCAGTGCCTGAACGATGAAAGCGGTGTAGTCGTGCAGACCATAGTTGAAGGCTCCTGCAGAGGCGAGCTTCATCTTCTGTTCCAGGTCTACCTCGAAGAGTCCTGCCTTGCCGTTGGCGAGCAGGTCGCTGATGACATCGAGGGTGTCGTTCTGCTGGTCGTTGACGCCCTTGAAGAGCCATGCCAGCATCATGTTTTCCTGCTCCTTACCGACAACCGTGGTGTCCTTTACTGCTGTGATGGCAGGCTGTGCCTCAAACTCAGGGCGTGACAGGTTGTCGCTCTTCTTCCATGAGCCAAAGTACTGGTCGATGAGAGCTATGGTCTTGTCGGGGTCAAAGTCGCCAGCCATGACGATAGCCACATTGTTTGGCACATAGTAACGGTGAAAATAGTTCTGTATGTTGATGATACTTGGGTTCTTGAGGTGCTCCTGCTCGCCGATGGTAGTCTGTGTGCCATAAGGATGGGTAGGAGTGAGGAGGTTCCAGAGAGCAGCAAACTCCTTGGTGGCATCGCTTGCCATGGAGATGTTCTTCTCCTCGTACACAGCCTCCAGCTCTGTATGGAAGCCACGGATGACCATGTTCTGGAAGCGGTCGCTCTGCACCTTGGCCCAGTTTTCTATCTCATTGTTTGGGATGTTCTCCACGTAGCAGGTGACATCATTGCTGGTATAGGCGTTTGTTCCCTCGCTACCGATGCTCGACATGAGCTTGTCGTACTCGTTGGGGATGTTGTATTTGGCAGCCAACTGTGAGATGGAGTCAATCTCGTGGTAAGCTTGCTTGCGCTGTGCGGGATCGGTGAGTTTGCGATAAGTCTCATAGCGGCGGGTTATCTCGTCGAGGTATGGCTTCTCCTTGGCGGCATCGATGGTACCAAACTTCTTGGTGCCTTTAAACATCAGGTGCTCCAGATAGTGAGCCAGACCAGTAGTCTCGGCAGGGTCATTACGCGAACCTGTTTTTACAGCGATGTTGACCTGCAAGCGAGGCTTCTCCTTGTTAACTGACATGTATACCTTCAGACCATTGTCGAGAGTATAGATGCGTGTTTGCATTGCATCGCCTGGTACGGTGGTGTAATGATAGTCTTTTGCGCTGGCACAAAGCGCACCCGATGTGAAGAGTGCCGCCAGCATGATAGATTTTAAATTCATACTTTTATGATTTTATGTTGTATAAATGATTTTCCTTTGTTGGACTTTTTATGTGGCAGGACTGATGGAGTTGGCAAAGTGCAGGAAGGTGTCTTCGTCCACGTCGCCCAAGTCGTATTCCTTCTGCGCATCTTTTCTGATGGCTTCGGTCCATAGCGATTTTGCCTCGTCGGCTCTGGTTTCGATCAGCGAGAAGGTTGCCGGTGTGGCTTCTTCGTAGAGCTGTCGGATGAGGCTGAAGGCATAAGCTTGATTGAAATCGGCATAAAGGCTGTGAGCCTCGGACAATGCGTTGATAACAGACTCAATGTCTTCGGTTGTTCCGTCGATGATGTCTTCGACGAGTTGATTCTCCAAAGCCTGCGGCAGGAGCAGACCACCCAGATCGGTCCATGCTTCTTCGCCATTTTGGATGGCCTGTTCGGACAGTGGTGTATATTCATGTCCTTCTTCTTCTGCTGCTTCAGGAAGCGTGGCCTTCTTAATGACTTGACCTAAGTATAGACTGATGAGCATGTCATAGAAGCGGATGCCGGAAAGGAGTGAGCTGCGCGGAATGGTGAGTCCCTGATAGTGGTATTCCTGGCATTGAGTTCCGCAAGTGGTGCAGAGCTCTTGCAGATTGCGCCTTCCTTCTGTCGCCTTGCTGATGACAAAAGGCGAGAGCCACTCTTGGTTGATGATGCTCTTGCGGTGCTCGGCTGGTCGTAGGTCGCGCTTGGGCCACTTGTTGATGTCGCGGTAAAGTCCTACAGTGACAAGGTTTCTGCCAGGGATGAGTATGGTCTTCTCTCCCTCGCCAATAATATAGGAGAAGGGGAAGGAGGTCGTGTCGGGATGAGCCATGGTCTTGCCAAGACATACGGAGTAAGCACCGATGTGGGCAGGCAGGAAAAGGTAGGAGCCGCTGGCTGTCTTGGTGCCTCTCTCCAGAATGCCCCAGTGGATGGGACCCATCTTGTAGGCATGATTGCTGAAGTTGGTGGCAGAACCGGCATTATAGAACGAAACCTGGCTTCCGATGATGAGCGAACTCTTGTGATGAGAGGCTGAGAACGGACCGCAGAAGGCGGCACATGCTTCGCCATTGCTCATTACCGAGTTGGCAAAGAATACCGATGCCGATGCGGTGAAGCTGTTGTTTATCTGGCAGGCTTCTCCCACGAAACAGTCTTGCAGGTTGGCTCCGTTGGTGATGCTTGCCCCATGGTCGATGATAGTGCTTTCGGCTATGACACCCGTTCCTATATAAACGCTGCTGGTAGCATCTCCCAGGAGGGTGCAGTCACTCAGCCGCTCTGCTCCGTTCACCTCGCAGTAGTCGTTGATGATGCAGTTGATAATCTCCTTGGTGTTGGCTATCTTCACATTGTTGCCTATCAGTCCGCGTTCGGGCAGTCGGCTGCTAACATATGCTCTGACTAACTGGAAAAGTGTCTCACGGAACTCCTTGTTATGAGAATGCTTGAGCATGAGTGCTGCCAACTGACTGCTCAGTTCGGAGAAAGAGATGATGTTCCCATCGCCAGCCTCGTTGAGTACACTGATGACATTGGCTTCTCCATAGGTAGCTCCCTCTGTAGTCTCTATTGTGGATACGTTGGACAGGTAGCACTCGTCACCGATGGTATAGTTATTGATGAATCCTCCTATGTTCTCGATGAGGCAATCGTCTCCGATGATGACATTGTGCAAGGTGGCATTGCGGATGCCCGAGTGCTTGTGAAAGCCCGGACTTACCTCGATGCTCTTGTCGAAGCTGCCTATGCAGACTTCTCCGTAGAGCATTACCTGACGCATGTGTTCGGGATTGAAGTCTTCTGCGACGTTGACGGAAGTCCAGTCCTCAGCCCAACAGCCATTCTGTTGCAGCTGTTCTATCTCTTCGGTGGTAAGCGGTCGGTAATCGTTCATAGTCGTTGTTTTTTATTCGTAGTCCTGATACAGGAAATCATTATAGGGATACTTCTGTACGTGCAGCTCGCGCACTTTCTTGTACAGAATGTCGCGGAACTCGTCGATGTTCTCCTTGTTCTTGGCAGAGATGAAGAGACAGTCGTCGTGCAACTTTGCCATCCATGTGCGCTTGAGTTCGTCGAGGGTGATGTTCTCTTTCTGTATAGGAGTAAGGTCGTCTTCCTCCTTCTCTACCCAGGAGTAGTTGTCTATCTTGTTGAAGATAATCATCGATGGCTTGTCGGCGCAGCCCAGTTCCTTCAGTGTCTTCTCCACCACCTGTATCTGCTCCTCGAAATCAGGATGCGAGATGTCGACAACATGCAACAGCAGGTCGGCCTCGCGTGTCTCGTCGAGCGTGCTTTTGAAAGAGTCTACCAGGTCGGTAGGCAACTTGCGGATGAATCCTACTGTGTCGGCAAGGAGGAAAGGCAGATTTTCCACCACGACCTTTCGTACGGTGGTGTCGAGAGTGGCGAAGAGTTTGTTCTCGGCAAAGACCTCGCTTTTGGAGAGCAGGTTCATAATGGTGCTCTTGCCCACGTTGGTGTAGCCGACAAGGGCCACACGGATGAGTCGGCCGCGGTTCTTGCGCTGAGTAGTCTTCTGCTTGTCTATCTCGGCCAGGCGTTCTTTGAGCAAGCTCATGCGGCCGAGGATGATACGACGGTCCATCTCAAGCTGGGTTTCACCAGGACCACGCAATCCTACAGAACCTTTACCGCCACCCGAGCCAGAACCACCGCCCTGGCGCTCAAGGTGAGTCCAGAGTCGTTGCAGACGAGGCAACATGTATCTATATTGTGCCAATTCCACTTGTGTCTTGGCGGCAGCAGTCTGGGCGCGCATGGCAAAGATGTCGAGAATAAGAGATGTGCGGTCGAGAATCTTTACCTGTAGCTCTTGCTCAATATTGCGTATCTGCTTGGCAGACAGCTCGTCGTCGAAGATGACCATTCCAATCTCGCGGTCTTCTTCCTCTTCTTCCTTAATGTATTGTTTGATTTCCTCGAGCTTTCCCTTTCCTACATAGGTGGTCTGATTGGGAGCGACAACCTTCTGCGTGAATCGCTTGACGGTTACAGCTCCTGCCGTATCGGCAAGAAATTCCAGCTCGTCGAGGTATTCCTTGGTCTTGGCTTCGTCCTGCTCCTTGGTGATAAGACCCACGAGAACGGCAGTCTCTGCCTTGACTTCTGAGATGACAAATTCCTTCATTGATTAGCTTGTTATTATATAATAGGTGCAAAGTTAATAAAAAAAGCTATTTCTATGGAATACTAACTGCATAATTTATGCTTTTTTTAAGAAAAAGGCTTGTTGGGTAACTGCTCAGAATAGAAAAGTGTCGAAATATGAAAGCGGCTTCGTAAACAGTTGAAGCCTATTGCATGATTCTGATAGAAGCTATAAAAATTACCTTGTTGGGTACGCATAAAGAGAAGCAAATACCGCAAACGTTTACGTGATTTTTTGCGTAAAAAAAGAGATATATTTGATTTAAATCAATTATTTGTATTATATTTGCACTCGAAAAGAAACACAAACTGATTTTCAAAAAGATCATAACTACATAAAAAACACAAAACTGCTGAAACATTCAAAAACGTAAGAATTGCCCCGACGTGATGTCGGGGCATTTTTTTGTCCTTCTGTTTATGCTTTCTGTATCGCCTTTTTGTGTATGTGTTTGCAGGTTTTGCAGATGTTTAAAAGTCTGATGCTCAGCGACGATACTTCTTAAACGTGTACTTGTGTGAGTTTGGAAAACAAGTGAAGATGGTGATGCTCTCGTTAGTCTTTGTGTGCTTTCTGCCAGCTTGTGTTGAAAGATCTTTCTTTTTTCTTGTGTAGAGCAAAATAATATTATCTTTCTATTTTTTTTGTAGGTTGCTGTCATCTGTTGCAGACTGTCTGTCTTGGTGCGGTCGTCAGTCTGCTTGGCGGTCATTTCTTTAACTCCCCCATTTTTGAAAAGTTTATGTAACCAAAAAAAGGTGCGTCACAGACTTATGACACACCCTCCTTATCTTATGATGGTTCAACTTACGCAAGTGGCGTAGTTGTTTCTCTTTCTGTCGTTAACATTACTTGTTCTCGAATAGCAATCCGCCTTCCTTGGTGTGGTCGATGGTGATAGGTTTCTCACGACTGACTTCCTCGGCGAGGATCTTCTTGCTCAAGTCGTTCAATACATAGTCTTGTATTGCGCGCTTTACAGGGCGTGCGCCAAACTCTGGATCGTAGCCCACCTCTGCCAAATATTGGATGGCGGCAGGAGTCCAGCGAAGTTCGAAGCCCTGAGGAGCCAACATCTTCTTGACTCTGTTCATCTGAAGCTCAACCACCTGGCCAATCTGCTCTTTGGTGAGAGGCTTGAAGGTGATGATGTCGTCGATACGGTTCAGGAACTCCGGACGGAAGGTCTTTCTCAACATATCACGGCTTGCGTTGGAAGTCATGATGATGATGGTGTTCTTGAAGTTTACTACACGGCCTTTGTTGTCGGTCAGTCGTCCGTCGTCCAATACCTGAAGCAGGGTGTTGAAGACATCGGGATGAGCCTTCTCGATCTCATCGAAGAGAACCACACTGTATGGTTTGCGACGAACAGCCTCTGTCAACTGTCCACCCTCATCATAGCCTACATATCCTGGAGGCGCACCTATCAGACGGGTGACGCTGAACTTCTCTTGATATTCACTCATATCGATACGTGTCATCATCGATTCGTCATTGAAGAGATATTCTGCCAAAGCCTTGGCAAGCTCAGTCTTACCCACACCGGTTGTGCCGAGGAAGATGAAACTTGCGATAGGACGTTTCGGGTCTTGCAAGCCGGCACGTGAGCGGCGTACAGCATCACTCACGGCGGTGATGGCCTCGTCCTGACCGATGACTCTCTTGTGGAGTTCTTCCTCCAAATGGAGCAGTTTCTCACGCTCACTCTGCATCATACGGCTTACGGGTATTCCAGTCCAGCGGCTTACCACCTCGGCAATATCGTCGGCAGTAACCTCTTCGCGTATCATGGCCTCGCCACCTTGAGTGCTCTTCAGTTGTTCCTGGATGCGCTTGATGTCTTCTTCGAGAGCAGTCAGCTTAGAATATCTGATCTCAGCCACGCGCTCGTAGTTGCCTTCACGTTCCATGCGCTCAGCCTCAAACTTCAGGTTCTCAATCTCCTGCTTGTCTTGCTGAATTTTATTGACGAGATCTTTCTCTCCTTCCCATTTTGCACGGAAGTCGCGTTCTTTGTCCTTCAGCTCGGCAATCTCCTTGTCGAGTTGCTGAATCTTAGGCTGGTCGTTCTCGCGTTTGATGGCCTCACGCTCTATCTCCAACTGCTTTAGGTGACGTGTGATCTCGTCCAGTTCCTCAGGCACGGAGTCGCGCTCCATACGGAGTTTGGCAGCAGCCTCATCCATCAGGTCGATAGCCTTGTCTGGCAGGAATCGGTCGGAGATGTAACGTTCAGAAAGTTTGACAGCTGCGATGCAGGCGTCGTCCTGAATACGAACCTTGTGATGGTTCTCATAACGCTCCTTGATGCCTCGGAGAATGCTGATGGCGTCCACCTCGTCAGGCTCGTTGACCATTACGGTCTGGAAACGACGTTCCAAAGCCTTATCCTTCTCGAAGTATTTCTGATACTCGTTGAGGGTGGTGGCACCGATGGCTCTCAACTCGCCGCGTGCCAATGCAGGCTTCAGAATATTGGCAGCATCCATGGCGCCTTCTCCACCGCCGGCACCTACCAAGGTGTGAATCTCGTCGATGAAGAGGATAATCTGTCCGTTGGCGTTGGTCACTTCCTTGATGACGCTCTTCAGTCGCTCTTCGAATTCGCCTTTATATTTAGCACCAGCCACCAGTGCGCCCATGTCGAGCGAATAGAGCTGCTTGTTCTTCAAGTTCTCCGGTACGTCGCCACGTACGATTCTTTCGGCAAGTCCTTCAACGATGGCGGTTTTACCAGTACCAGGCTCACCGATAAGGATTGGGTTGTTTTTCGTTCTTCTTGATAAGATTTGGAGCACGCGACGTATCTCCTCGTCACGTCCGATTACGGGGTCGAGCTTTCCGCTTCTGGCTTGTTCAACCAAGTTCTTGGCGTATTTCTCCAGACTCTGATAGTTTTCGTCTGCACTCTGGCTCTTTACGTTCTGTCCCTGACGAAGAGCCTGGATGGCAGCGAGCATGTCTTTCTCGTTGGCGCCGGCATCTTTCAGGATGCGGGCTGCTGTAGAGTTGCCTTTCAGAATGGCGAGCAGAATAGGCTCTACGCTTACGAACTCGTCGCCCATCTTCTTGGCAGTATCCTCGGCGTTGATCAATATCTGATTGGTGTCATTGGAGAGGTATGGCTGTCCGCCACCCTGTACGCGGGGAAGATGCTGCAATTCCTGCTGCAGGAGCATGGAGATCTGTCCTCCGTTCATGCCCAACTTCTGGAAGATATAGTTGGTCACATCAGGTGCTTTCTCGATGATTCCGCTGAGAAGATGCACCGGCTCGATGGTCTGCTGACCATTTCGTTGCGCTGTGTTCACAGCGGCTTGCACCGCTTCTTGCGCCTTGATTGTAAATTTGTCGAATGTCATATATTTCTCCTTTCTTGTTTTATTTGTTTCGTTATGTTATTTGTTGTTTGCCAATCGTTGAAGCGAAATGTGTGCCGAGGTGCAGAGTGCTGACATTCTGTCTTGTTTTTCGTTGTTTTTTAGACGTTTATAGTTGAAAATGCTGTCAATGTGTCGGTAATCGGGTGCTTGGCGGGAGACGAGTTTTGTACTTTGTGAATGATTCTCTTTGGTCTTAATAGACGGCCGGCTTCGGTCTTAATAGATGGCCGGCTTCGGTCTTAATAGATGACCGGCTTCGGTCTTAATAGATGGCAGAAATGGCTTTTAGGGTTAACTCAGGTCAAGAAACATCGTTCTTGCGTTAAGCTAATAATAACACGAGTGATTTTTGGTGGGCTCAAATATTATTTGTACCTTTGCACCATTATTTCAAATAAGTAGAAATCAATGGCTGAAACAAAGAAAATCAAGACAGCTTTAGTGTCTGTCTTTCACAAGGACGGCTTGGATGAACTCCTTGCCAAGTTGAATGAAGAGGGTGTTAAATTCTTGAGCACCGGTGGTACACAGAAGTTTATCGAGTCACTCGGTTATGAATGTCAGAAAGTGGAGGATGTAACCACTTATCCATCCATCCTCGGTGGACGTGTGAAGACTCTTCATCCCAAAATATTCGGAGGTATTCTTGCGCGTCGCGACAATGAGGGCGATCAGGAGCAGATGAAGGAGTATGAGATTCCAAGCATCGACCTCGTGATAGTAGACCTTTATCCTTTCGAGCAGACTGTGGCAAGCGGTGCAAGTGATGCCGATATCATTGAGAAGATCGATATAGGCGGAATCTCTCTGATCCGTGCCGGAGCCAAGAACTTCAAGGATGTTGTTATCGTGCCCAGCAAGGCTGAGTACGGTGTGCTGCTCGATATCTTGAAGAAGAAAGGTGCTGAGACCGATATCGAGGATCGCAAAATGTTTGCAGAGCGTGCCTTTGGCGTAAGCTCACACTACGATACAGCTATCCACGCTTGGTTCGCTAAGTAATGTGCGTCAAGCTTTAGTGCTGGCGTAGATATTTTAAGCTTAAAATAAACAATTAGTAATTACAAAAGAAAATGGGATTTTTTTCATTTATTCAGGAAATCGCAATGGACTTGGGAACAGCCAACACCATTATTATCAGCGATGATAAGATTGTGGTGGATGAGCCCTCTGTTGTAGCCCTCGACCGCCGTACAGACAAGATGATTGCTGTAGGTGAGAAGGCTAAGATGATGTACGAGAAGACTCATGACAATATCCGTACTATCCGTCCTTTGCGTGATGGTGTGATAGCCGACTTTACTGCATGCGAGCAGATGATGCGCGGTCTTATCAAGATGGTGCATACAGGAAGCCGTCTTTTCTCTCCCTCACTCCGTATGGTAATTGGTGTGCCTTCTGGTTCTACCGAGGTGGAGCTCCGTGCTGTACGCGATTCTGCCGAGCATGCCGACGGACGTGATGTTTACTTGATTTTTGAACCTATGGCAGCAGCTATCGGTATCGGTATCGATGTGGAGGCGCCAGAGGGAAACATGATAGTTGATATAGGTGGCGGTTCCACTGAGATTGCTGTCATCTCACTTGGCGGTATTGTGAGCAACAACTCCATCCGTACAGCCGGTGACGACCTGACTGCTGATATCCAGGAGTACATGAGCCGTCAGCACAACGTGAAGGTGTCTGAGCGTATGGCCGAGCGTATCAAGATACATGTAGGCTCTGCTCTTACCGACCTGGGTGATGAGGCTCCAGAAGACTTTATTGTTCATGGTCCTAACCGCATCACAGCTCTGCCTATGGAGGTGCCTGTATGCTATCAGGAGATAGCTCAGTGCTTGGACAAGACTGTGGCAAAAATCGAGAATGCTGTGCTCTCAGCACTTGAGAACACTCCTCCTGAGCTCTATGCTGATATCGTGAAGAATGGTATCTGGCTCTCTGGTGGTGGAGCTTTGCTCCGTGGACTCGACAAGCGTCTCACAGCCAAGATCAACATTCCTTTCCATATTGCCGAAGACCCATTGCACAGTGTGGCTAAGGGTGCCGGCATCGCGCTGAAGAATGTAGACCGCTTCTCGTTCCTGATGAGATAATTGAAAATCTGAATTTCAGAGAAACTATAGCGTATGCACAACCTTACAGAGTTTCTGGCGAAACACAACCACTGGTTTGTGTTCCTGGTGCTTGAGGTAGTGAGCATGGTACTGCTCTTCAGATACAACAGTTATCAGGGCAGTGTGTGGTTCTCGTCGGTCAATGCCGTTACGGGCAAGGTGTATGAGTGGGATTCGGCTGTGGAGAGTTTCTTCTCGCTTTCGGGCGTCAACAGCCAGCTCACTCAACGCAATGCTTTCCTGGAACAGCAGGTAAGAATGCTGGACGACAGTATCGCCCGCCTTACCCGCAGTCAGGAAGCTGCAGTGACACGCTTGTCAAGCATGGTCCCCTTCCAGGGATGCAGGCTTATTCCGGCAAAGGTCGTGGCCAATATGGTGAACAGGTATGACAACCTTATCACTATAGATAAGGGCTCAGCCGATGGAGTGAAGCGCGATATGGGCGTGGTTTGTGGCATGGGCGTGGTAGGCATTGTCTACTTGGTGTCTGAACATTACAGCATCGTCATCCCAGCTCTCAACAGCCATTCCAATATCAGCTGTACCATACAGCGCCGTGGCTATTTCGGCTATTTGCGCTGGCGAGGTGGCTCCTCACAGCTGGCTTATCTCGAGGACGTGCCAAGACATGCTCACTTCAAGTTGGGCGACAATGTGGTGACGAGTGGATATTCATCGGTCTTCCCTCCAGGAGTCATGGTGGGAAAGGTTCTGCATGTGTTCAATTCGGCAGACGGACTGTCATATCGTGTACAGGTTAAGTTGTCTACCGATTTTGCTCGCTTGCGCGATGTGTGCCTTGTTGATGATTCTGCCTTGCAGGAACGTATCGACCTGATGCGGGCAGCACAGGATTCCATCAAGCCACAGTAATGCACTCTGCCGTTTCGCAGAAACAAAACAGATTTTAAAGACAACACTTTTTCAATTCTTTTTGAAAAATGAGTATAGATATAGTAAAGCGATGGGGAGTATTCTTTGTTCTCCTGCTGGTGCAAGGACTGGTGTGTAACCATATACATCTTTTCCATTGCGCCACACCGCTTCTGTACATCATGTTCGTGCTCCACTTTCGTCGTAACACGCCTCGTTGGCAAATGTTATTGTGGAGTTTTGCCCTGGGATTGGGAGTCGACATCTTCGCCAACACTCCGGGTGTGGCTGCTGGCTCTATGACGGCAATAGCTCTTTTGCAGCCTTATCTGCTCGAGCTGTTCCTGCCCCGTGACAGTTCTGACGACTTGCTTCCTGGCGTGCGCACGCTTGGAAGTTCTTACTTTTGGTATTCGCTCATCATCGTGGTGATTTATTGCCTGCTCTTCTTTACACTCGAGACTTTCAATTTCTTCAACTGGTTGCAGTGGATAGAATGTATCGTGGGAAGTGCGGCTCTCACCTATGTGTTGCTGATGGCCATAGAGAATGTGCGCAAGTAGTTTTTCCCCTTCGCCTTCTCTCTACGAAATAGACGGAGAACGAATCATACTCTATGCATGCATAGAATGATACATATATATAATAAGGTATATATAATAATAAGGTGTAAGGGTAAAATATATAAAAAAATAGGGCGTATTATATAAATAGGTATTATGATCGATTATAATCTCGAAAAACGTAAGTTTGTGATAGGTGGAGTGGCCATAGGAATTGTGACCATTTACATCATTCGTCTCTTTACGTTGCAGATTATGAGCGACGACTATAAGAAGAATGCCGACAGTAATGCCTTCCTCAAGCAGGTGGAATATCCGTCACGTGGAGCCATCTACGACAGAAACGGCAAACTGATGGTGTACAATCAGCCGTCTTATGATATCATGGTGGTGATGAACGAGGAGAGTGGAAGACTCGACACGATGGACTTCTGCAACTCGCTTGGCATTACAAAAGAGTTCTTCATCAAGCGAATGAACGATATCAAGGACCGTTCCAAAAATCCCGGTTATTCGCGTTACACCCAGCAGCTCTTCATGGGACAGTTGTCCGATAAGGACTTCAGTGTGTTCCAGGAAAAGATGTTCCGTTTCCCAGGTTTCTATGTGCAGAAGCGAAGCATACGTGAATACACCGGTCCCTATGCTGCCCATGTGCTCGGAGATGTGGGAGAAGTATCGGAGAGCGATATAGAAGATGACAGCTACTATCAGCCAGGCGACTATATCGGTAAACTCGGTGTGGAGAAATACTATGAGAAAGAGCTCAGGGGAGAGAAGGGTATCAAAATCAAACTTCGTGATGCGCACGGACGAATACAGGGAAGTTACCAGCGTGGCAAGTTCGACCAGCGTCCTGTGGCAGGCAAAGACCTTACTCTGGGCATCGACCTGAACCTGCAGGCTCTTGGAGAGCGACTCCTTCAAGGAAAGATAGGCAGTATTGTAGCCATCGATCCCAAGACGGGCGAAGTGCTTGCCATGGTGTCGTCGCCCTCTTATGATCCACGTAGGCTGGTAGGAAAGATGCGCGGAAAGATGCACCGTTACCTTTCGCACGACCCCTGGAAACCGTTGCTCAACAGAAGTATCATGGGTCAGTATCCACCGGGTTCAACCTTCAAGACTACTCAGGCGCTCACATACCTCACCGAAGGAATCATCACGCCGGGTACAGCTTTCCCATGTCATCATGGATTCTCTTATCGCGGACTGCATGTAGGCTGTCACGGACATCCTTCTCCTATAGCTCTCGTCGATGCCATCAGTACCTCCTGCAATGGCTACTTCTGTTGGGGACTCTATTATATGATGGGCAACAGGCGCAAGTATCCCAATGTGCAAGTGGCTATGAACACCTGGCGCGACTATATGAAGAGTATGGGATTCGGATACAAACTTGGTATCGACCTGCCTGGCGAGAAACGAGGACTGATTCCTAATGCCGAGTTCTACGACAAGGCTTACCGAGGGTCATGGAACGGACTCACCATTATCAGTATCTCTATCGGACAGGGTGAGGTCAACCTCACTCCTCTGCAGATAGCCAATCTTGGAGCCACCATCGCCAACCGAGGATATTATTATGCGCCCCATGTGGTGCGCAAGGTGAAGGGTGAGCCGCTCGATACACTCTATACTCGTCGTCATTACACCATGGCCTCGAAAAAGGCATACAACTATGTCGTGGCAGGTATGCGCAGCTCTGCCTTGAGGGGAACCTGTAAGATGCTTGCCCGTTATGACTTTGAACCATGCGGCAAGACCGGTACTGCACAGAATCGTGGTCACGACCACTCTGTGTTCATGGGTTTCGCACCGATGAACAATCCTCAGATAGCCATCGCAGTATATGTTGAGAACGGTGGCTGGGGAGCCGACTATGGTGTGCCTATTGGTGGACTCATGATGGAGCAATATATCAAAGGCAAGCTGTCGCCAGCTTCTGAGGCTCTTGCCGCACAGATGCAGGCACGAAGAATTGCCTATGGCTCAAGCAGCAGATAGAAATATCAGGGAGATGGGCGCTTCATCTTAAGCAACAGAAAGCGCCTCTCTTCTTCAACTTTTAATAACCCAAACTCGCTCGATTTGCGATATTTGAATAAGTAATATGGTTCAATCAGATAACAGACAACAAGGTGTGCTTCGTTCGCTCGACTGGTGGACGATAGGCATTTATCTGGCGCTTCTCACCTTTGGATGGATAAGTGTCTGTGGTGCCAGCTATACCTATGGCGACAATGATATTTTCAGTCTTGGTTCTCGTTCGGGAATGCAGATTATCTGGATAGGAACCTCCATCACGCTCGGTTTCATTATCTTGTTGCTCGATGACAGGTTCTACGACACCTTCTCTTATGTCATCTATGCCGCCTTGGTACTGTTGCTCTTTGCCACCATCTTCAATCCGCATAGTATCAAGGGTTCCCGTTCGTGGCTTGTGCTTGGACCTTTGCGTCTGCAGCCAGCCGAGTTTGCCAAGTTTGCTACGGCTCTTGCCATTTCCAAGTTTATGTCGAGCTATGGCTTCAATATTCATCGCATGAAAGACTTCTTTGCTGCAGCCTTTATCATTATCCTTCCGATGATATGTATCGTGGGACAGCGCGAGACGGGTTCTGCACTTGTCTATTCTGCCTTCTTCCTTATGTTCTATCGTGAAGGAATGCCTGGCAGTATTCTCTTTACTGCCGTTGCCATGGTGGTTTACTTCGTGGTGGGTGTGAAGTACGAAAATGTGATGATGTGGGATGGACAAACGTCGGTAGGCGAGTTTATTGTGCTCTTACTTGTGCAAATCTTTTCTACGGGCATGGTGAGCACCTATATTCACAATGGGCGGCAAACGGTACAGATGCTTCTCTATACTGTCGGTATCACTTTGGGATGTATGCTCTTCTCTGTTTACGTCATTCCTTTCGATGTGACCTATGTTCAGTTGATTGTAAGTTTCGTGCTCATTGGATTCCTGTTCTATCAGGGTTTATCCGCACGCATCAGAAACTATTATTTCATCGCCTTGTTTGCCTTAGGGTCTTTGGCTTTCTTCTATTCTGCCGACTATGTGCTCAACAATGTGATGGAGCCTCATCAGCGAGTGCGTATCAACGTACTTCTCGGACTGGAGGAAGACTTGGCTGGTGCGGGTTATAATGTGCACCAGAGTGAGATTGCGATAGGTTCTGGTGGTCTTCAGGGAAAGGGCTTCCTCAATGGTACACAGACCAAACTGAAGTTTGTCCCCGAGCAGGACACCGATTTTATCTTCTGTACCGTGGGTGAGGAGGAAGGATTCTTAGGATCGGCAGGAGTGCTGTTGCTGTTCTTGGCTTTGATCATCAGGCTGATTATTCTTGCCGAGCGGCAGCCCTTCAAGTTTGGGCGAGTATATGGTTATAGTGTACTCAGTATCTTCCTCTTTCACGTGTTTATTAATGTAGGTATGGTATTGGGACTCACTCCTGTTATCGGCATCCCGCTTCCGTTCTTCAGTTATGGAGGCTCGTCGCTCTGGGGCTTTACCATCCTTCTCTTTATCTTCCTCAGAATCGATGCGGGAAGAAACCTCGTAAGAACCTAATTTAAGATTCATCGACAAGAAAAATATATATAGACAACAAAAGCGACTTCATCCTATGAAATCGCTTTTGTTGTATGATTTTGTGGGTCTTTATCTTGCCATCCGATGTAACCCATATTATGGCTACCCTATAGCCTCAAAAAAATGAAGATACTTGCGTTTTTTTTACCCATTTATTCTCCTATGCGATTCATCTTGATTCCGATGTCGCTGATGCCCGGAAGAATCTCACGCTTCATGTTATGCTTGACGGTGATGTGGATGGAGTCGCCGGAAGCAAAGCGATAGGCATTGATGGGAAAATTGTATTGGTAATAACTGATACCTTGTCCCTTGGTAGCTCCACTCTTGTCTATCAGGTCGCATTGTATGGTATCCGATTTTTCTGTTTTCTCCATACCCTGAAGTTTGCCTTTGGGGAAGGTACTCTGATTTACGATAAGCGTAAGACCCATGAAGGGGTAGACTCCTGTCACCCTGAGCCCTAATTGTTGCTCGTATGTGCCAGAAGTCTTCAGAGGTGGTATGTCGAACGACAGTATGTCGTTCTTTTCCCAACCGGCAATAGGGGTGTGCTCGTATTTGTCGTACACCAGCGTGTCGCTGCACGAGTGGAAGAGCATTACAGCCCCCATGATTATCCATATGGTATAAGCCCAGCGCTTCATCTTTTCTTTCTCGAAAGTTATAGCTTCTGTGGCTCATGTTGTAAGCCACAGAATGCTTCATCAGTTATTCATTGTTGGGAGCCTTGTTTTCTCCGCCCTTGTTTCCATTGCCCTTATTGGCTTCGCCTTTGTTTCCTTCTCCTTTGTAGGCTAAGGCCTTGTTGGTTTCTGCTTTATTGGCCTCTCCCTTATTGTTTTCTCCCTGTTGTGGGCGAGGACGGTTGTTGTTGCGTCTGCGGTTGTTTTGCTGACGGTTTGGACGGTTGTCTCCTTGCTGTCTGTTTTCGTCTTGACGGTTTTCTCCCTGCTGTTTGTTTTCTGCTCGGTTGTCTGCTTGCTGGCGGTTGTCACCTTGTGCATTACGCTTACGGTTGTTCTGGCGATTGTTGTTCTTCTTTTTCTTCTTCGCCTTGTCAAAACGGCTCAAGTCAGCTTCTGCCAAGAGGTCGCTGGACTTAGGAGCAGGTTTTGCCTTACCATTCTCGATGAGGCTCAGAGGCTTCTCGCCTGCCTTGTTCATCTTGATGATTTCCCAAGCACGTTCTGCGCTGATGGTCTCCAGATTGGAAGCCAAGTTCTTGTCGGTAGAATAGGTGATAAGACCAGCCAGAATGTCAACCTTGAACTGATGGTATTCTCCATCGGCAGTCTGCAGGAGAGCATCCTTAGGAGGCAGCTTTTTGCTTGCTTCCACATAGTTGTCAACCTCGTAGTTAAGGCAGCATTTCAGTTTGGCACACATACCTGCCAACTTCTGTGGGTTGAGCGAGATGTCCTGGAAACGTGCGGCATTGGTGCCTACGCTGACAAAGTTCTTCATCCAGGTAGCGCAGCAGAGTTCTCGTCCGCAAGGTCCTGTTCCGCCTATGCGTCCGGCTTCCTGTCGCGCACCAATTTGTTTCATCTCTATGCGTACATGGAAAGTATCCGCCAACACCTTGATCAGCTGTCGGAAGTCTACACGCTCGTCGGCGATGTAATAGAAGATAGCCTTGTTGCCGTCACCTTGATACTCCACATCGCCAATCTTCATCTTCAGTCCCAAGTCTTTGGCTATCTGTCGGCTCTGAATCATGGTTCCGTGCTCACGGCTCTTTGCCTCGTCCCATTTCTCGAAGTCCACGGGCTTGGCTATGCGGTAGATACGCTTGATGTCGTCGGCAGAACGGAGGTTGGCTTTCTTGATTTGAAGTTTCACCAGTCTTCCTGTCAGTGTCACCACGCCAATATCGTGTCCAGGATTGGCCTCTACGGCTACAACGTCGCCCTTCTTCAAGTCCAGGTTGTTCACGTTGTGGTAGTAACCCTTGCGTGTGTTCTTGAATTGCACCTCCACGAGGTCTGTGCTTTCGGCATTGCCAGGTACGTCGGCAAGCCAGTCGTATGTGTTCAGCTGGCGGTCCTGTCGGCCTACTGCACATCTGCAGAGTCCTCGGTCGCAACCATTGAACATTCTGAATTTCATATTCTTGTAATCCACGATGATCTAATTATTATAATGTATATAGTTTATGTTTGTATATATTGGTAAGGCTTGCGCCTTTTGTTGCTTTTTTGTTTTACTTCCTCTTATTTTCTGATGAGCATAACGATGACGTTCAGTACCATGTCGAAGAAGATAATCTTGGCATTGGCATTCTGGTTGATCATCGCCTTGCATTCATCGAAAAGGTGGAAAATATCGATAATGTTGGCCTCGTTGATGAAGCGGGCGAAGTTCTTGGCGAAGTTTTCCTCTTCCTGTGTCATATAGACGAGTTCTTCCTGATGGAAGTTGTACATAAAACTCTCTCTGAGCATGTGGGTGAAGTAGTCGAGCATGCGCTTCTGCTTTTCGCGGTTGAATGCCGCCACGATGTCGCACCATTTCTTCAGGTCGTGTATCTTGCGCATATACGCCAGTCGCATCAGCATGATAAAGAGGTCGAGGAACTGCTGGTTTTCGTTTCCTGCATTGAGTTCCTCCAGCGCCTTGTTCCAGTTGCCATTGGCAATTCTTGCCATGCGGTGTGCTGTGTCCCTGTCGAGTCCCCGTCGCTCAATGAGTGCCTGCTCAAGTTCCTGAGTAGCTATCTTTTTGAAGTCGATGCGCTGGGTACGGCTTCTGATGGTTTCGAGCAACAGCTCGGGCTGTTCGCTTACCAGGAGAAAAAGGGTTTGTCTTGGTGGTTCCTCCAAGAGCTTCAGCATCTTGTTGGCGCATTGTATGTTCATGCGCTCGGGCAACCAGATTAGGCTGATTTTATAACCTCCTTGGCTCGACATCAAGCTTATGTTGTGGCTGATGGCTTCGCTCTCTTCCACCGTGATGATGGCTTGCTTGTTGCCGTCTTTCTCGCTGCTTGTCTTGCCCATTCGGCTTATCCAGTCGTTGATTTGCGGATAGGAAGCCTCGCTGAGCAACATCTCCCGCCATTCCTTGACGAAGTCGAGACTCACGGGTGAATGGTCGCCCATGCTGGCAAGTTTAATAGTAGGATAGGTGAAATGCAGGTCGGGATGTTCCCATTTGCGAAGCATGGAGGTGGCACGTCTGGTCTGTGGAGAGTCGTCTTCAGCATCCTCCTCCTCTCTTTCTCCCAACAGGTAGCTGGCAAAGGCAAGTGCCATGGCCAGCTTGCCGCAGCCTTCTGGACCGCAGAAGAGCAGGGCATGGGGCACCCGATGTTCTGCCACCATCTGCATCAGACGGTTTTTCACGTCCTGCTGTCCTATCACTTCGCTGAATTTCATCTATATTTTTTTATGGTTGTTTACTTAAAACAGGATTTTAGCTATCTGCTTTACGCTTTCTACAGCCGATACGGTGAAGAAATGTACATGACTGTAGCCATGCTCGAAGAGGTCTTTCACCTGAGTGGTTGTCCACTCTATGCCGAGTGCCTTTGCATCATCGTCGGTCTTGCACTTCAGCACCTCCTGTGCCAGTTCTTCCGGTATGTCGCAGTGGAAGGTCTTGGGCACCATGGTAAGTTGTGAGAGTTTGGCGAAGGGCTTGATGGCTGGGATGATAGGCATCGTAATTCCCATTTTGCGGGCTCTCTCCACGAAGTCGTAGAACTTCTGGTTGTCGTAGAAGAGCTGGGTTACGGCATAGGATGCACCGAGGTCTTGTTTCTCTTTCAGGTGCTGGAGGTCTTGCTCCAAGTTGGGCGCCTCTTCATGCTTCTCTGGGTAGCATGCTACTCCACAGTAGAATTTCTCGCCAGGGTACTTAATGGGGGTTCCGTCTATGAAGAATCCCTCGTTGAACTGGCTGATCTGTTTCAGAAGGTCGGTGGCATGGGCGTGTCCATTAAGGGTAGGGGTGAACTGTCGGTCTTCTTTGGCTTTGTCGCCACGTAGCACGAGCACATTGGATATTCCCAAGAACTGGAGGTCGAGCAACTCATACTCGATGTCTTCCTTAGAAGCTCCGCTGCAGATGATATGAGGGATTACAGGAATATCGTACTTGTTCTGTATGGCTCCTGCAATGGCGATGGTACCTGGACGTCTACGCACACGCTGACGGGTTAGCAGACCGTTCTCGAGTTCCTTGTATACGTATTCGCTGTGGTGCGTCGTAATGTTGATGAAGCGTGGGTCAAACTCCTTCAAACTGTCGATGGTGCGGAACAGAGCTGCTGTTCCGTTGCCCTTGAGTGGGGGCAGTACCTCGAAGGAGAATCCTCTCTTTTGTCCTTCCTTATTTAGAAAATCTGCTATGTTCATGTTGTGTAAAGTCTAATTTGGTTGCAAATTTACGAAAAAAGTTGGGGAAAAAGGCAGATTATACGTAATATTTATTGAGAAAATACGTATTAATTGAGTAATAATGTCACAAAACCTAATAAAAATGGAACAAAATCAAAAGGGCTCTAAAGCCTATCTTATCTCAATCGTGATGGTCGCCGTTCTCGGTGGCTTGCTTTTCGGTTACGATACCGCGGTGATATCGGGAGCCGAGAAGGGTTTGCAGGCATTCTTTAAGGGTGCTAATGATTTCGAATACTCCGATTTTATGCACGGATTCACTTCTTCAAGTGCATTGATAGGATGTATCATTGGTAGTTCACTGTCTGGACTCTTTGCCAGCAAATTCGGTCGTAAACGTTCGCTTATCTTTGCGGGCATTTGCTTCTTCCTCTCTGCCTGGGGATCCATGGAGCCTGAAAGCTATATTCTTCCTCAGGGACAAGCAGACTGGACCTTGCTCGTAGTTTTTAACTTCTATCGTGTGCTCGGTGGTATCGGCGTGGGAATGGCTTCTGCCATTTGTCCTATGTATATTGGCGAAATCGCACCAAGTAATGTGCGCGGTATGTTGGTTAGTTGGAACCAGTTTGCCATTATCTTCGGTCAGTTGGTGGTTTACTTCGTCAACTTTCTGATTATGGGTTCTCATGCCAATCCTATATACGATGCGGCCGGTGCCATAGCCAATATGGTGGATGCTCAGTGGACTATCGAGACTGGTTGGCGTTATATGTTTGGTAGTGAGATGGTGCCTGCAGGCTTGTTTACTTTCCTTATCTGTTTCGTGCCAGAGACTCCCCGTTATCTTGTCATGGTGGGTCAGGACGATAAGGCCTTCGGAATCCTCTCCAAGATCAACGGTTCGGAGAAAGCCAGCGAGATTATCCACGATATCAAGAATACTGTAACTGTGAAAACCGAGAAGCTTTTCTCTTATGGTTTCATGTGCATCTTCGTAGGTGTTATGCTTTCAGTATTCCAGCAGGCTGTAGGTATCAATGCGGTGCTTTACTATGCTCCTCGTATCTTCCAGGATATGGGTATGGGCAATCCTATGGTTCAGACGGTTATCATGGGTGTAGTCAACATATCGTTCACACTTGTGGCAGTCTTCACTGTAGAGAAGTTGGGACGCAAGCCTCTGCTCATTTTTGGCTCTATAGGAATGGCTGTAGGTGCGCTTGGTGTGGCTCTTACCTTTGGTAATGCTGCCTTGAGTACAGTCACCATGATTAGTATTATGGTGTATAGTGCCAGCTTTATGTTCTCATGGGGTCCAATCGCTTGGGTTCTTATTGCCGAACTCTTCCCCAATACAATCCGTGGTGCTGCAGTGGCTATTGCCGTTGCCTTCCAGTGGATATTCAACTTCATCGTCAGCTCTACTTTCGTGCCTATGTTCAATATGCACCTTACTCCTGGCGACGATTTCGGTCATTGGTTCACCTATGGTCTCTATGGCGTTATCTGTATCCTTGCAGCTATCTTCGTATGGAAACTCGTTCCTGAGACAAAGGGAAAGACCCTCGAGGATATGAGCAAGCTCTGGCGTAAGGAGTAATCCACTCTTGTAATCTTTATTCCTCAATCAGATTGCTGGTCGAGGAACACATAAAAGAAGGGCGCATTCGACGATAGTTGCCGATGCGCCCTTTTCCGTTTCCGGAACGTTTAATTATTCAGAGAGTACTTCTTTTTTAGAAGAGTAATATCTTTTAGCCTTCTCCTCGTTTTCTTAGTTCTGCTTGTCGGTAGTAAACTGGAAAGTTGGTGGGAAGTCTGTGTTGTTGAATCTGTTGGCTTTCAGCAGGTTTGTCTGTGTACCATCAACATAGATGTAAGCAGGTTGCATATAGAAGTAGAAATACTGTTTCTTAGTGCTTTTGTTGGTCTGATAGCCACCTACGCAATAGTTGTTGTAGAACTTCACGGTAACCTTCTTGTATTCCTTCTCTGATGTTACGATGTTGCCGAGCTCCAGGTCATAAGAGTTGGCGATGAATGTCTGTGTACTATACAGATAAGGTATGAGGTTTACCTTTATGTCAACCTTATCCATCTCTGCAATCTTTGCAGCCAACTTGTCGTCATTAACAAATTTACTCAGGATAGAAACTGGAAATTTGAAAGAAACAGAAGCATACAGGTTCTTGATGTTGCCATCTTTGTCCTTGTTGGTTTCTGAAGTGATTCTTGCAACTATGCCAGGAATGGTGTCGAATACATCTTTGGTTTTCAGTTTGTTCTCGTTGTAGTAAACCATTCCGCCCGCCTGTGAGTAGCCGAGCATATTGATCATGGACTGCTGCTGATCCAGTGTTGGAGCGCTGTAAGAGTCGCCACCAGTATTGCACGATGTGAAAGAGAAAGCAGCCATCAGGGCTGCAACGAATGATAAGATAGTGAACTTCTTCATTGTTTTGTTATTGTTTTTAATGATTAATATTATTATCTTGCTATTATCGTCCTCCTGTCGGCAAATGGTATTTCCCTCATATCTTTTACTTGAAGGATTGCGCCGTTGTTGCCTTGATTGTGACTTTTTTCTAAGTTTAAAACGAAATAGAGAAGAAATCTTGCATGATAGGTTGTTAATAAACGCAAAAAAAACGAGAGGTATAAGCTGTTGCTTAATGACCTCTCGTCTTTTATGTCGGGATTACTGGACTCGAACCAGCGACCTCGCGCCCCCCAGACGTGTGCGCTACCAACTGCGCCAAATCCCGATTTCTCATGCTCTATTGAATATTTGCGGTTGCAAAGGTATGATATTATTTTGAAATGAACAAATATTTAATCGTTTTTTGCAGTTTTTTCGCATACTTCTTTGCTTTTTTAGCGATTCTTGATGGACATTCAGCTCTTTTACCTTATTATATTGGGTTAAGGAGTTAAGAAGTTAAGACAAGTGCTTTATTGCTGGGTATGCTGTTCATCGCTAAATGTTCACCGCTTAATGTTCTCCGCTTGCTGTTCACCGCTTAATGTTCAATGTTCTGTATTTAACGTTAAGGAATGCACCATAGAAAAGGCTTTCCTTGCCTCATCATGAGAATTTCAAGTCGAGTTCTACAGGGCAATGGTCACTGCCCATGAAGTCGGTGAGGATAGAAGCCTCGCTGATCTTTTCCTTCAGACGTTCGGAAACAAGGAAATAGTCGATACGCCAGCCTGCATTCTTCTCACGGGCACGGAAACGGTACGACCACCATGAATAGGTGACATCTTCCGGATGCTTGTAGCGGAAGGTGTCTATGAAACCAGCTTCTAATAACTGTGTCATCTTTTCACGCTCCTCATCGGTAAAGCCTGCATTGCGTCGGTTTGTCTTCGGATTCTTGATATCTATTTCCTGATGAGCCACGTTCATGTCGCCGCATACGATGACGGGTTTCTTTGCATCGAGGTCTTTGAGAAACTTGCGGAAGTCTTCTTCCCATGTCATTCTGTAGTCGAGCCGACGCAATTCATTCTGAGAGTTTGGAGTGTAGACGGTAACGAGATAGAAGTCTTCGTACTCTAAGGTGATGATGCGTCCCTCGTGATCGTGCTCTTCAATGCCCATGCCGTAGCTTACTCCCAATGGCTTATGCTTGGTGTAAATAGCTGTGCCAGAATAGCCTTTCTTCTCGGCATAGTTCCAGTAACTTTCGTAACCGTCAAAGCTTAAGTCGAGTTGACCTTGCTGCATCTTGGTTTCCTGCAGACAGAAGAAATCGGCATCGAGCTGTTTGAACTGTTGTTCAAACTCTTTACCGACACAGGCGCGCAGGCCGTTCACGTTCCACGAGATAAATTTCATCATTGTGTTTAGTGTTTAATGTTTAGTATTTCGTGTTTAATGTTAGCATCCATAAGTACAAGCTAAACATTAAACACGGAACACTATATTTAGATTCTCTTGCTTTCACCTCTCAGGAGGTTCATGAATTCCTGTCGGGTGTTGAGAGAGTTGAATACACCACTATAGTCGCTTGTTGTCGTGATGCTGTTCTGCTTTTCCACACCTCTCATCTGCATGCACATATGCTTGGCTTCTATGACTACCATCACGCCCTGAGGTTTGAGGGTTTCCTGTATGCAGTCCTTGATTTGCTGTGTGAGGCGCTCCTGCACCTGAAGACGATGGCTGTAGATGTCCACCACGCGGGCTATCTTGCTCAGTCCTGTGATGTGTCCGTTGGGGATGTATGCCACGTGAGCCTTGCCATAGAATGGCAGCATGTGGTGTTCGCACATCGAGAAGAAGTCGATGTCCTTGACGATGACCATCTGGTCGTATTTCTCGGCAAAGAGTGCGTCAGTCAGAACCTTGTGAGGGTCTTGTGTGTATCCGCGTGTAAGCACCTGCATGGCTTTGGCCACTCGCATCGGTGTCTTGACGAGTCCCTCACGCTCAGGGTCTTCGCCCAATAGTTTGAGTACTTCTTTGTAGTGTACGGCCAGTTCATCGAGGCCTTCGCGAAATTCTGTTTCTGGATTCATGATTTTACTTTAGTGTGCTTAATATTGTACTGTGATTTTTCCCTTCACCAGACAGGCTTGTCTGTAGCCCATGGCCTTTACCTTGGCAAGCATCTTCCGTGCCTCTTCGAGAGAGCGGAAGTTGCCCACGCGGCAGATCCATCTTGGTGAATAGAAATGTACGTATACGGGCTGGTCGGGATAACGCATTTTGATGGCGTTTCCTATTCGTTCTGCCTTCAGTCGGTCGTTTCGTGAGTTGCCTCCGGCATAAGCCTGTACTCTATATCCTGTAACCTTGTAGCTTCCACGCATCACTTTCTTGTGCATGTCGACTGCAGGTGTATCTGTTTCTTCGTTATTTTTTCCCTCTGTATTGCTGTGTTCAGCTTTCTTGGCAGTATCGGGTGTTTGTTGTTTCTTTACCGAGTCGGGAGCGGGCTTCTTGTTTTGTCCCTCTTCGTGATGCTGAGGGTTGGCCTTTTGCGACGTTTCTGTCTTCTGCTTGTCTGCCTGTGGTTTTGCAGCCTTGCCATTGACCAATTCGTCGATTTCCTTGCTCTGTTTCACGGTAACAGTTCCCTGTCCTGGGGTTCGTTGCTGCAAGTGGTCGAGATACTTCTGCGCATGAGCCATAGTGGCAGAGCAGAGTGCTGCGATAAGTACGATGACGAATTGCTTCATGATGATTTTAATGTTTTTGATAAAAATGGAAATATCAGCTATGGACTTTCTGCAGCCCCGTATGTGATGCGAGGCAGCAGTAGCCCATGCTGACAATATGTAATGATTCTGTTAGCTTTTCAGAAATTACTTCTTCCAAGCGTCGATGATGCCCTTGAAGTCAGCTGCCTTCAAAGAAGCTCCACCAATCAAACCGCCGTCGATATTTGGCTTAGCGAAGAGCTCAGGAGCATTGCTTGCCTTGCAGCTTCCGCCATAGAGGATAGATGTTTCCTCTGCAGCCTCGTTGCCATACTTCTCTGCTACGATAGAGCGGATGTAAGCCAACATTTCCTCAGCCTGGTCGGATGTGGCAGTCTTGCCTGTACCGATAGCCCAGATTGGCTCGTAGGCGAGGATGATGTTCTTCCAAGCCTCTGCGTCGAGGTGGAATACTGAACCCTCAAGCTCTGCCTTTACAACCTCGTTCTGCTTCTCGGCCTCGCGCTCCTCGAGAGTCTCGCCGCAGCAGAAGATTACCTTCAAGCCGTTCTTCAGAGCCAACTCTACCTTCTCTTTCAAGATTTCTGCAGTCTCACCATAGTACTGGCGACGCTCTGAGTGACCGAGAATGACATACTGAGCACCTGTGCTCTTTACCATTTCTGCTGAAACTTCACCGGTGTAAGCGCCTTTCTCCTTGTCTGCGCAGTTCTCTGCACCAAGACCTACTACCTCTGCATTCAAGACCTGAGCTACTGAAGCCAAGTGGATGAATGGAGTGCAGATAATAACGTCGCAGTTTGGTTTGTCTGCTACCAAAGCCTCGTTGATTTCCTTAGCGAGAGCTACACCATCTTGCAGGTTCATGTTCATTTTCCAGTTGCCTGCTACAATTTTCTTTCTCATTTTCTTTTCTTTTTTGTTAAAAGTTGATATTATCTTGTTAGCATTCTCTTTCTTCTCTTTCACCCATGTTGTCCAAGCCCATAGTCTGTCGGCGATGGCGAGGAGTGTGAGGGGCAGCACAAACCACATGAGCATGAGCAGGATCTTGCGTGGTATGCTGTCGGATGGCATCTTGCCCAATGCGCTTTTCTCCAAGGGCTGATTGAGTTCCTCGGGCTGTGGCAGCTTGTTGTGGCTCCATTTCTGTATGATGGTTCCATGGTGCAGGAGCATCAGTCCGGGGTTGCTTCTTATCATCGTCTTCAGGGTTGTGGCATCGGTAGTGTAGAAGGGATATTCTGCTCCTGTGATGTCCTGCCATTTGGCGATGTCCTTGTCTGAACTTGCCGTGAGACAGATGAACCGATAGCCATAGTCTTGTGCAAACTCGTATATCTGGTCTATTCTGCCGAAGTTGGAATCGTCGGCGTAAGCCAGGGTGGGCGAGATGAGCAGGAAGGTGTAACCTGTATCGTTCAGCACCTCTTGTGTAATGTCTTCACCCGTTTTGTTGTCTTGTATACTGAAGTCGTGTATCGGTGGCACGTATCCTTCGGCTGTCTGCACGGTTTTCGAGTCGACGAAAGTCCATGTGGAGTCTGGATAGTTGTCGAGGGTGAATTCCTTTTGCTGACCGTTCTTCTCGAGTATGAATGTGGTCTCGAACTGCGGTTGTGGCGCACCTTGTGGAATCTTCATTCCCTGTGCTATGTTGGCTCCCACGTGGTAGGGACGGAAATCGAACAGGGGTAAGTCCCACAGGCTCCATGCGCTGAGTGCCAAGGCGAAGATGACCGTATAGTTGATGACGATCCATTGTGTTTTCTTCGATACGAACCTCACCATGCTTGTAGGCCATTTCAGCAGCATGAGTGCTATGGCGAGCAGGATGATGTTCTTGATGAAGGTCTGTCCGTTGCTCAGTACGACTGCATCGCCGAAGCATCCGCAGTCTTTCACGGGGTTGGCGATGACTATCCACAGGGTGAGCAGGGTCATGATGCTCATCAGCGCGAGTACAATCTTTGAGACGAGGTGTCTTCTGATGGCAAACAACAGGAAGATGCCCAACGAGAACTCCAGCGCAGCCAGTAGAACAGCTCCAACGAGCAGCGTCCATTCGGGCAGAAAACTCCCGAGCCCCATTGCCTGCAGGTAGTCGGCGAGTTTGTATTGTGTGCCCAATGGGTCGATGGCCTTCACGTATCCGGAGAAGATGAAGGTCGCCGCCATGAGCAGCCGCCCTATGTTGACTGTCGTGTTCTTGATGATTTGTGTTGCCTTATTCTTCATTCCTCATTCCTCAGTCGTCATTCTTTACTCTTCACTCATCTTGATGACTCCGAAAACGGCATAGTTGATGATGTCCATATAGTTGGCATCTATGCCTTCCGAAACGAGTGTGTCGCCCTGAATGTCTTCTATTTCCTTTACTCGCTGTATCTTGGTGAGGATGAAGTCGGTATAGCTGCTCACTCTCATAGAGCGCCATGCCTCATCATAGTCGTGGTTCTTTCGTGTCATGAGCTGCAGAGCCTCCAGGGCATACTTGTCGTATAGTTGCAATGCTTCGTCGGAAGTGATGTCCACCTCGTCCACATAACCTTTCTCGAGCTGTATGATGCCCACGATGCCGTAGTTGATGAGGGCGATGAATTCGGGTCGGATGCCTTCGCCCACGAGCGACTCCTTCTTTATTTCAAGTGAGCGGATGCGCTTGGCCTTGATATAAAGCTGGTCGGTAAGCGAAGAGGGACGCAGGATGCGCCATGATGCGCCGTAGTCGTGCAGTTTCTTTTGGAAAAGCGTTCTGCACTCTGTCAGGACGTCCTTAAACTGCTGCTCTGTTTTTGCTGAATCTGCCATAATATTTTCGAAAATCGCTGCAAATTTAAGCATTTCTGATGAAATAGCCAAATATATTGTATAAAAATAAGTGGCGAAACATTTTGTATTGTCTTCGATTTGCAGTAACTTTGGATAAGTTACGCTGCATCTCAACAATAAAAACAAAAAAATCCTTTTTTATTTTGTATTGTCTTCGATTTGCAGTAACTTTGCAGTCCGAAATTATATAGAAATGAGAAATCTATCCAATGCCGAACTGGCAAAAATACTTGATAAAGACATTTTTCATCTTATATCACAGGCAGCAGACAGCTTGGGGCTGGAATGCTATGTGGTAGGCGGATATGTGAGAGACCTTTTCCTGGAACGGCCTTCCAATGATATTGACGTTGTGGTGGTGGGAAGCGGCATACAGGTGGCTTCTGCTCTTAAACAGAAACTGGGCAGGAAGGCTCATCTGTCTGTATTCCGCAACTTTGGCACTGCACAGGTGAAGTATCGTGATATAGAGGTCGAGTTTGTCGGTGCACGTAAAGAGAGTTATAATCACGATTCGCGCAAGCCCATTGTGGAGGATGGAACGCTCGAGGACGATCAGAACCGTCGTGACTTTACCATCAATGCGCTGGCTGTGTGTCTCAACAGCGAGCGCTTTGGTGAACTGGTTGATCCCTTTGATGGAGTCTATGACCTGGAAGACGGAATTGTGGCAACACCACTTGATCCAGATATTACCTTCAGCGATGATCCTTTGCGCATGATGCGTTGTGTGCGCTTCGCCACTCAGCTCAATTTTCAGATAGAGGACGAAACCTACGAGGCACTCTCGCGCAATGCCGACCGGCTGAAGATTATCAGCGGTGAGCGCATAGCCGACGAGATGAACAAGATTATGCTTTCGCCTCATCCCAGTTGTGGATTCTATTATCTCAAGGATACAGGGCTTCTGCAGCTCATCATGCCCGAACTTTGTGAACTTGACAAGGTGGAGACACGTTGCGGTCGCTCGCATAAGAACAACTATGACCATACGATGGAGGTGCTCGAAAATGTTTGCCGTCAAACCTCTAACCTCTGGTTGCGCTGGGCTGCCTTGCTTCATGACATAGGCAAACCACGCAGCAAGCGATGGGACAATCAGGCAGGCTGGACTTTCCGTAACCATAATGTCGTGGGAGCCAGAATGATTCCTTCGATGTTCCGTCGCATGAAGTTGCCCATGGATGCCAAGATGAAATATGTGCAGAAACTCGTAGAGTTGCACATGCGGCCTATTGTTATTTCCGACGAGGAAGTGACCGACAGCGCTGTGCGTCGACTTCTGAACGATGCCGGCGATGATATTGACGACTTGATGACACTTTGCGAAGCCGACATTACCAGCAAGAACCAAGTGCGCAAACAGCACTTCCTGGATAATTTCCGCTTGGTGCGCGAAAAGATTGCCGACTTGAAGGTGCGCGACTACAAGCGACTGTTCCAGCCTTGTATAGATGGCAGGGAAATCATGGAAATGTTCCATTTGGGCTCCTGTCCTGAGGTAGGAGCGCTGAAGCAGACTCTCAAGGACGCTGTGCTGGACGGCAAGGTGGCCAATGAGCGTGAGCCCCTCATGGAATTGCTTATGCAGAAAGCCAAGGAGCACGGACTGATAGAGTAACTGGTTTTTCCGTAAGAGATAGTTGGAAAAGAAAATTTCCACAGTTGGAAAAATAAAAAAGCAAGAAATGCCCCTCGTCTTCTGTTACTGAGCTTCGTCACCTATAAAGACCAGACTTAGCCTTAATAGATGACCAGACTTGGTCTTAATAGATGACCAAGCTCGGTCTTAATAGACGACCGGTGTTGGCCTTAATAGATGGCAAGATTAGGCTTAATAGGCTCCTTACATGAGGAAAACTCTAAATACAAAATAATTAATGTTAAAATACACTTGGCAAATGTACAATATTGCTATAATATTAGTAATTTTGCACCGCCTTTAAAAACTCTATTGGTATTTTGAGTTTTCGACATAAGGAAGTCGGATTACTTGTAAAAAGGCAAAGACAATGTGCTGTAGTGGCATGTTGAATAACAGAGTTAATAATAATAATTGTATTTAAATAAATAGGTATGAAGATTAAAAACGTTTTGTTTGTTGCAGCTCTTGCAGCTCTCGCAACTTTAACATCATGCGGCGGAAGCAAGAAGGGCGGTCTGCCTAACTTCGGTGATGATGAGTTTGCTGTAGTGACTATAGGAACTACCAGCGCCGCTTTGCAGACTACTTATCCTGCCACTATTAAAGGTATTCAGGATGTAGAGGTGCGTCCGAAAGTTTCGGGTTTCATTACAAAGGTTTTTGTACATGAGGGTCAGACTGTTTCTGCAGGTCAGCCTCTTTTCTCTATCGACAGCGAGACTTATCAGGCTGCCGTTCGCTCTGCTGCAGCAGCTGTGAATACAGCGAAGGCACAGGCTAACACAGCTAAGTTGACTTACGAGAACAACAAGAAGCTCTTCGACAGCAAGATTATTGGTCAGTATGAACTTTCTACTGCAGCCAACAGCTATGCTACAGCTAAGGCTCAGGTAGCGCAGACTGAGGCGGCTTTGGCTTCAGCTCGCGAGCAGTTGGCTTGGTGTACTGTTACCAGTCCTTCTGCAGGTGTTGTTGGCAGCTTGCCTTTCAAGGTGGGTGCTTTGGTCAGCGCTTCTGGCCAGGCTTTGACTACCGTTTCCAACAACAGCACCATGGAGGTGTTCTTCTCACTCTCTGAGTCTCAGATTTTGAACATGTCTAAGACCAATGGTAGTGTTCAGGCTGCTATCGCTGCGTTCCCAGCTGTTAAGTTGCAGTTGGCTGACGGTTCTATCTATAATCATCCAGGTAAGGTTGTCAAGATGAGTGGTGTCATCGATGCAACTTCTGGTTCTATCTCTCTCATCGCTCACTTCCCTAATCCGGAGAAGTTGCTGAAGAGTGGTGGTGCTGGTTCTATCGTGGTTCCTAACGATCATAACAGTGCTATCGTTATCCCTCAGGAGGCTTGCTCTCAGGTGCAGGATAAGATTTTCGTTTATGCCGTAACCAAGGATAACAAGGTAAAATATACAGAGATTAAGGTTAATCCACAGGATGACGGCAAGAACTATATCGTAACTTCTGGCCTCAATGTAGGTGACCGCATCGTTTTGAAGGGTATCACTAAGTTGACCGATGGTCAGCAGATCAAGCCTATCACGCTGGAGCGTTACAACCAGAAGATTGCTGAGGCTGCCAAGTTGAGTGAGTCTCAGGACAATGCTCACGCATTCGCTACAGCTATGGGCGGAAAGAAGTAATATATTATAAGGTCTAAGGAAAATAGGTAAATTATGTCATTTACAAACTTTATAAAACGCCCAGTACTCTCGACGGTAGTTTCTATCTTCTTCGTCTTGCTGGGTACTATCGGCTTGGTGTCGCTGCCTATTGAGCAGTATCCGAACATCGCGCCGCCTACCATCTCGGTGTCTACCACCTATCAAGGTGCTGATGCTCAGACGGTGTTGAACTCAGTTATCGCTCCTTTGGAGGAGAGTATCAATGGTGTGGAGAACATGACTTACATGACTTCTCAGGCTTCCAACTCTGGTTATGCCAGCATCACTGTATACTTTAAGCAGGGTTCTGACCCTGATATGGCTGCCGTAAACGTGCAGAACCGTGTGTCCCAGGCACAGTCATTGCTGCCAGCCGAGGTTACAAAGGTGGGTGTGACCGTAACCAAGCGTCAGAGTTCCAACGTGATCATGTTCGCTCTGACCACAGACGATGGCCGTTACGACGACCAGTTTGTTACCAACTACGCCTTGATCAACGTCGTTCCTCAGTTGAAGCGTATCAATGGTGTGGGTGATGTGCAGAGCCCTTCTACCCGTAACTACTCTATGCGTATCTGGTTGAAGCCAGAGAAGATGAAGGAATTCGGACTGGTTCCTTCTGATGTTTCTCAGGCTTTGGCAGAGCAGAACATCGAGGCTGCTCCTGGTAGCTTCGGTGAGAGTTCTGATATGCAGTATGAATATACCTTGCGTTATAAGGGTCGTTTGAAGACTCCATTGGAGTATGAGAACATTCTCATCAAGAGCAATACTTCCGGTCAGACTCTCCGCCTCGGCGAAATTGCCAAGGTTGAGTTGGGTGGTTTGCAGTATAACGTAAACCTGCTCAATGATGGTCAGCCTGCCGTGATGGGTATGGTTCAGCAGATTGCCGGTTCCAATGCTACCCAGATTGCAAGTGATGTAAAGAAGGAGTTGAATGAACTGGAGAAGAGTTATCCTCCTGGATTGAAGAATGTGATTCTGATGGATGTTACCGAATTCTTGTTCGCATCTATCGAGGAGGTTATCTTCACCTTGATTATCACCTTGGTATTGGTATTCATCGTGGTATATATCTTCTTGCAGGATTTCCGTTCTACCTTGATTCCTATGATTGCCGTACCAGTGGCTTTGGTTGGTGCATTCTTCTTCCTGTGGGTGTTCGGATTCTCCATCAACTTGCTGACGCTCTCCGCTTTGTTGTTGGCCATTGCGATTGTGGTCGACGATGCCATTGTGGTGGTCGAGGCGGTTCATGCTAAACTCGACCAGGGTTACAAGAGCGCCCTTACAGCTTCTATTGATGCGATGAATGAAATCTCAGGCGCTATCATCTCTATTACATTGGTGATGTCAGCCGTGTTCGTTCCTGTATCATTCATCGGTGGAACATCTGGTTACTTCTATCGTGAGTTCGGTGTTACCATGGCGGTGTCAATCGTCATCTCTGCTGTCAACGCGTTGACTTTGTCTCCTGCTCTTTGTGCGGTGTTATTGAAACCACATGATGAGGAGCATGGCGAGAAGAAGTTGTCGCTTATCGACCGCTTCCATGCTGGGTTCAACTATCAGTTTGATAAAATTACCAATAAATATAAGAAAGGTGTACAGTGGGTTATCGGTCATGGCATTATCGCTGGTAGCTTGGTGGCTGTCAGCATCGTGGGCTTGGTTGCCCTGATGGGTACTACCAAGACTGGACTTGTGCCTGATGAGGATACCGGTACAATCTTCGCATGTATCTCTACCGCTCCTGGAACAACTCAGGAACGTACTTCCGAGGTAGTGGAGCAGGTGGATAAGATGCTGGCTAACAACCCAGCCATCGCAACCCGTAACGCCATCATGGGTTATAGCTTCATCGGAGGTGACGGTTCTAACCAGGGTACCATCATCGTGAAGCTGAAGCCATTCGAGGAGCGTCCGGGTGGATTCTTCCACCGTATCAAGGAGGCTTGTACGGGTGGCGGTATTGAGGCTTTGTTTGTCAACCCTATGGAATCTACTTCTGTTTTGGGTATGATCTACAAGCAGACTGCTGCCATCAAGGATGCACAGGTTCTTGCCTTCGCTCCACCTATGATTTCCGGTTTCTCTGTACAGAATGGTATCACCATGACCATGCAGGATAAGACCGGTGGTGACTTGAACAAGTTCTATGATAATGTGAAGAAGTTCCTGTCTGAGTTGAACAAGCGTCCTGAAATCCAGACCGCTCAGACTCAGTACAACCCTAACTATCCTCAGTATATGGTGGATGTAGATGTTGCCAAGACCAAGCAGGCTGGTATCTCTCCATCTTCTGTGTTGTCTGTAATGCAGGGTTACCTCGGCGGTCTCTACGCATCTAACTTCAATGCCTACGGTAAGCTCTACCGTGTGATGATTCAGGCTGGTCCTGAGAGTCGTATGCGTCCAGATGATCTGAGCAAGATTTATGTCCGTTGTTCTGATGGCACCATGTCTCCAGTAAGCGAGTTCGTGAACTTGAAGAAGGTTTATGGTCCGTCTAACATTACACGTTTCAACCTGTTTACCTCTATGGATGTATCTGTAACTCCTAACACTGGTTACTCTACCGGTGACGGTATGAAGGCGATTGCTGAGGTAGCCAAGGAGACATTGCCAGAAGGCTATGGTTATGAGTACTCTGGTTTGACCCGTTCTGAGGCTGAATCAAGCAACTCTACAGGTTTGATCTTCGCACTCTGTATCGTATTCGTTTACCTCATCTTGAGTGCCCAGTACGAGAGTTACATCTTGCCTCTGTCTGTGGTATTGTCTATCCCATTCGGTTTGGCAGGTTCGTTCATCTTCACCAACCTCTTCGGTCACTCTAACGATATCTACATGCAGATTTCGTTGATTATGTTGATTGGTCTGTTGGCTAAGAACGCCATCCTGATTGTACAGTTCGCCCTCGAGCGTCGTCGTACGGGTATGGCTATCAAGTATTCTGCCATCTTAGGTGCCGGAGCCCGTCTCCGTCCTATCCTGATGACCTCTCTGGCGATGGTTATTGGTCTGCTGCCTCTGATGTTCGCATCAGGTGTGGGTAAGAATGGTAACCAGACTTTGGGTGCTGCCGCTGTAGGTGGTATGTTGATCGGTACAATCTGTCAGATCTTCGTCGTCCCAGCTCTCTTCGCCGTCTTCGAGTGGTTGCAGGAGAAGCTTACTCCTTTGAAGTTTGAGGACGAGTTCAATGCCGAGGCTGTCTCAGAGTTGGAGCAGTATGCCAATGCAGCTCATCGCAGAAAAGGTATCGAGAAGAAGTAATAACGTTGTAACTTCAAACGAAACAATGAAAAAGAATTTAAATATTATCATATTGGGTCTCGCAGCGCTCTCATTGAGCAGCTGCAAGACTCTCTACGGAAAGTATGAGCGTCCAGATGTGAAAACTAATGGTATCGTACGCGATTCAGCTTCTGTATCTGATACGTTGGCAGTGAAGGATACTACATCATTTGCCAATATTCCTTGGCGCAGCGTTTTCACCGATCCACAGTTGCAGACTCTTATCGAGAAGGGACTTGCCAATAACGCCAATCTCCTCAATGCTGCTTTGAACGTAAAGATGGCTGAGGAGCAGTTGAAGTGTGCCAAGTTGGCTTTCATACCTTCTTTTACATTTACCCCACAGGGAACCATCTCTTCTTGGGACGGTAACAAAGCGACAAAGACCTATAGTCTGCCAGTGAATGCGTCATGGAGTGTTGACCTCTTTGGCAATCTTCTTTCCCAGAAGCGCGGTGCTCAGATGGCGCTGTTGCAGATGAAGGACTACCAGGTGTCTGTACAGACGAACCTCGTTGCGAATATTGCCAATATGTACTATTCGCTCCTTATGCTCGACAAGCAGCTTGAGATAGTGAACGATATGGAAGGTCTTACCAAGGACACATGGCAAACAATGCAGTTGCTTAAGGATGCCAAGATGGGTTATCGCTCAACATCGGTGCAGGCAGCAGAGTCTAACTATTACTCTGTTCTTGCACAGAAAGCAGATCTGAAGCGGCAGATTCGTGAGACAGAGAACTCGCTCAGCCTTCTTCTTGGCGAGCAGGCTCATGCCATCGCACGGGGCAAACTTGATAATCAGAGTCTTCCTGCCAACTTCTCTACAGGAGTAGGTTTGCAGTTGCTCAACAATCGGGCTGACGTACATGCAGCCGAGATGAACTTGGCGCAGTGCTTCTATGGAGTGGAGACTGCCCGCAGCAAGTTCTATCCTTCTATCACTATTTCTGGTACTGGTGCCTTTACCAACTCAGCTGGAGCAGGTATCGTAAATCCTGGAAAGTGGCTTCTCTCTGCTGTGGGTTCACTTGTTCAGCCTATCTTCCAGAATGGAAGACTCATTGCAGGACTCAAGGTGGCTAAGATGCAGTACGAGCAGGCTTACAACACTTGGCAGGATGCAGTGTTGAAGGCTGGCAGCGAAGTAAGCAATGCCCTCGTACTCTACAACTCTTCCGACGAGAAGGGAAGAATCGAGGCGCAGCAGATCGAGGTACTCAAGCAGAACGTAGAAGACACCCGTAAGTTGATGGGCGAGGCTGGTGGTTCTTATCTTGAGGTTATCCAGGCACAGTCTTCATTGCTCAATGTACAGCTCTCCAAGGTGGCTGACGACTTCTACAAAATGCAGGCTGTGGTCAACCTATACTATGCATTGGGTGGTGGAGCCAAGTAATGTTAAGTGTTAAATGTAAAATGTTAGATTATTATGGCAAGTATAATCAGTCCAAAGGCAGAGGTTTCTCCAAAGGCTAAAATAGGAGACAACTGCAAGATATATCCATTCGCCTATATTGAGGACGATGTGGTTATCGGTGACAACTGTACCATCTATCCATTCGTGAGCATCATGAATGGTACTCGCATGGGTAATAATAATAAGGTATTCCAGGCTGCCGTTATCGCTGCCCTCCCACAGGATTTCAACTATACTGGTGAAGAGAGTGAAGTAGTGATTGGCGATAACAATACTATCCGTGAGAATGTGGTTATCAACCGAGGTACTCACAAGGGTGGTAAAACAGTGCTTGGCAACAGCAACTTTCTTATGGAAGGTGCCCATATCTCTCACGATACCGTGATAGGTAACAGTTGCGTGTTCGGTTATGGAACTAAGATAGCTGGCGACTGTGTGATAGGTAATGGCGTCATCTACTCTACATCTGTAGTAGAAAATGCCAAGACCAGAGTTGGCGACTTGGCGATGATACAGGCAGGAACAACTTTCTCCAAAGATATTCCACCTTATATTATTGCGGGTGGTAAGCCTGTGAAGTATGCGGGTCCTAACAGCATTATCATGGAGGCTGCCGATATAGACGTGAAGGTTCGCAAGCATGTAGCTAATGCTTATCGACTTGTCTTCCACGGTCAGACATCTCTCTTTGATGCCATCAATCAGATCAAGGATCAGGTGCCAGACGGAGAAGAAGTGCGCAATATCATCAAGTTCCTCGAAAGTACAGAGAAAGGTGTCATCACCAAGATGTAAGTTGCGAAACTTATAATAAACGATTTTTTCTTTATACACAAAGGGAGGGTTGACCCATGGGGTGACTCTCCTTTCTTGTGTTAATGTCTATTAAACTTTCGTTTATTCGCACATTTTTTTGTTACTTTGCACCAAATTTGGAATATTATACCCTTTTGGTAAATGAGAAAGAAACAATATAAGCCCAGCAGTCACCGAGGATTGCAGGTGGTAACTCTATGTATAAGCACCGCCATGGTGCTCGTTTTGCTCGGACTGGTCATATTCTCCGTACTTATGGGAAGAAATCTCTCCTCCTATGTGAAGGAGAACCTTGTCGTGTCCGTGATGCTTGAACAGGATATGACCAATTCTGAGGTCGTTCAGATGTGCAAACAGCTGAAAGCCAAGCCTTATGTCAAGTCAATCAACTATATTTCGAAGGCGAAGGCTCTTAAGGAGGCTACTCACGATCTTGGAGTAAACCCCAGTGAGTTTGCCGGAGTCAATCCTTTCCAGCCTTCTATCGAGTTGACAGCACAGGCCGACTATGCCAATAATGACTCTCTGAAATGGGTGGCCAAGGAACTGAAGGCCTATCCACGTGTTACAGAGGTGTCTTACCAGCATGACCTGATAGAGCAGGTGAATCAAATGCTGACCAAGATAAGCATCGGATTGCTCATCGTGGCGGCTCTCCTCACGTTTATATCTTTCTCGCTGATCAACAATACCGTAAGGCTCGGCATTTACGCCCGACGTTTCTCGATACACACGATGAAACTTGTTGGAGCCTCATGGGGATTCATCCGACGTCCCTTTGTGAATAGGGCTATACTGATTGGATTGTTGTCGGCATTGATTGCCAACGGCTTTTTGGGAGGCAGTCTTTATGCATGGTATGTGCATGAGCCAGAACTGCTCATGGTGATGGGATGGCAGGAACTTGCCATAACGGGTGGTTCTGTTTTCCTTTTTGGAGTCATCATAACTGCCATCTGTGCCAGCATCTCTGTCAACAAATTCCTCAAGATGAAGGCAGGCGACTTGTATAAGATTTAGAATATCGAACATTACACATTATTAATATATATATATAATAAATGGATAAGAAGAATTTAGCATTCGGCAAAGTAAACTTCATCCTCTTGGCTGTGGGGATGGCTATTGTCATCATCGGTTTTCTCTTGATGAGCGGATCTGGCTCAGACGAGCATACTTTCGATACCGATATCTTCAGCACACGCCGTATCGTAGTAGCACCAGTAGTTACTCTGTTTGGGTTTCTTTCTATTATTTATGCTGTCATTCGTAAGCCAAAAGACAATAAGTAATATTTATATCCCGATACATACACATTATTCAATAATAAAAAATAGTATTTATCAATGAATTGGTTTGAAGCCTTGGTGTTAGGTCTTGTTCAGGGACTTACAGAATATCTGCCAGTTAGTAGTAGCGGTCATTTGGCTATTGGTGCCTATTTGTTTGGTATTGACGGTGAGGCTAATCTGGGTTTTACTATCTTGGTGCATGTAGCAACAGTCATGAGTACTTTGGTAGTACTTTGGAAAGAGATTGACTGGATTTTGAAAGGACTCTTTAAGTTCCAGATGAACGAGGAGACTAAGTATGCGCTTAATATTGTAGTCTCCATGATTCCTGTTGGCGTCGTTGGAGTCTTCTTCAAGGATGAAGTAGAAAAAATCTTCGGTTCTGGACTGCTCATAGTAGGATGCATGTTGCTCGTAACTGCTCTGCTCCTTGCTTTCTCTTATTATGCTAAACCACGTCAGCGTGAGAACATAAGCCTTTGGCATGCGTTTGTCATTGGTCTGGGCCAGGCTTTGGCTGTTTTGCCAGGTCTTTCCCGCTCAGGTACCACCATTGCAACAGGTCTTCTGTTGGGCAATAAGAAGGAGAAGATGGCACAATTCTCTTTCCTCATGGTCATTCCTCCTATACTTGGCGAGGCGTTGCTCGACCTAATCAAAGGACTGAAAGGAGAGGATACTCTTGGAGGTGTTGACACCTTGCCTATGATTATTGGCTTTGTGGCTGCCTTTATTTCAGGCTGTCTTGCCTGCAAATGGATGATCAATATTGTCAAGAAAGGCAAACTTATCTACTTTGGCGTCTATTGTACCATAGCAGGTTTAGCCACCATTCTTTTCTCTCTTCTTTAATAAGTAACGACAAATCTTTTGCCAGACATGAATTTCCAGACAGGAGAAATCATTGCCATCGACAAACCTTATCGTATGTCAAGTTTTGGGGCTTTGGCACATATCAGATATGTACTTTCTAAGTTTTTGCACCATAAGGTGAAGATAGGACATGCAGGTACGCTCGACCCTTTGGCTACAGGCGTGCTCGTGCTTTGCACAGGAAAGAAGACCAAGGAGATAGAACAGCTGCAGACTCATACTAAGGAGTACACAGCGACACTTCAGTTGGGAGCCACGACAGCCAGCTATGATCTTGAACATACGGTCAATCATACTTATCCCACCCGTCATATTACTCGACAGCTCATAGAGGAAACGTTGTCTCAGTTTGTCGGTGACATTCAGCAGGTGCCGCCTACTTATAGTGCTGTCAAGGTCAATGGCGACAGAGCCTATGCCTTGCGCAGGGCGGGAGAGAATGTGACGCTCAAACCAAAGAGCGTTCGTATAGACGAGATAGAACTTACCCATTACGACGACGAGACCAAGCAACTCGGTTTGCGCGTAGTATGTGGTAAGGGAACTTACATACGCTCCTTGGCTCGCGACTTAGGTCGGGCACTTGGAAGCGGAGCCTTTCTTACTGAGTTGAGAAGAACCCGAGTGGGCGACTTTACTGTCGACAACTGTGTGAGTTTCGAAAATTTCAGGGAATGGCTCGAACAACAGGAAATAGAAGACGTCCATCAAGTTTGATATTTCCAGAATAGTAATAGAATATAATTAGTAACCATTAGAAAGGAGACAAATATAACATGAAACTGTCACAATTCAACTTTAAGTTGCCTGAGGCACAAGTGGCGCTTTATCCCCACAAGACCAAGCGTATCGTCAAGACATCTACCGGAGAGGAACGTACCTTTGAGGTAACCCGTCGTGATGAGGCGCGTATGATGGTTTTACACAAAAAGTCGGAAACCATAGATATGTACCGCAAGGATGCTAACGGAAATCCTATCGAAGGCGAGTTTATTGAGTTCAAGGACATCGTCAACTATTTCGATGAGGGAGATACGTTTGTATTCAACAACACCAAGGTGTTCCCTGCACGACTCTATGGCACGAAGGAGAAGACCGATGCCAAGATTGAGGTGTTCCTGCTCAGAGAGTTGAATGAGGAGATGCGACTCTGGGATGTGCTCGTAGAACCAGCCCGTAAGATTCGTATAGGAAACAAACTCTTCTTTGATGATGTCAACGAGATGGTGGCTGAGGTAATCGACAATACTACCAGCCGTGGACGTACTCTTCGCTTCCTCTATGACGAGGACGGTCAGCACGATGTCTTCAAACGCTCGCTCTTTGCTTTGGGCGAGGCTCCATTGCCACGTTATATTATCGACAATCGCGAGGTACACCATGCCACAGAGGAAGATATGGAAGACTTCCAGTGCGTGTTTGCTGAGAAGGAAGGTGCTGTAACAGCGCCAGCCACAGGGCTTCATTTCTCGCGCGAGCTCATGAAACGTATGGAGATCAGAGGCATCAACTCTGCATTTATTACCTTGCATTGTGGATTGGGCAACTTCCATGAAATCGAGGTGGAAGACCTTACCAAGCACAAGATGGACTCCGAGCAGATGCATATCGGCAAGGAGGCTTGCGAACTGGTCAACGACACCAAGCGTGCCGGTCATCATGTTTGTGCCATCGGTACAAGTGTGGTCAAGGCTACAGAGACTGCGGTGGGTACAGATGGAATGATGAAGGAGTTTGACGGATGGACCAATAAGTTTATCTTCCCTCCTTATGAGTTCGGACTGGCCGATTGCATGGTGGCCAACTTCTATCATCCAGAATCTACACTGATGATGAGTACTGCTGCATTTGGAGGTTACGACCTTGTATATGAAGCCTATATGAAGGCTTTGAAGAATGGCTATATGTTTGGTTGCTTCGGCGACTCTCTGCTCATTCTCAACGATTAATATCTGTGATAGTTGAGGCTGTAAATGGCTTCGTTTGTTTTAGGCGAAGCATCGTTCAATAACATATTTATGTATACATGCATAGAGTATATCTGAGTCTCGGATCCAATTTAGGCAATCGCAAGCGTAACATCCGTGAGGCTCTTGAAAAGATAGGAGAGCTGATTGGCGTCGTAGAGCGCCAGTCAGCTCTATACGAAACTAAGCCGTGGGGCTATTCTTCGCCCAACGACTTTATCAATGCATGTGCCTGTGTGCTCACTCCTTTGGCGCCTCGCCAGTTGCTTGAGGCTACTCAGAAGGTGGAGCAAGAGATGGGCCGTAAGCTCAAATCGGTGAATGGTGAATATCACGACCGCATTATAGATATAGATATTCTACTGTATGATGATCTTCGTATAGACCAGCCCGACCTGAAGATTCCTCATCCCCTGATGGAGGAAAGAGATTTTGTTATGGTTCCTTTAAGGGAAATCATGTCTCTATAATAGAATTACCATAGGAAAAATATTAAAATAGGAAGATATATGGAAGAGACAAGTAAATTGCAAGTGTTGAAATGCCCGGCATGCAATGCTAAGCTAACATACTTCTTTGAATTTGACCAGGTTATAACATGCCCTGTTTGTCATAATCGTATGAATAGCCATGTACTTCAGACGGTTGAAGCGCACATGCCTTTGCGTTATGTGTCGCCTACCATTGATGTGGATGGTTTTAAGCACTTGATGGCGCAAACTTTGGTTGATATCGACTTTGTTCCATGCGATGTTTTCCAGGCCATCGATGCCGAGGAGGTATTCTGTATCTATCTGCCTATGTATCTTTATGAGGGTACCTATCAGGTGGCTTGGAGCGGAATTGGTTCAGATCAACAGCAACTTCATGGCAATGCAACAGGCAAGATGGCCTATTTATACTTAGCCAATGATAGAAAAGGTGATCTTCCAAAGGAACTTCGCGATTTTACCACTTGTTTGCCTTACGATGCTGAGGCTTTGAGTTCTTTCGAGGCTGGGCACATCGATGCAACTGATAGTCATGTTCTCACAACCTTGTCTACGATTACTGCCGAGGCGGTGTGGAAGAAGTGGGGATCGAAATTAACGGATAAGCTGGCAAAGAGTACGGTGCATGACCAAATAGGTAACCAAAAGGTTCGCAAGTTGAAGATTTCTCCCACTGTTGAACTGACCAAACTGGGAGAACCTCTCTTTGTACCTTTCTATTTCTCTTATTACACATATAACAATCGTCGCTATTGTTTTATAGCTGACGGTCAGGGTAAGCACCTGTCTTATAATAATCCCATTGACAAGCGCGAGAGTAGTTATGTGAGAAACTGTAAGGTTCTCATGCTCATCGTAAAATGGATGTGGATGTTGGCAGTGTTGGTATGGGCTGTTTACGACTACCGTTTAGCCATGGGGTATTTGGTAGCTTGGGCTATATGTAAGGTTGTTGTTGACAGGGTGCTGAAACAGCAAATAGCCCGTAGATTCAAACGTTCCAAGGAAACACGTAAGGCTGATGCTGACCTGTTTTTAGGAATATAGTCGCTATTTATCTAATTAGGGCTTCTATTTATGGGTGTGCGAGTCTTAGATCCCTTTCATTTGTCTCTTCCAAAGTGGTATGACGTGAATGTCATTAATATCTTTGCAAGATTCTAGTTAATATTATATGATGTTGGTTGAAATATCGGTGTATACTTTCAAGTTTCCTTTATAGGGGAAGGAAAATGATTGAAAATTTCCTTTATAAAGGAAACTTTAGTGTGGAGTCTTCTTTATTGGTGATGCCCTTTTGTTTCCCCAATAAGTATTTTTATGCTTGAAAGGATGACTAAAACTTGTTTCTTCTTGTCATTCTTTTCTTCTTTTCTTAACAACCCATATCATCTAATGCATTAACACATCTGTTTTTATCTTTTTTGAAAAATATTTTGGAAAAAGTTTTGAAGTTCCATTTATTTCTTGTACTTTTGCAATATATATCCCATGCCGATAGCTGTAGAATGCATGAATAATGCAGGGGACAGCAAGGGAGTGGGACAAATGTAAATTTGGAAGGGCGTTTGCTACACGCTTGTTCATGACAAACTGAAACCTGAGAAATTTCAAATCATCGTCAAGAACATGGCAACTAGCAGATGTCACGTTGTGTGATTATATCATGATGTATATAATTCATATCGGCGTGGGGTCTGTGGTTGCTCGTTCAGCGATGATGGGTAATCTCAGGACCTCAGTTTGTAGAACGGGTAACTAGGCATGATCCCCGCTTTTTCTTTTTTATGTTATAATTGTTCTAAATCTATGCCTAATAATAAAAGGCCTGTCTCTTTGTTTAAAGGACAAAACAAAGGAGTTAACTCTCCTAAAAGTGGCATACAAAATGTAGCCATGTCTCCCTATAATATACATAATGGGGTGACCCCCACTTATGTTTCAAAGCTGAGTGCGAAATGCTCTACAGACAATATAAAAACCGCCTCTTCTGCAGCAAATGTGGAAGAGGCGGTTTGGTTTTTGATGCGGGCTGCGTATGGGCAAGAGAAGAAAGCAAAGGATTTTTTGGAGGCGAAAGGAATAGAGGTATTCTTGCCAGTGCAAGATAAATGTATTATGCAGAATGGTAAGCGTAAAAACAAACAGGTGTCCTTAATTCCTAACTTCTTGTTTGTAAAGAGCACAGAGGCTGAAATGAAAAAATATGTGGGCAAGGGTAAACTCGGCTTCTTTCATCATTATTATGTACCTTATAGGGATGAAACAGGAAAAATGGTTGGCAGGAAAGGCATCAAACCCTTGGTGATACCAGCAAAGCAAATGAATTTTTTTATTAAGTGGAATGCGGTAGAAGTAGAGGATAAGTTGTTTGTCCCTGATGCCAAATTTAAGTTTACAAAGGATGACAAGGTGAAAATTGTCAGAGGAAAGTTTGTTGGCTTTGAAGGTAAAGTTTGTCGAATCAAGGGACAGACAAGAGTTGGCTTAATAATCGAAGGTGTTGGAACGATTTTTACAGCATATATTCCTAAAGATTATTTGGAGAAGTTATGCTAATTATAATTAAATAAAAACAAGAGCTATGGGATTTTTTGGAGGGAATGTTAATGAAAATGTTGCTGATTTAAAAAAACAAATAGCAACACTTAGTGAGTTAATAAAAGAACAAACGGAGTCAAGAATTAATGAAGAAATGGCGGAAAAGTCGTTGGAGATACAAGAGCAATTGGATTCTGTGAATTCTGAATTGCAGAATTTACGGAATGATTATTCTATTGCTCAAGTAGAGATTATGGACAAACAAAAATCTTTAGACAAAGTTTTGGCTGAAAAAAAAGAAATAGAGAAAAAGTTAAAAGAAAAAGAGGTCGAACTTGATGTTAAAGTACAAGAACTGAATACTTTGCGTGAAGAAAGAAATAATCAAAGAGTTGAACATCAAATTCCAACTACGAGTGTTGATTTAGGTGTGTTGTCTCAAGAATTATCGCAAGTGGCACAGTCTTGTAAGATGCTAGAACAACGTGATGATGTCATGAAGAATATGCATAAAGAATTAGAGAAACTGCAAAACAATCTCTATGCAAAGATGCTAAAACCATACAAAAACTCAATTGTTATGATCTATGATAGTATAGCTCGTACCTACGAATATTATAAGACCGAGGCTGCTAAGGTAGAAGTGGGGGCGTATGACAAACTTATTGAGCAGATAAAACATTTTATGCTTCTTATAACTGATACTTTGAGTGATGAGTATGATTTGGATATCTATATCCCAGAAGTTGGTGCTTTGTTCGCTAAAGGGCAGCATCGGGTAAACAGATTGATACCTACTACGGATGAGAATCAAAATAATGTAATTGCCAAGGTGTGTCAGTGTGGCTTCTCTTATATGGCATTTGATCCAGCAAGGGGTGCTGAACGAGAAGTGTACTTCCGTCCAGCTGTAGTAGATGTTTATAAGTACAATAAGTAGAGAGTATATTCTTTTTATTTTAGTTATTTTTATTATTAAATCAATATAATTATGGATAAAAGTCGTGCAGTATATGGAATCGATTTGGGTACAACATATAGTTGTATAGCTCAGGTAGATCAGTTTGATCAAGCAATTGTACTTCGTAATTTTGAAGGAGATGCAACCACTCCTTCTGTAGTTTATTTTGAGGATGAAAATAATGTCTTGGTTGGTAAGGATGCAAAAGCTATGTTGGAAACAGAACCTGAAAAGGCTGTGTCTTTTATCAAGCGAGAAATGGGTAATGATGCAGCTTTTGACAAGTCTTTAAATACCACTCCCTATCATCTGGATCCTTCTGAAATATCAGCGTTGATATTAAAGAAATTGGTTAAGGATGCCAATGATGCTAATGGTTTTCCTGAGCCTATTAAAGATGTTGTGATTACTTGTCCTGCTTATTTTGGTAATAAGGAGCGTATGCAGACGAAGCAAGCTGGCATCATCGCTGGCTTGAATGTGTTGTCTATCATAAACGAACCAACAGCTGCAGCAATTGCTTATGGAACAAAAGTAGATGAACGAAAAACTATTTTGGTGTATGACTTGGGCGGCGGCACATTTGATGTTACTATAATATTAGTGAACAAGGGAGCCATTAAGGTTATAGCTACTGGTGGAGATCATCATTTGGGCGGTGTAGATTGGGATACAGAGTTGGCTTCTTATATGTTAGATGCATTTAATAGTGCAAATGATACGAACTTTTCTTTTGACGGCGACACGATGCTTAAGAATACACTTCTTAATATGGCAGAAAATAAAAAGAAGTTACTAACAGGTAAAAATAAGGTAAATGTTAACATCAATTGGGAAGGAAAATCTGCTCGCTTTGAAATAACTCGTGAATTGTTTGATAGTTTGACTATTAGTAAGTTGAATGAGACTATTGATGCTACGAATTCAATTTTGGAGATTGCTCGTAAGAAAGGATTTGAAAAAATTGATGAATTTTTGTTAGTTGGTGGGAGTAGCCGTATGCCACAGGTTAAGGCAAGAATTGATCAAGAGTATGGGGTTGATGCAAGAATAGGTGATGTTGATGAGGTTGTTGCTAAGGGTGCGGCAATCTATGCAATGAATGAAGCTTATTCTCAGGCCGTACAAGAGTATGAGGAAGGTGATAGAGATGATCGGCCAGCTCCTATTCGTGGCGACCGTGCCCGTGTCATGAATGTGACCAGCAAGACTTATGGTTTAGGACTTGTTGAAAATAAAGTGGGAAATATGATATTTGCGAATACGAGTCTTCCTTTTTCTTTTAAACGGGAATTCTGTACAGCTTATGAAAATCAGCATGTTCTGACCTTACCTATTTGGGAAAGCGATTTTACAAATCCAGAAACTGATTCTACAGTTGAGGATAAATTCTGCCGTTTAGTTACCTCTGAACCTGCGAAATTATTGTTAAACAAAGATTGGCCAAAGGGTTCTCCTGTTCATGTTACTTTTAATATAGATAACGAAGGCATGTTATCTGTTCATGCTCAAGTGGAACATGATGATATAGATTTTCAACTTAAAGTGACAGGTGTGAAGAGCGAAGAAGAATTGCTGACATCCCAAACTCTTTTAGCTTCAATGAATATCGAATAGTTTGTGGTTGTTCAAAAAAAGAAGGGGCTATTAGTAGAAAATGGTCCCTTCTAAAACTATTAATCTTTATAGGATGGATCAAATCATATTAAATCGTAATGTAAAGAATTGGGTGGAAGCATGCCAGTTCTTAAAAAGTGCAGAAATCAAGGACCAGCTTGACCAAGAAGAATGGACAGCAATTGAAGGGCTAAGTAACCTTTGGAATAAACGTTATGTTCAGGATGAGGTTGAGGATACCGCAAGAGAGTTTATTGATATATTAAAAAAATGTGAGAATTTTCATCCGAATAATTTAGATATTAAAACTTATAGCAAACAACTCACGGGGGTAGCTCGTGATATGTTTACTAATGATGAGGCTACATATGAGGAATTTAAAGGAAAACTATTAGAAAAATTCCACAAAAAGCGTTCAGAACAGAAGAAACAAGCACCTGAGAATAATAAAACTTCAAAGGACCCTGTCGTAGATCCTATTATTATTAATAGGTATGTTACGAATTTTTTAGATGCTTATCTTTTTTTATCTAACCCCAGAATACAGCAACAATTGTCTGAACAAGAAGTGAAGTCAATAGAAGCTATATTTAGCGTGTTGGTGAATAATCAAATAAATCAAGACGACAAGAAACTTCTGGAAAATGCTGTCAGTTTTCTGAAAGGTACGGAAAATCTTCATCCTAATAATCTTGATATCAAAACAAATAGTAAGCAATTGACAGGTGTTGCTCGCGAAGTCGGATTTTGTGATGCTGTTGTATTTGCCGCTTTTGCAAAATTATTGAAAACAAAACTGGCAGAGTTTGAGCAAAAAAGAGAGGAACAGAATATCCCAAGGATTGAGATAAAATGTGTGGAGTTTGCCAATTTTAATAATGATAATAAAATTATTGATGATTATGGAATTCCTATGCGAGTCGGTTTGTATTATCTGACTCCACGAATGACTATTGATACAAACTTCTATCTTTCTAACCAGGTATTTCATATCATAATACTCGATTCGAAAGGTGAAATATTCGATGAATACGATATAAAAAATATTAATCTTTCAGGTTCGAAAGTGTACGAACTTACTGGTTGGGGAAACTCACGGGGGACTTTCTTTAAGCAGCCTGGAGATTTTACTTACTGCGTTTCCTATCAAAATGCGGAATTGATCCGTGTTCCTTTGAAAATTTATCCATCTTTGCAGGCTAACGCTCCAATCGAAATAACCAATGTTGTTTTTGCAAATTATTCTAATTCAGGGCAAGTATTAAATGATTATACGAGTGCGTTGCCTGGTGGGGTGCAATTTTTGACACCAAAGTTGACTTTAAGCACCAAACATGTTGGAATTATTACAGTGAATATTACATTTAACTCATGGGCTGGTACTACAATGAAACATTCTTGTAATATTTTTGTTAATGGCTCTGGAGAGTATGAATGTATTGGTTATGGTAATGCTAATGGTACGTGCTATAAAGATGGTGGTGATTGGACAGTAACCTTCGATGGTGCATTTATAACCACAAAGTCTGTAAATGTAGTTATAGGCATTCCTGATGAATCTAAAAAGTTTGATGAGTTATTCACAATTTCTTCAAGTTCTGAAGATGGAGAAAGTAAGAGAGGAACTTTTTTTGCTAAATTTGGACGAATCTTTAAAAAGTCGAGTAGTGTTTTGCCGCATTATCAAGCAGGGACATCGTACAGTGTACAGGATGACAATACTCCGAGCGGAAGTTGGTGGACACGTTTGGATAATATGGTAAGACGTTTTGGTAATTGGTATGATGGTATTTATTCCGCATTGACAAGTGCAGTGGCAATACTATTTTTGGGTGGTGGCCTGTTATATTTGGTAGTTCTTGTTATTTCCACTTTTATCCAAGACGGACTGGGCATGGGAATTCTAAGCTTAGTTTTAAGTTGTATTGTAGGTTATATCGGTTTTTATGTTATTTCATTTATTATAGTGATATTCGGTATTGCCTTTTGGTTATTCCGTTGGGTAGTTTGGAATATCTATACTCTGATAGCATTCTTGATAGTAGTTGGATTGATAATGTTCGCTTAATTAATTGAAAATTCGAAAGAATAATATAAGTTTAACCTGTTGGCGGAATTAATTTAGTGCATACTTAATTCTGCCAACAGGTGAAATAAATATTTTTTAGAGTTTATGATGAATAAGTTATACAAATCATGGACAGAAGAAACTGGTTTAAAAGCTCCTGCTACAGTTTCAATCGAAGTTACTATCAGATGCAATATGCGTTGCCCTATGTGTGATAGAACGCACAAAGAAGATTATATTAAGCATTTGAATGAAATACCAACAGATGTGTTGTTGAAAAACATCAACAGTTTGGGAAAGATGGGGGTAAAACAAATCTTATTGATAGGTGGTGGTGAACCGCTATGTCGTAAAGATTTACCCATTATCATGGAATGTATTAAACAAAATAGAATAAAATGTCATTTGTGGACTAATGGCACGTTATTCGATGAGAAAAATGCAGAACGTATTATAAAAAATGCTGATATAATAACGATATCATTGGACAGTCATATTGAAGCGGAACATGACAAGTCGAGGGGAGTAAAAGGTTCCTATGCTAAAATTATGGAAACGTTGAATTTGATAAAGAAATATAGGCGAAGTAACTTGCTGCTTAGATTTCATAGTGTGATTTCTAAAATCAATATAGATAATTTAGATTCCATGGTTGGTTTTGCTAAAGAAAAGGGAGTAGGCGAATTGGGCGGTGCAATAATTAATCCATGGGATTTTGCACCACACGAAATGCTTTTTACACCAAAAGACAAGTTAATAGTTGAGGAATCAATTAACCGTTTCAAAGAAAAGGCAAATAAGTACAATATAGCATTGGCAGGTACCTACAATTCCATTTTTGACAACAATCTGAAACAATATATTGACGAATTGAATATAGAAGAATCTTCTGAAACTCCTACAACTTGTTTTGGGTTGTGGTCAATGTCTACTATACGTCCAAATGGAGATGTGTCCATCTGCTGTTTTACTTATAAGCCAATTGTTGGAAATCTCTTGGAGAATGATTTTGAGCAAATTTGGAATTCTGATAGAGCAAAAGCTATGCGACAAAAAGTAAAACAAGGAATGTTCTTAGACATACCCTGCAAGGGATGTACTCTTGGGCGTAAAGCACTGACAAGTATAATGAAGTCATGTGAAAATTCCGATGAAATATTGGACTCTTTGGTATTGAAATCAAGATAAATGTCTTATTTTCTGATTCACAACGCCAATAGTGACAAAGTTTTGGTTTCTGCTTATCTTTTGGATGAGAAAACCATAAAAATAGTCTGTGCTATTTCGTACGATTATTTGCAATCCGTTGAAGTGCTTTGGAAATATAGGTATGACTGCAATGCTGATTTTTATCATAAGAATTGTCATTCAATATATAGAGGAAATGTAAAAAGCATATGGGAGTGTGTTATTAATGTTTGGAAATGTGATATAAACTTTATCGTTAAGGTTGAGAGTAAAACATATTTTTGGCATTCGGAAATCGGTTGTCACAAAAATAAGGAAGAAGCCATTCCTTTTGCTTTTACAATCCCGATGATAAGAGAAAAAGATAACAAACGTTATTTACCTCAATTACCTCATTGGCTTAATGGATGTACCTTTTATGAGATATTTGTTGACCGATATAGAAAGCACAAGGAAACTATAGGCTCTTATTCTTGGCAAACCCGGCCACCCACAAATGATTTTTATCACCATGCCATTTATGGAGGAACTTTGCAAGGCATAATTCATGCAATTATTTTTGATGGGCAATATCTTAAAAAAATGGGTATAGGAGGAATTTATCTTACGCCAGTATTTACTTCTCCTTCGAATCACAAATATGATACCGAAGACTATTTTTCTATAGACAATTCATTTGGCAGCAAAGAAGACATGATAAACCTTGTAGAAGTTGCGCATGAAAATAATATAAAAGTCGTCTTGGATGGAGTATTTAATCATTGCAGTGAAAAAATCAGAATTAAAAATAATAGAGGTAAGGTTATCCATCTGGTCGATGAAATAAAAAAGTGTGGTAAAGAAACACCATACTATTATTGGTTCGAATGGGAGACAAATGAAAAATGGAGAGGGTTTGCCAATCTTTTACACATACCGATTTTAAATACCAGTAACGAAGACTGTGTTGCTTATTTGCTAAATGTTATAGAATATTGGACTAAGCTAATAAATGTTGATGGATGGAGGCTGGATGTTGCTAACGAACTGGGTGATACTTTTATAAAAAACATTCAAAATGTTTTGAGTTCAAAATTTTCCAATAAATGGCTTCTAGGAGAGATTTTGCATAATGGTGAACATTGGTTAGATAATGAACTCTTGTCAGGAATAACTAACCATCATTGGCATAAAATTGTAATCAAATTCATAACAGGAAAATGGTGCTCAACAGAATTTGTAGAACACTTGTTGTCTTTATGGTTGCGTTATCCTTCAACATTTTATAAAGGTGTTATAAATTACTTAAGTAATCATGACACTGCGCGTATAATGACCCAAATAGAAAGTGAACAAAACTATGATGATAAAATTAGCAAATGTATTATTTCTGTAGTGCTGTTGTTTACATCGTTAGGTACTCCTATGGTATATTATGGTGATGAAATAGGAATGGAAGGAAATGTAGATCCTGATTGTCGTAGATGTATGGAATGGGATGAAAATTATTGGGAGCCATTCAAAAAGGAAGGTCGTGAAAAATTAAGAAATGTATATTCATGCTTAATCCATTTTAGAAGAGAAAACAAATGGTTAGCTGATGGAATATGGCAAATTCTATTGCATGATGATAGTCAGCTTTTGATATACAAAAGATATGATAGCAGAAGTATAGATGAGGTGTGTAAAAATACCGAGGAAATTATTGTTATTGTCAATCCAAGTTATAATTGTTTTGATGTTAATATAAAGGATTTTTTACGTTACGAACATTATACTGACGTGTTGTCCGGAGATAGAAAAGCAGCAGATAGCCTTCAACAAATTTGTGTAAAACCATTTTCCTCTACAATACTATACGGGAAAGATTATTAAAAATGAATAAAAACTTAAAGAAAATTTTTACTTACATAAAATGTGATTATGCCCGTTATGGAAAATCACCAACTTTATTGAATATTGTTGCTGATATAATAACAAGTAGCAATCATAGTTTTAGCTACTGCTTTTGGTTGCGTTTAGCTTCTTTACCGAATGCCTTTTATTGGATTGCTTCTATCATGCACAAGCGATTGTCTAAAATCTATGGTATCCAAATATATCCAACAACGGATATTGGACCTGGGTTATGTTTAGGGCATGGTATTAATATAATCGTCAATCCTAATGCTATTATTGGGAGAAATTGTAATCTTAGCCACTTTACGACAATTGGGTCAAACGACGGTAAAGCTGCCATAATAGGAAATAATGTCTATATTGGTCCCTCTGTTTGTATAGTTGAAGATGTAATCATTGGAGACTCTGCAATAATTGGAGCTGGTGCTGTTGTAGTAAAGGATGTTCCAAAAGGAGCCACAGTCGCTGGTGTTCCAGCAACAGTAGTTTCTTATAGGGAACCTGGTAGATACATAAGAAATAGATGTGAAACATTTGTAGACATAACTAATTTGGAGAACATTTATAAAAATTTAAATAAAGATTATTTGTGATTAAATGCTTAGGTTTGCAGAAAAGTTGTTTATATGTTATGTTTGCTGCTAAATTCTAACTTTTAAAAATATGTGCAGCAGCGAAGATTTGAAAAGATTCTTTTCAAGTTATTCGCATTTTGGATGTTTTACTTTAGTAATGTTTTATTCTATATTAGAAAATGAAGAGATTTATATTTGTACTTATGGCAGTTGCTTATAGTATGTAATGATTAAAAAATAACTTGGTACATTTTTGTGTCCTCTCTACAAAGTAACACATTGTTAAAGAATAGAGTTCTCGAAGAACACTAGCTCTTCCTTTATCTCATATTTACCATAAATTTTCTTTGTCATAATTTCTTTTTAACTTATTGATTATTAACTAATTATATTCGTTAATCTCAGTTCAAACTTCTGGAAGCTACCTGGACATCTTGTGTACACCGTGGAATACCAGTTCTCAGTATTGATACCAAGAAAAAGGAAATGCTAGAAAATTTGTATCTTTATAACTGATTACCAGGCAGTTATAATGAATACAAAGATTCTTAGCAGAAGTCTTTTCAAAGACCGACTTGACATACATCCAGCAATTAGACGAGCGCCAGCGTCGGCTATATTGCTGTCTGCTACAAGAACTACCACATCAGCATAGGAATATCAAACAGAACGATCACACCTTATGTGATGAATGCCTCTTGGATAATGCTTCTTTTGTACCCTTTTTTGGCATTAGGCTTTATTTGTATATGTGATGAATGCCTCTTGGATAATGCTTCTTTTGTACCCTTTTTTGGCATTAGGCTTTATTTGTATGATAGTAAGTTCTTATGCTGGTGTTTTATCCTTCCTAAATGGCTTTTTTATGAAAGACAATATGGCGGCTAAGGTTATATATACTATTATTTGTTTGTCATGGGGATATTCTTCCTGCGCATTGCCTTTCCGTTTGAATATGGAATTTGGAGTTTGTCAATGGATATTAGCTATCATGTTAACATGTACAGTTTTGTGTACATTTGCATTTTTTATATTGGTGGCCTATGTAAAGATCGGTAAATCAGAAATTGAAAAACTCCATTAGTCTCGGCGAGAATGATGGGAAAGGCTGTATCATATAAAACAAAGAAACCTCCCAATGTTCTTTCGAACGATGGGAGGTTTTGTTCTTTTTAGCAAATTGCTCAAGATTACTTGCGGAGACCGAGGGCCTTGATGATGGCACGGTAGCGATTGATATCGCGGTCGTACAAGTAGTCGAGCAAAGCGCGACGCTTTCCTACAAGCTGTGTCAATGCACGTGTTGTAGTATAATCTTTACGGTTCTGCTTAACATGTTCCGTCAAATGAGCAATACGGTATGAGAACAATGCTATCTGGCTCTCAGCTGAACCAGTATCAGAGTTAGACTTTCCGTACTTGCTAAAGATCTCTTCTTTTTTTGCTTTGTCTAAATACATTGCTTAAAAACTTAATAATTGATTGAATAAAATATTGTGCATTTTAAAAATGCGGTGCAAAGTTACAACTTTTTTGTTATTCATGCAAACTTTTCCGATATTTTTTGTAATTTTGCACCCAAATTCATAAAGTACTTAAGGTAAAAAAATGCAAGACATTAGAAACATTGCAGTTATTGCACACGTAGACCATGGTAAGACTACCCTGGTAGACAAGATGATGCTCGCTGGCAAACTCTTCCGTGATGGCCAGGATAACAGTGGCGAAGTTCTCGACTCCAACGACTTGGAGCGTGAGCGTGGTATAACCATTCTTTCAAAGAATGTGTCTATTAATTGGAAAGGTATTAAAATCAATATTCTCGATACTCCTGGTCACTCTGATTTTGGTGGCGAGGTAGAGCGTGTACTCAATATGGCGGACGGCTGTCTGCTTCTTGTCGACGCTTTCGAGGGTCCTATGCCTCAGACTCGTTTTGTGCTGCAGAAGGCTTTGCAGTTGGGTTTGAAGCCTATCGTTGTAGTTAATAAGGTGGATAAGCCTAACTGCCGTCCTGAGGAAGTTTACGAGATGGTGTTCGACCTGATGTGCGACCTCAATGCTACTGAGGAACAGCTCGACTTCCCTGTAGTCTATGGCTCTGCCAAGAATGGCTGGATGGCTGAAGACTGGAAGACTCCTACCGACAACATCGACTATCTGCTCGATAAGATTGTAGAGGTCATTCCTGCTCCTAAACAGTTGGAGGGTACACCTCAGCTTCTCATCACCTCTTTGGATTACAGCTCTTATACGGGTCGTATTGCAGTGGGCCGCGTACACCGTGGTACCTTGAAGGATGGTATGAATATCACTATCTGCCATCGCGACGGAACTCAGGAGAAGACTAAGATCAAGGAACTCCACACTTTCGAAGGTATGGGACACCAAAAGACCGATCATGTGGATTCAGGTGATATCTGTGCCGTTGTCGGTCTGGAGAAGTTCGAGATTGGCGATACCATCTGCGACTTCGAGAATCCTGAGCCTCTTCCTCCTATTGCTGTCGATGAGCCTACCATGAGTATGCTCTTCACCATCAACGACTCACCTTTCTTCGGTAAGGAAGGCAAATTCTGTACCTCCCGTCACATTCAGGACCGTCTGAACAAGGAATTGGAGAAGAACCTTGCCCTTCGTGTACAGCCTTACGAGGATACTACTGATAAGTGGATTGTCAGCGGACGTGGTGTGCTCCATCTCTCTGTGCTTATCGAGACAATGCGTCGCGAGGGCTATGAGCTTCAGGTAGGTCAGCCACAGGTTATCTATAAGGAGATCGACGGTGTGAAATGTGAGCCTGTAGAGGAGTTGACCATCAATGTTCCAGAGGAGTTTGCCTCTAAGATGATTGATATGGTGACACGTCGTAAGGGCGATATGACCTCTATGCTCAACATGGGCGACCGTGTGGATATCGAGTTCGATATTCCTTCACGTGGTATCATCGGTCTTCGTACCAATGTGCTGACAGCTTCACAGGGCGAGGCCATTATGGCACACCGCTTCAAGGAGTATCAGCCTTATAAGGGCGAGATCAGCCGCCGTAGTAACGGTAGTATGATAGCTCTGGAAACAGGTACCGCCTATGCTTATGCCATTGATAAGCTGCAGGATCGTGGTAAGTTCTTCATCGACCCAGGTGAGGAGGTTTATGCAGGCCAGGTAGTGGGCGAGCATGTTCACGAAAACGACTTGGTCATCAATGTTACTAAGGCCAAGCAGTTGACCAACGTACGTGCGTCTGGTTCTGATGATAAGGCTCGCGTGATTCCTAAGACCGTGATGAGTCTTGAGGAATGCCTTGAGTACATCCGCGAGGACGAGTATGTGGAGGTCACACCAAAGAACATGCGTATGCGCAAGGTTATCCTTGACCACTTGGAGCGCAAGCGCAGCAACAAAGATTAAGCTATAGCTTTAATATAAATGGAGTTAAAAAATCCTCTTGAAGTCAGCCTTGGTTGACCAAGGAGGATTTTTTTCTTTTCGCTAAAACATGTCCGTATGATGAAGGTGTTTTCGTTTTTCAGGAAGTTTGCTTTGCCCTGTTCCCTTGTCTTGGGTGCCTTGGGGTATTTAATTTTTGCCAATGTTCCTTTCTTGCAGCCATTGGGTGACGCGGTGGGTCCACGCCTTGTTGAACTCATGCCGGTGGTGCTTTTTGCCCTGTTGTATGTTACCTTCTGCAAGATAGAGATTAAGGAGATGAAGCCTAAGGCATGGCATTTCGTGTTGCAGCTCATCCGCACCTCCTTGGCATTGCTGATGGTGATTGCCATCTGTCTTTTTGGTAAGAATTACGAGGCGAAGGTCATCCTCGAAGGAGCCTTTATTTGTTTCATCTGTCCTACGGCAGCTGCCGTGGCGGTAGTGACCGAGAAGTTGGGAGGTAGCATAGGTTCCCTCACCACCTATACCGTGATAGCCAATATTTTCACAATGATTATTATTCCTTCTCTTTTCCCGATGGTAGAGAAGGGAGCCGATGTGTCATTTCTCTATATGAGTATGATGGTGTTCCGCAATGTCACCACCGTGCTGGTGGTTCCCTTGTTGCTTGCCCTGCTGAGTCGCAAGTTCCTGCCCCGTTTTGTTGATAAGGTGAAGAGTGTGAAAGACTTGGGATTCTATATGTGGTGTTTCAACCTGACGATACTCATGGGTGAAACTCTGCGCAACTTCCTTCATGCCACCGTTTCGGGGTGGATACTTGCCCTGTTGCTTATTGTTCCCTTGGTGGTATGTCTTGTTCAGTTTGCCATAGGCAAGGCTGTGGGACGTCATTGGGATGCCAGCATCAGTGCCGGACAGGCTTTGGGTCAGAAGAATACAATTGTGGGTATCTGGCTCACCCTTACATTCCTCAATCCTTTGGCAGCCGTGGCTCCTGGTGCCTATGTGGTATGGCAGAATCTGGTCAATGGCTGGCAACTATGGTATAAAGAGAAGTATGGTCGCCTGAAATGGTGATGATGTTATCCAAAGCATAGTTATCAAAATACAGTTAGCTTAGAATGTAGCGTAAATTAACGATACCTTCCTAAACAGGTTATATGAGTTTTTTAAAATTCATATTACTCCTATTACCGCACATCATCTGTTGTGCGGTTTCATATTAATTATTGTGCAGCCTTCCGACAGTTGTTGTGCAGTTTTTCTTCATTTATAGTGTTTTTCGACGATAATCCACCATGAAAAGACGATAATCCACATATGAAAACCCATTTATCACTACTTTTGCGGCAGATTTTCAATATACAATTAAGAGATAACTAATAATTAAAACATTCATCAAAAAACTAAATCATGTACAGAATGACAAAACGTTTATGCCGCATGATGCTTGTATTGTTGGGCTTGATTGTTGCTTGCCCGTCAATATGTGCGGCAGCTCAAACCGTAGTGGCATCATGGGGCTTCTCACAAGGATGGGAAGCATCGAGTAATGGGAGTGTAGTAACTTATACACCAGATGGTAGTGGGTGGACTGCACTTACAAATACCGCATGGAAAACCAAGCAACCCGTATTTTTGCCAAATACTTGTAATGGTGTTTTGGATCAGTACAAACTTACGCTGAAGACCAGTGATGGAAAGTGGGAGGTGAAGCAAAGCAAAGATAGTTACTTGTTGCGTCTTAACACAGCATCTATCAATAAGTTTACCTCCAAGGCCGACTATCATGATGCTTCTAAGCACGATCAATACTTTGAAGTGAGCTTTCCGACAGTAAGTCTTCGTAATGTGAAGTTGAACTTCTCGATAGGGGATGGGTCGAGTAGTTCTACACCCTTTGGCGTAGCTTATTCAGTGGATGGAGGAGTCACATGGAAAATTCTCGACGACTATGTGAGTGGAAGCCATTGGAATACCTATGTAGATGCGAAATATGACCTCGATGCTGATGATAAGGAGAGTGTGATAGTTCGTCTTTTCATTACCAAAGCAACGAAAAACAGTAACTACAATCTGAAATACGTGAATATTCTTGCCGATGACCATGAGGCTCCAAAGTTTCTAACAAGTCGTCCTGCTGATATGCAGACTCATGTAGCTACGAAAGGTTTTGTAGTAATCGACTTCAATGAGAGTGTGCAACTGGCAGAGGGTGCGATGGCAAAACTCACTAACGTTGCAACCAATAAGACGACAGTGATAGAACCCATTGTTAATGGTAATAGCTTGCGTTTTGCCTATTCTTCGCTTGCTAAGAGTAGTACGTATCGTTTTGAGTTGCCTGCGAATACAGTTATTGACCTTTCTGGTAATGTAAGCGGAGAAGCCGTAAAGTTCGGCTTTACCACAGCAGATACCGATCCTATTGCAGCTCCTGCTATTGAGAGTAAAAACCACTTATGGTATAACAAACCTGCTGGTTATTGGGAGGAAGCACTCCCATTGGGAAATGGTCGTCTGGGTGTTATGCATTCGGGTAGTGTAGCCTGTGACACACTGCAACTCAATGAAGACACCTTCTGGGATCAGGGACCTAACACCAATTACAATTCCCATGCACTGGGAGTGTTGAAGCAAGTACAACAAGGTATTTTCAATAAAGATTATGCTTCGGTGCAGAATCTTGCTATCACCAATTGGATGTCACAAGGGGCTCATGGAGCAAGCTATCGTGCGGGTGGTGTGATGCTTATCGGATTCCCTGGTCAGCGCTTCGATGATATGGAAGGAGCCCAAACCGAGAATTCTGTTGATGCACAGGGCTATGTACGCTATCTGGACATGAATACAGCCACGAGTCATGTGGAATATCATATAAAGAATGTGGGATATAAGCGCACGGTGTTCACATCGTTTAAAGATAATGTGACGGTAGTACGTCTTGAGGCCGACCAGGCAGGAAAACTCGATTTCAACGTATCTTATGCAGGTTGTAACAAGACGAATATCGAGAAACTTATTTCCAACGAACTGTATGACAGTCGTACCATCAAGGCAGTGATGGGTCCAGCTCGCAACCAATGCGAAAATGTGGATAACAAGTTGCAACTCTGTACATATATTCGTGTGATAGATTGTGATGGTAGTATCGATGACGACCTGACTACAATCTATGGACAAGGTACGGCAGGTGCTGCAACCAATGCACCCCGATTGAATATCACAGGAGCCACCCATGCTACCATCATTATATCGCAGGCAACAAACTTCAAAAAGTACAATGATGTGAGTGGTGATGCAAACGCTGCAGCTCTCACCTATTTGCAGGATTACGAGGCAAGTGGGAAAGATTATGCTACGACACTGGCCGACCACAAAGCTATATATAAGAATCAGTTTGACCGAGTAGACCTTACTCTCCAAGGCAATGCAGTACAAGAGGCTAAGGATACAGAACTTCGCATCAAGGAATTTCACAAAACGTCCGATCCGCAGCTTGCTGCTAACTACTTCCAGTTTGGGCGTTATCTTCTTATTTCCTCTTCGCAGCCAGGTACGCAACCAGCCAACTTGCAGGGAATATGGAATCCTGATGCACGCCAATACCCTGCCTGGGATTCCAAATATACCTCTAACATCAATGTGGAGATGAATTACTGGCCTGCAGAGGTTACTAACCTTGCAGAATGCCATGAGCCATTTGTAGAGATGGTGAAAGATGTAAGTGTGACAGGAGTCGAAACCGCACAAAAGATGTATGGCGCACGTGGATGGACACTGCATCATAACACCGATATTTGGCGTACCACGGGTGCTGTAGATAATGGTACGGTAGGAGTATGGCCAACCTGTAATGCTTGGTTCTGTTCACATTTGTGGGAACGTTACCTTTTCTCTGGTGACAAAAAGTATCTTGCTGAGGTGTATCCATTGATGAAAGGCGCTGCCGAGTTCTTCCAAGATTTTCTTGTAAAAGATCCCGAAACAGGTTATATGGTAGTCTGTCCAAGCAACTCTCCAGAAAACCATCCAGGCATTGGCAAATTCACCAAGAGTGATGGAAACACGGCAAGTATAGCTCTTTTTGGTGGTGTGGCAATGGATAATGAAATGGTGTACGACCTCTTGAAGAATACGGCTCTTGCAGCTCGTGCTTTGGATAAAGATATCTCTTTTGCTGATGCCCTCGATGATTTGAAATCAAAGATTACCCCATGGAGAATAGGTAAGTACGGACAGGTGCAGGAATGGCAGGAAGACTGGGATAAGGAAACGTCATCCCATCGTCATCTCTCACATCTCTGGGGTGCCTATCCTGGCAATCAGGTATCTCCTTACGAGAATCCTACGCTCTATCAGGCTGTTCTTAAGAGTCTTATAGGACGTGGAGATGCAGCTCGTGGCTGGTCCATGGGATGGAAAGAGGCCATGTGGGCTCGTATGCTTGATGGCGACCATGCCATGAAGATTCTGAAGAATCAGCTTGTTTTGCTCGATCCTAATGTCACTATAGCTTCTTCGGACGGAGGCTCTTACGCCAATATGTTTGATGCTCACCCTCCATTCCAGATTGATGGCAACTTCGGTGCTACTGCTGCCATTGCTGAGATGCTTGTACAGTCGCATGCGGGATTCTTGCACATCCTTCCTGCCTTGCCTTCTGAATGGAAAGCTGGTGGTGAGGTTAAGGGTCTTCGTTCACGTGGTGGATTTGTGGTGACCGACCTTCAATGGGCTGATGGTAAAATTGTGAAGTTGACGATTAAGTCTACCATTGGCGGAAATCTTCGCTTGCGTTCGGCATCACCTCTTTACAAGACCGGTGGTGTTGCTCTTAAGACAGCAGAAGGTAATAATACCAATGTGTTGATGCAGCCTTATGGAATGCCAGAGCCTATCGTGAAAGATAAGAGTAAGATTCCTGCAACCCTGCTTGAAGATACCTATCTTTATGATATCCCAACTCAGGCTGGAGAGGAAATCATGCTTGTGAGTAGCACTACAGGTATTGTAGATGTATCAGTCGATAAGCCTTTTCCTGGTAACCGTCATGCCTGCTATAACCTCAGCGGTCAGCAAGTAGACAAAAGTTATCATGGTATTGTGATAAAAGATGGGATTAAATATGTGCAGTAAAGCAAAGATAAGGGTCTCGTGCAATACGTCACATATTTGATGGCTAAGTAAGCTACTTATCTATCATATAGGGAGGATGCTTCAAAGAATAATGGCTTTGAAACATCCTCCCTTCTCTTTTGATGCTCAATGTTGGTATAGCTGCGGATAGTTCAGTCCATTCTTATTTCGGATGGAGTTACTCCCATGGCTTTTTTAAAGCAACGGCTAAAATATTTAGGATCAGAGAAACCGCAACGATAGGCTACTTCTGATACGTTGAGGTTCTTTTCTTCAAGGAGCATTTGGTGAGCTGCGTTCAATCGGATGTCAAGAATGAAGTTGTTGGGGGTGCAGTCCAACTCTTTCTTCATAATTATATATAAAGAGGAGCGACTCGTACACATTTCCTTGGCAATGAAATCTACATTCAGGTCGGCGTCGGATAAGTGTTCGAGGACAATTTTTTCCACTTTAGATCTGAAGGTAGATGACTCGATGGAATCTGTGTTAGCGGGTTCTTTAGCATTGTGGTCTATCATGTCTGCCACTCTCACCTTGATGTATTCCATCTTTTCGCCAGCAGAGAGTTTCAGAGTTTTTATCTCATTCTGCAATCGCCGTATGTATCTATACAGTCTGAATGAAAGTACGCATGCAATAAGTACGAGTCCTCCATAAAGCATCCAGGCTATAGGACGTTCGTTGAAATAAGGAGTGCGGTGAATAGTGACAAATGTCTCATTGTCACACCAGATTCCGTCTCCGTTAGTCGACTTGATCTTTAGACGGAATGTACCTGCAGGGATGTTAGAGAGATTAATATGGTTATCGGTTGTATACATCCAGTGGGTATCTGTACCTTCAAGCATATATGCATATTGTATATGCTCATTCTTGTTAAGGTCGATGGCAGCAAACGAAATTCTCAGACTTTTCTCTTGGGGCGATAGTTCTATATGAGAAGGAACGTCAAAAAGTATTTTGGGCACGAAGTTACTTTTTCTTATAGTCTTTTCATTGATAGTCAATGCGCCTTGTGTCGTACCGAAGAATATCGTATGGTCTTCTGAGACATAGAGAGGTTTTGCTTCAGAGAAGGAGAAATGGCCCGTGAAGAGACTTTCTGAATAGTTGGTGAACGAACGTTTCTTGGGGTTATACTTCATCAGGCAGTATTCTGATACCAGCCATATCATGCCTTGTGCGTCCTCACACATGTTGAGTACCACGTCAGACATCATGCCATTTTCTGTCGTTAGTGCCGAAAATTTGAGATGATGAGTGTGAAGGCTTTCCTTTTCTATAATATTTAAGCCCCCACCATAAGTTGCTACATATATCTTTCCGTCGTTAGAACGTAGTAGCGCCATAGCTTGATTGTTGCTGATGGACAGAGGGTCGGCAGGTATTCGCTTGTTTTGTAAAAACCGAATCTTTTGTACATCTTTATCTATATGAGCAGTAAAGATACCATGATTGGTGGCAAGTAGTAATGTTCTGTCTGGAGTCAGAAGCATGTCGTATATGGAATTTGCCTCCTTGGGGAATTGTAAACCATGATTTCTATTGATGAACTTAGGACAGTCGCTCCATGGATGCTCGATAATGTTGAGTCCACCATTGAATGTTCCCACGAGGATTCTGCCTGATGGGTCTTCTTTTATGGCATACACATTGTTGCAACTGATGCTGTTAGAGTTGGCTTTCTGAGTAAATGACTTTACAGAGAAACTTCCGTCTTTTGATTCTTTTAGTCTGAGAAGTCCGTTAGGCTTTGTGCCAATCCATAGAAAACCATGTGAGTCTTGCAACATGGAATACACACTTGCACCGAATGACATTCTGGTCTTCGATATATTCCCATTCTTGGTAAGGTAGCCTATTGGTAAGCCCTTTGTGGTACATATCCTGACGAAACCATTCTTGTCGGCTATGAATACGCGGTTTTCTTTGTCGCAGAACAATGATCGTATCACCTCCTCTCCATGATAGCTAAACTTGGTAGGACCTACTTTTTCCTTTCCGAAAGTGAGTCGATCGAGTCCTCGGTGGGTGTATATCCAGTAGCCTCCTTGTCTGTCTTTATACAATATGCGTGTTTCTATATCCTTGTATTCGGGTAGAGAACTGATGATTGCTGTCTGTTGTGGGGTGGGGCGAAAGCGATCACCTTTGTCTGTCTTCTTGTTTTTTAGTGCAACAAACTTCTTTTCGTTAGTCTTGAATAGATAATAACCATCAGGGCACTTGCATAGGATGTCTCCTCCTTTCGTTTCGCGAATAAAGTAGATGCGATTAGTGATTAGTGGACAATTGTCTCCCTGTCTGGCCTTGAAATTGGAAAAGGAGTATCCATCGTATCGGATCAGTCCGTTCCATGAACTAATCCATATATACCCTTTACTATCTTGAGTGACGCAAGTGATGAGGCTTTGGGGTAGTCCGTCGCTTTCTGTAAAATGCTTTATGCTTGTCGATGCATTTACATCAACAAGCATAAGTGAAAGGATAAGCGTAATAAAAAATATATGTATTCTCATTTTTTTGTGTTTCCATTTTGGCGTCGCAAGTTTAGAAGTTGTTGTTAAAGAAGATATCTAACTTCCACATTTGCGAAAGATGTGTTTATGAGTATAACACAAAAAGGCTACTCATGGTTATTTGGAAAGGTTGTGCCCAATGGAAGTGTTTATTCCTGTGTTGGATAAATCAAGTTTTCTTCCTTGATGCAGTTGAGCACTTCTTCGAGATATTTTTTCGATTCGTACTTAGCCATAGGAAGGTCGTGGAGCAGATAGTTGCCGCAGTCTTTTGCAGCCTGACCGGGAATCTCTCCCTCAAAGTCGGCAATGAACTTAAAGGTGCGCTTCATCAACTCTACGATGTCCTTGCTCTCCAGGTCGCCACGTATCAGCAGGTAGTTGCCTGTAAGGCAACCCATTGGTCCCCAATAGATAATACGGTCTTTCCACTCTTCGTCATTGCGAAGATAAGTAGCAGCCAGATGCTCTATGGTATGAATGGCACCATTGTGCAGACAGGGTTCCTGGTTGGGAACCTTCATGCGGATGTCGAAGGTGGTTACTGTTTCTCCGCCTACCTCGTCTTTGCGGCTGACGTAGATGCCGCGGAGCAATTTGTTGTGATTGATAGTGAAACTGGGTATCTTGTTCATTTCTTTTTAATGTTTGGTATTTAATGTTTCGTGTTTTATTTCAAGTCCACAAAGGCATTTGTCTTAACTCCTTAACTCCTTAGCTTCAAAAAAATCTTCTTATAATCTTTCCAGGAAAGCCTTGGTGACTTGGAAGGAACCTTCAGCCATTTTGGCCCAGAAGTCGAAGTACTGCTGAGCCTTGGTGTCCTTGAGAGGCACATCGCTGATGATGCGGAAGGAGATGAAGGGAGTCTGATAGATATGGCAGGTTTGAGCAATGGAACAGCTCTCCATATCCACAGCCATAGCCTGTGGAAAATGGTCGAGGATGGAGCGCATCTTCTCTTTGCTGTCTACAAACCACTCACCGCTGACTATCTGTCCGGCATGAATCTTAGGGTGGATGTTGCCCGGATCGTCATTGACAGAGAGTGCTTTCTCTACATATTCAGATGGTGTGGCAAAGGTGGCAGGCATACCGAGAATCTGTCCGAAGGCACATTCCTCACCACAGTAGGCGTCATGATAGACACATTCGGTAGAGACCACTACCTCTGTAACGTTGAGGCTGATGTCGGCTCCACCTGCCACACCCGTCGAGATGACGAGGTCGGGATGATAGCCGTCTATCATCTCCACGGCACCTATGGCACTGTTCACCTTTCCTATGCCGCATTGCTGCATGATGACTTCGTTGTCTCCGATGGTGCCTGTTACGAAGTCTTTATGGTTCCTGTGCTCAGTCTTGCTGTCGCTGAGCAGCGTTTTGAGTTGCGCGAACTCCTTGTCCATCGCAACGATAATTCCTATTTTCATACTGTAAAAATGCTATTTGGAACAAATTAGGATGCAAAAATACAAAAAATATCTTATCTGTGGCATTCCTTATAAGAGAAAATTACTATCTTTGCACGAGAAAATATAAACGTTTATATAAGATAATGAAATTTTTGAAGAAATATCTGCTTGACATTTTAGCAGTGGTCATGTTTGCGGTTATCTCTTTCGTGTATTTTATGCCAGCCGACATTGATGGTCGCATCCTGTATCGTCATGATGCCTCAGCCGGTGTGGGCGCAGGACAGGAGAGATCGCAGTTCGAGAAGAAAACTGGTGAGGAAACACGTTGGACCAACTCCATCTTCGGAGGTATGCCGACCTATCAGATGGCACCTTCCTATAAGAGTGGTGCGGTGCTGAAACAGGCTTCCAACTTCTATCATCTGTGGTTGCCCGAAAATGTGTGGTATGTCTTTGCCTATCTCTTAGGATTCTATATCCTGCTGAGGGCTTTCGATTTCCGACAGTCGTTGGCAGCCTTGGGCTCCATCATCTGGGCATTCTCGTCCTACTTCTTTATCATTATTGCGGCAGGACATATCTGGAAGGTCATGGCTTTGGCCTATCTGCCTCCGATGATAGCCGGTATCGTGTTGGCTTACAGGGGAAAATACCTTTGGGGTCTGCTCGTTACCGCCATCTTTACCGCCTTCGAGGTCTATGCCAACCATGTACAGATGACCTATTATTACCTCTTTATCATCCTCTTCATGGTGATTGCCTTCTTGGTGGATGCTATCCGCAAGAAGGAGATGGTACGTTTCGGCAAGGCTACAGCGGTTTGCTTCGCCGGTGCAGCCATAGGTATCTGTCTCAATCTGTCCAACCTGTATCATACATGGCAGTATGGGCAGGAGACCATGCGAGGAAAGAGTGAGTTGGTAAAGAAGAATGCTGCCAATCAGACCGACAGCGGACTGGACCGCGACTATATCACACAGTGGAGTTATGGTATCGACGAAACCTGGACGCTCCTCATCCCTAATGCCAAGGGCGGAGCCTCTGTGCCTTTGAGCCAGAGCCAGACAGCCATGGAGAAAGCCGATTCCAACTTTATGGAGGTATATCAGCAGTTGGGGCAGTACTGGGGCGACCAGCCAGGTACCAGTGGCCCGGTATATGTAGGAGCCTTTGTGATGATGCTCTTCATTTTGGGACTCTTTATCGTGAAGGACCCTATGAAGTGGGCACTCTTGGCAGCCACCATTCTGAGTATCCTCCTCTCTTGGGGTAGGAACTTCATGCCGTTTACCGATTTCTTCCTCGACTATGTGCCGATGTATGCCAAGTTCCGAACCGTGGCTTCCATCCTCGTGATAGCCGAGTTTACCATTCCTCTTTTGGCCATGATGGCATTGAAGCGCATTGTGGATGAGCCCGAGCTGCTTGCCAAGAAGATGAAGCTCGTATACGTCAGTTTCGGACTGACAGCCGGTTTCTGTGCCCTTTTTGCCTTGATGCCTAGCACTTTTTTCAGCGACTTTGTGTCGGCTGGCGAGTATCATGCCCTGCAGCAGATTCCTGAGGAGTATCGCATACCATTGATGAGCAATCTGACAGAGATGCGACAGGCAGTCTTCTCTGCCGACTGTTGGCGCTCGTTCTGGATCATCGTCATCGGTACAGCCTTCCTCTTCCTTTACAAGATGAGAAAAGTGGGTGCCGAGGTGATGATAGCCGGTATTGCCATCCTGTGCCTCGTAGACATGTGGTTGGTCAACAAGCGTTACCTTTACGACGATATGTTTGTGGAGCAGACAGTACGCAATGCTCCTCAGCGCATGACCGAGACCGACAAACTTATCCTGCGCGACAAGTCGCTCGACTACCGTGTGCTCAATCTCGCATCGAATACTTTCAATGAGAACGAGACCTCTTACTATCACAAGAGTATCGGAGGCTATAGCGCTGCCAAGCTGCGCCGCTATCAGGAGATGATAGATACCTATATCGCCAACGAGAAGAACAAGGTATGGAACAGCGTGGCTGAGGCTGGAGGCGATATGACCAAGGTGAAGGGCGACAGCCTCTTCCCTGTGCTCAATATGCTCAACACCAAGTATTTCATTATGCCTCTGCAGGCAGGACAGACGGTGCCTGTGCAGAACCTTTATGCCTACGGCAACGCATGGTTTGTTGACAAGGTGAACTATGTGAACAATGCCAACGAGGAGATAGCCGGTGTGGGCAAGTACAACCTGCGTCATGAGGCTGTGGCTGATGCCAAGTTCAAGGAGCAGTTGGGACAGAGTGTTCCGCAGGACGATACATCTATTGTCAGACTGACACAATACAAACCCAACAATCTGGTCTACGAGGTAAACTCCAACAAGGGTGGAGTCGTGGTGTTCTCTGAGATCTACTATCCCGGATGGACAGCCACTGTCGACGGACAGACCGCAGAACTGGGACGTGTGAACTATATTCTCCGTGCCATTCAGGTGAAGTCTGGCAAGCATACGGTGGTGCTCGACTTCCATCCCGCTTCGCTCCGCAAGACCGAGACGGTGGCTTATGTAGGGTATGGCATCCTCGTACTCCTTATTATAATAGGTATAGTAGTGGAGATGAAGAAGAGAAAGAAGGAAGATGCAGTTTAGGACTGAGGTAGATATAGCGAAGGCCGACTTCGAGATACAGCCGGCAGAGCGTATGCTCTTTGTGGGCAGTTGCTTTGCCGACCGCTTGGGGCATCGCTTCGTGGAGAACCGCTTCCGGGCTACGGTCAATCCCTTTGGGGTGATGTACAATCCAGCAAGCATCCTGCATACGGTAGAGAAAAGTCTGCAGGTCAGTCCGCGCGTGGCGGTCTTCACCTTAGGCACCAACCATGTCTATGTGCTCAAGGAGACGGGCGAGATAGTGGACAACTGCCAGAAGCGGCCGCAACGTCTTTTCGATGAGCGCGAGCTTTCGGTAGACGAGTGTGCCGATTACCTGCAGCAGGCTGTCGACTTGCTGAAGGATGCCAGGCAGAAGAGCGGGCAGAGTGGGGAAGACCTGAAGGTCGTCATCACCGTGAGCCCCATCCGATACGCCAAGTATGGTTTTCATGGCAGCCAGCTCTCCAAGGCCACCCTGCTGCTTGCCGCCGACCGGTTGGTGAGGCAGAATCCAGGCATAGTGAGCTATTTCCCAGCCTATGAGCTGATGAACGACGAGCTGCGCGACTACCGTTTTTACGAGGAAGACATGCTCCATCCTTCCAGTCAGGCGGTGGAGTTTATCTGGCAGCGCTTCCGTGCCGCCTATTTCGGCAGGGCTGCAGAACAGTTCCTCGAAGACTGGCGCCCCATTCGAGAGGCTCACGGTCATAAGCCCTTCCATCCCGACAGCGAGGCGCATCAGCGCTTCCTTGCCAAGACGGAGGAAATGGAAAGAAGATTCAATGAGAAATATTTTAATTCATAGAATATGACATATACTATTGAAAAGGTAACCACACTGATAGGTGCGCGTCGTTATGGTGATAGAGACGGCAATGTAGGGTTTATCCTTACCGACAGCCGTTCGCTCTGTTTTCCGGAGGAAACTCTGTTTTTCGCTCTCAAGTCAGAGCGTAATGACGGTCACAACTATATTCCAGAGTTGTATCGCCGTGGTGTTAGAAATTTCGTAGTTTCCCAGGTACCTAAGGGATATGCCTCCGATTATCCAGAGGCCAACTTTCTCAAGGTGGTCAACACGTTGGAGGCTCTCCAGCGCCTGGCAGAACGTCATCGTGATGAGTTCAACATTCCTATTGTGGGCATTACGGGTTCGAATGGCAAGACGATGGTCAAGGAGTGGCTCCATCAGCTGCTCTCGCCCAGCATGTTTGTCACACGAAGCCCACGCAGCTACAATTCCCAGATAGGTGTGCCCCTCTCAGTATGGTTGCTCAACGAGCAGACTCAGGTGGGAGTCTTCGAGGCTGGTATCAGTCAGCCCGGCGAGATGCTGGCGCTTCGCGACATCATCCAGCCCACCATTGCTGTGCTTACCTACTTGGGCGCAGCCCATCAGGAGAACTTCGAGTCGTTGGAGGCTAAGTGCCGTGAGAAGATCATCCTCTTCCACGATGCCGATACCATCGTCTATAATGGCGACGACAAGACGGTGAGCGGAGTGGTCAACGAGTATAAGGACTATAAGGGCGAGAAACTCTTCTGGTCGTTCCGTGACACTAAGGCTCCTTTCTTTGTGAAGAATGTGGAGAAGAAGGGCAACCTCTCTATCATCACCTATATATATAAAGGTGAGGAAGACAGTTATTCGCTGCCTTTCATCGATGAGGCTTCCGTCACCAACTCTATCATTGCCGCTGTCGTCTCACGCCGCCTGGGTCTTTCGGCCGAGGAACTCGACAAGCGCATGGTATTGCTCGAGCCTGTCGCCATGCGATTGGAGGTGAAGGAGGGACAGCATGGCTGCACCCTTATCAACGACAGCTACAACTCGGATATCAACTCGCTCGACATCGCGCTCGATTTTATGAGCCGCCGTCCCGACCATAAAGGCCGCCGACATACCTTGATACTGAGCGATATCTTCCAGAGTGGAGAGTCGGCTAAGGACCTGTATCACGAGGTGAGCGATCTTTGTCGCAAGCGTGGTGTGGTCAAGTTTATCGGCATCGGTCCTCAGCTCTGCTCACAGAGCGATGAGATTCAGATATCAGAGAAGTTCTTCTTCAGCAATGTGGAGGAGTTTATCGACAGCGAGGTGTTCAAGTCTTTGCGCGATGAGGTCATCCTGCTCAAGGGCGCACGCCAGTTTGGTTTCGACCAGCTCACCGAGCTCTTGGTACGCAAGGTGCATGAGACCACGCTCGAAGTGAACCTCAATGCTGTGGTAGCCAACCTGAACTACTATCGCTCGTTTATGAAGCCCGAGACCAAGTTGGTCTGCATGATCAAGGCCGACGGCTATGGAGCGGGAGCAGTAGAAATAGCCAAGACCCTGCAGGATCACCGTGTGGACTATCTTGCCGTGGCTGTTGCCGATGAAGGTGTGACGCTTCGCAAGAACGGTATCACCAGCAATATCATGATCATGAATCCAGAGATGACCGCCTTCAAGACCATGTTCGATTATGATCTTGAGCCCGAGGTTTACTCTTTCCGTCTGCTCGACGCCCTTATCAAGGCTGCCGAGAAGGAGGGAGTCACTGGTTTCCCTGTGCATATCAAGTTGGATACCGGCATGCACCGCCTGGGCTTCGATCCCGAGAACGATATGGAGGAGCTGATAGGCAGACTGAAACATCAGAACGCCATCATCCCTCGCAGCGTGTTCTCTCACTTCGTGGGAAGCGATGATGACAGCTTCGATGCCTTCTCTGCCCATCAGTTCGTGCTCTTCGACAAGGGAAGCAAGCAGCTGCAGGCTGCCTTCGACCATAAGATATTGCGTCATATCTGCAATTCGGCGGGTATCGAGCATTTCCCAGAGCGCCAGTTGGATATGTGCCGTTTAGGATTGGGACTCTATGGCATCAACTCTCGCAACAATGAGACCATCAACTGCGTGAGCACGCTGAAGACCACCATCCTGCAGGTGCACCACATCAAGGCTGGTGAGAGCGTGGGTTATAGCCGCAAGACGATTCTGGACAAGGACAGCGTCATCGCTGCCATCCCTATCGGCTATGCCGATGGCTTGAACCGCCGTTTGGGCAACCGTCATGCCTTCTGTCTTGTCAACGGACAAAAGGCAGAGTATGTAGGCAACATCTGTATGGATGTGGCGATGATCGATGTGACGGGCATCGACTGCAAGGAGGGCGACAGCGTGGAGATCTTTGGTGAACATCTGCCTGTCCAGACTCTCAGCGATATCCTGGAAACCATTCCTTACGAGGTGCTGACCACCATCAGCAATCGTGTGAAGAGGGTATATTATCAGGATTAACTTCCCCATTTGCGAAAGTAGAATAAGGTATAAAAAGGTTGAGGAGCATGTCGAAAGGCATGCTCCTTTTTTGTTTTTTTGCCAACAAGTGTGTCGTACAGGCTACAGCAAGAGATGGTGGTCAATCTGATTATCTGACCTATTTCGGTGGTAATGGCACTGGTGCTGCAAAGGAATTGGCATAAAACCCTTCACCCTTCATCTATCCCTTGGAATCCCCTGTGTTTATCGGGATTCCGCGCGAATAGATGAAGGGTGAAGGGTTTTTGCGTAATCCATTTTTATAATTAGTGTTGCAATTTTTATAATTAGTGTTGCAATTTTTATAAATACTGCTGCAATTAAAATGCCTACTTATGGCACAATAGTGCCCTGCTTGGGGCACATTTTTGCCCTTAAAGGAGCAATTATACAGAAAGGGAAGTGATATTACCAACTATTGGTGGTAAGCGTCTCCGCGTTTATACCTTGCATAATTCAAAAAAAGCAGTAACAGCTGATTAAACTAATGCTGTTACTGCTTTTTCCATCTGTCAGGAAGCAAGTCTCTATATTTTTCCAATGGGGTATTAGGTTGCCATTCTACGGTCTTTTCTATGACGTCGCTAATGTATTCAAACAGATTGACTCCATTCTGCTTGCATGAGATAGCGATAGAATATAGGATAGCTCCCCGTCTTGCACCTTCGTGCGAACCAAAGAATAACGAGTTTCTCCTTGACAGCGATATGTACCTCTGGATTCTCTCAATATAATTGTTGTCGAGAGCAGTATCACCTCTTTTAAAAATGTCACAAATGGCATTATACTCGTTAAGGGCATAACCGACGGCCTGCGCCAAGGGCGATTTGGGCAGCAGATCCTTCCTGGAAGATAATTCCTCCAGTTTCTCTAATAAATCCTGCAAAATGTCCGGTGCGTATGATTGCCGATAAGCCAGATGTTTCTCTACGGTCCATCCATTGACGCCAACCTTATGCTTTTTGTCTTTTTGATAAAATCTGTTGATGATGACTGCTGCTTCCTGTGCATCCCTGTCGTCCTTGCCACAGTCGATGAAGTTTCTCTTGACATGCTGCAGACAGGCGATTCTCATAATGTCCGGATAGGCATCCGACTCCAGTTCGGTAAGGAGCATACGCATCACTCTGTACTGTACCTTTATAATCCGAGAACACATCAAGTATGACCTGCTCTGAACGTGAACCATCCTCATATACGAAGAACACAAGTCCCAGTTTAGGTGCGCTTACCGCCCACAGGTAGCCTTTCTTCGAGCCGTTGTCTGTAGGCTTTACCCTCGTCAGCAGTACTTTATGATAAGTTTCATCTGCCGTAACATAATCCTGCTGTAACACCGTTTGGCAGATGGCTCTATAGATATTCTCCAGTACGTCTGCGCTTCTGGCAATCAGCTTGTTTGCCGTGGCTTTCCTCAACGTGAACCCACTGTCGGCAAAGTATTTGACGATTCGCTCCACAGGCATGGAATAGATATACCGCAACTGCAGGAGACCTGCTGCAAAGGAAGATGTATAGGATGAGTTCAGCAGCAACGCTGGTGGGGTCTTCCCCGGATACAGGACATTTCCATCCGTATAAGTGTTGATGTGATATACGGTGATGAACTTGATGGGTTCCATGCTGTAACGCACACAGGTGCGGGTGCCATAGATGCGCAGCGTCTTCAGAAGTTCCGCATCCATGTCTGGATTAACCGTAACATGTTTCTCCTCCATCTCATAATGCATGTCACGCTTGGCCCCATTGTTTTTGCGCTCCTTTCTCTTTTCTGCCTGCTCTTTTTTCTTCCTGTCAAATTCTTCCTGAGTCATTGAATCTTGCAGATTCTTCTCCTGACGTTCGGACTTCTTGCCTGAAACGAGCTTGCCGAGTGCCTTGTTCTGACGATTCGCTTTGTCAATGGCGATTCCTTTCTGGACGAGTAGTTCTTCTAATGACTTTATACGTTCAATGAGTTCGTTGACCTGTGTAGTCAACGAACTCACCGTAGCATTAGCTTGCTGAAGCTGTTCGTTTGCAAGCTGAAGCTGTTCCTTTAAAAGTACTATAATTTCGTCCTTTTTCATAGTGCAAAGGTACGAAAAAATATCGAGACATGCAAGGCTTTTTAGATATTTATTTTTTGCTATCTTACTGATATACAACCTATTAAACGCAACCTTACACACCTACAGATTAAGCCGTTTTCTATATCTCATACTTTTCAGGCAAATTCCGCTCATGATGGCAGATAACATCTTGTAAAGCATTTTGCATTGTTTGCTTTGGGGATCAAAGAATGGTAATTCAAAGGTTCCTCGCTCCAGTCGCTTCTGATACAGCAGGAAACCGTCGCCATCCCATTTGAGCATTTTTACCTGCTGGCGGTTCTTTGAGAAGAAGATGAAGACGGCACCACCGAGTGGCGGAAGTTCCATCTCCGTCCTCACAATCTGGTACAGGCCATTTATGCCCATGTTCATTCGGACATATCGCTGGCAGACGTAATACTGGGTATTTTCGTTTAGTCCAAACATAGCATATCCTCCTTTTCATAAAGTTTCATCAGATGCATGACAGATTTGGCGCTACCTTTCTTGATGGTGACTATCGTTCCATTTGGGAAGGTTAGGGTTATGCCAAAAAGATAGTTCTCTGGACAGACGGGTTCGGATGGCATTTCCATGGGAAGGAACATCATCCCAGTGTCCTTGGCTATTGCCTCGGAACATTCCTTACGGGCTTCGGCCTGAAGCAGACGAATCTGCTGTTTGGCTAACCTAACAGAATAACCTTTCTCTGACATCCATCTATGCATCGAGCGATGGTTTACATGCCGTTCCTTTAAAAAAGGAATCAAACTGGCTTTTGGATTATGATTCAAATGAATCTGGAAGGCATTCCATGCCCTCTCATAACGTTCTGTTGCTCTCATAATTTCGTTGCTTTTAAAATTATGGTGCAAAGGTAAGAACTTTTACGATAAAGGGCAAGGTATAAATGCGGAGCCGCTTACTATTGGTGCTATTTCCGCCGAGAAGCCGGAGGTAGTGATTTGATTAATCACATCCCTCTGTCAGCTTGGCTACGGCATTAATCCAAGGTGCTGATTTGTTCCTTGGAGATTTCAAAAATGTGTTGTTGTGTTGAAGACTTGAAACGGTTTATTGTGTTGCCACCATGTTGCTTACGACAGGGGCGTTGCCACAATTCATGTTATCATCATTTTCGATTGCAAAATTATTATTTTATATAATGTATAAGGTGGAAAAAATATTTTTTAGTGGATAAAAAATGTCGAATGTCTGAAATTTGTTATTTTTTGTAACATGTCTGACAGATTATTGAACCTTTTTACTTAATATTTCTCAATTAAAATGTTGTTTTGCAGAAAAAATGTGTATCTTTGCAAAATCAAAGGTACATTTTGTTATGAAAGAATGAAAATTCATCATTTCGTGTGTTCCTTGAATAATAATTAAACTAAAAACAAATCAAAGAAGCAAGGTACGGCAACGTGCTCTTGCAGGCAATTTATTAATTATCTGTAGTAATATGGAACAAGTGTTTAGCTATATCATTAGCTTAGGTGCCAGCGTGATGATGCCTATCATCTTCACGGTTATCGGTCTGTGCATCGGAATGAAATTTGGTAAGGCGCTGAAGTCAGGACTCTTCGTGGGTGTCGGTTTCGTGGGCTTGGGTGTCGTAACAGCATTGCTTACTAAAAACTTTAATGATCCTCTGAAGTTAATTTCAGACATTTATCATCTGCAACTCAATGTCTTCGATATGGGATGGCCTGCAGCAGCTGCTGTGGCTTACAATACAGCGGTGGGAGCCTTGATTATCCCCATCTGCTTGGGTGTCAACTTCCTGATGCTTATCACCAAGATCACACGTACCGTGAACATCGATCTTTGGAACTACTGGCACTTCGCCTTTATCGGTGCCGTAGCTTACTTTGTGATGGGCGAGAGTCTGTTGTGGGGTTATTTCGCTGCTATCGTGTGCTATATCATCACATTGGTATGTGCCGATCTCACTGCAGAGAAGTTCCAGAAATACTACGACCTGGACGGCATTTCCATTCCACAGCCTTTCTGCCAGAGCTTCATGCCTTTCGCTATCGGTCTGAACAAACTCTTGGACATGATTCCCGGTTTCTCTAAGTTGGATATTGATGCCGAAGGACTGAAGAAGAAGTTTGGTGTTCTGGGCGAGCCATTGGTGCTCGGAGTCATCGTAGGTGCCTTGATAGGATGGGCAGCCCAGCTTGATATCAAGAAGATATTGTTCCTCGGTGTCACCATGGGAGCTGTGATGGAGTTGATTCCCCGTATCACCTCTTTATTTATAGACGGACTGAAACCTATCTCGGAGAAGACCCAGGAGTTGGTAAAGAAGAAGTTCAATGGCAAGAAGGTACACATCGGTATGAGTCCTGCCCTTGTCATCGGTCATCCTACCACCTTGGTGGTGTCCGTCATCCTGATACCCGTCATCCTTGCCATCGCCGTATTCCTGCCAGGCAACGAGTTCTTGCCATTGGCTTCGTTGGCAGGTATGTTCTATCTCTTCCCACTCATCTTGCCTTTCACCAAAGGCAACGTGGTGAAGACCCTTATCATCGGTTTGATAGCTCTTATCATCGGACTTTATTTCGTTACCGATATGGCACCCGACTTCACGATGGCTGCCGATCAGGTGTATAAAGCCACAGGCGATAATGCCGCCCATATCCCTGACGGATTCTCGGGAGGCGCACTCGACTTCGCCTCATCCCTCTTCGGCTGGTTGATTTACCGTGGAGTCAAGCTGCAGTACATCGGTATGGCTTTGCTCTCTGTCGTTACCATTATCCTGATGGTGGTCAACAACCGCAGAATCGTGAAGGAAGAGAGAAAAATGAAGAATAAAAAACAATAATAAAATGAAGAAAACAATCTTATCTTTAGCAATGTTGCTCCTTGCCAGTGCGGGTTTTGCACAGTGCGGCAAGAATGCAGGTTATGAGGTAAAGGCAGAGAATGCCTATACCAACTACAATGTGCGTTATGCCAGCAATCCTCGTGACGCAAAGAATTATGACACCAAGCGTCTTCGTGGTGAGTTCGCCATCGAAAAGGTGATGGTTCCAGGTCAGGTGAACTGGACTTACACCATGTTCGACCGTTTCCTTATCGGTGGAGCCGTTCCTACAGCTACACCATTGAAGCTCACATCCATCGCACCTCTCTATACGGAGAAGCCCAATGACCAGAAGAATCTTCTCGACAACCGTGAGTTGGGTATCATCAATGTAGGAGGCGAGGGTGTAGTAACCGTAGACGGCAAGAACTATACCTTAGGCTTCCAGGAAGCACTCTATGTAGGCCGTGGTGCCAAGGATATCATCGTTGCCAGCAAGGATGCTGCCAAGCCAGCCCATTTCTATATGAACAGTGCTACTGCCCATAAGTCTTATCCCACCAAGAAGGTAACGCTCAAGGAGGCTAACAATATCAAGGCAGGAAGTCTGAAGGAGAGCAACGACCGCGTGATCCATCAGCTGATTATCGATGGCGTGGCAGGTGTTCGCACATGTCAGTTGCAGATGGGTGTAACAGAGCTGAAGGAGGGTTCTGTATGGAACACCATGCCAGCCCACACACATCTTCGTCGTATGGAGACCTATTTCTATTATAATGTACCCGAGGGACAGAAGATTCTCCACGTAATGGGTGAGCCACAGGAGACACGTCCTATCTGGCTGAACAATGAGGAGGCTGTGATCGCTCCAGAGTGGTCGATCCACTGTGCTGCAGGTACCAGCAACTATACCTTTATCTGGGGTATGGCAGGCGAGAACCTCATCTATAACGATATGCAGGTAGTGAAAATTCCGGAATTGAAATAAATAACATTAAGACTTAAAGACTATATCAATGAATGCAATTCAAACAAGTAAAATGTCCAACTTCCGTTGGGTGATCTGTGCGTTGCTCTTCATCGCAACCACCGTCAATTATATGGACCGTCAGGTCCTTTCATTGACATGGAAAGACTTTATCGCACCAGAGTTCCACTGGACCGACGATCACTATGGTACCATTACCGGTCTTTTCTCTATCTTCTATGCCGTAGCCAACCTCTTTGCAGGTAAGTTTGTAGACTGGATGGGCACTAAGAAGGGTTATCTCATCGCCATCTTTGTGTGGTCAACAGGTGCTGTGATGCACGCCGGCTGTGGATGGGTAGCCATGCAGATTGAGGGTTATGACTCTATCGAGGCACTTCGCCTGGTACAGGCAGGAAGCGATGCTGCAGTAGCCATTGCCACCATCAGCGTGTGGTTGTTCCTCTCTTGCCGTCTGATCCTTGCCGTGGGTGAGGCAGGCAACTTCCCTGCAGCCATCAAGGTGACAGCAGAGTATTTCCCAAAGAAAGACCGTGCTTTCTCCACAGCCATCTTCAACAGCGGTGCCTCAGTAGGTGCTTTGGCAGCTCCTGCCACTATCCCATTGCTGGCTCGCAGTATGGGTTGGGAGTGGGCATTCATCATCATCGGTGTGCTCGGTTATGTATGGATGGGTCTCTGGCTATGGCTCTACGAGAAACCATCAAAGAGCAAGCATGTCAACAAGGCTGAGCTTACCTATATCGAGCAGGATGAGGAAGCTGAGCAGGCTGCTCCTGCTGCTGCAGAGCAGACAGAGGAAACCGAGGAGAAGACTATCGGCTTCATGAAGTGCTTTACCTTCCGTCAGACATGGTCATTCATTGTCGGTAAGTTTATGACCGATGGTGTATGGTGGTTCTTCCTGTTCTGGGCTCCAGCTTATTTCTCTGACCAGTATGGTTACTCTTCTGACTCAAGCATGGGTATCGCCCTCATCTTTACTCTTTATGCTATCGTAACAGTATTGAGTATCGGTGGTGGTTATCTGCCAACCTACTTCGTAGACAAGAAGGGAATGAATCCATATATCGGCCGTATGCGTGCGATGTTGATCTTCGCTTGCTTCCCATTGCTCGGTTTGATAGCCCAGCCTATGGGTGAGTACAGCGCATGGTGGCCAGCTGTCATCATCGGTCTTCTCGGTGCAGGTCATCAGGCATGGTCTGCCAACCTGTATTCTACTATTGGTGATATGTTCCCTAAGAGTACTGTAGCAACCATTACAGGTATTGGCGCTATGGCAGGTGGTATCGGTTCCTTCCTTATCAACAAGGGTTCCGGTATGCTCTTCACCTATGCCGAGGGCCAGGGTTCTGCCTTCAGTTTCATGGGCTTCGATGGCAAGCCAGGTGCCTACATGATTGTGTTCTGCATCTGTAGTGTGGCTTACCTCGTAGGATGGTGCATCATGAAGGCTTTGGTTCCTAAGTACAAGCCTATCGTAGTGGAGTAATGACTCAACTTTCGCACATGCGAAACTTCAATAAAAAAGAAGCGCATCAGCAAAATAAATGCTGATACGCTTCTTTTATTTTCTCTTTTGGAAGCCTTTTTCCTTTTTTACCTTTTCCCCCTTTTTACTTTTTCCCCCTTTTTAACTTTTTTCCCCTTTTTACTTTTTTCCCCTTTTTACTTTTTTACCTTTTTACCTTTTTCCTTTTTTACCTTTAAATAAATCCCTGTTTTCTGAGCGCCTCCATGAATCCGGTGCTCATGGCTTCGCAGTCCTTCTTGGTATATCGAATGTCGGTAAATACCTGTGCCAAAGTCTCTACCTGGTTGGTGCGAACAAACTCCTTGTTCTCTTCGAGTGCCTCTTTCTCGGCATAGAAGTCATCAATCTTCTCGGGGGTATAGTCATCGAAGGCTTCGCTGTGTACGATGGAACGCAGTGGCAGACGGTCGGTCTGTGCAGGCTTTTCGTCGGGCCATCCAACGGTAAGGGTGGCAACAGGCATGACGAGTTGGGGCAGATGTAATGTGTCGATAATCATCTGTGGCATGTAGACCGTAGTGCCCAAGAAGCAGGTACCCAAGCCTGCCGCTTCTGCCAGGACTGTGAATGTCTGGGTGAAGAGTAGGGCATCGGTGGCGGCATTCATGAACGACAGGATGTTGTCGTAACCAGGATGAGCCTTGCGATGATTTGCCCATGCTGTGGTGCGGCGATAGTCGGCGCAGATGGTCAGTACAACTGGTGCTTGTGTTACCATGGGCTGGTTGAAATGGGCTGGCGCCAAGGCCTTCTTGCCTTCCTCGCTACGGGTTACCACAACGCTGTATAGCTGGAGGTTGCCCATGGTAGGAGTGCGCTCAGCTTCCTGCAGCAGGCTGTTGAGCAACTCTTCTGATATCTCGCGGTCGGCATATTTGCGAATGGATGTTCTGTTTTTTATTGATTCCATAAATTCCTATATATATAATAATGTGTAAATTCTCTTACTGTCACATTGATGACAGCAGATCAATGCGTCATCGTTCGACAATGTTCATGCAAAGTTACACATTCTTTCTTGATTTCGGTGTATTCTTTTTCCTTTTTGTTTCATTTGTGCTGCAAAAAGTTGCATAGTTGGGAAATAAAAGTTAAATTTGCATCCAAATTTAGTAGAATATTCATAGAACATACAGTGTAAATGGAGAATATAGATCATATATCATTCGAACAGGCTTCGGCTGAGCTGTTGGAGAAAGTGCACCATACCCTTTCGGCTTTCCGGCAGCGTTTTGAAGGCGAGGATGTAGATTTCGCCAAGCTGCATCGTGAATTGGTGAAGCGGGTGAATGATGAGCTGGACGTACAGCCTTGCCATCCCGAGGTGGTGGAAGTGCGGCCCAAGGTGTTGGACTGTGATGTGGTGAGATTTCAGAACAATAAAGACAAGTGGGTGGCGCTTATCGGCTTGCTCGATGGTCATCCTTATGAAATATTTACAGGTTTGCTCGACGACGAGGAAGGCATCATGCTGCCCAAGTCGGTGATGAAAGGCCGAATCGTGAAGGAGGTGAATAACGATGGCACCAAGCGTTACGACTTCCAGTTTTTCAACAAGCGAGGATACAAGATGACCATTGAGGGACTGAGTGAGCGCTTCAATCCTGAATACTGGAACTATGCCAAGCTGATATCGGGCGTGCTCAGATACCGCATGCCTATAGAGCATGTCATCAAGTTGGTGAGTCAGCTGCAGTTGACTTCCGAGAGTATCAATACCTGGAAGGTGGGCGTGGAGCGTGCGCTGAAGAAGTATGTATGCGAGGAGACTCAACAGTCGGAGAAGGAGGATGAGCATGAAGGTAAAGAATAGCCGCATCTTCCTGCACAATGTCAGGTTTCATGCCTATCATGGAGTGCTGGAACAGGAGCGCAGCGTGGGCAATGACTATGTGGTGAACATCGTGGCAGACTGCGATTTCACCCATGCCCTGCAGACCGATGAGTTGCAGGACACGGTGAGCTATGCCGACATCTACACCCTGCTGAAAGAGGAGATGGCTGTGCCCAGCAAGTTGCTGGAACATGTGGCAGGAAGAATAGGGGAGCGCCTCTTTGCCGAGTTCCCTGCTATACAGAGTCTCGATATCAGTATCATGAAGGTGAATCCGCCCTTTGGTGCCGATTGCGACGGAGCAGGAATAGAAGTACACTTAATGAATTATAAAACTTTGTGCTAAATTTAGGTTTTCTGATTGGAAATGCTTAATTTTGCACCATCATAAGCAAATATATGTTTAGCAAGAAGATATTATCCTTGGTGGCCATGTGGCTTTTGTTGGTCTTGAATGCGTTCTCGGCCAACAAACGTTTTACGCTCGTTATCGATGCTGGTCACGGAGGACATGACGCGGGAGCCTTGGGAACCATCTCGAAGGAAAAGGACATCAACCTGTCGGTGGCGCTGGCTTTCGGACGATACGTGGAGCGCAACCAGCCAGATGTCAGGGTGGTATACACCCGTAAGACGGATGTGTTCATACCCCTGAAGGAAAGAGCCAATATCGCCAACAGGGCGAATGCCGACCTCTTCATATCGGTACATACCAATGCCTTGCCTGCGGGCAAGATAGCACGAGGATTCGAGACCTATACCTTAGGTATGCACAGGGCCAAGGACAACCTCGATGTGGCTATGCGAGAGAACTCGGTTATCTCGATGGAGAAAGGCTATCAGCAAACCTATCAGGGATTCGACCCCAGGTCGTCGGAGAGCTATATCATCTTCGAGTTTATACAGGGAAAGAATATGGAACGAAGCGTGGAACTGGCGCGAATGATTCAAAAGAGTGTATGCACTGGTGCCAACCGACCCAATAAGGGAGTACACCAGGCGGGATTCCTGGTGCTGCGCGAAACATCTATGCCAGGCTGTCTGATAGAGTTGGGCTTCATCACCACACCCGATGAGGAGCAACTCCTCAACTCGACTAACCGTGTGGACGACATAGCACGTGGCATCTATCAGGCTTTTGCCCAGTATAAGGACAGATACGACAAGGGCGTGTCGGTGCCTTACCGTCCTACGGATGACAACAAGGCAGAGGTGCCTACCATCGTACCTTCAGACTATAAGGAAGAAAAGACACTGGCAGTGGCAAAGCCAGCTACCCGATCAACCCGTGCTGCCCAACCCCGTACGGCACCCGTGAGAAAGGTGGAGGAGCAGGAGCATAAGCAGAACCAGAAAAAAGTGGTCAAAGCTCAGAACCAGACGAAGGATGAACCCGTGTTCAAGGTGCAGATTCTGGCAAGTAGCAGGGTGCTGCGGACAGGAGACTGCCATCTGAAAGGTGAGACCGAATATGATTCCTATCAGGAAAACGGCATGGTGAAATACACCATGGGAGCCTCGACCAACTATAATGAGATATACCGACTGCGCAAGTCGCTGCTCGAAAAGTTCCCCGAGGCTTTCATCATCGCCTTCAAAAACGGGCAGAAGTATGATGTAGGTCAGGCAATAAGAGAGTATAAACAGAACAAGAACAAATAAGAAATGAAAATGAGCAAGGAAATAAAGATAGCTCTTGTGGCTGTCGTGGGCATATTGATTATGTACTTCGGAATCAACTTTCTGAAGGGCATCAACCTTTTCTCGTCACACAACTACTATTACATCACCTTTAACGACATTCAGGGATTGGGAGCCTCTACTCCTATCTATGCCGATGGTTACAAGGTGGGAACAGTAGACGCGATAGAATTTGACTATGGTCAGGATGGACCTATCAAGGTGAAGGCTGATATCGACAAGGCTTTGCGTATACCTGCCGGCAGTAAGGCAGAGATAGAGAAGGACCTCATGGGCAACCTGCAGGTGAATCTGCTCCTGGCCACCAATCCTCGTGAACGCATAGAGCCAGGAGGCATCATCCCCGGTGCTGTGAATGCAGGAGCCATGGGAAAGGTGGCAGATATGGTGCCTGCCATCGAGAAGATGCTGCCCAAACTCGATTCTATACTGGGTAGCCTTAATGCTCTCCTTGCTGACCCTGCCCTGGCAGCATCACTGCACAATGTACAGACCATCACATCCAACCTCACCGTGTCTACCCGTGAACTGAACACCCTGATGACAGGTCTCAACAAGCAGGTGCCTGGTATGATCAACCGTGCCAACGGTGTACTCGACAATACCAACAAGCTGACTGCCAACCTGGCCGGTCTCGATGTGCAGGGGACACTCGACAGGGTGAACCGTACCTTGGCAAATGCAGAGGAATTCACCAACAAACTGAATAGTGACAAGGGAACACTCGGACTGTTGATGAACGATCCGCAGCTGTATCATAATCTCAATGCCACCATGCGCGATGCCGACTCGCTGGTTGTCAACCTGAGACAGCATCCTAAGCGCTATGTACATTTTTCAATCTTTGGCAAGAAAGATAAATAAAGATTTGTGTATTTGCTATTTATTTTATAACTTTGCAGACAGGTTCGCTTTGTTTGGAGCTGCCTGTAAAGTAAAAATAAATAGTAAATATATCATATAGAGAATGTTAGCAAGTCCAAAACCACTCTGGGATAATTGTCTCGCCGTTATTCGCGATGCAGTGAAGCCCGACCAATACAAGACTTGGTTTGAGCCCATCGTCTTCGAGTCGTACAAACCGGCTACGAAGACTTTGTTGCTTAGGGTGCCCAGTACCTTCTTCTATGAGTATCTGGAGGCTAACTATGTGGACTTGCTGAGCAAGGTGCTGCAGCGTAACTTCGGTGAGGGAGTGAGATTGACTTACCGTGTCGTTGCCGACTTGGAACACAAGAAGACGATAGTCCTCGAAGCCGATCCTAATGATGTGGATGTGGCTGAGCAGAGACGTATACAGGCCGAACAGCCTAAAGTGCAGCAGCCCGAAGACATCGATACGCAGCTTGATCCTAAGCTCACGTTCAACAACTATGTGGAGGGTGCCAGCAATAAGCTGCCACGTTCGGTAGGCTATTCTATTGCCGAACATCCCAATACCACTCAGTTTAACCCCATGTTTATCTATGGTCCGTCAGGTAGTGGCAAGACGCATCTTGTCAATGCCATCGGTGTGCTGACCAAGAAGACTTATCCCAAGAAGAGAGTGCTGTATGTCAGCGCACGCCTCTTCCAGAACCAGTATATAGAGGCGGTGCTTCACAACTCCACCAACGATTTCATCAACTTCTATCAGACAATAGACATGCTGATAGTGGATGATATTCAGGAGTGGGCAGGAAAGACCAAGACCCTTAATACCTTCTTTCATATCTTCAACAGCCTCTTTCGTAACGGAAAGAGAATCATATTGGCGAGCGACCGTCCTCCGGTAGACCTGAAGGATATGCCCGACCGTCTGCTTACCCGTTTCTCTTGTGGACTGGTGGCAGAGCTGGAGAAGCCGAATGTGCAACTCTGCGTGGACATCCTGGTAAGCAAGATACGAAGAGATGGGCTGCAGATTCCTGCCGATGTGGTGGCTTTCATTTCACAGACTTGTAATGGAAGTGTGCGTGACCTGGAGGGAGCTATCAATGGACTTCTGGCTTACAGTATCGTATATAACAGCAATATCGATATCCGACTGGCAGAGCGTGTCATCAAGCGGGCTGTGAAGATTGACGACCATCCGCTCACAATGGATGATATTATAGATAAAGTATGTCATCATTTCAATGTCACTCCTACAGCCATTCACAGCAAGAGCCGTAAGCGTGAGTTTGTGGTGGCAAGACAGGTGACGATGTTCTTGGCCGCCAAGCATACCAAAATGCCGGCCTCGCGTATAGGAAAGCTCGTGGGCAACAGAGATCACAGTACGGTGATTCACAGTTGCACAAAGGTAGAGCAAAGACTGAAGCTGGATGCCGACTTCAGAGATGAACTGACCAGCATAGAAAACTCATTGAAGCTGAAAAACAACGAATAGTTAGTTTTTCAGCTTCAATGTTTTATAGAACTTTCGTAAGTAAGTTCAGAGGTTATAGTAGTTATTTATTGTTTTATCATCTTCTTCCATTTGAAATAGCCTGCAACGGCAATGATGACATACAGTCCGTAGAGACCAGCCTTGAAGGGTATGCCTTTTACGATATACAGGTAGCAGCATACTACATCGACGATGATCCAGAAGAACCATTGCTCGATGTACTTGCGTGCCAAGGCCCACAGACCCACAAAGCTCAGGGCGTTGGTGAAACCGTCGAGAAGTGGAACCGTAGAATTAGTATAGGTCGCCAATATATAATAGGTGAGTCCCCATGCCACAAAGAAGAAGACGGTGGCAGGAAGATAGAGTGACTTGCGCATACGGGTAATAGGCAGTTCTTCTTCAGCCTTTTGGTTGTGCTTCTTGCCAAACTTCCATACGGCATATCCGTAGACTGCAGCCACGGTATAGTAGGCTGCCATACCGGCGTCGCCATAAAGACCATGCCCCCAGTAAAGCCAGATGTCAAGGGCTGGCATCACAATTCCTACCAGCCAAAGATAAATACTGGCACGGTACTCCAACAGGATGTAAACCAGTCCGAGTACCGTGGTGAAGATGTCTAAACCATGTGATGTGATGAAATCCATCATGATGTTTTAGTCGTTTTGTCGATGATTAGAAATTGATAGAGAGATGAGCCATGCAGTTGAATGGTGCTGATGGAGCAAAACCAGCTGAACCATAGTCACGGCTACCCCATAAGTTGGCAGCAATTACCTTGCCGTCTACCATGCGATATGTTGGTGCTGCCCAACCATTGTTGTCGTACTTCGCATCGAAGATGTTGTAGAGGGTCACACCGATGGTGGCATCCTTCAAGCCGATCTTCTTCAAAGAGAAGTGGTAGCTCAGGTCTATGTTGGTGGTGAAGTGCTTCTTCAATAACAGGGTCTCGTAGCAAGTGTTGCCTTTTGCCTCGTAGGTGTCAGGGTCTACATTGTCGTTGCACTCCATGGTCTTGAAACCTGTGTTGGTCAGGTACTGGTCGCTGACGTACTGGCTCTGGATGGCAGCCTTGAAACCTGCATACTGGAAGGTGAAGATGTTGTTGAAGATGAAGTCAGGAGAGAAACTCAGTGGTGTCTCGCCTAAGTTAACGTTGGTCTCACCATCTTCCAATGTTACCATCATGTCCTTAGCACGGTTCTTTGACCATGTGGCATTGGCATCCCACTGGAACCAGCTTACTGGCTTCCATGCAGCCTCCAACTCTACACCCATACGATAAGTCTTTTCGAAGTTGCGTGTTACAGCCTCGCCGATGCTGTTGAGCTCGCCTGTCAGCACAAATTGGTTCTTGTAGTTCATATAGTAGAAGTTGGCACCAGCTGAGAACTTGCTGCTCTGGTACTTATAACCCAGCTCCAAATCGTTAAGACGCTCGGCCTTAGGCTTCTCTGAACCTGCATTCCAGGCCTCGTAGTTATTTCTTACTGGTTCCTTGTGTGCGATGGCGTAAGAGATGTACACCTTGCTATTGGTATTGATCTCGTAGTTGAAACCGAACTTAGGATTGAAGAAATCGTACTTCTCGTTAATGATATAGTCGCCAGTGAAGCTGTTGCCAATGAACCAGTCGCTTGGGTCTTGCATCTTCACATTTACATGGCGATACTGCAGGTCGAGGAAGGCGCTGAGACCCTTGACAAACTCATAGTTCGCTTTGCCATAGATATTGAAGTCGGTCTTCTTGGCATTGTTGCGATAGTACTCAAAGTTATTGTCGCGAGCGATGTCACCGTTTACCTTGTGCCAAAGCACATTTCCCCAGTGGTCACCATCATATTTGTTCCAACCACCACCAATGTTTGCGGTGAGATTCTTCTGGTTGTCGTAGTTGACAGAGGCGATGGCACCATAGAAGTCGTTGCCCATCTGCTTGCGACGGATGAGGTCATTCTTCAGCTTGGTTGTGTTCAGACCATACTCGGCATAGTCTTTATGGCACTTATACTCTTCGTAGTAACCATCGCCACGGGTATAGTGGAGCGCAGCATTGAGGTTCCAAAGATTGGTGAGGCGCTGGTTCCAGATGAGCTGATAGTTCTGAGAGTGATAGTTATCAGTTTGGTTGTCATAGTAAGCGCGGTTGCCGTTTACATCTGTATATTCGCCACAAGAGTTGTAGCGACGGCCATAAAGGCTCTGCTCATACTTGGATGTATAGTTCCATGCGTGGTAAGTTTCTTCCTGGCCATTGAAGGTGATGAACTTCACCATGGTGTTGTCGCTGAAGTAGCCTGCCTGGAGGAAGTAGCTATTCAACTTGGCTGATGCACGGTCGAGATAACCCTTGCTGCCGATGTTGGACAGTCGTCCCTGCAAACCCCAGTGGCCGTTGATAAGACCTGTGCTGAAGCGAACAGTCTCCTTGTGAGAGTAATAGCTGCCGCCTGATACGTCAAGACCAACGTATGGCTTGGCACCAATATTGTCTGTCAGCATGTTGACAGTAGCTCCGAAGGCACCAGCGCCATTGGTAGAGGTTCCCACACCGCGCTGAATCTGTATGCTCTGTGTGCTGGAAGCGAAATCGCTGAAGTTGACCCAGAAGAGAGAACTGCTCTCGGCATCATTCATAGGGATTCCGTTGGCTGTGATGTTTACGCGGCTTGGGTCTGTGCCACGTACTCGAAGCGTGGTATAGCCGATTCCGTTACCTGCATCCGAGGTAAGAGTGATAGAAGGAGTGAGTGCCAACAGGTAAGGAATGTCCTTGCCATAATTGACAGCCTGAATATCGTTTTTGCTGACATTGGTGAAAGCCAAAGGTGCTTTCTTGCTTGCACGTGTCGAAATAACCTGGACCTCCTGCAGCTGTCTTGCCTTCAGAGTGTCGATGCGTTCTCCTGCTTTGTTTTTTGCAGCACCGGCTGTAGTCGCTACGCCGAAGATGAAGGCTGCAAAAAGCAACAAATCTTTTTTCATTTCCTTTTATTATATAATGTATAAAATATAAAGAGGTGTGTGGATATAGAACACAGGCAAGCCATGAGGCTTGCGCCTCCATCGGTTTTTCTCATTTTCCCTACGCCAGCATTGCCTGGACAGGTTCGATGGGTCTGATCTCAGCATCCGCAATTGCGGTAGCACCCCTTAGTTAGCATTTTGCTAACCGGGTGCAAAGTTACAACAAAAGATATATACTGCAAAATAAATCGAATGTTTATTTTGTTTTTGTTTTAAGGCTTCTTCTTTTTATTGGACAGGAAATAAGGTTTACGGAATTTTGATAAGAACAAGAAGAAGATTTTTTTTGTAGATTTGTTATGTAGTTCGCATTTTTTTTTATATTTTTGCAGCATATCTTTAACCTAAACAATATATGAAGCATAAGAGGAGATTTATATGTAGAATGATTTGTGCCCTGGCGCTGTCGGCTCCTTTGGCAGTAAAGGCTCAGAGCGAACAGTCTTTCGTGTTGGACACATTGCATCTGCCGGGAACAATGAATGTCGTTGAGCCGGAACTGCTCAAAAAGGGTGTGGTCAATAATGCACTCGATGCTTTGAACGGACAGACGGCAGGTGTGAACGTGACAAGCAATGGACTTGACCGAATGGCCATGCTCAACTCTGTGCGTGTGCGTGGCACCACGTCTATCATGGGTGGCAACGATCCGCTGGTTATCATCGATGGGGTGACATCGGATGTGGCTACGCTTGCTACTATTTATCCTGCTGATATTGAAAGTTTTACGGTGTTGAAGAATGCCAGTGAAACGGCTCTTTATGGATCGCGTGGTGCCTCGGGCGTCATACAGGTAAAGACCAAGAAAGGAACGGGTAGGGGATTTCAGATCTCTTACGAGGGGAACTACGGACTTGAGGCCATGTGCAAGAGTATGGAGATGCTCAATGCTGCAGAATACATTGCTGCTGCGCAAAAATTTGGACTCGAGTATAACGATAAAGGCTACAATACCAATTTTCGTAAGGCGATTACCCGTACCGGACAGGTGCAAAACCATTATCTGGCTTTCAGCGGCGGTACTCCGCACAGCAACTATCGGGCTTCTTTTGGCTATATAGACCACAATACCATCATCCGAAGCAAGGGGTATCGCAACTTGGTGGCAAAGATTGATGTTACACAGAAAGCCTTCGGTGACAGGCTCACGGGCGACTTCGGCGTGTTTGGATCTTCATTCAAGAACAACGATATCTTCGATAATCAGATGCTCTTTTATTCGGCTGATGCCATGAATCCCACCTATCCATATGACAGAGTGAATGGCAGCTGGCTGAAGAATGGATCGGCTTCGCAGATCAATCCTCCCGGAGCTTTGTTGGTTGAGCGGAATGACACAAAGAACATGAATTTCAATGCTCATCTGAAACTGAGCTATGACATCTTGAAAGACTTGAGCGTTTCTGGTTTTGGGGCTTACAGCTATGCTTCTAACGAGAACGACCAGTTTTGTCCTACATGGGTCTGGGCTCAGGGCAATCTGTATCGCGGTGAGTTCAAGAGTGAGGAATGGCTTGCCAATGTGCAGGCAAACTATCAGCATATATGGGGAATACACGACCTGAAGGCTATGGCGGGAGCGGAGTATCAGAAAGATGTGCGCTCGGGATTCTGGACTTCAGCCAAGGGCATTACCAACAACGATATGGGTTATCATAACATAGGCGCTGCTGCCTCACGACCTTTTGGAGGTACCGACAGCAATTATGAAGACCCGGCGCTGGCCTCAGTGATGGCTGGAGCCGACTATACTCTGTTAGGCAGATATGCCGTATCGGTGTCGGTTCGTGGTGATGGCTCCTCAATGGTAGGCGATGATCATACTTGGGGCTTTTTCCCATCGCTGTCGCTGTCGTGGGACATGAAACGCGAGAAGTGGTTGCGCCATATAGATGATATCACGATGCTGAAACTTCGTACGGGTTATGGACGTTCGGGAAATCTTGGAGGAATTTCTTCTTATACTACCATGAATACGGTGCGGCAGAATGGTATCGTGTCAATAAACAGCTCGCCTACAGTGACGATGGGCATGATAAGAAACAATAATCCTGACCTGAAGTGGGAGACTCGTTCCACCTGGAACATTGGTGCCGACGTGGGATTGTGGAACAATCGGCTGGTCATGACGGCAGAATATTATTACTCCAAAACGACTGATATGCTTTATGCCTACGATGTGCCGGTTCCGCCATTCGCCTACGACAAATTGCTGGCGAATATAGGCTCGATGAGCAACCAGGGTCTTGAAATCGGTTTCTCGGTTACTCCTGTGCAGAAGAAGGATATGGAGCTCAATATCAATATGAACCTCGCGTGGCAGAAGAACAAACTCTTGTCGCTCAGTGGCGAGTATGAAGGCATGCAGATGTCGGCAGCCGATGTGACGGCTATGGGAGGCTTGTCGGGAGCTGGGCAGCATGGAGGTTACAACAATGTGGTTTATCAGATTGTAGGTCAGCCGCTGGGAGTCTTCTATCTGCCTCATTGCAAGGGATTGGTAGAGGATGGAAACGGACATTATCGCTATGATATTGAAGATCTGGACAGGAATGGAACGGTGGACCTGAGTGATGGTGGCGACCGGTATATAGCTGGTCAGGCTACGCCTAAGGTCACACTGGGTTCGAATGTCAGTTTCAGATATCGCGACTGGTATCTCTCCTTGCAGATGAATGGTGCCTTCGGACATAAGATATTCAATGGTACGGGATTGGCTTACACCAATATGTCGAGTTTCCCAGACTATAATGTACTGAAGGGTGCACCCGAGAAAAATATTGTAGACCAGAATGTCTCTGACTATTGGCTGGAGAATGGTGATTATCTGAATATCGAATATCTCACCGTGGGATATGACGTGCCCATAAAAAAGGGAGTGGTAAAATCGCTGCGCCTTTCGCTGAGTGTCAATAACCTGGCGACGATAACAGGTTACAGTGGGTTGACACCGATGATCAACAGTTATGTGGTTAACAGTACGATGGGTATTGATGATAAGAGGACTTATCCCGTTTATCGCACTTACTCTATGGGTTTGAGCATTCAATTCTAAAAACATCTTGCAGATATGAAACACTATACCTTATTTTATATAGCATGGGCAGCGATGTGTCTTACCTCCTGTCTTGACGAACATCCTAAAGACCAACTTGGCGAAGATGCCATCTATGGGTCGGCTTCTGAAATATATACCAATGCGGTGGCTTCGCTCTACAACTATATAGGAAGCGCTAATGAGAGTGAGGGAATACAAGGCACGTGCCGGGGAGTATATGATTATAATACCCTGACCACAGACGAGGCGATGATCCCGATACGGGGTGGCGACTGGTATGATGGAGGATTGTGGAATGCCATGTATCAGCATCGGTGGACTGCCGATGATCAGTCGCTCTACGATACATGGAAATTTCTGTATAAGGTCATCGTGCTGGCTAACAAGTCCTTGGATGTAATCAATGAAAAGAAAGACTTGCTCTCTGTTCTGCAACAGCAGGAATATGGGGCAGAAGTGAAGGCTGTGAGAGCCTTGTTCTATTACTATGCCATGGATATGTTCGGGCGGATTCCATTGATTCTTTCTTCTTCCGAACAGGCTTCGTCAGGTGTGGATTGGGGACAGGTGCCGCGCAGTACAGTCTTCCGTTTTGTCTTTAACGAGTTGCAGCAGGCTTCGCCTTTTCTCCCTGACGAACATAGCAACAAAGAGGGGAATTTCTATGGGCGTATCACACAGCCTGTAGCAAACTTCTTGTTGGCTAAGTTGGCGTTGAATGCTGAAATCTATACCTATGACGACTGGACGTCCGGTTATCAGAACCGGCCTCGAGGAAAGGATATTGTCTTGAACGTTCCTGTAGAGAACCATAACGCAGATGATGCTGCCGGAAGATTGGCAGACAAGCCTGTCGTCAATGGAAACTACCAACTGAATGCCTGGGAAACCTGTATTTACTATTGTGATAAATTGGCAGAGGAGGGTTATATGTTGGAGGATGATTATGCTGCCAATTTCTCTACTCACAATGAAAACTCTCGTGAGAATATCTTTACGATTCCTATGGATAAGAACGTGTATGTCAATCAGTTCCATTATCTCTTCCGCTCTTATCATTATGCGCATGGCGGGCTCTTTGGATGGGGCAGTGAGAATGGTACTTGTGCTACGGTTTCCACGATGAGGACAAACCATTATGGTGAGGCAGATGAGGATGCACGATGCAAAGTCAATTTCGTGGCTGGTATGGTGAAGGTTGATGGAAAGAATGTTCTGATGGATAATGGTAAAGCTCTTGAATATCAACCTCTTGAGGTGAAACAAAATCTTACTAACAGCCCTTATGTCAAGACTGCGGGCGCCAGAATGGCTAAGTATGAGGTAGACCGTACTGCTTATATGGACGGTAGACTGATAAGCAACGATATTGTGCTTTTCCGTTATGCTGATGCTCTCTTGATGAAAGCTGAGGCTAAAGTGCGCAATGGAGAGGATGGTAGTGCTGAACTCGATGCTGTGCGCTTGCGTGTAGGAATGCCTGTCTGTGAGGCTTCACTCGAGAATATCTTGCGCGAACGTTTGCTCGAACTTGTTTGGGAAGGTTGGAGGCGTCAAGACTTGATTCGCTTCGGCCTCTTCACTGGGGCTTATGATCTACGAGAACCATTGCCCAACGAACAGTCTGGTTACACGACGGTGTTCCCCATTCCGCAAAAGTGTATGAATCTGAATAAAAAACTCATTCAGAATAAGGGGTACAGAAACTTTTAAGCAGCAAGCCTGAGGGGACAGAAACTTTTAAGCAGCACGCCCTGAAAGGGCAGAAGCTCCTAGCCCAGGGCAACGCCCTGGGTATAAAGCATTTAGCAAGGCGCCCTGAAAGGGCAAAAGCTTTAAAACTCCAGGCAATTTTTAAAGCTTTTGCCCTTTCAGGTAAGATGTATGGCACTTACTTGCGAAAGTTCTGTCAATAGTTTCTGACATAACTTCTGATTCAAAACAAGGTCTTCCTTCTCAATCACATACATGTGCGGGCGCACACGCGCAACCCGCGCTCCCGTGTGTATAATATAATGAGAGTGGGGCAGGAAAGTCTCTTATTCTTCACCCTAACTGTTAAATAACTGTTAATTTTCAAACTTTTTTGTCGAAACTCTTGCGTGTTTGGAAAATAGTTTGTACTTTTGCACTCGCTTTTGAGAAATACACTTCTCTTGGGCAACTAAAGAAAGAGTTCTTTGAAAGATTTCACATAAACAGACAAGTAGTACAAGAAGCGGTCTTGATTACACCTTATTATATTATAGGGCTGTTGATTGAGACTGGGTAAAAGAAACAAGCCGTCAAGAAATTGACATTCAGGTTTTCTTAGACTACAATAAATTTAGTTAAGGATATTCGTCCTAAGACAGACAACAAACACCGATTGTCTTGGAAACGAGACATGAAGTAAAAATGATATTTTACAATGGAGAGTTTGATCCTGGCTCAGGATGAACGCTAGCTACAGGCTTAACACATGCAAGTCGAGGGGAAACGATATTGGAAGCTTGCTTCCGATAGGCGTCGACCGGCGCACGGGTGAGTAACGCGTATCCAACCTACCCATCACTTGGGAATAACCTTGCGAAAGTAAGACTAATGCCCAATGACATTTATAGAAGGCATCTGAAATGAATTAAAGATTTATCGGTGATGGATGGGGATGCGTCTGATTAGCTTGTTGGCGGGGTAACGGCCCACCAAGGCGACGATCAGTAGGGGTTCTGAGAGGAAGGTCCCCCACATTGGAACTGAGACACGGTCCAAACTCCTACGGGAGGCAGCAGTGAGGAATATTGGTCAATGGGCGAGAGCCTGAACCAGCCAAGTAGCGTGCAGGATGACGGCCCTATGGGTTGTAAACTGCTTTTATAGGGGAATAAAGTGAGCCACGTGTGGTTTTTTGCATGTACCCTATGAATAAGGACCGGCTAATTCCGTGCCAGCAGCCGCGGTAATACGGAAGGTCCGGGCGTTATCCGGATTTATTGGGTTTAAAGGGAGCGTAGGCCGGAGATTAAGCGTGTTGTGAAATGTAGATGCTCAACATCTGCACTGCAGCGCGAACTGGTTTCCTTGAGTACGCATAAAGTGGGCGGAATTCGTGGTGTAGCGGTGAAATGCTTAGATATCACGAAGAACTCCGATTGCGAAGGCAGCTCACTGGGGCGCAACTGACGCTGAAGCCGAAAGCGCGGGTATCGAACAGGATTAGATACCCTGGTAGTCCGCGCGGTAAACGATGGATGCCCGCTGTTGGGCCAACTGGTTCAGCGGCCAAGCGAAAGCATTAAGCATCCCACCTGGGGAGTACGCCGGCAACGGTGAAACTCAAAGGAATTGACGGGGGCCCGCACAAGCGGAGGAACATGTGGTTTAATTCGATGATACGCGAGGAACCTTACCCGGGCTTGAATTGCAGAGGAAGGATTTGGAGACAATGACGCCCTTCGGGGCCTCTGTGAAGGTGCTGCATGGTTGTCGTCAGCTCGTGCCGTGAGGTGTCGGCTTAAGTGCCATAACGAGCGCAACCCCTCTCCATAGTTGCCATCAGGTCAAGCTGGGCACTCTGTGGACACTGCCACCGTAAGGTGCGAGGAAGGTGGGGATGACGTCAAATCAGCACGGCCCTTACGTCCGGGGCTACACACGTGTTACAATGGCAGGTACAGAGAGCCGGTCGTATGCAAATACGATCCAATCCTTAAAGCCTGTCTCAGTTCGGACTGGGGTCTGCAACCCGACCCCACGAAGCTGGATTCGCTAGTAATCGCGCATCAGCCATGGCGCGGTGAATACGTTCCCGGGCCTTGTACACACCGCCCGTCAAGCCATGAAAGCCGGGGGCGCCTGAAGTCCGTGACCGCAAGGAGCGGCCTAGGGCGAAACTGGTAATTGGGGCTAAGTCGTAACCAGGTAGCCGTACCGGAAGGTGCGGCTGGAACACCTCCTTTCTGGAGAGACGATTATTCTTTCTAAAGTAGAATGAGAGACTATGGATGAAGGCAGGTTTCTCTTCTTGTACTGACAAGTTTGTTTTTTAGATATTAGAGATAGAGGAAGCTGGGCAGAAGAGTCCACTCTTTACCAACTACAGTCCTATAGCTCAGGTGGTTAGAGCGCCACACTGATAATGTGGAGGTCGGCAGTTCAAATCTGCCTGGGACTACTTCTATGAATGATACCTTGTACGGAACGAAAAGTATGGGGGATTAGCTCAGTTGGCTAGAGCACCTGCTTTGCAAGCAGGGGGTCAACGGTTCGAATCCGTTATTCTCCACTCCAAAGGAAAAGGTCGGTATGAGGTGAGGCGACTTTTTACCTTTTTACCCTTTTAAAATTTTAAAAGATCTTTGACATATTGACACAAGCAAAAACTGTAAGTAATGAACTTTAGTTCAGACTAAAGTGAATCAATTCGCAAGAAGAGATTTCACAATCAAGAATACAGCTGAAAGTATGAGCTACTGGCTTATGAATTTTATTAGCAATAGTATTATTTTTAGGCGCAGTTAGAAAGAAAAGTAAGAAAGGGCGTATGGCGGATGCCTAGGCTCACGGAGGCGATGAAGGACGTGATAAGCTGCGATAAGCCCCGGGTAGGTGCAAATAACCATTGATCCGGGGATTTCCGAATGGGACAACCTGGCCGTCTGAAGGACGGTCATCCTGACCCAGAGTCAGGAGGCTAACGCAGGGAACTGAAACATCTTAGTACCTGCAGGAAGAGAAAATAAATAATGATTCCCCCAGTAGTGGCGAGCGAACGGGGAACAGCCCAA